>Ga0207422_1000025_pt1 | contig 760167 bp, 738 predicted proteins | sample MarCyaLeptolynsp_FD_187757 | JGI IMG/M metagenome (GOLD analysis project Ga0207422, IMG submission 187757) | Marine cyanobacterial communities from Panama - species 1 Leptolyngbya sp. (SPAdes) | ecosystem: Environmental > Aquatic > Marine > Unclassified | place: Panama: Panama City | collected... | reverse complement strand
CCCCCGCCAATAGATCAGGAATACATCATCGGGTGCCGGCTTCGCCGATCCGGCGCGGGCCGGTTGATCGGCGGTCACAACGACCGAGGAGATCGCTTCCGCCGGGTCAGGGATTTCCGGGCGCGCGGCCCCTTCTCCGGCCCCCATCGACACCAGAGTCAGGATCATCAGGGAGAAGAAGCCCATGGCCAGCGCCAGCGCCACTTCGGTCATGGCGTTGGTTTGGCCGCTTTCCAGATCGAGCGCGGATTTCATTGCGGGGTCCTCCGGTCGCGGCGAAGGTTCTCAACGGTCTCCCATGTCAGCCGGCCGCTTGGGCGTAAGGCGGAGTTCGATTGGTAATCGCGCAAGGCCCGGCGCAAGTCGTCGTCGATGTAGCCGTCGACAGAGCCCGGGTCATAGCCGTGCGCCAGCAGGAGCCTTTCCGCCTCCAACGCGACCGGGCGATAGATGCCGTCGGCGCCGATCCCTGGACGCGTATCGGCGACGGTTACAATCGCCGTTGGTTCTTGCAGGATGGAAACGGGTTTGGTCGTGGCGAGGATTGTCGCGCCGTAGACGCCGATGGCCTGATAGGTCAGCCGGACGCGACCGGATCGCTTCACCACGATCGGCTGAATCAGAATATCGGGTCTGGCGCCCACAGCGACTTCATCCGCAGGTCCTCCACCCGAACCGCCGCCCGCGAGTTCTTGCTGCAAGGCGCGGTGCGCTTCGTCGGACATGAAGCGATAGCGGTCGCCATGTCGCGCTTGCATTTCTGCCGTCAGGCGAAGAGAGATCGCCCGAACTTCTTCCGCCAAACCGGGCTCGTCCCCATCATCGGGGCGGTAGGCGGCGACCTTGACCGAGACTTCGTCGAACGCCCCGTTTGTCGGGACCGACGACAGCTTGGCGGAATCGAGGCCGCCGATCAGGGCCGTGGCGAATTCCCGGATTTTCTGGTCTCCGACATCCCGGGCCGAAGCGCCGGGCACAACCAGGACCAGCCCGGCGAGCAGAACCATAGCCAATTCTTTCAGACGGTTCGGTATTGGGTGCATCACGTCCTCCCGCACCGATCAATTGACGAGTTCCCAGCGGCCGTCCGACGTGCGGCACGCGGTACCGTTCAATTCCCGCTCATACCCGTCCACGAAAGCCCAAGTCGTGTAATCGCGGCAATTTCTGCGGCTCGCGGCATCCTTGAAGGCCGGCTTCGGCGTCATGCGATATCGGGCGCCGGTATCCGGGTTGCGCCACTCAACGACCTGACCGGACGGGACGGTTTCCAAGGTACGGGCAACGCGCAGCTCGTCCGCGCGCTGCATGCCCTGATAGATGGAGTTGCCGATCAATGCGCCGGCAACAACGCCGCCGACGGTGGCCAGAACCTTGCCCCGCCCGGAGCCGATCTGATTGCCCAGAACGCCCCCGGCGAGGCCGCCGATCGCGGAACCCAAATTCAGGAAGTCCGACCCGCCGGCAGAATGGCGGTAGTGGCGGCGCTCGCGATGTCCCCGGTCGATCACGACGACGCGTCGCACATCGGCCGTGTGCTGCCGCCGCAGGTACCGTTTGGCCTTGCGCCGCGGACCGTGGCGATGGCCATGCTCGTAGTATCTATGGGAATGCCGGTAGTGTTTGTGGCGATGCCCATGGTGCTTGTGATGGTGAACGTGGCCGCCTTTCCAGTGCCCGTGTCCCCGGTCGGCGCGCACCTCCGACGGTCCGACGGCGACCGCAACCGAGAGTGCGAGGGCGGGGATCAGTCCTATGAGCTTTTTCAGCATCGTCGTCTCTCCGATTCCGGTTAGAAGTTGGTCTTCGCGCGGCCCAAGAGGATGCGGGCGATTTCAACGCCAAGCTCGCGAGACAAGCGGTCGATTTCGGCCTCCGTCTTCCGGCTCGGTGCGCGGGTCTTGTGGCGCTTGACGTCTTGCTGCGGCTTCAGGGCGATTTCGATGGAGCGGATCTTCGCCGTCCCCCGAACGCCGAGCTGCAGGCTGCGCACCGTCTCCCCCAGGAACACCGGATAGTCCGGGCGCAGGGTCACGCGTTTCAAATGCCGTCCTTTCGCACGGTCCAGCACATAGTCGCTTCCGATCAGATCGAAACGCTGCTTGCGGCCGGTCGGGCGGAGGTGGATCACGACTTTCAACAGCCTGTGGCCGTGATAGGCCCTGTCCAAACCGGCCAGCTTCCTTAACGGTAAAACGGAGTTCCGGACTTTCTCATCCAGATCGATCCGCACGACCTCGACCCGGTGCGTCCGGCCGGCATGGTCGTCATACCCACCGCGATGATGCTGACCGGCGTGATGGTGTCCGTGGTGGTGGCCTTTGGAATGGCCGTGGTGATGTCTGTCCGAACGGTCGGCGAGTGCCGCCGGGATTCCAGCCATTCCGATCGCAGCAGCCATGAGCGTTGCGCGGGCAAAGGTTTTCATATCAGCCTCCATTCCATCGTGCCCGGTTGGGCGTCTGGTATGGAGTTTCGGCCTTTCCGCTTTGCGGCTTTATGGGCGGCGCGTTATTTCTTGTTTATCCGGATTACAATTTCCTAACGCCGGTGGCGTTTCGCTTTAATTCGGATCATCGTAGATTACGCGCATGAAGCGCTTTTTCTGTGCCCTCGCCGTGGGGCTATCCCTGCTGATTCTGCCGCACGCCCCGCCTTTTCTATCGGCGTCGCCAGCCTATGCGCAGCAAGGCTTCAACTTGCAGAAATCGATCAAGCGGCTGCAGGCCAACCCGCGCTACCGCGGCAAAGTGCTGGGTACGCGCGTGGTCCGGACGCGCCAGGGCCGCCTGGTCGAAGTCCGCATTCTGCGCCCGAACGACCGGATCATCATTGTCTATATCGACCCGCAGACGGGCGGTGTCGTGGGCGACTCCCGGTCTTAGAGCGAAAGGGGATCTAAATGCGTGTCCTAATCCTGGAAGACGATCCCGAGTTGGGCGCCCAACTGGCCGGCATGCTGCGGGACGAGAACTATGCCGTCGATCTCTCGCCCGACGGGGAAGAGGGCTTGCAGCTTGGGCTGGAAGAGGATTTCGACGCCGTCATCCTGGACCCGGGCCTGCCGACGATGGATGGGTTTTCCGTGCTGCGGCGCTGGCGCTCGGCCGGTAAATCCATGCCCGTCATCGTCCTGACCGGATCCCGCAAGGAAATCGGCGATATGAAGGAAGGCGTGCGCGCCGGGGCGACGAACTACCTGACGAAACCGGTGGATTTCGAACTGTTGCTGGACTGGCTGCGCGGCGTCGTCAATTCGGGCGGACCGAACGTCAAACCAGTGACGATAGAATTGGGACCGCTGAGCATAGACACCCAGACCATGCGCGTCGTCCTGGACGGCAAGCCCGTGAAGGTTACGCCCACCGAATACCGCATTCTGCACTATCTGGCGGTCAATGCCGGCAAACCGGTCTCGGCGGAAGACATGGTGCGGCACAATTTCGACGGCGATGTGGTCAAGACCAAGGACGAAGTACCGGTCTTCATTTCACGCCTGCGCGGCAAGTTGGGGAGGAGCGCTATCGAAACCGTCTTCGGATTCGGTTACCGCCTGACCTTCGGCCAAGAGGAGCGTTGAGCTTGAAACTCTGGCCCGAGAGTCTGATCTGGCGCTTGAGCCTGTGGGCGTTTCTGCTGTTCCTCATCTCCATCCCCATTCTCTGGCTCGCCTTTTCCAAGGGAGCGGATCAGGTTTCCCGCAACGTCGTGGATACCCAAATCCTGGATTTCGCGACTCAGCTTCGCGGCTATCGGGCATCCGCAGTCAATGCCGCAGCCCTCGGCAGACAGCCGGACGGGTTGGCAATCTCGCTGCCAGTCCTGGTGGGCGACTCGGATTGGGTCTGGCAATTCTCCCGCAACGGCGCAATCGAAGCACAGTCCGACCTGTTGCAGTTGTCGGCATTCGACTTGCCGGCGGAGGCGGCGCCGATGATCGATGCGTTCCTTCTGCAAACGATCGACACGCCGGCCGGTCGCTTCCGGGTCGCCGGACGGGCGGTTGACGAGGGCCCGGACGGAGAGGCGGCTCAAGTCGTTCGGTATATCGTGGGATTGAGTGAGGATATCTATACGAGCAGGGTTCAGGAACACGCCGCACGGCTGCAGGACCTTGTGCTCTTCGCGGTTCTGCCGATCTCCGTCGGCATTCTCGGCATGCTGACCTTCGTGGTGCTGACCTTGCGCGCGACCTTCACCCGCTTGAACTCCGCCCTGGAGCAATATGAAAAGGCCGGCGAGGCCTCGATCGACGGCCATTTTCCGCGTGAAATCGCCGAGCTTGTCGACCGGACAAACGCCATCCTGCGGCAGAATCAGCTGCTGATCGAGCGCACCCGAAAGTACGTCTCCAAGATCGCCCATGACATCAATCACCCCCTGGCGATTTTGGGTAATCTGGCCCGCGAGGGTTTCGATAGGGATCAAGTCAACCGGCAGATCGAGCGTATGTCCGGCTTGGTTGACCGGTATGCCAGTCTTGCCCGCGCCATCGGCCCCGAGGGTCCGGCGCAGCGTCTGACAGCCGTCTCCCCCGTGCTGCAGGACATCGTAGACGGTTTCGCGATCGTCTACCGGCGCACGCCTTTGACCCTGTCGTTTGAATGTCCCGAGACGCTGCAAACCATGGTGCCTAGGCACGACCTGGAAACCATGATCAGCAACCTCGTCTCGAACGCGCACAAATATGCCGAAAGCACCACGCGGATCACTGCCGGCGCAACGGAGAACGGCCTCACGGTAACGGTTGAAGATGACGGGCCGGGCATTCCGGCGGCGGACCGCGACCGCGCCTTGAACTGGGGCGGCCGCCTGGACGAAGCCCCGCCCGGCACGGGCTTCGGGCTGTCTATCGTGTGCGATATAGCGGACCTGTATTCAGGCTCCGTTCACTTGGATGGATCGGAGGATCTGGGAGGACTGAAGGTCGTGATCGCCCTGCCGGTATCCGTGTCGGCCTAGTGCCGGACGAAGGCCCGGCACCCGGTTTCAACAGGCGCCGTTCCAGCATGAAAGAGGGCCGCCCCTTGCGGAACGGCCCGTTTAGATCAGTCGGTCCGGCTGGTGACTTCCAGCAGGTGATACCCGAACTGCGTTTTCACCGGCCCCTGCACTTCGTTCACCGGGGCGCTGAAGACGACGGTATCGAATTCCGGAACCATCTGGCCGGGTCCGAAGGAGCCGAGATCCCCGCCGTCGGCACCCGACGGGCAAGACGAGTGTTCTTTCGCCAGGGCGCCAAAGTCTTCGCCGGCGGCGATCTTTGCTTTGAGCTCCTCGCAGAATTCTTCGGAACTCACCAGAATATGCCGTGCTGTTGCACTCGCCATCGTTTCAATCCTCCACGGTAGGTCGGTTAAGGTGGCGCAGTGCTAGCCGAAGATAGCCTGGATATCAACGCGTTCAAGCGCAGGGCCCGCCGCGGGTGACCTCGCCGTGCAGATCGAGAGACGCTCTTTGTTGGTGAAGCAGCGCGGCGGTCAGTTGCCGGTCACCTGTCTGGCGATTTCATCCAAAAGGGCCTGGACTTCGTCCAACGGGCCTTTCGGAAAGTGCCGGTAGCCGACCTTCACGACACCCGAGCCGTCGCCCGCTTCAAAAACAAAGATGCCGTACGGGCAAAAGGCCAGGTTCAACGGATCCGCTTCCATGGCCTTGCGGGACAGCACGGCGGAGCAGAACTGGTAGATATCCGCTTCCTTGAAGATCACCGCATCACTGCCGACGTCTTCGGCGGTCCGGTTCAGCATGGCGCCGACATGGCTGACGGCGTCGATCACCAGTCCGCGGTCGACGATCGCCGATTCAACCTCGAAGGAGGCGTCCGCGAAACTGCCGTCATAGGCATAGACGGTCACCCCGTCCGCTGCCGCGTTACCGGCGAGCGCCGACACCAGCAGTGCGGCGGCCAGGGCCGTCCCGGCGGTGTTTCGACAGAACCGCAAAAAGCTCCGCAGCAGGCTAAAGGCAATATGGGCCATGATGCCCTCCCCATGGATGTACCAAAGTCAAATGCGCCGCCGCCTCGCCGCCCGCGTGGACCCACGCCTGAAGGCGAGGCGACGGCTCAAAAGCCGATATCCGTGTCAGCCGAACATGTCGGCGGTGATCCCGGCGTACCAACCGACGCTTTCTTCGTAGGTCTGTTTCCTGAGGTCCGCCGACTCACCGGTCTTACTGATAAAGCCGTCCACCTTGGCGATCTTTTCCTCGGTCGCCTCGTAGGACGCGCCAACCTTGACCCCATCGTCCGTACCGACCAGAGACCAGCAGGTGTTGGAGAATTTCGGCGGGAACGCCTTCGATCCCGTCAAGGCGGCACGGACGGCCATGGCGCACGCCTTGGCCTGACTGTTCGCCGAGAAGCCAGACTTCGGCATGTCACCGTTATTCGTTGCATCGCCGAGCACGTGGATGTTGGGGTCGGCCCGCGACTGAAGCGTTGCCGGCACGATTTCCGCCCATCCCTTGCCGTTCGTGAGCGATGCTTTCTCGGCGATCACACCGGCCTTCATCGCAGGAATGACGTTGCAGACGTTTGCCGCGATGGTCTCCCCGTCGACGACAACCTCCATGGCGTCCGGCCGGACTTCTTCGACCTGGCCGAACTCGCCGCCGATCCACTCGATCATGCCGTCATAGTGGTTGGACCACGCTTCCTGGAACAGAGCCATCTTGGAGAACTTCTCCTTCGGATCGAAAACCAGGATCTTGGCCGTCGGGTTCTTCCGTTTCATCAGATGCGCCATCATCGAGATCCGCTCGTAGGGACCGGGCGGACAGCGGAACGGGTTCGGCGGGGGCAGGACGACAACCGTGCCGCCTTCCGGCATCGCTTCCAGTTGCGCTTTCAACAGTTGAGTCTGGCTGCCGGCCTTGTAGGCGTGCGGCATTTTGTTCTGACTCTCGAGCCCCCATCCCGGCACCGAGCCTTCGACAAAATCGATGCCTGGAGACAGCACCAGCCGGTCGTAGGAAAGGGCGTCGCCCCCGGCCAAGCTAACCGTCTTCTTGTCCCGATCGATCCCCACGGCCCAATCATGAACGACGTTGATACCGTAGTCGGAGGCGAGCTTGCCATAGCTGTGGCCGATACTTTCATACTCCCGGAATCCGCCCAGATACAGGTTTGAAAAGAAGCATGTATAGTACTGACGGGTCGGCTCCACCAAGGTGACGTCAATCGCGCCTTTGGAGTCCTTGGCGATGTAACGCGCCGCGGTTGCGCCGCCTGCGCCGCCGCCGACGACCACGACCTTCGGGCGGGACTGCCCCAGTACGGCCGGGGCGGAAAGCACTACGCCTGTTGCGGCAGCGGCCCCGAGGAGCTGCCTACGTGATACGGTATTCATGCCGGATTCCTCCTGTTATGTTTTCCTCTATTCTTGTGAAAACTGGAAATACACCGCCAGACTTGCGATCTCTTCATTGGACAAGCGGCTTGCGATCAATTGCATGACGGGATGTGGCCGGGCCTTGTCCTTGTAGGCATGCATCGCAATGACAAAGTCATCGAACGGCCATCCGACGATGGAAGGTATGCCTTTGTCCGCGCCGGTCGCCTGGTGACATGTGGTGCACTCGGACGAGAGGTATTGGCCGTAATCCGGGTCGCCCTGAACGGCGAGAATCGCCGGGTCGACATCATGATCGGAGGGCGTCGCCGTCGGTTCGCTTTCCGGAATGTCACGGGGGCTGCCGCTGTACTGCCGCAGATAGGCCAGCAGATCCCGGCGCTCATCCGCCCCTTTGAGGCCTCTGAAAGACATGCGCGTCCCGGTCACAAGCGATTTTGGATTTTCGATATAGAGGTCGAGCTTCTCTACCGTCCAGATCAGGCCGTCCGCCCCGGCCCGCCGCATCGCCTTGGAATACTTGAAGCCTTCAACTTTCGCGGCGCCGCGCCCGAACACTTCGTTCAGATGCGGGCCTACGCGGTTGCGCGCGCCCTCGCCGACCATATGGCATGACTTGCACTTCTTATAGATCTGCTCTCCCCGGACGGGGTCGCCGACTTCGGCGGCGAAACCCGGTGGGCTGAACAACAGGCCTGCATAAGCTCCCGCGGTTAAGACGGCGGCGGCTATAGCTCTCAAAGAGACATTCATAAACCGACCCTCCCAGGCACTGGGGTCTTGTTGACGGCGGCTAATCGATAGCGCCGCCGCCCTCCTCGCCCTCTCCTTCCGGCGTCACGTCGAGCACGCGCGCGCGCATCGTGATCTCAACCGGACCGTCGGTGCAGTTCTGCATGCAGGGTTCTGCCTGCGACGCGTAGTGCGCTTCCTCGGCCCGCCCGTCGGGAATGAAGTTTTCTTCGTTGGGCAGACGATGTTCGAGAAAGTTGTCTTTGGACAATTCGAATTCTTCGTCGTCCACGATATCGTTGAGATAAAGCAGATAGGCGACGATGGCATAGACCTCGTCGTCACTGAGGGACTGCGCGTTTCCAAAAGGCATTGCCCGACGCACATAGTCGTACACCGTGGACAGATAGGGCCAATAGGAACCGATCGTCTTTTCCGGCCGTTCTTCGGTCAGCGTATCGAATCCGCCCGCAAGGACAGGCCACCGGTCCACTCCTTCGCCGAAGTCGCCATGGCACATAGCGCAATTTTCGGAATAAACCTCTTCACCCTTCGCAACCGTCCCACGACCTTCCGGCAGTCCGGCGCCGTCCGGACGGATATCGATATCCCAGGCAGCGATTTCCTCCGGCAAGGCGAGCCTGCCGAGCCCGAAAACGCCATGAGTGCCGACCGCGTTTACCGTTGCCGGCGACGCCGGCGTCGTCGCCGCCGCCACTTGCGTCTTGGCTTGCTCCGCGGACAAATCAGGGGTCCCGCCTGCGGAGTGCTGGGCCAGATACGCGATCAGGTTCGCGCGGTCGGCTTCCTTACGAAGACCGTTAAAGGCCATTCGCGTCTTCTTTATGTATTGCTTCGGTTTCTCAAGAAACGCGTCCATCGACGCTGCGTCCCACACCAGACCGTCCCCGCCGGCAGCGACCATAGCTTTGGAGTATTTGAACCCGTCAATCGATCCGGCGGTCCGGCCCATGACATTGTTCAAATGGGGCCCGACCTTGTTCTTCGCGCCGCTGCCGACGGCGTGACAGGCTTTGCATTTCTTGAAGACTTTTTCGCCCGCGGCGGGGTCGCCGGTTGCCGCAGCCGTCATCGGGACAGCCAGGACCATCAGGGCCGCGGCGGCCGACAGACTAAGAGACTTCAACATTTTCCGTCACTCCATCCTGCTGGACGTACCAGGTCTGGATTCCGTTGTTGTGGTAGATCGAGTTTTCGCCCCGCGCTTGGCGAAGCACTTCCTTGGTCGGTTGAACGTTGCCAAACTCATCCATCGCGCGCGACTGCAGCAGCAGCTCGGAACCGTCCCAGTTGAAATCGTAATAGAAACGATGCAGCGACTTCGACAGGCTGGGGCCGTCGATCCGGGCCGTCCGCCAGTTCCGGCCACCGTCGACTGAGACGTCAACGCGCTTGATCGTCCCCAGGCCGGACCAGGCAAGGCCGGTCAGAACCGTCGGACCGGGTCCGGTCGTGATCGGCGCCTGCGGGCTGGGGTTGGTGATGACGGACTTAACGTCCATGGTCCAGGTGAAACGCCGTGCTTTGCCGTTCTCCAGCAAGTCCGTGTATTTCGACGTTTCCTCGCGGTGGTGCCACGGCTGATCGCCAACTTCCAGCCGGCGGAGCCATTTCACCCACATGTTGCCTTCCCATCCGGGGACGACCAGCCGAAGCGGGTATCCTTGTTCCGGCCGCAGCGCCTCGCCATTCATCTTGAAGGCCACCAGACAGTCATCGAGCGCTTTTTCGATGGGGATCGAGCGGGTCATCGCCGAGGCGTCCGCCCCTTCCGGCATGACCCATTTCCCGCTTGGCTTAACGCCCGCTTCTTGCAGCAAGGTTCGGAGGGAGATGCCCGTATACATCACGTTATGGACCATGCCGTGCGTGAACTGGCAGCCGTTCAACTGCGCGCCGCGCCACTCCATGCCGGAATTCGCCGCGCATTCCAGGAAATAGACATGGTTTTCCCGCGGAAAGCGCATCAAATCCTGCATCGTGAAGACCAGTGGCGTTTCCACCAAACCGTTGATCATCACGCGATGCTGTGCCGGATCGATCTCGGCGATGCCGCCGTGATGCCGTTCGAAACACAACCCATTCGGTGTGATGATTCCGTCAAGTTCGTGAAGCGGCGTGAAATTGACCGACGAGGTCGCGTCCGCGGTCAACCACGGAACGTTCCGGCGAACCACATGTTTCTCGAAAGGAGAAGGTTGGCCATAAGGGAACGCATCGACCCCATCGCCGAGGATCTGATTCCAATCCTGTACATTGGTGATCAAAGGGTCGGGTTGACCGGCATGCGCCGGAACCGCCGAGGCCGCTATTCCGCCGGCGGCAAAGGCGGTGCCGCCCCGCAGAAAGCCGCGGCGGCTGGTCTCAATCCGATCGACAGGTTTCTTGCTGCTCATCCTCTTCTCCGTACTGCCGGAAAGGTCAAATACCAACGATCCGAACACTCTCGTTCGGCGTTAGGGAAACTGTGCCTTGCTTCTCGATATACTGGCTGACGACATCGTAGATCGGGGGCCCTTCGGTCCCTTCGTTCACGCTCGCCCAGCCGGACACGATGTATGATTTGCCGGGGTCGATGGGCGCGCCGGACTTCAGCAGCGTCATCTCGCTGATCCGCGAACCGATATTCTCACCGACATCGATCCGGTAGCCCAAACCCCCAACCCGGACCATGTCCCCGCCTTGCTGATAGTAGGGGTCCAGATTGAAGAGATTGTCCGCGACATCCTCCAGAACCGCCTTGATCATCTCTCCGCTCATCTCGGACCGATAAGCGTTCGGATAGGTGATCGCCGTCATGTTGTAGACATCATCCACCGTGATGTCCTGCCCGGGCAGAAGGGTGGCGCCCCAGCGGAACCCTGGCGACAGGGCGATCTCTGCATCGCGCTCGGACAACAGCGCATCGCAGATCAAGTCGTCGAACGTGCCGTTGAAGTTTCCACGCCGGTACAAAAGGGAATCCGTTGTCCCCAAAACCCGCGAAATCTGCTCCTGATACGGGGCGCGGATCCGCTCGATCACCGCGGCCATTTCAGGATCCGGCTCGATCACATCCGATAGCACAGGGATGAGGCGGTAGGCATAGTCCCGGACCTTGCCGTCGCGCACATCCAGATCCAGGCGCGACAGAAATTTGCCGTGACTGCCGGACGCGACAAGCAATGTGTCCCCGACCGTGATCGCTTCGGGAATCGCGTCGTGGGTATGTCCCGTCAACACAACATCGATGCCGGACACTCTCGAAGCGAGCTTCCGGTCCACGTCGAAACCGTTATGGGACAGCAGAACCACAAGTTCCGCCCCTTCGGCCCGCGCCGCATCGACGGTTTCCTGCAGTTCCTTTTCGCGAATTCCGAAACTCCAGGTCGGTATTTTGTACCGGGGGTTCGCAATCGGGGTGTAGGGGAAGGCCTGACCGATAACGGCGATCTGCACACCACCGCGCTCGAACATCTGGTAGGCTTCAAAGACCGGTTCTTCCCAATCGGTGTCGCGCACGTTTGAGGCCAGGAATGGGAAGTTCATCTTTTCAATGAGCTCTTCGACGCGCTCCGTGCCATAGGTAAACTCCCAGTGGGCGGTCATGGCGTCGATGCCCAGTGCATTCATCGCCGTGACCATATCCTCTCCGTCAGTCGCCAGAGAGGTGTAACTTCCCTGCCAGGTATCTCCACCGTCCAAGAAAAGGGTTTGGGTCGGACGGTCGGACCGGATCGCTTTCGCCAACGTGGCCATGCGGTCCAGCCCCCCTACGCGCCCGTAGGACTTGGCGAGCGAGACGAAGTCCGTACTCGCCATCGCGTAGGCGTCGTATCCGCCCGACCCTAGTTTGAACCGGGAGAGAAACTGATCGCCGGTTATATGGGGCGGCAAGCCGGAGACTTCTCCGACACCGAGATTGATGGACGGTTCGCGGAAATAGATCGGCACGAGTTGCGCATGCAGGTCGGTCAGATGGAGTAGCGTGACGTTGCCGACCGGGTCGAAGGAGAGAAGATCCTTCTGGCTTACCGACTGCCGCGCCAAGGCCGCGGAGGTGATCTTGCCGCTGCCCAAAAGGGCGCCCGCCGCTGCGCTGACTTGTAGGAATTCACGCCGTGAGAACACTTCTTCCCCCTTCGGCGGCCCGCCCACTCGCGAACCACCGCCTTACCTCGTTCGGAACAGTGGGTACCGGCCGCCGCCTTCTGACGGCCGGCAACGGTGTACTAGTTGCGTACCGCGGGCGCCTCGACCGGCAGACCGACGCCGCGATAGGCCAGGTAGACTTCCAGGGCCAGGAATTCATCGCCACCACGCTTGTAAGGCGTCGCGCGCACCTGCTTCATGCAGCCGTCAAACCGGCGATGAAGAGAGCCCATGCCCTGCCATTTCAAACGATAGGTCGGGAAACCGTTCGACTGTCCCTGGCTCAGCAGATCGGACCGGATATAGTTCCCGTAATTGTCTTCGTGACAGTTGGAGCACGAGAGGTCGAGTTGACCGACGCGGGTGTAATAAAGCTCCTTGCCTCGGTCCGCCCAGTCCTGCATGGCGCCCTCGGTAAGGTTTACAGCGACAGGCGCCCCGCGCGACTGAAGCCGCACATAAGCCGTCATGCCCGTCAGTTCGTTGGAATCGTACTTCCAGGCATCGGCCTGCATACGCTCCGTCCGGCATTGGTTGATCTGGTTCTCCAGGTTCGCCGGCTTGCCGAGTTTGGCGTTCCACTTCGGATGTTCCGCACCGGCCTTCGCCATGCTTTCCGACGCGTCGCCATGACAGTCGGCGCAGGCCTTGCCGGCCGCACCGTCGGGTTCCGACCAAAGCACCTCGCCCTGATCGACCCACAGAAATGCCGGATTGTCGAAATCGTCCAACTGCAGGTTTTGCGTTTCGGCGGAACGAAACTCGAACCCGGAAATGATTTCGGTCAGGGGATGCCCCTCCGGCGCCGGATAGCTCTTCCGTTCCTCGGCGGCGGCCGTGGCGGTAATGCCGCCTGCCGTCAGTAAGATGCCAGCCGCAACGGCGCGGCGCCCAATGTTTAACAGCGATCTCTTCATCGATTTCCTCCCAATCACGTCATGGATCCTTTTTCGGACCTCTGCTTTCGCGCTTTTGCGCGCTAAGCGACGGTGATTTTCTTCTTGGTTGAGATCACGGACCCGTCGTCATCCTGCCAGATGAGTTCGAACTCCCCGCTTTCCGAAACCTTCGCCGTGAACTCCATGAACGGGTTCGCGGAAACGGCCGGCTCGATGTCGCATGAAAACACCGGCTTTCCATTGAAGTTGCATTTAAAACTGTTGATGATCATGCGCGGGATCTTGTTACCCTGCTTATCCTTCCGCTGACCGGATTCCATCTTGTGGTTGACCAGGGTCTTGATCGTGATGATCTCACCGGCGGCTGCCTTCTTCGGCAATTTCACGCGTGGTTTCGCCATATCTAATTCTCCTTGCGCAACAGCCGGTCAGCCGCCGCATCCCCCGATGGTTACCTTGACCAAGCTTTGCGTTTTCATGAACGTTCCATCGTTCATTTTCGCGACTGCAATCACGTTCTGCGTTTTTGCGAGACGCATCCGGGTCGCCGCCCGCTGAACGCCGCTCATCGGCGTAAAGTGGAACGTCGCCACGCCGGGTTCCGGGTTCCCGTCAGCCAGAATCAAAAGGCTTTCGGCATACCGAGCCTCGGTGGCTTCGCCATCGACGGTAACCGACAAGGGAACGGTGTTGCCGTTTTCCGCAATCTCAGGCATTTCCAGGGTCAAGCCGCCGTCCGTCGCGGTTTGGCCGCCCAGGAACTCGTCGACACGGGCCTGCGCCTTTTCCGCCGACAGCGCGACGGAGGGCATTCCCATAACGGCCGCCGCGGCCGCGCCGGTCGCGACAATAAGAAACTCTCTTTTGGTAAGCTTTGTCATAGTTTGCTTCCTACTCACTCTTCATTGAGCGTCTTAAGAAAAGCGACGACATCCTCGACTTCCTCAGCCGACAGGATCGTCTTGCCCTGAAACTTTTCCATGACCCGGTTCAGGTCCGCCGAGCGGTGAAATGCCGGCATCATCGTGCCGTCGAAAACCTTCTTGGAGTCCACGACGATGAGTCTGAGTTGAGCTTCAGACCAGCGGGACGCCGCCCCATCCAGGGGTGGGCCGATCTCTCCATGGAACGGTTGATCGGTGATTACCGAAATCTTGTGACAAGCGAGGCAGTTCCCCGCCTTGCGATTGACGATCACATCGCGCCCGCGATCCGCGCTGCCCGACGCGCCGGTCAGGGACTTCGGGATCCCATCATCGATGATCGTAATCTCTGATGCCTGCGCCGATAGAGATCCGGCAACCAAGCATGACGCAACAGCGATACTGCGAACCAGGTTCGCTCTTTTCATAGTTTCCTCCCCAGATGACGCCCAGTGCCGTTCGGACGCATCTCTGTTCGACCTTTTTTCGGTCAGGTTGCTGACTGGCGTTACGGTCGCCGCCGCAATTTATGTATGACTACGATAATCTGGATTGGAACTTAGTTCAATAGAAATATATGAATTTTACTAAGTGTTTTGCGATGAGCGTGGTTTCACATCTATCCGATAGTCCCAAGAGCCGGAACAAGCTCTTGAATATAAAACCCAATATCAGCAATCCCACCGGTTATGAATAAGGCCCCGGTCAAGACCAGAAAGCCCCCGGACAGCTTTTCAATGGTCGCCATGTTCCGTTTGAGGCCGCTGGATAGCTCAAGAAACTTGCCGGCGAAGGCCGCCGCCAGAACAAAGGGCAGGCCGATGCCGGCCGCGTAGAAGGAGAGCAGCACGATGCCCTCCCATACCGACTCTTCTCCTCCCGCCATGAACAGGATCGCCGCCAAGATCGGTCCGACGCAGGGCGTCCACCCGAAGGCGAAGGCAAGACCCAGCATGAAGGCGCCGAACGCTCCGCCCGCATTCGTCGCTTCGAACCGGGCTTGCCGGTAGAGAAGCGGAATGCGGATGACGCCGAGGAAGTGCAGCCCGAACAGAATGATCAGCCCGCCGGCGATATAGGTTAGAAGCTCAAAATTCTCTGTAATGACGCGCCCAAAGGCGCTTGCGACGGCTCCAAGGCCGATGAAGACCACGGCGAATCCGGTCACGAAGGCAAGGCTGAGGCCAATCACTCTCTTCTGCACGGCGGGCGCACCGGCAGTAAGCTCATCGTGCGTAACACCCGCGATGTAACACAGATAGGGCGGGATCAGCGGCAACAGGCACGGCGAGACAAAGGACAGCACCCCGCCTAGAAAAGCCCCAAGATAGGTGACTTCCACCTCTTGTTTCCCCCCAATTCAAACGCTCAGCAAAAATGTGTCGAAAAACGTATACACATATGGCATTTTTTGCATATAATTTCCGAATGTCAAATCTGATCCGCTATAGGTCATTCGGCTTCGCCACGCGCCTCGTTCCAGTGGTCGGCATACTGATGGCCCTTCTGGTTCCCGCCCATGCGGGCGATGCCGAACTCATTATGTTCGAACGCGACGGCTGCGAGTATTGCGATGCATGGAACGAAAGTATCGGCGTCGCCTATCCACGCACCTGGGAAGGGCGCACCGCCCCACTCCGCCGCGTCAACCTCAGCAATGGAATCGACGAGGACCTGAAATCGATCAGACGGCCGCGTTATTCGCCAACCTTCGTACTGATGCTCGATAACCAGGAAGTCGGCCGCATCCGCGGTCATCCCGGCGATGAATTCTTTTGGCCGATGCTGGGTGAGCTTCTGGGCAAGGCGGGTTTCAGCGATCCCGACGGCGACTGAACCAGAACAGAACGGGAGGGAACAAATGAAAAGACTTCTAGGGACGGTCATCGCCGCATGCGTGACAGCTCTTGTTCAAACACCGGCCGCCGCGCAGGACGACCAAGCGGCACTGGTCGACTACAAGGCAATGGCGCCACACGTCGCCATGACCCTGGCGGAGGAAACGCTCTCTGCCTGCCAAGAAAAGGGGTATCAGGTCGCCGTCACTGTCGTGGACCGGTTCGGTCTGGTTCAGGCGGTTTTGCGGGACCAATATGCCGGCCCGCATACGATTGAGACTTCCTACAGAAAGGCCTGGACGTCGGTGTCCTTCAAGATCGCCACCATGGAGTTCGTCGATGTCACGAAATCCGGGGAGCCGCTGTCCGGGATCCGGCAGGTCTCAAAAGCCATGGCTGTCGGCGGGGGTGTCCCCATAGAAGTTGCAGGTTCGCTGGTCGGTGGAGTAGGTGTATCGGGAGCGCCCGGCGGCGATCGCGATCACCTGTGTGCCGAGGAAGGCATCGACGCAATCGCCCTTGACCTTGAGTTCTAGGCAACAAGATTTGATTTCAACGAAGCCCAAACATCTGAGACTGCAATGACACTTCCGAGCGAAGCCGAGATCTTGGAATTCCCTAACGATATGGTCGACAAGGCGCGCCACGCGGCGAATGTCTTGAAGGCCCTGGGTCACGAGCACCGGCTGCTGATCATGTGCCTGCTGGCCGACGGCGAAAAAGCGGTTACACGACTTGAAGAATTGCTGTCTCTGAAACAGCCTGCCGTTTCGCAGCTGCTGACCCGCCTGCGCGCGGACGACCTTGTGACGACACGGCGCGACGGAAAGACGATCTATTACTCCATCGCCGACCCGGCCATTCGCGAGATCATTCAGACATTGTACAAGGTCTATTGCGAACCCGCCGGCGTCTGTCCCACGGACTAGGCGGCGCGCATCCCATGTTCGAGGAATTGCCGGTCTGGACGTTGGTCGCGTCACTCGGCGGCATTATTGGCCTTGTCCTTGGTTTTGTCGCCAGATACACGCGGTTCTGCACGCTGAGCGCGGTTGAGACCGCACTGTACGGCGCCAACTGGCAGCAAATGCGCATGTGGCTTCTGGCGATCGCGGTTGCGGCGCTGGGGACGGCTTTGCTGGTCGATCAAGACATGGTCGATCTGTCGGAGACGGCGCACTACCTGCCAAGGTTTGCTCTTGCCGGACCGATCCTAGGCGGATTGTTGTTCGGTCTGGGCATGGCGGCGGTCGGGACTTGCGGTTTCGGGTCCATTCTGCGCGCCGGCGGCGGAGACCTGCGCGGCGCTTTCACCGTTCTGATCGTCGGGGTTGTCGGATATATGACGATCCGGGGTTTCCTGGCCGTACCGCGCTTGACGCTGGTCGAACCCCTGTCGATTCCGCTTGCCGACGGGGAAACCGCGACCATCGCTTCCCTGATCGCCCTTGGCACGGGTTGGGAACTCGGTGCCATTCAACTGCCCGTCGCCCTCGTTGTGTGCGGCGCGATCATCGCCTGGTGCTGCGCCAGCAAGGCATTTCTTCGCAACAGGATGATGGTGTTCGGCGGGGTGGCCGTGGGACTTGTCGTGGTCGCCGGATGGTACACGACAGGCTATATCGGCGCGGACGATTTCGACCCGCAGCCGGTCGAATCCATCAGTTTTGTCGCGGCGGCGGGAAGCACAGTCGTCTATCTCATGACCTATACAGGCGCCACGATCAGTTTTCCCGTGGGTTTGTTTGCCGGTGTGCTGGCGGGCAGCTTTTTCGCCGCGTGGATCAAGCATGAACTCCGCCTGGAAGGGTTCGACGAACCGCGGGAAATGCGGCGCCACCTTGTCGGCGCGGTCCTGATGGGAGCCGGCGGCGTCCTCTCGATGGGGTGCTCCATCGGTCAAGGCCTGTCCGGCGTATCGACGCTGGCGCTTCCATCATTTCTGGCCCTGATATCCATGTGGGTCGGCGCCGCCGCCGGTTTGCATATCCTTATCCACGGCTGGCCGAGCCTGGCGCGGGCATAACCGGCTTTTCCAAACCCGAGTCTTCATATAGTCTTATTCATATGTTTATATGAATAAAAAGTATACCGGGGAAGGAACGATCATGGGGTTACCTCTGCGCCAAAGAACACCCTTGCTGCGTCTATCGCTGTTTTTTTGCTCTTTTTGTGTCTTCAATATGCCGGCAGGCGCCAGCGACGATATCGACGACATGTATCCGGCCTCGGTCTTGTATTCCAAACCGGTCGAAGTGATCCCGCACGTCTGGTCGGCCATTGGGGCCACCGCACCGCCCAAGCGCGCCAATGCAGGCCACAACAATAACCTGAGCTTTATCGTGACGGGCGAGGGCGTCATCGTCATCAATGGCGGCGCCTGCGCAAAACTGGCCGAGGCGCTGCACACGGAAATCCGAGAAATCACTGACGAACCGGTCCGGCTTGTGATCAACGAAAACGGCCAGGGCCACGCCATGCTGGGCAACTCCTACTGGGCCGACCAAGGCGTTCCGATCCTGGCGCATACCGACGCCGCGGAAGAATTCACCGCCCACGGACACGAAATCCTGGAACGCATGAAGGGCTACAACGGCGATTTGGCCGACGGGACGGAGGTCGCGCCACCGACGGAAACCTTCGACGACAAGCGGGTTATCGAGATGGGCCGTTTCACGATCGAGGTGCTGCACCTCGGCCCGGCCCACAGCCCCGGCGATATCAGTGTCTGGTTACCGGAACAGAGTTTGGTGATCGCGGGCGACATGGCGTTTCATGAAAGGCTGCTGCCGATCTTCGAAGACACCGTGACAGGGGAATGGGTAGAGACCTGGGACAATGAATTTGAAGCGCTGAAGGCAACTTACGTCATACCGGGCCATGGCCACCCGACCAACATGGCGCAGGTCCGCCGCTATACCAGAGACTATCTGGTCTATCTGCGCGGCAAGATTCGGGAGCATCTGGACAATGGCGGGTCGCTTGACGATGCCTATTACATCGACCAGTCGCCCTTCGCCCACTTGGATACGTTCGAGGAACTCGCCACCCGGAACGCCGGCTATGTCTATGTCGAAATGGAGTTCGAGTGAGCGACGATCTACGGGGGCCCGACGGGGAGGGCCCCGGGTCTCCCTGGCTGACCGCGGGCCTGTTGGCGACGGGGTTTTTGAGCGCCGCCGCCATCCTCATCGTCGAGATCATCGCAGGGCGCATCCTGGCACCCTATGTCGGCATGTCGGTCTATACCTGGACGGCCATCATATCGACCGTTCTGGCCGGGCTCGCCATCGGAAACTGGCTCGGCGGGTATTGCACAACCGGTGGCGACACGGCCTGCGGCAAACGCCTGGGCACAGTGCTGGTCGGGGCGGCCCTGGTGACGGCGCTTGTCCCGCTTTTGGCTAAGCCGGTCGCCGGTTTTGTCCTGACCCGCACGGAAAGCGCCGTTGTCGCGGTCACGGCCCTGTCGTGCGGCCTGTTTTTCGTCCCGGCGCTGCTGGGTGGCATGCCGGCCCCGATCCTGGCCAAAATGATCGTCACCGGAAACCGCCACCGCGAGGGCAAGGTCCTGGGTTGGACATTCGCCGCCGGGTCGGCGGGCGCGATCGGCGGATCGGCCATTTCCGGCTTCGTGCTGATCCCCTATCTGGGCAGCGCAAACTCTGCGCTCCTGGCGGCGGGACTCTTGGGCGTCCTCGGCGCTCTCTGGTTTCTGAGCGCCGGCGCGCTGCGCCGGGCCCTTCTCGCTATGCCGGCGGTCCTGGGCGTCGCGGGCCTTTCAGCCGCCGCCTGGGAAACGGTCTGCCAGCGGGAAACCGCAACCTTCTGCATCAATGTGGTAGGCCTCGACGCCCCGACCTGGCAGGAAAGCCGCGTCCGCGGGCTGGTGCTGGACCATTTGATGCACGGCGTGAATGTCGAACATGTCGAGGACGCTCTTCTCAGCCCCTATGTTGCACAGATTGACCGCGCGGCCCGAGTGCTCCGCCCGGGCGCGCGGAGCGCGTTTTTCATCGGCGGTGGCGCCTATACATTACCGCGCGCGTGGTATCGCAGCCTCGACGTCACGGTGGCGGAGATAGAACCGGCGGTGACCGCCGTCGCCGCCGAGCATCTGTGGCTGGACTCCGACCAAATCAAGGTCGATCACCGGGATGCACGGATGTCCCTGACGGCCGATCCAAAGGCGCGTTTCGACCTGATCGTCGGTGATGCCTTCAAGGATGTCGCGGCCCCCTTTCACCTGACGACACAGGAATTCTTTCAACTTACCAAGAGGCGGCTTGCCCCGGGCGGCCTCTTTTTCCTCAACCTGGTGGATAAGGATCCCGAGCCTTCGGCCTTGCTTGCCGTTGTCGCAACCCTGCGCACCGTCTTTCCTCAAGTGCATGTTTGGCGCGACGGGGCTTTGGGGGAACAGGGCCGCAGGACCTATGTAGTGTCCGCCGGAACGACTGATTTCCCGGAGCAAACATTGCGTCGCGCCGCGCAGGACGGGTGGCGTCTGTACCGCCCCTCGGACAACGCTCTAGCCGCCGCCCCTGTGCTGACGGACGACCACGCCCCGTTGGAACACCTGCTCGGCCTGCTGACGGATACGATCGACTAACGGCGTCACCAGGTATCGATCGACTGGCCCGTGCTTTCATAGCTCTCGGACGCGGTCCTCAGATAGCTCTGGAAGGTATCGGTCTTGTAAGCGTCTTCCCGGACATACTTGAACATCTGCATGAAGGTGAAGGGCCGGAAATATCCCGGCAGGCGCGCCACTTCCGCCTCCCGCCCCGATTTCCCCGCTGCCGCCGCGGCATCGCGCGGGAAGAACACGATGGTCGGCGTAAAGTTGACCAGCCATTTCCGCGCCAGAGCACGCTCCTCCAAGGCCTCGCCATCGAAGTCGATGACCTCCCGGCTACCGTGAAGGTTCAACTGCAGAACGTCGAAGTTCTCGGGGATATAGGATTGGATCTTTGCATGAGCGAAGTTGACCTTGTGCGTCTTTTCGCAGAACGGGCAGCCCCGCTGTTCGAAGATGACCGCGAAATGCTTTCCGGCTTCCCCGGCCGCTGACAGGTCGTCGGGCAATTCCAGGAAACTGTCGATGAACCAATCCTGAATATGCAGCCCGTCGTCGGAAAGTTCGACGCCATAGGCAGCATTCCCAATGGGGACCGCGGCCGCCGCTAAACCTGCGCCGGCGAAACCCGCAAACTGACGGCGTGTGAGCATACTTCCCTCCCAACATATATTTATATCGCATTTTTACTATGTTTTGGTGCAGTTGTCACTGTTGTTCTGACCGGTCGTAGCGTTGAGGTAAGGAAAGGATCTCCCGCAGCGTGCGGGGGATCTAGTACGGCCCGGTTGGATTTACCTGTCCGTGAACCACACGAGCGCCCGACAGAGCGGCCGCTATCTCGAGCGCTCTGCCGGGCAGCACTAGAGGTATCGAAAGGACCGCGTGTGACCGTCAGGCGTCATCGGTGGGTTATTGAAGCAGCGCGGCCTCGGCTATGTTCAGGCTTTTGGCGGTATCGACGACCTGGTGCCAAATCCCGTCCGGCACGTCGATGCCTTCACGGGCTCGATCTTTTCGCGCGTTCGCCTCCGGTTCGCCGGGGATGAGGACCGGTGAGTCGGGGTTTCGGGCGGCACATTCCTTGATCCAGGAAAGGTAGGATGCGGCGATGCCGTTCGGCTGTTCCTGCATGTCGGACGCTTCTGAATCCAAGAATATGGAGAACATGTTGTTCCGATTGACGGTTTCACCGGGATTGACCGTCTTGCCGCCTGTGAACGCGCCCGCCAGCAGGTCCGTCACCAGGCTGAGGCCGTACCCTTTGTGCCCGCCCATCGTAAGCAACGCGCCGCCGTCGTAATAGTCGCCCGGATCGGTCGTGGGATTTCCCGATTTATCGACGATCCACCCTTCGGGAACAGGACGGCCTGCGGCATGGGCAACACGCAGTTTTCCTTCCGCGACCGCAGACGTGGTCATATCGACAATCAAGGGATCGCGGCCGTGCACCGGATATCCGATACAAACTGGGTTGGTCGCCATCCTGCGTTCGATCCCGCCGAACGGCGTAACGCCCGGCTTCGCCGGGGAATTGACGAAATGGAAAGAGATCACGCCCTGTTCCGCGGCCAACTCGGCCCAATCGCCGAGCCGGCCAACATGGGAAACGTTCCTGAGGCCGACGGCTGCCAACCCGGACTCCTTGGCCAGCCGCGCGCCCTCCAGCGTGACCTTTTCCGCGGCGACCTGACCGAAACCAAGATTGGCGTCGTAGATCGACACCGCGCCCACACGCTGAACCAGCGTCAGTTCGGCCCCGGATCGGATGGTGCCCTCGCGCAGTTGATCGGCATATTGGCAGACCCGGATAAGACCGTGGGAATCGTGGCCGACCAGATTTGCGCCGGCCAGCCGTTGGGCGACCTTTTTCGCCTCATGTTCCACCGCTCCTGCGGCACATAGGATGTTCCAAACGGTCGCTTCGACCTGCGCAGCGGTCAGTTTCACGGTCACCTCGTCCTTGCCAGCGGTTGCGGCACCGATCCCTCCGCACGATCCAGCACCTCGGCGTTGAAGCACAGCTCGCGCTTCAAAGCGCCGTCGAAATAGTCCAACACATTCTGAACCGAGCGCACCGCCATGCGGCTAAGGCAGGCCTCGGTATGCGCCGCACAGTGCGGCGTCATCACCATGTTCGGCTGGGACAGCAGACGGTTGTCCGGGCCGGGCGGCAGCCGATGCCAGACATCGGTTCCCGCCGCCAGAAGATGTCCGCGCTGAAGTGCGTCCGCCAAGGCGTCTTCATCGACAAGGCTGCCCCGCGCGACATTGACGATCACCGCTCCCTTTTTCATCCGCGCGAATTGCGGCGCACAAAACAGCGGCGCCGCATCGGCCGGCGCAGGAAGACAAAGCACAACGCAATCGGCTCTACCCAACGCTTCTTCGAAGTTTCGCACATGGGCGTAACCGAGTGCCGTTGTAACACCCGGCTCAACGAAAGGGTCTGCGACCACGACCTTCATATCGAAGGCGTCGGCCAGCTTGGCCACCTTGCGCCCGATGCGCCCGTACCCGACGATCATGACGGTCCTGCCGGCCAGTTCCATGGTGCCGACGGCGTCCCGCGCTGTGAGGAATTCTTCACGCGACACGGCATCCGTGTCCGTGCGCGCCAGGTTCATGCAGGACGGCAACCGGCGCGCAGCAGACAGGATCAGCATCATCGCATGCTCGGCGACCGAGACCGCGTTCGCGTCGCCCACTGTCATCACCGGGATACCCCGGCGGGAGAGTTGTTCCACGTCGATGTTGTCGACCCCGACACCGTGACGGGAAACGATCTTCAGCCGGCCCGCTTTCCGCAGGATCTCGGCCCCGAGATCCAGCTTCCGCACGACAATAGCGTCCACCGAGGGCAGAACGGTATCGAGTTCAGCCGGTTTGGGGTCCGTCAGGACCGTGCGCCGGAACCCCGGCCGGCTGTCGAACAGACGGAAGCCGTCCGCATGGATGTCTCCGAAAAACAGGACGTTATGCATGGCTCATCCGCCGGACATCGACGTCGCTGTGCACCGAGCAGCTTTGGTTCCCGCCTTTCACGGGCTTCCGAGGCATGGACAAGGGCAATTCAGTCATTCCGGTCACGCCTTGTGTGCGGACGGCATCGCCATGCGCTGAACCACAATGATCGCCAACAGGGCAAGAATCGCGGGGATGGAAGCCCGCCAATCCGGATAGATGAGACCAACGGTCGCCAGAAGCAGTACGCCCTTGTGCCAGGTCTTCAGCGGGCCGAGCAGATATCCGTGCAACGCCGCCGCCAGGATCACCACACCAATCACGGCCTGCGTGACCACCAGCGCGACATACAACGGATCGCCCTGCAGAAGAATCGCCGGCTCGTAGACAAACAGGAACGGAATGACGAAACCGGTCACGCCAAGCTTGACCGCCTTGACGCTGGACTCCCAGACCTTTCCGCCGGCAAGCGCGTTCGCCGCATAGACCGCCATTGCAACAGGAGGAGTAATGGCCGACAGGATGGCAAAGTAGAATACGAATAGATGGGCCGCCTCCACTTGCACCCCAAGACTGACGAGGGCGGGAACCATTAAGGCGACCTGTACAATATAAGCAGGCGTGGTGGGCATGCCCATTCCGAGAATGATTCCGGCGACCATGCTGAGCAGCAGTGCGATAAGCAGTGTATCGTTCGCCGCGGAGATCACGAAATTGGAGAATGTCAGCCCAATGCCGGAGACGTTGATGACGCCGACGACAATACCGGCGCAGGCGGTGGCCGCGGCAATCGTAAGCGCGTTCCTGGCGCCGTTCTCCAAGGATGTGAGAGTATTCTCCACCGTCACATAGTGGCGCGTCGTCTTGCGGAGAAACGCCGTCGGCAGTACCGACCCGATGCCGCACAGAGCCGCGAAGGGTGCGGAGTATCCCATCAAGAGAACGCCGACGATGACAGCCAGCGGAATGAACATATGGCCGCTGTCCGCCATGACCTTGCCGAGCGGGATCTGCTGCTCTTTCGGTACAGATCCGATATCCAACCGCTTGGCTTCGAAGTGAATGGATGCGAATACCGCGACGTAGTAGAGGACCGCCGGCGTGACGGCCAGGGCGGCGATGGTCAGGTAGCTGACGCCAAGATACTCCGCCATCACAAAGGCGGCCGCCCCCATCACCGGCGGCATGATCTGGCCGCCGGTGGAACTCACGGCTTCGACCGATGCGGCGAAGGCCGGCTTAAACCCGATCCGCTTCATCAGCGGGATGGAAAATGCGCCGGTGGTCATCACGTTCGCGACCGCGGAACCGGAGACCGATCCGAACATGCCGCTTGTGATGCATGCGACCTTAGCCGGCCCCCCGGCTTGCCGCCCGGTCAGGGCAACGGCGAAATCCATGAACAGTTTGCCGATTCCCATACGTTCGACCATCGCGCCGAAGATGATGAACAGCACCATGAAGGTCGCGGACACGGCGACCGGTATGCCGAAGATGCCGTCCGTCGTCAGGAACATCTGTTCGATCAGCAGCGGATAGGTGGTCTTGGTCGCGACCAGGGCAAAAACAATGAAGCCCAAAGCAGTCAGCGGCAGCGCCAATCCCAGCGTCCGGCGCGTCCCTTCCAGAACGAGAACGACAAGGCCCGTCCCGACGACGAGATCCCAGCGGGTCAAATCGTCGACATACATGAAGCGCTGCTGCACATAGTCGATATTGATGGCCGGGTAGAGCGCGGCAAAGAACACCGCCAGAGCCAAACAGAGGCTCACGAAGGACGGCCGGTCCACTTTGTCGCCGCGCCAGTTGGTAACCAGATAAACGAGGCCGAGCGCCATACCCACATGGTAGCCCCGGAGATAGTAGGGACCGGGGTAGCCCGCCAACGCGAAGTAGAGGTGACTGATCGCCAGGACCAGCAACAGCGCCTTAATCGTCAGGCGTATGGTATTTGCCCAGGAGTGGTTCATCGTCGGTTCCCGGACTGCCCGCCGGAGATCGGCGGGTGGCCCACAACAAGAGTACGCAAGAAGCGGTTGAACGCAGGGAGAGGATCGGAACGCCGCCCGTCTCCCCGAAGCGAAGACGGGTCAGACGTTCGGCAGGACTGTTAGTTGACGCCCCGCGCCTTGTAGAACGCAGCGGCCGCGGGATGCAGCGGCACGCCGATATCCGCGGACATGTCGTCCAATGTCAGGGTCGCCATACTCTTGTTGACGGCGGAAAGAGAGGTGAGGTTGTCCGCAACCGCCGTCAGGATGGTCTTAACAACATCGCCGTTATAGTCGCAGGCGGCGATCAGATGGGTTCCGTAGGTAATCGCCTCCGCCGGCTGGCTCAGGTTGGGATAGCTGTCGGCGGGGATGGTCCGCAGAATGAAGGCCGCGTTTTGCGCCTTGAAATGCGCGAAGATCTCATCGGTGATCGGAACAATCTCGATATCCCGGCTGGTCGCCACATCCATCACCGCACCGGCCGGCAAGGCGGTTCCGAGGGTGAAGATATCCGCATGCCCGTCTTTCATCTGATTGACCGAGTCCGAGTAGGAAACATGGGAAACGTCATCCATGTCGTCATAACTCAGCCCGACGGCATCCAGGAGGCTGCGGGTCAGGAACTCGCCGGTATTACCGTTCTGCTGTGTTGTCAGACGCTTGCCCTTGAAATCCGCTATTGTCGCGACGTTGGCGTCGTCGCGGGCGACGATTTGAAACCACTGCGGATACAGGGTTCCGAGATTGCAGACATTCTCGACCTTGCCGCGGAACGGCGGGCGGCCCGCAAGCGCATCCACGGTCGAAATCGTGTTGGCGAAGGCGATCGGGAACTTCCCTGCCGAGACGCCAACGACGTTTGCAACCCCTGCGCCCGGCGTGACGGTGATCGAGAGATCGGAATCCATTTGCTCGGCGATCGCCTTGATCGCGCCGCCAAGCGGATACCAGGAGCCGCCCTGGGACCCGGTGGACAGCACAAAATCCTCGGCGTGGGCGGTGAAGGATCCAGCCGCCGCGACCACGGCCGCCAATGCCGTTCGTTTGAGACAATTCGATACTGACACCATGATTTCCTCCTAGATTTACCGTTTTTGGTTTTTGTCGTTCGGATCGGTTTCCGGAACAGGAAAGCCGGGCGGGCCTCCCATCCGTGGACCTGATTCTTTTGAACACCGGACGGCCCTCGCGCACGTCAGGCCCTTCCGCCATTGCCGTGCAGCCGCTCGGAGATGCCCCCGTCCCGCTTGCCTGCGGGCCCGGTGGGGGAGCTTGACCGGCCGCTTGAGAACGACGCACCGCTCAGCGCTCTTCGCCAGTGTCTTTCCGGATCGGACGCTAAGCACGGCTTGCAAATCTGTCAATCACATTCTAGTTAACGCACTGTTTCGCTATGACAGCTCACAACGATCCCAACCTAAGAAACGATATAATCGTCTGTTTTTATTGTTTTAATGCACATGACGAATTGAATATTACTTGATTATCATGTTAAATTTGTCTTACAAATATAGGACAGATTCGCGAAATGCCTTGTCGATCGGCAGGGCACATCAATACCGAGGCCATCCATGTCGAGATGCACGACCTTGACCGAATCCGTTTACCAGGCGCTTCTTGCAGGCGTTGTGGATGGCGGCTACCCGGTCGGTGCGCGGCTTCCGCCAGAAGCGGAACTTTGCAAGACATTCGGCGCATCGCGGCCCGTGATTCGAGAGGTCCTAGCGCGCCTGCGCGCCCAGGGGATGATCGAATCGCGAAAGGGGTCGGGCAGTTATGTCTTGCGCCGCACGGCCGCCGCCCCGCCGATGTCCGAGGACATCGCCAGCATGGCGGAGATTGAAGCCTGCTATGATTTTCGTGTTTCACTGGAGGGTGAATGTGCCTATTTCGCGGCGCTAAACCGGGATGATGAAGATCGCGCGGAACTCACCGCAGTGTTCGAGGCCTTCTGCAGCGCCTTGGGCGAAAACAAGCGCGGCGGCATAAACGATGATTTTCAGTTTCATCTGAAAATCGCGGAAGCGACCCACAACCCGTTCTTTGTCAGCGCATTCCAGACGATCCAGAGCCGGGTCCACATGGCGATCGATATCTCGAGACAGTTGACGGCGACCCCGCACGACGTCCGGCGAAAAACTCTGATCCGCGAGCATTCCGCGGTCCTGGATGCGATTCTGGCCGGCGACCCGATCAAGGCCCGTCGCGCAATGCGGCAGCATGTCTCAAACTCCAAGAACCGTGTATTCAAGGGCGAGAGCCATTGAATGCCGCCCTAAGCGGGCCCGTGCCGGATCAGCTTCCGGACTTAAGCGAAACCCGTCCTCCAGCGAGCGCGGAAAATCCATTCAACCATCGAGGTGCCTAGAAATGATATCGGAAGAAACCCTGAAGCGTTTGCGCGATGATCTGTCCGCCGTGTCGACCGCAACGATCTCCACCGCTTTGTTCAAACGCGGCCTGCGAAAGCAGTTCATTCAAGACGTCCAGCCCCTGAAACACAAAGGTCGAACCATGGTCGGGCTGGCTTTCACCTTGCGCTACATACCGGCGCGGGAGGACCTCAACGGGCTGGAAGTGTTTCGCGACCGCAAGCACCCGCAGCGGGCCGCGATCGAGGCCTGCCCGGAGGGCCATGTCATGGTGATCGACAGCCGCAAGGATCCCAGCGCGGCCTCCGCAGGCAGTATTCTGGTGTCCCGCCTGATGGTCAGGGGCGCCGCCGGAATCGTGACCGATGGCGGCTTCCGCGACGCGCCCGAGATCGCCGAACTGTCGATCCCGGCCTATCACAACCGCCCTTCCGCCCCGACGAACCTGACCATGCATCAGGCCATGGATATCAACGTGCCGATCGGCTGCGGCGACGCACCGGTGTTTCCCGGCGACCTGATCGTCGGCGACGGCGAAGGCGTGATCGTCGTGCCGGCGCACCTGGCCGAGGAGATCGCGGCGGAGGCGGTCGAGATGACGGTGTTCGAGGACTTCGTCACGGAAGAAGTTCTAAAAGGCCGCTCGATCCTGGGTCTGTATCCGGCCACCGACGAGCAAACCTTGACGGACTTCGCGGCGTGGCGGGAAGCCAACGGGCGCTGACGGGTCAATTGATCCTTGAGCCGCCGGCGAGCGGCGGGTTGCCCCGCCAGCACCAAGCGCGCTTCGCCGGCGCGCCTTGGCCCTGCCTCAAGGGTTGAGCGAAATGCAAAAGCCCAAGACGCCGCCAACGGGTTCGCCGCTGGCCGCTGCCCAATTCATCCGGGCGATTCGCTCTTTGCAGGCATGGTCGAGAAAGCAGCAGAAACCGCAACCTCTCCGCAAGGCCGCAAGCGCGACGCAACGACCCTTCGCCGCCCCATAGGCGGCAAGGGCAAATCGGCTGGTCGCGAGGTGTGAAAAGTGGCGGAGAGAAGGGGATTCGAACCCCTGAGGGGCTTCCACCCCAACACGCTTTCCAGGCGTGCGCCTTAAACCACTCGGCCATCTCTCCCAGGATCGGCGGGACATTGAGGCAGGCGCCTCGTCCCAGCGGCGGCGGAACCTAACCGAGAGGATCGGGGCAATCAAGCGCTGAGCGCACATCCCCGGTTTTGACGCCGAGAATCCGCATGTTATGGTGGGTTTTAGGCGGTCGGCGCCAATGTCGTCCGCCGCAACACTGACAACGACAAGCCTTGGCGACAGGGACTGGGAAGAGGCAGCAAGGCGGGCCATCTTCCCGTACGCCTGGGCAACTAGCGGGTATGCGGCCGGCAATGGTGGTGTTTGCACTGCTCGGGTGGTTTTTTATCCTGGTGGCCCTGGGTCTCCTGGTCCTGGGCCTATGGCTGTGGCTGAGCGGTCAGGACGTCACCCAGCAAATGGGTCAGCTTTGGTATTCGCTCGATTCGGGGAGCCTCCCGCTAGCCCAGACGATCGTTGAGCGCCACCTCCGCCTGCCGTCCCTGTGGCAGGACGTCATTGTCCCACACCTGCTGACGCAACCGGCCTGGGAAGGCATTCTATGGCTGTTCATCGGGCTGATGGTGCTGGGCGGCCTGCTGTCCCTGCTGGGATCGCGGCGCAAAAAGCGCCGGTCCAGTTTCCGCAGCGACTAGTGTCCGGTAGTTGGACGCGATGGCCCTAGCCTCGCGGACGGAGCCTATCCATCCCCCATTTTCAGGGCTTCCAGGAAGGCGGACTGCGGAATGTCGACCTTGCCGAACTGACGCATCCGCTTTTTCCCTTCCTTCTGCTTTTCCAGCAATTTCCGCTTCCGGCTGACATCCCCGCCATAGCATTTGGCGGTCACGTCCTTGCGCAGGGCGCCGATGGTCTCGCGGGCAATCACCTTACCGCCGATCGCCGCTTGCAGAGCCACCTTGAAGAGCTGACGCGGGATCAGATCCTTCAGCCGTTTGCAGATCGCCCGGCCGCGGAACTCCGACTGCGTCTTGTGTACGATCATCGCCAACGCATCGACCGGATCCCCGTTCACCAGGATGGAGACTTTGGCCAGATCGCCCTCGCGGTACTCGTCCATCTCGTAATCGAAGGAGGCATAGCCGCGGCTGACCGACTTCAGCCGGTCGTAAAAATCGAACACCACCTCGTTCAGCGGCAGCCGGTAGACCGCCATCGCACGCGACCCGACATAGGTGAGTTCAACCTGCTCGCCGCGCCGTTCGGTGCATAGGGTAAGGACCGGCCCCAGATACTCGTCCGGCACCAGGATGGTCGCCTTGATCCAGGGCTCCTCGACGCTTTCGATCTGCGTCGGGTCCGGGTAATCCGCCGGATTGTGCAATTCGATCTTCTCGCCGGTGGTCATCTGTATCCGATAGACGACCGAAGGCGCGGTGGAGATCAGATCCAGATCGAATTCCCGGTTCAGCCGTTCCTGGATGATCTCCAGATGCAGAAGCCCCAGGAAGCCGCAACGGAATCCGAATCCGAGCGCCGCGGAGCTCTCCATTTCGAAATGGAAACTGGAATCGTTCAGGACGAGTTTGCCGAGTGCTTCGCGCAGCGCCTCGAAATCGGAACTGTCGACAGGGAACAGACCGCAGAACACCACCGGCACCGAGGGCTGGAAACCCGGCAAGGGTTCTTCCGTCGGCTTCCGGTCGTCGGTCAGCGTATCCCCGACCTTGCACTCGGAAACAGTCTTGATGCTGGCCGTGATGAAGCCGACTTCTCCCGGTCCCAACTGATCGACCATCAGGCCCTTCGGCGTCAGCACGCCGACCCGGTCGACCTCATGCGCCGCGCCGGTCGCCATCATGCGCACCTTTTGGCCTTTTTTCAGCACGCCGTCGCGGACCCGGGCCAGCGCCACCACGCCGAGATAGGCGTCGTACCAGCTATCGACCAAGAGGGCGCGTAAGGGCACTTCCGGCTCGCCGGCCGGTGGCGGCAGGCGCGTGACGATGGCTTCCAGAACAGCCTCGATCCCCAGGCCGGTCTTGGCCGAAATCTCCAGGGCGCCGCTGGCATCGATGCCGATTACTTCCTCGATCTGCGCCTTCACGCGCTCCGGCTCGGCGGCGGGCAGGTCCACCTTGTTCAGAACGGGGATGATTTCGTGGTCGTTGTCGATCGCCAGATAGACATTGGCCAGCGTCTGCGCCTCGACACCTTGGCTCGCGTCCACCACCAGCAGCGAGCCCTCGCAGGCCGCCAGACTGCGCGACACCTCGTAGGAGAAATCCACATGGCCGGGCGTGTCGATCAGGTTGATCGTGTATTCGATGCCGTCCTTGGCTTTGTATTTCAGACGGACGGTCTGGGCCTTGATGGTGATGCCGCGCTCGCGCTCGATATCCATCGAATCGAGCACCTGCTCCTTCATCTCCCGGTTGGTCAGGCCGCCGCATTCCTGAATCAGGCGGTCGGCCAGCGTCGATTTCCCATGGTCGATATGGGCGATGATGGCGAAGTTACGAATATGGGCGATATCGGTCATCGCGGGGCAGCAATCCAATCAAGCAAACCAGCGTTCATAGAGTACGGTACGCCGTTCAATAGAGATACATCCCGAGCGGCGGCGCACAATAGGGGCGGTCCTTGAAAACCGCAATCGCCTCGTGCAGTAAGGTCGCAGAGCCGAACGGTACCGACCCTCTCTCCCAGTGTGAGCAGCAGCGCATGTCTCTTTACGCCCTGGCGCGCCCCATTCTCAACGGCCTCGACCCAGAGACGGCCCACAATCTGACGATCAAGGCCTTGGGGTTCGGACTGGGACCGCGCCAGACGGCCCCGGACGATCCGCGCCTTTCCGTCCGGATCTGGGGCCGAAACTTCGCCAATCCGGTGGGGCTGGCGGCGGGTTTCGACAAGAACGCCGAGGTCTACGGCCCGATGAGCCGGATGGGACTTGGATTCGTGGAAGTCGGCTCGATCACCCCCAAACCGCAGCCCGGCAATCCGAAACCGCGCATGTTCCGCCTGACCCGCGACGGCGCGGTGATCAACCGAATGGGTTTCAACAACGGCGGCGCGGCGGACGCGGAAAAGAACCTCTCGCGCCGGGGGGCTCTGGCGCCGAACGCGTTCATCGGCGTCAATCTGGGCAAGAACAAGACCAGCGAGGACGCCGCCGAGGACTACCGCATCGGAACCGAGCGGCTTTCCCGCTATGCGGACTATCTGGTGGTGAATGTCTCCTCCCCCAACACACCGGGCCTGCGCGCCCTGCAAAGCACCGAGGAACTCTCCGCGATTCTGACCGCCGTCAGACAGGCGAAACAGGAAGGACCCAGCGGCATCCCGCCGGTCCTGGTGAAGGTCGCCCCGGACCTGACGGAGGAGGATATCGCCGACCTGTCGCGTTTCGCCCTCGAGGGGATGGAGAGCGGCCTTATGGACGGGCTGATCGTCTCCAACACCACCATCGCGCGGCCGGACACACTTGCCGAAACAGCGATGGCCGGGGAGACCGGCGGCCTGTCCGGGCGTCCCTTGTTCGACGCCTCGACGACGGTCCTCAGGACGTTTTATGCACGGACCGGCGGCACGGTCCCCCTCGTCGGGGTCGGCGGGATTTCCTCCGGCGCGGAGGCCTATGCCAAGATCAGGGCCGGGGCCAGTCTGGTGCAGCTTTACACGGCGCTTGCGTATCGCGGACCGGACCTGATCGCGGAGATCAAGCGGGATCTGCTGAGACTGATGCAGGCGGACGGCTTCACGCGGATCGCCAGCGCCATCGGCGCGGATCACGCCTAGGCCTGTTTCCGGACAGCAGCGCCGCACGAGAGGAGACAGGGATGGCACACGGTCCTTCGACAGCATCGGTCGCCGAATGGATCGTCAACGACCTGACCGAAAGCCGGCCGGACATGTTCCTGCAGCGGATTGCCGAACGCCTGGTCGCGGAAGGCGTGCCGATCGGCCGCTGCGCCAAGCTGATCCGAACCCCGCACCCCACACTGATGGGCCGGACCTATATGTGGATCAAGGGCGAAGGCGTGCGGGTGACCACAGTCCCGACCCAGGCGCGGACAGACGAGCGGTTCCTGCACAGCCCGGTTTACCCGGTCTTTGAAGAGGGCGCGGTGGTGCGGCAGAAGATCTGTGAGGGCGAGGGTCTGGACCGCTATCCGATCATCCGGGATCTGCACGCGGAGGGCGCAACCGACTATCTGGCCTATCCGATGACGTTCCTGGGTGGGGAGAACCACGCGCTCACCTGGACCTGTTTCGAACCGGGTGGGTTCAGCGATGCCGATCTGGCCATCCTATTGTCGGTTCAGAAACCGATCTCCCGGGTCGCGCAAATCTTCGCGCTGCAATGGACGGCGGAGAACCTGCTGAACGCCTATGTCGGGCCGGGTACCGGCGAAAGGATCCTGAAAGGCCGCCACCATCTCGGCGACAGCGAACGGATTCACGCGGTGGTCTGTTTCTGCGATCTGCGGGGCTCCGTGCGCTTGGCCGAACATTATGGAACCGACCGTTTCCTCGAACAGTTGAATCGGTTCTACGATTGCACGGCCATGCCGGTGCAACGGAACGGCGGTGAAATCCTGCGCTTTATCGGCGACGCCTTTCTGGCGATCTTCCCGACCGAGAGCTTCGGCGGCACGGGCCCCGCCTGCGCCGCATCCTTGACCGCCGCCCAGCAGGCGATCGCCGCACTGGATGCCGAGAATGAAGACCGCCGCGCCTCCGACGATCCGGCGTTCGAGTGCGGGTTCGGCCTGCATGTCGGGGACGTGCTCTACGGCAATATCGGCACGAACGAACGGTTGGAATTCACGGTGATCGGGGCGGTGGCGAACGAAACAGCCCGCATCGAGGGAAAATGCCGGGACTTGTCCAAGCCCATTCTTGTCTCCGAGGCCTTCGCCCGTGAACATGCGGGCCCCTGGGAAGACATGGGCGAACACGACATGCGCAACGTCTCGCATCCGATGCAACTCTTCACGCCGGCTGGTTCGGCGGGTGCGCCCCGATCATGATCCGTCTGGCCGTTATCGGCGCCGGCCTGATCGGGCGTGAGCATTGCCGGTTGATTCAGGACCATGACGGCGTCGACCTGATCGCGATCGCCGACCCGTCGGCGGCCGCCGAGACACTGGCACGGGACCATGGCTGCTCCTACTACAGCGACTACGCGGCAATGCTGGACGAAGCCGCGCCGGACGGCGTGATCGTCGCACTGCCGACGGGCCTGCATGCAGAGGTCGGCCATGCCTGTATCGAACGCGCCGTGCCCTGCCTGATCGAAAAGCCCATCGCCGACACCTTGCCCGCGGCGCTTGGGCTGGCGCACGCCAGCGAGGCGGCGGGCGTTCCGATCCTGGTCGGCCACCACCGGCGGCACAGTCCCGACATCCGCGAGGCCCGTCATATCGTCATTGCCGGATCCTTGGGCGAGATCGTCGCCGTGAACGGCCTGTGGCTGGCGGACAAGCCGGACGACTATTTCGACGCCGCCTGGCGGCGCGAGGCCGGCGGCGGTCCGGTTCTGATCAACCTGATCCATGACATCGACTGCCTGCGCTTCATCGTCGGGGAGATCGCCGAAGTCCGGGCCTTCGCAAGCAATGCGGCGCGCGGCTTTGCGGTGGAGGACACCGTCAGCATCGCACTGCGTTTCGAGAACGGGGCGCTGGGCAGTTTCCTGCTGAGCGATGCGGCCGCCTCCCCCTTTACCTGGGAGACGACGTCCGGCCAGGCGCTCTACTTTCCGCACCGGCCGGGAGACTGCTACGTCATCGGGGGGCGGGAGGCTTCGCTCGGCGTCCCCAGCATGAGCCTTTGGCGGCACAAGGACGCCGGTCAGCACTGGCAGCACCCCTTGATCGAAGAACGGATCCCGCTGGACGGATCGCGCACCTATCCAAACCAATTGCGGCACTTTCTGGAGGTGGTGCAGGGCGCCGCAGAACCGCTTGTCTCGGCGCGCGACGCAACCCTGACGCTGGCCGCCACTCTGGCCGTTCAGATCGCCGCGGCGGACGACCGCACCGTTAACGTACGGGGCCTCTTGGCCGAAGCTGTGTAAAACAAGCGGACAACCGCGTTCCAGGTGTTAGGCTGCCAGCATGATGCGAAGCGTTGAAGATCAACCGGCCGCCGCCGCAGGAGCAGCCGCACCCGACAGCACCGGTCAACGCCGGGTGCTGGGCATGGCGCTGATCATCGTCAGCTCCGTCGGGATCAGTTTCGGCGGTCTGATCGCCCGGAACATCGAGACGGCGGGCGCCTGGCAGATCAATATCTATCGATCCTTCTCGGTCGCGGCCGTGGTCGCGGTCGTGCTGCTTTGGCAATACAAAGGGAGCGTCGGCGGGAAACTCATCCAGATCGGTCGCCCGGGTCTTGTCGGCGCCTGTCTGTTGACCGTGGCCGGCGCGGCGTTCCTGCAAGCGCTGACCACGACCACCGTCGCCAACACCCTGTTCACCCTGTGCGCGATCCCATTCATTACCGCGGCCTTGGCCTGGATCTTCCTGCGCGAGGGGTTGGACCGGATTACCATCGCGACCATGGTTTGCGCGGGAATGGGCGTCGCCGTGATGCTGGGCGACGGCATCGGAGGCGGGTCGCTTTACGGGAACCTGATGGCGCTGGCCACCGCGATGGGCTTCTCGGGCTATGCGGTCATTGTGCGCCGCCACCGGTCGATAGACATGCAGCCCTGCTTGTTGCTCGGCGCCTTGATGCTGGCTTTGGTGGCGTTGCTTGTTACGGCGGGGGATTGGTCCATCACCTGGTGGGACTTGGCGATGTGCTTCCTGTGGGGCGGCATTCTGTCGGGCATCGGCAACATCCTGTTCATCATCGCCTCGCGCCACCTCCTGGCCGCCGAGGTGACGCTCTTCATGCTTCTGGAATTCTCGCTGGGGCCGATCTGGGTTTGGCTTTTCATCGATGAGGTTCCCACCGTACTGACCCTCGCAGGCGGCGCGATCATCATGGGCGCCGTGCTCGTTCGGACAGTCTACCAAGTGCGCGTGTCGCAAACCCGGCTTCGCCGCGGTCGGTTGGCCGGTCCGGTCTAGAGCCTCGCGCCTTAATTCGGACGCAATTGAGATCTTTTTGGAGGCCTACCGGGCAGGAGCCGTTCCGCCGGCGATGCAGCGCATCGGCACGGGGCGGCGACGCATCCGGAAGGTTTCCAAGAAGACCGAAGGCGGCGTATCAATGGGTCCGAGTTAAGGCGCGAGGCTCTAGGCGCAACGCCGCCCGTCCGAGACCCACCCAACAACCCAAGCCGCGCTGTTCCCGGTCGGCACTCGGTCGGGACCCGACCGCTTGCGGTGACATGACCCAAACTTTAGGCTGACCCATTGCGTTAACGAGGGTGGAATGCCGTCCGCCAGCCACATGATTCTTTTCTGCGTTTACGTCGCGCTGGCCATTGGCGCAGGCGTGGCCGCGCCTGCGGTCACGGACGCCCCCCCGGTTCTGATCGGGGCCGTCGTTTTTCTGGCCTGCGCCCTGGCGCACGAGGCCTGGACGCGGCGGCTCAACGAGGCGCGTCTCATCCGCAGCATACGGGTCATGAAATCGGCCTATGACAGGCTGCAAGACCCCGGGACCACCCTTCCGCCGACCGATCCTCTCCCGCCTCCGGGCCCCCATGTGGGACCATCGGAAGACACGGAGCCCGCGCCCCCCGCGCCGGCGCACGAGGAGCGGGCGGAGGACACGCCGACAACACCGCGGGCCGTTGCACCGCCGCCCCCGAAAGCGCCGCAACCCGCCGATCCCAAGCCCGACACACCCACGAATGAGCGGGGAGAAATCGCCCTGCTTCAGCGTTTGCTGGATACCCTTCGGATGACCGACGATCCCGGCCTGCGGCCCGAGCCCGGGATAGAGGAACTGGATGGCTCGGCGGCGGCTCCCGAAGAGGGTGGCGCGCGCGGCGGCCTGCGGGTCGTCGGCGGCTCGGACACCGACAGCCGTGGGGTGCTGGATCTCCTCGAGCAGGGCTTGCGCGACGACCGCGTCGACCTCTACCTGCAACCGATCGTCAGCCTGCCGCAGCGCAAGCGCCGGTTTTTCGAATGCTATAGCCGCGTGCGCACCGAAGACGGCGCCGTGATCGAGCCTCCCGACTATCTCGATCTGGCGAAAACGGCAGGGTTACTCACCTCCATCGACAATATCCTGCTGTTCCGCTGTCTTCAGCTTTTGGGCAAGCTGCAGCGTCAGGACGCGACCGCCGTCTTCTTCTGCAATCTGTCCGCCTACACCTTGGCCGACGACGGGTTTGTCCAGGATATCGTCGCCTATATGGAGCGGCACCGCGAGCTCTCCTCCAAACTGGTTTTGGAGATGGCGCAAACGGACCTGGCGGACGCGCCGGCCAACCTTCCAGACTATCTGGAAACCCTGCAGGCCGCAGGATATCGTTTTTCGATGGACGGCGTCCGCGATCTCGATCTGGACATTCAGATCATGGCGGAAAAAGGCTTCCGCTCTGTCAAAATCGACGCCGCGATCCTGCTTGAATTGATCGAGGCGGGCCGGGGCTCCGTCGTCCGGTCCTTGAAGCAGAACCTCGACCATCACGGCATCGACATGATCGTGGAACGCATTGAAAGCGAGAAGGATTTGCTGGAACTTCTCGATTTCAACATTGACTACGGCCAGGGTTTTCTGTTTGGAGAACCCCGTCCAAGCAAGGACCCCGACGCACAGGATCGTGCCGATGGGGTCGGCTAGGGCCGGAACAGTCTCCACGGCACCAGGATTTTCATGAACGATCAGGCAAACGCGGTGACCGGTGCGGTTACCATTCTGGATGGGATCGCGCCGCTGATGGCGCGGTACGACACGTTCCTGCTGGACCAGTGGGGTGTGATCCATGACGGCGTCAACGTCCATCCGGGCGCACTGGACGCCATGCAGCGGCTGCAAGCCGCCGGCAAGACCGTGATCATTCTGTCGAACTCGGGCAAACGGGCCAGCGAATCCCACAGCCGGATGGAAAAGCTCGGCATCTCTAGGGATCTGTATCAGGAGATCGTCACGTCGGGCGAATTGGTGCATCGGAACCTCGCCGCACCGGCCGACGCCTTCTATGCGGGCCTTGGCCGGAAATTCCTGATGTTCGCCTGGGATACCGACCGGGGTGTGGTCGAAGGCACCGGCTTCGAGGAAGTCGATCGCGTCGAGAATGCCGAGTTCATCCTCTGTGCCGGGACCGATCATCAAGAGCTCGCCGCGTATGAAGCCGAGCTTCAAGCGGCTCTGAAGAGAAACCTTCCCATGATCTGCGCCAACCCCGACAGGGTCAGTGTGCAGCCTGACGGGTCGTTGAAAATGTGCCCGGGCGCCGTCGCGGAAGCCTATCAAACCATGGGCGGCCAGGTGCGTTGGCACGGGAAACCGACGGAAGAGGTCTACCGCATCTGCGGCGAAATCGCCGGCTCTCTGGACCGCGCCATCGGCGTCGGCGACAGCCTGATCCACGATATCAAGGGCGCCAACGATGCGGGCATCGCCTCGCTGCTGATTTGCGGCGGCATTCATGGCGAGGAAATCGAACAGCCGATCACCGCCGCCGGGATCGCCCGCATCGGAGCGCAGTACGGCGCGACGCCGACCTATGCGGCGGCACTGTTCCAGGCGTAGGGCGGCGCTACCACAGCGCCTTGAATCTTATACCTGGAAGCGACCGAGATCAGTTTTCCAAATCAAGGGCGGTGTGCGCTAGTCCACCGAACAGGCGAGCGTGCGGCTGATATGGGTCATCGGGCGGCCGCTTTCCGCCGCCCAGTCGTTGAAGGCCGCCTGCACCGCAGTCATGTCCCGTTTGGATTTCGGGTCCTGATCGACAATGCTTTCGCGGATCAGCGCCTGCACCACATCGCGGGACGTGATGAAACTGTCCACGCCCATGAAGCGCAGGAAATACATGCCCGTGTGGCCGCCCAACCGGCTGGCGCGTTTCTTCAGCATCCACAAAAGCCCGACATAGTCCGTCGCCGGCCAGTCCCCGACAACCTTGCCGAACGATCCGGCCTCCGCCGCCACCTCCCGGACAAAGGCCGCGTTCTGTTGTATCGAACGGATCTTGGTGGCGTGGCGGACGATGCCGTCCTGTTTCAGATAGGCATCCAGGTCTTCGTCCGTCTTGAACGCCATCCGGGCCGGATCGAAACCGTCGAACACCTCCTCGAACCGTGGCCATTTGCTGTCGACCACCCGCCAATTAAAGCCCGCCTGAAAAACGCACTTCGACATCGTCGACAGCCAGCGGTCATCGGGAATGCGCGCAAGTTTCGCGGGCGGCAAAGGGTCGGAAAGCGTCTTTTCGAATGCTCTCGCCCCCCCTTTGCGATTGGCGGCCAGAGCGAAGATCTCGTCGAAAGAGCGTTTGTTCGCCATCTTGCCCGTCCTAAACGATCCGTTCCCCAGCCCGGACCGGAACCGCCAACCGGTTTTCCGGCGGGCTGAGCGGACAGATATAGGCCGGGTTCAAGGCACAGGATGGGGTATAGGCGAAGTTGAAATCGAGCAGCAGCCGCCCGCCGTCACTCAGGCCGAGATCGGCACCCTTGATCGCGTCCAGCAAGTACCGCCCGCCGCCATAGGTTTCGCCGCCGCTGGTCGCATCGCTGAAAGGCAGGAACAATCCGCCGCCATATCCGTCGATCCACCATAGGGTCAGTTCCGCTCCAAAGCTCTCCGCCAAACCGTTCGTTCGCGCCACGGGCCGCCGGGCAAGCGTTCCGTCATCACCGACCGAGACGGTTTCCGAGGGACCGTCAATCGCGACCGTATCCACTTCAAGACGATAGTCCGGATTGTAGTCGAACATGGGAATAGCGTGCCACGCGCGCCGCCGGTCCGCCGGCACGGGAGACATCGGATGGTTTTTGTAGAGAGCGGAACGGACGGCGCACCAATGGGCCCAGGCCTTTTCCGGCTCGGGCATGGCGCGTACTTCCGCGTAAAGCGTCGCGATGCGCCGGCGCCAATCCGCCAGCGCGAGGCCGGGCGGAAGACCGGTTTCGGTCTCCCCTTCGTAACGCGAGGGCGGAGACAAGGCCGTCACAGCGGCGCTTCCTCGACGGTGACCGCGTTGCCGTAAAAGGCGACCAGGCCTGCCAGTTCGGCCGCGAAGTCGAACGGCGTCTCGTAGCTCCAGGCAATCCGTTCCGCCGCGACCGAGCCGTCCGCGCCCTGCAGGTCGAAATAGGCCGCATCGCCTTTGAGCGGACAGTGCGTGCTGTGGTCGTTCCGTTTCAGGGCGTCGGACACGTCCTGGCGCGGGAAATAGACCACAGGGTCGTAGATATCCTTGCCGACTTCCAGCAACCGCACGGCCGCCGTGCTCTCCGCCAGAACCGCGCCGTCGCGGAGCACCCGCACCCGCCGCTCAATCGGCTTGATGCGCATGAAATGCCTCGGTTCAGCCGGGTTGTGGGCGGCCGCGGTCACCAGGGTGACCGCTTCCTTGTTTAGTGTCGTCGCGTCCATCGTCTCACTCCTCCATGCGCCTAGCCGGGTTTCGACCGCGCGGTGGCGGCGCCCCAACTAAAGTGTGATCGTCCTCGCCGCTTTCCAGACCACGCCACCCTACCTGGACAATGAGCGATCCGAAATGCGAGTATTTTCTCCAACATGGATTGATTTCGATCCTTCAATTTGCTGTGAACGGAGACGCGAAAACGGTGACGCGGCCAACGAGGGATTTGAAGTGGGATGCGGTGCGCGTGTTCTTGAACATCGCGCGTTCCGGCAGTCTGCGCGGCGCGGCCGAACGGGAATCGGTCAACCATGCCACCGTCGCCCGCGCGCTCGGCGCCCTGGAACGGGATCTGGGGGCCCGTCTGTTCGAACGTTCGCGTCTCGGCCTGCAGCTCACCCAGGCGGGCGAGGAGCTGATCCAATCCGCCGAAAAGATGGAACAGGAGGCGCGTTCGATACAGCGGCGCATTTCAGGCCGTGACGAGCGGCCTTCGGGCAGGGTCACCGTGAGCGTTCCGCCATTGCTGGCTTACTGTTTTCTTGCGGAACATTTCGCGCGCTTTTCCGCGCTGTATCCGGAAATCGACCTGGACGTTAAGATCACCAACGCCTTTGCGGACCTGCTGCTGCGGGAAACCGACGTTTCGATCCGGATCGCCTATGACGTCGACGACGACGTGGTCGGCCGCCGGCTGATCCAATACAAGCGGGCGGTGTACGGCTCGCATCAGTATTTCCAGGACAGGCCGGACCTGACCGCGGGCGACGGACGGGAAGCGTCCTGGATCGGATGGTCGGACGACGGCGCGACGCCGGCCTGGGTCAAGGAAAGCGACTTTCCCAAAGCGCAAGTCAAACACATCATGCCGGAAGCCGTCCTCCATATAGAGGCGGCGGCGAACCATATGGGGATCACCTACTTGCCCTGTTTCATCGGCGACAGCGACCCGCGCCTTGCCCGCGCGCCCGGAACCCAACCCGCCGACGACCGGTCGCTGTGGCTTCTACTCCACGGCGACTTACGCAAGACGGCGCGGGTTCGGGCCTTCGTTGATTTCATGGCCGAGGCGATCCGGGGCCAGCTCCCCCTGATCCGCGGAGAGGCGGCATGACGGACAACCCTCTCTTAAGCGCCGGCAACGATCGGACGGATCAGGATTGGTCTGCCCTTGCCCAGCATCTGGCGGGGCATGGCCTCGACCTCGATCTCTCGGAAAACCCGCCGCGGCGCTTCGCCAAGGGCTACGGCAATCTCAATTTCCTGATCCATGTGGACGGTTCGCCGATGGTCCTTCGGCGGCCGCCGCTCGGACCGATCCCGCCGGGAGCCAACGATATGGGACGGGAAAGCCGGATTCTGAGCCGCCTTTGGGAGGCCTTTCCCCTGGCGCCCCGTTGCCATCACTTTTGTAACGACGCGGCGGTTCTCGGCGCGCCCTTCTTTCTGATGGATTACCGGCCGGGCCTGGTGATCGGCGCGGCGTCGCCGGAGGGTCTCGCCGCATCGCAGAAATCCAAGATCGGCGAAGACCTGATGCGCGTCCTGGGCGGCTTGCACGCGGTCGACCCCGCCACCGTCGGCCTGGACGATCTGGGCCGGCCGGAGGGGTTCCTGGAACGCACCGTTGCGGGCTGGTTGAAGCGCGCGAGCCTCGCCTGGGACAAGACGCCGCCGCTCGTCGAAGCACTCGGCGCATGGCTGAGCGCGAGCCGGCCCGGCGAAGGCGCGGTCACGCTGATCCATAACGACTATAAACTGGACAATGTGATCCTGGACCCCGGGAGCTTGGAACCGGTCGCCGTGCTGGACTGGGACATGGGCACCCGGGGCGATCCGCTGTTGGATCTGGCCGTCACCTTGAGTTACTGGACCGAGCCTGCCGACCCGGACGTCATGCATCGTCTGAACCAAATGCCGACCGGCGAGGACGGGTATCCCAGCCGATCCGACGCCCTGACACTCTATGCCCGGGAGACCGGGCGCGATCTGTCGGACTTTCTGTTCTACCGCGTGCTGGGGCAGTTCCGCCTGTCCGTCGTCTTCGCCCAGCTTCACCGGCGCTGGCGCGAAGGCGGCACGGAGGACCCGGCCTTCGCCGCCTTCGGCGCCTTGGCCGACGACCTGCTGGACTTTGCGGAAGCGATCCGCCTCGGAGAGGTTTCGTGACAGAAGAAAACGGACTGTGAGGCGGCTGGAGCCTCGCGCCTTAATTCGGACGCAACTGAGATCTTCTTGGAAGCCTTCCGGGCAGGAGCCGTTGCACCGGCGATGCAGCGCATCGGCAAGGGGCGGCGCCGCATCCGGAAGGTTTCCAAGAAGACCGAAGGCGGCGTATCAATGGGTCCAAATTAAGGCACAAGGCTCTAACCCGCTGACAGCTTGGCCCGCAGCGCTTCTACCCGCTTTCTGTTCACTCCGAAATCGTTGCGCCCGACGCGGGAGCCGGACCGCACATGCAGCGTGCGCTTGTCGATCAGAAACTCGACATCGTCGACATAGCGGAAAATCGCCGACTTCACCGTGAAGGCGAGATAATTTTCCTCCGCCGTGACCAGTTCCGCGCCGATTTCCTCCATCGCGGCTTTCAGTTTCGCGATGCCCGGATTCTTCAAAGGCTCGACATAGCCGGGCGCATCCTTCGGCGCTTGGCTTGAAACGCAGTTCTTCCATCGGCCACAGGCGGTCAGTTCACCCTTATCGGCCAGACCCGGCGAGGAATATCCCGCCGACTGCCACCCCATGACAAAGCCGCCGGCAATCATGGTGAAGACCCCAATTGCGATAAAAACCCACACGCGCCGAATCCATTTCATCCATCGTTCCTGAAGACGCCGAAGCCGAAGCACGGTAGCGTGCGGTTCCCAATGATCAACCGGTTTGGTGACGCAGCTGTCCATCCCCACACCCTCCCGCGCCGTTCGCTGGGCCGGTTTCTCCGCCATGTGCCTGGGTATGTTCATGGCGATCCTGGATATCCAGATCGTCGTGACCTCGCTGCCCGCCATCCGCGATGCGTTGGACATTCCGGCCGACCGGATGAGTTGGATTCAGACCGCCTATCTGATCGCCGAGGTCATCGCCATCCCGCTCACCGGCTTCCTGACCCGGTGCCTGACCCTGCGCGGCCTGTTTCTGATCAGCCTGTCCGTCTTCACAATCGCCTCCTTCGCCTGCGCCAACGCGCCGGACTATGAAAGCCTGATCGCCGCACGGGTCGTGCAGGGTCTGGCCGGCGGCTGTCTTATCCCGCTTGTCTTTTCCGCCGTCTTTCTGCTGTTTCCGGAACGGGAACAGGGGGCCGCCACGACGATGGCGGGCGCGCTCGCCGTTTTGGCCCCAACCCTGGGCCCGACCATCGGCGGGTACATCACCGAAACCTATAGCTGGCCCTGGCTCTTCCTGGTCAACATCGCGCCGGGCATCTTGGCCCTGGCCGTGGCAACGCGGTTTCTACCCAAGGAGAGAGCGGATTTAAGCCTGTTGTCGCGATTGGACTGGACCTCGGTCCTGATGCTTGCCGCCGGCCTGACCTGTCTGGAAATCGCCTTGAAGCAGGGGCCGGAACAGGGATGGCGTGCGCTCCCCGTTCTGACCTTGCTGGCGGTGACGGCGCTCACCGCCGCCACGTTCATCCGCCGCAGCCTCGCGCGCGAGGAACCGGTGGCGCAACTGCGTCTGTTCCGGGACAGAAACTTCGCCATCGCCTGCGGGTTGAGCTTTCTGTTCGGCATCGGGCTGTTTTCCTCGGTCTATCTGATGCCGGTGTTCCTGGGCCTGGTGCGCGGCCACACGCCGTTCGATATCGGCCTGACCATGCTGGTGACCGGGGCGGCACAGCTCGCTGTCTCGCCGCTTGTCGTCCAACTCGAACGGCGGATGGACGCCCGGCTGCTGACCGCGCTGGGGTTTCTGGGCTTCGCCATCGGGCTTGCGATGAGCGGCTTTCAAACCCGCGCCACCGATTTCGACGAGATGTTCTGGCCGCAGATCGTCCGGGGCGTGTCCATCATGTTCTGCCTTCTGCCGCCGACGCGTCTGGCGCTTGGCCAGTTGGCGGACAAGGACATTCCCGACGGCAGCGCGCTGTTCAATCTGATGCGCAATCTGGGCGGCGCGATCGGAATCGCCTTGGTCGACACGGTGCTGTGGCAGCGCACCCCGCATCATGCGGAGGGGATCGCCCAAGGCCTGGTCGACCGCGACCCGGCCGCCGCCGACGCCGTCGGCCTGCCCGTGGAGATGCTGCCGCCGCCCGGCGTCGAGCCCACAGCGGAGGAACTGGCCTTCATCGAACCGCTGCTGGAGAGGGCGGGCCTGGTGGAGGCCGTCAACGAGGCTTGGTTGCTGATCGCCTTCCTGACCGCCGTGGGGCTGGTTTTCCTGACCCGGGCGCGCCGTACACCGCCGCCGGGTTCTGCTTGATTCACGGACCGCGGCGCTCTTCCTGCGCTAAATCCGCTGCAGGTTTCGAACGGTGCGGTCGGTTTCTTCGGTTCCGGTGTTCAGCGTGGTGTTCGGTTCCAGCAACAGGATGTCGCTCGGCACCTCGGCCACAGGCCGGTGTTCGACACCATGGGGCACGACCACGAACTCCCCCGGTTCGACAACAACCGGGTCCTGGCCGCGCAATTCCATGCGCAGGCGACCTGTGACGACCAGGAACATCTCGTCTTCAACCTCGTGGCTGTGCCAATCGAACGCCCCTTCGAACTTGGCCAGCTTGACCTGCATGTCGTTGATGTCCGCCGCGACGACGGGCGTCCAGGGCCTGTCGATTTTGTCGAACGCAGCCGACAGCACCTTCTTCTCAATCATCCAGGAACTCCGTCAAAATCGAAGAGACCGTTCTCTAAAACAGATCCGCAAGGACGAAGAGATCGGCGGTGGCCGGGCTGTAGGCGACCGGCGTGTCGTAGAGGACGGCCAGGCGCATCAGCGCTTTGACATCCACATCGTGCGGCTGCGCGCTCATCGGATCGATAAAAAAGATCAGACCGTCGATGGCGCCTTCGGCGATCAAGGCGCCGATCTGCTGGTCGCCGCCGCGCGGGCCGCTTTGCAGCCGTTTCACCCTAAGGTCCGGGTTCGCTTGTAGGACGATGGTTCCCGTCGTGCCCGTGCAGAAGATCTCGTGCTTTTTCAAGAGGTCGGCATGGCGGCTCACCCAGGCGGCCATCTGCTGTTTCTTGGCGTCGTGCGCGACCAGCGCGAAACGCCGCGGCCGGACCGCCTTGGCGCCGTGGCGCAAGGTGTAGTGCATGATGGATCGGACTTGATCCGCCAGACCGTCGCCGTTGGCCGGAAACGCCCCGTCGAAGGCGGCCGTCCCCACCGTGAAGCCCGCCGCGCCGGAGGCGGCGACATCGGCGATCCGGTCTTCGGTATCGATGCTGCCGGCAACGATCACCGGTTTGTCGACCGCTCCGCAGACCTGCTTCATCAAAGCCCCGACCGACCCTGTCGAGCGGTAGGCCAACAGATCCAGCCCGTCGACGCCGTCCTTTCCGCACAGCGCTGCGGCTTGCGCGACGATCTGTTCAATAGTGCCCTCCAGCCGACTGGGATGTCCGACGACCGTGCCCGGGAAGGGATAGTATTGCAGCGGTGTATCCTTGATGATCGGGATCACCAGATCCGCCCGCGTCCCGCCAAGCAGGAAATCCACGTTCAGATCGACCGCGGCTTGGGCTGAGCGGATTTCACTTTCCGCATCCAGGCTGACCACTTCCAGATAAACGCGGGCGCCGGACGCCCGGATCTTGTCGGTTAGCCGTTTCAGATCGGGGATCGGCAGGCCGACATCCTTGAACCCGATATGCCGTGCGCCGCCGGCGATGACATCGTCCACCCGGTCGTAGGCATCCGGAACGGTCTGGTCCTCGCGGGTCAGCATGAAGATGAAGTCGAACGCCATCAGGCCGCCTCCCGCGCCGCCGCAGCGGCCATCATTTCAGCATAATGCATGGCGGTCTGCAGGCTGGCCGGGTCGGCAACCCCCTGCCCTGCAATGTCGAACGCCGTACCATGGTCCGGACTGGTCCGCACGAAGGGCAGACCCAAGGTGATGTTCACACCCTTTTCCAAACCTATGTATTTCACCGGAATTAATCCCTGATCGTGGTATTGCGCCACTACGACATCGAATTTTCCTTGTCGCGCCTGCATGAAGACCGTGTCACCAGGCCAGGGCCCCGTCACCTCGATGCCTTCGGTCTGCGCCGCTTTGACCGCCGGTGCGATGATCTCGATCTCCTCGTCTCCGAAAAGCCCGCCCTCGCCCGCATGCGGGTTGAGACCCGCAACCGCGACCCGGGGATGCTCTATACCAAGCCGTTGCCCACCCTCGTGGGCAAGACGGATGGCGCTCATCTGGGCGTCGAAATCGGCGCGCTCTATCGCCTGCCGCAAGGAGCAGTGAATGGTCACCAGAACGGTGCGCAGCTCGTCATTGGCCAGCATCATGGCGACCCGCGCCGCACCCCCCTTATCGGCCAGGATCTCCGTATGTCCCGGATAGCCGATACCCGCCGCGGAGAGAGCCTCCTTGTGGATGGGTGCCGTCACCAATCCGGCGACATGTCCCGCCACAGCCAGACCGATCCCGGCAACGATGGCATCGTACGCGGCCTGGCCGCATTCCGCGCTGACCTGACCCAAGGCCGGCGCCCCCTCGAGCGCGCTGGTTCGAAGAAGGCGTACGCCCTTCCGGTCGGAAGGCGTGACGGTTTCCAACCGGTCAAGCACGCTAACGGAAAGTCCGGACGCGTATCGGTCGAAAGCCGGCAGCATCACGGCGGGATCTCCCAGCACCACGAACGGCCGGGACGCCTCCGAAGAGGCCAACGCCTTTGCCACGATTTCCGGCCCGATCCCCGCCGGATCCCCCATCGTCACCGCCAAGGGTGCGTTTGCGTTCTGCATCTCACTCTCTGCCTTCGCCATGGCCCTAACCATAGCAGGTCGGCGGCAGCGAAAAAGCGATATGAACTGACCTTTTTTGGTGATAATTAATCACGAATGGATCGCTCCGTGATACCGTCGCTTGACGATTTGCGTGCCTTTGAGATGGTGGCGCGCACAGGGTCCGTCCGCCAGGCGGCGGATGCACTGGCCCTTACGCACGGCGCGGTAAGCCGGAGAATTTCAAAACTGTCCCAGGCGCTCGGCCTGCCCTTGCTGGAACCGGACGGGCGGGGCGTCCGGTTGACACCGGCCGGAGAGCGCCTTGCGAAAGCGACCGCTGACGGGTTTGCAATAATCACCGGTGCACTAACCGAATTGCGGCAGGAGACCGCGACCACCCCCATTGTGATTTCCTGCGAACGGTCGGTCGCCATCCGCTGGCTGATCCCGCGCCTCAGCGACTTCCAGGCGGCGCACCCCGATGTGGACCTCCATCTTTCCGTCGGCGGCGGCGCATTGGACTTCGCCCGCGACCGGGTCAGCGTCGCGTTGCGGCGGCTGGATTTTCCCTTGAATCCCGACTGGTCGGTTGAGCCGCTGATGCAGGAGGAAGTCGGCCCCGTCATGCCGCCCGACTATGCCGCGCGGTTCAGGGCGGGGGCGTATACGGCGCTTGCCAGCGGTACCCGGCCGGATGCCTGGAGCGGCTGGCTGGAGCGCCACCCGGATGCCCCCAAGCCCGCAGAAATCCGGTTCATGGATCATCACTTTCTGATGGTGGAAGCCGCCGCATCCGGATTGGGGGTCGCACTCTGTCCAAAAGTGCTGGCTGTCGACGATCTGGACCGCGGCCGCCTCATCGCTCCCTCGGGGTTTTCGCGTGACGGCACCGCCTACGGCCTGATCCGGCCCAAGGGCGCAGAGCCGGACGGTGTTGCGGCTTTACGGAACTGGCTTACCGCACAGACCGCCGCGCTTTGAGGCGAAGCACCGCAACCGGCGCTTGACCTTCCAGTGACTGGAAGCCCTATATCCTTCCCGACAACAGGAGCTTTCAGCCTTGAACGCATTGGCCGAACCATTCACCGACACGAAACCGGAAACCCGTATCGTCGATTTCGGGGTGTCCGGCATGCATTGCGCCAATTGCGCGACGCAGGTGGAACGGGTCTTGCGCGATGTCCCCGGCGTGCGCGCGGTGTCGGTCAATTTCGCCCTGGAAAGCGTCCGGGTCGAGGCGGAGACAGCGGTCCGCACAAGTGCGCTTGCCGCCGCCACCGAAGGCGCCGGTTTTCCTGCGCGCTTCGACCGGGAAGCGGAGGATGGCGCTCATCGGGCGCTGACCCGGGAGGTCATTCTTTCAGCCCTACTGACCGTGCCGCTGGTTTCGCAAATGCTGTTTCCGCTGTTCGGCTGGTCCTACCATCTGCCCGGTTGGGCGCAATTCGCGCTGGCCCTGCCGGTTCAGGCTTACATCGGCCGGCGGTTCTATCTCGGCGCCTGGGCCAGCCTGAAGAACCGGGCGGCCAACATGGATGTGCTGGTGGTGCTGGGAACGACCACGGCCTTTCTCTATTCGCTCTATCTCACACTTGCCGGCGCGGCGGCTCAGGGGCTGTATTTCGAGGCCTCCGCGGTCATCATCACGCTGGTCTTGCTGGGTAAGCTGTTGGAGACCCGGGCCAAGGACCGGGCCACCGGCGCGATCCAGGCGCTGATGGCGCTGACGCCGATGTCCGCGAGGCGGGTAACCGACGACGGTTTGGAAGAGATCCCGATTTCACAGGTTCGTGTCGGCGACCTCCTTTCCATCGCGCCGGGGGAAACGGTGCCCGTGGATGGGGTCATCGTCAGCGGCGCGGCCGATATGGACGAACGTCATTTGACCGGAGAGAGCCTGCCCGTCCACCGTGGCGAGGGCGAGGCGGTCTCCGCGGGCGCCGGCAACCTGACCGGCGTGTTGACGGTCCAGGCGACGGCCGTTGGCCAGGATACACGGCTGGCCCGGATCACCGATCTGGTGCGGACCGCCCAATCGAAAAAAGCGCCGATCCAAAAACTGGTCGACCGCATCAGCGCCGTCTTCGTGCCCGCCATCGTGGCGATCGCGATCCTCTCCTTTGCCGGTTGGATACTTGCGGGCGCGGGTTTGGAACCCGCCGTTCTGGCCGCCGTCTCCGTGCTGATCATCGCCTGCCCGTGCGCCCTGGGGCTTGCCGCGCCCGCCGCGGTCGCCGCCGGTCTGGGCGCTGCGGCGAGGGCCGGCATCCTGGTCGCCGACCTGGAATCCGTCGAACGCGCGGGCACGGTACGCACGGTCGTTTTCGACAAGACGGGCACGCTGACCAAAGGCGAACCGCGGATCGCCGCCGTCGATTGGACGGACGGGCGGGAAGATCCCGGCGCGTTGGCCGCCGCCGTCGCCGTACAAAGTAGGAACGACCACCCCCTGGCGCGCGCCATTCTCACGCTCGATCCCGGCGAGGACGGCGCAGCGGCGCCCGTGGATGACTTCGCCCTGATCCCGGGCAAAGGCGTCCGCGCCACCGTGAACGCCCAGACCGTTCTTTTGGGCAGCCCGGCCATGATGGCAGCCAGCGGCATTGAAATACCGGCGACACTCGATCCCCATGGAGCCGCGGGGACCCCGGTCTATCTCGCCATCGATGGGACCTGCAGGGCACGTTTTCAGATCGTCGACCAGATCCGCGATGAATCCGCAGCGGCGGTCGCCGCCCTGAAGGCGACGGGACGGCGCACAGTGCTGTTGTCCGGCGACGCCCAGGCAGAGGTGGACCGGATCGCCGCCGCCCTGGAAATCGACGAAGCCCTCGGCGGGATCGGGCCCGAGGACAAGGCCGCCGCCATCCAACGCCTGCAGCAGGACAGCGGGCCTGTCGCCATGGTGGGCGACGGCATCAATGACGCCCCGGCGCTGGCGACCGCCGATATGGGCATTGCCATGGGTGACGGGGCGAATGTCGCGATTCAAACCGCGGGAATAACCCTGATGCGGCCCGACCCGGGACTGACCGCCGCTGCACTACAGATCTCCAAACGCACCCTTGCCAAGATTCGGCAAAACCTGTTCTGGGCCTTTATTTACAACGTCGTGGGCATACCGCTGGCGGCACTGGGCTATCTCAGCCCCGCCCTTGCCGGTACCGCCATGGCCATGAGTTCCCTTTGTGTCGTCGGCAACGCCGTCTTGCTGACCGCATGGCGTCCGCGGTTGAAAGGACAGAAGATATGAATATCGGAGAAGCCGCACGCCAGTCCGGCCTGCCGGCCAAGACCATTCGCTATTATGAGGAAAGCGGCCTGATCGCGCCGGCCCGCCGGACCCACGCGGGGTACCGCGACTACGCGGAAAGCGATATTCACACGCTGAAATTCCTCAAACGCGCCCGCGATCTGGGCTTTTCCGTCAAGGATTGTTCGACCCTGCTGTCGTTGTACCAGGACCGCCAGCGCTCCAGCGCGGATGTGAAAGCGGTCGCCCAACAGCATATCGACGCTATCCGAGAGAAAATCGCCGAACTTAAGCAAATGGACGCAACGCTTTCGGTGCTGGTGCAACGCTGCCATGGCGACGACCGGCCCGACTGCCCGATTCTCAAGGACCTGGCCGACAAAACATAAGGTTTGTCGCGTAATCGTGTCTTTGGCCCCGGACCGGAACTGCTATTCTAGCGGAACACGGACTCTCGAACAGAAAGCGGCACGGTATGTGGCGGCACCTGATTTTGGCGGTTTTCCTGGCGATCCTCTCAATTGGGGGCGCGACGGCTCAGGATACAACCTTGGCCTTCGGCAAGGCCGGCAACCCGGCACGCGTCGACCGAACTGTGGAAATCACCACCAGCGAGGGCGGCTTTAGCCTCTCCTCCGTCTCGGTCCGGGCCGGCGAAACGGTCGAGTTCCGCGTCACGAACAAAGGCGAGGAACTGCATGAATTCCTGATCACCACGCAGGCGGATTATCGCGAACATCTGCAAAAGATGGCGGATATGATGGAGGAGGGTGAGGACGGCGCCGATATGATGCGGGAAGCCACTCTGCAGGAAGGACAGATGATGGACGACCCCAATATTCTGTTCGTGGAGCCCGGCTTTACAGAGACACTGGTTTGGACCTTCACCGAGCCTGGCGATCTGATTTTCGCCTGCAACGTCGTAGACGGGAGCGACCGCAGCATCCAGGGCGCAATTACCGTCTTCCCGCGGTAGGCACGATAACGGAAATCGCGTTCGTCCTGGCCGAAGGAACTAATAAATCACCAGGGAAGCCTGGCCCAGCCCGTCGATCTCCATCTCAATCCGGTCGCCGGCCTCGACCCAGACGGTTTTGACGATGCTGCCCAGGGTCACGAACTCGCCGGACCGTAAAGGCTGCCCTTGGGCGGCGCGCTCGTTTGCAAGCCAGGCGAGCGCATCCATCGGATGGCCAAGGATATCGGCCCCCGTGCCCTCGCCGATCAGCGCACCGTTGATCTTCATCCAGCCGGTCAGCGCGTCCATCTGAATCGGATCGACCGCCGCACCGGGTCCCAATACACAGCCCGCATTGAAGAAATCGTCGGCGACAAGGGAACTTGTCGGACGTTTGGTGAAGTCCGTCCAACGCTCGTCCACCAGTTCGATGCTGGCCATCGCGGTCGCGACGGCGCCGCCCGCCGATGCGCGGTCGTAGCCGCCGTGCCGCGGCGGCATATCGCCGCCCAGCATGACGGCGATCTCGCATTCAACGCCGGGGCGGACCAGGGACGCGCGCGGCATCGCCGCCTGCTCCGCATAGACCGTCTTGGCGCGGACCCTGCCGGCACATGGATGATCGATCTTGAGGTAATCCTGCATCACTTGCGTTGTGCAGCCGATCTTATGCCCGGCGAGCGGCCCGAACTCCGGCTCCAGCAGTGCATGCAGGCGGTCCTGGATTGCGTAGGCATGTTCCAGTGGGACGGATTCCGGGTCCATCGGAAGCCTGTCCAAGGGCCGGACGGTTTGCCGGGCCTGCGCCAACGCCGAAGCCGCTTCCCCGATGTCACTTTGCTGTACGACCATTTAACTCCCCGGCCCCGCCTGTTCGCGGTTTCACTTTTTCGACTTTGTCCTATATCACTGCGCAAGATACAACAAAGTCCAGCCGGAACGGCTGGCTCTAATGAGGAGGTTTCGACCATGAACGCGGAAGCGGCGGCCGCACTGACATCCGAACGGCAGTTGGCGCTAGCCGAATTGTCTGAAGCCTTCGGCGGGCGCATCAGCACGGCGACGGCGGTGCGGGAACAGCATGGACGGGACGAAAGCTACCACGCGGTCAAAGCGCCGGACGCTGTATTTTTCGCCCAGTCGACGGAAGAAGTCGCCGAGGCGGTTAAGATCTGCGCACGCCATGGATTGCCGATCATTCCCTTCGGAACGGGCACCGGACTGGAAGGGCATGTAACCGCGCCCTTCGGCGGCCTGTGCATCGACGTGTCCGGGATGAACGAAATCCTCTCGGTCAATGCCGAGGATATGGATGTCCACGTTCAGGCGGGCGTGACCCGGAAACAATTGAACGAGTATTTGCGCGACACCGGGCTGTTCTTCCCGATCGATCCGGGTGCGGACGCGTCGCTCGGCGGGATGGCGGCGACGCGGGCGTCAGGCACCAATGCCGTGCGCTACGGCACGATGCGGGAAAATGTCCTCAATCTCACCGCCGTCCTCCCCGACGGCCGGATCGTGCGGACCGCCCGGCGGGCCAAGAAATCCTCCGCCGGCTACGACCTGACCCGCCTGTTCGTGGGATCGGAAGGCACCTTGGGCATCATCACCGAGTTGAGCCTGAAGGTGTACGGCGTGCCGGAGGCGATCTCGTCGGCGGTCTGCGCCTTCCCGACCCTGGACGATGCGGTGAACACCACGATCCTGACCATTCAGTCGGGCGTCCCCGTGGCGCGGGTCGAACTGGTCTCCAAGGAAATGATGCAAGCCTTCATCTCCTACTCAAAACTCGAAGGATATGAGGAGTCCGACTATCTGTTTTTCGAGTTCCACGGCTCCGAAAGCAGCGTGAAGGAACAGGCCGAAACGGTGGAGGCCATCGCCGAAGATTTCGGCGGCACCGGTTTCAAATGGGCGACCAAGCAGGAAGACCGCAACGCGCTGTGGACGGCGCGGCACAATGCCCATATGGCGACGCGCTCGCTGCGTCCCGGATGCGAGGTCTGGGCCACCGACGTCTGCGTGCCGATCTCGCGCCTGACCGAGATCGTCTCCGACGCCAAACGGACCATGGACGAGATGGGGTTGGTCGGCACCATCGTCGGCCATGTCGGGGACGGCAACTTCCATATCGGCTATGTCGTCGATCCGAACAGTCCGGAAGAGTTGGAGCAGGCCGGGCGGCACAATCAGATGCTGATCGAACAGGCGATCGCCATGGACGGAACCTGTACCGGCGAACACGGTATCGGCGCGGGCAAGCGAAAGTTTCTGGAAGCGGAACATGGCGAGGCGGTCAGCGTCATGCGCATGATCAAGGACGCCATCGACCCGGACGGCATTATGAATCCGGGCAAGGTCCTGCCCTAGAGCCTCGCGCCTTAATTGGGACGCAATTGAGATCTTCTTGGAAGCCTACCGGGCAGGAGCCGTTGCGCCGGCGATGCAGCGCATCGGCAAGGGGCGGTGACGCATCCGGAAGGTTTCCAAGAAGACCGAAGGCGCCGTATCCGGGCTTCTGGACGGCGTCACGCCGCGCTTCCGATGCCTCCAGCATCGCTGCGTCCGGCCTTCCTGGCCAGAAGACCGGATACGGCGTCTCAATGGGCCCGAATTAAGGCACGATGCTCTAGCGCCTGCCGAACCGGAAAAGGGCGTAGCCGGACACGGGGCAATCCGGTCGCGCGCGACTCCCTTTCCACCGCAAGCCGATCCACTATACTCCCCCGGCACATTCGAGGTTGGGGGAAAGCATGACACTCGACGTCGCCGACGTTCACGGCGTTTATCCGATTCTGTACGCCTTCTTCGACGAGCAGGGCGGCCTGGACCGCGAGTTGATGCGGCGTCAGACCGAGGCCTGTCTGCGCCACAAGCCGCAAGGCATGGCGGCGCTCGGTCTGGCGACGGAAGTGTCGAAACTCTCCACGGACGAGCGGCGAAAGGTCATGCAATGGCTGGTGGAGGACGTCGCGGGCCGCTGCCCGATCGCGATCACCATCGCCGAGCCGACAATCGACGGGCAGGTCGCTTTTGCAACAGAGGCCGAAGCCCTCGGCGTGGACTGGGTCATCCTGCAGCCGCCGCCCGTCGCCGGGTTGGCGGAAAACGAGTATATCCGGTTCTTTGGAAAGGTGGCGGACCGGGTGGGATTGCCGGTGGCGATCCAGAACGCCGCGCAATATATCGGCGTCGGCCTGTCGGTCGAGGGGCTGAAAACCCTGAATCGGAATCACCCGAACGTCTCCATACTGAAAGGAGAAGGGCCCGCCTTGGAAATCGCCCACCTGATCGAGACGGCCGGCGACGTGTTCCGGGTGCTGAACGGGCGGGGCGGACTTGAATTCCCGGACAATCTGCGGGCCGGATGCGCCGGCATGATCCCCGCACCGGAATGCGTGGACCGTCAGATCGCCTTGTATACCGCCTTCACGGAAGGCAACGACGAAGAGATGGAACGGGTATATCGCGAGATGCTGCCGGTTATCGTCTTCTGCATGCAGTCGGTGCAGAACTTTCTGTGTTACGGCAAGCGGATCACCGCATTGCGCCTGGGGCTGGGCTTGGAAGACGTGCATGACCGCGCGCCCGCCCAGCAACCGTCAGAGTTCGGACTGTCTTGCGTCCGGCGCTACGCCGACTTGCTGGGGCCGCTTTAGGCCATGTCGGTAGAGATCCGTCCGGGCACGCTGGCGGACAGTCCGCGGGTGCATGAAATCCATGCGTACAATGTCGAGCATGGCACCGCGAGCTTCGCCCTGGAACCGTCAAGCCCGGATGAAATCGCGGCGCGCCTCGCGCGGTTGATCGAGCAGGACTTGCCCTACCGCGTCGCCACGCTGAAAGGCGCGGTGATCGGCTATGCCTTCGCGGACTGGTTCCGGCCCCGCCCCGGCTACCGCTTTACCCTTGAGGATTCGATCTATGTCGAGGAAGGCCATCAGGGCCGCGGGATCGGCAAGCGGCTTTTGACCGGCATCGTCGAGCAAGCCCAGGCGCGCGGGTTCAAGCAGATGATCGCGGTAATCGGCGACATCGAGAACACCGGTTCCATCGGAGTCCACAAGGCCTGCGGGTTTCAGTATAGCGGCGTCCTCAAGGACGTCGGGTTCAAGTTCGACCGCTGGCTCGACACGATCTATATGCAACGCGCGCTGTAGACTGGGTCGGCGTACCGCCGCCTTCGGATCGACCAGGAGTTATCCTCAGCCGGCGTTGTCGCAGGCGAGGACCAGCCCTTCCTTATAGACCGGCGAGCCCTTGCTGAAATGGTCGACGGCATGATGCGCGCCGAAGTTGTTTTCGAAGTAGGCACAGTCGTTGGGAGCGTAGCGGACCTGATCGGCGGGTTGCGCGCAGGCCGCCAGCGCGAACGCCGAGACACCAAGGGCCAGACCGGTAAAGACGGGACGAATGTGCATGAAGCCCTCCTGCAATCATGTGCGCCGCGACCGCTTCGCGTCAGGACGCTAGGTTGTGTGGATGTTTACGCCCGGCAATGGATCGTGGACCTATGGCCCCCGCGGCGATCACGGGTTTGTGAGGTGGCAGCGTTAGTCCAGCTCGCTCTTGCGGATCGCGGCGTCCGGCCGGTCCCAGAGTTCCGGCAGCAGATCCAAACCAAGTCCCGCGCCCTCGGGCGGATGAAAGTATCCGTCCACCGGCCGCGGCACGATATCCACCAGCTCCCCGTACCAGCCGTCGTAAAAGGCGCGCACCGATTCCTGAACCAGGGTGTTCGGGATGGCGAGCGCCATATGCAGCGACGCGGACAACACCACCGGCCCCTGGCAGTCGTGCGGCGCAATAGGCCGCTGATAGGCTTCGGCCACGGCGGCGATCTTACGGGTCTCGGTGATCCCGCCGCACCAGGCTACATCCGGCATCACGATATGGGCGCATTCCGCCTCCATCAGATCGCGGAAAGCACGGACCGAGCCCAGCGTTTCACTGGCGCAAATGGGGGCGGATGTCCGCTCCGCGAAGGCGCGCAAATCCTGGAACCCGTCCATCCGGATCGGATCCTCGATCCAGAACGGATTGAACGGCTCCAGCGCCTTGGCGACGGTCAACGCCGCCGGCAGACGCCAAAGCGAATGCAGCTCGACATGGATATCGATCCGGTCCCCCACCGCCGTGCGGATTTTTTCGAACGGCTCCAAGGCCGTCTTCAGGTCCTCGGCGCTGATGTAGTGCCCGTCGGACTTTTCCGCTGCTGTGTCGAACGGCCAGATTTTCATGCCGGTGATACCCTGTTCCAGCAGGCTCAAGGCCAGTTCGTCCGCACGGTGCAGAAAGGCCTCCAAATCCTCATAGGGGCCTTCGCTGGTCTCCAGCCCCCAATCGTCGGTGCCCCAGGTCGGGCGGCTACGGACGTAGCGGTATCCGGCACAGGTGTTGTAGGTCCGCACCTTCTCCCGGCATAGACCGCCCAAGAGCTGGTAGACGGGCTGGCCCGCCGCCTTGCCGAACAGATCCCACAAGGCGATATCGATCGCCGAGCGGCCGCGCGTTTCCGCCCCCGTGCCGGCGAACCCCACATAGGGGATCAGGTCGCGGTTGATCCGCTCGATCTCCAGGGGATCCCGTCCGATCAGTTTCGGGGCGGCGGTTTCATGGATGAAGGCCTCGACCGCTTGCGCCCCGAAAAAGGTCTCGCCCAAGCCATAGAGGCCTTCGTCGGTATGGACCCGAACCCACAGGCAATTGGCGAACTCCGCCAGGCGCAGCGTTTCAAGGCTGGTGATCTTCATGGCAATTCCTTCCCCGGCACCGATTTCAGCGAAGCCTAGCATGCCGCAACGCCTCCGCTCACCGGCCTTTGATTTTTGTTAGCTTTGCAACTATATTCTTTGCAACAATAAGCAATGCAACAAAATCCTCGCGCCCGATCGCGGGATGGAGCACCACAGTTGGATCGGTCGGATCTAGAACGGAACTTCGGTTTCCTGATGCATGATGTCGCCCGCCTGATGAAGGCGGATTTCGACAGGCGCAGCCGCGCCCTAGGTCTGACCCGGTCGCAGTGGTGGGTGCTGAATTTTGTCTATGCGCTGGAAGGCGCAACGCAAACCGAACTGGCCGATCAGTGCGAAGTCGAGCGGGCGACCATGGGCCGGCTGCTGGATAAGCTTGAAGAAAAAGGCTGGGTGCGGCGCGAGGCCGACAGCCAGGATCGGCGCATACGGCGCGTCTTTCTGACCGGCGCCGTGCAGGATCTGATGGTCACGCTGCGCGCCATCGGGGCCGAAGTGCGGAACGGCGCGATGGCCGGACTGACACAGGAAGAGCAGGATCAGTTCGTCGATCTGCTGCTGAAGATCAAGTGCAACATGGTGGCGCGCGACGCGGACGTCCCACCGCTGGCGGATGCCGGGGACTGAGACCATGAGCGACGCCGCGGAAAACCGCCCGGCCCCTGTGCCCAATCAGCCCGCCCCGGTAAAGACCGGCGAGCCTGCAAACGAACCGGGCCCGGCCGAAAGCGACGCCGAAACACCCCCGGCCGCCTTGCCTGCACCGGCGAAGCCGCACCCGGTGGCCCGGCTGCTGCGTCTTACCAAACGCTTTGTCCTGCTGCTGCTCATCCCCGGGCTTCTGGTCGTGGCCGCGGGCTATTGGTACCTGACCACCGGCCGGTTCGTGACCACCGAGAACGCGTATGTGAAAAGCCATATCATCGCTGTCAGCCCCTCCATCGACGGGCGCGTCGTCGACGTGCTGGTTACCGATAACGAACGGGTCGAAAAAGGCGACGTCTTGTTCCGCCTGAACCCGCTGCCGCATCAGATCGCGGTCGATCGGGCCCAGGCGCAGCTCAACACCGCCTTTCAGGAGATTGAGCGTCTGCGGGCCGAGTACCGCCAGGTACAGGCGGAGATCGCCGAGGCGGGCGAACGGGTCGCCTTCCATCAGCGGGAGTTCGACCGGCAGAGCGAGTTGGCCAACCGGGGTGTCGCGACCCGCGCCAGCCTGGAAGAAGCGGAGTTCAATCTACTATCGGCCCGTCAAACCGTCAGCGCCCTTCGGCAGAAGGCGCAGACGACCCTGGCTAGCCTGGGCGGCGACCCCTTGAAGGCCGCGGAACTGCATCCACTGTACAACGAGGCGGAAGCAGAATTGCGGCAGGCCGAACTGCTGCTCGGATATACCGACATCGTCGCCAAATCCGACGGCATCGTCAGCCAGATGCAGCTTCAGTCCGGCGAATGGGTGGAAGAGGGCGAACCCGTCTTCGGCATTATCGAAACCGACGCGGTTTGGGTCGAGGCCAACCTGAAGGAAACCAAGCTGACGCACATCCGCGAAGGCCAGTCGGTCGATGTCGAGGTTGACGCCTATCCGGGTCAAACCTGGCCGGGTACGGTCGGCAGCATCAGTCCGGCAACCGGCGCTGAATTCGCGCTGCTGCCCGCCCAGAACGCCACCGGGAACTGGGTGAAGGTGGTTCAGCGCCTCCCGGTGCGTGTGGAAATCCTGAACTTCCAGGACCGTCCGCCGCTGCGCGCCGGCATGACGGCGACCGTCACGGTGGATACGGAACAGGATAAGCGGTTCGAAACCGTCTGGCCGCAGACCGTGGACCGGATCCGGACCTTTGCCGACGAAACAGTTGCGGCCTATTGGCCCTGGCCGGCCAGATAAGGAGATCCCGCCGGGATCAGCCGGCGCGGAACCGATACCGTCAATTCCCCCAGCAGCAAGAAGGACAGCGTCTTGCCGTGCAGATCCTGGCCAAGGGCGCTGTTCACACCCCCTTCCAACACCGTGTCGATCACGATGTTCAACGCATTCAGGTTGGGCAGGGGATAAATCGTGACCGACGAGGCGCCCTTGTGCGCGAACAGGTTCCGCACACGCTCTTCGGTGATCTCCTCGACGAGCACCGGAAAAGCCTCAGAACGATAGCCGATGACGGAGATGTTCGACCGGTTCCCCTTGTCGCCGGCACGGCCGTGGGCGATGGCGTGCAGCGGAACGGTAAGTGTTTCGTCAGTCGTCACGGCGCAATCTCCCGGACCCGGACCTGTCCCTCCAGAACGCTCTTGGGCACCAGCACGGAGGCTGTGCGCACCTGTTCGGTGACAGTGCCGCGAAACCCGCCCCCCGCCGCGGGGCCGGAGCACAACAGGCTGAGCACCTCGTCGCCGACCCGCTGCGCCAAGGCCTTGTCACCGGTCCGGATGGCGGTACGCACCCTGTACTCTCCATCGAGCGGCTGGTTTCCCGCGTCCTCCCGGATCGCGCGGCGGCTGCCCCGGTCGTCGTCGAACACCGACAGAGCCCCCATGACATCGATGCGCACGCCCTCCCCAACGCCGTCCCGGCGCAGCCGTGCCGCGACCACATCAGCCGCCAGCTTGGCGCGCGCATAAGCATTGGGCCCGGCATAAACGATCTCGGCCTCTCCAAGCCAACCGCCGTCGTACGAAACAGTGGCCTTGAAGGTCCCTGGCGGGGGCCGCCCGGCCGCGCCGGACACACCGATGCGGTCCGTACCCAGGTCCGTCAGCGCCACCTCCCGGACATCCAGCGTCACATCGGGCGTGAGGTAGGAGGCGGGATCGTGCATCTCATAGAGGATCTGCTCCGTCACCGTCGCCTTGGAAACCAGTCCGCCCGTCGCGTCGGCCTTGCCGATCACGATGGACCCGCTTTCATCCACTTCGCCGATCGGAAAACCGAGACGGTCGAGATCGGGCACCTCTTTGAAACCGGGATCGCAGAAATAACCGCCGCTGACCTGTCCGCCGCATTCCAGCAAATGCCCCGCCAGCGTGCCCGCCGCCAACCGGTCCCAGTCGGACGCCTGCCACCCGAATTCATGCATCAGGGGTCCCAGCACCAAGGCGGCGTCCGTGGTTCTGCCGACCAGCACGATATCGACACCCAGATCCAGCGCCGATGCAATCGGACCGGCCCCAAGATAGACGTTCGCCCCCAAAACATCGCCCTTGCCTGGCGGCACATCCTCGATCACCGGAAGCCTGGCGATTTCCTGCGCGGTCATCGTCTGAAGAAGATCGTCCCCCTCGACAACCGCGATGCGCAGACCGTCGATACTTTGGTCCCGCGCCATCCGGTGCACCTCGGCCGCGGCCGCCGCAGGGTTGGCGACCCCCAGGTTGGAGACGATCCGCACCCCGTTCTCGCGGCAAGGTTTCAGAGCGTGCCGCAGGTAGTTCTCCAGGAAGGGCGAAAATCCGCGGGTCGGGTCCTGCCGGCGCAGGCGTTGCGCAATTGCCAGCGTACGTTCAGCCATCACCTCGAAAATCAAATAGCGTGGCCCCGCCTTGCGTCCCAGCGTCTCAATCACCGGCAAAGCGGCGTCGAACCGGTCGCCGGCGAACCCGGCGCCGGACCCGATATAAACCGTTTTAGTCATGGACAGACCGCCTGTCGCCTCATGCCAGCGCTTCCATAACGGGGGCCAGATCCTCCGGCGCGTCGACAGTCAAAGGCACCGTGTCGATCAGCACCGCCTCGATGCGCATTCCGGCCTCCAGCGCCCGCATTTGTTCCAGCTTTTCCCGTACCTCAAGCACGCCCGGCGGCAAAGATACAAAGCGTTCCAGCGCGCTTCGCCGGAAAGTGTAGATCCCAAAGTGGTAGTAAAGCGGCCCCTCCCCGGCGGGCGCCGTCGCCCTGGTGAAGGCCAGCGCCCGGGCCTGCCGCGCCCCCTCCGGAAACCCGGCAATGGTCTTCACCACGTTGGGATTGGTCACGTCATCCTCATCGGTGATCACCGCCACGGAAGTCCCGATATCGACCTCCGGGTCTGAGAGCGGCGCGGTCACGTCGCGCAGAATGCCGGGCTCCATGGCGGGCAGGTCGCCTTGCATGTTCACAATGATATCGAAACGCCCGTCGGGATCCACTTTCCGGGCTGCCTCCCAAATCCGGTCCGAGCCGGACGGATGCGCCGGATCGGTCATCACAGCCTGCCCCCCCGCTGCACGCACGGCGTCCGCGATTTCCTCGTCCGCCGCGGCCACCCATACCGGACCGATATCCGCTTCTTCGGCGCGCCGGACGCAATGCACGATCATCGGCGTTCCGTGAATGTCCGCCAAAGGCTTGTTCGGGAACCGGCTGGCCGCCAGCCGGGCCGGGATGATCACAACGGGTGTCATATGATCAGGGTTTCCTATCATGGGGTTAGTAGCAGGCGATTGCGCCTTAAACCTTGATTTCGCAAGGTTGATTCGGGCGGGCCAACACGATATACCGCAGCGAGGTTGGGGAAAAGATTGACCCGGCGCCAACGCGGCTATTTGGCCCCTGTTTGCCGAGACACTTTCTCTATAACTTGATCGCGTGGTTTGGCCGGGCTCCGGCTAAAGAGGTGTAGAAGATGCAAGACGCTCTGCTGGTTAACAAAATCGCCGCTGCCATTCTGACGGCGGCCCTGATCGCGATGACCGCCGGTTTCATTGCCGGGTTTATCTACCATCCGACAGAGCTTGCACAGGACGCCTTCGTGATCGAGGTCGAGGATGGCGGCGCCGCAACCGCGGTTGCAGAAGCGCCCGCCGGTCCCGAACCGATCAGCGCCCTACTGGCCGCCGCCAGCGTCGACGACGGTAAGAAAGCCGCGAAACGCTGCGCTTCCTGCCACAAATTCGAGAAGGGCGGCGCCAACGGCGTGGGTCCGGCTCTATGGAACATCGTGAACGCGGATAAAGGCGTTGTCCCCGGTTACAAATACTCTTCCGTGATGGGCGGCTTCGACGGCGTCTGGGGTTATGAAGAGCTGAACGAGTTCATCTACGACCCGAAGGGCTATATGCCGGGCACGAAAATGGCGTTCAAGGGTTTGAAGAAGACCAGCGACCGGGCGAACCTCGTCGCCTATCTGCGCAGCCTCAGCGACAGCCCGGCGCCCTTGCCGTAAGCGCGCCACGCTGCAGATTGATCATCACCGGGCGGCTCTTGGCCGCCCGTTTACTTTGGAGAGCACGATGAACGGAGCCCAACCCGCATCCGAGTTGATCGACTTCGCCGATACCCTGGCCGATGCCGCGCGGACGGTGATATCCGGCTATTTCCGAACGCCTTTCGACGTCATTGAGAAGGCGGACGAAAGCCCGGTTACCGTGGCCGACCGCGAAGCGGAGGCCGCGATCCGCGCCTTGATCGAAGAACATTTCCCGGATCATGGCATTTATGGCGAGGAATTCGAGAATGTCCGGCTGGACAGCCGCTATGTCTGGGTCCTGGACCCTATCGACGGGACCCGCGCTTTTGTCACCGGATTGCCGATCTTCGGAACGCTGATCGCCTTGGCGGATAACGGCGTGCCGGTCCTGGGCGTGCTGGACCAGCCGATCCTGAAAGAACGGTGGGTCGGGGCTCTGGGTCATGGAACGCGCTATAACGGGATGCCGGTTTCTACGCGGGATTGCGGCGGCCTGGAGCGGGCCAGTCTCTATTCGACGACGCCGGACATGTATGAAACCCCGGCGCGCCGGTCCGCCTTCGGGTCGTTGTACGAAGCGGTCAAGGAGCGGCGCTATGGCGGCGACTGCTACTCCACCGGGCTGGTGGCCAGCGGCTATATCGACCTGCATGTCGAATGCGGCCTGAAACCGTTCGACTACATGGCGTTGGCGCCGATCATTCAAGCGGCGGGCGGGATCGCGACGACCTGGTCCGGGGAACCGCTGACACTGGAGTCCGGCGATACCTTCGTCGGCGCGGCAAGCCGCCCCGTGCACGAGGCAGCCGTCGCCCTTCTGACACCGGGCCAGTAGGCTAGAAGCTTTCTTCCCGGGCGCGGACCGCATCGGAAAGCACGCTGTTATAGGGTGTCGGGAACCCCAGTTCCGCGCCCAGCACCGGCACCATGCCATTGATCGCGTCGATTTCCGAACGCCGGCGCTCCAGATGATCCAGCAGCATGGAGGGGCGCGCCTTGGGCATCCTGCCACCGAAGGCGGTGACATAGGCAACCGGATCGTCGAAGCTGAAATTGATTTTCTTGCGGACGCCGGCTTCGTACGCTTCAAGCGCGCAATTAAGCGCAATGTGCCACACGGCAGCGTCGTCCATCACCTCTCCCAGGGTTCGGGAAAACACCGTGCAGGGACCGCTGAAGGTGACGTTGCAGACGAACTTCTCCCAGACAAGCTGGTCGATATCGTCGAAAGCGCGCACATTGAAACCGGCCTCCCGCCACAGGGTGGCCAGTTCTTCGGCCCGGTCGCTCGCGCCGCCCGCCGCCTCGCCGATGCGGATCAGGTTCATGGCATTGTGGTGCACATGGCCGGGGCCGCGAACCGACGCTCCGAACCCTTCGGCCACCCCCAGCAGGATCTCCACACCGGGTAGGTGCTCGGCGATCCGCTCCCGCGCGCCCAGCCCGTTTTGAATGGTCAGGACCGTTGCGTCGCCGCTGCGATGCGCCGCTACGGCGCGCGCGGCGGGCGCAACGCCGGCGGCCTTGGTTGCGATGATATAGAGGTCGCAGGCCGGGGCCTCGGCCAAATCGGTGACCGCCCTTATGCCGGCGACCGTGCGGTCGCCGCTAGCGCCTTCCAGGCGCAAGCCGTCATTGGCGATGGTCCGAACATGCGCCTCCCAGAGATCGACGGCCCACACCTCGTGACCCGCTTCGGCAAACAAGCCGGCATAGATCGCGCCCATCGCGCCCGCACCGATCACCGCAATCTTCATGGGTTTCTCCCTCCCCTTTTTAACTCTTCAACCGGCGGAAGCCGGATATCGTTTTTCGCACGGATCGCCCGGTCGGCCCCGGCCGGCAGATGATCCGGCCAGTGATCGGCCAAAATCTTCAAGGTCCGGTCGGCGGCGCGCTGACGATATCCAGGCCGACCCGCGCTTTCCCATTCTTCCGGCGAGCGTCGGTCCGCCAGTTTAGGATAGAGATAGTCCGTCTGCATGCGGGCATAGGTGTCCCGCTCGCCGAGGAAATGGCCTTCGCCCGCCACCACGGCGGCGATCGTGTCGAGAGCCAGATTATCTTCGTTGACTTCGATGCCCCGAACCGACCTCAAGATGTCGCCCAACATATCGTTGTCGATGACATAGCTTTCCAGCGCGACGCCCATGAGCGCCGCGTGCATGCCGCCCGCCTGGGTAATCATGGTGCAGCCGGCGTGGGCGGCGAGCGAGACGCTCAAGGCCTTTTCGTAACCGCTTTGCGCGTCCGGTTCCTTACTGTCGGTCGCCCCCGCGATACAAGAATTGGGGAGATCGTAGTAGCAGGCCATCTGGACCGCGCCCGCCATCAGGACGGCCTGCTCGCCGCAGCCGCCGGTCATCGCACCGGTGCGCAGGTCGGTGATCAAGGGCCGCGGGCCGAAGATCGCCGGACAGTCGGGATTTACAATCCACACCAGGATCATCCCCGCCAAGGTTTCCGCGACCGATTGCGCCAGGGACCCGGCAAGCGATGCGGGGCTGGAGGCACCCGCCTGGTCGAAGGAATTGACGAAGACCGGAACGCCGCGCAGGGCAGCCTCCTCCAGCACCGCGCAGGCCTCGGGAATAAAGCGCAGGGGCGGCACCACATGATTGACGTTGAGGGATAGGAACGGCCTGGCTGTAAATTGCGCTTCCCCGCCCGCGATAAGGGCGCAGATCTCGGCGATCGGGGCCACATGGCTGCCGTCGGAGGCGGAAACCATGACATGTTTACCCGTCCCCGCGAGGCAGGCATAGGCGGTGTTGATATCCAGATCGCGCGGCGTCGGCATGTCGCGGGCAACCAATGACCGGCTGAAGAAATGCATATTGTCGAGCGCATCGGCCAGCCGCGCCGCATCGTAGAGGTCGCGCAAGCTCGATGGCCGGTAGGCGCCGGTGCGGATATCGATCAGGTTGGGCGCGGCGCCGCCGGTGCCGACATGGACCCTGTTCCGGGACAGGGTCAATTCATGACCGGGCTTCGACCCGTGCAGAACCACATCCCGCCGGAAGCCGGCAATCGCCTCTTCGACCAGCGCGGCGGGAAAGCACAACCGCCCCGATTCGCCGACCGCCGCGCCCGCCGCGACCGCCCGTTCGACGAGGGCCAAAGGGGCATCCGACAAACCGATTTCCGCCAGGATATGCAGGGCTGCGCGGTGCACCGCCTCCAGGTCGCGATCGGACAGCGGCCGAAAGCCGCCGCCGGCGAGCCCCGGGCGCACGACCGCCGCCGCCGGACCGGCGGCCGCCCGCGCCGATCCCCGCCGGCCGCCACGCCTGTTCTGCCGCGAAGGTCGCGCCATCGGACCGTCAAACCTCTCCGTCTGCTTGGGCCGAGGGTCGCCTATTGCAGCCGGTTCGTCGAGAAAAAGCGGTTGGCGATCCCGCGTGCGAAGATACCGATACCGGCCAAACTTGTTCTGGCGGATTGCCGGGCGAGTGCCTAAAGTCGGGGCGGTTGGCTGAATGCAATGGCGGGCAAAAGGGCCCGTCTTGGGTCGGGGATTACATCCATGCCGATGGATTGGGACAAGTTGCGCGTCTTTCACGCGGTGGCGGAGGCGGGAAGCTTCACCCATGCGGGTGATACGCTGAATCTGTCGCAGTCGGCGGTGAGCCGGCAGATCAGCGCGCTTGAGGAAAGCGTCAAGGCGCCCCTGTTTCATCGCCATGCGCGCGGCCTGATTCTGACAGAACAGGGTGAGATGCTGCACCAGACGGTGAAGGACGTCTTCCACAAGCTTTCCATGGCGCAGGCCCAGCTCGCCGAAAGCCAGGATCACCCCACCGGCCCCTTGAAGGTGACCACCACCATCGGGTTCGGTTCCACCTGGCTGAGCAGCCAGATGCGCGAGTTCGTGGAACTCTACCCGGACGTCGACGTCACCCTGTATCTGACCGACGAGGAAGTCGATCTCGGCATGCGCAAAGCCGATGTCGCGATCCGCATGAAGGAACCGCGGCAGCCGGATCTGGTGATGCGGCCTCTGATGTCGATCCGCGGCACGATTTGCGCCACCAAGGAGTATTTCGACCGCCGCGGACGTCCGCAGACGCCGGAAGATCTGGACAATCACGACCTGATCGTCTTCGGCGAAGACTCGCCATTGCCCATCGCCACCATGAACTGGCTGATGACCATCGGGGCGGACCCGTCGCGGCCGCGAAAGCCGATCCTGAAGATCAACAACTCCTACGGCATTTTCAAGGCGGCGCTGACCGGCTTGGGCATCGCGTCCATTCCTGAATATATGGCCCGCACCGCGCCGACCTTGGAACGGGTCCTGCACAGCGTGGAAGGTCCGCCGACCAAGACCTACTTCGTCTATCCCGAGGAACTGCGGCACTCGCAACGCATTACCGTGTTTCGGGATTTCCTGCTGAAAAAGATCGAGGAAGAAGGTCTGGGCGTCTGACGCGCAGGCCCGCTGCACTTTACCCCCACTGAGACACGCCGGAGGAAGACATGGATCAGGATAAGTTCGACAAGGGTTTGGCGACCCGCAAGGCCGTCTTGGGCGATGCCTATGTGGACAACTCGCTCAACAAGGCCACCGATTTCACCATGGCGTTCCAGGAGTATGTCACGACTTATTGCTGGAACGATTGCTGGAACCGCCCCGGATTGGATCACAAAACCCGCAGCATGCTGAACCTGGCGATGTTGAGTGCGCTGAACCGTCCGAACGAGTTTCGCGTCCATTGCCGTGGCGCGGTGAATAACGGCGTCACCAAGGAGGAGATGCGCGAGATCTTCCTGCAGATCGGAACCTATTGCGGCGTCCCGGCCGCCTTGGAAGCCTTCAAGATCGCCCAGGAAGTCTTCGACGATATGGGCGTCTGAGCCATGACGGACGGAACGGTCGGTTTCATTGGCGTCGGCAAGATGGGGGCGCCGATGGCGGCCCGGATCGCGGAAGCCGGCCATTCGCTTACCCTGTTCGATACCGACAATGCCCAGGCGCAGGCCGTCGCATCGGCCTGCGGGGCGGGTTGGGCCGCGGGTCTGACGGACTTGGCGGCGTGCGACACCATCATCGCCATGCTGCCCGACGGCAAAGCGGTCCGGGCGGTCCTGTTGGACTCCGGCCTTGCCGAGGCGCTGTCCCGCGGAGCCCTGGTGATCGACATGAGTTCGTCGGACCCGGTCGGCACCCGCGCCTTGGGGAAGAGCTTGTCGGAAATGGGGCTCAAATTCCTGGATGCCCCGGTATCGGGCGGCGTCCCGCGCGCGAAGACCGGCAAACTCGCCATCATGATCGGGGGATCGTCGGAAACCGTGGAGGCGGCAACACCGCTTCTGTCGGCGATGGGCAGCCAATTGTTCCATGCCGGCCCCCTGGGCGCCGGGCACGCGATGAAGGCGCTGAACAACTACGTTTCCGCCGCCGGACTGGTCGCCGCGGTGGAAGCGCTGCGGCTGGGCGAGGCCTTCGGTTTGGATCCGGCGCGGATGACGGAAATCCTCAATGCATCCACCGGCCGCAACAACGCCACGGAGAACAAGCTTGCTCAGCATGTGATCCCGGAAACCTACGGGTCCGGCTTCTCGCTGGGCCTGATGTGCAAGGATCTGGAAACGGCGTTGGGGCTTAGCGGCGAGACCGGTGTTCCGGCCCCCTTCGGAGAGGCCTGCGTCGGCTATTGGAAAGAGGCGCTGGAACAGCTCGGCCCGTCCGCCGACCATACCGCGGTGGTGGACAAGCCGGGGTCGGCGTCCAAGCCCTAGAGCGACATGCGTTCGGCGACTAGTGGCGAAAGAAGATCCGGCCGGGATTGACGCCCGGGAAGTCGATGGCTCCCAGCGCCATGGTGATCCGGCCGGTCCCGTCGATCAGGGGCAACAGGATCTGTTCGTGATCGGTATAGAAGTCGGTGAAGCGGAACTCGGTTGGGCCGTAGAAATGCTGCGGCGCCCGATCGGCCCGCATTTTCTTCAGCAGTTTCAGCGTGACCGATTTGCTGATCCCGGGCATTTCCGCGTCGACCATCTTTCGACCGGTGAAATCCTGCTGATAGGCGTCCACCATGTACGTTCCCTGCAGACGCAGACGGTAGGTTTCCTCATCGTCCAGGAACTCGATGAGGAAAACTCTCGGCAGGGACTCGCGCGGCATGTCCATTGGGCTCATGCTGCTGCGGAGAGGAAGCCCGGCGGCAGCCTCCAGGCCGGACCAGTACGCAAAGACCGCTTGCAACGCCGGATGGTGAATCTCGTGCGTCACCGAGTCGGACGGTTTTGACAACCGCTTGAAGAATCGGGCCGGATCGTATGAACGTAACATGGTCATTACATACGATTATTCTGATATTATTACCAAAAGATTAATCGTGAAAAAGCAGGAAAAGACGATGATTTCTGACGGAACCGGCGGGGCTCCCGAATGTCGTTAGAAGACATGGAGGGTGGGGACCGCCCGGCGGACCATGAACCGCTCCTCTGGCTTTTCGATGCGCTCGATCTGGATACAGACCGGCGCCCGCAGGAATTCGACGACTTACTGAACTGGGCGGCGGCCATGGACTACCAGTCGCAGGAAGCCCTGATCGCCAGGTTGGGCGAACTGGTGGTGAAGGCCTCGCGCGGCCAACGGGCGCTGGCTTCGGCATTTCTGTATGCCATCGACTTCGCGCATGTTGACGACCGCGCCCGCGCCGAACCGCAGGGCGGCCCGACCTTCCTTTCGGACCTCAGCGGCGCCGACGGCGCCCATCTGGACGCGATCCTGTCCCTGCTGGCGAGCAAATAGACAGGATCGCAAGCGTTACCAGGAAACCCCGGCCGACAGAGCCTGTCAGCCGACCATTTTGCGCCCAATCATCGCACGGGCGATGAGGAAGCTCGCAGGGACCGCAATCAAGACGCCGCTGCCGAGGACCCAGGCGATGCTTTGCGGGTCGCTCCAACCAAGCTGCGGAACCACCAGAGCAACGGTAAGAAGCGATCCTGCAATCGTCACGGAGGCGAAAACGAAAACCAGAGCGGTCAGGGCAAGTTGCATAACAGCATTCCTTTCCTTGTTTGGCGAAGAGCGGCGCCGTGCTGCCTTGGTGTGGGGATACCGCACGGCGCCATAGGCGGGTGTCCCGCCTGGGGTTCTTATTCCTGAATTCCTTTATTACTGCTGCGCAGATAGATCTTTTCCGGATTGAGATCGTAGCTCCACGGCAAGCCTGAATTCTTCCAGCCGTTCACATTCCGCCATGGCGCGTTCGGCGCGGTCTTGTCGGTACTGCCTTCGAACCCGTCGGTGACGACATAGACTTTCTTCAGCCCGCGCCCTTCCAGCGCCTTGGCAGATGGTGCGCCCCGGGTACCACCCGACCGGCACATCAGGAGGACCGGCGTGTCCTTCGGCAGACCGCGATCCTTCAGCGCCGCGTCGACCATGTCGGCAAAAGCAGGATTCCGCTCCATCGCCAGACGGGGTTTCTTGGGATTCCATTTGGCCGGGTTCGCCAGCATGAAGGGGATGTTTATGTCGATCATGTCCGTGTAGCCGGTGAACATGATCTCGACCGGCTCGCGTACATCGACAAACAGGACCTTGTCGCCCTTTGTCCTTTTCATCTCCGCCGCTTCAACCGACGTCAGATACAAGCCCCACGCAGTTTGCTTCTTCGGATCTTCCGGAGCGGGCGCAGCCGCAGCCGTTGAAACCGCCGCCATGGCTAGGAACATGCCGACAATGATTCCGGGAATCGGCCGCGACGACGGCCGGTCCCCTGGACGAAACACAGCTTGCATCGATGCCTCCCCTAAAACGACAGGACTGTCGTGTTGTCCGCAATGAGCTCGCCCGCCATTTCAGGCGGCTTGGCAACACCCACGCCCTCGATCAGAGCATCTTGACCAACGCCCTTGTTCGGTAGGTACAGGGCGCAGACATCGACCTTGCCGCCTTTCATCATGATCTTTGCCATCAAGCCTTGCGGGCTCATCGACTTGGGCGCTTGCGGCGCCGTGGCGCCGGCAGGCGCGTCCTTCAACGCAATATCGCCACCCGGACCGCAGAGCAGGATATGCACTTCCGCGCCTTTCTTCATACTCTGCATTGTCAGCACCATACTCATGAGCTGCGTCTGCGGCTCGGCGCTTGTGACGACCGTGACGACTCTCTTCTTGTCTTCATGCCCGTCGGCCAGCGCCGCACCGGCGCCCGCCAAGAGGGCGGCACTTAGGACCCATGCTGTTAGATTGCGAAACATGTTCTGTGACTCCTTCATAAAACTGCTTTCGACGATGGATTGGGCAACGGCGACGCGATGATCCCCGGTTCGCTCACGCGACCGCCCCTCTTGAAAGATGCGGGCGCTGAACGGTCACCGCCTTTTCGGTAACGGCCGGATCGAGAGCCAGAAGCGCGTCGTGTTGGCTCAGGAAAATGCGTCCGGTCAGATGGTCGAGGAATTCAGACCTTTGCAGCCGGTCCATGACCGGGCCCTTCACTTCCGACAAATGGAAGTTTACACCCGCCTGCGACAGACGGTCGCTCAGCGCTTCCAAGCTTTCCAAAGCGCTTGCATCGATTTCGTTTACCGCGGAGCAGATCAAGACAACGTGGCGGACATCCGGGTTCCCTATGGCCATATCGTACAGCCTGTCCTCCAGCCAGCGGGCGTTGGCGAAGTAGAGACTTTCATCCACCCGGACGCTGAGAACCGTCGGGCTGACAATGACCTCATGCCGTTTCACATTGCGGAAGTGATGGGTTCCCGGCACCTGACCGACGACCGCCATATGCGGCCGCGCGGACCGGACAAGGAACAGCACCAGGGACAGAACCACGCCCGCCACGATGCCGGCCTCGACCCCCAACAGCAGCGTCAGAAGGATGGTCGCCGCCATCGCGGAGAAGTCGGGCTTGGAGTAGGACCAGGTGCGCTTCAACGCGCCAAGATCGACGAGGGACAGAACGGCAACGATGATGGTGGCGGCCAACGTCGCCTTTGGGAGTTGGTGGAAGAGCGGTGTGAGAAACAATGCCGTCATGCCAATGCCCAGCGCCGTCAGGACACCGGCCAGCGGCGTTCGTGCTCCGGCATCGAAGTTGACCACCGAGCGCGCGAACCCGCCGGTGACCGGGTAGCCGCCCCCGAACCCCGCGGCGAGATTGGCGGCCCCCAGCCCCAGCAGCTCGCGGTTCGGGTCGATCCGTTCGCGTCGTTTGGCCGCCAGCGTCTGCGCGACGGAGACCGATTCAACGAACCCTACGATCGAGATCAGAAACGCCGCCGGCAACAGCGCCAGCCAGAGCCCGGTATCGACCGGTGGGGCCGCCAATACCGGCAACCCTTGCGGAATCGCGCCAACGACGCTGACGCCGGCGGCGTCGAGCGAGAGAAAGTCGACGGCAAGAATAGTGGCGATGACCGCGGCCACCGGCCCGGTCTTCGTTACGGTATCGGCAAGCCGCTGTCCCAAACCCGACCATATCAGAACAGGTTTCAGCGACTTGCGAACCCAGAACAGGAACCCGGTTGCAGACACGCCGATGACAAGGGTCGGCAGGTTGGTTTCTTCTAAGCCGTGCGCCAGCGCGCCGCCGATCTCGATCAGTGTGTGCCCGTGTCCGTCGATGCCCAGGATGTGCTTGAGCTGACTTGCGGCGATCAGAATGCCCGACGCCGTGATGAAGCCGGAAATCACCGGATGACTGAGCAAACTGGCCAGGAAACCCAGCCGCAGGATTCCCAGGGCGATCAGCATCGCGCCGGATAACAATGCCAGGATCAAGGCAGCGCCGACATATTCCGGTGTGCCCTGTTGCGCGATGTTGCCGACCGCCGCGGCGGTCATCAGGGAGACGACCGCGACGGGCCCAACCGCCAGCGTCGTCGACGAACCGAAAAGCGCATAGCCAAGCAGCGGCAGCATGCTGGCATACAAGCCCACTACCGGCGGCAGCCCGGCGAGGAGAGCGTACGCCAGACTCTGCGGGATCAGCATGATCGTGACGATGACCGCCGCGACCGCATCGCCCTGAAAGGCTTCGCCATTGTAGCGGCGAAGCCATCCGATACAGGGAAGAAACCTGTTCATCATACCAAGCACTCGACCCGGCCCATCAATTCACGATCTCAGGCTGGGCCGGGGTCGGTTTGACCATCCATTCACGGCCCCGCAACATGCCTTTCCAGTACAAGGGCGGCAGGATTTTTTCCTTCAGCAGCCAGGCCAACGTGCTCGGCTTGCGGCCGTTGATCAGCCATTCAGGAAAACTGGGAATAATCTGCCCACCGTAACCGAATTCGGCCAGGACGATCTTTCCGCGTTCGACGGTCAGCGGGCACGACCCGTATCCGTCGTAATGCGCAACGCCGGACGCACGCCCCATATCGGCCATCAGGTTGTTGGCCACGATCGGCGCTTGCTTGCGGGCCGCCGCCGCGGTCTTGGCATTCGGCGCGTTCATGACGTCGCCGAGGCTCCAGATGTTCTCAAAGCTCTTGTGCCGAAGCGTGTTCTGGTCGACATCGACCCAGCCGCCGGCATCCGCCAAGGGGCTGACACGAACGAAATCGGGCGCGCATTGCGGCGGGCACACATGGATAAAATCGAAGTCCTGGACTTCTTCCCGTGTGCTGCCGTCTTCGGACTTCACCTCGAAGGTCGCCTTGCCCGCCTCTCCGTCGATGGCAACCAGGTTCTGATTGAAATTCAGGGCGGCGTCATATCGCTCGACATAGTCCATCAGGGCCGGGACATAGTCTTTGACGCCGAACAGAACCGCGCCCGCATTGTGGAACTGAATATCGATATCCTTAAGAACGCCGTCGCGTCGCCAATGGTCGGCGGAAAGATACAGTGCCTTTTGCGGCGCGCCGGCACACTTGATCGGCATCGGCGGTTGCGTGAAGAGCGCGCGCCCCGACTTCATCTCCTTCACCAGTTGCCAGGTATAGGGGGCGAGATCGAACCGGTAGTTCGAGGTGACGCCGTTCTTGCCCAATGTATCGACGAGCCCGTCGATCTTGTGCCAGTCGAGCTTAAGTCCCGGACAGACAACCAAGCGCCCGTATTCGATGACCCGGCAGCCTTCCAGGATGACGGCGTTTCGTTCGGGTTCGAACGCGGCGACCGCCGCCTTGATCCAATGAACCTGCGACGGCAGGACCGACGACAAGGTCTGCACCGTTTCGTTGGCGTCGAACACGCCACCGCCGACCAAGGTCCAACCGGGCTGATAGTAATGGATGTCGGCCGGATCGATGATCGCCACGTCAAGGTCCGGATCGCGCGATAGCAGAGAAGAGGCGACGGAGATGCCGGCGGAACCGGCACCGACGATGACGACCTCGAACTTGCGGTCAATTGCCGCCGACGGGGTGCGCCCCTGATTGGCGATGCGCCGGACAACGCCGCTCATGTCGTACCCTGCCGCTTTCGATTTTTGCAGGATCTCGGTCAAGGGGCTGGTTTTCGCCTGATGCATCGACCACAACGTGATCGACCGGGTTCCGGTCCGGCAGTAGGCGAAAACAGGTTTCGGCGCGGTGCCGAAGAACGCGCCGAACGCATCGGCGTCCTCATCGCTTACCTTTCCGCTTTCGACGGGAATATAGGCAATCTGCAATCCCGCCGCGGCCGCCGCTTCTTCGATTTCATGGAACAGCGGCTGGTCGTTCCCTTCGCCATCCGGGCGGTTGCAGATGATTGTCCTGAACCCCGCATCGGCAATCGCCGGAATGTCGGCGGGCATGATCTGCGGGGAAACGCTGATGAACGCGTCTACGTTTTTGATTTCCATTATCTTCCTCCCAAGACCGATCTATTGGTGTTCCCAAGCGGATCGGCCATCGGTCTGCTGTCGTGGGTCCTAGAGCGCGTCGATCGGTATCTTCAGGTAAGACGCACCGTTGTCTTCCGGCGGCGGCATGGCGCCCGCGCGCATGTTCACCTGTACCGACGGGAGGATCAGCACCGGCATGTCCAGCGTGCTGTCACGTTCGGTGCGCATCTTCACGAAGTCGTCTTCCGACACCGCATCGTTGACATGGATGTTGCGCGCGCGTTCTTCGGCGACGGTCGTGACCCACTGATAGTCTCGGCCGCCGGGTCCGTAGTCATGGCACATGTAGAGTTTCGTTTCTTCCGGAAGCGCGAGGATCTTCTTGATCGACTGGAAGAGCTGCCGCGCGTCTCCACCGGGGAAGTCACAGCGCGCGGTGCCGAAATCCGGCATGAAGAGGGTGTCCCCAACAAAGGCGACGCCATCCATGCAATAGGTGACGCAGGCGGGCGTATGCCCGGGCGTGTGCATGGCTGTTACCGCGATGCCGCCGATCTCGAAGGTCTCGCCATCTTCGAACAGCCTGTCGAACTGCCGCCCGTCGGTGGCGAAATCCTCTTCCGCGTTGAAGACTTTCTTGAAGACCCCTTGAACGAAATCGATCCGGCTGCCGATGCCGATTTTCCCACCCAGCTTCTCCCTCAGGTAAGGGGCCGCGGTGAGATGATCCGCGTGGACGTGGGTTTCCAAAATCCAATCGACCGTCAGCCCTTTCTTCTCGACAAGGGCGATGACGGAATCGGCGGATTTCGTAGACGTCCGTCCGGACTTCGGATCGTAGTCCTTGACGGAATCGATAACCGCCGCGCGGCGCGTTTCAGGGTCCCAAACAAGATGGGAGACCGTGTAGGTGTCCTTGTCGAAGAACGACTCGACGGCAATGTCCATGGTGTTTCCTCCCGCAGTTCTGTCGTTTCATGCAGCCCGCCCGGACCGTGCGGGTCCAAGGAGGCAAAGCGCCGGACCGGCGGTGTTCCGACCGGTTTTGGCGCGATGGTGGGAAACTACCCTTGCGCGTTCTATGGGTCTGTGACTTAGTCACAAACCTGTGAACAGTTAGGCGAAAGCATCAGCCGTGAGCGGCGATTGGATCCAAAAGTTTGAGCAATTACAGGCGCTTCCTGAGTCGGAACGCGCCCTGCTGGCGGCCAATGGACAGCAGGTTTCCCTGCCGGCCGGGGCCACGGTGTTTGCGCCCGGCAAGGCGGCGGACGCGTTTCTGCTGCTGTTGGAAGGGACTGTCCGCGTGCAGCAGGTGTCGTCCGGGGGACGGGAGATTGTCTTGTACCGGGTGACGGGTGGCGAAGCCTGTATCATGACGACCGCCTGCCTTCTCTCGGACGAGGTGTACTCGGCCGAAGGCATCACGGAAACGCCCGTGGAGGCGGTCGCCATCTCCAAACGGGCGTTCGACGAAGCGATGGCGGGGTCGCCCGGATTTCGGCGCATTGTGTTTTCCGACTATTCGCACCGCATTTCCGATTTGATGAATGTGGTGGAAGAGGTCGCGTTCGAGCGGATGGATAAACGGCTGGCGCAACGGCTGATCAGCCTTGCCGACGGCACCTCCACCATCAGGTCGACACAACAGGATTTGGCGACCGAACTCGGCACCGCGCGCGAGGTTGTCAGCCGGCAGTTGAAAGAGCTTGAACGCCGGGGCCTGGTACGTCTGTCGCGCGGGCTGATCGAAATCCGCAACGGCGAAGCGCTCTCCGCCCTGGCGCACCGAGAATAGGGGCGCGGTCGGGCCGGCCTCTTCGCGCGTCCAGGGCGGGAAACCGCCTAGACCGAGGAATAGCGCGATGCCGTCATGCGTGTGCGGCAGAAAGAGAGGACGACGGAAGTTTCAAAGTCCTGTCTGGAGAGTTGCACAACCCATCCATGACCTGCGGACCATCGTTTGATCGGAACAGCGCTTTTCGTGCATGCTGTGTTATCATGAAGCAATCAGGGAGCATGAGCATCCATCCACTTATAGGCCAATGGGTCCGTCGAATGAAGGAACCCGACTCCCTCGGCCCTGATGATCTTTGCAACCTTGTCCAGGAACTCATGCCCGAGCGCATCCGGTTCATGCTTATAGACGATCTGAAGAACAAGATTCGTTGGCGTTGCCTCCGGCACTTGGTCATAGATATGACCAAACTCGATCAGACCTAGATAGGCGTTGATTTTCGCCTGAAGAACATGAAGGTGCAGAATGCTTCCCCACTCCCACGCATCCGAGATGATCAGGTAGACATTTCCGTCTTTCCCAATGACCGCAACGTCGACTACGGTGGGGTCTTCAAGTGTCATCGATCTGAGCCTCCGACTATTGCTTGCGCCAGATCAGGACATGATCGGAGTTAGCAATAGAAGCGTCAGTGTTTTTATCTTTAACACGCTTTTACTGCACCAATAATACCCCTTAAACGTGTTTTTCTGAAGTAGAAAAGAAGACGCGACCGACAGGCTTGCACAAGGAAAGCGCAGGGGTCCGTAGTTTTGGAGAGAAGGTTAGACTCATAGCCTGCTCGGGTAGTCTGTTGGTGGTTTCATGGTGATCAGCCATGCTGACAAACTATCGTTGCAAGTACCCTCCTTCTGAAGTTTGGTCAGGGTGTTTCAGACCTATTCGATTCGTAATCCAAGACACTTGTCGAGTGACCGAACACTATACCTTCCGCGGTTATGACCTTTTCCGCGTGGTCCAGAAATTCTCGACCCAATTCATCTGGCTCATGCGCGTAAATGACTTGAATAACAAGTTTGTCGCGCCTTGCTTCAGGCACTTTGTCATAGACCTGACCATCCTCGATAATACCGAGGTAGATATTTATCTTTTTCTGAAGCAATTGAATGTGCTCCAGGTCTCCCCATGGCCAGCCATCCATAATGCTCAGATATACTTTACCGTCGGCCCCGACATGTGCCATGTCGATCACGGTTGGGTCTTCTACTGTCATCGCGATCCCCGCGGTTGCCGTTCAATCGGACGCGTGGGCGTTCATCCACTTATAGGCCAACGGGTCCGTCGAATGCAGGAACCCGACCCCTTCGGCTCTAATGATCGATGCAACCTTGGCGAGGAAGGACCGGCCCAGTTCGTCCGGCTCGTGCTTATGCACAACGTGGATAACCAGATTCTCCGGCGTCGCCTCCGGCAGTTGATCATAGATATGCCCGAACTCGATCAGCCCCAGATAAGCATTTATCTTGTCCTGGAGCAGTTTGAGATGGAACATATCCCCCCACTCCCATACATCGGTAATAACTAGGTAGACGTTACCATCTTTGCCGATAACGGCGATATCGACCACGGTGGGATCTTCCATTGTCATAATGCTTGGTCTCCTCGCTATTTCTTGCGATCGATCACTACTTTTGTAGGAGGGAAGACCATTCCGCCTGGAACTTTGTCTGCTGGTTTTCCCTTTCCCGCAACGTAAGACCCTACTTCAGCCATTTCTCGAAAACCGTCTTTCTGCTTATTTGTCAGCCGCGCTGTGGCAGATGCTTTACACTCAATGCAAATAGTTGTTCCGTCTGGCTTTGTTACAACTATATCTATAACAAATCTGTTGCCACTTGGAAGAACCATTGTAACGTGTGTTGCAACAGCGCTTCCATCAGCAGCATTTCGATCTCCTACCACTACCTCATAGTCCCTCCCGGCTTTAGCATTGATCCGAAGCTGCTCTGCTCTTCTCTTTTTTAGAGCCAGCGCCGCATCTTCTGGCTCAGGATCACCCGTTGGTTCGAGTTTACCCTGGTGCGCCTCTTCAACCTTGGTGCTAACAGCGTCTTTCTTTGGTTTCTTGACCGAGTTCTTTGAAAGCTTGGCAACCTTCTTGATAGAGCCCACAGCCAGCCCACCAGGGCCGGTGACAAGCCCGACATACCCGACGACCTCCGTAAGAGCGGTTGCAATCGCCCGGCCCTTTACTTCTCCTGCCTCTTCGAATTGACCATCGGCCTCCAGGCGATCCGCCTCATCAAGCTCATCGACGAGGTTGCGATATCGCTCCTTGACGTCATCGACCACGCGCCCCGGAATATCCTCGGGGTTCTCCAGGGCCTCTTTGAAGAACGAGACAAGGTCCGCACCGACTTGATCGATGGTCTCACGACCCTCGCGGGCGTCCTCGTCGCCCGTTGCCCGGTGGACGACGGCGTCCTTGAGCGCACCGATGAAGTCTGCCGTGCCTTCCACGGACTCCCGGGCAAGTCCGCCGACGCCGCGAAGTGTCCCACGCATCATTGCCCTGAACTCTTCGATCTCCTCACGGGTGCCCGGTAAAAGAGAGCTGGAGCCGTCTGGCGCCTCGCGGTTTTCCGGGCCATGCACCCTGTCGGGATCAGGCCTTTCCTCGACTTTGGGATCGGTGAGTTTGGGAGCCGGCGCCCCCTCTAACGCTTCGGCATCTTCTGTGTTTTCGGACGCGGGTGAGACGTTCTCGAAGAACCAACCGAAATCACGGTCGATCTCATCCGGATCGGCGATCAATCCCAGCCGGGCAAAGTGCAATAGGTCGGGATCGCTGAAGCCGCGGGTGATGCGGTGCAGCTCGTGATCCTGCTGCTGTTGCCTGTGGATCTCATCGAGCTGCGCCTGAGCCAGTTCACGCCGCTCACGTTCCCGCATCCGGGCGTGACCCGCGATCCGCTCCTGCATCAGGTCGATGCGCGCGGCACTTTCCGCATTAATGGGAGACCTTCGGAACGATACTAGGGAACGACGCCGTGGCTTCAGCATGGCGGCTCCTCCGCAGACCTTGTCCACGGGACGAACATCGGAGTGTTCATGCGATATCCTTCGCTGCTTCCGTCTTGACACCGGAAAGCCGGTGCAAGCTGGTCGGGTACGCAGCGGGTCTGTGCCGGGATATGCCGCTGGGCGGTTAAACCGCGAAGGCCGAGGACGGAACCGGGTCTGGCCAGTGATATGCCGGTTTCATAGATATACTATGAAAACGGGCATAGCCGGGATGTCACGCGTCACATTTATCTGGGGAAGCCGGCATTCTCCGGCCGAAACTTAATGAAGGGCTGGCTGCCTGCCGGAACAGTCCGACAGACCCATGACGATCTTCGTACGGTTCGTCTTGAACCGCGCCCACACGCTTGGAAGCCGTCTTGGTTTGAAATGACTGCCTTTCAGCGCCGCGCTTATTAACAAAGTGTGAAGGATTTCAGGTCTATAGTCGCCTCGCCGGGGGTCCAACGAGAAAAAAGCGAAGCAACATAATGTCCGATGCAGCAAGTTACGACGAACAGGTCGAAAGCGAATATCTTGAAGAAACATCCGACCTTCTGAGCGAGTTGGACGTCGTTATCCAGCAGTTCGCGTCGGGCCAGGAGGAAGGGCGGCGGCGCTTCGACATTCTGCTGGGGAAACTGGGCAGCCTGTGCGTGACCGGGCGGCACACGCGCTATGCCCTGCTGAACGTGACCATGCACCGCCTGCAGAACTATATGGACGGCCTGAGCCGGCCGACCGAGGAACAGGTTCAGGACGTGCTGACCTTTTCCGACACCATGCAGGCGATCCTGGACGGCCAGATCGAACATGACGGCTGGGATTTCAGCGAGTTCGTCCGCTCCCTCCCCGTCCTGCGTCCGCTCGACGTGGAAGACCTGGAACATCTGGACGTCGAAATCATGCTGGTTGAAGGACGGCGCAGCACCGCGCGCCTGTTCGAGCGGGAGTTGCGCGCCTGCGGCTACCGCGTGGCGTCGGTCCGCAACCCGCTGGAGGCACTCGCGCTCGCGGTAAAGACCAAGCCCGACATGGTGCTGGCCGCCGCCGAGCTGGACGACATTTCCGGCATCGACCTCGCCTGCGCTCTATCGGCCATGCCCGCCACAAAGGACATCCCTTTCGCCCTCTTGACCAGCTACAAGCAGGGTGACGCCCGTTTGAAGGATCTTCCTGAGCAAGCCGCCTTGTTGAACAAGGGCGCGGGCTTCAGCGACGACCTGGCGGATATATTATCGAAATTTGGGATTGCATAGATACCATTGAGCCTGCGGAATTCAGCAGGCTAGTGGAACCGTCGACTAAAAACTCCGTTCCGACCGTAGCGCAGCCTACAGAGACGCTCACTCTTTCCCCACCAACTTGCGGATCTGCTGAGCGATCATCCTGTCCGCGTCGATGCGGCGAAGATTTCCGGCTCCGTTATGCGCGTAAAACACGCGAACCGCTGCGATGGCCTCAATTTGCCAGCGCGTCCGTGCCGATACATCCGTGGAGTCAATGTCCCAGTAGTTTCGATCAATGCCGAAGTCTTCTTGATCGATCAGCGCGCTAAAAACGCCTTGGAACAGAAAGTCCTCCAGGTCGGCCGCGTCCGCATCCCGCCGATTGATGAAATGGACCGCAATAACCTTTTCGTCCTCATCATACCCCTGTAAATCCATGCCTTGCGGTGCTTTTTGATTCCGGCTTTTCGTGCGAATCTGCTGAAAAGCGTGTTCCAAGTCAGCCATGGAGATAATACCGGACCCTTCGAGAAAGGGGCCGAACTTATTCATCGCCAGATCACCGAACCGCTCAGGAGCCTCATCGGAGAAAATGAACATTATGTCATTATCACCCGTGTCGGTGAACTTGAGATCGACATTTGCTTGTATAACCCCGACGGCGGCGCTGATCCATGCCACTTCATTATCCGTTGGATTTAAGACATTGACATGAATTGGCTGCAGCAGCGCCCGTTTTAGCCGAGAGTCCGCATCGCCCGGTTTGAAGATTGTTGGGTGTGTATCGACATCGGCATTCGAAGCGTGAGCGTCGGTGGTTAGCGCGGCCATCACTAGAGACACCGCGAACATGCTCACCAGCAGCGGCCTGTTTCTTGGGAGAACTCTCATCCAGATCGATTAATCCAACCGCACAGCAACATCCACCAGATCCTCCGACGCCGCCGGATAGATCTCCATCACCTGGGGGTCGTGGCCGGGGATGATGTGGTCGGGGCTGTCGGCGAGGTCGCGGACCTTGTCGTAGCCGGCCAGCACCCCTTCGGCATCGTGATAGTTGGGGAAAACCAGGCGGTCCTGGAAATGGCGGTAAAGGTGCGCGGCGTCGGACGCCAGCACAATCCAGCCGCGGCGGGTGAAGACCCGCACGCATTGAAGGCCCGCCGTATGGCCGCCCAGATGATGGACGCTGAGGCCCGGGAAAAGCTCCTCGTCCCCCGCATGAAAGACGACCCTATCGGCATAGACATGGCGGACCATGGCGCAGACTTCGTCCACCTCGAAGAAATGACGTTTCCGCTCGTCGGTCATGTCGCGACCGGTGGTATAGGCCATTTCCGCATCCTGCAGGTGGAAGCGCGCATTCGGAAAGGCATCGAAATTGCCGACATGATCGTAGTGCAGATGGGTGATGATGATGTCCTTCACCTCTTCCATCCCGACGCCCATCGCCTGCAGGCCGGCCATCGGCGTGCGGATCACCTCCCTCCCGCGCTTGGTGCCCGTCTTTTCACTGAAACCCAGATCCACCACAACCGGCCCGTTCGGCCCGATGCAGAGCCAGACATAGTAACTGATGGAGAGCGTGCTTTCGTGCGGATCCGCGCCCTCGATCAGGGCATCCGGCGGACGGCCTGCGAGATGGCCGTATTTGATCGCATAGACTTCATAAAGCGTCGTCATGGTCCTACCCTAGGGCACCAGCCCCAGTTCCTTTTCCAATGCACCGCACAAAAGGTGACCGAGCGTGATATGCATCTCCTGAATGCGCGCGGTCGAGTCGGACGGAACCACTAAAAGTGGGTCCGCCAAGCCCAGCATAACGCCCCCGTCGCGGCCCGTGAAGCCGCCGGCGGTAAGCCCTTTCTCCTTCGCCATCTTCAACCCCGCGATCACGTTCGGACTGGTGCCCGAGGTGGAGAAACCAAGCGCCAGATCGCCGGGGCGGCCCAGCGCCTCGATCTGGCGCGCGAACAACTGCTCGAACCCCATATCGTTGCCGATGGCGGTGAGCGACGAGGTATCGGTGGTCAGCGCCAGACCGGGGATCGGCGCGCGGTCCTTGATGTAGCGGACCGACAATTCGGTCGCCAGATGCTGCGCGTCCGACGCGCTGCCGCCATTGCCGAAAAACAGGATCTTGCCGCCGCCTCGGATGGTTTTCCGCCAAGCCTGGTGCATCGCCTCCAAGGCCGGGCCGAGCGTGTCGCGGGTCTTCGCGGCGACGGTCAGATGGTCTTCGAATTCGCGGGCGAAGTGGGATGCGGACAGGGACACGGACATTCTCCAATACTCTAATTCTATAAAGGGGTCAGATCGGCATCGCCGCGGCGCGCCGCCAGGGTGGCGTCGAACCGCTGCAAGGTCTTCTGCACCCGGCCAAAGATACTCTCGGGCGGGAAGGCACCGTCCGCGTCCGGCTCCCCGGCGGGGACGCCCATGAACAAAGCGGCGGCTTCCTCGATCGAGGCGACGCTATAGATGTGGAAGCGACCTTCGGCAACCGCGTCGCGCACGTCCTGGCGCAGCACAAGATGGCGTTCGTTGGCGTTGGGCACGATGACGCCCTGCGACCCGGTCAGGCCGCGTTCCCGGCAGGTCCTGAAGAACCCCTCGATCTTCTGGTGCGCGCCGCCGATCACCTGCGCCAGACCGCGCTGGTTGACCGACCCGGTGATGGCCAGATCCTGGCGCACCGGCAAGCCCGACAGATCGGACAGAATGGCGACCAGTTCGGCGAGCGACGCGCTGTCTCCTTCGACCCCGCCGTAGTTCTGCTCGAACGTGATGGAGCAGTTGAAGGAAACCGGCATGGTCCGCGCGAAGACGCCGGTCAGGTACCCCTGAAGCACCATCGCGCCCTTTTGCTGGATCGGCCCCGCCATGGCGACATGGCGTTCGATATTGATCACGCCCAGCCGCCCGATGCTGGCCCGCGCGGTGATGCGGGACGCGCCGCCGAAGGCGTGGTCGCCAACATCGCGCACCGTCAGACCGTTGACCTGACCGGCCACGGCCCCGCTGGTGTCGATCAGGATGGCCCCTTCCTGCACTTGTTCCTGGCTGCGGTCCTCAATCCGCGCGTTGCGGCGGCGGCGGTGGGCGATGGCCGCTTCGATATGCGCCTTGCCGATCACCGGGTTTTCCGCACCGGCCAGATGCCGCGCCTCCGACAGCAGGTCTTGCAGGGCCTCCACCTGGGCGGTCAGGCGGGTCCGATCCCCGGCCCACCGCGAACATTGCGAGAGCAGACGCGCCACCGCCTCGTCCACGATGCCGGCGGCCCCGTCGCTGTGGGCGGCGCTGCGGATGATGCCGGCCAAGATATCGAGATTTTCCGCCGTCGCTTCCATGTCCGGGTCGATATCTGCTTTGATCTTGAAGTGCGCTCGGAATTCCGGGTCGACGGAGAAAAAGGCGTAGTACCAGCGCGGCGCGCCGACGATCACCACTTTCACGTCCAGCGGAATGGGCTTGGGGCTGGGCGCGCCGGTAATCTGCGCGCCGCCCTGGCGGTGCGGCTCTTCTATGGTGATCTGCCCGTCGCGCAACGCGCCTTTCAGGAAATTCCAGGTCAGGGGATGGGCGCCGATGGCTTCCGCCCGCAAGACCAGAATGCCCCCGTTCGCCTTGTGCAGCGCCCCGGCGCGGATCAGGCTGAAATCGGTGTCTAGATAGCCGCCGGTAGAGCGGTACTCAATTCGCCCGAATAAATTCTCGTATGTTGGATTAGCCTCGACGACAGGCGTGCAGATCTTCTCATCCCCATGATCGACCAGCAGATTGACGGCGTAGCGCCGCTCCGGCGGCTCCTTCGGCTCCGTCTGCATGCCGGGAGCGGACGGGGCGGCGGGTTGAAACAGAATCAAATTGTCCAGTACATCTTCCCGCATGCTGATCAGCCAGCGGTTCAGCCCGGTATACTTCCCGAACCGCGCCAGCAGCGGATCGATCATGGCCCCCACCGCCAGATCCGCCGCCTGCCGGCGCATCTGGATGACATCGTCGGCGAGCTCGCTTTGCAATTCCGCCATGCGCCGCATGATGTCGGCCAGCCGGCTACCGAACTCCTGCGCCTTTTCCTGCACTTCTGACCGCCGGTCTTCCTCGAGAGTTTCGATCCCGACCGGTTTGTCCTCCTCATTCAAGGCGGCGATCATCATGCCCTGCGGAGTCTGCACGATGGTCATGCGGGCCTCCCGCGCCTCCTGGCGCAGCGCCTCGATCTCGGCATTCACGGTGTCGCGCACCTGCTCGCCCGCGCGCTCCACCGATTCCTGGAATTCCTCGCCGCCGAAAGCCTGGACCAGCGCATCGCGCAGGCTGGGGATGGTCCGCGCCATGGCGTCGCGGAAGGTACGGCCCACGCCAGGCGGAAGCCGCACCGGGCGCGGCCGGTGGCTGCGGCGGAAATTGTTGAGGTACACCCAATCGTCGGGGATCGGCCGGTCCTTCAGCGCCTTTGTCAGATAGGCCAGCGTTTCAGTCATCCGACCGCTGCGGTCTTCCCCCACCACGAAGACGTTGAAGCCCGGATCGCGCATCGCCAGACCGGTCTCCAGCGCCTCCCGGGCGCGGCTGTGGCTGGACAGGTCGAAGGGCGATCCGTCCTGGCGGTCGCCAGGATCGAAATCCGGCAATCCGACCTCTTCCATGGTCAGGGTTCGAAGTGGCATCAGCTCAATGTCTCCCAGCCGCGAACCCCACAGTAAACCTGAATTCCAGCAAGCGAAATCCGGGAATTCTCGGTCTTTCCGAATACCGGCCGGGCGTATAGGGTGCGCCCCATGAGCATCACAATCACCGATATTTGCCGGTATCCGGTAAAAGGGCTTTCGCCCGACCATCCCGGAATCATCGACTTGACGCCGGGCGAAGCCCTGCCGTTCGACCGCCGGTTCGCGCTTGCGCACGCCTCCAGCCGGGTCGACAAGACACGTCCCGATTGGGCGCCCAAGTCGGAATTCCTGATGCTGGCGCGGGACGAAAAGCTGGCCCAGTTGGGCATTCAGTTCGACGGCGAGACCGCCGATCTGACCATCACCCGCAAGGGAAAGGCGATCAGCCGCGGCTGCCTCACCAGCCAGACCGGACGCACCGTGCTGCAGATGTTTCTGGCGAGCTTCCTACCCGAAGGATCGCGCGGCAAGCCGACCATCGTCGAAGCGCCCGCAGGCAAAACCTTTTCCGATGTGCCCAGCAACGTCGTCTCGATCATCAATCTGGCGACGGTGAAGGATGTGGAGCGCGTGATGCGCCAGCCGGTCGATCCGATCCGATTCCGGGGCAATCTTTACATTGAGGGGCTCGAGGCCTGGGGGGAAATGGCCTGGGTCGGCAAGGAAATTGCCTTGGGCGGCGGGGTCCGCCTGAAGGTGGAGGAGCCGATCGAACGTTGCGCCGCCACCAATGTCGACCCGGCGACGGGCGTCCGCGACCTCAACATCCCACTGACCCTGCGCCGCGGCTTCGGCCATGCGGAATGCGGGGTCTACGCCAAGGTCGTCCAAGGCGGTACGATAGCGGTGGGGGACGCGCTGACGCCCCCCGCCCAGAGCATCGTGCCTTAGGTCACAAAACTCACGCTATAAAGATCAGTCGCCGGCGCTTTCCGCCGCGGCGGCCAGTTCGGCCGGCGAGGTCGGGGTTTTGGCGCGCGGGCTGCGGCGGCGGCGTTGCGGCGCACGCGGCGCGGGCCGCTCTTCCTCTTCCTCCGCCTTGGCTTCCGCCGGCGCCTCGTCGGCCGCGGCTTGCTGGCCTTCGGCCGCTTCGTCGCCCTCGCTCTGCGGCGGTGTCACGGTGGTCACCGTCACTTCGACGTCGGCTTCTTCCTGCTCGTCGTCCGAACCGGCTTCCGCTTCCTGCTCGGCCTGCATGCGGGCGGCCATGCGCGCCTGGCGGGCCTCCGCGTCCTGACTGACCAGCCGGTAATAGTGTTCGGCGTGCTGATAATAGCTTTCCGCCAGAACCCGGTCGCCCGACGAGGACGCGTCACGCGCCATGGTCAGGTATTTCTCGTGGATCTGGCTGGCGGTGCCCCGGATGCGCACGCTTGGACCGTTGGAGTCGAAGGCTTGGCGATGTCCCCCGCCGCCGCCCCCACGGCGATTGTTGTTGTTCCTGTTGCGGCCACGTTTTTGGCCTTGCGACTGATTGTTTTGTCTCATGCTTTTCTTCACAAGATAGTTTCCATACCCGTGTGCCACAGCCGCTTAGCAGCTCCCCCGGCACGCTTTGAGACGATGCGGATCGCGACCCGCGGGCGCCTCAGTCGTCGGCACAGTCTTCCCATGAGCAACCCCACGGCTAAGACCGCTTCTTACGTCCTGTATCGGAGGACCAGAAGCCATTGAGAGCGCAGTACCTAAGGTCTTTGACCCGTCCTGTGATTGCTCAGCTCAATGTCCGGAACATCGTCAAACTAGCCGCCGGTACCGGGATTTCCAAGCGTTTTTTACTCCCATAGCCTTTATAGGGCGATTCCGGAGACGATCCTTTCCGTGCCGGACAGATCGGCCTGCGTCCGCACCTCCGAAAGGCCCGCTGCGACACACAGGGCGGAGACCGCCGCCGCCTGATCCCAGCCCACTTCCAAGGCCAGCAGACCGCCGGGTTTCAGCCTATCGGAGACCCCGGTCAGGATGCTGCGATAGGCCCGCAACCCGTCGGCGCCGCCATCCAACGCAAGGCGTGGGTCGTGGTTTCGGACTTCCGGGTCCAGTCCGGCGATGGTTTCACTGCGGATATAGGGCGGATTGGAAACGACAATGTCGAACCTGCCCTCCAGCGGATCGTACCAACTGCCCTGCCGCAATTGGCACCGCGCCTCCAGATCCAATTCCCGGGCGTTCGCGCCGGCGACTTCAAGCGCCTCGGCGCTGAGGTCAACGCCGACGCCGCCGGCTTGCGGATACTCACCCAGCAGCGAGAGCAGGATACAGCCGCTCCCCACCCCTAGATCCAAGAAACGCAAGGGCCCATTGCGATCGGGCTGCCGCGCCAGCACGGTCTCGATCAAGGTCTCCGTATCCGGCCTGGGATCCAGCACACCCGGGCCGATGATGAAGTCGTGCTTCCAGAAAGACCGTCGGCCCAGAATGCGGGAAACAGGCTCCCGCGCGGCGCGGCGTTCGATGTACGCCCGCGCCGTTTCGATCCGGCTGACCGGATGCTCCGGATAGGCGATCAGATGTTCGGGCGTCACCTCTTCGGCCGCCGCCAGCAGGATGCGGGCCTCCCGGCGGGCGTCGGCGGCGAAGCCCGCCTGCTTCAGTTCGCCCATCGCCCAGCGCAGAAATTCATCGGCGGCAACCGTGCCGGCGCGCGCCGTGGGCATCGGCGTCACGCCGCATCCTCAGCCATCGCCGCCAGCCGCGCGCTCTGCTCCTCCAGGACCAGGGCGTCGAGCACTTCGTCCAACGCCTCGCCTTCCAGCACCTTGTCCAGTTTGTAGAGGGTCAGGTTGATGCGGTGGTCGGTCACGCGCCCTTGCGGGAAATTGTAGGTACGGATGCGTTCCGACCGGTCGCCGGATCCGACCTGACCCTTGCGGTCGGCGGCGCGTTCGGATTCCTGACGCTCGCGCTCGTGCTCGTACAGGCGCGCCAACAGAACCTTCATGGCCTTGGCGCGGTTCTTGTGCTGCGATTTCTCGTCCTGACATTGGACGACGATGCCGGACGGCAGGTGCGTGATGCGCACGGCACTATCTGTCGTGTTGACATGCTGGCCGCCCGCCCCCTGGGAGCGATAGGTGTCGACCCGCAGATCTTTTTCATCGATCTCGACATCGACCTCCTCCGCTTCCGGCAGCACGGCGACCGTCGCGGCGGAAGTGTGAATCCGCCCGCCGCTTTCTGTAACCGGCACGCGCTGCACCCGGTGAACCCCGGATTCGTATTTCATTTTCGCGAAAACATCGGCTCCGTTGATCGAGGCGATGACTTGGTTGAACCCGCCGATATCGGTCTCGCTGGCGTCGATCAACTCGATCCGCCAGCCGTGCAGCCCGGCGTACTTCTGGTACATGCGCAACAGATCGCCGGCAAACAGCCCGGCCTCGTCGCCGCCCGTCCCGGCGCGGATCTCGACAATCACATTGCGGGCGTCCGCCGCGTCCTTCGGAAGCAGCATCAGCTGCAACCGGTGTTCAAGGTCCGGCAACCGCTCCTTCAACGCCTCCTGCTCTTCCTTGGCCAGCCCGCGCATTTCCGCGTCAGTGTCGGGATCGTCCAACAGTTCGGCGAGATCAGCCTGCTCCTGCTCGGCCGCACGAAATTCCTCAATTTTTTCAACAATTGGGGAAATGTCCGCATATTCCTTGGAAAGCGCTGTGAATTCCTGCGCATCCAAGGTTCCGGTAGCCATGCGGTCCGACAATTCCCGCGACCGCGCAACCACGCGGTCCAGTCTATCACGCCAACTCATTCCTCGTTCCCGTCATCCGTCGTCCGGTCCCTCCGCTCCTCAATCCGAAGATCGAACAGCCGGGACAACACGCGGTTCACCGTGATTGTATCCCGCAAATCGGCAACCCCGCCTTCTGCTGCCACGTCACGCAGCGCGGCGCTGGGCGCATGCAGCAGGCGATTGACCAGAAGCCGGGTCGCCTCTTCCGCGTCGGCGTTGCGGTGGCGGTCCAGCACCTGTTTGCGGGCCGCCTCGAAATGCTGACGCAAGGCCACCAACCCCGGGACACCGTCCTGCGCCGCCTGGGATTTCTGAAACGCGACCACGGCTTCGTCAACCATTCTTCGCGCGTTATCGGCCTGCTCCTCGCGCCCGAAGCGGCCCTCGCGGGCAAGCCGTTCGATGTCGGACAACGTGTATCGGAAGGCGTCGTCCAAGCCGTCGATTGCCGGATCCGTATCTTCCGGACTGCCGCAGTCGAACAGCACCAGCGGCTGACCGCGCCGGATCCGCAAGGCCTCGGCGACCATCGGGCGGTCGACCAGGTACCGTCCGGACCCCGCCGCCGTGATTACCGCGTCGGCTTCGACCAGCGCCTGCGGCAGCGCATCGATCGGCGCGTAGTGGCAGCCGGCCCGCTTGGCCGCGCGCTCGACCCGCCGCGACGTCCCGGTCAGGACCGCGTCTTTCGACCCGGAAAGCCGAAACTGCTCCAGCAGCAAGGCGCCGGTATCGCCCAGCCCGATAATCAGGACCCGGACCTTGGCGGGATCGCCGTAGAGATCGCGGGCGATCTGAACCGCCGCCGAGGCGACGGTGACCGCTCCCTCGCCGATACGGGTTTCGGTCCTGACCGTCTTGGCCAGCGAAAAGGTTGCCTGGTAGAGCGCGTCGATTTCCGGCCCCAGCGTGCCGGATTGCTGAGAGTCCGTGAAGGCCTGCTTGACTTGTCCCAGGACCTGGCTTTCGCCGACCACTTGGCTTTCCAGGGCGCAGGCGACATTGAAGACATGGCGCACGGCGTCGTCGTCGTACCGCCGGAAAAGATGCTCCTCGACCGCGCCGACCCGGCTGCCGAGCCGCTCGGCAACTGCCGCCTGCACGATACCGACCCCTTTTTCCGGTTCCGGTCCCGCGATGTGGAACTCTACCCGGTCGCAGGTGGACACGATGACGACCTGCTCCAGCCCCTTGTCCCGCAACGTCTGCAGGACACCTCCCCTGGCGTCTTCGTCAATATAGAGACGGTCGCGGAAACCGGCATCCGCCGTTTGATGGTTCGCACCGACTACGGCGTAGCGCGCGGCCTCGGCGGCGGACGGGGAGTCGCTCACGGGCCCCTCTTCCGAGGGGCGCTAAACCTCAAGAACCATCCGCAAATGCGCGCCACAAGCCTAGCCGAGTTCTTTCGCCAAATGCCCGGCCAGACCGTCCCTGGAGACTTCCGTCTGATCGCCGGTATCGAGCATTTTAACCTGCACGACGCCGCGCGCCAGTTCATCCTCGCCCAGGATCACCGCGACGGCGGCATTCACCTTGTCGGCGCGTTTCATCCGGCGCTTCATATTGCCCTGGAACGCCATATCGACCGTCAGGCCCGCCCGGCGCAGATCCTGCGACAGGACGAGAGCGGCCTTTTCCGCAGCCTCCCCCATCGGCACGATGGCAACCGGCCGTGCCGGCGACTCGGGAGCGTCGGCCAGCATCGACAGGCGTTCGATTCCGGCTGCCCAGCCGACGCCGGGCGTCGCCGGCCCTCCCATCATCTCCATCAGACCGTCATAACGTCCGCCCGCCATCACCGCGCTCTGCGCGCCAAGTTCGGTCGTCGTGAATTCAAAGGCCGTGTGGCAGTAGTAATCCAGCCCGCGCACGAGACGCGGGTTCAACTCATAGGCAATCCCCAAACTGTCCAAGCCGTCCCGGACCGTGGCAAAGAAATCTTGGCTTTCCTGGTTCAGAAACTCGGAAAAGACCGGCGCATCGGCCACCAGAACGCGGTCGCCCTCATCCTTCGAATCCAGAATGCGCAACGGGTTGCGGCCCAGCCGATCCAGCGAGTCCGCGGAGAGGCGGTCGCGATGATCGCTGAAATAGCTGACGAGCGCGCTGCGGTAGGCGGTGCGGCTTTCGGTATCGCCCAGGGTGTTCAACTCCAGGGCCACCCGGTCGCGCAGCCCCAACCCCTCGAGGATGGCGGCGCCGCAGGCAATGACTTCGATATCCGCAAGCGGTTGCGGCGCCCCGATCAGTTCGATGCCGATCTGGTGGAACTGCCGCAGCCGGCCCTTCTGCGGCCGCTCGTACCGGAACATCGGGCCGCCGTAGAAATAGCGGACCGGGGCATGCTGGGCCAATCCGTTCGACAGAAAGGCGCGGCACACGCCCGCGGTGTTTTCCGGGCGCAGAGTGATTTCCTCGCCGCCCTTGTCTTCAAAGGTGTACATCTCCTTGGTGACCACGTCGGAGGTATCGCCCAAGGTGCGTTTGAAGACCTGCGTGAACTCGAAGATCGGCGTGGCCATGAACTCATAGCCGTAGCGCGCCGACACCGACGCGGCGGTATCGATCACATTCCGGTGGCGCCGGAAATCCTCGGGAAGCAAGTCGTGGGTACCGCGGACGGGCTGCAGAGCCGCCATCTTCAACTCCAATTCACTGTAACGATTTAGAGCATGTCCCCTATACTTGGAAGTAACTGAGATCGCCTTGCCGATCACCCGGGCAGAAGCCGATTTGCAGGCGATGCGGCGCACCGGCAAAGACCGTCTCAGGGATTCTAGGTATAGGGGACATGCTCCAGGGGATTACTCGGCCGCGTCGGCCGTCTGACGTTCGCGTTCGATCTCGGCCGCCTTGTTTTCGACAAGTTCCACCAGATGGTCGACGATATCTTTGTCTTTCAGGCGATGGTCCGGCTGTCCCGCGATGTAGACCTGGTGGGTGCCCTTGCCGCCGCCGGTGAAACCGATATCCGTCTCGCGCGCTTCGCCGGGGCCGTTGACCACGCAGCCGATCACCGAAACGGTCATCGGCGTCGTGATATGGGCCAGACGGTCTTCGAGGACGCGCACCGTCTCGATGACGTTGAACTGCTGACGCGCGCAGGACGGGCAGGAGATGACGTTCACGCCGCGATGGCGCAGGCCCAGCGACTTCAGAATGTCGAAACCGACCTTCACTTCCTCGACCGGGTCGGCGGACAAAGAGACCCTGATCGTATCCCCGATGCCGGCCCACAACAGGGAACCGATGCCGATGGAGCTTTTGATCGTTCCGGTTCGCAGACCGCCGGCCTCGGTTACGCCGAGATGCAGCGGGTAGTCGCAGGCTTCCGCCAGCCCCTGATAGGCCGCCGCCGCCAGGAAGACGTCGGAGGCTTTGACGCTGATCTTGAACTCGAAGAAATCGTTGTCTTCCAGGATCTTCGCGTGTTCCAGCGCGCTTTCGACCATGGCTTCCGGAACCGGCTCGCCATACTTCTCCAGAAGGTGCTTTTCCAGCGACCCGGCGTTCACGCCGATCCGCATGCTGCAGCCGTGATCCTTGGCGGCTTTGACCACTTCGCGAACGCGCTCGGCATTGCCGATATTGCCCGGATTGATCCGAAGACAGGCCGCGCCCGCCTGCGCCGCCTCGATCGCGCGCTTATAGTGAAAGTGGATATCGGCGACGATCGGGACCGCCGCCTGGCGGACGATCTCGCCCAGCGCGGCCGTCGAGTCCTCGTCGGGACAGGAGACCCGGATAATGTCCGCGCCGGCTGCTTCGCAGGCCTTGATCTGCGCCACTGTCGCGGCGACATCCGCGGTCAGCGTGTTGGTCATGGTTTGGACGGAAATCGGCGCATCGCCTCCGACAGGCACGTCTCCGACCATGATCTGGCGCGCGCTGCGGCGATAGATATCTCTGTAAGGACGGACGCTCATCGTTCCTGGTGCAGCCTGACTGCTGGGCAAGGTGTCTCGGATACCCGCAAAATGCTGCCAAGCCCGGCAAATATCAAGGTGCGATACGCCGCTGCCCGCCGATCGTCAGTTGTCGGACGCGGCGTTTCCTTGCAACAGGGCGGTCGGCTCCAACAGCACGTCGCGCCGCACATCGCCGATGTCGCCGATCGCGGGCGCCGTCGTTCCGTCGACGACGAATTCGAGCCCGCCGGCATTCCCCGTCACCAGCGTGATGCCCGGCCGGTCCGGAACCTGAAAACTGTCCCCCGGACGCAGCAGCCTTGTCAGCAAAACGTTTCCGTTCGGTTCGGTGATCTCCACCCAGGCAGCGGAGACACTACGGATCAAAATGCGGGAGGCCGCGCTGGCGTCGCCATATTGCGTTGGTTCCGCGGAATTCGGCAGCGGCACCGCGAAGCTCTCAGCCGGCGGCGTCGCGGCGGCGACGGTGTCCGCCGTTGCTTCCGTGTCCGCGGCCGGTTCGGGTTCTACGGCCGACGTACCTTCGGGAGCGGTTTCCACCGCTGTTTCCGGCGCCGGCGCGGTCGCAGTTTCCGCGTCTCCGGCGCTTTCCGGCACGCCAGCGGACTGGGGCACAGCCGCACCTTCAGCCTCGGTCGCCGCTTCGGCTTCGACGGCTGTTTCCGCGGCGGCGGGCGTTTCGGTTTCCAGACTGGCAGCGGGCTCGGCGGCCGCATCAGGTTCCACCGCTGTTGCCACCGCGGCCACAGTCTCGTCGACCGATGTCGGCGGCGGCGCTTCGGCTTGCGCCTGAGGCGCGGGTTCGGCTGCTGGGGTCTCGGCCTCAACCAGTGCCGTCGCAGCCACCTCTTCGGTCGTGTCGGACACGGCTTCCGAACCGGCGCCGACAGTCTCCGTCGTGGCAACGGAGGTGGCGGTGGCAGCGGCAGTGGCGGCCTCTTCGATAACCTCTTCAGGCCTCTGCGGCGCGGTTGCAGGCGGAGCAAGCGCCCCTACGGTTTCTGAGGACGGCTGGGCCGCCTCCGGCGCCGCGCTTGTAATCGTCTCGTTCACAACGGCCGGCGCAGTCTGGCTTTCGACCGCCGACGGTCTCTCCGTCACGGCCGGGGCCTCTGCGTCTTCGGTCGCGTCCGGGGCCGGCGGCAGTGCCGCAGGCGGCTCCGCTTGCTCGACGGGCGCCGTGGTGGTGGTTTCAGGTTCGTTCTGAGACGGTATGGCACCGCCGATCAGATTTTGCAGCGCCTCCGGCAGAGGGGGCACGAGCGCGATCTGTTCCTGATCTTTGTTCGAGATGTAGAGCCAACCGGCATAGGAGCCGAACAGCAACAGAATCGCCACCACGATGACGGACGCCGTCGGCGCCCGGCTCGCGGGCATCGGCTCCGGAAAGACCAGCTTGGTCTGATCTTCGAACTCGGAAGCTTCCTGTTTGTACTTGGCCACCAGTTTGGCGACGTCCAGACCGAGATACTCCGCATAGGTCCGAACGAAGCCGATGGCATAGGTCGAGCCGGGAAGGTCGCCGAAGCGGCCGTCCTCGATCGCCTCCATATAGGCGCGGCGGATACGGAGCTGGCCGGAAACCTCGGTATAGTCTTCGTCGCGCGCGATGCGCGCTTCGCGCAAGATTTCGCCGACCGTCCGATTATCGACGACGGTCTTCAATTCCATGCGTGTCGTGTCGTTTGCGGCTTCTTTCGCCGCGCCCCGTCTGGCCATCATACTGTCCAAGCACACACGTGCGGAAAGTGAACTATTTGCAAGTATCCTGCCCTAACACTACAGAGCACGAACTATAAACCCTGGTTAACAATTAAATCAATACAGCAACAACATGAAGGATTTATTTAATTTTCCTAAGTAAAGCACTCAACTAGTGTCCCGAAACAGAACTAGAGCCTCGCGCCTTAATTCGGACCCATTGAGACGCCGTATCCGGTCTTCTTGGAAACCTTCCGGATGCGTCACCGCCCCTTGCCGATGCGCTGCATCGCCGGCGCAACGGCTCCTGCCCGGTAGGCTTCCAAGAAGATCTCAATTGAGTTCGAATTAAGGCGTGAGGCTCTAGATCTGAATGTCATGGTCCTTTGCATAGGCAGCGAGCAACGTCCGCAGAGAGTGGCGCGGGCTGTTCAGGTTGCTCCGGACAAGGGCGGAAACCTCGGCAGCATTCATACTGCGGACCATCGCCCGCACAGGGCCGATAGAGCGCGCATTCATCGAAAGCTGCCGGAAGCCCAAGCCGATCAGCGCCATCGCGTCCAACGTCGAACCCGCCATTTCGCCGCAAAGAGAGATCGGCACATGTTTCCCGTCGCAGGCTTCCACCACCGTGTTCAGCAGCCCGAGCATGCCGGGCGACAGGGCGTCGTAGCGTCCGTCCAGCTTCGGATTGCCGCGGTCGCTGGCGAACAGGAACTGCAACAGATCGTTGGATCCGATGGACAGAAAGTCGATGCGGGAAAGCAGCGCCGGCAACTGAAAGACCAGGGACGGAACCTCCAGCATCGTCCCGACCCGGATTTCCGTCGGCAGCACCTTGCCGCTTTCCTCCAGCCGTTTCAGTTCAAGGTCCAGTACGGAACGCGCCGCATCGAACTCGGCCACCTCGGCCACCATTGGGAACATGATGTTCAGCGGACGTCCGGCGGCCGCCGAGACCAGCGCGCGTAACTGCTGGCGCAACATGTACGGCCGGTCGAGGCCGATGCGGATCGCGCGCCAGCCCATCGCCGGGTTTTCCTCCTGCGACTCCGGCACGTAGGAAGGAATCTTGTCGCCCCCGATATCCAGGGTCCGGAACACCACGGGCCGCCCCCCCGCCTGATCCAGAACGTTGGCGTAGAGTTTCTGCTGCGCGTCGACATCGGGATGCGCCGCCCGCACCATGAAGGGAACTTCGGTCCGGTAAAGACCGATGCCGGCCGCCCCGGTGGCGTCGAGGTGCGGCACATCGATCAACAGACCCGCATTGATGTGCAGATCCACCCGGGTGCCATCCGCGGTGACGGAGGGTAGATCGCGGTCCCGCGCATAGGCCGCCAGGCGGGCCTCGTGCAAGGCCATCGATTCGACGAAGGCGCGCTGAAACTCCTCTCCGGGGCGCACGAAACAGACGCTGTTCTCCCCGTCCACCACCAGCCGGTCCATCGGTTCGATCCGGGTCATCGCCCCCTGAATCCGGCCGACCACCGGGATGTCCAGCGCACGCGCCACGATCGAGACGTGGGAGACGACGGACCCTTCTTCCAGAACCACGCCGCGCAGCTTGCTGCGGTCGTAGTCCAGCAGTTCCGCCGGGCCGAGCTGGCGCGCCACGATGATCGCATTGTCGGGCAGTTCGACCGTCCCCGGCCTCTGCCCGCCATCGAGATGCTGAAGCAGGCGGTTGGTCAGATCTTCGAAATCGGCCAGCCGCTCGCGGATATAGGGATCCTGAACCAGCGCCATGCGGGCCCGGGTATCGTTCTGAACGCGGGCCACCGCGGCCTCCGCCGTCAGCCCCGTGCCGATGGCTTCGCGGATGCGGCGGATCCAGCCCCGGTCTTCCGCCACCATCCGGAAGGTCTTCAAGATATCCAGATGGTCGCTGGCGGAATCGTCGTCATAACGCTCGATCAAGGTATCGAGGGCCGAATGCATCGCGCTGAGCGCGGTTTCGACCCGCTCGAGCTCGACCTCTTCGTCCTCAGCGATCGGGTCGGTAATGGCGATGGCGGGCTGATGCAGCACCGCTTGCCCGACTGCCAGGCCCGGCGACATCCGGATACCGCCCAGACGCAACGGACGCAAGGCGATACCATCGACGGGCTGCTGTTCCTTGGTGTCGACGACCTCGCCCGTCGCCAGCATTTCCGCCACAACCATGCCGACGGTCTCGAGCGTTTCGACCTCTTCGTCCGCATACTCGCGCTGAGTGCGGTTCTGGATCGCAAGCACACCCAGCACCCGCCCGCCGCGCAGGATCGGCACGCCCAGCATGGATTTATAGATTTCCTCGCCGGTTTCGGGCCGGTAGGCGAAGTCCGGATGTTTCTGGGCGTCGGCAAGGGAGATCGGCCGGGCCGAGGCGGCGATCACGCCGACGATGCCTTCGCCGAACCGAAAGCGGATCTTGTGGACCGCGTCGGCGTGCAGGCCTTCCGTGGCGAACAGCTCGATCAGATTGCCCGCGCGGCGGACATAGATCGAGCACACTTCCGCGACCATATCGCGGGCGATGTTCTGCGCAATCTTATCCAGGCGCTCCTGGGCGCTGCCGGCGCCGGCCATGATGTCCCGCAGCCGGCGCAGCAACAGACGCGAACCTGCCCATGTCGCTCTTTGCGCCATTCAGCCCCTCATTGCCGTCCCAGTATCGGCGTTGCGACTTCAGCCAATCCTTTCGCATTTTTCGAAAGGCGGCACTATCCCAGCGGCGGTCCGGTCTGTTTTGCCGGACCTTCGGTGCGCTCACGCCTCTTCGGCGTCGAGTCCGTAGGCCGTGTGCAGCGCGCGCAGGGCCAGTTCGGTGTAGTCTTCGGAAATCAACGTCGAGATCTTGATCTCGCTGGTGGAGATGACCTGAATGTTGATGCCTTTGTCGGACAAGGTCTGGAACATCGTCTGCGCCACGCCCGCGTGGCTGCGCATGCCCACGCCAATCACCGACACCTTGACCACATTGTCGTCCGACAGAAGATCCTCGTAGCCGATTTCGTCGCGGTTCTTTTCCAGAACTTCCAACGCGCGGCCCAAATCGGATTTGGTCACGGTGAAGGTCATATCGGTGCGCCGGCCGTCCGGCGAAACGGATTGGACGATCATGTCGACATTGATCGCACTGTCCGACAACGGCCCGAAGATCGCCGCGGCGACACCCGGCTGATCCTTCACCCGTACGAGAGTAATTTTGGCTTCGTCGCGGCTGTACGCGATCCCACTGACGACTTGCTGTTCCACGATTTCGTCCTCGTCTACCACCATGGTTCCCGGGCTGGGGTCGAAACTGCTGCGCACCTGGACGCGCACACCATGATTCATCGCCAGTTCGACCGACCGGGTCTGCAAAACCTTTGCGCCTTGAGACGCCATCTCCAGCATCTCTTCAAAGGAAATCATATCAATCTTGCGGGCCTTCGAGACGATGCGGGGATCGGTCGTATAGACCCCGTCGACGTCCGTATAGATGTCGCACCGGTCCGCCTTGAAGGCGGCCGCCAGCGCCACCGCCGTCGTATCCGTGCCGCCGCGGCCCAGCGTCGTGATCCGGTTCGCCGGACTGATCCCCTGAAACCCCGCAACGACGGCGACCTGCCCCTCGGCGAACCGTTTTTCGATCTCCGCGGTCTCGATCTCTTCCATACGGGCTTTGCCATGGATTTCGTTCGTACGGATCGGGATCTGCCAACCGAGCCAGGAGCGCGCGGACAGCCCCATTGCCTGCAGCCGCAGCGCCATGAGACCGGCGGTCACCTGCTCGCCGCTGGCCACGATCGCGTCGTACTCGCGGGCGTCGTAGAGCTTGCTGGTTTGATCGACATAGCCGACGAGCTGATTGGTGACGCCCGCCATCGCGCTGACCGTCACGATCACCTCGTTGCCGGCGTCGACCTCTTCCTTCACGCGCGCCGCCGCATTCGCAATACGGTCCAGGTCGGCGACGGACGTGCCGCCGAATTTCATAACAATCCGGGCCATGACTCGTTTCGTACCCTTAGTGGAATTTGCAGCGAGGCCGCACCTCGCTTTCCCTACCCGGGCCTTAGCCGCGTGTCGCGCCCGACCGTGTTGAACAGTCCGGGTTGGGCGCGGTATCCATACTCGCTGCAACTGAACCACGCAAGGTTAGGAACGGATCAAGCCATGGCCGGTCAAGCCGGCGCGCAAGCGCCGAAATACATGGACAAAGAAACGCCCCGCCCGCTGGGCGCCAGTGTCGATGCCGAGGAGATCGCGAAGTTCGCGGCGATGGCTGAAGAATGGTGGGACCCGGATGGCAAGTTCAAGCCGTTGCACAAGTTCAACCCCGTTCGCATCGCCTTCATCCGGGACCGGATTTGCACCCATTTCGGGCGCGACCCCCTCTCGCCCAACCCGCTGGATGGAATGCGGGTTCTCGACATCGGCTGCGGCGGCGGCCTGCTCTGGGAGCCGATGGCGCGTCTGGGCGCATCGGTGACCGGGATCGACGCGACGGAACGGTCGGTGCATGTGGCGGCGGCGCATGCAGAACAGATGGGGTTGGAGATCGACTACCGTTTCACCTCGGTGGAGGATCTGGCCGAAGAATCGGAAACCTTCGATATCGTCCTGAACATGGAGGTCGTGGAGCACGTCGCCGACCCGGCGGCCTTCCTGCAGGCCTCGGCAGGCCTTGTGAACACCGGCGGTCTGATGTTCATGGCCACCCTGAACCGTACGCCGAAAGCTTTTGCCCTGGCGATCGTCGGGGCCGAATACGTGCTGGGATGGTTGCCGCGCGGCACGCACGACTGGCGCAAATTCGTGAAACCGTCGGAAGCCGCCGCCGCTTTACGCAAGGCCGGCATGGAATTCAGTGAACTGACAGGCGTCGCCTTCAACCCGCTCAAAGACCAATGGTCCCTGGCACCCCGGGATCTGGGCGTTAACTACATGGGCATGGCCGAACGGGCCTGATTACGGTCCCCTTTGCGGAGCCTAGTGTTCGCTGGTTTCTTCGATCCAGGGGATCGGGGTGACGCTGATGCCCTCTTCCACCAGCTCCTTGGCTTCTTCCGGGCTCGACTCGCCGTAGATCCCGCGGTCTTCGCTTTCACCGTAGTGGATCTTTCGGGCCTCTTCCGCGAACTCCGTGCCGACATAGTCGCAGTTTTCCTTCACATGGTCCCGCATCATCGCGACCATCTGCTTCTGCGCGGCCACCATTTTGCTGGCCTTCTCCTTGCTGGCCGCGGCCTTGGACCGGCTGGTGGCGATATTGGGCGCGCTCAAGGCCTTCTGAACCTTTCGGCTGCCGCAAATCGGGCATTCGACGCGCTTTTTGGCGCGCTGCTCGTCGAAGCTGGCGCTGTTCTGGAACCAGCCTTCGAATTCATGGTCGCTATCGCAAATCAGATTGAAAGAAATCATTCGCGAGACATGTCCTATATTACCTGCCGGCGGCGGTCCGGTTATCCTTGCGTTTCGATGGACCGCAGCGACCGGCGTATCGACCTTGTGATCAATCGCCCATTGGCACTCTACGTGCCACAGTGCTGACTATGCTCTACAACTGGGTTTAATATCACAAAAGTGCAAGAATTATAAAGCTGTTATGACTTTGGAGAACAAACCGCACGGGCGCACGCCGTTGCCCGCCCTGCCCTGGATCGCCGACCTGGCGCGGCAAGCCTCGGCCCGGGACAGCGTGCTGGATCTTGCATGCGGAAGCGGCCGGCACGGCCGATTGTTTCTGGCCGCAGGCGGCGCCGTCACCTTTACCGACATCGATCTCAGCGGCGTCGAGGACTTGGCCGACCATCCGCAGGCCACGCTCCGCAAGGCGGATCTGGAGAACCGTCCCTGGCCGTTCCAGCCGGAAACATTCGATGTTGTCCTGGTCACGAACTACCTGTGGCGGCCGCGGCTGGATGCCTTGCTGCGCACGGTCCGGCCGGGCGGTAGGCTGCTGTATCAGACTTTCGCCTTGGGCAATGAGCGCTTCGGCAAACCGAGCAATCCGGATTTCCTGCTTCGCGAAGACGAACTACCGGACGCCACCACGCCGAATTTCGACATTCTCGACTATTTTCACGGAGAAACACGGGCCCCTAAGCCCGCCGTGATCCAACGCCTGCATGCGGTGCGGCGAACGACCCCTTATTCGCCGGCCTTGGCCAGCGAGAAGGGCGCGGGGGCCTGATAATCCCGGCCGTTCTTCAGGCTGGGGACCATACCGCGCACCGCTTCCACCCGGCTCAGATCGAGGTCGGCCAGGATAACGCCCGGCTCGGGCCCGGCGTCGGCAAGAACCTCGCCCCAAGGATCGATGATCAGCGAGTGGCCGAACGTTTTCCGGCCGTCTTCATGTTCGCCGCACTGTGCCGCGGCGATCACGAAACAGCCGTTTTCGATCGCCCGGGCCCGCAGCAAAACGTGCCAGTGCGCCTCGCCGGTCGGCCGAGTAAAACAGGCGGGGACCGTCAGGATGCGGGCGCCGGCCTGGGCCAAATCTCGGAAAAGGGCAGGAAAACGCACGTCATAGCAGACGCCCATGCCGTAACCGCCCCAGGGGGACTGCACCAGCACGGCTTTGTCCCCCGCCTGATAGGAGAAACTCTCGCGGTAGCGCTGGTCGTCCGCATCTTCCAGATCGACGTCGAACATATGGATCTTGTCGTAAGAGGCGCGGATGCCGCCATCCGGCCCGACCAGGAAGCCCCGGTTCGCCAGTTTGCCGCCGTCCAACTTCACGGCCAGGGACCCAATGTGCAGCCAAATCCCCAGTTCATCCGCCAGCGCCCGGAAGGCCGCCAATGCGGGCTCTTCGGCTTCGCTGCGCGCTTCGGCCCACTGCGCATCGCGGTCGCGTTGAACCAGGTTCACGACCTCCGGCAGACAGACCAGTTCCGCGCCCTGTCCCGCGGCGTCACGGATCAAGGGTTCGGTTAGTGCAATATTGCGGTCGATCCGGGTGGTCGCCGTAACCTGAACGCAAGCGGCGCGCAGTGTGTCGGTCAAGCGGCCTGTCCTTTAAGCATACCGTCCAGGTCGCCCTGCTGTTCAAGCGCCATCAGGTCGGTGCACCCGCCGACATGTTCGTCGTCGATGAAGATCTGCGGAACCGTTTGACCGCCCTTGGAGCGGGTGAGCATTTCTTCTTTCCGGCCCGATTCGGCCCAGATGTTGTACTCGGAATAGGAGACACCCTTTTTGTCGAGCAGCTTCTTTGCCTGATAGCAGAAACCGCACATCGGGCGGGTGTAGATTTCGACCTTAGCCATGTGACCAATCCAATCCTTTAATATGGCGTGCGGCGTTCCTTACCTACAGCCGCTGCCATCAACATTAATGGGACCCCCTCGCAGTCAGCCTTCCATATGGATCAATCTTGCGCCGAGTCCAAGATGCAAACGCGTCATAGTATCATTCTCGGAGACGAAACGGTCACGGCGGCGTGACGTCGGCACGCGACGGCTAGGGCCCTGGAACAAAACGACGGATGGTTAAAGACGTGTCAGGAAATGCACCGGCAAGAAAGGGTTCGCGACGCGATGCAGACGCATCGCGAGAGGAGCCTGACGCTGTCCGGACGGGTAGAAAGGCGATCTTTTAGTGATCCGTAGTTCTGTTCCAGGACACTAGGTTCGCGGTCCGACCACCCGCGCCAAGGTAACCGCATCGACCGCAGCTGCCCCGGCGCGACGCAAGACGCGCGCGCACTCGCCGAGCGTCGCCCCTGTGGTGAAGACATCATCGACCAGCAGAACGCGCTTGCCGCGCACCGCGGAACGGTATTTCGGACGCAGCTGGAAAGCACCGGCGACGTTCCGGCGGCGCGCAAGTTTGGAAAGATGACCTTGCGAGGGCGTGTTGCGGACACGCTGCAGCAGATCCGGCACAACATCGACATCTCCGGCCCGCGCAAGCGGACGCGCCAGCAGCGCCGCCTGATTGAAGCGCCGATGGATCAGGCGCATACGGTGCAGCGGAACCGGGACGATCAGATCGGCCGTTCCCAAAAGCGATCCCGCCGCCCGCGCCATCCACCCGGCGAGAACCGGCGCAAAATCGGTGCGGTCGCCGTACTTCATGCGCAGAATCAGGGGTTTGCTGTTTTCATCATAGGCCAGGACGGCCCGGGCGCGGTCGAAATCGGGTCGGTGCGCGTCGCAGGCGGCGCAAAGGGTTCCGGCCACGACGTCGACGTCGAAAGGCAAGCCGCAGCAGGCACAAGAGGGGTCGCTCAGGAAGTGGAAGCGTTCCCAGGCCTCCGCCGCCAACCCGCTGGGGCCCACGATGATCGTACCGGTTTCCGGGCAGCGGGGCGGTAGAACCAGATCGAAAGACGCCCGGCCGACCGCCGATACCGCTGCCGGAAGGCGGGCCGCCCAAGTCCGGATCGTCTCGCGGTCGGTCACGGACCGGGCCCCTTAGGCGCCCGGAAAGGTCGGGAAATTAAGCGTCCGGTCCCGGGCCAATTGCTCGACCAGGGCGACCTCCCAGTCCAGATAGGCTTTCATCGCCTGCTCGACCCCATGCTCGCGGTCGTAGGGCCGGTAATACAGATCTTCGGCGGGTAGCGGGGAAACCGGCTCGGACATGCCGACCTCGACCGGGCCGTCCGCGGCAACCCAAGCCGCATGGCCGCCGGCCAGCACCACGACATCGGTGTGGCCCAGTTTCCGAAGATCGCCCGCCGCCATTTTGCAGAGCGCATCGTTCCGGCTGCTGAAAACGACGGTACGTCCGGCAAGCGCCTGCCGATCGAGATCCCGCTCCAACCCGCTGCGGATCGCCCAGCGCGACCCGGCCACATGGCCTTTGCGGTGCTGAACGCTGGTCGACAAGTCCAGGATCAGCGGATCTTTCAGACCGCGCACCTGCTCCGGGGTCAAAGTCTGTATATTTAGCGCCTCGGCTTCCGGGATGTGCTCTTGCGGCGGGCCGGAGACCAGGTTCGTCCTGCCGACGCCGCCGGCCAGCACGTAAACGTCCTCCCACCCCATCTGCATCAGCCAACTGGCGGTCATACGGGCCCGGATCTCGACATCGTCCACCAGCACCACGCGGGCTTTCTGCACACCGACATAGCGGTCCGTCGCCTGAACCAGTTGGCCGCCCGGCGCGTGCAGCGATCCTTCGAGGTGGCCGGCGGCGAACTCCTCTTCGGAGCGGACATCCAACACGAAGGTCGTCTGCGTCGTATCGACCATCCAGCCGTGCATGGTCTCACGTCCAATGGTCTGCACCCCGAACCGGTCGGAGACCGACTGCGCCGCGTGCGTCGCCCAATCCAACGTCGCCGAAGACGGCCGGGGGGCGGCCCGGGTTGCGCCGCGCTCCAGGTCCAACCCCGCCAGATGCCAGCCCATGGTGCCGTCCTTCAGCGCCATCACCTTGTTCGGCAGCCCGGCGTTGATCAGCGATTGGCACCCGATGATCGAACGCGTTCTGCCCGCACAATTGACGATGACCAACGTCTCCTCGTTCGGCACCACTTCGCGCGCCCGGTAAACCAGTTCGGCGCCCGGCGTATCGATGCCGCCGGGGATGTTCATGGCGTTGAACTCGTCCATCGGCCGGCTGTCCAGCACCACGATATCGCGGCCCTGATCCATCAGCGCTTTCAGATCGGCGGCCTCAATGCGCGGCGTATCATAGGTATGTTCGATATATTCGCCGAAGACCTTGGAAGGGACGTTCAGCCCGCTGAACAGTTCGTAGCCGGCGTCGCCCCAGGCCTTGGACCCATCCAGCAGAATATGCAGATCGTCGTACCCGGCATTGCCGACAATCGACACCGCCTTCCACAGGCGTACCGGGTCGTCGTCCATCAGCACGAAGCGCACATGTTTGTTCGGGACAAGCCGGCGCAGATCGATTTCCAGGTAAGAGAGCGGGATGTTCACCGCGCGTAGAATATGGCTCGCCCCGAAAACGCCCTCTTCCCGCGTGTCGATCAGGGCCAGTTCCTTCCCATCCAACAGGGCTTCGCGCACCCAGTGAGCATCGACTTCCAGAACCGCCATGGCAACTCCCTCCCCAAGTATCGCCGCACTGTAAGGCGCGTCCGACAGAGCGGCAAGGCGAGGAAAAATCACGCGCGCGGGGCTTTGCCTTGGCGGCGATGCGGGCCATATAGGGCGCCATGACGGCGGACTATCAAATCTTCGACCGGGCGCAGATACGCCGCAACCGCGACCGCGCGGCAGCCGGCGACTTTGCCGCCGTCGACTTTCTGTACCGCGAAGTGGCCGACCGTCTCGCGGACCGGCTGCTGGACATAAAGCGGGACTTTCGGACCGTCTTGGATCTGGGCTGCCACGGCGGGGAAATCGCGGCGGTGACGCCTGCCTTTCAGCGTTATGTCCAAGCCGACCTGTCCTTCGGCATGGCGCGGCGCGCACACGGGAACGGCAGGCCCGCGCTGGCGGCTGACGAGGAATGGCTGCCCTTCCGCGAAGAGAGCTTCGATCTGGTTTTGTCGAACCTGTCGCTGCATTGGGTGAACGACCTGCCCGGCGCGCTTATCCAGATCAACCGCAGCCTGAAACCGGACGGTTTGCTGATGGGCGCGCTGTTCGGCGGCGAGACCCTGAAGGAGTTGCGCGACTGCCTCACCGCCGCCGAAATCGAAATCAGCGAAGGGCTGAGCCCGCGGGTGTCGCCGTTCGCGGACCTGCGGGACGCGGGCGGCCTGCTGCAACGGGCCGGTTTCGCCCTGCCGGTCATCGACAGCGATACGGTCACCGTGACCTATGACAATGCCCTGCTGTTGATGAAGGAAATACAGAGCATGGGGGAAGGGAACGCGGTCGCCGAGCGCAGCCGCCGTCCTCTACGGCGGTCGGTCCTGTTCCGCGCCGCACAGCTATACCAGGAACGCTACGCGGACGCTGACGGGCGGATCCCCGCCACCTTCCAGATCATCTACTTGCACGGCTGGGCGCCGCACGAGTCGCAACAAAAACCGTTGCGGCCCGGCTCCGCACGGAACAGATTGGCCGCCGCGCTGAACAGCAAAGAACAATCCGCCGGCGAAAAGGCCGGCTAGAGAGCCGGCGAAAGAGCGAAGGATCCCATGCAGCCCCTGCCCGTCGTATCCACCATCATGACCGCCTACCGTTTCGTCTGGGATGACCGCCAGGCGTTCGCGCGCGTCGCAACCGTCCCGGTCATTGTGCTGGCGCTGGTCGGGTCGCTGGTCGGCGCGCTGGTTCCGGAGGCCCCGCTGCCGCCACCGGGGGAAGACGGACAGATCGACCCGCGCGATTTGCCGATCGATGTCGGCGCCCTGTTCCGCGCCCTTCTGTCGCTGGTCTTTTACGTTATGTTCGCCGTGGCCTGGCACCGGAAGTGGCTGTTACCGAACGAGTCGGTGACCGTGTGGTCGGCGCTGCGATGGGATGGGCGCAAGACCGCCTTTCTGGGCCGGCTTGTCATGCTGATCGCCCTGGCCGTTCTGGGCGCCTTGCCGGTGACGATCGTGGTGGTGGCGATGGCGCAAGCCGCCTTGCTGCCCCTGCAGTTCGGCGCCGCGCTGATCGTGATCATGGTGCTGATGACCTTCTCGCGCCTGTCGATCCTGCTGCCGGCCGCCGCCATCGACGACAGACTGGGAATCAAGGACTGCTGGCTGCTGACGCGCCGGAACGGACTGCGGCTGTTTTCCATCGTCGTGGTGCCGACCCTGCCGGTGTCCCTGGCGCAGGTCGTCGCGGTCTCCGCGGTGTTTTCCCTAATGGCGGGCGCCGGTTTGGCGGAGACTTTGACGGGCACACTGATCGTGACGCTTTTGGCCGAGACCTTTTCCTATGTCGGTATCGCCGTCGGGGTCAGCGCCCTTTCCGTCAGCTACGCCCACTTCCGGGACAACGCGACCGCGGTCCCGTCAGCGCCGGAATAACGGGATCAGCAGGATCATCGCCGAAAAGATGATCGCGATGAGCAGAAAAACGTTGGTGTGCGCGATCATCTCCGCCTGACGGGCGACCTCATCGGCGATCACGGTCAGATCGCCGGTATCGCGCCGATCCCAGACCTCGTTGCGCTCCAGATAGGAAAAGTTCTCGTTGAACAAGGTCACGTTCTGGCCGAGCAGCGCGTAGACCGTGCCGGCCATATGGGTGTGCACGGTCACGAAAATGGCCGTGCCGATGGCGCCGCCGATTTCGAAGGCCAGATAGAACAACGGGAAGGCCATGTTCTGAAGATGCTTCGGGACGTTGGAGAGGGTCATCCGGTTGAGCGGACCCCAGGTCAGCGCGGCAGACAGCCCGTAGATGGCGCTGGCGATGGCCACCGCCTCGAAGGTCACGTCGACGGACCACTGGCTCATCAGCCAGGATGACAGCACGACGATGGCGCAGCCGACGGCAAGAAGCGGGCGCGGATCCATACGGTCGCCATAGCGGCTCTGAAACACCAGCCCCAGGACAGAGCCGATTCCTCGGCTGGCCATGGCCATGCCGATGGCGATCGCCGGGAACCCCGCCACGCGGTCCAGCATCAGCGGCAGAAAGAACATGGGCAGATACATCACGCCGCCCATGGTCAGCACGAAGAGGAACCCGAGGCTGAAATTGCGGTCGAGAAACAGCGCAGGCGGGATGAAAGGGTTCGAGCTCCGCACGATATGCACCAGGAAAACCCAAAAGGCGCCCGCCGCCCCGGCAAGCAGGGCCATCACCGCAGGCGACTCCAGCCATCCGAACCGCTCCCCTTGCGCCAAGCCGATCTGAAGCAAGCCCAGTCCCAGGATGAGCGAGCCGAATCCCAACCAATCCATCGGGCTCGGATTCCGGTCCTCATCCGGCACCACGATCGCCCCCATGATCACGAAGACCAGCGTAACCGGCACGGCGACCAGAAAGACCATCCACCAGCCGTACCAGTCGACAAGGAAGCCGCCGATCGACGGCGATATGACGTTGGAGGTGACAAAGCCGATAGCCCACAAGGACGTGGCCCGCGAATACTTCTCCGGCGGAAACGCATTCACGGCGATGGCCTGTCCGATCGGCAGCATGGCGGCGCCGGATATTCCCTGCAGAAACCGCCAGAAGACGGCGACATAGAGCGTCTCCGCAAACGCGCAGCCTGCCAGCGAAATACCGAACGCGACACCGGCCCACAGGAACACGCGCCGTTTCCCGAACCGGTTCGCGAACCAGCCGGTCGACGCGGTGGAGAGCGCGCTGCCGACGATGAAAGCGATCATCACCCAGCTGATCTGATCCGGAGTCGCCCCGAAGGCACCCATCATGTGCGGCAGGGCAACCGTAACGACGTTCCAGGTAAAGCCATAGGCCGCCCCGCTGATCGTCGCGGTGGCGACAATCGCCCACGCCCGCGTCGGGCTTGGCAGATCATGCCCCGTCCGGGCGTCGTCGATCCATTCTTGCGTCGTTTCGGCGGCGTTCGCGGCCGTGACGGTGGGCATGGCGTTAGGGTTGGGAGGCCGGGGAAGCGAGCATGGATCTCACCAGTGTCCCAATGCTTTCTTCCCTGCCCGTGTCGATCCGTATGGATGCGGTCATACCGGCCCTGAGAGCGGGTCCCGCACCGTCATGCGGCTCCAGCCGCAGACGCACCGGCACCCGCTGGACGACCTTGACCCAATTTCCGGTCGCATTTTGCGGCGGCAGAATTGCGAACTCGGCCCCCGTGGCCGGGCTTACGCTGTCGACATAGGCTCTGAATTTGATGTCGGGATAGGCATCGATGACGACCGACGCCGCTTGCCCGATAGCAAGGTCGGTAAGCTGCACCTCCTTGAGGTTCGCCTCGATCCAAGGATCGCTGTCCGCGACCAGAGCGAAAAGGGCATCGCCCGCCTCCACATATTCGCCGGCCTGTAGGGTGATCCGGCCGATGCGCCCCGCCCGGGGAGCGCGGACCTCGGCGTAATCCAGATCCAACGCGGCCCGGTCCCGCGCGGCAATCGCGGCGAGATAGTCCGGATGGTTTTCGACCGGGACATCCGGCCCGCCATTCAGTTCCGCACCGACCTTTTCTTTCACACGGTAGGCGGCGTGGAGAATGTTCCGGGCCATGTTCAACTCATGTTCGGCGTCTTCCAGGGCCGCTTCCGATTTCACGCCCTTGGCGCGCAAGGCTTGCTCACGGACAACGCGCTTTTCCAGATAGCGGATCCGTTCCCGGGCGGACGCGATCCGCTCGCCGCTCTCTCCGAACTCGGCCCGTAAGGCCTCTATCTTACGGGTGACACGGGCCAGGTCCGCTTCCGCGGCGTCCAACGACAACAGGAACGGCCTTTTATCCAGGCTGAACAGGACATCGCCCTGCCCCACGACCTGATTGTCCGAAACACGCACATCCGCCACCCTGCCGTCGATTACGGCGCTGATCCGGATCGTCTCGGTCCGGACATAGGCGTTTTCGGTGGTGATGAAGCGGGATTCGGACTGATACCAGGCAAGGCCGCCGGCCGCGATCGCCAAGGGGCCGATCACAAGCAGGCCGACAGACTTCAACACTCGCGCCACATGCATGGGCCGCTCACCAAGGTTGCGATAACCCCGGAACGTTAAACCCCAAATCAGCGATGGGAATGGTGAATTATTCGAGGGGCACGGGGAAAATCCGTCCCCAAACCCGCCTATAGTAAATCCCGAATCATTGCAATCAAGGGGATATCGGCGGGGGGCATCGGATAGTCCTTCAGCTTCAAAGGCCGCACCCAGGCGAGTTGCTGGCCTTCCCTGGGCGTCGGCGTCCCCTGCCAGACGCGGCAGACATAAAGCGGCATAAGCAGATGGAAGCTCTCATAGGCATGGCTGGCGAAGGTCAGCGGCGCCAGGCAGCTTTGCCTTGTGTCGATCCCCAATTCTTCCTGCAGTTCCCGGATCAGGGCGGCTTCCGGCGTCTCGCCCGGATCGACCTTGCCGCCGGGGAACTCCCACAGGCCCGCCATCGATTTGCCTTCGGGCCGCTGCGCGATCAGCACCCGCCCGTCCCTATCGACCAGCGCGACTGCGGCCACGAGGATTACAGGATTTCCCAGCGGCTCCGCGGTCCGCTCCCCGGCTTGCCAACACCCCGATTCCATCTTTAGCCACCTTCTCCCTTGGACGGACGGTCTTGCCAGCCCGCTGCCGTCAACCGCCGGACGTCAACCGTGATCGTGCCGCCGCGGGCAGACGCCTCGGCCTCCCGGCGCTCAACCGTCTGAAAGCCCAATGCCTTCTGCAAGGCGGCGGAGCGGGTGTTTTCGGGCACCGTGTCTGCCCAGACCGTCTCAAGTTTCAACACCTCAAACGCCGCCGAGAGCACTGCCGCGACCGCCTCCCGCATGTAACCGTTTCCCCAGTAGGCGCGGCCCATCGAAAAGCCGATCTCGGCTTCCCCGATGTCCTGCCCAAAGGTCAGAGAGACGCCGCCGATCAAACTGCCGTCGGACCGTCGGACAATTGCGTAGCCGAGTTCCCTGCCCGCGTCGCGTAGGCCCCGGCCTTCGGCAATCCAAGTCTCGGCCATATGCAGTTCGTAGGGGTGCGGGATGCGCGCCGTATAGCGCGCGACTTCCCAGTCGTCTGCTATCCCGCACACGGCCACGGCATCGTCCGGCCGATGAAAACGCAAGGTGAGGCGATCCGTCGTCAGGGTGGGGATCGCGGACAGATCCGGCGGCCAGCGGCGCTGCGCGCCATCAGCTACGGTAGTCGGCATTGATGGAGATGTACCCGTGCGTCAGGTCGCAGGTCCAAACCCGGGCGGTCCCCGATCCCAGGCCGAGATCGATGCCGATATGCACCTCGCGTCCCTTTAAATGGGCGGCAACCGGCGCTTCGTCATATCCGTCGACGCCTTCGCCGTTCTCGGCGATGGCCACACCCCCCATGGAAACCGTCAGCCTGTCGCGGTCCGCCGGTTCGCCCGCCTTGCCGACGGCCATCACCACGCGGCCCCAATTGGCGTCTTCGCCCGCGATCGCCGTCTTCACCAGCGGTGAGTTCGCGACAGAGAGCGCGATCGCGCGCGCCGATTTCTTGGAGACCGCACCGCTGACATCGACCGTGATGAACTTGCCGATGCCCTCGCCGTCCTTCACGACCTGGGTCGCCAAATCGACCAGCACCGCATCAAGCGCCGTAGCAAAGGATTTCAGTTCCTTGTCGGAGGCCTTCTTCGGCGGCTTGTTGCCCGCCTTGCCTGTCGCTGCCAGGATCAGCGTATCGCTGGTGGAGGTATCGCTGTCCACGGTGATGGCGTTGAAGGATTTGTCCGCCCCGCGCTTCAGCAGTTTTTGCAGAATGTCCGCCGGGATCGCCGCATCGGTGAAGACGAAGGACAGCATGGTCGCCATGTCGGGCGCGATCATGCCGGACCCTTTGGCAATGCCCGCGATCGTCACCGTCTTGCCGTCCAACTCCACGGTTGCCGAGGCGCCTTTGGGAAAAGTGTCGGTGGTCGTGATCGCCCGCGCGGCCTTGGCCCAGTTGCGCGGCTTCAGGTCGGCCGCCAGTCCCGGCATCGCGGCGCTGACCCGGTCGCCAGGAAGCGGCTCGCCAATCACGCCCGTGGACGCGACGAGAACTTGCTTGGGCTTGCAGCCGAGCGCTTCGGCGGCCGCGCGGACCATGTGTTTGTTGCCGTCCGCCCCCCGCTTGCCGGTAAAAGCGTTCGCGTTTCCCGCATTGACGATGATGCCCCGCGCGGTCCCCTTTTCCAGGACCGTCCGGCACCAATCGACTGCCGCCGACCGGGTCTTGGAGGTTGTCAGCACGCCGGCCACCGCGGTTCCCTTCGGCAGTTCAGCGAGGAACAGGTCCGGTCGGCCCTGATATTTGACCCCCGCCGCCACCGCGCCCAATCGCACGCCCGCAACCTCGGGCAGGGTCGGAAAACGCGCCGGGGCAAACGGCGATTTATCGGTGATGGTCGCCATCGTCGGACCTTGGTTCGCTGCGCAGGAGGAAAAAGGGGAAACCGCTTATTGCGGCGGCGGCGCGGCAATCGGGTTGCCGGTCAGATCGAACCGCTGCACTTCCGCTTTCGAGACCAGGTCGTTGGCGACCTGACGCGCCAGTCGGTCGGCCATCTGACGGCCGATCTGCGGGCGCACCTGTTCGAAGCTCGGCGGGTCGGCCGTCTTCCGATCCTCGACCAGGATCACGTGCCAACCGAACTGGGTCTGCACCGGATCGGCGGAAAACTGGTTCGGCTGCAGACCGAAGGCGACATCCGCGAAGGGCTTAACCATGCGGTCGCGTTCGAAATAGCCGAGATCGCCGCCCTGCGCCGCGCTGGGACCCGTCGAATGCTGGCGCGCCAGTTCGGCAAAGTCTTGTCCCTGGGTGACCAGAGCGATCATTTCGCGGGCTTTTTCTTCGGTCTCAACCAGGATGTGCCGGGCCCGGACCTGCTCCGTAGGCGGGTTCTGCGTCAACCACTCGCTATAGGCTTCGCGCAGTTTCTCGTCCGTCAGATCGTTTTCAACGGCCCGGCGCAGATAGAGATCGCTCACCAGCTGCGACTCGACCAGACGCAGGCGGTTCTTGACCTCCGGATCTTCCGCCAACCCCGACGCGCGGCCGGCCTGCATCACCGCCATCTGTTGGATCAAACCTTCCAGAATGCGGCCGTAAAGCTGCTGACGGCCCTGCTGCTGGGCCTGGGCGGGAAGCGACGTGAAAGCGCGCTCGAAATCCCGGCGGTAGATCTTATCCCCGCCGACTTCCGCGATCACTTGGTCCTGGCGTTCCTGATCGTTGGACTGGGCGGCGGCGGGCGCCGCCGTCAAGAGGGACGTTGCCAGACCAAGGGCTACAACGCGTAACGACAGACCTGCGGGCATTCGGGGTCTCCTGGAAGGTTTCCGTGGTTTTACCGGGGCATACAGATCACAGGCCGCAGCCTGGAACAAGGCGGAACCCCGGAGCCACCTTCATATCGCGCGATTGTGTAGCCTGCCGGCGACGACAGCGCGGCCCGACGAGCCATGATTCCCGGGTTCTCGCGGGTTCCGGACCGCCAGCGGACGGGGTTGGGTCGTTGACAGTCCCATAGCCGCCCCTTATCTCACAGGCGGACTTTTTTGCGCTCGACTTACCGGCGCGCCATCCTCTTCTTCCAAAGTATCCGAAAAGGCCTTTTCCATGCTGGGCGGACTTCTGAAACGTGTATTTGGCTCGGTAAACGACCGGACGGTCGCGGGCCTGCAAAAACGGGTCGACGCGATCAACGCGCTGGAAGACCAGTTCGCCGCCCTGGACGAAGACGCGCTGAAGGCCAAAACCGGAGAGTTTCAGGGCCGGCTGGCCAACGGCGAAACCATGGACGACATCCTGGAAGAAGCGTTCGCTACGGTGCGCGAAGCCTCTAAACGCGTGTTGGGCATGCGCCATTTCGACGTTCAGCTGGTCGGCGGGATGGTGCTTCACTCAGGCAAGATCGCAGAGATGAAGACCGGGGAAGGGAAGACCCTGGTCGCCACCTTGCCGGTTTATCTGAACGCCTTGGAAGGCAAGGGTGTCCATGTCGTCACCGTCAACGACTATCTGGCCCGGCGCGATGCCTCCTGGATGGGCAAGATCTACGAATATCTCGGTCTCAGCGTCGGGGTGGTCGTGCCGCAATTGCCGGATCAGATGCGCCAGGAGCAATATGCCTGCGACGTCACCTACGCCACCAACAACGAGCTTGGCTTCGATTATCTGCGCGACAATCTGAAGTTCCGGCTGGAAGACATGGCGCAGCGTGAGCCGAATTTCGCCATCGTCGACGAGGTGGACTCAATCCTGGTCGATGAAGCGCGGACGCCGCTGATCATCTCCGGGCCCGCCGAAGACTCCTCGCAGCTCTACCGGGCCATCAACCAAGTCATTCCGAAGCTGAAAGAGGAAGACTACGAAAAGGACGAAAAGGCGCGCGCCATCTCGCTGACCGAGGATGGGCAGGAGCATGTCGAGGAGATCTTGAAGGAGCTCGGCATTCTGGAACAGGGCAATCTGTACGACATTCAGAATGTCAGCCTTGTGCACCACGTGAACCAGGCTCTGCGGGCGCACAAGATGTTCGCCCTGGATGTCGACTATGTGGTGAAGGACGGGCGGATCGTCATCGTCGACGAATTCACCGGCCGCCTACAGGAAGGACGCCGCTATTCCGAAGGCCTGCACCAGGCCCTGGAAGCCAAGGAAGGGGTGGACGTTCAGCAGGAAAACCAGACCGTCGCCTCGGTTACCTTCCAGAATTACTTCCGTTTGTACGAAAAGCTGGCCGGCATGACCGGTACAGCCATGACCGAAGCCTCGGAATTCGAGGAGATCTACAGCCTTGAAGTCGTAGAAGTTCCAACCAACCGGGCGATGGCCCGGAAGGACAATGACGACGAGGTATACCGGACTCGCCGCGAAAAGGACGACGCGGCGATCGAACAGATCCGCGCCTGTCACGAAAAGGGTCAGCCGGTCCTGGTCGGGACGATTTCGATCGAACGGTCTGAAGAGATCGCCGGCAAGCTGAAAAAACTGAAGATCCCGCACAACATCCTGAACGCCCGGCACCACGAGCAGGAGGCGCATATCATCGCCGATGCGGGCGCTCCGGGTGCGGTGACCATCGCGACCAACATGGCGGGCCGCGGCACCGATATTCAGCTCGGCGGAAACCTGGAGATGCGCATCGAACGGGAAATCCAGGGCATCAACGACCCCGCCGTGATCGATCAAAAATCGGCCGAAATCGCCGCCGATATCGAAGCGAAAAAGAAACACGTCCTGGAGGCGGGTGGCCTGTTCGTGCTGGGCACCGAACGGCACGAGAGCCGCCGGATCGATAACCAGCTGCGCGGCCGGTCCGGGCGTCAGGGCGATCCTGGCGAGTCCAAATTCTATGTCAGCCTGGACGACGATCTGATGCGGATCTTCGGATCGGAACGCATGGACGGCATGCTGCAGAAGCTTGGCCTGGAAGATGGTGAGGCGATCATCCATCCCTGGGTGAACAAGGCGTTGGAGAAAGCGCAGCAGAAAGTCGAGGCGCGGAACTTCGAAATCCGCAAACAGCTTTTGAAGTACGACGATGTGATGAACGATCAGCGTAAGGTCGTCTTCGAACAGCGCAAGGAACTGATGCGGGCGGACGATGTCCACGATACGGTCATGGACATGCGTTATGACGTTATCGACGACATGGTCGACCAAGCCATGCCCAAGGACGCCTTACCCGATCAGTGGTCCATGGACACGTTGCACGAGGAGAGCCTGCGGATCTTCGGCCTGGATCTGCCGGTCCAGGAATGGGCGAAGGAAGAAGGCATCGCGGACCAGGAAGTGCGCGACCGGCTGCGCGAGGCGGTCGATCAGAAAATGGCCAAGAAAGGCGCCGATGTCGGGCCCGAGCTTATGCGCTATGCGGAACGCGGTCTGCTGCTGCAGCTTCTCGACCATACCTGGAAAGACCATCTGTTGAACCTGGATCACCTGCGCCAGGGCATCGGGCTGCGCGCCTACGGACAGCGCGACCCGCTGAACGAATACAAGTCGGAAGCCTTCGAGCTGTTCGAAACCATGCTGGGCAATCTGCGTCAGACCGTGACACAGGTCCTGTCTCATGTGGAGCTTCAGGCGGAAAGCGCGCAGTCGGCCCTGCAGCAACAGCCGGCGGAACAGCCGCTGGAAGAATCCGGCCCCAGCATCGAGGATGCGCCGGCCTCCGCGCTGCGCTCAGGCTCCCAGCCGCAATATACCAAGGACACCGCCCCCCCGGGATACGTCTACCATGAGGGCTTGCGCCGGTGGCTGAACCCGGACGATCCGGAAACCTGGGGCAAGGTGCCGCGCAACGCCGCCTGTCCTTGCGGATCCGGCAAGAAATACAAGCACTGCCACGGCGCTTAACCGCGACCCGGTCCTCTCCCCCTCGGCAGCCGGTCGTATCACGCCGCCGCTAGAGACGGACTGCTAGCTGCGCGACTTTCAGGGTCCACGCGGCCCTCTTGGTCCACGCGGTCCCCTGGGTCCCCTCGGCCCGCGTGGCCCCCTGGGCCCTCTCGGTCCGCGCGGCCCTCTTGGCGTCCCCGGCAAGCCGGGTTTATGGGGCGCGCTTGGAGTGCCGGGCGCGACCGGGACGGTGTTTCCACCAGAGCCATCGTCTGCGTTTTGGGTCACGGCATGGTTTCCGACAGGTCGGTCCGCTCACGGGTTTTTGCCCGAGGCATTACTCAACCTTCCGCTTATTCCTCCGCTTGGTTGGCCAATTTCGCCTGAAATCCTTCTGAGAGGTTCTGAGCCGCAATGCCGGTGGCAAAGAACTTGCCGAGTCCAACCGACGGCGTGCCGTCCGCCTCGGAACTGATCTCAAACTGGCCCAGCACCGAGTAGGCGTCGTTGGAATCCGCCGTTTCGGACGCATTGTTGGCGCTTCCCAAAAGCATAAGCTCGGTGTCGTTCGCGCCAAAATGCCGGGCTACTGGAATTATTGCGATATTCTGGTCTTTATAGCCGAGATTTAGCGACCCGCCCTGGTCCTGTACGCCGCCGGAGACTTCCAATCCAACGTTGGTTTTTTGACCGAAGATCAAGTACGAGTTGTCCAACTGACCGCATGCGGTCAGCGGAAGCGACATGCAAAACACCAACAACGCCGTTCGTTTTCCAAGCATTTTTTCCCTCATTCCAAGTTAATGACGATTACTCCGCAGCTTTCTTCACCAAACAAAGGTCATCGTGCGAGGCGGCGAGTTCCTTGACTGCCTCGACGGGGGTATTTTCGTCCACCCACACAACGAACCGGCAATCCTGCATCGGAAGCAGGACGAGGTCAGAACTCACGTAACCAAGCGAGATGCCCTCGGCGTGAGTGGTAAGGCCGAACGCTTCCACCTCAACAATCTGCGGCTTTTTCTCGGTAAGTGCGGTGACGTCAACGAAGCCCCATTTCTGACTGACGACCACCTCTCCATCACCTTCATGCACGACCACGCGGGTGCATGCCGAAAGGAAAAGGAGCAAAAAACCAAGGACTGCAAAGCGTGCGAAGCCCAGGCCGCCGGCGGCCGTGGGAAAACCCGAGTGGCGCTTAACCATTCTGGCGTCTACTCATCGGCGGGGATGAGATAGTCGCCATGGGCCCAACCGGTTGCCGTGGCGTCGCCCGTGGAGGACAGGATCTCGACATAATACCAAAGACCGTCCCGAACGCTGCTGCGCAGCCGGGTGCCCTTGGCCAGGGGCGACTCCTCCAGTTTCGCATAACCGGTGCCCGGGCCTTCGCGCACATTCAGGTTGGCCGTCGTCAGATACTCGTCGCCGCCGGCCTCTTCCTCATCCTGGCCTCTTCCAACCAGACGGCTTCGGAAAGCCTCCATCGGAAAGGCCGGTCCCGGATCGCGCTTGCGGTCCGGCGCGATATCGTCGTGACCCAATACGTCCTTCAAGCCATAGCGGTCGAACAATGCCTCAGAGGCTTCCATCGCCGCGTCGAGTTGCGCTTCCGTATAGCGATGCCATCCCTGTTCTTCCGCTTCGAACCGGTGCGCGGCGACCAGGACATCGCTGTCGTCGTAGCGGCGCTCGAACCAGGAGCGCCAGTTTCCGGGTTCCCCGGACATCGGACCGGCGTTATCGAGTTCGATTCCGATGGCGTGTCTGTTCATCCCGGTCTTGCCCAGCCACCGGCTTGTCCCGGCATGCCACGCGACCCGGTTGAACGCCACCATTTGCGTGATGGCGCCGTCGCGCCCGATGACGAGATGCGCGGACGCTTTGGCGGACGGCTTTACCAGATGCCTGATCGAGCTCTCCGCGGATCCACCTGCGGTATAGTGCATGATCAGATAGGTTGCCTGGAGGGTACCGCTGCTGACGTTGGGACTTGGCACCCAGGCTACCGGCTCTCCGGCATCGGATTCCAGGCGGTGGTTTCGTATACGCATTTGTCCCCCTTATCCGTCCGTTCCAGGGATCGAACTATATTAGAGTACTACTATACCGCTGTTCGCGTATATAGTGTTCTTTGTTCGAGGCAAAATTTAAAGGGAAAGGGGCCAGGCGGTCAGGAACTGCGCGGGCCTAGAAATTGCTGAACCAGCGGTCCAAGCCAGTCGAGCACGGCGCGGATGCGGGCGTTCTTACGCAGTTCCGGATGCGTCAACAGCCAGACATCGACATCGACCGTATCCGGCGCTTCCGCTACCTGCGTCAGGCCTTCGGCGAGAAACCGCGGCAAGCAGGCGATCCCACCTCCGCCGCGGCAGGCCTCCCGCACCGTCAGGTAGGAAGTCGCCCGGACGGCCGCCCGGCTGCCCTCAGTCTGTTTCCGGTACCAACGCACGGCGGCAGTCTCGGCAAGGTCTCCGTCCCCCAAGATGACGCGCGCGTCTGCCCAGTCGTTGAAGGGATGGTCCGCCAGGTAAGTGTCGGCGGCGTAAATCCCGAAACCCAACCGGCCGAGCCGCCTTCCCACCATGCTGTCGCCCGGATCGTTCGCCGGGCGGACGGCGATATCGGCTTCCCGGCGCGACAGGCTCACCCATTGATCGGTGGCCGACAGCTCAAGCGCAATCCCGGGGTAAAGCGCGGCAAAGGCATGAACGTTCGGCGCAATGATCCCGTCTGCGATCGAATCCACCGTGGTGACCCGAACCTCCCCAGCGAGACGCACGTCCCGGCCGGTAACCCGGCGGTCTACCGCCGAGGCTTCCTCCTCCATACGTTCCGCATGAGCGAGGATTTCCTCGCCCGCGCCGGTAAGCCCGTAGCCGTCCGGACGGCGGTCGAAGAGGGTCGCGTCGAGCGACGACTCCAGGGCGCGCAGACGGCGCAGGACCGTCGCGTGGTTGACCGCAAGCGACCGCGCCGCGCCGGACAAGGTGCCCGCGCGGGCGACGGCCAAAAAGAAGCGCAAGTCATCCCAATCCATTGTTGTGCAAATTTGCACAGACGATGCGCATTTTCAAGGAATACTATTCTTTCCTACGCACAGCATATTGGAGAGCAGAGAGGGCCGGACAGGCCGGCCCATCATGATCATCAAACCATCTTGGCGGAGGATTTCGTTATGATCGACACACGTACAGCTCCTTATGCAGCTCTTGTTCTTCGGGTTTCCCTCGGCGTCATGTTCATCGCCCACGCTTACCTGAAAATCGCCGTTTTCACCTTGCCCGGCACGGCGCAGTTCTTTGAAGCGGTCGGGTTTCCCGGCTTTCTGGCCTATCCGACCACGGCAGCCGAATTGATCGGCGGCGTCCTGCTGATCCTGGGCGTCTACACACGTGCCGTTACGGCGGCGCTGGTGCCGGTCCTGATCGGCGCGACGATGGTCCATGCGGGCAACGGCTGGGTGTTCTCGGCCGAAGGCGGCGGCTACGAGTATCCCTTGTTCCTGATCGCGGCCTCCGCCACGCAGGTCCTGCTTGGCGACGGCGCCTATGCGCTGAAAGCGGGCCTTCCCTTCATCGGGAACCGGGCGCAGGCGCACCCGGCCGAGTAGGACAGCCGGGATCGGGAATGGCAGGCGGGGGCGAAAGCCCCCGTCTTTGCGTTGCAGGTCCACAAAGAAAAACCCCGCCGGGTTCTGCCCGACGGGGTTTTTCGATCACGATAACGGTCAGGCTACTTGATTTGCGCCCACAGCCGCTTCTTGTTGGCGATCGCCAGACCCAGGAACACGATCAGGAAGATGAAGACCGCATGGCCCATGCCCTTGCGCTGCTCCATTTCCGGTTCCGCCGTCCAGGCCAGGAAAGTGGTCACGTCGCGGGCCATCTGCTCCACCGTTGCCGGCGTCCCGTCGGAATACTCGACGCCATCCTCGAACAACGGGTTCGCCATGGCGATCTGGCCGCCCGCGAAATACTCGTTGAAATAGGCGCCATCGGGAAGTTCGAACCGCAACGGATTGCCGTCCGCATCCTTATTGGTCTGACCGTAGAATTCCTGAAACTTCTCGGTCGGCTCGTCGTGATAACCGGTGAGAAGGTTGTACAGGTAGTCGGCCCCGCCGGCGCGCGCCTTCACCATCAGCGTCAGGTCCGGCGGCGCCTTGCCGCCGTTCGCCGCCGCTGCTTCTTTGGCGTTGGAGAAGGGGTTGATGAAGCGGTCCTTCGGTTCGGCCGGACGGTCGAAGAACTCGCCGTCATCGTTCGGACCGTCGGTCACTTCATATTGCGACGCGAAGGCTTTGACCTGCTCTTCGCTGTAGCCCAGCGCCCCGATGTTCCGATAGTACATCAGGTCCAGGCCGTGACAGGAGGAACAAACCTCCTTGTAGACCTGCAGGCCGCGCTGCGCCGCCGCCATGTCGAACGTGCCGAAGACACCGCTGAAGCTCCAGTTCTGGCTGGGCCCTTCGAGAGCCGATGCCGCCTGGGCCGAACCGGCGCCGATTGCGAGCGCGGCAGCCGCACCGACAATCGCGCCAATCAAGGGACGTACGTTGTTCCGCATTCTTTTTCCCCTTTCTACTCTGCCGGTGCCATGACGGGCTTGCCGATGCTGGACGGCAGCGGCTTCGGCCGTTCGATCCAGCCGATGACCGGCGTCAGCACGATGAAGTGGATGAAGTAGTACAGCGTCGCCCACTGAGCCGCGATGACGTACCAGCCGTCGGCCGGCTTTGCCCCGAGATAGCCCAGGAACAGGAACACCGCGACCAGAACGAAGGTCAGCCACTTGTAGTACGGACGGTACTTGCAGGACCGGACCCGCGAGGTGTCCAGCCACGGCAGCAGCGCCAGCACGATCAGCGAGCCGAACATCGCCAGCACGCCCGCCAGCTTCGCATCCATCCACCAGCCGAGGAAGATCTGGAAGAACCACCAATCATCGGTGAAAGCCCGCAGGATCGCGTAGAACGGCAGGAAGTACCATTCCGGCACGATATGCGGCGGCGTCACAAGCGGATCGGCCGGGATGTAGTTGTCCGGATGCCCCAGGAAGTTCGGCGCGTAGAACACCAACCCCGCATAGACCAACAGGAAGACGGCGATGCCGATCATGTCCTTGGCGGTCATGAAGGGGTGGAAATTGACCGTATCCTGCGGCCCTTTCGGGTCGATCCCGTCCGGGTTGTTGGAACCCGGGATGTGCAGGGCCGCAACGTGCAGCACGACGACACCCAGGATCACGAACGGCAGCAGGTAATGCAGCGCGAAGAACCGGTTCAAGGTCGGGTTCTCAACCGCGAACCCGCCCCAGAGCCAGGTCACGATCGGATCCCCGATGATCGGGAATGCCGAGAACAGGTTGGTGATCACGGTGGCGCCCCACAGGCTCATCTGGCCCCAGGGAAGCACATAGCCCATGAAGGCGGTGGCCATCATCAGGACCAGGATCACGACACCCAACAGCCACAGCAACTCGCGCGGTTCCTTGTAGGAGCCGTAATACATGCCGCGGAAGATATGGATGTAGACGACGATGAAGAACATCGACGCGCCGTTCATGTGAACGTAGCGGATCAGCCAGCCGTAATTCACGTCCCGCATAATCCGCTCGACGCTGTTGAACGCCATTTCGGTATTCGGCTGATACTGCATGGCCAGGATGATCCCGGTCAGCAGCATGACCATCAGCGTGATCGAAGCCAGCGCCCCGAAGCTCCAGAAATAGTTAAGGTTCTTGGGTACAGGGAACACCATGTATTCCTTGTACATCATCGTGAAGATCGGCAGGCGCCGGTCGATCCACTTTACCACGCCCGTGAATTCGGGGCCGGGTTCGTTGCTCGCCATCGGTTCTGCTCCTTAGCCGATTTTGACCTGAGTGTCGGTGAGGAATTCGTACTCCGGCACCGGAAGGTTCGTCGGCGCCGGCCCTTTGCGGATCCGGCCCGAGGTGTCGTAGTGCGACCCGTGGCACGGGCAGAACCAACCGCCAAACTCACCTTTGCTGTCGGCCGGGTTCTGGCCGAGAGGGATACAGCCCAAATGCGTGCAAACGCCCACCATGATCAGGAATTCGTCGTTCTGAACCCGCTCATCGTCCGCCTGGGGGTCGATGAGGTCGGCGAGTTCGACCTGTTTCGCCTCAGCGATCTCTTCCTCGGTCCGCCGACGGATGAAAACCGGCTTGCTCCGCCAGGTCACCGTGATCGACTGCCCGACTTCGATCGCGCTCAGATCCACCTCGATCGAGGACAGAGCGAGCACGTCGGCCGACGGGTTCATGCTGTCGATAATCGGCCACAAAAAGGCGACGCCGCCGACGGCGGCTGTCGCCGTCGTCAACATGCCCAGAAAATCGCGGCGGGTTTCACCCTCTTCCGCGGTTTGCCCCGACTGGGTCGTTTCAGCCATTGCGTTCGTATCCCTTTTTCAAAATCCCACTGATGCCGGCGTGAAACGTCCCCCCCGCACGACATCATAAACCTGCAACAAAACCTGTTGCAGGCGGCCCTCATGTAACGCGCGCGTATCCGTCCGTCAAACGGCCCGCGCGCGGCGCACTGGCGCGTGCGGCAGTTTAGCGCGCGCCTTGGGAGAGCGCCACAGAAAGCGGCTTTCGCCGCAGCCATACCGAAGCGCATCCCGTTGTGGATTCGTTGATTGTTCGGCAGGCGCGTCATAAGCAGCACGGAAGATCGTCTGAAGGGTCCAAAAAAGCGATGCGTCTTGCGCTATATCAACCCGACATTCCGCAGAACGCCGGCGCGGCGCTGCGGTTGGCCGCCTGTTTCGGGGTGCCGGTCGATATTATCGAACCCTGCGGCTTTGTCTGGTCCCATTCCAGAATGCGGCGGGCCGGCATGGACTATGTCGACCATGTCACGATGGTCCGCCACGCCGGCTGGGAAGACTTCTGCGGCGGGCTTACGGGCCGGTTGCTGCTGCTGACGACCAAGGCAAGCGAACGGTTCGACAAGGTCGAGTACGAAACCGGGGACGTTCTGCTGCTGGGCCGCGAGAGTGCCGGGGCGCCGCAGGCGGTGCACGACCGGGCGGACCTGCGCCTTAGAATTCCCATGCGGCCGGAAACTCGATCCTTGAATGTCGTGAACGCGGCGGCGATTGTATTGGGCGAGGCCCTGCGACAAACGAACGGATTTCCCGAATGACAGGTATGGATAAGACAGAGCGCCGCGCTCTGATGCGCGCGCTGCGCAAACCGGACGCGCCGGATGCGCCGGTTCCGGACGCGGAAATGGACGCCCGCAAAGCGACCGCGGAAACCTGGTTCCGGACCTTGCGGAACGACATCCGCGACGCATTCGAGGGTTTGGAGGATGCCGGGGGCGCCCTCGCCGGCTCGGGCCCCGCGGGCCGGTTCGAGGAAACCGCCTGGGAGCGGAAGAACGAAGACGGCTCGCCCGGGGGCGGCGGCACCATGTCGGTCATGAAAGGCCGGGTCTTCGAAAAGGTCGGGGTCAATATCTCCACCGTCCACGGCACCTTCTCCGACCGGTTCGCAAAGGAAATCCCCGGCGCGGAGGAAGATCCGCGATTCTGGGCCAGCGGCATTTCGCTGGTCGCCCATATGCAGTCGCCGAAAGTGCCGGCCGTTCACATGAACACGCGCTTCATCGCAACGAAAAAGAGCTGGTTCGGCGGCGGCAGCGATCTCAACCCGCCGATCCCGCGCGATGACGATACCGCCGACTTTCATGCCGCCTTCAAAAAGGCGTGCGACGCCCACGACCCGCAATACCACGCCATGTTCAAGGATTGGTGCGACGAGTATTTCTACGTTCCGCACCGAAACAGGGCGCGCGGAGTCGGAGGCATCTTCTACGATTACCTGGACACCGGCGATTGGGACGCCGACCTTTCCTTCACGCAGGACGTCGGCCGGGCATTCCTGGAGATCTATCCCAAATTAGTCGCCCGGCGCATGGACGAGACCTGGACCGATGAGGACCGGGAAACTCAGTTGGTCTATCGCGGCCTTTATGCAGAGTTCAATCTGGTCTATGACCGGGGTACCCGCTTTGGTTTGATGACGGGCGGCAACCCGGACGCGATTCTGATGTCGTTGCCGCCGGAAGCAAAATGGCCGTGATCGCCGCCCAACCTCCCTGGGGCTGCGCCGGCTGAGCGAAGGAGAGTGAAGATGCTGCGTTCCGCGGTCGGTCTGTTTTTCCTGGTTCTTTTTGCCGGAGCGCCGGCGTCGGCTCAAGGCGTCGAGCGGTTCTACGGCCATTTCGAGGGGTCCGGCATCTCCGAGAATGCCGACAGCATTTACTTTGCCGTCTCGGTCCGCGACCTGGATATTCGCATAGGCCCGGCAGACGGCGGCGGCTTCACCTTGAGTTGGACCACGATCACCCGCGAGGGCGGCGATCCGAACAATCCCAAGGTCAAGAAAAAGGAAGCCACGCTGGTCTTCCAGCCTACCGACAAACCGGGCGTTTACCGGGCGACCGAGCCGGGCGATCCGCTGAGGGGCGAACCGGTCTGGTGGAGTCGGGTCGAAGGTAACGCGCTTTATACATACCGGATGCAGATCAATCTGGACGGAACCTGGCAGGTTCAGAAATACGTCCGCACCGTCTCCGGCGCCGGGATGACCCTGGTTTTCGAGCGAATCATGGACGGCGATCAGGTCCGGCAGGTTCGCGGACGCCTGATCAAGGTCGGGAACTAAGCCGCCGCACCGCGTCCGCTTTTGCAAGACAGGCGGCGCGGTCAGGACCGAAACCCGCCTCGATCCACCAATCCTCGACGGCGCGCAGCACGGTCCCGATCTCGGGGCCGGCCGCCATGCCGGCCGCGATAAGGTCGCGTCCTTGAACGGGGAACCGTTTGGGGCTCCAGGCGCCGGCCGCCGTGATCAGCGCTTTCCAGGCCGTCCTGTCGCCGCCCCGCGCGATCGCCAGGCGCCCGGCCTCTGCACACAGCGCCGGCCCGGTCCGGTACAGCAGCCGACCATGGTCGGCCGCCGCCGGCGGCTCCCCTCCGGCCAGCTGATGCAGCGCCGCCAATCGGTTCTTGTCGTCATTAGACAGCCGCAACCGTTCGGCCAACGCCGCTGGGTCCTTGTCCGGTCCCGCAAGCGCCGCCAGCCGCGTTATCGCCTCCCCGGTCGCCTCGGGCGCAGCGATCAGCGACGCCAAGGCATAGAGATCGACGGGCGCGAAGCCCAGCACCGGCCAGATACCGATTCGATCCATCAAACCGAGGGCGGGAAGCGGGTCTGACGCGGTCAGCAGGCGCAGCAACTCCTGCTGCACCCGCTCCGCCGAAAGGATCTGCAACAAGCCGACATGACGCCGGCACGCCTCGAGGCCCGCGGCATCCGGCGTAACCAATCCATAGTAGGCGTAAAAGCGGAAGAACCTCAGAATCCTCAGCGCATCTTCCTGGATCCGCTCATCCGGGTCGCCGACAAACCGGATTCGCCCGGCTTCGGCATCCTTCACGCCATCGAAGAAATCGTAGACCGTCCCGTCCCGGTCCATGGACAGCGCGTTGATGGTCAGGTCGCGGCGCAGGGCGTCTTCACGCCAATCCGCGGTAAAGGCGACGACGGCGCGCCGGCCATCGGTTTCGACATCCTTGCGCAGGGTGGTGACCTCGACCGGATGATGGTCCGAAACAACGGTGACCGTGCCGTGTTCAATCCCCGTCGGCACCGCCTTGAGGCCCGCGGCCTCCGCCGCCGCGGCCACCGCCTGCGGCAGAAGATCGGTCGCCAGGTCGACGTCCTTGATCGGGCGGTGCAACACCGAGTCGCGGACACAGCCGCCAACGAACCGAACGGTCCCCGCGGACAGCGCGTCGAAGACCGCATCGACCCAGGGGGCGGTCATCCAGGATTGGGCGGGCAGGCGCATGGATCGTATCCCGGCACGAAACGAGGGGCAGCGAAACGCCCCGTCAGAGCAATGCTCCAAAGCGGTTTGTCCTCATTCTGAACCACTGGGACGCCGTGTCCAGCCTTCCGGACACGAAAGCGCCGGGTGGCGGTGCCGGATGCATCGCAAACAATGGCTGACGCGGTGCGGAGCGTCCAAAACGGCGCCGGCAGCAATGCGCTCTGTTGCTTCAGAATGAGCGCCAACCGCTTTAGTCGGCAAAGCCGCCGGGCACGATCTTTCCGTCTTCCAGGCTCGGCGGCACATAGGCGCCGGGGTCGCGGTCGTCTCCGGGCAGACCGAGTATGAACAGCGACAGCGCCGCCAGCAGCGCGCCCGCCGGAACCAGGATCGTCCAGGGCCATTGCCGCCAGTGCGGAATATCGCGCCCCGCATCCTCGTCCGCCTTGTTCTTGCGCGAGAAGTAGACGTAGAGAATGTAGGCAATCGTGGGCGCCAGCAGGGGAAGCGCAACGGTTAAAATCTTTTTTATCATCCGGTTTCCGTTTCGCCGGTAAGAACATCGACCAAATTGACCAGCATGCCGGCCGTCGCACCCCAGATATAGTAACCCTTGTACGGCATTGCATAGTAGTGCCGCTTTTGGCCTTGAAAAATCCGCGAGTGTTTTTGTTTCACACCCGGCGTCATGAAGTGAGACAGCGGCACCTCGAACACCTCGGCGACCTCCGACGCATCGAGCGTGAGGGAGACCGGCGGACTGATGAAGCCGACCACCGGCGTCACGTCGAACCCGGTCCGCGTGACGTAACGGTCCAGCGCGCCGACAATCTCCACCCTGCCCGGCGACAGGCCTACTTCCTCATCGGCCTCGCGCAAGGCGGTCGACACGGGATCGGTATCGAGCTGCTCCATCTTGCCGCCGGGGAAGCTGATCTGACCCGCGTGATCCCGCAGATGCGCAGTACGCTGCGTCAGCAGGATGTTGAACCCGTTCGGCCGATCCACCAGGCCGACCAGAACCGCCGCCGGCGTCAAGCGGTCGCGCACGGGTTTCATGCCGGGATTCAAGTCATCGTCGCCACGGTCGCGCCCGGCTGCGGAGGCGCGGAACCGCGCTTCGGCAAGACGCGCGCGGATCAGGCCGCGGCGGTTCGGCCCGCTATACGCGTTCGGATCGGTCATTCCGCAGCGCCGATATCGAAATACGCGCCGCCGCTGACGACCCCCAACCGCGTGACGCCCCGTTCCACCCGTTCTTCCGCAAGATCCGCGAGTTCGTAGAAGACCGGTCTGCTGATCTTCGCCTCAAGCGCGTCCCGAAACAGAATGTAGGGAGACGGTTCGCCGGTCGCCGGATTGGTTTCGACGCGGATCGGATGGTCCGCGCCCGCCGTCACCCAGTGGTCCAGATTGGTCCGGAACTGCAGGATCTGCCCGTCCGCGCCTTGGCCGACTTGAAGCTCAACGGCGTTGAAGGGAACCTCGTCGACTTCGATACGGCCCCGCTCTACCGGCGTCACCAGCCAATAGTCGCCGGCGGGGTCCCGGTGCAGGACGGTCGAAAACAGCTGGCAAAGCCGTTTCCGCCGGATCGGACTACCCTTGTGGTACCAGGTTCCGTCCCGCCCTATCCGCATGTCCGTATCGCAAATCCGCTCCGGCCAAGCGAAGCCGGTCAAGGCGTCGCCCTGCTCAATCAATTCGGCGAGACGACCGGGTGAGGAGGCTTGCGAAGTCATGATGCGGATATCATCCTCGAATCGGGTGGACGGGCCAAGGTAGGGTCCGGCCAACCGATTTGAAGGCCGCGCGGCAGATTGGCACGTAGCTCGGTTAATCGTTCCGCAGTTTCAATATATGGTGTCATACTGATGGGGAAACCCGCCAGGACGGCGAACGGAAGACAGGAGCAGGATTTTGTCAGCATCCGAAAGCAGCGCCCAGAATGTCGCGATGAGCGATACGGAGATGGAAGCAGCCGTCGAACGCACGGTTGCGAAACTGGGCGACGCAAAGGGCCGCGTGGGCCGCGTGATCTACGGTCAGGAAACGGTTGTCGAACAGTGTTTCGTGACCCTGCTGGCCGGTGGGCACGGATTGCTGGTCGGCGTCCCGGGACTCGGCAAGACACTGCTCGTCGAAACCCTGGGCGCGGTTCTGGGGCTGGGCGAGAAACGGGTTCAATTCACGCCCGACCTTATGCCGGCCGACATCCTGGGGTCGGAGGTGCTTGAGGAAAGCGGCGGCAGCCGCAGTTTCCGGTTCTTGCCGGGTCCGATCTTCACCCAGCTGCTGATGGCCGATGAGATCAACCGCGCCAGCCCGCGGACGCAAAGCGCGCTGTTGCAGGCCATGCAGGAAGGACGCGTGTCGATCGCCGGCTCCTATCACGCGCTGCCGGAGCCATTCCACGTCCTGGCAACGCAGAACCCGATCGAACAGGAAGGCACCTACCCCCTGCCGGAAGCGCAGTTGGACCGCTTTCTGATGCAGATAAATATCGATTATCCGGACGGCGCGGCGGAGCGCGAGGTGATCCTGAAAACCACGGGTCTCACCCAAGCAAGCGCTGAAACCGCCATGACCTCGGACGAGTTGATGGAGGCGCAAGGGCTGGTTCGCCGGGTGCCGGTCGGGGAATCGGTTGTCGACGCGATCCTGCGCCTTGTCCGGAACGGACGGCCGGAATCGACGGAGAACGCGATGGTCCGGGAATATGTCTCCTGGGGTCCGGGACCGCGCGCCAGTCAGGCCTTGATGCTCGCCTGCCGCGCCCGCGCGCTGGTCACAGGACGGCTTGCGCCTTCGGTCGACGATGTACTGTTGCTGGCGCGGCCCGTGCTTCGGCACCGCATGGCGTTGGGCTTCGCAGCCCGCGCGGAAGGCGTCACCATCGATCAGGTGGTCGACTCTCTTTGCGAGTCGCTGACGTAAGCGGACGGCGGCCCCATCCCTTGGAACCTTCGGCACAGAAAAACAGCAACAGTCAAACCGACCGTGACCGGGCGAAGCGGGCGGAAGCCCAGGGCGAAGCCCTTGGAGAACGCCTGCATGCGCTGATCGTCCACGCCGAACAGGTCGCCCTGACGGTGGCCCAAGGGGTCCATGGCAGACGCCGGATCGGTCCCGGCGAAACGTTCTGGCAGTATCGTCCCTACGACGTGATGGATGCGGCGACCGATGTCGACTGGCGGCGTTCGGCGCGGTCCGACAGTCTTTATGTCCGCGACACGGAGTGGGAGGCGGCGCAGAGCGTCTGGATTTGGCGCGACGCCTCGCCGTCGATGAGTTTCGCATCGCACCGGAAGTTGCCGAACAAAATGGACCGGGCGGACCTTCTGGCCATCGCCCTGGCGGCGTTGCTGCTGCGCGGCGGCGAACGCGTCGGCCTGCTGGGTCACGAACAACGCCCCGCTTCCGGCCGCGGCGTCCTGGAGCGGTTTTCCAGCCATCTTCTGTTCGAGCAGGACGCGGGCGAAAGCCTGCCGGATGCGATCACCCTGCCGCGCCATGCGCAGCTTGTGCTGATCGGCGATATGCTGGCGGACCCTGAACTGCTGCACCGGCGGGTCGCGGCCTATGCAGACCGGAACGTGCGCGGCCTTATCCTGCAGGTGTTGGACCCGGCCGAGCTGGACCTTCCCTATCGCGGCCGGGTGCGTTTCGCCGGCATGGAAGGCGAGGGCGAGGAGCTGCTGAACCGCGTCGAGTCGCTGCGCGAGGGCTACCACGGACGGATGAACGCGCATCGCGACGCCCTGCGGCAGATTGCCAGAACCACAGGGTGGACCTATCTGTTGCACTCAACGGAAAATCCGCCGGAGCATGCTTTGCTGAGCCTGTTTGAAGCGCTTGAACACGGGGCGGGACGGAACCGCTGATGTTTGGAGGCCTGCTTCAATCCGTCAGTTTCGTCTCTCCCTGGGTGCTGGTCGGTCTCCTGAGCCTGCCCGCCCTGTGGTGGCTGCTGCGCATCATGCCGCCGGCCCCGCGGCGGATCGATTTTCCGGCCCTGCGGCTCCTGATCGGACTGCAGACGGACGAAAAAACCCCGAACAATGCACCCTGGTGGCTGATCCTGCTGCGCCTGTTGGCGGCGGCCGCGGTGATCGTCGCCTTCGCCCACCCCGTTCTCAACCCCACCAATCCTCTACCGGCCAGCGGTCCTCTGGTTTTGGTGGTGGACGACGACTGGTCTTCCGCCGGCGGCTGGGACCGCCGGATCGACGTGCTGACCGACCTCGTCGACGAGGCGGGCCGGGCCAACAAACAGGTCTTCCTGGCAACAACCGCCTCCACCGACGGCGCCCCTCCTGTCGACCGCGGAATCCTGCGGCCGCCGCAGGCCAAGGCCATCTTGCAGAGCCTCGCGCCGAAACCCTGGCCGGGGAACCGCACCGACGTCCTATCGATGATCGAAACCTGGCAGATCGACGGATCGGCCAATGTCGTTTGGGCTTCGAACGGGTTGACGCACGACGGCTATGGCGATTTCGCCGAAAGTCTGCAGCGGTTGGGCTCTCTGACGGTACTGGCGCCGGAAGCGCCCGACGGCCCGCTTGCCCTGTCGTCTCCGGAAAAGGGCGCGACGGAGCTTGTCTTCAAGGTCCGCCGCGCCATCGGCGGCGTCGAGGAGACGATCCCCTTCATCGCCCGCGCCGTCGATGGCCGGGCGCTGGCGCGCGAAGAGATCTTTTTCGATGCCGAGACGCTGGATTCGGAAGTCAGTATCGAACTGCCGACCTCGCTGCGGAATGAGCTGGCGCGAGTCGAACCCGAACTTCCGCGCGGCGCGGCGGCGGTGAGTCTTGTCGACGAGCGCTGGCGCCAGCGCCCGGTCGGGCTGATCTCGGAAAGCGCGTTGGATGAGGGGCCGGCCCTGTTGTCGGAAAGCTACTACGTCCGGCGGGCTCTGGAGCCGATCGGCCAGCTCAGTCACGGACCGCTCGACATCCTCATGCGGACCGAACAGGCCGTGATCGTCGCGCCGGACAGTGCGCGCCTTTCGGAAGCCGACCGCAGCGCCCTGTCGGCCTGGCTTGAAGACGGCGGTGTGCTCGTGCGTTTCGCCGGCCCGCGGCTTGCCGAGGACGCGGAAGACGATCTGACGCCCGTGCGCCTGCGGCGCGGCGGCCGGGTTCTCGGCGGGGCCATGCTGTGGACGGAACCTTTGACGCTTGGCGCCTTTTCCCGCACCAGCCCCTTTGTCGGACTGCGGCCGCCCGAGGACGTTCGGGTACTGCGCCAGGTGCTGGCGGAACCCAGCCTGGATCTGGACACCAAGACCTGGGCGCGGCTGGAGGACGGCACGCCCTTGATCACCGCGGACCAACGCGGCGCTGGCTGGGTCGTGCTGGTTCACACCACGGCCAATGCCGAATGGTCCGATCTCGCTCTGTCGGGGATTTTCGTGCAGATCCTCGAACGGCTGATCGATCTCAGCAATGGCGTCGGCACCTCGGAAGAAGGCGGCGACACCCTGTTGCCGCCCGATCAGGTGCTGAACGGGTTCGGCCGGCTGAGCGACCCGCCGACCAACGCCCGTCCGATCTCGCTGGACGGCCTGAACGCCGAGACGCCGACGGCGGTGAACCCGCCCGGCTTCTATGGCGACGAGGCGATGCGGCGAGCCTTCAACCTGGGCGACAAGGTTTGGGAGACGCAAGCCCCGGATTCCCTGCCAGCCGGCGTTTCACCCGTCGCCTACAAGGCCGGCGAAACCGTCGACCTCAAACCCTGGTTGATCCTTTTGGCCTTTGCGCTGGTTCTGGTGGACGGCGTGGTGACCTTGTTCATGCGCGGCTTCCGGCCTCAGACCCGGCTGAAGGCGGGTACGGCGGCGGGGGCGCTGCTGCTGGTCGCCGGCCTGAGCCTTGCACCGGCAGACCGGGCCGAGGCGCAGACGGCGGACGCCGAAACCATCGCCGCCTTGGGCGGCACGGTGCTCGCCTATGTGGTCACGGGCGACGAAGGGATCGACCGGACCAGCCGCGCCGGCCTGCACGGCCTCTCGCTCGTGCTGAACCGGCGCACGGCCGTGGAGGCAGTAGACCCGATCGGCGTCGATGTGCGGCGGGATGAACTGGCGTTCTTCCCACTGCTCTATTGGCCCGTGACCGACAATCAGCAGCCGCTGGACGACCGCACCGTGGACCGCTTGAACAAGTTCATGGCGACCGGCGGCACGATCATGTTCGATACCAGGAACCAAGCGACCGGCGGCGTCGGGCAGGAACGGTTCGAGGCGCTGCAGCGGATCGCGGCCGGGCTGGATATTCCAAGGCTCGACCGGATCGGGCCGGACCATGTGCTGACCAAAAGCTTTTATTTGATGCAAGACTTCCCGGGACGCTGGACCGGGTCCGGTCTGTGGGTCGAAACCGGGGGCGAAGCCTCCAACGACAGCGTCTCGCGCATTATCGTCGGCGGTAACGATTGGGCTGCTGCCTGGGCGGTGGACGAGTTGGGTCAACCGCTCTACGCCGCCGTCCCCGGCGGCGAGCGGCAGCGCGAGATGGCCTACCGTTTCGGCGTCAACCTGGTGATGTACACCCTGACCGGTAATTACAAAGCGGATCAGGTTCACGTGCCGGCCATTCTCGAAAGGCTGGGCCAATGACGGATCTGGCAATCACCTTTGCCCCGTACCTGCCATGGTGGGCGATCGGCCTGTTGGCGTTATTGGGTTTGGCGATCGCCGGTTACGGCCTTGTCGCGGGCGCATCGGGATCGCTGCTGCGCCTCGGCGCGGCCGTTGTGCTGACCCTGGCCCTGGCAAATCCATCCGCCACGTCGGAGGAACGGGATCCGCTGAAAGACGTCGCCGTTCTGCTGATCGACGAAACGCCCAGTCAGAGCCTTTCCGACCGGGCTGAGGAAACCGAAAATGCGGTCGCGGAACTGACCGAGGCGCTGGAACGCCACAGTCGGACACTGGAAACCCGCATCGTTCGGGTTCGGCACAACGCGGTCGAGGATGCGGCGGACGGCAGCCGTTTGCTGACGCCTTTGCGCGAGGCCCTGGCCGATGTGCCGCCGCGGCGGATCGCGGGCGCCATTGTGGTGACCGACGGGCAAATCCACGATCTGGACCATCTGGCCGAGGCGGTGGAGAACGAAACGGCGTCAGCCCCCTTCCCGGCCCCGGTCCACGCCTTGCTGACCGGCGCGCCGGACGAAGGGGACCGGCGCCTGACGGTGCTGGAAAGTCCCAGCTTCGGGCTGGTGGGAGAAACCGCGGCCTTGCAGGTTCAAGTCGACGATCCCGGCCTGGAAGGCAGCACCGTCCGGGTGACCGTGAAAGTCGACGGCGACTTCATCAGGCCCGTCAACGCGCGTGTCGGCGAGCCTGCCCGCATCGAGATCCCGGTGGAACACCGTGGCGCGACCGTTGTCGAACTGGCCGTGCGTGAGGGACCGCGGGAGATCACCCTGGACAACAACCGCGCCGTGGTCACGATCAACGGGGTGCGCGACCGCCTTCGGGTTCTGCTGGTGTCCGGCGAACCGCATCCGGGCGAGCGCACCTGGCGTAACCTGCTGAAATCGGATCCCTCGGTGGATCTTGTGCATTTCACCATCCTGCGGCCGCCGGAGAAGCAGGACGGCACGCCGATCCATGAATTGTCCCTGATCGCCTTCCCGACGCGCGAATTGTTCGAGGTGAAACTGCACGAATTCGATCTCGTCGTGTTCGACCGTTTCCGGCGGCGCGGCGTGCTGCCCTCGCTCTATTTGTCGAACATCGTCGACTATGTGGAAAAGGGCGGCGCCTTTCTGGAGGCCAGCGGGCCGAGCTTTGCCGGGCCCTACAGTCTGTTCCGAACGCCGCTGGGGCGCCTGCTTCCCGGCGAACCGACCGGCGCCGTCACCATGCGGGGGTTCAAGCCGACCGTCACCGACATCGGTCAGCGGCATCCTGTCACCAGCGCGCTGCCGGGCGGGCCGGAACAGGCGATCGACGGCATACCGCTCTGGGGACGGTGGTTCCGTCAGATCGAAGTGGTCGATCCGCTGGGTCAGACCTTGATGCGTGGCCTCGACAACCAGCCGCTGCTGATCCTAGACCGGGCCCAGGAAGGCCGTGTCGCCCAGGTATTGAGCGACCAGATCTGGTTGTGGGCCCGCGGCTTCGAAGGGGGCGGACCGCAGCGCGAGCTTCTGCGTCGGCTGGCGCATTGGCTGATGAAGGAACCCGACCTGGAGGAAAACGATCTTCGGGCCGAGTTGCAGGCCGGCCAATTGGCGATCTCCCGGCGGTCGCTCGACCGCAAGGACTTCACCGTCACCGTGACGGACCCGACCGGGGCCGAGACCGCGGTCGCTCTTGAGCTTGCCGAGGACGGCATCTACCGCGCGGCCGTCCCAGTAACCCGCGCCGGCGTCTACAAGATCACCGACGGAGAGATCGTGACGATCACCGCGATCGGGGATCTGAATCCCGTCGAGTATGGCGATGTCGTTGCGACGGAGGCGAAAATCGCACCCCTGTCTAGCCTGACCGGCGGGGCGGTGAGCTGGGTGCGCGACGGCCTGCCGCGGCTGCGGCGCACCGATCCCGAACGGCCGGCCGCCGGATCCGGATGGATCGGCTTGAAGGAAAACGGGGATTACGTCGTCACCGGTATCTCCGCCACGCCTTTGCTGCCGGGACCGCTGGCCGTGCTGATGCTGATCGCCTTACTGGCGACCATCTGGTGGCGCGAAGCCCGCTGAGTGCAGAACGCGTCCTCAACGCCCGCGAGAGTTCCGCCTTACCGAGGACCCCCTTGATCGAAGGCGGGCCCGTGAATGACAAAAATATTGCTGAGTTGTGACGCATTATTGCTGTAATCCGCTTTCCAGCCCGCAATTCGACGCTATAGTTTCTGTTCCACCGCCAAAGGTGGAGAGCGGGTGAAATCACAGCATGAGGCCGATGGACACCGTCACGCCAGAGTCAGCCCTGCAGCAAAAGCCGCGTGCCGCCCGCTTCGGATCCGGCATCAAGGACCGATTCCTGCTGGACCCGGACTGCACCTATCTCAACCACGGCTCATACGGGGCGATCGCCTTGCCGGTCTACGAGGCCGCGGATGCCGTTCAGCGGCAAATCGAACGCCAGCCCAGCCGCTTCATGATGGAGGACTACCCCGCCTCGGTGCGGGACAGCGCCGAAACGCTGGGGCGCTTCCTGGGGGCGCGTTCCGAAGACCTGGTTTTCGTCGAGAACGCCACCCAGGCGGTGAATGCCGTGCTTCGCTCGTTGGTTTTCATGCCGGGCGATGAAATCCTAACCACCGGTTTCGCGTACAATGCGGTGCGCAAGACCATCGACTTCGTCGCCGAACGCGCGGGCGCGCGGGTGGTCCCGGTCGATGTGCCGTTCCCCATTGAAAACCCGTTCGACATCGTCCAGGCGGTCGAGGAAGGCATGAGCCGCCGCACACGGCTGATTGTCGTCGACCATGTCACGTCGGAAACGGCGGTGGTGATGCCGGTCCGGGAAATCATCCGGCTGGCGCGCGAACGCAACATCCCCGTGCTGGTGGACGGCGCGCATGCGCCGGGCATGCTGCCGATCACCTTGGAGGAGTTGGACGCCACCTGGTACGCCGGGAACTGCCACAAATGGCTCGGCGCGCCGCGTGGATGCGGATTCTTATGGACCTACCGGGATTTTCAGTCCCGCATCCGCCCGACCACCATCAGCCACTATGTGAACGATGGCTATACCGCCGCCTTCGACTGGCCGGGCACCAAGTCCTTCTCCCCCTGGCTGACGGTGGATGCAGCGATCGATTTCCGCGCCGAACTGGGCGAGGCGGACATTTACGGCTATTGCCGGCCTCTGGCCGCGCGGGCGGCGCAGATGCTTGCGACGGCCTGGAAGACGCGCACCGGCACGCCGCGCGGCATGATGAGTTTCATGGCGACCGTGCAGTTGCCGTATCCGGGACGGGCAACGCCGGAGGCGGCCCTGCGGCTGCGCGAGGTGCTGAGGCATCAGCACAACATAGAAGCCTTCGTCAAAGCCATCGAGGGCGGCCTTTGGGTCAGGCTGTCCGCCTACGTCTATAACGAGATGGCGGATTTCGAACGCTTGGCCGACATCGCTCCGAAAGTCGCGGCTGAAATCTGACCTTGCGCCGGGTGCGGCAGGGTGGAAAAACGCCTTTCGCGACCCATCTCGGTCGCACTCCCCAATCGGCCGAAGGAGAGCCCTATGGCGAGCCAGGAATCCCACTCCGACAACGGCGCGTCCGGCCATGAATTGCCGGCCGGCGTGGATTTGGTGATCGCGCCGCGGACCAGCGATATCGGCGCTTTCGAGGTTCAGCGCCTGTTGCCGTCCACCCGCCGCCGGATGGTCGGCCCCTTCATTTTCGTCGACCGGATGGGGCCGGCCACGCTGACAGAAGACAATCCACTGGAAGTGCGTCCGCACCCGCATATCGGGCTCGCCACGGTGACCTATCTGTTCGCGGGCGAAATCATGCACCGCGACAGTCTGGGCGTGGTGCAGAAGATCGAACCGGGCGCGGTCAACCTGATGACGGCGGGTCAGGGCATCGTTCATTCGGAACGCAGCGACCCCACCGCTTTGGCGAAGGGTGTCGACCTGTTCGGGATGCAAATCTGGATGGCGCTGCCGCACGCCTTGGAAGAGACGACGCCCGCCTTCAAGCATTTCCCGGCGACCGACCTGCCGCGGTTCCGGGACGGCGATGCTGCGATCTCACTGGTGGCGGGGAGCTACCGCGGCGAGACCTCGCCGGTCGAAACCGCGATGGAGACGATCTATGCGGACATTTCCTTGCCGCGGGGCGCCCGCGTCACGATCCCGGCAGGGTATGAGGAGCGCGCGCTGTATCCGGTGCGCGGCCGGATCGAGGTTTCCGGCGGCACGGTGAATACCGGCGACCTGCTGGTCCTGGTGCCGGGAACGGAGGTCACGGTCGAAGCAACCGAGGACGCGCAACTGCTGCTGCTGGGAGGGGCCGCGATGGACGGCCCGCGGCACATCTGGTGGAATTTCGTCTCCAGCAGCAAGGACCGTATCGAACAGGCCAAGGACGATTGGAAATCCGGCCGGTTCCCGGAAGTACCGAACGAAACGGACTTCATCCCGCTGCCGGAATAGGCGAACGAAAAAGGCGGGCCCAGGCGGCCCGCCTCGTTCGTTTCGGTCGAACAGAGGGCCTATTCGGTCCAGCCGCTTACCGTCTTGGTTTCCAGATAATCCTCCAGCCCCCAATCGCCGCCTTCGCGGCCGTTGCCGGACATCTTGAAGCCGCCGAACGGCATGCCCGGCAGGTTACCGGATCCGTTCATGTGAACGTTCCCCGCCCGCAGCTTGCGCGAAATGCGCTGTCCGCGTTCGACATCGCCGGTCTGGAGATAGGCCGCCAGCCCATAGGGCGTGTCGTTGGCGACGGAGACCGCCTCCTCCTCGTCCTCGACCGGAATGATCGACAGGACCGGGCCGAAAATCTCTTCCTTGGCGATGGTCATGTCGTTGTTCACGTCGGTGAAAATCGTCGGGCGTGCGTAGTAGCCGCGGTTGAAGCCTTCCGGCCGACCGGGGCCGCCGACGGCGAGCGTCGCCCCCTCTTCGATACCTTTCTCGATCAACCCCTGCACCTTGTTGTACTGAGCCTCGGAAACCAGCGGACCGATATGCCGGCCTTCCTCGCTGGGATCGCCGACGGAGACCTTGTTGGCGGTGTCGATGGCGACCTTGACCGCCGCGTCATAGACAGAGCGTTCGACAATCATCCGGGTCGGCGCGTTGCAGCTTTGACCTGTGTTGTTGAAGCAATGGATAACGCCGCGCTTGACGGCCTTTTCAATATCCGCGTCCGCCAGCACGATGTTCGGCGACTTGCCGCCCAGTTCCAGCGTCACGCGTTTCACGGTGTCGGCGGCGGTCTTGGTCACCGCGGTGCCGGCCCGGGTGGAGCCGGTGAAGGACATCATGTCGACATCCGGGTGCGAGGAAAGCGCCTGTCCCACCGTCGGCCCGTCGCCGTTCACCATGTTGAAGACACCCGCCGGGAAACCCGCTTCGTCCATGAATTCCGCGAACAGGATGGAGGACATCGGCGCGATCTCGGACGGTTTCAACACCGTGGTGCAGCCGGCAGCCATCGCCGGAACGACCTTCAGGGTCACCTGGTTCATCGGCCAGTTCCAGGGCGTGATCAGACCGCAGACGCCGATCGGCTCGTAGACGATATGCTGGTCCGGTTTGTCTTCGCGGAACGGACGCTCGAAGGTGAAGTTCTTCAGGCTGCGGATGAAACCCTTGATGTGCCCGATGCCCGAGGCGACCTGGGCCGCTTTGGACATGGAGATCGGCGCACCCATTTCGTTGGTGATGGCGTCCGCCATATCGTCGGCGCGGCGCTCATAGACCGCCAGCAGGTTTTGCAGCAGTTCGAGACGTTCTTCCCGGCTGCTCCAGCCCCAGCTTTCGAACGCGCGCTTGGCCGCCGCAACCGCCTTATTGACGTCGGCTTCGGAGCCCATGGAAATCACCGCGAACGGCTGTTCGTTCGCCGGGTTGATGACCTCCAGGTCGTTCGCTTCAACCGGCGCGACCCAGGCGCCGTCGATATAGAAATCGGTTTTTCTGATCATGATCCACCCCGCTGCCGGCAGCTTGCCGGAAAGGTTGCGTTTGCTGCGGCGTAACCGCCGCCTTGGCGCGCATAATGTCATAGGAACCGGCGGTGAAAAGCGGAATCTGACCGCCGGGATCGGCTATTTACGAAGGTCGGACGGCGCGCGCCCGTAGCGTGTCTTGAACGCCTGCGAAAAGTGCGCCGAGCCGGAAAAACCCGTGGCCTGGGCCACCTCGGTGATGCTGAGGGTCGACTGCTGCAGGAGGTTCTCCGCTTTTTCCAACCGCAGATCGCGGTAGAAGGCCATGGTGCTGACGCCGAGCTTCTCGCCGAACAACCGGTTCAATTGCCGGACGCCCAGGCCGGACAGGGTGGAGAGTTGCTGCAGCGTGAGCGGGTCGGCGATATGGCCCTCCATGATCTCGATGGTCTGGATGACCGGCCGGTTGGTCGTGCCGTAGCGTTCGACAAGACCGGCGCGCTGCGGCCCGCCGGACGGCCGCACTTCGGTATGCATGAACCAGTCGCTGACCCGCCGGGCGAAATCGGCCCCGTGATGTTTGGTGATCAGCGCATGCATCATATCGAGCGGCGCCGTTCCGCCCGCGCAGGTAATGCGGTCGCGGTCCATCACGAAGAGGCTGCGTTCCAGCATCAGGTCCGGATACAGTTCGCCCAAGGCGGGTGCATGCTCCCAATGCACGGTCATACGCCGACCGTTCATCACATCCGCGCGCGCCAGAATGACCGGCCCGCCCGACACCCCGCCCAGCGGCACGCCGCGCCGCGCCAGCATGCGAAGCCATTGGAAGACATGCAGGCCCTTGTAGCGGATCGGGTCCCCCCCGGCGACGACCAGCAGCAGGTCCAGATCGACGCGGTCGCCCACGCGCAGCGTGCCGTCGATCACGGCGTCGCTCGAACTGACCCCATGATCCCCGGATGCCGGAATGTGCTCGAACGTATAGAGGGTCCGCTCCGCCAGCAGGTTTGCCGCCCGCAACGGTTCGATCGCCGCCGCATAGGACATCAGCGCGAAACCGTCGATCATCAGGAACCCGACGCGGAAAGGGCGTCCGGCATCCAACAGCGACATGTCTGAAGATATGACCATAATCGTAAAAAAAGAGACTATTTTAGGAAAGTCAGCAACCCCGTTTTGGCTTTCAGTGGATGCCTGCTTCGAAATCGAGAGGGCGCGGATGACCTATTCGGTATTTCGGATCCTGAAAGAGGGTCTGACCGGGAACAAGGGGTGGAAACCGGCATGGCGGGAGCCGGAGCCGAAACCGCACTACGATGTCATCATCATCGGCGGCGGAGGGCATGGCCTCTCCACCGCCTACTATCTTTCCAACAAGTTCGGCGTCACCAACGTAGCGGTGCTGGAAAAAGGCTATTTGGGCTCGGGCAATATCGGCCGGAACACGACGATCATCCGCTCGAACTATCTGCTGCCGGGGAACGAACCGTTCTACGAACTGTCCCTGCAGCTTTGGGAAGGGTTGGAGCAGGATTTCAACTATAACGCCATGGTGTCCCAACGCGGCGTCCTGAACCTATGCCACAGCGACGCCCAGCGCGACGCCTATGCCCGGCGCGGAAACGCCATGATGATGGCCGGCGCCGATGCGGTTCTGCTGGATCAGGACCGCGTCCGCGACATGTGTCCTTTTCTTGATTTCGAGAATGCCCGCTTCCCAATCAAGGGCGGCCTGCTGCAGAAGCGCGGCGGATCGGTCCGGCACGACGCGGTCGCCTGGGGTTACGCCCGCGGGGCCGACCGGTGCGGCGTCGACATCATCCAGAATTGCGAGGTCACGGGCTTCATCATGGAGGACGGCGTCTGCAAAGGCGTGGAAACCTCGAAAGGGCAGATCCGGGCGAACAAGATCGCGTCCTGCGCGGCCGGCTCCTCCAGCCGGGTGATGAACATGGCCGGACTACGGCTGCCGATCGAAAGCCATGTGCTGCAGGCCTTCGTCTCGGAAGGGCTGAAACCGGTAATCCCGGGCGTCATCACCTTTGGGGCGGGACATTTCTATATCTCGCAATCCGACAAGGGCGGACTGGTCTTCGGCGGCGACATCGACGGCTATAATACCTATGCCCAATGCGGCAATCTGCCGGTGGTGGAAGATGTCTGCGAAGGGGGCATGGCGTTGATGCCGATGATCGGCCGGGCCCGGCTGGTGCGGATGTGGGGCGGGGTCATGGACATGTCGATGGACGGCTCCCCCTTCATCGACAAGACCCCGATCGAGGGCCTCTATTTCAACGGCGGCTGGTGTTACGGCGGCTTCAAGGCAACGCCCGCCTCCGGCTACTGCTACGCCCATCTGCTGGCGACGGACGAACCGCATCCGGTGGCCACCGAATACCGTCTGGACCGCTATCGCCGCGGCCACATGATCGATGAAAAGGGCGCCGGCGCCCAACCGAACCTGCACTAAGGACAGAAGAGACGATGCTGATCGACCACCCACTCCTGGGCCCGAGAGATGCGGCGGAGTTCGTCTGCCTGGGCGACGCTTCCCTGATCGACCGCCCCGACTGGCAAGCAGCGGACGCAGCGGAACGGTTCCACGATTACCTCTATCTGCGCGACAATCCGGCGGGCGAACACCGCGAGCTTTGGTTTCACGAACAGGGCGACCGGTCCTGGCTGGTGGTCACGCGGGACACGCTGACCCATGCGGTGCTGAAGGTCGAACTTGCCCGGGACGTGGCCGTGGCGCGGGGGCGCGACCGATGACCGGAAAACGCCTCCAGACCGGCGGCCTGATCGACCGGTCGCAATCCCTTTCCTTCACCTTCAACGGCCGAAAGATGGAGGGGCATCAGGGCGATACGCTTGCCTCCGCTCTTCTGGCGAACGGCCAGACGCTGGTCGGGCGATCCTTCAAGTATCACCGCCCTCGCGGCATCTTCTCGGCCGGGCCGGAAGAACCGAACGCCCTGATGGAGTTGCGCACCGGCGCACACCGGGAACCCAATACGCGGGCCACGGTGACCGAGCTTTACGGCGGGCTTGAAGCCGCCAGCCAGAACCACCGGGGGTCTTTGGAATACGACCTTCTGGAGATCAACGACTTCCTTTCGCCGTTCCTGGGCGCCGGTTTCTACTACAAGACCTTCATGTGGCCGAAAGGGTTCTGGGAAAAACTCTACGAACCGACGATCCGGTCGGCGGCGGGATTGGGACGCCTTTCAGGTCAGGAAGATCCTGACGCCTACGACAAAGGTTTCCTGCATTGCGACGTTCTGGTGATAGGGGCCGGCCCCGCCGGCTTGCATGCGGCACTCACCGCGGGCCGGGCGGGCGCCCGGGTGATCCTGGCGGATGAGGACTTCCTGCCGGGCGGCCGGCTGAATGCGGAAACGCAGGCGGTGGACAACAGACCGGGCGCGGAATGGGCGGCCGGCGCGGCGGCGGAACTGGCGGCCATGGACAATGTGCGCCTGATGACGCGGACCACCGTCTATGGCGCGTTCGACCACGGCATCTACGGCGCGTTGGAACGCAAGACCGATCACTTGAAATCGAGCGGCGGAAAGCCGCGCCAGATCCTTTGGCGGATCTACTCGAAACGCGCGCTGCTTTGTGCCGGCGCGACGGAGCGGCCCATCGCTTTCGGCCACAACGATCGGCCCGGCGTGATGCTGGCGGGCGCCGTGCGCAGCTACGCAAACCGCTGGGGCGTTGCGGCCGGCGCGCAAATCGCCGTCTTCACCAACAACGATGACGGCTGGCGCACGGCCACGGACCTCGCCGCCGCCGGGGCGGAGATCACCGCGATCATCGACAGTCGCACCGCCGGGGCGCCGGTCGACCCGCCCGCCGGCGCCGAGGTCTTCATGGGCGCGGCAGTCGCCGAAGCCCAGGGACGCCTCGGCCTGCACACCGTCAAACTGACCAACGGCCGGACGGTGCAAACCGATTGCCTGGCGGTTTCCGGCGGTTGGAGCCCGAACGTGCACCTGACCTGCCACCAGCGGGGCAAGCCGGTTTGGCGCGACGACATCGCCGGTTTCGTGCCCGGCAAAGACCTGCCGGTCGGGATGGCGGTCGCAGGCGCGGGCAAAGGGGCGCTGACGCTAGCCTCGGCGCTGAGCGACAGCCACGGCGCAATCACCGCAATCCTGACCGACCTGGGCCTGAAAGCGTCCGGCGCCCCCCCTTCCGCCGAGGACGAGCCCGCCGCCACCAGCGCGTTCTGGCATGTCCGGGACGGCGGTAAGCGGGCCTGGATCGACCTGCAGAACGACGTCACCACGAAAGACGTCGTCATTTCCCACCGCGAGGGCTTCCGAAGCGTCGAACATCTGAAGAGATACACGACGCTTGGCATGGCGACGGACCAGGGCAAGACCTCCAACATCCTGGGCCTGGCCCTGATGGCCGAGCAGACCGGCAAGACCATCGAGCAGACGGGGACCACGATTTTCCGTCCGCCCTACACACCCGTCCCGATCGGGGCGTTCGGCGGGCGGTCGCGCGGCAAGGACTTCCGCCCGTTCCGTCTGACGCCGAGCCATCAATGGGCCGAAGAACAAGGCGCGGTGTTCGTCGAGGCGGGAGCCTGGCTGCGCGCGCAATGGTATCCCAAACCGGGGGAGACCCACTGGCGCCAGAGCGTAGACCGGGAGGTCCGGCAAACCCGAGCATCGGTCGGCCTTTGCGATGTCACGACGCTCGGCAAAGTCGACATCCAGGGCCGCGACGCCGCCGAGTTCCTGAACCGTGTCTACGCCAACGGTTTCGCAAAGCTGCCGGTCGGCAAGGTCCGCTACGGCCTGATGCTGCGCGAAGACGGCATGGTGATGGATGACGGCACAACCGCCCGTCTGTCGGAAAATCACTATGTGATGACGACGACGACGGCGAACGCGGTCTCCGTCTTCCGGCACATGGAGTTTTGCCGCCAATGCCTGTGGCCGGGCCTGGACGTGCATCTGATCAGCCAGACGGATCAGTGGGCGCAGTTCGCGGTCGCCGGCCCGAACGCCCGCAAGCTGCTGCAGAAGCTGGTGGATGCGGACCACGACATCTCCAACGAGGCCTTTCCCTTCATGGCCTGCGCCGCGTTGACGGTCTGCGGCGGCAAACCGGCCCGCCTGTTCCGGATTTCGTTCTCCGGCGAGCTCGCCTATGAGATCGCCGTGCCCGCGCGCTACGGGGATTCCATGATCCGCGCGCTGATGGCGGCAGGCGAGGAATTCGACGCCGTCCCCTATGGCACGGAGGCGCTCGGGGTCATGCGGATTGAGAAAGGCCACGCCGCCGGCAACGAGTTGACGGGTCAGACCACCGCGCGCGACCTGGGAATGGGCCGCATGGTCTCCAAGAAGAAAGACTGCATCGGCAACACGCTCTCCGAACGGGAGGCGCTGAACCGGGAAGACGGCTTGGCGCTGGTCGGTTTCAAGCCGGTCGACCCGGGCGTCGATCTGGTCGCCGGCGCGCACTTCGTTGCCAAGGGCAAAACCCAGACCTTGGAAAACGATGAAGGTTGGATGACGTCGGTCTGCTACTCCCCAATCCTGGAAAGCTCCATCGGGTTGGGTTTCATAAAACGCGGACAGGACCGGCTGGGCGAAATCGTCACCGCGGCGGACCCGCTGCGCGGCAAGACCGCCGATGTCGAGATCGTCTCGCCGCACTTCCTGGACCCGGAAGGAGACCGTCTCCGTGCCTGATTTCACACTGGAAGCAAAGCCGCTGCTTGGCGATTTCTCCCTCACCGTTTCGGGAACGGAGCTTGCCGAGGTGCGCGGGAAAGGCCTGGTTTCAATCGCCATCCCCTTGGGCGGGGAGGCCGGCTTGACCGCCGCTTTGGAGAAGGCCTTTGGCGTGGCGCTGCCTGCAGCGGGGAAATCCGCGGTGGCGTCGGCACACGGGCTGCGCTTGTTACGCCTGCAGCAGGACATGCTTTTCGCGCTGTTCAACCATCAGGGCGACCGCCCGGTGGAGATGGTTTCGGAGCCGCTCGGCGAAACGGGGTACTATACGGACCAAAGCGACAGTTGGGCCTTGTTGCGCCTGCGCGGGCCGCTCGCCCGCGACGCACTCGAGCGGATCTGCCCGCTCGATCTCCACGACACCGCCTTTGTGGACGGCGAGGTTGCACGCACCGTCATGGAGCATCTGGGCGTCGTCATCCTGCGCGAGGGCAGCGACAGTTACCTCTTGATGTCCGCGGCGTCCTCCGCCCGGTCATTTTTGCACGCGGTGGAGACGTCCCTGCAGAACGTCGGGTAGCGGCTGGCGCCGGTTGCGTCTTATAGACGTCACAGGTAGAGGGTAGTGTCTCATCGTGCCCGCAGATAGAGGTTCCCCCATGCGCTTCTCCCCGCTTCTTTCCGCTGCCGCCCGGTACGCGGCCTGTGCCGCCGCCATTGCCGGATGGGCTATTTTCACCCCGGCGACCGCCCTTGCCGCCGATGGGTCGGTCTCGCTGGAACTGAACAAGCTTGAGCCGCAGGAGAATGGGTGCCGCGCCTATATCCTGCTACAGAACGGGACCCAATCGAATTTCGAGGAACTCCGGCTTGATATCGCGATCTTCGACACCAACGGCATCGTTTCGAAACGTCTGGCGGTCGACGCGGCCCCCCTGCCCGTGAACAAGACCAGCTTGAAACTGTTCACCATGACCGGCGTCGCCTGCGAGGATGTCGGCCGGATGCTGCTGAACAATGTGCTGTCCTGCGCCGACCAAAGCGGGGAGCGCGCCGACTGCGTCGCCGCGCTGGAAGTTTCGACCCGGACGACCGCCGATTTCATCAAGTAAGCCGCAGACGGCCCCACCCCGTCCCGAAACGTTCGCGATATGACCGACCGGCAGGAAAGGTTGGGCGTTTCGGACGCCTATGACCTGTGGGCGGAGGATTACGACAGCTTCGACAATCCGATGGTTTTCATGGCGGACAGGGCCCTTCGGCACTTCCTGGACCGCAGACGGCCGGATACCGTTTTCGAGTTTGGCTGTGGAACCGGACGCAATCTTGCGCTTTGCGAAACGTTCGGCGCGACGCGATTGGCGGGATGCGACATTTCCGACGGCATGCTGAAGCAGGCCGTCCGCCGGCCGGAATCCGCCGCCTGGACTTTGATCCGCTCCGACATCGCCGCAATCCCGGACCGGGTCGACGGGCCATTCGGCCTGGTGCTCTTCTGCCTTTGTCTGGAACATGTCGAGGATCTGGACGCCGCGTTTGCTGCGGCAGCCCCGCTGCTCAGCCGGGACGGCATCCTGGCGGTGTTTGAAATCCACCCCGCCTTCAGCGGCTCCGGGGTTGGCGCACATTTCGTGCGCGACGGGGTCGAGGTTCACATGCCGACCTTCACGCACGAAGCCGCTGCCTATCTGACCGCTGCGGAGCAGGTCGGTCTGCACCTCATGCGGCGCGCCGACTGGACGCCCGGCATGGTGTCGGGCGCCGTGCCTGAGAAGGTTTCCAGACGAGGGGCGCAGACGCCGCTGTTGCTCGAATTGTCGTTCAGCCGGCAAGCGGCATAGCGAAAACACCCGCCAAACGATATAACACAAAAGAATGACAACTTAACCGTTCTGGGCAAGACTGACTGCTTCCACAAGCAGTTGAGGAGTGGGCCCATGTTGAAGACCGGCCTTTTGCTTATCGGGATTGTCCTCTGCCATGCCGCCACCGGCGCGGCGGCCCAGACAAGCACCCTTTCCGACAAAGAGATCCGCGCCCAGTTGATCGCCGCGTCCATCAAGGACTATTCCGGCGCCTGCGCTTGCCCGTACAGTACCAAGAAAAACGGGGCGAAATGCGGCGAGAGCAGCGCTTGGAGCAAGGCGAGCGGCGACAAGCCGCTATGCTTCGACGACGACGTCACCGCTGCCATGATCGATGCGTTCAAGAAAAAACCGCCCGCATCCCAGTAGCAGCCTTTGCATCCTTTCCGCGGCGCATTAGATCCAAAGGACGAAACAAAACCGATCGGATGACGCGCCATGGAACTCTACACGGTCCGCATTTTCGTGAACGACTGGGACGCCGCCTGCGCCTTCTACGGCGAGAGTCTCGCCTTACCGGAACGTTTCCGCAGCGACGAGATGGGCTGGGCGGAATTCGAGGTCGGCGGCGCCAGCCTTGGAATTGAGCGCGTCGAAAAGGGGGATGAAGAGGGCCAGGCCCTTGTCGGCCGTTTCGCCGGCATCTCGCTGAAAGTCGACGATATCGACGAAACGTACCGGTCGCTGACGCAACGCGGCGTCGTCTTCACCGAGCCGCCGGAACGGCAGCCCTGGGGTGGATCGCTGGCCCATTTCAAGGACCCGGACGGGAATGTGCTGACCCTGTTGGGCTGAAAGACCGCACCTGCCGCAAATCGGGTCAGACAGGAAGCGGGCGGAGCCTGAGGCCCCGCCCGCCGGGTTGCTGAGACCCTGACCGTCCGCGCTTTGACCTAGAGCATCGCGCCTTAATTCGGACCCATTGAGACGCCGTATCCGGTCTTCTGGCCAGGAAGGCCGGATACGCCGCCTTCGGTCTTCTTGGAAACCTTCCGGGTACGTCGCCGCCCCTTGCCGATGCGCTGCATCGCCGGCGCAACGGCTCCTGCCCGGAAGGTTTCCAAGAAGATCTCAATTGAGTTCGAGTTAAGGCGTGATGCTCTAGCCCGCCCGAACGCTTTTCAAGAACCCTTGGATCTGGGACGCCATCTCGGCAGCTTGACCGTTCAGATCGCGGATAGCGCCCTGAATGTTGGTCGCCGCGCTGCCGGTGTCGTTGGCAGCCTCCAGGACCGTATGCACATTGCCGCTGACGCCTTCGGTACTCGTCGAGGCGGTTTGCGCGCTCTGCGCGATTTCGCGCGTGGCGGAATCCTGTTCGTCGACCGCGGCCGCGATGGTCGAGGCGATCTCGTTCACCTCCTTGATCGTGCTGCCGATCCCTTCGATCGCCACGATGGTTTGGTCCGAGACCCGTTTCATCCCGTCGATCTGAGCGGCAATTTCCTCCGTCGCCTTACCGGTCTGAGTGGCCAGCGCCTTGACCTCGTTGGCCACGACCGCGAAACCCTTGCCGGCATCACCCGCGCGCGCCGCCTCGATGGTGGCGTTGAGGGCGAGCAGGTTGGTCTGTTCGGCGATGTCGTTGATGACCTGCAGCACATCGGCGATCTTGGCAGTCGCCGTCGCCAGGTCCTGTACGGTATGGGTGGCCTTCTCGGCCTCCTCGGCAGCGTTGTTCGCGATTTCCGTCGACCGGCCGACCTGACGGTTCACGTCGGCGATCGTCGCGGTCAATTCCTCGGACGCCGCCGCCACAGACTGCACCGCGCCGTTGGCCGCCGTGGTCGCCTGGGCGGCATCCGTCGACCGTGCCTGGGTGTCCCCCGCCAAGGTCGTCAGTTTGGAAGCCGACCCGTCGATTTCGGTCGCCGAGTTGCGCACCGCATCCACCGACGCCCCGACCGCACGCTCAAATTCGTCCGCCAGCTTGGCAAGCTCCGCCCGGCGTTGCGCGTCCGCCTTGCGGGCATTCTCCTCTTCCGCGTCGCGGCGCTGTTGTACTTCGACGGATTGCTGTTTGAACACCTCCACGGCGTCGGCCATCTGGCCCACCTCGTCGGACCTGCCGACTCCCGGGATCTCAACCTCCAGGTCGTTGTTGCGCAGACGGTCCATCGCCGCGGTCATGGCCTGCAGCGGCGAACCGATATGGCGGCCCAGGAAGAACGCAATCAACGTGCTGACGACAACGCCCGCGACGCTGGCAACCAGAATGACCAGGGTGCTGATGTCACGCCCCTGGGTGAGGCCGGCATCCAGGGTCTCGGCTACCGTATTGAAAGAGGCAATGGCCTGTTCGCGGTTCTCGATCAGGGTGTCCTGCGCGGCGCCCAGCGATTTCACACTGTCACGGACCTCTTTGATGATCGCCTCGTAAGCGGCGATGTCCGCGCCCATTTTTTCGACCAGTTCAACGGCATCGGTCCCGCGCGCCGCGTTCTTCGCCCGGACCACCAGGGCCTTGGCTTCCTTGATCCCGGCCTGAATTTCCTTGGCAACCGAAAGATCGCCGGTAATGAGCTGTTTCTCCGCCACGCGCAGGGCGTTCAGCGTCGCGATCACCTGCGGCGTGAGAACCATCAATTCGTTCGCAGACGCCGTCTTCGCCCGGGTCCTGCCGAGTTCGACCATCGCCTGCTGGATACCTTCGGTCTGCGCCGCGACCAGTTTTTCCGTCAGGGTGCCGATATTCGCCGAGGCTTCGGCCAGTTTTTCTTCCGCTCCCAACATCGCGATGAAATCGCCGCGCGCGTCGATAAAGGCCGACAAGGCCGTTCCGAACGTTTCCACGGCCCCTGTGACCTGGGCCAGGATTTCCTTGTCTTCCGGGGATTGGATCAGGCCCTGAAGCTTGTCCGTCGTCGCCTTCAATTCGGCCGCGACGGCCTTGGCCGCGGCGGCTTTCTCTTCGGACTTGTCGGCCCGGTAGATTTCCACGGCAAGCCGTCCGCTGACCATCAGGGTGGAGAGCGCCTGTGTCGTCGTCGTGGCCTCGACCTGCTTATTGACCATGCGCATGCCTTTGATGGCTTCGCGTTTCGCGTCGGCAGCCGCGCGGTTGGTCGCCTTCCGCGCCGCTTCGGCGGTCGTGGCCACTTCCGTCATCTTCTCCTGGGCGGCGTTCTTCCGCTGATCGTTGTCCAGCGCAATCGACCGCAGTTCGGCAAGCACCGTCTCAAAACTGGTGATCCCGGCGACGGCCTCATTGAGGGTTTGTTTGGTCGCCTCGTCGGTCATCATCTCGGCGACCTGTGCGCCCTGTTCGCGGATTTCGGCCGCGCGGTCGGAAATGGCTTGGCCGAGCGCCGCGTCCTGCGTCGCCGCGAATTTGTTAACGTCGGCCGCGACGACTTGGAAGCGGTTCACCACGTCCTCGCTCATCCTGACCGTCTCAACCCCGGTCGAATAGGTCGTCAAAGACATGTAGCCGACCACACCGGTAACCGCCGACAAACTGACGACAGCCGCAAACCCTAAACCCAGTTTTGCACTGATCTTCATTGTATCGTCCCAAAAGTCCTAGAGTGTCCCGCTCCGACAGATCGGAGCCGCGCAACGCGCGGATGAAACTTGCCCCCATCCAAGCCCGTCGCAGTTAAGGCGAATATGATGAAAAAATGGTAAAGAACCGGCGCGCACCGGTTGCATTTCAGCGTGCGCCCGCCTTTCTAGTATCGGGTAAACATGGTTGTTTCCGGCCCGCCCAACGCAAAATCCAACAACGTCAGGAGTCTACGGGAACTTGTCCCTTGCCGAAGGGCCCCCGGTTCCGCCCTGCACGCTGACATTGCCGGCCTGTCGGTCACGCGTTTCGAAGAGTGGATCGCCCGATGTGGTAACGGCCAAGTGATCCCTGACACTGACCGGCCGCGCATCCGGTCATAGTCTTTGAACAACGGCCGCCGCACCGGGACGCGGTTTGATCGTTTTTCTATTAGTGTTATCGTATCTAAACTTCTTTGGGTAGATTAATGCGACCCTCCAAAGGTGCTGTAGTCTTCTCCGGTGCGACCTTCCTCGCCTTCGCGACCGCCCTCGGCGCCTACCTTTTGCAGAGCTTCAATCAGCACTGGCAGGACACGGAAACGCGGTTGGACTTGCTGCTGCGCGAAAACATCATCGCCATCGATCTGTTGTTCCGGGATCAAAAAGACTTGGCTGCGGCCATCGCTGTGGAGCGCGGTGTTGCGGCGGATCAGGGTCCGATCTGGGTCTTCAGCGGCGGATCGGGCGCCGACCGGTGCGATCCGGCGGATCCAGTGCCGGCGATTGCCTCGAAAAGTCCGGCCGCCGACGACATGACGGTGGGGCAGGCATCGATGGTCGCCGACCAACGGATTTTCGCCCCAATCCAGTTCGACCTCGGCCCCGATTTGCGGGCCGGCGCCTGTGTTAACCTCTCCAAGATCATGGGGTGGTGGCAAACCATTGAATGGCCTGCGGGCGCGGCCGTCGCTCTTATCAGGGATTCCCGCGAGATACTGATCCGCCATCCATTCCTTGAATCGTTTCTCAACAAGGACATCAGCGGCGGACCTTTGATCGACTCCATCGCGACGATCGGTCCGGACTCCGGCGCCGCCAGCTTCAAGGCGACACAGACGGACAATGTCGTGCGGCGTGTGGCATGGCGTGCGTCGCCCTCGACGAACCTCATCCTCGTGGCGGGTTTTTCGGACAGCACGGTCAACGCGGATTGGTGGGAACAGACCCAAGCGACCGCTTATGCCGTGACCGCCGTCGGGGTCCTCTCCACAATCTTCGTTCTTGTTACGGCCACGAGCCGCGCCCGGTCCAGGGAGCACGTCATCCTTTCCGAAGCGCGGCTCAAAGCGGCGACCGACGCCGGAGGGATGGGCGTTTGGGACTTCGACCCCACGACCGGGGCCTTGCACTGGGATCCGGGGATGTTCGCGCTCTATCAGATCCGGGACGATCAGTTCTCCGGTCTATACGAGGCATGGCGTGCCGCGGTCCATCCACATGATGTCGAGGCGGCCGAGCGGGAGTTGGAGGACGCCATCGAACACCAACGCCCGTTCGACACGCGGTTTCGTATCGTGCTTCCGGATGGATCCCATCGCTGGCTGAGTGCGGAGGCGAAGCTGATCACAAACGAGGCGGGCAAGGTGGTGCGCTTGGTCGGGGTCAACCGGGACATTACGGAAGAGTTCGAAGCGCGTGAAAACCTGATGGCCGCCCGCCAGAACGCCGAGCGCGCCAACGCCGCCAAGTCGGATTTTCTAGCCGCGATGAGCCACGAACTCAGAACCCCGCTGAATGCGATATGCGGGTTTTCGGAGATCCTGCAGCGCGAACTATTCGGCAAACTAGGGAATGACAAGTACCGCGACTATGTCGGCCATGTGAACAGTTCCGCACAGCATCTCTTGTCGCTGGTCAACAATGTGCTCGATCTGTCCCGGATCGAAGCCGGGGAAATGCCGGTCGTCGCGGGCAGGTTCGACCTGGCCGCCGTCATTCGGGACTGCGTGCATATGGTCGGCTACAGGCACGACCGTACGGCGGAAGACGTCTCTCTCGACATCGAACCCGCACAGATCGTCATAGAAAGCGACGCCCGCGCCGTCCGGCAGGTTTTGCTGAACCTGCTTGCGAACGCGGACAAATACACCCCCGCCGGCGGCGCGATCTCCTTGCGCGCGCGTCAGGCCGCGGACGGCGAGGTGATCGTCACGCTTTCAGATACCGGGATAGGCATTCCCGTTGAGGACATCGAAACGGTTCTGGAACCGTTTGCCCAGTCGCGTCAGCGCGTCGAACTCGCGCACGAGGGCACCGGCCTCGGCCTCAGCCTTTCCAGCAAACTGATGCAATTGATGGGCGGTTCTTTGAAGATCGACAGTACCGAAAAGCGGGGAACGACGATTACGCTGACTTTCCCGCCAACGCTCTCCGATCTTTAGGGTAACCGGAGGGCGCTTGGCCCTTGAATGTCCCACGGCGGCTCCGAACCCCGGCACGGACTTTGGCTACCTCTCCGGTCCGGCGGCGCGGCCGGGCAGGCCTGTCTGCTAAGGCCGGAAATCCCAACGGGTCGACACAAATGTCAGACCCCCGTTCGGGACGCGTTTAAGCGAAAACGTCTTTCTTGGAGAGGCTCGCCGCCGCACATCGCCAATGAAACGCCATGGGTTTCACCGGACCGATCGCTCGAAACACGGGATGTGGTGCCCAGGAGAAGACTCGAACTTCCACGGCCTTGCGGCCACAGGTACCTGAAACCTGCGCGTCTACCAATTCCGCCACCTGGGCAGGGCGAGCCCGGTGTATCTGCGACCCGGCGGCGATTGTCAACACCGAAGAATGCAACGCGCGACACCGCAGGCGTTGGCGGCTTGGATCGATTAAGATATATCAGCCGAATGCGGGCCGGCATTGCGGTTTTAATGCCCATCGATGCCGCCCGATGGAGTCGCGCACTCGGACGGGGGATTTAGGAATGGCATTGCCACGGTTGGTCACGGTTGTCGGCGGATCCGGCTTTATCGGCCGGCAGATTGTGCAGGATTTGGCACGGCTGGGCTGCAAGGTCCGTGTCGCGGTGCGCGACCCCGAACGCGCGCTGGACCTGAAGCCCTTGGGCGATGTCGGCCAGGTCACGCCGATCCAGACGAACATCCGCAGCGCCGAGTCGCTGCAGGCCGCGGTGCGCGGCGCCGACGCGGTGGTCAATCTGGTCGGTATCCTGGCCGAAGGCGGCAAGCAAACCTTCGAGGCCGTGCAAGCGCAGGGCCCCGGCCTGCTGGCCCAAGCCGCAGCGGCGGAAGGCATTTCGACATTCGTGCATATCTCGGCCATCGGCGCGTCGGACGACTCGCGTTCCGTCTACGCCAGAACCAAGGCGGCGGGTGAAAAGGCGGTTCTGTCGGCGTTTCCGGACGCCACCATCTTGCGGCCCAGCGTGGTCTTCGGACCGCGGGACGATTTCTTCAACCGGTTCGCGGATATGGCCCGCAAGGCGCCGGCCCTGCCGTTGATCGGCGGCGGCAACACCAAGTTTCAGCCGGTTTATGTCGGCGACGTGGCGCAGGCCGCCGTCGAAGCGCTGACCCGGCAGGAAGCCAACGGCAAGACCTATGAGTTGGGCGGTCCACAGGTCTTCAGCTTCAAGGAACTGATGCAGACCGTCTTGCGGGAGACCGGGCAAAAGGCGCTGCTGCTGCCGCTGCCCTTCGCCGTCGCATCGCTGATGGGCACGGTCATGGGCCTGCTGCCCAAGCCGCCGCTGACCGCCGATCAGGTCACCTTGCTGAAGTCGGACAACGTCGTCTCCGGCAATTTTCCGGGGCTGCAAAGCCTTGGCATTACACCGACGGCGGCCAACGCGGTACTGCCGAGCTATATGGACATCTACCGCAAGGGCGGCCGGTTCAACGAACAGAAACGGGCCTGAACGGCGCGGCCGCGGGGATCAGGCGCACCAGGCATCCGGCGCCGCCGGAATGCCGAAATAGATCGCCAGCAAGAGCCCGCCACCCAACAGGATCCGATAGACAACGAAAGGGCCGAAGCCTGAGCGCTTCAGCCATTGCATCATGACGGCAATGGCCAGCAGGCCGGCAACGAAGGCCATGGCCGCCGCCAGGACCACATCCGACCCGATCTGAAGCCCACCCTGCTCCCACATCTCCAGGCCGGTCAGCGTGCCCGCGGCGATGATGGTGGGGATCGACAGCAGCATGGAAAAGCGCGCCGCTTCCGCACGCTCCAGGCCCATGAACCGCCCGGCAGTCATGGTAATGCCGGACCGGCTGGTTCCGGGAATAAGGGCCAAGACCTGGGCCAGCCCGATCATCAGGGCCGCCGGAACGCCCAGATGTTCCAGCCGCCATACCGTCATACCGACCCGGTCCGCGATCCAAAGCAGGATGCCGAAACCCAGGGTGGCCCAGGCGATCAACTCGATGTTGCGCAAGCCGAAGGCGACATAGTCCTTGGCCAGGAATCCAACGATCACGATAGGAATGGTGCCGAGAACGACATTGATGAGGATGCGTGTCTGCGGACCGCCGCGGCCGGTCGCCAAACGCCCCAATCCGACGATCATCAGCCACATGTCCCGCCAGAAATACAGCATCACGGCAAAAAGGGTGCCGACATGTACGGCAACATCGATCGCCAATCCCTGATCGGGCCAGCACAGGAAACGGCCGGTGAGCACCAGATGACCGGAGGAACTGATCGGGAGAAACTCGGTAAGGCCCTGCACGAGAGCCAGGATGACCATCTGATAAAGCGCCACGCGCCTGTCCCCAATCCGTTTCGCCTATGCCTATCCTGAATCGATTGCGGTGCAAACCCGGCCCCGTGCGGCCATTTAGTTCCATTGTGGTATTATTATGATTTGTAACAATTTGAGAACAGGCGCATCGATGGTATTATAATCCTGCAGTCGAGAATAATAGTTCGCATTTGTGTACTAAATAAGACTTTTTGCTGGCGCGCCACAACCAGCCTGTGTATAGAGGCGGTCCTTTTCAGGGGCCGGCCCTGAAAATCCAGTTTTAGACCGACGCGCCAAGCACCCGTCAGACGCCTATGGGAGGGCAAACGCCATGACGACGAAGCAGATGCTGCAATTCGTCAACCGTGCTCAACAGACGCCGGAAAAGCGGTCCGTCAAAGAGCGTCGCGTCGATTTCGAAGAGATCTATAACCAGTACAAGCCGGACGCAGCCGCCGATCAGGCAGGCCGCTGTTCGCAGTGCGGCGTACCGTTCTGCCAGATCCATTGTCCTTTACAGAACAACATACCGGACTGGCTGATGCTGACCGCCGAAGGCCGCCTTGAAGAGGCCTATGAAGTCTCCAGCGCGACCAACACCTTTCCGGAGGTTTGCGGCCGGATCTGCCCGCAGGACCGCCTGTGCGAAGGCAATTGCGTCATCGAACAGTCCGGCCACGGCACGGTGACTATCGGGTCGGTCGAGAAATACATCACCGACACCGCCTGGGAAGAAGGCTGGGTCAAGCCGATCCGGGCCAAACGCGAACGCCAGGAGTCCGTCGGCATCATCGGCGCCGGCCCCGGCGGTCTGGCGGCGGCGGAGCGGCTGCGCCGACGCGGGTATCAGGTTCATGTCTACGACCGCTACGACCGGGTCGGCGGCCTGATGATCTACGGCATCCCGAACTTCAAGCTGGAAAAGGAAGTCGTGCAGCGGCGGACCGCCTGGCTGGAAGACGGCGGCGTCCAGTTCCACCTTAACTGCACCGTCGGGGAAGACATCGGATTCGCCGAACTGCGCGAAAAGCATGACGCGGTCCTGATCGCGACCGGCGTCTACAAGGCCCGCGAAATGCAGGTGCCGGGACGCGGCCTGGGGAACGTCATCCCGGCCATGGACTACCTCACCGCCAGCAACCGGACGGGCCTGGGCGACAGCGTCGCCGCCTTCGAGGACGGCACGCTGGACGCCAAGGGCAAGAACATCGTCGTGATCGGCGGCGGCGATACCGCCATGGATTGTGTGCGCACCGCGGTCCGGCAGGGCGCCAATACGGTGAAATGTCTGTACCGCCGGGACCGGGTGAATATGCCGGGCTCTCAGCGCGAAGTGCAGAATGCCGAAGAGGAAGGCGTCGAATTCGTCTGGCTGTCCGCGCCGGAAGCTTTTGTCGGCGACGAAACCGTCACCGGGGTACGCGCCGTACAGATGCGTCTGGGTCGCCCGGACGCGACCGGCCGCCGGACCCCGAAACCGATCGAAGGCAGCGCCGAAGTCCACGAATGCGATCTGGCCATCCTGGCGCTGGGTTTCGATCCGGAAGATCTGCCGACGCTCTATGGCGAGCCCGACCTGCCGGTCACCCGCTGGGGCACCGTCCGCATCGACCACAGCACCAAGATGACCGCACTGGATGGCGTGTTCGCCGCCGGAGACATCGTCCGCGGGGCCAGCCTGGTCGTCTGGGCGATCCGCGACGGGCGGGACGCCGCGGACCAGATCCACGAATTCATCGGCGCCAAGGTTCGCCTCGCCGCCGCCGCGGAATAGCCGCGGCCGCTTCGAACCCGCCGTTTTTCTATTGAGTTGAAGGCACGTCATCATGACCGAGAAATCAAACAGCGCCACCACCTGGGTTGAAGATTACCGCCGCAACGCGGAGCATCTGGCACAGAACGGGATGTATTTGCCGCAGACCGAAACCTCGGCCTGCGGGGTCGGTCTGGTCGCCTCGATCGACGGCACGCCGCGCCGGGACGTGGTGGATGCCGGAATCGAAGCCCTGCGCGCCTTGTGGCACCGGGGCGCGGTCGACGCCGACGGCAAGACCGGCGATGGCGCCGGCATCCACCTGCAGATCCCGCAGGAATTCTTCAAGCGCCATGTCCGGCGCACCGGCCATGAGGTCGGCGACGGGCTGCTGGCGGTCGGCATGGTCTTCCTGCCGCGCACCGACCTTGCGGCCCAGGAACGCGTGCGCACGATCGTCGAAGCCGAAATCATCCGGCGCGGCCACCGCATTTACGGCTGGCGTCAGGTGCCGGTGGACATCACCGTGATCGGCGACAAGGCCAACGCGACCCGGCCCGAGATCGAACAGATCATGGTCGAAAACGCGCGGGAGGTCAGCGACGAGGCGTTCGAAGCCGACCTCTATGTCATCCGCCGCCGCATCGAAAAGGCGCTTCTGTCGGAGAATGTCTCCGACGCCTACATAGCTTCGCTAAGCTGCCGGTCCATCATCTACAAGGGCCTGTTCCTGGCCGAACAGCTTACCGCCTTCTATCCCGATCTGTTGGACGAGCTTTTCGTTTCCAACTTCGCGATCTATCACCAACGCTATTCGACGAACACCTTCCCGGCCTGGCCGTTGGCGCAGCCGTTCCGCGTTCTGGCGCATAACGGGGAAATCAACACCCTTTTGGGCAACGTCAACTGGATGAAAAGCCACGAGATCCGGTTCGACGACCCGATTTTCGGTGACAATGTCGAAGACATCAAACCGATCATCCAGCCGGGCAGCTCGGACTCCGCTGCACTCGACGCCGTTTTCGAGACCCTGGTGCGGACCAAGCGCGACCTTCCCGAAGTGAAGTCGATGCTGATTCCGGAAGCCTGGGAAAAATCCGAAACCGTGCCGGAACATCACCGGGACTACTACAAATACGCAAACGGCGTTATGGAACCGTGGGACGGTCCGGCGGCGATCTGCGGCTATGGCGGGCGCTGGGTGCTGGCGGCGCTGGACCGCAACGGCTTGCGGCCGATGCGCTTCGTGGTCACCGGGGACGGCCTGCTGGTCGTCGGCTCGGAAGTCGGCATGGTCAAGACGGACGAAAAAACGGTCATCGAAAAAGGCCGTATCGGGCCGGGCGAGATGATCGCGGTGGATTTGAAGGAAGGCCGTCTTCTGCACGACGCCGAGCTGAAAGACCATGTCGCCGGCAAGGCGCCCTTCGGCGAATGGGTCAAGAACATCAAGACCCTGGACACGGATACGCCGGTTCAGAACGACCCTGCGATGGACCGCGAAGCACTGCGCGGCCGCATGGTGGCCTATGGCTGGTCGCTGGAGGATCTTGAACTGATCCTGCAACCGATGGCGGAGACCGGTAAGGAAGCCACCGGATCCATGGGCGACGACACGCCGCTTGCCGTGCTGTCGGACCATTATCGCGGCCTGCATCACTATTTCCGCCAGAACTTCAGCCAGGTGACCAATCCGCCGATCGACTCGCTGCGCGAAAGGTCCGTGATGAGCCTGCGGACGCGGCTTGGCAATCTGGGGAATATCCTGGACCAGGACGCCAGTCAGCTTGAAATCCTCGAGCTTGAATCGCCGTCGCTGACCAACGCGGATTACCGCCGCGTACGGTCTTTCCTGGGCGGGTCCGCCACCGATATCGATTGCACCTTCGACCCGGCCTCCGGATCGGCGGCGTTGAGAGACGCCATCTACCGCATCCAGCAGGAAGCCGAAGACGCCGTCCGCGGCGGCGCCATGCATGTGGTTCTGTCCGACGAGGCCGTCGGCAGCGGCCGCGCCGCCATTCCCATGATCCTGGCGACCGCGGCGGTGCATACGCATCTGGTAAATACGCAGTTGCGCACCTTCACCTCGATCGGCGTGCGCGCCGGCGAGTGCATGGATGTGCACTACTACGCGGTCCTGATCGGGGTCGGCGCGACCTGCGTGAACGGCTACCTGGCGGAACACGCCATCGCCGACCGTCATCGGCGCGGCCTGTTCGGGGACGTCTCCCTGGAAAAAGCTCTCGCCAACTATCAACAGGCGGTTTCGGACGGCCTGTTGAAGATCATCTCCAAGATGGGGATTTCGATCATCAGCTCCTACCGTGGCGGCTATAACTTCGAAGCGGTCGGCCTGTCGCGCAGCTTGGTGAATGAATTCATGCCCGGCCTGCCGTCCCGAATCTCCGGCATCGGTCTGACCGGCATCCAGCGTCAGGTCGTGCGGCAGCATGAGCGGGCCTATGAAGAGGATTTTACGGCCCTTCCCGTCGGCGGTTTCTACCGGTTCCGCCGCGGCGGCGAGTCCCATGCCTGGGAAGGCGATCTGATCCACACGCTGCAGACGGCGGTGGCCGGCGACAGTTTCTCGATCTACCGGCGCTACGCGGAAGGCATCCGCAATCTGCCGCCTGTAAATATCCGGGACCTGATCGACTTCCATTATGACGGCGACCCCGCCCCGTTGGACGAGGTCGAGTCCATCACGGAAATCAGGAAGCGGCTGGTCGCGCCGGGCATTTCGCTGGGCGCACTCTCGCCCATCGCGCATGAAACGCTTTCCATCGCCATGAACCGGATCGGCGCCAAGTCCGATTCCGGCGAGGGCGGCGAGGACCCGGCGCGCTACACGCCGCGCCCTAACGGGGACAACGCTTCCAGCGCAATCAAGCAGGTCGCGTCAGGCCGGTTCGGTGTCACGGCGGAATACCTGAACAATTGTAAAGAGATCGAAATCAAGATGGCGCAGGGCGCCAAGCCCGGCGAAGGCGGACAGCTTCCGGGCTTCAAGGTTTCGAAGATCATCGCCAAGCTGCGGCACTCCACGGAAGGGGTGACGCTGATCAGCCCGCCGCCGCACCACGATATCTATTCGATCGAGGATCTGGCGCAGTTGATCTACGACCTGAAACAGATCAATCCGGACGCCAAGGTCTGCGTAAAGCTGGTCGCCCGGTCGGGCATCGGCACGATCGCCGCGGGTGTCGCCAAGGCACATGCGGACGTGATCCTGATCTCCGGCCATTCCGGCGGCACCGGCGCGAGCCCGCAGACCTCCATCAAATATGCGGGTCTGCCTTGGGAAATGGGGCTATCGGAAGCGCACCAGGTCCTGACGCTGAACGGTCTGCGCCACCGGGTTCGCTTGCGGACCGACGGCGGTATCCGCACCGGACGCGACGTTGTGATCGCCGCCATTCTGGGTGCGGAGGAATTCGGGCTCGGCACCGCCAGCCTGGTCGCCATGGGCTGCATCATGGTGCGCCAATGCCATTCCAACACCTGTCCGGTCGGGGTCTGCACCCAGGACCAGAGCCTGATCGACAAGTTCACCGGATCGCCGGAAAAGGTCGTGAACCTGTTCAGTTTCGTCGCCGAGGAAGTGCGGGAAATCCTGGCCATGCTCGGCGTGCGGTCGCTGATGGACGTGGTCGGACGCACGGACCTTCTGGCCCAGGTCAGCCGGGGCGCGGAACATCTGGACGATTTGGACCTTAATCCGCTTCTGGTGCGCGCGGACACCGGCGGCAGCCCGGCCTACTGCACCACGGTCGGGCGGAACGAAGTGCCGGAAACGCTGGACGCGCAAATGATCGACGATGCGGAAGCGCTGTTCCACGACGGCGAGAAGATGCAGTTGCAGTACAACATTCGGAACACGCACCGGGCCATCGGCACCAAGATCAGCTCCAAGATCACCCGCCAGTTCGGCATGAAGGGCCTGGCCCCGGGGCACCTGCATGTCCGGATGCGCGGGTCGGCGGGTCAGTCATTGGGCGCTTTTGCCGTCCAAGGCCTGAAGCTGGAGGTCTTGGGCGATTCCAACGACTATGTCGGCAAGGGCCTGTCCGGCGGATCGATCGTGGTCCGCCCGATCACGGTCAGTCCGCTCGCCAGCCAGGAAAACACCATCATCGGCAACACCGTGCTGTACGGTGCGACGGCCGGGACGCTCTATGCCTCCGGGCGCGCGGGCGAACGGTTTGCCGTGCGGAATTCGGGCGCGATCGCTGTGGTCGAGGGCTGCGGCACGAACGGCTGCGAATATATGACGGGCGGCGTTGTGACCATTCTTGGCACGGTGGGCGACAACTTCGGGGCCGGCATGACCGGTGGCATGGCTTTCATCTATGACCGCGAAGGCGATCTGATGAACCGGCTAAACCCGGGGACCGTGTCGGTGCACCGGCTGTCGACCGACTACTGGTCGGACTTCTGCCGCGGCCAGATTGAGAACCACTACCGGGAAACCCACTCGGCCTGGGCGGATGGCATGCTGGCGGACTGGGATCTGGCGCGCCAGCATTTCTGGCATGTGGTGCCGCACGAGATCCTCTCGAAGCTCGACCATCCGGTCACTCTGGAAGAGCAGGAAGCGGTTCCGGCGGAGTAACCGCCGGCAGCATTGACGCCTTGGCAGCGCCGTCCGGTTCGCGATGGCGTTGCCGCAAGGCGAACAGGGCGCTATACGGCTAGATATGCTGCTTCTGTATCACCTTTGGCTGTCGCCGTTCTGCCGCAAGGTCCGTCTGGTCCTCAGCGAGAAGAAACTCGACTTCGACCTCAAGGTTCAGAAGACCTGGGAACGGGACGACACCTTCCTGGCGTTGAACCCAATGGGCGAAGTGCCGTTGCTGGTCGACGAAGACGGCACGCGGGTCGTGGGCTCCCAGCCGATCTGCGAATATCTCGACGAAATGTACGGCGACGTGCCCCTGATCGGTCAGGGTGCCGTCACCCGCGCGGAAGTCCGGCGTCTGGTCGACTGGTTCGATCGCAAATTCAACGAGGAAGTAACCGTCAATCTGGTCGACGAAAAGATCATGAAACGCTTCCTGGGCCATGGCGAGCCGAACAGCCGCGCGATCCTGGCCGGCAGCCGCAATCTGCACACCCATCTCGCCTATATCGAATGGCTGGTGGACAGGCGCAGCTGGCTGGCGGGCGAGGATCTTAGCCTGGCGGACCTGACGGCGGCCGCGCATCTCTCCTGCGTCGACTATCTGGGCGATGTTCCCTGGGAGGAGCACGCCACCGCGAAGGACTGGTACGCCCGGGTCAAGTCCCGTCCCTGTTTCCGTTCCATCCTGGCCGACCGAATTCCCGGCGCGCCGCCGCCGCCCCACTACGCGGATCTGGATTTCTAGAGCATCGCGCCTTAATTCGGACCCATTGAGACGACGTATCCGATCTTCTGGCCAGGAGGGCCGGGCGCAGCGATGCCGGAGGCATCGGAAGCGCGGCGTGACGCCGTCCAGAAGCCCGGATACGTCGTCTCAATGGGTCCGAATTAAGGCGCGGTGCTCTAGCAGCTCCGCAGGCCATTCGTTATGGGCCCTTATTCCGGCGCGCCGACATCGTCGACTTGCACATCCAGCCGTTCCAGGTTGCGCTGTGCGGCTTCGGCGGCGGGCCGCCCTTCGTGAACCTGAAGCAGCCGAATCCAATCGGCGCGCGCCGCGGTCGCGTTATCCTGCAGGCGGTGGATCATGCCGCGCTCCAGCAACGCTTCCGGATAATCCGGCTCCAGCACCAGCGCCCGGTCCGCGTCTTCCAGCGCCAGTCCAAGCGCATCCACATGCCGATAGGCGCTGGCGCGCAGGGCCAGAATGTCCGGCCGCGCAGGCGCCAGAAACAAGGCCTGGTTCAAGTCGTCGATCGCTTCCCAGTACTGATGCCGTTCGAAGCGGGTCACCGCCCGGTCGGTCAGGATGTCGGGATTTGCGGCGCTGAGGTCCAAGGCGCTGTTTTGAACCGCCAGGGCTTGATCCAGGTCGCCTTCCTGCTGCCAGGCGATCCCGGCATGGGCCAGGATTTCGGCGACGACGGAGGGCGGCGTCGCATCGGGCATGCCGCGCGCGAGTTTCTCCAGGCGGCGCGCCGATTCTGCGTAATGGCCCAAGTTGAAGAGCGCCACGGCGGAGCAGTGCAGCGCGGCGTCGCCGCCGCCGGCATCCTGCCATTGCAGGCTTTGCTCGAACGCATCGTCCGGCGCGCGGGCGGCTAGACTTAGACAGATCCGGTATTCGCGGTTTTCCAGAAAGTCGGGCTGCTGGCCGAGGGACGCCGAAGGCGCTGCGGCGAAGAGTGCCGCGCAAATGATCGCAAGCCTGCTTGAAAATCCGGTCATCCACGCCATCCTCTCGACACCCGCGTCGCCGCGGGCCGTGACACAGATAAGGTGTATCGCCGCGATGAACAAAAAGTTCTTTTGCTTCGGACTTGGATATTCGGCCTTGGCCCTTGCGGAGATTCTGGATGCGGAAGGTTGGCAGATCGCCGGCACCTGCCGCAGCCCCGAGAAACGCGACACGCTGGCCGGCAAAGGCTGGGACGTCGTCCTGTTCGACGGTTCGGAGCCGGCCGACACCGCGGCGCTTGCCGGCGTGACGCACCTGCTGTCTTCGATCCCCCCCGGGGAAGAGGGAGACCCGGTTCTGGCTAAGCATGCGGACAGCATCGCCGCATTGAGGAATGTCGAGTGGGTTGGTTACCTCTCGACGACCGGGGTTTACGGCGACCGCGACGGCGGCTGGGTCGACGAAACCTCCGATCTGCTGCCCACCGGCCCGCGCGGGGAACGCCGGAAGCAGGCGGAGGCGGCCTGGTTCGCTCTCGGCGAAACGGCGGGCATCCCGGTCCACACCTTCAGATTGGCCGGCATTTACGGCCAGGGCCGAAACGCCCTGGAAACCGTTCGCAAGGGCGGCGCCCGGCGGATCGACAAACCGGGTCAGGTTTTCAGCCGCATCCATCAGGACGATATTGTCGCCATCTTGCGCGCCTCGATGGACCGTCCGGACCGCGGTGCCGCCTATAATTGCTGCGACGACAACCCGGCCCCGCCCGAAGAGGTCATAGCCTATGCCTGCAGCCTTCTGGGTGTCGAACCGCCCCCGCTGGTTCCGTTCGATCAGGCGGATCTGTCGCCGATGGCGCGAAGCTTCTATCGCGACAACAAACGCGTCTCCAATGAGCGGATCAAGAAAGAGCTTGGCGTTTCCCTGCGGTGGCCGGACTACCGGGACGCACTGAAACATCTGCACAACGCCCTCTAAAACCATCCCGGCAAACGCTTCCGCCGTGGCGGGCACTATGATACCGTTCCGATGCTTTTGGTTGACGGGGCAAGAGCGGATCGGACCCGCTCGGAGTGCGCGACGATGGATCTTCTGGATGCTGCATTAGCTTTTGTGCTGACTTTGGCGGCGCTCGCGACCGTCGTGACAATCACAATGGAAGTCTGCCACCGTCTGTTCGCCGTCCGTAAAGCGAACCTGATCGAGGTTCTCAAGCTGCTCAACGCGGAACTGAAAGACGGACCGCTGAAGATGGAACCTGAGGAGCGGTGGAATTTTATCGTATCCACGCTCAACAACCCCACCTATCCGGCCAAGGTTCTGCTCTCTACCGAGGAGATCAAGAAGGCGCACGGGACCGTGCTCCCACTGAAATGCAAGAGGCTGACCGCTATCGGTTTCCTGCGGCGGGTCTTTGCGGTCTTCGGCGCGTTCAACAGCCGTCTGCCCAACCCGTCGCTGCCCCGGTCGGACAGGTGGGACGATCAAATCGAGGCCCTGTCCGGACTGGATGCCGATCCATCGATCTACGACAAGATCTCTCTGGAACACGTGCTGCGGAAACTGATCGAAACAGACGCAGTTCAGAAGCACGCCGCGCAGGCGGGCGACGACCTGAAGAAGGAACTGGAAAAGCTCGCCCGCAAGTTCGAGGAGTACAACTCCGCGATAGGCGCGGCCTTCAAACGGCGCGCCCAGACTTATTCTACGATCATTGCGGTCCTTTTCGCGATCGTCGCCAACGTGGACGGTCTGCGGATTTTCGAGGCTTACCTCAACGACAAGAACCTTCGGGAAACCGTGATCGCGCAGCAGGAATCGTTTGAGACGACGTTCGAAAATGCCCTCGAACGCCAGGAAGCCCTGGCCGCCAAGGTAACGGCCCTCAAAGAAGCGCAGAAAGACCTTGCCGAGCACAGTGCAGGCGGATCAACGGACGCCGCTGCGCAGGAGCGCTATGAAGAAGCGGTGACCCAGGCTGAGAAAGACTTGGCCGAGGCAGCCGGCCTCAAGCAGATCTCCACCAATGCCGAGAAGATCCGTAACGAGTTTGCGGCGCTTGTCGATCTTGGAATCCCAATGGGGGCGGCATTCTATCCGTTTTGCGGACGGTCGTTCCTTGGGTTTTTGTCGGATGAGGGGCAATCACCAGCAAGCGCGGAAAAATCCGGCTGCGGCGACACGGCACCCGCAACGGAAAGCCAGGATCTGTTCTTCTGGTGGCTGCGTGTGATCGGAACCGGGATGCTGATCGGGTTAGGAGCGCCGTTCTGGTTCGACGTCGCCAAACGCATCGCCGCGGTTCGAACCATGTTGGGTGGGAAAGCCTCCCAGGAGGAGCGTCTGAGCGGGAAAGACGCGAACGGAAGCGCCGAAACGCGGGAAGAAATTGTGAAAATGGTCATGGCCGACCTCCCAGCCGCCGCGCCGGCCTCGACCGTTCAGCCGGGCCCGACCGGCGGCCCCTAGTCCCGGCCCACCAACTCGTCGAGCACCGCCGAAAGCCGGCGCAAGTCGGCTTCCGTCGACAGCCGGTGATCGCCGCCTTTGACAATCGCTGTCACGATGTCGGCGGACCGAACCTGGGCCGGGATTTTCAGGACATGGTCCAGCGGGACTACTTCGTCGCTGTCCCCATGGATGATCCGCACCGGGCCGTCGAAGGGCACCGGATCGCCCTGCAGCAGGTTGTGCCGTTCGGACTCTTCGATCAGGTTCAAGGTGATGGGATAGTCCTCGTCCGCATACTCCGACGGCCTGTCCCAGACGCCGTCCCGGTACAGCACGGCACGCACCTCTTCGGGCATGCTGGGCAGCATCAGCCGGGTCGGGAAGTCAGGGGCCGGCGCCAGCAGCACCAGACCGGCGACCCGTTCGGGGCGGGCCCGCGCCAGCAGCAACGCCATCCAGGCCCCCATGGACGATCCGACGATCACCTGCGGTCCTTGGGCAACCCGGTCCAGGACCGACAACGCATCACCGAACCAGATCCCGATCGTCCCGTCGGCAAACCTGCCCGTGGACGCGCCATGCCCCTGATAGTCGAAACGGGTGTAGGAGAGCCCCTGTCCTGCGGCATAACGGTCCAGATAAGTCGCCTTGTTCCCGTTCATGTCCGAATGAAAGCCGCAGCAGAACAGCAATCCCGGTCCGCGTCCCGGGCGGTGACGGTAGGCAAGACGAACGCCGTCTTCCAAATCCAAAAAAAGAACATCCTGTTCCAAAGTCTCATTCTCCCGGTTCGGCGAGGCTTGCGGCTTGGCGAATTTTCCGGTCTATAGCGCTCATGACGGCAATTCACCAGAACCGGCGGCGAAGCGGCCGTTCTTCCTTCCGATGAACGACGACACCGGGCCGGCCAGCAACACGGATCCCCAAACCCCCGGCATCCTGCAAGTGCTTCCCAGCCTGATCACCGGCGGGGCGGAACGCGGTGCCGTTGACGTGGCCATTGCCGCGAAAAAAGCGGGGATGCGGTCCTATGTTGCCTCAAGCGGCGGCCCGATGGTGCGGGAACTGATGCGGGCGGGGGTCGAGCATTTCGACCTTCCCGTGGACAGCAAAAACATCGTCACGATGTATCGCAATATCGGCCGGCTGGCCGACCTCGCGGAACGGCTGGACGTCGACATTCTGCACGCCAGAAGCCGAGCGCCCGCCTGGAGCGCGCTGAAAGCGGCGCGGCGGACCAAGCGGACGTTCCTGACGACCTTCCACGCCACCTATAACTTCAGCAACCCCCTGAAGAAGCTCTACAATTCCGTGATGGTCCGGGGCGATCGGGTGATCGCGATCAGCGAATTCATCCGCGACCATATGATCGCCCAATACAATATCGACTGGGCGCGCTTGCGGGTCATTCATCGGGGCATCGATCTGGAGATTTTCGACCCCAAGAAGGTTTCCGCCGAACGCGTGATCAAACTGGCGACGGAATGGCGCTTGCCGGACGGCGTTCCCGTGGTCGTCATGTCCGGACGACTGACCCGCTGGAAGGGTCAGATGCTTCTTTTGAAGGCTCTGCCAGAGTTGCAGGACCTGCAGTTCCGCTGCCTGTTTGTCGGGTCCGATCAAGGCCGGACCGGCTATCGCGAGGAATTGGAGGCGGAGGCCAAGCGCCTTGGTCTGGAAGGTTGCGTGCATATTGTCGGGAACTGCAACGACATGGCGGCAGCCTACAAACTGGCCGATGTGGTTGTGTCCGCCTCTACCGACCCGGAAGGCTTCGGGCGCGTCGCGGTCGAAGGACAGGCCCTGGGCCGTCCCGTTATCGCACCGGCGCACGGGGCTGCGCCCGAACAGATTGAGCATGGCAAGACGGGCTGGCTGTTCACGCCCGGCGATCCGTCGTCCGTCGCCGCCGCCCTGCGCGAGGCGTTGACGCTGGACGCGGACGCCCGGGAACGCCTGCATCACGCGGCGATCGAGAATGTCCGAACGCGTTTCACCAAGGAAGAAATGTGCCGGAAGACATTGGACGTCTATCGCGAACTGGCGGAACGCCGGCGCCTGAGGTAACCCGTGGCCCAATCCTCCGACGCGGTCGCAACCGGGCTGCCCGATGCCGATCGCATCCTGATCATCAAACTCGCCGCCCTGGGCGATTTCATCCAGGCCCTTGGGCCGATGCAGGCGATCCGCCAAGCCTATCCAGCCGCGCATCTGACGTTGTTGACCACGGCGCCCTACCGAGGATTGGCCGAGGCCAGCAGTCTGTTCGACACCATCCTGCTGGATGACAGGCCGTCGTTCTGGAACCTGCCTGGCGTCCTCGACCTTCGTCGCACGTTGCGCAACACAAAACCGGACTTCGTTTTCGATTTGCAGACATCGGACCGGTCATCGGCGTATTACAGGCTGTTCGCACCCGGAAAACCCCTGTGGTCCGGAATCGCCAAAGGATGTTCGCATCCGCACCGCAACCCTCACCGGGACCAGTTGCACACGATCGATCGGCAGCGGGAACAGCTTGCACAAGCCGGTGTTCCGAACGTCAGGCTGCCGGACCTGTCCTTTCTGCCCGACGTTGATCCGACGCAGTTCGGATTGCCGGAACGCTATGCCTTGCTGGCGCCCGGAGGTTCACCGGACCGGCCCAAGAAACGGTGGCCGGCGCTGCATTTCGCAGCGCTTGCCAATAGGCTGGCCGAGCATGGCCTTACGCCGGTAATCCTGGGCAGGGAACAAGAGGAAGGAGAAGCGGCCGCGGTCATTCTGGAGCAGTGCCCCGCGGCTCAATCGCTGCTCGACAAAACCTCGCTCCTGGAATTGGCGCCGCTGGCCCGTCGGGCTGTACTGGCGGTTGGGAATGATACCGGCCCGATGCATTTCATCGGACCCAGCAACTGCCCCAGCGTCGTTCTGTTTTCCGAAGACTCCAATCCCGCACTGTGCGCACCGCGTGGCGGGAAGGTCGGGGTTCTGGTGCGGCCCGACCTCAAGGATCTTCCGCCGGAAGACGTGATCGCGGCTTTGCCGATCCCGCCTTTGCCTTGACTTGAAACCGCTTATCGGTACAGTCCGCCGCGTTTTCAACAGCTGCAGACAACGGTCTTGGATCCATGCATGACGGGATCGACATTCCTTCGCTGATTGGTCGCCGCCGGACGAGAGTCCGCGGACCGTTCAGCTTGACCGGCACCCGAACCCCTTAGGGGGTCTTCTCCTCGTTGTCATAGACACGCAGACCGGCGCCGCTTGCGCCACGCCGGTTCCCAACAGTGCAATACGATAAAGACGTTAGGATTAAGTGAGATGGTTGCGATTACGCTACCCGACGGATCGGTCCGCGACTTCGACGGCGCCGTCACGGGCGCGGACCTTGCCGCATCGATCGGGCCGGGCCTGGCCAAGGCCGCCCTGGTTGTGAAAGTAAACGGTGACTTGTGGGACCTGAGCCGGCCCATTGAGGCGGATGCCCGCGTTGAGATTGTCACCAAGGATCATGAAGACGCCTTGGAAATCATCCGCCACGACGCCGCCCATGTCTTGGCCGAGGCGGTCCAGGAATTGTTCCCCGGCACGCAGATTACGTTCGGGCCGTCGACCGAAGACGGATTTTACTACGACTTCCATCGCGACGAACCCTTCTCCACGGAGGACTTCGAGAAGATCGAGGCCAAGATGGCCGAGATCGTGGACCGCAACGACCCCATTGTCCGCGAGGAATGGGACCGCGCCGACGCCATCGCCCACTTCAAGGAAGCGGGTGAGACGTTCAAGGCCGAATGGGTCGACGAATTGCCGTCGGGCGAACCGATCACGATCTACCGCCAAGGCGAGAACTGGCTCGATCTGTGCCGGGGGCCGCATTTGGCCTCGACGGGCAAGCTGCCTAAGGCTTTCAAGCTGATGAAGTTGGCGGGCGCCTATTGGCGCGGTGACCCGAACCGTCCGCAATTGCAGCGCATGTACGGTACGGCCTGGCGCAACGAGAAGGAACTGAAGGCGCATCTGACGCGGCTGGAAGAGGCGGAAAAACGGGACCACCGCAAGCTGGGCCGTGAGCTCGACCTTTTCCATATGCAGGAAGAAGCGATCGGATCGGTGTTCTGGCATCCGAAGGGCTGGACGATTTACCGCCAGGCCGAAGCCTATATGCGCAAACGTCTGGAGCAGGGCGGTTATGTCGAGGTGAAAACGCCGCAACTGGTCGACCGGATGCTGTGGGAAAAGTCGGGCCACTGGGACAAGTTCCGAGAGAACATGTTCGTGGCGGAAGTCGACGAAGTCGACCCGGAGCAGGACCCGGATGCCGGGCATCACGCCTACAACCGGCGCATGCTGGCGTTGAAACCGATGAACTGCCCCGGCCACGTGCAGGTCTTCCGGCAGGGCATCAAGTCCTACCGCGACCTGCCGCTGCGCATGGCCGAGTTCGGATCCTGCCATCGCTACGAACCCTCCGGCGCGTTGCACGGGCTGATGCGGGTGCGGGCCTTCACGCAAGACGACGCGCACATCTTCTGCACCGAAGATCAGATCGAGAGCGAGACGAAGATTTTCATCGATCTGCTGGCCTCGATATACCGCGACTTCGGGTTCGAGGACTTCGTGGTCAAGTTCTCGGACCGTCCCGAGGTGCGCGCCGGCGAAGACGACGTCTGGGACAAAGCCGAAACCGCGCTGAAGGATGCGACGACGGCCGCCGGGGTTGAAATGCTTCTGAACCCAGGTGAAGGGGCGTTTTACGGCCCGAAACTGGAATTCGTGCTGCGCGACGCCATTGGACGGGACTGGCAGTGCGGCACGTTGCAGGTCGACTTCGTGCTGCCGGAGCGTTTGGACGCGACCTATATTGCCGAGGACGGCGCGCGCCATCGGCCGGTGATGCTGCACCGGGCGATCCTGGGATCGTTCGAACGCTTCATCGGCATCCTGATCGAGCAGTATTCGGGACGCTTCCCGATGTGGCTGGCGCCGACCCAGACGGTGGTCGCCACCATCACATCGGACGCCAACGACTATGCGGAACGGGTTGCCGCCGCCTGCCGGGCCGTCGGGCTGCGGACCGAGGTCGATGTTCGCAACGAGAAGATCAACTACAAGGTCCGGGAGCACAGCCACATGAAGGTTCCGGTCATGTTGGTCGTCGGCAAACGCGAGGCCGAAGAGGGCACGGTCGCCATCCGGCGGCTGGGCGGCAAGGCGCAGGAAGTGCTGAGCCTCGATGACGCGCTCTCCGCGCTTTCTACCGACGCCCGTATGCCCGGCTAGACGTGCCCGGCATTTTGTCGGGATTGCCGCTTGTTACGGTGGACAGGGGCCTATGCGAAGCCTAATGTTCACCGTCGCAAGCGGGCCGCCTTTGGCGGCATTGCGTGTTTTTCCGAAACGATGGCTAGGCGGGAACGCCTACAGGAGGACATTATAAGAAGGCCATTTTTTGCACCGCCCCCAACGAAAGAAGGGCCGCGCGTGAATAACGAGATCAGTGCCCGGGAAGTCCGGTTGATCAGCGAGGACGGAGACAATGTCGGGGTGGTCCCGACCGACCAAGCCATAGAACGCGCCTTTGGCGTTGGGTTGGACTTGGTGGAGATCTCGCCCAACGCGGATCCGCCGGTGGCCAAGATTCTCGACTACGGGAAATACAAGTACGAAGCTCAGAAAAAGAAGAACGAAGCCCGGAAGAAACAAAAGGTCATTGAGGTCAAGGAAATCAAATTCCGGCCGAACATCGAACAGCACGACTATGACGTTAAAATGCGTTCGATGAACAAGTTCATCGACGAAGGTGACAAGGTCAAAGTCACCATGCGGTTCCGCGGTCGCGAGATGGCGCACCAGGAATTGGGCATGGAAGTGCTGAACAAGGTCAAAGCGGAAATGGACGAGAAAGCCAAGGTTGAGCAGCATCCGTCCATGGAAGGCCGCCAAATGACCATGGTGCTGGCGCCGCGCTAACCGCTGGGTCGCCAATCAAGCAAAAAGGGGTCCGCTTGCGGGCCCTTTTTTACGTGACGGCCGCGGCCTTCTTCGCGGCGCTTCTGCCGGAAAGGTAGGCCGCCGCCACCTGCGTTGCCCATTTCGGCACCGTTGCCTCCCCGGCGAAGAACAGCCGGTCGCCCACGGGCCGGGCAAGCTGACCGCGCTTCTTGTTGTGACCAACCTTGGAGGCGGCATAGGCGCCCCGGGCCCAGACATCCGCGCCCCAGTCGGTGAAATGACCTTTGACGAAATGCGCGCGTACGTCCGATCCGAAAATGCCGGCCAGATTGTCGAGCGCGGCTTCGACCGCCCCGTCAGGGTTGCCTGTCAGCTCCTTCGACATGTCGCCGCCGGAAAAGGTGATCACCAGATCGTGGCCGAACGGCCGCAGCAGATGATCCCATATACGCTCCGAGGCGCCATTTTGCGCATAAAGTGTATTAGTATTCGCATCTTCGAACAGGTTTCTATCGAACTGTAACGCGATTTTGTCCAAGACGCCCATGGGAATTGATGCATACGCATCCATCTTCCAGCCTGGAAGTCCCGGAGAGAAGGCCAACGAGCCATCCGCGATGATGTCCGTCGGCACCGTGACGATAACGGCCTGTGTCTCAATCGTTCCCTTTGCCGTTTCCACCCGGACGCCGGGGCCACTCCAATCGACCTTGGAGACCGGATTGCCGAGCGATACCGGAACCGGCCCCAAGGCCGCCAGGATCGCCGCCGCCAAGCCGTTCGGCACCATCCATTCGACGCCCGTTCCCGCCTGCGTATAGACATCGACCGCGGAAAGCGCGTCGGTCTCGACCCCGGCCTCGTACGGGCCGAACCGGGCATGGGCCAAGGCGTCGAAACGGTCGGACGGCGGCGCCAGAGCCGCCACCGAACGGTCCCGACCCTCCAACTCATCCTCGCTTCTGTCGATCGCATCCGCCAGGGCGTCATACGCGTCGTAGGCCGCTTCATAGGCTTCGTCGCTGGCATCCTCACCGTCCAGAACCAGCCAGAATTCCCGCGCGCCCTCGTCAAACGTCTCGAACCCCGCTTGCTGAACAAGCGGGGTGACCGGATTGATGTCCGCGGAATGCAGCCAGGCGCAGCCGTGATCGTATGGTACGCCGAAGATTTTGGATTCGGTATAAGCGCGTCCACCGACCCGGTCGCGCGCCTCGACCACCAGGACGGATTTCCCGGCGGCGGCCAGATCCCGCGCCGCCGTAATCCCGGCAATACCGGCCCCGATCACCACCACGTCCGGATTGCTGGGAAGCGCCGCGCGCGACACCGCCCCAAGAAGCGGCAGAGCCGCCAGGCCGCCCAAGCCCGCAACCACCCGGCGGCGGTTCGTCCCGCTGTCTCTACTGCGTCCCCGCATGGCGCTTCATCCTTATCTTTTTTGCAGCGACGACTGTGGCACGAACCGTTTATTAGCGCCGCCTATTTTTTGCCTCCCTCGACAGAGGCGCGGCCAAAGGGCATAAGAGTCTCAAGGGGATGGTCATATGAGAGCAGTCATGAAGAATACGTCCTTCGCGGCGGCGGTCGCGCTGGTATTGGGGTTGGCCGGGGCGCCCGCGCAGGCCGACGACGCAGAGGTTTATCTGGGTCTGAAGGGCGTCGGCGGGTTCGCCAAGCTCGAGGATGTCAAAACCACGGGCGTAACCGCCTTGCAGATCAACAATGACGACGATCAGGTCGCCGGACTCTCCGGGGTTCTCGGCTACCGGTTCGCGAACATCCCGCTGCGGACGGAAGCCGAGTTGGGCTACCGTTTCCGCTTCGATTTCGACGCGCGCGACAATGGCCCGCCGACTATCGGCTATGAGAACAACCTCAGCACTCTGACCGCTTTGGTGAACGTGGCATGGGAAATCCGGCACTTCGGTCCCGATTGGGTGCCCTATCTTGGCGCCACTTTCGGCTGGTCGCGGAACAGCTCGGACATTGAACGCAACAGCTTCGTCGCCGCCATCACGTCGACCGAGAACGACACCGACAATCTGGCCCTGGGCATCAATGCGGGTTTCCTTTGGAACGTTTCCGACAATTTCGCGCTGGAACTGGGATATCGAATGATCAATCTGGGCGAGGTTGAGTCGGGCACCTTGGCGGGCGGCGAGACGATCAATGCGGAGAACTACATCTCCAACGAGGCGATTTTCTCTCTGAACTACAGGTTCTAGCGCCAGATGAGCGACGGTCCCCTTTTCCGTTACCGAGACCTGAAACACGACGGGACACTGAACGAAGACCCGCTCCAGGAGTTGGCCGCGGAGAAGTTCCAGAGCTTGCATCACGCCTTGAAGGGCTACGCCGCCCAGACCGGGCCATCCAGCTGGAAGGAACGTCTGGGACTAGGCCGCCGCCGCGCGGACCCGCCGCAAGGCCTCTATATCTATGGCGGTGTCGGACGCGGAAAGAGCATGCTGATGGACCTGTTCTACGACCAGGTTCCGATGCAGGCGAAGCGCCGTGTGCATTTCCACGAATTCATGATCGAAACGCACAGCAAGGTGCACGCCTGGCGTCAGGCGCAAAAAGAGCGCGCCACCAAGGAAACCGATCCGCTGCCGAAGATAGCGAAAGAGCTGGCGGACGATGTTACGCTGCTGTGTTTCGATGAATTCCACGTCACCGATATTGCGGACGCGATGATCCTGGGACGCCTGTTCGAACATCTGTTCGAAGCCGGCGTCGTGGTCGTCGCCACCTCGAACTGGCCGCCGGACGACCTCTATAAGGACGGCCTGCAGCGGTCGAGCTTTCTGCCCTTCATAGACCTGCTCAAGCAGCGGCTGGATGTCCTGCATTTGGATTCGCCCACAGACTACCGTCTGATCCGCCTGAAAAGCCTGAAGATCTATCACGCGCCGCTAGGACCGGCGGCAACAAGGCAGCTGGAAAAAGCCTTCGCCGACCTGACCGAGGGCGCCCTGGTGGAAGCGGACGAAATCGAAGTTCGCGGACGGAGCATTCCCGTCGGCCGGGCCGCTCGGGGCGTCGCCTGGTTCTCCTTCGCGGAACTGTGCGAACAGCCGCGCGGCGCGGAAGACTATATCGCGGTCGCCGGACGGTATCACACGCTGATCCTGGACGGCGTTCCGAAACTGCCCGAATCCAAACGGAACGAGGCGAAACGCTTCATGACGCTGATCGACGCCCTGTACGAGCACAAGGTCAACATCGTGATGGCGGCGGATGCCGCCCCCCACGATCTTTACCGTGAAGGCACGCACGCCTTTGAGTTCGAACGCACGGTCTCCCGCCTTATGGAGATGCAATCCGCGGAATATATGGACTCACCCCATCGGCGGACGGCCGAGGCGGACGCGGACTTGCTGGCGGCGGATCAGGCTTCAACGGAAGTTCCGTCGTTGACTTAACCGTGGTCATCGCCATGGTCGTCGTCATGTCCCAGATCGTGGAGATACGCACCAGCCGGCTGTGCACATTCTCTTCGTAGTCTTCCATCGACCGCACCGCGACCTTCAGCACATAGTCCCGATCTCCCAGGACCTTGTAGCACTCCAAGATGCGTGGGATGTGCTGAACGGCTTCTTCGAACGCTTCCAGCACCGACGGCGTCGGCGGACGCATCTTGACTTGCACGAACAAAAGAACCGGGAAGCCGAGCGCCTTGGGATCCAGCAGCGCCGCGCGCTTGGCGATGACACCCTGATCTTCCAGGCGCCGAATCCGCCGCCAGCACGGGGATTGGCTAAGACCGACGCGCTCGGCGATCTCATTGGTCGCCATGGTGGCGTCCTGCTGCAACAGATCCAGGATCTTCCGATCCAAGTCATCCAGATCTACCGGCATTTCTATCCTTCAACAGAAAACTTCATGCATAATTTATCGAAACTGGATGTGTTTTTCCAGACATGTTGCATACACCTGCCACAACTTTCGACCTATGCTATGTCTTCAATCTCAGATCCTGGAGGGGTGCCGATATGGATAACCGCGCCGATTGGTTCGAAACCGCGAACGATGCCACCAAAGTGTTGCTGCAACTGAGCCAGCGGCCGGAGGTCATTTCCCTCGCCGGCGGCATGCCGGCCCCGGAAATCTTCCCCTCGGATGCCGTCGCGGCAGCTTTCGACCGGGCGATCCGGCAGAACCCGGCGCGGTCGCTGCAATACGGACCGGCGGAAGGCATCGGCCCGTTGCGGGAAACGGTAGCCGAGAAGCTCCGCCAGGACGGCCTGCCGGTCGAAGCGGATAACATCATAATCACCACCGGCAGCCAGCAGGGCCTGGTCTTGATCGGCCAGACGCTTCTAAACCGGGGCGACGGCATTGCGTTGGACGAACCCACCTTTCTAGGCGCGCTGGACGCTTGGCGGCCGGCCTCCCCAACCTACACGGCCATCGACTGGAGCGGGAACACCCCAACCTTCGCGCCGGCCGGCGCCGCGACGCCGAAATTCGCCTATGCGCTGCCGAATTTCCGCAATCCGACCGGCGAGACCATGCCGCTGGCACAGCGCCAGGCCCTGGTCGACGCCGCCAAACGCGACAGCGTGATTCTGCTGGAAGACAATCCCTATGGAGCGCTGCGCTTTGAGGGCGAACAGCCCGCTTCCTTGCTGTCCCTGGGCGCGGGGGACGGCCCCTATGACGGCCCTGTCGTCTATATGGGCACGGTTTCGAAGACCTTGGCGCCGGCCCTGCGCGTCGGTTGGATCGCCGCTCCGGCCGGCATGGTCGACTCGCTGATCGTCGCGAAACAAGGTCTTGATCTGTGTACCAGCCCGCTCAACCAGTATGCGGCCCTCAACCTGATCGAGTCCGGGGTGGAAGAAGAAACCTCAAAAGCCGCGCAGACACTGTACCGGTCCAGGCGCGACGCCATGTTGGACGCCTTGAGGCAGTTCATGCCGGAAAATGTTTCCTGGACCCAGCCGGAAGGCGGCATGTTCATCTGGGTCACCTTGCCGGAGACACTGGATTCCCAGCAGGTTTTCGACGCCGCCGCGTCGGCGGGCGTCGGGATCGTCCCGGGATCGGTCTTCTATGCGATGAACCCGGTTCGGAACACCATCCGGCTGAACTTCACCAACACGTCCGAGGACAAGATCCGAACCGCCGTCGAACGGCTTGGCCAAGTCTTGCAGGCACAGCATCAGGCCGCGGCCTAGATCATACCTCGCCGATTGACCCGCTCGCCCGGTCCGGCTATCTAGTCGGTCCGGCGGCCAGCGGGCCGCGTTTGGTGCTGCCCTTGTGGCGGAATTGGTAGACGCGACGGATTCAAAATCCGTTTCCCGTACGGGAGTGAGAGTTCGAGTCTCTCCGAGGGCACCACGCGCTCCTACAGCGAAGAGATAGCGCAACGACAAATCAGGCTGAGAGCGAGGGGCTCGGGGGAAAAACATCCCATTCTCTCGTGGTGCGCCATACCTAAGACTCGGTTTCGAGACGCTTTTGGATGCTTCGCCATAAGGGCAAAGTCGATCATCATGCAATCTGATTGTCGTTTCCGCGCCGTTGCTGTAGGGACTTAACGAGCGCCTTGGTTGACGGGGCGCTTTTTCGGGAGCAACCGCACGGATCGTGGGCAGAGGCGCGTGAGCATTCATTTGTATCAGAACGACCTGCCGGACAGCCTGGACTTGGGCTCGGTGGTGGCGGTCGATACCGAAACCCAGGGGCTGAATCTTTTGCGCGACCGGCTTTGCGTTGTGCAGTTATCGTCCGGCGATGGCGTCAGCCACCTTGTTCAGTTCGCCGACCGAAACTACGACGCGCCCAATTTGCGTCGGCTACTGGCCGATGACGGGGTCATGAAGATTCTGCAATACGCCCGTTTCGATCTGGCGATCATCAAGCAGAATCTCGGCGTCACGATGCAGCCTGTTTATTGCACCAAGATCGCCTCGAAACTGGTCCGCACCTACACCGACAGACATGGGCTGTCACAACTGTGTAAGGAATTGCTGCAGATCGAGCTGTCGAAACAGCAACAATCGTCCGACTGGGCGGCCGCCGAATTGAGCGAAGCCCAATTGTCCTATGCCGCGGCCGACGTTCTGTATCTGCACAAGCTGAAAGAAAAGCTCGACGCAATGCTTGCCCGGGAAGGCCGTACAGAGCTGGCCCGCGCCTGTTTCGACTTTTTGCCGACCCGCGCCGAGCTTGATCTCGCAGGATGGCAGGAAACAGATATTTTTGCCCATAACTGATCCGGCGCGGCTGGCCCGCGGACCGGACGATGTAGAACGACGACAAACATGACATCTACGGCGCCAAGCATGGTCGCGGACGACGACGCCAGGGTCGGTGCGGATCTGGCGGTCGCCCGTCAGGTTCTGAATCAAGAAAGCAAGGCCGTCGACGCGCTGGCGGCCTCGTTGGATGCCCGCTTCTCCAAGGCGCTCGACGTGCTGATGGCCGTTACCGGCCGGGTCATTGTGACCGGCATGGGCAAAAGCGGCCATGTCGGGCGCAAGATCGCCGCCACCTTCGCCTCCACCGGAACGCCGAGCCAGTTCGTACATCCCGCCGAAGCCAGCCATGGCGATTTGGGCATGATCACGGCGGAAGACGCCGTATTGGCAATCTCCAATTCCGGCGAAGCTATGGAATTGAGCGATACGCTGGAATATTGCAAACGTTTCGATATTCCGCTGATCACCATCAGTTCCAAGCCCGGCAGCACCCTGGACTCCTTCGCGACGGTCGGCCTGTTGATCCCGGACCTGCCCGAAGCAGGCAGCATGCCGCTGGCGCCGACGACCTCCACCACCACCACGATCGCGCTGGGCGATGCCCTGGCTGTCGCGTTGCTGGAGCGTCGCGGCTTTACCGCCAGCCATTTTCGCGTCTTCCATCCGGGCGGCAAGCTGGGTCAGCGGCTGCTGCGGATCAGCGACCTGATGCACGGTCTCTCGGAGGTCCCGACCGTCGGCCCGGAGACCATCATGTCGGAAGCCATCGTGGAGATGACCAAGAAGCGCTTCGGCTGTGTCGGTGTGCTGGATGCGGATGGCGGCCTGAGCGGCATCATCACCGACGGCGACTTGAGCCGCCATATGTCAGACACAATATTGTCCGAAAGAGCGTCCAGCATCATGACGCCCAATCCGGTGACCACCGCACCGGACGCCCTGGCGATGGAGGTTTTCGGCCAAATGAACGAGCGGAAGATCGGCGCCGTGTTCGTCCTAGAGGATGGCAAACCGGTTGGTATCGTGCACTTGCATGATATGATCCGGGCAGGAATCACCTAGCCGACAGGCGTGTGCCGAACTGGATTATGGTGGCTGTAGAGAAATCGTCCGACACCGCGCCCGCGGGATATCACATCCCGCTCGGCGCCCGCAGTACACGGATCGACCGCAGTTACGGCCGGTTCGTGCAGCTGTTGAAATTGGCGCTGCCGACCTTGGCGGTGATGCTGGTAGCCCTGCTGGTCGCCTGGCCCTATTTCAGCGAGGAAGCGACGGAAACAGGGATGCAGCTCTTGGATATCGATGAAACCTCGCCGGACTCCATGCAGCTCTCAAATGCCCGGTACCAGGGATTGGACGACCAAAACCAGCCCTACACCATTACCGCGGACAAGATCCGCCAGCAGAACCTCGACTCCGCGGCGGTCAATCTTGAAGGGCCCAAGGCGGACATCATGCTGGAAGATCAAAGCTGGGCCGCGATCACGGCGCTCACCGGCGTCTATGACCGGGACACGCAGGTTCTCTCCCTGAATGGCGATGTGAATTTCTTCCACGATCTGGGGTACGAGATCCGAACCCAGTCGGCCCGTCTGCGTCTGGATCAAGGCAGCGCCGCGGGCGACGAACCGATTGAAGGACAAGGCCCGTTCGGGTCCTTCAACGCGGAAGGGTTCGAGGTGATCGACCGCGGTGCGCGCGTTCTGCTGACCGGAAAATCCAAACTGATCATCTATCCGGATGCGACCGAGTGAGGATTCAGCAATGAAGGGTTGGCAGGCATATCGGCAGTGGGCGCCGCGGCGCTGGCTGAAACTGGCCCTCTGCACCGCGGTGGCCGGAACCATCGCTGTGCCGCTATACGCTCAAGGGCTGTTGAATTCGGACTCCGGCGGCGAAACGCCGGTGGAGATCGAAGCCGACGACGGTATCGAATGGCTGCGCGACCAACGCCAATACATCGCCCGCGGCAACGCCAGCGCCGCGCGCAGCGGCGTGGTGCTGACGGCCGACACGCTGACGGCGCACTATCGCGGCGGCGAAGGGAACGAGAAGCAGGTGATCTACCGCTTGGACGCGGACGCCAACGTGGTGATCACCTCCGGCGACACGCAGGCGGAAGGCGACAAGGGCGTCTACCATATCGACGACAAGGTCGCGGTGCTGGTCGGCGACAATCTGCGCATGGTGAACGAACGGGCGACCATCACGGCGCGAGATTCGCTGGAATACTGGGACGAACGGCAGTTGGCCGTGGCGCGCGGCGAGGCGACCGTCGTCGAAAACGACAACCGGCTGGTCGCCGACATCCTGACCGCGCACATTAAACCCAACGCTCAGGGCAAGCAGGAGGTCGAACGGATCGACGCCCTGGGCGGCGTCCACATTTCCACCAAGACGGAGATCATCCGCGGTAAGGAAGGCGTCTACGAGGTTCCGAAACAGATCGCCACCGTCTGCGGCGACGTGAAGATCACCCGCGGCGAGAACCAGCTGAACGGCGACTGCGCCGTGGTGGATCTGAAAACCGGCCGGTCGCGCCTGTCCGGCGGTCAAGGCAAGGTAAAGGGCCTGATCCTGCCCAGCCAATAGAGCGGCCGGGCGGCGCCGGGGCATGCAAATTCCGTACCTTGATTGCCCTCAAGCATCGTACTAGGTTGAAAAACAAGTGAGTCGGCCCGGTCCGCCCCGTGGCGTCGCGCCGGACGGCCTCGCTTTTTCGGTACTGAGGAGTGCACGAACTTCATGGACGGTCGCGAGACACCAGACGGCGAACAGCCCGGGACGGGCAGCGATCGGCGCGTGAACCGTGATCGCCGCAAATGCGGGACGGGAGACTCGCCGAACGACGGGCCGGCGCCATCGGCCGACGTCTCCGAGATCGCCGATTTCCGCCAGACGGTGACCGACGGCGAAATGACCGGCCCCCGCATGGTGCTCCAGAACAAAGGACTGGAAGTCCAGTCCCTTGGCAAACAGTTCAAGAAACGCCCGGTTCTGCGCGATGTGTCGCTATGCGTGCAGCGCGGGGAGGCCGTCGGTCTGCTGGGCCCGAACGGGGCGGGGAAGACCACGTGTTTCTACATCATCACGGGCCTGATCGCTGCCGATTACGGCGAGATCTTTCTGGACGGCCAGGACATTACCGAGCTGCCTATGTATCGCCGGGCGCGGTTGGGCGTCGGGTACCTGCCGCAGGAAGCGTCGATCTTCCGCGGTCTGACCGTGGAGCAAAACATCCGCGCGGTCTTGGAACTGGTCGAGAAGAAACAGGACCGGCGTGAGGCCACGCTGGAAGCCTTGATGGCGGAGTTCTCGATCAGCCATCTGCGGCGCACCCCGGCCGTGGCCTTGTCCGGCGGGGAACGCCGGCGGCTCGAAATCGCGCGGGCGCTTGCCTGCCAGCCGAATTTCATACTGCTCGACGAACCTCTGGCGGGGATCGACCCAATCGCCGTCCGCGACATTCGGGAACTGGTCAGCCACCTGAAAGACCGCGGCATCGGCGTCCTGATCACGGACCATAATGTCCGCGAGACCCTGGATATCGTCGACCGCGCCTACATCCTGCATGACGGCAACGTTCTGATGGAGGGCACGCCCTCGGAAATCGTCGCCAACCAGGAAGTGCGCCGGGTGTATCTTGGCGACCGATTCAGTTTGTAGGCGGAGCCGCGCGTCATGGCGATGACCCCCCGCTTGGACATGCGTCAAAGCCAGAACCTGGTGATGACGCCGCAGCTTCAGCAGGCGATCAAACTTCTGCAGCTCAGCAATATCGAAGTCGCCACTTTCGTTGAAACCGAGCTTGAGCAGAACCCGATGCTGGAGCGCGACGAAGGTCAGAACGACCCGGTGCGCGGCCAGGCCGAACGCAGCGATCCTTTCGAGAACAGCGAGCGGCCCGCCGAAGGCAAGGGCGACAGTCTGGAACTGCTTCAGCCGAACGGCCTGACGGAACAGGAAGCGTCCCCCTTGGACACGGACTACAGCAACCAGTACGACGGCGAGATCGCCGGTCCCGGTGCGCCGGAAGGCAGCGGGGACAGCCAGTACTGGCAAGGCACTTCCGGCGGGGGGCGGGGCTTTGACGGCGATCTTGGCGACTTCGAGTCAACCTTGACCCGTGAGAAATCGCTGCGCGAGCATCTGCTCGATCAGCTGACGGTGGATATTCAGAACCCTACGGACCGGATCATCGGGTCGGCCATGATCGACATGCTGGACGATGCGGGCTGGCTCAGCAGCGACCTCGGCCAGGTTGCCGAGATGCTGGGCTGCGGCACCGAGGATATCGAGCGCGTTCTGGCGGTGCTGCAAGGCTTCGATCCGGCCGGCATCTTCGCCCGCGACCTGCAGGAATGCCTGGCGCTGCAGCTCAAGGAGCGGGACCGGTACGACCCGGCGATGGCCAAGCTGATCGACAATCTGGACCTGCTGGCGGCCCGTGACGGCAAAAGCCTGATGAAAATCTGCGGTGTCGATGCCGAAGACATGGCCGAGATGGCCGCCGAGATCCGGGCGCTGAACCCGAAGCCGGCAACGCTGTTCGACGATGTCGTCGCCCAGCCTGTAACGCCGGATGTGCTGATGCGGCGCACCGAGGACGGCCAGTGGCTGGTGGAACTCAACCCGGAGACCATGCCGCGGGTGCTGGTGAATGACAGCTATTTCGCCAAGGTCAGCAAGGAATCCCGGTCCAAGGACGAAAACGAATATCTGACCGAGCGCTATCAGTCGGCCAACTGGCTGGTCAAAAGCCTGCATCAGCGCGCGACGACCATCATCAAGGTCGCCAGCGAAATCGTCCGCCAGCAGCACGGCTTCTTCGATCATGGGGTCAGTTATCTGCGGCCGCTGGTGCTGCGCGATATCGCTGAGGCGATCGAGATGCACGAAAGCACGGTCAGCCGGGTTACCAGCAACAAATACATCGCCACCCCGCGCGGTCTGTTCGAATTGAAGTATTTCTTCACCTCCGCGATCGCCAGCACCGCGGGCGGCGAGACCCATTCCGCCGAGTCGGTGCGCCACCGGATCAAAGCGCTGATCGACGACGAACCGCCGGAGAAAATTCTGTCCGACGACCGGATCGTGGAAATCCTAAAGGAAGAGGGCATCGACATCGCCCGCCGGACGGTGGCGAAGTACCGGGAATCGATGAAAATCGCCTCCTCCGTCCAGCGCCGGCGGCAGAAACGGGGCACCATTTAATTTTCTTTGCGGTTCCGGCCCGCTGTCGCTATATACGCGTCTCCAGCCCGCGCGCCTCAGCGCGGCGCGCCACACAGGCGAAGCACCCGTAGCTCAGCTGGATAGAGCGCTGCCCTCCGAAGGCAGAGGTCAGAGGTTCGAATCCTCTCGGGTGCGCCACGCTTTCAAGCAGCGAAGCGGTAGAGCAAATATAAGATAGATCACAGATCTGATCGTCGCCCGGGTTCGAAGTTTCTCCCTCCGGGCGCGCCACACTCTCAAGAAGCGACCGGGCGCTTTTCACCGTCCCAGGGATGGTTTCCGGGGGTGGGCCGTCAGTCTTGGGGCGTGGGGCGGTTATAGCTGTAGACCATGATGAACTTCAGTACCCGCTGCTCGTCGAGCAAGGGCAGAAATAGCGAGATATCTTCAACGAACACGCCGTTCTTCTTGGCAAACCGGTCGAGAACGCAGACCGGCTCCCGAGCGTCCAACAGGGCCCGATAGTTGCCGATTACATCTTCCAGCGCTGCGCCGAAGAACCCTTCCGCAATGGTCTTGCCGGTGGGGTCGTAGCCGCGCGTTTCCACTTCTTCGGTCCCGACAAGCCGGTATGTCAGACTGTCTTCAGCTTGGTCGTACTGGACGATTTGAATGCGCGGCAAGGCGGCGGGGACAGCGATCGGATCGAAGTCCTTTCTCAAGGGGATATCATTAACCCCCTTCAGACCGTTCCAATAGGCAAGCAACACCGCGCCTTGCGGATCGAGTTCCCGCTCGATCGCCTTGCCCGATATCCGGCGAAGATATTGAGACTTCGACACCGTCCCGCCCCCTTAAGACTTCTATAGCATAGTCCAAAAGTGGCAGGAGACTAGCCCGGCGGCGACAAGATCTTTTCGGCATCGCCGCTACGTTGCGGCGTTCGATTTACATCCTGTCCCCTTAAACCTTGTCCAAGGCCTCAAGGAACCTCTCCTTCTCCTGTGGGTGCATGAAGATCGACTGCTCCCGGTAGGGAAAATTCTTGTCCCTCACCTCGTCGTGAAACGCCTTCAGGGCGGAGACGCGCTCCTCGTACATCTGTCTATGCAACCGGCCCAGATTGCCGAAGGCGTAGGCGTGTTTGGGCGGCTTCTCTTCCTCGCTGTCCTCGCCGCAGATGTCGGCGACAAATGACATGATCGCGTCGCCGGCATTCCCCGAACCGAGAGAGAATGTCACGATCGAGGTCTTCTCGTTGACAGCGGCAAGGAACTCTTCGGCGATGCATTCCACTTCTACAGCAAAGACACCGGCATCCTCCATGCGCTTCAAGGTCCGGTATATCTCCATGGCCTCGTCCGCGGTGCGGCCCCAGCCGCGCAAACCCCCGGACCAGTGACTGAAGGTCGGAATCAAGCCGATATGGCTTTGCACGGGGATGCCTTCCTTCGCCAGCATTTCGATGACGTCGTAGGAGCGCAGCGTGTAATACATATCGCCGCCTTTCCCCATCAGATCCACCGCATGGGCCAGGATTTCATCCGGCGTGCCGAATTGCTTCCAGGTACTCCCCACCCCCATGAAATGGCTTGGCGCGATCTCTCGCGCTTCCTCAAGCTGTTCGGCCCAGACCACCAGAAGATCGATCCCCGCCTCCACACACGCCTTGATCTCGGTCGCGTTCGCCGGGTTGCTCATGGAGAGCCGCTTGCCGGACCCTTTCAGCGCTTTTAAGTCCGCCACGGTATAGTTCCGTTGCGCTGGTTTGCGCCCGAAGTCGTAAATCCGTTTCATCACCTTGCTCCCTGAAGAACCCCTGATTCTCGCCCCATTCCGTCCGGCCGTTTCACCCGAAGACAACCGCCGCGGTGCGCTCCGCCCATGGCGAGAGTTTTTCCGTCCGGAGAGGAGGCTTCACGGTAGGAGACGGCACAGCCGCAACGCATTCACTTTAGGCCTCGCCTTCCGGGGAACCGGCCTGGGGCGGCTTTGAAGGCAACTCCACGGTAACGGAAGTCCCGACACCAACCTCGCTTTCAAGGATTAGGCGTCCACCCAGCCAATCGATGTTCTGCTGCACAATGGCAAGTCCCAGACCGGTGCCGCTGCCGGCGATGTCCGACGACAGATGCGCGCGGTAGAAGGGCTCTGTCACCCGCGCCAGCTTGTTCGCCGGTATGCCGATCCCGGTATCCACCACCGAGAGTCTCACACCGGAACCGGACGCACCGCCCTCTATCCGGACCGACCCTTCATTGGTGTATTTGACGGCATTGGACAAAAGATTGACGAAGATCTGTTTCACCGCCTTTTCGTCTGTGTCGATCTCCAAACGATCCGCAGCCAATGCTGTTTCCAGGACCAAACCATCGGCCCCGGCGGCCAGGCGCACTTCCGAAAGGCAGGCTTTCAGCAGAGCAACAAGATCGATGCGGGCGACATGCCGCTTTCTGGCGCTGTCTTGATCGGCCGAGATCTGCAGCAGGTCGTCTACAAGCGAGAGCATTCGTTGACCACTGCCGCGTATCGTTTCGGCATAGTCCCGGCGCTTCTCTTCCGAGAGCTCTATCGTGGACGCCCCCAACAGGATTTCGGAAAAGCCGATGATCGCGTTCAGCGGCGTTCTCAGTTCGTGACTGGCCGTCGCCATCAGACGCGCCTTGGCCGCATTCGCCTCTTCTGTTTCCTGCAGCGCTTTCGTCAACGCGCGCTGGCGGTCGGTCAGCACGTCGTCCCGCACCTCGATCGCCTTGGCCATGCGGGTCAAGGATTCCGAGAGCAAACCGATTTCGTCATTCCCGCCGGCCGCGGCCTTCCCCGCTTTGAAGCTGGTTTGGAAGTTGCTGACAAATCCGACCAGATGGCGGATTGGCGCGATCACACTGACCTGCAGCACGAAGACCGTCACCAGCAGGTAAACGATCAGGAACACAAAGGCCGCCAACAGTATGGATCCGGCAACCTCATCCTGGGAAATCTCGACCCGTTCCAGCGTGACCCAGAGTTCGATGCTGCCCGCGATCTCCCTGCCGACATGGATCGGTGTGGTGACGCGGCTGAAACGCTGCCCATCCACGTAGACGATTTCGCTTAGTATGGCGTCTTGATCGATGGACCGCAGATTTTGCTCATGTGTACGCACGCCGGCACGGCCTTGGGCCGTCGACAGGCGCGTGAAGAGTTGATCGCCGCGAAGTTCGGCGATATCGATTCGAACCACGTCCGGGTTCAACCACATCGTCTTCTGCAGCGTATTCCACAGTCTCGTTTCGTCTTTCAGATCTCCCGCGACCTGAAACTGCACATCGAGAAGCTGCGCCATCAGGCGCGTATTGTCTTCGAAAGAGTCGGCTATGGTTTCTCGCGCTCTGTCGGTTCCAAAATACACAAACGGCGGAAAAATTATGAACGCCGACAGCACAATTCCCAAAAGAAACTTTCGGGTTAATGTCGAAGTTCGGCCTAGCCTGAGTTCCTGCACGCTTACCTCACACTTCGACTGACTTATCGAAGTGACGCTTCCCTAGCCGCCGGCCTGACCCTGGAAACCGCACGGTCACCCTATTTTTCGATATGATGTTTGATAATGTCGGCCAGACGGCCGTCGCGCTTCATTTCACGAAGCCGCCTGTCGACCACCCGCATCAGATCGGCGTTTCCGATATTGGCGACAATCCCGTAGTAGTTCTGCAATAGCGGGTCACCCAAAATCCGAACCGGAAGATCGGTGCGGACAAGGAAATGCACCACGGCGGAATCGATTACACCCTTCTCGAGATCCTCCAGGCGCTTGTCATTATCGGTGTAAATACGAGCCGTCAGACCCTTGAGAATGTCGGATTCCTGAACCAGCTTTTCTCCGAGCGTCCCCTTCAAGACGCCTATCGTTCCGCCATCGAGGTCCTCGATGGACGCTACCGCCGTATTGTCCTTGCTGACCGCAACGACGGTACTCGCGCTGAGGTAGGGTGCGCTGAAACGCATGCGCTGCTGCCGTTCCGGCGTTATGGTCACCGCGGAAAGAAGAAGATCGACCTCATTGCCGTCCAGCGCCGAGAACAGACTGTCGAACGGCATCGCTTCGAACCTCGCCTCCACGCCCAGCGCGTCGGCCATTTCCTTGGCGATGTCGATGTCGATCCCGGCGGGTCGGCCGTCCTTGTCGTAAAACTCCATAACGCCATAGGGGATATCGACGCCGATGCTGAGATACCCGCTTTGACTGATCGTTTTTGTATTTCGAAACTCGCCGGCGTTGGCCGAAAGGACCATGAAAGGAACCATCGCCAGAAAAAAGATGAACCCAGCGCACGCGCGCGGGTCGACCAGTCCGCGGACCATTACCTCTCTCCTCCCCACTGCCGTTGTTGTCAGCAAGCGGGCGGCACCCACCCCTCACCTTTTCTTCAGTGGCACTCGACACAGAGTTACATAGGTTTCCTCTAATTTTGAAGCATCTAATGCGACCGTTTGGCCTTTTGGCCGGTCGTCCGCCACAGAAGACGACAGCCCCGTCGAAGGGAAATGGCATCGTCGAGGTCGCGCCCACTGTGCCCACTGTGCCCATTTTGCTTCAGTAAGAGGGCCCGGAGACTCGGTGGGCGCGCCTTGGATCAACCGCAAACAAGGTAAGCAGATGCCCTCCCTTGGATCATCGTAACAATCCGCGAAACACCGTCCGGCCGGTTGCGCTGACGCAAAGGCATCTCAGAGGAGCGCCCTTCCCAAGCATGTGACCTGGCGTCAATCGAGGCCCTCGTCCCAATAGGGCGACGCCCCAAACCGCTGGATCAGATGGTCGACGAATGCCCTGACTTTCTGCGACCCGCGGCGATTGGGCAGATAGACCGCATGGATGGCGCTGTCGGTTTCCCGGTGCCCCGCAATCCAACCCGGCATCAGCTGTATGAGGCGGCCCGCCCTGATATCCTCGCCCACAAGCCAACTGGGCAACATGACAATGCCCGCGCCATCGGTTGCCGCTTGACGCAGTACCTCGGAATTGTTGGCAACCATGGTTCCATCGACCCTGATCGCATGTGCATCCCCGCCTTTCTCCAGCCGCCAGGTCCTGTCTCCGTCCTCGAAGGTAAAACAAAGGCAGTTATGCCGCGTCAGGTCATTCGGATGGTCGGGGCTGCCGTGCTCGCTGAGATAGCGGGGGCTCGCGCAGATCAGGCGGCGGTTCGGGGCCAGACGCCGCGCGATGAGGCTCGCGGTTTCAAGGACGCCAATCCTGACCGCGACATCCACGCGGTCTTCGACAAGGTTGACGACACCATCCTCCATCCGCAGATCCAAGCTGATTTTGGGATAGGCTCTCATGAACTGGCCCATGGCCGGCGCGACATGCATCGATGCAAAGGCTGTCGGCATGGAAACGCGGAGCCGCCCGCGCGGGGCGCCGCCGGATTCGCTGACGCTGCGATTGGCGTCATCCAGACCATCCAGGATCACCGTGACCCGCTCCAAGTATCTTACCCCCGCATCGGTCAAGGTCACGCTGCGTGTCGACCGGTTCAGCAGTTGAACGCCCAACGACGCCTCCAAGTTATTCACTTGCCGTGTCAGGGACGACGTTACCTGCAGCATGCGTCTCGCAGCCGGTGCAAAACCACCTTCCTCGACAACAGCGCGAAACGCGCGCAAGGCAGCGAGTTGGTCCATTTGCCTCATTCTCCGTTCGGGTGCTCTGCACAGGGTGACGGCGCTACCACAGCCACTCTCATTATTGCATAAAACGCAAAGCTGATCACATTTTCTTCTAAATTATTTTCAAACAAGAAGATGATTATTGTGATGGAAAGCAGACACAAATGGTCATTCTTGGAGATCCCCCATGGCCCTGAATCCTTCGACCGAGAACCGCGCCATCGTGATCGGTGGCTCCCTCGGAGGCCTGTTCGCAGGCAACATGCTCAAGAAAGCGGGTTGGCACGTCGATATCTACGAAAGATCCGCTCATGATTTGGACAGTCGTGGCGGCGGCATCGTGCTCCAGCCCGATGTCGTGGAGGTCCTTCGGGAAGCAGGCGTCGATACCGAAGGTATGGAATTGGGGGTCCGCTCCCGGAACCGCATCGTCTATCGCCGGGATGGGTCGATCCTGGACGAGCGCCCGGCGCCCCAAATGCAGACTTCCTGGTCCCTCATTTACAACACGATGAAGGATGCTTTCGGCACCGAACACTATCATCATGGACATGTTCTGACAGGCATCGAACAGGACGAAACGGCAAACACGGTCACCGCCGCGTTCCAGGGCGGATCCCGTGCGACCGGCAGCCTGCTTGTCGGTGCGGATGGAAACGGATCCACGGTTCGCAGCATCCTGTGGCCCGACGCACAACCGACTTACGCGGGCTATTTGGCATGGCGCGGCTTGCTGCCGGAAGTGGACCTAGGCCCGGCGGCGCGAGAGGGTTTGGCCGGCAATTTCGGTTTCGCCAACACGAAGGGGTCGCATATCCTGGGCTACTTCGTGCCGGGCGATGGAAATGCGACGCAGCCGGGGAAGCGTCTCTACAACTGGGTTTGGTACCGCACGGCCGACAACGCCACCCTCCGCAGCATCATGACGGACAGCAACGGCAGGTATCGTGGCTTCTCCTTGCCGGAAGGATTGTTGTCGGAAGCGTGGAAGGCGCATCTCCATCGGGAGGCGCAAGAATTTCTGCCAAGACCCTTCCGGGAAGTCGTGCAGTCGACCGAGCAGCCTTTCGCGCAAGCCATCCGCGACTTGACCGTGCCGACTATGGTGAAAGGGCGTGTGATCCTACTCGGCGACGCCGCCTTTGTGCCGCGGCCGCACACCGCAGCCAGCACATCGAAAGCCGCGGCCAACGCGCTGAGTCTGGGCGCCGCGCTGACCGCATTTCCGGATGATGTCGATCATGCTCTCGCCCGCTGGGAACCGCAGCAAATGATGCTTGGCCAGCAGCTCTACCGCCAAGGCACCAGCGCGGGCGACCATCTTCTGTTCAACTGATGCAATAGAGACAGCCAATTCCCTCAACCGACCCAAGAACACGATCGGCACCGCCCTATCCAGGCGCTCGAAACCTGTCCCGTGCCGCCCTTTCGTGTTCTTTCAAGAGGCTGGAGCCATCGGTATGGTGGCGGCATGACAAAAACCCTTGCGGAGAAACTAAGCCGGTTTTCGCGCGCCGGCATCGCGCGGCTCGACACACCTCTTGAGCCGATGACACGGTTGTCCGCTCATCTGGGCGGACCGCGGCTGTGGGTAAAGCGCGAAGACATGACGGGCACCGGCTTTGGCGGCAACAAGCTCCGGAAACTGGAATATGTCCTGCGCGATGCTTTGGACTGCGGCACGGACACTCTTGTCTCCGGCGGCGTCGTCCAATCGAACAGCCAGCGTCAGGTTGCAGCCGCCGCCGCGAAATTGGGCCTGGCCTGCCACCTGGCCGTCTATCATGGCCGTTTGGCGGCGCCGACGCCGGAATACGAGATGTCGGGGAACGCCCTCCTGAACCGTTTGTTCGGCGCGGTTCTGCACGACGTGCCTTGGGACGGAGACCGCAACAGCGCCATCGAGGCCTTATGCGCTGACCTAAAGGCGGTGGGAAAACGTCCCTACATGGTGCCCTATGGCGTGTCGAACGGGCTCGGCGCGGTAGGATACGCGTCCGCCATCGCCGAGATTGCAGATCAAGCCAAGAATTTTGGAATAAAACCCGCCGCAATCGTCCACTGCTCCGGCAGCGCCGCGACCCAGGCAGGACTGGTCGTCGGCGCAACAGCCGCTATGCCGGAGACGCGCATTGTCGGCATCGATATCGACGCGGAACCCGAACGCGTTCGCGCCGATGTCGTTCGATACGCGGAAGAGGCCGCCGGCCTTCTGGACCTGGAGATCGGCGACGACGCGATAGAAGTGGTCGCGGGCCTCGCGGGACCCGCTTACGGCGTGCCGCACCAGGCCACAATTGATGCGATCGGGTTGGCAGGGACGTTGGAGGCATTGGTTCTGGACCCGGTCTATTCCGGGAAAGGGCTGGCGGGCCTGATCGCCCTGATCCGATCGGGACGGTGGGAGAAGGACAGCGATGTGATCTATGTCCACACGGGTGGGTCTCCCGCCCTGTTCGCCTATGCCAGCAGTTTGGGAATTTGACGCCGCTTTTCTGAATCCCAAACCGAGATGACCTTATTCCATCACCCGCGTGGCACCGGAAACACGGATGGAACTTCCGGCCTCCTCGGAAAATGCGCAGTGCAGCAGCGACCGCATGCCCATATCCTCTCCCTGCACGATCTCGATGGCGCCGCCATGCGGCCAACGGATGTCCCGCAGGTAGCCGGACAAGGCCGCCGCCGCCGCGCCGGTCGCCGGGTCTTCATAGACCCCGCCCGACGCAAAGGGATTGCGGACATGAAAACGCTGCGCGCTTTCGGCATAAACAAGGCTGATGGTGACCAGACCGTGCGCGCGCATCAGATCCCGTCCGGCGTCGAGGTCATACCTCATATCGGCCAGTGTCTGCCGGTTCTTCACGGCAAGCACGAAGTGCGTGGCGCCGGCTTCTGCAACGGCGGGCGGGATCCTCGGATCCAACGCCTCGACCGCAATGCCGAACAGATCCAGCACCGCCGCAAACATCGCGGGGTCGGCCGCACGGCTCCGGGTGGGGGGAGACTGCAGGGCCGCCGTCATCACACCCCCGGTGCGATTTCCTTCGACGGTGATCTTCGCCTCATTCAGGTCAAGCACGAAAACCCCATCGCCTTTCTCTGCCGCCAATGCCGCCCCCAACGCAATCGTCGCATGACCGCAAAAAGGCACTTCGGATTCCGGGGAGAAGTATCGAACTCGATAGCCGGTACCCGCAGGCTGAACGAAGGCAGTCTCGGAAAAACCGACCTCGGCCGCGATTGCCTGCATGGCATCCGTGCCCGGCAAATGGTCGGCGATCAGAACCCCGGCGGGGTTTCCGCCAACGCCGCCATCCGCAAAGGCCGCGATTTTTTGCACCGTCATGGTTCAACCCTTTCTCATTCCGGTTGTTTCGGAAATTGAAGATAAGAAGGGTATTTTCATTAGAAAATCGAATTCTCTTTATGGTTAGAATTAGAGAATGTAATGTTTCTTCATGAACCGTCTTCTCGATATAACCCTCGCCCGCTGCTTCGTGACCGTTGCGCAGACCGGCAGCATGACAGAAGCCGCGGCCCGCCTGCACCTGACCCAAGGCGCGATCAGTCAGCAAATCAAGCGGTTGGAAGGCTTGCTTGGCGGCGCGCTGTTTGACCGGAGTCGAAAGAACGGCCTGACCCTGAACAAACAGGGACGCCGCCTGCTGGATCCGGCGCAACGGCTGCTCGACGCCCATGACAGTCTTTGGGAAACCATGACCGAAGCGGCCCCCGCCGGAATTGTGCGTCTCGGTCTGCCGCACGATCTGGTGGAGAGCTACTTGCCGGTCGCCCTGGAAGGCTTCGCCGCCGCCAATCCGGACATCGAAATCTCTCTCGTCACAGGCTCGTCGCCGGAACTTGCGGCCAGCCGGGAGGCGAGCGAGATCGATGTCGCCCTTGTCGAGGAGCCCTTGGGTGAGACGGCAGGGGAGTGTCTTTCGGTCGAGCGCCTCCTGTGGGCGGCGGCGCGCGGCGGGCGCGCCTATCGGATGCGCCCCTTGCCGCTCTCGATGATTACGGATACCTGCGCTTTCCACGAACCCGTCGACCGGGCCTTGCGCCATCGCTCGATATCCTGGCGGACAGTGTTTGAGAATGGCTTCCTCGACACCACGCTGGCATCGGTGCGCGCGGATCTGGCAATCACCGCGTCACTGGCCTGTGCCGTTCCCGACGACCTGGCTGTGCTTGGGCCGGAAAGCGGCCTGCCGGATCTGCCAAGCTTCGCCATTAATGTCTATCACGACCGCGCCAATCCCGCTGCGGTGGAATTGGTTCGGCACCTGCGCGATGCGGATCAGCGCCGCGCGCTCAAATCGGCCTAATCCGCCGCGCCCTTTCGGTCGCGCAGGAACACGGTGAAATCGTTGGCCTGCGCTTTCGCCGGGACCTGATACATCATATCGCCGACGAAACCCCGGTGATAGGTGCCGTGGTTGACGATATGAAGCAAAATCTCATCCCGCGTCATTGCGCCCTTGCCGCCGTCGACAAAGGCGAATTCGACAACCTCGTCCCGTTCCGACGGCCGAAGAGCGCGGCCGTAAGCCAGATACCAGTCGTCCATCTCCTGTTGCCGTTCCCACAGGTCGGCAAGCGGCGGTGTATCGGAGGTGTTGCGGGCGGTATAGCCGTGCGGCGCTTCGTTCAGATGATGACGGAAGATATCGTCCACCACATAGACGTGGTTCAACGTATGCACCATGGAACCGAAAAGCGTCTCGCGCGGTTTCACCGCCTCTCCGTCCGGCAGCGCCAGAACGCTGTCGAAGATTTTCCGGTTTGCCCAGGCCTTGTACTGCAAGAGAAGGTCGATCATCGCGTTCATAAGGATCCGCTCCGCCAACTAGCCGTCACCAAGATCCGGTTTAACCTTTGCGCGGCTTGGGAAAAACCGCGAAGCCGTAACCACTGAATTGCCGATATCCGGTCAATCGCACACCGGGTGAAGGAGCAGGATGGGCACCGCAGCGGCCCTCCGACTGCTGAAAAACACGGGCACGCACTGTCTACACAGTCTTTCACAAGCCCGTGCCTGCTGCTTGCGGTATTCAAGGAAAGGCGCACATGCTGACACAATACTGCACGATGCGTCTGGCGCCTGGTCTCGCCGCCGCCCAAACGAAAAGGGGAACCCTCTCATGAAAGCACTCTTTGCTGCATCCTTCGCCCTAATGCTCACGCTGTTCGCTGGACAGGCCGGCGCCGCGGACACAATCGCGTCCGGCTCATTCGTCGGAAAGAGCAATCATATCACCACCGGCCAGGTCACCATCAAACGGGAGGGCGGCAAGGTTCTGATCGTGCTGGAAGACAACTTCACCTTCGACGGCGCGCCTGACCCGAAGCTCGGCTTCGGCAATAGCGGCAAATATGATTTGCAAACGACCTTCGTGCCGCTGGCAAAGAATGCCGGTAAGCAGATCTATGAACTGCCCGCCGGCATCGATCCCGCCAACTACAATGAGTTCTATGTCTGGTGCGAAAAGTTCAGCGTGCCGCTGGGCGTGGCCGCGCTGAAATAGGGATTGGCCCAGAGATGATGGATGAAGGGCGGCGGCAGTCTCGGTCCCGCCCTTTTCCGGTCAGGACGCCGTCCCGGTTCCTACCAGACCCAACCGGCGGTCTGCGCGTTCCGCTGCTGCATCGCGCTCTTCCGGGGCGCCATATCCGCCACCGCCCGGCATCAGCATGATCAGGCGGTCGCCGGCCGGCACGATCTGCTTGCCTTTTCCCTGCAGGACCGCCCCGGACGCCAAACCTAAATAGCCCGCTGCGCCGGCCTCGCCGCCGGCCCGGCCGCGCGCCGGATGACCGATCCGGTCGAACAGGGCAAAGACGGCAAAGGGCGCGCCGTCCGCATGTTCGATCTCCATCACCTGTCCCAGCCCGCCACGGAACCGCCCGGCGCCGCCGGAGTCCGGCCTGTACTCTTTGCGCCGGAACAGAACCGGGGCGATGGTTTCGGTGATTTCAACCGGCGTACAGCGCACACCGGATGGGAAGGCTGTCGCCGAAAGACCGTCCTGCCTGGGTCGGGCGCCCGTCCCGCCGGCGTGAAAGACGGTCACGGCAAACGGCTCGGCCCTTCCATAGTCCGCATCCCCGACGATGCCGTGTCCCCCGGACAGCATCGGGTTCCACAAGCTGGAACTCCCCTCCGCCGGCGCGCATCCGGGCTGCGCCTGATCCAGACAACCCAGCACCACGTCGGGCAGCATCTGTCCCGTCACATGCCGAATGTTGACCGCGGCGGGCCGCGGCGCGTTCAGAATGCAGCCTTCGGGTGCGGAAACCGAAATCGCGCTGAGTGATCCCGCATTGTTCGGCACAGTGGGACCGACAATGCAGCGCACCCCGAATGAGGCATAGGCCTGGGTGTAGGTCAGCGGAACATTGATGCCATAGGCGGACATCGGCGAGGTGCCCGCGAAATCGATTGCGATCCCTTGATTACCCACCGTCAGACGTGCCTTCAAGGTGAGGGGATGGTCGTAGCCGTCGATCCGCATGGCGTTTTCATACGATCCCTGCGGCAACACGCGGATCGCCCGCATCATCGCCGCATGGGACGTCTCGATTATATGATCCGCAATCTCAGACAGCCCGGTCAGCGCGAACTCGTCCATCATCTCTTTCAGACGCTTCGCGCCGATGTCATTACACGTAGTTAGCGAATAAAGATCGCCGACAACCTGAACCGGCTCGCGCACGTTCGCTTTCACGATTTCCAGAACCGCCTCGCAGGCTTCGCCCCGATCGAACAATTTCATGATCGGGATGCAGAGACCTTCCTCGAACACCTGACCGGCATCCGGCCCGAAACCGCGCCCGCCGATATCCACGACATGAACCGTGGACGCGAAGAGGGCGACCGGCCGGCTTTCGATAAACACGGGCGTAACCACGGTAAAATCGAACAGGTGCCCCGTCCCCAGCCAGGGATCGTTGGTCAGATAGACATCGCCGTCGGCCATCGTTTCGATCGGATACTTCTCCAAGAAGAACCCGACCGACGCGGCCATGGCATTGACATGGCCGGGCGTGCCGGTCACCGCCTGCGCGAGCATCCGGCCTTCGATATCGAAGATTCCGGCCGACAGGTCCCCGGCTTCCCGAACCGATGTGGAAAAGGCCGTTCGGATCAGCGCCTGCGCCTGCTCCTCGACCACCGCGACCATGCGGTCCCAAAGAACCTGTTTGCCAAGATCTCCGGACAAGGCCGATCGTCCCGCGGCGGCATCCTCACGCGTCAGCACGAGGTCGCCTGCCCCGGTTACCCGCGCGGTAAAGCCGCTGGGGACGACGGTTGTTGTCTGTGCTTCGGGAACCAGGGCCGGCCCTTTCAGCGCGGCTCCATTTTTCAGACCGCCGCGCTCGAAGACCGAAGCCGAAACCGGCTGCGTGCCGCGCGCCGGCTGCAGCAACCGCCGCTCGCCCGACGGTGCCGGTTCATGCGCTTCTGCGACGGAAACAGCCGTGGGCAGATCCGCCTGCGCCGGGGCGGAGAGCGTGTATGTCCATGTCAGGATCTCCACCTCCAACCCTGGAACCGTTCGCCCGTACTGTTCCCGGTAGGCAGCGTTAAATGCATCTGCAAGCAAATCAACATCATCCGCCACCAAGGGTCTTCCCGGCAGGGCGACCTTGATCTCGTGACCTTGGCCGACATAGCGCATAAACGCGTAGCGTTGTCCTGTAAGTTGCGCATCCGGCGCTCCAAGCCTGACAACGGCCTCTGCCTCGCGGTCCATCTCCTCGAAAAGCGTATTCGCCACCGGCGCATCGAAGTCACGAAGGCGCATGTAACGGCTGCGAACGACCTCATAGGCCACCGGCGCCAGCAAGAACCCGAAGGCCGACCCGACGCCGGCATTCCCGGGAATGATAACTGTATCGATATTCAGTTTTTCCGCCACGCGGGCCGCGTGCAGGGGCGCGGCGCCGCCGAAGGCGATCATCGTCCGCTCGGCAATGTCCTTGCCGCGTTCGACCGCATGGACGCGCGCGGCCGACGCCATGTTCTCATCCACAATCTCAATCACGCCCAACGCCGCCGCATCGGCATCCATGCCGAGCGGCTCGCCGATCTGATTTGCGAGCGCAGTGTTTGTATCATTTTCATGCAAACGCATTGATCCACCGGCAAAAGCGGCCGGATCAATCCTACCAAGCTGTAGGTTCGCATCGGTCACGGTCGCCGCCTGGCCGCCCTTGCCATAGCAAACCGGACCGGGATCGGCGCCGGCGCTGCGTGGCCCGACCTGGATCCGGTTCAATGCGTCGACGGTTGCGATGGAACCGCCACCGGCGCCGATTTCCACCATTTCGACCACGGGGATCTTCACAGGCAAACCGCTTCCCTTCATGAAACGATGCGCGCGATCGACTTCGAAACTTCTGGACAGCAGCGGCTCGCCATCGTCGATCAGGCAGATCTTCGCTGTGGTCCCGCCCATATCGAAGGAGACGACCCTGTCCTCGCCCAGGCTTCTCGCGATACTGGCCGCCAGGATGGCGCCGCCGGCGGGACCGGATTCGACAAGCCGGATGGGGAACGCCGCGGCCGTTTCCCCTTTCACCAGGCTGCCGCCGCTGGTCATCATCAGAAACGGGCAGTCGAACCCTTGCGCCGCGAGACGCGCGGCCAGGTCGGTCAGGTAGCGCGCCATCAACGGTTTGACATAGGCGTTTGCAACGGTCGTCGACTGGCGGTCGAATTCCCGCACCTCCGGACAGACAGCGGAAGACAAGGAGACAGGCAACGTCGGAAAGGCTTTCTGCAAAAGTTCAGCGATCTGTTCCTCGTGGTCCGGGTTGGCGTAGGCGTGCAGTAAGCCGACGGCGACGCTCTCGACCTGTTCTTTTTCCAGCAGCGGCATCCAGTCGTCGACCGACCGGGTATTGAGCGGCTCGACAACCCTTCCCCGCCAATCTAGTCGCTCCTGCACCGGCAGCCGCAGATCGCGCGGCACCAGCGACACCGGCCTTTCGGCATAGAGATCGTACTGGTCGAACCTGTTTTCGTAGGCTATTTCCAGGGAATCCCGATGCCCCTCGGTGACGAACAGTGCGGTCTTGGCGCCCTTCCGCTCGATCAGGGCGTTCGTCGCCAGCGTGGTGCCGTGAACGATCAGGTCTACGTCGCCGGGTTGCATCTCCGCCTGCTGCAGCAGTGCGAGCGTGCCGGACATGAAGCCGTCGGCCGGGTTCGCAGGCGTGGTGAGAACCTTGTGCGAGCGGCGCCCGTTCGGTGTTTCCAGCACCAGATCGGTAAACGTCCCCCCGATATCGACCGCCAGCCGGATCATGGTCATTTGCCTCCGCTAAACACCGCGCGCCTCCGTATGGCGCGCGCATCGACACTACCCGTTCGGATCGCCGGATCAACCAAGATCGCGCGCTCTGCGTATATCGTGCAGAGCGGTTGCAATTTAGACCTCGTCCAGACAAGGTTGCGCGGTCATTTCCGGCGGAGGACCAAGGATTGATAAGCCCACTGCGACGGTTGAACGGTACTTTCGCCGGATTGGTCTTGGCGGCGTGCCTGGCCGCGCCCGTGGCGGCGCAAGAGATCGACCTGCAGCCTCATCAGGCGCATTACAGGCTGGATCTTCAGGAACTTCGAATGCCGGGTGCCGTCGGCGGCACCCCGGGCCAGTTCATCGTCCGGCTTCAGAAGCGCTGCACCGACTGGATTCTGTTGACCCAACTGTCGATGGGTCTGGAAATGGAAAGCGGCGAGGTTCTGGAGATCGCCTCCGTCGGGGCGGCGGAGGAGTCGCTTGACGGGCGAACGATGAGTTTCGAATCCGAGCTGCGCATGAACGACGCGGTCGTCGAAGTACTTGAAGGGACAGCGACGAAGGAAACCGACGGATCGGGCGTCGTCAGACTGGCGCTGCCCAGCCCTACCGAGATCACGTTGCCGAAGGGAACACAGTTCCCGGTAGGCGCTTTCCGCTCCACAGTGAAACGGCTGTTGGCGGGCGAGAAGATCGTCGATTACGTGCTGTTTGACGGCTCAACACCGGAACCGATCCGTGGGTCCGACGTGGTGTTGGGCGAGGCGAAGGCGCTCGACATCCCGCCGGCAGGGGATCCGGACCTGATTGGCGGCAAATCCTGGCAGATCGTCACGTCCTTTTTCTCGATGGAAGCCACCGACACCCAACCCCTGGTCTCCAACACGGCAGACGTCTACATCAACGGCATCACGACCCGGCTGTCGCTTGATATCGGTCTCGCCGTGACCGAGGGCACCTTGATCCTGCTGCAGGAACTGCCCCAACCCACCTGCTGACATCCCGCCCGCTTAACCCGAAGGTTTCATCATGATGGACTGTTTCGCCGGAAAACCGACCAAAGCCACCGTGACCCTGCTGCCGCTGACGGCCAAGGCCCTGGAGGACTGGTTGACCGGCCCCGGCGCACCGCATAAGGCCTGGGTCCAGGCCAATCACTATTCGGCAAAACCAGGATCGGTCTTGGTGCTCCCGGCTGGAGACGACCATCCTGCCGAGGCGCTGGTGGGTGTCGAGGAACACGGAACCGACCCGTGGAGTTGGGGGGCCGCGGCCGCACGGCTGCCGCGCGGCCGCTATCAACTGCCGAAATCCACGCCGGTGGAGACCGCCGACGCAGCCGGACTGGGCTGGGCCTTGGGGTCTTATCGTTTCGACCGGTATGCGCGGAAGAACGGTCCCGCCTCGAAACTGGTCCTGCCGTCGGGCGCGGACAAGGAATGGATCACGGAGCAGGCATCCGCGCTGTATCTGGTGCGGGATCTGATCAACACGCCGGCCAGCGATATGGGGCCGGGAGAACTGGCGTCCGAGGCACGCAGTCTGGCCCGGAAATTCAAGGCGAAGGTCAAGGTGACGGTCGGCGACGATCTGATTCAGCAGAACTTTCCCATGGTCCATGCGGTGGGGCGGGCCTCTTCCCGCGCGCCGAGGCTAATCGACATGAGCTGGGGCAAGGCCAAGGACCCGAAACTGACGCTGGTCGGAAAGGGCGTCTGTTTCGATTCGGGCGGTTTGGATCTGAAACCGTCCGGCGGCATGCTGATGATGAAAAAGGACATGGGGGGTGCCGCTCATGTGCTGGGTCTCGCCCACATGATCATGGCGGCAAATCTGCCGGTGCGCCTGCGCGTCCTCATCCCGGCCGTTGAAAACAGCGTTTCGGGCGATGCCTTCCGGCCACTCGACGTCCTGTCGACCCGCAAGGGCATTACCGTGGAGGTCGGCAATACGGACGCGGAAGGGCGCTTGATCCTGGCTGACGCGTTGACGGCCGCGCTGGAAGAAAGGCCGGACTTGTTGGTGGACTACGCCACGCTGACCGGCGCGGCCCGGGTTGCCGTCGGCACAGAGATCGCCGCCTTTTTCACGCCGGACGACGCGGTGGCGGACAGTCTTGCGGCCGCGGCGGCGGAAGTTGACGATCCGGTCTGGCGGCTTCCCCTTCATCCTCCCTACCGGCGGATGCTGGAGAGCAAGGTCGCGGATATCAGCAGCACCGGCAGCGGCGGCTTCGCGGGCGCCATCACCGCCGCCCTGTTCCTGAAAGAATTCACGGAGGCGGAGACCCCGTGGGTGCATTTCGACATCATGGCCTGGAACTCCAGCGCCCGGCCCGGGCGGCCCGAAGGCGGCGAAGCGATGGGCGTGCGGGCGATGTTCGAGGTGATCCGGCGGCGTTACGCGGGAACCGCCTAGCCTGCATTCACCCGGTTGTGTTTCGGGCCGATTCGTCCGATATTCGGAACGGGTACGAAACAATTTTTCGCGTCGCACGGGTTGAGCCGGCGCATCGGGATTAGCACGCCGGAGTAGCATGGACCTTTCTGCGAACCAGGCATTGGAGATTTGGCGTGGGGCGATCGTCGAAAGCGTACGGCGGGATTCTCCCGACCTGTCCGCCCGACAAATGGCCGTTCTGATCACCGTCTATCTGAAACCCGCCCCGCATACGGTGCGCGGCCTGGCCGAAGAACTGAACGTCTCCAAGCCCGCCGTCACCCGCGCGCTCGACCGGCTGTCCGACCTGGGCCTGATCCGCCGCAAGCCGGACGACAACGACCGCCGCTCGGTTCTGATCCAACGCACAGTCAAAGGCTCGGTCTTTCTGACCGAATTTTCCGAACTGATCATCGAAGCAGGCCGCAGCGTCTAAGGCGGCTTTGCGGACCGGCCCTAGGTCGCCACCACGCCGCTCTCGACCGCCTCCATGCGGAAAGCCGCGGCCATCAGCGCCTTGGTATACTCATTCTGCGGATTATCGAAAACGTCGTCGGACAGCCCGTGTTCGATGACCTTGCCGTTGCGCATCACCAGAACCGTGTCGGACATCGCGCGGACCACTTTCAGGTCATGGCTGATGAACATGTAGGCGAGCCGGTGTTTTTCCTGCAGGTCTTTCAAAAGATCTACGATCTGGGCCTGGACCGACATGTCGAGCGCCGAGGTCGGCTCGTCCAGGACGATGAAGCGGGGCTTAAGGACCAGCGCCCGGGCGATGGCGATTCGCTGACGCTGCCCGCCGGAGAATTCATGCGGATAGCGGTGCCGCGCGGCCGGGTCCAGGTTCACCTCTTCCAATGCATCGACGACCAGCGCCTCGCGCTCGGCGCTGGTGCTGCCCAAGCCGTGCACCTTCAATCCCTCGCCGACAATCTCACCCACCGACATACGGGGACTGAGGCTGCCGTAAGGGTCCTGGAAGACGACCTGCATTTCGCGCCGCATCGGGCGGAGCTGTTTGTTCGACAGGTCGCGCAGGTTCTGGCCTTCGAACCGGATCGCCCCTTCCGAATGCTGCAGCCGCAGCAGCGCCATGCCCAGCGTGGTTTTGCCCGAGCCGGATTCGCCCACCACGCCCAGTGTCTGCCCTTCGCGGATGGTGACATCGATGCCGTCCACCGCCTTGATATGATCGATCGTACGCCGGAAAACCCCGGCCTTGATCGGGAACCAGACCTTAACGTCGTCGCCGGCCATGACGACGGGCGCACTGTCGGGGACCGGCTGTTTCCGCCCCTTGGGTTGGGCCGCCAAGAGGCGCTGGGTATAGGCGTGTTGGGGCTCCTCGAAAACGCCCGATACGGTGCCTTCCTCCACAATCGCCCCGTTCTGCATCACACAGACCCGGTCGGCGGTACGCCGAACGATTCCAAGGTCGTGGGTGATGAACAGCATGGCCATGCCGAACCGCGCCTGCAGATCTTTCAACAATTTCAGGATTTGCGCCTGAATCGTGACGTCCAGCGCGGTCGTCGGTTCGTCGGCGATCAGCATGTCAGGCTCGTTGGCAAGCGCCATGGCGATCATCACGCGTTGGCGCTGACCGCCCGAAAGCTCGTGCGGAAAGGAACCGAGGCGCTTTTCCGGCTCCCGAATGCCGACCATGTCCAACAGTTCCAGAACCCGGGGCCTGGCGGAGGCGGCCGTCATGCCTTTGTGGATGACAAGCGTCTCGCGCACCTGCTTCTCGACCGTATGGAGAGGGTTCAGCGACGTCATCGGTTCCTGAAAGATCATCGCGATCTTGTTGCCGCGTACCGTCTGCATCACGCTTTCCGGCGCGCCCATCAGTTCTTCGCCGTCGAACCGGATGGAGCCGGACGGGTGATAGGCGGCGGGATAGGGCAGAAGCTGCAGAATGGAGAGCGCGGTGACGGATTTCCCGGACCCGGACTCGCCGACCAGGGCAACGGTCTCGCCCTTGTTCACGCTGACGGAGACCTGTTTGACGGCTTCGACATCGCCGCCGGTGCCGCGGAAATTCACGGAAAGATCTGTCAGTTGCAGCAGCGGGTCTGTCATGCCCGATCTCGCCCTTTCATCACCAAACACCCCATTCCTTAACCCTGAACCTTGCGCGGATCGAAAGCGTCACGCACAGCCTCGCCAATAAAGACCAGCAGGGTCAACATCACACCGACGGTAAAGAACGCGGTCAGGCCGAGCCAGGGGGCCTGCAGGTTTTCCTTGCCCTGTTTGATCAACTCGCCCAGCGACGGCGATCCCGGCGGCAGTCCGAAACCGAGAAAGTCGAGAGACGCCAGCGAGACAACCGCGCCGCTCAGGACGAAGGGCATGAAGGTCAGCGTCGCGACCATCGCGTTCGGCAGGATATGGCGCACCATGATGACGTTGTCGCTGACGCCAAGCGCCTTGGATGCCTTGACGAAATCCAGGTTGCGGGCACGCAGGGTTTCCGCCCGCACCGGCCCGACGAACCCGGTCCAGCCGAAGGCCACCATGATCCCCAAGAGCCACCAGAAGTTCGGTTGCACGATGCTGGCCAGAATGATCAGCAGGTAGAGCGTCGGCAGGCTGACCCAAACTTCGATAAAGCGCTGGCCGATCAGGTCCGTCATGCCGCCGAAATAGCCCTGGCCCAAACCAATCGTCACCCCGATCAGCCCGGTGAGGCCGACAAGGGCCAAGCCGAACAGAACGGAAATCCGGAACCCGTAGATCATCCGGGCGACGACATCGCGCGCCTGATCGTCGGTTCCCAGCCAATGCTTCCCGTCCGGTGCGGTCGGCGCGGGGGCGTCCAGGTCAAGAACCTGGCTGTTATAACTGTGTTCCACCAGGGGCCACAGCATCCAACCTTTTTCATTAATCAGGGATTGAACCTCCGGATCCTTGTACTCGGCTTCGGTTTCAAAGAAGCCGCCATACTCCGTCTCCGGCACCGCCTGGACGACCGGCATGAAAAAACGCCCGTCGAAATGAACCAGGATCGGTTTGTCGTTGGCGATGAACTCTGCAAAGAGCGACAGAATGAAAAGGCCCAGGAAGATCCATAAGGACCACCAGCCGCGCCGGTTCTTGCGGAAGGTGGCGAACCGCCGCTGGGTCACAGGGGTGACCTTTATTCCAAGAATGCGCCGCGCACCGCCCTCCATCGCCTAGCCCTCGCGCGCTTCGAAATCGATCCGGGGGTCGACGAGGGTATAGGTGATGTCGCTGATCAGGTTAAGCAGAAGCCCGATCAGCGTGAAGAAATACAGCGACGCGAACATTACCGGATAGTCGCGGTCGATCGCCGCCTTGAAACCGAGTAGCCCCAGCCCGTCCAGCGAGAAAATCACTTCGATCAGCAGAGACCCGGTGAACAGAATGCCGATGAAGGCGCCCGGGAAACCGGCGATGACGATCAGCATGGCGTTCCGGAAGACATGTCCGTAGAGGACGGCCCGGCGCTCCAGCCCCTTGGCGCGGGCGGTGATCACATACTGTTTGCCGATCTCCTCCAGGAAGCTGTTCTTGGTCAGCATGGTCAGGCCCGCAAAGGCCCCGATCACCATCGAAAACACCGGCAAAACCATGTGCCACAGGTAGTCCAGGATCTTGTCCACAGTGGACAAATCGTCCCAGTTTTCCGACACAAGCCCGCGCAGGGGGAACCAGTCGAAGTACCGGCCGCCGGCAAAAACCACGATCAGCAGCACGGCGAACAGGAAGGACGGAATGGCGTAGCCGACAATGATCGCGCTGCTGGTCCACAGATCGAACCGGGTACCGTCCCGGACTGCCTTGGCGACGCCCAAGGGGATACAGATCATGTAAGTGATCAAGGTGGTCCACAGACCAAGCGAGATGGAGACCGGCATCTTGTCCAGAACGAGATCGACCACCCGGCGGTCCTGGAAATAGCTTTCGCCGAAATCGAACATCAGATAGTTGCCCATCATCAGCAAAAAGCGTTCGTGCAGCGGCTTGTCGAAGCCGAACTGACGCTCCAACTCAGCAAGAAACTCGGGATCGAGGCCGCGCGAACCGCGGGTCTGCAGGTCCCCGTTCTGCACATTGGACGAGTCCGCGCCGGCGGCGAAATCGCCTTCCCCGCCGGTCACTCGGGAAAGCGCGCCGGCAGCGGTGCCCTCCAGCTCTGCCAGGATACGGTCGATCGGGCCACCGGGAGCGGCCTGAATGATGAGGAAGCTCAACAGCATCACGCCGACAAGCGTCGGCACGATGAGCAAGAGACGCCGGATAATATAGGCGAGCACCGGGCGGGACCGTCCTGAGCTATCTGGGGTTCAACCGAACGAAGACTCTAGTTCTTCTGACCCCGTTTCAGCACAGCGTCCTTTTCCGGGTCAATCCACCAGACCGATGTAGTGACGCCGGACTTCGGGAGAACCGCCGGTTGTCCAAAGCGATTCCAATAGGCGAGACGGTCGGTTTTTCCGTGGAACATGGGGATCATATAGTGATTCCACAGCAAGGCGCGGTCCAGCGCGCGTGTCCGGTAAACCAGGATTTCGCGGTCGGGCGACGCGATCAGCGCCTCAATCAGTTCGTCGATGGCCGGATCCTTGACCCCGATGACGTTGCGGCTGCCCTCCCGGTCGGCCGCCGCCGATCCCCAATAGTCGCGCTGCTCGTTGCCCGGAGAGACGGACTGGCCGAACACGGCGACCACCATGTCGAAATCGAACGTGTCGAGCTGGCGGCGGTATTGAGCGTCGTCGACGATGCGGATGGTGGCGGTCACACCCAGCCGTTTCAGACTGCGCACCAAGGCCTGGCTGTGCGGCTCCAGCGATCCGGTCCGCAGCAGAATCTCGAACTCGAACCGCTCTCCGGTCTCGGTATGGGTCAGAACCTTGTCCTGGATCTTCCATCCCGCCTCGGTCAGCAGTTGAACCGCCTGGCGCAGGTTGGAGCGGTTGTTGCCGCTGCCGTCGGTAGCGGGCGGCACGTAGGTTTCCGTAAAGACCCGCGCCGGCAGCTGATCGCGCAGAGGATCCAGCACTTCCAGCTCGGCCGCCGACGGCAGGCCGACGGACGACAGTTCGTGATTGTCGAAGTAGCTGTCAGTCCGCGCATAGGCGTTGTACATTATCGTCTTGTTCACCCACTCGAAGTCCCAGGCATAGGTCAGCGCCTCTCGGACGCGGACATCCTGAAACAGCGGCTTGCGCAGGTTGAAGGCGAAACCCTGCATCGGCGAGACACGCTCATGACCGAATTCCTTACGGATCATGTCTCCGTCATCGATGGCGGGAATATCGAACGCGGTCGCCCATTCCTTGGAGCTGTTCTCGGCCCAGATATCGATGGCGCCCGCCTTGAACGCTTCGCGTGAGATCGTGCGGTCGCGATAGTAGTCGATCCGGATCACGTCGAAATTGTTGAAACCTTTTACGACCGGGATGTCCTCGCCCCAATAATCCTCGACCCGCTCATAGGTCACGGACTTGCCCGGATCGACCTTGGTTATTTTGTAAGGGCCCGATCCCAACGGCGGTTCAAGCGTCGTTTCATCGAACGCCCGATCGTCCCAGTAGTGCTTCGGCAAAACCGTCAGTTCGCTCAGGATCAGCGGCATTTCCTTGTTTTCGCCCGGATGCAGGACGAACCGCACGGTTCGCTCATCCGGTGTCTGCACCTCGGCGACCGCCGCGTAATAGAAGCGGAAAAAGGGGCTGCCTTTCTCGCGCAGGGCCTGAAATGTCCAGGCGACGTCTTCCGAAGTGATCGGATGGCCGTCATGGAAGCGGGCCTCCGGCCGGATTTTGTATTCGATCCAGGACCCGTCGTCGGGGACCTCGATGCTCTCCGCAATCAAACCATAGACGGCACTGTCCTCGTCCGACACTTGGCGCATCAGGCTGTCATAGATATTGCCGAGCCCGGACGCCGGATTGCCCTTGGTGATGAACGGGTTTAGCGAATCGAACGTGCCGGCGCCCTCCTGCACGATCTGTCCGCCTTTCGGGGCGAAGGGATTCGCGTATTCGACATGCTCGAAATCGGCCGGGTATTTGAGCGCGTGGTTCAGCGCGAAACCGTGAGAAGGGCCGCCGGTTCCCGCCGCCCATGCCGCACCGGTCCAGGTCAGCCCCGCCGCCAAGAGCGCGCCGGCCAGACCCGCTCGGCGGGCCGTGAAGAATGACTTTTCTGCCCCGGTCTTCATCCGCATCTCATCCCCTGCTGCCAGTCTGTTTTCGCGGCGGCTCGACAGGCGCCGCCGGCAACCGTTCGTATCTCATAAAAAGAAGGTCTACCGCCGCGACATTCAACCCCTGCCTCACAAATGCCGCATTTGCTAACGCGATTTTGACGAATGGGGCAGGCCACCCCTATTGTCCAGCGTTCGACCGGGTGGAGAATAGAAAAAATGGCGCAGCGGACCGGCTGGATCGCGCATTATCTGTATCAAGGCGAGGATGGCGAGGTCCGCAGCATGACGACGCGGTTGGTCGCGGCGACACGGCAAGAAGCCGTCGATCGTGCCGCCGGCGCCGCCCCCGCAGCCGATTTCGTGGTCCAGGTCCATGCCGAAAGCGAGGATCAGTTTCTCGGCAGGGTCCGCAGCTCCGTCGCACAAACGTTGGACAGCAAACCCTTCGACCCGAAGGATTATGGAGAGGACGCCTGAAGCAGGGCCCGGACCGCTTGGGCCGCCTTTTGGGTTTCCTGCAGGCGGACCGTGCGCCGCGCCGGATCGAACGTTCCATCGAACGGCAGCGCCGCGCCAGCCGCGGCCACAGCGTCCTGAAACTGAAGGAATTTACGCGCGGCGCGTTCGCGCCCCGGTTTGACGTCTAAGGGCGCGACATAGACGGGCTTGCCGCTGCTACAGGCCTCCGAGATCATGTTGACGGAATCGCCGGTAACGACGATCGCATCCGCCAAGGCGAGCATGGCGAAGTAGGGGTTTTCACCGTCGCCGCTCCAAAAATCGACCGCCGGACCCGTCAAAGCGGCGCGCAGCGTCTTTTCATTGCCCTCACCCGTTCGGCGGGACGCGGTCACCGCCAGCCCGGCGCCCTTGTCGCGGACCAGGCGCATCAAATCCTCACACAGCCGCCGCGTTCTTTCCGGCGACATGGTGAAGGCCCTGTTCTCTCCCCCGATGAGGACTGCGATCAACGGACGGGGAAGATGGTCGAATCGCTGGGCGCTTTTCGTTTTCGCCTCGGCGAGTTTGGCCTCGTCGACCCGGTGCACGGCGCCGAGTGTCGCGATCACGTTCGGCCCGGTAAGCCTGTCGTGGGCCGGTGCGACGATCAGGTCGAACCGGCTGGGCGGTACCCGTGGATGCTGAATGTGAACCGCGATCCCCTTTCCCGCGCCGGCGCGCTTGACCGCCAATGCCGGACCCACGGCACGCCCGCCGCAGGAAATGGTCAGCCGGGGCCAAGGCGGGTCCAACGGATCGCTTGCCGTGCGGTCCAGACCGAACAGCCCCGGGGGCCAGTAGGCAGCGGGCAGGCGGTTCCAGGGGAAACGGCATGCAACGGTCTTTTCGACAAAAGCCAATCCGGCCGCTTCCGCAAGGCCAATGGCCTGGGCGCGGTTTCCCGCCTTTCCGTCGGTAATCACCCAGCAATCCGACGCCTGCATATCAGCCGTCTCCGCCACGCCGGAGGGCCGTGTCGCTTGATAATAATCTTGCGCCAATCAGGGCATCTGTATTACGACCTTGCCCACAAAAAGTACCTCCGCGGCAGCCGCCGGTTCGCACGCGGAACTGACCAAAACCGCAAATCAAATCATCAGTGCGTTTCACAAGGGGACTGCCGTGCGACGGGAAAAACTCGACCAAATCGACCGCCGTATTCTGAACGACCTGCAGTCCGATGGACGGATGACCAACGTGGAGCTGGCCAAACGCGCCGGCATTTCCGCGCCGCCCTGCCTGCGCCGCGTTCGGGCGCTGGAGGATTCCGGTTTCATTCGGGGCTATCATGCGGATATCGACCCGGGCTTGATGGGGTTTGGCGTCACGGTCTTCGCGTTCGTCGGGCTTACCAGCCAGGCGGAGGCAGATCTATCGAAATTTGAAGAATGCGTGGCCGGTTGGCCGCTGGTGCGTGAGTGTTTCATGCTGCAGGGCGAGACGGATTTTCTGTTGAAAGTCGTGGCGGTCGACCTTGAAAGCTACAATCACTTCCTGACGCACGAACTCACCGCGGCGCCGAACGTCGCACATGTGCGCTCTGCGATTACGATCCGGCACTCAAAACAGGCTTTTGGCGTTCCGATCGACACATCGGCGGACGATGCCGATGTAGAAGAGGCCTGACGGGTCCCCGAGGCAGGGCGGGTCACTCGCCTTTATCGATCCGCTTATAGACATGGGCCACTTCGTCCACCGCCAAATCATGCCCGCGGCGGTTAGAGCGGACGACAAGCAGCATCAATCCGACATTCAAGCCGACCACGCCGATGGTGCCGAGAATAAACGCGATCCAGCCATGCAGGGAAAAGTCGACCCCGGTCAGGTCGTTGAGCCAAAGTACGGCGTCATCGATGATCATCTTGGGTCGCCTTTCCGCCCGCGTGGCACTTTATGAAACGACAAGCCGTGACGCACAGCGCCCGGTCTATTTGAACTCGACGGTAACGACCTCGTAGTCCTTGGTGCCGCCCGGCGTATGAACCTCGATCGTATCGCCGACGGCCTTGCCGATCAGTGCCCGCGCCATAGGCGAGGTGATGGCGAGTTTTCCGCTCGCGATATCGGACTCCGATTCACCGACGATCTGATACTTCTTCTCTTCATCGGTATCGCAGTCGGCAACCACCACCGTCGCGCCGAACATAATCTGATCGCCGGACAGTTTCGCGGGGTCGATAATCTCCGCGCGACTGGTTTTGTCCTCCAGCTCGGCGATCCGGCCTTCCACAAAGCTCTGGCGCTCGCGCGCGGCATGGTATTCCGCGTTCTCCGACAGGTCGCCGTGCTCACGGGCTTCCGCGATCGCTTGAATGATCGCCGGCCGCTCCGTCCCCTTGAGCTGTTTCAATTCTGTCTGCAGCGCTTCGTAGCCCTGCAGGGTCATCGGCACTTTTTCCATTTTTCCACCTGTTGCGAGAACTACGGAGCGGTCTGATCGCACGCTTCCGCGACGGACTCAAAAACAGACAGAGCCGGTCAAGCCGGCCCAATCAACTCTTCCACAATGTCAGGAAGCACCCGTAAAATACGATTGAAGGGGCGCAACTTCAAGCCTGCCCTGCGAAATCGCCTGCATCGCCATGACGGCGGCGCGGATTCCGGCCACGGTCGTGTAGTACGGAACCGAACGGTTCAGGGCGGCTTCACGCAGCGAGAAAGAGTCCTGAATGGCCTTCTTGCCGGCCGTGGTGTTCAGCACCAGCTTGATCTTTCCGTCGATGATCGAATCCACGATGTGCGGTTGGCCTTCGAGAACCTTGTTTATCTCGGTAACCGCGAGCCCTTGCTGCCGCAGATACTGTGCGGTGCCGCGCGTCGCGACCAGCTCGAAACCAAGGTCCAGCAGGCCTCGCGCCGGATCCACCATCGCTTCTTTGTCGGCGTCCTTGACCGAAATGAAGATCTGGCCGTCCGTCGGCAGGTCCGCGCCACACCCGAACTGCGCCTTGGCGAACGCACGGTCGAAGCGGGTATCGAGCCCCATGACTTCGCCGGTCGACTTCATTTCGGGTCCCAACATGACGTCGACCCCGGGGAACCGGCTGAAGGGGAAGACCGCTTCCTTCACCGCGACATGCCCGAATTCCGGCCGCCGGCCCAGGTTGAAATCGGAAAGCCGTTCGCCGGCCATCAGCCTGGCGGCGATCTTGGCAATCGGCACCCCGGTCGCCTTCGCGACGAACGGAACGGTTCGGCTGGCCCGCGGATTGACCTCCAGGATGAAGACATCCTTTCCCTGAACGGCGAACTGAACGTTCATCAGACCGACCACGTTCAGAGCTTTGGCCAAGGCCTCGGTCTGACGTTCGATTTCCTGAACGGTGCCGTCGGACAGCGAATGAGGTGGCAGAGAACAAGCGCTGTCCCCGGAATGGATCCCGGCTTCCTCGATATGCTCCATGACGCCGGCCACATAGACATCTGTCCCGTCGCACAGGGCATCCACATCCACTTCGATCGCGTCGCGCAGGTAATAGTCGACCAGCACCGGGTTGGTGCCGGAAACCTGTACCGCCGTGGCGATGTAGCGCCGCAGATCCGCTTCGTCGTGCACGATCTCCATGGCCCGCCCGCCGAGGACGTACGACGGCCGCAGGACGACGGGATACCCGATTTCCTTGGCGATGTTCACCGCCTCTTCTTCTGAAGTCGCGGTGCCGTTCGGCGGCTGGCGCAGGCCCAGATCCTTCAGCAGCACCTGGAAACGCTGGCGGTCCTCCGCAAGGTCGATCGCGTCCGGCGAGGTGCCGAGAATCGGAATATCCGCATCGTGCAAGGCGGAGGCGAGTTTCAGTGGCGTCTGCCCGCCGAACTGCACGATGACGCCTTTGACGCTGCCGTTCTCCTGCTCGGCCCGGACGATCTCCACAACGTCCTCGCCGGTCAGCGGTTCGAAATACAGCCGGTCCGAGGTGTCATAATCGGTGGAGACGGTCTCCGGGTTGCAGTTGACCATGATGGTCTCGTAGTCGGCTTCCGCCAGCGAATAAGATGCGTGGACGCAGCAGTAGTCGAACTCGATACCCTGACCGATCCTGTTCGGCCCGCCGCCCAAGATCAGAACCTTTTCGCGGTCGCTCGGGTCGACTTCGGATTCCGCCACATCGAACCCGTTCCCCTCATAGGCGGAGTACATGTACGGGGTCGGTGACGGGAATTCCGCCGCACAGGTGTCGATCCGCTTGTAGACGGGCATGACATCCAGCCCCCGGCGCAGTCGGGCGACGACCGCCTCTTCCTGTCCCGTCAATTCGGCCAGGCGCGCATCGGAGAAGCCCAGCTTCTTCAGCGCCAGAAACCCTTGTGCATCCATCGGAAGCCCATCGATTTTGACCCGGCTTTCCGCATCGACGATTTCCTTGATTCGCTCCAGGAACCAGGGATCGATCTTGCAGGCATGATGGACCGACTCCACCGAAGCGCCATGCCGGAAGGCCTGCGCCACCACCAGCAGCCGGTCCGGCGTCGGTTTCGCCAGCGCCGCGCGCACGGCGTCGCCGTCGTCCGCATCGTCGATGGCCAGCTCATTCAGCCCGGTCAGGCCGGTCTCCATGGACCGCAAGGCCTTCTGCAGACTTTCGGCAAAGGTTCGTCCAACCGACATCGCCTCGCCCACCGACTTCATCGAGGTGGTCAGCAGCGCCGTGGAGCCGGGGAATTTCTCAAACGTGAAGCGCGGCATTTTCGTCACGACATAGTCGATTGTCGGCTCGAAACTGGCGGGCGTGACCCGGGTGATGTCGTTGTCCAGCTCGTCCAGCCGGTAACCGACCGCAAGCTTCGCCGCCACCTTGGCAATCGGGAACCCTGTCGCCTTCGAGGCCAGCGCGGAAGACCGTGACACCCGCGGGTTCATTTCGATTACCACCAAACGTCCGTTTTCCGGGTTCACTGCGAACTGGACGTTCGATCCGCCGGTATCGACGCCGATCTCCCGCAAGCAGGCGATCGAGGCGTTCCGCATGATCTGATATTCCTTGTCCGTCAGCGTCAGCGCCGGCGCGACGGTAATCGAATCCCCGGTATGAATACCCATTGGATCGATATTCTCGATGGAACAGATGATGATGCAGTTGTCCGCATTGTCGCGGACGACCTCCATCTCAAACTCCTTCCAGCCGAGGACGGATTCTTCGACCAGGACCGTGTTTACCGGAGAGGCGCGCAGTCCGCCGCTGACCAGGGTTTTGAACTCTTCCTGGTTGTAGGCGATCCCGCCGCCGGTGCCGCCCAAGGTGAAGGAGGGCCGGATGATGGCCGGCAGCCCGACGGAATCCAGGGCTTCGACCGCTTCGTCGACCGACGCGACCATCCGGGACCGCGGGCTCTCGAGACCGATCTTGTCCATAGCTTCCCGAAAGCGCTGACGGTCCTCGGCCTTGTCGATGACGTCAGCCTTCGCGCCGATCATCTCCACGCCGAGCCGGTCGAGCGCGCCGGACGAATCCAGCGCCAGGGCTGTGTTGAGCGCAGTCTGCCCACCCATCGTCGGAAGCACGACCAGCTTCTCCTCCGGATGCAGCGCGCGTTCCCGCTCGAGGATCGCTTCGACCGTATCCGGCGTGATCGGCTCGACATATGTGGCGTCCGCCGTCTCCGGATCGGTCATGATTGTGGCGGGGTTCGAATTGACAAGAACGACGCGGTAGCCGCATTCGCGCAAGGCTTTGCACGCTTGGGTCCCGGAGTAATCGAATTCGCAGGCCTGACCGATAACGATCGGGCCGGCTCCTATGATCAGGACGGCGTCTATGTCCTCGCGTTTTGGCATTCTATCGACCCGTGAAACTTTAGCTGCTGTGATGAATCGGCGGCGCCCGCCTACGACCGGCGCTCCGTTTATCCCAAGCCCGCCGAACTTACCAGACGGCATCTGCGGTCGAAGCCCTCAATGGGCGGACTTGCCATCCCTGAGAAAAGATCGTTACTGCGACATCCGTCGCATTTGCACAGAACCGGTTTCAATGGTGTCACCGTCTCAACCCGATTTCAGCAGCCGTGTTTCCGAATGGTCGGTCGTTCTGGTTCTGACGGGCTGCCTGATCAGCACCATCGCATCGCCGCAATTTATCGCGCCGCTTGTGATGCTGTTCGCGCTTGCGGTCACGGTGGCAGGTTTCCGCACGCCCAGGATCGCGACGGTCTTTTCGGCGCCGGTCCTCGCAGCCGTATTGCTGCTGGGTTGGGCGGTCGCCAGTATTCTCTGGTCGGTTGATCCGGGATTGAGCATGAAACGGTCGTTCAGACTGTTTCTGATGATTGCCATGGGGACGATGGTCGCGGTCTATCTGCCGCGGTTGACACTGTCCCAGCAGGCGCAGAAATCAGTCGTCTTCACAACCTGGCTGGTCCTTGCGGCGATTGTCGCGGACACCGTGGCGGGATCTCCGTTGGGGCGCGCCCTGATGGCTGGCGGCGATCCGCTGGACCGGGCCGCGTCGGTGATGGTGGTTTTGGTCTGGCCGATCGGCGTCCTGGCCCATCGACAGTTCGGCTTGATCGGCCTTGCCGTCCTGGTCGGGGGAACGGTGCTCGCCGTCGGCCTGTTGGACAATAAAGCAGCCATGCTGGCGGCGGTTGTGGGGTTTTTCGCCGCCCTATGCGCTCATGTGAAACCCAGGGTCATTGCGGTCCTGCCATTGGTAAGCGTGCTGGTCTTTGCGGTAGCCGTGCCGGTCTCCATCGGCGGGTTCAAATCCAGCATACAAAGCCTTGTTGCAGACACTTCCGTGGACGCAAGCATTCGACATCGTTTGCACGTCTGGAACTTCAGCGCCGAAAAAGCCTCCGAAAAGCCGGTTATGGGCTGGGGGATGGGCAGCAGCCGTGCTGTTCCAGGCGGTGATGAAGTCCGCGTTTTTCCGGGTTTCGACGGACGGTTCAGCGGGCAGGGCGAATCGCTGCCGCTCCACCCGCACAACGGATTTCTTCAGGTTTTTCTTGAGCTTGGCATTGTCGGTCTGTTGCTCGCCGCCGGAACGATCTTTCTGGTCCTCAAGAACCTCGCCGCAAAGGCGGAAGAAAGCGGACTGACCGCTCCTGTCGCAGGTTTCATCCTCAGCGTGATGATTGTCGGGTCGATCAGCTTCGGCGCCTGGCAGGGATGGTGGGTCTCGCTGCAGCTGCTGGCGGGCGCGTTGCTTTTCGCCTTCTGTCGCGAAAAGTCCGGCTAGCGCGCCTTTCGGTACGCCCGCCAGAGGGCGCGTTAGGCCGCTTTCTTTCGGGCGTCCAGAAGGTCCACGAAACGCTGGAACAAATAGTGCGAATCCTGCGGGCCCGGTGAGGCTTCCGGGTGATACTGCACCGAAAAGACGGGCCGGTCCTTAACCCGGATTCCTTCCAGCGACCCATCGAAGAGCGACGTGTGCGTTTTCTCCACCTCGGTCGGCAGACTGTCTTCCAGCACAACAAAACCATGGTTCTGACTGGTGATTTCGACCACGCCGGTCTGCAGGTCTTTGACCGGATGGTTTGCGCCGCGATGTCCCAGATCCATCTTCGCCGTCTTGGCGCCCAGGGCCAAAGACAGGATTTGATGCCCCAGGCAGATTCCGAAGACGGGCAGGTCGCCTTTCAGGATTTCCTGCAAGGCGGGGACTGCATAGACCCCCGTGGCCGCCGGATCGCCGGGCCCGTTGGACAGGAAGACACCGTCTGGCTTATGCCGGAGAATGTCGTCGGCGGTGGCCGTCGCCGGAACGACGGTAACCTTGCAGCCAAGAGAGGCAAGACACCGGAGAATGTTTCGCTTCGCCCCGAAATCCACCGCGACGACGTGGTAGCGCGGCGCCTCGAGCGTCCCGTAACCCTCGCCCAAGGTCCACGCGGTCTCGGACCAGTCATAGGTTTGCGTGCAACTGACTTCCTTGGCGAGGTCCATGCCCTCCAATCCGGGCCAGGCGGCAGCCTTGGACACCAGAGCGTCGATGTCGAAAACACCGTCCGGGTGATGGCAGACCATCCCATGCGGCGCGCCCAGGTCACGGATACGGCGGGTCAGGCGCCGCGTGTCGATGCCCGCGATTCCCGGCAGGTCGTGCGCCTTCAGCCAGCCGTCCAGATGACTGACGGCGCGAAAGTTGGAAGGCTCCGTGATATCGGCGCGCAAAACGCAACCGCGGACCGCCGGCGTTGTCGTCTCAATGTCTTCCAGATTCGCCCCCACATTGCCGATATGCGGAAAGGTGAAGGTGATGATCTGACCGGCGTAGGAGGGATCGGTCAGGATTTCCTGATAGCCGGTGATCGAGGTGTTAAAGCATACCTCGCCGACCTTGGCGGTTTCCGCCCCGACGCCCTGACCCCAAAACACCGTGCCGTCATTTAGTACGAGGGCGGCGGTCGCACCGGGTGGCGGCGTCTTGCCGGAACCGTTCTCTTTCATCGTATGCAGTCCTGATGGGTTGAGGCGGCACAGAGATACGGGAGGGCAGCCAAAAAATCAAGCATAGGAGAAATATAATTACCCTTATTTTTCAATTGCTTAGATGATTCGGTTTGGTTGCTTAACAGGCCCCTTTCGATTAACTTCCGCCCTTCGCCCTGGCACGGTGCGGCCGGTGAAGACTATTTCTGGAGGGAACATGTCCGGACTACGGGACACAATCAGCCAATCGCTGAAGGAAGCGCTGCGCGGCAAGGACGAACTCGCCACGCGCACGCTGCGTCTGATCCTCGCGGCGATCAAGGACCGGGACATCGCAGCCCGCGGCAAGGGCCAGACCGACGGGATCGGCGACGAGGAACTGCTGCTGATGATGCAGACGATGATCAAGCAGCGGCGCGAAAGCATCACGATGTACGAGCAGGGCGGCCGCCTGGAACTCGCGGACCGTGAAAAAGGCGAAATCGAGGTGATCGAGCGGTTCTTGCCGAAACAACTTGGCGAGAGCGAAATCAAAACCGCGATCGGCGCCATCATCGGGGAATCCGGTGCTTCCGGCCTGAAAGACATGGGAAACGTCATGGCCGAGCTGCGCACCCGCTACGCCGGTCAGATGGATTTCGGCAAGGCCGCCGGCCTGGTGAAAGCAAGCCTGTCCGGCGGGTAGCGGGGCAGCCCCGCCGCCCGCGCCGGGCTTGCGGCAACCTTTCGCCCCTTCTGTCTGGAGGACGTCCGTAATCGGTGCAATACTCTGGGTTCGGGTCTGGCAACCGGGACTTTTTTGACCGTCGAGGATGATCGCCCGCAATGGCCTTTCCACCCGGCTTTCTGGATGAAATCAAGACGCGCATACCGCTGAACGGTCTGGTTGGCCGCAGGGTGCAACTGAAGCAGCGTGGCCGGGGCGACTGGTGGGGTCTGTCTCCTTTCGCCAGCGAGAACACCCCCTCGTTTCACGTTCTGGAGGACAAAGGCTACTTCCACTGCTTTTCTTCCGGGGAACATGGCGACCATTTCACCTGGCTGATGAAGACGGAGGGACTTTCCTTTCCGGAAGCCGTGGAGCGGCTGGCAGGCGAAGCGGGCCTGGACATGCCGGAGCGGACACCGGAGCAGAAGGCCGCCGACGCGAAGCGCGGCACCTTGGGAGACGCGGCGGAGGTTGCAGGCCGGTTCTATCAGAACGCCTTGCGCGCGCCGGCCGGACGCGCAGCGCTCGACTATGTGCGGGGCCGGGGCCTGAAGGAAGAGACGATCGCCGCCTTCGGTCTCGGCTACGCGCCGGATGACGGCACCGCGCTGCGGAACGCCCTGCAGAGCGCGAACGTCAACCCGGATACGATGCTTGAGGCCGGCCTTTTCCGGAGCGGTCAGGATGGGCGGGCACCCTATCCCTTCTTCCGCGACCGTTTGATGTTCCCGATCCACGACGCCCGCGGCAGGCTGATCGCCTTCGGCGGGCGGTTCATGGGCGACGCCAAGGCTGCGGGTGTCGGCAAATACATCAACTCGCCGGATACCGCCCTCTTCGACAAGGGCCGGACGCTTTACAACCTGCATCATGCCCGACAGGCAGCCTACGAGGGTCAGCCCCTGTTGGTCGCCGAAGGCTATATGGATGTCATCGCCCTGGTCGAGCATGGCTTTACGGCGTCCGTCGCACCGCTGGGCACGGCGATCACGGAACATCAGTTGCTGCTGCTGTGGCGAATTTCGGACGAACCGATCCTGTGCCTGGACGGGGACGAGGCCGGACGGCGCGCCGCCTTGCGGGCGGCCACGCGGGCATTGCCGCTGTTGAAACCCGGCAAAAGCGTGCGCTTCGCGTTCCTTCCGGCGGGCGAGGACCCGGACACGCTGCTGCGGGACCGCGGCCCGGAGGGGATGACCGGCCTTGTGCAGCAGGCGGAGCCGTTGGATCTGGTGCTTTGGCGCACGGAGGCGGCGGCGCACCCCATCGACACTCCCGAACGTCGGGCATCGCTGGAAGATCGCTTGAAGAAACTCGCCGGCCAGATCGAGGATGAGACCGTCCGCAAGCAGTACTTCCGGGCCTTCAACGACCGGACCTGGGATGTTTTCCGCGCCGCGCGCGGCCAGTCGGGACCGCAACGCGGCGGGCGCACCGGCAGGTTTTCGCCGAACGCCCCGCGCCCGCGGACACCGATGACCGACCGGATCCGGTCCCTGCGCGGACGCCAGGAGCGTTTCCGCCAGGAAATCCTCGTGGCGTCGCTGCTGAAACACCCGGAATTGCTGGCGGATTTCGACGAGGACTTGCATCGCGCGCGCCTGGACCAAGATCTTGACAAGCTGTTGCGTGAACTGCAGAACCTCATGAGTTCGGGAGTTAATCTTGACGCGGAGACCGTCAGCCACCACTTCGCTAGTGGAGGCGGCGGCGTTTTGTTGCGTGCCCTTCGCGATCCAAAGATTTTACAAGCGATCAAGCCGACGCGTCAGACCACGGAATTGGAGGACGCAAGGCGTACAGTGGAAGATATTCTGCGGGTTCAATCCCAAAACGCACTCGCCGGTGAACTGCGGTCCGTTTCAAGCCGCGCCACCGACGAAGGGGATGAAGCCCGGATTTTGGCGTTGCGGGAGTCCTACTCGGATGGGGAAACATCCGGTCTGGCTTTGGACGACGACGCGGTTTGACACAGGGTTTCGAACATCCAGGCGCGGGGGTGGGCCTGTCCGAAACACCTGATTTGGTCGGTACTGATAACGGTGCATCCAAGTAATTGGTCATGCCCGTTCGCCGCGGCGGGTTCGTGGTCGGTACGGGATTTAGGGAACTTTAGTATATGGCGACAAAAGCAGAGACAGCGGAACGGACCGAGTCCCGCGACGAGCAAACCGACGGCCCTCTTCTGGACGTTATCGAACAAGCGGTTAAGAAACTCGTCGCAAAGGCCAAAGAACGCGGCTTCATCTCCATCGACGAGTTGAACGAAGCGCTGCCGCAGGAACAGGTTTCCTCGGAGCAAATCGAAGACACCATGACGATGCTCTCCGAAATGGGCATCAACGTCGTGGACGGCGAAGAATCCGAACAGGAAGCGGAAACCCCGGAAGAAACCGAAAGCGAAGGATCCTCCTCCGCCGCCGCCGGGAACATCGCCGACGACGATGTCGGCCGCACCGACGATCCGGTTCGGATGTATCTGCGTGAAATGGGGTCGGTCGAGTTGCTGTCCCGCGAAGGCGAGATCGCCATCGCGAAACGCATCGAGGCGGGCCGCGAAAAAATGATCGGCGCGCTCTGTGAAAGCCCGTTGACCATGCGGGCGATTACGGAATGGCACGACTCGCTGGTCGAAGAACTGATGCTGCTGCGCGACGTGATCGATCTGGACGCCACCATGAGCGGCGGCCCGGACGGGGACGGCGCCGCAAACGGCCTGAATGGGGCCGAGGGCGTGCAGACGGAGGGTTTCGCCGAGGGTGAGGACGGCGCACAGGAAGAGGCGGAAGCCGGCGACAAGCCCGCGCCGGAAGCCAAACCTGCCGCCGAAGCCAAGGAAGACGGCGAGGAAGGCGAAGAGGACGAGGACGGCGAAGAAGGCGATCTCGACGAGGACGGCGAAGAGAACAACATGTCTCTCGCCGCCATGGAGCAATTGCTGAAACCCACGGTGCTCGAGACCTTCGAGAGCATCGCATCGACCTACGCGAAGCTGCAGCGTGCGCAGGACAAGCGCCTGCAGTCCTTGCAAAAGGGCGAAAGCCTCTCGGCCTCGACCGAACGAACCTATGAAAAACATAAGAAAGACCTGATCGAGGAGCTGAAGTCCGTCCGCCTCAACAACATGCGGATCGAGCAGCTGGTCGAGGAACTCTACCAGTTGAACAAGCGCCTGACCGCCGCGGAAGGAAAGCTGCTGCGCCTGGCGACGGATTCCAAGGTCAAACGCGAAGAGTTCCTGGAGAAATACTACGGCAGCGAGCTCGACCCGAACTGGATCGGCGAAGTCGAAGGTATTTCGAAACAGTGGGCGCATTTCGTCGAGCGCAACCGCCGCAAGATCGAAAAGATCCGCACCGAAGTCGCCGAGATCACCGAAGACGCGGCGATGCCGATCAGCGAGTTCCGGCGCATCACCCAGACCGTCCAGCAGGGCGAGCGCGAAGCGGCGCGCGCTAAGAAGGAAATGGTCGAGGCCAACCTGCGCCTGGTGATCTCTATCGCCAAGAAATACACCAACCGCGGTCTGCAGTTCCTGGATCTGATCCAGGAGGGCAACATCGGCCTGATGAAGGCCGTGGACAAATTCGAATACCGCCGCGGCTACAAATTCTCGACCTATGCGACCTGGTGGATCCGGCAGGCCATCACTCGGTCCATCGCGGACCAGGCGCGCACAATTCGGATCCCGGTCCATATGATCGAAACGATCAACAAGCTGGTCCGGACCTCGCGGCAGATGCTGCACGAGATCGGGCGCGAACCGACGCCGGAAGAACTGGCCGAAAAGCTCCACATGCCGCTGGAGAAGGTTCGCAAGGTCCTGAAAATCGCCAAGGAGCCGATCAGCCTCGAAACCCCGATCGGGGACGAGGAAGACAGCCATCTCGGCGACTTTATCGAGGACAAGAACGCGATCCTGCCGGCCGATGCGGCGATTCAGTCCAATCTGCGTGAAACCACCACGCGGGTACTGGCGTCTCTCACCCCGCGTGAGGAGCGTGTCTTGCGCATGCGTTTTGGGATCGGCATGAACACCGACCATACGCTTGAGGAAGTCGGACAGCAGTTCAAGGTTACCCGCGAACGTATCCGGCAAATCGAAGCGAAGGCGCTCCGCAAGCTCAAGCACCCGTCCCGCAGCCGCAAACTCCGCAGTTTCCTCGATTACTAGGAGATAGGAGATGGACCGGCGGGATACAGTCAAAAGCCCGCCGATCCTCAAAGTGGCGGAGCTGGCGGACGCAAAACGCGTCACCGATCTATTGCATGCATGCTATCCCGTCCTTTGGCGGGACGCCTACGAACCGGCCATCTTGGATGCCGTGCTTCCTCTGTTCTGCGAAGCCAATCCGGTCCTGCTCGCGTCCGGAACCTTTTTCGTGGTGACGGAGGGCACCACCGGCCGCGCCTTGGGAGCCGGCGGCTGGTACCCAACACAGGGCGGCGGCGATAGCACGGAGATCCCCGGCGAAGGGCATGTCCGGCATTTTGCCGTGCATCCGGAGACGCAGCGCCAGGGCGTCGGCCGGATGGTCATGGAGGCAACCCTGGCATCCGCCAAAGAGCACGGGGTTCACACCCTGCACTGTACATCCAGCGTAACCGCAGGCGCCTACTACCAGGCCTTTGGTTTTGTAGAGCGCGGCCGTATAACACTGCCCGTCGCGGGGATAGACCTGCCGGTAATCGCAATGACATGGACGGGCTGATCCCGCAAAGCCCCGCATAGTGACGTCACAAGACAATCCTATTCATCAAACCGCGTGAAATACTGAATATCGTTCCCGCGGAAAGCCGAGCACTATGAAGCCTGATGGTGGGAGCCGGCTTCATGACCGCCAGTACCCGACGACGGAGCACCAAGTCGAACCCTGCGGAACCGCCGCAGGCGGCCGTTCTGCATCAAGGCGGCCGATACCGGCCCTTGGACGATGCCGCGGTAGCGGCAATCGTTGAGGCATCCTTCGACATTCTGGCCCGGATCGGGATGGCCGATGCCCCGGGATGGCTGCGCGACATGCTGGTCGGGCGCGGTGCAGCCTTGCGGGAAGACGGGCGCATCACCTTTCCGAAACCGCTTATGGAGGCGGCGATTGCCAGGGCCGCGCTCCGCGTCTCGCTACCGGGTTATGTCGAGGACATGGGGATCGAGATCGGCGGCGGGCGCGTGCATATCGGGACCGGCGGTGCCGCCGTGCAGACCCTCGACGCCGCCACGGGGAGCTATCGCGACTCAACCCTGCGCGATCTCTACGACCTGATGCGGATCGTCGACCTCTCCAGCCATATCCACTACGGCGTACGGCCGGTGGTGGCCCGCGACTTAGCCGCGCCTCTCGACCTGGATATCAACACGGCCTTTGCCTGTCTGAAGGCGACCGGCAAGCCGATCGGCGTCAGCTTCGACAGCGCCGGACATGTCGGGCCGATCACGGACCTGTTTGATACGGCGCTTGGCGCTGAAGGGCGGTTCGGAAAGCATCCCTTCTGTATGGCGGTGATCGTACACGCCGTTTCTCCTTTACGGTTTGCGCCGGAGGGTGCGGAGATCATGCGGGCAGCGGTCGACGCCGGGATGCCGCTGCAAATCTGTTCGGCCGGACAGGCGGGTGCGACAAGCCCGGTCTCTCTAAGCGGCGCACTGGCGCAAGGACTGGCCGAGTGTCTGGCCGGCCTTGCGGTTGTAGACGCCCTGCATCCCGGACATCCCTGTATTTTTGCATTCATGCCCTTCATCTCGGATTTGCGCACGGGGTCCATGACGGGGGGCAGCGGAGAATCGGCGGTCGCGAATGCGGCCGCCGCACAGTTGCTGCTGGATTTGGGCCTTCCGTCCACCGTGTCCGCCGGCATGACCGATTCCAAGATCGCCGACGCCCAGGCGGGTTACGAGAAGGGCTATACTGTGGCCCTGGCCGCTCAGGCGGGCGCCGACATGATCAATCTGTCCGTCGGCATGTTGGGCTCCATCATGGTCGCCTCGCGCGAAGCCATGATCATCGACAATGAAATGTGCGGGGCAATCCTCAGGACCGTCCGCGGTGTGGACTCTGCCCAAGACGAACTCGATATCGAGGCCATCGAACGGGTGGTCACCGGCGACGGTCACTATCTCGGCGATCCGCAGACGCTGCGCCTGATGAAGTCGGAGTTTGTCTATCCCGTCCTCGGCGACCGTCAGAGCGTCGCCGATTGGACGGAGGCCGGCAGTCTTTCGATTTGGGACCGTGCACGGAACCGGGCCCAGGAGCTGTTGAAGGCGCCGGCGCAGCATCTGCCGGCCTCCGTCGAACGGTCGATCCGAGATCGGTTTTCCATTTACCTGAATATTGGAGAGAGTGAGAAATGAAGGTCTTCAGAAGCGTGGTTATCGACGCGCCCATCGGCCGGGTCTGGGCGGCCGTCCGGGCCTTCGACGGCGTCGTTCACTGGAACCCCGCCGTTGCCGCGGCGCGAATGGAAACCGGCGGCCCAACCGCCGTCGGGTCGATTCGCCATCTGGATATCGTCGACGGCTCCATATTCCGCGAGACGCTTCTAGCTCATTCCGACATCGAGCGGTTCTACTCGTACGACATCGTCGAAGGGCCGTTGCCATGCACCGACTACCGCTCGACCCATCGCTTCATCGCGATCACAGACGGCGACAAAACGTTGGGGATCTGGGAAGGCGAGTTCAATTGCGATCCCGCCGATGCCGACGCGCTCGACCAGATTGTCGGGGATCAGATCTACCGCGACGGCATGCGTGGCTTGAACGACTTCTTGAAAGGATAACCGCCCATGAGCGACACCCTGGCCCCCCGCGCAATCATCGGCGTCATGACGCCGGCGATGAACACAGTCGTGCAACCGGAGCTGGAGATGCTGCGCCCTGCCGGCGTAACAAACCAAATGCAGCGGTTCCGCCTTGGTGGCGACGCCGTATCGGACGACATTCTTCGGGAAGCCGAGATGCTGATGGATTGCGGCCCCAAGGCGCTGGCGGTGGGCCTGACCACCGATGCCGGGCCGGGCGGTGTCACCAAATTGGCCGACCGCTGCGCCGAATTGCAGAAAGCTGTCGGCATTCCCGTCTTCAATGCCTCGCAAGCCGACTATAGGGCCCTGCAGGCCTTCGACGCTCGGCGCGTTGCCGTTGTGACACCCTTCAATGCGGAGATCGATACGGTGGTCCGCGCCAATACCGAGCAGGCCGGATTCGAAGTTGTGGCCATCAAGGGCACCGAAGCGCCGTCTCTGCCCGCGATTTGCGAGACACCTCTGGAAGACATCAAGCGGGTTTTCCGTCTGGTCGCCGAAAGCGATTGCGATGCCATCCTGCAGGTCGGCACGGCTCTGCCGGTTGTCGCCATGATCGAGTCGCTGGAAGCAGAGCTGGGTAAACCGGTCGTCGCCTGCAACGCCGCGGTCTATTGGCAAACCCTGCGCGCCCTGGGGCTCACCGACCCGCTCTCCGGTTTCGGCCGGCTCTTCAGGGAGCACTAGCGCATGCGCGACCAGGCGCATGTGGTGGTGATTGGCGGGGGTGCGGTTGGCGCCTCCTGCCTTTACCACCTGACCCAGGCAGGCATTTCCGATTGCCTGTTGATCGAAAAGGACGAGTTGACCTCCGGCTCTACCTGGCACGCAGCCGGCAATATCCCGACCTACGCAAACAGCTGGCTTGGGATGCGGGCCGGAAACTACGCCTGGCGACTTTACAAAGATCTTGGCGAGAAACTTGATCTGCCCATCACCTATCGGCATACCGGCGCCTTCTGGCCTGCGCATACCCGGGACAGGATGGACCTTTACCGGCATCTGGTGGGTATCTCGAAGTCCGCCGGCTTCGATCTTCAGATGATCTCCCCGGAAGAGATGGAGGCGACGCATCCTCACTATAGGGCCGGCTCGACCGTCCTGGGCGCGCTGTACGACCCCTATGAGGGCGACATCGATCCCAGTCAATTGACCCAGGCCCTGGCAGCCGGTGCACGCAAGGCCGGCGCTGAAGTGGCCCGATTCACCAAGGTGACGGGCCTTGAACGCGGAGCCGCCGGTACATGGCGTGTGTTTACGGACAAGGGCGATGTGACGTGTGAGTACGTGGTTAACGCCACCGGCTTTTATGGCGGCGCGCTCGCCGCCTTGATCGGCGGCGGCGCCCCCGTCGTCACATTGGAGCATCAGTATCTGGTCACCCAACCCCTGCAGGCGCTGGAGGCCGATCCGGCGCTGTTCCCCTTGGTGCGCGATCCGGATATCCGCTTCTACCTGCGCCGCGAACGGTCGGCCTTCCTATTCGGATCCTACGGGCATCCGGGACGGCTGGCATTCGCCGGCGGTGTGCCGGAGGATTTCGCCCACAGCCTTTTTCCGGACTCCGTCGACGACATCGCCGAGATTCTCGATGCCGCCCTGGCGCACGTCCCTCTGCTCGGCGAAGCCGGTGTCCAGCGCTTCGTCAACGGGCCGATCGGCTATTCTCCCGATGCGTTGCCGCTTTGCGGTCCGGCGTACGGACTGCCGAATTTCTTCCACGCGTGCGGTATTCAAGTGGGTATTACGCAATCCGCTGCTGCTGGAAAAGCCGTCGCGGAGTGGATTACGGAAGGCGAGACAGAGTGGGACCTGGCGGCCTGGGATCCGCGTCGCTTCGGTAGCTGGGCGGACCGGGCCTATGCGAGCGCACGGGTCGTCGAGCTCTACGACTTGCAATATGCCATTCCCTTTCCGCACAGGCTTTTGGCATCGGGTCGGCCGGTCAACCGAACGCCGCTCTACAACACACTCGAAAGCCGTGGCGCGCAGTTCGGACAGATCGGCGGTTGGGAACGCGCACTTTGGTTCGATCGCGGCGGCCAAGCCTATGACGAAGGGCGTTTGAGTTTCCGAGACGATGAGCCCTGGCGCAATGCCGTCAGGGCGGAGTGCGAAGCGGTTCGCGACGCCGTCGGCGTAATGGATCATGGTGGCTTTACGAAATTCGAGGTTTCAGGACCCGGCGCCCGCGCCTATCTGGAACACGTCCTGTGCGGGACGGTACCGAATGTCGGCCGGGTAAAACTCTCCTATATGCTGACACCCAATGGCCGGATTTGGAGTGAAGCCACCGTCGCGCGCCTCGCCGATGACCGATACCTGTTGTGCGGCCCGACATTGGCGGTGGACCGGGACCACGATTGGCTATGCCGGCACCTGCCTTCTGACGGGTCGGTCGACCTAAGGAAAGGCAGCGCGCGCGACGGCGCCCTCATGGTAATGGGGCCGCAGGCGCGGACCTTGCTGTCCCGCCTGACCGACGCCAATCTCGATGCGCAGTCTATGCCCTGGATGTCGGTTGCGGAGATCACGGTGGCGGGGGTCGCGGCGACAGCGATGCGCGTTTCCTATGTCGGCGAGTTGGGTTGGGAACTGCATCTCCCGTCCGAGCGGCTGTCTGCATTGTACGACGCTTTGTGGGAGAAGGGCGCCGATCTCGGTCTTGTCGATTTTGGGTCGTACGCCTTGAACGCCATGCGTTTGGAAAAAGGATACCATGCCTGGGGTGCCGACTTCGGCACAGAATACACGCTGTTCGATGCCGGACTGTCAGGCTTCTGGAAACGAGACAAGGCGGATTTTGTCGGCCGGGACGCCGTGCAGAGCCAAGCGGCAGTCCCTTCGGACTGGCAGTTCGCAGGCTTTACCGTTGATTCGGAAAAAGCGGATCCGCTGCCAAGCGATCCTATTCTCCTGGACGGCGAGGTCGTCGGTTACGTCACCTCGGGCGGAGAGGGTTTCCGGACCGGGAAAAGGCTGGCCTTGGGCTATGTGTCCGCCGGTTTGGCCGTTCCAGGGCGCGTTTTCGAAATCGAGGTTCTGGGTAAGCCCCGCCGCGCCATCGTCACGCCGACCCCTTTTTACGATCCGGACAACATCCGATTGCGAAGCTAGTCCGACCGAATGGACCGGTAGATCGCTGAGAAATCCAGGGCCCCTGCCGATGGGTCCTGGGAAAATTCCGTGAAGCGTCGGGCCGCCTCCGCCCCGAACGGGGTGTCCTGGCCGGTCGCTTGGGCAGCGGCCTGTGCAAGCCGCAGATCCTTCGCCATCAGCTGCGCGGCGAAACCCGGAGCATAGGCGTTCGAGGCGGGCGCATCCGGGGCCGGCCCCGGCACAGGACAGCGGTTTTCCAGGATCCAGCTTTGCGCCGCGGCTCCGGCACACAGGGCGAAAAACTTTTCCTGATCCAATCCGAGAGCATCCGCCAGAGCGAACGCCTCGCAAACTCCCAGCGCCGTTATTCCGCAAATCATGTTGTGACAGGCCTTGGCCGCCTGACCGGCGCCCGCAGGACCGAAATGCTGGACCTTGCCGCCAAGCGCGGCGAGAATCTCCGACACCGCCTCGATGTCTGCCGGATCCCCGCCGGTCATGAAGCTCAGCGTCCCGGCCCTCGCCCCTTCGGCGCCGCCCGAAACCGGCGCATCCAAAAATCCGTCGCCCCGCTCCGCGGCGCGCGCTGCGAGGTCGCGGGTCGTCGTGACATCGATGGTGGAACTGTCGGCGAATATCCGACGCCCGCCGGCGGACGAGACAAGAGCTTGATGAACCGCCGCGACATGCTTTCCTTCGGGCAACATCGTCCAGACGATCGCAGCATCTTCGGCAGCCGCCTCCAGGGTCGCGCATCGGCCCGCAAGATCCACCCCGACCGTCTCGATCGCGTCCCAGCAGGACACGGCAAATCCCTTCTCCAAGAGCCGCTCCACCATCGGGCGTCCCATGGTGCCCAGGCCGACAAAACAGATCTTCATGATGCTCCTCCCGATTGTCGAAATCCGTTGGTCGTTCGGCACCAGGCGGCCAAAGACCGCGCCACGGCGCGCGTGATCTGATCATCCGGCGCGGTGTCGGGTCGGACGACCGCATACCACGGAACCGATACACCGTCGCGCCCGACACGGGCGGCGACAATCCGCCCGCTGTCGACCGCCGCTTGAACCGCCCATCCCGCCAAAACGGATGTCCCGAGGCCGGCCGCGACCATTTCCACGATGGCCTCCGGCAGTTCCACGGTCTCTGTCCAGTTCGGATAGGTTTCGTTGGGCCGGAACAGCTTCGCATATTCCCGATCCGGCTCAGGGATCCGCGTATAGGTAATGAAGTCCTCTCCAACCACGTCGGCGCCTTCGATGTGGGTGCGGCCGGCCAGACGGTGGCCGGGCGGCATGATGAACAGCAACTCGTCATCGAACAGATGAAACGCCTCCGTCCGGCCGCCGACATTCTCGCCCGACCCGATCACCAAATCGACCGTGTGATCGGCCAAGCGATCCATCGGAGTCTTCGCGGCGGTCGCGACAACCTGAATGCCGACTTCCGGCTGCTCCTGTTTAAGAACCCGGAGGAACTGAGGCAGCCAGTGGTAGGAGCTATAGGCTTCGACCGCGAGGCGGACGACATGGCGGACCCCCTGCCCCATCCGCTCCGCGTCGTGTTCGGCTCGAACCAGCTCGGCGATCATACGCTCCGCTACTTGCGCCAGATATTCCGCCGCCGAGGTCATGCGCAGACGTTTGTGCGATCGCGTGAAAAGCGGGACGCCCAGCCGGCGCTCCGCCTCGCGGATGCGGTGCGACAAGGCCGACGGCGTAATGCCCAACTGCTCCGCCGCATCGGTCACGCGCGGGGTCTTCGCCAATGTGGCGATCATCATGTAGTGCCGCAGGTCGAGCAGCGGAATCTTCAAGCTCATTTGATGAAAACAATTCAGCAATAGAGGCGCATTTCGGCATTGAGGTTCACGCACTGCCGATTGAGAGTCAACCATGCGCCAGGGAGCGATTGCACTGGGGACGGACGATATGGGACTGACTTCGACAGCCGCGAACGCCCTTCACACCTATGACCGGGACCATCACATTCACGGCCAAACAAGCCTGCGCGGGCATCATACCGACGGTCCGGCCGTCATGGTTACGAACGGACGCGGCATCCGCTTCGAGACCGACGACGGGCGGTGGATCATCGACGGATTTTCCGGGCTCGGTTGCGTTTCGCTCGGCTATCACAACGACCGTTTGGCCGCGGCGGCCAAGAGGCAGATGGACAGGCTGCCCTATGCGCCGACTTTCTACGGCCGCTCCCATCCCGGGGTCGCCGAACTGGCCGAGCGGCTGACCGCCATGGCGGCGGTTCCCATGGACCGCGTCATGTTTCAGTGCTCGGGATCGGAAGCGAACGACGCCATGATCAAATTCCTCTGGTACCGTAATGCGGCCAGAGGAGAACCCGACCGGCGGAAGATCGTTTCGCGATGGCGCGGCTATTACGGTAACACGGTGGCGGCGGTGAGCGCCTCCGGCCAACCTCACATGCATGCAAAATTCGGCCTGCCGTTGCCGGGCTTTCTGAAACTGTCGACGCCGAACTACTATCTGGCCCATCTCGACGGCGAGACGGAAGAGGAATTCTCCGCCCGCATGGCCGCCGAGTTCGAGGATCTGGTGCTGGCCGAAGGGCCCGACACGATCGCCGCGTTTTTCGCCGAACCCATGCAATCCGGCGGTGGCGCGATCCGGCCGCCCGCCGGGTATTGGCCGGCGATGCAGGCGGTAATCGCCAAGTACGGCATCCATTTTCACGTCGACGAGGTGGTCTGCGGCTTTGGCCGGACCGGGCATATGTGGGGCGCGCAGGCCTTTGAACTGACACCGGATTCCACCTCCTGCGCGAAGGCATTGACCGCTGCCTTCTTCCCGATGTCCGCGCTGATGATAAAGGAGGACTTCTATCAGGACATGGTCCGGAACGCGGACGAGGTCGGCGTGCTGGGCCATGGTTTCACCTACGCGGGTCATCCCGTCGGCGCGGCGGTCGCCCTGGAAGCCTTGGACATCTACCGGGAGATCGACCTGATCGGCCATGTGCGGCGGGTCTCCGCCCATTTCCTGGAACGTTGCACGGCGCTCGCCGACCATCCGCTGGTCGCCGACGTTCGCGGCATCGGACTGTTCTGCGGTCTCCAGCTGATGGCCGACAAGACGCGGCGCGAGCCTTTCGACCCTACCTTGAAGGTCGGGGCCCGGGTTCAAGACGCAGCCCACGACCGGGGCCTGTACCTCCGGTCTATCCCACCGGACAGGATCAGCTTCATGCCGCCGCTGATCATCGAAGAGGAGGAAATCGACGAAGCGGTCGGCATTCTGAAGGCGGCGCTGGACGACGTCTGGGGACAACTGCGGTAAAGACGCAACAGCGCTGGTCTAACGCGGCGGGCTTTGCTAAGAGGCGGTGTCCGGGGCGGCCGCGCCTGCTCCGTGGGGCCTGTAGCTCAGTTGGTTAGAGCGGACCGCTCATAACGGTTTGGTCGCGGGTTCGAATCCTGCCAGGCCCACCAAGCACCCATTTGGCCAAGCGATAGGACCATGAATACGCGGACCGCGTTCGGGGCGGTTGGCGCGGTTCGATGTCTTGCCGTCGAGGCCTGTCACGCCATATCCCCTGGCAAGCTTCGTTGTTTCGCACGCACGCTGTACGTACACTGGCGCCGAAGGAGGCATCGTCATGGCGGCTCGCAAGAAGGCAGGGACCGGTGAGACGAAGGTCGGGATCTTGCGCACGGTTCTGCAGAGCGCCGATGCGGTCGGATGGGAAAATGTCCGGCTGTATCACGTGGCCGATGACCTCTCCTTGCCGCTTGCCGAGGTTCATGAGCACTTCGCCGATCTGAACGCCGTCGCCGACTTCTGGTTCGCCGAGGCGCTGCGGGCCATGCTCGCAGAAGAACCTGACGGCTTCGACCGGCTGCCGCCGAAGGAGCGGCTGCTGATCAAGATGCAGCGCTGGCTGGATCACACGGCCGAGCACAGGGCCGTCACGGTTCAGATGATCCAGGGAAAACTGCACCCGCCGCACATGCATCATTGGGTGCCGATGGTGTTCGATCTGTCGCGGCTCATCCACTGGTGGCTGGATGCCGCCCGGATCGCTTCCACCGGCGCGCAGCGCCAGGCGGCGGAAGTCGGCCTGACCACGATCTTTCTGATGACGTTGGCACGCTGGGCCCGCGACGACAGTCCGGGACGCCGGGAAACCTATCGGTTCCTGGAGCGGCGGCTGACGCAGGCAGACGGCATCATGCGCCTTTGGTCCCGGCGCGGCGCGTGATCGGGCCCAGAACCGGATCCGGCGGCCTGCCGGACCAGGCAGCGGATGTTTCCCTTCTATGGTTGGACGGCGGTCACAACCACTTCGATAAGATCTTTGCCCGCCAGATCGGCGCCGACGCAGGCGCGCTGCGGCCAATTCGCCAACGGCCCGATCCAGTCGCACCAAACGCTGTCCATCGCAGGTTTCATCGACATGTCGCGCAGATAAACCGTTGCCTGAAGCAGATGCTCTTTACCGCTGCCGGCATCGGCCAAGGTGCGATCCAGGGCCGCCAGCGTGTTGCGGGTCTGGGCCTGGATGCCATCGGCTTCATACTCGTCGGTCGCAACGGCGTAGACATAGCCGTTATGGACAACCGCACGACACCGCCCTACGGCCTGCCCGGGAATCCGTTCGATTATCATAGCGCCTCCGATCCGGGTTTTGTTTTCAAACCGAAGCCTAACCGCCTTGCCTTGGAACCGGCACGCCTTTTCGGCCGGCGGTCTTTCATCCCGTTTGCCGAACCGAAAACCACACCGCAAACAACACCAGCGCACCGCCGATGAACGTGGGGAAAGTTGGGATCTCCGCCAACACGAGAAAAGCCAAAACCGGGGCCAAGGGCGTTTCCAGGGTGCTCAGCAGTGCGGTCTGCCCCGCCGGTAAGCGCTTGGCTCCCTCGGCGAGGGCGATGGAGGCGATGGCGAACAACAGGCCGAACGCCGCCAGAACGACGATCTCCGGCCCGACCACACTGAACGGATCTCCCAGCAAAAGAGCGACGGGCAAGAGCAAGACCGATTGCATCGCAGCCGGCCCGGCCCCGGGTGTATCGGGGTATTTCCGATAGATCACCATCACCGAGGCCATCGCGATTGTCATGCAAAGCGCCAGCGCATCGCCGGTCAGGCTGCCATGACCGAGAGAGCCGGAGACAATCACGGCAACCCCGGCCAGGGCGAAAAGGCAGCCGATCAAGGTACCAGCCGAAGCCCTTTCCCGCATCACCAGCCAGGCAAGCAGCGCCGCGATCAATGGCGCAACGGCATAGATCAAGGCGACATTGGCGATCGTCGTCAGCTTGAATGCGGGGATAAAGGCGGCTTGCCCTAGGCCGCCTATGACAGCGACCGCCCAGCCGCAGGTACCCATACCGAAGAACTCGCGCTGAAAGCGGCGCTGTCTAAATGTCCAAACCGAAGCGAATGCCGCCGAAAACAGGCCTCGCCAAAAGATGATTTCCCAAGCGCCGGCACCGACGCCTTTGGTGAACAAACCGGCGGTGCTGTAGGTGACAACCGAAAGCAAAAGAAGCGCTATGCCGACACGGCGATTTGAGCTTTGGCAGGTTGTCATCCGGCCAATCCGTCGACCAGGTGAGGCGCATATGAACGGGCCCGGGCAGGGCTGCCGATCTCGGCAATATTTGCAACTTTTTCTCGTTTATAACTATACCGCACCTGACCAAAATTCCTCTATTCATTATCCATACCAACCTGTTAGGGGCTTCAGTTGCTGTCCACAAACGAGAAGATTATGATTTATACGATAGATTTTCTTGAGTATCTTATATGACCTGGAAACTTCCGCCGCTGAATGCGCTCAAGGCTTTCGAAGCCGCGGGCCGGCATCTCAGCTTCACCAAGGCGGGCGCCGAATTGAACGTGACACCGGCGGCGGTGGGACATCAGGTAAAGACGCTTGAGGAAATGCTGGGCGTTGCGTTGTTTCATCGGATGACGCGTGCCCTACAGCTCACCGAGGCAGGCAAAGCGTCCCTGCCGATACTGACCGAGAGTTTCGGGACGATGAGCCGGGCGGTCGACCAGATTCGGACGCATCGCGGCTTCGGCGTCCTGACCATCAGCGTCAGCCCATCCTTCGGTGCGCTCTGGCTGGTGCCCAGACTGGAGAAGTTCCGTCGCCGGCATCCCGAGATCGAAATCCGCATCGACGGCACCGACCGCCGCGTCGACGTGGCGCGCGGCGAGGCCGACGTCGCCCTGCGTTATGGACCCGGCGGATACAAAGACGTTCAATCCGACAAGCTGTTCGATCAGAACAACATGCCGGTATGCAGCCCGGCCCTGCTGCGGCAGAACCCCAATCCCTTGCGGAAGCCCCGCGACCTCAAGCACCACACTTTGCTTCACATCGACTGGAAAAACGAAGAGGCGAGTTGGCGAATGTGGCTTACGGCAGCCGGACTGGATGATGTCGATCCGGCGCGGGGACCGTACTTCACCATGGAAAGCATGGCCGTACAGGCGGCGCTGGATGGCAATGGCGTGGCGCTGGTCGGCGATATTCTTGTCGCGGACCACATTGCCAGCGGCCGCTTGGTGCACCCGTTTGAACAGAGGACCAGCACGCCTCTGAGCTTCTCTTACTATCTACTCAGTCCGAATCACTATGCCAATCAACCCAAGATCGCAGCGTTCAGAGAATGGCTTTTGGAAGAGGCGCGGATCTGGCGTTCAGAAACAATACGGAAGCCTGAGAACAACGGCGCAGAACGGCAATTCAAAGCCTAACACTTTGGAATGAAATCAGTTTATCGGCTTCGAGCGATTGTGTATTACACGTCTCATCTCACCATTTGCGCGATGAAACGTCCGGGTCTACCATTTTTTCCGTTTACATGATAAAATTTGTGAAATATCAACAGGTTCATCGTTCTTGTTCAAAGTAATCCGTAGAGTTGCCTTTCAACGGACAACCGATTTTGCACGTGTCGCCCAAGAAGATTGCCGTTCCGAACGACCGCCGCGACCTCACCGAATGGGAGTATCACGCCCTTCCGGTTGATGCGCCGTCGGCAGCGTTTGGTCCCTTCAAAGACATCGTTTCGATTTGGCGTAGCAAGACTCGCCCGAACGTCCGGATACCCGCGCGCTCGGAAATCGATTTCTACGATTTGAAGCCCTGGCTCGGCAAAATCTCGATCGCCAAGATCGAACCGGACCCCTTCTCCGTCCAATTCGTTCTGTGGGGAACCGAACTGACGAAATGGTGGGGCGTCGACTACACGCAGCAACCGCTCGGCACCAAGTCCGAAGCCCCCGATGCCTGGCAAAGGATCGAAGGCGCCTATTTCGCGCAAATGATGAAAGAGCCGTTTATCGGGATCGTCGGCGGCACGCTCGACAAATATGGTCGTCCCTTCATCAAAGTGCTCGGCATCGACCTGCCTCTGCTGGAGAACGGGCTGCTTTCGCACGTCTTGTCGGTACATTTCGAGATCCTGCCCGATGCATCGGCGATGACGGTGCTGCCGGACTTTCATCCGCAACATACATTCTGACATCGACCGCTGTGCCGCTGGGTTTCTTGACGTCGCAGGTTGCGCCGGACCGCCGAATCGGCGCGATTCTTGCGTGGTTGACGGTGAGCCGAGGCATGCGGTCCTATGGACCCGCAGAAGCGCAAAGGGTGTCAGAAGGACCGCAGATGAGCACAGGAAGGCCAGAGTCGGCCGGTGACAGCGACGAAGCCTTGATCGCCTGTTACACCGACTGGAGCCACCGCTACTTCGAGGAATGGTACGGTGACGATCCGGCCGGGCATCCCCCGGCCGTACAGATCGTCCGCGACCGGCTGCAAGATATCGCGGCGGAAACGGTTCTGGATGCAGGTTGTGGCCCCGCATCGATGCTGCGCCTGCTTGCAGAGCCCGGCCGCGCTCTGCACGGTTTCGATCTGACGCCGGCGATGATTGAGGAGGCGCAGGCGGCACTCGCCCAGCTGCCGGGCGACGGCCACCGCGCCTGGGTCGGCGATGCAGCCGACCCCGCAGGGTATCATCCCCCGGACGATCCGGATTTGGCCTATGACGCCGTGTTGATGGTCGGCGTCCTTACCCATCTGCCCAAAGCCGCCCAAGCCGCCGCGTTGCAAAATGCGTTTGCCGCCGTGAAGCCCGGTGGGCTTGCAATCATCGGCGTTCGGAACGCCTTGATGGGCCTGTTCAGCATGAACCGGTACAGCTGGGATCTCCTCAGCGAAGACATCATACCGACGGACCGCCTGCGCGCTGTGGCGGAGACCTGCGGGGAGGATGTCGAACCCGCCTTCGAGGAAATGCAGTCCCGCTTGCGCATGGACATGCCGCCGAATCGCGGCGGCAGCGGGCCCGCGCGGGGGTACGACGATCTGCCCGCCCGGATGCACAACCCGCTGGCCTTGACGGAGACGCTGCAGCAGATCGGATTTACGAAGGTGACGCCCGCCTACTATCACCAGCATCCCCTGCCCCCATGGCTGCGCGGCACCGCCCCCAAGACCTTCGACACGGTCGCCCGGGAAATGGAAAGGCCGGGCGATTGGCGCGGCCTTTTCACCGCGTCAGCCGCCTTATTGATCGCGGAGAAGGGATGACCAAAACCGATCTGCGACAAGACGGGTGGGACCTGGCCAACACCTGGGGCCAAAGCGCCGCGACCCTGGAGCTGTATCGCGGCCGGGCGAACGGTGTGGAGCCGGAAATGATCTGCAGCGGCCAGGCCGCTGAGATCCTCTCGTCCGAAATCTCGCCAGGCGACAGTCTGCTCGATGTCGGCTGCGCCGCAGGCCATTTCCGGACCGCTTTGGAAAGTCGCGGCGTCGCGGTCAGCTATTATGGCATCGACCCGACAGAGAGTTTTATCGAGGCAGGCCGCGCCGCCGCCGGTACCTGCGAACTGGCACCTTGGCTGCAGGCGATGCGGATCGAGGATCTTGCCGGGACGGTCGATCATGCGGTCAGCATCAACGTGCTCAGCTATCTGGACAACTACCACAGGCCGCTTGAGCGAATGCTGCAGATGGCGCGCAAAACCGTCCTGATTCGTGAGTCCCTGGATAGGGAAGCCGTATACCGTTATGTCGAGGATCGGTTCCTGGATCCCGGTCCCGCGGCCCGCGTCTACGTCAATACATATGGTTTGGACGACGTTCGCGCATTCGTTCACGGCTACGATTTCGAAACCACTGTCATCGCCGACCGGTTTTCGGGCGGCGGTGCGACAGAAAGCATTGGATATCCCCATTACTGGAAGTTCCTCCTCTGCCGCCGCCGTTGAGCGTAGGCCCGCGGTAACCTTTGCGACAAGCCGCTTTGCCGGCGCCTTTCACGTGTCCGGCGCCGCTGCCGGGCCGCTGCCCCCGACCCAAGGCGATCGCGATCCCGATGTGGCGAGCGCGGTGGCGCTCGACGGCGTTTCAGTGCTGGTTGCCGGCGCACTCTACAATCCGGAGGCTCTGGGACTGGCTACCGACGCCTCCAACGAAACGATCGCGCGCGCCGTTGCCGAGCAAATCGGCAAACGCCCGCTCAGCCAGATCATGCACAGCCTGAACGGCGATCTCGCCGTGGCCGCCTTCGACCCGTCACGGGGCCAGCTCTATCTGGCCGGCGACCGCTTCGGCTCGGTCAGTATCTACGTGATCGACACCGGCGACCGCGTGGTTTTCGCCGACTCCCTTCGCACGCTGTCTGCCCTGCCGGAATTCGATCGCCGGGCCGATCTCAACTACCTGCTGCGGTTCGGTTGTTCGCATTACCGCATGATCACCAACGATCTCAGCGAAACCCCCTATGCGGCCGTAAAGATCGTTCCGCCGGCGCATATTGCGCGGATCGACGCCCGCGGCGTGGCGTTCGAACGCTACTGGTCGATGGACGGGACGCCCCTGACGGACAAGGACGACGCCGAGATCGCCGCCGAGTATCGGTCTCTGCTGCTCGATTCCGTACGCCGGCGGCTGGCCAGGACCGCGCAGCCTGGCTTCACCCTGTCGGGTGGAATGGATTCATCATCGGTGCTTTCCAGTGCCGCCCATATCAGCGGCGGCCCACTGCCTGCGTTCACGGTGACCTACGACGACCCGGAGTTCGACGAACGCGACGACGTCGCCTGCATGAAGGACCGAATGGCACGGCCCTGGCACACGTTGGACGAAGCCGTTCATTTCGATGCCTTGTCTGCCATCGAGTCCCTCTACGGAACGCATCTCGACTTGGCCCCGACGGGTACCTGGCTCAGCCATTTCGATCTCTGCCGGACTGTCGCCGGCAAAGGCCATAGTCATGTCTTCGACGGCTTGGGCGGCGACGAGCTGAATGCCGGAGAATACGAATATTTCCCGTACTACTTCGCCGATCTGAAACGACTTGGGGATACGGATCGCCTGCATCGGGAGGTGGAGACTTGGATTGCGCATCACGATCACCCGGTCTTCCGGAAGACCCACGCAATCGCCGCGGAGATGATCGAACGGCTGACGGACTCCGAGAAGCCCGGCCGAAACTTCCCAGACGTGCCGCGCCTCAACCGCTATGCGCACACGGCCAACCCGGATCTGGCCGTGCCTTTCGACAATCAACCGCTTCTGGAGTCGCCGTTCGAGAGTCACCTGCTGAACAGGACCTATCAGGACCTGAGCCGGGAAACCTTGCCGCTATGCCTGCGCATCCAGCGTCAAAACGCAGAGGCCTTTGGCATCCGGCCGGTTTCGCCCTTCCTCGATTACCGGCTGGTGGAATTGATGTTCTCCGTTCCGCCGGAACGCAAGATACGAGACGGCGTCACCAAGGTCCTGCTACGCGAAGCCATGACCGGGATCTTGCCAGACGAAGTCCGCGCCCGCCCCAATAAACGCGGCTGGAACGTACCCGCGCATACATGGTTCACCGGCAAGACGCTGGACCGGTTGGAGGAGCGGGTGCGGGATCCGGACTCGGCGGCCATGGCGCTGTTCGATCGCAAGGCCGTGCTGTCGATCCTCGATGACCATCGGCGCATCATGTCCGGTGGATTGGTCGAGGAAAACCACATGATGTTCATGTGGCAGCTGTCCAACCTGCTGGTCTGGTCGGAGAAGAATGCCGTCTCGTTCTAAGAAATCTCAATCGAACTGAGCCAGAGCTTTCCGGCGCATATCGGTCACGGCCTGTCTGAGCTGACTTTGAAAAAGAGCTAAAATCGAAGCGGCATGGGGCGGATCCAGACGCCGGATCAGATAATGGCCGGTCATCAGGCATCGGCTGAGCGATCCCGATGCGCAGAACTGCGCCGCGGCCTCGACGGTCTGGTCGACAACCTGTTCGGGCGATTGCAGGAAGGGTTTAAGGGCCGAGTGCAAGGCGTCGAAGGTCGCCGCGGCGGGACCTGACAACGCCTCCTCCACGCCGTCGAACCACACGGTCAGCGCCTCTCTATACAGTGCGGTCGGCGCGGCCACGGCCTCTTCCGATCCGCCATGCCAAGGCAGGTCGGAAAGGGCGTCGTCCGGATCGAAACGCCCCGCGGGAGCAAGGGTATCGAGGAGGGTTTCAAGACGCGCGGGCTCGGTCCCTGCTATCTTTGCCCCGTCACTGGTGTTGTAGACGGTGGCCGCCGGCATCACCGTGAACAGCTTTTCGAAGAACATCTGTGCGAATTGGAAGTTGCTGTTCGTAAAGACGGATCCGCCGAAATTCCCAGGCACTTGTACGGCGAGGGCCTCCATGTTGGTGCCGCTGCGCCAATACTCATCCTCGGAAACATTGTAGAACGACTCCCGGGCATGGTGTTGCGCCGGATCCTTTGAACCGAGATCAACCCCCACAAGGACGAGCGTCCGGAACCCGAATGCGAAGGCAGCGCGGGCGGCGACATTGGTGACTGTCGGGCTCGAGAGCGACAGAGCCGGATGTCCGTCGAAAAAGATCCGTGCCCCCGTCGTGCCGGGCCGGAAAAAGATATAGCGGCTTTCGAAGAACGCCCCAACCCTTGGATCGATTGGATCCCCGCCGACAAGGCGGATCCCGCCAAGGTCATAATCCTTCGCCGTTTCCGTCAGCAGGACGAAAGACGCATCGTCATTCTCCAACTCGCAGTGAAAGTCGGGCCGTAACCCGTTTGCGAGCAGTCCGCGCAAGGCCGACCCGGCGCTGAAAAAGGTCGCCTTGCCATGGAGTTCTGCGAGACCATCGATTGCCTTGTCGAAGGAAGGGCCGCTGCCGACCACGACTGCGACGCCACCCGGATCGGGCCGTTCCAGATGCTCCGGAACGACGCGCCAGCGGTACCGGCGCAGATTCTCGCGGGAGTTCCTGTACATCACGACTTCGTCCTCGACGAATCCCGAAGACGCCGCGAGGAAAGCGCCACGCTGTTCGACCATCGAGCGGACGGCGCCGTTCAAAGGGGACTCGAGGTGCGTGTACAGATAACTGCCGTCAACCAGGGCGGCGTTTTCGCCGCGCATGCCGAAAATAATTTCGCTGGCCGCAGCCTCGGCGTGCGGCAGGCCGACGATCCGTAACCGGCCGCCCCGCGCTTGGATCTTTTCCAACAGACCAACCCAGGGCAGCACGTGAAAACACCAATACAACAGATCGGGGTCTGCTTCGTATAGGATGACGTCCTTTACAGCGAGGCGGTCAAGGAGCAATGCCAGATGAACCCCCAACCCGACACCGAAAACGACAAGCGCCCCGGCGTCCTTATCCGGGCTGGCCCTTACCTCCGCCTTTTCAACAGATTTGTAAATTGTGCGGATGAAGTCTTCCGCGACGAGATCGTCTCGCGGCGCCGGCTGCGGGGGGTCGATCAGCAGCCGTGATGGAGCCTGGCAGTAGTGTTCGACCTGGTGAAACGAGAAGGTCAGCGCATCCGGTGCGTAAAGGCGGTTTCCTGGAGCGTCTATCAGATTCAAGTCACCCGCTTCGGCGCTTCCGGACAACCGGTAGGCACCGCCCTTGCGCGCGACAATCTCGTCGACAACCGATCTCAAGCCCGCCAGTCGCAGAGCTTCGATGTTTTCTTCAAACCGCGCCATAGAAGCGTTTTAAGGGTGGTTGCCGCGTTGCGCCAGCGTTGGGATCGGTCTTGGGAGGATTGCCTGTTCTAAGGGGCCGTATTGCGCTGCGGCAGGTCGAACCAGAACCGGGACCCTTGCCCCAGCGTTGAAAGAAGACCGATGGTCCCGCCATTGATCGTTACAAGCTCCTTGGTCAGCGCGAGCCCAAGGCCCGATCCTTCCGCATGGCGCTGGTAGCTGTTGTCGACCTGCTCGAATGGTTCGAAAATTCGCGCCTGGTAGGCATTGGGAATGCCCGGACCGTTGTCCTGTACCTCTACCCGGACGGAATGCTCTTCGATCATGCTCATGGTCAGGCAAACAGAGCCGCCGTCTTGGGTGTATTTGACGGCGTTGCTTACCAAGTTGGTGACGATCTGGCGCAGGGCGCGTGGATCGGCAAAGCAGAATATCGGCTCTTCCGGCGCCTCCAGCCGCAGGGCCAGCCGTTTCTTTTCGGCCCGCAGTTCGAACCCTCGCCAAAGCGGACGGATTTCATCCTGCAACACCAAGGTCTGCCGCTGCAGGTCGATCTTGCCCGCTTCGATCTTGGCGATGTCCAGAACATCGTTGATCAGTTCCAAGAGGTGCGAGCCGCTGCTGTGGATATCGGCGGCATAGTCGGTATAGGCATCCATCGCATCCGGCCCCATGACCTGATCCCTGATCAGTTCGGAAAACCCGATGATCGCGTTCAGGGGCGTGCGAAGCTCGTGGCTCATCGCCGCAAGAAAACGGGATTTGGCCTGGTTTGCGCGGCTGGCGCCGCGTTCGGCAAGGGTCAGATCGACGGACTGCTGCCGGATCTTTTTCATCGAAAGTTTCAAGACGTCCAGGCCGGTGCCAACGCCGTGATAGACGCCGTCCTTGGAAACGATATACCCACGGATCATCGCTGTCGGTTTCTCGCCCAAGATGCGATCGCCCAGGATCGACAGCGGCACGGTTGCCTCCACGACCAAAGGATCCGCATCCATCAAGGCTGTGATCGGCTTACGCAAATAGAGCGATCTGCCGAAATGCGAGGCAAGGGTCTGAAGGAACTCGTTCCGGGACACCAGCCCAACGGGCCGGCGCCGGTCGTCGACCACCGGCAGCACCAGCAGGTCCGGCTCGGTGACGAACAAATCGTACACGGTCTCGCAGCAAGTATCGGTCGTGCACGGGGATACACGGTCCGCGACCGCACCCAGATCCGTCTCAACCGCCTCTGTAGGTACACGTCTGAGCGACGTCATCATCGATCCTTGCCGGCAGGGTACACACGCTTTCAACGGGTAATAGAACGCCAATAGTTGACTAGTGGTTAACCCGGCAAGCGTCAGTGCGGTTGCGCACAGCGGATGGGCGCATTGGCTCAGTCGTAAGGCTGATAAGACTTCTCTTCGTAAATCTCTGAATTCATTGCACTATTTATATCCCGCTTCAGGGCGGCGCGGCGATCGTTGGTCTTATAGACGGCGCGCGCCAGCTCTATGAAGTTTTCATGAAAATCCTTTTGCCGCTCGCACAGCCGGATCTCGTCTTCGATATCCCACAATTCTTCGTTTACAACCTTTAGCGATTTGGCCGCGTCGGCGGCGGCCGGCGGCAACGTGCCCGCCTCATCCCGCACGGCGCAAAGCAGCGCCAGTTCCTTGCGCACATTCGCCAGCGCTTCGGGATCGGTCAATTTCTGCTGTTTGATCTCCAGAATCGTGATTTTGTCGATCAATTCGCCCCAGGCGACGGGAATAAGGACTGACATCCTAAGCGCGGCTCCTACACTGTCCGATCACAGCCGACGCAGCATGATCCAGAAACGGTCGCGAAATGACGCACGACGCCGACCCCACGCGGAACATAGAGGAGTTGATCCAGGCTGCAAACGCAGAAGCCGGACGGCTCGCGCAGCTTGGCCGCTTCCCCGAGGCCGAGGACATCTGCCGGCGGGCGCTTCAGGCCGCCCCGGACAACGCCGCGATCTGGACCTGTCTGGGCGCGGTCCGACATCATGCGGGGAACGCGGGGGGCGCCATTGAAGCCTTCGAAAGGGCCGCGGCATTGGCGCCGAAGGATGCCGAGGCCTGGGCGTCTTTAGGCTTGTCGCTCGGTATCGCGGAACGCAACGATGAAGCGGTAGCCGCCTTGCGCACAGCTTTCGGCCTTGATCCCAACCACCCGTCGGCCGGCAAGAATCTCGGCCTGCTGCTGATGAAGACCGGACAGCCGGCGCAAGCCGCCGAAACCTACCGGTCGCTCTGCGCCGGAACGCCGGACGATGCGGACAACTGGGGTTGGCTGGGCCATGCCTGCGCCGCGGCGGACCGGCCGGAAGAGGCTCGGGATGCCTACACCAGGGCTCTCGCGCTACGACCGGATGATCGGAAACTGGACCTTCCCCTGGCCCTGGTGGAACGGGACCTTGGCGAGATCGAACCCAGCATCGCCCGCTTGAGCCGCTGCCTGGATCGCGATCCCGGCAACGCGGTCGTCGAATTCGCGCTCGGCCAGAATCGCCTTCTGCTGGGGGACTACAGAACGGGGTTTGCGGGGTACGAAGCGCGGTGGCGGCGGCCCGGCATGGAGATGCCGGTCTTTCCGATGCCGGCCTGGGCGGGGGAGGATGTGCGCGGCCGGCGCATCCTGCTGCATGACGAACAGGGCCTTGGCGACACCATCCAGTTTTGCCGCTTCGCCGTTCTGCTGGAAGAGATGGGAGCCGAGGTCACGCTTCTGGTGCGCCCCGCCTTGAAACGGCTGATGGCGGGTCTTGGTCTTCGCGGTCCAGTGACCGGCGAAAAGCCGGCGTCCCGGTTTGATTTTCACTGTCCGCTGATGAGTGTCCCGCTTCATTTGGGCCTGCAGCACACCGACGTCTCGCCTGCCTCGCCTTACCTGCAGGCTGAAACGGCCCTGCAACAGAGTTGGGCGGATCGGCTTGACCGGGAGGCGCCGGGTGCCGTGAAAGTAGGGCTGATCTGGCAAGGTGATCCGGCGTCTCAATCCGAGCGGGGACGCTCGCCGCAGATCGAAGATCTGCAACCGATTCTGGCTCTGGGCGGGATCCGGTTCGTATTGCTGCAAAAGTACCATGGCCGGTCCGGTCTGGCCGGCATTGCCGCGCTGCCCCATGTCACGGATTTGGGCGAACTTCTGGATACCGGTCCCGACGCGTTTGTGGATACCGCCGCCGTGATGACGCAACTGGATCTGATTGTCAGCAGCGATACCGGCCCGGCCCATCTTGCCGGGGCCCTTGGAGTCCGGTCCTGGATTCTACTGAAAAATGTACCCGAGTGGCGTTGGGCGATGGGATCCGACACTACGCCCTGGTACCCGTCCATGCGACTGTTCCGTCAGCAAACCCGGGGCGACTGGGCGGCGCCGGTAGCGCAGATTCGTCAGGCGCTGGCAGATCTTGCCGGAGGGCCCGGACCGGCGTGATCTGCGTCACAGACGCCTCAGCGCCCGTCAGCCTATCATCCACGGTGGAGGACTGCCCGTCCGGGTAGACCACGAAATGGCAAACCGCCGGAAACGGCGGGACGCAAAGTCACCGGCCTAAGGCCATGCCCGACAACGGCATGCGCGAGGGCAGCGGGGCTGCCGAATGGAAGGACCTGAGATGCGTCGCACCACCTTCTTCGCCATTGCATTGATGGCACTGTCACTGTTTGCACCGGCGGCCTTGATCTATGCATCCAAGACACAGCCGGTGGGGATCGCGGCATTTCACAACGGGCCCGGATATGGCGGGTACGGCGAAACCGGATCAAAGGTCTGGCTGACGACGCCGGCATTCAGCATTCGGGACGCCGAAGGAGAAAACCGTTTGTTCGTGGCGGCATTGAAGATGCAGGACCGGGTTGCCGCTACGCGGATCTGCCGTTGGATGCCGATCATTCGCGATCGGATCCAAATGGTGATCTCGGACGTGGACAGACAATTTGCGGCCTATGAGACGCCGACCTTGTCATTGGAGAAACGCAGACTGCACAATTCGCTGCAGAAGATGCTGGCCTCGGCGGCGCCCAGCCAAGTCACCTTTGTCGATGCTCACGTCGTGCCCGACACCGTATTGAGCGGGGGACGCCCGGCCTTGTGCGATGGTAATATAATCGATGATCGAAGGAGCAGGGTGTTCACCGGTTAGACCGGAGGAGACCACGGAATGAGGGATGCCTCTAAACTTTGCGACCATCTTTGCAACCTCTTGCCTGACGCTCTCCGTGGCGATCCCCGGGGGGCTCTATCTGGCAGGTGAAGTGGCCGGCCAGTATCCCGGCGTCGGTGCGGGGGCGGTCGCGTCATCAAGTTCCAGCGGCACATGGGTTTTGACGCCCGCCTTCACGCTCTCCGACGGAAAAGGCGGACGCACCCGGGTCGTCGCAGCAGTCAACACGGGTTCAGAAGAACAAGCAGGCCGGATCTGCCGCTACATGCCGATCGTGCGGGATCGGATACAGCGTTTTGCGGCAGGCGTCCGTATCGTCGGCAGCGAAGGCGGCCAACCAACGCTGCGCGGCAAGACCGGCGGGCTGGCGACCGGCCTGGCCGACGCGCTGCGCTTAACCGAAGTGCCGGATGTCGAGATCATCGAAGCGCGCTATCCTGTCACGCAGGTTATCCGGACCACACCGCGCCGCTGCAACGAAGGCAAGCTCAGCTAGGCTCGCGCGGGACCGTCGAACTGGCGATCCACTCGTTCAGAAAAACCGAAGCCCTTATCCCTGTTTTCCGCCACGGCGACAGCGCGCTTGTGACAGGCCCCGCCAATCCGCTACCGTCCGCCCGCTCGGCAAAAACAACGCGGGAGGAAACAATGCGCGAATACCCGACCTTCGTAACCCATCTGGAATGTTCCATGACGGGCAAGACCTATCCTGCGGACCAAATTCACGGCCTGTCGGATGTCGGACGCCCCCTGCTTGTCCGCTACGACTTGGAAGGTTTGGGTAAGGCGATAACCAAGGAAGCCTTGCATGACCGATTGGAAGGCGGGTTCTGGCGCTACCGCGAATTCCTCCCCGTCCGGCGGTCGGAAAATGTGGTTTCACTGGGCGAAGTTGTGACGCCCCTGATCGAGATGCCGCAACTCTCCGCCGAGCTGGGCGGCACGCTCATCGTAAAAGACGAAGGGCGTTTGCCGACCGGATCCTTCAAGGCCCGCGGTCTTGCGCTGGCCGTCTCGATGGCGAAGGAGCTTGGCCTCTCCCATCTGGCGATGCCGACCAACGGCAATGCCGGGGCGGCCATGGCCGCCTATGCCAGCCACGCCGGCATGCGCACCACGATTTTCTGTCCGGAAGACACGCCGGAGGTGAACGTGTCGGAAATCGAGCTTCAGGGCGCTACCGTCTACCGCGTGAACGGTTTGATCAACGACTGCGGCAAGATCGTCGGCGAGGGCAAGGAACCGGTGGGATGGTTCGATGTCAGCACCCTCAAGGAGCCGTACCGGATCGAGGGCAAGAAGACGATGGGCTTGGAACTGGCCGAGCAGATGGGATGGACCCTGCCCGACGTGATTTTCTATCCGACGGGCGGCGGCACCGGCATGATCGGTATGTGGAAGGCCTTTGCCGAACTTGAGGCGATCGGCTGGCTGACCGGCAAGAAGCCGCGCATGGTGGCGGTTCAAGCGACCGGTTGCGCGCCGATCGTGAAAGCCTTTGACGAAGGTGAGGAACACGCGCCGCTATGGGAAAACGCGCATACCATGGCCGCCGGTATCAGGGTTCCGGTCGCGGTTGGAGATTTCCTGATTTTGCGCGCGGTTCGCGAAAGCGGCGGCTTTGCCATCGCCGTCGAGGATGAAGCCATCCAGGAAGCGCAGGAAGAGGTCGCGAAACGGGAAGGGCTTCTGCTGTGTCCCGAGGGGGCCGCAACCTACGCCGCCTACAAACAGGCATTGGCAGACGGCCGGGTCGAGAAAGGCGAGACCGCCGTGCTCTACAATTGCGCAACGGGCCTGAAATACCCTATGCCGCGGATCGACAGGGCGTTGGACCGCCACCAACCCATAGACTACGCGCAGTTTCAGCCCTGAATGAAAACGGGGAAGGCCTTTGCCTTCCCCGCTCCTGTTACTGCTGCGATTCGAATGACGCCCAGGGGCGCGGCGCCTCAGTCGTTTCCAAACAGGTTTTTCACGCCTTCGGTGGCCCCTTTCAAGGCATCCCCCGCCGCTTCGCCAGCGCCGCCGCCGACGCCTTCCACGGCCTTCGCCGCTTCCGACGCCGCGCCCTCAACGGCCTTGGTCGCTTCTTCCACGGCCTGACCGGCAGCCTTTTCCAGATCGCCCAGGTTCAAGCCGGCGACGGCGCCCTGAATACCGTTGGTCAGTTCGTCGATGACCCGGCCGGCCACCTCGCCCGGGCTCGCCCCGCCACTGTCCTTACCGATATCCTTCAGATGAATTTCCGGCAGGCTGGTGCCCAGCTTCTTGCCAGCCAGGAACCCGGCACTGACGCTCACCTCTGCGCCGCGAATGTAAAGATTGTTGATCACCACTTTGGTCTCTTCACCGCCGCCGGCAGATCCGCCGCTCGAGCCGCCGGAGCCACCGCCTGAACCGCCGCCGGATAGCTGCTGGGTAAAGTTTTCGACGTTCTTCTGAATGACATCCACATTCGATCCGCCGTCGCCGAGCTCATAGATCACTTTCGGCGCGGTCACGACGATCTCGTTTATCACAACTGGGTTGGATTGAATGGAATCCAGATCCAGCGACACCGCGATATCACCAAGATTGAAGACATAGTCCGTATTATAGCCGGCGGGATTTGCGACGTTAAGATTGCCGAGCGCGCCGCTGCCCCCGGTAATGTCGATGTCGACTTCCCCGAGGGTCACCGATACCCCGGTTGCGCGTGTACCCGCTTCTTCCACCGCCGTTCTGACGAGGTCGTTCAAGTTGCTCAGCAAGAAGTACACACCGCCGGCAATCAGAATGATCACCAGCAACAGCCCGATACCGATTTTTTTTGCCATGGCGTCCGTCCATTAGATCCGGTTAAGAGACCCCCGCCTCGTCACATTAGTTTAGGATGGTTTGCGGGATTGGGGAAAGGGAATCGGTTAGGGTTCCGCCATGCCTGACGAAAACCTCTCCGACTTTTCCGCTGCAGATCAGACGCAGCTTGTCACACGCGGCGTTTGCCGCCTGCTTGGCGAGATGGACTGCGCCTGCGTTACCGAACTCACCTTGAAAACCGGGCGGCGGGTCGATGTCATGGCCTTGGATTCAAAGGGGCAAGTGACCATCGTCGAAGTCAAGGTCAGCACGGCAGACTTCCGCGGCGACCGCAAATGGACGGAATATCTGCCCTATTGCGACCGGTTCTTCTTCGCCGTGCCGGTAGACTTTCCGCACGAGATCCTTCCCCCTGAGACCGGCATGATTGCCGCGGATGCCTATGGGGCCGCTATCGTATCGCCTGCCGCGCCGGGCGAGATGAATGCCGCCCGCCGAAAAGCGCTGACGCTTCGGTTCGCCAGGCATGCCGCGCGGCGCCTGTCTGCATTGATGGATTCCACTGCTGGGTGATCTATCCGGCCCGCCCTCTCCAAGGGATAAACCCTGGCACGGTGTCGCGGTAGTTCCGGTAGGCGTCTCCATACCGGTCGATCAACCTCTTCTCCTCAAAGTGCGCGCCAACAACGAAGTAGGCCGTGGCCCATAGGGCGGTCGCCAGCTCCGCTTCCGTTCCGGCCCGCCCCCAAAGAAGAAGAATGGCGCCGCTGTACAGCGGATGCCGGATATATCGGTGCAACCCTTCCAGACGCAGCGGTTCATCTTCCGGCAGATCCGGCTTACGCAGCTGGGTGATCCCCAGGAAGCGTCCACCGTCATACAGGCGCATCGCCACGACCAGCAACAGCGCCCCAACAGCCGCCATTGCGTAAAACAGCCAGATCCAGGGCTCGGCCACAAGCCGGGGTCCATCAGCCCCAAGCAGCTTTTCACCAATCAGCACCGTTGCGGCGATGTGCAATCCGGCGAGCAGATTATAGGCCAGCCTGTAGCTTCGCCGCAGGCCGGGCACGGCGGCCTTTGCACGTTTGGAAGCAAGAAGGGAATGGATCACACCGAATGTCCCCCACAGCAGGGCATAGAGAATGTGCTCCAGCAGGGTCATGACGCTTGCAGCTTACTGACCGTTTTGGTGGTCGAATGGCCGTTCAGAAGATCGGCGAGATAGACCCGCCCGCCCCAGGATTCGACTTCCCGTGCGCCGACGACCGTCTCGCGCGTGTAGTCGCTTCCTTTGACCAGCACGTCGGGCTGCAAGGTTTTGATCAGGTCGAGCGGCGTGTCTTCACCGAACACGACGACCGCATCCACGAACTCAAGCGACGCCAGCACTGTCGCCCGCGCTACTTCGTTCTGGATCGGCCGGTCCGGTCCTTTCAACCGTTCCACCGACTCGTCGCTGTTCAGCCCAACGATCAAGCGGTCGCATTGACCGCGGGATTGCCGAAGCAGGTGAATATGCCCCGGATGCAGCAGATCGAAACAGCCGTTTGTAAAGCCGACGCTGTGCCCGTCCCGCTTCCAGCGCCCGACCCTTTCCGCCGCCGCATCGCCCGTCAGAACATTGCGTTCGCCTTCGTGCCAGGCCGCTCCATGCATCGCGGCCAGCAATTCCTGCGGATGTACGCTGGCGGTGCCGATCTTGGAGACAACCACGCCCCCACCCAGATTGGCCAACCTGACAGCAGTCTCGAACGACGCCCCGGAAGCGAGGCCCGCCGCGAGAAGCGCGATCACCGTGTCCCCCGCACCGACCACGTCGAACACCTCCCGTGCCTGCGCCGGCACGTGAAACGCACCGTCACCACGCACCAGGGTCATGCCCTGTTCGCTGCGGGTGGCGAGCACAGCCTCGACACAGCACTCCCGGATCACCGTCTGGCCGGCGCCGGTAATCTCCGCATCGTCACCTGTCGGCATGCCGGTGGCCAAGGAGAGTTCGGCCCGATTCGGCGTGACAACCGCGGCCCCGGCGTAGCGGCTGAAATCCCGACCCTTGGGATCGACCAAGACCGGGATGCCTGCCGCGGCGCAAGCATCCATGACGCCCCGAAGAACAGCGTCGGAAAGACATCCTTTGCCGTAGTCTGACAGAATGACGGCCCGGCAGGCGGGCAGTTCCACGCGGAACGCGTTCAAGATTTCCTCGGCTGCCGACGCCGGCACCGAGGAGGCGGACTCTTCGTCGGCGCGCAAGAGCTGCTGGCCGGCGGCCAAAAACCGTGTTTTCACCGTGGTTGGACGATCCGCCAGCGCATGCAGACGCGGCGTCAGCCCCTCGACCGCTTGCAGCATTTCCAGCAACTCGCGTCCCGCATCATCGCCGCCGATCGGGGCGACAAGCGCGACACGCACGCCCAGGTCGGAGAGGTTCCGGGCCACATTGCCGGCACCGCCCAACGCGGTAGATCGGCTGTCGACCGACAGAACGGGTATCGGCGCTTCGGGAGAGACCCGGGCGACGGTGCCCTGTACGTAGCGATCCAGCATCACATCGCCGATTACCAGCACGGATGCGCCGGTTAGCGCCTGAATGGCTGCGGTAAGATCCTCATCGCCGGCGTTTACCGCCGAATCTGTGTCTGTGTGTGTCATAGGGGCTGCCTACTCCATGCCCCCGGCCGGTTCAAGCTGCAGCCTGCGTTAGAACATCGCGCCTCAATTCGGACCCATTGAGACGACGTATCCGGTCTTCTGGTCATGAAGGCCGGGCGCAGCGATGCTCTAGCTCGCAGGCCGTTCGCCAAACCCGGCCCAGGCTTCCCGACCGCCGTGATTGTCCAGATGGTTTGCCAAGGCGACAACGACACGGCGGTCGAATTTCTTGTTCCCATCCTGAAGCAGTTGGTCGACCGCCGCATCGAAGGGCATACCGTCGCGCCAGGCCCGCGCGGAAACCATGCCGACGAAGGCGTTGGCCACCGCCACGATCCGCGAGGTTACCATGATATCGGTCCCGGCCAGCCCCGCAGGAGTGCCGCTGCCGTCATAGTTCTCCAGCATCTGGGCAAGCGTATCGGCAACAGGCCCGGCGAAATCGACATTGCGGACCAGGTTCGCGCTCACCATGACGCTGTCGCGGATCATGCGGAATTCTTCATCCGTCAGCTTGCCCTCTTTGGTCAGCACGTCGCTGGGCACCGTGATCTTGCCCAGATTCATCAGGCTCCCCGCGACACCGGCGGTTTCGATCAATAAGGGGTCCTGCTCCATTTCCTTGGCGACGGCGCGGGCCACGACGCCGACCCGGACCGAGTGGTTGGCGGAGAACGGATCGCGCTGATCGACCACCGAAACCAGTGTATTGACCAACTGCTGCATCACTTGTTCGCGTTTTTCGCGCTCGCGGACGCTTTCGGTGATGTCCTGGCTGACGACAAGGGCGCCCGCGGGCATATCTTCTTGCGGCGCCAGGTGGATCAGATCGGACCGAAAAACCCGGTTCCCGTCACCGATATCCATCTCATGCGTGTGCGATTGGGGTTCCGCGTTTTCGATACAGTCCTTCACCCAGCCTGCGATGCGCTTTCCCTCAATCGGACCGAATACGGCGGAGACGTGCTTGTTAAAGAGATCCTGGCGCTCCATCCGCGCCTGCTCCGCCGCCACCCGGTTGAACCAGCGGTAATGCCCACCATCGTCGTAGATGGCGATAGAGTTCGGCTGACTGTCAGTGACGACATGCATGAAGTTGCTCTGCGCCTCAAAGCGGCTGGCAAGCCGTTCGAACCGCGTGGCAGCCTGCTGCGCCCGCTGAGACGTACCATAGTACCAGAGCGCGACACCGCCGATCAGCACCAGGATAATGATGCCGGAAAAGGCGAAAACCAGCTGCCGTAACCGTTCTTCCGACTCGGCCAGGGCCTCGTCCGTATCGATTTTGTAAATCAGACTCCACGGAACCAGGGTGAAGCCGCGGGAAATCGCCAGGACTTCATTGCCTGCATAGTCCGTCTTGGTCGCAAACCCGCCCGGCGTGCGTAACGCCCAGGCTGCGGCGAGATCGGGTGTGTCCAGGGCGAGTTTGACCTTCATGGCTTCTTTCCCGTCCCGAAGGGGAGAAAGGTACTCCACGGTTTGGCCGGCGGTGTGCACAAGAACGGCCTCCGCCGTTTCGTCCACATTCCCCGGCTGCTGCAGCAGAGGGAACAATTCCTGGTCGATCTCCTTGATCCCGATCACCGTGGCGATCTGCGAGCTTGCGCTCTCATCCGACTGCAGCGCGAAGACCGGCGCCAGAAACGCCATGCTGGGATTCCCGCCAGGCCCGACAAACATGTCGGAAACCGCGGTTTCGCCCCTGGGCGTATCATTCAGAAAATCGCGCAACTGGCCTTGGATCGGCGGCGACCCGGGACTGGCCACCACGATATTGCCCTCTTCGTCGACAATCGCGATCCCGGCGCTTCCAACGCGGTTCACATTAGCCGCGACGTTCGGACCGCTGACCGCGGCGGTAAAGCCGGTGCGATCCGCCACCACGGTCAGCAAATTGCCGAGATACTCAAGCTCGGCCGAAGCCTCGCTGTCGGCGCCGCCGTCGGCGTCATAGAGGATCGTCATATAGAGTTGCAGGGATTCGTTCGCCGCCAGGCCGCGCAGTTCGTCCAGTTGCGACTCCATCCACTGATCGATTTCCGCGAAGCGGCTGTCGGCAATAATCCCCAGCCTGACCTGCCAGCGTTGCATCTCGCGTTCGCGTTCGGCACCGATGAACTGAAAAACCAGAACACCGCCGACGATAGCCGCCGTCAGAATGGCCAAGCCCGTCCCGAGCATCTTGATCAGCGCGCTGGACGATCCGCCTTCCGCTGCGTCCGGTGCGCCTTCCAGGGCACCTGTGCCGCCGCTTCCCACGCTTTGTTGATCGCTCACCCTACAGTCTCCCCAGCTGACGTCCCGGTTCGAAGATCCAGACCCTGCAATATCGAACCCGAAGCAGGATTAAGCCACAAGCGCCTTTATGCATTGTTAACCATTTGGTGTGTCAACTATCACAGCGTGTTTGCCCTAACTGTCGCAGAAGAACATCATTTCCAGGCAATTGCGAAAAACGGTGATAATTTTAACTGGCAACGTCCCCTGTTGCTGTTGGTGCCATTGGAAGTGTGGATTATTTTGATCAGGATTTTCGGTCGATGCTGTTGAAACCCGTACCCGCCATAACCGGCCTGTGCCTGGTCTTGGGTCTGTTGTTGGTACCCGGCGGCCCGGCTGGCGCCGCTTCCGCAAGCGTGAAGTGGAAAGTCTTCGGAACGGCGGAGATCCGCTCCACGAAGATGGTCAAGTTCAAGAAATGGACCGGCACGCTGGAGCGGTACGAGGGCGAACAGCCGGAAGAGATGCAGAAATGCAAACCGACGCCCACCAATAAATGCCACTTGGCCCGATGGCGGATTTTCCTGGCGAAGATCTCGCAACGGCCGCCCCGCGAACAACTGGAACTGGTCAACGCCTATCTGAACAAGTGGCTGTATCTCCTGGATCCGGTGAATTACGGCGTGAAGGACTATTGGGCGACACCCAAGCAGTTCATGCTGCGCAGCGGCGATTGCGAGGACTATGCAATCGCTAAATACATGTCACTCGCCCATCTGGGCTTCCCGAAGGACAAGATGCGGGTGCTGGTGCTGCAGGACTTGAATCTGCAGACGCCGCACGCCGTTCTGCTGGTCGAGCATGAAGGGGAGATCCTGATGCTGGATAACCAGATTACCAAAGTCATCGCGGCGGATCGGGTGAAGCATTACAAGCCGATCTATTCGATCAACGAAGAAGCCTGGTGGCTGCATCGCGGATGACCCCCCGGAATGAACCGGATTGCATTCCGACGGCATAACCAGAAATTCTTGGCTCTAGCCCTGAAAATCACGCTATACACGGATGTTCGGCAGGCCGTGCCCGCCGGGTTCCGCAGGGATAAGCGCAGTTCGATCGCATGACTATGTCCGCCGGACAGGAAAACCTTCTTCTCGATTTCGCCCAGCGCCTGGACCGGCACCGCGACGACCGTCGCGCGGTTCACCTGCATCTTTCCCGGCTTAAGCCACAGAACCGGCGTGACCACCATCTCCGCATCGCGGTCAATACGCTGGAGGATTTCACCCGCGCTTTCGAAGGGCAGATTTTCACCCTGGGTAGCGGAGACATCATTTTCGTCTGCAAAGGCGTTCGCCTGGCGCAGTTGGACGATATCGTCATGCGCATGCGCTACATGTTCAGCGAGGACCCCTTGGCGTCCGCGGAGCCGGACGAAGAAGGCCACGGGCGGTTCGCCACCCTGTACAATGTCGAAAGCCAGTACGCGCAGTTTCTCGAAGTCGCGAAACAACTCTTCAAGCAAGAGAACGACCGGCAGAAACGCCTGCAGCAGATCGCAAATCAGTCCGGCGAGGGCGCGCCCATCGATACCAGGCGGCCGCTGTCGCCGCAGCAGTTGGGCCGCCTGGAGGAAACCCTGGAGCGGACCGATCTGTCCTCCGTGCTCCGGCGTCAGGCCATCTGCGCCTTCGGCAAGGACGAGAAAGATCCGCCGAAACCGATGTTCCGGGAGCTTTTCGTTTCGGTCATGGATCTGGCCAAGACGGTCCTGCCCGACGTCGATCTGGCGGCCAACCGCTGGCTGTTCCAGCACCTCACCCAAACCTTGGACCGGCGGGTGCTGCGGATGCTGGCGCGGGCCGACGATACCGCCCTGCATTCATCGATTTCGATCAATCTGAATGTCCCGACCCTGTTGTCCCAAGAGTTCATCGAGTTCGATTCCAGCCTGCGTATGGGAAGCCGCGGCACGCTGGTGGTGGAACTGCAGATGATCGACATCCTGGCGGATTATCCGAACTTTCTGTTCGCCCGCGACTTCGTGCGCGAAAAGGGCTACCGCGTCTGCCTGGACGGGGTCACGCCCGACACCATCGCCTTCGTCGACCGGCATAAGTTGGGTATCGATCTGATCAAGCTGGCCAGTTCGCCGGCGCTGGGGGCGGAAGACGAAGACGATATCCGCCTGCAGGAGATCGGCGACGAAATCGCCCGGGTCGGCAAAGGGCGCGTGATCCTGTCCCGCGTGGACAACGAGGCGATGATCCGTAACGGCAAGAAACTGGGCGTCACGCTGTTTCAGGGACGCCATGTCGATCAGCTGATGCAGCGCGGCGGGCGTAATTGGCAGCCCACCCCCGCCGATCGTATCCGCCGGCTGTCCCGGTCCTAGTCGGGCCCGTTTTTCCAACAGACCGTCCGCACCGACATGATGATTGATACAGACGCCGTCGGCTGGCTCGTTCCCGGAGCGGCGCTGATGCTCTGCTTGGGCCTGTTCTTGGATTGGCTGGTCGGGGATATGCGCTGGTTCTTCCGCATTGTTCCCCACCCGGTCGTCATCGTCGGCAGCCTGATTGGGTTCCTGGACAAAAAGCTGAACCGGACAGGACGCGGGGCTGCCAACCGAAAGGTACGGGGTGCGATGGTCTGCCTGTTCGTGACGGTTTTGTCCGCAGCGGCCGGTTACGGCATTCATCAAGCCACGCTCTTGCATCCGAACGCCTGGTTCGCCGAGGTCGCGCTGATCGCCGTGCTGGTCGCGCAGCGGAGCCTGGCCGGACGCGTGCGCGATGTCAGCCGCGCCTTGGCCAAGAGCGATCTACTGGCCGCGCGGGAAAATCTGCGTCATCTGGTCAGCCGGGACCCGAACAGCCTGGACCGGCACGGCGTGGCGCGGTCCGCCCTGGAAAGCCTTGCGGAGAATTTCTCTGACGCAGTGGTCGCCCCCGCCTTCTGGTACCTGCTCCTGGGCCTGCCGGGTCTGTTTGCCTACAAGGCGATCAACACCATGGATTCGATGATCGGCTACCGGACCGAGAAACACGAAGCGTTCGGCATGGCCGCGGCCAAGCTGGACGACGCCGTGAACTGGCTTCCGGCAAGGCTGTCCGGCCTGCTGTTCGTGGTCTCGTCCGTTTTTGTTTCCGGCGGCAACCCGGCAGCCGCCTTGCGCACCATGCTGCGCGACGCCAAGAAGCACGCCAGTCCGAATGCAGGTTGGCCGGAGGCGGCGATGGCGGGCGCCTTCGATATCGCGTTGGGCGGGCCAAGGACCTACGCCGAAGGCCGGCGCGAAACGGTCTGGATGGGAAGCGGGCGGGCGCGCCTGGAAGCCGGCGACATGAAACGCGCTCTCACCCTGTTTACCGTGGCCTGCGGGTTGGTCTGGCTAAATGCCGCAGGTCTGGCGGTGCTGTCCCTGCCCGGCGGTTGACTGCCGCAGCCCTAACGCGCCGCGGCCAGCAGGGCATCAACGTCTAGATTTTCTTCGAGATGCGCCGCGAAACGGTCGAGCACCGCCTCGACCTGCTCTTCATAGCGCAAGCCGCCGTTGCGCCCGGCGCACAGGCGCGACAGGAACGCGTGACGGAACCCGTCCGCCGCGAACAGCCCGTGGACATAACAGCCCATGATCCGGCCCGTCGGGTCGACCGCCCCATCCGGCCGCCCAGCGATCGTCAGCATCGGTCGCGCCAGCCCCACGCCTTCGGTGACGCCCATATGCATCTCGTATCCCGCAACCGGGCTGCCGGTCATGGATTCCACAGCCTCAACTTCACGCAAGGCTTTACGCGGCGAAATGACGGTTTCCACGTCCAACCAGCCCAAGCCATCGATCGAGGAGGCTGGCCCCTCGATACCTTCCGGGTCGGCGAGTCCCTTTCCAAGCATCTGGTAACCGGCGCAGAGTCCGACAACCCAGCCGCCCCGGCGGATATGAGCGTGCAGGTCGACATGCCATCCTTGCTCCCGAAACGCGTGCAAGTCGCCCATCGTGGTTTTCGATCCCGGTAAAAGGATCAGATCGGCGTCAAGCGGTAAGGGGTCGCCCGCGGAGACAATAACAACCTCCACATCCGTTTCCGCCTTCAGCGGATCAAGGTCGTCGAAGTTCGCGATTCTCGGCAACCGCGGGACGGCGATCTTGATCGGACGCGCACCGTCTGCCGGGGTCACAGCCGGCCGATCCAGGGCCACCGCATCCTCCGCCGGCAACAACCTGGCATCGGGAAACCAGGGCAGCACGCCGAAGCAGGGCAGGCCAGTCCGGTCCCGCAGAATGTCGACAGCCGAATCGAACAGGCTTTTATCGCCACGGAACTTGTTCACGATGTAACCGGCAATGCGCCCGCGTTCCGCAGGCTCCAGCAGTTCGACCGTGCCGTATACACTGGCCAACACGCCGCCCCGGTCGATATCGGCCACCAAGACGACCGGCACGTCGGCGGCCTCCGCGAAACCCATATTGGCAATGTCGCCGGCCCGCAGGTTGACCTCCGCCGGACTGCCGGCCCCTTCCACCAGGACGATCTCCGCCGCGTTCCGCAACGTGTCGAAGCTCTCCAAGACCTTGGGCAGCAGTTGCGGTTTCAAACCGTAATAGTCCCGCGCCCTGGCGGCTCCGAAGACCCGGCCCTGGACCACCACCTGGGACCCCATGTCGGTTTGCGGCTTCAACAGCACCGGGTTCATGTGCACGCTGGGCACAACACCGCAGGCCCTGGCCTGCAGGGCCTGCGCGCGACCGATCTCACCGCCATCCGCAGTCACCGCGGCGTTGTTGGACATGTTCTGCGGTTTGAACGGCAGCACGGTTATCCCGCGCCGCATCAGCAGCCGCGCCAATCCAGCCACCAACAGGGACTTGCCGACATCGGACCCGGTCCCCTGCAGCATGATCGCACGCGCAGACATTTCGGTCCCCGGACTCGAACCCGACCGGATCAGCGCGGATACGCGTCCAACTCGCCGCGCACCGTATCGGCAAGCGGGTTGGCGAACTTGCCGTCGATCACGATGGAGCGCGCGTTGGCCGCGCCATCGCCATAGAAGGCCTGGTCCAGTTTTTCACGCGGGAAGATTGCCGCTCCTTCGATGCTGAACCCGACAAAGGCCCCCTTGGCGACGGAGTACGCAATCACATCCGCATTCAGGTTTGCTGTCGTCGCGGCTTTCGCCCCCGCCCCGTACGGACCCAGCGCGCCGCTGATATCGCCGCCGATCTTCACGTTGTTCTTCAGGATCGCTTCCAGGCCGTCGCCGGTCATGATCAGCAGCATCAGTTCCGAGGTTTGCGCCCCGATCTGCAGGCCGAAAGAGGCGGCCCCCATACCGAAGAAGGCGGGATAGCTCCAGGTTCCGTCATCGGCGCGGGCCAGAAGCACGCCGGTGCCACCTTCGCCACCGATAAAGAAACCGCCCTTGATGATTTCCGGGAAGACCATAACGGCCTTCGCCTTTTTCATATAGCCTTTTACATAGGGTGAGAATTCAGAGTTGTTCCGCAGTTTTTCCACGGTGAAGGCAGCCTCGGCGACGATTTCCTCCGCCGCTTTCAGGCTGCCGCTCGTTTCATCGGCAAAGGCGCTTGGCGATGCGCTGAGACAAAGGGCGAATACCAGAAATGCGAAAGGCTTGGCAAACGTCATCGGGTTCATGTGCATACTCACTTTCTCCCATCGGTCATGGCCGGACGCCGAATGCGCCCGCCGGGACCTCCCCAAACATGCTCTAAAACTCGATACCGACCTGGGCCTTTACCCCATCGCGGAAGTGATGTTTGACCATCTCCATCTCGGTCACCATGTCGGCGATTTCAAGGAGCGGTTCCTTCGCGTTGCGGCCCGTCACCACCACATGCTTTGCTTCGGGCTTGTTGCGCAAGGTTTCAATCACGTCATCCATCGACAGATAGTCGTAGCGAAGCACGATGTTGAGCTCGTCCAGGATCACCATCTGATAGTCGGGATCGGCGATCGCTTCCTTGGCGAACGCCCAGGCAGCCTCGGCCGCGGCAACGTCGCGCTGGCGGTCCTGCGTGTCCCAGGTGAAGCCTTCGCCCATGGCCTTCATCACGACCTGATCCGGAAACGCCTCCAACACCTTGCGTTCGCCGGTATTCCAAACGCCTTTCACGAACTGGACGATACAGATCTTCATGCCGTTTCCGACCGCCCGGGCGGCAAGCCCCATCGCCGCGGTCGTCTTGCCCTTGCCCTTGCCGGTATGGACCATCAACAGGCCCTTTTCCTTGGTTTTCGTCGCGATCATCTTGTCACGGGCGGCCTTCTTCTTGGCCATCTTCTCGGCGTGCCGCTGATTGATCTGCTCTTCTGTCATTCCGTCGGTTTTCAAGGAAAGGCCCCCCTTTGGCATGGACGGTGGCGATACGATGTGAGTCTAGCCGTCAAGCATGGCAGAAAAAAGGCGCTCAACCGGCCAGTTTTGTAAGAAAATCACGGGTGCTGTTGCGGCGCGGGGTCCACAGTCCGCGATCTTGCGCCTCCAGGAAACGATCCGCCATCTCCCGCAACGCGGCGGGATTGTGGGTCTCCAGGAAGCGACGGACGTCTTCGTCCTCCAGATACGCATCGAACACCAGATCGAAGTGATGATCTTCTACGACGCGCGCCGTCGCGGCGAAGGCGAAGAGGTAATCCAGCGTCGCCGCCATTTCGAAAGCGCCCTTGTAGCCATGCCGCATCACGCCGGCGACCCATTTGGGGTTGACCACGCGGGCGCGGACAACCCGGGCGATTTCCTGCTGAAGGGTGCGGATACGCGGCGACTCGGGCCGAGAATGATCGTTGTGATAGACGGTGGGTTGAGCCCCCGAAAGCTCGCGAACCGCCGCGGTCATCCCGCCTTCGAACTGATAATAGTCGTCGGAGTCCAGAATATCGTGCTCGCGGTTATCCTGGTTCTGCACCACGGCCTCGACGGCCCCCAGCCGCCGTTCCAAGCCGGCCCGGTCTGCCGCACCGTCCTGTCCCTTGCCATAGGCGTAGCCGCCCCAAGTCAGGTAGGCGTCCGCCAGATCCGCTTCGCTGGACCAGATCTTCTCGTCGATCAGCGTCTGAAGGCCCGCCCCATAGGCGCCCGGTTTGGACCCATAGATCCGCGATGCCGCGCGCAGCACCGCCTGTTCCGGGTCGAGTCCCTGTTCCGTCACCAGCACAGTCGATTCCGCCCGGACCCGCGCGGCCAGCGGGTTGACGGTCTCGGGCTCTTCCAATTCTGCGACGGCGCGAATGGCGGAATCCAACAGATCGATCAGACCCGGAAAAGCGTCGCGGAAAAAGCCGGAGATGCGGAAGGTGACATCCACCCTGGGCCTGTCCAGCAGGTCGGCCGGCATTATCTCAAAGCCCGTGACCCGCCGGGATGTACCGTCCCACTGGGGCCGCACGCCCAGCAGCGCCATTGCCTGGGCCACATCGTCCCCGCCGGTGCGCATGTTGGCGGTGCCCCAGGCGCTGATCGCCAGGCGCTTGGGAAAATCGCCGTGATCTTGCGCATAGCGTTCGACCAGAAGCTGGGCGGATTTCCAACCCAGCGTCCAGGCCGCAGGCGTCGGCACCATGCGGGTGTCGACCGAATAGAAATTCCGCCCGGTCGGCAGCACGTCCGGACGCCCCCGCGTCGGTGCCCCGGACGGACCCGGTTGGACGAACCGGCCCGCAAGGCCCGCCATCAGCCCCGCCAGTTCAGACGCGCCGCATCCGGCAACGGTCGGCCGTAGGGTGCTGTCGATCCAGTCTGCGACGGCGGCCGATGCCGGACCCGGGGGTCCGCACCGGTCCGCGACAAGGTCGAGCGCCAAGGCCTCCAGCCGCTCCACCGTGTCTCCGTTGCTCCGCCAGGGGTCGTCCGTTCTGTCGCGCAGCGGTTCCGGCCGTGCACCCGCCCAGGACGCTGCGAAGTCACAATCCAAGGGATCGAAATCCTCTCCAAGACCGAGATCGTCGGCCAGGGCCCGCAACAGCGAGGCGTTTTCTGCGGCGGCGTCACCGCGCGGGGTTCGGACAAGAGCCACCAGAAGATCGTCCAACAAGCCGTCTTCGGGGCTTTGCCCGAAGATGTGAAGGCCGTCCCGGATCTGCATTTCCTTTAATTCACAAAGGTGGTTATCCAAGACGGCCAGTGCGTTTTCCTCGTCCAGCTCCGGAGTGATGCCGATATCCTTGTCCAGGCCCGAGCTTTGCGTCAGCTCGAGAATCTCCTTGCGCAAAACCTTCACTCTGCGGGGATCTCCTTGCGAGGCCTCATAATACTCATCCACGAGTAATTCGAGGTCACGCAAGGGCCCGTAGCTTTCGGCCCGGGTTAAGGGCGGCGTTAGATGGTCGATGATGGCCGCCTGGGAACGGCGCTTGGCCTGCGTGCCCTCACCCGGATCGTTGACGATAAAGGGATAAAAATGCGGGGTCGGCCCAAAGACGGCCTCCGGCGTACAGCCTTTGGACAGCGCCAGGGCCTTGCCCGGAAGCCACTCCATGTTGCCATGCTTGCCCATGTGAACCATGGCATCCGCACCAAAGGCGCGGCGCATCCAGGCATAGAAGGCGAGATATCCGTGCGGCGGGGGCAGGGCGGGGTCGTGATAACTTTCAACCGGGTCGATATTATACCCGCGCGCCGGCTGCAGTCCGACCGCCACGTTCCCAAGCCTGAAGACCGGCAGGGCAAAGGCCTGTCTTTCGTGGTGAAAAAACGGATCGTCCTCCGGCGCACCCCAGCGCTCGGTTATCGCACCCCGCACATCCGCATCGAGATCGGCCAGAAAAACGTTGTAAGCCTTGAGATCGAAACATTCCCGCACAGTCCGGCCATCCAGGGCCGCATTCGTCGGACCTTCGGCCAAATGGGCGATCAAGGCATCCCCGTCCGCGAACGCGTGCGGCGCGTGATAGCCCTCTTCCTGCAACGCAGCCAGGAACTGCATGGCGCCGGCGGGCGTGTCCAAACCAACGCCGTTGCCAAGGCGCCCGTCCCGGTTCGGGTAATTGGCCAGGACAAGGCCGATGCGCCGATCGGACGGCTCTTTCCGGCGCAGCGCCCCCCAATTGACGGCCAGATCGGCGACGAACCGGCAACGGTCCTCAATCGGCTCATAGCCGACAACATCCGCCTCGATCAGCGGGTCGCGGCGGACACTGCCCTTGAAGGAAACGGCCCGGGTCAAGATCCGTCCGTCGACCTCAGGCAAGGCCACATGCATGGCGATATCCCGCGCCGAAAGGCCCTTGCTGCTGTCTTCCCAGCCGGCGCGGTTCCCGCCCGAAAACACCACCTGCAATATCGGGCAATCCGCCTGATCGAGCGGCGTCTGCGCCTTTGGCGCGCCGGGTTGGCTGACCGCGAAACCCATCCCGTTCAAGATCACATCCGGCGCCGTCTCGGCGCAAAGCTCCTGAATGGCCGCCGCCGAGACCGGATCTTTCAGACTGGTCGCGAAGATCGGCACCGGCACCGCACCGGCATCCGTCAAGGCATGACAAAGCGCATCGATCGCCTCCAGATTTCCAGCCTGTACCAAGGCCCGGTAAAACAGTAAGGCGACGCGCGGCCTTTTCGGTTCTTCTTCGATGTAACCAGGAAGGTCACCGGTACCGGGTGCCGCCATGCCCGGCCAATAGAGACCCGCTTTTAGAATCGGCATCGGGTCCGGCGCCTCGGCATCGCGGCCCAACATTTTGGCGCAGGCGGTCAGGGCCGCTTCGGCATTCCCAATCCCGCCCTGGACGAAATAATCCCAGAATTTTGTGTAACTCAGGTCCGGGCAGTTCGACAGGGCCGCCAGCTCAGGGTCCGGTTTGTCGTCGCCCGGCAGAAAGAGAACCGGGATGCCGGCCTCACGGCACGCCGCCGCGACTTCGTCGGTGCCATAGGTCCAGTAGGCCCGGCCGCCGAGCAACCGGCAGACCACCAGTTTGGCCTTCGAGACGACCGTCTCGATGTAAAGATCGACGGAGTAATTGTGGCCGAGATGCAATAGATTTGCGACCCGAAGGCTGGGGGCCCCGGAATCGTCGGCCAGACGTTTGGCCTGGGCCGCGGCAAGGCAGGCGATCTCCGTATCTGCTGCGGTCAGAAAGACAATGTCTCCCGGCGATTGGCCAAGGTCGACGGCTTCGCTGCCGTCATCCACCGCACCCGGTTGTGCCGCCAACAGATGCATGGCCCCGACCCCCGATGGCTATCGACGACGCTAACGCGGCGGCGCGGCCATGCCGATGACGTGATACCCACTATCCACATGATGGACCACGCCGGTTACGCCGGCGGAAAGGTCCGACATCAGGTAGAGCGCGGCGCCGCCGACATCTTCCAGCGTGATATTCCGCCGCAGCGGCGCGTTTTCGCCCTGCCAATTGTAGACGAACCGCGCGCCCGAGATTGCCGACCCGGCCAAAGTTCGCATAGGGCCGGCGGAAATCGCATTCACCCGAATACCGGACTGCCCCAAATCGTTGGAAAGATAGCGGACGCTCGCTTCCAACGCGGCTTTGGCGACCCCCATCACATTGTAGGACGGCATGACGCGTTCAGCCCCCGAATAGCTGAGGGTCACCAGGCTGCCGCCATCCTGCATGTAGGGCTCAGCGGCGCGGGCGACCTCGGTAAACGAATAGCACGAGATCTCCATGGTCTGGCAGAAGTTGCTTCGCGTCGTATCGACATACCGGCCCTTCAATTCCGCTTTGTCGGAATAGGCGATAGCATGCACCACGAAATCAATACTGCCCCACTGTTTTCCAACTTCGTCAAAGGCGGCGGCAACGGATCCTTCTTCACTGACGTCGCAGGAAACGCAGAGCGACGCGCCAACAGATTCCGCAAGCGGCGCAACACGCTTTCCGAACGCATCGCCTTGATAGGTGAAGGCGAGTTCGGCGCCGTGTTCCGCAAGTTTCTGCGCGATGCCCCAGGCGATCGAATGGTCGTTGGCGACGCCCATGACGACACCGCGCTTACCCTGCATCAGATGAGCCTCAGTCGACCCCATTTTTTATTTCCCAAATTACGTAAGAGACGAGAACAGTCGGATCAGGGATGATAGCGCCGGAAAACCAGACAGGCGTTGGTCCCGCCAAACCCGAAGCTGTTGGAGAGGATGCATTCGAGACCGGCGTCATCGATCCGTTCGGTCACGACCGGGACGCCTTCCGCCTCATCGTCCAGATTTTCGATATTGGCGGACGCGGCGACAAAATCATGTTTCATCATGAGAAGGGAATAGATCGCCTCGTGAACGCCCGTCGCCCCCTGCGAATGGCCCGCGAGGGACTTGGTCGACGCGATGTTCGGAATGGACGGTCCGAAAACCTCCTTCACGGCCCTGATTTCCGGCATGTCTCCGGCCGGGGTCGAGGTTCCGTGCGCATTGATGTAGTTGATCGGGTCGTTGAGCCCGTCCAACGCCATTTTCATGCAGCGGACGGCGCCCTCGCCGGACGGTGCGACCATGTCGTGCCCGTCGGACGTCGCGCCATAACCGACCAGCTCGCCGTAGATCTTCGCACCACGGGCTTTGGCGTGCTCCAACTCTTCCAACACCACGACACCGCCGCCGCCGGAAATCACGAACCCGTCACGGTCTCGGTCGTACGGACGGCTGGCCCGTGTCGGGTCGTCGTTGTACTTGGAGGACAGGGCGCCCATCGCGTCGAACAAGACAGTCAACGTCCAGTTCAACTCTTCCCCGCCGCCGGCGAAGACGATGTCCTGCTTGCCCCATTGGATCATTTCGGCACCGTTGCCGACGCAATGTGCGCTGGTTGAACAGGCGGAACTGATCGAATAGTTGACGCCCTTGATGTGAAACGGCGTCGCCAGGGTGGCGGAGTTGGTGCTCGACATGGCGCGCGGCACCCGGTAGGGGCCAATCCGTTTAACGCCGCGCTCGGTCGCAATCTCCGCCGCCTCGACAATATCCCGCGTGGACGGTCCGCCGGATCCCATGATCAGGCCGGTCCGTTCATTGACGACTTCGCTTTCCGTCAGGCCGGCATCTTCGATCGCCTGTTGCATGGCGATGTAGTTGTACGCCGCGCCGTCACCCATGAAGCGCCGCACCTTGCGGTCGACATGCTCGTCGATGTCGATATCGATGCTGCCGTGAACATGGCTGCGGAAACCGCGTTCCTGATACTCTTCCACGAAGGTAATGCCGGAACGGCCTTCACGCAGAGACTCGACAACCTCGTCCTGATTGTTTCCCAGGGAAGAGACAATTCCCAGGCCGGTAACAACGACACGTCTTGGTCCGTTCATGCGAACTCCCACTGCACGCGCCAGGCGCGCTCGCTAAATACCCACTTGATTTAAGGCAAAGATAAGCGCGCAAGCCGGCTTCGCCAAGGCGCTATCCACCGCGCCAGGGACTCGTTCCGGCGTCTGGAAGGCCTTTTGACCGCTCCGCAGCACCCCGTCAAGAAAAGGAACCGGCCAACGCGCCGTTTTACGCCTGAGCACCCTCGGCCGGCTGGAACAGTCCGACCTTCATGTCCCGGACTTCGGCGGCGATCTTGCCGTCGACCTTCATCACACCGTCGGCGATGCCCATGATGAGGCGGCGCATGATCACCCGTTTCAAGGTGATGTGATAGGTGACTTTCTGTGCGCTCGGCAGAACCTGCTCCAGCAGCTTAACCTCGCCGACACCGATGGCCCGGCCCTTGCCGGGCTGACCCCGCCAACCCAGGAAGAAGCCGACAAGCTGCCACATGGCGTCCAGGCCCAGACAGCCCGGCATCACCGGGTCCCCTTCGAAATGGCACTTGAAGAACCAAAGATCCGGCTTTATGTCCAACTCGGCGAGGATTTCGCCCTTGCCGTGCTCGCCGCCGTCCGCGTTGATCGAGGTGATCCTGTCCAACATAAGCATGTTGGGCATCGGCAACTGTGCGTTCCCCGGGCCGAAAAGCTTGCCCTTCGCACAGTCGATTAGCTCGTCATAGGAAAAGCTCGATTTGCTCATGAAATCCTGAGCCGCTTCCGCAACCGCCACAACAGAGTCTTTCGCGCTCATACACCCGCGCCCATCGCCAGAAATTAAACCATCCCCCACTCGACGGCGGACACTATACCAGCATCCAACCCTTCACAAGAGAGGTGACCTGGGCCGTCGCGGCCCGCTCCTTAAACATCCAGGTTGGTGACCTTGAGGGCGTTGTCCTGGATAAACTCGCGCCGCGGCTCCACGATATCGCCCATCAGGGTGGAGAAGACGTCGTCCGCATCGTCGCCATGGCCGACCCGCACGCACAACAAGGAGCGAACGTCCGGATCGAGCGTGGTTTCCCAAAGCTGGTCGGGGTTCATTTCGCCCAACCCCTTATAGCGCTGGATCGACAGACCCTTGCGCCCGTCGCGCATGACCGCCTCGAACAAATCGACCGGGCCGTTGATCGCGGTTTCCTTGTCCTTGGTCGTCAGGGTCGCCGCCGGCCAGTAGAGGGCCTGAAACTCGCCGGCCATGGCGCTGAGGCGCCGGGCCTCGGCGGAGCGGATCAGGTCGCCGTCGATCACGCAGCGTTCGGTGACGCCGCGGACCGTGCGCTCAACAGCGAAGCCGCCGTCGTCCAGCGTTTCGCCCTGCCAGCCGCGTTCCGCCTCCGGCGCCAGGCTGTCCATTCGCTTGGCCAAGGTCGCGACCGCCTCGCGGGCGCGATCGTCGGTATCCAGAAGCGCAATATCCAGCATCCCCAGGATGGCGGCCTGCTCCACGAAATCCCAGCGGCGCGCCTTGCGCACGATCGGCTCGATCAAGCGATACGCTTGGCGCGCATGATCGATGATCTCGCCTAGTTCCTCGCCGCCCCGCTGCGTGCCGTCGGACGCCGCCAAGACGCTGTTGCCAATGACGTTTTCGACCAGATGCCGCTCCAACGCCCCGTCGTCCTTCTGGTAGACCGACTTGCCGTCCTTCTTCACCTGATAGAGCGGCGGCTGGGCGATATAGAGATGCCCCCGTTCGATCAGTTCAGGCATCTGCCGGTAAAAGAAGGTCAACAACAGGGTCCGGATATGACTGCCGTCGACATCCGCGTCGGTCATGATGATGATCTTGTGATAGCGCAGTTTCTCTAAGTCGAAATCATCCCGCCCGATCCCCGTGCCCAATGCGGTAATCATGGTGCCGATTTCCTGGCTGGAGAGCATCTTGTCGAACCGCGCGCGCTCCACGTTCAAAATCTTACCCTTGAGTGGTAGGATCGCCTGGAATTTGCGGTTTCTGCCCTGTTTCGCGGACCCGCCGGCGCTGTCGCCCTCGACGATGAACAATTCGGAAAGTGCCGGATCGCGTTCCTGGCAGTCGGCAAGCTTGCCGGGCAGCGACGCGATATCCAGCACACCTTTGCGGCGGGTTAGTTCGCGGGCCTTCCGCGCCGCCTCCCGCGCGGCCGCGGCCTCGACCACCTTCTGGACCACCTTGCGCGCCTCGGACGGATGTTCCTCGAACCATTCACCCAGCTTTTCATTGACGATGGCCTCGACCACCGGCCGGACCTCGGAGGAAACCAGCTTGTCCTTGGTTTGGCTGGAGAACTTCGGATCGGGCACCTTGACCGACAGGACGCAAGTCAGGCCTTCCCGGGCGTCGTCGCCGGAGATCGAAACCTTTTCCTTTTTCGCGAGCCCCGAATTGGCGGCGTAGGTGTTGATCTGCCGCGTCAGTGCGCCCCGGAACCCGGCCAGATGCGTCCCGCCATCCCGTTGCGGGATGTTGTTGGTGAAGCAGAGGGTGGTTTCGTGGTAGCTGTCGTTCCACTGCATGGCCAGTTCGACGGCAATCCCGTCCCGGTCGCCAGCGACGAAGATCGCCGGTTCGTGCAGCGCCTGCTTCGACCGGTCGAGCCAGCCGACAAAGGCTTCGACGCCGCCCTCATAGTGCAGATCGACAACTTTCGGCTCCGGATGCCGGGCGTCGGTCAGTTGGATGGCCACCCCGGAATTCAGGAAGGCCAGCTCCCGCAGCCGGTGTTCCAGCGTGCCGAAATCGAAGGTCGTCATGGTGAAAGTGTCGGTGGAGGGCAGGAAAGTAATCTCCGTACCGGTGTCCTCGCCCGCGTCTCCGACCACTGCGAGCGGCGCATCGGACTCGCCGTGGGTGAAGCTCATCTCATGGACCTTCCCCGCGCGCTTGATACGAAGCTGCAGCGACACCGAAAGCGCGTTCACGACCGAGACGCCGACGCCATGAAGCCCGCCGGACACTTTGTAGGAGTTCTGGTCGAACTTCCCGCCCGCATGCAACTGGGTCATGATCACTTCGGCGGCGGAGATGCCCTCTTCCTCGTGAATGTCGGTCGGGATGCCGCGGCCGTTGTCGGTGACGGAAACCGACCCGTCGCCGTTCAGCGTCACGGTTACCGTATCGCAATAGCCCGCCAAGGCCTCGTCGATCGCATTGTCGACAACCTCATAGACCATGTGGTGCAGACCGGTTCCGTCATCGGTGTCGCCGATATACATGCCCGGCCGTTTGCGCACCGCCTCCAAACCACGGAGCACCTTGATGGATTCCGCACCGTAATCAGTGTCCATATCGCCAGTCGTATCAGTCATACCAAACAGTTCCGTCTTTCATCGTTCCAGCGGCTCCGCAGGTCACCCTTTAGAACCGCAGCGGCCCCACTGTGGCATCCGCCACTTGGAAGCCCTGCGCCACCCCGCGCAAGGGGGCAAACATTGCGGCGTCCGTTCCGGTCATCCAGGCTTGTGCGCCGAAGGAGCGGATCGCCGAGAATAGCGCGCCGCGCTTGTCTTCATCCAGATGCGCGGCCACTTCATCCAGTAACAGCAACGGGACCGTGCCGCGGTCGGCCGACAGCAGCTTGGCATGCGCCAAGACCAATGCCAGAAGCAGCGCTTTCTGCTCGCCCGTCGAACATTGGTCGGCCGGCATGCCGAGCGCCAGATGCCAGACCCGCAGGTCGCTGCGATGCGGTCCCGACGCGGCGCCGCCGACCTGAGCATCCGTTGCGCGGGATGCCTCCAGAGCTTCGCGGAACCGGTCTTCCGCGGCCAGTGCGGGACCTTCCTCAAGCCAAGCTTCCAAGTCGCCCGCCACCGCAACACCGACACCGGGAAACGGCCCGAATCCATCCGACGCATAGCCGGAAAGACGGTCGGTCAAGTCGCGCCGCGCGGCCGCGACCGCTACGCCGCGTTCGGCCATTTGCGCTTCCTGTGCGCCCAGCCAGGCCGGGTCGGCATTCGGCCCGCGTTCCTTCAACAATCGCGCCCGATCCCGCATGGCGGATTCATAAGCCGCAACGCGGCCGGCATGCGCCGGATCCAAAGCGAAGACCAGCCGGTCCATAAACCGGCGCCGGCTGCCTGGGCCGTCCAGAAAGATCTGGCTCATACGCGGCGTGATCCAAACCGCCGAGACATATTCCGCCAGCGCTTGGGCAGAAGCGCCGGCCCCGTTGATCCGGACCACGCGGCGCTCCGACGTCGGCTCCCGGGCCGTACCGATCTGTACAGGCCCGACGCGCGTGTCCGCATTCGCCGCCACCGCCCAACCGCCGATGCCTCCACGCCGGTCGATTTCGGACAGTTTAGCGCCCCGCAATCCACGGCCCGGCGTCAACAGGGACACGGCCTCCAACACATTGGTCTTGCCCGCGCCGTTGTTGCCGACCAGCACGACCGGCGTTCCGTCGAGATCCAACCGCGCCGCATTGTAGTTGCGGAAGTCGGTCAGACTCAGGCTCCGCAGCGCAACACCCTCTACAAGGTGCGGCCCGGCCGTAGCGGTCGGGTCCGTCTTTTCGGCAACCATCATCCGTTTGGGCGGCTCTTGGCTTCGAGATGCGGCCGGTTATTAGACACGCATCGGCATCAGCACATAGAGCGCGCTGTCATCTTCAACGTCCCGCACGATCGTCGGCGAGGACGCATCCGCCATTTCAAAACGCGCCTGCCCGCTTTCGACCTGCCCGGAGATATCCAGCAGGTAGCGCGAGTTGAAACCGATCTCCAGGGCATCGTTGTCGTACCCGATCTCGATCTCTTCAACCGCCGACCCGCTGTCCTGGCTCGAGGCGCTGAGCGTCATGACGCCCGGCGCGATGGCCATTTTCACAGCGCGCATCTTCTCCGTGGCAATGGTGGAAACGCGGTCCACCGCGTCGGCAAAAGCTTTGCAGTCGACCTGCATCATCTTGCTGTTGCCGGCCGGGATGACCCGCTCATAGTCGGGGAAGGTCCCGTCGATCAGCTTGGAGGTCAGCTCCACCTTGTCGAAGGCAAAACGCACGCGGCTGTCGGAGAGGGCGACCTCGACGCTACCGTCGGTCTCGTCGATCAGCTTGCGCAGCTCGCCCACCGTCTTACGCGGCACGATCACACCGGGCATTCCTTGCGCGCCGTCCGGCAGCGATGCCTCGACCTTGGCCAGGCGGTGGCCGTCCGTTGCGACCGCACGCATGATCTCGCCAGCCGCATGCATGTAGATGCCGTTGAGGTAGTAGCGGGTTTCCTCGGTCGAAATGGCAAACCGGGTGCGGTCGACGATGCTGCGCAACAGGCTCGCCTCCAGGCCGAACCGATGCGGCAGGTCGCCCCCCGTCATCATCGGAAAATCCTCGGTCGGCAAGGTCTGCAGCGTGAACCGCGAGCGGCCGCTGCGCAGCTCCAGCCGGTCCTCTTCCTTGCCCAGCTCCACCTGGGCGCCGTCAGGCAGCTTTCGAACGATGTCGTACAGCGTGTGCGCCGGGGCGGTCGTCGACCCTTCCGTCCCAATCGACGCCGGCACGGCCTCCACGATCGCGATATCCATGTCGGTCGCGGTCAGACGCAGTTCGGTTCCCTGGGCCTCGATCAGCACATTCGACAAGATCGGGATCGTATTGCGCCGCTCGACGACGCTTTGCACGTGATTGAGAGAGCGAAGAAGTTCTGCGCGTTCGATTGTAAGCTTCATGGGTCGTTGTCGATCCGTTTCTTCCTGGAACGGCGATGTCCGCTCCAAATTTCTTCAGGTCGCGAGGAGGGCTCGCGGCTTGTCCTTGTTGTCCGCTCCCCATCCGACCGGTCGGGGCCGGCTCGTCCGTCTCAAATCAGCGCCCTTCCGGTGCAGGACGCCGCTCATCGACAGCGGTCAAAGAAGCGGAGAAGGCTGCGGGAAACAGCCCTCCAAAGAAGTAGGCAAAGTATACCACCAAGCCCTTGAATGCACAGAAATTTGCGCAAACGCAACGGACTGGAGAGACGCTTGGCGAGGGTTGCGCGCGCACCGGCCTAAACGTCTGATTTACATTGGATTTTTACCGTTCCCGACAAACCGATGTGACCCACGGCTTTTCGATGCCGGGCGCCCCACGGATGGCTCAGCGCCGCAATAACGGAGAAATCGCGAATCACCCCCGCCGGGAGGCCCCCAGCGACGCCTTCTCTCAGCCTTCGAGCATGCGCCGAAGCAGCTCTACATCCTCGGCGAAACTGCCGTCCTTCTGCTTCAACTCGTCGACCTTCTTGACCGCATGCATGACCGTGGTGTGATCGCGGCCACCGAACTTGCGGCCGATCTCGGGCAGCGAGCGGGCGGTGAGCTGTTTGGACAGGTACATCGCGATCTGCCGGGGACGCGCGATGCTTCGGCTGCGCCGGGCGGAGTGCATTTCGGAGAGCCGGACATTGAAATGTTCGGCGACACGCTTCTGGATTTCTTCGATCGTTACCCGGCGGTCGTTGGCGCGCAGCAGGTCGTGCAGGACTTCCTGCGCCGTCTCCAAGGTGATCGCCCGGCCAACCAGATTGGCATAGGCCACCAAACGGTTCAGCGCCCCTTCCAGCTCGCGAACGTTCGAGGTGATCTTGTGGGCCAGGAACTCGAGCACCTTGGCCGGAATGTCGGCGCGCATCTGCTCCGCCTTGGACTGCAGAATGCCGAGCCGAAGTTCGTATGTCGTGGAGTGGATCTCCGCAACCAATCCCCAGCCCAGGCGCGACTTCATGCGGTCCTCGATGCCTTCCAGTTCGGCGGGCGACTTGTCCGCCGAGATAACCACCTGCCGGTTCTGATCCACCAGCGCGTTAAAGGTGTGGAAGAACTCTTCCTGGGTATTTTCCTTGCCCGCGATGAACTGCACATCGTCGATCATCAGGACGTCGACGGAACGGAACTGCTCCTTGAAGGCCATCGTGTCCTTGTAGCGCAGCGCTCGGATGAACTGATACATGAACTTTTCAGCGGAGAGGTAAAGAATGCGCTTCTCCGGGCTCGATTGCCGGATATGCGACGCGATCGCATGCATCAGATGCGTCTTGCCGAGCCCGACACCGCCAAAAAGAAACAACGGGTTAAAGGGCACATTGTCCGCTTCCGCGACCCGCCGCGCCGCCGCGAAGGCCAGCTCGTTCGGCTTGCCGACAATGAAGTTGTCGAACCGGAACCGCGGGTCCAGCGGCGCGGAGATGTTCGTATCGCTTTGCGCCATGTTGTCGGGCGCCGATGCTTCCACCGCCGGTCGCGTCGACGACGGCGTCTGGTCGCGCTCACCGGCATGCACGATTTCCATGCCCGTCACGGATGGATTTTCGGCACGCCACAATTCCAGTAGACGGCCGCCATACTGGGTTTCAATCCAATTCTGCATAAAACGCGTCGGCACGGACAGGCGGACAATGCCGTCCTGAAAGTCGCGGCAAATCAAAGGCTTCAACCAACTCTGGAAAGCTGTCTCACCAAACTCTCCCCGCATCCGTGCCCGAATTCGAGCCCACTGCGCCGACACCCTATGGTCCATTTCTCCACCCAGTCCAACCAGCCATGGGAGCCGCTTTCAATCGCCACGGCCCTGCAAATTTCTTATCGTGCCTGAAACCGAAAACCCGACAGCAGCCACAATCAAATGACGATGAAGCGCTTGATGCTCAATTCAGACAAAACCTTCCCTTAGCCCGCCACCACGTGCCGGGCCATTCGACCTCACTTCGCAAATCTACGCATTTTAGAGCGGCAATCGGAACCTTATTGCCAAGATCATGTTATTTACCGCCCATGGAGACTGGGTTGGACATGGCGGATGCCGTTCACAAACCGCCGACTTTCACCGTCAACCGGTTCAGCCTCCCTGATGAGGAAACTGTATCGACGCTGATTTTTGATGACAAGGAATCAAAGGAGCGAATCGGGCAAATAAAACCGTTGACAAGCGCCAGCCAAACCCGCGGCACAAGGGCGCTTCGCGGTAAGCGATTGGAATCAAATTTCGAATCGATTCGTTAACGCCGAACACCCGGAATACGGGAAATACTTTCAAAAAGAGCCTGTTGCCAATCGGCCACGCTGATCGATTTCGCTTCAGTCGGACAGCAAAAAGGGCCACTCGAAATGTCGAATGGCCCAGCCGTGCGAGGGGCGCGGAACGACAGTCCCAAGCGCCCGCAAACGGAGCAATGTCAGATGGCTTTGATGCGCTTGGAAAGACGCGACAGCTTCCGCGCCACCGTGTTCCGATGCATCACGCCTTTGCTGACGCCGCGGTGCAGTTCCGGCATCGCCGTCTTGTAGGCCGCTTCGGCGGCGGCTTTGTCGCCGCTGTCGATTGCTTTCTCGACCTTACCCACGAAGGTGCGGATGCGGCTAACGCGGTCCTTGTTGCGCAGGGTGCGTTTCTCGGTCTGCCGGATGCGCTTCTTGGCCTGAGGATTATTCGCCATGTTTTTGTTCCGTACTTCTCTTCGTCAAAAACGCCGCCGCATCGCAAGAAGCGACGGCATGTGATCTCGCTGTAACCTGACCGCCCCGGGCGGCGCAGCGCGCGGCACCCCTTTCGGCGAACCGCGCGCTTATAAGGGGGCCGGCCCGCGGCGTCAACCCCGGGCTTCCGCCTTGCCTAAGCGTTCTTGAATTTCGGCTGCCGTTTTTCGACGAACGCCGCCATGCCTTCCTTCTGATCCTCGGTCGAAAAGGTCGAGTGGAAGAGCCGGCGCTCGAAGCGAACCCCTTCGGTGAGGGTGGTCTCGTAGGACTTGTCGACGCTTTCCTTAGCCATATAGACGATAGGCCGCGACAGTTCGGCAATCTTTTCCGCGGTCTTCACGGCCTCGTCGACCAGTTCGCCGGCCGGTACGATCCGACTGACAAGGCCAGAACGTTCCGCTTCCTCGGCGTCCATGATGCGGCCGGTGAGGCACATTTCCATGGCTTTCGATTTACCGACATAGCGGGTTAACCGCTGGGTCCCGCCGGCGCCAGGAATGGTCCCGATGGTGATCTCAGGCTGTCCGAATTTCGCGGTGTCGGCCGCCAGAATGAAATCGCACATCATCGCCATTTCGCAGCCGCCCCCCAGAGCATAACCGGCAACCGCGGCAATCACGGGCTTCCGACAGGTTGTCACCCGCTCCCACCCCTGGGTGATGAAATCCGTCAGATAAACGTCCATGTAGGTTTTGTCGGACATCTCCTTGATATCCGCGCCCGCGGCGAAGGCCTTTTCCGATCCGGTCAGCACGATGGCGCCGATTTCGTCATCCGCCTCCATGTCGTCCAGCGCCTTGCCGAGTTCCTCGATCAAAGGGGTGCACAGCGCGTTCAAGGCTTTCGGACGGTTCAAGGTGATCAAACCGACCGGGCCGCGGGTTTCGACGAGGATATGTTCGTAAGCCATCTTGTCTCTCTCTCAGAACTGTTTCGCGGGACGCCGCGCGCGACGCGCACGGACGCCGGTTATTGTCTCGGGGCCAAGGTAAACCGCACAGTCAATGCACCATCCGACCCAAAACGGTCGATCTGCAGCTCCTCGCTCTCCCGGGTGTAACGACCATCCCCTTCCGCACGCCATCCGAGCGATTGGAGGGAGGCCGTATAAAAGGAGATCACATCGCCCCACGCAACCTCGCCGAAGGTATAGGTCTCTACAATCCGGCCGGCCGGGGAGTCGAAGACCAGACCCGCCTCGGCGTCGGCGGTCAGACCGGGCATCAGGGGTACATCTTCAAAGCCGCTGAGGAACGCGTCGGCGCGCGCGACACCCGCTGCCAGAAGCAAGGCGACTGCGATACAGACGAACCTTCTCATCGCTTTTTGATGCCGCATGCGTCGCCGGCCTTTCGTCATCTCTGATGTTTGGGACAGTAAAACGTGGACCGGCCCGATTGGACGATGCGCCGGATGATGCCGTCGCAACCGGCCAATTTGCAAGGCTCGCCTTCACGACCGTAGGCGTCCCAGGAATGCTGGAAATAGCCCAGCTCGCCGTCGGCCTGAACGAAGTCGCGCAACGAGGAGCCGCCTGCCTCGATCGCCTGGGCGATCACGTCCCTGACCGCGGTGACCAGTTTCTCGGCCCGTTGACCCTGGACGGATTTGGCCAGCCGGCGCGGACTGATCCCGGCACGCCAAAGCGCCTCGCAAACATATATGTTGCCCAGCCCCGCCACGTTCTGCTGATCCAGCAACGCCGCCTTTACCGGCGTCTTTCGGTCCTTGAAGACGGCACGGAGATGATCCGGGGTGAAATCCGCACCAAGCGGCTCCGGCCCCAACCCGGCGAGATGCGGGCTGGTCTCCGCCGCGCCCGGCGGAATCAGATCCATGAAGCCGAACCGGCGGACATCGTTGAAGACAAGCTTTGCCCCGGCTTCCATTTCGACCCGCACATGATCATGCTTGTCGGCCAGCGCCCAGCCCGAGTTGTGCCCGACCTGGCCCGAAGACGCCTGCACGCCGTCGTGACCTGGATTGACGGTGAAACGCCCCGACATGCCGAGATGCACCAGCCAGGTCCAGCCGTCCGCGAGGTCGATCAGCAGATATTTGGCCCGCCGGCCGACCCGGATGACGGTGTTGCCTTCAAGGCGCGCAACGAAATCGGCCGGAAAGGGAAAGCGTAGGTCGGGGCGCCGCTGCTCCACGAACAAGACGCGCCGGCCTTCCATATGCGGCGCAAGGCCGCGGCGGACGGTTTCAACTTCGGGCAATTCGGGCATGGACTGCGTGTGGCTTTGCTGGGCGGCGTCGGCTATCGTGCCGGCGATGATGACAGACAGCATAGACCCCACCAGCGGCGGTTCCGCAAGCTTCGGCTTCAAGGAAGTGGAAGCGGCTGAAAAGCCGTCCCTTGTCCGCGGCGTTTTCGAATCCGTCGCCAGCCGTTACGACCTGATGAACGATCTGATGTCGGGCGGCATTCACCGGCTTTGGAAAGAAGCCCTGATCGACCGGCTGAAACCGCGGCCCGGTATGCACTTGCTGGATGTCGCGGGCGGCACCGGGGACATCGCCTTCCGCTTTCAGGATGCCGGCGGCGGGCATGTCACGGTTTGCGACCTCACCGAAGGCATGGTCAGGACAGGCCGCGACCGCGCGTTGGATACGGGCCGGCTTCACGGCGTGGACTGGGTGGTCGGCGACGCCCAGCAGCTTCCCTTGGCGGACCGCTCGGTCGACGCCTATACGATCGCCTTCGGGCTGCGCAACGTGACCGACATGGACGCGGCCCTTGCCGAGGCAAGACGGGTTTTGAAACCGGGCGCCCCGTTCCTGTGTCTGGAATTCAGCCAGGTGGTTCTGCCGGTGTTGGACGAATTGTACGACCTGTATTCCTTCAAGGTAGTGCCGGCGCTCGGTCAGGCCGTCGCCCGCGACCGCGACTCCTACCAATATCTGGTGGAAAGCATCCGGCGGTTTCCGCCGCAGCAGGCGCTTGCGGACCGCATGGAACAGGCCGGATTCGGCCAGGCGCGGTATCAAAACCTGTCCGGCGGGATCGCCGCGATCCACAGCGGCTGGCGGGTCTGACGCCATGACGCTGGTGCTGTCCCAAGAGGAGAAAGAGCGTTTCGAGCGCGATGGTTTCCTTGTCCTGAAAGATGCGGTCAACGCACCGCAACTGGCCGCGATGCAAGCCCAGTTCGGTGCCTGGGTCGAGGAAAGCCGAGGCCATGCAGCGGACTATGGCGAGACGGTGAACGGCAAACCACGGTTCGATCTGGAGACGGGCCACAATGCCGACCGGCCGCGCCTGCGCCGGGTCAACGCGCCCGTCGAAGCGGGCGAGGCCTTCCGGACCGCGATGGAAGCGAGCCGGATGACCGACGCGGTCGCCGACCTGATCGGCCCGAACGTCAAATTCCACCACAGCAAGATCAATTCCAAACTGCCCAATACGAAAACAGAGGTGAAGTATCATCAGGACTTTACCTTCACGCCGCACAGCAACGACGACGTGATCACCGCTCTGCTGATGGTCGACGACATGGACCAGGAGAACGGCTGCCTGATGGCGGTGCCGGGCAGTCACAAGGGTCCGCTCCATTCCCTGTGGCATGGCGGGCGGTTCACCGGCGCGGTCGACCCTGCCCTGGAACCGGACTTGGCGGCGAGCGCCGTTGCGATCACCGGCAAGGCGGGCGACGCCTGCCTGATGCACACGCGGCTGATGCATGGATCGGAAGCGAACGGGTCCGATCAGCGCCGCGTACTGGCGATCTTCGTCTATTCGGCGGAAGACGCGGTGGCGCTGTCGCCAAACCCGATGCCGAACATCGACGAGGGGCGTATCGTGCGCGGAGAACGGACCGGACGGATCCGTTCCATATCCTTCGACATGCAGGCGCCCGAGCTCCCGTCCGGCACCTCTTTCTTCGAGCAGCAGGAAGGCCGCTAGAGCCTGTTGCGCTTAGTTGGAAGCAAACGCACTTGTCTTGCCGTTCGACCCGGCAGGCACTGGCTTTCCATTCCCGTCATGTTCCTCTAGACCGACCGCAGCATGATCACCGCGACCGTCAATTTCTTCAGACTGATCGGCATCGCGCGCACCTTTGCGCGAAACGATGCCTTGTGGCCGCTCGACGGGGTTCGGGGCACCAAAGTGCCGGTTGCCTTGGTGCGGATGCTGTGGGGCCGCAAGCGGGGCGGCCGACCCGGTCAGCGTCTTGCCGCGGCCCTGACGGATCTGGGCCCCAGTTTCATCAAGCTGGGGCAGGCCCTTTCCGTGCGCGCGGACCTGATCGGCGATCAGGTGGCGGAGGATCTGAGCCTGCTCCAGGACCGCCTGCCGCCATTTCCGGGGGATCTGGCCCGCGCCTCCATCGAGGCGGAGTTGGAAGCATCCGTCTCCAGCTTGTTTAAGAGTTTCGAAGATCAGCCGGTCGCCGCCGCTTCGATCGCCCAGGTGCATTTCGCCGTCACCCCGGACGGCCGCGACGTGGCGGTCAAGGTACTGCGGCCGGACGTGGAAGAGCAGTTCGACCGCGACCTGGAACTGTTTCACTGGTTGGCGGTTCAGGGCGAGCGCTTCGTCCCGACGCTGCGGCGGCTCCGGCTTGTGGACGTGGTGGCGACCTTCCGCGACTGGGTCCTCACCGAAATGGATCTGCGGCTGGAAGGGGCAGCCGCCTCCGAACTGGCCGCTTTCAGCAAAGAGGACGAGGGGTTCCGTGTCGTCTCCGTCGACTGGGAGCGGACCGCGCGCCGCGTCCTCACGACCGAGCGGATCTACGGCGCCCGGATAGACGATATCGAGGCGCTGACCGAGGCCGGCTTCGATCCGGACATCCTGCTGGAACGCTCGGCCAAGATCTTCTTCCTGCAGGTTTTCCGGGATGGGTTTTTTCATGCCGACATGCATCCCGGCAACATGTTCGTCGATCGGGAAGGCAATCTGTGTCCGGTCGATTTCGGGATTATGGGCCGGGTGGACAAGCGCACCCGGATCTTCCTGGCGGATCTGCTGGTCGGGTTCCTGCAGCGCGACTACCGGACCGTGGCCCAGGTGCATTTCGATTTCGGCGTGGTGCCGCCGCACAAGTCCGCGGACGCCTTCACGCAGGCGATCCGGGCGATCGGCGAACCCGTGCTGGACAAGCCGTTGAACGAGATATCCGTGGGCCGGCTGCTGGCGCAGCTATTCAAGGTCACCGAAGATTTCGACATGGAGACCCAGCCCGATCTGCTGTTGCTGCAAAAGACCATGCTTGTGGCCGAGGGTGTCGGACGCAGGCTCAACCCATCGGTCAATATGTGGACCATGGCCCAGCCCCTGATCGAAGACTGGATGATCGCAAACCGGGGGCCAGAAGCCCGCATTCGGGACGCCGTCATGGATACGGTCGATATCTTGCAGCGCCTGCCAACCGCACTGCGGCGGGCCGAGGATGTGCTGGACAAGCTCGCCGATGTCGATCCCGCGGTGCTGGAACGTTTCACCCAGCAAGGGCGAAAACGGCAAGGCGCCGTCGACTCCCTGTTGCGGTCCGGCGCCAGACAGGGCTGGGGGCCGGTCATGATCGCGGTCCTGGCGGTGCTGGCCGTCGTCGCGATCCTGGACTAACAATTTGTTAATTAACGATTTTTGGATCCCGCGCACTGCATCATCGGCGGATTTTCAGGCTGCCGGCGCCACGATCCGGCGAAGTAACTACAATTTTAGTTAAATCGTGGAAAACTGTTTTGCATCCGGTCGCGTTTTGCCGCGCTTGCGGTGTGGCCTGCCCGGCAGTACCGTCCGCACACGCGCATAAAGGGGCCTGAAAGGTCTATTTGGATGACCGAGTCGCAACGCGTCCTACTGATCCTGTCCGGTGGCATCGCTGCTTACAAATGCCTGGAGGTAATCCGCCTGTTGCGGCGTGCCGGTATCGCCGTGCGCTGTGTCATGACCAAGGCGTCGGAGGAATTCGTTACACCTTTGAGTGTATCCGCCCTGTCGGAAGACAAGGTCTACACCGATCTTTTCTCACTGACCGACGAAGCGGAGATGGGCCATATCGAATTGTCTCGATCCGCGGACCTTTTGGTCGTCGCGCCGGCCAGTGCCGATATCCTGGCGCGCATGACCGCCGGAATCGCGAACGATATCGCAACGACGGTGCTGCTCGCCACGGACAAACCGGTCATGGCCGCACCCGCCATGAATGTCAGGATGTGGCATCACCCAGCGACCCAGGCAAACCTGCGCACCCTGGAAGAACGCGGCGTGACGATGGTCGGTCCGGTCGAAGGGGACATGGCCTGCGGCGAGTATGGACTTGGCCGCATGGTGGAAGCCCAGGTTTTGGCGGATGCTGTTCTGACCCGATTAGAACGGCTTCGTAACACTGATAATCGACAGAATATCAGTACGTTAGAAGGAAAAACAGCCCTGGTGACTTCAGGTCCTACTCATGAGCCGATCGATCCGGTGCGCTATATTGCCAACCGCTCGTCCGGCCGGCAGGGGCACGCCATCGCCCAAGCGCTGGCGGAAGCAGGCGCGCAGGTGACGCTCGTCTCCGGACCGACGCGGCTTCCCGATCCCATGGGTCTCAAGACCGTTCATATCGAAACCGCAGACGAAATGCTGGCGGCCTGCCGGCAGGCTTTGCCGGTCGACATCGCGGTTTGCGCCGCCGCGGTCGCGGATTGGCGGGTTGACGGTCTGGCGGGGCAGAAGCTCAAGAAAGAGCCGGGTGCGCTCCCGTCGCTGACCCTTGCAGAGAATCCGGACATCCTGGCGACCCTTTCCAAGCCCGGAAATGCGCGGCCCGCTCTGGTTGTTGGTTTTGCAGCCGAAACGGAAAAGGTTGTCGACAACGCCGTGGCCAAGCGAAACCGTAAAGGCTGCGACTGGATTCTGGCCAACGACGTCTCAACGGGCACGGAGACCTTCGGCGGGGACCGGAATCAGATCCATGCCGTCACCGCGGAGGGTGTCGACAGTTGGCCGGAGATGACAAAGCAGGATGTCGCCGCGGAACTGGCGCGTCGGATCGGCGCGTACTTTCGCCAGTGAAACGACCTTAACGAAAAATTAACCAATCTCCTCAAGGGGTTTTATGCAAAAAACTACGATTGAAGTCAGCGTCAAGATTTTGGCGCATGGTGACGGTCTGCCGCTTCCCGAATACAAGACCGAATTGAGCGCCGGCGCCGATCTATTGGCCGCCGTGAGCGAAGACACGGTTCTTCAGCCGGGTGCTCGAACCTTGATTCCGACCGGACTTTCCATAGCTTTGCCAATGGGTTACGAAGCCCAAGTCCGGCCGCGTTCGGGACTTGCGCTGAAGAACGGCATCACCTGTCTCAACACGCCCGGCACGATTGATGCGGACTATCGCGGCGAGGTCGGCGTCATCCTCGCCAACCTTGGGTCCGAGCCCTTTACCGTCACACGGGGCATGCGGATCGCCCAGATCGTCATCGCCCCGGTGACCCAACTGCGATGGCATATAGCGGACACCCTGCCGGAATCAGACCGCGGAACCGGCGGTTTCGGATCGACGGGAGTGTAGCCGCACCCCTATCGGCACGGCGATCGGTCAGGCTTTGACCGGAAGCGGCGGCAGACGGCGCGGCACCGGCGAGCTTTGGATGATGGAGGTATTGGTCATGGCGTAGGGAATAACCTCGTCAATCAGCGCCTCCAAGTCGCCGACGGAGGGAACATGAGCGCGGGCCAGGAAACAGTCTTCCCCGGTGATCCGGTCGCACTCCACTATTTCCGGGAGACTGCGCAGAACCTCAGCCACCCGGTTAAGCTCTCCGGGTAACGGCCTGATCCTCAGCCACGCCGCAATAGGGAGCCCAACCGCAGCCGGGTCGACCGTCGCCGCATAGCCGGTAATCACGCCCGCCTCCTCGAGCCGTTTCAACCGCTCCGCCACACTGGGGGAGGACAGTCCGACTTTTCGCGCCAGATCAGCGGCGCTTACCCGGGCATTGACCATGACTTCCTTGAGAATCGCTGCATCGATCTCGTCCAGAACGCCATTTTCGTATTTAACGCGTTTCATCCCTACAGCCTTGAATACTTAGATCTGCTAGATTTCTAACTTGGAATGATGCCTGTAGAAAGCCCTCTCACCTAAAATACCATATGGCTCCATTTAACCCAAAGGGGCCGCCGTGCCGACAAACCAACCAATCGCCGCACGTTTGTCCAATGCGGTCCCGCCCCACCTCTGGTTCGGGGTGAGCGCCGTGTTTCACTATCTGGGGCCCGCTTTCGCCGTTCTGCTGTTTCCGGCCGTCGGCGTCCTCGGAGTAGCCTGGCTGCGTATCGCATCCGCCGCCCTGATCTTCGCACCCTGGACAAGGCCGGTGCGCACCCTCAAGGCGGCGGATCGGGAAACCCGCCTGCTGTTGGTGGGTCTGGGACTCTGCCTGGCGGTGATGAACACCGCGTTCTATCTGGCCCTGGACCGGCTACCGATGAGCCTCGTCGCCGCGATCGAGTTCGTCGGCACCATCGGCGTCGCGGTCTATGGGTTGCGCAGCCGCCGGAACATCGGCGCGCTGGCCTTGGCCGTCGCCGGCGTTTTCATTCTTATCGATGTTACCTGGGCCAGCGATCCATGGGGCTTGTTCTGGGCCTTCCTGAACGGGGCGATGTTCGTCGGCTATATCGTCCTGGGCCACAGGGTCGCCCAGCGTGGGGCAGGCGACGGGATCGCCCGGCTTGGCGCGGCAATGGCGGTCGCGTTTGTGTTCGTGATGCCGTTCGGCCTGCATCAAGCCATTGCGGTTCTGACGGTGCCCGAATTGCTGCTGGCCGGGATCGGCGTGGGGGTTTGTTCGTCGGTCATTCCCTATATCTGCGACCAGCTCGCCATGGCCCGGCTGCCGCGCGCCAGCTTCGCCTTGCTGCTGGCACTGCTGCCCGCAACCGCCACGGCCGTGGGTCTGATCGTGCTCGCACAGGTGCCGAGCCTTTCCGACCTGCTTGGGATCGGACTGGTCATGGCCGGTGTCGCCCTGCACAGGCCGGCACCCCCCCTTTGACACGGCCCGGTATCGACGTCTCCCCCGACAGGGCCTATAAGCGCCTCCCAACACGCAAACGGTGGCAAGAACACAAAGGGTCGGACTATGCGGGCGTCTGTAGGATTGATCGGGGTCGGTGCGTTCGGGGAGTTCATGCTGCCCTATCTGTTGCCGCATTGCCGTATCGGGGCCTTCGATCCGATCCGGGATCTGGGGCCGCTGACCGAACGCTGGGCGGTCGTCGCTGAGGATTTGGAGACCATCGCGGCCAAGGACATCGTTATCCTGGGCATGCCGGTTCAGCGCATCGCGGACGTCTGCCGGGAAATCGCCCCCTATCTGAAACCGGGCGCCTTGGTCCTCGACGTTTGTTCGGTCAAGGAAGAACCGGTTGCCGCAATGCTGGAGCATTTGCCCGAGACTGTGGACATTGTCGGCACCCACCCCCTGTTCGGGCCGCAGACCGGCGCGCGCGGCATCGATGGCCTGCGCATCGCGCTGTGCAATGTCCGGGGTGACCGGCTGGACTGTGTCGAGACATTCCTGCGCGAGGAGTTGCGGCTCAACACCATCGTCACAACCGCGGAAGAGCACGACCGGCAATTGGCCTATGTCCAAGGTCTGACCCATCTGATGTCGAAGATCATCGTGGAAATGGACCTGCCGCAGCTCGACCATACGACGGAAACCTTCGACACTATGCTGACCATGGTGGAATCGGTGCGCTACGATTCCGAGGAACTGTTCCGCGCCATCGAGAATCGAAACCGTTTCGTCGGCAATGCCCGCGAGCTGTTCTTCGAAGCAGCCCGCACCATCGAAGACCGGCTGGCGAAGCCGGCAGCCCTGGAAGACTAGTGGTGCTGAAGACGAAGAGTATGGATGAGTAGAGGTATGGAAGAACTCTCCGACGCGGATCTTGAGCGCTACGCCCGGCATGTAATCCTGGACGAAATCGGGGAAGAGGGGCAGATCCGCCTGCTGGAGTCCAAGGTTTGCGTCGTCGGCGCGGGCGGGCTGGGCAGTCCGGTGCTGCTGTATCTGGCGGCCGCCGGCGTCGGCACCATCGGCCTTGTGGACTTCGACCGGGTCGACCGAACCAACCTGCAACGTCAGATCGCCCATACCGATGCCGCGACGGGCTCGCCCAAAGCCGACAGCGCCGTCGCCCGCGCCCGGGCGATCAACCCCGCCATCAGCATCACCCCGCACGACGTCAAGCTGACGCCCGACACGATCGAAGACGTGCTGCGTCCCTATGACCTCGTTGTCGACGGGACCGACAATTTCACGGTCCGGCTGCTGCTGAACGATGCCTGCTACCTGATGCAGAAACCCCTGGTGAGCGCTTCTGTGGTGCGGTTCGAAGGACAGCTCTCCACCTATCGGGCTTTCCAAGAGGGGCCGTGTTATCGCTGTCTCTTCGATGCGGAACCGACCGAGGGGCTGGTTCCCCGTTGCGACACGGCCGGCATTCTGGGTCCGGTTGCGGGCGTGATGGGCACCCTGCAGGCGACCGAAGTGCTGAAACAGATCACAGGGCTGGGGTCGGGCATGGTCGGCAAGTTGATGCTGTTCGACGCCCTGGATTACAGCATGCAGATCATCAAGACGCGCAAGAACCCGGACTGTGCACTATGCGGCGAAACGCCCACGATCACGCGGGTTGGCGGCTGAGCAGCATGTCGCGGCGACTGATCTGCACCCAGCGCGCCGTCAAGATCACGAAGGAAAACACCGATCCTATGGCGATGGCCTCGAACAGGCCGACGACGCCGCGCTGCAGGTGGATCGCCAGCAAATAGCCGAGCGGGATCTGCACCACGAAATAGGCCGCGAAACTCAGGAATGTCGGCATCCAGGGGTCGGCCGCGGCACGGATGGCATGCGACAGCACGATCTGCGCACCGTCTCCCAACATGACAAAGCCGATGATGAAGACGCAAAGGACTAGCGAGGCCAGCAGGGCGGGATCGTCGGTATACAGAGCGGAAACAGCTTCCGGCATGAAAGTCAGGGTCGCGCAATAGGCGATCATCAGAACCGTGGTAACGCCAAGTCCGACCCAGCCCGCCAAGGTGCGGTCGGGCATGTCCCGCCTTCCATGCGAAATTCCGACCCGCACCGAGGTCGCGCTGGCCAGGCCCAGGGCGGTCATGAACAGCAACGCGGTCAGGTTCATTCCCATGCCGAAGACGGCGGAGGCCTGAATGCCCAACCAACCCGCGTAAATGTGCATCACCCCGAAGCCGAGGCTTTCAAACCCGTGCGACATGCCGGCGGCGTACCCGTATTTGCGCTGGTCGCGCGTCGCGCGCCACCAATGTCCATCGGGCCGCCGGCGCACCCCAAGTCGCTCGCGGTCCGGCAGCCACCAGACATAGGCGACAAGCCCCACCGCCATCACCGTACGGGCGATGCTGGTGGCCAACGCGGCGCCTTCCGCCCCCATTTCCGGGATTGGACCGGACCCGAATACAAAAAACGGGTTGAGCGCGACATTCAGAACATTGGCCCCGGCGATGGCGACTAGGACGGGCACAGGCCGACGCAAAGCCTCCAGGAAGAACGTCGTCGTCACATAGATCAACGTCGGAATCATGCTGAGGCTCATCATCACGGTGACGCCGGCCGCGCCCTTGGCCAACCCGGGATCTTGCCCGGTCCACAGCAGATAGGTTTCGGTCGGGAAAAGGGTGACGGTCAGGATCGCTCCGCAAAGCAGGGCCCACGGCAGCGACCGGCGCCAGATCGCACCGCATTCCTGATACCGTTCTTCGCCAAAAGCGTGGGAGATGGTCACCATGGTGCCGAGCATCAGACCGATACCCGTGACCATGAGTATCACGAACGGCGATGACCCGAGGGAGTAGAAGGCAGCCTGTTCCGCACCCGCCCTGCCCAAAAACGCCAGATCGACCGCAATCAGCACCAGGATACCGGCGCGCGAGCCAACCACCGGGGCCGCGAGACGCACCAATTCCTCAACATGCCGCTTAATCCGGCGTGCCAACCAGGTCTCTTCGGCTAAGCCGGACATTCTGTTTCCATTACCGGGCAAACCCCACCCGGTTCCTCCCAATTATTACCCGCCCTGATCGCATTTACGGTAATATAAAGCAAGCAAAACAGGTATTGTGCTTTAAGCTCAGTTTTTTTGTGCTCTTTCCACTCATACCAAACCGCTTGTGGCCAATCCGTCAAATACGAACTGTACCGCAAGCGCCGCGAGCAGTACGCCGACGACCCGGCTGACGACCAGCAGACCGGTTACGCCGAGGACTTTCTGGACCCAACTTGCCACCAGCAAAAGGATGAGCGTCAGCAAGAGGATCGCCAGCAGAGCGCCGATCACGATCGCTTGATGCCAGACATCGGCTTGCGCATCGGCCATCAGCAGTACCGCTGCCCCCATTGCACCCGGCCCGGCGATCAGCGGGGTCGCCAGCGGAAAAACCGCAATGTCGTCCTTGGTCTTCGCTTCCTCGGCCTCTGCTTTGGTTGTCGTGGTGCCGCCGGTCGGCTTGGCGAACACCATGTTTATCGCCATCAACAGCAGCAGAATGCCGCCGGCGGTCCGCAAAGCGGCGAGGCTGATCCCCATGTGATCCAGCACGGCGTTTCCGCCCAGCGCGAAGACAAGCAGGATCCCCGTTCCGATCGCCACCCCCTTAAACGCCATGCGGCGGGCCTGCCGCGGGTCTTGGCCGGCCGTCAGCCCGGCGAAGATCGCGGCGATATCGACCGGCCCAATAGTGGCGAAAAAGGTCGTCAACGAAACGAGCGCTACCGTTTCCAAGGCTACTCGGCTCCCCCTGCCGCCCCGGCCATCCACACTGTTGCGGCCCTAACTGTAAAACCTGGCTGCTCGGGTCAGGCTGCGCTTTGGCGAAGCCTGCCCGGCAATGCTGTCGCCGCCGCTCCGCCAAGCGCAGACGACCTAGAACATCGTATCGATGACACGATCGCGCGGCCTGTGCCCGTCGGCGAAGGTGCGGATGTTGATGATGACCTTTTCCCCCATGGCGATCCGACCCTCGATGGTGGCCGACCCCATATGCGGCAGCAGCACGGCGTTCTTCAGTTTCAGCAGTTTCGGGTTCACCGACGGCTCATGCTCGTAGACGTCCAAACCGCAGCCTGCGATCTGCTCCTGCCCCAACGCTTCGATCAGCGCGGCTTCGTCGATCACTTCCCCGCGGCTGGTATTCACCACATAGGCATGCGGTTTCATCAGCTGCAGACGTCGTCGGTTCAGCAGATGATACGTCGCCGGCGTATGCGGGCAATTGACCGAGATGATGTCCATATGGGCGATCATCTGATCGAGGCTGGACCAATAGGTCGCCTCCAGCTCGTCCTCGATCTCTTCATGCAGCCGGTTGCGGTTGTGGTAATGGATCGACAGACCGAAACCGCGCGCCCGGCGCGCGACCGCTTGGCCGATCCTTCCCATCCCGACGATCCCTAGGCGCTTGCCCCAGATCCGGTGGCCGAGCATGGAGGTCGGGCTCCACCCTGTCCATTTGCCGGACCGCACCAGAACCTCGCCCTCGGTCAGGCGGCGCGGCACCGCCAAAATGAGGGCCATGGTCATGTCCGCGGTGTCTTCGGTGAGGACATCAGGGGTATTGGTGACAATGATATCGCGCCGTTTGCACGCCTGAAAATCAATGTGATCTACCCCGGTACCGAAAGAGGCGATCATCTTCAACTGATCGCCGGCCGCATCGATCACATCCTTGTCGATCTTGTCGGTCACGGTCGGCACCAATACGTCCGCTTCCTGAACCGCTTCAACCAGCTCGTCGCGCGTCATGGCGATGTCGTCGAGGTTCAGTTTGCAATCGAACAGCTCCATCATCCGGGTTTCGATGATGTCGGGCAGTTTGCGGGTTACGATGACGCGGGGTTTCTGGCTCATCTGCGAATCACTATCCAAATACGTACGGGCGGCGGCCTGCCGTGTTAGCCTGTCTTAACCGCAACACCCTGTTTTGCCCAGTCTTTCGAGACCCCCTTGCAGCGGTCGCGCGACGCATTGTATCCGGATTCCAGGATTTACGAACGCATCTCGGTACGGAGGATGATCAAACGATGAGGTCCGTTCTGGCGGCGGTGGCGATGGCGGCGTCGCTGGCCACATCAACTGCATGGGCGCAATCATCGGGCAGCGGCCAGCCCATCCCCAGATTTGTTGCCCTGAACGCCAACGAAGTGAACATGCGCGCCGGGCCGGGTGTGCGGTACCCGGTCGAATGGGTCTATCAACGTAAGAACATGCCGGTTGAAGTGATCGCCGAACACGACACTTGGCGCAAGGTCCGCGATCCGGAAGGGACCGAAGGTTGGATCCATCGCGCCATGCTGTCCGGGCGCCGGACCATCGTGGTGCTGGGCGAGGAAATCACCCTGCGCCGCGACCCGCAGGAACAGTCCAGCGCCGTCGCGCGCCTGACTGCCGGTGTGGTCGCGGTCGTCGAACAATGCGATTCGCGTTGGTGCGAGGTCAGCGCCCGCGGTTTCGACGGCTGGCTCCCGCGCGATGGCGTCTGGGGCCTCTATGACGGCGAAGTGGTGAACTGACGGGGCAACAGGTTCGGGCGCAAGCAGACAAACAGGCCGCGTGGTTTCGTGCTATCCATACCCGATGATTACGCGCACGCTCGATGACCTTGAACGGCTCGGCCGCATCAGGTTTCCGGCGAACCGGACCTTTCGCTCGGCACGTTTTCTGACCGCCGCCGACGGGTTAGGGTTTTCCTACAATGAGAACAGGGTTCAGGCGGGAACGGTGCTGGATGTCTGGCTGAAGCACCATTGGGAAGCCAACGTGATCCTTTCCGGGACGGGGATCGTCACCGACCTTGCAAGCGGCGCGCAATGGCCCCTTTCTGCGGGGACGCTCTACGTCGTCGGCCCCAACGACCGGCATCGGCTGGAATTCACCCAGGACGAATGCCACGTCAGCATCTTCAACCCGCCGCTGACCGGCGAAGAACGGTTCGACGCAGACGGATCCTACGAACCGAGCGGCCCGATCCCGAAAACCGACCGCCGGATGTTCGTCCGGTGTCTCGAAGACGGAAGCGGAAACGGACAGGATCATGGGTCCGGCGACGCCCGCTCCAAAGCCGTTCCCTTGCTTACCGAGGAGGACGGCGTCGGCCTCTTGCTGTCGTATGAGCACCTTTCGGGAGGGATTGAACTGACCGTGACAGGCGGCCAGGCAATCCATGTCGTCTCCGGCGAGGGGGAGGTGATTGGCGTGGACGGCGGCGCCCGACGTCTTGGCCCCAGCACGGTTTACGCGCCGGACGCCGTCGCGCCGGGGACGCTGCGCGCGCTTAACCGCATGCATCTGCTGCGCATGGAGGTCACGCCGCTTGCACGGCGCTCTGCAATGATTGAAAGCGCGCGCTAAAGGTTCTCGGCCCAGTTCGCCAGTTCAAGCTTGGTCGACAGGCGTTCGCCCGGCGGTAAATCCACCACACTGAAGACCATGATCGTGTCGACCGTCTTCCCGTCCGACCCGAGGGGCAGGAAAATCACCTGCGAGTCGACCGTGTTTCCCTTGGTCGTCACTTCCGGCGTGGTGTCGTAAAGCGGTTTGGCGTGATCCGACACGTATCGATAATTGCCGTCGCAATAGTCGCCGTCCGGTCCGGAGAAAGCTTCTTCGAGATATCTGCCGGTCGGGTTGTTGCCGCGATACTCCACCTCGCCGGTTCCGACCAAACGATACCGGAACCTCGGTCCAGGCCGGACCACATCCACGAGCATGATGAAGGGTAGGAATTCCTTGAACGCCGCGGGGTCAATGGCTTGTTTGGACGGCAGCCTGTCGCCGTCGGCCAATCCTTTCCAAATCGAGTAAACCGTCCGAATTTCAGCGTGGCAGGTTTCCAGAAAGCTCTCGTCGAACACGCGATTGGCCGCCGACGCCTCAGCGCCGCCGCGTTCGCCTGCCCCCTCGTTTCCTGCTTTACGCCCAGAGTTCATTCGGGATCTCATCAACAAAAGACTGCGTCATCTGCCGATACGATCAGCAGGTTCCCTATCTTTATCTCACATATCCCTAATAAAACGTTTCTGCGTGTACCGAGTACGCAATTTTGGAAAACCGTGGCGCCTCGCAGGACCGCGCGAAGCCGCGGATGGCTTAAGCCAGATCCGCCGCCAGCGCCGCGCGCGTGTCCTCGGGCAAAACGGCCATATGCGCGTATTCCGAATGGGTGAAGCCGATCACGACTTGCGCGCCCGCCTGTTTGAAGGCTGCAGCCTCGGCATCGGTGAAAGGAAAGTGGATGAACTGGACCGAGCTCGCCTTACCGTCGGCGTTGGTGCGGTCCACATCCTCCTCCGGCTGGCCGACCACCTCGAAATCGCCGAACCGCAAGAACATCGTCTCTTCCACACCGCCGAGACGCGCCAGGAAGTTCGCCCGGCGCACCGGTTCGTCGATTTCGAACATCACGGTGGCCACCAGCTCGCGGCCCTTCGGGATCAGCGGATTGTAGGCCGCAAGTTCGTCGGCAAGCTGCTCCTCACCGCCCTTTTCGATGTAGAGCATCTCATGGACCTGATGGAGCATGGTTTCGAAATTCTCGAAATAGCAGGTCGCCACCGGACCGACAGCCATCCGGCGGGCCCTTTTCACCGGCATCATTGCCTTCCGGCGGTCGGCGCGGATCTTGGAGTATTCCTCCATCGGCATCACGTCGCTACCGGTGATTTCCGTTTTCGGGGCCATTTCCATCGTCTCCAACTCTCTTACTTAATACTTGTTCTATGGGTTGTATCGCCGTGTCTCAGTGCGAAAGGCCGTAGGCGCGGGCGAACAGGATCACGGGATGGGGCACGGTTTCAGGAAGCTCGCCATCCCCGGCCGCCTTTTCCATGCCTTGCGCAATGTGAAGTCCGGCAAGGGGGCACTCGCTGGCCACATACTTCGCCTCGCCCTTGTTGAGCGTCTGACGGAAGACCGGACGGCCCACTTTCATGCCGACTTCGAAAAACTCCTTGGTAACGCCCCAGGATCCGCCATGACCGGAGCAACGCTCGACCACATTCAGCGGTTGATCGGGGATCAGTTTCATCAAGTCGGCTGCTTTCTGGCCCATATTCTGGGCGCGCGCATGACAGGCGATATGAACGGAAATGCCGCCGTCCAGCGGTTTCAAACCCTCCGCCAAGCCTTCTTTCTTGGCGATATCCACGATGTATTCACTGACATCGAAGGTGGCGCCGCTCAGCATTTTCACATTCTCGTCGTCCGGCGCGATCAGCGGCCATTCGAACTTCAGCATCAGCGTGCAGCTCGGCACCAGACCGATCACGTCATAGCCCTGTTCGACATACGGTTTCAGGGTCTGAGCAACATTCTTCGCCTTCTTTTCAACCCGTCCGATGTCGCCCTGCTCCATCTGGGGCATGCCACAGCATTCGGGATAGACGACTTCCACCTCGACGCCGTTGTGGGCGAGGATCGCCATCGCCGCAGCCCCTATTTCTGGATTATTGTAATTGCCGTAACAGGTCGCGTAGATCACCGCCTTTCGACCATGCGCCGGCGCGCTGGCGTTGACCGCGGGCGCCTCCGTCTTGGCGCGTTTTTCCAACGTCTTGCCGGTGAATTTCGGCAAGGCCGCGTCTTTATGAACGCCCGCCATGTTTTCCATCATGCCGCGGGTAAGGCCGTTGCTTCGGTCGGTCGCCCAGTTGGCGACACCGGACAAGGCGGTGCCCAGTTTGCCGTTGCGGTCGGTTTCGGTCAGCTGGGCGGCCATGCCGGTCCCGATTTGGCCTTTGCGGTGCTCGACCGCGCGATAGCGCAACATGAGATGTGGAAAATCCAAATCGAACTCGTGCGGCGGCACATAGGGACACTTCACCATGAAACACATGTCGCACAGCGTGCAGGCGTCCACGACCGGCTTGAAATCCTTGGATTCGACGGTGTCGAGCTCGCCGCTTTCCGACTCGTCGATCAAGTCGAACAGGCGCGGGAAGCTGTCGCACAGATTGAAGCAGCGGCGGCAACCATGGCAGATGTCGAACACCCGCCGCAGTTCTTCGTCCAGCTTGGCTTCGTCGTAAAAGTCGGGATTGTTCCAGTCGATCGGATGACGGGTTGGCGCATCCAGGCTTCCCTCACGGCTGCCCTCTGCCATGGCTCTCCCTCCTCAGCATACTGTGGTCAAACGGTTTGTCGCTTTTCGAAGGGCTTCGGCACCGAACACCGCAACCGTTGGAAAAGCGGACACCCGGCAGCGAACCGCCGGGTGTCTGCCAGGACCCTAGCCGTCCATCGAATCCAGAGCTTTCTGGAAGCGGCCGGCGTGGCTTTTCTCGGCTTTCGCCAGGGTTTCGAACCAATCGGCGATCTCGTCGAACCCTTCTTCCCGCGCGGTGCGCGCCATACCCGGATACATGTCTGTGTATTCGTGCGTTTCACCGGCAATTGCGGCTTTCAGGTTGGCGTCCGTGGCGCCGATCGGCTCGCCCGTGGCCGGGTCGCCAACTTCTTCCAAGAACTCGAGGTGGCCGTGCGCATGACCGGTCTCGCCTTCGGCGGTCGACCGGAAAACGGCGGCAACGTCGTTGTAACCTTCGATATCGGCTTTTTGAGCGAAATACAGATAGCGGCGGTTGGCCTGGCTTTCGCCGGCGAAGGCCTCTTTCAGATTGTCTTCGGTTTTGCTGCCTTTAAGCGACATGGCATCCTCCTGAAAATTCTCCCAAATACGCCGAGCGGTCGGCGCTCCCAGTGGCCGCCAAGAGAAGGCAGGGCGGCCGGTCACCAGAATGGCGGGCAGAATATGGCGCTACGGAGGTGTGAAGTCAATTGCTTTAGAACAATTCCAAAAACCAAAATAATTTATTTGTAGGAAACAGGTTTTTTGGAGTTTATTGCCTTCCGGCGGAGGAAATCCGGACCACGACGTCGACCCGTTGGATCGCTGTTCCGGCCGGCGGGGCTGGAAGATCTAAAACAGATACGTGTTCGAGAGGAATATCGATCAACTCGCCGGTATCTTCATCGAAGAAATGATAGTGATCTGCCATGTTCGTATCGAAATAGGATCGGCCCGGCTCTACCACAACTTCCCGCAACAAGCCCGCATCCTTGAACTGATGCAGTGTGTTGTAGACGGTCGCCAGCGAGACCTTGGCGTCGGCCTTCTTGGCAAAACCGAACAATTGTTCCGCGGTCACGTGCTTGTTGCAGCCGTCGAACAGAAGCTTCCCCAGCGCCAACCGCTGGCGCGTCGGCCGCAAGCCCGCATCGCGCAGAAGCGTCAGAACTTTTTCGTAGGTCCTTTGCATAACCCCAACTTCCTAGAAAATACCTCGCGTCCGAACGGGTGCTAAAACCACAGGCTCAACGCGGTTAATTCAACAACACCAACAATGTAATCGCTAGTTTTGAATTTTTCAAATGTGCAGGTCGATGCGTCACGCCATTGTGTGGGGGCGTTTGGCCGGCCCGCCGCAAAATTGCCCCATTTCGCCCGGCGCGATTCTGATAAACAGCCAGGCATGGCACACCGTGGAAAAACAAAAACCGCCGCGCCGGCGCCGAACCAGCGGACGCGACGCAAGACGGGCGCCGCCAAGGCAAGCGCAGGCAAAACGCGGCGTAAGACCGAAGGGAAATCGACGGCGGAAGCGACCGCGCCCCCGCGGCGGTCCTGGCTGTGGCCCATGCTGAAGGCAGGCGTAAGTCTGGGCATCTGGGCCGGGATCGCAGGCCTGATGCTGCTTATCTATTTCGCCTGGGACCTCCCGGAAATCGCCGATATCGACAAGGCGTCGGACCGCGCCGCCGGATTCGCGGTGGTAGACGCCGAAGGCGGGGTGGTCGCCCGCAGCGGCGCGGTTTACGGCGACCGGGTCCGGCTCGCGGATTTACCGGATCATTTGCCCAACGCGCTGATCGCCATCGAGGACCGGCGGTTCCGCAGCCATCCAGGCGTCGATCCCATCGGCCTGGCTCGTGCCGTCTGGACCAACCTGATGGCGGGCCGGGTCCGGCAAGGGGGCAGCACGCTTACCCAGCAGCTGGCGAAAAACCTCTTCCTGACGCCGGACCGGACCTTGTCGCGTAAAATCCAGGAAGCGTTGCTCGCCCTGTGGCTGGAATCCACACTCAGCAAGGATCAGATTCTGGAGATCTACCTGAACCGGGTCTATCTGGGAGGCGGCGCCTATGGCGTGGATGCCGCGGCCCGGCTGTTTTTCGGGGTGCCGGCAAGCCAGCTCTCGCTGTTTCAATCTGCGGTCCTGGCCGGTCTTCCCAAGGCGCCGAGCCGCTACAATCCCATCGCCGATCCGGAACAAGCAGCCCGGCGGGCCGCCATCGTGTTGAACGCCATGGCCGCGACAGGGGTCGTTTCCCAGGCCGAGGCAGACGCCGCGAAACAGCAGATCGTCCGGCCCAAGACGGCACGGGCTGGCAACCGCTTCGCCCGCTATTTCGCGGATTGGGCCATCGGGCGGGCGGCGGACATCGCCGGCGGTCGGGACCGGGACCTGATCATTCAGACGACCCTGGATCCGGCCCTGCAGCAGTTGGCGGAACGCGTAGTGGCGCGGCATATCCCGGACCTGGAAAAGGCCGGCGCCACTCAGGCGGCCCTGGTCGTGATGCGCCCGGACGGCGCGGTTCTCGCCATGGTCGGTGGGCGCGACTGGCTTAAATACCCGTACAACCGGGCGGTTCACGCCCGGCGGCAGCCGGGCTCCACCTTCAAGCTTTTCGCCTACCTTGCCGGCCTTGAGGCAGGCTTGTCCCCTGACAGCCGGATCGATCCCCGCCAAGGCGTGATCGGCGATTGGACGCCACGCGACTTTGGACAAACGCCGGACAGACCTATTCCGATGCAAGAAGCCCTGTTTCGGTCCTTGAATTCCGCCACCGTTGTGATCGGCGAAAAGGCCGGCCGCGCAAACGTCGTGGAAATCGCCCGGCGGCTTGGCCTTTCAAGCGACCTGACCCCCGACCGGTCTCTGACCTTGGGCGTGCACGACGTCACCTTGCTGGAAATGACCGGCGCCTACGCTGCCGTCGCCAATGGCGGGATGACGGTGCTGCCCTACACCGTGACGCGCATCGCCGACCGCTCGAGCGGCGTGCTGTATACCCGGCCGGGCAACCGTCCCGAACGCGCGTTGGACCCGAAAGTCGGAGCCCAGATGGACCGCATGCTGCAGGCGGTTGTCAAACGAGGCACCGGACGAAACGCCCAGATCGGACGCCCGGCGGCGGGCAAGTCCGGCACGTCGCAGGACTACCGGGATGCCTGGTTCATCGGCTATACGCCCGCGCTCGTCGCCGGTGTGTGGATCGGCAATGACGACGCCAGTCCGACCCAACGGATTACCGGCGGCGGACATCCGGCGCGGCTCTGGAAAGACTTTATGGCGGAAGCGGTCGCCATGGTGCCCGACCGGCCGTCGGCCTACCGTGCTTTACCCGTTCGGTCCGCGGAGCGTACTGGTTTCTCAACCAGGTCCAACGCCGACAGCGGCCGCTGAAAAAATACGGGCGTAGAGGCGGCGGTCTCTAGCTCGCCCCTGCGTCCCGAAGGACCTGCTCGATCCGACGGTCACGGGCGTTGCGAGCATAGTCGAGCACCCCACGGCCCGTATGATCGCGTATTGTGAAGTCGTTTTGCGCTTCCAGCATGAGTTCCACGATGGCCCTGTCATCCGCACGGATCGCGACCATCAGGGCTGTCTCGCCGCGCCTGTTCTGCACATTTGGGTCGGCGCCGATAGACATCAGCATCACCGTCGAGTCATAGGCCTGTTGTATTCCGGCCCAGTGAAGCGCCGTGTTTCCATCACGGTCCGTGGCACGCAGGTTGGCCTGATTTTCAGCAAGCAACTCGATCAGATCGGTATGTTCGTTCCTGACCGCATGCATCATCAGGGTAAGCCCGTCATTGTCGGCGAGGTTGACGTTGCCGCCACGCAGAATTTCGCTGCGCAGTCTGTCGTAATCGCCTTCCTTGACGGCGGTCATCGCCGGATTCTCGGCGCCAAGCACAGTCTGCGCGAGCGACGGGGCGGCCCCGAACAGGATTCCGGCCGTGACCGTCAGAACATAGGTGGTTATTCGAACGAATCGCATCTCGTACCCCCTCCTGGAACCCGGTCATTCTAGCCAAGGTCCTGATGCAAAAAACACTCCCTTTGGCATGTAGGGGCTTACACCGTCTCCAGCAAGCGTTCGACCCATTTCGACGCCGCAGGCACGGTTGTTACCCTGTCCACATCGGGCCCGGGCGGGCGGTCGATCATGACCACAGGGATGCCGAGTGCGCGGGCCGCCTGCAGCTTGGCGGCGACCGAACTTCCGCCGCTGTTCTTGGTGACCAGAACCTCTATGCGATGCCGGCGCATCAGCGCCAGTTCCGCTGTTTCCTGAAACGGACCTCGGGCGAAGATCGCGGTCCATCCGGCAGGCAGATCGGGCAGTGCGTCCGGCTCAATGGCGCGCACCAGGAACCGCTGCCTGGGCAACCCGAAATAGGCTTGCAGCTCCGTCGCGCCGATCGTGAGAAAGACGTTTCTGCCAAGGTTCCGCAATAGTTGAGCGGCGGCTTCGTTGCTGTCTACCGGCCGCCAGTCGTCGCCGGATTGAGGTCGCCATGGCGGACGCTCCATCCGCAGCAGCGGAACGCCCGCGGCGGTACACGCCTCGGAGGCGTGGCGCGACATCTGGGCGGCGAACGGGTGTGTCGCGTCGATCACCGCCACGACACGGTGTTCGGCGAGATAGGACATCAGGCCTGCAACGCCGCCGAACCCGCCGACACGCACCGCGCCGGCTGGACGGACCGGATCACGTGTCCGGCCTGCAAGCGACGTCGTCACGCCGACCGCCTCACCCCATCGGTTCTGAAGTTCCTGCGCCAAGGCAACCGCATCGCGCGTTCCGCCCAGAATCAGCAGGCGTCTCATGGCTTGCCGTTTCCGGTGAAAGCCAGCTCGCGGCCTTGCCTGTCCACGACCAGCACGTCGAGCACGCCGCCTCCCAAGGTCGCGAGAGCGACCTCTCGCGCCTGGCGGCCGATGGTCTCGGCCAGCGGCAGGTCACCGCAAAGCTCCAGCACCTCCGCCGCCGTGTTCGCGCCCCGCACCGCCCCGACCTGCGTATCGGTTCCGCCGATACGCGCAACCGTCCGCGCCAGTTCCTCGAAATCCACCTGGCTGCGGGCCGAGTGCAGATCCAGATTACCTTGGGCCAGTTTCACCAGCTTCGCGAACCCGCCCGCGATAGTCACATGCGGTAACGGATGCTTTCGCATGTATTTAAGCATGCCGCCCGCGAAATCGCCCATATCGATCAGGGCGGTGTCCGACAAACCGAACTTCTTCCGCACCGTCTCTTCCGACACATTGCCCGTCGATCCAGCGACATGGCGCAATCCTTCAGCGCGCGCGACATCTATTCCTCTGTGTATGGAGTGTATCCAGGCGCTGCACGAGAAAGGCACCACCACCCCGGTCGTCCCCAGGATGGAAATTCCACCTAGAATGCCGAGCCGCGGGTTCCAGGTCTTTTCCGCAAGCGCCTCTCCACCCGGAACGGAGATCGTCACGGCAAGATCCAGCGCCGCGTCGTACGCCTCGGCCAGATCCCGCAGATTGTCGCGGATAATCTCCCGCGGCTTCGGATTGATGGCGGGTTCTCCCGGCGGCAGCGGCAGACCCGCTTTCGTGATTGTGCCGACACCGGGTCCGGCCAGGAAAGTCAGGCCGGATCCAGAGGGCCCGGACCGCACCGTGGCAACGATCTTCGCCCCGTGGGTCACATCCGGATCGTCCCCCGCATCCTTGATCACCGCACATTCGGCTTGGCTTTCCTCCAGGTGAGCGTCGATCACCGCGAAGTCCGGGGTTTGTCCTTTCGGCAGGCGGACCGAAACCCGGTCCGGCGCGTCCCCGGTCAGCAGCGCTTGAAAGGCAGCCTTCGCCGCCGCCGCGGCGCAGGCGCCCGTCGTCCATCCCTTGCGTAATGGTCCGTCCGGTTTTCTGGCCATCCGCGCGGCGACTCCCTCCGATGCCGTTGACCGGACCACTCTATCCAGCACCGCCCCGCGCCGCCAAGCCGGTGTTCTGGGTCGCTTTCTGGCTAGGCTTTTCCCGGCGCGGCGGTCTAGTGTTGCCGGATGGGGAAGGATTTTCATTACACGCACGATCTGCCGACGCTAGAGCCGGGTTGGGTCTGGCTGACCGGGGCCGGTCCGGGTGACCCCGGCTTGTTGACCTTGCATGCCTTGAACGGCCTGCAGCAGGCCGACGCCGTGGTCTACGACGCCTTGGTGGACGATCGCATCCTGGCGATGGCGCATCCGTCCGCGGAGCTTATTCACGCCGGTAAGCGGGGTGGCCGGCCGTCGCCCAAGCAACGGGCGATCTCCAACCGGTTGATCGAACTGGCCGCTCAGGGGCGCCGTGTCCTGCGCCTTAAGGGCGGCGACCCCTTCGTCTTTGGCCGCGGCGGCGAAGAAGCGTTGGACCTCGTCCGCGCCGGCATCCCGTTCCGGGTCATTCCCGGCATCACCGCCGGGATCGGCGGGCTGGCCTATGCCGGGATTCCCGCCACCCACCGCGACACCAATTCCGCCGTCACCTTTATCACCGGGCACGGCGTTACCGGCGAGGTTCCGGACGGCTTGAACTGGCAGGCACTGGCCCAAGGCGCGCCGGTGCTGGTCTTCTACATGGCATTGAAACATCTGGGCGAGATCTCGCGCCGGCTGATCGCGCACGGACGCGATCCTCTGGAACCCGCGGCGTTGGTCTCCAAGGCCGCTACGACGGATCAGGCCGTCATCGTGACGACCCTCGCCGAGGCGCCGGAAGCAGCGCTCACCATCGAACCGCCGGCCATTGTCGTGATCGGCGATGTGGTCAATCTGCGCCCTGCGCTGGACTGGCTGGGTGCGATGGACGGCAAGGTGCTGACCCCAGATCCTTTCGGACAGGGGCAGGACCGGCAGGCCGTCTGACCGGTGACCGCAGGCGATCAGGCGCCGAACGCCATTCCCGGTATCATCGTCGCCGCGCCGGCCAGCGGGTCGGGCAAGACCCTCATCACGCTCGGACTGTTGCGGGCGCTGCGGCGGCGTGGCGTTGCGGTGCGCGGGATGAAAGCCGGTCCCGACTATATCGATCCGGCCTTTCATCAGGCGGCCAGCGGCCAGGATTGTTTCAACCTGGACCCGTGGGGCATGCGGGCGGACAGTCTGTCCTGGCTCGCCGAAAGGGCCGTCCGGGGCGCCGATCTGATTGTCGCCGAAGGGGTTATGGGCCTGTATGACGGCGCGGCCGATGGCAGCGGCAGCACGGCGGACCTTGCAGCGCAGACCGGGTGGCCGGTGCTGCTGGTTATGGATGTGCGCGGGCAGTCGGCGACGGCGGCCGCCGTTCTGCGCGGGTTGCAAGCCCACCGGAATGACATTGCGATCGCGGGCGTCCTGCTGAACCGGTGCGGCGGCGAACGCCATGCGGGCTTGATCGAACAAGCCTTCGCAGCTCTTCCCGAAGCGCCGCCGATTCTTGGCACCCTGCCGAAAGACCCGGCGCTCACCGTTCCGTCCCGCCACCTGGGGCTGGTGCAGGCCTCCGAACGCGACGACCTGGACGGCTTGATCGACCGGGCCGCGGATTGGATCGCCGGGCACGTCGATCTCGACCGGCTGATCGCACTGGCCGAACCGGCCGAGACAGCTTCCAGGGTGGATGACGCCCTTTTCCCGCCACTGGGGCAGACCCTCGCCGTTGCCAGGGACGACGCCTTCCGGTTCTGCTATGACGGACTGCTGGCGGCCTGGCGCGATCAGGGGGCCGAGATAAAGCCGTTTTCACCCTTGGCGGACCACGCTCCGGATCCGGCCGCGGACGCCGTCTATCTGCCGGGCGGCTATCCCGAATTGCATGCGGGGCAGATTGCGGCGAATCAGCGCTTTCTGGACGGTTTGCGGACGGCGGCGGGACGCGGTGCGGCCATCTTCGGAGAGTGCGGGGGGTACATGGTGTTGGGTGAAAGCCTGATCGACGCAGAGGGCGCGCGCCATGCGATGGCAGGGCTTTTGCCGCTGGAAACCAGCTTCGAGAAACCCGTCCGGCATCTCGGCTACCGGCGGGCGGAAACCCGAACCGACAGCCCGCTTGGGCCGGCGGGCCGCCGCTTTACGGCGCATGAATTTCATTACTCCGTCACGCTGCGGGAAGGCCCGGGAGCGCCGCTATTTTCCGCCGTCGACGCGACGGGGCGCCCGCTGGGCGAGACGGGTCTCGTGGCGGGAACGGTTGCCGGATCCTTTCTGCACCTGATAGACCGGGCGGCATGACGACCCCGACGGATCCTTTCTGGCGCACGACGCCGCTCTCCGAAATGACGGATCGGGAGTGGGAAAGCCTTTGCGACGGATGCGGCCAGTGCTGCCTGCACAAGTTGGAGGACAGCGACACCGGCGCGATCGCTGTGACGGAAGTGTCCTGCGCCTATCTCGATCTGGAGACGTGCCGCTGTAAGGACTATGCCAACCGCAGCGCCAATGTGCCCGATTGCGTCACTCTCACCGCCCGCAACATCAACGCACTACACTGGATGCCGAAAACCTGCGCTTACCGGCTGGTGGCCGAGGGTAAGGATCTGGAATGGTGGCACCCGCTTGTTTCCGGCAATCCGGACACGGTGCACCAGGCCGGCATGTCGGTCCGCGGCAAGGCGATCTCCGAGACCGAGGTCGGCGATTTGGAAGACTATGTCTCCGGCTGGCTGGAGACGCACCGCGCCAATCTCGACTGGCGCGAAAAAGTACCCCGCCGGCGCAGCGCCGCCGGTTTACGCAACGACAAACGATAATTTCGGAACGGAAACGATCTATGACCAAGACCGACCGCTTTACCGGCGTCCTTGTCCCGGCATCCACCCCCTTCACCCCGGACCTGCAGGCGGACAGCACACGTTTCAATAGCTTCTGCCGCTGGCTGCTGGATGAGGGAGCGGACGGGCTTGCCATTTTCGGCACCACCAGCGAGGCCAATTCGGTGGGTTTGCAGGACCGCATGCGCCTGACGGAGGGCGTCGTCGAGGCCGGCGTGCCGGCGGGCAAACTACTGCCCGGCACTGGGACCTGTGCGTTGAGCGACACGGTCATGCTGACCAAGCACGCTGTCGAGCTTGGCTGCGGCGGCGTTCTGGTCCTGCCGCCTTTCTACTACAAGAATCCCAGCGACGACGGCCTGTTCGCCAGTTTCGCGGAAGTGATCGAGCGTGTCGGCGACAGCCGTCTGCAGCTCTATTTGTACCACTTCCCGCAGATGGCCGGCGTCGGAATCCCGCTCGCGGTGATCGAACGGCTGGTAAAGGCCTATCCCGACCAGGTCGCCGGCCTGAAGGACAGTTCGGGCGACTGGTCCAACACGGAAGCGGTGATCCGGAACTTCCCCAGCCTGCATACCTTCCCCAGTTCGGAGGCACGCGCCGTGGACGCCTTGAAGATCGGCGGGGCCGGATGCATCAGCGCGTCCGCCAATATCAACGTGCGCGCCATCCGGGCGCTGATCGACGTTTGGGACAAGCCCGAGGCGGAAGAACGCAATCAGGCTGTCTCCGCGGTCCGCAAGGTGATGGAGGGATATCCGATCATCGCCGCCGTGAAGGCGGTGCTGGCGCATTTCAGCGGCGACGATGCCTGGGAAACGCTGGCCCCACCGCTTACCAAACTGTCGGTCGAGCAGAAATCCGCTCTTGTCGGCGCGCTGACGGAAAGCGGGTTTTCCCTGACCATGCCGGGCGCCTCGAAGGCCGCCTAGAAACACTCGCCTCCAACAGGGGAATCCCTTTAGGGGTGACGTGTCATGGTGTTTTTCCGATCCAGTCCGGATCCCGATCTGTCGGTTCGGGACGGCGATCTTGTCATTCCGGTGACCTTGCGCCGGAATGCGCGGGCCGTACGCCTGACCTTGCGCCTTGACCCGCGCGGGGACGGGGCCGTGCTGACCGCCCCGCTCAATGCCCGTATCCGGCATCTGGAGGCGTTTCTGAAAGAGCACCGCGCCTGGCTGATTGCCTCGGTGCGGGCGCAGCCCCACCCCATCCCGTTCGAAGATGGCGCGTTACTGCCGTTTCGCGGTCAGGACATCACCCTGCGGCACGACCCGGCGCATCGGGGGCGCGGCATCTTGGCGGACGGCGTGCTGACCGTGGGCGGCGCGCCCGACCATTTCCCGCGCCGGGTGAGGGATTGGCTGAAACAAGAAGCGCGCCGGACCATCGCGGACGGGGTCAGGGTCAAATCCGTCCAGGCCGGCCTTAGGGCCGGGCGCATCACGGTCCGCGATCAGGTAACGCGCTGGGGCAGTTGCGCGGCCAACGGTAACCTGGCCTTCAACTGGCGGCTGATCTGCGCCGATCCCTATGTCCTGGACTACGTTGTCGCCCATGAAGTGGCCCATCTGCGGCATATGGATCACTCGGCGGCCTTCTGGGCGCTGACCGCCACATTGGCGGAAGACATGGCAGGGGGCCGCGCCTGGTTGCGCCGTCACGGGGCGGGCCTGCACCGAATCGGGGCATGAGCGCCCGCGCACGGCCCGCCTTAAGCCCGGGGTGGACCATCGCCCTTCTGACCACGCTGGTCACACTGGGGCCGATGACGATCTCCTTCTACGTCCCGTCCATGCCGGCAATCGCCGACGCGCTGGGCACCACGACCGAAGCGGTTCAGGCCACCATGACCACCTACCTGGTCGGGTTCGCCGGCGCACAGGTCCTGTTCGGTCCGCTGTCAGACCGGTTCGGACGGCGCCCGGTGTTGCTGGGCGGCCTGCTCATTTATGTCGTGGCCAGCGCGCTCTGCACCGCGGCCTCCTCGGCGGAGCAGCTCCAGATCGCGCGGTTCTTTCAAGGATTCGGCGCCTGCTGCGGCCCGGTGATCGGGCGCGCGGTGGTGCGCGATCTGTTCGACGGCGAGGCCCTGGCCCGCGCTTTTTCCATTATCGGAACGGCGGTCGCCGTCGGCCCGGCCGTCGCCCCGATGATCGGGGGCCTTGTGCAGGAGGCCTTCGGCTGGGAGGCGAGTTTTCTGACCATCGCGGCGATCGGCCTGCTGGTCCTGGTGTTGGTGACGGCGCTCCTGCCGGAGAGCAACCGGGAGCCGAACCCGGCGGCGGCCCGCCCCGCCACGGTCCTGAGCAACTACGTCGCCCTGCTGCGCAACAGGCCGTTCATGGGTTACGTTCTGGTCAGCGCACTGATTTTCTCCGGCGTCTTCGCCTATCACGCCACATCCGCCTTCCTGTTCATCGGTGAGTTGGGGCTTAGCCCGTCGGAGTTTGCGCTGATCGCTTTCGTCACCGTGCCCGCCTATGCGGTTGGCAACTTTCTAAGCGGCCGTCTGCGACGGCGCATGCGGGGCCGGCGGTTGATCGGAATCGGACTGATCCTGACACTCGCGGGCGCGGCAATGGTGGAGATGCTGTCCGGCACGCTGACGCTGGCCCGGGTTCTCGCCCCGATGATGTGCTACTTCTTCGGTTTCGGAATGCTGCTGCCGCACGCCATCGCCGGGGCCTTGCAACCCTTCCCGCGGATCGCTGGAAGCGCATCCGCCACCATGGGCGCCACACAAATGACCGTCGGCGCAATTTCCAGCGTCGCGGCCGCCTGGGCTTACCAGGATGCGGGGGCCGGACCCTTGGGGTGGGTGCTGTTCGGGTTGGCCTTGCTGGCCGGACTGGTTTTTTTCCTCATGGTCCCCGTGGATGCCGACCCCGACCGAGACGTCAAACCCCAGTAAAACGAGGGTTTCTGGCGTTTCGCTAAAGCTTTAGGGAAGCTCCGCGGAACTTTGTTTCGAAATGCGGATAAAATTTTTTCTAATCCTGTGCGTGCCGTCACAGCCGTGTGAGGGGTCGCTGCGTATTGTGATCCTGCAGAGAGCAAGGAGACGGGGTCATGTTCACGCAAGGTATGGAGCATACGGGACATCACGAAGCAGCCAGCGGTTTCGGCGGCACGGTTCGTAACCTTCTCATCGGCATGGCGGCGGGGATTTTCGCCGGCACGGCGGCCTTCGTATCTGAGGCCGTCTTCAGCTACGCAGACACGCTGGCGGTCCTGTTCTAATCGGCGCATCTGTTTTCATGATCTTGGACCGTTGAGTGAAGAGGGACGGGCGCGGAGGCGCAAGACACGTCAGTGAGCCACTCAACGACACCGGTATCTGCTTGGGGGTGACCTCTCGCGGAGCCTTGAGGGCGAGTCGGAGCTTTGGAGCCCCATCTTTGCCGAACAGATCGGTTCGGCGGCCTCAGCGGTTCAACATCATGAAAACAGGTCTTCCGGGCGCGGCGGCTTAATCGGCCGCCGTTTTCACGGCCTCCCGCAGGACATGATGATGGTCGGCCGCGTAGAGGCGGCTATCTTCGAAGACATTCTCGCCCAGCACCCGACCGACCAGGATCAAGGCGGTGCGCGTAAACCCGGCGTCCTTTACCTTCGCGCGAATGTCGGACAGCGTGCCCCGCAGGATCTGCTGGTCCGGCCAGGTCACCCGATAGGCGACGACGACCGGACAGTCCGCTCCATAGAGCGGCGTCAGTTCCCGCACCACCTTGGCGAGGTTATTGACCGACAAATGGACCGCCAGGGTCGCACCGCTGGCGCCCAGGGTCGCCAGGTCCTCGCCCTCCGGCATGGAAGAGGCCCGAACCGCCGTACGGGTCAGGATGACCGATTGAGCGACCTTCGGCAGCGTGAACTCGGCTTTCAGTTCCGCCGCCGCCGCCGCATAGGCCGGCACACCGGGCGTGACGTCATAGTCGATCCCCAGTCCGTCCAGACGCCGCATCTGTTCGGCGATCGCGCCGTAAAGCGAGGGGTCGCCGGAATGCACCCGCGCCACATCGTGGCCCGCCGCATGCGCTTTTTCCATTTCGGCGATGATCTCGTCCAAATGCAGCGGCGCGGTATCCAGGACGCGGGCCCCGTCGGGCGCTTCGGCGACCACAGCCTCCGGCACCAGAGACCCGGCATAAAGACAGACCGGGCAGGCCTGGATCAGCTTCAAGCCGCGCACGGTGATGAGATCGGGGGCCCCGGGCCCCGCGCCGATAAAATGAATCGTCATGACCCGCTCCCTTGGCCCTGTTTGTCCGTGCTGCTCTTCTGGGCGTAACCGCGCGGCGTATAGACACGCTGGCCCTGGGGCAGGGACAGCGTGCGGCTTTCGGAATTCCCCACCACGACAATCGACAGCATATCCACCGCGTCCGGATCGAAGGCGGCCAGGGGTGTGACCGTCATGCTTTCATCCGGCCGTCCCAGGTTTCGGCCCACAGCCACCGGCGTCTCCGGCGCGCGAAAGGCCCGCAGGGTCTCGCAGGCTTCGCCCAGCAGCGTCCGGCGCCGCAGGCTTTGCGGATTGTAGAAGGCGATCACGAAATCGCCCTCCGCCGCGGCTTTGACGCGCTGACGGATTACCGGCCGGGGCGTCAGCAGGTCGGAGAGCGAAATCAGGCAGAAATCGTGGCCCATCGGCGCGCCGAGCCGCGCGGCGGCGGCCTGGAAAGCCGATATCCCCGGCACCACGGTAACCTGCACCCCGCGCAACGCCCGATCCTCCGCCGCCGCTTCCAACCGCTCGTAAACCAGCGTCGCCAAAGCGAAGATGCCTGGATCGCCGGAACAGACCAGCGCCACCCGCCTGCCCTCGGCCGCCAGTTTCAGGGCTTTGTCCGCCCGGCCCGTCTCGTCGCCAAGCGGCGATGGGTGTCGCCCCTTGCCGGCGATTAGATCGCCGACAAGGTCGAGATAGAGGTCGTAGCCGACAACTTCGTCGGCGGCCCGCAGCGCGGCGACCGCTTCCGCCGTCCGCCAGGCCCGTTGGCCCGGCCCCACGCCGACAACGTCCAGACGTCCCCCGGTACGGCCAATGGAAACGTGCGATAGATCCGCCCCGCGCGCCACTGCCACAGTCACCCGCCCGACTCGCGTTTTCGGCACAATTAGCGCGGACTCCGGCCCAGCCAGGACTAAGGCCGCCCCTTCGGAGACGCCATGGCAGCCGGTTTCCCGGAAAACGATGTCGGAAGGATTCTGCAGCCGTTCCCGTTCCGCGTTCAGCGCGCCCGCGGTGAAGAAACGGGCATCGACGCCGAGATCGCGGGCAGCAGCCAGCACCGCGGGCTCGTCCGCCTTGATGTCGATGGAGCCGAGCGCCGCAACTGAAGCAGCGGCAAGCCCATGGTCGCTGAGAACGGCGCGGACGGCCTCCGCCCCTTCCTCGGCGGGAACGTCGCGTTCCGCGCCGAGACCGACCGCCAGCGTCGGCGGATGGAAGATCAATGTCTCTCCATCGTCCGGAACGGATCGGTCGGTGACGAGAATCCGGTGTTCGGCACCTTCCGAACGCGTCGGCAGGGCGGACAGCCAACCCGCATCGCCTGCTTCCACATCGAGCCCCACGGGGGCGCCGGACAGCAACGCCGCGGTCACCGGTTTGACCCGCGCCGGATCGGCCAGGATCCATCCTGCTGGCGGTTCGTCCAGCGCCAGGCCCAGACGCAAATCCCCGGCGGTCGTGACGGCCGCGCGGCCCTTCAATTCTTCAGCGATCCGCCCGGCCAGCGCATTCGCGCCGTGATGGCCGCCCAATAGAGGAACCACGCTGGAGCCGTCTTCCGAAACGGCCAGGACCGGGGGTTCTGACCGCTTGTCGGCGAGCAGAGGCCCTACCGCCCGGATCAGAATACCCGCCGCGCAAAAGCCGACGATCGGTGTCCCCTCGAGGAATAGCGAACGCATCAGATCCATCGCATCGTCAAAGGTGCGGTCCGCATCCGCAACCCGATCCGTCCTGCCGTACAGCACCGCATCGGGCATCGCACGTTGCAGCCGTCGGGCCGTCTCCGCCCCGGTTTCGGTTAAAGCGATCAAGGCGGTCATTGAGCCGCCTCCGCCGGATCGGCCGGCTTGCGCCAAGCTTCTCCGCGCCGATGCGCCAGGATCATGGAAAAGTAGGGCACCGCGTCACCATCGGCCTCCTGCAACGGCAGGACCTGCTGCTGGTCCATGGTGGCGTGCTGAATGTAAAGCGCGTCGTCCGCCATACCGGCTTCCTCGAGAACACGGCGGATCTTCTGGAAATGCCGGCCAACCTTGATGAAGACGGCCGCATCCGTTCCTTTCAGCCGGGCCACGATATCCTCTTCGGGCAAGGGTCCCGGCAAAACCGCCAAACTGTCGTTGCGGGACGCCAGCGGTGCGCCGGTCATGGCGGCGGACGCCATCAGGCTGGAGACGCCCGGCACGACTTCCACCCGGTGCGTATCCACCAGGCGGGCGAAGAGATACATGAAACTGCCGTAGAAGAAGGGATCGCCCTCGCAAAGCACGGCGACGTCGCGGCCTTCCTGCACGTGGCGCGAAATCTCAACGGCCGCCTCGTCATAGATCTGCTCCGCCGGGAAACGCGCCTCCACCATCGGCATGCGGATGGGAATCTCGGTCAATCCGTCGGGCAGATGCGGCGCGGCAATCCGCCGGGCGAGCGACTCTCCCTCCAACGGCGCAGGCCACGCCACCACCGGGACTTTTTGCAGAATTCGATAAGCCTTCAGGGTGATCAGATCCGGATCGCCCGGACCCACCCCGATCCCATAGACGGTGCCCGCCCGCGTGTTCGACATTATTTCAGATCCGGTTTGAGTTTTGGCTTGGTGACCGAAAGTTGAGTCACCGGCATCAAGGGGCGCCAGCCGTGATAGGGCCCGACCGCGCCGAGCCGGGAGACGGCGATGCGCGCCATCTCACCGCCATGGAGGGCATGAAACCCGGCCAGCCGCATTTCGCTTTCCATCGTCACCGCGTTGGCAACCAGCCGTCCGCCCGGTTTCAGTGCGGACCAGCAAATCTCCAGCACGTCCTCATCCCCGGCGCCGCCGCCGACAAAGACCGCGTCGGGTGCGGGAAGACCGGGGATCGCCAGCGGCGCCGACCCGCCTACAAGACGCAAGCCGGGAACCCCCAATGTGAGCGCATTGCGCGCCGCCCGGTCGCGCCGTTCCGCTTTCGGCTCTATGCCGATCGCCTCACCGCCGGCGCGCATCCATTCAATGGAGACAGAGCCGTTTCCGCAGCCGATATCCCACAACAGGGCGCCGGGCTGCGGCGCCAACGCTGCCAGGGTAGCGGCGCGGACTTCCCGCTTGGTGAGTTGCCCATCGTGCAAAAAGGCGTCGTCGGGAAGACCCGGCACTCGGGAAAGGACATTTGTGTCGCTGTCGGCGACACATTCTACAGCAATTGTGTTAAGATCTTGGCACTTATCCACAGCCCATGTGTTGGCATCTGCACGCAGAGTTTTTTCAGCCGTGCCGTTCAGATGCTCAAGCACGGTCATGCGGCTTGCGCCATAGCCGTGCTGGCGAAGCAACGCCGCCACTTTCGCAGGCGAGCCGCCGTCCTCGGACAGGATCAAAAGCCGCGCGCCGGGATGCAGATGTAGCGCGATCAGATCGAGGGGACGGCCGTGAATTGTTACGCGCGCGACCTGCTCCAGCGGCCAACCGAGCCTTGCCGCCGCCAGGGAAAAGGCGCCGGGCGCGGGCACCACGGTCATGCTTTCGATGCCGAATTCCCGCGCCAAGGTAACGCCGATACCGAAACTCATTGGGTCCCCGGTCGCCAGTACACAGACACGGCGGCCCGCCAGGGCGCGAATGTCGGCGACCGTCTCGGCAAGCGGCGAGCGCCAGACCGTTCTTGTTGCGGAATGACCGTCCGGCAGCATGGCGAGGTGACGGTCGCCGCCGAAAATATGCTCGGCTCCCTCAACCAGGACGCGCACCGCGGGCGGCAGAACCGCCAGCCCGTCCTCACCGATCCCAACGACCGACAGCCAGGGACCTTTCGTCATTGCGCCGCTTCCTTCCGGACAGCGACGGACAGGCCGTTCACGGCAGCAGCCGCCAGCGCGCTGCCGCCGTCCCGCCCCGGCAGGGTGATGAAAGGAATACCGAGCCCCGCATCGCAGAGCGCCTGTTTGGATTCCGCCGCCCCAACAAAGCCGACGGGAAAGGCCAGGATCGCCGCCGGCCTGGCCCAACCGTCGTGGAGCCGCTCCAAAAGATGGAAAAGCGCGGTGGGCGCATTGCCGATCGCCACCACCGCTCCCGCGATATGCTCTTCCCAGGCCTCCACCGCCGCAGCGGACCGGGTCGTCCCCAACGCCGCCGCGCGGGCGGGCGTGCAGGCATTGTTCAAAGTGCAAAGAACAGCGTTTTCCGCCGGGAGAAGAGACCGCGTTACCCCCATGGCCACCATCTCCGCATCCGCCAGAACGGGCTTCCCGGCACGGAGGGCGGCACAGCCTGCGCCTGCCAAGTCCCCGTCGAAAACAAGGTCGGCGGCGACAGCGGGCCGGCCGCAGGCATGCACCAGGCGCTCCACAACCGGATGCATCGGGTCCGGAAAACGGGAAAGCTCGGCTTCCCGGCGCACCGTTTCAAAGGACGCCTGATAGATTGCCGCCGGGTCGCGGATATAGTCGTAGCGCTTCGCGTTCATGCCGCGTCCTCGAACCGGAGCGGCTCTGCCACGGGTGCATTGGCCTCAACCAAACCGAGGATCCAAGCCTCCTCCCCTTCGATAGCGGCGCGGTCCTCGTCGCTGACATCCGGCGGCCCGGCAAATGCGGGTTCAAGCCGGCCCATCCGGTCTAACACGGCCAAATGCTCCACGACGGTGGCGACTTGCGCCGCGTCCTTCGGCAATCCCTGGATCGGGCGCGGGCGTACCTGGGAGGGGTAAAGTTCCGCGAGCACAATGCGGGGCCGGGGATCGTGGCGCAGGCCCGTCTCGAACGGCCAGATCGAGGTGACCGGCGCAAGACGCGGGTCGGTACGCAGCCGCCAGACCGCGGGCAACCCCATCAGAACCTGGCCTCCGACCACGCCGTTTCCCGCGAGCTGCCAGACCGTTTTGGCGCCGCTGGCATACCGGTCGGCAAGGCGACGTTCCGGCGGGTAGGTTTCGCCATAGCGTTTGGGCTTGCGGAACGGCAGCCCCGGATAGCGCCCCTTATGCGCCGCCGGATAGCCCCAGAACGGCCCCTCACCGTCGAAACAGGTGCGGTTGATATCGGCGGCGACGTCGAACCGATTGTTCCCATTGTCGGCGCCATCCACCACGTCGCGGCCAAGGCGTTCCCAGGTCTTGCGCCAGACCAGTCCTTCAAGACCCAGCGCTTTCCCCATGCCCCGCGGATAGCCGAAGGCGAAATCGAAACCGACGAGCACGCGACCGCGATCGGCAAGATCCGCAATCAGATCCGCCAGTGCATCGGTAGCCTCCGCCCGGGTGCGCGCGTGGCGGAGATCGGCCAGCGTGAAGCGATCGCCTTCCCGCAGACCGGCTGCCCACCAGATCGAATCCTTGGCACGGTGCGCGGCGCGCGGCGCCGGTGTTCCCGCCGCGCTCCAATCCACCATCAGATAGCTGTCGAACAGCGGCATGGCCGGTCAGTCGACGCCGTCGGCCTGCATCGATTTGGGTCCCAACGGATGGTCCGCATGCGGGTAGGGATGGTGATGATGATCGTGCCCGTGATCGTGAGAATGGCCGTGATCATGACTGTGATCGTGGCCGTGCCCATGGTGATGATGGTGGCCGTGATCATGATCATGCGAGTGCGCCGGGGCATCGCCCGTGCCGATCCCTTCCACATGATGGTGGTGGCTTTCCTGGGCCAGGCCGACCTCCGCCTCGAACCCCAGAACCTGGGTGCGATATTTGCACATCTGGCAATTCATGTTGTTGGCACCCTCGACGATTTCCCACAGTCGGTCGGCGAAGGTGTCGATCACCCTGTCGTGGTCGTTGAGATAGGGCGCCTTGATGAACTCCACGTCTGGGTGCCGGGCGGCGACCTTATCGGTATAGTCGTAGATCCGGTTGATCAGAATGCCGGTGAACAGGAAATAGGGGAAGACCACGATCCGCTTGTAGCCAAGTTTCACCGCATGCTCCAAACCGGGTTCCACCAGGGGAAAAGTAACCCCGGAATAGCAAGTCTCGGCCCATCCGAACCCCATGCCTTCCCACAGCATGCGGGCGACCTTGGAGACATTCGAATTGGCGTCCGGGTCGGACGCGCCGCGCCCCACGACCACCAGCATAGTTTCGTGCCGCGGCACATCGCCGCCGGCCGCCCGCAGCGCCTGTTCGACCCGGTCACCAGCCGCCTGCAGCATCTTCAAATCGACCGCCAGTTCCCGGCCGTAGTCGATCCGCATGCCGGGGTTCTGCGCCATGTAGGTGTTGAGGACTGACGGAATGTCGTTCTTGGCGTGCCCCGCGGCAAACAGCATGCCCGGCACCGCCAGAACGCGCGTCACGCCCTGTGCGCGCAGTCTGTCCAACCCGTCCCGGATGATCGGCGTGGCGAATTCCAGGAACCCGTATTCCACGGGATAGGCCGGAAAGCGCTCCCGAAGGTTGAGCGCAACGGATTCGAATTCCCGTACGGCATCCACGCTGCGGCTGCCGTGCCCGCAAACCATGATGCCCAACTTTTCGCCGGGAACTTCTGGAAACAGCGCGCCGTGAGAATGGGCGCCGGTGTCGGTGGCGGTTGCGTCAGACATATTTGCCCCTGTCTTCGATATGGGTTCGCATGACCCTTGCTGACCGATCCCATTTGCCCCGGACCGGATAGGTACGCATGGAATCCTCCTAACAGGTGCCGTGCGTCCCGTCAGCCCAATTCGCGACAGCGGATATTCTGGAAACGGACCGGCGCAAAAGCCTAAAGTGCGACCAACCGACTCCGTAACCCGCGACCCATCGCGCTTGAAAGGAAAGAAATGGCTGAGACACTGACGATCGTGGCGCGCATTCAGGCTGCGCCCGGACAGGCGGACGCCTTGCACCGGGAGATGAACCAGCTTGTCGAGGACACACGCAAGGAGGCGGGATGCCTGCAATACGACCTGCACCGTGGCACGGAGAACCCCGACCTCTTCGTTTTCGTTGAGGAATGGGAAACCAAGCCGCTGTGGGAAGACCACATGGAAGGCGCGGCGATCCAGGCGTTCCGCGCCCGCATCGGCGAGGAAATGATCGCCGAGGGCGAGGTCATGCAACTGACGAAAGTCGCCTGACCCACGCCTTCCCGATTGCCGGGCGGTAATGCATCCCGCCCGTGCGCCGGGGTTCTAGCTGCGCGGCGCGTGTTTGTTCAGGATCCGCTGCAGGGTGCGCCGGTGCATCTTCAGCCTGCGCGCCGTTTCCGAAACGTTGCGGCCGCACTGTTCATAGACCCGCTGGATGTGTTCCCACCGGACGCGGTCGGCCGACATCGGATCCTGCGGCGGCGGCGGCAAAGGTTCATCGCCCTGGTTCAACAGCGCATGGACGATCTGGTCGGCGTCCGCGGGTTTCGGCAGATAATCCACCGCGCCTGCCTTTATCGCGGTCACGGCGCTGGCGATATTGCCATAACCGGTCAGCATCACGGCGCGGGCTTCCGGCCGGGCCTCGGCCAGGGCTTCGACCACCGCCATGCCGTTGCCGTCTTCCAACCGCATATCGATCAGCGCGAACGCGGGCGGCTGCATCGCTAGTTGAGAGAGCGCTTCGCGAACGCCGGCGGCCTCACGCACAAGGAAACCGCGCTGCTCCATCGCCCGGACAAGGCGGGTGCGCAGCACCCGGTCGTCGTCCACAATCAGCAGCGACCTGTCCTGATGAGCTTCCGCAGTCAATTCGGCGGCGTTTTCCGTCAACATTTCAGACCTTTCCATCATTCTTTCTTACCCACCCATATGGGTCAAAGCGAGCGCGCCTCAATACGGTGTCTGTTCCAGACTATATCGATACGCGCGCCGCCTTCTCTTTTGTTCTTATACGTCGCAAGGGCCCCAGTCCGATCAAGTAGCGTCTGTGCGATGAAAATACCGAGGCCCAAATGACCCGACCGGCCGGCCCGGCTGGAGACATACGGTTCGCCCAGGGAATCCAGCATCCAACCCGGAAAGCCGGGCCCGTCATCGTCGATCCGCAGCCGGATCTGCGCGTCCTTCCACAGGATGGAGAGGTCGACTTTGGTGCGCGCGAATTGCCCGGCATTCTGCACAAGATTCCCGATCCCCTGCAGAAATTCGGGCCGCCGGAGCACAACCGGCTCCGACCCGTCGCAGTCCGGGTCGACCACCAGCGAAACGTTGATCCCGTCCGGAATGTGATCGCGGGCGGATTCCTCGACCATGTTGGTGAAAGGCAACGTGTCGAACGGCTGACCGGCCCGCTGTTCCGGCGTGCGGCCCAAAGCGGCGAGAATGTCCCGGCATCGCCTTGTTTGCTCGACCAGCAGGTCGACATCCTCGCGCAGGGGACTGTCCGGCGGTATCTCGCGCGCCAGATCCGAGGAAATCAGCGCGATGGTATTGAGCGGCGAGCCCAATTCGTGCGCCGCCGCGGCGGCCAGGGTGCCGAGGTCCGACATGTGCTGTTCACGGCTCAGCGCGGCTTCGGTTTCAGCCAGCGCGGCGTCCCGCCGGCGCGATTCCTCGGAAATCGCCCAGACATAGACCGAGGTGAAGACGACCAGAACCGTGACCGCCGTCCACAGACCCGCCGTATAGAAAAGCGGCATATCGGGCACCGTGCCCAGCCAGGGCAAGGGCAGATGGAAGAAGGCCAGGAAGGTCGCGCAAAAGACCGCCAGGACCGTCAGCATCAAGGTCGCGCCGCGCGACAGGATGGTCGCGGCCACCGTGACCGGCACGGCGATCAGGAAGGCGAACGGATTGGTCAATCCGCCGGTGAAGTAGGCCAGTGCGGTCACCTGAAACAGGTCGAAGGCCATGAACCGCGCGGCGTGATAGTTGGTCAGGCGGGAGGCCCCGGACCAGCCGGCCGAGAGCCACAGGTTGGAAAGCGCCAGCGCGGCGATGATCACCAGACATTCGGCGAAGGGAAAGGGAAATTCCAGGATACCCTGAACCGCCGTGATCGTCGCCAATTGGCCGACAACGGCGATCCAGCGGATATAGGCGAGCGTCTTGCGGTTGACGCCCGGCACCCGGCGCGGATGCACCGCCGGACGGCGGTCGTCGCTGTCAACGCTCTCTGACTGAAAGGCCATGCCCGTATCTACCTTCACGCCGCCATACCGGCCAGCGATTTCAGGCCGGACCGGTTATTCGATTGTTGGTACGTCCAACAATCCAAGCTCGATCAGTACCGACCGGACAAAAGCTGACCCGCGGCCGTCCACCCGGCTGTCGAACCGGGACCAAGAAATCACGCCCCAATCGTCCTGCAGCTGACGCGCCACCACCGCAGGCGTGGCATCGGATGCATCCCCGGCGCGGGCGGCCACCCGGTCTTTCAGCACGTCACCTGGCGCATCCAGCCAGATCCCGTGGAACGGCACGCCGCATCCTGCGGCCAGCGCCTCCACCCGGCGCCGCGAGTCCGGGTGCGTGAAAGTGGCGTCGGCAATCACGGTCACGCCCTGACGCAGCATGCTTTTGGCGCGCGCCTCCATGAGGGCGTAGACTCGCTGCGAAACAGCGGTCGCATAAGCCTCCTGCGGCAGCCGGTCGCGCAGTGCGACACCCCAGAGTTCCTTGCGGATAGCGTCGGTCCGAAGGACCACCGCACCGCCCGCCACCTGCGGCGCGAGCGCCCTGGCCAGCGTGGATTTGCCGGACCCGGACGCACCGCCGACGGCAAACAGCACCGGCGCCGGGGACCGCAAGGCCGTCTCCGCAAGGCGGAAATACCGGTCGGCTTCGGCCCGGTGTTCGGCCGCCTGCGCCGCGTCGCAGCTAAGCTGGGCGGTCGCCGCCTCGATCTTCGCGCGGATCTGGGCCCGGGTAGCCTTGTAGAGGGCCATCAGCCCGGCCCCCTCGTAGTCCGCCGTCGCTTCCAGATAACGGTTCCAGACCCGGGCCGCCTGTGCCCGCATATTGCGGTGCTCCAGATCCATGATCAGAAACGCCAGATCGTAGAGAACGTCGATCCGCGCGAAGGCCGGGTTGAACTCGATGCAATCGAACAACGTGGGGCGGCCCTCGATCAGGCAGATATTCCGCAAATGCAGATCCCCATGACAGTCGCAGATCTTGCCGTCATGGGCACGCCCGTCGAGCAGCGGTCCGAACCTGTCGAACAACGTCCCGCAGGCGGCTTGCATCGCCGCAACGCGGGACGGCTCCCAAAGCGCAGCGTCCGCGAGTTCTTGCAAATTCTCATCGACCACGGCGCGGAACGCCGTGCCCCAGTCAGCCGCCGCCGGATCTGCGCTCCGATGGAATTCGGCGATTGAAACCGCGAGGTCGCGCAGCAGATCGTCACTCAGCTTGCCGGCTTCCGCCAGACGGTCGAACAGCGTCGCCTCATCGAAGGCCCGCATCTGCACCACCCATTCGACGGCATCGCCCGCTACTTCGGGATCGACGCATGAAAGCGACCCTTCCGGTCCTTCAATAACCTTTCGAACGCCCAGATAGAGACCGGGCGCCGTGCGGCGGTTGAGCCGCACTTCCTCCCCGCAGTTTTTTTCCCGCAGAGGAAGGGTGGAGTAGTCGAGAAACGGGTATTTGATCGCGCGCTTGATCTTGTAAGCGTGATCCGGGCCGACGACGACAAAGTTGGCGTGGGTTTCGATCCGCTTGGGGGTCGCACCCCCATGCAGGGACGGATCGGACAGAAGATCCAGTACCGCGGGCTGCCGGTCGTCCTGACGGTCCGTCATCGTATCGATCCTCTGTGCGCCGGGCGTCTTATCCCGCGCTGACGCCCGCTTCCTCGAAGGTCGCCATGCCGGTATGGCAGGCCGCCGCCGATTTTACCAAGCCCAATGCGACCGCTGCGCCTGACCCTTCGCCTAGCCGCATGCCGAGATCGAGCAGCGGCTCCTCTTCAAGCCGGTCGAGCAGCGCCCGATGCGCCGTTTCCGCCGACAGATGCCCGACCAGACAGTGATGCAGCGCGTCCGGACGCATCGCCTTGAGGGCGGCCGCGGCCGCGGTACAGGTAAAGCCGTCCAGCAGCACCGGCACTTTGCCCACCCGGGCCGCGATCAGCGCGCCGGCGATCGCCGCCAACTCGAAACCCCCGACGCAGCGCAAGACTTCGAACCCGTCGGTCATCGCGTCGCGGTTCGCCGCCACCGCATCTTTTACCGCCTGAGCCTTGACCGAGAGGCCGTCCGCATCGACGCCGGTGCCGGGTCCAACCCAGTCGCGGGCCTCGCCACCATAGAGCGCATGGCACACCGCGGACGCGCTCGTCGTGTTGCCGATCCCCATCTCGCCGAGGCAAATCAGATCCAGCCCTTCTTCCACCGCCATCATGCCGTAAGCCATCGCCGTGGCGCAGTCCTTGTCGCTCATCGCGGGGCCTTGCGTGAAATCGTCGGTCGGATGGTCCAGCGCCATTTCATAAACCCGCAGTTCCGCGTCATGCACCAGGCAGAGCTGATTCACCGCGGCGCCGCCGGCCTGAAAATTTGCGACCATCTGTTTGGTCACATCCGTCGGAAATGCGGAGACCGGGCGCGCCGCCGCCACGCCGTGATTTGCCGCAAACACAGCCACGCGGGGTCGTTCGACCTTGGGCGCGCGGCCCTGCCAGGCTGCCAGCCATTCGGCGATCTCTTCCAACTTGCCGAGCGATCCCGGCGGCTTGGTCAACGTCTTGTCGCGGGCGCGCACAGCGGCCACGGCATCATCGTCCGGGCCGGAAAAGGCGCGCAGAATATCGCGGATTTCCTGCAAAGTTGCTTCGGGATGAGCGTCAGCCATGGAATTCTCCGCATCTGAGGGGCAGGCAATTGACGGCTTGGCAGGCCGCGTGGATGCGCTTAGACGCTATCTGCATGTTGAACAAGCCCGAACCTGACGCCGCGTCGATGGGTCTTCGTCCCATCGCAGACCTGCGCGCCGCGCTGACCTTCCTGACGCGCTTGCCCGTCGGCGGCCCGCATCGCGGATTGGATCGCTGCGCCTGGGCCTTTCCCCTGGCGGGCGCCCTGGTCGGCGCGCTGGGCGGGGCGGTCTTCTGGGCCGCGATGTGGAGCGGCATGGGCGCCTGGATCGGGGCCTTCCTGGCGCTTGCAGTGACCGCTTTCCTAACCGGCGCGCTGCACGAGGACGGGCTGGCGGATGCGGTCGACGGATTGGGGGCGGGCGGCCCGGTCGAGCGCAAACTGGAAATCATGCGCGACAGCCGGATCGGCGGGTACGGCGCGCTGGCGCTGGTCCTGGCGACCGGTCTCAAGGCGGCCGCCCTGTCATCGCTTTATCTCGGCGTCCTGGGCTTCGCAGCCTTGATTGCGGCACATGCCCTGGCGCGCGCCATTCTGCCGGGCGTGATGGCGATGCTGAAACCGGCCTCGGCCTCGGGCGTCGCCGCGGCCTCCGGAAAGCCGTCCCTGTTTGTGGCGTCCGTCGCCTTCCTTGTCGGGACCGGCATCGCCTGTCTGGCGCTCGACTGGGTGCTGGGCGCAATTCTGGGCGCGACGGCGCTTGGGGTCATGCTTCTGGGCGCGGCCTATCTTAAATCGCGGCTCGGCGGCTACAACGGGGACACAATCGGCCTACTTGAACAGGTCTGTGAAATCGTTCTTCTTCTCGCCTTCGTGGGCACGGCCCATTTCTTTCAAGGATCGATCTATTGGATGACACCGTAGAAACCCGCTGGTGGTGGGTGCGGCATGCGCCCGTTACGGCGAACAACGGCCGCATATACGGGCAACAGGATCTGCCCTGCGATACCGGCGATGCGAAAGCTTTCGACGGGTTGCAGGAACTGTTGCCGAACAATGCCGTGATGGTCACTTCCAGTCTCCTGCGCACGAAACAAACCGCAGACGCCATTTGCGCCGCGGGCCTTGTTCCGGCGGAACGGTTGGAAATAGACGATCTCAAGGAACAGAGCTTCGGCGATTGGCAGGGCCTTACCCACGAAGAGTTCGGATTGACCAACGCGGGGACCAGCGCCCACCGCTACTGGCTTGCGCCGGCTTATGAACGCGCTCCCAATGGGGAGAGTTTCACGGACCTGGTTGCCCGAACCGTGCCCGCAATCCTGGATCTGAACGACCGCCACGCGGGTAAAGACATCATTGCCGTCACGCATGGCGGCACCATTCGGGCCGCCCTGTGTTACGCCCTCAACCTCGACCCGGAGGCAGCCCTTCGGTTCTCGGTCGGCAATCTGTCGATCACCCGGCTCGATTGCGTGGAGAGCGAGGACAACCGGCATTGGCGGATCTCCTTCACCAACTGCGATCCGCGCGGCACGGGCAGGATCAATTGACCGCCGAAACGGTCTTCGTCCTCGGCGGGGCGCGTTCCGGCAAGACCGCCTATGGCCTTTCGGTCTGCGAAACGCTGCATGCCGAGCGCGGCATGAAGCCCGTCTACGTCGCCTCCGCCCAGGCGTTCGATTCGGAAATGACGGACCGCATCGAACGCCACAAGGCCGAACGCGGCCCGCACTGGCGAACGGTGGAAGCGCCCCATGCGCTGGCCGAGACGATCCGGGCGGAAAGCACACCAGCGACCTGCCTGCTGGTCGATTGTCTTACTCTGTGGCTGACCAATCTTATGCTGGCGGAAGTGCCGCAGGACTTGGACGCGGCCTGGACAGAACTGGTCGCTGCATTGCGGGAGGCGGAAGGTCCCGTCGTGGTGATTTCCAACGAAGTCGGGTTGGGCATCGTGCCGGAGAACGCACTGGCCCGCCGCTTTCGGGACGAAGCGGGACGGCTGAACCAGATGGTCGCGGCAGCATGCGATCGCGTCGTGTTCGTCGCTGCCGGCATACCGATGACGATGAAACCGGCACTAAAGGACTGAAAGCCATGGCACAGAAGATCCCCGCGACCATCATTTCCGGTTTCCTGGGCGCCGGTAAGACGACGCTGATCCGGCACGTGATCGAGAATGCTGGCGGAAAGCGGCTCGCCTTCCTGATCAACGAGTTCGGCGATCTGGGGATCGACCGCGAGATGCTGCTGGGCTGCGGCATGGAAGGCTGCACCGAAGAAGACATCATGGAACTGGCGAACGGCTGCATCTGCTGCACCGTGGCCGACGACTTCCTACCCACCATGGAAGCCCTGCTGGACCGGCCCGACAAGCCGGATCATATCGTGATCGAAACATCCGGACTGGCGCTGCCGAAGCCGTTGGTCAAAGCCTTTAACTGGCCGGAGATCAAAGCCCAGGTCACGGTCGACGGCGTGATCACCGTGGTGGACGGCAAGGCGCTGGCGGAAGGCCGGTTCGCCGACGACGAAGAGGCCGTCGAGGCGCAGCGCGCCGCTGACGAGGCGCTGGACCACGACAATCCGCTTGAGGAAGTGTTCGAGGACCAGTTGGACTGCGCCGACATCGTCGTTCTGAACAAAACCGATCTTCTCGATGAAGATGAACTGGGCGCCATGAAGGCGCAGCTTCAGGAACGCCTGCGGCCCGGCGTTCACCTTGTGCCGTCGCATAACGCCGCGGTCGATCCTTCGGTGTTGATGGGCCTGGACAAGGCCGCCGAGGACGATCTGGAGGCGCGGCGCTCTCATCATGACGGGGCGGACGACCACGATCATGACGATTTCTACAGCTTCGTCGTCAGCCTGGGGCCGATTGCGGATCCGATGGCGCTTCAGGTCACGATCACCGCGCTGATCGAACAGTTCGGTATTCTCAGAGTGAAAGGGTTCCTGGACCGTCCGGACCTGCCGCGACGGGAGGTCGTTCAGGCGGCGGGTCCGCGTCTGCAGCGCTATTTCGACCGTGCCTGGGAAGAGGGGGAAGCGCGACGGTCCGAGCTGGTCTTCATCGGCCTGCACGATGTCGACGAATCGGCGATCCGCCATCACCTGACGCCCTGGATGGTGTCTCAGGCCGCGGAATAGTCCACCTTTAAACAGAAGATTCTAATTTTGGACAGCGGTTGACGCCTTTGCTATAAGCATCGGGCTATGCCGGTCTCCAGCGTCTCAGCATCCCTGGCCTACTCGTCTACGTCGCGGGCAGACATCCCCCTGACGCAAGCCCAGCGTCAGGCAATCACGACGTTGCAGCGGGTTGAGGACCAGTTGACGGTGACCACACAGCGCCTTGCCACGAACCCCAGCGGGCGTGGCCAGATTGTGAATATAGTGACCTGACGGTCTTTAGTTCTTTGTTAACACTTGGCGCGTAAGGTTCGGGTATGAGTGACATTTCTGCGATATCCTCAGCCTCTCTAGGCCGTCTTCTGTCCCCTGTTGGGCAGAGTGCGGGTGCGACCGGTGCCGGCGCGCAACAGACCCAGGAAGAGGCAAACGAACAGGCTGAAGCACGGAACACCCAGGCGGTCACCGTGGGAACCGAGGGCGGATCGACGCCGACCGGCGGCCGGGGCCAATTCGTCGACGTTTTCGCCTGAACCGGCGTAACCGCCGTTCGCGCTTGAATTCCCCGCGCGCGGCTATCAAATCCCGATAAGGTCTTTCCTTCCCGCTTGCAGGGCGAACCAATCCGGGCGACGTTTCCATCATGACCGGCTTCGAACCTTCGGGTCCGCTGACGCCACTGGGCGGGGCGGGCACGATCCGCGCCATTCTTGGACCGACCAATACGGGTAAAACCTTCTTGGCGATGGACCGTATGCTGGGATACCCGACCGGCATCATCGGATTCCCGCTGCGCCTTCTGGCGCGCGAGAACTACGACAAGGTGGTCGCCGAACACGGCCTTGGCAGCGTCGCGCTGGTCACCGGCGAAGAAAAAATCATCCCTCCGAACCCGCGTTGGTGGATCTGCACTGTCGAGTCCATGCCGTTGGAGCGGACGGTCGAGTTCCTCGCGGTGGACGAAATCCAGCTGTGCGCCGATCCGGACCGCGGCCATATCTTTACCGACCGTTTGTTGAACGCCCGCGGGCGTTCGGAAACCATGTTCATGGGATCCGACACCGTGGCGGGGTTGATCCGGCAGCTGGTGCCCGACGCCCTGATCGAGAGCCGTCCGCGGTTTTCGACCCTACGCTATACCGGGCAAAGCAAACTGACGCGCCTGCCGCGCCGGTCCGCGATCGTCGCTTTCTCGGTCGACGAGGTTTACGGCATCGCCGAATTGGTGCGCCGGCAGCGCGGCGGCACGGCAGTGGTGCTCGGTGCGTTGAGTCCCAGAACACGCAATGCCCAGGTCGCCATGTATCAGGCAGGCGAGGTGGATTACCTGGTCGCCACCGACGCCATCGGTATGGGGCTCAACATGGACGTCAACCACGTCGCCTTCGCCCGGATGCGCAAATTCGACGGCCACCGCGTTCGGATGCTGGAAGCGCCCGAGGTCGGCCAGATCGCCGGGCGTGCCGGCCGGCACCTGAATGACGGGACCTTCGGCGTCACCAACAATCAGGCGCCCCTCGGGGACGAGGTGATCGCCGCCGTCGAAGCGCATCAATACACCCCGCTTGCCAAGATCTTCTGGCGCAACCGCCGGCTCGATTTCCGTTCGCCCACGGCCCTGTTGAAATCGCTGCGCCACGAGCCGCCGGCCCCGCAGCTGATCCGCGTGCGAAACGGCGAGGATCAGGCCGCTCTGGCGGCCCTTGTTCGGGATGAGACCGTGTTGGACAGGGCCCAAACCCGGGACCGGGTGCAGTTGCTGTGGGATGTCTGCCAGATCCCCGATTTCCGGCAAATGTCGCCGGACCATCATGCCGACCTGTTGGGCCAGGTGTTCCTGAAACTCACCGACGGCGACGGCCTGCTGTCACCGGATTGGCTGGGACAGCAGTTCGAGCGTCTCGACCGCGTCGATGGCGATATCGACACGATAACCAACCGTATCGCGCATATCCGCACCTTGGCCTATATCGCCCATCGCGGGGCCTGGCTGGCGGACGCCATCGGCTGGCAGGAGCGGGCCCGGACCATCGAGGACCGGCTCTCCGACGCCCTGCACGAGCGCCTGATCCATCGGTTCGTGGACAAACGGGCTTCGGTCCTGACCAAGAAGGATATCAGCGCGGACGACCTGATGGCCGGGGTCCGCCGCAACGGCGAGGTGGTCGTCGAAGGCCATGTCATCGGCCATATCGAAGGGTTCCGCTTCGTTCCCCATCAGGCCGCGGACGCCCGCGAGGCGCAGGCCCTGATGGCCGCTGCGGAGAAAGTGCTGCGCGAGCATGCCGCCAGCTATGTCACGGCCTTTGCCGATGCCGAAGACCATGTCATCACGCTGGGCACGGCGCGTTCCATATGCTGGAACGGTAAGCCGGTCGCGCGCCTGGAAAAAGGCGCTCACCCCTGGCAGCCGCGGCTTCAGATCCAAGCCGGCTTTATTCAGGACGCGGTGCTGGTGCGACGGGCGGAAGCCCGGCTGGCCGACTGGCTGCAACGCCATCTGCAGCGCCGTCTCGGACCGTTGCTTGCCCTGCAGGATGCCGCGTTTTCCGGTCCCGCCAAAGGTCTTTGCTATCAGTTGCTGGAGGGTTTGGGCTGCTCGCCGTTGAACAGCGCCGGCGCGCAGGTGCGTAAACTGAGCCAAGACGATCGGAAAGCCCTGACCGCGGCACAGGTCCGGTTCGGCACTGAAACAGTTTATCTGGATCCGCTGCTGAAGGCACCGGCCTTGAAAACGCGGGCGGCCTTGTGGTCCGCTTGGACAGGGCGCGCGGTGCCTGATGCGGCAACCGGCAAGGCGCTGGGGATCGATGCCGCGGGGCCGGACGGTGCTGGGCTGAGCGACGCCGACTGGACCTTGCTGGGCTACCGTCTGGCGGGGAACCATGCGCTGCGCGCCGACCGGTACGAACGGTTTTTAGCGATCCTGCGCAAGCAGGCGCGGGGTGAGGGTATCGTCGCCGACGCGGCCCTGGCGCAGCAGGCCGACTGTACCCCCGAGAAGCTTACGGACCTTTTGAAAGCACTGGGCTGCGCGCCGGTCAAAGGCAGCGAGGGTCGCGTATTCCGGATTCGGAACACCAGTACCAGCGCGGCGCGGGGCGCGCAGAAAGGCGCGGCAAGCGGCGCGAAACGTCCCGGCGGGGCCAAGAACAGGAAGAAGAAAAAGCGCACCGTGGAAACGCCGCCCAATCCGGATTCGCCTTTCGCGGCGCTCAAAAACCTGATCGCCACTTCATGACCGTTACGCCGAAACAGCGCTTGGACAAGTGGCTTTGGCATGCCCGCTTCTTCAAAACCCGGACACTCGCGGCCAAAGTGGTCGACGGGGGTCACTGCCGGGTCAATCGGGAACGCGTGCGCAAGGCCGGCCACGGCGTGAAGCCCGGCGATGTGCTCACCTTCGCGCAAGGGCGTCAGATCCGGGTGATAGAGATCCGCAACCTGTCGGAGCGCCGCGGACCCGCGCCCGAGGCGCAGCAGCTCTATGACGATCTCGACCCGCCCGCACCCCGGAACGAAAAGGCCGGCCGGTCAGCCGGAGAGGGAGAGGTCCCGCGCCGTGAGCCCGGCGCTGGCCGTCCCACCAAGAAAGAACGCCGCGATATGGAGAGGGTACAAAGAGGCGATGATTGAGCGATTGAAACAGTTTCTATTCGACCGTCAGGGCAAAAGCGCCGATGGCGGCAAACACACACCGGACGAGCTGCATATCGCCGCCGCCACGCTGCTGCTGGAGGCAGCGATGCTGGATGGCGAGATGGGGGCGGTGGAACGCGACCGCACCCGCGATCTCGTGCAGGCGCGCTTCGCGCTTTCCGGGGAAGATACCGAACTGATCATGGAGCATGCCGAAACAAAGGCGCGGGACTCGGTCGACATCTACAGCTATCTCCGCGTGCTGATCTCCAACTTCGATCACGCCGAACAGGTGGAGCTGATCGAGATGTTGTGGGACGTGATCTGCGCCGACGGGGTCATTCACGACTATGAGGCCAACCTGGTGCGCCGGGTCACCGGCATGACCGGCGTCACCGACCGTGAATCCGGCGAGGCCAGGCGGCGGGCCATGACCAAACACGGCCTTTAGGGACGCCGTCGGACGGCGGTCGCCCCTAAAGGCCGCTGAAGGTCGCCAAGAGCCAGCGAAGAGGCGTTACGCCGCGCTGACTTTCGACAGAAAACCGTCGATCGCGGTCTTCAACTGTTCGACCTCGACCGTGGTTTCCGCACTCAACTTGTCCACCGACAGAGATTGCTCGCTGGTGTTCGACACCGAGTCGGCGACAAGGCCGATGGAATCGCTGACCACCGTTGTCGCATCTGAGGTGGCTTTGACGCCATCCCTCATTTCTTCGGTCGCGTGGCGCTGTTTGTCGATCGAATCGGCGATCTGATCGGTCAGGCGGTGCGCTTTCGACACTTTTTCAGAGATGTCGCGGATGGCGCCCACGGCGCTCTCCGTTGACCCCTGCATGGCAAGGATCTGCGCCGAAATCTCCTCGGTGGCGCGTCCGGTTTGGGTGGCGAGCGCCTTTACCTCGCTGGCAACGACGGCGAAGCCCTTTCCGGCCTCGCCGGCGCGTGCCGCCTCGATCGTGGCGTTCAGCGCGAGGAGGTTCGTCTGCGCCGCGATATCCTGAATCAAGGAAACGACGCTGCCGATCTTGTTTGCCTGATCGGATAGACTGGCCACCTGATCGTTGGTGGACCGAGCGTTTGTCGCCGCCTGACTCACGGCCTGCGAGGTCTCACCGATCTGCTCGGTGATTTCGGAAATGGATTCCGCCAGCATTAGCGAAGATCCGGAAATCCGATCGACATTCTGCCCGGCATCGTCCGTCGCCGTGGTGACCGACGCACTTTCGCGCGCCGCCACGGACGCACTGGAGGTCAAGCTCTCCGAACTGGCGCGCAACGCGTTGGTCTTGCTTTCCACGGACGCCAGAATGCGCTGGCTGTCCGCCTCGAACCCTTTGATGAACTCCTCGACCTGACGCTGGCGCGCATCCCGCGCGGCCTGTTCTTGCTCCGCGGCCTTGGCCAGCGCCGCCCGTTCGACAACGCCGTCCCGGAAGCCTGCGACCGCCCTGGCCACAGCGCCGATTTCATCCTGCCGGACGGCCTGCTCGAAGGAGGCGGACGTGTCGCCGCCCGCCAGCTTCTCCGCAGAGGCGACCAGATCTACGAGCGGTCTTGCAAGCCCTGTCGCCAGGATGAAAGCGCCCAGCGCGCCGACGGCGAAAACCGCGACCGCAAGCACGACCGACACCAGCAGTTCGAAGTCAATCTCCGCCCGCACCGAATTGACGCCGTCGTTTCCGTCGCGCGCCGCCAGGCCGCCCACCTTCCTGACGAGGTCGCCCATTTCTGCGGCGCGCCGTGTGATTTTCTCCACCGTCGGAACGGACTCGCTTTGGGTCAGGCCGAGGATGATCCGCAGGTCCGCCTGCCAATCGCGGAAGGTTTCCCGCAGGACGTTCGACGTCTCCAGCATTTCATCGCTCAATGCGCTGTCTGCAAGGCTTTCGATCGACCGTCCGATCGGCTCGATACTGCTGGCGTAGCGGGCGGAGATTTCGTCCTGCGGAATGAAGGACGACATGGAGGTCACCGCATCGACAAGTTCCGTCGTCTCGGCGAAACCGATGCGCAGGTTTTCGGCGGCGCCTTTCGACTGTAGGGCCTTTCCGACCACGACCCGGACATTCTCGAACCCCTGGTAGGAGATCCAGGCAACATATCCGGATAGCATCAGCCCGATGCCCAGGGCGGCCAGCACGGGAAGCAGAATTCGATATTTGATCGACATAACATTCATCCCTTTTCTTTGTTCTTCTCTAGTTCGGGAGAACGGGAATGGAGGGTTCCGACCGTTCCGCAGTCAGGGATTCCAGGAAGTTCACGAGGTCTCCCATCTCTTGATCCGTCAGGTCGAACGGCTTCATTTGCGGACTGAGGGACGGCCGCTCGATACCGCCGCCCATGTAATGCACCACCACGTCCTGCAGATTGTCGATCTTGCCGTGATGCATAAACGGTGCGCGGTACGTCAGGTTTCTCAGTCCCGGTGTCTTGAAGGCATGCATGGAGAGCGGCTTTTCGGGAGAGATTCCCGCAAGCCCCGGATCCGGCGTATCAAGACCGATATCGTGGAAGCCATTGTCGGTGAAGTTCCATCCCGAATGACATTTGACGCAGCCTGTTTTCCCGACGAAAAGCTCAAAACCGCGCTTTGCCGACGCGGAGATGGCCTCTTCGTCTCCGTCGACCCAACGGTCGAACGGGGCCCAGCCCGAAACGACGGTCCGCTCATAGGTCGCGATGGCGGTCAAAATCGTTTCGCGCTCGATACCCATTCCAGGGAACAAGCCGTCGAACCAACGCACATAATCCGGAATGGACTGCAAGTCCTTCACAATAATGTCGAACTTGCCGTTCATTTCGACTTCGGCGGTGATCGGGCCCGCGGCCTGTTCTTCCAGATTGGCCGCGCGACCGTCCCAGAAGAACGGGGACACCCACGCGGCGTTCAAGACCGTGGGTGCATGCCGTCCAAGCGGCGTGTTCGCGGCGCCGATCGCCGTCGCCACCGGCGTCTCGTAACCGAAAGAGGGGTTATGGCAGCTCGCGCAGGTCATGTTCTTCGCGCCGGAAAGCCGCGGATCGAAGAAAAGCATCTTTCCTAAGGTTGCGAGTTGCGGGGAATAGGGTGCGTTCTTGGGAAACGGAATGTCGAGCGGCCGCTTGAAGTCTTCCTTGGTAAACTGCTCTTGCGATGCTGCGGCAGGGGCCGCGCTCAACCCAGCGATGAAAACCAACGCGATCCTTATGAGACAATGCCTAGGCATGTTTTCTCCCACTTTTTTCTTAGTACCCCGCGAGAGTGCTTATTATAGTAGCTCTTAAGAATGACTTAACGGACGCGCCCTGAAGGCCGCATTTCGCCTCGCCGACCTTGAAGCGGCGACAACCTTGGCGATCTGCGCCATGCCTGGCGCCGGCAAAATGATCAAAAAACTTCTAATGGTTGCAGAGCCCAAGAAATTGAAACGTCAGAGTCGATGCGCCTGACCAAATCTACCGATGCGTCGTGCGGACCGTTCGAACGATTGCTGTGCAGGGGTCTGCGCTGTCGGCGGAGGCCGGGCCGCGGGATCGGGTCAGGGCGTTTCGGCCGCGGCTTCTTCCGGCCGGACGAAGACCAGCACCGCGCCGCCCACCACGAACATCAGGAGCACCACGGACATGCCCGCGCGCTGACTGTCGAACATGTCGGTGGTGACCGCATAGAGCGCGGGGCCGACGATTGCCGCGGCTTTGCCGGTAAGGGAGTAGAGGCCGAACATCTCGGTCTCCAGGTCGTCGGGCGCCAGACGCGACATCAGCGACCGGCTGGCTGCCTGCGTCGGGCCCACGAACAGGCCGAGCACCAGGGCGAGACCGATGAAGGTGTTGATTTCGGTCGCCAAAAGGATCGGAATACCGGTCACGATCAGGCCGGCCAGGGAGACCATGATGGTCGGTTTCGATCCGACCTTGTCGTCCATCCAGGCGAAGGCGATCGCCCCGAGACCGGCAGTGACGTTCAATCCGATCGCGAAGATCAGGATCTGACCCGTATCCATGCCATAGACGCCCGCTGCATAAAGGCCACCGACGGCGAACAAGGTCGTCAACCCGTCGCGGTAGATTGCGCTGGCGATCAGAAAACGGACGATCTGCTTGTAACGGCGCACCTCCCGCAGGGTTTGGCGCAAGGTGCCCAACCCCTTTGACACGGCCTGGCCGACCGGCAGTCCGGAACCGGGCTTGTCGCGGGCCAGCAAGAACAGCGGCAGGCAGAACACGGCGAACCACAGGCCCGTCATCGGACCGACGATCCGAATGTGCTCAGCGCTGTCACGGTCCAGCTGTATCAAGGGTTGCAGCCCATCGCCCAGGCCCACGAACAGCAGCAGGGTCGCCGCAAGCGCGGACAGTCCACCGAGATAGCCGACGCCCCAGCCCCAGCCTGAGACACGCCCAAGCATGCCCTGCGGTGCGTTCCAGGTCAGCAGACCGTTGTAGAATACCTGCCCCAGATCGAGGCCCACGCTGCCCAGTACAACGAGCGCCAGGGCCAGGAAAACAAAGGCCGGGTCGGGTTCCGCGAACCACAGCAGCATTGCCGCCACGCAGGTCACCGCGGTCAGAACGCCAAGCCAGCGCTTTAGCCCTCCGCTGTGATCGGCAATTGCCCCCAGCGCCGGGCTGAGCAGCGCAACGATCAGTCCGGAGACCGAGAGTGCGTAACCCCACCGCTCGGCCCCTTCATCGGCATCGCCATAGATTCCCTGAGCGAAATAGACCGAAAAAATGAACGTGCCGACGATGGTCGGGTAGGCGGAATTCGCCCAGTCGTAGAGGCACCAGCCAAAGATCGCACGTTTTTGGATTTGCATGGATTGAGACGCTTCCCGTACCCGCGCGAAACATGCTTCACTGCGCGCCTGATACAGCACGACTACCACGCCCAATACGCGCAAGGGAGATTTAAATGCTTTGCACCACAACCGAATCCGTCGAAGGCAAGGAGATCGGCGAATATCTCGGCATTTGCAGCGGCGAGGCCATCGTCGGCGCGAACATCTTCAAGGATATGTTCGCCGGGATCCGCGACGTTGTCGGCGGCCGGTCCGGAACCTATGAAAAGATTCTCCACGATGCCAAGAACATGGCGATCACCGAAATGGCGGAACAGGCCGACAAATGGGGCGCCAGCGCGATTGTCGGCGTCGATCTGGACTACGAAGTGCTGGGTAAGGAAAACGGCATGCTGATGGTCGTGGCCAACGGCACGGCCGTGAGATTCAAGTAAGTCCGGGCGGACCCCGTTCGGCGCGCCTTCGCACTTAACCCGGCGCGCCGGTCGGGCTCCGTCCTATGTTTTCCAATCCCAAGATCTTTCGTTGCAGATAGTCCGAGAACCATCCCGCCCGCCGGCGCTGAACCTCGGGCAAGCGCCAGTCCTGGCCTGAAACCATCCCGCGGCAGGTTTTGGAACCACACTGACAGTTCATGCTCCAGTCATCGTCGTCGCCTGTGCCGTAGTCGAACGTGAGTTCTTCGCCCACGGCGATGCGGCGCATGGCACGGAACTCGATCTGGCCGACAATTCCGAGATTCGGCTCGCAGGAGTGGTTCAGACACATCATCGACGCCTCACGCTCCTCAGGCGTCATCGGACCGATGAAAAGATCGTCGCCAATCTGGATCTCCGCCGGCCCCAGCGATTTGGCCAACGCGTCGCGGGTGGTACGGTCGAAAACGTGCCCGCCCTTCACAACGACGGTTTCGCCTGCGCTTATCGGCGCAATGCAGAACAGCCCGCGGCCTTCAATATCGCTGCCCCGCTTTTCCACCTTGCCCGAAAACCAAGTAGCCATGACGTCCCGCCCCCGTAAGAGCCCTTCGATGAGTTCCACGACACTTCGTGCCGAGGCGGCGCAAACCCAACCACAGGACGAAAATCCGGTCAATTGTTGCCCCGGACGCAGCTCTACGGCTGACGGGATAAATTGAACTCGAAGAGGTTGGGAAGATCTAGTTGGCGGAAGCGGTCTGCGGGCCGCCCCAGGGGACCTCAACGGCCGCTACAACCGGGCCTTGGTTCGCCACCTGGAGCAGGACTACCCAGCCTCCCTGATCGGCGAATTTTTCGGCCCGCACCGACCGTTCGACGCGTTCTCCGCGCCACTGTTGGATCAACAGCAGGTCGCGCACGATGTTTCGCTGCGTAAGGGTCTTGCCGCGATTCTCGCCGCGTTCGATTTCGGTCGTATGCTCGCGGTCATAGGTTGCAAGAAGCAGATCGAACTTCAGGTTTTGCGGATCGCCGGTTACTTCGATCTTCAGGGCGTTTTCGCCCTCTTGCTGCACGTGCAGCTTGGGAAGCACGATCTCGCGCTTCTGATCGCGGCGGTCGCGGATTCCGAGCTCCACCGCCATCTTATCCGATCCCACGGCGTGGTCGCTGCCGTCGATCACCATTTGCGGTGTGTAGACGTACCGGCTGCCCAAGGTTTCCCGATAGCCACGCTGCCGGTTGGTAAAGGCCTTTTTCGCGAACGGATCCTTCCAACCGATATAGTCCCAGTAATCGACATGAAACTCGAGCGCGATCACATGCTCACGGTCGGCAAGCTCGTGCAGAAAGGCTTCCGCGGGCGGACAGGAATAACAGCCCTGGCTGGTATAGAGCTCAACCAGGACCGTTTCCTTGGCGGATTGGATGTCCGCCGCCTGAAGCGGGCCGGTCAGGAAGGGCGTCGCCGCGACCGCAAGCGCGGCGCAAAATCTGGTAAGTGTTTTGTTCATGACCGGAACATAGGGCGTCCCCCGCGACACGGACCAATCACTTTGGGGTGAGAGCTTCCCCCGCGCCGATACAGAGGATCATGATCCGCCGCCCACCGCAAGAAAAGCCAATCTTACGGCCGGTGCCGCGGCCCCGCACTCAAGACTGCGCGGATTGAGCGGAATGCGCGGCGATAAAGTCGTGGATCTCCTTTTTGAACAGGGGCTGCGTTTCCAGGAAATTCGCGGCCAGACCCAGCGTATCGATGCGGATCACTTTGCCGTGCCCCGGAAACGTGTCCCGCGATCCATCGGCGAGTTGGATGATGAAATGAAACTCGAACCGCTGCCCTTCGATCAGGTCGCCGGCATAATCCAGAATCCGGAAGTGATGCTCGTCCATATCGTCAACCGCATAGGTATGCTGATCGATCCGAACAAAAGCGTTGAGCGGAAAGACGCGGGTCTCCCCCCGGCGTTCCGGCGGTTTATGGACCAGTGAGCGCAACCAGCTAAACATGTATCGATGGTAGCATGATTCCGGCCGCTGCAGGCAAAAGGAGGCGCAAGTCAAAGCCTCCACGCACGACATAGAAGCAGAAACGGTGTCCACCGATGGGTCTGGAGGCACAAAAGAAAGTTTTCGGAAAAACAAAGAGTAAGACGGCTGTTTGATCGATTCGCTGCAAAAACATCCGGCAGCCGTCCTTGTTGCCAGACAAAGTGTTTCCGTAAAGCACTCAAAGCACTAAACCGAGCGGGTCGCTGGCGCGCATGTTTAAATTCCCGGTTTTCCGTGTTGATGATTGTTAAAAATGTCAATGATTTTAGGTGGAACTGGTGTGAGGTTGATCACTGTTGAACTTGCGACGGCTGGTAGGTTTGCCGCGAGGCGCGGTCTGTGGTTTTAAATGCAGGCAGTGCGGGCGGGTACCCAGCCTTGGATATGTAGATATGAGAAACGTTCTTTCTGGATTGAGTAAGACAGTTGGCGCTTTGGCGCTTGCCGCCGGCCTTTTTGCCGGACCGGCCGCGGCCATCACCATCAATTTCGAAGTGTTCGATGCCGGCACCTTCGGGGTCGCGCCTGAATTCACCAACGGTGCAAATCCCGGTGACCTGTTCAGCTTGAGCTTCGATGCGGTTCCGGATACCCCGTCGGACCCGAACAACCTGGTCACCACGGCCAACAGCCTGTCGCTCAACATCAACGGCACGGTGCTGGACTTCACCCAGCCTGGAAACACCACCATTCGGGTGACCGATGGCGGCGGCAGCGACACCGATGAGTTCGCCCTCGATTACAATGGCACCGGAACGATCAACGGGGTCGCCAGCACGACCTTCTTTGCCTATGCGGTGACCCTGCGGTTCACCGACACGGACGGCGATGCTTTCCTGACGCCGGATCTGCCGACAAGCTTTGATTTCGCGCTGTTCGAAGAACGTAGCGTCGTGATCCAGGCGTTCGGCCTGGGCAGCGAATTCCTGCGCGGGAATGCGGTTTCCGCGATCCCGCTGCCGGCGGCCTTCCCCCTCCTGCTCAGCGCGCTGGGCGGTTTCGGCTTCGTGGCCTGGCGGCGTCGGAAAACCGTCTGACCGAAAACCGAATGGCCGGACCGCGAAAGAAAGCCGCCCAACGGGCGGCTTTTGCTTGTGCAGGCGATCTTCCTGACTGGTCGCCCGGAGACGCCGTCTCAAGTATTCCGAGCTAGGGCGCGGCGCTCTGGGGAGGCGGGTCGATCCACTTCTCCCACGCCGCCCAGGTCTCCTCGGAATAGTACCGGTGCGGGCCGTCCGCCTCGACGGCGTTCAGATGGCGTGTTGCACCCAGACGCTCGTAGAAGGTCCGGGCCAGGCCTACCGTCTTCTCCACCCCGGCATAGGGAAAAATATGATCATCGCGGCCGCTGAGGGCGATGAAGGGGCGCGGGGCGCAGAGGGCGATAAGGTCTTCGGCTTCCAGCCAGTTGAGCAGATCGGGGACGATCAATTCGCCGTTGGGGCTTCGGCGTTTCCCGGCCGTGTCCTGGTACCGGCCGACGGAGCCGGAACAGACAACGCCCTTGATCCTCGCATCCAGCGCTCCGGCGAAGAGCGCCGTGCTGCCGCCCGACGAATGGCCGAACAGGAAGAGGCGCGCTGGGTCGATGGGGATGGGCAGGCCGTCCTGGCGCAACAGCCAGTCGATCACGGTCGACAGATCCCAGCATTTCTCCCCCTGCAAGGTCCGGCCCAGCATCAGCGCGTGGTTGGCGGCGTCCGCCAGCCGCTCGCCGGATCGGGGCTTCAGGGTCCGCTCTTCCCGGTCGCCGAAACCCAACTGTTCGACCGCCACCGCCAGATAGCCGCGCTGAGCGGCCTGGCGCGCCATATCCGCGCCGATGCCGATACGCTGATGGTCGATCGGTACTTTCGCTTCGCCCCAACCGACATGCACACCGGATGTCGACCCGGCCAGATGGATATAGACCGGCGCGGGTCCTGTCAGTCCGTCACGCCACAAAAGGTGAACGGCCACATCGGTTTCCGGACGAACACGGAGATAGAAGGCGCGGCGCCTGATCCCGCCGCCGACCTCTCGCCAGTCCTCGGCCAAGGTAAGCACCGGGTCGGGCCGCGTGAAAGGCCAGCCCATCAGATCGGCGAGCTTGGCGCGCGCCTCCCGCTGCCAAGCCTCCGGCAGCATGTCCGGATGCCGGGCAAAGGCCAATTTCTGGCGGGACGCCGCCATGTCCGCCCGATGGCCGGGATAGGCGGAGAGCTGCACGCCCTCGGGCAGCGGCAGATACGGGTCTATCTCCTTACCCAAAAGCCGGTTCAGCTTTCGTTTCAAGGCGGCGAGATAGACCCGCGGCGTGACTTTCCTGGCCATGTCTGCGCGCCTAATGTTCTGGAACAGAGTTGCGGATCATCGAAGAACGCCTGGAAAAGCACAGGACAGCGTCAGGCTCCGCTCGCGATGCGTCTGCATCGCGCAGCAAGTCCTTTCTTGCCGGTGCATCTCCTGACACGTCTTTAATCATCCGCAACTCTGTTCCAGGTCACTAGGTCACGGCGGCACGCACCGCATAGGCGTCATCCGCCCATTCCCGGTTTTCCAGGACCTGACGTAGATGCTCCACCGCGTCCCAGACATCCGTGAAGGAGATGTAAAGCGGCGCGAAGCCGAAACGCACGATGTCGGGGTCGCGGAAATCGCCGATCACCCGCCGGGCGATCAAGGCCTGCATCAGGGCATAACCGTCCGCATGCCGGAAGGAAACCTGACTGCCCCGGCGCACGGCCTCCCGCGGGGTGGCGAGCGTCAGCCCATGCCCCGCGCAGCGCTCCTCCACCAATGCAATGAACAAGTCGGTCAGATCGGCGGACTTGTTTTGCAAGGCGGTTAGATCGACGTCGCCGAACAGCGTCAGCGCTTCGTCCAACGCGGCCATCGACAGCACAGGTGGTGTCCCGGCCACAAACCGCACGATCCCGGCGGCGGGCGCGTAGCTGTGCTGGAAGGCGAAAGGCTGGGCATGGCCGAGCCAACCGCTCAATGCCGGTTGAACCCCCTCCTGGTGCCGCGCGGCAACATACAGGAAGGCCGGTGCGCCGGGCCCGCCGTTCAGGTACTTGTAGCCGCAGCCGACCGCGAAGTCGGCCCCCGCCGCGTTCAAATCGACCGGAAAGGCGCCGGCGGAATGGGCCAGATCCCATAGCATCAACGCCCCGGCCTTCTGCACCGCCTGCGTGGTAGCCGGCATATCGAGCTTACGCCCCGTCCGGTAGTCGACCTGGGTCAGCATGACGACCGCGACATCGTCGTCGAGCGCCTCTTCGACACGCTCTCCATCGTCAATCAGCCGCAACCGGTAGGAACCGCCCAGCAGCGCGATCAGACCTTCGGCTATGTAGAGATCGGTTGGGAAGTTGCCCGCTTCCGAGACGATAGTGCGGCGGTCGGGCCGCAGTTGAACGGCTGCCGACAAAAGCTTGAAAAGATTGATCGAGGTAGAGTCCGCGGCAACCACTTCACCGGCATTCGCGCCGATCATGGGGGCAAGTTTGTCGCCGATCCGGGTGCTGAGCGCCATCCAGTGGTTCTTGTTCCAACTGGTGATCAGGTCCTGGCCCCATTCGCGGTTGAGCACATCGGCGACCCGGTCGCGGACGGGATACGCCAGCGGACCCAGGGAATTGCCGTCGAGGTAGATCATGCCCTCCGGCAGATCGAATCGGTCCCGGAACGAATGCAGTGGATCGGCCGCGTCGCGCGCCGTCAGCGCTTCCCGCGTCAAATTGGACATACTCTGTACTCTCTTGTTTTACTTGATGAATTACAGAACCAGGTTGCGCAGTTCCCGACCGACGACAGCCAGCATGGCGAGGTCCAGTTGCGGCAACTGCTCCAACTCTCCCAGCAGCATGTCGACCCGTTCGACCGCCTCCGTCCGTGTTTCGATCCACGCCCCGATGGCCTTCTCATCCGCCTTGCCGTCCGCCAGAACCCGTGCGGTGATTTCCGACTGCAGACCCCACAAATCGTCGATCATGGCGCTGAGGGCGAGGCGGTACCACTGCGTATCCGCCGGGATCCGGTTCGCCGAGGAGCGCAGCCAATCCAGGCCGAAGCGCGTGCCGATCCGCGAATAGACGATGGCGGTATCCTGCACCGGCAGACCGCCGGGACCGGCCAGACGTACGACATCGCAAGCCGCCGACAGCACTTTCAGCTGGCCGACCGCGTTGGCAAGCTCCTGCGGCACGCCGTCGGACCGGAAACGTTCGCAGCGCGCCCGCATGGCGTCCAGCGCCACATGGCCCAGGACCGTCGCCAGATCGGCGCTCAGCTCCTGCACGCCCGATTTGTAGGTTTCGATGTTGCGTCGGATATCCAGCGGATGCGCTTCGTTGCGCAGGAACCACTCGGTCATCCGCTCGACGGTGCGGCTGGTCTCATGCAGCATGCCGGTCTGGGCCGCGCTGCCGGCGATGTTGTCCAGCCCTTCGATCCGCTGCCAGATCGAGCGCAGTTCGAAAACCTCGCGCACGATCGTATAGGCCCTGGCGATTTCCGGGGCCGACATGCCGGTCCGCAGCTTCATTTCGTTGATGAAGCCGGGGCCGGTGCGGTTGATCATCGAGTTGGTAACCGACGTCGCGATGATTTCCCGCCGCAGCTGATGGCCTTCCACGTTCGCGGCGTACTTCTCGTTCAGGATGACCGGGAAATAGCGGATCAGGTCTTCCGACAGCAGCGGATCGTCCGGCAGGTCGGAATCCAGCAGTTCCTGGTAGGTCAGGTTCTTGGCATAGGCCAGCAGAACCGCCAGTTCGGGCCGGGTCAGTCCGCGCCGTGCCTGCAGGCGTTCGGCGATCTCTTCGTCATCCGGCAGGAATTCCAGCTCGCGGTTCAGCAGGCCGGCGCGTTCCATGGCGCGCATGGTGCGCTGGTGACGGTCCAGCGATTCGGTAGCCCGGCTCTCGGTCACACTGACCGACTGGGTCTGTTGGTAATTGTCGCGCAGCACCAGCCGCGCAACCTCGTCGGTCATCTTCTCCAACAGCGTGTTGCGCTGTTTTTCCGTCATGTCCCCATGGGCCACGACGTCGCCCAGCAGGATCTTGATATTCACCTCGTGGTCGGAGCAATCGACCCCGGCGGAATTGTCGATCGCATCGGTGTTGCAGCGCCCGCCGGCTTGCGCGAATTCGATACGCCCGGCCTGCGTGATACCCAGATTGGCGCCTTCGCCCAGCACCTTGCAGCGCAGGTCCTCGCCATTAACCCGGATCGAGTCGTTGGCGCGGTCGCCCGCGTCGGCCTGGGATTCGTCCCGGCTTTTGACATAGGTGCCGATGCCGCCGAACCACAGCAAATCGACCTCCGCCTTCAACAAGGCATTCAATAGTTTCGTTGGCGGAACAGAATCCTCTTCGAGGCCCGTAAGTTCTTTGATTTCAGGCGTTAAGTCTATGGCCTTTGCAGAGCGTTCGAAGATTCCACCACCTTTCGAGATCAGCGACCGGTCATAGTCGCCCCAGCCCTTCACCGCCTCGAACAGGCGGTTGCGTTCCTTGAAAGTCTTGGCTGCGTCCGGCGAAGGGTCGATGAAGATGTGCAAATGGTTGAAGGCGGCAACCAGGCGGATATGCTCGGACAGCAGCATGCCGTTCCCGAACACGTCGCCCCCCATGTCGCCGACCCCCACCACGGTGAAGTCCTGCTCCTGGGTGTTGTGGCCCATTTCACGGAAATGGCGCTTGACCGATTCCCAGGCGCCACGCGCGGTGATGCCCATTTTCTTGTGGTCATACCCCGCCGAACCGCCGGAGGCGAAAGCATCGCCCAGCCAGAAGCCGTATTGAACGCTGACTTCGTTGGCGAAGTCGGAGAAGGTCGCCGTCCCTTTGTCCGCCGCGACCACCAGATAGGGGTCCGCGCCGTCCTTCGAGACGACGCGCGCGGGCGGCAAAACGCCGTCGGCGGTAAGGTTGTCCGTGATGTCCAGCATGCCGGAGATGAAGAGCCGGTAGCAGGCCACTCCTTCTTCCAGGAAGGCCTTGCGGTCGGCCATCGGCGGCGGCTTTTTCAGCACGAACCCACCCTTCGAGCCGACCGGCACGATCACGGCGTTCTTGACCTGTTGCGCTTTCACGAGCCCCAGCACTTCGGTGCGGAAATCCTCGCGCCGGTCGGACCAGCGCAGGCCACCCCGGGCCACCAGGCCAAAACGCAGATGCACCGCCTCGAAGCGCGGTGAATAGACGAAAATCTCGCGCAAGGGGGCGGGCTGCGGAAGCTCCTGGATGTTCCGCGCGTCGAACTTCAGGGATATGTAGGGTTTCTGGCCGCCGCCTTCGGCTTCCTGATAGAAGTTCGTACGCAAGGTGCTGCGCAGCATGTTCAGGAAGCGGCGGATGATCCGGTCTTCATCCAAGTTCTCGACAGCATCCAGGCGCGCCTCGATCTCGGCGATACAGGCGCTCTCATCCTTGTCCCTCGCATCGCCGTATTCAGGATCGAATCGAATTCGAAACAATTGGGCAAGCCCGCGGCTTATCTCGGCGTTTCGGGCAAGCGTCTGCTCCATGTAGTCTTGGCTGAAGGGAATAGAAGCCTGACGTAAGTATTTGGAATAACAGCGCAACATGACAACTTCGCGCCACTCCAATCCAGCCGCGAGGACAAGTTGGTTGAAGCCGTCATTCTCAATCTCGCCGCGCCAGACACGCACGAAGGTCTCATGAAAGGCTTCGCGGATCTTGGTATGGTCGACCGCTTCCTCGTCTAATGTTTCGATAGCGAAATCATGTATGAAGATGCTGGGCCGGTCGCCGTCGCCGGTTTGCACATCGACGTCGAAAGGCTGTTCCTCCATCACCTTCACGCCCATATTCTCCATCATCGGCATGACGGTGGAGAGAACGACGGGACGCCCGATATGATACAGTTTCAAGCGCAGCTGGTGCGGCTCCGCCTCCAGAGGATGATACAGGTTTACTCTTATTTCTCCGTCACTTAGAGCCTGCTCTACTTGGTTGATATCAAACACGGCGGACTGTGCGTTGAAGTGCTCGCGATAGGCCGACGGGAAGCCCTCTCCATATTGCCGATAGAGGGTTAGGCCACGCTCTTCGCCCCAGCTCTCAACCAGAGCCTGACGCAACTTGTCCCCCCAGGTTCGGGCGGCGTCGATCAGCCTGGCGGCGATTTCGTTCTCTTCATAGTCCGGGACCTGACCCGGAGTCGTTTTGATAATGAAATGAACTCGCGTCAGCGCTTCGTCCGTCATGAACGTGTAGTGCGCCGCCACCGAGCCGTTCAGATTCTTGCTGAGGATATCGCCTAAACGCCCTCTGAGACTTGAGGAAAATCGCTCGCGCGGGACATAGACCAGGGCGGAGATGTAACGCTGAAACGGGTCGGGTCTGAGGAACAGCGAGATCCGCTGGCGTTCCTGCAGATAGTTGATCCCGAGCGAGATTTGCGCCAGCCGTTCGACATCGATCTGGAAAAGCTCATCGCGCGGATAACTCTCCAGAATATGCATCAGCGCCTTGCCGCTGTGACTGGAACGTTCGAAACCGGACAGTTCGAAAACCTCGGCGACCTTGGACCGCAACAGCGGAATTTCCCGGGGCGACTGGTTGTAGGCCACGCTGGTCAACAGGCCGACGAACAGATACTCGCCCACCGGCTTGCCCTTGGCATCGAACTTTCGGATGGCGACGGTGTCCAGATGCACCCGCCGATGCACCGTGGAGCGGTTGTTGCCTTTGGTGATTCGGATCAGATCCGGCTGCAGCAGCGCGTCCTGCACCTCGGCCGGCATGTCCGATAGATTGCGCAACCCCTCGAAGACCTGCCGTTCGGCGTTGCGCAGGATGCCCATGCCGGAATCCGGATGGATCTCCAGCCGTGCCGTCTTGCCCTTGCCCGTGTAGTCGAGTTCGCGATAGCCCATGAAGGTATAGTGGTCGTCGTGCAGCCACTGCAGGAACTCGCAGGCTTCATCGACAACGTCCTGTTCCATCTTTTTCGGCGGCGACTTCTTCAGGCCTTTGATGATTTCCAGACAGCGCGCCCGCATCGACGGCCAGTCGACGACCGACAGGCGCACATCGTCCAGCACGCCGCGGATGCCGGCCTCAATCGCGGCAAGCGCCTCGGCGGAGCTTTGTTCGTCCACCTCGATATGCATGAAGCTTTCGTCGGTCAGGCCTTCGGGCCGGTCGGCATGCAGCGGAAAATCGACCGCCGCGCCCGCTTCATCGCGTTCGACACCGAACACCGGATGAACGATCAGATGCGCCGTGATGTTTTGACGGGTCAGTTCCATGCCGACCGAATCGACCAGAAAAGGCATGTCGTCGTTGATGATTTCGATCACCGTATGGGTGGAGTGCCAGCCATGTTCCTCGAAGCGCGGGTTGTAGACCCGGATCTTCACCTCGGAGTCTTTGCGGGACTGGCCGAAGCTCAACATCGAGAGGGCCGCGCCATACAGGTCTTCCGGTTCCTGCCCGTGCATGTCCTCCGGCGGGACGTGGCGGTAATAGTGGTCGACGAAGTTCCGCGCACAGGTCGCTTTGTCGCCTTTCATGCGCTGGTCGATCAGGCCGTGAATCTTCTCAAGCAGTTCCTGTTTCAGGATTTCGAACCTCTGCGACATTGCGCATTCCTTCCCCTGTTCCCCGCTGCAGCCAGCCACTGTCCATGCCGGCCGTCTTATTCAGGTAAGACTATCGCCATTCGGTAAAACCACAAGGGTTTGCACAGGGTTAGGGCGCCCGCACCGAATGCGGACAGGCGCGTTCTTCGCCGGACTTGCAGCCCGGTTTGATGCGGAAAGCTCAGGCCGGGCGAAAGAAGCGCCGCCCCAAGCCGGAAGCCCGCCCTTCGCCAACGCTCTTTGCGGATGCGCTAGGAAGACGGGTCCGGCACAACACGCAAGTAGGGTTTCACGGTCTTCCAGCCGTCGGGGAACTTCTTCTTGGCCTCTTCGTCGCTCACGGCGGGCACGATGATGACGTCTTCGCCCTTGCTCCAGTTGACCGGGGTGGCCACCTGGTGTTCGGCCGTCAGCTGCATGGAGTCCAGCACCCGCAGGATCTCATCGAAGTTCCGGCCCGTGCTCATCGGATAGGTCAGCATCAGCTTGATGCGTTTGTCCGGGCCGACCATGAAAACCGACCGGACCGTTGCGTTCGTCGCCGCCGTCCGTCCCGCCGAACTGTCGCCGGCATCGGCGGGCAACATCTCGTAAAGCTTGGCAATCGTCAGATCCGGATCGCCGATCAGCGGATAAGTGACCGCGTGGCCCTGGGTTTCTTCGATGTCCCCTTTCCACGCGTGATGATCCGCGACCGGGTCGACGCTCAGGCCGATGATCTTGCAGTTCCGCTTTTCGAACTCCGGCTGCAGGCCCGCCATATAGCCAAGCTCGGTCGTGCAAACCGGCGTGAAATCCTTCGGATGCGAGAACAAGACGGCCCAGCCGTCGCCGATCCAGTCATGGAAGGATATCTGCCCTTCCGTCGTATCCGCCGCGAAATCCGGTGCGATATCGTTGATGCGCAACGCCATGGTCCCCTCCTCCCGGGCATAGATTGATCTCCCCGGAAGGTACCACTTCTACTGCGGCAAAAGGATGAATTTCCGTCACAACGGCGTGCGATACGCTCCGCCACGGATCCGGGCGGGCTGCGTTACCTCAGGCATATTGCGCTTCGCCGTTGCCGAGCGACCAGTTTTCCTTGGCCACTTCGACCAGGCTGACGAAGACATCCTCGGGCCGGAGGCCGGGGTTTTCCGAAAGCAGCGCCGCGATGCGTTGGAACAACGCCTTCTTCTGACCGACCGTGCGGGTGTTGTTCGCGGTGATCTGAATGAAGACGACGTCCTCGCTTCTGGCGACATCCAGGTAGGTGGCGCCGTGGCGGAAGTTGGCGGCACTGTGTTCGGTAATGCTCATGAACTGATCATCCTCGGGCACGTCGAACGTCTCCCGCATCGCACCGTAGACGCCGTCGATGATCGCCTGGCGGTAGGCGTCCGGTTTTCCACTCCGCAATGAGATATGGGCGAGGGGCATGGCAGTTCCTTTCCGTCTGTTTCTGCAAAACATTTAGACGGCATCCATTCATTTGAATACTATATGGTTAAAGATATCTGTGATGAGTATTTTTTATGATAGAGCGCCCCCTTGACCTGAACGCGGTCCAGGCCTTTGTCCGCATCGCCGAGCTCGGCAGTTTCACGCGCGCTGCGGACGCCATGCGGACAACGCAATCGGCCGTGAGCCTGAAACTGAAGCGGTTGGAAGACCGTCTCGGCGTCCGGCTGGTAGAGCGGACGCCGCGGCATGTCGAACTGTCGGCCCGGGGGGCGGCCTTTCTCGTGCAAGCGAAGGAATTGCTGGCGGCGCACGACCGGGCCTGCGCGGATTTCGGCGTTGCCCAACAACGTCTCTGTCTTGGCATAAGCGATCATGTCGCGGGACCGGAACTGCCCGCCCTGATCGCCCGCATGAATGCCGGGAACCCGCATCTTCTGATCGAAATCCGGATCGGTTCGTCCTGCCCCTTGCTGCAGGGGTTCGACCGCCGTGAATTCGATGCGGTGATCGTGCGCCGGCAGGAAGACCGGCCGGACGGCACACTTCTGGCCGAAGACCGGTTCGGCTGGTTTGCCGCGCCGGGCTGGCAACATCGCGCCGGCGCCCCCCTCCCGTTGGCGACAATGCCAGAGCCGTGCGGCGTACGCACGATGGCAGGGCGGCTGTTGGACGAGGCGCACATCCCCTGGACCGAGGCTTTTGTCGGCGGCGGGGTCGCCGCGGTTTCCGCCGCCGTCATGGCGGGCGTCGGCGTGGCGGCGCTTGCCCGGCGCATGCTGCCCTTCGGCGCGGTCGACATCGGCCCGAAACTCGGGTTGCCGGATCTGCCGGCATCGCCGGTCATGCTGCATTCCAGGGCTGAGGACGACGCCCGACAAGACGCGCTTACGGCGCTCAGCGCGGCCTTTAGAAGCGTTGTCCCGCGCGCGTAAGGGTCTTCGTCGAAATCAGGAACATGGTCGCCGCCGCCGTCAGCACCATGCCGCCGGAGACATAGAGGCAAGCCTCCAGCCCATGGGCCTGATAGACCGCGCCCGAGAGGAACGTGCCGGCGAACCGGCCGACCGCGTTCGCCATATAGTAAAAGCCCACATTCAGGGCGACCTTGTCATGGTCCGAATAGGCGACGATCAGATAGGAGTGCAGGGCCGAATTGATGGCGAACAATCCACCGAACAGGAACAGGCCGCCGATCAGGATTGTGCCGGCGGAGGCGATGCCCGCCGTCAGGCCCCAAACGATCAGGAACGGCACGACGGCCAGCGCCAGTCCCCAGAGACGGGACGCCGCCGTCGCCTGTTGCGGATCCTGGCCGCGGCGCAGCAGCTTCGGGGCGGAAGCCTGAATGATTCCGTAGCCGATCACCCAGGCGGCCATGAAGGTCCCCACCTGATTGAAGGACCAACCCAATGCTTCGTAGAGAAAGATCGGCACGCCGACCACGAACCAGACATCCCGGCTGGCGAACAGAAAGACCCGGGCGAAGGAGAGCAGATTGATCGCCGGCGTCTTGGCGAACAGGTCCCGCTTGGTGATCTTCTGTTTGGCCTTGCCCAGATCGGTTTTCACGAACCCGCCGACCGCGATCAGCACCAGAAGCAGCGCGCCCGCCATGATCCACAGCGCCGCTTGAAACCCCGCCGCGCTCAACAGGAAACCGCCCAGAAAAAAACCGACGCCTTTCAGCGCGTTTTTCGATCCGGTCAGCAAGGCGACCCAGCGGAACAAGGGCGAGGCGCCGCCGGCATCCACCTCGCCGGCGACCAGTTTCACCGCGCTCTTGGAACTCATTTTGGTGAGGTCCTTTGCGACCCCGCTCAAGGCCTGGGCGGCCATCACGTAAGCGACCGACAGCGCGAGCGTCCATTCCGGGTCGTTCAGCGACAGCATGGTAAGCGCGAAGACCTGGACCGCCAGACCGGCAAGCAGGGTCAGCCGCAGGCCGAACCGCGCGCCGATCCACCCGCCCAGAAAATTGGTGACGACGCCCATCGCCTCGTACAGCAGGAACAGCAATGCCAGATCCAGGGGCGTGAATCCCAGCGCATGAAAGTGCAGCAGCACCAGCATGCGGAGAGCGCCGTCGGTCAGGGTGAAACCCCAATAGGCAGCGGTGACAGCGGCATAGTCCCGAACGCCGTCCCGCATGTCCCTATCCCCGCTCGGCGATCATGGCGGCGATGTCGATCATCCGGTTCACGTAGCCCCACTCATTGTCGTACCAGGCGAAGACCTTCAGTTGGCGTCCGTCCACCACCATGGTCGAGGGCGCATCGACGATACCGGATCGGGGATCGTTCAGAAAATCGGTCGAGACCAGCGGTCGTTCCTCATACCCGAGGATCCCGTTCAGGGGACCGGCCGCCGCCTCGCGGAACAGTGCGTTCACCTCCTCCGCGCTGGTTTCGCGCGACAGTTCGAAAACACAGTCCGTAAGGCTGGCATTCAGCAGCGGCACGCGCACCGCATGCCCGTTCAACTTGCCCGTCAGTTCCGGATAGATCTGGGTAATGGCGGTGGCCGAGCCCGTCGTTGTCGGAATCAGCGCATTCAGGCCGGAACGCGCCCGCCGCAGGTCCTTGTGCGGGGCGTCCACCATGACCTGGGTGTTCGTCACATCGTGGATCGTGGTGATGACCCCGTGTTCGATACCCAGATTTTCATGAACAACCTTGACCACGGGCGCCAGACAGTTCGTCGTACAGGACGCCGCGGTGAGCAGGGTATGCTCGGCCGGATCGTAGAGATCGTGGTTGACACCGTAGACCAGATTGAGGACGCCCGGCGTCTTCACGGGCGCCGCGACCAGAACTTTTCGAACGTCCGCGTCGAGATAGGGGGTCAGCAACTCGGTCGTGCGGAACTTGCCCGAACATTCCAGCACCAGATCGACACCGGCCGAGGCCCAGTCCACCGCGCCCGCCGCGGTTTGTTCGGAAAAGCCGATCGACTGTCCGTCTATCGTCAGGGCCGCTTCTTCATGCCCGACACCGTCCCCCCAGCGGCCGTGCACCGTGTCGAACTGTAAAAGATGCGCGGCGCACTCCACACCCCCGTTCGGTTCGTTCACATGCACGAAGTCCAGGTCGGCACGCCCCCATCCGGCCCGCAGGCACAAGCGGCCCATGCGGCCAAACCCGTTGATTCCGACCCGCAATGCCATGACGCTCCCCTCGGACTGTGCTTTGCTGCGGCTTAATCGCGGTGGCGGGCACGGTCAATCGGCGGGAACGCCTGTCACCATTTCTTCATATTCGGCCCGGCCAAAACACGGACCCGACAGATGGACAGTTCAGCCTCGCTCTACCGCAGTGCTCTGGTCTGGGATCAGGTATTTCCGGCGACGGAAGTCTGCGGAAGCTGGGACGCCCACTTTCAGGCGCTCGACGGAATGCGGCGCCGCGGATACCACGCGGTCTCGGTCACGGTGGCCTACGACCCGGAAGACACGCAGACGGCCCTGAACCGCCTGTCGGTTTGGCGGCGGTTCCTTTCCCGGAACGCCGAGAAATATGTTCTGCTCGATCAGGCAGAGGACGCTGAACGCGCATGGCGCGAGAGCAAACTTGCCGTGGGCTTTCATTTTCAGGGAACCACGCCGTTTGGACGCGATTTGGGCCTGGTGGAGATTTTCTATCAGCTTGGCGTCCGCTATGCCCTTCTGGCCTATAATCAGCGGAACCATGCCGGGGACGGCTGCCACGAACCGGTGCAATCGGGCCTCTCCCGTTTCGGGCGGGAATTGGTGGTGGAGATGCAGCGGGTCGGCATGCTGGTCGATTGTTCGCATACCGGCGACAGAACCGCACGGGAGGCGTTCGAGATGGCCGCCGCCCCGATCATCTACAGCCACGCGAACGCGGCCCGCGTCCATGCACACGAACGCAACATCACCGACGAGATGGCCCTCGCCTGCGCCGGAACCGGCGGCGTTGTCGGCGTGAACGGGATCGGCTGGTTCCTGGGACAGGGGCCGGACCTTGCCGCCCTGCTGTTCCGCCATGTCGACCATTGGGTTCAACTGCTGGGCCCTCACCATGTCGGGATCGGCCTGGATGCGGTGACCGACCCGGCCAATACCTTGGCGGCGGTCCGGCGCGACCCGGTAAAATGGCCGGCGGATCAGGGCTATCAGGCAGACAGTTTGCCCGCCTGCGGACCCGACAGTCTCGAGGCGCTGACCGGTCTGATGCAGCGGGCCGGGTACGGCGAGGAAGACTGCCGGGCAATCCTCGGCGAAAACTGGCACCGGCTTGCCCGCGAGGCCTGGAAGCCGACCAGGTTGATCCCCTGACCGGCCCTTAAGACCGGGAACCGCAAGGAACCGTCTGCCGCGCGACATTCGGTCCTGCAGGGAGAGCGGGCGTTGCGTTTGAAATTCACCGTCCCGGTCGGCATAGTCTGCGCCGGCATGAACCGGGAGAAATGGGGTCTGCAATGCGTGTGCTTGTTGTCGGGGGAGGATCGGCGGGGTGGATCACGGCGGCCTATCTGAATGCGTCGCTGAACACGCCGACCCAGCAGAACGCCCTGATCGGGCTTATCGAATCCGAAAAGATCGGCCGGATCGGCGTCGGCGAGGCGACCATCCCGACCATCAAACGCACATTGGCGCGCATCGGCATGCGGGAAGTCGACTTCATGAAGGCGACCGACGCGACCTTCAAACAGGCGATCCGGTTCGACGACTGGGTGGAACCGGGACACCATTACTATCATCCGTTCGACCGGCTGACGGCGCTGAATTTCGACTATCGCGGCTTGAAGTGGCTGGCGAGCAACCGGTCCGTCAAATACGCCAAGACCGTCACCCCGCAGACCGACTTCTGCGACGAAGGGCTGGGCCCGAAACATACGGGCTATCCGGACTATCAAGGCACCCTGGCCTATGCCTATCACCTGGACGCCGAGAAGTTCGGGGATGCGCTGCGAGACTTTTCGAAGGCGCGCGGGGTGCAACACATGATCGACGACGTGGTTGAGGTCGAACAGCACGAGAACGGCGACATCGCCGCGGTGAAAACGGAGTCCGGCAAACGGATCGAGGCCGATCTGTTCGTCGATTGCACCGGCTTCTTCCGCCTTCTGATCGGCAAGACGCTGGGCGTCGAATACCAAAGTTACGCCGACTGGCTGCTCTGCGACCGGGCCTGTGCCATGCAGATTCCCTACAGCGTCAAACCGGTGGACAATGTGCAGCCCTATACCAAATCCACCGCACTGGAAGCGGGATGGGTTTGGGATATCGGCCTACGGAACCGGCGCGGCACCGGCTATGTCTATTCCAGTCAATTCCTGTCGGAAGACGAGGCGGAAGCACGCCTGCGCGACTTCCAGGGGCCGCACACCAAGGACCTGAAAGCGCGGCACATCAAGTTCGCCACGGGTAGGATCAAGACGCCCTGGACCAAGAATGTGGTCGCGATCGGCCTGTCCGCCGGCTTCCTGGAGCCGCTCGAATCGACCGGCCTGTTCTTTGCCGAGGAAGGGGTCGACTACCTTGCCGAACTGTTCCCGCGGCTTGGCGATATGGAAAAGGCGCGGGAGATCTACAACCGCCGCATGAACGAGCGCTATGAAGAAGCGCTCGATTTCATCAATCTGCACTATGTACTGTCCAAACGCCGCGATACCCCGTTCTGGCGCGAGGCGACGTCGGACCACCGCACAACTCCCAGAATCAAGGAATATTTGTCCCGCTGGGAGCAAAAGCCGCCCAGCCGCCTCGACTTCGTCGATCAGGTGCAGCTCTTCTCCTCGCTGAACTACGAGTTCATTCTGTACGGGATGGACTGGACGCCGAAGAAGCTCGCCACACCGCCCCCGCAGGTCGGCGCGCCGGATCTTTCCAAGATCGATCAGACGCGCGCGACGATGCGCAAGGAACTGGTGCAGCACAACAAGCTGCTGAAGGAACTTGTCGGGTAGACGCGCCGGCGCCTACCTCTCCCGCGCGACCTCTTCCGTCGCCGGGACGTACAAGTTGCCCCCTTCTTCGCGATAGCGTTTGGCCATCTCGGCCATGCCCTCTTTCTGAGCATCCGCGCGGATGTCGTGCGAGATTCGCATCGAACAGAATTTGGGCCCGCACATGGAACAGAAATGGGCGACCTTGTGCGCTTCTTTCGGCAGGGTTTGGTCGTGGAAATCGCGGGCCGTCTCTGGGTCGAGCGCCAGATTGAACTGGTCTTCCCAACGGAACTCGAACCGGGCGCGTGAAAGGGCGTCATCGCGGGCCTGCGCCGCTGGATGTCCCTTCGCCAGGTCGGCCGCATGGGCGGCGATCTTGTAGGTGATCACCCCGGTCTTGACGTCGTCCCGGTCGGGCAGCCCAAGATGCTCTTTCGGCGTCACGTAGCACAGCATCGCCGTCCCGAACCAACCGATCATCGCCGCCCCGATACCCGACGTGATGTGGTCATATCCCGGCGCAATGTCGGTAGTCAGCGGACCCAGCGTGTAGAAAGGCGCCTCCCCGCAGGTCTCCAGCTGCTTGTCCATGTTCGCCTTGATCTTGTGCATCGGGACATGGCCCGGCCCTTCGATCATCACCTGGCAATCCTTGGCCCAGGCAATTTCGGTCAACTCGCCAAGCGTCTCCAACTCGGCGAACTGGGCCCGGTCGTTGGCGTCGGCGATAGACCCGGGGCGCAAGCCATCGCCCAAGGAAAAGGAAACATCGTAGGCACGGCAGATGTCGCAGATTTCCTCGAAATGTTCATAAAGGAAGCTCTCCCGGTGGTGATGCAGACACCATTTCGCCATGATCGACCCGCCCCGCGAGACGATCCCTGTCGTCCGGTCCACGGTAAGCGGAATGTAGTGAAGCCGCACGCCCGCATGGATCGTGAAATAGTCCACGCCTTGTTCGGCCTGCTCGATCAAGGTGTCGCGGAAAACCTCCCACGTCAGATCCTCGGCGATGCCGTTGACCTTCTCTAAGGCTTGATAGATCGGCACCGTTCCAATCGGGACCGGGGCGTTGCGGATGATCCATTCCCGAATATTATGAATGTTTCGGCCCGTCGAGAGATCCATGACGGTGTCGGCGCCCCAGCGGATCGCCCAGACCATCTTGTCGACTTCGTCCGCCATAGAGGACGTGACGGCGGAGTTGCCGATATTCGCGTTCACCTTCACCAAAAAGTTCCGGCCGATGATCATCGGTTCGGCTTCCGGATGATTGATGTTCGCCGGGATGATCGCGCGGCCGCGCGCCACCTCCTCGCGGACGAACTCGGGCGTAACGAAGTCCGGGATTGCCGCGCCGAAACCTTCGCCATCCCTTTCCAGATTTTCGCGCACCGCCTTGCGGCCCAAATTCTCCCGAATCGCGACGAACTCCATTTCCGGTGTGACGATCCCCGCCCGCGCGTAGGCAAGCTGTGTGACGGCCTTGCCGTCCATCGCGCGCCGGGGAGCATTCGCAACCGGAAAGGCGGGCGTCAGACGGTCCGCGCCGACAAACCCGTTGTCCGCCGGCTGTATGTCGCGCCCGGCATAGGCTTCGACATCGCCGCGGGCATCGATCCACGTCTCGCGCAGGCGCGGCAGGCCGGTGGAGATATCGGTCCGGATCGACGGATCGGTATAAGGTCCGGTGCTGTCGTAAACCGGCAACGGCGGTTCGCCGGCCGTCGGATGAACAGAGATCTCCCGCACCGGAACGCGAACGTCCGGATATAGATCGCCGGCAATGTATATTTTCTTGGACGCGGGCAACGCGCCTTCGGTTACTTTGGGGGTACTCATTTCCATAACAGCCTCCAAGCAGGTTTCTGTGCCCTGAGAGACTGGGGATGAAAGTGGGGGAGTTTCGCTGCAAATCGGCCTGTTCGGGCGCGACGGGCAATGACCCTTTCCTTCCCTCCGCCAGTACAAACTGGATCAGGTTCAAAGGGTCGCCGCGCCGTCGCATGGATGCGACATAGCGGCCTCTCAGCTTCTTGCCGAAGCTCCCCCGGACGGCGTAACGGTGCCCCAGCCGAATTCAGACTGTCAATAGCCGCGGGCGCATGCCGGCGTTATGATTGCGTGGCGCATCTGAGGGGCCGCGACATGGTGATCGATGACTTTTCCGACCTTGAGCTGAGATCCGCGTTGGGCACGCGCTGGTACGGCGTGTCGGATTCCGTCATGGGCGGTGTATCCGAGGCGACCGTCGTCCGGACGGTTCTGGAAGGCCGGCCCTGCCTGCGGCTGACCGGCGACGTGCGCCTGGAAAACAATGGCGGGTTCGTTCAGGCCGGACTGGACCTGACACCGACGGGCGGTGTTCTGGATGCCTCCGCCTTTGCGGGCATTCGGCTTTGGGTTCTGGGGAACGGCGAACGGTATAACCTGCATCTTCGTACCACCGCGACGATCAGGCCCTGGCAGTCCTATCGCGCCCACTTCCAAGCCGGCCCCGCGTGGCGGCAGGTCGACCTCCCTTTCGCGGGTTTTCTGCGGCACCGGCTGGAGACACCGCTGGACGTCTCTACGCTCCGGCGGGTCGGGATCGTCGCCATCGGTCGCGCTTTCACCGCGGATGTCGCCATTACCGATATGTCGCTTTACCGGTAGGAAGACCCGGGCCGGAAAGGAAACCGGGGCCCAAAGGGCCCCGGTCCGCGCACGGCTTGCGAAATCATGTTCTGTTTTTAAGGGTCTTTTGGACCGGATAGGGGCATTTCTTGTTATTCGGCCCCCAGCCGATCACTCAACGGCGCTCAACCCTGTTTCGTCTATGCCGTGGGCGATGTTCCTCGCTATGCCATCATGCTGACGATGGCGGGTTGATCGGGCGATTGGGTCCGGTTGGTGGAAGCGCGCATGCTGCGCAACCGCTGAAGCAAAAGCACGTTCGGCACCGGCCGCGCGAGCTCGTCGGAAATTCGTTGGGTCAAGGTCCGGCTGGTCACAACCCCGGACTGTTTCTCTTCTGCCTCCCGGCTCGCATTCTCAGAACGTTTCATCCTCTTGGCCCCTATTCGCCATGTTTTATCGTGCCTGGCGATTAAATGGGGACCCGGGCCCTGGCTGAAAGCAAATCCAGCCGAATTCGAAATAGGATTTTCCAATCAAAGTTGGAAAACCCGATCACGAAGAGGGCTATGGCTCCCGCAGCGGCGGCAGGTCTTAGAAAAGCTCCGGCCGCAAAACCTCGACGTCCGACAGCGAGACGATGCCGACCTGGCGGTCCAAGACGGCGCGCACCGCCCGCAGCACTTCCGGCACGCGCTCGGCGTCGATGACCACAAGCACCTGGACCATCCGGCCCGCGTCGGAGGAAAGCGAGTCCCGGCTCCAAGGACCACTGGCGCCGCGCCCGGCAAGCGCCGGCAACACGGTGTATCCGGGCACTTCAAGGTCGTCCAAAATGCCGAGCAGCCGGTTCATGAATGGCGCTTCGATGATGATCGACAGGCGCTTCTTGGGGAAGGTCGCGACGTTTTCCATATCGGGATCCTCGTATTCTGTGTCCGCGATGCTAAGACAGCCAACCGGCGAATGTAATATAGAGCGGGATGCCGATGGTCAGATTGAAGGGGAAAGTCACCGCCAACGACAGGGTCAGATAGATCGAAGGCCGCGCTTCGGGCAAGGCGAGACGCATGGCTGCCGGCACCGCGATGTAGGAGGCACTGGCCGCCAGCACGGTCAACAGGGCGATCCCGCCATGGTCCAAACCGATCAGCGCTCCGGCGACGCCGCCCAGCGCGCCGCCGATCGGCGGCATGTAGAGGCCGAAGCCCAGCAGCGCCGGCGTCAGGTTCTTGCGCGCCTGGCGCAATTCCCGCCCGGCCACCAGTCCCATATCCAAAAGGAACAGGCACAGCACGCCTTTGAACGGGTCGACGATGAAGGGGGCGACGTCGGTATAGCCACGGTCGCCGGTCAGCATGCCGATGATGAAGGCGCCGACCAGCAGGACGACGGACCCGTTCAGCACAACCTCGCGCCAGGGCGCCTGTCCGGCGGGCTGGCCGGCGGTTGCTCCGCGCTGCGCCAGGAAAAGCGCGGTCGCGATGGCCGGAACCTCCATCGCCGCGGCGGCGGCCACCATGATCCCCGGATAGGCGATCCCGGCCGCGTCGACGGCGGTCGTCGCAGCGATGAAGGTGACGATCGAGATGGACCCGTAATGGGCCGCGATCGCCGCCATGTCGACTTGCGGAAGTTTGGTCGTCAGCCTCAAGAAGGTGAAGGCGATGAAGGGGATGACGAAACTGAGCGCCACCGCCGCCCCGATCACCAGGGCAAGATCGAAGCCCAAGCCGTGTTCGCCCGCGGCGACGCCGCCTTTGAAACCGATCGCCAGCATAAGATAGAGGGACAGTCCCTTGGCGATCGCTTCCGGTATGGAAAGGTCCGACCGCAACAGGGCCGCGCCGACGCCCAACGCGAAAAACAACACCGGCGGTGAAATCAGGTTCTGCGCGGCAAGCGCCCAATCCATGTCTGCGGTCCTTGGCGTTCGTCGTTACCTGCTGCGTTTCCATCGGGCGCGGAAAGATCGAGACCATCCGGGCGCCAGCGGCTTTCAATCCCGCGCCGATCCCGCCCCGATCCCGCTCCAGGGAAACGGCGCGTGCTATCGCATTCCATGCGCGGAAAGGCAAGGCGGCCCGGCGAGAACACCCCTAGCCGGCGGCAGGCGGACCCAGCTCACTTTCCTCCCAATAGCCGATCAGAATGCCGGCCTTGGCCTCATTCGCCGACCCTCCCTGACGTTCGATTTCCGCCTCGGACTTTGTCGTCCTTTGCGCCGTGCGCATCGCCCAGGCAAAGAGCGCGCGCTCCAGCCGTGCGACCTCTTCCGCATGGGTCGGGTCGTCCCCAAGGTCGCGGTATTCGTCCGGGTCCGTCTCCAGGTCGTAAAGCATGGGGCGGAATCCATCGGCATGAATCAATTTCCAGCGGCCATCGAACACCATGGTCAGTTTCGCGGCCGAGACAGGCACATCGAGCAAGGTGCGGACGTTGCGCATGGCATAGTCGTACTCCGAGATCACGACGTTCCGGAGGTGCCCGGTTTCACCCCGGAGAAGCGGCAGGAGCGAGCGGCCTTCCAGGATATGCGGGGACGTTTCGCCGCCGAAGTAATCCAAAAATGTGGGAACCAGATCGATCGATTCCACCAGCGCATCGCTGACCGTACCCCGGGACTTGTCGGCTTGGGCGGAGGGGTCGTAGACGATCAGCGGAATCTTAACGCAAGCTTCGTGAAAAAGCTCCTTCTCCCCCAGCCAGTGGTCACCCAGATAATCTCCATGGTCCGACGTGAAGACCACCATGGTGGTTTCCATCAAGCCGCGCGCCTCCAGAAACTCTACCAATACCCCAATCTGGTCATCGATCTGTTTGACCAGACCCATGTAAGCCTGCAGGACGCGCTCTCGAACGCCAGGACGGGAAAACACCTGGGAGACACGCTCTTCCATAAAGGCCGCATAGACAGGATGCGGGTCCTCGCGTTCGGCATTGGACCGAACCAGCGGCAAGTGCGTCTCCGGCCCGTACAGCGCGTGATAGGGGGCCGGAACGATGTAAGGCCAGTGCGGCTTGATGTAACTGAGATGCAAGCACCAGGGCGTCTCCCCGGCCTGGTCGATGAATTCCATGGCGCGCCGCGTCATGTAGGGGGTCTCGCTATCCTCGTCGGCGGCACGGGCCGGCCGGTCGGCATTTTTCATGAACCAGCCGTTCAGGATCTCACCATCCTCGTCTTCGCCGCTGTTCGCCACCTCCTGCCAGGGGTTGTCGCTTTGCCAGCCCTTGTCCCGCAGGTAGGCGTCGTACTTCTCGTTCGGCGGATAGGGCCCACCCGTCGGGTGCAGACCGTCATCGCGCTCATAGGGTTCGAAACCGCACTCCGCCGCATGGACGCCGATTTCCGAGCTCGGATCGATCCCCAGCCGCTTCATCCCCTCGGTGTCGGCCTTCATGTGGGTCTTTCCGCACAGTACCGTCCGCACGCCCAGCGGGCGCAGATGATCGCCCAGCGTCATCTCGCCCACTTTCAGAGGCACGCCGTTCCAGGTCGATCCGTGGGAGGCGACATAACGGCCTGTATAGAAACTCATCCGCGAGGGCCCGCAGATTGTGGACTGAACATAGGCCCGGTCGAACCGCACCCCGCGCGCCGCCAGCCGGTCGAGATTTGGCGTTTGAAGATGCGGATGTCCGTAGCAGGAGAGATAGTCCCACCGGAGCTGGTCGCACATGATGAAAAGCACGTTCTTGGCGCGGGGCATCGCTGTTCCTCGTTCTACGGCGCGCCGTCAGTGTCTTCGTACACCCAACGCCCGGCAAGATCCGATTTCAGCGCGCTTGAAGTTCCGGCGCCTATCGCCAAAAGTCATTGGCCCTGGCCAACGACCCCGGCGGACCCTTTCCATGCTCGACCCTGTACGCCTGCGCAACGCCGTCCTTTTGTTGATCGATTTGCAACACGCGATCGACCATCCGGACTGGGGTGTACGGAACAATATGCAGGCGGAGGAGAACATCCAAACCCTGCTCGCCGCATGGCGCGAACGCGCATGGCCGGTCTGGCATGTCCGGCACGACTCCGTCGATCCGGCCTCTCCCTATCGGCCCGGCCAGCCCGGCCATGACTTCAAAGCCGACACAGGGCCGAACCCGGGCGAAACCGTCATCGCGAAACAAACGAACAGCGCCTTTATCGGCACCGGGCTGGAAGTAAAACTGCGGGAAGCAGGCCATACCACCCTGGTCGTCGTCGGTGTGATCACCAACAACTCCGTCGAAGCCACCGTGCGGATGGCCGGCAATCTCGGCTTCGAGACGGTCTTGGCGGCCGACGGCTGTTACACCTTCGGCCGCACCGACTGGAACGGTGTCTTCCGGGACGCCGAGGCGGTTCACGCCTTATCGCTGGCCAACATGGACGGCGAATACTGCACCGTCGGGACAACCGCCGAGATTCTGGCCGCCGTCCCGGAGACACGAGAGACCTAGACCGACCGCGTCAGTCCCCCATCGATACGGATGTTCTGTCCGGTCACATAGGCGGCCGCGTCCGATGCCAGATAGGAAATCAAAGCAGAGATTTCCCCTGCCTTGCCGTACCGGCCCATCGGGATCCGCGCTTTGCGGTCTTCTGTCTCCGGCAGACTGTCGATGAAGCCGGGCAGCACATTGTTCATGCGCACATTCTCCGCCGCATACTTGTCCGAGAAGAGTTTGGTGAAGGCCGCCAGCCCCGCCCGGAACACGCCGGAGGTTGGGAAGAGAGGGTCTGGCTCGAACGCCGCGAAAGTGGAAATGTTGACGATCGCGCCGCCGCCCTGGGCAGCCATGATCGGGGCGACCATCCGCGTGGGACGCACCGCGTTCAAAAGGTAAACCTCCATCCCGGCGTGCCAGTCCTCGTCGGAGATCTCCAGCACCGGTCCCTTCGGCCCGTGGCCGGCTGAATTGACCAGAACGTCGATCCGCCCCCAGCGCTCCATCGCCGCGTCGATCAGCCGTTGAAGATCGTCGTTCGAGCGGTTCGAACCGGTGACGCCGATACCGTCCAACTCCGCCGCCAGCGTCTCGCCCTTCCCTGATGAAGAAAGGATCGCCACAGCGAACCCGTCCGCCGCCAAACGCCGGGCCGCGTCCGCGCCCATGCCGCTGCCACCCGCCGTAATCACCGCTACTTTTTGATCGCTCATCGTCTTTTCCTGTCTTTTTGGGTCCTGTTGACGGGAATATGCGGTTGCCCATGACACTTGACCAATCATGTCTCATCGCAGAAGACAGTAGGAATTCTACTGTCTCTTGAGGTCGGGGAATGCGCGCACGGAATCTGAATGGGTTGCGGATGTTCGACGCGGCGGCGCGGCACGGCAATTTCCGGCTGGCGGCGGAAGAACTGAACCTGACCCAGGGCGCAGTGGCGCAGCAGGTTCGGCGGTTGGAGGCGGAGCTGGAGACGAAACTGTTCTACCGGCATGCGCGCGGGCTGCGTCTAACCGATCCCGGGCACGAATATCACACGGCCATCCGCGAGGCGCTGGCCATCATCGATGATGCGACCAAGCGGGCCCGCAGCGAACGACGCCCCATCGTGATCAGCACGCCGCCGTCCTTTGCGTCGAAGTGGCTGGTCCCCCGCCTATTCAGATTCACGGCGCAGAACCCGGGCGCCGATGTGCGCACCATCGCCAGCGAAGTATTGGCGGACTTCAAGACCGACGGCGTCGACATTGCGATCCGGCTTGGCAAGCCGCCTTTCGATGCAGCGCTTGCCTACGAGCCGTTGGCCGATCTCAACCTGTGCGCGGTCTGCAGTCCGTCCTACCGCGCGTCGGACCGGGAGATTGACGCCCTCGAAGACTTTAGCGGCTATCGGCTGATTCAGGACGGACACCATCACTGGGACGATCTTTTCGAAAAGGCCGGCATCGGCAAGCCGGACAAGCCGCTGCAGTTCAATCAAACGGCGCTCGCAATCGATGCCGCGGTCCATGGTCAAGGCATTGCGCTGACGCCGGAATTGCTGGTCCGGGACGAGGTTGCGCATGGAACGCTTACCGTGATCTGGCGGGACGGTAGAGCCTTGCCGGAAGGGTATTTTATCCTCTCACCCGCGGAGGGCGCGCGCCATGGAGACGCGGAGGCCTTGATCGCCTGGCTGCTGGAAGAAGCGCGCGGGGCGGTGTGATCTCCCCGTCGATTGCCGGCGCCAGCCTGAGATCAGCCTCGGATATTGTACCCGTTATCGACATAGACTGTGTTGCCGGTCATGCCCTCCGCGGCATCGGAGGCGAGGAAGGCGGCCAGATTGCCGATCTGCTCGATGGTCACGATCGCCTGGCGCGGAGCCCGGCGCGCGGCCTGTTCCATAAGCTCGTCGAACCGGTCGATGCCGGACGCCGCGCGGGTCTCCACCGGCCCGGGCGAAACGGTGTAAACCCGGATGCCCTTCGGTCCCAGTTCGGTCGCCATGTATCGGACACCGGCTTCCAGTGCCGCTTTGACAGGCCCCATGAGGTTGTAATTGTCGACGGCTTTCTCGGCGCCGTAATAGCTCATGGTCATCAAGGCCCCGCCATCCGTCATCAGCGGTTCCGCATGCCGCGCCATTCGGATGAAGGAATGGCAGGAGACGTTCATCGCCATCTGAAAGCCGTCGAGCGAACAATCCGTCAGGCGGCCGTGCAGATCCTCGCGCGGGGCGAAGGCGACGGAGTGCAACAGGAAATCAAGCCGCCCCCACTCCTCGCCGATCCGGTCGAACAGATCCTGAACCTGGCCGCGTTCCCGGACGTCGCAAGGCAGGAAGAGGGAAGCCTCCAACGCCTCCGCCAAAGGTTCGACATAGGGCCGTGCCTTGTCGTTCAGATAGGTAATGGCAAGGTCCGCGCCCGCCGAGCGGAACGCCTGCGCGCATCCGAAAGCAATGGACTGGTCGTTGGCGATACCAACCACCAATCCCTTTTTTCCCTGCAGCGAAACAAGGTTCGGCATCTCTAACCCCCGTGCGGCCATAACTCTCTGAAGGTCATGCTGCGGCGCACAAAAAGCAAGCCGGGCGCGGCTATCTGTCATCAAGGTTTCATAAGGGCCGCCGGATTCGCTATCGGATGCGACCCGGACTGGAGACACCGCATGGAAAGGGACGCTGTATGGGTCCCTCTCCATGCCTTTCCGCGCCGTCCGTCATTCGGAGAGCGCGTCCTGCCGGGCTCTGTACTCGTCCACCGGCAGGCCCGCGATCCCCCAGTTCTTGAGGGACACTTCGTCGATCACGACGAAGGTCGCCGACGGCGGTTTGTTCAGAACCTCTTCCAGAAGGTCGGTAACGCCTTTGATCAAACGCGCTTTCTCGTCATCGCTGACATGCTCGTCGGTAACCTGAATATTCACATAAGGCATGGTCTTCTCCTTATCCTCTGCGGTCGGAAATCTGAAAAATCTTCGCCATGATCCGCCATTCCCCGCCGGTCCGGACCAAGGTTAGAAAGTCGGTAAAATCCTTGTTCCCGATGGAACAGCGCACGCGGGCAAGCGCGGTGTTCTCGCCTGCCAGTTCAATGGAATCGATATGGTCGGCGCGGGTCTCTCCGCGGGCGTGCGGCGCTTCCCGCGCCGCGATGACCGGCAGATATTCCCCCATGGTGCGGTAGAGCAGCGGGTCTTCGTCCGCCGTCGCGTAAATCGCCTTGGGATGAAACACCGCCTCGATCCTATCCGGATCGCTGTAATGCAGGGCGTCGAAGTAGTTTTCGAGGACATCGGTAACCTCGGATAGCGCCGCCCTCATGCTGCCAGGCCTTCCGCGACCAGGGCCTGCCGTACCGCGGGCCGTTGGGCGATGCGCGCGGTGAAGGCCTGAAGGGACGGCCAATCGTCCAGCGGCGCGTCGACAAAGCTCGACCAATTCAAAATCACGAAGGCGTAGGCATCCGCGACGGTGAAACGATTGCCGCTGAGATACGGCTTTCCGCCCGCCAGCAACCCTTCGAGGTGATCGAGTTTGGGCCGCATCCGGGCACGTGCCGCATCGCTTTCTTCCACGGTGAGAGGCTCGCCCGAAAAGAACGGGCTGTAGGCTTTGTGCAGTTCGGACGACAGGAAACTCAGCAGGGACTGAACCCGCACCCGCTCCAGGCTGCCCGATGGCGGGATCATATCGAGCTCCGGAAAGCGGTCGCCGAGATATTGCAGGATGGCCGGGTTCTCGGTGATGACCTCGCCGCCTTCCAGGCGCAAGGCCGGCACGTAACCGAGAGGGTTGATGTCGGCGTAGTTGGCGCCCGTCTCCGTCATCGCGCTCTCCGTGTCGACCTTCTCGGCACTGAAGTCGGCGTTCGCTTCAGTCAGAATGATGTGCGACGCAAGCGAACAGGCGCCGGGCTTGTAGTAGAGTTTCATCTCTTGGATCTCCGTATGGTTCGGGTAACCGGCAAGAGATGCGGTCGGCGATATCGATTGACAACTAGGTTTCTACTAGATACCTCTAGAATTGGATTACCGCGAAGTAACTAGGTTACATGTCCATGGCCTTGAAGATGCGCCGCAATAGAAGCCCCAAACCGCCGGAGCCGTGCATGCTGACGGAATGTATGGCGGTGATCGCGGGCGCCTGGGCGCCGAACGTCATCTGGAGCCTGCGGGCCGGGCCGCGGCGGTTTAACGAACTGCGCGCGGATATTCCACCGGTCTCCGCGAAAGTCCTTTCCGCCCGCCTGTCGGAGCTTCAGGAACGCGGCGTCCTGGACCGTCATGTCAGACCGACATCGCCGCCGTCTGTGGAGTATGAACTGACCCCGCTCGGCGCGGAGTTGATCCCGGCCCTGGAAGCGATCGTCACTGTCGGCCACAAGCTGAAAACCATTCAGGGGCAGACAGACGCAGCCTAGGCGAAAGGGCGGCACACGCTCTGCACCGCCCTTTCTTAATCCGCCGACACCCGATCTCAGCCTAGCTGTATTGATCCGCCGAGAGATGCGAGGATGCCTGCAGCCGGACTATCTCCACCGGCGCGCTCAGCCATTTCTGATACTGGTGAAAAACGGCCTGCGTATAGCCGGCGGCATAGTGCCGTTCCAACGCGTCTTCATCGTCGAACGCCTCGTAAAGGTGCACGACCGACGGATCCTCCCGGTTCCGGAAGGCGGAAAACAGATGGCAGCCGGGTTCTGCCAATGTCGGCGGGATAAGATCATGCAAAGCACCGAGCACATCTTCGATATGCTGGGGCTTGGGCCGGATGGTGGCGAATAGGAACAGGCGGTCTTGCCGGGCGCGGCTCATGCGGCCGCCCCGGAATAGATCGGCCGCAGCCCCTCGATCAACGCCGATTGGATCGGCAGTGTGGCATCGTTACAGGCGGCCACGCCCATATCCGCCCCGACCTGGGTTCGGATCGGCCGTGGCCCCGTCATCTCGACCAGCTCTGCAATACGGTCCGCGACATTCTGAGCATCGTTGATCGGGTTGCCGGCTTCGAACTCGGTCTCGAACATCCCGAGCAGCCGGTCCCGCCCTTGCGCCTTGTCGCCATAAGACGCATCGGTGGCGGCGTCCTTCGGAGCGGGGGCTGTCTTGACCAGATCCGTTCCGTGACCGCTGGGCTCGATCAGCACGGATTCCACGCCTGTTCCCTCCAATTCGAAATGCAGCGATTCCGCATAGGCTTCCAACGCCCATTTGGTGGCGCAATAAGCGCCGAAATAGGGGATGGAAAGACGCCCGGCGGCCGAACTGAGATGCACCAGCAAGCCGCTCCCCTGCTGCCGCATCGAGGGCAACACCGCCCGTGTTGTGCGGGCAATCCCGAACATGTTCACGTCGAAGAAGGATTGCAATTGGTCGACGGTAAAGGCCTCGGTGACACCGACCGGCATGACGCCGGCATTGTTGATCAGAACGTCGATGGGTCCGTCGGCCAAGGCCCGGTCGACCGCGCGGCCGACCGAGGCTTCGTCCGTTACATCCATCTCCACGACAGAGATATCGGTTCCGGTGTCGCGCGCACAGGCCTCAAGCATAGCCGCGCTTTCTTGGTTGCGCGTTTCGGGCGCGCGCATGGCCGCCAGTACCTTATGACCCTGGGCGGCCAAGGTCCGGACGGTCAAAATGCCGATGCCCCGGCTGGCGCCGGTCACGAGGATGGTTTTTTTGTCAGTCATGATCGTGGGGTTCCAATCTAAGAGTTGACTTCAGAAACAGGTCCAGGGGGGCAGGGCTGTTGTCCGCTTTCATGCGGGTCAGCGCGCCGCTCCACGAGTTGATCAGGAACTCCGCGGCTTCCAGCGGCGTCAGATGCGCCAATCCGATCTCCGCGAGGTCGGCTTCTTCCAAACACTCCGAGATTGCCGCCGACAGGGCCTGCCATTGCTGGGTAAGGGCCGTTTGAAATGCGGTATGCGTCGCGCCCAATTCGGTCGACAGGTTGCACATCAAACAACCGTCCTTGAACTGGCGTTCGAAGAAAGCCTTTCGGGCCGTCAGGAAGAATGCGGCGAGCCGCACCAACGGCGGTTGGGACAGATCGCCCAGCGTCTCATGCGCCAGTGCCATCTGTTCCTGATGGTAGGCGTCTGCGACGGCGAGACCGAAATCCTCCTTATTTGCGAAGTAGTGATAGAACGATCCTTTAGGTACACCGCTGTGCTGCAGAATCTCGGTAATGCCGATCGTGTCGAAGCTGTGCCGGCGCATCAGGGACATCCCGACATCAACCAGTTTCGATCGGGCCGCATCATATGCGTCTTGGTTTCGTGTTCTTGCCATAAATAATTAATAGACCGGTCTATTATTTTAATCAACCCGAAAATGGTCAGGGAGGAAACATGGAACGATTACCGACGTATCCGTCCGGCGCGTATCAGGTCACAGGCTCGGAGGAGGCATAGAGTCCAAGGCCCTGCAACGTCGTCCGCGCCGTCAGCCACAGGCGTTCCTCATCGGGCATCACCTTGCACATCACGTTCAATCCGATGATCAGATTCTGCATGGCAAGCGCCAATCCGGCCGTATCCGCACCGGCCGGCAGCTCCTTCTGCGCGACGGCACGCTCCAGCAGCCCTTCCACGGCCTCGATCCGGCACAGCAACAACCCGGCCAGCGCCCGGCCCACAGGATGCTGAACGCCGCCCAGTTCGGTAACCGTATTGATGAAGACGCAGCCCCGCGCTTCGGGGTCGGATGCCCGGACGCGGCAGATCTCTCTAAAGGTCCGCGTGAGCAAGGGCAGGATCGGGGTATCCGCCGGCACGTCCAGAAAGGCCTTGTCCGGCGACAGGGTGGCGTAAAGATCCAGCGTCTCTTCGAACAGCGCCTCCCGGCTGCCGAACGCGTTGTAGAAACTGGACCGCGTGATGCCCAGCTGCTCCGACAAAGACTTCACCGAACTGGCCTCGAACCCGTCGCGCCAAAAGGCGTCGAGCGCGGTCTCTACGGCGGCGTCACGGTCGAATTGAGAGGGTCTTCCCATTATTGTTACCGCGTTTTGTACATGTGTGACTAAAAAACGATTGCTTTATTTTGTTCACATATGCACAAAATAGCGCCAGGAACAAGCATGAGGGTTCGCCCCATGCCTGAAGAGTCCGTAACCGACCGTATCAAAATGGGAGACCGACAATGACTGCATTCTTCTTGGCGCGCGCAGAAATAAAGGATCCGGCCAAATTCCAAGAATATGGACAAAAGGCTGGGCCGACGATCAAGCAATATGGGGGCGAAGTTCTGGCGCGCGGAAAACTCGCCGAATTGCTGACCGGAGGGTCCGCCTCCTCCGTCGCCGCCGTCGCCAAGTTCCCCGACGCCGAGGCGGCCGCCGCCTGGTACCGGTCAGCCGACTACCAGGCCCTGATCCCGCTGCGTGACGAGGCCGCGGACATGACGATCGCGGTCTACGAAGACCCCGCCGCCTGAACCGCCCCACCCTATCGAAAAGGATTCAATCGATGAAGACGACCCGTTTTCTGGGTGCACTCCTGGCGCCCGTCCTGCTGACCGCGGCCCCGGGCGCTCATGCCGAAGAAGCCGCCCCCGGCCCCAAACTGCCACCGCCCGCGATTGCCGAAACACTGACATTGGAAACGGCCGCCGTCGCCGTCCTGGACAGCAAGATGGCCTATCTCCACCAAGGTGACGGGGAGGTCGTGCTCTTCGTGCACGGCAACCCGACATCCTCGTATTTGTGGCGCAACATCATGCCCTACATCCCGGAAAACAAACGCGCCGTCGCCGTCGATCTGATCGGCATGGGACGGTCGGGGAAACCGGACATCGACTATACATTCGCCGATCACTACCGCTACTTCGAAGCCTTCGTCGACACCCTTGGGGCGGAAACGATCACCCTGGTCGGCCACGATTGGGGAGCCGCCTTGAGTTGGGAATATGCCCGCCGGAATCCCGCCCGGGTCGCCCGGCTGGCTTTCATGGAAGGCGTCCTGCCGCCGACCTTCCCGATGGCTGGTTTTGAAGCGATGGGCCCGGATTTCGGACCCTTGTTCCAGGGATTGAAGGACCCGGTTCAAGGGCATGAGATGGTGATCAAGAACAACATGTTCGTGGAGCAGCTGCTGCCCAATCTGATCAACCGACCGCTGGGTGACGAAGCCATGACCGCCTACCGGGCGCCCTATCTGGAGGAAGCCCATCGCAAGCCCATTCTGCAATGGCCGCGCGAACTGCCGATTGCCGGCGAACCGGCGGCCACCCAAGCGGCGCTGGAGGGGATCGCCGGTTTCATGCGTGAAACAGAGATGCCCGTCCTGCTGCTCTACGCCGATCCCGGTGCCATCGTGCCACCCCAGGCCGTACCGTGGTATCTGGCGGCGATCAAGAATCTGGAAACCAATTACATTGGCCAAGGATTTCATTACATCCAGGAAGATCAGCCCGACGCTATTGGTCGTGAATTGGCGGATTGGCTCCGCCGGACGGATACAAAGACGGGGTTCTAGCCGCTCTATGGTCGAGTGAGGGAGGGCCGGTCCGGAGCGCGCCAACGCTTCGGGCCGGGTTTCCTATCCAACTGTGCGCCGGCCCCTAGCAGCAAACCGGGATCATCCGCATGCGGGCTTCGGCATCCTCCGCCGGTCCACCGGGTGTCCGATTGGGCGCGCCGCCCGCAAACGTCTCTTCGCCGGGTCCGGCACGACGGCGTGCATCGGCACCCTTACGTCGACGCTCTATGATCTCCGCCAGAATGGAAATCGCAATCTCGTGCGGGCCGACCGCCCCAATGTCCTTGCCCGCCGGCGCCTTGATCCGATCGAGCGCCGCATCCGAGATACCTTTGTCCGCCAGCTTTCCCCGAAGGTAGGCCGCCTTCTTCCGGCTGGCGACCAGTGCGACGAAGCCGGCATTGCTGACGGCGGCCTCCTCCAGCAGGCGCAGGTCCCCTTTTCCCTGGGCGGCGACGACTATGATGTCATTCTCCGTTAGAGCCGCTTGGTCGAAGACTACCCTATCCAGGATCCCGACCCGCTCCGACCGCGCGGGGTTTTCCGCCGGCACCATCACCTGGAAATCCATCAGGGCCCCGTGCTGCGCGACGGCTTCGGCGACCAGCCCAGTTCCCAGAACGATAAGGCGCGGGGCAGGCAGGAACGCCTCAATCAGAAGATCGACCGTCCCGCCCGAGGGGCAGCCGCTTTTGAACACCGCCACTCCGTCCGCATCGGTCAGGTTCACAACCTTTTCCGAGGGCTTCACGCGAATGAGTTTCGGCTCCCGGCTCTCCAATACCTCCTTGGCGGCCGTCTTCAAGGCGGATTGCACACAGGCGCCCCCTAGGTGTCCGTGGATTTCCCCGTCAGCGGTAATAGCTGCCTTGGCCCCGGCCTTGGCAGAGGTGACATCGGCGGTGCGCACGACGGTCGCGACGCAGAACGGTTTTCCGTTTGCGCTGAGCGTGTTGATCGTTTCCAGGATCGATGACAGGGACATGGTCTTTCTCTTTCCTTCCCGCACGGCATCAAAGCCGGGCGAACCCATCCTCCAGCTTGGCCAGGGAGTCGATGGTGTTGGCAGGCAGCAGCGCGTCAAGGTGGGGACGCGCCGCCGCCATGCCAGCCGCGACCGGCGCATAATCGCGCCAGCCGGCCAACGGGTTGAGCCAGATGATCTTCGCCGCCCGCTTCGATAGGCGCTTCAAGGCGCGGGCGATCGCCTCCGGCCCACCGGTGCAATAGCCGTCTGACAGGATGATCACGACGGTCCGTCCATTGACCGCATGCGCGGCATAGGACGCGTTGAATTGTTCCAGGCTGGCGCCGATATCCGTCCCGCCGCCGAACCCGTCCGCCATCAGCGACAGACGGCCCGCCGCCCGCAGCGTGTCGTGATCGCGCAGGGCCGGTGTGATCCGCACCAGCCGCGTATGAAAGATATAGGCGTCACCGTGTAAATCCTGGGAAACCAGGCCTTTCAGGAAAGACAGGAAGACACGGGCGTAAGGCGTCATGGACCCGCTGACATCGCATAGGGCGACCAGACGATAGGGGCGGTCGCGGCGCTTGCGGCGATGCAGGTCGAACGGCTCGCCGCCGCTCGCCAGGCTGTGCCGCAAGGTGGATCGCAGGTCGATCTTCGCACCCCGCCGGCGCAGGCGGTAGCGCCGGCTGCGGCGATCACGCAACCGGCGGGCCAGCGCTTCGGCTGCCTGTTCCGCCTGGCGCAGGGTCTCCTCATCGGTCAGCTCGCGAAGATCGCGGCGGGTCAAGATCTCCTGCCGGGTGGCGATCAGCCGGCCGTCGCCGCCGTCGACCTCTTCTTCGCCGTCCTCCGCGTCGCCCTCTGCCGCCGCCGCGCTGTCCGTGTCGTCGGGCAGTTGATGACCGTGCAGATGTTGTTGCCAGACCATCGGTCTGGGGCTGTGAATGCGGGTGTTTTTGGTCTTGGTCTCACCGCGCCGCTGACGGCCCGCATTGAACCAGAAGGCGTCGAACAGATCGTCGAACGCGTCCCAATCCTGCTGCCCGCCGCTGCATAGAACTTTCTCGGCGCGCCGCACCTGGTCCGGATCCAAAGGGTCTATATGGCCTAGCACCTCGAGCGATTCCCGCAACTCCCGCGGACCGGTATGCAGCCCATTCATCCGCAGGTGCGCCATGAAGTCGGCCATGCGGTCGGCGATCCCCTGCGACCGGGTCGGAAACCGCGTGGCCTGCATCAGGCGGCCTTTCCGGCGATGCGCTGCAGGATCTCCGTCGACATGGCGTCCTTGTCCCGCGCCGTCTTCAGCAGGCAGACCATGCTGGCCCGCAACAGCGCGGGATCTTCGGTCAGGTCGGAAACCCCCATGCCGGCAATCGCACTGGCCCAATCCAGCATTTCCGCAATACCGGGTTTCTTTTCCAGATCCTCGCGCCGGATCGCCTGCACGACATGAACGATCTGCTCGGCGAGACGCGGTTCCAGATCCGGCCCACGATGATCCAGGATCGCCAACTCCGCGGCACGGCTGGGGTAATCCACATAGGTGTAGAGACAGCGGCGGCGCAACGCATCGGACAAATCCCGCGTCCCGTTGGAGGTAAGGATCACCACCGGGCGCGCGGTTGCCGCAATGGTGCCCAGTTCGGGGACGGAGATCTGGAACTCTGCCAGCACTTCCAGCAGGTAGGCTTCGAACTCCTCGTCCGCGCGATCGATTTCATCGATCAGCAGAACGGGCGGTTCCGACTGGGTGATGGCCTCCAGCAAGGGCCGCTTTAACAGATAGTCCTCGGAGAACAGCCGCTTCTCAGCGCCCTCTCCACCTTCGCTCGCCTTGATGGCCAGCAATTGGCGCTGATAGTTCCACTCGTAAATCGCGCTCGCCGCGTCCAGGCCCTCATAGCACTGCAACCGGATCAGGCGCGCCGCCTGCATTTCGGCCAAAGCCTTGGCGATTTCCGTCTTTCCGACGCCCGCCGGCCCTTCCAGCAACAACGGCTTGCCGAGCTGCAGAGCGAGATGCAACGCCATCGCGAGATCGTCGTCCGCGACGTAGCCCGTCCCCGCCAAGCGGTCCTTGATATCCATAAAACCCATCGGCACCGGTTTCCAAAAAACAGACGCCGCCCGGCACGGGGCGGGGCGGCGTCGCTTCGGTTAGCTGTCGTGCAGCCCCAACTGGTTGGCGGTCTTCCAGACCCGCCAGTGATCGTGCGGCATGTGGCTCTGCGTCAGGCCGAAGGCCCGGAACGCATCGTGCACCGCGTTGGAGAAGCAGGGCACGCCGCCGACATTCGGGCTTTCGCCCACGCCCTTGGCGCCGATCGGGTGATGCGGGCTGGGCGTCGTCGTCCAGTCCGTCTCGTAATTCGGCGTTTCCCAGGCCGTCGGCAGGAAGAAGTCCATCAACGTGCCGGTTTTCACATTCCCCTGCTCATCATAGGCGATTTCCTGCCCCATCGCGATGGCCAAGGCCTCGGTCAGGCCGCCATGGATCTGGCCTTCGATGATCATCGGGTTGATCCGGGTGCCGCAATCGTCCAGCGCGTAGAATTTCCTGATATCGGTGACGCCGGTATCGACGTCGATATCCAACACGCAGACATACGCCCCGAACGGATAGGTCATGTTCGGCGGATCGTAGTAGCTGACCGCTTCCAGACCCGGTTCGATCCCCGGGATCGCCTGGTTGTAGGCCGCAAACGCGATTTCCTTCATGGTCTTGAACCGCTCCGGTGCGCCCTTCACCACGAACCGGTCGATGTCGAATTCGACATCGTCGTCATGGACCTCCAGCAGGTAGGCCGCGATCATCTGGGCCTTGGCCCGGATCTTCCGCCCGGCCATCGCGGTCGCCGCCCCGGCCACCGGCGTGGAACGCGACCCGTAAGTGCCGAGCCCGTACGGCGCGGTGTCGGTATCGCCTTCCTCGATGGTGATATCGTCGGCCGAGATGCCGATCTCGCTGGCCAGGATCTGCGCGAAGGTCGTGGCATGGCCCTGACCCTGGCTGATCGTGCCCAGCCGCGCGATGGCGGATCCGGTCGGATGGATGCGGATCTCGCAACTGTCGAACATGCCCAAGCCCAGGATATCGCAGTTCTTGACCGGTCCGGCCCCGACGATTTCCGTGAAATGGGTCAGCCCGATCCCCATAAGCTTGCGGGTTTCGCCCCGCTTGAAAGCCTCCAGCCGTTCCGCCTGTTCCTTGCGCAGACCGTCATAATCGACGGCGGCCAGCGCCTTGTCCCAGGCGGTGTGGTAATCGCCGGAATCGTATTCCCAACCCAGCGCCGACTGATACGGGAACTGATCCTTCTTGATGAAGTTGATGCGCCGCAGTTCCGCGGCGTCCATGCCGAGCTTCATGGCGAGAATTTCGATCATCCGCTCGATGAAGTAAGCCGCTTCGGTGACCCGGAAGGAACAGCGGTAGGCAACCCCGCCCGGGGCCTTGTTGGTATAGACACCGTCGACCGCCAGATAGGCTGTCGGGATGTCGTACGAACCCGTACAGATATTCATAAAGCCGGCCGGGAATTTGGTCGGATCCGCGCAGGCGTCGAACCCGCCATGGTCGGCGGTGGTGTGACACCACAGGCCGGTGATCTTACCCTCCTTGGTGGCGGCGATCTTGCCCTGCATCCAATAATCCCGGGCGAAGGCGGTGGACATCAGATTGTCCATCCGGTCTTCAATCCATTTCACCGGTTTGCCCGTGACGATGGAAGCCACGATGGAACAGACATAGCCCGGATAGACGCCGACCTTGTTGCCGAAGCCGCCGCCGATATCCGGTGAGATCACCCGGATATTGTGCTCGGCGATGCCGGAGATGAGGGAGGCGACGGTGCGGACCGCGTGCGGCGCCTGGAAGGTGCCGTGCAGAGTCAACTTGCCGGTCACCTTGTCCATGTCGGCGACGGCGCCGCAGGTTTCCAGCGGGCAGGGGTGAGTGCGGTGGTAGTAGACCATCTCTTCGGCCACAACGTCGGCTTCGGCCAAAACGGCTTCGGTGGCCGCCTGGTCGCCCTGTTCCCAGGTGAAGATGTGATTATGGTGTTTGCGCGGGCCGTGGGCGCCTTCGGTGGTGCCTTCCAGATCCTCGCGCAGCACCGGCGCGCCCTCTTCCAGCGCCTTGAACGGATCGACGACGACCGGAAGCTCTTCGTATTCGACCTCCACCAGTTCCACCGCGTCGGCGGCGATATAACGGTCCTCGGCGACCACGAAGGCGACTTCCTGCGCCTGGAACAGCACCTTGCCGTCGGCCAGCACCATCTGCTTGTCGCCGGCGAGCGTCGGCATCCAGTGCAGGCCCAGCGGGGCCAGGTCTTCCGCGGTCAGCACGGCGACCACGCCGGGCAGCGCCAGCGCTTCTTCCTTGTTGATGCTGACCACTTTGGCGTGGGCATAGGGGGAGCGGACGAAATCGCCGAACAGCATGCCATCCAGTTTCAGATCGTCGACATAGTTGCCTTTGCCTTGGGTGAAGCGGGCGTCTTCGACACGTTTACGAGAGGTGCCCAGGCCCTTCAGCGCCTTTGCGCGGTCTTCGGGTTTTTCCAGCGTATCGGTCATTATTCCGCGGCCTCCTTCTGGGCGTTCAGCGCGGTGGCGGACGCCATGATCGCCTTGACGATGTTCTGATAGCCGGTGCAGCGGCAGAGGTTGCCGGCCATGCCGAAGCGGACCTCTTCCTCGGTCGGGGTCGGGTTTTCCTGCAGCAGCCGGTGGGCGCGGGTCACCATGCCCGGCGTGCAGTAGCCGCACTGCAGGCCGTGATGCTCGCGGAACATATCCTGGATCAGACCGAGCGATCCATCCGGATTGGCCAGCCCTTCGACCGTGGTGATGTCAGTGCCGTTCGCCTGACCGACGAACATGGTGCAGGCTTTCACGGATTTGCCGTCGATATCGACGGTGCAGGCGCCGCAGTGGCTGGTTTCGCAGCCGATATGCGGCCCGGTGATGTTGAGATCCTCGCGCAGGAAATGGATCAGAAGCTGGCGCGGTTCGGCCAGCGCTTCGACCTCTTTCCCGTTGATCGTCATTTTGACGTGCAGTTTGGACATGCGTTCTTCTCCCTAGGCCGCGCGTTCTTGGGCGCGTGCAATGGCCCGGCGCAGGATGATGCCGGCCACATGTTTCTTGAATTCGACCGGACCGCGGTTGTCTTCTGCCGGATTGATGGCGTCGAGCGCGGCGGCGACCGCCTCATCGACATCGCCTGCCGCCAGCGCGGCGCCGGCTTCTTCGGACCAGATCGGCGTGTCCGCCAGGTTGGTCATGGCGATCGAGGCCGATCCGCCACCGATCAGCACGGCGGACGCGGCGGTGGCGTAATCGCCGATCTTCCGTTTCTGCTTTTCATAGGCGTAGCCCGATCCCGCAGCCGGTTTCGGGAAGCTGATCTGGGTCAGGATCTCGTCGTCCTCGCGGGCGGTGAAGTAGGCTGCTTCGTAGTAGTCGCGCGCGGCGACCTGTCGGGTGCCCGCCGGACCGACCAGGGTGAAGGTCGCCCCGAGGCACTGCATCAGACCCGGCATGTCGTTGCCCGGATCGCCGTTGGCGACGTTGCCGCCGACGGTTCCGACATAGCGGACCTGCGGGTCGGCGATCTGCAGCGCGGCTTCGTGGATGATCGGCGCAGCGCTCTGCAGGTCCTCGCTGTCGATCAGCCTGTGCTGGGTCACCATGGCGCCGAGCGTGACGGTATCGCCCTCGACGCGGATAGCCTGTAGTTCTTCGATATCCTGCAAGTCGATCAGATGTTCGGGTACCGCCATCCGCAACTTCATCATGGGGATCAAGCTGTGGCCGCCTGCCAGAACGCGCGCGTCGTCGCCATGTTCGGACAGAAGCGCGGTCGCCGAGGCGACGGAAGCGGGACGGTGATATTCGAATGTGCCGGTGATCAAGGCGTCGTTCCTCCCGTGGTTAACGTTGTGCTCTCTTGGTCGGAGCGAATTTCCGATAGGGGAGTAAGTGCATGCCGGCTTGCGAGGAAGCGGGCCGCGCACGAAGCGCCGAATGGATGAACGAACGGCCGGTATGCTGCACGAACCGTAGGCCTCGGCGAAATCCTGTTCTGCCTCGAAGCGCGACCCCGGAATTCGGCCCTGAAACCGCCGGTTTGGGCCCTCTCCGCATTTCGTGCGGCAATGCCGCGGTTCATGCATCCCATCCGTGATTGGCTGATTCGAAGGACTGTCTCTTGGCCGCTCTTGCTATAGCCGCGGCAAATCAATCGCCGACATGGGAGGAAATGACCAATGAAGTTGGATGGCGACCGCGAGATCTCGGCAACCCGGGAACTGGTCTATGAAGCGCTCAACGATCCTGACGTCCTGAAGGACTGCATCCCCGGCTGCGAGAGTATCGAACGCACGTCCGATACGGGCTTTTCCGCCAAGGTGGCGCTCAAGGTCGGCCCGGTGAAAGCCAAATTCACCGGGGATGTCAGCCTGGAGAACCTCAACCCGCCGGCCTCCTACTCGCTGGTTGGGAAGGGCAAGGGCGGCGCCGCCGGATTCGCTTCCGGCCGCGCGGACGTCACCCTCACCGAACAGGAGACCGGCACGTTGCTGAGCTATACCGTCGATGTCGAGGTCGGCGGCAAGATCGCCCAGCTTGGCAGCCGGCTGATCAGCGGCACGGCCAACCGGCTTTCGGGCGAATTCTTCGACAAGTTCAGCGCCATCGTCGAAGCGCGCGCCGGCGCACCCGATGTGTCGGAGGCTGCCGCACCGGCGGAGGAGGCGGCAGAGGAAGCATCGCCCACCGCCGCGCCAGCACCGGAGCCCGTTGCGCCGGCAGCGGCGGCCAACGATACCGCACCGGCCCCGGCCGGCGCGGGTACCGCCGGGTCGCCGCCCTGGATCTGGTGGGGCGTCGGCGGGGCGGCGATCCTGGTCGCCGCGGCGATCATCCTCAGTTAACGGAGGCTGTGTTCCCGCGGAACCACGCCCGCACCGCGGAGGTCCGCGCCGGCGTCAGGCCAGTTTGAGAGCGTCCCGCACCGTCTTGATCCGGGACCGGCTGACCGGGATACGCGGGCCGCCGGCCCCGTCGATCACGCAATAGGTCTTCTCGCCGTCGCGCTCGAAGCCGGTGATGTGCTCGATGCTGGCAAGATAGCTGCGGTGGGTCTGCAGGAAACCGGCGGCCTTCAGGTCCGAATAGAGCTTCGAGATCGAGCGCGGGCAAAACCGCTCCGACGCGCCGTCATGCAGCCAGGTGTAGTGCCCATCCGCCCGCACCATGCGCACGTTGCTGACCGGGATGAAGCGTGTCGCGCCCTTTTCCTCCACCGGCAGCCGCATCTCCTCGGCGCTCGGCTCGGAAATCGGGGCGCCATCCGGCGGCGCGGCCCGCTCTTCCGCCGGCGACCGGTCTTGCGGGATCGCCTCCGGACCGGCCTCCCCGGGAACCGATCCGGCCAAGGCCGTCTGCGGCGGCTCGTTCGGGATGGTGGAAAACAGGAACAGGCCGCACACCAGAAAAGCCGCGAAGGCGACGATCAGCGCCAGCACGCCGGTTGAAAGGTTGGGCGCTTGGATCTGCAACGCCACCTCAACCGGGAGGAAGTTGGTGTAGATCATGGCCGAATAGTGAACCGCGCTGACCGTCAGCCCCAGCAGAACCGCGCCGATCACCAGTTGGCGCAGGCTGCGGCGGTGATAGGCCATCCAGAAGGCGGCAATGGAAGATGCGACCGAGATCGTGCCGGCGATGACATAGCCGAGCCCCTCGAACACGACGATGCAGTTTCCGACGATGGCTGACATGCCGACATAGTGCATGGCGATGATGCCAAGCCCGGTCATCACCCCCGCCAGGACGATGCGCAGACGCGACCGCTCGCCGAAATGCAGCGCCAGCAGGCCCAGCCCCGTCATCAGAATGGCGATCAAGGCGGAGCCCAGGATGGGCAGCGCTTCGTACCGGACATCGACCGGCAGCTGGACCGCAAGCATGCCGACGAAATGCATCGACCATATGCCGCCGCCCAGCGCGATGGCGGCCTTGGCAATCTGCTGCTTGCGGACGGGGATACTGTGATGGCGTAAACCGCTGGCCAGGCGCAGGCCCGTGAAGGCCGCCATGATCGCCACCAGCACGGAACTGGTGACCAAGATCGGATCGTAGGCTACCGGCAGCATCGCCAATGGTGCTTTGTCAAAGTTCGTCCCTAACCCGGTCCCGCGGCGTATACACCGTTCGTTCGGACCACGCCGCAGCGCGGGGATGAGTCTAAGACTTAAGAGCCATGTGGCAAGAGATCAGCATGCGCTTTCAACCGGCGGCAGCAGTACCGCAACCAAACGGCTGTGCGGCCGGCGACCGCCGCCGTCATACCGCCGCCAGAGGCGTGATCCGCTGTTTGCCGTCCGCCCCGGTTTCCACCTCTGCGCGCACTCCATAGACCGCCTCGATCCGGTTGGCGCACAGTACCTCCGCCGCGGATCCGTCGGCAACGATCCGCCCGTCGCACAGACAGATCAGGCGGTCCGCGAAACGCGCCGACAGGTTGAGATCATGGATCGCGATCACGGTGGCGATGCCCTCGCGCTTGCTGTGCGCGCGGACCGCTTCCAGCACAATCAGCTGATGCCGGAGATCGAGCGCGGCGGTCGGTTCGTCGAGCAACAGCACGCTCGGCTCCCTGAACAGAGATTGGGCTAGGAAAACCAGCTGGCGCTGTCCGCCGCTCAAACTGTCCAGGCGGCGGGCGGCCAGCGGCTCAAGATTGAACAGCGCCAGGACCGCGCGGCAGGCCTCCCGCAATCCCTCCGGAATGGTCAGCCCCAGCGACCGCAGGCGGCCCAGCAGCACAACCTCCTCCACCGACAGGGACGTATTGCCGCCGGTATCCTGCGGCATGTAGGCAATCGTGCCATCCGCCACGGCGTAGGCGGCGCCCTTCAACCGGACCGCGCCGGAAAAGGGAAGCAATCCGGCGACCGCCTTCAACAGGGTGGATTTGCCTGTTCCGTTCGGACCGATCAGGGCGGTGACGGTCCCCGGCTGCAAAGAAAACCCAGCGTCATGGACAACCTGCTTGGAGCCATAGGCCACCGACAGATCCGACACCTGCAGCATCACCAGAAAACCTTTCTGTTCCGGAGGATCAGCGCGAACAGGAAGGGCACCCCGATCACCGCTGTCACGATTCCGATCGGGACCACGCCACCGGGAGAGATCATTTTCGAGGTGATCGAGGCCCCTGCCATGACAAAAGCGCCGGCAACGGCGGACATCGGGATCAAGTAACGATGATCCTCGCCAACGATCATCCGCGCCACGTGCGGAGCGACGAGGCCGACAAATCCGATCGTACCGACAAAAGCCACCGCGCCCGCCGTCAGCAGCGCGACGGTAACGAACATCCGGATCCGCAAGGCCCGGACATTGATCCCCAAACTGCGCGCCCGGTCGTCGCCAAGCCGCATGGCGGTCAGTCTCCACAAATCGGGGAGTACGATAACAAAGGCGACAAAGAGAATGCCGCCGGAAACGGACACGCTGGTCCAGGTGGACTTCAAAAGGCTGCCGAACAGCCAAAACACCATCTCCTGCAGCACTTCGGGCGAAGCCATGTACTGCACCAGGGATTGCATCGACTGAAAGAGGAACATCGCCGCGATCCCGGCCAGGACCATCACCTCGGCGGTCATACCCCGCATACTGGCGAAGCCGTAAACCAGAGCGGCGGAGACCAGGGACATCGCGAAGGCGGCCAGCGGAATGGTCGCCCCAGGCGCGAAGGGAATCTGAACGCCTATCAGAATGACGACCGCGGCGCCGAACCCGGCGGCGGCCGAGAAACCCAACGTATAAGGACTGGCCAGCGGATTGCCCAAAATGGTCTGCATCAGGGCGCCTGCGGTGCCCAGCGACGCGCCCACCACCAAAGCCATCACAGCCGTCGGCAACCGAATGACATTGACGATGGCGTGCACTGCGCTGTCGACCTCTTCCTGCGGCAGGAACAGGGCCGCCAACACATCGGATACCGACAGAAAGGCCGGTCCAACCAGAATATCGATAACAGTCAGCGCCGCCGTCAGCCCGATCGCCGCGGCGAGCGATGCGCCCCGGGTCAGGGTAATCCGAACGGATGTGCGCCGGCTCAAGGTCGTATCAGTCATGACTGATTTCTCCAGCCACGGCCAACCAGGGTCCACAAAGACACCGGTTGGCCGCTTTGGCGGGTCCTACTGCAACCGGACCATGAAGGTCCCATCCGCGTCGATCGGTAGAAAATCGGCATAGAACCGTTTGTGGTTCGCCACCGGATCGACATCGGCGAAAGCTTCGGGATGCAAGGTTTTCGCGACGTATTGGAGGAACGTAAAGTCATACAGCGTCCGCGCGCCGCCGTGATAGACGGAGTAGATTTCCGACCCTTTCACCGCCGGCAGGTTTTCCCATCCGGCCCGCTCGGTATAGGGACGCAGACGGTCTTTCGTCAGGCTTTTGTCGACGCCGAAGCCCATCAGAACAGCGCGGTCACGGCCAGCCCAACCGGACCCCGGAATCAGAACCACCTCGGGCTGGCTGGCGATGACATATTCCGGGTTCAACGGCGCCCACCGCTCGATTTTACCGTCGGCGATATTCTCTCCGCCCGCCATGGTGATGACGTTGGCCCACATCACGCCGGAATAGCTGTTCCCGACTTCCTGCGGTCCGCGGTTGCCCAGCTCGACATAGACTTTCTTCTTCGGCTCTTTGGACGCCGCCACGCGGGCCAGCACATCTTCAACCGCGGCCTTGTATTGGCCCGCCAGTTTCGCCGCCCGCTCTTCAACCGCCATTACCTTGCCGATGATCTCGGTGCTTGCGAGATGCTTCTCCAGCGTCTGGGCGTTGTAATCCACCACGACCACAGGGATACCGGCGCTTTCCATCTTTTCGATTGCCGGGCCGAGGGAGCGGTATTGCCAAGCCGCCAGGATCGCGACGTCGGGTTTGGCGGCAACGGCCAGTTCCACGTTGAACGAACCGGAATCAACCTCGCCGACATCGATCAGCTTTTCGAGATTCGGATTGACGGCGGTATAGGCCTGCCATTGCGTGTTCCGCCAGCCTTCCCAGGTTTCACGCGAGATCGCGACGACCTTGTCGAAGGCGTCCGGTCCGACGATGGCATAGAAATCTTCAAAGTAGAAGCCGAGCAAGACCCGCTCAGCACCATGCGGGACGGTGACCGTGCGTCCTTCTGTGTCGGTCAGGGTTATGGTATCGGCGGCGTGCGCGGCGGGAACGGCGGCCAGTACGAAAACAACCATCAGGAAGCCTGCCCGCAGCGCGGACAAGAGTGAGTTCGGCATAATCGAATCCTTCACTTAAATTCGGTATTGATGAAGCGGTCGTGCCGCTCCGGTAAATCGGGAAAGTGGAGGTGATTAGGCCGGAGGTGCGCGCACGCGGTACGCGTCCCGGTCGTTCCGCCCCGTTGGGGCGAATGTCGATGAGCGGTCGGCCCGCTCGCTGGTATATGAAAGTACCAGGCCGGTCGTGCCGGCGGGACCGGCAATATCGACGGGCGCATCCAGGAACCGGCACCATTCGCATCCGCCGAAGCTGGAATGAATGGGTTTTTGGCTCTCCCGCTCAGCGCCGGGAAGCGCGATCTCTTTGATGCCGTCCGCTGTGCAGATCGTGATGAAGGGCAACGGACCTTCGTGAGCGCTTGGCCCGCCGGCATGCGCCGGCAGCGGACCGAGCAGACCTGTCGCCGCAAGCTGCACAAAAAGCCAGCCCAGCAGCGGGATCGACCCGAAAATCCTGAAGCGGCGGAACCGTCGCAACTTCTGCTTACCCCCCGACAGCTAGCGTGCCCGGCCTTTAGGCGATCGCCTGACCGTGAGCCCCGACTGTCAACGCTACACGAGCGCGATACTTAAATGGTCAATCCGGCCCGTCAACTCGATCCCGCGAGGCAGTTGCGGAAAGAGGCGGCCATGCCACGGATCAGAGCCGGATAAAGACCTGGCCCGTCCTTTAGTTCAGACCCAAGAGGGTCGAGCACGCCGGTCTTGGCATCCGTTCCCTCGGTCACCACGGACACCAGTTTCGGCTCGAACTGCGGTTCGGAAAACACGCAGGCGGCGCGCAAATCCTGGATTTTGTCCTTGATCTCACCGACCCGTTCGGCGCCGGGCGCCGTCTCGGGAGAGACCGTGATGGAGCCGGCGGCGGTCAACCCGAAGCGGCGCTCAAAATACTGGTAGGCGTCGTGGAAGACCACGAAAGGCCGCCCTTGCACCGGCTTCAGGTCGGCGGCAACCTCGGCGAGGAGGCCGTCCAGGTCCGCTTCCAGCGCTTGAAGGTTCGCGGCATAGGCCGTTGCGTTGCCCGGGTCTTTCACACTGAGGGCCTCTGCCATGGCGCGCGCCAGTATCTTGGCGTTTGCCGGGTCCAGCCAGACATGGGCATCGAACTCACCATGGTCATGCCCTTCATGGCCATGATGCGCATGATCGTCGTGATCGTGGTCCTTGTGATCGGCATGCTTCTCATGATCGTGCTCATCGTGATCATGCTCGTCATGGGCATGATCGTCGTGATCGTGATCCTTGTGATCGTCATGCGCATGCTCATCATGGTCATGCTCATCGTGATCATGATCTTTGTGATCCGCATGCTTGTCGTGATCATGCTCATCATGCGCGTGATCGTCGTGACCATGGTCTTTGTGATCGGCATGCTCATCGTGGTCATGATCGTCATGGTCCCCATGCCCCTCGTGGTCATGCGCGTCGAACGGCCCGCCTTCGCGGAAGTTCAACAGATTGAGACCCGGGGTTTCGAGCAGGGTGACGGTCCGCGCGTTCTTCGCCAACGTCTCAACGGGCTTTTCCAGGAAAGCCTCCAGATCGCGGCCTATCCAGAAGACGAGATCCGCCTCTTGGAGGCGCCTCGCCTGCGACGGCTTCAGGGAATAGGTGTGCGGCGATCCGGCCCCTTCCAGAATGAGGGTCGGCGTGCCGACACCCTGCATGATGGCAGCCGCCAAGGAATGAACCGGTTTGATCGACGCAACCACGGCCGGCTCGGCGAGCGCCGCGCCGGACAGACCGGCGGCGATGGTGAACACGGTAGAATAAAGGGCTGTTTTGAAGCGTTTCATGGGAAGCACCATCGATCTCGTTCAGGCGCCGGCCAGGGGCTGAGACCCCGCCAGCAGTCGATATGTTATAACGTCAAGCTGACGTTCGGATATACCGGTGGCCTTAATTCGGCGCAAGGGCAAAGCGACCCGGCGGAGAGCGCTGCGGCTATAAGGCTACAAGAACAGCGTTACGATGGACGGCCACATCAGCAGAACGCTGAGCGCCACGAGCTGCACACCGATAAAGGGCAGGAAGCCCCGGAAAATATCGGTCAGCGAGATGTGCGGCGGGGCCACCGACTTTAAGTAAAAGGCGGCCGGGCCAAACGGCGGTGACAGGAAGCTTACCTGCATGTTCATGCAGAACAGTACGCCGAACCAAATGGCGACATGCTGCGGCTCCAACTGCCCGAACAAGCCGATTTCTTCGATCGGCAGCCGCAGGACGATGGGCAGGAAAACCGGAATGATCAGCAGCACGATGCCGACCCAATCCATGAAAGCGCCCATGAAGAGCAGAATGACCATCATGGTCAGCAGCACCAGCATGGTCGGCATTTCAGCCCCCACGATCAGTTCGGCGATATAGGCCGGACCGCCTGCCAGCGTGTAGGCGCCGGACAAGGCCGCCGCGCCGACGGTGACCCAGATGATGGTGCCGGTCGACCGCAGCGTCCTCATCAAACTGTCCCAGACGAGATCGACGGAGGCCTCCCCCCGGATCGCCGCGATCACGAAGACGGCCAGCGCACCCATGCCAGCGGCCTCGGTGATGCCGGAGATACCGCCGTAAATCGACCCCAGCACGATGGCGATCACCGTCAGCGGCGGCACCAAGCCCTTGCCGTGATGCCAGCCGAGGCGGGAACGTTCGCGCCCGAAGACGAACAGCGCCAGCGCTATGCCGAGCAATGCGGTGCCGCCCAGATAAGGGAGATGATAGACCATCCCGAGGAACAACGGTTCGACATCGTCCCCCATATTGGTGTTGTAGCCCATCACCGTGTTGAAAAGCGCCCGCAGCAGCAGCAGACCCGACCCCGCCGCCAACAGGATGGAGAGAAACCCGCCGAACATGCCGAGCTTCTGAATGCCCGTCGGATCCCCCGGCTTCGGGTCGGGCAGCGGCGCCAGCGACGGGTTCAGCTGCGTCCGCACGACGATATAGATGATGATGAAGGTCGCCAGCATGGCCCCGGGCAGGAAAGCCCCGGTGAACAGCGCCTTGATCGATGTTTCGGTGATCAGCCCGTAGATGATCAGCACGATGGAGGGCGGGATCATCGTCCCCAGCGACCCGGACGCGCAAATCGTCCCGATGGCCAGGTTCTGATTGTAGCCGAGCCTGAGCATCTGCGGCAGGGCGATCAGCCCGAGCAGAACCACTTCGCCGCCGATGATGCCTGACATCGCCGCCATGATCACCGCCATCAGCGAGGTCACGATGGCGATCCCGCCGCGCACGCGGCTGAGCCAGAAGTCTAGGGAATCGTACATTTCCTTGGCGACGCCGGAGCGCTCCAGCAACGCAGCCATGAAGATGAATAAGGGCACCGATATCAGGACATACTCGGTCAGCAGATCGAAGATCTTCTGGGTCAAAAGATAAAGCGGGCCGGTCCCGGGCCGGCCGGTCAGCAGCCCTTCGCCGAAACTGAAGGGGTCGAGCAACAGGGCCGGCTCGAACTTCATGACCATCACCAGCAGGGCCAAGACCCCGGAAGCGAAGCCGAGCGGCATGCCGATGGCCAGCAGGAAAAGCAGGCCCAACACCAGGACGATGGAGATTGTGCCGACGTCCATCAGTCCGTCCCCATGCTGCGTTTGATGGCCTCAACCTCGTCCCGGTCGATATCGTCGGCGGCGGTGTGCACCGTCGGCTTCTGGTTCCAGTCCGAGATCAGGTTCAGGACGGCCTGCACCGCGATCAGCACGACAATGATCAGGATCATCGGTTGAACGGTGGCCGGGATCGGCGGATCGAAGGCCGTGCCGAACATTTCCCATTTATAGAATTTGATGACGAAAACCTGGTGGAAGCTGCCATAGACCAGGAAGAACGCGAACAGCGCCAGCAGCGATACCGAGAGCACGTCGAACAGGCGCTGCACCCAGCGCGGCACCAGATCGTACAGGATGAAGATCCGGATGTGGCAACGCTGCTGCATTGCATAGAGGCCGGAACACAGGAACACGAACCCGGCGATCCACAGCGTCAGTTCGTTCGCCCACAGGGTGGGCTGCTCCAACGCGTAGCGCAGGAACACTTCGAACAACATCACGCCGGTCATGGAGATAATCAGGATCATCGTCACACGCCCGATGAAAAGCGCAACCCGGTCGATCGGACGCCATTGCTGGAATTCCATCGGTGCGCAACGCACGGTACGAACGCCGAGCGCGAACGTCACCGGGATCAGCACCAGGGCCAGCCAGTCGATGAAGTCGGCATAGCCCCCGAACACGCCCGGCAGGCCCGGCGTTACGTCCTTGCGCTGATGCAGCTCGCTCATCTGGCTTTGCAGACTGGCATTCTCGGGCGGGATGAAGTCGAGGATATAGGCGGGCGTATGCCAGACGGCCCAGCCCATGCAGAGAACGAAGAAAAAGGGGATCAGCCACTCCCACAGGCTGCCCGACTCGTTCTTCATCACCTTGTCCCCCCCAATCAGCGTTTTAAGCGCTTCTGCGGCACCGGCAGTTTACGATCGGAAGCGAGAGCGCGGCAGGGAATACGGGACCCTGCCGCGCTTCCGATGTGACTTGCACGGTTACGATGAGACCAGGGTTACCGCATCGCGCCCAAGTCGGTCAGGAATTGGATGTGGCTTTCCAACAGCGCCTTCGCTTCCGGCGTCGTCGCGAATTCCGTCCACCCGGCCTTCACCGCGGCACGGTATTTGGCCAGTTCCTCGGGCGACCATTCGTACAGGTTGACGCCCTTGGCGCGCAGATCCTTCGCGGTCTTAGCGTTCTGCACTTCGTTGACGGTCGCATTGCGCAGCGCCAGGGCCTGCATGGCGACCTTCATGATCCGTTTGTGGTGGTCGGGCATCGCGTCCCACACGTCCTTGCGGCAGGCCAGATGATCCGCCGGCATCGAGTGGAAACCCGGGAAGTTCGTGTGTTTGGCGATGTCATACAGACCAAGACCGACATTGTTCGTCAGGTTGGCGGCGTCCGCCCCGTCGATGATCCCGGTCTCCAGCGCGGTGAAGATCTCGTTGAAATCCATCACGATCGGGGAGGCGCCCAAGTTCTTGAACACCATGGTGGCCATGCCCGGGGGCGACCGGAACTTCCAATCCTTGAAGTCTTCGACATTGCGGATCGGCGCGGTCGAGGACAGCGATTCCGGTCCGGGAATCCACCAGCCGATGAATTCCATGTTATGTGCATTGTAGAGATCGTTGATCTTGGATTCGCCACCGCCATGAAGCATCCAAGCCATTTGCTGATAAGGGTTCTGATATCCGCCCATCAGGTCGCCAGCGAACTGGAAGGCCGGGTTCTTACCGGTCTGGTAGGAACCGCCCGTCATGTCGCAGTCGAGAATGCCGGTCGCGGCGGCGTCAAAGGTCTCCGCGGATTTCACAACAGCCGAGGAATAAAACATCTCGACCTTGATGTCGCCGTTCGACATCGCCGTGATGTCTTCGATGAATTCCGCGGCCATCTGACCCGACAGCGTTTCCGGCGAAAAGTGGGTTTGAATCCGGAGATTGGTGGTTTGTGCGGCCGCCGTCAGGGCGGTTCCGGCCATCAGGATCGTCACCGAGGCGGCAACGGACAGTGTCTTGATCAAGCGCATCTATTTACCCTCCCGTAAGTTTTGCCGCGGATTTTTGCTCAACGCCGGGCTCGCTGTTCGAAAAGACAGTACAGTACTCGTCGAATTTGGTATGATCAAACTATCCGGATTGCCGAAATCCGTCAATTCCGTTGTTGGTTTATTGCACGCAGCGCGCCCGCCAAACCCCGCTGCTTTCCCGCTCCAACTTGCCCCAATCGAAGACAACGCCGGTCCCCGGTTCGTCGGGTGCGACGGCCAGATGATCTTCCACCACCAGCGGCCGCAACGTGTATTGATCGATTGGGAAGGAATGGACTTCCAGCCAACCGGCGTCCGTCTGTGCGGACACCAGACTGACATGAAGCTCCTGCATGCCGTGGCTGCAAACCGGGACATTGTGTTCCCGCGCCAGCGCCGCGACGCGGAGCCATCCGGTAACGCCGCCGCAATTGGAGGCATCCGGCTGAACGAACGACAGGCGCGCATCGGCAAAGGCGTATTCGAATTCGTGCAGGGTGTGCAGGTTCTCCCCCATCGCCAGAGGAACGCCGGTCGCCTCGGCAATGCGCCCGTAACCTTTGTAGTCATCGGGGATCGTCGGCTCCTCGAACCACAGGATATCGAAGCGCGCGAAGGCATTGGCGGCCACAATCGCCTGATCCAACGTCATGGCGTAGTTGGCGTCCACCATCAGCGCCAAATCCGGGCCGATAAGCTCCCGCACGGCCTTTACCCGGGCGACGTCGTCCTGCAATTTCGGCTGGCCGACCTTGATCTTCACCGCGTTGAAACCGCGGTCGATATAGGACTGAACCGACTGCAGAAGCTTCGGCAGTGGAAAGTTCAGATCGATGCCGCCGGCATAGGCCCTGCACCGGTCGGACGCGCCGCCGGCAAGCCGAGCCAACGACTTCCCGGCCTGCTTGCAGCGCAGATCCCACAGCGCGGTGTCCACGGCCGAAATTGCAAAAGAGGCGACACCCCCACGGGCGACGTAGTGGACGTGCCATTGCATCGCATCGTAGAGCGCCTCAACGTCCCCGGCATCGCGGCCCAGAAGAAACGGGGCCAAGTCATGCTCGATCATCGCCAGAACCGCATGCCCGCCCCGGCCGCCGGTATAGGTATAGCCCGTTCCTTCCGACCCGTCGGACAGGTGCAAGGTCGCGGTGACAAGCTCGAAATGCGTGTGATCGCCGTGCTTGGCATCACTCAGCACTTCCGCCAACGGGACTTTGTAGAGGGCTGCTTCGATTTGCGTGATCTCTGGCATTTCCCACCCTTCCTGCCCCGGGAGCGGGTTCCCGCTTTTCATCTTGTGGTCTGCATGCAGACATGTTTTGGTATGATCAAACTCCAAATTCCACGGATTGGGGGGCATTTGTCAATGATTATGTCCGTAGTGCTGCACAATCCGGATTCGGTGCCTATCTAGAGAGGCACGATGAGAAATACGACGCGTCAGAAAAACCGAACGGAAAGCGCGCCCGGACGGGCGGCCGACGATCTATTCCGCGTTTTCGAGGACATGATCGGCCAAGGCATCCTGGCCGAAGGGTCGCCGCTTCCGACCGAGCGGGAGATCGTCGAGACCTACGGGGTCAGCAGAACCGTGGTGCGCGAAGCGGTCCAGGCGCTCGCCAACAAGGGATTAGTGGAGGCGCGTCCGCGGTTCCGCCCGGTGGTCAGGAAGCCTGGTTTCGACAGCGCTTTTGAGGCCGTCGAGACCGTCATCCGTCAGCTTCTCAGTGAGCCGGAAGGCGTCCGGAACCTGTTCGAAACCCGGATCATGATGGAATCAGCCTTGGTGCGGCAGGCCGCGACACAGGCCAAGAAAGAAGACCTGAAAGCCCTGCAAGACGCGCTGGCGGCCAACGCAGCGGCCATCGAGGACAGCGAACTGTTCTACCGGACCGACATGGCGTTTCACCAGGTGCTCTACGGCATTCCGCGAAATCCGGTGCTGCTTGCCGTCCACAAGGCCTATACCAGTTGGCTTGCACCGCATTGGTCGAAGATGCCGCGTCTGCCCGACCGGAACCGGCAGAACCACAAATCGCATACCGCGATCTACGAGGCCATTCTGATGCGCGATCCCGACGGCGCGGAGGCGGCCCTGCGCAGCCATCTGGACGATGCCTGGGCGCAAGTGCGAAAGACTTTTCCCGAGGCTTAAGGACCCTAGTCGGCAACACTGAGGCGCCGGGTTTCCATCCAGGTCCGCTGCACGACCCAGGCGTCGAAACTGGCGCGGTGGCGGTTCTGATGACCGTCTTCCAAGATCCGGTCCTTCGTTTCGTGCCAGACGTCCATCTGCTTTTCCGACAGGATCATCTCCAGCGAACTGGTTTCGAAACTGGGCACCACCCGGCACTCGTCGAACAGTTTGATCAGCCAGGGTTTGTCCACCACCCAGCCGTCCGTATAGACCGTTTTGCCTTCCAGAATGCGGTTCAGTTCGGCCACAACCCAGTCCCGCGGCTTGCCGTATTCCTGAAGGATGTCCCGGGGAATCCGGTGGACCTTTTCGGCGCTGAGATCCCAATGCGTCCATAACGGCGCCGGCAGGATCAGCGTGCAGAACTTGCCGCCGTCTTCCAATGCAAGGCCGATCTCAATCGGGTAAGAATCCGGACCGAAACCGGATGCCTCCACATCGATGATGCAGGGCAGTTGCAGATCCTGTTGCGCCGTCATGACGTTCCTTCGACACCGCCGGTGCCCCGGCGGCTTGATCCCTGAAAATCAGCCGACGCCACAGTACACGCCCCGTAGGATGTTGGCGATGCTGCAGAATTCTGCGCCACAATCCCGGCGCAGCGGCTCTCTGGAGCTTCGCGCCTTAATTCGGACCCATTGAGACGCCGTATCCGGTCTTCTTGGAAACCTCCCGGATGCGTCGCCGCCCCTTGCCGATGCGCTGCATCGCCGGCGGAACGGCTCCTGCCCGGTAGGCTTCCAAGAAGATCTCAATTGAGTCCGAATTAAGGCACGAAGCTCTAGGCCACCCGGATCCATGTCATCATGCCCGCCGCGGCATGCTCGACCATGTGGCAGTGGAACAGCCAGTCGCCCGGGTTGTCCGCGACAAAGGCGATTTCGGCCTTTTCTTCCCTGTCGAGAAGGATGGTGTCGCGGTGGGGGCCGAGGGCGCCGCCGGGCAGAACCTGCTGGAAATGATGTCCGTGCAGATGCATGGCATGCGGCCAGCCCGTCCTGTTTTCGATCGCGATCCGGACCGGCTCGTTCCGGCTGAGCACCAGCCAGGGGTCCGCCGGCATGTCTGCTCGACCGTTGAAGGCCCAGGCCTTCCCCAGACCGACCAGTTCGCGCATCCCGCGGAACGACCCCTCATAGGTGGCCCCGGTCAGCCCGCCCATCGCGCCGCCTTCCATCACCAGGGTTTCGCGCCGGACCGACGCGAGATCGCCGACGACCGGCAGCGCATTGGGCGGGAAAGGCTTTGGGTCGGGTAACGCCACGTCCCGCTTTTTCCCACGCACGGAAATACCCGTCAGCGCGAAACGCTCCTGGCGCTCGTGAGACATCAGAAACGCTTCGCCGCCGTCGTCCGCGGCAACATCGACGATAAGGTCGATGCGCTGCGCCGGCGCGAGGTGCATGCGGCCGGCGCGTTTCGGCGCAACGAGCGGCTGCCCGTCCAGCGCGGCGACCCAACCGTCCATATCCTTAAGATCGAGGCTGAAGATGCGGGCATTCGATACATTGATGAGGCGAAGACGCAGCCGCTCGTTCCGTTGCGCGGTCAGGGCCGACTCGCCGCGGCCGTTCACAGTGATCCAATTGCCGAGACGGCCCGCATGGGACCAGTCGCGCATCGCGCCGAAACTGTCATGCAATTGCGCATCCTGGGTCAGACGCCAGTCGTCGAGGATCAGCGTGATGTCCCGGTCGACCTCCGGCGGATCCGCCTCCTCGACGATCAGCGGCCCGTACAGACCGCGCGCCAACTGTTCCCAGGTCCTGTTGTGCGGGTGATACCAATAGGTTCCGGCATCGGGCGCGGCGAAGTCATACAGAAAGTCGTCGCCGGGCGGCACGGCCTGCTGGGTCATCCCGGCGACGCCGTCCATCGCGTTCTCGATCCGGATACCATGCCAATGCACGCTGGACGGTTGAGGAAGGTTGTTGCGGAAGCGCCGCTGCACGCGGCCACCCTGGCGAACCCGTATCTCCGGCCCCGGCACCGCGCCGCCATACATCCAGACTTTCGTTGCCGGATAGGATGCCGGCGCGAGCCGAAATTCGCCCGGCCCGGCATCGAGCACCGGCACCGCCGCGAGCGCGCCATGCGATCCGAGGATGGCCGCCATCGTCCCCATACCCGTCAGCACATCGCGGCGGTTCACGCTAGACGTCATGGAAGCACCCTCACGTAATGGCCCATTCATCGGAGTCTAGTCGGGGTCGGCGGCGGGAGACAATGTGACACTCGCTCCCTCTTCGCAATCGTTCTAATGTGCAACCCGATTTCCGAAATTTGGCCAGTGATGAAGCAGATGGTTCACCCCAACAAACTAGCCTCGATCGCCCTTGCCGGCCTGATACTGGCGGCATGTGACAATCCCGCGCCCATCGAAACGGTGGAACGGGTGCGTGCGATCAAATCCTATACCGTCACCGAACGGGCGGGCGCGGATCAACGCCGCTATTCCGGAACGTTGGTGGCGTCGGACACATCGGGCCTCGCCTTCGCGGTCTCCGGCACGGTCGCGGCAGTCGACGTCAACCAAGGCGACCAGGTCACCGCCGGTCAGGTCCTGGCCCGCCTCGACCCCGAGCCGTTCGACCTCAACGTTCAAGCGGCCGAGGCGGAACAAACATCGGCCAAGGCGCAGTTTTCCGAAAAGGAAAACACTCTGACCCGTCAGACACAGCTGTTCGAAAAAGGCTGGATCGCCAGGGCCGCGTTGGACCAGGCCGTCGCTGCCTACGATGCGGCCGAAGCACAGTTGAACGTCGCCCGGACACGGTTGGGGACCGCCCAGCGGGACAAGGGGAACACAGTGCTGCGGGCGCCCTTCGACGGGGTCATCGCCGAACGCGCGGTCGATGCGTTCGAAGAGGTGCAGGCCGGCAGCCCGCTTTTCCAGATCAATTCGGAAGGGGCGCTAGAAGTCGAGATGGCCGTGCCGGACAATCTGATCGAGCGGCTTGTCGTCGGTACGCCGGCCATTGTCGAAATCTCCAGCGTCGACCAATGCGGCTGCGCGGCAATCGTGTCGGAAATCGGCAGCGCTTCCGGCGCGGCGAACACCGTCACGGTGAAAGCCGCCCTGCTGTCGGCCAACAGCAGCCTGCTGCCGGGCATGGGTGCCGAGGTGACGGTTTCGCTGTCCGACACTTCCGACACGCGTGGCTTCCTGGTTCCGTTGACCGCAATCGCACCGGGCGACGCGGAGGCACAGGGCTATGTCTTCGTTTTCAGCCCCGGCGAAGGCATCGTCCGGAGAATCGCCGTTCAGGGCGGCAGCGGCGTCAGCGGCAACTTCGTCGAGATCTCCGAGGGGGTCGCGGCCGGGGATATCGTCGCTTCGGCGGGCGTGAGCTTCTTGCGTGACGGACAAGCCGTAAAGCTGCTGGGTGAGTGACCGGCATGAACCTCGCCCAGCTTGCGCTCAACAACTCGCGCATCACCATCCTCGGCATTCTGGCGGTCGCCGTCATCGGGCTGACAACCTATCTCAACTATCCCAGTGCCGAGGATCCGACCATCCAGATCCGTTCGGCCAGCGTGACCGCATCCTTTCCCGGTATGTCCGCACAACGGATCGAAGAGCTTGTCGCCGTGCCGCTGGAAACGGCGATGCGCGAGATCGCCGAAATCGACGAAATCAAATCCACCTCGAAAACGGGATCGGTGAAACTGTCCCTGGAGATCCGCGAGGAAATCGACGACCTGGACCCGGTTTTCCAGGATATCCGGAACAAGGCGGACGATGTGAAGCCGGACCTGCCGCAGGGTACCCAGGGTCCGTTCGTCAACGATGAGGAAGGGCTGACCGCCATTGCCACGGTCGCCTTATGGTCCGATGGGTTCTCGATGGCGGAAATGCGCGATGTCGCCCGCGATACTAGAGACCTTCTCTACACCCTCGAAGGGATCCGGAAAGTCGACCTGCTGGGGGTTCAGGAAGAACGCGTCTATCTGGAAGTAAACCCCGCCAGCATCGCCGAGCTTGGCGTCTCGCCGCAGCAGATTTTCGGCGCCCTGGCGGCGCAGAACATCATCGAGCCGGGCGGCGAGATCAATGCGGGCGGGCGGACCGTGATCCTGGAGCCCAGCGGCAACCTGTCCTCGGTCGAGGAAGTCGGGGCCGTCGCCTTCAGCATCCCGAACAGCGACCGCACCTTGCGCCTGGACGAAGTGGCCTCAATCCGCCGCGACTATATCGACCCGCCCAAATTCCCGGCTTTTTTCAACAACCGGCCCGCCATCATCCTGTCCGTTTCGACAATCGAGGGCACCAACAATATCGCCTTCGGCCGCGCGCTGACGGCGTTGCTGCACGAGATCGAGCAGGACCTGCCCATCGGCTATGTGCTGGACTATGCCACCTTTCAGCCCGACCTGATCGAAGCGTCGGTCGAAGGCGCCGTCTCGAACGTCTATCAGACCTTGGGGATCGTACTGGCCGTGGTCATGGTCTTCCTCGGCCTGCGCACCGGTCTGATCGTCGGTTCCTTCGTGCCGCTCACCATGCTGCTGGGGATCATCGTAATGCGGCTGTTCGACGTCGAACTGCAACGCATGTCGATTGCGGCCATGATCATCGCGCTGGGTCTGCTGGTGGACAATGGGATCGTCGTTGCCGAGGATATCCGCGTCCGTCTGGCGCGCGGCGTCGCCCGCGCCGCAGCCGCGGCCCAATCGGTCCAGACCTTGGCCGTACCGCTGCTCACCTCGTCCCTGACGACGATCTTCGCCTTTCTGCCGATGCTGTTGCTGGAAGGCGGTACCGGCGAGTATGTGCGGTCGCTGGCGCAGGTCGTGGCGATCCTGCTGCTGGCTTCGTGGCTGCTGTCGATGACGGTCACACCGGCGATGTGCGCCTGGTTCCTGAAGTCCCCGCCGCCGGACCCGGCCACCCGGGACGGCGATGCGGGTCAGCACTATGACGGGCCGGTTTACCGGATCTATCGGCGCCTCCTCGGCGCTATGCTCAAAGGCCGCCTGGCGGTGATCGGCCTTATGATCGCGCTTCTGGTCGGATCGGTGCAGCTTCTTGGCACCGTCAAGACGGAGTTCTTTCCCCTGGGCGACCGCAACCAATTGCTGGTCTATCTCGATTTCGAGGCAGGCACAGATATCCGCGAGACACAGCGGCAGCTTCGGACATTGACGGCCTGGCTTTCGGATCGGGACCGAAACCCCGAAGTCACCGGGAATGTCGGCTATGTCGGCTTCGGCGGGCCGCGTTTCTTCCTGGCGCTTTCCCCTGTCGACCCGGATCCGCAGCGCGCCTTCGTTCTGGTAAACACGGTTTCGGTGGACGATGTCGGCCCGGTGATGCAGCGGATAAACGCCTTCCTGGACGCGAACCTGCCCGCGGCCAGGGCCGACGCCAAGCGTATGTGGTTCGGGTCGACGGAACCCGGGATCGTGGCCATCCGGCTTGTCGGACCGAAAAGCGAGCTGCTCTTCGACAAGGCCAAGGCCCTGGTCGACGCCTTTCACGCGATCCCCGGCGCCGTCGGTATTAATCAAGATTGGGAAAATAAGATCCTGAAGCTGCTGGTCGAGGTCGATCAAGTCCGCGCAAGCCGGGCCGGGGTGACCTCGGAAGATGTCGCGGGAGCATTGAACGCCACCTTTGTCGGGGCGACCGTCAGCGACTACCGCGAAGGCGACAAGGTGATTCCCATCGTGGTCCGGGGCGAGGAAGACATCCGCTTTTCGCTCTCCGGCCTGGAGCGCGTGCGGGTCTATTCGGCGAGCCGCGACGCCTTTGTGACCCTGGGTCAGGTCGCGGAGATTCGCGGCGATTGGCAGTTCAGCCGGATCGAACGGCGCGATCAGCAGAGGACGATCACGGTGGAGGCCCGGCACCCGAATCTGCCGGCCCCCAAACTGTTCGACGCGCTGCAGCCTGCCTTGGACAGCCTGGACCTGCCGGCCGGGCACCGTTGGGAAGTCGGCGGCGAGATCGAGGACCAGGCGGAGGCGAACGAAAAACTCTTCGGCCTTTTGCCCCTCGCTCTCACCGGAATCGTGGTCCTCCTGGTCGGGCAGTTCAACTCGATGCGCAAAGGAGGCATCATTCTTTCCACTATCCCATTAATACTGATAGGCGGCACCGCCGGTCTCCTGATCATGAACGCGCCTTATGGCTTCATGGTCCTGCTCGGCTTCTTCAGTCTGGCGGGCATCCTTATCAATAACGGTATCGTCCTGATCGACCGAATCCAGATCGAGGAGGAAGCCGGCCGCGAACCGCTGGACGCCGTCGTCACCGCCTGTCTGGCGCGCCTGCGCCCCATCTTGATGACCACTCTGACGACGGTGTTGGGCCTGGTCCCCTTGATCCTGTTCGGCGGGGCCTTGTTCTACGGTATGGCCAGCGTGATCGCTTTCGGCCTGATCGTCGGCACCGTGCTGACGCTGGGGTTCGTGCCCGTGCTCTACACGTTGCTGTATCGCATCAAGGCCTAGATCCCGCTTTGGGACGGGAGCGTTAGGGAATCAGCAAGAACATCTGAATGACGACGGCGTTCGTGATGTCGACGAAGAACGCGCCGACGAGCGGCAGAATGATGAAGGCGGTAGGCGCCGGTCCATGGACTTTCGTCACCGCCGTCATGTTGGCGATCGCCGTCGGTGTCGCGCCAAGCGCAAACCCGGCAAAGCCGGAGCTGAGCACCAGCGCAAGATAGTCCCGGCCCATCAAGGGGAAGAGGACGAACAGGATAAACAGGACGACGGCCACCACCTGCATGCCGAGAAGCACCAGCAAGGGCCCAGCAAGTCCCGCCAGGGTCCACAACTGCATGCTCATGAGCGAGATGGCGATAAACAGGCCGAGCGAGAAATCAGACACGATGGCAAGCGCGCGCGTCCGGGCGGGCCAATGCATCTTGGGCAGAACCGCCGGAACCGTGTTCGTGAGTAAGATCGCCATCATCAAACAAGGCACGAACAAGGGCAGTCTAAGACCCATTTCCCCGACCAGCTGATGCACAAGATAACCCAGGATGATCGCGACATGCAGTGTCAGGATCACAGACATGATGCTCACATGGTTGATCTTCTCCGTCTCTTCCCTATCCAGTGAAAGGCCCACGAACAGTCCGTCGGTCGGCGGTCCTTCGATCCCGTGTCTGGAAAACAGCCATTTTGCGATCGGGCCGCCGAGTAAACTGGCCAGTACAAGACCCAGCGTGGCGGACGCGATCCCCAGTTCGAGCGCATTGGCGATACCATGCGAAGAGACGATCTCCGGCGCCCAGGCAATCGTCGTCCCATGGCCGCCGATCAACGACGCGGAGCCGGCCAGAATTCCGACGGCGGCGGGCTGGCCGAGTGCCAGAGCGGCGCCAACGCCCACGCCGTTTTGGATGACGATATAGCCGAGAGTAAGAACAAGCATCACAACAAGCGGACGCCCGCCGGAGATCAGATCCCGGAGGTTCGCGTTCAATCCGATCGCCGTGAAGAAATAGACCAGCAGCCGGTCGCGGGTGTCCAACTCGTATTGAAGCTCTACGCCGGCGGCGAAGAAAACGGCGAGGCCCACCCCCGCCGCCAACAACCCGCCCGTCACCGGTTCCGGTATGTTGTATTCCCGCAGGAAATCGATACGCGCAGTAAGGTGCTTCCCCGCGAGATAGACGACGATCCCTATCGTGTAGGCGAGAAAGTCCGGTACGATCATGGCGCTTTCCGACATCGACCGAGCAAGGTCCCGAAGTTGTTGGCGGCGGCAATAAACCAGAACCCGCGGTCAGCGTTCCGTCACGGTGCGGAAGTAACGACGCAGATCTAGCGTCGACCGCATGGTCGGGTGCGAAACGCGCGAAGATATAACTTGGTTCTTCCACGCTTTGGCGTCCGGGGTCCAGCGATAGCGGCTCTTGCGCGACCGGGGAAAACACTCTTGCATAGAGATGCGCCGGTCCGCCGCACGCCGTGTCTCTCCGCGAAACTCTAGGAACAAGCCATGCACTTCTCCCGATTCCCGCGTTTGCCGTTCGCCCATCTGCCGACCGCTCTTGAGTTCATGCCTCGGCTGACCGAGGCCTTGAACGGGCCGAATTTGTACATCAAGCGGGACGATTGCACGGGACTGTCCACCGGCGGCAACAAGACCCGGAAGCTCGAGTTCCTGATGGCCGAAGCCCAGGCGCAAGGCGCGGATATCGTGGTGACGCAAGGAGCGACGCAATCCAACCATGCCCGCCAGACGGCCGCCTTCGCGGCACGGATCGGGATGGACTGTCACATCCTGCTGGAAGACCGGACGCAGTCCAACGACCCGAACTATAAAAACAACGGCAACGTCTTTCTGGACACGCTGCACGGCGCGACGGCGGAGACGCGGCCCGGCGGCCTGGACATGAATGCCGAGCTGGAGACGGTCGCGGAAGATCTGCGCGCCAAGGGCCGGGAGGTCTATGCGATCCCGGGCGGCGGTTCCAACCCAACCGGCGCGTTGGGCTATGCGAATTGCGCGATGGAACTTGTCACCCAGGCAAACGATCAAGGGCTTCGCATCGACCGGATCGTGCATGCCACCGGCAGCGCCGGAACGCAGGCGGGCCTTGTCGTCGGGTTGAAGGCAATGAACGCCAATATCCCGCTGTTGGGGATCGGCGTGCGCGCGCCGAAACCGAAACAGGAAGAAAACGTCTATAACCTTGCTGTCGCTACTGCGGAAAAACTGGGCTGTCCGGGCGTGGTGGCGCGGGAGGATGTGGTGGCGAACACCGACTATGTCGGCAAAGGCTACGGCATCCCGACCCCCGAATGTATCGAAGCGATCGAGATGTTCGCCCGGCTCGAGGGGATCCTGCTGGACCCGGTCTATTCGGGCAAAGGAGCGGCCGGTCTGATCGACCTGATCCGCAAGGAAAGCTTCGATGTTTCGGAAAACATCGTCTTCATCCATACCGGCGGATCGGCGGCGCTGTTCGGCTACACCAACGCGTTCGGCTATGAGGACGGCAAGGCGGCCGCGGCGGAGGGTTAACGGTCTACCCCGAAGCGGTACCGAGCGTAGGGCGAAGACATTGCTTGTCTCCAAGTCGGGAAGCTCAGAAACTCGTTAACGGAAACAGGGTGCTGGCCAAACCGCCGGCCCGTTTTTCATTTTCAGATAGGCGTGTGGCGACTCTATGAAGAAATCCGGATCTTTCCTGACCGCCAGCCATTGGGGCGCGGGTATTGCCGAAGTCGCCGATGGCGCGGTTACCGCCGTGCGTCCCCATCCCGGCGATCAGAACCCGTCCTGGATCAACGACAATATCGCCGGCAGCCTGAAAGGAAACGCCCGGGTTCGTCGGCCCGCGGTGCGCCGGGGATATCTGGAAGGTGGGCCCACCGGCAGTGTCGGCGAACGCGGCAAAGATCCTTTTGTCGAAGTGAGCTGGGACAAAGCATTGTCACTTGTGGCAGGCGAGCTGACCCGCGTGCGGGGCGAGTACGGCAGCCGGTCCCTCTATGCGGGTTCCTACGGATGGGCCAGCGCCGGGAGGTTTCATCACGCCCAGGGCCAGCTGAAGCGGTTTCTCAACGCTACGGGCGGCTTTGTGCGGTCCGAAGGCAACTACAGCTACAACGCCGCTTTGGTCCTGTTGCCCTACATCCTGGGTGATTACAGAGAACATGTGAAGAAAGTTACGCGCTGGAACATGATCGCCAAACACGGCCGGCTTGTCGTGATGTTCGGCGGCGTGCCGGTCAGAAACGCGCAGGTGTCGGGCGGCGGGGTAGCCACGCACCGGCTGAAAGACGACCTGACGGCCTGCGCCGAGGCCGGCATCGAATTCGTTAACTTCAGCCCGCTCCGAACCGATGCAACCGAAAGCCTGAACGCGGAATGGCTGCCGCCGCGGCCGGGTTCCGATACGGCCGTCATGATGGGACTGGCCCACACCCTTGTTTCCGAAGGGCTGCACGACCAACCCTTCATCGATCGCTACACCGTCGGGTTCGACACGGTCGAATCCTACCTGATGGGTCGCGTCGACGGCGTTGCGAAAGATGCGGACTGGGCGTCGGCACAATCCGGTATTCCGGCGGACAGGCTGCGCCGTCTGGCGCGGGATATGGCGGCGGGCCCGACCTTGATCTGCATGGCGGTCGGCCTGCAACGGGCGGAATTCGGCGAACAACCCCTTTGGATGACCGTCGTCCTCGCCGCCCTGCTGGGCCAGATCGGCCTGCCCGGCGGCGGACTGGGAATCGGCTATGGCGCCGACGCCAGCATCGGAACAATGGACCGGCCCTTGCGCTGGGCCTCCTTTCCCCAGGGCGCAAACGAGGTCGACGATTACATTCCAGTTGCAATGATCTCGGAGATGCTGCTCAACCCGAAAGGCACGTACGACTATAACGGCCAACGCCGTGTCTTTCCGGATATCCGGATGGTCTGGTGGGCGGGCGGCAACCCCTTCCATCATCATCAGGATCTGAACCGGCTGCGAAAAGCCTTTCAGAAGCCCGAGACGATCATCGTGAATGAGATCAACTGGACGGCGGCGGCCCGGCACGCGGATATCGTGCTTCCGGTGGCCGCCCCGCAGGAGCGCACCGATTTCGCCGGCGGCACGCAGGACAATTCCCTTATCCCGATGCCCAAGGGCGTGGACCCGGTTGGGGAGGCGCGCACGGAATACGATATCTATAGAGCGCTGGAAGGTCTGCTCGATGCCGGGCAAGGTTTCAGCCGGGGTATGAGCGCCGAGGACTGGCAAACGGAGATGTGGTCGATCACGCGGGAACGCGCCGCCACGATGAACATTCATCTGCCCGATTGGGAAGAATTTCTGAAGGGCGATCTCATCTCGTTGAGCGACCCGCAGCCGGACGCCGTCTACCTGCAATCCTTCCGGCAGGATCCGGAGGCGCACCCGCTGGCGACAGCCAGCGGCAAGATCGAATTGGCCTCGAGCGTGATTGCCGGGTTCGGCTACCAAGACTGTCCCGGCCACCCGGCCTGGATGCCGCCCCGGGAATGGCTCGGCGCCGCCACCGACGCCCATCCTCTTCACCTGTTGTCCGGCCAACCGGAAACCCGGCTCCACAGTCAGTACGACAATGGCGCGTTCAGCAAGAGCCGGAAGATCCAGGGCCGAGAACCGGTCCTGATCAATCCGGAAGACGCCGCCGCGCGCGGCATAGAGGATGGCGACATCGTACGCCTGTTCAACGACAGGGGGCGCTGTCTCGCCGGCGCCGTCGTCACCGGCGATATCCGGCCCGGCGTCCTCTTCCTATGGACGGGTGCCTGGTACGACCCTGACTTCGACGACCCGGATCACCAGGATCGGCACGGGAACCCGAACGTCCTGACCCACGACCGCCGCACCTCCAGCCTGTCTCAAGGCCCGGCGCCGCAATCGGCCTTGGTTCAGATTGAGAAGGTTACCGGTCCAGTGCCGCCGGTTCGCGCTTTCGATCCGCCACCTTTCGATCATTCGGACAGGCAGTAGACGGAATGACAGACAGATCAGCAATTTCGCTTTGGGATGCATCGGCGATCGAAACCCCTCGGTCGACCGATATGATGGGCGACACGACGGCCGATCTTGCAATCGTCGGCGGCGGCTTCACGGGGCTGTCGACGGCATTGCATGCGGCGGAGTTGGGCATCGATTGCCAGGTGCTCGAATCCCGGCAAATCGGCTTCGGCGGATCCGGTCGCAATGTGGGTCTGGTGAATGCGGGGCTATGGCTTCCGCCACAGGATGTACGCAAGACGCTGGGCGAGAAGCGTGGGTCCGTACTGGTAAAAGTTCTCGGCGATGCGCCGGAATACGTCCAGTCCGTGATTGAAAAGCATCAGATTCGCTGTGAAGCGACCCGTACGGGGACGATCCACGCCGCCCATTCGCCGAAGGGGTTCGAGGACCTGGAACGGCGCGCGGCGGAATGGAACCGGCTGGGCGCGCCCGTAGACTTGTTGAGCCGCGAGGAAGCGGCCGAAAAGATCGGCAGCAAGGCATTCTATGGCGGCCTGTTGGATCATCGGGCCGGCACCATCAATCCGATGGGCTATGTCCGCGGCCTGTCCCGCGCAGCCACCGCCGCCGGCGCGCGCATATCCACCGGCGTGACCGCCAAGAAGGTAATAAAGGACGGCGATCGCTGGATTGTTGAAACCGACAAGGGCAGGGTCTCCTCGAAATGGGTGGTTCTGGGCACCAACGCCTACACGGACGATCTTTGGCCGGGCCTCCGCAAGACCTTCACCAAAATCCACTACTTCCAACTCGCGACGAAACCTTTGGGCGAGGCGGCATCGGCCATCCTGAAAGAGGGACAAGGACTGTGGGATACGGGCCCCATCATGTTCTCGATCCGGCGGGATGCCTTCGGCCGCATCATCATCGGGTCAATGGGAACCGTGATCGGCGGCCTTACCGGCTTGTCCCGAAAGTGGGCGGCCCGCAACCTGCGCCGCCTTTTCCCGGAACTGGGGGACGTGGAGTTCGAGCATTCGTGGCACGGCCAGATCGCGATGACGCCGGATCACTTGCCGCGGATCTACCGTCTCGACGAGGGCCTTTACACACCGATTGGATATAATGGCCGGGGCATCACGCCGGGCACGATGTTCGGTAAGGCCATGGCCGAATTGCTGGCGGGCGGTCGGGAAGAGGATTTGCCGCTGCCGATTACGGACGTCGCCCCTGTCGCATCCGCGCCGGTGATGTCCCGCCTGTATCAAATGGCCTTCACGGCAAACCAGTTCATCAAGAGCTTTTAGGGACAGCGCAAACGGCTTAAGGAAACCGTCGAATCGGGGATGGCAAGAGACCCGCGCGGACCGTGCCCAACCAGATCGAGCAACATCAACGGGGTGGAAAACGAGATGACTGACAAACCCATTGCCCTGGTCACCGGCGGGGCGCAGGGAATCGGCTATGCCTGCGGCGAAGCCTTGGCCGAAGACGGCGCGCGCGTGGTGCTGGCCGATATCAACGCAGAGGCCGTCAAGGAAGCGGCCGCCAGGTTGGCGGAGGACGCGGTGGGCCTGGCCTGCGACATGGGCGACCCGGCCCAGATCGAGGCGATGTTCGACAGAATCGAGACGGAGATCGGGACAGTCGGCATTCTGGTGAACAACGCCGGCATCGCGGCTCCGGGCCCCTTCCTGGAAACCTCCCTGGAGCAGTTTCAAAGCGTCATCGACGTGAACCTGACCGGCACCTTCCTCGCCATGCAGCGCGCCGCAAAGGGTATGGTGGACAAAGGCATCGACGGGGCGATCGTCAACATGTCGTCGATCAACGCACAGGTCGCGATTCCCACAATTCCCGCCTATTGCGCCTCGAAAGGCGGCGTGATGCAGTTGACCAAGGCGACGGCCCTGGCGCTGGCACCGCACAATATCCGCGTCAACGCCGTAGGGCCCGGATCGATCGACACGGCGATGCTGGCGGGCGTGAATGCCGACCCCAAGGCCATGGCCATGGTGATGTCCAGAACCCCCCTGCAGCGGATTGGCACGCCGCGCGAAATCGGAGACGTCGTCGCCTTCCTGGCCAGTAAGAAAGCAAGCTACATTACCGGCGAGACGATCTATGTCGACGGCGGCCGCATTGGTATGAACTACACCTGCTAGGCCCGGGATGCCGAAGCTTGTTGGGCGCCGCTCTTGCGGCGGTTCGAACGGAGAGGATGGCCATGACCGCATTGTCGGGGATTAAAGTCGTTGAGTTTTGCGAGATTGCGGCAGGGCCCTTCTGCGCCATGCTGCTCGCCGATATGGGCGCGGATGTCATAAAGGTGGAGCGCCCCGCCGGCGACGCCATGCGGATGTGGCCACCCGTCAACGACGGCTATAGCGAAAACTTCGCGTCCATCAACCGCAACAAACGCTCTGTCGTGCTGGACCTGAAAAGCGCGGAAGGCATCGCCGCCGCCCGGGCGCTCATTCTGGAAAGCGACGTGGTGGTCGAGAATTTCAGGCCCGGGGTGCTCGGCCGGATGGGGATCGACTATCAGGCGATGTCGGCGGAAAAACCGTCCCTGATTTATTGCTCTATTTCTGCATTCGGACAGGAAGGCCCCCGCAGCACGCAAGGCGGGTTCGACCTGACCATGCAGGCGATGGCGGGCATCATGAGTGTGACGGGCGAGGAGGGCGCCGCGCCGATGAAATGCGGCGTTCCCCTGTGCGACTTCGTTGCGGCACTCTATGGGGCGTTCGCCGTCTCGGCGGCCCTCAACGAACGGACCCGGACGGGCAAGGGGCAGAATGTCGACGTCTCGATGCTGGGAACCGCGTTGGGTGTTGCCGCCCTGCAAACCAGCGAGTATTTCGGCACCGGCCGGGATCCGAAGAAGCTTGGGTCCGCGCATCCGCGCAACGCACCCTATCAGGCTTTCAAGGCGGCGGATGGCTACTTCGGCATGGCGGCCGGCAACAACTCTCTGTGGCATTCCGTCTGCGATGTCGTCGATTTGCCGGAACTGAAGGAAGAGGAGCGTTATGCAACGCCGTCCCTGCGCGCGCAGAACCAGACCGCTCTGAAAGACACGCTGGAGGAGGTCTTCGGCACCCGGCCGGTATCTCATTGGCTCGACCGGTTCGCGGCGGCCGGCGTCCCCTGCAGCCCCATTAACAGTTACTCCGAGGCGCTCTCCGACCCGCAGGTCGCGCATATGGGCTGGGTGCAGGATCTTGTGTTGGCGAACGGCAAACAGACCAAGACTTTCGGCTCCCCGCTGCGCATTAACGGCGAGACGGCGCAAATTCGGCGACGGCCGCCGGGCCTCGGGGAACATACCGAGGAGGTGTTGAGCGCGCTTGGTGCCGAGCACCGGTCAACGCCGGCGCCGTCGGAGTAAGGCCGCATCCCATGGCAGACGACGAACCGATCCCCCTGATCGTCGACCGGAAAGACGACCTCCTGACGCTGACGCTGAACCGGCCCAACGCCGCGAACGCCCTCAGCCCCGCGCTGGTCGAAGCGGTGATCGATGCGTTTGAAGAACCCGACGGTATCCGGCTTTGCGCGATCCGCGGAGAGGGGCGCCATTTCTGCGCCGGTTTCGACCTTTCCGATCTGGACTCGCTCAGCGACGGCGATCTGCTGTGGCGCGTGCTGCGCATCGAAACCATGCTGCAAACCGTCCACCACGCGCCTTTCCCGGTGGTCGCACTGGCCCAGGGTCAGGTCGTCGGCGCCGGGGCCGATCTTTTCGCCGCATGCTGGCGCAGGGTCGCGGTGCCCGAGGCGAAGTTCCGCATGCCGGGCTGGAACTTCGAACTCGCGCTCGGGACCCGCCGGTTAACGGCACTGATCGGCCCGGACGCCGCCCGCGACATGCTGATCGACACCAAGGTGCTGCCGGCCGATGAGGCGCTGAAGGTGGGCCTGGCGACAGCCGTGGCCGACCGGGCCGACTGGCCGGAGATTGTCGAGACCCTGCGCAAACGCGCCCAGGCTCTGCCGGCGCGCGGGCTTAACGACATGTTCGCAATCACCGCAACGGACACCCGGGATGCCGATCTGGCCGCTGTCGTCCGCACCGCATCCAAACCGGGTCTGAAGGAACGGATTGCGGCGTACCGGCGGAAGGCGCTGGCGAAGTAGGCGACGGAACACCGCGCCATCCGGACTGAATTCTCAGTGCGTGGAAAATCGGACCGGCTTGGGAAGCACGGTTCTTCCGGAACAGGGCGTCCTGCACCGCCAGGAACGGTTTTCGAGGATATCTCCGCGATGAAGGGTGCAGACCGAACGCGGCTTCCTTATCTGGATTCCAGATAGTCCAACAGCCGCATCACGCCGATCGCCGATTCCAAGCCCAACAGCTTTCCGGCCCGAAACGGGAACTTGCGTATGCCGTTGATCGGAAATGCCAGGTCGTTGTCCGGCGCGCCCAGGATGCGTTGAGCCATCGTGCGCCCGACAACCATCGACATCGCGACACCTCTTCCGTTGTACCCAAGCCCGGCCAGGATGCCTTTACAGGGCTCGTGCAGGTGGGGAAGATGGTCGTTCGTCAGGGCAATGCGCCCGCCCCATTCGTGGGTCCACGGTATTGCCTGCAACTGAGGGAACACGCGCGCGGCATCGCGCCGTAGCCAGTCGAAACCATCCAGCGTTCCATCGGATCGCTGCCGCCCCAGACCGCCATAGACGATCCGGTTGTCGGGTTCCTTTCTGGCATACATGATTATCCGGCGGCTGTCGGAGATTGTATGTCCCTGCGGGAGGATTTCATCGGCGAGTTCCGGCGGCAGCGGGTCCGTTGCGATCTGAATGGGGGTTAGGGGAATGATGCTTTCGGACAGGCCGGGCAGCAGGCTGTCCGAGTAGGCGTTCGTCGCCACGACGACCCATTCGCTGCGGACCGTCCCTTTTTCCGTCTTGCAAACCCAGCGGTCGCCGTCCCGGTCTATGCTTTTCACGGGCGTCTTGCCGTGAATAGATCCGCCGCGGTCACGGAAAGCCCTGGCCATGCCTTGGGCCAGCATCAAAGGATGCACCGCGCCGCCTTTCGGCGCGATCACGCCGGACCGGTACGCCCTGCTCCCGGAAAGCCTGAACACGTCGGCGCTTTCGACAACCGTCATATCGGCGCCATGGTCGTTCCAGTCTTTGACGTCCGCCAAAGCTTTTTCGTGGGCGCGTTTGCTGTGATGGACCCTGAGCCACCCCTTCTGCCGCGCCTGGCATTCGATCTGATACGTTTCGACCATGCCGAACAGCTCGTCGGCGGACCCGAGGGATGCCGCCGTGATGCGCTCGAAGAAGGCGTCGCCCAATAATTTGCGGAGCCGGCGCGGTGAATTGAAGGGCAGCATGGGGTTCACTTGACCGCCGGTGCGCCCGGATGCGCCCCAGCCAACCTCGGCGGCATCGAGAACGGCAACCCGTATGCCGGCCTCCGCCAGGTAGAGTGCGGCGCGCAGACCCGTGAAGCCGGCGCCGACAACGGTGACATCCGCTTCTGTGTCTCCGACCAATTCCGGATTATCGGTTACATCCGGCGCTGTCGCGCGCCAAAGGGAGCTTGGCCACGTATTTTCCATCTGGACCCTGACCCGTGATGCTGTTGTTTCATATTACAGAACATCTCTATTAATATGCGAAACAACATCGGCCGAGGTCAAGCCACCAAGTTACTCCGGTTGCCAACCGATCCCTTTTGAGATCGCCAGCGCCGCAGCCTTCAACGAGTCTGCATGCTGGTCGATGCCTTCACCGTGCTGGTCGTCGTGGATCATCCACAGCGACAGGGCTGCCGTGACGTCCCCTTGGGCGTTCCGAACAGGCGCAGCGATACCGGAGACATGCAGGAATTCCTCGCGTTCGGCGATCGCATAGCCTCTGATTGCAATGCCGGGCAACTCGTGGACCAGCTCTTCGACAGAAGTCTTTGTGAATTCGGTATATCGCTCCAGTTTGAGGGAGGAGAGCACCTGTTTGCGGCTCTTTTCCGCCATATGAGCCAAGAACAATTTCCCGGCCGCGGTACAATGAAGCGGGGCATGGTCACCGGCTCTGGCCGCGTAGCGAACCGGTATCTGATCTGCCGTACGAAGGTAGAGAATCGTCTCAGAATCCAAGATGCTGAGGGCGGCGTTTAACCCCGAACTCTCACTCAACGCCGTCATCGGTTTGCCCGCGGCCTGTTGAAGGTCGACACGCTGCCACGCCGATCTCGCCCAGTTGTTCAGCCTCGCACCGGTGCGGTATGTCCGCGTCCCGTCGTCGTAACTGACAAGCTCCTCGGCCTGAAGCACGCCGAGTATTCGGTGGCAGGAGCTTTTTACGAAACCCGTCTGCTGCACGATCTCTGAAAACGCCAAGGGCTGCCGGGCGGCGGACAGAACATCCATGACCTGGGCGCATTTCGCGACGATTGAGCTTTCGGTGTTCCGAGCCATCAGGCGCTCCCCTCTCGAAATGTAGGACTATGGTGCGGCACTCAGATTGACAAGCCCGCGCTGGAGGCGCTTGCGGCCTCGAGAACAAACACCATTGACGGAAACGCGCCTTGGCCAATACTATTGTTTTTCAGAACAACTGTTCTGTATTGCAGTAGTTAATGTTTGTGTCTTTTCAGTTGCTGCCATCGAAACCCGCTCGTTAGCGAAGGGAGATAATCAATGAACAAGGTTGTTGCGGCCCTGGCCGCTTTGGGTGTCCTCGGCATGGCGGGGCAAACCGCTATCGCGGAAAGTGAGATAGAAGAGCTTACGGTGGCGTACTTTCTGGAATGGCCCATGCCGATGATGGAGGCAAAAGCCAACGGCACCTATGACGAGGCCTTGGGCGTCAAGGTGAGATGGGTGAGTTTCGAGACAGGCACCGCAATGAGCGCGGCCATGGCCGCTGGCGACGTCCAGATTGCCGTGAGCCAGGGAATCCCGCCGTTCGTGGTCGCGGCATCGGCCGGTCAGGATCTGCAGGTCGTGGATGTTGCGGTCACCTATTCGGAGAACGACAACTGTGTCGTCGCGGCCGGCCATGAAATCGACAAGCAGAACGCAAGCGAGCTGGCCGGCAAAACCGTCGCGGTTCCCCTGGGCACGGCGGCGCACTATGGCTTCTTGAGGCAGATGGATCATTTCGGGGTCGATCTCGCGAGTCTGGAGATCGTGGACATGGCGCCGCCGGAAGGGGCAGCCGCGCTCGCCCAAGGGTCGGTAGACTTCGCCTGCGGCTACGGCGGCGGCCTGACCCGGATGAAGGAACACGGCAACGTGCTGTTGACCGGCGCGGAAAAAGAAGATCTGGGCATCCTTGTATTCGATGTTACATCGTCACCGGCGGCATTCGTGGCCGAGAACCCGGAAATTGTCGCGAAGTTCCTTGCGGTCACCGCCGCGGCCAACGAGCGCTGGAATTCCGGACAGGGCGGGGATGCAATGCTTGCCGTCGTGGCCAAAGAAGCCGGAATGGACATGGCCGCCGCGCGCGCCGCGATCGCGACGATGGGGTTCCCAGGTCTTGACGAGCAAATGTCCGCAAAATGGATGGATGGTGGCATCCAGACCTTCATGAAAGGCGTTGCCGATGTGTTTGTTTCGGCGGGCAGCATCAGCAAGGCGCTGGACGACTATGCCAACAGCGTCAACGCGGAACCGATGAGGCTTGCCAACGGTGGATAATCCCTCGGACTGACCGTGAAAGGGCTCGGCACGGCGCCGGGCCCTTTTTGTTTCCAGAGCCTGAGATATGGCGCGGCTGGGCGGACCCTCATCGCGACACCGCATCGCTGGATCGCGGCGTCAGGCTGCAAACCGTGGCTGTCTCGCGCGCCACACGACAGGCGGAACGGCCTTAGACCCCACTCACCGCACATTCTTCAAGACAGCTTTCAAGAAGGGTTGTCGCGAGCAATGCGTGGGGGAAACGGGCTTCTCTCTCGGAATTCCCGGTGGCCTCTGCCGCAAGGCGGGACAGGCGGCGCGACCATACAGATTCAACGCAGCATGCCGAGCACATTCCGAAGCCGGGTCGCCGGCCAGGCAATATCGGGTCTCCCCATGCCCATAAGCCCGGGCGGCAACCCGCCAGAGAGACAACGGTTGGCGGTTGCCAGAACAAATTCGATAGTATACCCCACTATACTATAGTGAGGTTGAGAGATGGCACATCTAAGCCGCGACAAATCCAAACTGATGGCACGCCTGCGCCGAATCAAAGGGCAGGTGGAAGGCGTGGAACGCGCTCTAGAGGCTGAATCTGACTGTGCCGACGTGCTGCAGCAGATCGCTTCAATCCGCGGCGCGGTCGCGGGCCTGACGTCGGAGATGATGGAAGAACATCTCCGCAGTCATGTCGTGGCCGCCGAGACCGCATCGGAACGCGAACAAGGCGCGGAAAAGATGATCCAGATCCTGAAATCATACATGAAATGATGTCTGTGGCGGAGCCAAGCGAACTCTCTTTGAAGAGCGGGGACATCGCCGCGCTCAGACATCAGCATGTGTTCCTCGGCGCAAATCAAGAACGTAACGAGCGCAAGGTCTGGCTGGTCATCGCCCTGACCGCCACGATGATGGTTGTTGAAATCGCCGCCGGCCATTGGTTTGGCTCCATGGCGCTGATTGCGGATGGATGGCACATGTCCACGCACGCCGGCGCGATGCTGATTGCGGTTTTGGCGTATCGCTTCGCAAGGCGGAACGCGACGAATCCGAGTTTCAGTTTCGGGACCGGCAAAGTTGGCGACCTCGCCGGCTTCGCCAGTGCCGTGGTTCTGGTGCTTATCGCGATCCTGATTGGTTGGGAAAGTGCCGTTCGGCTGGTCGACCCTGTCCCCATCAGCTTCGAAGAAGCGATCCTGGTCGCGGTCGTGGGCCTTTTGGTGAACCTGCTCTGTGCCTGGCTGCTGCGGGACGATCATCATCACGGTCACGGCCATCATCATCACAATCATGATCACGGCCACGATCATGCACACGGCCATGGGCACAGTCAGGACAACAACCTTCGCGCCGCGTACCTGCACGTTCTCGCGGATGCCCTAACGTCGGTGCTTGCCATAGCAGCCCTGCTGGTCGGCCGCGGCTATGGATGGTTTTGGGCCGACCCAGTCATGGGTATCGTTGGCGCAGTGGTCATCTCGCGGTGGTCTTGGGGGCTGATCCGGGACACCGGAAGCGTATTGCTGGACCGCGTTCCGCCCGGCGAAAACGTGAAAGGGAGAATCCGCAACGCGCTGGAAAATACTCATGACACGATTACCGACCTCCACGTCTGGCAGGTCGGGCCGGGCCAGCATGCCGTTATTGTCGCCATCGCGTCAACGGCGCCGAAGACCCTCGCGGAGTACAAAAAGGTGCTTCGGACCATCGAACAGGTGGCCCATACCACCGTGGAAGTGCAGAAGATCGACGCAAAAGCCGGGAGCCCCGCTGGCTGATCCCCGGCCGCGCCGCAGGAAGAGACAGCCCCCTATCGGACGGCGCGGTTCATGCCACCATCGGAGAGAATGCTTTGGCCGTTGATGTAACGGGCATCCTCCGACGAGAGAAACACGCACGCTTTCCCGATCTCCGCGAAACTTGCCGCGCGCTGTGCCGGAATGGATTTCCGGGCGAATTCCGACAGATTCACATTCTCGCAGAAGCCGGGCATGAGATTGTTCATGCAGATATTGTAGCGCGCGTATCTGTCTCCAAAGAGCTTCGAAAAACTGTGCAGCGCGCCGCGCAACATACTCATTGGATAGGGGGCACGGGGTTCGACCGTGTTCATGGAGGATATGTTTACGAAGTTCCCCCCGCCTTGCTCAATCATGAGGGGCGTCACCAATCGGGCCAGTTTCACAACATTCAGAACGTACATGTCGAGGCTCTCATGCCACAGGGAATCGGGCAGATCGAGCAGTGGGCCGTCGAAGTCAGGATCGAACCCAACCGTCTTAATCGCTTCAGGAACGGTTCCGCCATGTCCCATATTGCTGACGACTGCATCAATGCGGCCATACGTCCTCAGTGTGTCATCGACCATCGCCCGAAGATCATCGCTATCCAAGACGGAGCCGCTGCGTCCGATGCCGCCCAATTCTTCAGCAAGCTCGATGCTTCGGATCGAAGGCGACATCAGAGACACCCTGTATCCTGCCCGCGCCATCTCCCGTGCACAGCCGGCCCCGATCCCTTGCCCCGTACCCGTCATAAGCGCGACTCTTTGCTCCGGCATCCTCTAGATCCTCAAGCGCGTGAGAAATAATCTGCTCTTCTAGATCTTGAGGTTCCGTACACTAAGAAAATAGAGAGTTCTGTTCCTCATTTTGTGAGGTATTCTCATATCTATGTCAGACCTCCGACATCTTCGGGCCTTGCAGGTATTTGATGCCGTGGCCAGCCATTCAAGCCTGACACGGGCAGCGGAAATGCTCGGTGTTTCGCACGGTGCGGTCAGCAAGCAGGTCGCCCTCCTTGAAGAGTCTCTGGGCGTCCTGTTGCTTCGCCGGCATGTCCGGGGCGTGGAGATGACGGACGCCGGCAGACAGCTGCACATCGCAACGCAACAAGGTTTCGGGGCCTTGGAACTTGGCGTCCGCAGTGTGCGGCGCGACCCGGACAAAAAGTCCGTAACGATTTCACTCTCGTCTTCGCTGGCAACCAAGTGGCTGGTTCCACGCCTGCCGGCGTTTCGTGCCCGCCGTCCCGGGGTGGCCATGTTTCTGGACACCAACGACGATCTTGTCGATTTCGAGGACAGCGATGTTGATGTTGCACTTCGATTCGGCGTGCCGGGATGGGGCGGTCTTTACCATGAGCTTGTGGCGGACGAAGAGTTGATTGTCGTGGCGTCGCCGACCCTGGTTCAGGCATCGGAGGCACCCCTTGCGCCATCCGCGGTCGCGGGTCTCCCGCTGCTCCATGATCAGTTCAATCCAGCATGGGAAGAATGGGCCGAACAGGTAGGCGTGGCGCGATCCCTGCTTGGCGCCCAGAACTTGGTATTTACCGACACAGCCGTGTTGATCGCCGCGGCGATCGACGGGCAGGGCGTCGCGCTCGCCAGAAGACTGCTTGTCGAAGACGATCTGGCCGCCGGACGTGTCGTCAGGCTGGACACGTCCGTTGTCGCCACGGACCGGTCGCTCTACTTCGTCTGCCGCCAGGGGGATCAGGACCGCGCGGCAATCCGGGCGCTCCGCAACTGGTTGCAAGAAGTCCAATCCAGCTTCTGAAAAGGCGGCATACACCAAAGCACCGTCAAATCCGGGCAGTTCACTGACTGCGATGAGTCTATCTTCCTGCTGGTTCGCCGGCCAACTGGACGGCGGTCACAGGCTGGCGGAAGCACAATGACCCTTCGCATTCTGGTCGGAAACGGAATCTCGAGGAACCCTTTCTACCGGCGTCGTTGGATGGATTGCCGTAATGTGATCACCTAGTGCCAGAGCATGATCACTGTATCCCGACAGGAACCAAACAATGATTAGTGTTGAAGAATTGCTCGATCGCATAGACCGATTGCCCAGATTTTCTCTTGCCCAGCTTCCGACGCCGCTTCACGAGCTTAGGAATTTCCGCAAATTCCTAAATGGACCGGATCTCTGGATGAAAAGGGACGATCTATCGGGGCTCGAGGGGGGTGGGAACAAGACACGAAAACTAGAGTTCCTTGTTGGCGATGCGGTTGAACGAGGGTGTGACATGCTCGTGACCGTTGGTGCCATCCAATCGAATCATACCAGACAAACCGCAGCCTCAGCGGCAAAAGCGGGCATGAAATGCGCCCTTCTGCATTGTGCCTGGACGAAAGACGCCGGTCCCAACTATCGCCATGTCGGGAACATCCTGTTGAGCAACTTGATGGGTGCAAGCCTGTATGTTGATGAGACCGAACGTCCAATCGAGGATCAAGGCCCGCTTGACGAGTTCATCGCTCATCTTCGGGCGCAAGGCCATAATCCATACTTGATTCCAGGAGGAGCGTCCGAGCATCCCCTTGGCAGCTACGGCTATGTGAATTGTGCGGCTGAGCTGGCGTCCCAATCGCACCAGCTAGGCGTAAAGTTCGATTATCTCGTTCACACAACAGGCTCCAGCAGCACGCAAGCCGGGCTTGTCGCGGGGTTTAAGGCGTTAGGGATAGACACCCGGGTAATTGGTGTCGCCGACGACGGTGAAACTGAGATCAAACGTCGGCGCGTCTTGGCGTTGGCGAATGAAGCGCTTCGCGGTTTGGAGCTGCCGGCTTTGGTGAAACCCGAAGATATCGAGGTGATCGCCTCGAATGACGCTGAATACGGATACGCTGACGAAGCGATCAAAGATGGCATTCACCAAATGGCGAGGACAGAGGGCCTGATCGCCGATCCCGTGTATGAAGGACGTGCAATCCGCGGGCTGCTCGATCTAGGCGCTGCGGGGCGCTTCACGCCGGATGACAGGATACTTCTCATGCATCTCGGCGGATCGCCTGCCATTCACGCCTACGCAAATCAATTCGGCACGATAGAGCTGCAGTCAGTAGAGTGAACCGGCGCTGATGGGTAAAACGCCGGACGGTCCGTCGGCCAAGGATTGCGTGCAGGTAACCGAGCGGTGCGGTTCATTGTTCGCTTCCCGCCATGTCGGAACTCACACGGCGCGTGCAGACATGCCGCTACAATCGACCGGCGGCGTGCCGCTACCTGCAGCCTTCTAGAATGGAACGGCTTTTTGGAAGAGAACTGGAGCGGGCGATGAGATTCGAACTCACGACATCAACCTTGGCAAGGTTGCGCTCTACCCCTGAGCTACGCCCGCATTTTCCAGTATTCTGACTTTGGTTAAGTCCTTCGGGCCGGTGGGTGATCGGCCTTGCGGCTCCCTAGCGGAGCGGCGCGCATATTACCCATCGTTCGACGCATTGCAAGCGCTCAATCACGCTTTTTCGCTCCCGGGAAGAGAGCCCGCCTTCCGCCGCACTTTCAGTGTCGCCCCGCAGATACCGAAGACCCCGCGGCTATGCTGCCGCCGCCGTCACGGCCCTTGCGTGAGCTTGCCGTACGCGTCCCTTATGCCGGTCATCATTTCGAACACTTCGGCGACACGGCGGGCCTGCGTTTCAGGCGTTTTTGCGCTGCCGACCCGGTGCGCGAGCGACCGTTTCCGGCCAGGCGTCAGCGCGTCCCAACAGGACTGCATCTCCGCATCGCGGCGCAGGGCGGCAAGCAGGGCCTCCGGAACGTCCACCGCGTCCTGATCGGCGACCCGGAAGCGGACGGTGACCCTATCCCCCACTCGACGCCCGATGGAGTTCAGGACTTTCTTGGAGAGCAGGATGTACCAAACCCCGCGCACCGGATTGAGAGCGGCATCCAGAGGATAGTCGTCCACTTCGGCATTGATGCGCAGTCTGGGATGGGCATCCAACGGCAGTGCGGCCGCAACCGCCTGCGGCACAAATACGACCGTGTAACGGTAGCGATCGCTGCCGACGTCGTGATGGGCGACGGGTGCGTCGAATTCATGCGCGAAGAAACCCATGCGGCGTCTCCAGGTCCTGCCGATCCGGCGGCAGGGAACCTATTTCTCGCACGTCGTGGGACAAGGCCCGGACCCTGCCAGCCGTCAATAGCATTGCGGCGGGCTTTCGGCTGCGCTACCAGCGCAGGGTCATGAACGACTTCAACGCGGAACTGCTGGAAAATGTCCGACACCCAAGCCCCCCTGAAAGACACCGACGTCTACGCGCTGTTCGAGGAACTCAGCCTGGAGGCGCACACCGTTGAACACGAGGCCGCCTTCACCGTGGACCAGGCCAAGGCCGTGCGGGACCAACACGAAGAAGGGCACATCAAGAACCTGTTCCTGCGGGACAAGAAGAAGAACATCTGGCTGGCGACCGTGCTGGAAGAACGCCCGGTCGACTTGAAAGCGCTGAAAGGCGCGCTGGACGCCCGCGGAAACCTGAGTTTCGGCTCCCCCGACCTTCTGATGGAATGCCTTGGCGTGATCCCTGGCGCGGTAACCCCGCTTGGCGTGATCAACGACCGGGACGGACGGGTCACCGTGGTGCTGGACAAGGCCATTTTCGACCATGCGGCCGTGCATGTGCATCCGCTGCGTAACGACCGGACGACCCGCATCGCCTCGAAGGATCTCGTCACCTTCCTGGAGCATACCGGGCATAATCCGGTGATCCTGGATTTCGACGCACTGCCGACGCCCGACGCCGGCAATTAACCAAGCAGGCAGGCGGAACCCTTGCCCTCGGCCCCGATAACGGCCAAATAAGTCGCAACTTTCAAAAAACGGCATGCCGGGATCCGGCATGAGCGGAATGTGGGGACCCCAGAGACCATGGACATCGACCTTTCCAGCGTCGCCAAAGGCGGCGATCTGATCAAGGACAGCGACACGGCGAATTTTGCCGCGGACGTGCTGGAGGCCAGCATGGAGACCCCGGTGATCGTCGATTTCTGGGCGCCCTGGTGCGGCCCGTGCAAGACGCTTGGCCCGGCGATCGAGCGCGTGGTGAACAATGCGGCGGGCGCCGTGAAGCTGGTGAAGATCGACATCGACCAGAACCCGGAAATCGCCCAGCAGATGCGCGTGCAGTCGATCCCGGCCGTCTTCGCCTTCGCCGGCGGACGCCCGGTAGACGGTTTCGTCGGCGCGCTGCCGGAAAGCCAGATCAAGAGTTTCGTAGACCGCGTGCTGCAGGCCGCGGGCGGCGCACAGGGCGATAATCCGATCGACGCCGCGTTCGAACAGGCAGAGGCCGCCGCGGAAGCGGGCGACTATCAGGCCGCCGGATCGATCTATCAGCAACTGGTGCAGCACGACCCCGGGAATATGAAGGCGGTGGCAGGATTCGCCATGGCGCTGGTGAAGCTGGAGCAGGCGGAAGCCGCGGAGCAGTTCCTGGCCCAACTGCCGCAGGAGCAGCAGGACGCGCCTGAACTGGCGTCGGTCCGCGCGGCCCTGGAACTGGCGGCGCAGGCCGGCGAAGCACAGGCGGAGTTGGCCGGCCTTCAGGCAAAGGTTATCCGCGATCCGCAAGATCTTCAGGCCCGCTACGATCTTGCCGTGGCGCAATCCGCGCTGGGTCAGAACGAAGACGCCATCGACGGCCTGCTGGAAATCATGGAGAAAAACCGCGCCTGGAACGAAGACGCGGCGCGGCTGCAGCTTCTGAAGGTTTTCGAGGCCTTGGGCCCGACCGACCCGCTGACCGTCTCCGGCCGCCGGCGGCTGTCGTCGCTGCTGTTCTCGTAATGCGGCAGGCGGCAATCCGTCGCTGTCAATTCGGACCCGCCCGCACTAGGTTCTTGGGATGAGCGTTTTCGACCCGATTTTCGAGGAACTGCCCGGCGATCTGCCGATCTTCCCGCTGACCGGCGTGATGCTGTTGCCGCGGGCGCAGTTGCCCCTGAACATTTTCGAACCGCGCTATCTCAACATGATCGCCGACGCGCTGGGCGAAGGCCGGATGATCGGCATGATCCAGCCGCGCACGCCAAACGACGAGTCGGAACAGCCTGAAGTCTATCCCGTCGGTTGTGCCGGACGGATCACGCAGTTCGAAGAGACCGAAGACGGCCGCTTCATGATCAACCTGCGGGGTATCGCGCGCTTCAGGCTGGCGGAAGAACTGCCGGTTCGGGACGGCTACCGCCGGGCCGAGGCGGATTGGGCGGCCTATCGGGACGACCTGACGGAACCGGAAGGCGAGATCGACCGGAAACGGCTCTTCGTCTCGCTTAAACCCTATTTCGAGGCCCGGCAGATCGACGCCAACTGGGACGCCATTCACGACACGCCGTCAGAACGGCTGATCAACTCGCTGTCCATGATTTGCCCGTTCGAGCCGCTGGAAAAGCAGGCGCTGCTGGAAGCGCAAACGCTCGCCGACCGCCTGGAGGTGCTGACCTCGCTGGTGGAAATGGCGGTGCTGGAAACCACCCACGAAGACGCCCGCCGGCAATAACGGGCGCATGGCAGGATCGCGAAATGACCGAAAGCAAGGAAAGCAAGGAACCCGGACGGCAGGTTGATCCCAAACTGCTGGAGTTCCTGGTCTGCCCTGTAACCCACGGGTCTCTGCGCTATGACCGGGAAGCGCAGGAGCTGATCAGCGAACAGGCCAATATTGCCTATCCGATCCGCGACGGCATTCCGATCATGCTGCCCTATGAAGCCCGCCAGCTCGACGACTGACCGCAAGGCCTAACAATGTCCGACACAGACACCGACGACCGCTTCTCCACCAAGGCCTGGCCGACGGAAATCAAACTGAAAAAGGCCGAAAAGGCGCTGGAGGTCACCTTCGACACCGGGCAGGCCTTCAGCTATCCGGCGGAATATCTTCGGGTCGAAAGCCCGTCGGCGGAGGTGCAGGGGCACTCACCGTCCCAGAAAAAGACCGTTCCTGGACGCCGCCATGTCGGCATCATGAACCTGGAGCCCGTCGGCAACTACGCGGTGCGGATCATTTTCGACGACCTGCACGATACCGGCATCTTCTCCTGGCAATACCTCTTCGAGCTGGGCCGGGACCACGATGTCCGCTGGGCCAACTATCTGGCCGCGCTCGAGGCGCAGGGCCTCAGCCGGGATCCGTAATCCGCCCCCGCTCCTGTCTTTGAGGGCGGCCGGCCAGAGCGTCGGCGATTGCGGCGGCCCGCTGCAGCCAGGTATGGCGGTTCTGGTAGATGGACCGCCCGGACGCCGCGAGTTCCGCCAGCGTCTCCGTCCGCTCCAACAAGCCCCCCAGCCTGTCCGCGAATGCCGCCGGGTGCCGGTTCGGATCGCCGAACAGGATGGAATCCCCGTCCGAATAGTCTTGCGCCAGGAAATGGCTGAACGGCGTGGCGACCGCCGCCCCCTCGGCTTGGGCGTGGAAGACCCGGTCATGCGCGCCATAAGGGAACTTCACCACCGGGTTCAGAACGATCTTGGTCCGCGCCATGAGCAGGCGCAGCTCCTCGACCGTGCACTCGCCGTGAAAGGTCCAGCAATCGGGCAAGGGTTTGAGAAAGTCCGGGACCCCCGGTGCGATCAGGTAGAGGGGCAGATCACGCAGCGCGAGCAGCATGGCGGACCGCGAAATCTGTTCCGCCAAACGTTCGGCCTCGGCAACGAAATCGATCAGCGTCGGCGCGGAATAGGCGCTGAAAAGGTCGATGGAGCGTTCCTGAAACGCGTCTTGCAGCGCGGGCAGCACCGGTTGCGCCTCGGACACCATGGCATCGGCGGCCCGGATTAACGCGCCGGCCACCTCCTCGGGCACGTCCGGATTATGGTCGCGCCACTGCGCCGTGCCCGGATAGGCGGGCAGACTGCCGGCGAAAAGCAGCGGCAGTGTACGGTCCGCCATTGGCAGACTGTTCTCCGACGCCATCGGGCCCGCATGCGGCAGAAAGACAGCGTTCAGATCGCGGCGGACCGGCGCCATCGCCGCCAGATGGCTTTGATCGCACAAACCGATGGTGTCGCCCGCGCGGGCCGCCGCCAGATCCTCGGTGCGCAGAAATGGATGGTCGACCACGATTGAGAATTTCTTGATGCTCTCGACCCCGGGCGGAAAGCGCAGGCGGCCGTTGAGATCGATGACCCAGGCCTCTTCGCCGGCGAGGGCCTGTTGCGTGAGCCTTTCGCGGATACCGTCCTGATTGTCGGACAAGGTGTGGCAATCATAGCCCAGGGCCCCGAACGCCGCCTGAAACCCGTCGATCACCGCATAGGACCAGGAATGGCCGCCTTTGCCGCGGTGGAAATAGACCGGCGGCCTTGATTGATTTTCCGTGGAGGTCATATGCTAAGAGTTGCAAAGCCGTAACGTTTCGTCCCGTGCGTCAATATCAACAAATTCGAACGATGAAAACGGGCGTCGGGGCGGTGAAGAGCGCGGATCCGGCGCGCCGCTGTCCGCCGGTCCTGCGCCTGAGCATCTTGAGAGCTACGACGAGGAGGCTGATCATGAAATCGATGCGACTGTTGGCGGTAACCGCGCTGGCGACCCTGTTATCCGGCGCTGCTTTGGCCGAAGAGGGTGGCTTCAAGGTCGGGTTTCTGAGCTGTACCCTGAGCGACAGCACCAACCTCATCGTCTATTCGAACGAGGAATTCACCTGCACCTACAATCCGAATGCCGGGGAGAACGAAACCTATTCCGGGGTGATTACGCGGATCGGGGTCGACCTGACCTGGAAGAAGGGACAGCAGCTTCTTTGGACGGTCGTCGCCCCGACCAACAATATCGGGCCGGGTGCGCTGGCCGGGACCTATGGCGGCGTTTCGGCGGATGTGGCGGTTGGCGCGGGCGTGGGCGCGAAGATCCTGGTCGGCGGGCTGGAAGACTCGATTGCCCTGCAGCCGGTGTCGCTTGCCGGAAACACAGGGGTCGGCGCCTCGGCCGGCATCGAATCCTTCGAGCTCAAGCAGGAATAACGCGGTCGCTGCCGCCGGCGACGCTTAAGGGGCGGCGTTTCAGCGGTCGGCGTTTAGGCGGGCGGCAGGGCGTGATGGATCGCCGGGCCCGGGTCCGGCAGGTAGTCGATCAGGATGTTGATGCGGCGGCGTTTGGCCTTGTTGCGCACCGCGTGGGGCTTCCGGTTGTTGAAATCGTACACCTTGCCGACCTGCATCTTCAGCTTCTTGCCGTCGATTTTGTATTCCACCCCGGTGGGCGAGACCAAAGGCACGTGCAGACGGTGCGCGCGCGCGGCCATAGGCTGGCCGTCGACATGGGAATCGATCTTGCCGCCGGGCGCCATTTCCACGATCGCCACGCGGGTGAGCACGCCACGCGCCGTCTTGATGTAGGAAATCGCCTGTTCCACGACCGGGCCGATCACCGGCTCGAATTGTTTCCACTGCGGGAAGGCGCTGACTTCGCCCTGATCGTTTTCATGGATCACTTCCGGCATCAGCGGGGCAGGGTCGACCTGTTCCTGCTTGCACCATTCCAGGAACAGTTCCTTCATCGATCGCCGTTTCCAGGGCATCTGGTAGGGCACGAAATTATGGATCAGCGGGATCGCTCGGGTTGCCGCATTGTGCACCTTGCTGGCCAGCAGATCCTGCCGGAAGCGGTTGCGCTCCCAGTCCTCGTCCGGCAGCGCATCGACAAAGGCCGCCGCATCTTTCGCCGCGACCGGGCCCAACACCTTAAAAGGAACGCCGATATCCATGACAGATCTCTCTACAGCGCTTCGCCGCGCACCAGACGGGGGAGGTCGCCCACCACCCCCATGGCGTGCCGCATCAAAAGCTTCTTTACAGGTGGCGTCCGGTTGACCAGCGCCAAGCCGATATCGCGGGCCGCACGGAGCGGCGGCACATCGTTGGAGAACAGCCGGGTCAACCCGTCCGTCACCGCCGCCAGCAGGACATTGTCGAAGCGCCGCCAGGTTTCGTACCGGCGCAACACCGTGGGCGCGCCGAGATCCAGGCCCAGCCGTTTCGCGTCCACCAGCACTTCCGCCAGGGCGGCGACATCCCGCAGGCCCATATTCAACCCCTGTCCCGCAATCGGGTGGATCGCATGCGCCGCGTCGCCGACCAGGGCCAGCCGGTCGCCGATATAGGTTTCCGCATGCTGTAGGGAGAGCGGATAGGCGAATCGCGGTCCGGTCAGGCTGACATCGCCCAGCCAGTCGCCGAATCGGTCCTTCAGTTCGGCCAGGAAAGCCGCGTCGTCCAGATCCATATACGCCTTGGCCAAGCCGGTGCTTTCCGACCAGACGACGTTGGACCGGTCGTGGGTCATCGGCAGCATGGCGAAAGGGCCTCCTGGCAGGAACAGTTCCACCGCGACGCCGCCATGGGGTTCTTCATGCTGGACCGTGCAAACGATGGAGGTCTGGTCGTAGCGCCATCCGGTGACCTTGATGCCGGCCCAATCCCGCAGAACAGAGAATTTTCCGTCCGCGGCGATGACGACGGCGGCATCGACCGCAGCGCCGTTGTCGAGGCGCACGGTGGAAAAGCCTGGTCCCGCCTCGACACCTTCGACCGTGACCGGCGCCATCACCGTCAGCCGGTTCAATTCGCCGCAGCGTTTGTGAAGCGCCGTGCGCGTCTTACGGTTCTCGACAATGTATCCGAACGGTTCGTCCCCGATATCGCGATGGTCGTAGTGCAGGAACAAGGGCGAAATCCCGTCCAGCACATGGCCGTCCACCACGCGGATGTCCCAGATCGGCGATGCGTCCGGCCCAAGATGGTCCCAGACGCCGATGCCTTTCAGAACTTGAGAGGACCCGAAGGCGATGGCCGAAGCCCGGCCGTCATAGGCCGGCGCTTCCTGAAGCGCAGGCTCTTCGCGGTCCAGCAGCGCAACCGCCAGACCCGCCGAGGCCAGGGCGCATCCAAGGTTCGCACCGACCATCCCGCCGCCCACGATACAAACGTCAAACCGCTCCGTCATCCCTCGCACACCTATGCAAACGGGGTCCCCGCACTGCCTAATTATTGATCACAATAAAGGCTGTGGCGTTTTTTTGTGCAGAACCTGTCTGTGAAAATCTCAGTCCTTGATTCTGAAATAGTGTCTATCTCTTTGAGATACAACAGCTTTCTCTGATTCACGATTCCGGCACGCATTTTGATTTAAGTCCAAACCATGGTGCGGCGCACAATTCGTGACCGCACAGTAACACATGAGAGGGAGCCTACGAATGAAACTCGTAATGGCGATCATCAAACCCTTCAAGCTGGATGAGGTCCGAGAAGCCCTCACCGGCATTGACGTGCAGGGATTGACGATTTCGGAGGTAAAGGGATTCGGGCGGCAAAAGGGCCAGACCGAGATCTACCGGGGGGCCGAATATTCCGTCAGTTTCTTGCCGAAGGTGAAGATCGAAGTGGCGGTCGCGGCGGCTCAGGCCGACGCAGTGGTCGAAGCCATCCAGAAGGCCGGATCCACCGGTCGGATCGGCGATGGAAAGATTTTCGTGCTGGATTTGGAAAAGGCCGTGCGCATCCGCACCGGCGAAACCGGCTCTGACGCGCTGTAATGGGAGTTCCAGAAATGAAATTTACAAATCTCCGCTTTGGACGGTCGGCGCGCCTCGGTGCGGCCGCGTTCGCGGGTCTGGGTATTGCTGCTTTCGCTGCCCCGGCCTCTGCGGCGACGGACCCGGAAACGGCGTTCATCTTCAACACCCTGTCGTTCCTGATGCATGGCTTCCTGGTGATGTGGATGGCCGCCGGTTTCGCGATGCTCGAAGCCGGTCTTGTCCGCACCAAGAACACCACGATGCAGTGCCTCAAGAACATCTCGCTCTATTCCGTGGCCGGCATCATGTATTACCTGCTCGGCTATAACCTGATGTATATGGACGTCTCCGGCTTCATCGGCTCCGTGTCGATCTGGTCCGCCGCCGATCCGGGCATCACCGCCGACGGTTTCGTCGCCGGCGAAGGCGACTATGCCGCAGGCTCCGACTGGTTCTTCCAGATGGTCTTCGTGGCGGCCACCGCCTCCATCGTTTCCGGCACGGTCGCCGAGCGTGTGAAGATCTGGGCGTTCCTGGCCTTCACCGTCGTCCTGACCGGCATCATCTACCCGATCCAGGGTTCCTGGACCTGGGGCGGCGGCTGGCTCAGCGAAATGGGCTTCTCCGATTTCGCCGGTTCCACCATCGTTCACTCCGTTGGCGGCTGGGCGGCCCTGGCGGGCGCGATCATCATCGGCGCGCGCAAAGGCAAGTATGTCGACGGCAAGATCAACCCGATCCCGGGCGCCAACCTGCCGCTCGCCACGCTGGGCACCTTCATCCTGTGGATGGGCTGGTTCGGCTTCAACGGCGGTTCGCAGCTGGCCATGGGCACGGCGGCCGACGTCCGCGACATCTCTTCGATCTACATCAACACCAACCTGGCGGCCGCCGGGGGCGTTGTCGCCGCGGTCATCCTGACCCAGGTGCTGTACAAGAAGATCGACCTCACCATGGCGCTGAACGGCGCGCTGGGCGGTCTGGTCTCGATCACCGCCGAACCGCTGGCTCCGGCCCCGGGCCTGGCGATCCTGATCGGTGCCGTCGGTGGCGTGCTGGTGGTCTTCGCCGTGCCGCTGCTGGACAAACTGAAGATCGACGACGTCGTCGGTGCGATCTCGGTTCACCTGGTGGCCGGCATCTGGGGAACACTTGCGGTGCCGCTCAGCAACGGCGACGCCAGCTTCGTCACCCAGATCATCGGTATCGTTGCGATCGGCGCCTATACCTTCATCTTCAGCGCTATCGTCTGGACCATCCTGAAGGTCACCATCGGTGTCCGGATTGATGAAGAAGGCGAACATGACGGGCTGGATAAGGCCGAGTGCGGGATGGAAGCCTATCCCGAATTCGGAACCGGCTCGCAACGCCTGTAGTTCACAAGTTTCGGCTCCGGCGGGGAGACCTGCCGGGGCCGGATGAACGGCGTCAATGACGTCGTTTCCCACCCGCTGACTAAAAACCCGGAAGGTCCGCCTTCCGGGTCTTTTTTTGCGCGGCGCCGCTCAGCGCCCGGAAGGGGCGGTTTCTGGACGCCATCGGTCGCTCCCGATGCCTTTTCGCCCTCTTAATTCAACTACCCCGTTAGGTCTATTCGTTGCACGCACGCCCTACGGGATGGTCCATCGGACAGTCCCCGAGCTTGAGGACACCGCACGCCATGCATGCCACCGCGCACACAATCTCCCGCCTTCTCTTCAAACACCTGCTCGGCCCGGCATTATTGCTGTTCGGCGCCACGACGCCGGTCTTCGCCGACACGCCGTCCGTGACCCCATCGGTTGCCGGGCAAGCCATCGTGGCGGAAACGCAGGTCGACGTTGCTGAAATCATCCGCGTCGTCGATGCCCTGGACGCCGCTGTGGACGCCAAGGATTGGGCGACGGCGCGGGGTCTGTTCACAGACCGGATCGAGGTCGATTTCACCTCCCTGTTCGGGGGCGAGCCCGCATCCATCCCCGCGGATGGCTTGATCGCGTCCTGGTCGGACAATCTGAAACCGTCCAAGACCAGTTTTCATCTGCGGGGGAACCATCGCGTCACTTTCATCGATCGAGACCGAGCCATACTGCAAAGCCACGGCTACGCCTGGAACAGAATGGAGGCCGGCGCCCTGGCCGAAAACGGCGGCAACCCGCTCTGGGAGGTCTGGGGCACTTACGAGCATCGCTTGGTGCGCACCGGCAAGACCTGGAAGATCGCCGCGATGACCCTCACGATCAGCGCTGAACGGGGAAACCCCTATGTTCGCAACACCGTGCCGGAGAGCTGAGGCTCCCTGCCGTCGGGCTTTCGTGGATCGTTAAGGAAACAAAGGGGGCTTGATCGGTTGGGGCTAAGGCTCAGCGGCCTCGCCGCCTGTTTAGAGAAGACCGGCAATCCCCGCCTTCCCGGTCCTTTATTGTCTTGGCGCATGGTTTCTTCCAAAGAATTGCGTAAAACAGCGCCCGTGATTGATGGTCTACCTTTTCTTTAAGAACACTGTTATTTATTTCGTTTTACTTGGCCATTTAAGACTAGTGAGGATTCCATGGCGGAGAGCGCCGCGGACAAGCTGTTCGACTATCCCTACCGGCGCCTGGCGAAATTGCTGGCGGGGATCGAGCCGGGCATGAGCCCGATCCTGACCCATGTGGGCGAACCGCAAGGCCAGCCGCCGGGTTTTGTTTCGGAAATCGTTCTGGAGAATGCGGATTTATGGTCTAAGTACCCGGATCCGCGCGGCACGCCGGACTATCGCGCCGCGGTCGCCGACTGGATTCACCGGCGCTACGGCTTGGCCGAGGGAACGATCGACCCGGCGACCCAGATCACCACCGCCTGCGGCACGCGCGAAGCGCTGTTTCAGGCCGGCGTGCTCGCCGCCGCGATCAAACGGCCCAGCCTGCCGGCGGGCGAGAAACCCTACATCGGCCTGCCGAACCCGGCCTATCACGTCTATTACGGCGCCGCCCTGATGGGCGAGGCGGAACCTTTGCCGGTTCCGGCAGCGGAGGCGGAGACCAACTATCTGCCCGACTACCCGTCCCTGGCGCCGGAAATCCTGGACAGGATGGCCATCGCCTACCTGTGCACGCCGTCGAACCCGACCGGCGGGGTCGCCGATTTGCAGACCCTGGTGCGCAACCTGGAAGCGGCGCGCCGCCACGGCTACATCCTGGCGCTGGACGAGTGCTACTCCGAGATCTTCAACGGCGAGACACCGCCCGCCGGGGGCTTTGACGCCGCGCAGGCGCTGGGCGGCTCGATGGAGAATCTGCTGGTCTTCAATTCGCTCTCGAAACGATCCAGCGCGCCCGGGCTGCGCTGCGGTTTCGTGGCGGGCGATGCCGGGCTGATCGAGAAGATCGTCATGGTCCGCGGCTATGGCGGGGCGCAGATTCCCGAACCGCTGATGGCGGCGGGCGCGGCCTTGTGGCGCGACGAAGTGCATGTCGCCAAGAACCGGGCGCTGTACGCCAACCTGTTCGACATCGCCGACGAGATATTCAAGGACAGGCCAGGCTATGTGCGGCCGGACGGCGGGTTCTTCCTATGGCTGCCGGTCGCCGATAGCGAACGGACGGCCCAGCGACTTTGGGCGGAAGCCGGCGTCAAGGTGCTGCCGGGCAAGCTGATGTCCCGGCCGGTGGACGCGGAAGGCCGCACGCCCGGCGACGATTTCATTCGCATCGCCCTGGTGCACGAACCCGGCGTAGTGCGCGACGCCCTGACCCGGGTGAAAAAGGTTTTGGACAGCGAGCCGGGCGGGCAAGCCGGCGCGGCGGAGGGTTAAGAGATGGCGACACGCACGGACATTCGGCACCCCCTGCTGCCCGACTGGATGGCGACGCTGCTGCGGCGGCGGGCCATCGAAGGCGGCGGCCTCTTCCTGATCCTCATCAGTCTGGCCGTTCTGGCTTCCCTGGTTAGTTTCGACCCCCTGGACCCGTCCTGGAGCGTGGCTACCGCCGGGCCGATCCGGAACATGCTGGGCATGCCGGGCGCCTATTTCGCGGATTTCGTCCTGCAGCTGATCGGCCTGGCGGGCGCGCTGACGGTGCCGATGCTCGCCGCCTGGGGCTGGCGCATCATGTCGGACCTGCGCCTGAAACGGCCTGTTCTGCGCGTCGGCACCTCGGTCCTGGCGGTTTTTTTCGCAGCCGCCGCGATGGCGGGCCTGCCCACCGCCGAAGCCTGGCCGTTCCAGATCGGCATGGGCGGTTTCGTCGGCGACATGGTGCTGGGCACCGTGATGGGCTGGTTCGGAGTTTTGAACCTGCCGGTCGCCGAGACCTGGCTGGCCGCGGCGCTGGGCGCGGTCAGCCTGGCGCTCACCGCCCTGGTGCTCGGCTTCAGTCTGGCCGAATGGATCATGGCGTTCCGCAACCTGAAACAGGGTGCGCACTATGCCCGCAACGCGGCTGATCCGGCGGCGATCAAGGGGGCCGTCAGCGCCGCCAAGGACGCGGTCTTGAGCAGGACGCTCGGCGGACGCACCGAACCGACCTTGCTGCCCCGGGTCAAACCGGAAGGACCGCCGCGCACGGCGCCGGAAGTGAAACACCCGGTCAAGCCGGGCCGGGTCAAGGAGCGGCCGAAGGCCCAGGAAAGCCGACGGGCCAAGAAAGAACGCCAGATCACCCTGGACCTGCCGAAAGTCGGCGACGAATACGCGCTGCCGCCGCTCGACATCCTGGACGAAAACGACACCTCGGCCACCGTGCACGAAAACCAGGATGCGCTGGAACAGAACGCGCGGCTCTTGGAAGGCGTTCTGGAAGATTTCGGCGTCCGCGGCGAGATCGTCAAAGTGCGTCCGGGTCCGGTCGTCACCCTGTACGAGCTGGAGCCGGCCCCCGGCACCAAGACCAGCCGGGTGATCGGGCTTTCCGACGACATTGCGCGTTCGATGAGTGCGATTTCCGTCCGGATCGCCACCGTGCCGGGCCGCAACGTCATCGGCATCGAAATGCCGAACGGCGACCGCGAGTTGGTGGGCTTGCGCGAATTGCTGGCCAGCCGCACGTTCGAGGATTCCAAGTTCAAGCTGCCCATGGTGCTGGGCAAGGATATCGGCGGCGCGCCGGAGATCGCCGATCTCGCCACCATGCCGCACCTCTTGATCGCGGGCACCACCGGGTCGGGGAAATCCGTCGGGCTGAACGCGATGATCCTGTCGCTGCTCTACCGCCTGCCGCCCGAGCGCTGCAAATTCATCATGGTAGATCCCAAGATGCTGGAGCTGTCGGTCTATGACGACATTCCGCACCTGCTGGCCCCGGTGGTGACCGACCCGAAAAAAGCGGTGGTCGCCCTGAAATGGACAGTGCGGGAGATGGAGGACCGCTACCGCGCCATGTCCAAACTGGGCGTGCGCAATATCGAGGGCTACAACAAGCGGGTTGCCGAGGCCGCCAAGAAGGGCGAGGAGCTGACCCGCAAGGTGCAGACCGGATTCGACCCCGAAACCGGCCGCCCGATTATCGAGGAAGAGCCGCTCGACCTGACGCCCTTCCCCTATATCGTCGTGGTAGTCGACGAGATGGCGGACCTGATGCTGGTGGCCGGCAAGGACATCGAGGCGTCGATCCAACGCCTCGCCCAGATGGCTCGGGCGGCGGGCATTCATCTGATCATGGCGACCCAGCGTCCTTCGGTCGATGTCATCACCGGCACCATCAAGGCGAACTTCCCGGTGCGCATCAGTTTCATGGTGACCTCCAAGATCGACAGCCGGACGATCCTGGGCGAACAGGGCGCGGAGCAGTTGCTGGGCCGCGGCGACATGCTGTTCATGGCGGGCGGCGGGCGTATCAAGCGCGTGCATGGACCCTTTGTCGACGATACCGAGGTGGAAGCGGTCTGCGACTTCCTGCGGTCTCAGGCACAGCCGGACTATATCGAGGCGGTGACGGACGAAAACGATATGTCGGGCGGCTTTGACACGGATGTGAGCGGCGCGACCGGAATTGGGGAGGGCGAAAGCAGCGGGGACGCCCTATATGATCAGGCGGTCGCGCTGGTCGCCCGGGAAGGCAAAGCCTCGACAAGCTTCGTGCAAAGGCACCTTCAGATCGGCTACAACCGCGCGGCGCGGATCATCGAGCAGATGGAGAAGGAAGGCGTTGTCGGACAAGCAAACCATGTGGGCAAACGGGAGGTTCTGGTCGGCGATCACAGCGCCCGGTAAGGCGGCGCTTCTCGCCGTCGGTCTTTTTGTCGCTCTCGCCGCGCCGGCCTCGGCGCAATTGTTCAGCCCGGAGCAGGTCGCCCAGATCAACCGGGTACAGACCTATCTGAACACGCTCACCACCTTGGAAAGCCGCTTCGTTCAGGTCGATCCGAACGGGTATTTCGCGGAAGGCTCGCTCTTTATCTCGCGGCCCGGCCGGATGCGCTTCGAATACGACCCGCCGACCCCGCTGCTGCTCGTCGCGGACGGCACCTGGTTCATCCATGTCGACAAGGAACTGGAGGAAGTCTCGCACATCCCCTTGAACGCCACCCCCGCGGCCTTCTTGCTGCGGGAGGAAATCCTGCTGGACCGCGACTATCAGGTGCGCGGCATCGACATGGAAGGCGGTCTGGTCACGCTGCAAATCGTCGAACGCGAGAATCCGGAGACCGGCACCGTGACGGTCGTGTTCGAGGACAAACCGCTGCGCCTGAAGCAATGGACGATTACCGACGGTCAGGGCCTCGACACACGGGTAACGCTGACCGGCACCCGCTTCGGCGGCAAACTGGAAGACGGTCTGTTCCGGTTCAAGAATCCCTGGCTGAACTCCGAAGGGCGCAACTGACGGTGCGGCGCCGCGAGCCCGCTCTATGCCGGCTCTTCCTCTTCATCCTGTTGCAGCAGCGCGGCAAGTGTCGCCAGGAGCTTCTGCGCATCGAGCGGTTTGGTCAGGTAGGCGTCAAAGCCGGCCGCCAGGCCTCTGTCGATATCATCCGGCCGCGCCGACGCCGTGATCGCGATGACCGGCGTATCCCGCACGGCGGGCGCCGACCGCAAGGCGTCGAGCGCCTGATACCCGTCTATGCCCGGTAGGTTTATATCCAGCAGCACCACGTCCGGCCGGACGGTCAACGCAAGCTGCAGTCCGGTTGCCGCTTCCCGGGCCGACAGCAGGCGGAAGCCCGGCAGGCGGGAAATTACCTCGCGCATCAACAGGATATTGTCCGGGTTGTCCTCGATATAGAGAACCGTCCCGCCGCCGGCTGGGGGTACCGGCGCCGCGCCGGTCTCCGGCATCGCCGTCGGCCGGAGAGTACTGGTGACGGGTTTCAGCCCTTCGACGACCGGCAGTTCGAACCAGAAGGCCGAGCCTTCACCGACCACGCTGGAGAAGCCGATGGACCCGTTCATGCGCTCCACCAGGTCCTTGCAGATACTCAAACCGATACCGGTTCCCTCGATGCTAAGGGATTCCAGGCCCAGGCGCTGAAACGGCTCGAAGATCTTGTCGTAGTCCTCGGCTGAAATCCCGCGGCCGGTATCCGACACGGTCACGCGCAACCTGTCGCCGTTTCGGACCGCAGCCTGCACCGTCACGGTGCCACCAGGCAGGTTGTATTTCACCGCGTTGGAAATCAGGTTCAACACCACCTGTTTGAACCGGACCGCATCGGACCAGATATGCGGCAGCGTCTGATCCGCGGTCTGATCGATCAACCGAACGCCGTGCTTGTCGGCGATCGTATCTGCGACGGCCACGCACTCGGACAGATGCAGGGCGGGATCGACCGGCTCCATCGAAAGACGAAGCGTGCCGGCCTGAAGACCCGCGAAATCCAGAATCTCGTCAATCAGGGTCAGGAGATGCTCGCCGCTTCGGAAAATCAGCGAGACCAGTTTCCGCTGATCGTCGTTCAGCGGGGCCACCGGATCCGATTTAAGCAAGTCCGCACTGCCGATGATGCCGTTGAGCGGCGTGCGCAGCTCGTGGCTCATCGACGAAAGAAACTGCGACTTGGTGCGGTTCGCCGCCTCCGCCGCGTTTTTCGCGCGCAACAGTTCCGCTTCGCGAAGGCGCAACGTATCAATCGTGTCTTCGAGACTGCTGACCGCGCCATCGACCCGGCGGCGCAGCGGGCGGAAAGTGAACAGCCCCTGCAGAATCAGAAGCAGCAGCGTGGCGGCCCAGATCGCGATTGTCACCAGCCGGGTGCGTTCGACCCCCTGCTCGGCCTGTAATTGCAGCAGGTTGACGAAGCGATCGATGGCTTGCGGCATTCCGTCCTGGGCGGCGGCCAGCAGCGCGTCCACCTGTGCGCGGTCGAGACCCGGGTCGGATGCGATGGCGCGTGCCAGGCGGATGAACTCGGTGACCCGGTCGTCCAGCGACGGGTCGCCGGCGACAAAGGCCACAGATGTCTCTTCGGACCATGCAGCGGTCGGCGGGCGCGGACTGAGACCTCGCCGGCAGTCGATACCTTCCCCCGCCGTCGCCTGCAGGCCGCCGTGATCCATGACCAGGAGCTGGTGATGCGCCCGTTCGAACAGATCGATACAGGCAGCGAGACGCTCGCGCAGACCGGACTGCACTTCCGGTTGGCGCATGCTCGCCAACTCTCCGACGAACATACCGATACGCTGGCTCAGCATGCGCTGCCGGCCGGCGACATTGATCTCCACCGAACTTTGCTCTTCCACGTGAAGCAGCAGAAGGGTGGTTCCCATGCCGGCGCTCGCCAGACCCGCGATCACCACGAGCGCGAGGACGTAGGCCCGGGTAATGGCTAGCTGCGATGTCTTGGCCCGTATAAAACCCATGGCATAGATTAGAATAGCGGTATGTGGCGTCCAGCCAAAAAGGCGTCCCGAATGACCGGCGTCAAAGCACCCTAAGGGTCCCCCGGTCGGCGCTGCTGTCCCAGCATGGCCCATCGCAAGTCGCGGGCTTGTTCTTAAGCCCGCATCTTGTAGAACCAGCGGAACTTACGAAACAAAAGGAAAAATGGATGTCCCGCTACGATCTTGTTGGCATCGGCAACGCGCTGGTCGACGTGCTGGTTACCATTGAGGATAGCTTTCTGGAGACCAACGGATTGCCGAAAGGCAGCATGAACCTCGTCGGCTCCGACCAGTCGGACGCGATCTACGACACGCTGCCGCCAGGGGTCGAGGTCTCCGGCGGGTCCTGCGGCAACACTATGGCCGGGTTTTCCGCCCTCGGGGGCGCGGGCGCCTATATCGGCAAGGTCCGCGACGATGGATTGGGCAAGATCTTTCTGCACGACATGAAGTCCATGGGTGTCGACTGCCCGATCCAGCCGACCGGCGTCGGACCGGCGACCGGGCGCTGCCTGGTGATGGTCAGCCCCGACGCGCAGCGGACCATGGCCACCTATCTGGGCGCGGCGGTGGATCTGGGTCCGGACGATATCGATGCCGAAACGATCCAGCAGTCCAAGGTCCTTTACATGGAAGGCTATCTGTTCGACCCGGAAGCGGCGAAGCAGGCCTTCATCAAGGCCGCCGATCTGGCCCATGCGGCGGGCCGCAAGGTTTCGCTCAGCCTCAGCGACCCGTTCTGCGTCGACCGCCATCGCGAAGCGTTCCTGGCCTTGGTTGAACAGCATATCGACATTCTGTTCGCCAACGAAGACGAAGTGAAATCGCTCTATCAGGTGGAGGATTTCGACGCCGCCCTTCAGCAAGTGCGCGGCCATTGCGAGGTTGCCTGCCTGACACGGTCCTCCAAAGGGTCGGTCGTGCTGTCGGGGGACGAGGTTCACATCATCGACGCCGACCCGATCGGCGACCGTCTGACCGACACCACCGGCGCCGGCGACCAGTACGCGGCAGGTTTCCTGTACGGCTACACCCAGGGCTTCGATCTGGCCACGGCGGGTAAAATGGCCTCGATCGCCGCAGCCGAAGTCGTCTGCCACTATGGCGCACGCCCGGAAGTCCATGTCCGCGACCTGATCCGCGAAAAGCTGGCGGTTTAGCTGTTGATCTGACGGCTCTCGCTGTCTCGCACCAGCCCTACCTTATTGGCAACGAACAACACCATGACACAGACGCTCGACTTTGAGGAACTGCCAAGCGACTACGCCATCTGCCGTCTGCCGCGGAGCGCGGCGGTGCCGCCTCTGGACGGCGACGGCGGATTACTGAGCGTGACCTACGGGGATGACGAACTGTCCCTTGTCTGTCCCGCCGGGCATGCACCGGAGGGGGCCGAGATAGAAGCCGAATGGAGCGCGCTTAGGGTGTCAACCCTGGCCGATTTGGACGCGCCGGGGGTGGTGCGGGACGCCGTCACCCCGATCTCGGACCACGGCCTCGGCGTTTTCGTTCTGTCGACCTTCCTGCGCGACTATCTGCTGGTTCGGAAAGAAAGCCTGGGAGTTGCCCAGCTCTGCCTGCTGCAGGCCGGGCACCGGCTGAAGCTGGCGCCGAGCGGCCTGGCGCTGCGCCGGGTCGAGGGCGAGGAAGCGGACGCGGCCGCTGGCTTTCACGCCCGGCTGGCGCGGGAAACCTATGGCGCGATTGCCCCGGAGGCCTTCATGGGCGACGAAGGACATCGCCGCCGCGTCGAGTTCTGGCGGCGGCGCCTGGCTAACCCGGCGCCGCATCAATCGACCTTCTTTCTTCTGCGCGGCGAAGATGTTGTTGGCCTGCTGGATTACGGCCCTGCCAGCGATCCGGCCTTCGGAGACGCGGCGGAGGTGAAACGCCTCTATCTCGACGCATCCTGCGCCCGGCAGGGTTTGGGGACCCGTTTGTTGCAACTGGCCTATGACGGCATCGCTGACGCCGGTTTTCCTGCGATGGCGCTGGGCGTGGTCAAACAGAACGCGCCGGCGCGCGCCTTTTACGATGCGCTGGGTGGGGCGGTGACAGGGGAATACACGGATGCGGGCCCGACCTGGCCATCGGAGAATATCGTGATGACCTGGACGGCCCGCCCGGCCCCAAAGCACCCGACCCCGAAGCAATTGTGACGGCAGGCATCTTTTCCGCGCGGACAGAATCCCTAAATTGGGGGTGGTGAGTTATCGGCGGCCCACGCCGTCTGACGCCGTCCCGCGCCCGCACCCGTCTACGCGCCGGATACCGGCGCCGGGTGGCCGGATGGGCGCGCAGGCAGACGCCGCAAAGGACAGAAAACATGAAACTCGGCGTGATTGAAACCGGAAGGCCCGTGGGCGACCTGCTGGAAAAGTACGGCGACTATCCGGAGGCGTTTCAACGCCTGCTGCGCAGCGCCGATCCGGGCGTGGAAGTCGTGGCCTATCAGGTCCTGGACGGCGTCTTGCCGACGGATCCGCATGCCTGCGACGCCTGGCTGATGACCGGCAGTGCGCACGGGGTCTACGAGGATCACGACTGGATTCAACCGATCGAGGATTTCACCCGGTCCGCCGCCAGCGAGGGCAGACGGATGATCGGAGTCTGTTTCGGCCATCAGCTTTTCGCCCAGGCCTTCGGCGGCAAGGTTGTCAAATCGCACAAGGGCTGGGGGGCCGGCGCGCACACCTACCGCATCCACACGCGCGAAGACTGGATGGTGACCGACCATGACGCGGTCTCGATCATCGTCTCCCACCAGGATCAGGTGGTCGAAGCCCCCCGGGACGCCAAGGTGCTGGGCGGCAGCGATTTCTGCGAACACGGGCTGATGACCATCGGCGAGCGGGTCATGACCATGCAGTTCCACCCGGAAATGACCCCGGAATTCTCCTCCGACCTGATCGACATCCGCCGCGAGCGGATGGGCGACGACGTCTCCGACGCCGCTAAGGAAAGCCTGGGCAAGGAGCTCCACCGCGAAGACGTTGCGAAGTGGATGATGGCGTTTTTGCGGGGATAGAGGCCCCGTCCGACGCCAAAAAGGATGCCGCCGGTGGCTCACCGGTTGCGGTGCAGCACGGGGCGCGGTAGAAGGCGCGCGGCGGCGGCCTATATGATGGAACGCCGCATAAGACACGAATTTCCGGAAAAGACGGTTATGCAGCTTCGCAATCTGGCGATTATCGCCCACGTTGACCATGGCAAGACGACCCTGGTGGACGAGCTTTTGAAACAGTCCGGCGCGGTGCGCTCGAACCAGCAGGTCGAGGAGCGCGCGATGGATTCTGGCGATCTGGAGCGCGAGCGCGGCATCACTATCCTGGCGAAATGCACGTCGGTCGACTGGAACGGCATGCGCCTGAACATCGTCGACACCCCCGGCCACGCCGATTTCGGCGGCGAGGTGGAACGCATCCTCTCCATGGTCGATGGGGTGGTGCTGCTGGTGGACGCCGCCGAAGGGCCGATGCCGCAGACCAAATTCGTCACCATGAAGGCGCTGGCGCTGGGGCTGCGGCCCATTCTGGTCGTCAACAAGACCGACAAGCCGGACGCGCGGCCCGACTGGGTCGTCGATCAGGTGTTCGACCTTTTCGTGGCGCTGGACGCGACGGAAGAGCAGCTCGACTTTCCGATCCTCTATGCGTCCGCCAAACAGGGCTGGGCGACGACCACGCTCGAAGAAGACCGGGTCAATCTGGAGCCTTTGTTCGAACGCATCGTCGCGCATGTCGCGCCGCCGGAAGCCGATGCCGAGGGTTCGTTCCGGATGCTGGCGACGACCCTGGAAAGCGACCCCTATCTGGGCCGGATCCTGACCGGGCGGATCGCGTCCGGCAAAGTGAAGGTCAACGAGACGGTTAAGGCGATCGGCCAGGACGGCAAGGTGCTGGAACAGGTGCGCCTAACCAAACTGCTTGCCTTCCGGGGCCTGAAGCGGGAGCCGATCGAAAGCGCGGAGGCGGGCGACATCATCGCCATCGCCGGCATTCAGAAGGCGACCGTGGCCGATACGATCTGCGCGCTGGACGTTGCCGAGCCGCTGGAAGGCCGTCCCGTCAGCCCGCCCACCATGGCGATGACGGTGGCCGTCAATGACGGGCCGCTGTCCGGCCGCAACGGCGGCGACAAGCTGACCGGGCGCATGATCGGCGACCGTCTGGCCCGCGAAGCGGAAAGCAATGTCGCCATCAAGGTCACGGAATCCGAGGAAAAGGACGCGTTCGAGGTCGCAGGCCGCGGGGAACTGCAGTTGGGTGTCCTCATCGAAACCATGCGCCGCGAGGGCTTCGAACTGACCATCGGGCCGCCGCGCGTCCTCTATCAGGAAGACGAAAACGGCAAGCGGCTGGAGCCGATGGAAGAGGTTCAGGTCGATGTGGACGAGGAGTATTCAGGCGTCGTCGTGGAGAAGCTGGGCCAGCGCAAGGCGGAAATGACCGACATGCGCCCGTCGGGCGGCGGCAAGACGCGGATCACTTTCGCCATGCCGTCGCGCGGGCTGATCGGCTATCAGTCGGAATTCCTGGCCGATACCCGCGGCACCGGCATCCTGTCGCGGTTGTTCACCGGCTATGCGCCGTACAAGGGCGCGATCCCGCGCCGCCAGGCGGGCGTCTTGATCTCCGCCGAGCAGGGTAAGGCCGTCGCCTATGCGCTGTTCAACCTGGAAGACCGCGGCCCGATCTTCATCGGGGCCGGCGACGACGTCTATCCGGGCATGATCATCGGCGAGCATAACAAGGGCCAGGATCTGGAAGTGAACCCGCTGAAGTCCAAACAGCTCACCAACTTCCGCGCCAGCGGCAAGGACGAAGCCATCAAGCTGACCACGCCGCCCAAGATGACCCTGGAAGATGCCATCGCCTACATCCAGGACGACGAGCGGGTGGAAGTGACGCCCAACGTGATCCGGCTGCGAAAATCGATCCTGGACACGCACGAGCGCAAGCGCGACCAGAAGCGCCGCGCCGACCTCGAAGCCAGCGTCGCCTGACGGATTAGGGGAGCGCGCGCATGAACGCCCTGGAAAGCGGTATCCTGCTCGGCGCCTTCGCGGTGGTCGCGGTGGCGCTGGCGGCGTTCAGCAAGCAGAAAATCGTCACCTGGACGGAAATTGGCACCTTCGGCGCCTTCACCGCGCTGGGCGTCGCGCTCTATATGGCCTCCGGCTCCGCCGCCGACGCCAGCCTGATCGCCATCGTCTTCCTCTGCACCTGGCTGATCGGCCGGGGCCTGTACCTACACTGGCGCTATATCGCGCTGACGGGCCAGGATATTCTCCACTGTCTGAATCCGTTCGACAGTCCCGACCCGGACCATCCAGAAGAGGTCCGCACGGCGCACGCCGCGCGCTGGCGCGCCTACTATTGGCTGACCAACGCCATGATGCTCTTCCTGTTCGGCGAGCCGCTCGTTACGCATGTGATGTCGTGAGCGGACCGGGGTCCGTCGAAATCCGCACAGACCCGCATTCAAGAGCTTTCCAAACACGAATCCCGTTACAGTCCGGGCCATGAAATCCTCCTGGTCCTCAGCGCTTGCCATCTATGCCGATCCCCGGGTTCTGCAGATCCTGGGCTTTGGGTTCGTCAGCGGGCTGCCGCTGGCGCTGACCACGGGGACGCTTTCCTATTGGCTCGCGCGGGAGGGGGTGGATAAGACGACCATCGGGCTCTTCGCGCTGTTGGGGATTCCCTATGCGCTGAAGATGTTCTGGGCGCCGTTTCTGGACCATCTGCCGGCGCCCGGGCCGTTCGCGCGGCTGGGGCGTCGGCGCGGCTGGGCAATCCTGATCCAGATCCTGTTGATGGCCGCCCTGCTGGTCCTGGGGTCGGTCAATCCGGTGGCGGCGCCCCTTATGCTGGCCCTGGCCGCACTGTCGGTCGCCTTCCTGTCGGCCAGCCAGGATATCGTCATCGACGCCTTCCGCATCGAACTGCTGGAGGCCGATGAGCAAGGGGCCGGCGCGGCGGCGATCCAGCTTGGCTACCGGATCGGCATGCTGGTCAGCGGGGCCGGCGCGATCTGGCTGTCGGCGCAGGTCGATTGGTTCTGGGTCTATGCGGCGATGGCGGTCTGCGTGCCGGTCGGCTCGGTCCTGGTCCTACTCGCCAAAGAGCCGGTGAAAAGCCAGGCGGTGTTGGCCCAGGACAGAGAGGCGACCTACACCCAATGGCTGAAACGCGCGGTGCTGGAGCCCTTTCTGGATTTCATGACCCGGCGCGGCTGGCTCGCCATTCTGGCTTTCGCGCTGCTCTACAAGTTCGGCGACGCCATCGGGGGCGTGATGGCCAACCCGTTTTATGTGGAGATCGGATTTTCGGCGGAAGAGATCGCCGGCGTAACGAAAGTCTTCGGGCTTGCCGCCACCATTGTGGGGACCCTCATCGGCGGGGTGCTGGTGGTGCGGATCGGATTGATCCGGGCCCTGTTCGTCGCCGGCATCCTGCAGGCGGTTACCAACCTGCTGTTCGCCCTGCTGGCCTGGATCGGCCCCAGCGTGCCCATGCTGGCGGTCGCCGTGGGCGCGGACAACTTCACCGGTGGGTTGGGGTCCGCCGCCTTCGTCGCCTATCTCAGCAGCCTCTGTTCGGTGGCCTATACAGCGACCCAGTACGCGCTGCTGACAAGCTTCATGGCGCTGGGCCGGTCCTTCCTGTCGTCCGGCGGCGGTTGGCTGGCGGACCAGACGGACTGGGTCAGTTTCTTTACGCTGACCACCCTGCTCGCCATCCCGGGCCTTGCCTTGCTGGCCTGGCTGGCGCGTCTTTCGCGCCTGCCGAATGAGGCGCACGTTGTGCATCGCACATAAAATTGTTGCGCCGCAGCATTGGAATATGTGATAGAACCGTCCAAGACACAGTCAGGCCGCAGAGGCGAAAGGCGCATATCATGGACGTCAACAAGATTCCGATCGGCAAGAACCCGCCCTGGGACATCAATGTCATCATCGAGGTGCCCGTCGGCGCGGACCCGGTCAAATACGAGTTGGATAAGGGTTCGGGCGCGATGTATGTCGACCGTTTCCTGCACACGGCGATGTTCTACCCCGCCAACTACGGTTTCATCCCGCATACCTTGTGCGGCGACGGCGATCCGACCGACGTCCTGGTGGTCAGCCGGAACCCGGTCGTGCCGGGTGCGGTGGTACGATGCCGTCCGGTCGGGGTGATGATCATGGAAGACGAGGCCGGCCAGGACGAGAAGATCCTGGCGGTGCCGCACGACAAGCTGCATCCCTACTACAACAACGTTTCCAGCTTCCGCGACCTGCCGGAGATCCTGCTGGAGCAGATCGCCCACTTCTTCACCCACTATAAGGATCTGGAGAAGGACAAATGGGCCAAGGTGGTGCGCTGGGGCGAAGCCGGCGAAGCCAACAAGCTGATCGAGGAAGCCATCACGGCGGCCCAGACACAGGACGCCGCCAAAGCCGCCGAATAGGACGCACGGGGCGATGCCGGGGGGTATGCAGTCCAGAATGCAGGTGGTAGAGGCCGACATCACGACGCTGCCGGCCGGCGCCATCGTGAACGCCGCGAACGAGCGCCTCGCCCCCGGCGGCGGCGTGTGCGGCGCGATCCACCGGGCCGCCGGGCCGGCCCTTGCGGCGGCTTGCGCCAAGGCCAGCCCCTGCACGACGGGCGATGCCCGGATCACGCCGGGCTTCGATCTACCCGCCGACTATGTAATCCATGCCGTGGGCCCGGTCTGGCGCGGCGGGAAGGAAGGGGAGCCCGGCTTGCTGGCAGGCTGTTACCGCGCCGCGCTGGACCTCGCCGCCGAGGCAGGCTGCACCAGCATCGCCTTCCCAGCAATTTCCACCGGTATCTTCGGGTATCCGGCGCCGGCGGCGACAAAGGTCGCGGTCGAAACCTGCCGAACCTGGCTTTCCGACGAGGACCGCCACATGGATGTCACATTTTGCTGTTTCGATGCGGCGACGGCATCCCTCTATGAAACCGAGTTGACCGCGTAGCGAAAAGGAGCGCGCCGATGTCCATCCGAGATTTCGACGCGCTGTTTACGCCGAAATCCGTCGCCCTGATCGGGGCCAGCACCAATCCCGGCACCGTCGGCGGCGTGCTGGCGGAGAATATGATGCGGGCGGGATTTCACGGCCCCGTCTTGCCGGTCAATCCGAAATACGGCTCGGTCGGAGGCGTGTTGGCGTGGCCCGATATCGCCTCCCTGCCGGTGGTGCCGGACCTGGGCGTGATCGCCGTCCCGCCCGACGCCGTCCCGCCCGTGGTCAAAGCGTTGCGCGACAAGGGCGCGCGGGCGGCCGTGATCATCACCGCAGGCTTCCACGACAGCGGGCCGGGACCCGGACGCGACCGCCTGGACGCCTTGATCGAGGCCGCCGGGCCGATGCGCCTGATGGGGCCGAACACCATCGGCGCCATGGCCCCGCATATCGGCCTGAACGCCAGTTTCTCCCATATCGCGCCGCTGGCCGGGGATCTCGCCTTTATTGCGCAGTCGGGGGCGGTGCTGACCTCGGTCCTGGATTGGGCGACCGACAAGGGGATCGGCTTTTCCCATGTCGCCGGTCTGGGCGACATGCTGGATGTGGATTTCGGCGACGTGCTGAATTTCCTGGCCATGGACACCAAGACACGGGCCATCCTGCTTTATGTCGAAGCCGTAACGAACACACGGAAATTCATGTCCGCGGCCCGCGCCGCCGCCCGCACCAAACCGGTCATCGTCATCAAATCCGGCCGCAAGGCGGAAGGGGCCAAGGCCGCCAGCAGCCATACCGGGGCCCTGGCCGGGGCCGACGCCGTCTATGACGCCGCTTTCAAGCGGGCCGGCATGCTGCGCGTGGAAGATATGCAAGAACTGTTCGACGCGGTGGAAACGCTGTCGCGCAAAACCATCCGGGATGTCCGCGGCAGCGGGGTCGGCGACCGGCTGGGCATCCTCACCAACGGCGGAGGCATCGGGGTGCTGGCGACCGACCGGCTGATCGAACTGGGCGGCCATCTGGCCGACCTTGGCCCGGATACGCTGGCCAAACTGGATGCGGTTCTGCCCGCCACCTGGAGCCGCGGCAATCCGGTCGACATCATCGGCGACGCGCCGGGCGCGCGTTATGCCGCGGCCCTAGAGGCGCTGCTGGAAGATACGGAGATCGACGCCATTCTCGCGCTGAACTGTCCGACCGCCATCGCCGATTCCAGCGAGGCCGCGGAAGCCATCACGGCCAAGCTTGCCAAGGGGCGGAAACCGATCTTCACCAGTTGGCTGGGCGACGGCAGCGCCCGACCCGCGCGGCAGCATTTCCGGGACGCCGGCGTGCCCACTTACGACACCGCGGAAGGGGCCATCCGCGCCTATATGCACGCGGTCCGCTACGGACGGAACCAGCAGATGCTGATACAGACGCCGCCCGCAACGCCGCCCGAACCGGAAGACGCGCGCGACCGGGTCAAGGAGACCCTGAAGAAGGCGCTCGACGAAAACCGACCCTGGCTGACCGAGGTGGAAGCCAAGTCGGTCTTGGAAGCCTATTCGGTCCCGATCGCCCGGACCTTTTCCGCCGCCACGGCAGAGGAGGCCGAAGAGGCCGCCCGCCAGTTCAGCTTCGGCGACCGGGTGGCGGTCAAGATCCTGTCCAAGGACATCACCCACAAAAGCGATGTCGGCGGCGTGGTGTTAAACCTGGAAACGCCGGAACAGACGCGTGCCGCCGCCGAAACCATGCTGCAGCGCATGCGGCAGGACTTCCCGGACGCCAATATCGAAGGGGTCTCGGTGCAGGAGATGATCCTGCGGCCCGGATCCTACGAACTGATCGTCGGCTTGAACGAGGATCCCCAATTCGGGCCGGTCGTTCTGTTCGGCCAGGGCGGCAAGGCGGTAGAAGTCATCGGCGACACGGCGATGGGCCTGCCGCCGTTGAACCCGATCCTGGCGTCCGAAATGATCCGCGAGACCCGGGTCAGCCACCTTCTGCAAGGCTTCCGGGACGAAATGCCGGTGGATATGGAAGCCCTGGAGCATGTCCTGATCACCGTCGGCCGGATCGCCATCGACCATCCGCAGATCGTGGAGCTGGATATCAATCCCCTGATCGCCGACGCCAAGGGCGTCGTAGCGCTGGACGCGCGGATCCGGGTGCAAGCGACCCAAGCCGCCGGCGAAGACCGGCTGGCGATCCGCCCCTATCCGCAGCATCTGGAGGGAACCGTGGCGCTGCGCGACGGCGCGGCGGTGCCGGTGCGGCCGATCAAACCGGAAGACGGCCCGGCGCTACAGCAAATGTTTTCCGCCACCAACCAGGACGATCTGCGGCTGCGCTTCTTCCACGCCATGAAGAAGATCCCCACTCAACTGGCCGCCCGGCTGACCCAGATCGACTATGCGCGGGAAATGGCGTTTGTCGCCTTGAACCCCGCCAATCGTGAAGAACTGGTCGGTGTGGTGCATCTGTCGGCGGATGCGGACAACACGGAAGCGGAATACTCCGTTCTGGTCCGCAGCGACTGGAAGGGGGCCGGGCTCGGCTATGCGCTGATGCAGGCGGTCATCGACTATGGCGCGAAACGCGGCATCCAGCGGCTTTACGGTGAGGTGCTCAGCGACAATCACCCGATGATCGCAATGTGCCAGGATCTGGGTTTTGTCATCGCGCGCGATGCCGACGATCCATCGATCCAATTTGTCTCGCTTGATTTGACCAAGGCGGCGGCCTGATCCGGGTACCTTCCCCGGGCCGCGAATATCTGCGATAACGGCCTCTCGAACCAAGTCTCTTCGGGGAGGAACGGTCCTTGGCCGTCATGCCGCAAACCCTTTTCCGCACACTTCTGGCCGCCGCGGCCTGTCTTCTCGCGGCCGCCTGCGCAAGCCAGGTAGACACCTTCACCGGCATGCCCAGCGGAACGAAGGACGCGGTCGAGGTCACCGAAATCATCGTCGAAACCTGGCGGGACGAGACCGGTGTCGGGCCCGACCCAGACCCGGTGCTGGAACAGTCGGTTAGCGCCGCGCTGACGCGTGCACTCCGCGGCGGCTCCGGCCGGAAGGTGGAAATTGCGGTCTTCCTGACCGATTTCGAACATGTCGAACCGGGCGAGAAATGGATCCTCGGGGGCTATCGCGGGCTGACGGCGGAAGTTCAGATTCGCGATGCCGGCGGCGGCAAGGTCATCGGCCATTACCGGATCATCGAAGATCTCGCCAAGCCGAGCTTTGTCTGGCCCGCGCTTGAGCTGGATGAATCCAGCGATGTTGAAATCGCCGGAAATCTCGCAAGCTCGGTCCGGCGGCTGCTGTATTACTGACCGAAACCACCTGTCTTGCGGCTTAGAGCCGAACGGTTTTTCCAAATCTCGCGCAAAAGTATATAACCTTATGAGAAATAAGGAATTTATTAAGGAATAGGGTCGGATACTCACCGCAAAGTCGGAGGGTGCCGGTCACCATGAATCACACATCAGAACCGCGGACGGCCAAAGCGCCGGCCGCCTTGCACTACAGTCCGGAAGACATCCGCCACATGGCGCTGGTGGTCGAGCACAGCACGGACGTCATCGTTCTGACGGATACAAAGGGCCACCTGACCTGGGCCAACCCCGCCTTTTCCAAGCTCACCGGCTACGCCTTGGAAGACATTTTAGGCAAGAAACCGGGCTCCATCCTGCAAGGGTCCGGCACCGATCCGGAAACGCGCAAAAGGATCGGCGAAAACCTGAAGCGGCGCACGCCGGTCCGCGCCGAAATCCTGAATTACTCCAAGACCGGCACGCCATACTGGGTGGAGCTGCACATTTCCCCGATCTACGACGAGGACGGCAAGCACACCAATTTCATGTCGGTCGAGCGCGACATCACCGACCGTAAACGGCTGGAACAGATCGCCGAGCGCCAGCAGGTGATCGAGGAACAGCGCAGGATCGAACGACGGCTGCTGAGCGAGATCAGCGAATGGCTCTATGCCTGCAAGTCGATCGACGAACTTCTCGACGTTGTGTCCAAGGGTATGGAGAAACTCATCCCGGAAGCCGATGGGTGCCTCTATCTCTACAGCAACTCGCGCGACGTTCTGGAAGGCGCTTGCAGTTGGAACGGCGCGAAAGCGGAGCAAACGATCGAAGCGGACGATTGCTGGGCCCTGCGCAAGGGCCGGGCTTATACCTACGGCGTCAACCAGCTCAGCTTTTCCTGCGCCCATGCCGAGCAGGATCCGCCCTATCCCTATTTCTGCCTGCCCATCATCGCCCATGGCGACACGATCGGGCTGATGCACCTGTCTTTCAAAAACATCACGCTGGCGGACGCCAAGACCGAAGACGTACAGAGACAGATCGAGAACCACAGGGAACTGGCACTGATCTATGCGGAACAGGTCAGCCTGGCTATCGCGAACGTCCGCCTGCGCGATGAACTGCGCGATCAGTCGGTGCGGGATCCCATGACCGGCCTGTTAAACCGCCGCTGGTTCATGGACAACTGCCGGCGGGAACTCACCCATTCCGTTCAACGCCGCCAGCCGCTCAGTCTGATTTCCCTGGATGTCGACCAATTCAAGGCGTTCAACGACAATTTCGGCCACGATGCCGGCGATCTGGTGCTGCGGCATGTCGCACAGACGCTCGCCGAGCATTGCGACGGTCCGGCCACCGCCTGCCGCATCGGCGGGGAGGAGTTCGTCGTCCTGGCGCCGGGCTTCGGTCTCGACAAGGCAACCGAACTGGCCGAATGGCTGCGCGTCAAGGTCGCGGATATCGCACTGAACTACGCCGGACAGGCGCTGCCGCGTGTCACGGTGTCAGCGGGCGTTGCCCAGGTGACCGGCCCCGTGAACTCGATCCAAGGCCTCATGCAAGCGGCGGACGAAGCCCTCTATGCGGCAAAAAGAGGCGGCCGCGACCGGGTTGTCGCCTGCACCAAAGCGGCGGACAACGGTGCGGCTCCCCGTGGTTCAGAGGGCAGCGGCGCAGTCATAGAGGATTTTGAGGTGCCGGCCACACGTCACGCCTAGGCCGCCCTGCGGTTAGGCCGTCACGCGGACGCGTGGAGATCCCTCAGCCCGGACGCCAGGCGTCCGGGAGATGGCGCATCCGCCAGCCGGCCAGCAGCACTGCATCGAAGCGGATGGTGAGTCCGGCGAGCGCCGGGCGTCCGGCAAGGTACCATTCCAACGCGCGGGCGATGCGCCGCCACTGCCGCTCGGGGATCGCTTCGGCGGCCTGATCGAGGGTTCGCCGTGCCTTGACCTCCACCACCGCCAGCACGCCGCCGCGCCGGACCAGCAGATCGATCTCGCCGACCGGCGTCTTCAGCCGCCGGGCCAGCGGGCGGTAGCCCTTGGCCAGGAGCAGCAGGGCCGCCCAGTTTTCAGCGCCCTGCCCACGGCGTTCCGCGCGGCGCCTCTCGTGGGAGTCCGGGTTCACGGCCCGGCGCCCGCTTTCGTCAACGACAGGGCGGCCTGATAGACCTTGCGGCGGGGCAGGCCGGTCGCCGTGCTCACCGTGTCGGCCGCGTCGCGGACCGACGCGCCGCCCGCCAACAGATCCTTCAGCAGTGCGTCGATGTCTTCCGGAGCGGCCGCCGCCGCCTCGCCGGGAGGGTCGACCACGATCACCAATTCGCCCTTGGGCGGCCCGGCCTCCGCATAGTGGGCGGCCAATGCATCCAGCGACCCGTCGCGGAACTCCTCATAGAGTTTGGTCAGCTCCCGGGCCACCACGACCCGGCGCGCGCCGAACGCCTTTTCCATGTCGGCCAATGTCGCGGCGAGGCGCTTCGGACTTTCCAGAAAGACGAGGGTGGCGCGCGTCCCGGCGAGGTCCGTGAAAGCCTCCCGCCGGGCCTTGCTTTTGGACGGGGGGAAGCCGGCAAACAGAAACCGGTCGGTAGGCGTCCCGGCAGCCGAGAGGGCCGCCAGCACCGATGACGCACCCGGGATCGGTTCGACCCGCAAGCCGCGCAGCCGGGCTTCCCGAACCAGCTTGTAGCCCGGATCGGAAATCAAAGGGGTTCCGGCGTCGGAGACCAGGGCGACCGCCGCGCCGCCGTCGATCTTGTCGAGCAGCGCATCGCGGCGCTTGTCGTCGCTGTGATCGTGATAGGCCGTCGTCGCCGTATTGATGCCATAATGCGACAGTAGAATGCGCGTCGTCCGGGTATCTTCGCAGGCGATCAGGTTGCAAGCGCGCAGAATATCTAAGGCGCGCAGCGTAATGTCGCGCAGGTTGCCGATCGGAGTCGCCACGATATAGAGACCCGGGGAAAGGGTCTCGGGCGCAGCGCCGCCGCTTGATTTTTTGTCCGGGGTGGGGTGGTCTTTGGTCACGATTCGGGCCGTCCGCCGTCGATAGGAGCAGACCTTGATACCAACATTCGCCGCACGTTTCACGGGGTCCAGCCGACGTTGGGCGTGGATTGCCGTTTTGGCCCTGATCCCGGCGCTGTCGGCCTGTCAGACCACGCTGCCCGGCCTGGGCGGATCGAAGCCTGAACCGCAGGCGACGGACCCCCCCCAGCCGCTGGCCCCCGAGGCCGAAGAGGCAGGCGACGAGGATGTCGCGGAAACCCGGATCGTGATCCCGTCGGCCGTGCTGAACGAAGACCCGTTCCTGTTGGACGGTGTCGCGGGCGGCGCCGAAAGGCCCGGCGCTCAGATCGCCTTGCTGGCCCCGTTGACCGGCCGCCATGCCGGCGCCGGACAGGCGCTCTACGAAGGGGCGCAGATGTCGCTGTTCGACATGCGCAATCCCGCCGCCGCGCTGATTCCGTTCGACACCAAGGGCACGCCTGACGGCGCGCGCGAGGCCGCCGCCAAGGCCGTCGCCGCGGGCGCGGACATCGTTCTGGGTCCGCTGCTGTCGCCGTCGGTCGACGCCGCCGCGCCGGCCGCCCGCCGGGCCGGGCTGAACATGCTGAGTTTCTCGAACAATCCCACGGTGGCGGGCGCGGGCGTGTATGTGCTCGGTTTCTCGCCCGCCGAGCAGGTGCGAAGCATCGTCGATACCGCGGCTCAGGAGGGCCGGGAACGCTTTGCCGTGCTGGCCCCGGCGGGACCGTACGGACAGTTGGTGATCGAGACAGTGCAGGCGACCGTGGCCCAGTACCGGGCGCGCATGACCCATGTCCGGTTCTTCGACCCGCAGGCGACCGACTATGGCGAGATGATCATCGACATCTCCAACTACGACGCGCGCCGGCAGGCGCTGATCCGCGAACAGCGGCAGTTGGCGGACAAAACCGACGAAGCCTCCAAGCGGGCCCTGAAGCGGCTGGAGGAATTGGATACGCTGGGCGACCCGCCGTTCGACGCCATCCTGGTCGCCGCCACCAGCAACGTCTCGCTGCGCACCCTGGCCGCGCAGCTTGCCTATTACGATGTCGACCAGCCCGCGGTTCGGGTGCTGGGCATGCAATTGTGGGACGAGTTTCCCCGCCTCTATACGGAACCCTCCCTAATCGGCAGTTGGTATCCCGCCCCGTCGGGCGCGCTGCTGGATCGGTTCCGGGACCGGTATCAGGCCTTTTACGGGCGTGGACCGCTGCGCCTCGCCTCGCTCGGTTACGACGCGATGGCCTTGGCCGCAGTGCTGGCGGGAGACGGGACGGAGCCGCGCTACGACGCGCAGTCCTTGACCAACCCGCAGGGTTTCCTCGGCGTCGACGGGCTGTTCCGGCTGCTGCCGGAAGGGGTCGCGCAACGGTCCTACGCCATCCAGGAAATCACCGGGGCAGGCATCGACACGATCAAACCGGCCCTCACGACCTTCCAGCCGGTGGTGAATTAGGTCCTGGCGTCAAACAGCCAGGAAACCGCCATCCACGGGGAGAACCGCGCCGTTGACGTAGGATGACATCGGCGATGCCAGAAAAATCGCCGGCCCGATCAGTTCCTCCGGGTCACCGACGCGCATTGCCGGCGTGCGCGACATAAACCCATCCAGCCGCGATTTGTCCGCCCTTGTACTGGCGGTCATGGGCGTGGCGATAACGCCCGGCGCAAGAGCGTTCACGCGGATACCGTCGGGCGCAAGATCGCGGGCCAATGTCTGGGTCATCATCTTCACCGCACCTTTCGAGGGCGAGTACCCGATCGCGTTTCCGACCCCTGCATAAGACGCGATCGAGGCGATGTTGATAATGCAGCCTTTGGTCCGGCGCAGCGCGGATAGCCAAGCGTGCGTAACATTGAAGACGCCGTTTACATTGACGTCCATGACCTTGCGCCAGTTTTCATGCGCGTCCGGACTGTCCATCGATTCCCGAATGAGGATGCCGGCATTGTTCACGACGACGGTCGCCTGGCCGAAATCGCGCGCCATCGTTTCGGCCAGGGCGACGCAGGCCTCCGTATCGGTGACATCGAGTTCGTAGGCGCTGGCGTTACCCCCCAAAGAGCGGATCTCCTCCGCGGTTTCCGTGGCGGTGTCGCGTCGAATGTCGGTCACGACAACACGCGCTCCCGCCGTCGAAAATCCGGTGGCGATGGCCTTGCCGTTCCCTTGGCCCGCTCCGGTGACCAGGGCGATCTGGTCGCGCAGAAGAGGCGGGATATCGTACGGTGTATGCGTCATATCACCCTCTTAATCCGGTCCGGCTGGTAAAGATGGATCGGCCTTCTTGTCTGCGCCGGCGAGGTGCCGGCCGGCGATGAAGCCGAAGGTTATGGCCGGGCCCAACGTGATTCCGCCGCCTGGATAGTTGCCCCCCATGATGCTTGCCGCATCGTTGCCAACCGCATAGAGGCCCGGAATCCGCTCGCCGCCTTCGTCCAAGACCTGCGCGTTCTCATTGCAGGTGAGACCGGCATAGGTTCCAAGGTCGCCGACATAGAGTCTAACCGCGTAGAACGGGCCCTGCGCGATGGGAGCGATGCAGGGGTTCGGCCCGTGATCGGGGTCGCCGAGCGAACGATTGTAGGCTGTCGATCCCTTGTTGAACTCCGGGTCTTCGCCTTTCTCGGCATGCTCGTTGAAAGTGGCGACGGTTTTTTCCAGTTGTCCCGCATCCGCCCCGATCTGGCGCGCAAGGTCCGCCAGTGTCTCTCCGCGAATGAGATAACCGTTTTGAATGTGACGCGCGTAGGGCACCGGCGCGGGCTTGGCATAACCAAGCCCGTATTTCCGAAAGGCCCGGTGATCGGTCAGGAACCAGGCGGCCAGCTCGCCGCCTTCTTCTTCGCATCGCTTTACCATGGCCTGGCAAAAATCGTGGTACGACTGCGCCTCGTTGACGAAGCGGCGGCCGGAACGGGTCACGGCTATGACACCGGGTTTGGAGCGGTCGACGAAGTGCGGGAAGGTCCCCAAGGTTCCGTCATTTCGGCGCGGCCGGGAGATCGGGACCCACGCTGCCGGATGGGGCAGATCCGTCTTCACCACAGCCCCGACAGCCTCTCCCAGGCGCAATCCATCGCCCGTATTGCCGGGAGGCGCCGGGGAAACATGTTCATGCCCGCTCGGCGAATGCGGCATCAGTTCCTTCCGTCGCACCGCGTCCTGCGGAAACCCGCCGGCGGCCAGGACGACTCCCCGCACCGCTTTTATCTCAACACGGCCATCCGGGGCATCGACGACCGCACCCGTCACCCCGCCGTCGTCATCGCGGACGAGTTTCTTGACCGGCGCGTTGGTCCAGATCGGCACATCCTTATCGAAGCACGACTTTGCCAATCGGCCGATCAATGCATTCCCGTTCATCAAGCGCATGGACCGCCCGTGGAACAGCTTGTCCCGCGCAAACTTGAGCACCAGCATGCCCACATGGGCGGCGGAAACCGGCGATCGCATTACGTTGAAGAAATGCAGCAGTTCCTTGCCCGAACCGATCATCAAACCCAGAAAGGTGATCTCCCAAAGCGGCGGTCTGAGACGCTTGATTTCGTGACCTAACTCCCGCCCATTGAACGGTCGGGCGACGATGGACCGGCCGCCCGGCATGCCGCCCGGCGCATCGCAATGGTAATCCGCAAAGGTCGGACCAAGGTCGAATTCCAAAGCCGTCTTAGTCTCGAAAAACTCGACGGCCTTGGGTCCGTTCTCGAGGAACGCGTCGATACGTGCCGGATCGAAATGGTTGCCGGTTTCATGCTGCAGGTAGGTGCGGGCACTTTCCAGACTGTCTTCGACACCGGCGCGCTTGGCGGGGCCGTTGCAGGGGATCCAGCTCCAACCCCCGGATCGGGCCGTCGTGCCGCCGTATACCGGCTCTTTTTCGACGACCAGCACATTTAACCCTTCGTGCGCGGCGACAACCGCGGTTGCGAGCCCGCCTGCCCCTGACCCGACGACCAAGACATCGCATGTGTAAGATTTCTCGTTGGTCATTTTCTATACTTGCTCTCTTGTGCAGCTCCCTGGTTCGCCTCTGCGATTTGATCGGCTGGGTGCGGGGAGTTCATCTGATTTTCCGTCATGGGTCAAAAGCTGACCCCGTCGGCCGCTGGACAGTTAGGTCGTAAAGGCTCTGAAAGGCGGTCCTGAAGATCGAACCGCTGCGGTGGTTCTAAAAAAGGTCTCCGTTGGCGTGGCCTCTCCCGGACCGGCGGCACTACTCCCGGTAGGACGGATCCTTGCGGTCCAGCATCCGGATCAGGGCCTTCCATTCGCGGTCGCCGTGCGGGCCGCGTTCGGGCTTGCCGTAGTCTTCCAGGTCTTTCATCGCAGCGGGTGGGATTTCGATCGGGGTCTGGGTGCCGCCCAGGATATCCACCTGAATCTTGCAGGACATTTCCAAAAAGTAGTGATAGATGAAAACTTCGGCCGCCGTGCGCCCCACGGTCAGCAAACCGTGGTTTTCCATAAGCATCGCATAGCTGTCGCCCAGGTCGGCGGCCAGCGACTCGCACTCGTCCTCGGCTTCCGTGATATCCTGATAGGGATGGGTGCACAGTGTTCCCAGAACAAATCCGGAATGCTGGGAAAGCGGGCGCAGTCCGCCCGGCATGGCGGAGACCGCGATGCCCGCCCTAGTGTGGGTGTGCATGACGAAACTGATGTCGGGGCGCGCCTTGAGAACCGCCGAGTGGATCAGATGACCGGCTTCGTTCAGGGTCCGCTCCGGTTCGGAATGGGTGCCGTCGAACCCGACCCGCATGAGGGTGGAGGCGCTGATCTCATCGAACAACAGGTCGTAGCAGTTCAGGAGATAGGCGTTGTCGTCGCCCGGAATGCGGGCGGAGATGTGGGTCGCCGTCAGGTCGGTCCAGCCGAAATGCACGCACAGCCGGTACAGCGCGGCCAGCTCGGTACGCACCTGCCATTCCGCCTCGCCAATCGGCCGCCGAAGATCCTGAACATTTTCCGCTGTCATTGTTCCCTCCCAAGCGTTCGGCGGGAAGTATCCTGCTAAGCCAGCAGGAAGTCTATCACGCTGTTGAGGCGCAGGCGGCCCGCCTCCGTCGCGACGATCCGGCCGTCCCGGCGGATCAGGTAACCCTCGTCGAGCAACCGGACGACCCGGCCTTCTTCCAACCCGTCCGCCGATACGCCCTCGCTCAAACGCAGGCCCATCATCACCCGTTCGTCGCGTTGGATTTGATCGTCCAGCGGCGTCTCTTCCTCGGTCGCGTGGCCTTGGCCGCCCACCGTCTCCAGCCATTTTTCCGGCAGCCGGTAGCGGCGCTGGGCGTGTTTCCGCCCGCCCATCGTCAGCCGCCCGTGCGCGCCCGGTCCGATGCCCGCATAGTCCCGATAGCGCCAATAGACCAGGTTGTGCCGGGACTCTTCACCCGGCCGGGCGTGATTGCTGACCTCGTAGGCCGGCATGCCGTGGGCTTCCAGGAGCGCCTGCGTTTCCTCGAAAAAGGCGGTCGCCAGATCCTCGTCCGGCATTTCGAACCGGCCCAAACGGTGATCGGTGTGAAAGGCGGTGCCGGGTTCGATGGTCAGCTGATAGAGCGACATGTGCCCGTTGGTGTAGGGCAGCGCCTCGGCCAGTTCGGCACGCCAGTCGGCGACGGTCTGACCCGGCCGGGCATAGATCAGGTCGAAGGAAAAACGCGGGAAGTGTTTGGCCGCCAATTCCACCGCGGCGAGCGCCTGAGCCGCATCGTGCTGACGGCCCAAGAAGCCCAATGCGCCGGGGCGCAGCGACTGCACGCCCAACGACACGCGGTTGACGCCGGCAGCGGCGAAGGCGGCGAACTTGCCCGCTTCCACTGAAGTGGGGTTCGCTTCCAGCGTGATTTCCAGATCCGCTTCCCCCGGCCAATGGGTCTTCGCGGCCTCGATGACGGCGGCCGCCGTTTCCGGCTCCATCAGCGACGGCGTGCCGCCGCCGAAGAAGATGCTGTGCAGCCGCCGGGGTCCTGCCTGCCGGGCCGCGTGTTCAAGCTCCCGCAGCAGCGCGTCGCGCCAGGCCGCGTGATCGACCCCCTGCCGGACATGGCTGTTGAAGTCGCAATAGGGGCACTTGGATTTGCAGAACGGCCAGTGGACATAAAGACCGATCGGATCGTCAGGCAAAGCAGGCATCGACCATTTGCCGGAAAGCCATGGCGCGGTGGCTCATGCGGTGCTTTTTCTCAGGCTCCATCTCTCCGAAGGTGATGTCGAACCCGTCGGGAATGAAGATCGGGTCGTAGCCGAACCCCTTGCCGCCGCGCGACGGCCAGGTCAGCGACCCATGCACCTCGCCCTCGAAGCTTTCGACATGTCCGTCGGGCCAGGCCAGCGCCAGGGCGCAGACGAACTTTGCGGACCGGTCGGTCGCCTCGCCCAAGGCGTCCTCCACCTTCTGCATCGCAACAGCGAAGTCTTTCGTGGGGCCGGCCCAGCGCGCCGAATAGATCCCCGGATCGCCGCCCAGGGCCGTTACCGCCAGGCCTGAATCGTCGGCCAGGGCCGGCAGACCCGATCCCTCGACCGCGGCCGTCGCCTTCAAGATCGCATTACCGATGAAGGTGGTTTCGGTTTCCTCCGGTTCCGGCAGGTTCAAGTCGCCGGCGGACACCACCTCCACATCGAAAGGCCGGACGAGGTCCCCGATCTCCCGAACCTTGCCCGGGTTATGACTGGCGATCACCAGCCGCTTTTCGGCGAAATGTCTCGGCATGGCGGGTCGTTCCTCGATTTCAGTCCGGTCAATCCAGTCCGAGGGCGCGGTTCTGATGCGCGGTCAGTTCTGCGACACCCTTTTCAGCCAGATCCATCAGACTGTTGAATTCATCCCGGCTGAACGGTTTGTCTTCCGCCGTGCCCTGGATTTCAACCACGCCGGCCTTGCCGGTCAGCACGAAGTTGGCGTCGGCCTGGGCGGAGGAATCTTCGTCATAATCCAGATCGAGCACGGGCGTGTCTTTCCACAAGCCGCAGGAAATCGCGGCGACGCTGTCGGTCAGCGGCAGCTCGGCGATGGCACCCATCCGCCGGATATGGTCGAAGGCCATGTAGAGCGCGACATAGCCGCCGGTGATCGCCGCCGTCCGGGTGCCGCCGTCCGCCTGAAGCACGTCGCAATCGACTTTCACCTGACGTTCGCCGAACCCGTCCAGCTTGGTGATCGCGCGCAGGGACCGGCCGATCAGGCGGGAGATTTCCTGCGTCCGCCCGCTGCCGGCGGAGCGTTTGCGGTCCATCCGGTCATGAGTGGAACGCGGCAGCATGCCATATTCCGCCGTTACCCAGCCGCTGCCCGAGCCTTTCAGGAAGGGCGGCACGCCGTCTTCCACGCTGGCCATGCACATCACCTTCGTATGCCCGAAGGAGATCAGGCAGGATCCCTCCGCATAGCGGGAGATGTCGGTTTCTATGCTGATCTCGCGCAACTGGTCCGGGCTGCGTCCGCTCGGTCTCATGGAAAGTCCTTTCGTGCCAGGGGAAGATCGCGCGGACGCTATCCATCGCGACCGTTCAGGTCCAGCGAGAAGTGGGGCTATAGCGCTTTCCGTCGCCAAACTTTCTCGCCATCGTAACTTTCACCGGTCGATTGACGCGGCATGGCGGGCTTCCTAAGTTTTTCGTCGGTCTAGGAAGTTTGCCATGTTGGAAGCGTTGAACGCGCGGTCGCGCGAAGTTTTGCGGTTGATCGTCGAAAGCTATGTCGAAACCGGCGCGCCCGTCGGTTCGCGGACCTTGAGCCGCAAGATGCAGACGAACGTCTCGCCGGCGACCATCCGCAACGTGATGGCGGATCTGGAAGAGGCGGGCCTCCTCTATGCGCCGCACACCTCCGCCGGACGCCTGCCGACGGAGATCGGCCTGCGCCTTTTCGTCGACGGGCTGCTGCAGGTGGGCAATCTCAGCGAGGACGACCGCGCCAGCATCGAGGCACAGATCGAAGGCTCCGGCAGGTCGGTGACCCAGGTGCTGGAAGAGGCGTCCGGCATGATGTCGGGCCTGAGCCGGATGGCGGGTCTGGTCGCCGCACCGCAGGGCAACGACAAATTGCGCCATATCGAATTCGTGCCGCTGGGACCGGGACGCGCCCTGGTGGTGATGGTCAGCGAGACCGGCATGGTGGAAAACCGGCTGGTCGAGTTGCCGATGGGCGTGCCGGGGTCGGCCCTGGTGGAGGCGGGCAATTACCTCTCCGCCCGGATCGTCGGCCGCACCTTGGACGAGGCGCAGAAAGTGATCGACGGAGAAATCGCCGCCAACCGCGCCGAAATCGACGATCTGACCAAGAAGGTCGTGGAACAAGGCCTCGCCACCTGGGCGGATTCCAGCGACGGCGAGGGCGTCTTGATTGTCAGCGGACAGTCCAACCTGCTGGAAGACGTGCACGGGATGGGCGATCTGGAGCAGATCCGGGCGCTGTTCGCCGCCTTGGAGCGGAAAGAAACCCTTTTGAACCTGTTGGACGCGGCCAAGACCGCCGAGGGCGTTCAGGTCTTCATCGGCGCACAGAACGAATTGTTCGCGTTGTCTGGATGCTCGGTCATCATTTCCCCATATAAGAACCGCGACGAACAGATCGTGGGGGCCATCGGGGTTGTCGGACCGACCCGGATGAACTACGCACGCATCGTCCCGATGGTCGACTACACCGCCAAGGTGATCGGCCGCATCATCGGATAACCCAAAGTCAGACTGACGGAACGACGGAATGAACGCCGAGCCCAACAAAGAAGAAGAGCTGCCCGAAGACGAGGCGGCGGTGGATCAAACGGAAGAGGCCCAGGCCGCTGAAGGCGCCGAGGCCGAACCGGACCCGCTGGACATTCTGCAGGCGGAAAACGCGGAATTGAAAGACCGCCTGATGCGCGCCCTGGCGGAGGTGGAGAATGTCCGCCGCCGCGCCGACAAGGACCGCCAGGATGCGGCCAAGTACGGCCCCAGCGGCCTCGCCAAGGAATTGCTGGGCGCGATCGACAATCTGGGCCGCGCGGTGCAGGCCGTCACGGATGAGGAGCGCGACGCCGACCCGGCCATGAAGAACCTGGTCGTCGGGGTCGAGATGACCGAGAAGCAATTCCTGGAAGCCTTCGAGCGTTTCCAGATCAAGCGCATCGATCCGCTCGGCGAGAAATTTTCCTACGAACAGCATCAGGCGATGTCGGAAGCGACCGACACCGGTCATCCGGCGGGCACCGTGGTACAGGTGCTGCAGGCCGGCTATGTGATGCATGACAGGCTTCTGCGCCCGGCCATGGTCGTGGTTGCCAAGGGCGACCCGGGCGACAAAGCGCCGCCCGAGGGCCATGAGCCCTTGGATACGACGGCCTGAAGGCGCCCAAGCGGCACCAGCCGAGACACGGAAAGGGTCGGTTTTTACCGGCCCTTTTTCTTGCCGCGCCGGTCCTCCCGCGCGATAGTGCCGCCGTTCTCAGGGCGGGGTGAAAGTCCCCACCGGCGGTATGCAACCACGGTTGCGAGCCCGCGAGCGCCTTCCCACGGAAGGGTCAAGCAGATCAGGTGAGAGGCCTGAGCCGACGGTGATAGTCCGGATGAGAGAGAACGGCCGACGCCGCGCGCTTGCCGGTGCGCGTCGTCGTACGTGATCGCCTTGGGTGACGTGTCCGTTACTGAAAGGAGATCACGATGACACACACCCGCTATGCCTTCATCAAAGCGAACTGGCACGCCGATATTGTCAGCCGCGCGCTGGAAGGTTTCTGCCAAATCGTCCCGCCGGATCTGGTCGATGTCTATGACGTCCCCGGCGCGTTCGAAATGCCGCTTCTGGCGCGCGATCTGGGGCGCACCGGACGCTATGGGGCCGTTGTCGCGGCGGCCCTGGTGGTCGACGGCGGCATCTACCGGCACGATTTCGTCGCCCAGGCCGTCGTGCAAGGCCTGATGCAGGCGGGGTTGGACGCGGATGTTCCCGTGCTTTCCGTGTCCCTGACCCCACATCAGTATCAGGAGACCGATCACCACAACGAGATTTTCCGCGCGCATTTCGTCGAAAAAGGCCGGGAAGCAGGGCGTGCGGCCTTGATGATCGGCGAAACCAGGGCGAAAGTCGCGGCTTAGCATTTTACAGCGTGGCGTCCTTTGGGCCGCGCAAGCGGCGACGAGGAGGCCGGTAAACGTGTCCAAGAACAGTTACGATTCAGGCCGGTTGAACCTGCCCTTTGTCGGGCATTGCACCTTCGGGAAACAGCCGGCCTGTCTCGATTGGGACGCCATCGAGGCGGACATCGCCGTGCTGGGCGCGCCGTTCGACATGGGCACCCAGTACAGGGCTGGCGCGCGCTTCGGGCCGCGCGGCATTCGCGAGGCCTCAACGCTGTTCTCCTTCGGGCACGGCGGCGCCTACGATTTCGAGGATGACGTCACCTATCTGCCGACCGACAAGGTCGCGCTGGTCGATATCGGCGACGCCGACATCATTCACACCGACACGATCCAAAGCCACGACAACATCGAAATCGGCGTGCGCAAGATCCTGGCGGCCAAGGCGCTGCCGGTGGTGCTGGGCGGAGATCATTCGGTGCATATCCCCTGTATCCGCGCCTTCGACGACCAGGACCCGGTCCATATCATTCATGTCGACGCGCATTTGGATTTCGTCGACGAACGCCACGGCGTGCGCTACGGCCACGGCAATCCCTTGCGGCGCGCGTCGGAAATGTCCCACGTGACCGGCTTTACCCAGCTCGGCATCCGAAACGTCTCCTCCTCCAACCGGGACGATTATGAGGCGGCCCGGGCCGCCGGCTCGGACATTCTCTCGGTGCGCGATGTGCGCCGGCTGGGGACCGAGGGCGTCCTGGCGCGGGTTCCGGACGGCGTGCGCTACTACCTGACCATCGATATCGACGGGTTCGACCCCTCCATCGCGCCCGGCACAGGAACGCCCAGCCATGGCGGTTTCCTGTATTACGAGGTGCTGGAAATCCTGCAGGGATTGACCGCGAAGGGCGACATCGTCGGCATGGACCTGGTGGAAGTCGCCCCGGACTACGACCCGGCGGGCTCTACGTCCTTCCTGGCCGCCCAGTTGCTGATGAACGTGCTGGGCTTCATCTTCCACGCCAAAGGCTTGAGCAGTTAGGGTTCGGTTCCATGCGGCGCCGGGCCGTGATCTTCGTCACTGGCTGTTAACATTCACTCTGATATGGTTTTCGTCGAGAGGATGAAGAACCATGTCGGACGAAGCCCTTAGAACCGCCGCCAGCGGCCTTGCCGCCGCCGCCCGCCGGTTCGAAAACAGCGCCAATAATGTCGCCAATGCAGGCACGGTCGGGCGTGTGGGGGCAACCGAAGGATCGGAACAGGCCTTTCAGCCCCAGGACATTCAGGAGGTCGCCACGCCGGGTGGCGGCGTCGCCACGGTCAGCGTGCGGCGCGACCCGGCGACCCAGACCGTCTTCGCCCCGGAGTCGCCGCTGGCCAACGGTCAGGGGCTTGTCGAAGCGCCGAATGTCGATTTGGGCGAAGAGCTGGTGAACCAGATCGCCGCCGAAGCCGCCTTCAGCGCCAATGCCGCCGTTATCCGCTCGGTCGACGAACAGCAGGACGAATTGCTGGATATTCTTTCCTAGGCGCGGCGCTCAACAGCCGGCAGAACCGCCACTTTCTTCGACACGGCGGCGTTCAACCGCTCTTTCGAATACCAAGGCGACAGGACATCCCGATTCAATAGATCAGCGTTGGCCCGCAGGAACATGTTGGCATCGCCGAAGTCGCGGCCCTGCATCCGCTCCCCAATCAGGCTGAGATAGGCCAATGTGACCGTCGCATTGAACTTTTCGGGCACACCGGCGCGCACCGCCATGCCGCGCAGACCGTCGGCCAACAGGTGCGCCGCTTCGAAAAACTCGTGCCGCTGCATCGCCTCGTACGCGACCCCGATATGGTCCTTATGATCGAAACTGTCGGGATCGAGCGTGCCGTCGACCAGATGGTACAGCGTCGTCAGATAGTCGCGGTCGGTATCTTGGGTTTGCGCAGTCATTGGGCGGTATCGCTTTCAGTCAGGTTGTGGCTGTCCTTCGCGGTCAGGTCGAGATCGTAGACTTCCTTCAGCATGGCGATCTTTTGCAGGGTCTTTTCATCGAAAGGCGTCTTCCCTTCGAAGGCATGCAGGGCGATCCCTTCAATCAGTTCCGCCCCGGAAATATCCAGATGCTCCGCCAAAGCCTTCAGGACTTTGAGGGTTCGTTTTTCGAGCCGCAGGCCCGTTTGTATGCGTACGATCTGTTTCATGCTCCCAAGATGCTATATTGTTACTATGTTGTCAAGGTACCAAGATATCTTTTTACGCTGGCGCATTCTACGTTGGCCGCGTCGCCCGCCGCAGCGTCAGGTTAATCCGCTGCGGCGAGGGCAGCAGAGTTGAGGTTTCCGGCAGGACGCGGTCGACCCCATGAAAATAGTCCCGGGCAGCGCCGCCCAAGATCACCACATCGCCGGAGCTGAGCCTGAAACTTCTGGTCTTGTCGGCGCGCTTGGGCCCGCCCAGGCGGTACAGGCAGGTCGCGCCCAGCGAGATGGAGACGACGGGCGCATCCGGCGCATCCTCATCCTGGTCCCGATGCAGGCCCATTTTCGATTTCTCTGAGTGGTACCAGTTGACCAGGCAGGCTTCCGGCGGGTGGGGGTAGCGGGCCTCCCGCTCCCACAAGGCCAGGACAGCTTCCGGGATCGGGGGCCAAGGGCTTCCCGTCACCGGGTGTGCCGCCTGATACCGGTAGCCGCCTTCCTTGTCCGTCACCCAGCCGAGTGGCCCCGCATTTGTCATCTTCACCGACATCGGCGTGCCCGTTTTCGGCATGGCCGGCTGAAAGAAGGGCGCCGCACGCACAACGTCGCGCACCGCGTCCAGCAACGCTTCCTGCGCCGCCCGGTCGAAGTAACCCGGCAATATGCGGAAACCGTTCATTATGCGATTCCTTGGTGTCCCAAATGGCGGTCGTCAGGCTTAACGCCGATACAAGGCTTTCGCCATCGGTTTGATCCCGGCCAATTCGCATCCGGAACGGTGTTCAAAATGCGCCGTCCGTGTTGCAGAAGCGTTGCATCACGGGCGCGTCATCCCTATATCACCTCACGAATTTTCCTATTAACCACACCCTTGAGGGGGTTCCGGCCAAGTGCCGCCTTGCCGGGCTGGCGGAACCTGCTTGCGACAGGAGAGTGAAACAACATGGCTAAAGTTATCGGTATCGACCTCGGGACCACGAACTCGTGCGTCGCCGTCATGGAAGGCTCCAACGCCCGCGTCATCGAAAACGCCGAAGGCATGCGGACCACGCCCTCGATGGTCGCCTTCGCCGAAGACGGCGAACGGCTTGTCGGCCACCCGGCCAAGCGTCAGGCCGTCACCAACCCGGAAAACACCCTGTTCGCCATCAAGCGGCTGATCGGCCGCCGGTTCGGCGACGCGGAGGTCGAAAAAGACCGCAAGAACGCCCCCTTCAACATCGTTGAGGGCGAGAATGGCGACGCTTGGGTCGAAGCGCACGGCGACAAATACGCCCCGGCGCAGATCTCCGCCAACATTCTGCAGAAAATGAAGGAAACGGCTGAATCCTACCTGGGTGAAACCGTCACTCAGGCCGTGATCACCGTCCCGGCCTATTTCAACGACAGTCAGCGCCAGGCCACCAAGGACGCGGGCAAGATCGCCGGCCTTGAAGTGCTGCGCATCATCAACGAGCCGACCGCCGCCGCGCTCGCCTACGGGCTTGAGAAAAAGGGCGCCGGCACGATCGCGGTCTATGACTTGGGCGGCGGCACTTTCGACGTTTCCGTCCTGGAAATCGGCGACGGCGTCTTCGAAGTGAAGTCGACGAACGGCGACACCTTCCTGGGCGGTGAAGATTTCGACCAGCGGATCATCGACTACCTTGCCGACGAGTTCAAAAAGGAGCAGGGCATCGACCTGCGCGAAGACCGTCTGGCCCTGCAGCGCCTGAAGGAAGCGGCGGAAAAAGCGAAGATCGAGCTGTCCTCGACCTCGCAGACCGACGTCAACCTGCCCTTCATCACCGCCGATGCGTCGGGTCCGAAACACCTGAACATCAAACTCAGCCGCTCCAAGCTGGAAGCCCTGGTCGGGGACCTGATCAAGAGCACGATGGGCCCCTGCGGCTCGGCGCTGAAGGATGCCGGCCTGAAAGCCAGCGAAATCGACGAGGTTATCCTGGTCGGCGGCATGACCCGCATGCCCAAGGTGATCGACACGGTGAAGGAATTCTTCGGGCGCGAGCCGCACCGCGGCGTGAACCCGGACGAGGTCGTCGCCATCGGGGCCGCCATCCAGGCCGGCGTGCTGCAAGGCGACGTCAAGGACGTGCTGCTGCTGGACGTCACCCCGCTGTCGCTGGGGATCGAGACGCTGGGCGGCGTCTTCACCCGCCTGATCGACCGGAACACCACCATCCCGACCAAAAAGTCCCAGGTCTTCTCGACCGCAGAGGACAATCAATCGGCGGTGACCATCCGGGTCTTCCAGGGCGAGCGCGAAATGGCCGCCGACAACAAGATCCTGGGTCAGTTCGACCTGGTCGGCATTCCCCCCGCGCCGCGCGGCGTGCCGCAGATCGAGGTCACCTTCGACATCGACGCCAACGGCATCGTCAATGTCAGCGCCAAGGATAAGGCGACCGGCAAGGAACAGCAGATCCGCATCCAGGCTTCCGGCGGCCTCAGCGACGACGAGATCGATAAGATGGTCTCCGACGCCGAAGCCAACGCGGAAGACGACAAGAAGCGCCGAGAAGTGGTCGAAGCGAAGAACGCGGCCGACGGCCTGATCCACCAGACCGAAAGCACGCTGTCCGAGCATGGCGACAAGATCGAGGCTGCCGACAAGGAAGCCATCGAAACCGCCGTTGCCGAGCTGAAGACCGCCCTGGAAGGGGACGACGCGTCCGAGATCCAGGCCAAGACGCAGGCGCTGACCGAAGCCTCCCTGAAACTGGGCGAAGCCATGTACAAGGCGGCCCAGGAAGAAGGCGGGCCGACGGCGGACGCGGGCGAAGCCCCCGGCGCGGATGCCGACGCCTCCACCGGCGCGGACGACAATGTGGTCGATGCCGAGTTCGAGGAAGTCGACGACGACAAGAAAGACAAGGCGTAAGGCCTTTACGAAATGGGCCCTGGCGCTACCGCCGGGGCCTTTTTTCATCTCCGCTGAAGATCTAAGAGAAGCCCGTCCGGAAGTGTGCGATGTCGAAACGGGACTATTATGAAACACTAGGCGTCGAGAAAGGCGCCGATGCCGGTGCGCTGAAAAGCGCCTACCGCAAAATGGCCATGAAGTACCACCCGGACCGCAACCAAGGCGATCCAGAGGCCGAAACCCGCTTCAAGGAAGTCAACGAAGCCTACGAGGTCCTGAAGGACGACCAGAAACGGGCGGCCTACGACCGGTTCGGTCATGCCGCCTTCGAACAGGGCGGCGGCGGTTTCGGCGGCGCGGCGGGCGGCGCGGGCTTCAGCGGCTTTACTGACATTTTCGAGGAAATGTTCGGCGATTTCATGGGCGGCGGCGGTGGCCGGCGCGGCGGCCAGCAAGCGAGCCGCGGCGCGGATCTGCGCTACAACCTGGAAATCTCGCTGGAAGACGCTTTTCACGGCCGCCAGGTCGAAGTCCACGTACCGACTTCATCGCCCTGCGAAGTCTGTAACGGATCTGGGGCCGCCGAAGGCGCCTCTCCCAAGACCTGCGGCACTTGCCACGGTCACGGCAAGGTCCGCGCCCAGCAGGGCTTCTTCACCATCGAACGCACCTGTCCGACCTGTCAGGGCCAGGGCACCGTGATCGACGACCCGTGCCGCGCCTGTAACGGCAGCGGACGGCAGGCCAAGGAAAAGAATCTGTCGGTCAACGTGCCGAAAGGCGTGGAGGACGGGACCCGCATCCGTCTGGCCGGCGAAGGCGAGGCCGGGCTGCGCGGCGCGCCGTCGGGCGACCTCTACATCTTCATCTCGATCTCGCCGCATCGGATTTTCCAGCGCGACGGCGCCAATGTCTTCTGCCGGGTGCCGATTACCATGGCCGATGCGGCGCTGGGCTCTGAAATCGAGGTTCCGTCCATCGACGGCGGCCGCACCAAGGTGAAAATTCCCGGCGGCACCCAGACGGGCCAACAGTTCCGGCTGCGTAACAAAGGCATGTCGGTGCTACGCTCCCCCGGACGCGGCGACATGTATATCGAAATCGCGGTCGAGACCCCGGTGAACCTCTCCAAACGCCAGAAGGAGCTGTTGGAAGAGTTCCGCAAGGCCGGCGGCGAGGGCAAATCCACCAACCCGGAAACCGAAGGCTTCTTCAGTAAAGTCAAAGAGTTCTGGGACGATTTAACGGAGTAACCCCGCCGCCCTTTCGTCACAGTGGTCCCGCCGCGTTGCGGTAAACTGGCCTTTTACGGAAGCGCTGAGCCCCGCATAGCCTGGGCCGTTCCCCCCAAATGGCCAGGGTCAATATGCGCCGGTACTTGCTGGAGTCCTCCGAAAATCTGCCGCTTGCGATCGTCGCGATCGTGCTGTCCGTCCTCGCCCTGTCGCTGGGCGACGCGATCATCAAGTTAACCAGCGCCAACTTCTCGGTTTGGCAACTCTTCACGATCCGCTCGGCGATTGTGCTGCCCGTCCTTTTCGCAATGATCCTGCTGTGCTTCGGACGGCGCATCCCGCCCCTGCACGCGCCGGGATGGGCGGTCCTGCGCAGCCTTCTGCTTACCGGCATGTGGGTCGCCTATTACATCGCCCTGCCGCATGTCGATCTCGCCATCGCAGCAGCCGCGCTCTACACGACCCCCATTTTCATCACCTTGATCGCCGCCTTGACGCTGGGTGAGACGGTCGGCACGCGCGGCTGGGTGGCCGTGGCCGTCGGGTTTGCCGGCGTCTTGACCGTGCTGCGCCCCAGTGCCGGCGCGTTCAATCTGTTCGCGATCCTGCCCCTTGTGTCCGCCCTGCTCTATGCAGGTGCAATGGTTATCACCCGGCTGAAGTGCCGGCTTGATCCCCCGCTGATCCTCGCGACAGCGCTCAATTTATGTTTCCTCGCAGTCGGCGGGCTGGCCAGTCTGGTTCTCTTGGCGACGGGAGCGGCCGGTATGGAAACACCCCTCGGCCCCTTGCTGGATGGGTGGAGCCCCATGACCGCGACACAATGGGCGGTCGGCGCCGCCCTGGCCGCCGCAATCCTTGTGGGCAGCATCGGCGCCGCTGTCGCCTATCAGTCCGGTCCCGCCTCGGTCGTCTCGGTCTTCGACTATTCCTATCTGGGGTTCGCCGTCCTGTGGGGGTTGATCTTCTTCGCCGAAATGCCGGATCTGCTCACTGCCCTAGGAATCGCCATGATCGCCGGCGCGGGCCTGCTGGCAGCCATGCGGCAGTAACGACGCCCGGGCGTTTCGACCGATTGCCGGAAAAGCTGGGTGTGATACCGTCTGCGCGGATGCCAAATGGAGACACCCGTGCGGATCTTGCGTCACCTGACAGTACTGATCCTGCTCGCCGGGTGCGCCGTCGAAGGTGGCGACCGGAATAAGGACGCGGCATTCAAGGCGGAGAAACCGCCTTCCTGTACCGATGCAGCGGCCAGCTGGGACTGGTACTTGGCGGGGAACGTCTCGCCGCGCGCCCTTGTGACCTGCGCCGGAATCGCAAACTCGCGCGCTTCATTGCTCTCGCTGGCCGTCAGCGAGACAGGCGCCGACGCAGACCGTCCGGAATTCGAAAGGGCCGTCGAGGTTGTGCGTCTTCTGGCCCGGGCCGGGGAAGACCGCGCGCAACGCACGCTTGCCGCCCTCTATGCCGGAAAACCGGGTTGGTACGGCAGAAACGCGTATATGGGTCTGTTCTGGCGCGGAGTGGTTCGCAAGCGAGACCCGTCCTATCGTCAGTCCGCCGGAGCGGAAGAACGGCTGCGCCGCTTTCGAGAGCGCCTGACGCCCGAAAGCGCCCGCGATTTGGCCGCCATCACCGCGCGATGGTCGCCGAACAGTCCGGTGCCAAACCGTCTGACCATCGACTCTTTCCTGACTTTCGTTCTCGAGGCCGACGGTTGGATCCCCCTCTCGACGCGCAAGGAACTGATCGACTACGGCGCCGAACAGGGTCTGCGCGACTGGCGGATGATGTTTCTGGTCGCCAACCAAGGGCGGCTTGAAGCAGCACAACGGGCGGCCCTGTTTCAGCAGGAATCGGAGAAGGGCAGCCTCCTGGGCCTGTTGTTTCAATTCCTGGAACTGCAACGGGCAGAAGGCACCGACGACACGCTTCTGGTCACGACCTTTCTGGAATTGCTTATCCGTTTGGGCCTGGATCCGAACAGCTTTCGCGCCGATGTCTTCGAAGACGCCATGTCGGTCAACGCAAACAGCTCGATGGCCGATCTGGAACGATTGCTGCGCGGCAGATCGCGGCCGGAACAGCGCACGGTCGCCCTGATCGCGTTGCTCACCGTCTGCGGCGATACGCCGGGTCCGCTCTGCAGCGCCGTCGCCGACCGTTTCGGTCCGATCCTGCCGCAAGCCGCACGCAACCTCGGGCGCATCGTGGCCGTCAGCCAGCGCTGTCCCGGTGCCGGGGACAAGATGCGCTGTATGAGCGACAACGACGTTCTGGGGGTTTTGAGAGATCTGTTCGCCTTCGACTATCGTGATTTCAGCGGCCAGGAAACCTGACCCGGAGCGCTTTCCGCTTTTCAAACCCGGCTCCGCTGGGCACTTTCCGCCTCAACCAGGATAAGGGGCGAGCGGATGAGCGATCAGGACATGAACATCGTCGTGGCGGGAGCCGGCGGCCGCATGGGCCGGATGCTGGTCGCGGAGATCGCCGCGACCGACGGCTGCACCCTCAGCGGGGCAACCGACGCGCCGCGGTCGCCCTTCCTCGGCCAGGATCCGGGCCTTCTGGCCGGCAGCGGCGCGACAGGCATTCAGATTACCGACGACCCCGCCCCGCCCATCGCGGCGGCGGATGCGGTCATCGACTTCACCGCCCCCAAGGCGACGGTCGATCATGCGCGGTTGTGCGCGCAAGCGGGCGCGGCGCTGATCGCCGGCACGACCGGCCTGGACCATGCCCAGGAAGAAGCGCTCTATCTCGCCGCCCGTCATGTCCCTGTCGTCTACGCCGCCAATTACAGCGTCGGCATCACCCTGCTGACCAATCTGGTGGAAAAAGCCGCCGCCACCCTGCGCGACGACTACGATATCGAGGTGCTTGAGATGCACCACCGGCACAAGGTGGACGCACCGTCCGGCACCGCGCTGGCGCTCGGCAAGGCGGCAGCCCGCGGACGGCAGGTCAACCACGACGCCATGAAGCAGGCCGTCCGCGACGGTCATACGGGGGCGCGTCCGCAGGGCGAGATCGGCTATGCGACCCTGCGCGGCGGCGATGTGGTGGGAGAGCACGACGTGATCTTCGCGGCCGAGGGCGAGCGTCTCATCCTGGGACACAAGGCGTCGGCCCGGCGGGTCTTTGCGGCGGGCGCCATCCGCGCCACCCTGTGGACCCGCGGCAAGCATCCGGCAGTCTATGATATGAACGATGTCTTGGGCTTGAAGTCCGAGGCGGCGGAAATTGTGCCGGACTCCGAACGTCATGGGTGATATCGCCGGCGTCTTCGGCGGGGCCTCCGGCGTTGAGACGTTCCTTGGACTGCCGAAAGGCGACCTGAAAACACCCGGTTTGGCGGAAGGCGGCGCGAAAGCGGCGATCCTGGGCGTTCCTTGCGCGACACCCTATGGCGCAACAGGCCTGTATGCGGCGGGAGCCCCCAACGCCATCCGCGCGGCGGCCAGCATTTACGCGCCGGCGCAAGGCCATATGGACTTCGACCGAATGGCCCCGGCCGTGCCCACCGCCGGCGGCATCGTCGATTGCGGCAACCTGCCGTACGACGCAGAGGATCATTTGGCGAACCGCGTCGCGATCAAGAACGCCGTTGGCGCGATCCTGGACGCGGGGGCGGTTCCAATCGTTTTGGGCGGCGACGATTCGACGCCGATCCCGGTCTTGGGCGCCTATGAAGGCCGTGGACCGCTCACCGTGCTGCAGATCGACGCGCATATCGATTGGCGCGACGACGTGGGGGGCGAGAAGTTGGGGCTTTCTTCTCCGATGCGGCGCGCCTCCGAAATGCCCTGGGTAGAAACCATGGTGCAGGTCGGCGCGCGGGCCGTCGGGTCGGCCCGTCCAAGCGATTACCGGGACGCCGTCGACTGGGGCGTTCAATTCGTCACGGCGGCGGACCTGCATGCCTCCAGCCCGCAGACGGTCGCCGACAAGATCCCAGCGAGGGCGGAGGTATTCATCGATTTCGATCTGGACGGCCTCGACCCGTCCGTTGCACCGGGCGTGATCGGCCCAGCGCCCGGCGGTCTTTTCATGCATCAGGCGCTGGCGATTCTGAACGCGGTCGCGGACAAGGCGCGGATTGCCGGGTTCTGTCTGGTGGAATTCGCGCCCGAGCGCGATCCGCACGGCCTTTCCGCCCTGGCCGCCTACCGGCTGGCCGCCACGGCCGCGGGTCTTGCTGCATCGGGATAGGTCGGCCACGGACAGTCGAGTTGCCGCGCAGGGAAGGCGCTATCCGAAAAAAGCCGGCGAGGGCCGGCTTCGCCCTAGATCTTCATATGGGCCGGCGCGCGATACTCCTCGATCGCGGCTTTCAGCGCCTGGGCTACTTCCAGCCTCTCGCCGGGCGTCAGAAAGGAGCCCAGGATCAGGCCCTTGCCGCGCGTGGTGACGACAAGCTGGCTGCCATGGTCCGGCGGGTCGTCCATACGGACCTGGAGCCAGCCCGGCTCGAGCAGGAACCGCGAGCGCTTGCCGTTGGCCGTGACCTTAACCACTTCCAGCCCATGGTCTGTCAGGCGCAGATGTTCGGAAATCCGCCCGGCGCGGTAGTTCAGCTTGAAGGCGACGAACAGCAGCAGAATTTCCAGTCCGGCGAAGCCGGCCACAGGCCAAGCGCCGGCTAGGAAAAAGGCCACGCCCAGCGCAAATCCGCCCAGTGCGATCGCCCCCATGACCAGGGCGAAACCCTTCGGACCCAGAGATCGGTGCGGCTGCAGTGACGCGTCCAGGTAGACGCGTTCGGCTTTTTCACTGAGAGCGGGTTTCTGGTCTTGCATCCTGCGCCTTCGTTCGATCACCATGCTATACGACAAGGAGAGGGGTCAAAACACCGTACGCGGCAATCTGCCGCGCGGGTCGTCATATCATGCCGTTGATGAAGAAAGCCGATATCGAGCCGTTTTTCGCACGCCTGCAGGCTGCCAATCCGGAGCCCAAGGGGGAGCTGAATTACGTCAACCCCTACACCCTCTTGGTGGCGGTGGCGCTGTCGGCACAAGCGACGGACGTCTCGGTCAACAAGGCGACCGAGCCGCTGTTCAAGGTCGTGACCACGCCCCGGGAGATGCTGGATTTGGGCGAGGCCAAGCTGAAGAACTACATCAAGACCATCGGCCTGTTTAACTCCAAGGCCAAGAACGTCATCGCGATGGCGAAGATCCTGATCGACGACTATGGCGGCGAGGTGCCGCCGGTCCGCGAGGAACTTGAAAAGCTGCCCGGCGTCGGGCGCAAGACCGCGAACGTCGTCCTCAACATGGCCTTCGGCCAACCCACCATGGCGGTCGATACGCATATCTTCCGGGTCGGCAACCGCACCGGCCTGGCGACCGGCAAGACGCCGCTGGCGGTGGAGAAGAAACTGGAAAAGCGCGTCCCCGAACCTTATCGGCTGCACGCGCATCACTGGTTGATCCTGCATGGCCGTTACATCTGCAAGGCGCGCAAGCCCGACTGCGCAGCGTGCCCGGTGGCGGATCTGTGCGGCTATAAGGCGAAGACCCTGGCGGCTTGAACGCCGGGGCAGAGGGGGAAGGGTGCAGCGTTATAGGACGGAAGATCCGGTTGGGGAGTTCAACGAAAAGGCCGCAACCTGCCTGCCCGGCGCGCTGGGCATCGAGATGCTGTCTGTCGATGGGGACCGTTTCGAGAGCAGAATGACCGTCGGTCCGGGCCATCACGCGCCCAACGGCTTCCTGCATGCCGCCAGCATCGTGGCGCTGGCCGACACGACCTGCGGTTTCGCCGCCCGCCTGAAACTGCCGGACGGCGCCAGCGGCTTCACCACGGTGGAACTGAAGAGCAATCATATGGGAACCCTGCTGGAAGGGGAGTTGCGTTGTACGGCGACGGCGATCCATGCCGGGCGGTCGACCCAGGTCTGGGACGCCCGGGTCTTCGACCCTGAACGCGACCGCACGATTGCGGTGTTCCGCTGCACGCAGATGGTTCTGTGGCCGAAACCCGAAAAGGCGGCGTCATGACCACGCCGGAGAACATCACCTTCTTCCGGGCGCATGGGGATTTGACCAACCCGAAGGCCCACGGGGAGATTCTGGCCGACCATCCCGCGGCGGTTTCCGCCATCGTAGAGACGATCCAGGGTCTCTTGATCCACGATGCGTTCGGAAAGACGCTCTACGAGGATCCGCCGAAGACCATCGCCTTCGCCTCCAGGGAGACACTGCCGGTCGCCGACCGGCTGTCGCAGATCCTGGTGCGCGAAAGCGATCCCCCCCTAGCGCCACTGCCGCCGTCGGAACGGCTGGTTGGCACCTGCCGGGACTTCGCTCTGATGCTCTGCGCGCTGCTGCGCCAAACGGGGACCGCGGCCCGCGTGCGCTGCGGGTTCGCGAATTATCTGGGCAGCGATCTCTACCAGGATCATTGGCTGACCGAATATTGGAGCGGCGAGGAGGAGCGCTGGGTCAAGGTGGATGCGCAGCTTGACGCGGCCCACCGGGAACATCTGAAAATCGACTTCGATCCGCTGGACGTGCCGGAATTCCGTTTCATCGTCGGGCACCGGGCCTGGGAGCTGATCCGCACGGACGCCATGGAAGCCGACTGGTTCGGACATGGCGAACACCGCGGCCTGTGGTTCGTGCGGGTGAACACGGCACGCGACCTGATGGCGCTGTGCAAGCACGAAAAGTCCCCCTGGGACGACTGGCGCGCCATGTCGGACGCGGAGCGCGCCGTGGACGAGAGAGGTCTGGCGGAAGGCGACTGGATGGCGGACCGGGTACGGACGATTGAAACCGGCGTCCTGGAAGCGGGGTCCGGCCTGGGGCCGATCTAAAGCATCGCGGTTTCCTTCGGAAGCAGCTGGGATCGCCTTGGCCTTTCGTCCGGCTTGCGCGATGCCGTGGGAAATCGTGCCTTTACCCCGAACGCCTGGCCTGATCGCGCAGCATATCGGCAAGGCAGTCGCGGCGCTTGCTGTCCGAAAGACCGGTGCCGCGCAACTCCACATGCCGGGTCGCGAAGCCGCCGCCGTCCGTCTTGTATAAGAACAAGTCCAGCACGCAGCCCCGACCCTTGTACTGCCATACCTCGGCAGGACCGTCCCGGCGGATCAGGGCCGGATTACCGAGAGCGGCGGCAATCAGGTCCGGCGCTTGCGCCAGGAACTGGTTGGGGTCGTCATTGACTGGCGGTTCGGGGGCGGCCGGCAGGGCGGCGGTGGCGACCGGGGTCGAGGGCGCGGCACGCGGCGCCGGATCGGGCGGGGGTGCCGGCGCTGTCGCCGCCGAGCCTGCCGATTGCGGCGGTGGCGGGGCCTGATTGCCGGTTTGATCCGGCGCCGGACCCGCACAGGCGGCAGCGAAAAGTATCAGGGCCGCAGCCCCGAAACGCACGCCTCCGGTCATTGGGCGGCCAGGTCCTGACCCTTCCGGGCACGGATCGCTTCGAACAGATGCACCATCGTGGCGGCGGCCAGCACCGGCACGACCAGGTTCAGGATCGGGATCGTCATGCAGAAGACGGTGACCGCGCCGGCCAAGATCAACGGCAGGCCCACCTTTTTCCGCAACACGATAACCTGTTCGGGCGACAGGCGGCGTACAGCCACCATCTCGTAGAATTCGCGGCCCACCAGATAGCCGTTCAGCAGGTAATAGAAGACCAGATTGAACGGCGGCAGGAAGATCAGGATGGCATAGATCGGCAGCGCCAGGATGTTGATCCCCACAACCATCCCCAGGAACTTGACCGACTGGCCGATGACTTCCGAAAGCGGCTGCTGACGGGGTTCGCCACGGTCGGGATAGTGTTTGTCTTCCACCGCCTTGACGATGTCTTCCAGGAAGATGCTGACGATGGTGGTGGTGACCGCCGGAAACAGCAGAAAGGTGACGACCAGCATCACCGCGCCGAAGGCGACGTCGCTGAGGAAGCCGATCCATTCCCCCATCCAGGCCAGCATGCTTCCGATCCAGTCGAAGATCCAACCGACGAGCGGCAGGTCCGACCAGGGCACCAGGCCGATGAACCACGCTGTCAGAAACCAGAGGATGACGAAGACAATCAGCGATCCCAAAACGCCGATCCCCATCACCCGGCTGAAGGCGGGATCGCCGATCTGACCGAGGGCAAGGGAGATCGCTCTGAAGACCGAGGGCATGTCTGGGGGCTCCGGGGGGTAGGGTGGTGTTATCCAACGCTATTTAACGACGAATGGAAGCCGTCACAAGATGTGCGGGTTTCCTATTTTACCGCCGGCAGGGTCCGGAAAGTGTAGGTGGCGACCTCTTCCTCGCGGCCTTTCACGGCAAAGGTGCCGACCGGGTCGTACGCGAAGCCCGGCGCCAGATCCTTGGTGGATTCGGCGATCAGCAGCTCGGTCCCGGTTTCCTTGTTCAGGCTTTCCAGGCGCGCTGCCAAATTCACGGAATCCCCGTGCACCGTGTAGCTGACCCGCTGCGACGCGCCGACCGCACCGGCCACCAGCGATCCGGTATTGATGCCGATCCGGACGCCCAGTTTTTGCCCGGCGAAGGTTTTGCCGCGGGCTGTCTCGATAATCCGGACGGCGGCGCGGATCGCGTGTTCGCCATGATCCGGATCGGGAACCGGTGCGTTGAAGACCGCCAGGACCGCGTCCCCCTGGAACTGGGTGACGATGCCTTTCTCATCCTCGATGATCTCGACGACGTCGGAGAAAAAGGCATTCAGCGTGTCGATGATTCCAGCCGGGTCGAGCTTTTCGGACATGGTCGAGAAACCGGCCAGATCCAGGAAGAGAACCGTGGCGGTCGCGGATTGCGGCCTGCTGGCGTTCTCATCCTTCAACAGCAACTGAGCCACGCTTTCCGGCACGTATTTGCCGAACAGCGAGCGGATCTTTTCCCGCTCCTTCAGCCCGTCGACCATGGAATTGAACGCGTTCGCCGCTTCGTCCAGTTCGATGGCCCGGCTGGCCGAAAGCGGTGGCACCGCATCCAGTTCCTGTTTCTGGATCATGCGCGCCGCCGCCGCGAATTCCTTGATCGGGCGTGCCGCGCGGCGTCCGACCAGGATCGCGATCACGACGGACAACAGCACGAAGGCCACGCCCAACGCCATCGTCCGGTAGAAACGCCGCAGTTCGGGTGCGCCGGCGCCCGGCTCGAAATGCACGCCGATGGAGACCGTGCCGCCGGTCCGCCGGGTGGTGTCTTCCGTTAGCGCAAAGACCCGGTCTTCGCCGGACTCGGTGCGCAGGACGAAGGTTTCGACGTCTTCGATATCCGCCACCAAATGCAGCGGAAAACGTTGGCCGCTATAGAGCTCTTCCAGAAAGGGGTCGCCCAGAAGATTTACCGTCGGCCGCTGGCCTACATCCGACATGACGAGCAACGGGTGGGCGACCACCACGCGCTGATTGAACAGCATGAACCGCGTCATGGTTTGACCGCGGAACTGGGCATTGCGCGTCAACCGTTCCGACAAAGGCTCCAGGTTCGCGCGCAGACCGATCGCCGCAATCTGTTCGCCCGCGGCGTTGCGGGCCGATGTGATGAAAGACGGGCGGTGCGATCCATCCAACGGAGACGGGCGCAGCACCCACACCCCTTCGGACGCGACGCCGCGCTGGCTGACGCGCCAGGCCGGCCGCCAGTTGGCGGGCCGCATGGTGGCGGTCGTGCGGTCATAGTAGTAGCCCGACCCATCCGGGAACTGGATCGTGACAGCCTCTCCCTGCGGCAGGGAGGAGAGCGCCCCAGCCAAGACCAGCTTCAGGGAGTCCGGATCGGTGACCTGCATCTCACCGTCTTCGACTTCCGCCGCCAACCAGACGCCCAAGCTCTCAAGCGGTTGAAAATAAGCCGTCGATTCCACGACCGCTTCGCCGATCAGCTCCCCCAGCAGCGCCGCCAGCTCGTTCCGCGTATTGTCGAAAGCGTTGAAGATCGCCAGCACGCCCATAGCGCCCGCCGACAGAAACACCAGTCCGCCGAACACCAGCACCAGGATGGAAGAGACCCGCATCCGCATGGCCATAGTGTCCGACGGTTCGATTGTGCCTGCAATCGGGAAGTGTCGCCGATTTTATCCCTATCGTCCCAGAAACGCCGTCGGACTGCTGCCGAGCGTGCGGCGGAACATGGCGATGAAGGCGGAGGGGCTTTCGTAGCCCATGTCGAGCGCGACGGTCGTCACCGCTTCTCCTTCCACCAGCCGTTCGACCGACTGGATCAGGCGCAGGCGGCGGCGCCAGTCGCCGAAGGAAAGCCCGGTTTCGGCAACGAACAGGCGCGCGATGGTCCGCTCGCTGGAGCCCGCCAGTGTCGCCAGCGCTCCCAGGGTGTGCCGGTCCGCGGGGTTTTCCATCAAGACCGCCGCGATGCGTTTCAGGCGCGGATCGGCCGGCATCGGCAGGTGCAGCGGCTCTTCCTCGCGCAGGGCCATGATCTCGTCCAGCATGACCTGCATCAGCCGTCCGTCCGGACCCGCCGGGTCGTATTCCAGCGGCAGGTCGGCGGCGCGCCGGATCAGCTGCCGCAGCAGGTCGGTCACCGACAGGACCCGGCAGGACGCGCCCATCGCGTCGGCCAGCGGGCGGTCGATATAGACACTGCGGAAAGCGACCCGGCCTGGGATAACGATCGCATGTTCCATGCGGGGCGGCAGCCAGACCGCGCGGGCGGGCGGCACCGTCCAGGACCCCTGCGGCGTGGAAACCACCAGAATACCTTCCGACGCATAGGCCAATTGACCCCATTCGTGATCGTGGGGTTCCACCTCGCTGCCCGGCTCCAGCGCGAAGGCGCGCACCATGACCGGACGCGGCATGCTCTCGGGCATCGGCGGGCGCCCGTGTCTGTCCGGCAGGCTGTGTTGGCTGTTTCGAGACATCGTTTGGCAGAATATCGCAAGACCGACGGGGCGTCACGGCGGTATCGTCCCTTTCGGTCCGTGAAGGGTATTATCATGCGTCAGTCCGTTTCCACCGAAGGCGACCACGCCTCCCGCTTTCTGCCCCGTTTTCTGCAGGGGCCGGAGGGTATGCTGATCCTGATGGCGGTCGCCATGGCGGTCAGCCTGGAGGGCTGGTTCGCGCTCTTGAACAACTTCGTCGTCGAGCGCGCCGCCTTCACGGGACGGGAGATCGGTTTCCTGCAGTCGATCCGGGAGATCCCCGGCTTCCTCGCTTTCTGCGCGGTTTTTCTGCTGCCCTTCATCCGGGAGCAGAATCTGGCGCTGGTCTCGCTGACCATGCTGGGTGTCGGCACCATGATGACCGGCTATTTCCCGTCGGAATACGGGCTCTACGCCACGACCTTCCTGATGTCGGTCGGCTTTCACTATTATGAGACGATGAACCAGTCGCTGACCCTGCAATGGGTCAGCAAGGAACGCGCGCCCATTGTGCTGGCCCGGCAGATCACCGCACGCTCGATCGGTACCTTCGCGATATTCCTGGTGATCATTCTGGCCTTCGATCAGGCGGCCATTGATCGGATCAGCGGCTATATCGGGATCGAGGCGCCGTTCCAGACCATTTCGCTGGGGTTCGAGCCGATCTATCTGATCGCCGGCTCCTTCACGATCGGGGTCGCCCTGCTTTGCCGCTTCGCCTATCCGGACTATGTCTCGCCGCACATGCAGACCAAGAAGCTGCTGCTGCGCCGGCGCTATTGGCTGTATTACGCGCTGACCTTCATGGGCGGCGCGCGGCGTCAGATCTTTATGGTCTTCGCGGGCTTCATGATGGTGGAGAAGTTCGGCTTCGACGCCACCGCGATCACGCTGCTTTATCTGGTGAACCTGGTCGCCAACATTTACATCGCGCCCAAGATCGGCCGGTTCGTCGCCCGGATGGGCGAACGGAACGCCCTGATCCTGGAATATGTCGGGCTGATCGGCGTGTTCTGCGGCTATGCGGTCGTGCAGACGGCGGAGATGGCCGCCGCGCTCTACATCCTGGACCACCTGTTCTTCGCCTTCTCACTGGCCATCAAGACCTATTTCCAGAAAATCGCCGATCCGGCGGACATCGCCTCGACCGCGGGGGTCAGTTTCACCATCAACCACATTGCCGCCGTCGGTATTCCGGCGGCCTTCGGTTTCATCTGGCTGAAAGACCCCGGCATGGTCTTCTTCATCGGGGCGGGCATGGCGGCCATTTCGCTCTTGCTGGCCATGAACGTGCCGCGCAATCCCTCGCCGGGGAACGAGGTGATGAAGGGCCGGGTCGGCGCGCCCCAGCCGGCGGAGTGATGAGTACGGCGCCCCCTTGGCGTCTGGGTGAGGCCTTCGCCCATTTGACGGCGGAGGGCACGGTCCTGCCGATCCCCGTCGGGCCGGACTTCTGGACCCAGGGCGTGCAGTCTCTGCCGCCCGGCAGCCTGGTCAGCCTGATGCCCTGCGGAAGCGATTGGTCGCATTGGGAAATGCATCCGGCCGGCGACGAGTTCATCTTTCAGCTCTCCGGTGCGGTCACCCTGATATTGGAGGAGAAGGCCGGCCCGCACCGCCTGAGCCTCAATACACGGGAATTCGCCATTGTGCCGAAAGGAATCTGGCACACCTGCGACATCCGGGAGCCGGGCGAGGCGCTGTTCATCACACCGGGCGAGGGCACCGGGCGCCGGCCGCGCTGAGGGGCTAAGCCCGCGCCGGCGCCCTTGCGCGAGGAGGCGGCGGAGAGATACCGTCCGGCCAGACCTCAACGACGCCAACCCCTCACTTGGGAATATTCAGGCAATGGAACTCTACGTCCCGCGAACAGTGACCGGCCACGGCCAGTGGGAGGTCGCCGGCCTGCGCATGAAAATCTTCGGCCTGTGCGCCGCCGGCCGGGAGATCGACGAGACGGTTCTGGCCGGGGCGCGGGCCTTCCTGGACCGCGACCTGCCGGGCCGCGTCGCCGCGCAAGGGGAGAGCGACGGGCTGGGATTCGTCATCGTCCATGCCGGTGCGGCGGGCCTTACGGTTTCCGCCTATTGGTGGGTGATGGGCAGCGTTCTGTGCCAGACCCTGCACCGGGTTCTGCCGTCCGGCGCCGCCGCCTATCCCGATGACCATCCGGTTGTCGGCTGTGTCTGGGAGCTTGGGCTGGTCTCGGCGGAACAGACGATCTGGCGCGACACCATGATGGTCCCGGATGCCGATCCGGACCGGTACCTGGCAACCAGGCCACCCCTGTCCACGGTATGAGGGGCTGCCACCTCAACGGGGCCGTAAGGCGCGGCTGCCGCTAACCGTCCCGCCGCTTCAGCATCGGTCCGGCGGGCGCGCCGCCCAGCACATGCATATGGAAGTGAGGGACTTCCTGATGGCCGTCGGCGCCGGTATTGGCGATCAGCCGGTAGCCGCTATCGGCGACGTTCTGGATCCGCGCGACTTCGCCCACCACGCGCCAGAAATCGGCGAGCTCGGCATCGCTCGCCTTGGCGGTGAAATCGTCCGAAGAGACGTACGGGCCTTTCGGAATGACCAGCACATGCACCGGGCGGGCACGGGCGATATCGTTAAAGGCCAGCGTGTGCTCGGTTTCATGCACCTTCTCGCAAGGGATCTCGCCGCGCAGGATCTTCGCGAAGATGTTTTGATCGTCGTAAGCCATAGGTTCGTACCCCTTCCATTCCGCCGTCAGGCTTTGGTGTTCTTTCCCTCGACCGTCCGCGCCGCCTTTTCGGCAATACCCGAAGTGCCCTCGCGCGCCTCCAGGACCCGCCAGACCGCATCCGGTTTCACGCCGGCGTCGGCCCACAGGACAAGCAGGTGATACAGCAGGTCGGCGGATTCGGAAGCGATCTCGTCAGGCTTGTCCTCGATAGCCGCGACCACCGTCTCGACCGCCTCTTCTCCAAATTTCTGGGCAATCTTTGCACGGCCTTTGGAAAAAAGTTTCGCCGTATGCGACTGCGCCGCATCCGTGCCCTTGCGGCTTTCAATCACCGCATAAAGCCGGTTGAGAATCTCGGGATCCGCCATGGTTCAGCCCACCATATTCTGCGCCGCCGCCGCCGGGCGCACCTTCAGGCCCGCGGCCGTCATATGTTCCTTGGCTTCCGCGATCGAATATTCCCCAAAATGAAATATAGATGCGGCAAGCACAGCGGAGGCATGGCCTTCTGTCACGCCGTCGACCAGATGATCCAGGGTTCCGACCCCGCCGCTGGCAATGACGGGCACGCGGACCGCATCCGCGATGGCGCGCGTCAGCGCCAGGTCGAATCCGGCCTTGGTGCCGTCCCGGTCCATGGAAGTCAGCAGGATTTCGCCGGCGCCGTATTCTTCCATCTTCCGGGCCCAGGCAACCGCCTCCAGTCCGGTTTCCGTCCGGCCCCCATGGGTGAAGACCTCCCACCGGCCCGGTCCCGTCGCCTTTGCGTCGATGGCGACCACGATGCATTGGCTGCCGAACCGTTCGGCGGCTTCCTTGACGAATTCCGGCGTTTTCACCGCCGCGGTGTTGATCGAGACCTTGTCGGCCCCGGCCAACAGCAGCTTGCGGATATCCTCCACCGTGCGCACGCCGCCGCCGACGGTCAGCGGCATGAAGACCTGTTCGGCCGTGCGCCGCACCACCTCGTAGATGGTGTCGCGGTTCTCATGGCTGGCGGTGATGTCGAGGAAAGTCAGTTCATCCGCGCCCGCCGCGTCGTAGGCCCGCGCCTGTTCGACCGGGTCGCCCGCATCGCGCAGATCGACGAAGTTCACGCCTTTGACGACACGCCCGTCTTTCACGTCGAGACAGGGGATCACGCGCACACCCAGCATCAGCCCTCTCCCGCACAAACGGAAAGCGCGGCGACAAGATCGATCGCCCCTTCATAGAGCGCGCGTCCGCTGATCGCGCCGCTGATCACGCCGGTCGCTTTCAAGGCCTTCAGATCCTGCAGCGAGGAGACGCCGCCGCTTGCGATAACCGGCATGGAGATCGCCCGGGCCAGTTCTTCGGTCGCCGCCACATTCACCCCCGTCATCGCGCCATCCCGGTCGATATCGGTATAGATCACCGCGGCAACGCCCGCATCCTCGAAACGTTTTGCCAGATCGATCACGCCCAGTTCGGAAACATCGGCCCAGCCCTCGACCGCGACCTTACCGCCCTTGGCGTCGATCCCGACCGCGACCTGGCCGGGGAAGGCCTTGCAGGCATCGCGGACGACCTGCGGCTCGCGCACGGCGACAGTGCCCAGGATGACGCGGGAGATCCCGCGCTCAAGCCAGGCGCCCGCATTGTTGACCGAGCGGATGCCGCCGCCAAGCTGGATCGGCACATCGCCCGCCGACGCGATAATCGCATCCACCGCGTCGCCATTCACCGCCTTGCCGGCGAACGCGCCGTCGAGGTCCACCACATGCAGCCAGCGCGCGCCGGCGGCCACGAAGCCCGCCGCCTGATCGCCGGGACTGTCGTTGAAGACGGTGGCCTGATCCATTTCGCCCTTGAACAGGCGCACGCACTGGCCCTGTTTCAGATCGATGGCGGGATAGAGATCCATGCCTGCGCCCCCTACGCGGTCCAGCGCAGGAAATTACCGATCAGGTGTAATCCCGTCGCCTGGCTCTTTTCCGGGTGAAACTGTGTGCCGATCATATTCTCCCGCCCGACGATGGCGGTAAGCGTCGCGCCGTAATCCGTGGTCGCCAGCACATGGTCTTCCGCCTCTGCCTTGAGATGATAGCTGTGCACGAAATAGGCATAGGCCCCGGTCGGGATGCCCTCTAACATCGGGTGCGCCTGCCGGAGGGTCAGCTCGTTCCAGCCCATATGGGGGATTTTCAGATCCTCGTCTTGCGGTTCGATCGCGGTGACCGGACCCGGCACCCAGCCGAGGCCGTCATGCGCGCCGAACTCGAGGCCGACGCTGGCCATCAATTGCATGCCGACGCAGATTCCGAAAAACGGTTTGCCTTGCTGGCGGACGGCCTTTTCCAGCGCCTCAACCATACCGTCGACCGCATAGAGGCCCCGACGGCAATCACCGAAGGCCCCGACACCGGGCAGCACCACCCGGTCCGCATCGAGGATATCGGCGGGCTTGTCGGTGACCAGCACCCGCTCCGCGCCGGCATGTTCGAACGCTTTCGCGGCGGAGCGCAGGTTCCCCGACCCATAGTCGACGATGGCGACGCGTGTTGTCATGGCATCCCCGTTGCGGGGGCCTCGGCTGCCTCTACATAGAGCCGCCGAGAACCCCTTTGGTGGAGGGGACCGCGTCCGAACGGCGCGGGTCGATGGCGGTGGCCACCTTCAAGGCGCGGGCCAGCCCCTTGAAGCAGGATTCCGCGATATGGTGGCTGTTTGCGCCATAGAGATTTTCCACATGCAGCGTCGCGCCGGCCGACTGGGCGAAGGCGGCGAACCACTCCTTGAACAGTTCGGTATCGAACGCGCCCAGTTTCGGCGTCGGAAAGTCGACGTTCCAGACCAAATAAGGCCGGTTCGAGAGGTCGAGCGACACCCGGGTCAGCGTTTCGTCCATCGGGATATAGGCGTGGCCGTAGCGTTCGATCCCGGCACGGTCACCCATCGCCGCACTTACCGCTTCGCCGACCACATAGCCGGAATCCTCGGTCGTGTGGTGGAAATCGATATGCAGGTCGCCTTTGGCGCGCAGGGTCAGATCGATCAGGCTGTGCCGGCTCAACTGCTCCAGCATATGGTCGAGGAACCCGATCCCGGTGGCGACATCGTATACGCCGGTGCCGTCCAGGTTCAGCGACGCCGAGATCTGCGTCTCCTTGGTATTCCGCTCGATTTCCGCGGTGCGCATGGTGGGTTTCCCAGCCAGTTTTCCGAAGGCCGGGTTTTAGCAACGCTTCCCAGGCGCAACAACAGGGATTCTGAGCCCTAGACCACCCCGCCGAACAACGCCCGGGTAAACTGCAGCGATTCGATCACCTGCAGCGCGTCCCCCTCGTGTTTCGGGAAGTAGTACATCCCGGCTCCCGAATAGGCGATGAAGAACAGTTTCTCCTCGTCGATCACCGCCTTGGCGAAGCCCTTCATGTCCAGCCCGGACGCCGTTTTATAGGTGAAGTCGAACCGAAATCCCTGTTTTCCGCCGACATTGGCCGGGGTGAGGTTGGAATATTCGAAGTCCGCCAGCTTCCGCCCCAGAAGCGTGTCTCGATACAGCTCGACCACTTCCAGCGGGGTCATGGTGTCTCTGAAAACCGGGTCTTTCTGTGTCTGACCCGGCCGCTTTTCGGCAAGCGCCTCGCCATCGGAGATCCCCGCGGCGATGTTGATCGCATGCAGCGCGGGGCCGTCGATGGTCCAGGTCTGATACTTGCCGGACCCCGCCTTGCTCCAGGTTCTTTCCGGGACGACGGAGGCGCCGTTGGCCAGATCCTGCGACGACCCCGCCTTTACCAGCGTATAGGTGTTGCAGGCGGCAAGCCCACAGATCAACAGAACCGAAATCAGGCCTCGTTTGACAGTCTTCATGACCCTACCCCTGTAATCAGAAACTCAATCATCTGGCGGTCTTTGGCGTCCGGCGCCAGACGGATGTAATCCTTGAACGCAGCCTGCGCCTGTTCCTTCTCGCCGATCCGGTTCAACACCAATCCCTTGGAGCGGAACAGCTCCGGCGGAGGATCGTCTCCCGCCTCGGCAAGCGCATAGGCCTCAAGGGCCTTTTGCGGATCGCCCTTGTCGCCGCGTACGCGGAACATCTCGCCCTTGAAATAGTGCAGCATACCGAGCTGGAACCCGTCTTCGATCAGCATGTCGAGCAACGGCTCGAAGGTGTCCGGATCGCGCTTGCCCAGTTCGTCCTGCAGAAAGGAAAAGCGGTACGGCGCGATCGCGGCGCGGTAACGTTCGGTGTTGAGCTTGGGTTCGCCTTCGACGGGTACCACTTCGGCCAGTTCGGCGAGGATACTCGCCCGCTCTTCCTGCGGTGGGTGGGAGGCGTAGAAGATCGACCGCTTCTTGTCCTTGTTCGCGTATTCCCGCTTCAGGTTTTCCCAAATCTTGGCGGCTTCGCGCGGCTCGTATCCGGCACGCCCCATCAGCAAAAGGCCGTAGCCATCGGCCTCGCGCTCGTTGTCGCGGCTGAACGCGGCCAGGCTGCCGGAGGCGGCGATCGTCGCCACCGACCCGACGATGGGCACGCCCAGCGCCGCCGTCAGCAACTGGAACGCCGCCAAACCGCCCGTCGCGTTGACGATATTCTCGATCCGCTGCGCCGAATGCCGACGCAGGTAATGGCCGATCTCATGACCGATCACGGTGGCCAGTTGCGCCTCGTTCTGGGCGCGCAGCAGCAGACCGGAATAGACATTCATCATGCCGTTGGGCGCCATGCTGGCATTGAAGGTCGGCACGCGCACGATATAGACGCGGATGTCAGCGCAATAATCCCCGGCAAGATCGCAGGTAATGTCCCGCACATAGGCGTTGAGCGCCGGGTCCGTGATGATGGCCCCGCCGGTGGAAAGCTTCCGCTCCGCCCGGTCCATCGCCATCCAAAGCCCCGCCTCGTCCGTGTCCTTGGCCGGGCGCTCGCCGGGATCCAAATCGTCGTACTCGTAGGATTTGAAGCGTTGTTGGTCGCTCGTATATTGGCGCCCGTCGGCGATTTCGGCGGCGGTGGGAACCTCGGTTTCCGGCTCAACCGCGGCTTCCGGCTCCGCTTGCGTTTCGGGAGCAGCCTTTGGCTGGGCCGCTTTTTTCAGCGCGGCCTCGTAAGCTTCCTTGTTGCCCGTGGTCTGACAACCGGCCGCCAGAAGGCTGACACCCGCCATCAGGACCCATTTACGCCAGGGCGTCATGAGGGGAAGTTCGTAAGCAGTTCGTCCACGGTCTCGGCTGCCTTGTCCGATTCCCGCAGGTCGCCCGTGGTCCGGGCGAGCTGGTTGAACCAGACGACCTCGCCGGTGTCCAGATCGACCAGCGAGGCGAATCCGATCTGAACCCCGCCCTGCACGCTGGCGCCAAGAATGGCGGCGATGGCGATGACCGCCACGCGCCCGGCGCTGGCATAGCTGTCCTTGATGAACAGGAACAGCGCGTAGTCCGCGCCGTATTTTTCTTTCAAGGCCTCCACATCCGGACCCAGGGACCATTCGAAGGTCTCCGCCTTGGTCGGGATCTGCCAGCCCGGCACATTGTTGTGCAGCAGGATCGTGCGGCCAACCGCCTCGTGCAGTTTGACCACCTGGATCTCCTGGTCGCTGCGGAGGTCGTCGGGCGCGACCTCTTCGGCATAGACCACCTGCACGTCCCGCTCGGAGAATTGGGTGCGGAGATGCTCCTTGATGTGCTTCTGGGCCGCCTCCGTCCAATCGGCCTGCGGAATCTCGACGCCGCCCGCCGTCAACTCCAGCAATTGCACGTCCGGATCGATGACAACGATGCGCAGCGGTTCCTGGCCGGGCCGGTCCTTCAGCTTGTCGATGGTTTGTTGGGAGGTTGCGACACAGGCGGAAAGAAAACTGACCGCGACGCAAAGAACGAAAAGCCGTTTGGCGAAGAACATCAAAATCTACCCCCGAATTGACCCCGCCGGCGCTTGAGGGCCGGCAATATATTACAACCCTGTCATGTATCTCGACCGCTCTTGCAACAGTGGCGTGTTCGTTCCCGCCGCGCAATATCGGTAAACTGCCCGGCGCCTGCTTTTTCAACCTGACGCGGTAACGGCGTGTGGCGCGGACGCTTTCCATTGACCAAACGGCGTCCGCCCCTCATATCGGGCGGATGACGACAGCACCCCATACCAACGCCGCCGAGATGCACGGCACGACGATCCTGTCCGTGCGCAAGGGCAATGAGGTCGTGGTCGCGGGCGACGGACAAGTCAGCCTGGGCCAGACGGTTTTCAAATCCAATGCGCGCAAGGTGCGCACGCTCTCCGACGGGCGCATTCTGGTCGGCTTCGCGGGCGCCACCGCCGACGCCTTCACGCTGCTGGAGCGGTTGGAGGCCAAGCTGGAGCAGTACCCGCAGCAATTGACCCGCGCCTGCGTGGAACTGGCCAAGGATTGGCGGACGGACCGCTATCTGCGCCGGCTGGAAGCCATGATGGCGGTGGTCGACGCTGAGGTCAGCCTGATCCTCAGCGGCACCGGCGACGTGATCGAGCCGGAAGACGGCATCATCGGCATCGGGTCCGGCGGATCCTACGCCCTGTCGGCCGCCCGGGCGCTGGCCGACCGCGACGATATGGATGCCGAGGCGATCGCCCGGCGCGCCATGGAGATCGCCGCCGGCATCTGCATCTATACCAACGAGAACATTACCCTGGAGAAAATCCGCGCATGACCGACTTCAGTCCGCGGGAGATCGTTTCGGAACTCGACCGTTTCATCGTCGGCCAGAACGACGCCAAGCGCGCCGTGGCCATTGCGCTGCGCAACCGCTGGCGCCGGCAGCAGCTGGACGAGGTGATGAAAGAGGAAGTTCTGCCCAAGAACATCCTGATGATCGGGCCGACCGGCTGCGGCAAGACCGAAATCGCCCGTCGTCTCGCCCGTTTGGCGAACGCGCCCTTCATCAAGGTGGAAGCCACCAAATTCACCGAAGTCGGTTATGTCGGCCGCGATGTCGAACAGATCGTCCGCGATCTGGTGGAAGTGGCGATCCAGATGGCGACCGCCGGCCAGCGCAAGGAAGTGATGCCGAAAGCGGAATTGGCCGCCGAAGATCGCGTGCTCACCGCGCTGGTGGGCGAGAATGCCAGCGAGTCCACGCGCCAGACCTTCCGCAAAAAACTGCGCGAAGGCGAGTTGGACGACCGGGAAATCGAATTGCAGGTACAGGACAGCAGCGGCCTTGGCATGCCGACGCTGGATATTCCCGGCATGCCGGGCGCGCAGATGGGCATGATAAATCTGAACGACATGCTGGGCAAAGCCTTCGGCGGGCGGATGAAGACGCGCAAGATGACGGTGTCCGAATCCTATGCGGTGCTATTGGACGAAGAAGCCGACAAGCTGATCGATCAGGAACGCACGTCGCAAACCGCGATCGAGATGGTCGAGCAGAACGGCATCGCCTTCATCGATGAAATCGACAAGATCACCATTCGCAACGAGCGCCAGGGCGGCGATGTCAGCCGGGAAGGGGTGCAGCGCGACCTGCTGCCGCTGATCGAAGGGACGACCGTTTCCACCAAGTACGGCGCGGTGAAGACCGACCACATCCTGTTCATCGCGTCCGGCGCCTTTCATCAGGCGAAACCGTCCGACCTTTTGGCCGAACTGCAAGGCCGCCTACCGATCCGGGTCAACCTCAACGCGTTGACCGAAGCGGATTTCGGCCGGATCCTGCGGGAGCCGGAAAACAGTCTGATCAAACAATATGTCGCGCTGATGGGGACGGAAGGCGTGACGCTTTCCTTCACCGAGGACGCCATCGACAAGGTCGCGGCCTTGTCCGCGCAGATCAACCAGACGGTGGAAAACATCGGCGCGCGCCGGCTGCACACCATCCTGGAAAAGATGCTCGAAGAGATCAGTTTCTCCGCCTCCGACCGGGGCGGGGAGACCATCGAGATTTCGGCGGACTATGTCGACGAACAGGTCAGCGGCCTGGCGGCCGACACGGATCTCAGCCGGTTTATTCTCTGACCATAAAAGAACAAGGGGAGGCGGAAACATGGCGATCCTGTTGCTGGACGCGTTGGACCATCGCGAGGATTGGGCGGCGGCCCTGCGGGAGCGGCTGCCGGGACATGCGGTTCGGGTTTGGCCGGATGTCGGGAATGCCGACGACATCGAGCATGCGGTGGTTTGTTTTCCGGAACCGGGAGAGCTTGCCAAATTGCCGAACCTGAAGGCCATGCACTCGCTGTGGGCTGGGATCGATCATGTCACGCGTGACGCGGACATGCCCTGGGACGTGCCGCTGATCCGCATGGTGGATCACAGCCTGACGCAGGGAATGCTGGATTACGTTACCGGGCACGTCTACCGCCATCACCTGATGATGCCCAAGTTCGAGGCGCTGCAGGCGGACGCCGAATGGCGGCAGGAAGTGCCGCCGCTGGTCGAGGAACGCACTGTCGGGATCATGGGGATCGGCGTGCTGGGGTCGGTCATCGCCCAACAGCTCAGCGGTCTCGGCTTTCAGGTCCGGGGCTGGGCGCGCTCGCAGAAGACGATCGAGGGCGTGGAGTGTTTCGCCGGCGAGGACGGGCTGACGGACTTTTTGTCCGGGACCGAGATCCTGGTCCTGCTGCTGCCGAACACGCCGGAAACGGCGGACATCATGAACGACAAGACGCTCGGCGCGCTGCCGGCCGGCGCCACCCTGATCAATGCGGGGCGCGGTACGTTGATCGACGAGGACGCGCTGATCCGCTCGCTGGATTCCGGCCATCTAACCGCCGCCACACTGGACGTTTTCAAGACCGAACCCTTGCCCAAGGACCATCCCTTCTGGTCCCACCCCAAGATTTCGGTCACCCCGCATGTCGCGGCGGAAACCCGGATTTCGACGGCGTCGGAATCCATCGCCAAGAATATCCGGCACTTGGACGGCGGCGGCTCTTTCAAAGAGATCGGCGGCGTCGTAGACGCCAAGGCCGGCTATTAGATAGTCTGCCCCGAAACCGTTCTTCTCTTAAGGGTCTCGCCAATGTCCAAACCCACCCTTCATATGATCGCGGGCGCGCCGCAGCCGGTCGCGCCCTTTTCCCATGCGGCGGAAGCAGACGGCTGGGTGCATCTGACCGGCCAGATGCCGACCTTTCCGGAAGACCCGGACAAACCCCTGCCGGACGGCATCGAGGCGCAGACCGTTCGCGTAATGGAAAACCTGAAGATCGTTCTGGCGGGCTTGGGGCTGGGCTTGGAAAATGTCGTCCAGATGCGCGTCTATCTGACCGAGTTCGAGCGCGACTACGCCGCCATGAACGAGACCTATCGCGGCTTCTTCCCGGAAGGCCGGCTGCCGGCGCGGACCTGCGTCGGCGTAACGGCGCTGGCGGTCGGCGCGCTGGTCGAAATCGACTGCGTCGCCAAACGACCTTAGGGCCTGTCACCGTCGATCGGACAAAAGAAAAGGCCCCGCCAGGGAGCCTTTTCTAGATGCCGGCATTTCTGCCGGTATGTGGGCCGATCAGGCAGCAGACCCCCTGCGCCGCCCGATCAGGCCAATTCCGGCCAAGGCTGTCAGCAACAGCGGCAGGGCCGCCGGTACCGGCACAGCCGTGATCTGTTCGAAGGTCCCCAGGATCTCCGGATCTCCGCTTCCCGGCTGCTGGATTTGAATTCCCTGACTTCCCACGAACAGGGAGGCCCCGCTCGAATTTGTAGCCAGGATATTCCCGTTCGGGATCAGCGAGCCGAAGGTGAAGGACGCGTTGTTGCCGACAAGGTCATCGATCGACCAGAGATAGCTCGTGATGGTGGGGCTGTCGGAAAGGACCTGAAGATCGTTTCCCTGGCCGACATCCTCGAACGTAATGATGTCGACCGAAAAGAAGAACTCGTCCAGATCGCTGTTCTGGATCAGGTTGGTGACCGGCTGGACATCTGCCGGATCGTCCAGCGAGATCAGACTGTTCAAGTTGGCGAAGCCGAAGAACCCGGTCGTTTGCTGAGAACTGGGCACGAACTTGAAACTGACCTGCGCCGCGCCGGCCGGGCCCGCCAGAAGGCCCAACAGAGCGAGTGACGAAAGACATAGTGTGAACTGTTTAAACATCTAAAATCCCCCAAAACTATGCGCAGTCTTACACCTTCGGGGGAGTTCTGTCTGTCGATGGGCCGTTATCCTTTTGGACGGCTGTTTATTCTATGAACAACAGTTGTTGTTGTGGAGAGAATCGCCGCTGAACCCACACCAACCGCGCCCGGTGGGGACGCGGATCGGTTTAAGCTCCTGCATGGATTTCGGCGAGTTCCTCGCGAAGGAGTTGGCGCAGCCATGCATGTGCAGGGTCGGCGTCCGTGCGGGCGTGCCAGGCGAGCGTCAGATCGAAATAGGGCGTCGGGATCGGCAAGGCGGCCAGTTGCAACCCGTAGGTCTTCGCGAAGTAGACCGCGGCGGTGGACGGCATGGAGATGAAAACCGGGCGCGTCTTCAGAATGAAGGGCACGGTGGGAAAGTGGGACACGGCGCAGGCGATCCGGCGCGACAGACCGCGCGCACCGAGCGCCCGGTCGACCGCCCCCTTGGTATCGCCGGTGACCGACAGGATCAGATGGTCGTGCGCCAGATAGGTTTGCAGGTCCAGCCGCTCCGGCAGCGGCCCGATCTGATCGGCGTCGAACAACACGCTGAACCCTTCCCGATATTGGGTCTCCAGATGGTGGCGCCGCTCCCCGCCGCCGGGCGGCGCGGCGCTGAGAGCGAGGTCCGCATCGCCGTCGTCCAGGCGGGACAGCATGCTGACATGGTCGGACGGCCGCACGATCAAGGTCATGCCCGGCGCTTCCCGCGCCAGGCGGGCCAACAGCCTGGGCACCAGGATGAATTCCAGATCGTCCGGGACGGCGAGCCGGACGGTCATGGTGCTGGTGGTCGGATCGAATTGGCGCGCCGCGCGCAGGGCGCCGTCTATCGCGCCCAGCGCCGGTTCGGCCCGTTCCCAAAAGGCGCATGCGGTGGGTGTCGGATCCATGCCGCCCGTAACGCGCACGAAGAGCGGGTCGCCGAGGGTCTCGCGAAGCCGGCCCAAGGCCATGCTGACCGCCGACGGGCCCAGGTAAAGCCGGTCCGCCGCTTTCCGCACGCTGCCCTCCCGCATCAAGGCGGAGAAGACCAAAAGCAGATTGAGGTCGAGTTTCCGTAAATCAATTTCACTGAACGTCTCTTTCATACCAATCAATTTGAATGATTTAACAATCGGGCGCAAATCTTCCCCAACGGACGCCGGCGCGGACCGCCGGCAGGAAATCCAAACCGGAGGACGGAAGATGAAAATCGGGATTATCGGATCGGGGAATATGGGCCGCAGCCTGGGCGTGCGGTTCGCCAAGGTAGGGCATCAGGTCTTTTTCGGCGCGCGCCGCGCCGAAGCGGCGGAAGATGCGGCAGCCTTGGCCGGCGAGGGTGCGCGCGCGGGGAGCAATGATCAGGCCGCCGCCTTCGGCGAGGTGCTGATCTGGACCATGCGCAACACCGATCCCGGCCAAGTTCTTAGCGACCCAAGGCTGCTGGATGGTAAGACAGTCGTCGATCTGAACAACCGCAACTATGCCGAGGAAGTGAAAGGCGGCGCCTGGTTCGACAAAGCGATCGGCGAAGCGCTGCAGGAAAACGCGCCGAGCGCGAAAGTCGTAAAGGCCTTCAACACCATCGCCATGGAAGCGTTCGACACCACGCCCGAGGCCCTGCGCCGGGCCGGTGCGCAGGTCTTCCTGGCCGGCGGCGACACGGCGGCGAAGGAAGCCGTCACGCAGATCGCCCAGGATATCGGCTTCGGCAGTGTGGATCTGGGCACGGGGGCCGCGGCGATGCGCGCAGCGGAAGCCCTGGGCGATGTCATCCGCCTGCTGATCATCGACGGCGGCCACGGCGGCCGGGCGCATCTCGGCTTTTCCCTGCTGCCGGAACCCGACCTCGACACCATCGGGGCGCGGCAGGACAGCAATTACCGCTGACCCTCAGCTCTCCATCGCTTTGGCAACAGCCAGGACGCGGTACATGGAACGCAGGACCGGCTTTTCGATCAGCTTGTTGTCGATGACGACAAGGCCGGTCCCGGCTTCCTCGAAGGCGGCCACGATGCGCCGGGCCTGGGCGATCTTATCGGCGCTGGGCGTGAAAGTGTCTTCGATGACCGGCAGCTGTTTGGGGTGGATCGCCCCCTTGCCGGTCATGCCGATGGCGCGGCAGCGGGCCGCTTCCTCGGCCAGGCCCGCCATGTCTTCCAGATCCAGATAGGGGACGTCGATCAGGTCCACGCCCGCCATGGCCGCCGCATGTACGCATCGCATACGCGCGTACGCCAACCCGTCCCAGGTCGGCTCCACCCGCAATTCCGCGGCCATATCCACGCCGCCGAACAGCAGGGAATCGATCCGCGTGCTGGCGGCGGCGATTTCCTTACAGGCATCCAGCCCTTCGTTCGTTTCGATGATGACCTGCAGGCGCAGCGGGCTTTCCGCACCGTCCAGCAATTCGTCCAGCAGACGGATCTCATCGGGGTTTTTCACCTTCGGCAGCATCAGGCCGGTCGGCGCGGTCTCCGCCTCCAAGACCGCCAGAATGTCGGCCAGCCCGTCTTGCGTCCGCAGGGAGTTCACCCGGATCAGAACCTCCGACCGTCCGAAATCCGGCGCCGTTCCGAACATCGCCATGGTGCCGGACCGCGCCGCCTGCTTATCCTTGGGGGCAATGGCGTCTTCCAGATCGATACAGACAATGTCGGCGGCGGTCTTTATGGCCTTCGGAAACATGTCGAGCCCGGTGCCGGGCACGAACAGAAAACTGCGGCGCGGACGGATCCGCGCGATGTCGAGATCGCTCACTTGATACTCCCTGAACCCTGTCCTTTTTAGCGGTGCCGGCGCAACAGCACATAGAGCGCCCCGGTTCCGCCGTCCTTTTGCTGCGCCTGTTGGATGGAGAGGATCTTCTGCCGCATCGGCGCTTCGTTCAACCAGCGGGGCACGCCGGTCTGCAAAATACCCTTGCCCTTGCCGGTGACCACAAGAACGCAACGGCGGCCCGTGGCGTACGCTCCGTCAATAAAGGCATACAGGGCGCGATGCGCACTCTCCTGCGTATGTCCGTGCAGATCCAGACGCGCCTCGATGGCGAGTTTGCCGCGGCGCAGCCGGTCGACGGTCCGTTTGTCGACGCCGGGAGAGGACCCGACAGACAGGGCGGGCGCGGCAGGGCTCAGCGGGGCCTGGATCGGCGGCGGGGCGGCGCGCGGCGACTTCCCCTTTGTCGACACCTGCTTGCGGGGCGGCCCGTCGGCCTGTTCCGCGTTGCGCGAGTCGATAGAGCGGATGGAGGCCGGGCGCGCTTTCAGCGGTTTCACGGACGCCGTCACTTGCCGCCACAGATCGGCGTCCGAGTCCGGTGGGCCAGATTTCTTTTTCCCCGCCACGACCGGTGCACGCCCTTTGGTTTACGCGTCGTCGACGACCAGAATGTGCAGACGCCGCGGACCGTGGGCGCCGAGATAGATGGTCTGTTCGATATCGCCCGTCCGGGACGGTCCCGTGACCATATTGACCGAGCGCGGCAACGCCCCCTTGTCCCGCACCAGATCCCAGCCGTCCTCATAGGCCGCCTTGATGTCGGCGCGCTTCACCACGATTACATGGGTTTCCGGCAGGAAATTCAGGGTGATCGGACTGTTCGGGCCGGACATCATCATCAAGGTGCCGGTTTCGGCGACGCCGCAGACCGCTTTCGAAAGCCCGACGATGTCGCTGCCGTCGCTGGGCCCGGTCTTGACCTCCAGCGCCGGCCGCTTGTCCCACGGTACGGATTGAAGGTCCGGATTATCGGCCATGCGGAAAGCCGCAGGCAGGTTCTCGCGGGCGAGATAGTCGGCGACGGCGTCGGGAATATCCGCCTCCGACGGCAGGCGCACCACGGTGGCGTTCACCTTTTCCGCCCGCTCGACGAACAGGTCCACCAGACCGTCCGCATCCTTGTCGACCCGGGACGGAATGATCCCGCGCGGGCGGCTCGCAAGGCGCTTTTCCAACGCGGCCGGCGTCTCGCGCAGGGGTGCGGCGGCATCTTCCAGGTTGGACCGGATGCGGCCCAGGATCTGATTCCGCGACGCGCTCATCGGCCAGGCCTCCGCTTGCCGCCCTGGGCGGCCCATTGGTCCTGGAAGGTGCCGCCCGTCGGCACCGCCATGTCGCGGTGATCGGTCCAGCCGGCCGCCAGCGGCAGGCTGTTCACCCGGCCCTTGCCGCGGCCCATCATGCGCAGCGCCACAGACCCGATGCGGTTCACCATGCGGTAGAGCGCGGGGCGGCTGGCGAAGAAGGACCAGATGTCCAGACCCGCGCGCACCGCCGGCGGCGACAGGCCCTTGTCATATTCCTGCACCCGGTAGTGCCGCATCATTTTCGGTAGCGGTATGCGCATCGGACAGACCGCCTCGCAACGCCCGCAGAAGGTGGAGGCGTTGGGCAGGTGGCCCGCCTGTTCGACGCCGAGGAAGGTCGGCGTCAGGACCGAGCCGATCGGCCCCGGATAGACCCAGCCGTAGGAGTGGCCGCCAACCGCGTGATAGACCGGACAGTGGTTCATGCAGGCGCCGCAGCGGATGCAGCGCAGCGCGTCTTGAAACTCGCCGCCCAAAAGCTCCGACCGGCCGTTGTCCAGGATCACCACATGGTAGTTCTCCGGTCCGTCCGGATCTTCCGCGCGCCGCGGCCCGGTGGAAAAGGTCGTATAGGCGGTGAAATCCTGCCCGGTCGCCGAACGGGCCAGAACCCGCAGGACCGCGCTGGCGTCGTCCAGGGTGGGGATGACCTTTTCGATGGAGGCGACCACGATATGGGTTTTGGCGAGCGTCTGGGTCAGATCGCCATTGCCTTCGTTGGTGACGATGACGCTGGACCCGGTCTCGGCGATCAGGAAATTGGCCCCGGTGATGCCGACCTCGGCATCCATGTATTTCTGGCGCAGCACGGTGCGCGCCTCGTTCAGCAGTTGCGAGGGTTCGGACAGCGGCCGCCCGTCTTCCAGATGGGTGTGGGTTTCGCGGAACACATCCTCCACCTCTTCGCGCAGCACGTGGACGGCTGGGGCAATGATATGGCTGGGCGGTTCCTTGCGGAGCTGCACGATATATTCGCCAAGGTCGGTTTCCACCGCCTGCATGCCGGCCGCCTCGATCGCGTCGTTCAGCGCGATCTCCTCGGCAATCATGCTTTTGCCCTTGGTGACCATCTTGGCGTCCGCGGATTTGCAGATATCCAGGATGATCTTGCGGGCTTCCGCCGCCGTGGAGGCCCAATGGACCGTGGCCCCGGCCTCGGTGGCGTTGCGCTCGTAGAGTTCCAGGTAATGGTCGAGGTTGGCGAGCGTATGGTTCTTGATGTCGCGCGCCTGGTCCCGCAGCGCCTCGAATTCGGGCATGTCGTCGGCGGCTTCCTTGCGCCGCTCGATAAAGCCGACCTTCATCTGCGCCAAGGCCTGCTGAAGGTTTTCGTTCTTCAGTGCCCGGGACGCGTTTTCCTTGAATTCCTTGGTGGTCGGATCCATCAGCCGTGCTCCTTCGCCGGGGCCGCGGTTTCGCCGATTGGCGCGCTTTCGCCCACGCCGGCCAGCACCTCAGCGACATGACGCACCCGGATTGCCTGACCCTCGCGGTGCAGCTTACCGGCCATGTTCAACAGGCAACCCATATCGCCGGCCAGCAGCGTATCCGCGCCGGTGGCGGCGATGTCGGCGGCCTTGTCCGAGACCATTTTGTTCGAGATTTCGGGATACTTGACGCAGAAGGTGCCGCCGAAGCCGCAACACACTTCCGCCGACGGCAGTTCGCGCAGGCCGAGGCCCTTTACGCTGTTCAGCAGTTTGCGCGGCTGTTCCTTGATCTTCAGCTCCCGCAGCCCGGAACAGGAATCGTGATAGGTCACCAACCCGTCATAGTCCGAGGCGACTTCCGTAACGCCGAGCACGTCGACCAGAAACGACACCAATTCGTGGGTCTTCTCCGACAGCGCTTTCGCCTTCGGACCCAGATGCGGATCGTCCTCGAACAGGCGGGGATAGTGTTCCTTGATCATCCCGGCGCAGGAACCGGAAGGCGCGACCACGTAATCCACCTCCTCGAAGGCCCGGACCACGGTTTCCGCGACGGCGCGCGTCGCCTTGTTGTCTCCGGAATTGTAGGCCGGCTGCCCGCAACAGGACTGACCCGCCGGCACACAAACCTCGCAGCCCGCATCCTCCAGAAGCTTCACGGCGGCGAAACCGACCTGAGGACGGAACAGATCGACCAGACAGGTGACGAATAGCCCTACGGTGGGTCCCTGAACGCTCACGATAGCTTGCTCCCCGTCATTTGGTATTACCAATTTATTATTCCCGATGAGGCCAAAACTCAACGGGTAGAACGCCCTTATTCAATCCCTCCAGGAACAAGTGATCCCGGTTACGATGTCCGTCCAATCCTCTCGGCAACGGCGTTCGGCAGCAATAGGTAATATCGTCCCTGGCTTTTCATCCGGCCCGCCTGTCTGAGCGCCGGCGCGCCATAGCCCCAGAAAAAGTCGCCGCGCACCGGGCCCTTGATGGCGCCGCCGGTATCCTGCGCGACCATCAACCGGCGCAGCGGACGATCGGGTTCCAAGGGCCAGGTCGTATCCAGCCACAGCGGCACGCCCAAGGGCACGAAACGGCGGTCCACCGCCAGGCTGCGCCCTGGCGTCAGGGCCAGACCTTCGGCGCCGATCGGGCCGTCGCCCTCAATCTCCCGAAAGAAGATGAAACGCGGATTTTCGGCCAACAGGCCGTTCGCCTTGTCCGGATTCCGGTCGATCCAATTCCGGATCCCGGACCAGGAGGCTTCGTGCGGCTGCAACTCGCCCCGGTCGATCAGCACCCGCCCGATCGATTTGTAGGGCCGGCCGTTATGGCCGTCGAAGCCGATCCGCCGCACCGACCCGTCCGGCAGGACGACGCGGCCGGACCCTTGAACCTGCAGCAGAAACACATCGATCCGGTCCGCCGCCCAAAACAGTTCCAGCCCGTTCCCCGGCAAATGCGATTGTTCCAGGGTGGCCCGGTCGGGATAGGGGATGAAACGCCCGCCTTCGACGCGGCCGATCACGCGGGTGCCTTTCAGGGCGCTGTCGAACGCACCCAAATCCGCGATCACATGGTCGGCGGGCCGTCGGTAGATCGGATGGGGAAAGTCCGGCCCCGGGGCCGCCGCGCCGCGCAGCTCTGCCTCGAAATAACCGGTCATCAGCCCTTCTTCGGCGCCGTTGTTGCTGGCCAGGAAGGGTTTGAATTCCGCGGCCAGAACCTGCGCCAGATCTCCGCCCGCCGTTGCCTGAAGCAAGGCCCCGCAGGCATCGCGCCAATCGCCTGCGGTCATTGGGATCGTGTCCGTCCCGACCGTGCGCTCCGCCGGGGCCCGCATCAGCCGGGCGCAGGACCGTTCCAGCGCGGGGAAGGCCTCGGCCAGGCGATCGGTACCCCAGCCCGGAATATCCTCGAACCCGACCGCCGCGAGCACCAGGGCGGGGGCCGCTTCCGTCGGTTTCGGTTCAACCTGTTCGGGCGCACGTTCGCAAGCCGCCAGGATCAGAACGGCGGCAAGGGTGCAGGCGCGTGTGAAAAGAGTGCCGCTCCCCGACACGGAACGCGTCAGTTGGAGCTGCGGGTCGCGACCAGGACCCAGTTCGGATCGTGGGACCGGGTATCGCGCTGGAAGGTCCAGATATCGGTCACCGAGGTGATCTTGTTCGGGTCGCCTTCGATGACGGCGCCGTCGCTGTCATAAAGCGCATGCGCCTGCTGGCTGACGAACTTGATCGTCACCAGGGCGTTGCTGCGGTCCATGCGCGCTTCCAGGATATCGGCCCCGTCGATGCCGACGAGAACCTCTTCCAGCCGTTGCCCGGCTTCTTCGCGCGCCTTGATGGCTTGGCGGAAGTTGCTGAAGACCTCGTCGCTCAGCAGATTGCGCAGGGTTTTGTCATCCCCCTCCGCATAGGCGACAAGGATCATTTCAAAGGCCGACTTGGCCCCTTCAAGGAACACGTTCGGATCGAAGTCGGGATCGGCCAGCTTGATCTGCGTGAGGCCGGCATCCAGCGGCCCTTCGTCTTCCATCTCTTCTTGCAGGGCGGCTTCGTCGCGCTCGCGGTCCTTGGGCAGGTGCACGACATTGTCGTCGCCGCCGCTGTCGTTCGAGGGATCGTCGTTGGCGGGCCCGAAGATATTGCGCGGCGGCTCCTGATGTCCTGTCCGGCGGCCCAGGACATTGCCCAGCCGCATGATCAGAAACAGGGCGATGCCTGCGAAAATAAGGATGTCAAAGAGGCCCATGCCGCCCATTGCGCAACGTTCCTACGTCTTTCAATCTATCCACTATACCAGACCTACGCCCCAGCGCGTCACGTTAGATCGCATTTCCCGAAATTTCTCAAGCGTAGAGCGCGGAGCTACAGACCGCGTCCCACCATTGCCGTTTCAGGGACGCAACACCACTCTTGTGAAGAACCAGGGCGCAGTGCGTCGGCTTTCCAAGGCGAAAGCCTTTGTATCTAGATAGGTCCCACGCTATTCGAGAGCAAGATGAAGGCATTGATTATATTCCTGCTGCTGTTCGGCATTCCGGTCGCGGAAATCGCCCTGTTCATCCAGGTTGGCGATCTGATCGGGCTTTGGCCGACGCTTGGCTTTATTCTGCTGACCGCCGTGGTCGGCACGATATTGGTGCGCGCGCAAGGCATCGCGATCCTGGGACGCATCCAGGCAGAAACGCAGCAAGGACGGTTACCGGTCGGCGATTTGATCTCGGGCGCGTGCTTGGTGGTCGCCGGATTGTTACTGGTGACGCCCGGTTTTCTGACCGATTTCCTGGGTTTCTGCCTGCTGATCCCCTTCGCACGCACAGCCTTGGGCGCAACGGCGGTCGGGGCGATGATGAAAAACCGCGGTTCGGTGCATTTTTCGTCCACGGCGTTCCACGGTCATGCTCAGGGGCCGCGCGGCCCTCATTCATCCGACACCATCGACGGCGAGTATACGGTGGTGGAGCCGGACGCCCCCACGGGCCAACCCGATGACAACAAACCGGCGCAAAGCCTGGAAGATCGGAACAATAAACCATGATGATGGTCCGCCACGGCCAGTCCGAATTCAACGTCGTCTACGCAAAAACCCGCAAGGACCCTGGCATTCGCGACCCGAAACTCACCGACCTGGGCAAGGCACAGGCGCGCGACGCGGCGCAGACCCTGCGCGATTACGGTCTGACCAGGATTGTCGCCAGCCCGTTCTGGCGCACCTTGGAAACGGCGGAACTGATCGCCGAGGCGCTGGACCTGCCCATCACCGTCAATCCTGTGGTCCACGAACATGCGGCCTTCACCTCGGACCTCGGCACGCCGACCGCGCAACTGAAAGACCGGTTTCCATACATCCGGTTCGGCGATCTGGAAGAAAACTGGTGGCCCGACTTCATCGAAGAACACCACCATGTGGACGCCCGCGCCCGCAGGTTCCGGGTTTGGGCGCGCGAGACGGAGCCGCGCCACGACATCCTGGTGGTCAGCCACTGGGGCTTTCTGCGGGCGCTGACCGGTCATGAAATGCCCAACTGCGGCATTCTGCGCTTCGATCCGGAGACCGGGCATCCTGGCGGCGGGGATGTTGTTGCCCCCGCCAATTCGTGATAGCAGCCTGCGCCAATCCCACCTTCGTCAGATTAGGCCGCGCGCCGCGCACGCTGACGCTCCATCGAAAAAGGTCCCAGAATGAGCGATTCCGAAACCGATCTTCAGCCTGACGCCGGCGCGGAAGAAGCGGCGGCACAGGCCGCCCCGCCGCCGCCCTACTCGATCCTGTTTCAGTTCCTGCGCGATCTTTCCTTCGAGAACCAGTCGACGCCGCATGTCAGCCTGGCCCCGGATGTCAAACCCACCATCGACGTGAAGGTCGACGTCACCGGCAAGGCGCTTCAGGAGGGCGTTTTCGAGGTTGAACTGCATATGGACGTCAGGGCGACCGCGCAGGAGCACAAGATCTACACCGCCGAGGTCGTCTACGCCGCCGTCGTGCAGATCAACGCGGTCCCCAACGACACCCTGGAGCCCGTGCTGCTGGTCGAAGTGCCGCGGCACCTGTTCCCCTTCGCCCGCGGCATCATCGCCACGGCAACGCAGGATGGCGGGTTCCCGTCCCTGTTGCTGACGCCCTTCGACTTCGTCGCGCTCTACCAGCAGCGGGTGAAGAACCGGGCCGAACAGGGGGCGTCGGCGGAAGCCTGATCCCGAACTCTGCCCTGCGCCGTCAGTCGGCGCGTTTCCAGATCGGATCGTCGAGCTGTTCGAGCAGCGCCGCATGCGCGGCAAGCTCGGCCTCGCTCGCCGCATGCGGGCGCGCCGGGCGGAAGGGGCGTTCGGCCGCCGGGCGGCGGCTGGTGGTCTCCGCGGCGTCGCCCGGACCGTCGCCGGCAAGACCCAACCCGATCTGCTTGCCGCCGAGAAGCTCCAGATAGACTTCAGCGAGCAGTTCCGAATCCAGCAAGGCGCCGTGTTTGGTGCGGGCGGAATTGTCGATCCCGAACCGGTTGCACAGTGCATCCAGGTTCGCCTGCGCACCGGGGAACCGGCGGCGCGCCATGGCCACCGTATCGACCGACCGCGTCATCGGCAGCGCATCATGACCCAAGGCGGTCAATTCAGCGTTGATAAACCGCATGTCGAATTCGGCATTGTGGATCACCAGCGTCGCGTCGCCGATGAAATCCAGGAACTTGCCGGCGACCGCCGAGAAAACCGGTTTGTCAGCCAGAAAATCGTTGGAAAGCCCATGGATGCGGTATGCCTCGTCCGGCATGTCGCGCTCTGGGTTGATATATTCGTGCAGATAGTTGCCGGTCGGCGCATGGTTGAACAGTTCGACGCAGCCGATTTCCACGATCCGGTGGCCCGCCTTCGGATCCAGTCCCGTGGTTTCGGTATCCAGCACGATTTCCCGCATTCGGCGATCCCCTTCAGGCTTTTCGGAGCGAGGATAAAACGGCGGGCCGGCGGACGCCAGGGCGGTGCACGCCGCCCCGGGGTGGCCATACACCGCCCGGCATACCCTGAAAGCTCCGCACGATGTCCTTCACCGCCCGCAACACCGGCGCGCGGCCGCAGCCGGTCTGGATCACGATATCGGCGATCCGCCGTTTCGCCGTGTCGGGCATTTGCTTGGCGCGGATCGCCCGCAGCCGGTCCAGCGTCGCGCCCGGACGGCGCAGGAAACGGGCTGCCTGGACGAAATGCGGCGCGGTCACCAGCAGGGTGAGATCGCAGTTCCGGTCGCCGCCCGTCTCGAACAGCAAGGGCACGTCCAAGACTGCCAGGGTGGCGCCCCGGCGGGCGGCGCGTTCCAGAAACCCCGTCCGTTGCGCGGCGACCATCGGGTGCAGAATGGCTTCGAGCCGTTTCAAGCCATCGGTGTCCTGAAACACAATCGCGCCGAGACTCGCCCGGTCGATGGCGCCTTCTTTCACCACATCTGGGAAAGCCTCTCCGATGATTGGGACGGCCGCGCCGCCCTTCGCCATCAGACGGTGCACCTCGCGGTCGGCGTCCTGAACCGGAACACCCCGATCCCGGAACATCTTCGCCGTCGTCGATTTGCCCATGCCGACGGAACCGGTCAGGCCAATCACGAACATACTGTTCCGCCTTCCGGCATCATGCCGCAAGCACCGCCGCGCGCAGGGCGTCGTCGACCTGCGGCCGGACGCCGAACCAGGCTTCGAATCCGGGTGCCGCCTGATGCAGCAGCATGCCCAGTCCGTCGACCGTCGGATTGCCGCGCCGTGCCGCCTGTTCAAGCAAGGGCGTGCGCAAGGGCGCGTACACGATATCGGTTACCAGGGCGCCCGTCGGCAGCGCATCCAGCCGAAGATCGAGGGGCGGCTGCCCGGTCATTCCCATAGAACTTGTATTAACGAGCAGCGCGCAGCCTTCCATGGCGCCTTCGGCGTCACTCATCGTCAGTGGTTTAATGGTTGGAGAGAACTCGGCCGCCAAACCTTCAGCACGAGAGAGTGTCCGGTTGGCCAGACGGATTTCCGGAACGCCCGCCTCCAGCAACGCGTAAAGAACGGCCCGCGCCGCACCGCCCGCGCCGATCACCAGGGCTGGGCCCATGCCGGGCCGCCATCCGGTCTGTGCGGCTTTCAGATTTTGCAGAAAACCGGCCCCATCGGTGTTTCGCCCGACAAGCGTTCCGTCATTCTCCACAATAAGCGTATTAACCGCGCCGATCCGTTTCGCGTCATCCTCGACGCGGTCGCAGCAGGTCATCACAGCTTGCTTGTGCGGGACCGTGACGTTGCAGCCCCGAAAGCCCAAGGCGCGCAACCCATGCACGGCCCGCGGCAGATCTTTCGGAGGAACCGCCATCGGCACATAGGCGCCATCGATGCCGTACCGTTCAAGCCAATGTCCGTGCAACACAGGAGACTTGGAATGCTCTATCGGCCAGCCGATCACGCCGGCCAGTTTCGCCGCACCGGTGATCATGTTTGCAGCACCCTTCTTTGACGCAGGAAATCGAGCAACGGCAAAAGCGGCAGTCCGAGAATGGTGAAATAGTCGCCGTCGATGCGGGAGAAAAGCTGTGCGCCATGCCCCTCCAGGCGGTAGCCGCCGACCGACTCCAGGACGGCATCGCCCGCCCCGTCCACATAGTCCTGAAGAAACCCGTCGCTGAAAGACCGCATGGTCAGCGCGGCGGTTTCCACCGTGCCCCAGATCCGGGTTCCTCCCTGATAAATACAGACGGCGGAATGAAGATGGTGCGTCTTACCGCGCAAACTCATCAATTGTGCAACCAGGTGATCGCGGTCCGGCGGTTTATCGAACCAGACATCGTTGCAGTCCAGCATCTGGTCCGCACCGATGGTGAAGGCGCCGGGCTGTTGTATCGAGATTTTTCGGGCCTTGAGGTCGGCCAGGTTCGCGGCCGCATCGCCGGCGGAGAGGCCGTCGGCCAGAAAGGATTCCTTGGCTGTCGTTTCGTCGACCCTGGCGGGCATTGCGGTGAAAGGGATACCGGCGCCGCGCAGCAAAGCGGCCCGCGCCGAACTGGACGAGGCGAGAACGATCTCCGCGGGCGGGGCCGCGTCGCTCACGCGCCGCCTTCCCGGCTTTCATAGACCTGCAGGATCGACGCGGCGGTTTCCTCGATCGAGCGGCGGGTGACGTCGATGATCGGCCAGCCCTGATCCATGAAGGTCCGGCGGGCCGAGTTCACCTCGCTGCGGACGGTCTCCAGATCGACATAGTCGGTGTCCCGATCCTCGGAGATCATGCGCAGCCGGTTTCGGCGCACCTGGACCAGCCGGGCCGGGTCCTTGGTCAGGCCGATGACCAACGGTTCGTTCGGCTGGTTCTTGAACGCCAGCAATTCTTCCGGCAGCGGAACGCCCGGGACGATGGGCACGTTCGCCGCTTTCAAACCCCGGTTCGCCAGATACAGGCAGGTCGGCGATTTCGACGTCCGCGAAACGCCTGTCAGAATAACGTCCGACGCCGCGAGGTTCCAAAGGCCCTGGCCGTCATCGTGGTTCAGCGCGAACTGCATGGCGTCGATGCGCTGGAAATACTCATCGTCCAGGATATGCTGCCGGCCCGGCAGATCGCGGCTTTCCACCCCCAGATACTTGGAGAAGGCCGCGATGATCGGATCCATGACAGAGATCGTCGGCACGCCAAGCTCCCGGCATCCTTCCTCCAGACGGGTCCGAACGTCCTTGTTCACCAGCGTGTAGAGAACGGGACCGGGGGATCCGGAGATGCCCTGCAGGATCTTCTCGACCTGGGCCGCGGTGCGGATCAGCGGCCAGGAATGTTCCTGAACATGGGTATCTTCGAACTGAACGAAACAGGCGCGCGCCAGAGAGTGGACCGTCTCGCCGGTGGAATCCGAGATCAAATGAACATGGACCTGAGACACGCGCCGCTCCCGCCGTCTGTGGATAGGTTCAGGGATAACTCTTGCACTGTCAGCGGATACGCGTTCGTCCAAAAAAGTGCAACCGGTTCGGGCCGGTTACCAGCCTGGATTTACCCCTGTGAACAAAGTTTTACGGCGGGATGAATTCTGTTCGAAACCGATCGTGAGAGGCGAACGATCCCCATTGTTCACATTATTCTGCGCTAGGAGTAGGAAGGTATCGAACAGGGTTTTCCATAAGATGTTCGGCTACGCCCCGGTAAGGACGTAGCGGTTCGGGACAAGCTGTTGATGACGATTAATCCCCACATTTCCCAGGCCCAATCAAATCAACATCAACCTTCTTCTTATTAATTATAGATATGGAATCACACGGCATTGAATTGTCGGTTTTGTCCTGACAGGGTGACAGCCGTTTTGTAAGTCTGCTCAGACCGTGGGGGCGATCCGTGAAACCGTTCTTGAAAGTGCTTTCTGGTGAGAAGACCGAACGTCCGCCGATCTGGCTGATGCGGCAAGCGGGCCGGTACCTTCCTGAATATCGCGCGATCCGCGCCGAAGCGAACGGTTTTCTGGATCTTTGCTATACCCCGAAATGGGCGGCGGAGGTGACGCTTCAGCCGATCCGCCGGTACGGGTTCGACGCGGCCATCCTGTTTTCCGATATCCTGGTCGTGCCCGACGCGCTCGGCCAGGAAGTGACCTTTGTCGAGGGAGAGGGGCCGCGCCTGGAACCGATAACCTGTTCCGCGGAGGTTGCCTCCCTGTCGACCAACTGGATCCGTCAGCGTTTGGAGCCGGTGTTCGAAACCATTCAGCTGATCAAGACGGAGCTGCCTGACGACGTGGCGCTGATCGGCTTTTCCGGCGCTCCCTGGACCGTGGCGACCTATATGGTCGAAGGACGGGGCAGCCGCGATTTCGCGGCCATCAAGGGCTGGGCCTATCGCGATCCGGACGGTTTCGGAAGCCTGATCGATATTCTGGTCGAGGGAACCGCCGACTATCTGTGCGCGCAGGTCGAGGCGGGCGTGGATGCGCTGCAGATTTTCGATACCTGGGCCGGCGTTCTGCCGGAACCCGCTTTCCAGGCTTTCGTGACCGACCCGACACGGCGGATTGTCGAGAAGGTGCGAGCGCAGCATCCGGATATCCCGATCATCGGGTTCCCGCGCGGGGCGGGTCCGGCTTATCCGGAGTATCTCGCCCAGACCGGGGTGACGGCCCTGGGCCTCGACACAGCGGTGCCTATCGACTGGGCGGCGAAGACGCTGCAGCCGCTCGCCCCGGTGCAAGGGAACCTGGATCCGATCCATCTGCTGGCCGCCGGCGATGGTCTGAAAGCGGAGGTCGAACGTATCGTTTCCGGGTTCGCGTCCGGTCCGCATATCTTCAATCTGGGGCATGGGATCATCAAGGAAACAGACCCCGAAACGGTCGCGGATCTGGTCAGCTGGGTACGATACCCCTGATCTCTGTCCGCTGCAGACGACGAACCGGAGAGTCCGAAACGATGGCGTTACCGCCCGATCATCCGCCCGTGCTGCCGCCCAAGGTGGGTGTGCTGCTGGTGAATCTGGGAACGCCGGACGGGTATGACACGGCGTCGATGCGCCGGTACCTGAAGCAATTTCTGTCCGATCCGCGGGTGATCGAGGCGCCGGCCTGGCTGTGGCAACCGATCCTGCATGGGATCATTCTTAACACCCGTCCGCGCAAGTCCGGCGAGGCGTATGAAAAGATCTGGCTGAAAGAGACGGACGAAAGCCCGTTGCGTTTCTACACTCGGGAACAGGCGGAAGCGGTTGCGGAACGGTTTCCCGAAGAGACCGTGATCATCGACTGGGCGATGCGCTACGGCAATCCGTCTATTTCCGACCGGCTGCAGGCGTTGCAGGACCAGGGATGTCAAAAGCTGGTGGTGGTGCCGCTCTATCCGCAATATTCAGCCGCAACGACCGCCTCTGTGGTCGACGAGACCATGCGGCACCTGATGTCCAAACGGTGGCAGCCGGCATTGCGGACGCTGGATACATTTCATGACGATCCGGATTACATCGCTGCGCTTGCCTCCAGTGTGCGGGCCTATCTGGCGGGCAAACCGTCGCCGGAGAAAATCCTTTGCAGTTTTCACGGCCTGCCGCGCGAGAATCTGGACAAGGGCGATCCCTATCACTGTTTCTGCCAAAAGACCGGCCGCTTGCTGGCCGAGGCGCTGGGCATGGGTCCGGACCGTTTCCAGGTGGTCTTCCAATCCCGCTTCGGTCCGAAGGAGTGGCTGCAGCCCTATGCGGACAAGACCGTCGAGTCGCTGGCGCAGGAGGGCGTGAAGAGCATCGCCATGATTTCCCCCGGCTTCGTGGCCGACTGCGTCGAGACGCTTGAGGAGCTCGCTATCGGGCTTCGCGAGACCTTCCTGGAGAACGGCGGCGAGTCGTTCGACTATATACCGTGCCTGAACACGACCGAGCCGATGATCGACCTTCTGGAAAAACTGGTCCGGCGCGAACTGTCGGGCTGGGTCGAGGGCAGCAGGGGGGAATTGGCGCGGCATGTACGAATGGCTTAAGGCGCTTCACGTCATATCGATCATTGCCTGGATGGCCGGGCTTCTCTACTTGCCGCGGCTCTATGTCTACCACTGTCAGGCCGCTGTCGGTTCCGAACATTCCGAAACCCTGAAGGTGATGGAACGCCGCCTGCTGCGGGCAATCATGAACCCGGCGATGCTGGCGAGTTGGATTTTCGGATTGTGGACGGCTTACGAGCTGGAAGCCTGGGACCAGGGCTGGTTCCACGCGAAACTGGCGATGGTGGTTGCGTTGACGGCGCTGCACATGATGATGGCCTCGTACCGCAAGGCCTTCGAGGCCGACGCGAATACCCGCTCGGAACGTTTTTACCGGGTCTTCAACGAAGCGCCGACCCTGTTGATGATCGCCATCGTGATCTTCGTGATTGTGAAGCCGTTCTGATCGGCCCTTTGTTCGGAACGCGCATCCCATTCGCTCTGAGAAACCTATTCTCTAGCTTTTGGTATTAGGGTCCGGCCCCTCTCGGCACGGTGTGGAACGCCCCGGTGCCGGCAAAGGGATGAGACAAATTCGTCATTTGACTTCGGAGGGTGGATTAACTAATTAACAAACATCCCTCTCGGGATCCTTCTAATTCCGTGATCCGGAACACGCGCGACCCCGGTATGGCCGGCCAACGCGCCCAACACCCCATCGTCTTCATCCCATCACTTCCATTCCGCCATCGGGCTTCGAGAAATGCATCTTAAGGAACTAAAAAAGAAATCCCCCCCGGAACTTCTGGCATTCGCCGAGGAACTGGAGATCGAAAACGCGTCGACGATGCGGAAGCAGGAACTGATGTTCGCCTGTCTGAAACAGTTGGCGAACAACGATGTGGCGATTTTCGGGGAAGGTGTGCTGGAGGTCTTGCAGGACGGTTTCGGGTTCCTGCGCTCTCCGGAAGCAAACTATCTGGCGGGACCGGACGATATCTATGTCAGCCCCAGTCAGATTCGCCGCTTCGGGCTGCGCACAGGCGATACGGTCGAAGGCCAGATCCGGGCGCCGAAAGACGGCGAACGCTACTTCGCCCTGTTGAAAGTGAACAATGTCAATTTCGATGAGCCGGACCGCGTTCGCCATCGGATCAACTTCGACAACCTGACGCCGCTTTATCCGGATGAGAAGCTGCAGCTGGAAATCGAGGGGAATGACGGCAAGTCCAAGGACGTTTCCACCCGGGTGATCGATCTGATTTCGCCCCTGGGCAAGGGTCAGCGCGCCTTGATCGTGGCGCCGCCGCGCACCGGTAAGACGATGATGATGCAGCATATTGCGCATGCCATCTCCACCAACCAGCCGGAGGTCTATCTGCTTGTTCTGCTGATCGACGAACGTCCGGAAGAAGTGACCGATATGCAGCGGTCGGTGAACGGCGAGGTGGTAAGCTCCACCTTCGACGAGCCGGCCAACCGGCACGTTCAGGTCGCCGAAATGGTGATCGAAAAAGCGAAACGCCTGGTCGAACACAAACGCGATGTGGTCATCCTGCTGGATTCGATCACGCGCTTGGCACGGGCCTACAACACAGTGGTGCCGAGTTCGGGCAAGGTCTTGACCGGCGGCGTGGATGCCAACGCGCTGCAGCGCCCGAAGCGTTTTTTCGGGGCTGCCCGGAACATCGAGGAAGGCGGCTCCCTGACCATCATTTCGACCGCCTTGATCGATACCGGCAGCCGGATGGACGAGGTTATTTTCGAAGAGTTCAAAGGCACCGGTAACTCGGAAATCATTCTGGACCGGAAACTGTCGGATAAGCGGACCTTCCCGGCGATCGACATCACCAAGTCCGGTACCCGGAAGGAAGAACTGCTGGTCGACAAGGGCGTGCTCAGCAAGATGTGGGTGCTGCGGCGCATCCTGATGCCGATGGGCGTTACGGACGCGATGGAATTCCTGCTGGATAAGCTGAAAGAGACGAAGAACAACAACGACTTCTTCGATTCGATGAATCAGTAGACCGGGTCAAGTGATTGTCAGGGAAGCGGCCGTCCTTCGGGGCGGCCGTTTTCATTTCGGGACGTCGGGGGACGGCCGGTCTGCGCTCTGAAGGTTGACGGTTGTTGACAAAGAGGCGAAAGAGGGCCGGTTGTAACTGCGTATGCAGGCAAGTGCGGCAGGGTGCGGCGGATATCCCGAAAAAGTAGGACAGCGCAGCCGATGAGGAAGGGAAGGCGGGGCCGTATTCCAAAAAACGGCCCCGCACCTCGAAAATCAGGGGATCAGAATGGTCGATCCGGTGGTTTTGCGTGCTTCCAGGTCCGCGTGAGCCTGTTGAGCGTCGGCTAAACCGTACTGCTGATTGACCTCGATCTTCAGCCCTTTGGCGACGGCATCGAACAGGGCGGTGGTGGATTCGACCAGTTCGGCCCGCGTGGCGGCATAGTTCATCAGGGTCGGCCGGGTAACGTAGAGCGAACCCTTCTGAGCCAGGATCCCTAGGTTGACCGGTGGGACCGGGCCGGAAGCGTTTCCGAACGTCACCATCAGGCCGCGGGTCTGAAGGCAGTCCAAAGACATGTCCCACGTGTCGGCACCGACGGAATCGTACACCACGGGAACACCTTTGCCGTCCGTCAGCTCCTTGACCTTCGATACCACGTCTTCGCTGCGGTAGAGGATCGTGTGATCGCAGCCATGGGCCTTGGCGAGCTCGGCTTTTTCTTCTGAACCGGCCGTGCCGATGACGGTAGCGCCGATCTGTTTAAGCCATTGGCAGGCGATCAGGCCGACCCCGCCGGCGGCGGCATGGAACAGCACCGTATCGCCCGGCTGGACGGCATAGGTACGGCGGATCAGGTATTCCACCGTCATGCCTTTCAACATCATTCCGGCGGCCTGTTCGCTGGCAATCGCGTCGGGCACCTTGACCAGTTTTTCCGCCGGCATCACCCGTTCGCTCGCGTAGGAGCCGATCGGGCCGACGCCGTAGGATACACGGTCGCCGACCGCCAGGTCGCTCACGCCGTCGCCAACTTCGGTGACCGTGCCGGCCGCTTCCAGGCCGATGGGGCTGGGCAGGTCCAGCGGGTAGAGGCCGCTGCGGTGATAGGTGTCGATATAGTTCAGACCGCAGGCTGCGTGCTCGACCCGAACTTCGCCGGGTCCGGGCGCGCCCACATCAGTGTCTTCGTAGGAGAGGACTTCGGGGCCCCCGGTGCTGTGGATCCGAACGATTTTCGCCATGTCTTACCTCCGTTTACGCCGTCGTGGCGTGTTCTTTTGTCTCGAAGAAGCTTGTAGGGGAAACCGGGAAACGCGAAAACAACCGAGGCGGAAAAACAGTCTGACCAAATGGAACAGGGTGTCGATACGAACCGGCGCGATTTGCGTCGTTGCCCGGAACAAAACTCCATCCTTGTTTCGTCAGCGTAGTGAAGTCTGCAAATTGTGGCATGTCTAAGTAAGAACACAAGGTCTAGCGGGATGAAGCCGACGATATATGCCTTATCGACGCCTCCGGGCCGGGGCGGGGTAGCGGTGGTCCGGGTATCGGGCCCGGAAGCATTTTCTGCTCTTGATGTGTTCGGGGTCGACCCGGTGAGGCCGCGCGTGGCGACCCGCGCAGTTGTGCGGGAAGGGCGGGGCGGACCGGCGCTGGACGACGCGTTGATATTGTCCTTTCCCGGGCCGAAAAGCTTTACGGGCGAGGATGTGGTGGAACTTCACCTGCATGGCGGGGTCGCAATTGTCGGCGCGGTCTTGGACCGGCTTTCCGGGCAGGCGGGGTTTCGCATGGCGGAGGCAGGGGAATTCACGCGGCGCGCCTTTGAGAATGACAAGTTGGATCTGACCGAAGCGGAGGGACTGGCGGATCTGATCGACGCGGAGACCGAAGGTCAGCGAAAACAGGCTTTGCGCCAACTTCAAGGCGGTTTGGGGGCGTTGTATAGCGGATGGTGCGACCGGTTGACGGATTGTCTGGCGTTGATTGAGGCCGGGCTCGATTTTTCGGACGAAGACGATGTGGGAGAGAGCCTTACCGCGCCGAAGCGGGCCGCTCTGCAGGCGGTTCTAGGGGAGATGGATGCCCATTTGCGGGACGCGCGTCGGGGAGAGTTGGTGCGAAACGGGGTCAGGGTTGCGATTGTCGGGGCGCCGAATGTCGGAAAGTCCAGTCTGTTGAATGCACTGGCGGGGCGGGATGCGGCCATTGTCTCCGACATCGCCGGGACAACCCGGGACCGTGTGGATGTGCATCTCGATTTGGGCGGATTCGCGGTGGTTCTGTCGGACACCGCCGGGATCCGGGAAACCGAGGACCTGATCGAGGTGGAGGGCATCCGCCGGGCGCGGTTGGCGGCGGCTGAAGCGGATCTGGTGCTACGGATGGGGGACTGCAGTGCGCCGTCGGAATTGGACGGTCTCTATCCGTCAGGGCCGCAGGTGTTGGATATCTGGAACAAGCGTGACCTGGCGCCTGATTGGCAAGGGCAGGGCCTCGGGGTATCCGCCCAGACGGGAGTCGGCCTTGAAAGGTTGGAAGAGATCTTAAGCGAACGGGTTCGCATGCTCTGCACCGGGTTGGAGTCGCCGGCCATCAGCCGTGCGCGGCATCGAGATTTGGTGGCGGAAGCTGTGTCAGCCCTTCAGGCCTCCATTGAGGAGTCAGATGCGGTCCTGGTTGCGGAGAATATTCGGGCGGCAGTCTTTTCGTTGGGTCGGATTGTCGGGCGGGTCGATGTGGAAGATGTGTTGGACCGGATTTTCAGCACCTTCTGCATTGGGAAGTAGCGGCCCGCACTGTTTCACGTGAAACACTAGCAGGGCTCGCCGTAGCCGGAATTGATGCAATGGCTGAACGACCAAGCAGGCGGCCTGCCCTGCGGCGCCGTTGTTTCGCGTGAAACATCGGCGAATGCGCCGCTGTGACCCGGAATCCCGATCAAGGGCGGTAAAACACGCAGAAACCCTTGCCCTCGGCAGACCTTCTTCATACATTCCGCGCCATGGAAAAAACGCAGAAATACTGGGATGTCGTGGTTGTCGGCGGCGGGCACGCAGGGTGTGAAGCCGCCGCGGCGTCAGCGCGCATGGGTGCCGAGACGCTTCTGATTACCCACCGCTACGACACAATTGGCGAAATGTCCTGCAATCCCGCCATCGGCGGTCTTGGCAAGGGGCATTTGGTCCGAGAGATCGATGCTTTGGACGGAATCATGGGCCGGGTCATCGATCAGGCCGGCATTCAGTTCCGGGTTTTGAACAAGAGTAAGGGGCCGGCGGTACAAGGACCACGAGCCCAAGCGGACCGGGCGCTTTACAAAGCCGCGATGCAGACGGTGTTGGAAGATCAAAGCGGTCTGCAAATCCTGGAAGGAGCGGTGGAAGACATCGCGCTCGGTTCGGACGGAAAGACCGTGACCGGCGTGATCTTGGCCGATGGAACGGTGGTTCCAACGGGCCGAATTGTGCTCACGACAGGCACTTTTCTCCGGGGTATAATCCATACCGGCAAGGAAACCCGGGCGGCCGGTCGGGTGGGGGATGCCGCGTCCTATGGTTTGTCCGATACGCTCGGCCGGTTCGGTTTCCGGTTGGGACGGCTGAAAACCGGGACGCCGGCACGGTTGGATGGCCGAACCATCGATTGGGACGGCTTGGAAGAACAGCATCCGGATCCTGTTCCCGAACCGTTCTCGACCCTGACGGACAAGATCACCGTTCCCCAGATTTCCTGCCGGATCACCTACACCAACGAGGAAACGCACGCTGTCATTCGAGAGAACCTGTCTGAATCTGCCATGTATTCCGGGCGGATCGAAGGGATCGGACCGCGCTATTGCCCATCCATCGAAGACAAGGTCGTGCGGTTCGAGGACCGCCCGCGGCATCAGATCTTCCTGGAGCCTGAAGGGTTGGAGGATCACACGGTCTATCCAAACGGAATTTCAACGTCGCTGCCGGAATCCGTTCAGACGGCTATGTTGAAAACCATTCCCGGCCTGCAAAAGGCGGCGATGATCCGCCCCGGTTACGCGATTGAATATGATTACGTGGATCCGCGGGAATTGCGCCACAGTCTTGAGACCAAGAAGGTCCTAGGTCTGTACTTCGCGGGCCAAATTAACGGGACGACAGGGTATGAAGAGGCGGCGGCGCAGGGGCTGATCGCCGGGACCAATGCGGCTCTGGCGGCGGGAGGGGCGGAAAGGGTCTTCCTGCCGGACCGGGGGGACGCCTATATCGGCGTGTTGATCGACGATCTGGTAACCCGGGGGGCCGACGAACCCTATCGAATGTTCACCTCCCGGGCGGAGTTCCGCCTGCGGCTGCGGGCGGATAATGCGGATGAACGGCTGACGGATCAGGGTATCGCGGCTGGACTGGTGGGACCGCAGAGGCGTCAGTGCTGGGGCGCCAAGAAAGAACAGCTTCAAGCGGCCGATGATATCCTGGCCGATGCGCCGGAAACGCCGTACGCCTTGGCCCAGGCAGGGTTGAAAGTCAATCAAGACGGTGTTCGTCGCACGGCGCGTGATCTGTTGGGACAGCGGGCGGCATCCTGGGCGCAGCTCGAGGGGATCTGGCCAGGGGTTGCGAAGATCCCGGTAGCGCTTCGCGATCGCTTGGAAACGGATGCGGTCTATGCGGGATATCTGTCCCGCCAGCAGGCCGAGATCGAGGCATACCGGCGGGATGAGAATCTCCTGCTGCCGGTGGACCTGGACTATGGGAAGGTCGGGGGGCTTTCCAACGAGGTTCGGCAGAAACTGGTGGCCAGTTCCCCGGAAACCATCGGTTCGGCCGCCCGGATCCAAGGTGTGACGCCGGCAGCGGTTATGGCATTGCTGCGCTATGTGAAGAAACGCAAGGCTGCAGCGTGACCGTGCCGATGACGGCCGGGGAATTCGCGGCGCAATGCTCTGTTTCACGTGAAACACTGGACGGTTTGGAAGCGCTGGCGGATCTTCTGGCGCGTTGGACCCAACGCATCAACTTGGTGTCCAAATCGACCCTGCCGGATCTATGGCGCCGCCATATTCTGGATTCCGCCCAGTTGGTTCCCCATATTCCTCCAGACGCCCGGACCCTCGTGGACCTGGGAAGCGGCGGCGGTTTTCCCGGCCTCGTGCTGGCGGCCATGACGGATCTCGACATTCACCTGGTTGAATCGGATGTTAGGAAGTGCGCTTTCCTCCGTGAGGGCGCACGAACCATGGGCAGATCGGTGACCATCCATACAGCGCGCATCGAGAATTTGCCGCCTTTGCGCGCCGATATCGTCACTGCGCGCGCCCTTGCCTCCCTCTCTCAGCTTCTAGATTTTGCTAGGCCTCTCCGCACCGACGACGGAATTTGCCTCTTTTTGAAGGGAACTACACTTCAAACCGAATTGACGGAGGCAAAAAAGATATGGCATATAGATTCGACGCAACATCGTAGCCTATCGGATCCTTCAAGTTGGATCTTAAGAGTGGGGGCCTTCCGACGTGTCGAACCAGACAAATACCAGCCTTGAGCCCGCGGACGTAAAACCGCCGGCGCGCATCATTGCCATCGCCAACCAAAAAGGCGGTGTCGGCAAGACGACCACCGCCATCAACCTCGCAACCGCTTTGGCGGCTTGCGAAAAGAAGGTGCTGATCATCGATATCGATGCGCAGGGTAACGCCAGCACCGGACTCGGCATCGACCGCAAGGCCCGGGCCGTCTCGACTTATGACATCATCATTGACCGCAAACCGATTGAAGAAGCGACGCTTTCTTCGCCGGTCCCGCGGCTGGATATCGTCCCGTCCTCCATCGATTTGGCCGGGGCGGAGATCGAGTTGATCGATCTGGACCGGCGGGAGTTCCGGTTGAAAGACGCGCTGCGGCGGATGCAGGCTCATTACGACTACGTACTGATCGATTGTCCGCCGTCCTTGCAGCTTCTGACCTTGAACGCGCTGTGCGCCGCGGACTCCATCCTGGTGCCGCTGCAGTGCGAGTTCTATGCCCTGGAGGGTTTGAGCTTGCTGACGCGGACGATCGAGCGGGTCAAGAAAGCCTTCAATCCGGCCCTGACCATTCAGGGCGTGGTGCTGACCATGTACGATAAGCGGAACAACCTTTCCGACATGGTGGCGGCGGATGTCCGCGATCACTTCGGGGAAAAGGTGTACGAGACAATGATCCCGCGGAATGTAAGGGTTTCCGAGGCCCCGTCCTTCGGTTTGCCGGTCCTGGTGTACGACATGCATTGCCGCGGATCGAAGGCCTATATCAATCTCGCCGGCGAAGTGCTTCGGCGCGAACACGGCTCGGCCACCGAATTGACGGCAGGTGCGGCATGACCCCGGCGGCCGAGGATGCCCGGCGGAAGGGCTTGGGGCGGGGACTTTCCGCGCTGTTGGGCGACGATGAGCAGGAAAGCACGGGCGCCGATATCGGGCGTCCGACCAAGTCGGTGCCCATCGAGTTTATCGTTGCGAATCCGACACAACCACGAAAACGCTTCGACGAGGCCGCCATTGATGGGTTGGTCGAATCGGTCCGCGAGAAGGGGGTTTTGCAGCCGATCCTGGTGCGGCCGCATCCGACAGAGACGAATATCTATCAGATCGTCGCGGGAGAGCGCCGTTGGCGCGCCGCTCAGCGGGCCAAGATCCATGAGGTTCCTGTCCTCATCAAGGACCTTTCCGACCGGGACACTTTGGAGATTGCGCTCGTCGAAAACATTCATCGGGAGGATCTGACCCCGATTGAAGAAGCCGAGGGCTATCAGCGCCTTATGGACGATTTCTCCCACACGCAGGAAGCCTTGGCGAATGCGGTCGGCAAAAGCCGCAGCCATATCGCCAACATGTTGCGGCTATTGGGATTGCCGGAAGAAATCAAGAGCATGGTGGATGACGGGCTGCTCACCGCCGGCCATGCCCGCGCTCTGATCGGGGCGGCCAATGCCGAGGAGCTGGCCCATCAAGTCGTTCAGCAGGACCTGTCCGTACGGCAAACCGAAAAGCTTGCCCAGGCCGCGAAACAAAACCCTGTCGACAATGCGATGGGGAAGATCGCCAAGGCGGTCGACCAGCGGGATCCAGATACGGTGGCGCTGGAATCCTCACTGTCTTCCTCGCTGGGCCTGCGGGTTCAGCTGAAAGGGAAGGGGGAAAGCGGCTCGGTGACGATTCATTATTCCAGTTTGGAGCAGCTAGACTCTCTTCTGGAGCGTCTGGGTCCGGAATAGAGGCTCTCGAAGGCGCTGCCAAGGCCAAGGACGGACGGCGCCGGCGCTGGCCATCGGTCCGGCCGGCGATGGTTGCGGCTTAGCGTTGCCGGGCCCGGGCGGCGATGGCCGCGATCTGATAGAGATGCCGCTCGCACAGAACCCAGCCCACATTGCCGCTGGATTTTAGGTCCGCTTCCAGATCTTCGAGCCTGGCGAGTTGGCCTGCAATGGCGGCGCGGGGCCAGAGCCGGACCTGGCGTTTGAAGGCGTCCGCGACCTTGAAGAAGACCTTCGGGCGCAATTTGCCGATTGCGGTTTCCAGCGTGTCGCCCTTCGACAGGGAAAGTTGGACGTCCAGCAGGCGCATGAAATGCGAAATCAGCGCCCGCACAACGGCGATTTCGTTCAAATCCTGGTCCCGCGCGCGTTCGAGCTGAGGGCCAAGCGCTGCCGTTTCCCCGGAACAGGCGAGCTGGATCAGCGCATCGGCCGCCGCGTCGCCTTCGCCCGACACCACCGATTGAACCAGGTTGAGATCGATCCGGCCCGAGGAATCCGCCGACAGAACAAGCTTTTCCATTTCGCTTCGGATAACGCCCCGCCCCGCGTCGAGATTGTCCGACAGCCAATCCAGCGCGTCATTGTCGATGCGCAGCCCGGCCTCGGAAATCATGCTGGAAAACAGGGCCTCGCGGTCTCGGGCGCTATCCTCATAACAGGGGACGGCGGCGGCCGCGTCCGCGCCCTCGATTGCCTTCACCAGACTGCCGGTGCGCTTCAGATCCTTACCCTCGATCAGAACCATCGCCTCGCCCGGCAGATCGGCGAGAAAGCCTTTTACCGCGGCGGACAGGCGATCGCCGGCCTCGGTGATCCGGACAATACGCCGTCCGCCCATCAGGGACTGCGCCGCGGCGGCGTCCGACAAAAGGGCCGGGTCGGCGGCGATCTGGTCGGCGGTGAAATTATCCGTCTGAAACGGGTCGGCGGGCTCTACCCCGAAGGTCTTGTGTAGCTGTTTCACCCGTTCCGACACCATGGTTGCATCGGTGCCATAGACCAGAATGCACCGGACCGCCGCATCCGGCGCTTTCAGAAATCCGGCGATCTGGCGCGGCTGCAAGCGCATCGCGTCAGCCGTTTTCAAGCCTGCGGAGGAACGCGCTTATGCGCAGCTTGGCCTCGTCGGCGATGTCCCGCAAAGAGCGTTCGGTCGCGTTCTGACGCGCGACCAGGGTTCCGTAGTCGGATTGCACGGTGCTGAAACTGCCGGCGCTGCGCGCTGTAAATTGATGCTTTTTCTCGCCGTAGGAGAGCACAAAGGCCGCGGTGACGATAACCCGGGACCGGGTCGTCGTGGAATCTTCGGCAACGCCCAGGTCTTCTTCCACAACCGACAGCTTGGTCGACAGCGCGTAGCGGTTGGAACCGTCCGGCTGAAACCGGTCAATCAGCAGGTTCCGCAGGATTTGACCCTCACGGTCCTCGATCAGGCCGATCCTGACCCTGTTCAAGGGCACATCCGTCGCCAGAACGGACTGGGACTTGGACCCGTATAGCGGCTGAAACCCGCAGCCGGCCAGGACGCCGAGTGCAAGCGCCGCGCACAGGAAACCGCTTCGCGCGCGTCCCATGTCAGACCACGATATTGACGATACGGTTGGGGACGACAATGACCTTACGGACTTCCTTCTCGCCCATGGCACGGCGCACATTGTCGTTTTCAAGCGCCGCCGTCTTGGCCTCGCTCTCCTCGGCATCCCGGTTGAGGTCGATTTTCGCCCGGACCTTGCCGTTTACCTGTACGGCGACGGTGACCATGTCATCGACAATCAGCGACGGATCGGCCACCGGCCAGTCCTGACGCACCAACAAGGTGTCATTGCCCATCCGGGTCCACAGCTCTTCGGCCAGATGCGGGGTTACCGGGCTCAACAGCCGGACCAGGAAATCGAGCGCTTCCCGATAGGCCCAGCGACCGTCGGGCGTTTCCGGCTTGGCATCCGCCATGGCGTTCGACAACTCACGGATCCGCGCCACCGCCTTGTTGAAATGAAAGCGCTCCAAGTCCCCGGTGACACCGTGAACCGCCTTATGGGCCGCTTTGCGCAGGGCGAGCGCGTCGTCGCCGAAAGCATCGGGCTTGTCCGCCGCGAGGTCGGGCAGATCGCCGGCGGCCGCCCCGGCGATCAGGCGCCAGACGCGGTTGAGGAAGCGCCAGGCCCCTTCGACACCGGATTCGGTCCATTCCAGATCGCGGTCCGGCGGGCTGTCGGAGAGCATGAACAACCGCGCCGTATCGGCCCCGTAGGTCTGAACGATATGTTCGGGATCGACGACGTTCTTCTTCGACTTGCTCATCTTTTCCGAACGCCCGATACGCACCGGCTGATCGGATCCGGCCAGGAATGCGGCATCCGCACCCCGTTTTTCAATGTCGCTCGGCGCCACCCAGCGGCCGTCGCCATCGCGGTACGTCTCGTGACAGACCATGCCTTGCGTGAACAAGCCGTCGAACGGTTCGCTCAGATCCAGATAACCGCACTCCGACAGCGCCCGGGTAAAGAAGCGGGAATACAACAGGTGCAGCACCGCATGTTCGATACCGCCGACATACTGATCGACGGGCAGCCAATAGTCGACGGCGGCACGGTCGAACGCGGCGTCGGCATTGTTCGGATCGCAGAAACGGGCGAAGTACCAGGAGGATTCGAAGAATGTGTCGAACGTATCGGTTTCCCGCACGGCCGGCCCGCCGCAAGACGGGCAGGTGGTGTGTTTCCAGGTCGGATGATGGTCCAGCGGGTTGCCGGGCTGATCGAACGAAACATCTTCCGGCAGAAGAACCGGCAGATCGGAATCCGGCACCGGGACATCGCCGCAATGCTCGCAACGCACCATCGGGATCGGACAGCCCCAGTAGCGTTGACGGGAAACACCCCAATCGCGCAGCCGGTATGTGACGGTCCCTTCGCCCGACCCGAGCGTTTCCAGCTTTTCGATCGCGCTGCGCTTTGCGTCATCGACGGCCAAACCGTTCAGGAAATCCGAATTGATGATGGTTCCTTCGCCGGTGAAGGCTTCGGTTCCGACCTCGAATCCAGCCGCATCCTCGCCCTTGGGCAGCACGACGGGCGTGACGGAAAGATCGTATTTGCGGGCGAAGTCCAGGTCGCGCTGATCGTGCGCCGGGCAGCCGAAGATCGCCCCCGTACCGTATTCCATCAGGACGAAATTCGCCGCATAGACCGGCAGCTCCCAGGACGGATCCAGGGGATGAACCACGCGAAGTCCAGTATCGATTCCCTTTTTCTCCGCCTTTTCAATGGCTTCTTCGCTGGTTCCCATGCGATTGCATTCGGCGACAAACGCGGCCAGGTCGGCATTCTGTTCGGCCAGATCCGCGATCAGCGGGTGGTTGGCCGCCAGCGCGCAGAAAGAGGCGCCGTACAGCGTATCGGGACGGGTGGTGAAGACGCGAAGACTGTCCTCCCGGCCGGCAAGCTTGAAATCGACATAGGCGCCTTCCGAGCGGTTTATCCAGTTTGTCTGCATCAGCCGAACCTTGTCCGGCCAGCGTTTCAGATCCTCGATCGCGGAAAGCAGATCTTCCGCATAGGCGGTGATTTTCAGGAACCATTGAGAGAGATTGCGCTTCTCGACCAGGGCGCCCGACCGCCAGCCCCGGCCGTCGATCACCTGTTCGTTCGCCAGCACGGTGTTCTCCACCGGATCCCAGTTGACCCAGGATTCCTTGCGATAGGCCAGGCCCGCCTTCACGAAATCCAGAAACATCTTCTGTTCGTGCTTGTAGTAGTCGGGCTCGCAGGTGGAGATCTCTCGCTCCCAATCCAGCGACAGGCCCAGCGTCTTCAGCTGCGCCTTCATGGTCGCGATGTTCTCGCGGGTCCATTTGGCAGGATGCACCTTGTTTTCGATCGCCGCGTTCTCCGCCGGCAACCCGAAGGCGTCCCAGCCCATCGGGTGCAGGACGTTAAAGCCGCGCGCACGGCGATAGCGCGCGACGACATCGCCCAACGTATAGTTCCGGACGTGACCCATATGAATCCGTCCCGACGGATAGGGGAACATCTCCAACACATAGTATTTCGGCAGAGAATAGTCGTCGCTGGGTGCATAACTGCGGTCGGCGTCCCAAGCGTCGCGCCACTTCTTCTCGACTTCCAGGAAGTTGTAGCGTTCCAATTCGGTGCTCATGAATTGTTCCTCGCCATTGCTGGCCATGTACTTTTAAGTTGGTATGGAGGTGCCGGTCACTATTGCGTCTGGGCGAGTGCCGCCACGCGGAGCTCGCGGGCCCGCGCCAGGATGGCGTTTTCCAGCGACCGCACAGTGTCCCCAGCCACCGACGCATCGCCCCACGCCCCTGCCTGCGAGCGGCGTTCCTGCTTGAAAACCGAAACCCGCAAGCCGTCGGCCCGCAACTGCCGGCCCAGAATGAACACATTGAGCTTGAACCGCACGTTCGGTGTCTCGGGCGGAGAGTACCAGTCGGTGAGAATGACGCCCCCGAACGGGTCCGCCTGGCTGAGAGGGAAGAAAGATATCGTATCCAGGGATGCGCGCCACAGGAAGCTGTTTACGCCGATCCCGGTGCCGCCGCCGTCACCGCCGCCGCCGCCAAGGTCCAGTGAAAGCCCTTCATTGCCGAAGATGCTGCCGCCCGTGCGCCGAGCGCGTTCTTGCTGATCGAGTTCTTCTTGAGTCGGTCCTGTGGAAAACCCGCAGGCCGTCAACGCAAGGACGGTCAGCGCAAGGCAGGCTGTTCGAAACACGGACGGGAACGGCATGGATCGCTCTACTTCTACAGGGAACGGATAGCACCACTCCCTAGCAAGATTGCCCGGTCATAGAAAGCCACAAAAGAACAGGGGCCGCCCAGTGGGCGGCCCCTGCCAACGTCAGAGACTGACGGTATTAGAACTGAACGCGGGTACCGACGATGACGACAGTGGAGTCGCCGTCAATGGTGGCAGCGTTCTGGTCCGTACTATCGATGTGATAGCCGTTGACCCGAGCCGACAGGCCTTCCGCGATCTGGTAGTTGATACCAGCGTGGAAGATGTCGGTTTCGATTTCGTTGTTACCGGCCGTGTTTTCGTCGAACGACTGGTAAGAAGCGGAGATCGCACCCGGACCGAAGCTGTAGGCTGCGCCCACTGCCCAACCGTCACCGGCGTCACAACCCGCAACGCCGTCAGCGCAACCGCTTTCGTCGTTGTCGAGGTAATCAGCCGCGAAGGAGAAGCCGGCAACCGAGACCGACGCACCGACGCGCCAGGATTCGATGTCGTCCTGAGCAAGGCCGTTCGTGGACGGAGCAACGCTGTTGGACTCAGCGAAACCGTACGAACCACCGACAGAGACGCCGACACCGCTGAAGTCGGTGTTGAAGCGCGCTGCAAGTTCAACAGCGTTCGTGGCACCGTCTTCGGCGAAGTCGGAACGGGTGGTGTCACCCGCATCCGGCGCGAAGCTGATACCGGCACTGAAGCCGCTGAAGGACGGGGTCACGTAACCGATTTTGTTGGAGTCACCGGTGTAGTGAGCCGGGTCCATGTAGTAGCCGCTGCCCGTGTTGGCGCCCGTGACGTTGATGGAGGTTTCAGCGCGGAGCGCACCGTTACCGTCCGTACCCCAAGCACCAACCTGGATGCCGTTGGAATCCGGAACCAACAGACCGTCGACACCGTCTTCCGCACCGACGAACAGACGACCCCAACCACCACGGAAGTCAATCCAGGCTTCGTCGAAGGCACCGGCGTCGGCGTCGACGCCCATTGCACGCCACTGGATGTTGGCGCCGTACTCAAGACCGTTGTCGGCCGTGCCACGTGCGTCCCAAACCAGTTCGGACTGCTGTTCGTTGGCGGTGATCACGTGACCGTCGGTGCCGTTCACACCACGGTTTTCGTTGTCAACGAAGATGTACTCGTAGGACAGGTTACCGGAGAAGGTCATCACCGGCGCTTCGCCCGCGTTGGCCGCCGTAGCGGACAATGCGACCGCCCCAGCCAACGCAGACGTGGCGAGAAGCGTTTTTTTCATCGTTAATCCTCCAATTTGGACCCCAGCCAGCCTCTATAGCCGATGGGGGTTTTCCCTCAAAACGACCCTGGCCCTACCCAGCAGAGGCTAGCACATAGGAAATGCCCAGGTGTCTGATGGGATAAAACAGGCTGTCGCCGCGAACCGCAATTGAAAAGAAGGCCGGAACGGCAAATAGCAAAGGGTTGTGACAAGAATGCAACAAGCCTTACAAGTGCTTGATTCCGCGATCTTTATTACGATCCAGCCTGACGCAGCACTCCCATGCGGCAGACTTCGATAACGGTCTCGTTGAGCGTCATGGCCGATTGTCCGCTGAAAGCGTCGGTCAGTTGGTCGATTGTGAATCGTTTCCTGTCCACCATCCACGCCACGATCTTCCCTCGATCGCCCGGTATCGGCACCACGCCTTCCGGCCCGAACAGGCCCAGGCCGTTGCGGAATTTCGCCACCTGGTAGTCCCCGCGGGTAAGCTCATAGACCTGGCTTTGGCCGGTAGCGGGAATGCTGATGCCGCCGCGCCGGTAGTGGAACTCCTGCTGATAGTTCTCGAACCGGGCGAGAAAGTTGTCGCTCTCGGCGATCCTCCCCAATTCCGCGGCCAAGGCCTTGATGTGCTGCTTCAGCGCAGCGCGTCCCGCCTCGGGCCTTGGGAAGTTCATTCTATAAAGCTCCGAGCCGACGACCATTTCGGTCATCGCGTTGACGAAGTCCAAACCGATCACCCCGGTGGCGCCGAACGCGATATGCACGGCGCCTTCGCTGGAGGCCAGCGCGTCGTGGAACTGGCCGCGCGGCAAGTAAAGCAGATCGCCCGGCGTCAGCGTCACTTCCTCCAGGATCTCGCCGCGGTTCGCCTCCTGATAGGCGTCGTCGAACTGAAAAGAAGGATGCCGGATCGGATGCGGCATTCGGTTCTTGTAGATCCGCCAAGTCTTTTCGCCGACCATGTGCAGCGCGAAGACGTCATGTGTATCGAAATGGCTTGTAAAGGCCTGACGCTGTTTCCAGGAGTAGTAAAGGTTCGCCTGCGCCTTCACGTTCAGCGCCCGCTCCAGCAGTTCGGCGATCTGTGCTATTTCCGGCGTCAGCGTGTCTATGTCGTTCGCCACTAGCGACGCGCCCATGCGCAACTGCGCCATGACCTTGTCGGGGTCCGGCTGCAACACTTCGAGCCCGTCCCGGTTCTGTTTCGAGGTGCAATAAGCCTGTGGAGCAATGCGCTGTCGATCCAAGGCCAGCTGCAGCGACGCGCTCGACCAGATCGCCGTCATGTTCAACAGGCGCTCGAGGATCCCAAAGTCCGCGACGCCCTCGAACTTCTCAGGGTTGCCGGGAATATGGAGCGGCCGCTTGTCGTGGTAGCGTTCCAGAAATTCGTCCGCATCGACCGGCGCCAGCAAGTCGCTCAAGTTCTGCATGGTCAGCATGATTGCGCATCTTCACTCAAAGGGTCGTTCCAATCCCCGACCGCATCGCCCAAAGCGTCGATCAGGGGGCTCAAATGGGTCTCGTACCGGCGCCAACGTTCGACAGCGTTCCTATAGATCGGCTGCCGCACCTGCAGGCTGCTGGCGGTCTTCACCGCGCGTTCGGTTTCGTAAAAACGGTCCTGACGGTCCTCCCAGTCAAGGTCCAGCCGGTTCATCACCGGCATGACGGCGGCCCGCGGGTCGGCGACCATCGCTTCGTAGTCGACCGCGATCAACGCCGTATCCCAGCCGTGCCAGAACGCCATGATCCGGCGATAGCAGCGATAATAGTGCGCAATCTCCGTGAGGTCGTGGCCGAATTGGATGCGTGCGGAAAACTTCTGCATGAAAATCGACAGGCAGGTGTCGATCGGGTTCCGGCGGGTGTGGATGATCAGCGCGGACGGAAACAGGTGCCGGATCAGGCCCACATTCAAGAAATTATCGGGCAATTTGTCGATGATATGCGTGGCGTCCGGATACAGAGCCCGCGTTTCCGACATATAACGCTGCGCCATCCGCTCCAAGTCCTCCGGCCCCGCCTGCCCAAGGCCTTCGGTCCAATGCAGCTTCCCGGCCTGCAAATCGTCGACGATCGCGGGCAGGGTCATCAGTTCGCCGGCGCCGGCGATCCCGGAATGGGAAGAAAGGATCTGTTCCATCAACGACGTGCCGGACCGCATCATGCCGACGACGAAGATCGGACAGGTTTCGTCCTGAAAAGCGTGCGGCGGTGCGGCCGGATGGGCATCGAAAAACGCCATGGTCGCATCGACATAACGCACGTGCTGCTGCGGATCATAGCGCACGCCGGCGGCTGCAAAGGCACTCTTCCAAGCCTTGTGGGCCGCCGACCAGCAGGCGAAGGCTTCGTCATGGCGGCCCAGTTTGTCGTAGGCCCGGCCCAGTCGGTGCGAGACTTGCGGGGATTTGGCGCGGTCCGCGGCCCTGCTTGCGCCGAGCGCCACGGCCGACTGGTACAGGCTGCGGGCGCGTTCTTTGCCGCTATCACGGTCGGCCTCGGCGATTTCCGCCAAGTCGAGGATCGGTGTGGCACTGTCCGGGTGCTTTTCCATCACCGCCTTCAGGATCCCTTCCGCCTCGGCGGTCCGGCCCAGTTCCACCAGCGCCCCCGCGCAGTTAACGTTGATGTCCAGATTGTTGGGATCCAGCCGCAAGGCCGTGCGGTAGGAACCAAGGGCCGTTTCCTGATCGCCCAGGAAGCGCAGCAGATCCGCGTAGTGGCCGTGCAGCTCGGCGATGTTGGGTGCCAGCCGCAGTGCCGCTTCATACTGCTCGCGCGCCCGCTCGGTATCGCCCAGGTCGGCGAGCGCTTTGCCGAGGTTCAGCCGGGCCGTAGCGTAGCGCGGGTCCGCCGAGACGGCGCGTTCGTAGAAACCCATCGCCTCGGTCGTTTCTCCAAGCCGCTGTTTCGCCAGCCCGACATTGTTCAGCGTCGCTGCGTCCTGGGGCCTTTGCGTCAACACGCTGTCGAAACACTTCAAGGCTTCTGCGTAGCGGCCTTCGTCCATCCTTACGATGCCAAGGCCCGACAATGCCCCAATATTCTTGGGATCGGCCTTGCGGCATTTCTCGAACCAACGCGCGGCATCCTTTCGGGCGCCCTGTTGATGGGCGACGATGCCCAGCAGATAGAGGGCGTTCGGTTCCTTGGGCTGTAGCTTGAGGATGCCTTTCGCCGCCCGCGCGGCTTCGTCCAGACGGCCCGCCTGGTTCAGCCCAAAGGCGTTGCGAAGCATGGCTTCCAATGAAAACCGACCCGGATTTCGCATCGCTGCGTATCGACCCATTACGATTGGGAACTGTGCGCCGGCCCGCCGTGACGCCGCGGGCGGCAATCGGCCCTTGCGCGTCCGGGCCGGGTTTGTGAGACATAGTGCCTTTCCACCTGCTCGTGCAAGGGACTGAGAGCCAGCCATGGGATCTGCGATCGACAATCTGAAGACGGTTCACGAGGAAATCGCCGCCGCGGCCCAGGACGCCGGCCGGGACGCCGATGACATCACTCTTGTGGCCGTCAGCAAGACCTTCGGGGCGGAGCATATCCAACCGGTCATCGATGCCGGTCAGCGCGTCTTTGGCGAAAACAGAGTGCAGGAGGCGGCCGGGAAATGGCCGGCGTTGAAACAGGCGACCGACGGCTTGTCCTTGCACCTGATCGGCCCCTTGCAGACCAACAAGGTAAAACAGGCGGTGGCCTTGTTCGATGTGATTCAAACGGTCGACCGGCCCAAACTCGCGCGCGCCCTGGCCGGCGAGATGGAAAAGACCGGGCTGAGCCCCTCCTGTTTCATTCAGGTCAATACCGGAGAAGAGCCGCAGAAAGCCGGGGTGATGCCTGGCGATGTCGACGGATTCGTTGCGGAGTGCCGCGATAGGCTGCAGCTCCCGGTCGCGGGTCTGATGTGTATTCCGCCGATCGGGGAAGATCCGTCGCCCCATTTTGCGCTGCTGGCCAAATTCGCGCACCGAAACGGGCTATCCGGCCTCAGCATGGGGATGAGCGCGGACTACCGGACCGCCGTGCTGTTGGGTGCGACGCATGTCCGCGTCGGCTCGGCAATCTTCGGCGCACGCGACAAGCCTTAGTGCCTGTCACGTTTACTTGGAAGCTACTGAGATCGCCCTTCCGTTTAGCCGGGCAGGAGGCGGTTTGCAGGCGATGCAGCGCATCGGCAAAGACCGCCTCAGGGGATCCAAGTAAATGCGACAGGCGCTAGGACCGGCTCTCCGCGCCGGCGAAATCAATCGCCGCGCCCGGATGCAGCACGCCGAACAGCTCGCACAGATCCTGCTGGTTCAGGGCGACGCAGCCTTCGGTAGGCCCGTAGTCCGGTCTGGCGACATGCATGAAAATCGCGCTGCCTTTCCCCGCGACGACCGGATCGTCGTTATAGCCGAGCACGAGGATCAGGTCGTAAAGCCCATCTTCCCGCCAAAGCTCTTCGTGCCGGCCGTCATAGGGTAATTTGACCGCCCGGTTGTACAGGGCGTCACCGGGATCGTCGCACCAGCCGTCATCCGGGCTGATATCGATAACCGGCAGCTCGGTCTGAGGCGGCTGCAGCCGGTCGCGGCGCACATAGATATGTCTGACCGGCCAGACACCGATCGGCGTCGCGCCGTCGCCTTCGCGCTTTACCGTGGTGTAGCCGGACCGCCCGATTGCGCACCGCACCGTCCGCCCCGACGGCAGGGTCAGCCGTTCACCGCTGACTCTGATGGTCATCGCCAAGACAGATTAACCCTCCTGCTGCATGGCTTCGTACCGTTTCAACGCCGACAGCATGGCCGCCGGGACGTCTTCAGCGGGCGGCGGCTGCATTGCGTCCTGGGTCATCGCCGATGACGGGACTGTGGTTTGGGCCTGGGTCCGGGTCAGAGGGGTATTCTCGGCGGCGGCCGGCGGACGCAAACCCAGCTGTTCCAAGGCCACGTCGAACGGGTCCGGCTTGGCCGGTTCCGGGGCGCGGGCAGCCGGCGCCGTCCGCATGCCGATGAAGGGATTGGCGACGGGCGCTTCGCCGGTAATGCTCAAGGGCATCGGCCCGCCTGCAAAGCCGGCGGTCTGCAAGGCGGCGGTCTGCTGCGGCCGTGCGCCTTGTTGCGTGAGGGCGGCTTGGCCACCCGCGGCAAGGGTGCGAACCGGGTCGCTGTCGGATTGTGCAAGCTGGGCCAGATGCCGCGCCATTTGATCGCTGATCCGGGCGATGCCGCCGAAATCGGCAGGTTTTTGCGCCGCTGCGCTTGGGTCGGCGGCGCGGCTGGCGGTAACCAACTGGTCGATCGACCCTGCCGATCCTGCCCCGCCGGTGGGTTTCGCGGGAGCCGTGGCGCCCGCGGGGGCCGCAATCGCGCCGGCCTCTCCGGCCGGAACGGCGCCCTGCGCCCGGGCCGCGAAACGCTCCAGGGCCGCTGCTTGACGCGGATCGAGTGCCAGGAAAGAAGCCGCATCGCCGGCCGGACCGGGCAGCGGTCCGGCGGCTGCTTGCTGGATCGGCGCGTCGAGGGCTTCCTCGGCGGCCGGGGCATCTTCGCCGCCGAAGCCGAGAAAGGCGAGCGCGTGGCCGGAAACGTCGTTGCCGGTGTGCTCCTCCAGCGCATTGTTCAGGGCGGCGGACGCCAAGCCCAGCGGACCGCCGTACAGAATTCCACCCGCCAGTTTCGACCCTGGGTCGATCTGGTCGTCCGTCAGCGAGCGATAAACCGCGCCGACCACCGGCAGATGCTGCAGCGGGTTCACCATATCCAGGAAATCGCCGAAGGTCAGGCCGTCGTCACCGAACATATAGTCGTCGCCCACGGTAACCGCGGGCGCGCGCTTGTCCTCGTGAACCGTGGCGGTTCCTCGGCTGGCGCCGTCTTCCGGCGTTTTGGCGTCCCGAACCCTGGCCTTCGCCGGGTCGGGGGTCATAAGCGACCAGGGCGCGAAGCCCGTGTCGACGCGTTCGAGCGATGTCATCCAAATTCTCCTCTCGGCGGGGAGAGAAGCAGGAATGATGCCAGACTCTATTCGGTGCTTATCCGGCGGTATTCGAGGGCTGCGGCGCGCCATCTGTTGAAATCCCCGTGTATCGGGTTCAAGTCGTTGCGAACGTCCCCAAATCTACTATAGAAGGGTGGGAAACAGTGGGCGGTTTACTTTCGCCCGACGGTTAAAAATAGCCGGAAAGGATGCCTGATGGTCGGCAAGAAAATCCTGCTCGTGGATGACGATGAAGAACTGCGGGTGTCTTTATCCGAACAGCTGCAGCTTCATGAGGAATTCCAAACGGTCGGCGTCGGGACCGCGACCGACGCGTTGGAGGCCACGAAGGGCGAACACTACGACGCCATTCTGCTCGACGTCGGACTGCCGGATATGGATGGGCGCGAAGGCTGCCGCCTGCTGCGCCGCGGCGGGGTCAAGTGTCCGATCATCATGCTCACCGCCCACGACACCGACTCCGATACCATCCTGGGTCTTGATGCGGGCGCGAACGACTATGTGACCAAGCCCTTTCGGTTGAATGTCCTGCTCGCGCGGCTCCGCGCTCAGTTGCGCCAGCACGAGCAAAGCGAAGACGCCGTTTTCACGATCGGACCGTATACGTTCAAACCATCCGCCAAGCTGCTGCTTGACGAGGAAAGCAATTCCAAAGTCCGGCTGACGGAAAAGGAAACCGCGATCCTGAAATACCTCTATCGTGCCGGCGACAAGGTCATCGCCCGCGATACGCTGCTGGGTGAAGTGTGGGGCTACAATGCGGGCGTGACCACGCATACGTTGGAGACACATGTCTACCGTTTGCGTCAAAAGATCGAACGCGATCCTTCGAATGCCGAATTGCTGGTGACAGAGCCGGGCGGCTATCGTCTCGTCCCGTAGGAAGAACGGAGCGTCCGCGAAGGGAAGCGCGGGCGGCAAGCGGGTTTGGCGCGGCCTGTCCGGGGCGCGCAGGTCCGAAAGGAAAGTGGAAGGACGCCGGTGGCCGACAGCAGCCAATTTTCCGTCACGTTCTGGGGCACGCGGGGCAGTATCGCCTGCGCCGGCCCGCACACCGTGAAGTACGGCGGCAACACCTCCTGCCTCGAGATCATGTGCGGCTCGAAACGGCTGGTCTTCGATGCCGGTTCGGGTCTGCCGATGCTGGGCCGCAAGATCCTGGCCACGGAAGGCCCCCGCCATACCCAGGTGTTTCTCACCCATACGCATCTGGACCACATTATCGGGATGCCGTTCTTCGCCCTGTTTCACATCCCGGGCCTGAACATTCCCGTCCATGCCGGGCATTTGAAGCCGGTCGGCATGACCCTCCACGATGTGCTGTCGGATATGATGCGCGCGCCCCTCTTCCCGGTCCCGCCGGAGATTTTCGGCGCCAACGTCACCTTCGAAGATTTCGAGGCGGGCGAAACCCTGCATCCCCTGCCCGACATCGAACTGCAAACGGCGCCTTTGAACCATCCGAACGGCGCCTGCGGATATCGCATCAACTATGCCGGCCGCTCGATCGCTTACATTACGGATACGGAACATTATCCCGATCGCATCGATCAGCGTGTTGCGGCCCTGGTCGCCGGCGCGGATATCATGATCTACGACGCGACCTATACCGACGAGGAATACGACCGCTTCGTCGGGTTCGGCCATTCGACCTGGCAGGAGGGCGTTAAGCTGTCCGACGCGGCGGGCGTGAAGCAGCTTGTGCTGTTCCATCACGACCCCAGTCACTCGGACGACATGATGGATGCGATCGCCGCCGATGTCGAAGCGGCCCGCCCCGGGACCATCGTCGCCCGCGAGGGAATGACGTTATCGCCGTGACGGCCGCAGGGGGGGAATGGCGCGGCGCGATGCGGCGGCTCTCGCTGGGGCTCCCGACCCTGTTCGGGCTGAAGCGGCGCGGTTTCTTCATCCCCTACCGCTATGCCGATACGGTCCCGGAAATCCCGGCGCAAGTGGTCGCCTACCCGGCCCTGAAACGGCGGTTCGACGATGCGTCGGACGGCTTTCGCGATCTGCTCGGATCGATGCAGGAATACGGGCCGGCCTTGCAGGCGATCGGCCGCGACGGGGCCTGCAAGGCGCGCTGGGATCAGGACTGGTTTCCGCGTCTGGATGCGGCCGCCGCCTATACCCTCACCCGGTTGCGCAAACCGGTCCGGATCGTCGAGATCGGGTCCGGCCATTCCACCCGCTTTTTCGCCCGCGCCATCGCGGATGAAGGGCTGGACACGGCGGTAACCGCCATCGATCCGGCGCCGCGCGCCGACATTTCGGCGCTGCCCCGCGTCACGGTGATCCGCGACGTGGTCCAGAAGGCCGGGCGCGATGTCTTCGCGGCGCTGCGCCCCGGCGACTTTCTGTCCGTCGATTCAAGCCACATCCTGATGCCGGGAACCGATGTGGATCTCGTCCTGAACGAGGTTCTGGCCGCCCTTCCCGCGGGCGTTGCCGTCCATTTCCACGATATTTTTTTACCCTGGCCCTATCCCCAAGCCTGGGCCTGGCGGGAATATAACGAACAGCAGGGTGTGGCGGCGCTGCTCGCCGGATCGCGGGCCTGGCGCCCGCTTTGGTCGAGCGCCTATGCCAGCCGACTGCTCTGGACGCCGGGCGCCTGTCCGGCGCTCGACGCACTGCCGCTGACGCCGGGCGCGCCGGAAAGCAGCCTGTGGCTGGTGAAGGAAAGCTGACGCGTCCGCCGGCGCGCCGTTACTTGTAGGGGTCCGCCGCGTCGCGCAGACCGTCGCCCAGGAACTGGAAGGCCAGCACCACCATGATGACCGGGACGGCCGGCCAGAGCAGCCAGGGATACAACGCCACCGCGTTGAAGTTCTGCGCTTCGTTCAGCAGCACGCCCCAACTGGTGATCGGCGGCCTCAAGCCCAGGCCCAGGAAACTCAAGGCGGTTTCGCCCAGGATCATACTGGGGATTGCCAGCGTCGCCGAGGCGATCAGATGGCTCATGAAACTCGGCATCAGATGCCTGCCGATGATCCGGCTGGGTTTCGCGCCCATCAATTGAGCCGCGACGGCAAAATCCTCCTCGCGCAGGGCCAGCAGTTTCGAGCGAACGGCACGGGCGAGCCCCGGCCAGTCCAACAGGCCCAGGATCACGGTGATCCCCATAAAGACCAGGATCGGCGACCAGGTCACCGGCATGGCCGCGGACAAGGCCATCCACAGCGGCAGCGCGGGGAACGAGCGGATCACCTCGATGATCCGCTGAACGATGGAATCGATCCAGCCGCCGTAATATCCGGCGACCCCGCCGATCACCATGCCCAGCACGAAACTGATGGTGATCCCGATCAAGCCGACGGTCAGCGAGATGCGCGCGCCCTGAATGATCCGCGATTGGATGTCCCGGCCCAGCCGGTCGGTGCCCAGAAAGAAGAAATGACCGCCTTCCGCCGGACAAACCACGTGGAAGCTGGTTTCCCATAGCCCCCAGAATTCGTACTGCGCGCCGTCATAGTCGTTGGAGGTGCAGAAGAACCGTATCGGCATCGGCGTGCTGGTGTCTTCCGAGTAGACCCAGCGTAGGTTCTCCAAGTCCAAGGTCACGTCGTATTTGTAGACAAAGGGGCCGAGGAACTCTCCTTCGTGGAAGAAGTTCAATTCCTGCGGCGGTGCGTAGAGATAGTCCGTATGGCGGTGGGAGAAACTGTACGGGGCCAGGACTTCCGAAACCGTGATCGACAGGTAGACGACCACCAGATAGATGCCGCTGACCAGCGCCAGCTTGTGGCGCTTGAATTTCATCCACATCAGCCGCCATTGCGACGCCAGATAATACTCTTCCTGCTCCGGCGTCAGCTTGACGGCCCGGTGCGGGTCGAAGTCGCCCTTGTTGACGAAATGCCGGAGTTCCTGATCGCCGTTTGCCAGATCGGTCATGGTTCTCGCTCCCCGCCTACTTCGCCAGATCCGCGCCGAGGCGGATTCGTGGATCAAGCGCCGCGAGCGCCAGATCGGACACCAGGGTTCCGATCACCGTCAGCATTGCCAGAAACATGAGAAAACTGCCGGCCAGATACATGTCCTGGCTCTGCAACGATCGCAACAGCATCGGTCCGGTGGTCTCCAGGCTCAAGACGATGGAGACGATGGCGGAGCCGGAGATGATTTCCGGCAGGATGTTCCCGATATCGGCGATGAAGGGGTTCAAGGCCATGCGCAGGGGATATTTCACCAGCGCCTTGCCGCGCGGCACGCCTTTCGCGCGCGCCGTCACCACATACTGTTTGTGCAACTCGTCCAGCAGGTTGGCCCGCAACCGCCGGATCATCCCGGCGGTGCCGGAGGTGCCGATCACGATCACCGGCACCCAGAGATGTTCCAGGATGTTCACGAACTTGTCCCAGGACATCGGCTGATCCTTGAACTGATCGTCCATCAGCCCGCCGATCGCGGTTCCGAAATACTGGTTGGCCAGATACATCAGCACCAGCGCCAGCAGGAAGTTCGGCGTGGCCAGCCCTATGAAGCCGACGAAGGTCAGGGCGTAGTCTCCCGGACTGTACTGCCGGACCGCGGAGTAGACGCCGATCGGGAAGGAAACCACATAGACGAAAACGATCGTCGCCATGGAAACGACGATGGTCAGGAAGGCCCGGTCCCCCACCACGTCGGCGACCGGCTGCTCATGTTCGAACGAGTAGCCCAGATTGCCCTGCAGCAGGCCGCCCAGCCAAACGAAGTACTGTTTCACCAGCGGTTCGCCGAAGCCGAACTCCTTGCGGTAGAATTCCAGCCGCTCCTCGCTGATTTCTTCGCCCTGCGCCTGCAGCTCGGTGACGAGCGTGGTCAGATAATCGCCCGGCGGAAGCTGAATGATGATGAAAACGAAGATGCTGATCACCAGCAAGGTAGGGATCATGACCAGGATCCGGTGTGCCAAATATCCAAGCATCGCGTTTAAATCCCCAAATCCCGGTCCGCCGCCGTTCCCGGCCGTCTAACTCTTGGGCACGACCGCGCCGCGGTCCCACCAGAACGTGTCCATGCCATAGATGCCGAAATGCGCGCCCGGATCCCAGTTCCAGATCCCCTCCACCGGCACGTTGTTCAGCCCGTTGCGCACCACGATCGGCTGCAACACCCCGGCGACCAGTCCGATCGAGAAGACGTTGTCGCTGTGAATATCCAGCATCTGCCGCCAGATCGCTTCCTTCTGCACCCGGTCGGGCGCCTGGTACCAGTCGGCCAGCAAGGTTTTCAGCTGCTTCGCGACCGGCAGGTCGACCGGTTCGCCGGCATTGCCGTTGGTCTCGTAGAACTGACCCCATTTCGGCCATTGCAGCTGGATCTGCTGGATCGGCGCCAGCTCCACCGGCGACATGTCGGCGGTGGCGATGCCGTTGTCCCAGCCGAAGGAAATCGCCATCTGCGTTTCCCCGGCGAAGACGCGCCGGCGCAGGTTGTCCTGGCTCAGCGGTTTGATGAAGGTCTTGACCCCGACCTGACGCCAGCTGTCGGTAATCAGCTGCAGCACGTCGGTTTCTTCGGTACTGGTGCCGCCGGTTTCGATGATCAGTTCCAAAGGATCGCCGTTCGGCAGCCGGCGGACGCCGTCCAAGCCGCCGCGGGTCAGGCCGATCCCGTCCAACAGGGCGTTGGCCCGTTCCAGGTCGAACTCCGACCAGCGGTCCCTATAGCTTTCCTGATACAGCGGGCTTTGCGGCAAAAGGGTGTTCTGGCCTTCCAGCGCGAGGCCGAAATAGATCACCCGGTTGATCTCGTAGCGGTTCACCGCCAGCGACAGGGCGCGCCGGAAGTCCGCGTTGCGCATCAGGTCCCGCCACATCGGATCGACATGCGTCATGTTCGGAAACAGCGCCAGATGCGCGCCCTTGGCGATGCGCCACAGCCGGGTCGAAAAGCCGTGTTTCTGTTCGTTCTGCTTCAGCAGCGTGAAATCGTCGAAACGCAGGTAGCGCCCCTGCAGGTCCACATCCCCGGTCGCGCTCTTGCCGGCGATCAGCTTGCTTTCGGTGATGTTCAGGATGATCCGGTCGATATAGGGAAGCTGCAAGCCGTTCGCATCCGCCTTGTGGTAGTACGGGTTCCGGTTGAACACGAACCGGTCCGACGGCGACTTTGTCTCAACCACCCAGGGCTGCAGCACCGGCAGATCCGGATTGTCGTTGCGGTACAGACGGCCGCGCTTGGTGTGGACGGAGGCCCAGCTGCGCTGACCCTTCTCCTCGACCATCGCCTGAATGGCTTCCTTATCGCCGTGTTCGATATGGAACTGCTTCAGATAATGCGCCGGCGCGTAGATGTATTTCGGCGAAGCGCCGGCCAAGCCCGGCAGGAAATCCGGGTTCGGATGCGGCCAGGCATAGCGGATCGTGGTTTCGTCGATGACCGTGACCTGCGGATATTCGCCGCGCACTTTCATGAAGGCGGGCGGGCCGACCGGGTAGAGTTCCTCGTTGCCGGCCATGTCTTCCCACCAATAGCGGAAATCCTCGGTCGTGAAGGGGTACCCGTCGGACCATTTATGGCCCTGGCGCAGATGCAGCGTGAAGATCCGCTCGTCCTCGACATCCACCGATTTCAGGATGTCGGGCGTCAGCTCGAACTGCGCGTCGTACTTCACCAGCCGGGCATAGCCGTAGACGGTCATCTGCCGGGTGTCTTTGGCGCGGTTCATCAGCATGCGGATGTCGCCGCCATGCGCGCCGATCTTTTTCCCCATGGCCGCCAGGTCGACGATCAGTGGATCGGCGGGCATGCGCTCTTCGATCGGCGGCAGGGTTTCGTCGATGACCGCGTGGCCCAGCGACGGCGGATCCTGCAGTTCGACGGCGAGCGCCGGGACGGTGGCCGCCCAGGCCGTGATCCCGGCGGCGGTGACGGTAAGCGCGAGGCGTTGGGTGAAGGTTCTCATGCCGCCAGCTCCGACAGGTTGGCATCCGGCAGGGCACGGACGAAATGACCGCCGCCCAGATCTCTCAGCACCGGCGTGACGCCGTTCTGTTCGCTGAACGGATGCGGCCAGACGCTGGGCTCCGAGGCCTTTTCACTCATCAGGTGAGCGAAATCCAAGGGATTGTCGAGGTTCGGGTCCGGCACCGCCGTCAGCAGACCGCGCGTGTAGGGATGAACCGGATTGCGGAAAAGCAGGTCGCGCGGCGCCAGCTCGACCAGCCGGCCGCGGCACATCACCATGATCCGGTCGGCGATGTAATCGACGACCGCCAGGTTGTGCGAGACGAAAATGTAAGTGAGCCCCAGGGTTTCCTTGAGGTCTTTCAGCAGGTTCAGGATCTGCGCTTGGATGGAAACGTCGAGGGCCGAAACCGGTTCGTCGCAGATCAGGATTTCCGGCCGCAGGGCCAGGGCCCGTGCGATCCCCAGCCGTTGCCGTTGGCCGCCGGAGAAACTGTGCGGATAGCGCTTCAGGTGGCGCGTGTCCAAGCCGACCAGTTCCATCAATTCCTGCACCAGCTCGATCCGCTCTCTCGGCGTGCCGATACCATGAATTTCCAGCGGTTCGGCGATCAGATCCAGAACCGTCATCCGCGGGTTCAGCGACGAGAACGGGTCTTGGAAAATGAACTGCATCCGCTTGCGGAAATCCAGCAGCTCCTTGCCTTCCAGCCCCAGCACGTCGATCTGGTCGCCCTGGTCGTGGAACGTGACGCTGCCGCTGTTCGGCGACAGGGCGCGCATCAGGATCTTGCTGAGCGTCGTCTTCCCGCAGCCGGATTCCCCGACCAGGCCGAGACACTCGCCGCGGCGCAGTTCGAAGCTGACATTGTCGACGGCGAGGATCTGATTTTCCTCGCGTTTGCCGAACAGGCTGCCCTTCTTGATCGTGTATTGTTTCTCGATGTCCGAGACCGTCAGGATCGGTGCGCCCCGCGCGTTGCCGCCCGGCATCTCTGCTTTCGGCTCGGTCAGATGTCCGCCGATCCGCGGCTTGATCTCGCGGATCGGGATCAGCCGTTCGCCGGGCTCCATGTTGAAACGCGGCACCGCGCGCAGCAGCGCCTGGAGATAGGGATGTTCGGCCTGCCGGAAGATTTGTTCCAGCGTGCCGTGCTCCATAACCTCGCCGTGATACATCACCACGACTTCCTCGGCCATGTTGGCGACAACGCCCAGATCGTGGGTGATCATCAGGATGGCCATGCCCAGTTCGGACTGCAGGTCGCGGCAAAGCTTGAGGATCTGCGCCTGGATCGTGACGTCCAGCGCAGTGGTGGGTTCGTCGGCGATCAACAGGGCCGGATGGCACACCAACGCCATGGCGATCATCGCGCGCTGACGCAGGCCGCCGGAAAGCTCGAACGGATAGGTTCGTATCGCGCGTTGCGGGGACGGAAATCCGACCCGCGCCAGCATTTCCTCCGCCATTTCGATCGCGGCGGCGCCCTGAACGCCGCGATGCAGTTCCAGCGCCTCGCAAATCTGATTGCCCACCGTGTGCAACGGCGACAGCGAGGTCATGGGTTCTTGAAAGATGATCGAAATCCGGCCGCCGCGCAGCGCGCGCATATGCGAGCCGTCGCGATCCAGCGCCGCGATGTCGATCGAGGAGCCGGGGCTTTCCGGGTCGGAAAACAGGATCTGACCGCCGGTGATGGACGCCGACTTCGGCAGGATGCCCATGATCGCCTGACTGACGACGGATTTTCCAGAACCCGATTCGCCGACCAGGGAAACGGTGCTGCCCGGACGGATCCTGAACGACACGCCCTTGACCGCGTCGATACGTCCTTCCGGCAGGTCGAAACAGACCTTTAGATCGCGGACTTCAATCAAGTTGTCCGGCATGCGCGGACATCTCCCCTTACCTCGGATCGGGCCCAAGGCTTTTCCAAGTTGCAACCGATGCCAGTCGACCTGCCCCAGTTCTGGCACGGCAATGCTTCACATAGTGTTAACGCGCGTCAAGTTTGTGTTGCTAATGTGGAACGAATTATAGCTGCGCATCGTCCATGCGGATCCCCAAAGCGTTGAAATTCTCCTGGGTTGGAATGTCGATTTCCAAGTCTTTGTCCAACACTTGTTTGGCCGCGATCCTGGCGATTGGCTCGAAACCGGACAGGCCGGAATCGATGACGATTTTACTGCTCCCGTCCCGGAGGTTGAGTTGCATCCACCCTTTGTCGCTTTTTCGTCGTGTGGCGTAATACCGCAGCTTGACCGACTGAAGCTCGTTCCAAGCGACGGATCTGGAGAGCGGGCCGGAGACGTGCAGGCCGGTGGTATCGACCGACACGCTGGTTACGGCTTTCAGAAGCGTCTTGGCGCCGAAGGTAACGAACAGCGCGCCGCAGGCGAGGAAGATCCAGAACAACACCGGCAGCGGATCGAGAAACAAGGCAGGACCCAGGGTCACGGTTGATCCGATGGCGCTGCGGGCGAGGTCCGCATAGATCGGTCCGCGGTCGTAGGAATACTGCTGGGACACGTCACTCACACCGTTGAAAGCGCTTCGAAGGGATCGCACCAGGCCGCCGCCGGGTGACCGGCTAGGACTGTGACGAAGCTTTCCAGGAATTGCCAGCATTCATCGTCATGGACGATGTGGTGGGTCATCAGGCCTGTCGGCTCGTCGGCCGCGTCGCCTTCCCGCCGGGCCGACAGATGGTCGGTCATCAGGCGCAGCACGTCATTGGCGCCGATGAAGCCGCGCGTACTGCGCCAGGCGATGATGTCGCAATGTGTATCGACCCAGAGTAGGCCGTGTTCGGGCCGTGCCTTCCGCCGATAGGTGCTCAGCCCCTGCAAACCGATTTCCGGCAGATGCGGCGGGTAGCAATCCGCGATGCGGTTCCAGGGCGGCACCAGAACCGGCCGGAACCGGGCGCCGAAATGTTCCGCCAGACGGGCGCAGCCCGCCGCAACCTGATCCAAGGCCTCCGTCTCCTCACGGGTATCGGGAAACTCGCTTTTCTTCCGGTCGGCCGGCGCGTGATTGCGGTGCGCATAGCCGTGCTGCAAGACGGTGACCTCCGGAAAGGCCGTCAGGAAGTCCGGCAGCAGGCCGCTCACGTCGGCCGGTATGACGGCGAGCGAGAGCGGCACGCCCCGCGCCGTGGTCAGCAGTCTCTGCAGGCGCGGGCCCGGGCGGGTCGCGTCGTCGTCGCGCCACCAGAATCGGGCCGTCCGGCCCGTTTTCCGCCACCGGTCCAGCTCGCGGACCAGGCCGTCCCAGGCTTCTCCGTTGAGATCGTTTTGCACCACCAAACGCGTCCTAACTCTTCAGTTCCTGCGCACCCGTCAGTGCAGTTAACCCGTCGGCCGCACAGCGCGCGAGGATCGTGGCGGTCCGCGCGGCGCCCTCCAGGTCGATATCCGGTCCGTCCGCCCGGGGCGGCTTCAGAGACTTGACGGAGTCCCACAATAGCGCAGGCGTCAAGTGTTCCGGCTTCAAAACCGTGGTCCCGAACTGTGCCGCCATCCGTTCCGCGCGCAAGGCCTGTTCGCGCTGACCCGCCTCCGTGAAAGGCACCAGGATCGCCGGTGTCCGCGTCGTCATCAGGTCCACCGCCGTGTTGTAGCCTGCCTGGCTGATCGACGCCGCCGCCTTAGCCAATTCGGCTCGGAAGTCAGGCGACGCCTCTTCCAGGCGGACATGGTCCGGCAGCTCCGCTGCCGGTGGAAAAACCATCCGGGTTTTCCGTCCGATCCGTAAACGCCACCGGAAGCGATCCGCGCCCGGTTCCCGCGCCGCGCCGAGAGCCGCCCGGTAGATCGCGTCGCCGACGGCCCCGCCCCCGGCGGAGACCAGGATGTCGTCGGATCTGCCCTGCCGTTCCGGCACATCCAGGCTGGGTGACACATAGCCTGTGTAAAGGACCGGGGCCGCGATGCTGTCGGCGCGGGGGAAAGAAAGCGCAAGTGCCGCCAACGCGGGGTCGCCGTGAACGAGAACGCCGTCGAAATAGGCGCTAAGCCAATCCAGTGTTTCGGCCAGGCGGTCTTCCCGGGTCTTGGGTTGCAGGATGTCGCGGATCGAACTGAGGATGAGCGCGCCGCCGGCGCGCGCCTCTTGGAGCAGCGGGATGAGTTCCCGCCGAAACTGCCGCCGCGCGAAGGGGAACCCCTCCACCAGCAGTATGGCCGGATCCGCGGCGCGGAAGGCGTCCAGCAGGGCCTTGCAACGCCGGTCCCAATGGCGGTCGTCGACGGGCTGGCCCCGCATGTCCACCAACCCGCTGAAGCTGGCATCGGCGGCGCGCAAATCCGGCAGGCCGGCGACGGTATAGGAGACAGCCGCCGGATCGACGGACGCATCGCCGGTCGCCATGGTGACGGCGATGCCCCGCTCGATACAGGCGGCGGCGATGGCGTCCATCCGTTGCTGATGGCCGATCCCCAGCAGATGCTGGACGTGAATGAAGACGCCTTTGCTCATGACCGGTCGAGACCCCGGCCGGCCAGGGGCAGGTTCAGCGCCACGACCTGCGCCTCCCCGTTTGCGCCGACGTCGAAGAGGTGACAGCAGGCATCCCGCAGTTTGGCCGGGGCATCCTGTTTCATGTCCCAGCCGGTGGCCAAGGCGTAGAGCGCGCGGACCACCGCCTTGTGGGCCACGGCGGTTCGGGGTTCTCCGCGCAGCGCGCATTCGGCCAAGAACGGCCGCAGACGGTTGATCAGCATGCGCGGAGATTCGCCTTCCGGGGGGAGGAAATCCAGCCCCGCGGCCTCGTTCGCGCGCATCGCCTCCCCCAGCTCTCGCCGCAAATCCGCAAGCCGCCGGCCCTCCCAGGCGCCGAAAGACAGTTCGATCAAGCGCCAGTCGATGGCCGGTGTCCCTCCCGTCAGGATTTCCGCCGTGCGGCGCGCCCGTTGCAGCGGACTGCTGATCATCTCCCAGGCTGCGATTTCCGGCGGGAGCGACCAGCCGCGCGCCAGGGCGGCCCCTTCTTCCGACAAGGGCCGGTCGCTGCGGCCCTGCAGCCGTTTGTCTGCGTTCCAGTCGGTCGGGGCGTGCCTCAGGATGGCCAGCCGGGTCATTATGATGCCGCTCGTGGAATTGCGGCCAGGCAGTCGTTCAGAACCGCGGCGGCGGCGCGCAGACTGTGCCTGTCGGCGATGTTGGTGCTGGCCGCTTCACCATGAGCCGCCCGGCAAGCCGGGTCGGCCAAGTACCGGTCGACCGCCCGGGCCAGGGCCGAGGCGTCGCCCATCGAAACCAGGGTGCCGGTCTCGCCGTCCCGAATCATGTTCGCGACGCCCGCGTTCCGGCCCGAGACCACCGCCAGGCCGGCGGCCTGCGCTTCCAGCAGGCTCAACCCGAAGGCTTCGTTGAGGCTCGGCCAAACCGCGAGGTCGCAGGCAGCCTGGACCAGCGCCAGTTCCTCCGCCGGCAGGGCGCCCAGAAAGGCGGTGTGGGGCGCGAAGCGGTACATGGCCTCCACGTCGGCGCGGGCGACGCCGTCCCCGACGATCAGCAAGGCCCAGTCCCGCGACGCGACCTGCTGAAGCGCCCCGGCCAAAAGCCGGTAAGAGTCTTTTTTGACGTCCTGGCGCATCATCGCGGCGGCGACCAGCCAGGGTCTTTTGGGATCGAGGCCATGCTTCTCCGCCAGGCGCTGGCGCGTCTCGGCGCGTTCTGCGCGGGCGTGCGGATACGGGGCCGTATCGGTGAAAGGGGCAAGCTGGCAGTCGCGCGCTTCCGCCTTCAACAGCGGCGCGACGCACTCGGCGTCGCTGGGATTCAGGTAGAAGACCGCATCGGCTTGGGCCAACGCCGCCGCCGCGGCGGCGTGCCAGGCCGCCCACGGCCCGGTCCGGCGCTTCGGCGCATGGCTTGCCTCGGCAACCGCGTAGGGGATGCCGAACGCCCGGCAGACGGCCGGGCCGATCAGATCGGGGGCCTTGTGATACAGGTGATAGGTAAACCAAAGGTCGGGCGCCCCCTTCTCCCGGTAGAGCCGGATCAGATCCCCTGCTTCCAGGGCGGCGCGCTCTTCGTGTTCCGCTTGGCGGTCCCTGTCCCCGGCGCCGTCCCAAACCCGCAGGCTGGACGCCAGCGAGACCGTGTGTCCGGCCAATCTCAGGGCGGCGATCAACAAACGGGCCATCCGGCGGTCCCCGGACGGCACCGGATGGTGCGGCGGTTTCATCGGTGCGTAGAAGGCAACCCGCATCCCCTATCCCCCGGCCTGCGTCTCCAACCCGAAACGGGTGGCCAGCCCGGCGATGCAGACATCCGCGTCGAACGTACCGCGGACGCGCTGTTCGCCGGTGTCGCCCATCTGGGTCCGGGTCGCCGGATCGCCGATCATCCGCCGCAACGCCGCGGTCAATGCGGGAACGTCGCCGGGCGGAACCAGAACGCCGGTGCCGCCATCCTCGATCAATTCGGGCACGGCGGAAACCGCGGTCGACAGCACGGCGAGACGCTGGCTCTGCGCCTCCATCAACACATTGGGCAGTCCGTCCCGGTCGCCGTCGGCCGCCACCTTGCTTGCCAGAACGAACAGGTCCGCGTCACGGATCTCCGCCAGAACCCGGTCCTGCGGCAGAGCGCCCAGCCAGTCGATCCTGTCGCCGATGCCCAAAGCCTCGGCCTGCTGTTTCAGGGTGTCGCGCAGGCCGCCGCCGCCGATATGCCGGAACCGCCACTGCAGGCCCTCCGGCAGGGTGGCGAGCGCCGCGAGCAAGTCCCGGTAGCCCTTTTTCTCCACGGCCCGCCCAACCGACAGAAGCCGAACCGGATCCTTCGGGTCGCTGCCGTCTCGGTGCGAGGGCGCGCGGTCGTACCGGGGAAACCGGGTAAGATCCAGACCGTGATAGTCCAAATGGACCTTGGTCGCCGTTGCCGCCGCCAGGCCGCGCAAATGATCCGCGCCGAAGGACGTGCAGGTGCTCAGCCAGGCCATGCCGTCCAGCTTTTCCCGCTTCTCCCAGGCCGGTGACGTCCAGATGTCCTTGGCGTGCGCCGAACCGGACCATGGCAGACCCAGGATCGTGGCCGCATAGCGGGTGACGGAGGCCGGGGTGTGCAGAAAGTGGAAATGCAGCCTGTCGATCTCCCCTTCCAGCTCACTCGCCAAGACGAGGGCCTGACCGAAGCGGCGGATCCGGTTCGGCGTCCGGTCGCGCCACAGGTCGCGCAGCCAGGCCGCGCGCGCGTCTCCATAGCCGGGCCGCGACCGGACCCGCCGCCAGGCTTTCAGGACGCGGGCCGGTTCCTGATGCAGATATTCCGGGAGGTAGAGAACCGGGGCCGTGATTTCCGCATGGATCGGGTGGGTATGCTTGTCGGTCGGATGGCGCAGCGACACGATCTGGATATCCAGCCCGCGCTGCTCCAAGGCCCGGATTTCCTGGGCGATGAAGGTCTCCGACAGGCGCGGATACCCTTTCAGAACGAAGGCTGTTTTCATGCAGCGGGTTTCATGCGGTGCGCCTCGGTAGCCCGGGGCTTGTCGAGTTTATTCCTGGGCGGCGGCGGCGACGCGAACGGTCGGGCGCTCGCGCGTGATCAAGCGGCGGGTCAGGATATTCACGCTCTCCAACCCGTCCAGAAGGCCTGGGATGATCACATCCGACGGCCGGTTCTGTTGCGGCAGCTGACGCAGGGCGGTGGCCATGTCCTTCGGCGTTTTGCTGGCCTGCGGGTCGAGCATCCGCAGCAGGCCAAGCTCCTGCGCGCGCTCGGCGCGGATATACTGTTCCCGCCGCGGATAGCGGCGCGGCACGATCACGGCCGGTTTGTCGAAAGACAGGATCTCGCAGAAAGTGTTGTAGCCGCCCATCGCCACCATGCCGACCGCATCGACGATCAGATGTTCGAGATGGGCGTCGAAGGTGATGATTTCCACATCGTCCAGCAACTCCGCGCGCTGCCGGAAGGCGGCCTGCACTTCCGCCGGCATGAACGGGCCCAGAACGACCAGGGCCGGATGGGGAAGCTGCCGGTCCTCTTCATAGGCCTGCAGCACCCAGTCGACCATCTCCTCGCCGTCGCCGCCGCCGCCCGGCGTCACCATGATGTAGGGCTTCTCGATCTTCGACGGCGTGAAGCTCGAGGCCGGCAGATCCGCCGGCTCCTTGCGCGGCAGATAGCCGGTATAGATCATCTTGCGCCGGACGGATTGGGGGATCTGCAGTCCTTCCAGCGGGTCGCAGAACTGCGGCAGCCCATAGACCCAGAGCTCGTCGTAGTAGTTGGAGAGCGCCGGGATCGCGCGTTTGCGTTTCCATTCCGGCTCCAGCAGGGCCGGTTCATCCATCACGTCGCGCAGGCCCAGGACACAGGGCGTGCCGCGTTCGTTCAGAAATTGCAGCGTCGATTCCACTTCGCTGTGCAGGCCGAGCGGTTCCTTGTCGACGATGAACAGGTCCGGGTCGAACGCCTCGGCCGTGTGGTGAATGATCGATTCCCGGATTTTCAGGGTCTCGGTGATGTTCATATGCAGCTTCAGCGAGGTGTATTCGCCGTTCCGCAGCTTGATCACTCCCGGCACCCGGACGAAATCCACGCGGGTTCGAAAGTCGAAACTGCCAATGATGGAAGAGCCGGTCAAAATCAGGACCGTGACGTCCTTATGGGCCTCGACCAGCGCGTGCGCGATGGCGCGCACCCGCCGCAGGTGCCCCAGCCCGAACGTGTCGTGGCTGTACATCAGGACTCGGTAGTTGCTATCCCGGTTCGTCCTCATTCAACACCCTCAAGGCGGCGGCTCAACCGGCGCCGTAAGCTTGTTTTCTGCCCCCCGCGGAACGAATCCCGGGTAAGAATCTTCCCCAACGGCGAGTCATAGCGTGAAAATTCCGGTTTTAACAAACGAATTCCCGTCACCGGTTTGCGGTCATGCCGCAGGTGCGGCAAATGCGTCACAGCTTCTCTGCTGCGGTGCGGTAGCCCATTCCGGTTCGGGCGATAACGCACGGCCCACGCAGTTTTCATTTGATCTGGCGCGTAAAACCATAGTTTGAATCAGGCTAAAAAGGATACCTGGCTGGTCGGTCTCGCGGGCGTTTCCCAGCCGGATTGGACCGACGGCGAAGGCGCGTTGAGATGGAACCGACCATTTTTCGGTTCATATTGAGGTACAGCAAACCGCAGCAGATCTTTCTGACCGCGGTCATCGTGCTGTATTTCCCGATCCAGTATCTGGTTCTGGAGCTGCCGAAAATAATCGTCGACGATGCCATCCGGTCGCTGGAAGGGCCGCCCTACGCCTTTTCCATTTTCGGCTTTCCCTTCACCGCAGACACCGACCGGATCAGCTTTCTGCTGTTCCTGTGTTTCCTGTATCTCGGCTTCGTGCTGGCGTCCGGCGGGGTGAAATACTTCATCAACGTCTACCGCGGCCAGTTGGGCGAACGCATGCTGCGCCGTCTGCGTTATCAGCTGTTCGAGCGCATGCTGCGCTTTCCGGCCCCGCATTTCCGGCGCACCAGCCAGGGCGAGATCATTCCAATGATCACGGCGGAAGTGGAGCCGCTGGGCGGTTTCATCGGCACCGCCTATTCGGACCCGATCTTTCAGGGCGGCCAGCTTTTCATCATTCTGGGTTTTATCATGATGCAGGACTGGATCCTGGGGCTCGCGGCGATCGCCCTCTATCCATTCCAGATGTACATCATTCCGAAACTGCAACGGCATGTGAATGCCCTGGCCAAACGGCGGGTGAAGCAGGTTCGCCGGCTGTCCGATCATATCGGCGAAACCGTCTCCGGGGTCGCCGATGTCCATATCAACGGCACCGCGGCCCTGGAACTGGCCCGGTTCACCGACCGTTTGAGCCGGATCTACTGGATCCGCTATGAAATCTATCTGCGGAAGTTTTTCATCAAGTTTCTCAACAACTTCATCGACAAGCTCACGCCCTTCTTCTTCTTTTCGATCGGCGGCTATCTGGTGATCACGGGCGGCCTGTCGGTCGGTTCCCTGCTCGCCGTCCTGGCGGCGCACAGCCAGATCGCCGCGCCTTGGAAGGAGCTTCTGACCTGGTACCAGCAAAAGGAAGACATGCGGATCAAGTACCGCCAGGTGGTCCGCCAGTTCGTGCCCGACGGCATGCTGGCGCCGGCCTTGCTGGATGCCGACGCGGCGCTGGACCATCCGTTGTGGGACAGCCGGCTTTCCGGCGATTTGGCGCTGGAGGGCGTTTCCGTTCTGGAAGACGACGGCACGCCGATCCTCGATGCGGTCGATCTGGTCATCCCGGTGACCCAGCATGTCGCCATCATCGGCGACGCCTATAGCGGGAAGAGCGAGTTGGGCCAGGTTATCGGCCGCCTGCAGCAGCCCAGCACCGGCCGGGTCCTGGTGTCCGGCACGCCGCTCGCCACGCTGCCGGAGGCGGTCTGGGGCCGCCGCGCCGCTTATGTCGACCGGTCGACTTTCCTGCAGACCGGCACGATCCGGGACATCCTGCTCTACGGGCTGAAACAGTATCCGCAAACCGAGCGCATGCCCGCCGACAAAAGCCCCAGCACCGGACAGACGGTGTCACGCGAACGTCTGGAAGCCCGCAATACAGGGAATTCGCTGCACGATTTCACCGTCGACTGGACGGACTATTCCGTCTCCGGGACGGCGTCCGATGCGGCCTTCATGGACCGGGTGGAGGAGGTCCTTCGGATTGTCGAGCTGGACACGCATGTGCACGATCTCGGCCTGCGCAGCCGGGCGTCCGGAACGTTGGGAGAGGCCGCCATAGCCGATCTGCTCGCCGCCCGCCGGACCGTGGAGGCCCGCCTTGCCGCGCCGGAATTCCAGGCTTTGGTCGAGCCTTGGGACGTCGCGTCCTACAACAGCAACGCCAGCGTCGCGGAGAATCTTTTGTTCGGGACGCCGCGCGAGGGAGAAGACGATCTCGACGCGATCCTGGAAGACCCTTTCCTGCTGGATCTGCTGAACCGGGCTGGGCTGACCGTCGATTTTCTGATCATCGGCAAGCGGGTCACCGAAACGGTTGTCGAACTGTTCGCCGATCTGCCGCCGGGGCATGAATATTTCGAACGCTACAGTTTCATCAAATATGACGATTTGAAGGTCTATCAGGGAATCATCTCCCGCTCGGCGCAGTCGTTCGATGAGCTCAGCGATGCGGAACGGCTGAAGATTCTGGCCCTGCCGCTGAAGATCATTCCGACCCGCCACCGCTTCGGCTTCATCAATGAACGCATTCAAGCCAAGGTGCTCGCCGCGCGCGGACTGTTCGCCGATACCGCGCCGGAGGGGCTGCGCCGCCGGATCGCTTTCTTCGACAAGAACGCGTTCAATCCCAGCGCCACCATTCAGGACAACCTACTGTTCGGAAAGATCGCCTACGGACAGGCCCATGCGGCGGCCCGGATCGTCGGACTGCTGCGCGAGGTCGTGGCCGCGCACGGTCTGCGCAACACGGTGATCGGGCTGGGTTTGGAGACGCCGGCCGGGGTCGCGGGCTCGGCCCTGGGCCGGATCGAACGGCAGAAACTGGTGATGGCGCGCGCCCTCATGAAGGACCCGGACCTGATCGTCCTGAACGAGGCGCTGGCCGGGCTCGATATCGATGCGGGCGAGCGGATCGTGCGGGGCTTCCTGGCGGACCGCAAGGGACGCGGGCTGATCTGGATCCTGAACCGCAGCGAGATCGCCAGCCTGTTCGAGCATATCGTGGTCATGAAGAACGCCACCGTCACCGCCGAAGGCAATATGAACAGCGTCGGGGACGCCTTACAGGAATTGAGCGGATTATGATGTTCGGATTAGAGTTCGGAGCATACTCGAGGGGTAGTGCCGGATGAGCTTGCGGGAAGAAACCGAGCTGCTGCGCAGCCTGCCTTTGTTCGCACATGTCGAACCGGCGCGCCTGAAGCTCATCGCCTTCACCAGTCAGCGGCTGGTTTTCGAACCGGGGCAGAATCTGTGCGTTCAAGGGGAACAGGGCGATTCCGCCTATCTGATCGTCGAGGGCGAGGCCGAGATTCTGGTCGAAACGCCGCGCGGTCCGCTGCATGTCTCCACCGTGGGCAAGGCAGACATCGTCGGCGAGATCGCCATCCTCTGCGACGTGCCCCGCACCGCCACCGTCAAGGCGGCCACCCGGGTCGATACCCTGATGATCACCAAGGATCTGTTTTTCCAACTGCTTCAGGATTTCCCTGAAGTGTCGATCCAGTTATTGAAGGAGCTCGCCTCGCGGTTGGAAAACACGACGGCGAAGCTGCGCGAGGTTTCGGTCGCGCGGGGTCTGTAGTCTGTCCTTTCATCTTTCCGGGAGTTGGTGATGTCTCGTTTGGATTCGGTGATCCGCCGTCTGATGGCGCAGCGCGCCTGTATCGACAGGGCTGTTGAACTGATCGGCGATGCGCCGGGCCTGGTGTTGGAGATCGGGCTCGGCAATGGGCGGACATTCGATCATCTGCGCGAAAAAATGCCGGGCCGCGAGATCCATGTCTTCGAACGGCAAGTGGCGGCGCACCCCGACTGCATTCCGGACGATAACCATCTTTTCCTGGGCGAAGTCGTCGACACGCTGCCACAGGCCGCCGAGCGTTTGGGCCGCGAGGCGATCCTGGTGCACAGCGATATCTCGACGCCCTTCCAGGAGATCAACGCCCAGATCCTCGCCGTTCAGGCCGCGGTTCTGCCCAAGCTGATGCGGCCGGGCGCGATCCTGTTGAGCGATCAGGAGATCCCCGTGCCGGGCACGGTGGATCTGCCCCTGCCGGACAGCGTGAAACCGGGACGCTATTTCTTCAAGCAGATGAAGGGCTGAAGCGGTTCTGTCGGCAGCTCCCGCTGCCCGCTTCCGGCCTTAAGGGCTAAAGGTCGAAATCCACGATCACCGGCACGTGGTCCGAGGGTTTTTCCCAGCCGCGCGCGTCTTTCAGGATCTCGACCTGGCTCACCGCGCCGGCCAGCGGCGGGGTCACCCAGACATGGTCCAGCCGCCGCCCCTTGTCCGCCGCCCGCCAATCGCGCGAGCGGTAACTCCACCAGCTATAAAGCTTCTCCGGTTCGGCAATCTTGTGGCGGACCGCATCTACCCAACCCAGACCGTCCAGCACCGCCGTCAGTTTCTCCACCTCGACCGGCGTGTGGCTGACGATCTTCAGAAGCTGTTTGTGGGACCAGACGTCGAATTCGGAGGGCGCGATATTCAGATCGCCGACCAGCACCATGGGTTTGTCCGCCGACCGGTTTTTCGAAAACCAGTCCGTCATTTCATCCACGAAACTCAGCTTGTGGGCGAATTTGTCGTTTTCCGCCGGGTCCGGCACGTCGCCGCCGGCGGGAACGTAGAAATTGTGCAGCTCCAGCTTACCGTCCACACGGACCGCCAGATGCCGGCAGTCTTCCTTGCCGGCCCAATCGCGGCTGTCGGTGTCTTCCAGTGGCAGGCGCGAGAGGACGGCCACCCCGTTATAGCTTTTCATGCCGCGGAACAGCACGTGCTCGTAGCCCAGCGCCTGGATCTCCTCCAGCGGGAACTTGTCGTCCGGCACCTTGGTTTCCTGCAGGCACAGCACATCCGGCGCGTGCGACTTGGTGAACTGTTCAATGATCGGCATCCGCAGCCGGACGGAGTTGATATTCCAGGTCGCCAAACGCATTCGGCCGGTCTCCCAATCGGGTTATAAAAAAGAAATCAGGCGGCTTTGCCGGGGCTTCCGCGGCGGGCCTGCCATGTGCGCGCCGCCTCGCCGAAGGCGGCGAACATCGCGCGGCTCAAGGGCCACTGCAAGGCGACGGGATGTTCCGGATGCCATTGCACGCCCAGAACAAAGCCGGAGGCGGACGGCAAGGAAACCGCTTCGATCACCCCGTCCGGACTGGTTGCCTCGATCTGCAACCCGTCGGCCAGCCGGTCGATCCCTTGCGCGTGCAGCGAGTTCACCAAAACCTCCCCGGCGCCGCCGTTGAGCCGCGCCAGCAGACCGCCGTCGTCAAGAGTCACGGGATGGGCGGCATCGTACTGGCCGTTGTAGTCCAGGTCCGGGTTGCGCCGGTGGTCCCGTTTGCCGGGCAATTCCTCGATATGCTGATGCAGGCTGCCGCCCAGCGCCACATTGAGCTCCTGATGGCCGCGGCAGACCGCGAAGACGGGCAGGCCGCGCTCGATCGCGCGCCGGATCAGCGGCAGGGTCGTGGCGTCGCGCAACGGATCGCGCGCCGTCGTCTCCCGGAAGGCGGGGCCTTCGTAGTGATCGGGCTCCACGTTCGACGGGCTGCCGGTCAGGAACAGACCGTCCAGCCGGTCCAGCAACAGGTCCAGGTCGAGCTGCGCGCCCATTGGCGGAATCACCACCGGCGTCGCGCCGGACGCCTCTGCGACGGCATTCACATATTTGTCGCCGACCTTGAAATGGTAGCGGTCGGTCTCTTCCTGAATGGCGCAACCGGAAACGCCGATCAGCGGGCTCAACATCGGAAAGATCCTGCTTATATGGTGGTGCGCGTCACCGTGGCCGGTGGACGCCGCCGGGCAAGTCCGGCATCACATTTCTATAGACCATGAAATCGGGCGCGGCACGCCAAATCCCGGTTTTCAAAGCTTGAGGACGACCCCTTTCGTGGAAGACGCCGTTCAAACCTTTCTCGCCGTCAAGGGCGCCGTAGTGGGCGTCTGGTTCCTGTTGTGGCTGGGGCTGGAACGGTGGCGGCCCATGGGGCGGGTGCTGGCCCATGGCAAGGCGGCCTGGGGGCGCTGGGCGCGAAACGCGTCGCTGTTCGGGATCAACGCGCTTTTGTCGCCCCTCATCGTGGTGCCGATCAGCGCCTGGGCGGCGGGATTCGGGCCCGGCTGGCGGCCCGACTGGGTCGGCGGCGCCTGGGGGCTGGTGCTTGATCTGATCCTGCTGGACCTTTTCATCTACTGGTGGCACCGGGCGAATCACGAGCTTCCCTTCCTGTGGCGGTTCCATCAGGTTCATCATTTCGATACCGATATGGATACGACAACAGCCGTGCGGTTCCATTTCGGCGAGGTTGTCTTGTCGTCCTGTGTGCGGGGCATGGTGATCCTGGCGCTCGATATCCCGCTGCTGTCGGTGATCGTGTTCGAAGCGGTGGTATTGCTGAGTGCGCTTTTCCAGCATTCCAACGCGAGACTGCCGGCCCGGCTGGAAGGAGTGCTCTCGCGGGTCATCATCACGCCCTCGATCCACTGGGTGCATCACCACGCGGTGCGGCGGGATACGGATTCCAATTACGGCAACACCTTCAGTTTCTGGGACCGGCTGTTCGGGACCCTATCGCCGACGCGGCGTTGGGCGGAGATGCCGATCGGCCTCGAGGGAGAGCCGCAGGACCGCTCTCTCCCCGGCCTCCTGACCACCCCCTTCCGGTCCTGACGCGGCCTTTCCCGCTTCCTTCATTCATCCAACAGGTTGATATCCACGTATCATGGCCAGAACCATTCTGCGGGAGCGTGATCGATGTCTCTGTCTGTCCGAAAAATTCTGCTGGCGGTCGCCTCGAGTCTGGCGCTTGGGGGCTGCGTCTTCGCCACGCCGTTCGAGGGCCCGGGATTCAGCAAAGGGGCCGGTCCCGCCGCGGACCTGGAAGGGCCGTTGGTCGCCAGCGTGACCTATGCGGTGATCAGCGACGAGGGTGAGAACCGCCGGACCTTCTTCGACTATGTCGAGAAGGTGGAGGACATTCTGGTCACCCAGCCGAGCCTCGTCGGCTATTCACGGCGCGCCGACTTCCTGGGGAACGAGGCCTGGACGCTCACCGTCTGGCGCGACCGGGAAAGCCTGCTGGCCTTCGTCAACGGCACCGAACACCGCCGCGCGGTCAAGGAGGCCTGGGATACCTTCGACGACGCCCGGTTCGCCAGACTGGAAGTTCAACCCGAAGACCTCCCCCTGCAATGGGAGCGCGCCCTGGCGGCGCTGGAGAGGAATGGGCGGAGTTACTACGAGTAAAGGCCCGTGAAGCCGTTCACCCGATCGCCCACCGGGCGGGCCGGTTGAACGGCTCGTTAAATGATCCGGACAAGCTCCGCCACGCGCCGTGTCCTCTGAAACGCGGGCTCTCGCAAAGGTCCCCACAATTAAAGGTTCGCTAATAATAGTGCGCTAGAATCGGAATCCTCGGAACTCCGGGTTAAGGTGGGGTTCTGTCGATATGAGACCAAGGGTGTGTGGAACAGGCGAAACGGCGGTCGGGATCGGTACAGGGAACGTCGGAGGTCGGGTGCGGTGACGGCATGAACCTTCGCGTGTTCCTCTTTCTGTGCCTGTCCGGTGTCGCGGTCCTGCCGGTCTTCGCGTTGGGCGGTTGGATTTTCACCAAGGCCCTGGACCGCGAAATCGATAGCGTCATCGACAAACATCTGGTGATCGCCCGGAATGTCGGCGAGGCGCTGGACCGCTATGCCGTCGATCTGCGCAACGGCTTTGCCCTGGTTTCCACGATGCCGCCCGACGTGGCGCGCTCGCCCACCGTGTTCCGCTTCCTGAACGAACTGGATTTCGTGCATTTCTGCTTCGCCGATCTGGAAACAGGCACGGTTGTGCGTGAAGTCGCGCCCCAGGATCTGCCATGCCCCGACGTGGTGCCGCCGCAACGGTTCGCGCTCTTCAAAAGCCTGGCGCAGGAAGACACGGTCGTCTTCTCCCCGGTGATGAAAAACCCGGCGGGCCAGGTGGTGTTCTACCTGCTGGAGGCCCGGGCCGGCATCCTGACCATCGGCGCGGTGCGGACCACCTATATCGTCGAACAGGGCAAGACCGTCTCCTTCGGCAAGCTCGGCCATGCGGCGATCGTCGACAGCAAGGGCCAGGTCATCGCCCATCCGCTGGAGAGTTGGGAGAAGGAACACAAGGATATCTCCAAGGTGGACCCGGTGCGCCGGATGCTCGCCGGCGAAACCGGAACGGCACAGTTTTATTCCCCCGCCCTGAAGGCGGACATGGTCACCGGCTTTACGCCCGTGCCGACACCGGGCTGGGGCATCATGGTGCCGCAACCGCTCGCCGAACTAAGGGTGCAGGCGGAAACCGTGCAGCGGTCGGCTCTCTTGATCGGCGGGGTTGGGTTGCTTGCCGCCGCCGCGCTCTCCTGGTTCCTCTCGGGCTCCCTGGCCCGTGCCTTGACGGTCGTCGCCGACGCTTCCCACCGCATGGCGACCGGGGACTACGACGCCCGCGCGACCTTCGCCAAGGGTTGGAAACCCCGGGAACTGAAAGAGGTGGCCGACACCTTCAACCTGATGGCGGAAGAGATTTCCACCTCCAACCGCAGCCTGACCGAAGCGCTGGACGAGGCGGCGACGGCCGCCCGCGCGAAATCCGAGTTTCTCGCGGTCACAAGCCACGAATTGCGCACGCCGCTGAACGCCATTCTCGGATTTTCCGAAGTCATGACGGGCCGTCTGCACGGGCCCCTGGACGACAAATACGCCGAATGCGCGGACGACATTCATACGGCGGCGGAACACCTGAAGGCATTGATCGACGATATCCTTCTGATTTCGAAGACCGGGTCCGACCGCGAGTTGGAAAACGAGATCGTGGGCGTCGCCGACCTGTTCCGCTCGATGGCGAAGATCCACCGCCCCGGCGCGGAAGCGAAGAAGATCGACCTTCGGGTCGACGCGCCTGAGCCGGATATCCTCTTGCGCGGCGACGAGCGGCTGTTGCGGCAAATGCTGATCAACCTCATCGGCAACGCCGTCAAGTTCACCGGCGAGAACGGCACAGTGGGGCTGAGGGCGGCTCTCGACAAAGACCAGATCGTCATTGCCGTAACGGATACCGGACTCGGCATCGCGTCCGAGGACTTGGAAACCATCTGGACTCCGTTTCATCAGGTCGGCGACCCCATGGTCCGGTCGCATGACGGGTTCGGGTTGGGCCTTTCCATCGTTCAGACCATCGTCGACGCCCACGACGGCAGCGTGTCGGTGGAAAGCGAGCCCGGGGTCGGATCAACCTTTATCGTGCGACTTCCGCCGAGTCGCCTGGTACGGCCCAGCTCTGTTGCGTCGTGAGTGCTGTTACACCGACGGCCGCACCCGCCGGTAGCTGAGCGCTTCCGCGAGATGCGGCCTGGCGACCGTTTCCGCCTCTTCCATGTCGGCGATGGTGCGCGCCACGCGCAGCACCCGGTGATAGCCGCGGGCGGTCAGTTTCAGCTTGCCCGCCGCCTCGGTCAGGAAGGCGCGCCCGGCCGCGTCGGGAGCGGCCACCGCCTCCAGCAGCGTGCCGTCGGCATCCGCATTGGTCCGGACGGGCCGGCCGGCGGTCCCCGCGCCTTCATAACGCCCGGTCTGGATGGCGCGGACCCGCTCGACGCGGGCGGCGATCTGGGTTGAATCCGCGCCCGGCGGCGGCACGCTCAAGTCCATTGGATTCACCGCCGGCACATCCACATGAATGTCGATCCGGTCGAACAGCGGGCCGGAAATCTTCGCCTGATAATCGAGTGCGCATTTCGGCGCCCGGCTGCAGGCCATGTCCGGATCGTCCAGATGGCCGCAGCGGCAGGGGTTCATCGCCGCCACAAGCTGCACGCGCGCCGGGTAGGTGACATGCGCATTGGCGCGGGCCACCACGGCCTTTGCCGATTCCAGGGGCTGGCGCAGGGCCTCCAGGGCCTGGCGATTGAATTCCGGCAGCTCGTCCAGAAACAGGACGCCATTGTGGGCCAGGCTGACTTCCCCCGGTTTGGCGCGCTGGCCGCCGCCGACCAGCGCCGGCGTGCTGACCGAATGATGCGGGTTGCGGTAGGGGCGCCGGACCGCCAAGCCGCGCTCCGAGAACAGGCCCGCGACGCTTTGCACCAGCGACAGTTCCAACGCTTCCGCCGGCTGCAGGGGCGGCAGGATACCGGGCAAGCGTTCCGCCAGCATGCTCTTGCCCGCGCCGGGCGGGCCGATCATCAGCAGGTTGTGACCGCCGGCGGCCGCGATCTCCAGGGCGCGTTTGGCGGATTCCTGTCCCTTGATATCGGCCATGTCCGGGCCGGGCTCGGCAGTGTCCGCCAGCATGCCCGACGGCCGCGCCAGGGCGAAGCGGCCCTTGAAGTGGTTCACCAGCGTCAGCAGATCCCCCGGCGCCAGCACTTCCAGGTCGCCCGCCCAAACCGCTTCCGGCCCGCAGGCGGCGGGGCAGATCAGGCCCTTCTCCTGCTGCATCGCCGCCATCGCCGCCGGCAGCACTCCGGCGACCGGGGCGAGCCTTGAATCGAGCCCCAATTCCCCCAGCACCAGATAGTCCGTCAAGGCGTCGGACGGCAGAACCTCCATTGCGCTCATCAGGCCGAGCGCGATCGGCAGATCGTAGTGGCTGCCCTCCTTTTGCAGGTCGGCCGGCGACAGATTGATGGTGATCCGCTTGGGCGGCAGGGCGAGCCCGATGGCGGTCAACGCGGCGCGCACCCGCTCCTTGCTTTCGGCAACCGCCTTGTCCGGTAACCCGACGATGGCGAAAGACGGCAGCCCGCCCGCCAACTGCACCTGCACATCGACGGGCCGCGTCTCTACGCCCTGAAAGGCCACTGTCGTAACGTGTGCAACCACCCCGCACCCCATGCCTTATGGTTGCGGATACTATAGTCCTTTCGGATGGGAGAGCACGCGGGAAATCGGTCTGGCGATGAGGCGCACTAGCTGGCGAGTTTCTGGTGCGGCTCCTGCGCCAGGGGAAGGTCGAAGGTGACGGACGTGCCGCCGCCGTGCCGGTTTCCGATCGTCAGTTTGCCGCCATGGACCTCGACCAGGGATTTGACGATCGACAGGCCGAGACCCGTTCCCTCCTGACTGGTGTGCGGGTCGGTGGTGGCCTGGACGAAAGGATCGGTGATGGAGGCCAGCTTGTCCGGCGGAATGCCGGCTCCGTTGTCTTCGACGCTGATCGAGACGCCGCAGCCGCCGCGCTTTGCCGTGACCGTGACGGAACCGCCCGGATCGGTGAATTTGACCGCATTGGAGAGCAGGTTCGTCAGGATCTGGCGCGCGGACTTCTCGTCGGCGAACAGCGGCGGCAACGGGTCCTCGAGATAGGCGGCCAGGGTTATCTGTTTTCCCTCCGCCGCGGCGCCGGCTTCGGTCAGGCAGGCATCGACCACATCCTCCAGGCGCAAGGCTGTCTTTTTCAGCTGAAGCTTGCCGGCCTCGATGGTGGAGATATCCAGAATGTCGTTGACCAGATGCAACATGTGGCGGCCGCTTTGGTGGATCGCGGCGGCATAGTCCAGGAGCCTTTCCCGGGTGAATTTTTCGTCCGGCAAGTTCCGCATCATGTCGCTAAACCCGATGATCGCGTTCAACGGGGTGCGGAACTCGTGGCTCATCGTGGCCAGGAATTCCGATTTCGCCCGGTTGGCCACCTCGGCCTCCTGCAGGGCGGTGTTGCGGGACAGCTCCGCGAATTTCTGGGCTGTGATATCCGTGCCGGTTCCGCGATAGCCGCGGAAAACGCCGTTCTCGTCGAAATCCGGACGGCCGGCGATGGAAAGATAGACCACCGACCCGTCCGGCCTGGTGCGGGGATGCACAAACCCCCGAAACGGCCGGTGGTTCCGCAGCGTCTCCAGATGCCGGGCCCAGGCCTCCGGCTCGACATCCGGGATGCCCGTCTCCTCGCGAGATTTGCCCAGCAACGCCGCCGGGGGAAGGCCGGAAACGGCTTCGAATTGTTCGGAGAAATAGCTGAATTTCAGATCCTTATCCATTTCCCAGAAGTAATCGGACCCTGATTCCGCATATTCCCGGAACCGGGCCTCGCTTTTCGCCAGCGCGGATACGGCGCTGTCGACGCGCCGGCGCATATAGGCATTGGCGGCGATGCTGGCGACAACGATCAGCAGCAGGGCGGCCGCGCCCCAATAGAGCCAAGCCGTCGACATCGGCCAGCGGCTGTGATCCTCCGAAATCCAGCGGTCCAGTGCCTGATAGTACGGGGACCCGGCCTCTGCCTTCAGCAGAGAGACGGTGGTATCGATTTCCCGGATCAGCGCCGGGTCGACCGCGTCATTGAAGGCAAAGTAGACCGCGCCCGGCCACAAGGCGAGCTGGGAGCTTTTCAGGCCGAATTTCTGGGCGTTCTTGTGGCCGAAGAACCGGTTGCCGATGGCGTAGTCCGCGCGCCCTTCGGCGACGGCCTGGAAACTTTCCAGAAAGGAAGCCGTCTCGATGATCGACGGTTCCCACGCGGCCGAGCGCGCGGCGTCGCGCAGACGGCGCAACTGAATGCTGCCGCGCACCATCGCGACGCGCTGACCGTTCAAGTCGCCGATGCTTTCCAGGAATTGAGCGTCCTTGGAGTAGATGTGCGACCAGCTGTGCAGCACGGCTTCATGACTGAAGTTGAAGCGCCTGGCCCGCTCCCAGGTAAAGGCGACGTCGGGCATGATCTCCAACTCGCCGGCTTCCAGCATGTCGAGGCACCGCACCCACTCGCAGGGCACGTAGTGGACCGGCATGTTCAAGCCGTCCGTAAGGTGTTCGATCAGTTCGGGAAAGAAGCCCCGCGGCGTGCCGTCAGCGTCGATGAAAAGCTTGGGGTCGTTCTGATAAATGCCGACGCGCAAAGTGCGGTCCGCCGCATCGCCGGGCTTCGCAAGCCCGAGCATCGCGGCGACGGTCAAAACAACGACGGCGATAAACACCGACGGGCGCTCCATATTCAGAGGCATTTCTCGACCAGGACTCCAACAACAGGCGACCCGCACCCCCACTAGATATCGCAAAACTCATAATATATGCGCGGGGAGTTATTAACCATCCGTGAAGACGCAGCCTGTTTTCCGAGTATTAAGAGATAAAAACTGCGCGCAATCTTTGCCATGGGCATCCTCAACCGCCGGACGGGCAGTCAGTGCTTTTCATCGCGCCACCGTCGGCGCTAGGGTCTGGCGCAAGAAAGTCGCCGTGTTGGACGGCGAAGGAACGACCGGGAGAGACGGGTGGCGGAACGCATTGGATTTGTTGGGCTGGGCCGGATGGGTCAGCCGATGGCCTTGAACATGGCGAAGAAAGGCTTCGCCCTGAACGTCTTCGACATGCGGGCGGCGCAGATGCAGCCCTTTACCGAATTCAATGAATGCGCCCAGGCCGGATCCGTGCAGGATGCCGCTGCCGGTGCGGGCGCGGTCATCACCGTGCTGCCCGGCCCGGCGGAAGTGGATGCCACCGTGCTGGGTCCGGACGGCATTTTGGCGCGGCTGGAGCCGGGCGCGGTGATGATGGACCTGTCCACCATCCTGCCGGACGTCACCGATAAGGTCGCCGCGGCCTGCAAGGAGAAGGGCGTGCATTTCGTCGATGCGCCGATCGGCCGGCTGGCCAGCCATGCGGATGCGGGCGAAAGCCTGTTCATGGTCGGCGCGGAACCGGAGATTTTCGAACGCGTGAAACCGATGTTGGAAGCGATGGGAACCACGATCCTGCATTGCGGCGGGCCCGGGGCCGGTACGCGGGCCAAGCTGGTGAACAACTTCCTGGCCATCACCTCTTGCTGGATGAACGCGGAAGCGATGGCGCTGACCAAAGCCTTCGGTCTGGATCTTTCCACCACGTTGGAGGTGATCCACGGCACCACCGCGACCAACGGCCAGCTCAAGATCAACTACGCCACCAAGGTCTTCACCGGCGATATCGAGCCCGGCTTCCAGATCGACCTGGCGCACAAGGACCTGTCGCTGATCGTGGAAAGCGCCAACAAGGCCAAGGTGCCGATGGCGCTGGGCGCCGCCGCCCGCGAAGCGCTGTCCAGCGCGCGCGCCGCCGGGTGGGGCGGCAAGGATTTCTCGGGCCTGGCCGACTATCTGTGCGACCTGGCGGGGGTGGAGAAGCCGCGGCTTTAGAACGCCCGCTGCGCATCGAGACGGAGATCTCAGCCCTCCTGAGGCGCGTGGCGGCAGAGCGTGGGCGGCCACGGGTGGAGCGCTTCGCGCCCTGCCCGCGGGAGATCCCGCCCGCGCCTTGAGGAGCCGGTTAGCTGCCGCGATCCGGTTTCAACGGGATTTCGATCGTGATCGCGGTGCCGGCATCTAATTCCGACGCGACGCTTATCCGGCCGCCGAGGCTTTGGGTGACCAGATTGTAAACGATATGCATCCCGAGGCCGGTGCCGCCGACATGGCGTTTGGTCGTGTAGAAGGGTTCGAAGATTTGGGCGGCGGTTTCCTGCCGCATGCCGTTTCCATCGTCCGTGAAGAAGACCAGAAGGGTCTGCCCGGCTGTCCGGGCTCCAATCGTAATCGTCCCTTCGGCGCGCCCTTCGAATGCGTGAAGCAGCGCGTTCGCGGTCAGGTTCGTGAAGATCTGGCTGTAGGCGCCCGGATCGCAGTTTAGATCCAGGTCCGGCAGGATTTTGTTCCGGACCGTTACGTTCGCTGTGCGGATCTGTTTCACAAAACTGTCTGCGGCTTGTTGAACAATGTCATGCAGACCGAAGCGCCGGATACGCTGCGCGCTTTGATCGACCGCGACTTGTTTGAAGCTCCGGATCAAGTCCGATGCCCGCTGGATGTTCGACACAACAAGCCCGGCATTCTCGTCGGCGTCTTCGAGAAAACCGACCAGCTGCGACTTTCGCAATGTGTCCTGGTCGAGTGAGGAACGCACGCTTTGTGTCTGTTCGTTCAGATGCGAGGCGGCGGTCAGGGCAATGCCGATGGGCGTATTGATCTCGTGTGCAACGCCGGCAACGAGGTTGCCAAGCGACGCAAGTTTTTCGGCATCGATGGCGCGCTGCATCGCTTCTTTTTCCGCGACTTTCGACTGCCTGAGATTCCGCACCGCCCGCACCATCGACCCCAGGGCGTTTCTGTCGCTGACGTCCGGGATCTTCACCCGCAGGTCGCCATGAATGATCCGGTCGATACAGCGTTCCAGAGCCTGCAACGGATTGAGAACGGACTTGTGTACGAAGCGCGACGCCAGCCAGCCGATCGAAAGAACCGCGAGCAGCCCGATCAGGTTCCAGAAAAAGGCGAAACGATAGCTCTGGTTCAAGGCCGCGGCTTGCGCCGCGACATTGGCGTTCAGGACCTTTCGCGTCGTCTCAAGATCGTACCGCAGGTAGTTCAGCTGCAGTTCGAGCGAGTTCAGATTTCCGGCTGCGATGAACGGGACGCGAACGAAATTCTCGTAGGATACCTCGAAGAGCTCGCCGATATGGGCGATCCGTTCCTGCACCGTCCGCCCGTCGATGCTTTGCGAAGACGGATAAATCTCGACATCGCGGATCTGGCTCACGGTTTTGGCCAATGCGCCGCGCGCCTTTTCCAGAGCCTGCGCCGACTTGACGCCGCTGGTATCGGACACGTGCCATATCATGGCCAGGGACAGGTCGGCCCGCAGCGCACTCAGCGAGACTTCGATGGTCCGCAGCACCGCCAGCCGGTCGAACAAGACCTGTTCCTCCCGGCGGAGTTGGGTCTGGTCTGAATACAGTCCCCAGAAAGCGGCGATGTCCGCAATAATGAAAGCGCTGAACACAGCAGGCACGATCGCCAAACGAAGGCCAAGCGTTTGCCACAGGCCGCCCGCCAGAAAGCGGACTCCCGGGAAACGAGACCCGGGCCCGGATCGGATGATCGCCACAACCGTCTTCCCAGGATTGGGCGGGTTACTGAATGAACGTTCCGACGCCCAAGATGTAGTCGGCCGTCGGAATTATCCATGAAGTCTTCTGTGCCACGGCCCCGGATGCGGGGTTCAGAAAGTCGTATTTGACGTAGGCCGGCTCGGACAGAACTTCGTACAATTCGAAGAGATCCTGGCCGGACGCATCCAGAACGCCCCGCAACCGCATGCCGTCCAGTTTTCGGATACCGCTTCCGTTGCAGATGATTTCGGAGTCACGGCTGAGCACGAACACGTACATGTCGCCCTTGTGCCAGTCGGTGTTTTCGGTGTCCTCGAAAAGCGGGCACGCGTCGCCGAAACCGCGTTCGACGATGAGGCGCTGGGCCGCTTCCGCCATCAAACGGGCTTCCGGCGGCGAGGCGGTCAGGGGTTCGATAAAGGCTAGAAACGCAACCGTTGCGGCTGTCAGGACGGAGAGAAAGGGGCGTGGGCACATGGTGCAGCCTTTCGCAAGTTGACCAAGCTGCCTCCGTCTCACCCAAGCAAATTATTCTTTCCTAATTTAGTGGTTGTTGCAATACACAGCCTGAGACCGTCTTTGTTGTGGCCTCGACTCCGGCGCGGCCCGATGCGGGACGGACAGGCTTGGGGACCGCTACAACCTTCCCTCAATCGCGTCCCAGATCTGGCCTTCCAGACTGACGCCGTCGAAACGGCCGATTTCCTGCAGGCCGGTGGGGCTGGTGACGTTGATTTCGGTGAGGTAGTCGCCGATCACGTCGATGCCGACGAAGATCAGGCCCTGTTCCTTGAGGGTCGGGCCTATGGCTTCGCAGATTTCGTGCTCGCGGGCGGTGATGCCGGACTTAACCGCCTTGCCGCCGACATGCATGTTGGAGCGTGACTCGCCCTCCGCCGGAATGCGGTTGACCGCGCCCGCCGCCTTGCCGTCGACCAGGATGATACGTTTGTCGCCTTGGCGGACCTCCGGCATATAGCGCTGGGCGATGATCGGCTCGCGGTAAAGCTCGGTGAACAATTCCAGCAGGCTGTTGAGGTTTTCGTCCCCCGGCGTCAGGTGAAAGACCCCGGCGCCGCCATTGCCGTATAGCGGCTTGATGATGATGTCCTTGTACTCGTCGCGGAAGGCCATGATGTCGTCCCGGTTGCTGGTGATCAGCGTCGGCGGCATCAGTTCGGGGAAATGCGTGACCAGCAGTTTTTCCGGCGCGTTCCGGACATAGAACGGATCGTTCACCACCAGCGTCTTGGGATGAATATGCTCCAGGATATGGGTGGCGGTGATGTAGGACATGTCGAAAGGCGGGTCCTGGCGCATCAGCACCACGTCGACGCTGGACAAGTCCACCACCCGCTTCTCGCCCAGCGTGAAATGATCGCCTTCGACCCGGCGCACCTCCAGCGGACGGGCATGGGCGGTCACCGTGCCGTGCTGAAAACTCAAGTCGCTGGGCAGGTAGTGGAACAGGCCGTGCCCGCGCCGCGTGGCTTCCAGCGCCAGCGCGAAGGTGCTGTCGCCGTTGATGTCGATCGCATCGATCGGATCCATCTGGATCGCGACGGAAAGGGCCATGAGGAATGCTCCTGTTCGGGAAGTCGGTTGGGACGGCGCGTCAGATAGCGTCGATTGGGCCTGCGGTCCAGGGGGCGGCGGTCACAACAGATGGTCCGGACGGTGCGGGTTCAGTTCAACTTGCGCCGCAGGCCCGCCATCAGCGCCTCCATTTCACGGCGGTCGGGGCCGGGCGGCGCCATATCGACAAAGTTGCCGAGCGCGGTGAGGGCCGCGCGGTAGTTGCCGGTATGCATGTGGAGAAGCCCGGCTTCCCGCCACAGGCCGGCATCCTTCGGCGCGATCATCAGCATGGTTTCCAGAACGGTGGAGGCTTCCTCGTGCCGCTCGCCCTGCATCAACCGCATTTTCAGATTGTTCTGCAGCCGGATCAGAACGTCCAGGTCGGGCACCGGCTCGTAAAATCTGGGTTCCAGTTCCGCATCCTGGCCCTGCATCGATTTCAGCAGGTCGCGCAGCCCGGCGGCGTCCCGCTGCATGCCACCGAAAAACGGATCGATGATGCAGCGCCCGCTTTCGGTTTCCAGACGCAGCATGAAATGGCCGGGAAAGGCGAGCCCGTCAACCGTCAGGCCGAGCGCGCGTCCGACATGCATGTAGATCAGCCCGAGCGCCACCGGCAGACCGCGCCGGCGCTCGATCACCCGGAACAGGTTGGCGTTCCGCAGATCGTCGTAACTGTCGGAATCGCCTTGATAGCCGGAGCGTTCGAGGATTGCGTGGTTCAACGCGGCGGCCGCCAGATCGACGTCCTGTTCCCCTTCGTCCAACAGCGCGCGGGCGTCTGCCGCGATGCCGTCCAGGTGGCTCAGCGCCTCTTCCATATGGTCGGTTGCGCGCACGCCGACCGGGTCCAGCAGAGAGGCCGCCAAGGCCGCCTCCGCCACGGGCAGCCGGCCGTCCTTGCCGGGTTTCATCTTTCGCAGAATAGACTTCGGCTCCGCCGGTCTCATCCCATACCCCTGTCAAAACGCCGCCACTGTAAGGGCTTTCGCCGGTTTGTCACCCGGGCACAGCGGACCGGGTCTACACAAGTTCGGGACTTGGTTTGTACGGCTCAGCCGCTGACGGTCTTGCGCGCCGGATCGTCCTTCATCCGGACATGATCGGGCACGATACGGCGGACCGATTCAATCGTTCTGGCATGGGCGATCACCCGGTTCAGCTCGCTTTCCGACTGGGCGATGCCGAAAAGATAGACCGTGCCGTTTACCACTTCGGCGGTGTAATTGACGGCCTTTACCTGGGAGTCGACGGTGATCTTGGTGCGCAACTGGGCCGCGATCCAGGCGTCCTTGCCCTTGTCGGCCAGGTCGCCCGTCTCGCCGACGCGGATTTCGTTGATCACCTCGATCACGTCTTCTTCCTGCCAGGCGAAGCGCACGGCCTCGACGCGGTGTTCCGGTTCGGCGACGCGGCCCGTCAGCAGAACCCGGCGTTCGACGACCTCCACACCCACATTGCCGAAGGCTTCGAGATTGTAATCGAACAGGCTCTTGGAGATGGAAGCCTCGATGATGCGGTCTTGGACGCCTTGTTTGAAACCGCGCTCTTCCAGCGCCACGGACCCGGCGGTCGCGCCCGCCCCGACCGCGACCCCGATGGGTGTGCAGCCCGCAAGGGCGCCAAGCGCCGTCAAACCAAGGCCTAGAACGAGAATATTACGGAACCGCATCGGTTTCCCCTTGTCTGCAGCCGGGCCGGATCGGATGGCCGGATCGGACGTCACATATGGGGGTGAGTCTCGGTTTTCATCAAGAATTTGACGTCTCGCAGCACGAAAAAGGGCGGCCCGAAGGCCGCCCCAATTCCGTTGCGCGAAGGCCCGGACTTAACGCCGGCGCGGACGCCGCGGGCGGCGTTCGCCGTCTCCGTCGCCGCCTTCTTCCTTCGGCGGGCGGGTGTCTTCCAGCTCTTCGCCGGTTTCCTGATCCACCAGGCGCATCGACAGGCGCACCTTGCCGCGCTCGTCGACGCCGAGGCATTTGACGTAAACCTCGTCGCCTTCGTTGCAGACGTCGGTGACCTGTGCGGTCCGGCCTTCGGCCAGTTCCGAGATATGGACCAGACCGTCGCGGTTCCCAAGGAAGTTAACGAAGGCGCCGAAATCGACGACCTTCACGACCTTGCCCTTGTAGATCACGCCGGGCTCCGGCTCAGCCACGATGGAGTTGATCCAGTCGAGCGCCGCCTGTCCGGCCGTTTCGTCCACGGCGGCGACCTTGATGGTGCCGTCGTCTTCGATGTCGATCTTCGCGCCGGTGGTTTCGGTAATCTCGCGGATCACTTTACCGCCGGTGCCGATCACGTCGCGGATCTTGTCGCGGGCAATCTGGATCGTGGTGATCCGCGGCGCGGTGGAGGCCACCGTTTCGCGGCCCGCCGTGATGGCGTTCGCCATCTCGTTCAGGATGTGCAGACGGCCGTCCTTCGCCTGGGCGAGGGCTTGGCGCATGATGTCCTCGGTGATCGAGGTGATCTTGATGTCCATCTGCAGCGAGGTGATGCCGTCGGCGGTACCGGCGACCTTGAAGTCCATGTCGCCCAGATGATCCTCATCCCCCAGGATGTCGGACAGGACGGCGACGCCTTCCGGGTCCTTGATCAGGCCCATGGCGATTCCGGCGCAGGGCGCTTTCAGCGGAACGCCCGCATCCATCAGCGCCATCGAGGTGCCGCAGACGGTCGCCATGGACGAGGAGCCGTTGGACTCGGTGATCTCGGAGACGATGCGGACCGTGTAGGGGAAGTCCTCATGCTCCGGCAGCATCGGGTGGATGGCCCGCCAGGCCAGCTTGCCGTGACCGATTTCGCGGCGGCCCGGCGATCCCATGCGGCCCGCTTCGCCGACCGAATAGGGCGGGAAGTTGTAATGCAGCATGAAGTTTTCGCGGTATTCGCCGTCCAGCGCGTCGATGATCTGCTCATCCTGGCCGGTGCCCAATGTGGTTACGACCAGTGCCTGGGTCTCGCCGCGGGTGAACAGCGCGCTGCCATGGGCGCGTTCAAGAACGCCGACCTGACAGTCGATCTGGCGGACGTCCGTCGTGGAACGGCCGTCGATCCGCTTGCCGGTGGCCAGGATGCTGCCGCGCACGACCTTGGATTCGAGCCCTTTGAAGGACTTGCTCGCCAGGGCGACGTCCAGCTCTTCTTCCTCGATCTTGGCCAGCGCCTCTTCCTTGACCTTGGAAACGGCGGCCTGACGGTCCACCTTCGTGGTGATGGCGTAGGCTTCTTTAAGGCCGGCTTCGGCGATTTCGGCGACACGCGCCGCGACCACGTCCAGCTGCGGGTCCGGTTCCGGCATGTCGAACGGCTCTTTGGCGCAGTCCTCGGCCAGATCGATGATCATGTCGATCACCGGCTGGAACGAGCGGTGCGCGAACATGACCGCGTCCAGCATCTGATCTTCGTTCAGTTCCTGCACTTCCGACTCAACCATCAGCACCCCTTCCTGGGTGCCCGCGACGACCAGGTCCAGCTTGCTGTCGGAAAGCTGTTCGGTGGTCGGGTTGAGGACGTTCTCGCCGTCGATGAAACCGACGCGCGCGGCGCCGATCGGGCCCATGAAAGGCGCGCCGGAAATCGTCAGGGCGGCGCTGGCGCCGACCATCGCGACGATGTCCGGATCGTTTTCCATGTCGTGGGCCAGCACGGTGCAGACGACCTGCGTCTCATGCCGGAAGCCGCTGACGAACAACGGGCGGATCGGCCGGTCGATCAGACGCGAGGTGAGCGTTTCTTTTTCGCTGGGACGGCCTTCGCGCTTGAAGAAGCCCCCCGGGATCTTGCCCGCGGCGAAGGTTTTCTCCTGATAGTTCACGGTCAGCGGGAAGAAATCCACGCCGGGCCGTTCGGACTTCGCAAAGACCGCGGTGGCGAGAACCTTGGTCCCGCCGTAGGTGACGAGCACAGCGCCGTCCGCTTGCCGGGCGATCCGCCCGGACTCGATGGTGAGCGTGCGCCCACCCCATTCAATCTCTTTCTTGTGGATGCTAAACATCGTTTTGCGTTTTCCTTCACATACCTACGTTGGCCGCGTCTCCCCCTTGGAGGGCGGCGGGAAGCGGGACCTCATGCGGCGACCGGAACCGGGCTGAAGACCTAACAGCGCCCGAAACGACAATGCCGGCGCGAACCGCCGGCGGATCCGATCATCCGGAACGCCCTTGCCCCGGTTCAGGCGATTAGGGGTCCGGGTGTCATGAAGCTCTGCTTCCTAGTTCTGATCCCAAGCCGCATCCATGCCGCCGGGACCATACGAAAAGGGGCGCTGGACCGTGCCCGCGCCCCTGCACTCGGCGTCTTAACGCCGAATTCCAAGTTCTCCGATAAGCGTCTTGTAGCGCGCTTCGTCTTTTTTCTTCACATAGTCCAAAAGACGGCGGCGCTTACCGACCATGACCAGCAGCCCGCGGCGGGAATGGAAATCCTTGGCGTGGGTTTTCAGATGCTCGGTCAGGTTCTGGATCCGTTCGGTCAGGATCGCGACCTGTACTTCAGGGGATCCCGTATCCTTATCGCCGGCGGCGAATTTCTGAATCACTTCGGTTTTACGTTCAGCCGTAATCGACATTACTTAATCCTTTCGCGGCACCGCGGATGGTTTCTAAAGATTAAAGACACGAACCGGATGCAGCTCCCCGCGCTCAAACCGGACCAGGGCCAATGCCTTATCCGCGCAGGTCGCCAAGGCGGTAGAGCCTTGATCGATGTTCCACACGCGTTCGAGGTCCAATTTGCGGAGAAGGGAGACGGCTTGACCATTTCTCAGCCGCATCGCTTCCATGTCGCTTAAAGCAATCGCCGGGATGCCGTCCAGCGACGCCTGTAAAGGGAGCAAGCTCCGTTCACGCGCGGCCTTATGCGCGCTTTCCTCCCCGGCTTCAAGCGAAAAATCGCTTAGCGCGTGGGCCTGACTTTCGCCGAACGGACCGACCCGCGTGCGCCTGAGCTGGCAGAGATGCCCGACGGTGCCGAGCGCGGCCGCCAGGTCCCGGCCCAGGGCCCGGACATAGGTTCCCTTGCCGCAGGCCATGGTGAACCGGGCGTGGTCGGTGTCCGGACAATCCAGCAGCTGCAGCGCCAAAACCTCGACGCGGCGTGCCTGCATCTCCGGCTCTTCGCCGCGGCGGGCCATATCGTAGGCGCGCTGGCCGTCGATCTTGATGGCCGAATAAGCAGGCGGGATCTGTTCGATAACCCCGGTAAAGGCGGGCAGGGCCGCCTCGATCTGGGCGGACGTGGGGCGGCTGTCGGAGGTTTCGACGACCTCCCCTTCATTGTCCAACGTGTCGGTCTGCTGTCCCCAGGTGACGGTGAACTCATAGGCCTTGGTGCTGTCCATGACATAGGCCATGGTCTTCGTCGCCTCACCCAGCGCGATCGGCAGCACGCCGCTGGCAAACGGATCCAGCGTGCCGGCATGGCCCGCTTTTTGAGCGTTGAAGAAGCGCCGGACCTGATTGACCGCGGGCGTCGATCCCGCGCCCGTCGGCTTGTCCACGACCACCCAGCCGTGAACCGGATCGCCCTTGCGTTTGCGTCCCATGAGCTGTTCGCGAGCTATTCGTCCGAAACGCCGTCCGGGCCAGTCGTCACGTCCTGGACGACCACCGGGTCGCGCAAGGCCGCGTCGATCCGTGCCCCTTCGTCGAAGGAGGTGTCTTCCTTGAACTGCAGCATCGGCAGGTATTTCAGATGTACCCGTTTGGCCACCGCGGACCGCAGATAGGGCGCGGCCCGTTTCAAGCCGGCCAGGATCGCCTTGATATCGCCGCCGCCGAGCGGGCTGACGAAAACCGTGGCGTTGCGCAGGTCGGGACTGGCCCGCACCTCCGTCACCGTCAGGATGACGCCCTGCAGGGCAGGGTCGCGCAGGCCTTCGCGCTGAAGAATCTCGGCCAGCACATGACGGAGTTCTTCACCGACGCGCAACTGGCGCTGTGACGGCGGTTTTCCACGGCTCATGTCAGGGTCCAGGCGGTTGGCGCGCCCTCAAAGCGCGCGCGCCACCTCTTCGACCTCAAAGCACTCGATGAAGTCGCCTTCCTTGATGTCGTCGTAGTTCTCGAACGCCATACCGCACTCGTAGCCGTGCTGCACTTCGCGGACATCGTCCTTGAACCGCTTCAGCTGTTTCAGGGCGCCTTCGTGAATCACCACGTTGTCGCGCAGCAGGCGGACCTTGGCGCCGCGCTTCACCATGCCTTCCGTCACCATACAGCCGCCGATCTTGCCGACCTTGGTGATGGTGAAGACCTCGCGGATTTCCGCGTAACCCAGGAAGTTCTCGCGCTGTTCCGGGGCCAGCATACCGCCCATGATCTGTTTGGCGTCGTCGATAACGTCATAGATCACCGAGTAGTAGCGGATATCGAGGTTGTTGCTTCGCGCCAGCTCCCGTGCCTGCGGATTGGCGCGCACGTTGAAACCGATCACCACGCCATTGGACGAGTTCGCCAGGATGACATCGGATTCGGTGATCCCGCCGACCGCACCGTGCAGCACCCGCACCTTGACCTCGTCGGTGGCCAGTTTGTCCAGCGACGCCATAATCGCTTCCAAGGAGCCCTGCACGTCGGTCTTGATGACCACGGGCAGTTCCTTGATCTCGCCGGCCTTGATCTGATTGAACATCTGCTCCAGCGTGCCGCGCCCGGCGACCGCCGTGCTGGCCTCGCGATGCTTGCGCTGCCGGTACTCGGCAATTTCGCGCACTTTCGCCTCGTCTTCGAGAACCGCGAAATCGTCACCGGCGGACGGCGTGCCCTGCAGACCCAGCACCTCGACCGGGGCCGACGGGCCGGCGGTCTTGATGTTCCGGCCCTTGTCGTCGATCAGCGCCCGTACGCGGCCCCATTCCGATCCCGCAACGAACGTGTCGCCGACTTTCAAGGTTCCGTGCTGGATCAGGACCGTCGCGACAGAACCGCGGCCCTTTTCCAGTTTGGCTTCGACGATCGCGCCTTCGGCGGCCCGGTCCGGGTTCGCTTTCAGCTCCAGCAGTTCGGCCTGCAGCAGGATCATCTCTTCCAGCTTGTCCAGGTTGGTCCGCTGCAGGGCGGAAACCTCGACCGTGATGATGTCGCCGCCCATTTCCTCGGGCACCAACTCATGTTCGAGCAACTGGGTGCGCGATTTGTTCGGATCCGCGTCCGGTTTATCGCACTTGTTGATCGCAACGATGATCGGCACTTCCGCCGCCTTGGCGTGGTTGATCGCCTCGACGGTCTGCGGCTGGATGCCGTCGTCTGCGGCAATCACCAGCACGACGATGTCGGTGACGTTCGCCCCGCGCTGACGCATTGCCGTAAAGGCTTCGTGGCCGGGCGTGTCCAGGAAGGTGATCTGATCGCCGCTCGATAATTCCACTTGATAGGCGCCGATATGCTGCGTAATGCCGCCGGCCTCGCCGGAGACGACATCGGTCGCGCGCAGGGCGTCGAGAAGCGAGGTTTTGCCGTGATCGACATGGCCCATCACAGTGACCACCGGCGGGCGCGGCTTCAGCGCCTCTTCCGGGTCTTCCTCGTGCTGGATCAGGGCGTCTTCGACATCCGCCTCGGACACACGCTTCAGCTTATGGCCGAATTCGGTGACCACCAGTTCCGCCGTATCGGCGTCGATGGTCTGGTTCACGGTCGCCATCACGCCCAGCTTCATCAGCGTCTTCACGACGTCGCCGCCGCGTTCCGCCATGCGGTTGGCAAGGTCGCCGACCGTGATCATTTCCGGCACCACGACTTCGCGGATAACCTTTTCGCTGCGCGCCAGCATCTCGCGGTTCTGCTGCTTCTCCCGCTCGCGGGCGCGGCGCAGGGCCGCCAGCGACCGGCCGCGCTGTTCCTCCGCGTCCCCTTCCAGGGCCTGCGAGATGGTCAGCTTGCCCTGACGGCGGCGTGGCTCGCCGCGCGGGCGGGCCGGGGCCTGGCGTTGCTTTTCCTTGTCGTCCGTCCGCGGGGCCGCCTCTTTCGGGGCCTTGCGCGCGGGACTGTCGGCCGGGGCGGCGGCAGGCGCTGCCTGCGGCTCGGCCGGCTTGCGCGGCTGCTTGGCGGTCGCCTGGCGATGGGCTTCTTCTTCGGCCTGGCGGGCCTGTTCCTCGGCGCGGCGCTGCGCTTCCGCCTCGGCTTCGGCGCGGCGGCGCTCTTCCTCTTCGCGGGCTTCGCGCTGTTCCTGGGCGCGGCGCTCCTGTTCCTTCAGGGCGTGCTGGCGTTCAGCCTCGACCTTGGCGGCGCCTTCCAGCGCCTTCATCCGCCGTTCGCGCTCGGCTACCGAGAGACCGTCGGCGGGAAGCTGATCCGCGCCGGACGGCTTGCGCCCTTTGGCGGCGTCGCCGACCCGTTCCATCTTGCCCGACTCGTTCCGTTCGAACGTCCGCTTGCGCTTCTTTTCGACCTTCACGGTCTTGGTTCGGCCATGGCTGAAGCTTTGGCGTACTTGCCCGCTGTCGACGGTCTTTTGCAGTTCAAGCCGTCCCGGCTTGCCCAACGTCAGTTTACCGCCGCCTTCTTTACTATCACTCATTCTCGCTTCCTTCCGCACCCGCGCCTAACCCCTGCGCAAGTGTCTCCACTGACCGAACGCCCGCCAGCTTCGCCGCGGTGCGTGCAAAGGCCTCTGCGAGGCCTCCTTTCTGAACCACGACATGTACGGCCTGGGGCCGCCCGAAGGCCTGTCCCAGTTCGTCGCGGGTCAAGACGTGGACGCTGGCCGCTCCGGCCGCGGCCCGTTCCAACTTCGCTGCGCCGTCGTCGCCCCGGTCGACGGCCGCCGTGTAGACGGCGGCATTCCCGGTTTTCAACTGCGCGAGGCATTTTTCGAATCCGGCGACCGCTTGGCCGGCCCGGCGTGCAAGAGACAAATACTCTATGCACCGGCGCGTCAACAACTCGACGACGCTATTTTGCAGATTGTCGGGTATCGCCGCCTTCTGGCGTGCCGCCCGGGCGAACACTTTTCGCTCGATCGCCCGGTCCAAAGCCGCCGTCGTGGCGGTAACCCACAGGCCGCGGCCGGGCAGTTTTTCCGCCAGATCCGGGGTGACAACGCCCTCCGGCGAGAGCACGAAACGGATCAGCTCGGCTTTCGGGCGCACTTCTCCCGTCGCGATGCAGCGCCGCATCGGTTCGGATCCGGAAGGGTCCCGGTCTGCCGCACGGGCGATCTCATGATCGCTGCTCTGTGCCGCAGTGGCTTCCGTTTCGGTATGTCGTTCGTCCGTCAGCACGTCGTCCCGTGGTTCGTCCCGCGATCCTTCTGTTTCCGGCGCTGCGCATCAGACCGCGCCGGCCGGGGCTTCCGCCCCGTCTTCGGCATCGGCGTCTTCGCCGTCTTCTTCCTCGTTGGAAGCCCGCATCGCATCCAGGTCTTCCTGGGTGATCCAGCCGACCTTCACGCGCGCTTCCATGACCATGTCGGTCGCTGTCTCTTCGGTCATGCCGAAGGTCTTCAGGATGCCGTCGTCGCGGTTGGTCAGTTCGTCCGGCGCCAGGCCGGCGAAGTCTTCCAGCGTCTTCACATCTTCCTTGCCGAGCGCGACCAGCATGGCGTCGTTCAGGCCTTCGGTCTCGGCCAGATCGTCGGCGATCCCAAGGGCGCGGCGTTCTTCCACCAGACGGGCCTTTTCCTCTTCCAGGAAGGCGCGGGCGCGGCGGCGCAGTTCTTCGGCAACCTCTTCGTCGAAGCCTTCGATGGTTGCCAGTTCGTCGACCGGCACGAAAGCGACCTCGTCGATTTCTGTGAAGCCTTCGGTCACCAGCAGGCGCGCGATCACGTCATCGACGTCCAGCGCCGCGATGAACCGTTCGCTGCGCTCGTTGAATTCCGCCTGACGCTTCTCGGATTCCTGTTCCTCGGTCATGATGTCGATGTCGAACTCGGTCAGCACCGAGGCCAGACGCACGTTCTGGCCGCGCCGGCCGATGGCCAGGCTGAGCTGATCGTCCGGCACCACCACTTCGATCTTGCCGGCTTCCTCGTCCATCACGACCTTGGCGACTTCCGCCGGGGCGAGCGCGTTCACCACGAAGGTCGCTTCGTCCTCGCTCCACGGAATGATGTCGATCTTTTCGCCCTGCAGCTCGGCGACCACCGCTTGCACGCGCGAGCCGCGCATGCCGACACAGGCCCCGACCGGATCGATCGATCCGTCGTGCGAGAACACGGCGATTTTCGCGCGGCTGCCCGGATCGCGGGCAACCCGGCGGATTTCGATGACGCCGTCGTAGATTTCCGGCACTTCCTGGCTGAACAGTTTCGCCATGAAGGCGGGATGGGTGCGCGACAAAAAGATCTGCGGCCCGCGCTGTTCCTGGCGAACGTCGTAGATGAAGGCGCGGACACGGTCGCCGCGTTTCAGATGCTCGCGCGGAATACATTCGTCGCGCCGCATGATGGCTTCGGCCCGGCCGAGATCCACCGTGACATTGCCGAATTCGACCCTTTTCACGATGCCGTTGACGATTTCGCCGACCCGGTCCTTGTACTCTTCGTACTGACGCTCGCGCTCCGCCTCGCGGACGCGCTGCACGATCACCTGTTTGGCGGTCTGCGCGGCGATCCGGCCGAAATCGATCGGCGGCAGAGGATCGACCAGGAATTCCCCGATCGCGGCGTCGGCCTTCTTCGCCTTCGCCTGGTCCAGCGTCAGCTGGGTGATCTCATTCTCGATTTCCTCGACCACTTCCAGATAGCGGGCGAGCAGGATCTCGCCGGACTTCCGGTCGATGGAGGCGCGGATGTCGTGCTCGTGACCGTATTTGGACCGGCCCGCTTTTTGGATTGCCTGTTCCATCGCCTCCAGCACCAGCTCGCGCTCAATGCCTTTCTCGCGCGCAACCGCGTCGGCGACGTTCAACATATCGGTCCGTGTAATCGCGACAGCTTCCATAGCTTCCTCGGGTATCTCTGTCTTGTTACTCTGTGTCTCTAGCGTCCGGCCGGATCGTCGATTTCGACCCAACCGCCTTCGACCGCGCCGCCCTCCGCCGCGCCGGCTTGTGCCGGAATTCCGGCTTGCGCCGCGGCCAGCAGCTCATCGGTCAAAATCAGTTTGGCGGCCCGGATGTCGGCGAACGGCAGGCTCAAAACCTCGCCGTCCTGGTCCAGCCGGATGTCACCGTCTTCCACGCCCAGCAGCTTGCCGTTGAACCGTTTCCGTCCATTCAGCATTCGGTGCAGTTCGACCTTGGCGTCGAAACCGGCAAAGCGCTCGAAATGCGGAATCTTGGTCAGCGGCCGGTCGATGCCGGGCGAACCCACTTCCAGAACATAGGCCTCCGGGATCGGGTCATCAACGTCCAGGATCGCGGACACCGCGCGGCTGATATCGGCGCAGTGATCGACGGTCATCGCGCCGCCGTCCAGCGGGTCGGCGGTGATTTCCAGCGTCTTGCGCTGCGATCCGATCAGGCGGACGCGCACGAGTTCGAAACCCATGTCGTTCATCGCCGGTTCGATCAGCGCACTGACGCGTTCGATAAGATCCATTCGGTGTATCCGCGGGCCCGTCCAGGCGCCCTGATGCAAGCATTAAAAAAGGCGGGCCGGGGGCCCACCTCCCAAAATCGGCCCCGCTGTTTCACAGAACCCTGTGAAATGCGCTCCGATAAATGATCGGTATGGCGGGGTTGTACGCGATCCCGTCCCGGAATTCAAGCCGCCAGAGGGGGTCGGGCGAAAGCGCTCTCCGGGTTGGAACAAGGGTTCCGGAGGGGTCGGGATCGAGCGCCGGCTCCACCGTGCGTCTCGGTGTTTCCAAGTAAACGCGACAGGCACTAGCGCCGGCGGAACCGCATGAAGTGCGGCACGCCCGCCAGGGACTTCCGTTCGTACCGGGTCGGCGGCCAATCGGCGGGCCGCTGCCGCCAGTCTGCCGGTCCCTCGGCCAGCCACTCGAAGTCCGGGTGGCGGCCCAGATGCATCAGCATCCAGGTCAGGTAGCCGGGGTGATCGGTCGCCGCGCGCAACTCTCCGCCCGGTTTCAGGATCCGCGCCAGGGCGGGCAGGTTTTCCGGTCCGATAAAGCGCCTGTTCCAGTGCCGTCTTTTCGGCCATGGATCCGGGAACAAGACAAAGACGCGGTCGATGGACCCGTCCGGCAACCGGGCCAGCAGCAGCCGGGCGTCGTCGTCCAGAATCCGGACATTGCCGAGGCCGCGGTCGCGCACCGCGGTCAGCAGTTTGGCGACGCCGTTGACGTATGGCTCGCAGCCGATCAGCCCGGTCCGCGGATGGGCTTCGGCCAAATCCGCCAGATGCTCGCCGCCGCCGAAACCGACTTCCAGCCAGACCCGGTCGACCTTTCCGCCGAACAAATGGCGCGGATCGGCGATCGGCTGCTCCAGCGGCACGCGAAGATCGGGCAATAGGGTGTCGACCAAAGACTGCTGGCCGGCCCGCAGCGCGCGGCCGCGTTTGCGTCCGTAGAATTTCGGCGGTTGGTCCGGTGTGTCCTTGAATTTGGGCGTATCGGTCATCGGCAAGCGCTAGCGCGCGGAGCGGCACGCCCAAAGGGGGCGCAAGCACAGGCTCCGGCTGGTGTTCCTCCGGCCCGGCGTTTCCGCCCTTAGGTCAGGGCCGCCTTCAGGGCGTCGACCAGATCCGTGCGCTCCCAGGAGAAATGACCCTGGTCGGTCGGCGTGCGGCCGAAATGGCCGTAGGCGGCGCTGGGCGCGTAGATCGGTTTCGCAAGGTTCAGATGCTCGCGGATGCCGCGCGGGCTGAGATCCATGGCCTCGTTGATGGCGCCGACCAGTTTGTCTTCCGGCACCGTGCCCGTCCCTTGCGTGTTCACATACAGAGACAGCGGCTTGGAAACACCGATCGCATAGGCGACCTGGATGACGCATTTCTCGGCCAGGCCGGCGGCCACGACGTTTTTCGCCACGTAACGCGCGGCGTAGGCGGCCGAGCGGTCCACTTTCGTCGGATCCTTGCCCGAGAAGGCACCGCCGCCGTGCGGCGCTGCGCCGCCATAGGTGTCGACGATGATCTTGCGGCCGGTCAGACCGGCATCGCCGTCCGGCCCGCCGATCACGAACCGGCCGGTCGGATTGACGTAGAATTCTTCTTCCGGCGGCATCCAGCCTTCCGGCAGCACCTTTTCGACATGCGGGCGGACGATCTCGCGAACCTCACCCTGCTCCAGCCCTTCGGCATGTTGCGTCGACACCACCACGGAGGTGGCCTTCACGGGCTTTCCGTCTTCATACAGCAGGGTGACCTGGCTTTTCGAATCCGGGCCGAGGCCGCTGTTCGCATCGCTGTGCCGGGCGTCCGCCAGGCTTTTGAGGATCCGGTGGCTGAAATGGATTGGAGCCGGCATCAGCACGTCGGTTTCGCGGCAGGCATAGCCGAACATCAGGCCCTGGTCGCCGGCGCCCTCGTCTTTATTGCCCGTCGCGTCCACGCCTTGCGCAATATCCACGGACTGTGCGTGAAGATAGATATCCACCGCCGCATCCGCGTGATGGAAGCCGTCCTGCTCATAGCCGATGTCTTTCACCGCGGCGCGGGCCAGGGCCTCGACCTTGGCCTTGTCGACCTCGCCATTGTCCATGATCGAGGCCGGGCCCCGCACTTCTCCGGCGATGACGATCCGGTTCGTGGTGGTCAAGGTTTCGCAGGCGACGCGCGCGCCGGGGTCGGCGCCCAGGAAAAGATCGACGATTTCGTCCGAGATCCGGTCACAGACTTTGTCCGGATGGCCTTCGGAAACAGACTCGCTGGTGAACAAGTAGCTCGACGACATGATCCAGGGCTTCCTCTTTGAATATACGTGGAGATTTTTTAGGTAGGCGCGTTGACAAATTCAGCGCTGCGATATCGCAGGCCCTCGGCACGGCGTCAAGGGTATGACCCCCTCGGAGTTGCAGAGTCAGTCAATCCGCGTTGACAATCGGTGGAACCAAAACGCCATGCCGGCAAGCCAGGCGAGGATCACGGCAAAGCCGAGATCGCCGAGCTGCGCATAGAGCGTTTGCGGCAGCGGGCGCGGCAACCGGATGTCCAAAACGCCGACCTCTTCCAAGGGCAGGCGGCCGATTTCACGGCCGTAGGCATCGAAGGCCGCGGTGATACCGGTATTCGTCGCGCGCACCAGCGGCAGGCCCTCCTCCACCGCGCGAACCCGCGCCATGGTCAAATGCTGATGCGGCCCGGCCGTTTTACCGTACCAGGCGTCGTTGGTCAGATTGAGCAGCCAGTCGGGGCGTGTATCGGTGCCCGACACCACCGCACCCGGAAAAATCACTTCATAGCAAACCAGCGGACTGAAGCCGGGCAGGCCCGGAAGCGTGACGGTTCGAACCCCTGGTCCCGGCGAATAGTCGACTGACCCTGCCGCGATCTTGTCGATGCCCAGGATCGACCGCAGCGGCATGTATTCGCCGAACGGCACCAGATGGGCCTTGTCATATGTCTCGGCCACCGCGCCCTGATCATCCAGCATGACAATACCGTTGTGCAGCGTGAACGGATCGCGGATGCGCCGGGGGGCGCCGGTAATCAAATGTCCGCCCTGGGGTATGATCCGCGCAGCGGCCTCTCGGGCCGGTTGGTCCTCTTCTATGAAGAAGGCCGCGGCGGTTTCCGGCCAGATTACATGGGTTACCCAGTCCGGACGGTCGCGGGCGCTGAGGTCGAGGTGCAGCAGAAAGTTGTCCGCCCTAAGGTCCCGTTTCCACTTTTCCCGCTGCGGGATGTTGGCCTGGACCAGACGGAGCCCGACGCCCGGCGTATCGGCGATCCCGATCCCCGGCGCGTCCGAAAGCCGCGCCGCGCCGGCGATGGAAAGGCAGGCGGGGATGCCAAGCGCGAGAACCAGCGCCGCATAGCGCCGCCGAACCGGCGGTTTCGCGGGCCCGGACACCGCGGCCAGGGCGGGGAGGACCGCGCTCACGGCGACCAGGCCGGAGACGCCGTACAGGCCAACCCAGGCGGCGGATTGGCTCATGGCGTCCGTTCCCATCCAGGCATGGCCCAGCAGATTCCAGGGGAACCCCGTCAGGACATGGCCGCGCAGCCATTCGGCGAGGATCCAGGCGCCGGCAAAGGCGAAAATCCGGGCCGGGCCGGGCCGGGCCTGGAAAGAGAGCAAGCCCGCCAAACCCGGGAACAGGGCCAGAAAGGCAGGCAGGCCGAGCGCGGCGAAAGGCACCATCCACCACAGCCGGTCGGAGAAAATCAGCAGTGCGTGGCTGATCCAGTAGAGGCTGGCCGCATAAAGGCCGAAGCCGAACCACCAGGCGATGAGAAACGCCTGGCGCCGCCGCGCCGCGCCGTTCAGAACCCAGACCAGCAGCGGAACCGTCACCCAAAGAACCGGAAACAGGAATGCCGGCGGCAAGGCCAGGCTGGAAATCATGCCGAGCAGGAAGGCCGCGCCGTACCGGCGCCAGCCACGCAGCCGTTCGGCCCCGGAACAGGCCCTGTCCAAGGAGAGCCAGACAGGCCCGGTATCGTCCACCGAGAACGGCGGCGTTTGAACCGCCATGGGGTCCGCGGCGCGTGCCATTGCGTCAGCCGAGCTTCATAACGGCATCGGGCAGATCTCGCAGGCGCAGACGCTTGATGCGGCGCGGATCGGCGTCCAGCACCTCGAATTCCACCCCGCTTGCTTCATGCCGGATCAGCTCCCCGCGCGTCGGCACCCGCCCGGCCATCGTAAAGACCAGGCCGCCGACGGTGTCGATGTCTTCTTCGCGCTCTTCCTCGGTCAGGATCGGGCCGAAAGCGCTCTCCAGATCGTCGATCAGCAACCGGGGGTCCGCGAACACGGTGCCGTCTTCGGCGGTTTCCATCTGCGGCCCGCTCACGACGTCATGTTCGTCCTCGATATCGCCGACGATTTCCTCGACCAGATCCTCGATGGTCACCAGCCCGTCGATCCCGCCGAACTCGTCGACCACCAAGGCCATATGGCGGCGCTGCAGGCGCATCTGCAGCATCAGATCCAGCACCCGCATGCTGGGCGCGACGATCATCGTCTGACGCATGATGCCCCGTAGCGAAAACTCCGCCTCGGGCGACGCCATCGCGGACAGAATGTCTTTGATATGCACAACGCCGAGGATTTCATCCATGACGTCGCGGTAGACCGGATAGCGCGAGTGCGGCTGGCGCATGACTTCCTGGACCAGCGCGTCCAACGGCGTGTCCACTTCGACACCGAGGATATCGGCGCGGGGCACCATTACGTCGTAGACCGTCAGTTCGCCGAATTTCAGAATGTTGGCGATCAGTACGCGTTCGTCGGAGGCGATCGGGGTTTCCCGCTCCTCGCTCTCCTCGATCAGCTCTTCCAATGCATCGCGCAGATGGGAATCGCCGTTGCGGCCCAGCAAGTTCTTGATCAGGGACAGCAGGCCGCCCTTGCGGCCTATCTCTCCGCCGTCGGATGAGGAGGCGTCGTCGACCATCAGCACCGCTCCAGCGCCGCGTCTTCCGCCGCGTAGGGGTCCGGCACGGCCAGACCCGCTAAAATCTCGATTTCAAAGGCTTCCATTTCCGCCGCGTCCGCGTCGTCGATGTGATCGTACCCGAAAAGATGCAAAACGCCATGCACGACCAGGTGCTGCAAATGCTGTTCCAGGGTCTTGCGCTGCGCTTCGGCTTCCCGGACCAGGGTCTCGCGCGCCAGCGCGATATCGCCGATCATGCGCGGCGCGTCCGGGATAGTGGGCATATCGGCCGGAAAGGACAGCACGTTCGTCGGCTTGTCCTGGCCGCGCCAGTCTCGGTTCAGGCTGCGGACCTGCGCATCGTCGGCCAGCAGAATGCTGACTTCGTAGAGAGACGGGGGTTCCTCGTCTTCCTCGCAGGCGTCGGCGGCGGTGATTGCGGCAATCGCCGCGCGCTCCACCAGCGCCTTGTCGGCCGCCGACCATCGGTCGCCGCCGCTGAAATCGATGCGAACGGATTTTGTCACGGTGTCTGGTCCTTGAGGCGGTCCGGTCAGGAGCTGGTCTCCGGCGCTCGCACTGCCTGTTCCTGCGCGTCATAGGCTTTGACGATGCGCGAGACAAGGGCGTGCCGCACCACGTCCGATTCCGTGAATCGCACCGTAGAGATGCCTTTCACGCCTTCCAGCGTATGAACGGCGTCGGTAAGGCCCGATTTCTGGCCCCGCGGCAGGTCGACCTGACTGAGGTCGCCGTTGATCACCATGCGGCTGTTTTCGCCCAACCGGGTGAGAAACATCTTCATCTGAACCGGCGTCGTATTCTGCGCCTCGTCGAGCAGGATGAAGGCGTTCTTCAAGGTGCGTCCGCGCATGAAGGCGAGCGGCGCGACCTCGATCTCGCCGTTCTCCAGCTTTCGCGTCACCTGATCGGCGGGCAGGTTTTCATACAGCGCGTCATAGATCGGCCGCATGTAGGGGTCGACCTTTTCCTTCATGTCGCCGGGCAGGAAACCGAGCCGTTCCCCGGCTTCCACCGCCGGACGCGAGAGAACGATGCGGTCGATCTGACCGCCGACCAGCATCGAGACCGCGGCGCAGACGGCCAGATAGGTCTTCCCGGTCCCGGCCGGACCGATGCCGAACACCAGCTCGTTCTGCAGCATGGCTTCCATATAGGTTGCCTGCGCCGGCGAGCGGGCCTTGATATGGCGGCGCTTGGTCCGGATCACCGGCTCCTGCTCGCCGAATAGATCGGTGGGGGCGCTCGCCATGCGGACGGCCGCTTCCACGTCGCCGGGCTCGACTTCTTCGCCGTCCTTGAGACGCTGATACAGCCGGCTTAGAGCGACCCGCGCGATATCGGCGGCGTCCGAAGGCCCTTCGATCGCCACCTGATTGCCGCGGTTGATCAACTGAACGCCCAGAGATTCCTCTATGCGAACCAAATTCTTGTCGTGTTCCCCGAACAACAGCGGCAAAAGCCGGTTGTCGTCGAATTGGATGAGCGTGGGCGCCATAAACCGTCCTGATCCGTTTGGTACCGACGAGAGTTGATTCAAGCGGAAATCCTTTCCATTGAAGAAATGTCGTACGAGGGAGCGCCTGTTTCAACCATCTCGGCGAAAAGGCTATGGCCCGCGAGACGATCGATCCTGCAGGAGACGATCTGCCCGGTCAGGCCCGCATGGCGGTCTTGGGGAACCGACAGATGCACCGGCTGCAGATAGGGCGAACGGCCGACAAGCTGATCGGGCTGGCGGCCGGGCTTTTCGATTAGGACGGGAACGGTGGACCCGATCAGGGAGGCGTTGAACGCGGCCTGCTGGCTTTCCAAGAGCTGTTGCAAGGCGGCAAGGCGTTCCGATTTCACGGCGTCGTCGACCTGCTCGTCCGCCGCCGCGGCCGGCGTCCCGGGACGCTCGGAATATTTGAACGAAAACGCGCCTGCATACCCTATATCGGTCACCAGTCTGATCGTTTCTGCAAAATCCTTATCAGATTCTCCGGGAAATCCGACAATAAAATCCGATGACAAGGCCAAATCCGGCCGTGCCTCGCGCAATTTCTCGACGACCCGCCGGTAGTGGTCGGCGGTGTGCTTGCGGTTCATCGCCGCCAGGATGCGGTCCGACCCGGATTGCACAGGCAGATGCAGGTAAGGCATCAGCTGTTCCACATCGCGGTGCGCCGCAATCAGATCCTCGTCGACATCGCGCGGATGACTGGTGGTGTAGCGGATCCGTTCGAGGCCCTCGATCTCGGCCAAGGCCCGGCACAGCCGGCCCAGCCCCCATTCGGCCCCGTCGCCGCCGTCGCCGTGATAGGCGTTCACATTCTGACCCAAGAGGGTGATCTCCCGTATCCCGGCGCGGGTCAGGCGGCGCGCTTCTTCAAGGATCGAGGCCGCCGGCCTGGAGAACTCGGCGCCGCGCGTATAGGGCACGACACAGAAAGTGCAGAATTTGTCGCAGCCTTCCTGAATGGTCAGAAAGGCGGTGACCGCCTCGGTATCGCTGCGTTCTTCCGGCAGATGGTCGAACTTGTCCTCAACGGGGAAATCCGTGTCCAGCACCTTCTCGCCCGCCGCCCGCATCGCTTTCGAGACCATTTCCGGCAGGCGGTGGTAGGTTTGCGGACCGAAGACCAAGTCGACATAGGGCGCCCGCGAGAGGATTTCCTCACCTTCCGCTTGCGCCACGCACCCGGCCACCGCCACGATCATGCGGCCGCCGTCTTCCGCCTGGGCCTGCTGCAACGGACGGATCCGGCCGAGGTCGGAATAGACCTTCTCCGCGGCCTTTTCGCGAATATGGCAGGTGTTCAGGATAACCATATCGGCGCCGTCGGCGCTGTCGGTCAGGCCATAGCCCAAGGGCGCCAGAACGTCCGCCATCCGTTCGGAATCGTAGACATTCATCTGACAACCGTACGTCTTGATATAGAGCTTTTTCGTCACGTCCCTACCACCCGACCGGCTCAACCGGTGCAGGCCGTCCGCCCGCCGGGGCGCGTGCTGCCGCGTGTTCGCCGGAAACAAATTGCGCATCGCGCGCCGCCGGACATGATACGCCGGCCGGCGCGGCTTCCAAAGAGCGAGGGAAATAGCACCGGACCGTGCGGTGATTCAAGCCGAGTCCGCGCCGAAGGCCAGGTCCAGGCCGTCATAGCGCCAGCGCTGTTGCTTGTTTTGTGCGGCGAAACGCCCGCTCAAGGCTGCCGAGAGACCTTCGGCCACGACTTCTTCGCAATGCCGCGCCAGGGCCTTGCGGGAGCCGAAGTCGTTCAGGCGGACCGGATCGTGAAACACCACATCCACGCCGATCGTGCCCATGCCCAGCGCCCGCCACAGATGCGGCGCGAGATCCATGTCGCCGTACCAGGCATAAAAGGGGCGCAGGGTCCGGCCCATCGGCGTGCCGTCGAAGCGTGTATAGGCGATGGAAACCGGCTGAACTTCCACCTGACGGCCATCCAGTTCCACCGTGGCGGCGTCGAACAGCGCGCTCTTGAAGCGCAGCGCACGGTTGCCGTCGGAACTGGTGCCCTCCGGGAACAGGATCAGACTGTCGCCCTTTTGCAGCCGCTCGGCCAGAACGTTGCGCTGGTTTGCGGCGTGCCGGGCCTGGCGTTTGACGAAGACCGTCCGCTGCAGCACGGCGAGATAGCCGAAGACCGGCCAGCTGCGGACTTCGGATTTGGCGACGAAACAGGCATCCAGCGTGGCGCCCAGGACCGAGATGTCGAGATAGGAGACATGATTGGCCACGAACAGCACCGGCCGGTCCGTGACGGGCGTGCCGTGGATGCTCGGATTGATGCCGACGATCTTGCAGGAGCCGCGGTGCCATTTCTCGACAATACCGCGCGGGAAGCCGATCCGCCGCACCGCCCGGATCGGGCTGCAGGCGAGCAGCGTCACCATCCAGCCCAGCAGGCCGATCACCCGGGTGGCGGCCAGCGCCGGGTTGGAGCGCACGGGCCAGGACTTGCGGATATCCAAAGCCGGGTCGTCCCGAAGCGCCGCCGCCTTGGTTTTTGTCTCGTCACGGTCCGCCATTACGCCCTGCCCCCGCATGAAACCGGCCTCAGGCCGCGCCCGGCCCGTCGCCGGTCCGCCGCGAATAGTGTTTCACGTACCGGCCGGTCACGAGATCCGTCTTGACGATCACGCAGACATCCGTGGTGTTGAACTGGGGATCGATCACCGCCCCTTCGCCGACGAAACCGCCCAGGCGCAGATAGCCTTTGATCAGCGGCGGCACGGCCATGACGCCGGCCTTGGGGTCGATCTCTTCCTTCGGGATGAGGTTCATGTCGACATGCAGGTCCGGCAGCGCGCGGGCCCGAAGCTCCGGCGGCGCCAGATGATGATGATGCAGATAGGAGAGCGGCAGGGCCAGCTGTTCCACATCGGTTCCGGGCAGGCTGGCGCAGCCGAACATCACCGAGATATCGTAGTGGAACACATAGGCCGCGATGCCGCGCCACAGCAATTCCATCACCCGGCGGGTGCGGTAGTTCTCGTCGACGCAGGAACGGCCGAGCTCCAGGATCTCGCCCGGCAGGGCGGTGATCGGAGAAATGTCGTATTCGTCGATCGAGTAGAAGCGCCCATGGCGCAGCGCCGGCGCGCGGCGCAGCAGCCGGTAGGTGCCGACGACGCTTTCGGGTCCGGTCCCAAGATCATGATCGACCACCAGCAAGTGATCGGCGACCGGATCGAATTCGTCGAAGTCGCGGCCGGCGGCTTCCATCTCCGGCGTCGGGTTCGCGTTCATCTCCGTGTAGAAAACGCGGTAGCGAAGCGCCTGCGAGGCGAGAATATCACCCTCGCCCGCGCTCAGACGGATGCCCAGATTTCCGGTGGTCAGGGCCGCCAAGCTGGAGTCGAGTGTGCCGGCGTCAGCCTCGAGGGGCGCATGCAGGGCGGCGGATTTCATATCGTCGTTGGTCACAGGATCAGGTTATCACAAGCTAAGGTCTATTCACGCATTGTTACGGGTTCGCGTCATGGATGCGACGAATTCATGTCGATCCGGGCATCGAACTGTCTTAACCCAAAGGCGCCGAAGGGTCTTTAAGGGTTCTGACCCAGGGTCCTATTTCTTCGCCGCACCCTTGTCCAGACGCACCCCGAACAGTTCCAGGCGATGGTCGACCAGCCGGAAACCGAGCTTCCGAGCGACCTCTTCCTGCAGTTGCTCGATCTGTTCATTGGTGAATTCTATCACCTCGCCCGAATCGATATCGATCAGATGATCGTGGTGGTCGTCGGACACTTCCTCATAGCGCGACCGCCCGTCGCCAAAGTCGTGGCGGGTCAGGATGCCGGATTCTTCGAACAGGCGGACCGTGCGGTAAACGGTGGCGATGCTGATTCCGTCATCCAGGGAGTTGGCCCGCTGATGCAGCATCTCGACATCCGGATGATCGTCCGACTCGGACAGGACGCGCGCGATGATACGGCGCTGCCCGGTCATCTTCAGACCCTTCTCAAGACATAGCTGTTCGATAACCGTTTGTGTTTCCGCACTCATACTCTTTCCCGTTCACCGGCGCCGCGCCGTCGCAGTTTTTTGTTAATATAGTGAACAGATCCTGTCAGACCACGGTCTTCGGTCCTTAGACGCCCGGCGGCACAGGATGTGCGCGGCAATCGGCTATGCCTCCGGCCGGGGGCGGGTGCCCAGGCCGATTTTCTTCGCCAGCCGGCTGCGCTGTTTCGCATAGTTCGGGGCGACCATCGGGTAATCCGCCGGCAGCGACCAACGCTCCCGATATTCCTCGGGCGTCATGTCGTATGCGGTCTTCAGGTGCCGCTTCAGCATTTTCAGTTTCTTGCCGTCTTCCAGACAGACCAGATAGTCCGGCGTTATGGAGGACTTTACCGGGATCGCGGGACGGGGTTTGTCGTCGTCTTCGGGTTCGGCGCCATTGAGCCGCACGAGGCTGCCATGCACCCGTTCGATCAAAAAAGGCAGTTCTTCAAGCTCGGTCGCGTTGTTCGCGACATGGGCCGCGACGATGCGGGTCGTCAATTCAAGCAATGTCGGGGAGTCGTTGTCGTACATTCCGGCGTCGGCCATCAGGCGACCTTCCTTTCTTCAGCACGGGAGGGCGCCGTTCGCCGCTGCCGGCGAGGAAAAGCAACCGTACCCCCAACCAATACACAGTAAAGGAAATCAACCGGTTAGACCGGCGCTTCCCGCACTATGCGTCCGCAAGCTCGGACCCGCAGGATGGACTATAGACAAGCCGCGTCCACCCCACGCGCCGCGAGACTGTACCAAGAACAGGGCCGGCGCATCAAGGAATCGTGACGCCTCTTCGTCCGTCCGGTCCGGAATCCGAAAGTGTGCAGGTGAGAATGCGGGCGTCGACCCGGCGGCCGTCCGCGCGGCGGTAGTATTTGCGGCGCAGCCCGACCTGCTGAAACCCGAAAGCGTCGTAGAGCGCCGCCGCCTGAGGGTTGTCCGCCCCGACCTCCAGAAAGACGCGCGCCGCTCCCCTGGCGACGGCACGCTCGACCGCTGCTTCGAGCAAGGCCCGGCCGATCCCGCGCTTGCGATGGGGCGGGGCAACGCCGATGGAGAGTATTTCCGCTTCATCGGCGGCGACCGAGGCGATCACGAACCCGGCCGGCGCGCCCGCTTCCGCAATCAATCCGAAGCAGGCGGGCGGCTTCAGGAGATCGCGGACCGCCGCCTCGCCATAGGGCTCGCCGAACGCGGCTTCGAACAAGGAGCCGGCAGTGGACAAATCCTCCCGACCTATCGGCCTTACCTTTACCTCACCCGTCATCGGCGATCCGGGCCTTGCGTCGCGCGGCCTTTCAGGTTGACGTCCGGCGGACGCAGATAGAGCGGCTGCGCGCTTAGGCCGGTCACGGTCTCCCCGGCTTTCAGCCGCCGCATGGCGATCCGTGCCGCGGCAAGCGCCGTGTTCTCGGGCTGTCTTCCGTCCAGGGACAGGCCGGCGGCGGCGTCGCCCAGTTCCTCGATCAGCCGCGCCGCCGCGTCCCCGATCGCGGTCCACGGTCCCTTGGGCAGAAAGCCCGGGATCGCCGCCGCGGGCAAGGCGGCGGGGTCGGTCAGCGGCGCCTTGTCCGCCGCAAATCCCTGCAGGTAGAAATCCAGCCGCTTGGTTTCCAGAACTGCAAGGCCCTGTGACCCAGGCTCCAGCGGCGTCACCGCAACCTCGAGGCAACTGACCCCCAGGACCGGCAGGCCCCGCGCCAAGGCGAAACCGCGCGCCGCCGACAATCCGATCCGGATGCCGGTGAAGGCGCCGGGGCCGACCGTCACGGCGACCGCGTCGATCTGCTGCGGTTTCAGACCGGCATTCTCCAGGGTTTCGGCGATCATCGGCGCGATGCGCTCGGCATGGCCGCGCAGCATCGGTTCGCTCGCCGCCGCAAGGCAGTCGTCCTCTGACAGGCAGGCGACCGCGCAGGTTCCCGCCGCGCAGTCGAGGGCCAAGAGCCGCATCGTCTTCTCCAGATCCGCCGGCCTGGCGGGTGATCTCAGGCGCAGCGAAACTGGCGGAAAGCCGGGCCTCAGACAAGATGCTGTTTCGCCTGTCTTTCGAGCAAATCCTCTTGACGCGGGTCCCCGATCTGGTTTCCTTCCAAAGCATGATCTCCTATCGCGCAATCGGCAGATGCTTTCGGCGCATCGGTCTTCCGTCTCTGGCCGCGCTGGCCGGTCTTGCGATCGGTGCGGGGCCCGCACTTGCCGCCAGTTCGGGCGTGATCGTGATGTATCACCGCTTCGGCGAGGACCGGTATCCCTCCACCAGCGTGACGGTCGAACAGTTGGAGTCGCATATCCAAGAACTCCAATCGGGGACTTACACGGTAATGCCGCTGGCCGAGATGATGGCCGCCGTGCGCCAGGGAACCCCGCTGCCGGAGAGGGCGGTCGCCATCACCATCGACGACGCATACCGCTCGCTCTACGACGTCGCCTGGCCCCGCTTTAAGGAAGCGGGCCTGCCGATCACGGTCTTCGTCGCCACCGGATCGGTGGATCGCAATGCGCCGGACACCATGACCTGGGAGGAGTTGCGGGAGTTGCACGCCGCCGGTGTGGAGCTCGGCTCGCAGACAGTGACGCATCTGCACATGGCCGATGCATCGGATGCGGTGAACAAGGCCGAACTGGAAAATTCCGCCCGGCGGATCGCGGAAGAGATCGGCGTCAAGCCGCGCTTCTTCGCCTTTCCTTATGGCGAGGCAAGCGCCGCGGCAAAGCGGCTGGCCGAGCAGGCGGGCTACGAAACTGCCTTCGGCCAGCATTCCGGCGCGGTCTATCGTGGCGCCGACTTCATGTATCTGCCGCGCTATCCGATCAACATGGCGTTCGGCGGGCTGGAGCGTTTTCGGCGGGTGGTCAACACCTTGCCGCTCGCGGTGACCGACGTGCATCCGGCGGACCCCAAGATCGGCCGCAATCCGCCGGACTTCGGCTTTACCCTGCCGGCGAACCGCGCGGAGGCAATCGGGCTTGCCTGTTACCATTCCGCGTTCGGCGCGCTGGAAGGCTTGCAGAGGTTGGGCGAACGGCGGATCGAGATCCGTTTCGACCGGCCGTTTCCGGAAGGCCGCAACCGGATCAATTGCACAGCGCCCGGCCCGACCGGCCGCTGGCGCTGGTTCGGCATGCAATATTATGTGCCGCCCCAGTAAAGCGTTGATCGAAAACAGCCGGATTGCGGGCAGAAGAAAAAGGGCCCGAAGGCCCTTTTCCAAACTCTAACGCAGTTCCTTGCCGCCGGTCAGGCGTTGGGTCCGCGCGTCTGCGGACGGCCGTCGGCCAGGCGTGCGCCGTCGAATTCGTGCAATTCGTTCACCCGGATAATGCTTTGCACCAGCCGGACATACTCCATGCCCTTTTCCGAATAGGCTTCCAGCGCTTCGGCCAGGAACATGCTGTCCAGCGGCTTGTTCTGGGCGCGGAGCGCCGCGCGCTTGGTGCGCAGCTTCTTGTAGGCGCCGTGCGTGTTCAGATTGCGCAGGTACGAGGCGACCCCGTCGACCGGCGAGCGGAAGGCCCGGATCTTGTGGGTCTTCCCTTCTTCCCGGCGCTCGGGAACGATGCCTTCATGTTCAGCGGTCGTCCATTGTCCGAACAGCGCGTTGCCCTTTCGCGCGAAGCGGGACGTGCCCCAGCCGCTTTCGATCGCGGCCTGCGCCAGCGCCAGGGACGGCGGCACGACATCGACGCGCGTCAGAAGCGCTTCGAAATCGCCGGGCTCGACCTTGTATTCCTTGAACCGTTCGTCCAGCCAGGCGCGGTCGCGCACGCGCAACGCATCGCCGGCAATCAGCTGGTCGCGCAGGTCGATGATCCGGGAGCGGTCTTCCTGCAGCGATTCGTTGATCACCAGGATCATCGGCAGAACCAGTTGAACGAAGGTCTTCTTCCGCTCGTCGGCCTGTTCGATTCTGGCCAGATCGTTCGGAATGGCGTCCGGAAGGACGCGCGGCACCGGGGCCGCGCCTTCGCGCACTTTGACCAGATCGTAATTGATCACCTGGAACCGCGCATTCAGCCGGTCGACGGTTGGCGTCGACAGATTGATCGGCGCGGTCTCTTTGACCGGTACGGCCGTCACCGCGACCGGCGTCGGGCGCGGCGCGATTTCTTCCGGTTGATTCACAGCAAACAACGCCGCCACGGCCACCCCCGACGCGACCATGAACAGCGGGGTACGGCCAAGCTTGGCCGCTTTCAGCAACTCTTTCATCGGCACCCTCACTAGCACTCTCTTTGCCGGAAACAGGACCTCCCCTCATTGGGCCCGAGGTTTCCGTGGCGCATATTTCGGGCGGTCGTTGCCGCGCCGAACCCCTTAGCGCCTGTTACCGATGCCCGGTCACTCCACATAATCCGGACATCGCCCCCAAACGAACGGCTCTTCCGCCCGTTTCAGACCTCGCGTGTATGCACGTCTTAAGGTCTGGACAATGCAATTTGTTTGCCAGGGTTAGGCCGCGGCCATGTTCTCATGACCCGCCGTGCGGACCTGTTTCCGGTCTTGTCGCTTCTGCAACCGGGGGCTGGTCCAGCCCGTGCGCCGCTACAGGGCGGCGCGCACCTCGCTCACTTCTGGAATGTAGTGGCGAAGCATGTTTTCGATTCCCATTTTTAGGGTCGCGGTGCTGCTCGGGCAACCGGCGCACGCGCCCCGCATTGTCAGGTAGACGACCCCTTGGTCGAAGCCGTGGAACATGATGTCGCCGCCGTCCTGCGCCACGGCCGGGCGAACCCGGGTGTCCAGCAGTTCTTTGATCTGGCGGACAACTTCATTGTCCTCTTCGTCAAAAGTCGGTTCCGGCGAATCGGCCGTTTCATAGACCACCGGACGACCGGCGGTGAAATGCTCCATGATCGTCCCCAGGACGGCCGGCTTAAGCTCGTACCATTCGACCGAGTCCGATTTCGTTATCGTAATGAAATCATATCCGAAGAAGACCGCCCGCACGCCTTCCACCGTAAACAGCTGTTCGGCAAGCGGAGACTGGCCTTCGGCGTCTTCCGCCGAGGCGTAGTCAAGCGTGCCCTCGGCCAGCACCTGTTTTCCCGGAATGAACTTCAGGGTCGCCGGATTCGGGGTTTGCTCGGTTTGAATAAACATTTATGTAAAATCCCGTCTAACGCTTCCCGGAAGATGGTTCACGCGGCTCGAAGGTTCAACCCTTCCATTGTTGTGGTTTTGCCACACCGCCGACCAAATCGGTATTTGGCCCGATTCGGGCCGCCGCCGCCCCGGTCACGTAATCGCGTCGATTTCCTCGTCCGTCAGGCCCCCCGGAACGATGGTCACCGGGGTGCGTAAATCGTCCAGTCCCTTGCCGGTCAAATGGCTGACGACGGGCCCTGGACCCTCGGCGCTGGTGCTGGCCGCCAGAACCAGGACCGAGATCGAGCGGTCCTCCCGCAGCAGTTGCGCAACCTGATTCGCTTGGTCGCCCTCCCGCATCAGCATGATCGCCGGTTTGCCGGTCACCCGATTGACCTCGACGGCGTATTTCTGCAGCAGCGCTTCGCCCTCGTCGCGGATTTCCTGCTTCATGATCGCCTCGACGCCCAGCCAGTGCACGAACTCGGCCGGGGCCAGGACATGCAGCAGCGCCACCCGGCCGCCGGTTTTCTTGGCGCGCAGAGAGGCGAATCGCAAAGCGACGTGCATTTCTTCCGACTCGTCCACCAGGACCAGGAAAACGCGGTTCGCGTCCGGGACCGCGGCGGTGTCGGCTGTAGCGTTAAGTTCCTGGGTCATGCGACCCTTCCCACCCGTTTTGACCGTGACGGTGCAGCCTACCCTGTCCCGCCACGCTTCTGCCTTCACAGCTTACCAGCGCTGATCACGAGCGCAATGGAAACAGAAGCAGTGCGGTTATTTCAGAAGGACGTTGATGATTTCTTTGATCTGGGTCCGGGCCCGCAGAAGATAGAAGCCCTGCGCCGCCAGATGGCTTGGCAGAATGGCGGCGTCCGGCGCGCCGTTGATCACCACCAGCGGGTCCATCGACGAGGCCTGTTCCAGCGACTCCAGGGTTTGGGCCCACAGGGAGCCCAGCTGTTTCTCGGCGATCACGTTGGTGAAATCGGCCTGCAGCCCCCGCATCAGCATCAGGTAGCCGTAGAGCCGGCCCTTGGTGTGATAGAACCTGTCGTCGGCATAGACCGAAAAGGCCGACAAGTCCGAAATCGAATCGTCGAGCACCGCGGAGGCCGACCCGATATCGGCCGTAAAGCGTTCCAGGGTGCCGAGCAGATTGTCCGCCCGACGCTCGAAAACGGCATTGCCTTCCGACAGGCGGCGGTTATAGCGCGCCAGCGATTCCGCGGCATTGCGGTACTGGTCGGCCGAACTGGGCCGCGGGACGACTGATTCGGTCAAATCCACGTCCCAGATATCCGGCGCGTAGCGCAGATAACCGGTGGCGCGTTCCAGATCTTCGTCGGCGGCGCTCGATCCGCGTACGCGGCCGATCTGGTCGGTCAACTCGATGGTGAACCGCGACAGCGCATCGCGAATGCCGATCTGGAAGTTCGGCATGTTGTCCAGCGGGGCGGACGGCATGAAGAACGGATCCATCGGCGTCCAGCGGTTGTCGATGGTCTCGCGCTCGATCAGCCGCACGGTGACCGCGACCGCGTGCGAACCGCCGGACGGCGTCTGCGGCGAAAAGGTGATGTCGTCGTTGATGCGGTGCACCAGGACCATCCCAATGGGATAGTAAAGGATCGCGAGAACCGCAGCGGTGATCAGGGTGCCGATGGTAAGGCGCGCCACGCGCCCTTCCGGACGGGGTAGCGCGCGAAGGCGTTCGCCAAGGGAGAGTCTGTCCAGCATTGCACACTACGTGAGTATCGGCCCCAGACTATACAAGGGCCGGGTTACACTAACCTTGCACGAAACCGATTATCTCCCGCACCTCGCGCAGGATCGGTTGCGAGATCGCGCGCGCCCGCTCGGAGCCCTCGATCAGGATACGGTCGATTTCGGCCGGATCCTGCAGCAGGCGCTGCATTTCCGCGCCGATCGGCCCCAGCGACGTGACGGCGACTTCCGACAACAGCGGCTTGAACTCCGAGAATTGCTTGCCGCCGACCTCGCGCAAGGCCTCGTCGACCGAGATGCCGCGCAGGGCGCTGTAGATATTGACCAGGTTCTGGGCCTCCGCCCGGCCTTCCAGGCCCGCCGCCTCGCTGGGCAGCGCGTCCGGATCGGTCTTCGCCTTGCGGATCTTCTGGGCGATCACATCCTCGGTGTCGGTCATGTTGATCCGGCTCATGTCGGACGGATCGGACTTGGACATTTTCTTGCTGCCGTCCCGCAAGGACATCACGCGCGTCGCCGCACCCAGGATCAGGGGTTCGATGATCGGGAAGAAGTCCGGTTTTTCCCAATCATTGTTGAACTTCTGCGCGATGTCGCGGGCCAATTCCAGATGCTGTTTCTGATCGTCGCCCACCGGGACATGGGTCGCCTTATAGACCAGGATGTCGGCGGCCATCAGATTGGGATAGACGAACAGCCCGGTCGATGCGTTTTCGCGGTTCTTCCCGGCCTTTTCCTTGAACTGGGTCATCCGGTTCAACCAGCCCATCCGGGCGACGCAGTTGAAATGCCAGGCCAGTTCCGCATGGTCCTGGTTCTGCGACTGGTTGAACAGGATGTTGGACTTGGGATCGATACCGCAGGCCATCAGTCCGGCGGCCACTTCGCGGGTGTTGCGGCGCAGTTCCGCCGGGTCCTGGAAAATCGTGATCGCGTGCAGGTCGACCAGGCAATAGAGGCACTCGAACTCGCCCTGCAGGTTCACCCAGTTGCGGATCGCGCCCAAATAGTTGCCCAGGGTCAGGTTGCCTGTCGGCTGAATGCCGGAAAAGATCCGGCGTTCGACGTTGGTCGCGCTCGTCATCGCGATAGCTCTCCGCTTTGCAAGAAAATCCGGCCCCAAGCGGGCCGGCAATGAACCTCGGCGGGGGTTATGGGGCGGCCCGCCGCATGGGTCAAGACGCCGTGCCGCGCCGGTTCAGCGCCGCCGCAACTGACGAGCGACCTGCCGCAAGTCGGCGGCCCCCAGGATCTGCACCAAGGCGAAATAGACCGCCATGCCGGCGGCGATCAGCAGTCCGAGCGCGGCCAATTCAATCACAAGACCGGCGCGGAACAGATCTTCCAGTTCACCGGCTCCCCAGTACAGGCCCGCCCCCATGATGGCGGCGGCCAGGCCCGCGCGGGCGACCGAACGCGTCAGGCGCGCATCGGGCTGAAAATGGCCGCGCCGCCGCAACAGCCAGGCCAACAGCACGGCGTTGAACCAGGCCGAGAGCGCGGTGGCCAGCGCGATCCCGACATGGGCGAGGATCTGCATCAGGGTTACGGCGGCGGCAAGGTTCAGCACCATGGAGGCGACCGCGACCTTGACCGGGGTCTTGGTATCCTCGCGGGCGAAAAAGCCGGGCGCGAGGGCCTTGATCAGCACATAGGCCGGCAGCCCGACCGCGAAGGCGCGCAACGCGTCGGCGGTCGCCTGGGCGGCTTCGGCGGTGAAGGCGCCGCGCTCGAACAGAACGGTGACGATCGGCCAGGGCATGGCGATCAGCGCGACGGCGGCGGGAACCGTCAGCAGTAGCGAAATCTCGATGGCCCGGTTCAAACTGTTGCGCGCCGCCGCTTCGTCTCCCGCGCGAAGCTGCCGGGAGAGCAGCGGCAGCAGCGCGATCCCGACCGCCACGCCGATGACGCCCAGCGGCAGCTGGTTCACCCGGTCCGCGTAATAGAGGAACGAGACCGACCCTTCCCGCAGCAAGGTCGCCAGCAGGTCGCCGACCATCACATTGATCTGCACCACGCCCGCGCCCAGTACGCCGGGCGCCATCAGGATCAACAGGCGGCGCACGCCGGGCGTCAGTTTCGGAGCGGGCAGCGGCACCATGATGCCGGCCTTGTCGCACGCCTTGGCCAGCATCAGCAGTTGCAGCGCGCCGGCCAAGGCAACGCCGGCGGCGAGCGCGTGGCCCGGCAGGGTCAGCACGCCCGCCTGAATCAGCGCCAGGGTCGAGATCAGGACAACGTTCAGGATTACCGGCGCGGCGGCGGCGGCGGCGAACTTGCCGACCGAATTCAGCATGCCGGACAGCATCGCCGCCAACACCATAAAGAGCAGATAGGGAAAGGTGATTCGGGCCAGATCGACCGTCAGGGTGAATTTCTCCGGCTCGTCGACGAAGCCTGCGGCCTGGATCATCATGATCCAGGGCATCGCCGCCATGGCGACCACCGTGAGGCCGAACGTCCAGGCGGTCAGCACCGCGGCGACATCGGCGGCGAAACGGCTGGCCGCCGCCTGGCCCTCGGTCTCCAACCGGCCGGCATAGAGCGGCACGAACGCCGCGTTCATCGCCCCTTCGCCGAACAGGCGGCGGAACAGGTTGGGAAACTTGAAGGCGATGAAGAACGCGTCCGCAATCAGACCCGCGCCCAGGATCTGCGCGATCATCACATCCCGGACGAATCCCAGGATCCGGCTGGACATCGTCCAGCCGCCGACGGTGGCGATCGATCGGAAGAGCTGCATAACAGCTTTCTGTAGGGGATTCTTATGGCCTTAAGAAGGCGAAAAGAAGGCGAGAGCCGTTCCGGGGGACCGGTCCTTACTCCGCGGCTGCCTGCGGGGCTTCCGGTCGGGCCGGCGCGGTGACGGGCGCCGGGTCCTGCGCCTCCCGGTCCTGGAATCCGCCCGGGCCGGAAGCGGCCATCACCTCGGTCAGGGCCTCGCGGATTTCCTTCAGCTTGGTTTCGTGCGTCACTTTCATGCCGAAGACGTCCTTCACGTAGAACACGTCCACGACCTGCTCGCCATAGGTCGAAATCTTGGCGGTGGAAATCTGAACCCCGATCCGGAACAGGGCGGTGGTCAGCCGGTAAACCAGGGCCGGCCTGTCGCGCCCGTTCACTTCGATCACGGTGTGCGTGTTCGACGCCTTGTTGTCGATCAGCACGCGGGGCGCGACGTAGAAGACCTCCATGCGGCTCGGCAATTGCGACGCGTAGCGGTCCAACTCTTCCAGCGGGCGCACCCGGCCGGACAGAACCTGTTCGACCAGCACCGACAGCCGCGCCAGTTTCGAGGACGCCTGGAACGCGCCGCCCTCGGCGTCCTGAACGGTAAAGGCGTCGAGCGCCATGCCGTCCTTGAAGGTCGCGATGCGGGCGTCGACGATGCTGGCCCCGCAAACCGCCAGCGCGCCGGAAAGCCGGGCGAACAGGCCCGGATGGTCGGCGGCGAAAACGGTGATTTCGGTAACCCCTTGGGCGGGCAGGGCGCGGATGTCGAGCGCCAGGGCCTGATCGCGCTGTTCCGCGTCGCGGATGATTTCGGCGTGCCGCAGCAGATGATCGTGGTCGAAGGCCAGCAGATAGGCGTCCGGCAGGCGGTCGATATGGTTCTGGCGCAGCGTGTCGGACCAGCCTGCAAGCGCCCCGGCCAGGGCCTCCCGGGAGGCGGCGACCCGCTGCTCGCGTCCGCGCCCGTCCAGCCCTTCGCTCATGAAATCGCGCGCCCGGTAGTAGAGCTCGCGCAGCAGGCTGGCTTTCCAGTTGTTCCAGACGTTCGGGCCGACGGCGCGGATATCCACGACGGTGAGGCAGAGCAGCAGGCGCAAACGTTCCGGCGACTGCACCAGTTCGACAAAGTCGATCACCGTCTTCGGGTCGTCGATATCGCGTTTGAAGGCGGCGTTCGACATGGCCAGATGGTAAAGCACGAGCCAGGCGACGGTTTCGGTCTGTTCTTCGGTGAAGCCCAGCCGCGGGCACAGGGACCGCGCGACCTCGGCGCCCAGCACGCTGTGATCCCCGCCGCGTCCCTTGGCGATGTCGTGCAGCAGCACCGAGACGTACAAAACCTCCCGCGACAGGATGGTCGGCAGCACGCTGGAGGCGACCGGATGATCGTCGGTCAGTTCGCCGTTCTCGATCCGGTTCAGAATGCCGATCGCCCGGATGGTGTGCTCGTCGGTCGTGTAGACGTGGTACATGTCGTACTGCATCTGCGCCACGACGCGGCCGAAATCGGGCACGAACTTTCCGAACAGGCCGCATTCGTTCATCCGGCGCAGGGTGCCTTCCGGATTCTCCGGCGCGGTCAGGATCTTCATGAACAGCGCGTTGGCTTCCGGATCCTCCCGCAAGCTCTTGTCGACCAGCCGCAGGGTGCGGGTGATCGACTTGACCGCGTCCGGGTGGATGTCGAGCTGGTTACGGTGCGCGACTTCGAAGATCCGCAGCATGTCGACCGGCTGTTTGCGGAAATGTCCCCGGCCCGGCAGGTTCAGCCGGCCGCCTTCCTGGGCGAAACCTTCCACCTCGCGCTCGCCGACCAGGCGGCGGATGCTGAAGATCGGTTTCTTCTGGTGCTGCGCCTCGAAGGCGGCGCAGAAGATCCGGGTCAGATCGCCGACATTCTTGGCGATCAGGAAATAGTGCTTCATGAACCGTTCGACACCGCTGGTTCCGGCATGGGCCTTGTAGCCCATCCGGCGCGCCAGCTCGGGCTGGACGTCGAAGGTCAGGCGTTCTTCCGACCGGCCGGTCAGGAAATGCAGGTGGCAGCGCAGGGTCCAGAGATATTGCTGCGCCTTGGCGAAGCCTTCGGCTTCCGCGCGCGTCAGGATCTTGCGGTCGATCAGTTCGTCGATATGGGCGACGCGGAACAGAAACTTGGCCGCCCAATAGAGGGTGTGCAGATCGCGCAGCCCGCCCTTGCCGTCCTTGATGTTCGGTTCCAGGACATAGCGGCTGTCGCCCATCCGTTCGTGCCGCTGGTCGCGTTCGAGCAGTTTCGCCTCCAGGAAGGCGGCGCCGCCGCTGCTGGTGATTTCCTTGTCGAAGGCTTTGCGGAAGGTGTCGAACATTTTGCGCTCGCCCCAGACAAAGCGGGATTCCAGCATCGCCGTCTTGATGGTGGTGTCCGCCTTCGCCTGGCGGATGCATTCCGGCACCGAGCGCGTCGAATGCCCGACCTTCAGGCCCATGTCCCACAGGGTGTAGAGCACTTCTTCCACGATCTGTTCGACACGGGGGCTGAGCTTGTAGTCGTGCAAGAACAGAAGATCGATGTCCGACTGCGGCGCCAGTTCGCCTCGCCCGTAACCGCCGACCGCGACGATCGCCAGTTTCTCGGCGGCGGTCGGGTTGGCGGCGGGGTAAAGCTTGCCGGCCGCGATGTCGTGAATGACCCGGATGATCTGATCGATCACGAAGGCGTAGCCGACGACCGCCTTGGCCCCGTTCTGGGACAGGAAGAAGCGCCGCTTCACCTCCTCGCGCCCCTTGGCCAGCGCGGCCTTGTAGGTGTCCAGACAGGCGGCGCGGCGTTCGCTGTCGGACAGGCCGCCGGCCACAATCTCTTCCACCGACGCCTGCAACTGCTTGCGGTCGATCAGCTGGCGGCGTTTTTCGATACCGGAAATGTCCATCACGGATCCCACGAATTCTGCCCTTAACCTAGTGCATGTCCCCCGGTTCGGCGAGGGGGCGTCATTTGATGTCCCGGGCGAGCGCGGTCAAGCGGTAGAGCGCTTCCAACGCTTCGCGCGGGGTCAGGTCGTCCGGATCGACGGCGGCCAGCGCCGCGCGCACCGTGTCGTCTGCGGGATCCGCGACCGGCGCAGGGTCGGCGGCCGCCTGGAACAGCGGCAGATCGTCGACCAGGCGGGTGACCGCACCGGACTGTTCGCCGCGCTCCAGGGTCTGCAGAACTTCTTCCGCGCGCGCGACCACCGCCTTCGGCAGGCCGGCGAGGCGCGCCACATGGATGCCGTAGGACCGGTCGGCGGCGCCGGCGGCGACTTCGTGCAGGAACACCACCTCGCCCTGCCATTCCTTCACCCGCATGCAGTGCGGTGACAAGCTTAGCAGCCGTTCCGCCAGGGCGGTCAGTTCGTGATAGTGGGTGGCGAACAGGGCGCGTGCGCCGGCCACGTCATGCAAATGTTCGACACAGGCCCAAGCGATGGACAGGCCGTCGAAGGTCGCCGTGCCGCGCCCGATCTCGTCCAGAATGACCAGCGAGCGGTCGGTCGCCTGGTTCAGGATCGTCGCGGTCTCCACCATTTCCACCATGAAGGTGGAGCGGCCGCGGGCCAGATCGTCGGACGCGCCGACCCGGCTGAAAAGCCGGTCGACGATGCCGATTTCGGCGGCCTCCGCCGGTACGAAATAGCCGGCCTGGGCCAGCACCGCGATCAGGGCGTTCTGGCGCAGAAAGGTGCTTTTGCCCGCCATATTCGGTCCGGTCAGCAGCCACAGCCGCTGATCCCGGCCGAGATCGCAATCGTTCGGCACGAACGGCCCGCCGCCCTGCCCGGCCAAAGCCGCTTCGACGACCGGATGGCGGCCGCCGGTGATGGTGAAGGCCAGATCCTCGGTCATGCTGGGGCGGGCATAGGCGCGGTCTTCCGCCAGATCCGCCCCGGCGGCCGCCCAGTCCAGCGCCGCCAGCGCCGCGGCGGCGAGCGCGATTTCCGTCCCCCGCGCGGCGACTTCCGACAGCAGATCGTCGAACAGTTCCTGTTCCAGGGCGAGCGCCTTGTCCGCAGCTTCCGAGATCGCGCGGGCAAGCTCGCCGAGTTCCGCGGTCGAATAGCGCATCGCGTTCGACATTGTCTGACGGTGGATGAAGGTGTCGGTCATCTTCTCCGCCTGCCGGGCGGAAATCTCGATGAAGTAGCCGAGCACGTTGTTGTGCTTGATCTTCAGGCCGTCGATGCCGGTTTCGGCCTTGTAGCGGCCTTCCAGTTCGGCAATCAGCCGGCGGCTGTCGTCGCGCAGCCGGCGAACATCGTCCAGGGGCGGGGCGTAGCCGGTGCGGATGAAGCCGCCATCCCGGGCGAGCAGCGGCAGTTCGTCGGCCAGGGCCCGGGAAAGCCGTTCGACAAGCACCGCGTGTTGGCCGAGCTCCTGATCCGCCTCTGCGATCAGCGCCGGGGCGTCGCCGGCGGTGCCCAGAGTGTTCCGAACTTCCGACGTCAGGCCGAGCCCGTCGCGGATCGCCGCCAGGTCGCGCGGTCCGCCGCGTCCCACGGTTAGGCGTGAGAGCGCGCGTTCCAGGTCCGGCGCGCGCTTCAGGGCGTCCCGGATGTCGTCCCGCACGCGTGTTTCGTTCAGAAAGAAGGAGAGACAGTCGTGCCTGCCCTCGATGGCGCGCCTGTCGGTCAGGGGCGTCGACAGTCGGTTGGCGAGCAACCGCGCCCCGCCGCCGGTGACGGTGCGGTCGATGGTGGCGAGCAGGCTGCCGTGACGCTCGCCGCCGAGCGTTCGGACCAGTTCCAGATTGCGCCGCGTCGCCTGATCGATTTCCATGATCGCGCCGGCCTGCAACCTGCGCGGCGGCGACAGCCGCGGGATCTGCCCGACCTGTGTCAGATGGACGTAGTCCAGCAGCGCGCCGGCGGCGCAAAGCTCCGCGCGGGTGAAGTCGCCATAGGCGTCGAGCGCAGAGATCTCGAAATGATCCGTCAGCCTTTTCTCCGCGTTGAGCGAGTCGAACAGGCTGTCGGCCTGAACCGCCAGAGCGTCCGACCAATCGGCGAACAGATCGAACAGGGCCGGTTCCTGGGTCAGGCGCTGCGGGGCCAGCACCTCGCCTGGCTGAATGCGGGCCAGTGCCGCCGGCAGCGAAGCCGCATCCGCCGGCTGAACCTGAAAATCCCCGGTCGAAACATCGAGCCAGGCGATCGCCAGCGCATTGCCCGCGCGAGCCAGAGCGGCGAGATAATTGTGCGCGCGCGCATCCAGCAGCGTGTCTTCGGTCAGCGTGCCGGGCGTGACCAGCCGAACGACGGCGCGGGCAACTACGGATTTGGCGCCGCGCTTCTTGGCTTCGGACGGGTCCTCGGTCTGTTCGCAGACCGCGACCCGAAACCCCTTGCGGATCAGCCGTGACAGATAGGCTTCGGCGGCGTGTACCGGGACGCCGCACATGGGGATATCCGCGCCCGCGTGGTGGCCGCGCTTGGTCAGCGTGATGTCCAGCGCCGCCGAGGCCTGCACCGCGTCGTCGAAGAACAGTTCGTAGAAGTCGCCCATACGGTAAAACAGCAGGCAATTCGGATTCTCCGCCTTGATCGCCAGATACTGCGCCATCATCGGCGTGGTCTTGGCGGCTTTGGGCGCTCCCTCGGGCGGGCTGGTCGGAGATTGTCTCTTGGCGGCTTCCGTCATGGCGCTGGGAGAGTACACATTGAGGCCATCGCAACAATCGGGAATGTGGCCAAGTCCGCGGTTTGTCTTTCCGGAACGCTAGCGGATGGATCTTTCGGTCGGCCGCAACGCGCGTAGCGGCCTCGGCAGCAGATTTACCAAGGTCTCCGCCACGGCCGCCCCATGCCGGCGCAGCAGCACGCCCGCATAAATGACAATAACGCCGATCAGTGAAACCGCTATGGGGAACAGGACATCATCGTCGAACACGTTGAACGCCAGATGAGCAAAATACACAAACACGCCAAGCGCCCCAAATACGGCAAATGCCCGGCGGTGCAGAAACACGGAAAGACCGAGCAGGAAGATGTTGATCAGGAAATAGGCGAATCTCGCCAGTTCGTTGTCGCTATCCGTAAAGGTCAGGCCGGACCAGAACGCCGTGAGGCCGGAAAGGTAAATCCAAAACGCAAGATCTTCCTTGGTGCGCCTGTCCAGGACATAGGCGGCCACGAGCACGGCCAACCCGAAATACACCGAAACCTCCCGACGAACCTCCGAAGTCATCTGGTCGTTGCCATAGATCAGTGGCGCGATGTCCATGACCATGAACCACAGGACAAGTGCGAACGGCATTGTCAGAAACGGAAAACGAATGAACCAAAGAACCAAGCCGGCAGCAAATAATGTCGCCGCCTCCATCGCGAACCAGCCGCCGCGAACCCAGTCGAAGAACGCCGCGTATTGACCGGGTTCCTCGCCAGGCCAGACGCCCAGCCAGCGCTGCAGGCCGTAGACCGCCAAAGGCGTCATGCTAACCGAGATGGTGATGAGCAGGCCGGCCGGAACCCTAAAACCGGGTCTCCGCCAAAGCAGGCCGCCAGCGACGCCGAAGACCATGGCGTAGATCAGGGCAATCAGAAGAACGCTGCCGCCGCCAAGCTTCTCCCAGGCGTCGGCCATGTACCAGCCCATCGCGCCGATCACCAACAGGGCGCCGAAGTAGTAGGCGATATGCACGAGATCGAACTTCGGCCGATCCGCGCGCTCCTCGGCAAGCGCGACCCACAGGGACTCGGCCTGTTCAGCGCTGATGATGCCTTTGCCGGCTGCCTGGGCGAGATCCTGTTTGGAGATACGCATAAGCGCCGCTTTCCGATTGGACGAACGAGTCCGGCAATCTAAGGTTCGCCCTGCAGCGATACAACCGAGGTTCTTGCATCCCTGTGTGACCCCCGGCATATCATTAGATTAAAGAGGTAATACCAAAAATCCGTGGCACGCCTTGGCCACTGGGAGAGAAAACGCATGAGCGACGACCGTCTGACCGATGAAGACGCCCTGAATTTCCACGCCAGCGGACGCCCCGGCAAGGTCGAGGTTACGCCGACCAAACCGCTGACCACGCAGCGCGACCTGTCGCTCGCCTATTCGCCGGGGGTCGCGGTGCCGTGCCTGCGGATCGCGGAAGATCCAAGCTCCGCTTACGACTATACGGCGCGCGGCAACATGGTGGCGGTGATCTCCAACGGGACCGCCGTGCTGGGGCTGGGCAATATCGGCGCGCTGGCCTCGAAACCGGTGATGGAAGGCAAGGCGGTGCTGTTCAAGCGTTTCGCCGACGTCGATTCCATCGATCTGGAGTTGGACACCGAGGATGTCGACGAGTTCGTCAACTGCGTGCGCTTCCTGGGGCCGAGCTTTGGCGGGATCAATCTGGAGGATATCAAGGCGCCGGAATGTTTCATCATCGAGCAGCGTCTGCGCGAGCTGATGAATATCCCGGTCTTTCACGACGACCAGCACGGCACCGCGATCATTGCGGCGGCCGGACTGATCAACGCCCTGCACCTGACCGGGCGCGACATCAAGGACACCAAGCTGGTGGTGAACGGCGCCGGCGCGGCGGCCATCGCCTGCGTGGAGCTGGTCAAGGCGATGGGCATGGGCGCCGACAATGTCATCCTGTGCGACAGCAAGGGCGTGATCTACCAGGGCCGCGAAGAGGGCATGAACCAGTGGAAGTCCGCGCATGCGGCGGTGACCGACGCGCGCACCCTGGAAGAAGCGATGTCCGGGGCCGATGTTTTCTTCGGCCTTTCGGTCAAGGGCGCGGTGACCGGCGGCATGGTCGAAACCATGGCCGAGAAGCCGATCATCTTCGCGATGGCCAACCCGGACCCGGAAATCACCCCGGAAGCGGTCAAGGCGGTGCGCCCGGACGCCATTGTCGCGACGGGCCGCTCCGATCATCCGAACCAGGTCAACAACGTGCTGGGCTTCCCGTATATCTTCCGCGGCGCGCTCGATGTCCGGGCCTCGACCATCAACGATGCGATGAAGATCGCCGCCGCCGAGGCGATTGCCGAGCTGGCCCGGGAAGACGTGCCGGACGAGGTCGCCGCGGCCTATGGCGGACGCCGGCTGCGGTACGGGGCTGAATACATCATTCCGGTCCCGTTCGATCCCCGGCTGATCGTGGCGGTGCCAGAGAAAGTGGCCCGCGCGGCGATGGATTCCGGGGTCGCAACCAAGCCGATCCTGGATATCGAATCCTATCGTTCGGAATTGAAGTCGCGCCTGGACCCGACGGCGTCGATGCTGAACCTGATCTTCGACAAGGTGCGCGCCAATCCGCGCCGCGTGATCTTCGCCGAGGGCGAGGAAGAGCGCGCCATCCGCGCCGCCATCGCCTTCCGCAGCGAAGGCTACGGCACGCCGGTCCTGATCGGCCGGGAAGACCGGATTGCCGATACAGTGGCACAGTTCGGGTTGGGCGATCTGCGCGGGATCGAGATCCACAATGCTCGGCTTTCGCAGGAAAACCAGAAATATACAGATTTTCTGTATTCGAAGATGCAGCGCCAGGGTTTCCTGTATCGTGATTGCCAAAGGCTGGTAAACCAGGACCGGAACGTCTTCGCGGCCTGCATGGTGGCGTTGGACGACGCGGATGCCATGGTGACGGGGCTGACGCGGAGCTTTTCGGTCTGTTTCGAGGCGATTACCAACATCATCGGCACGGTGCCCGGCGAGCGGGTCATCGGTCTTTCCATCGCGATCGTCCGGGGCCGCACCTATTTCATCGCCGACACCAATATCCATGAAGTGCCGACGGCCGAGGAGCTGGCCGACATCGCGACCGAGGCGGCGGAATACGCCCGCAAGATGGGCCATGAACCGCGCGTGGCGTTGCTGTCGCATTCCACCTTCGGGAACCCGATGCGGGCAAACGATCAGCGGCTGCGCGATGCGGTCGCCGTGCTGGACGGTCGCAAGGTCGATTACGAGTATGACGGGGAGATGTCTGCGACCGCGGCGATCAACCCCGATCTGATGCGCGACCTGTACCCGTTCTGCCGCCTGTCGGGACCGGCGAACGTGCTGGTCATGCCGGCACTGCATTCCGCCCATATCAGTACGCGGCTTCTGAAGGAGCTGGGCGGCGGCACCATCATCGGTCCGATGCTGCGCGGGCTGACCCGGTCGGCGCAAATCGTACCGTTGGGCGCCAGCGTGAACGATTGTGTTAGCATCGCTGCGTTGGCCGGCTACGATTCCATCCGCTAGTGCCCTGGAACGGGCCGTCGGCATAAGACGGTAATAATCGTGGCGTAGGTCTAAGATCCGTCCGGCGCGGCCGAAAGCGGCTGGGTGAACCATTCAAGACGATAGGCGGTTTTATTGGATGTGAACTTCGTCCTGGGATTGATCGTCGGCGGCTTCGCGGCGGCGGCGGTGTCCTGGCTGTTGATGAGAATGCGGGACGACAAGGCCCGCGCCCGCCTCCAGGCGGTGCGGGATGAGTTGGAGTCCGCGCGCGCCACCCTGGACGAAGCCGCCCTGGAACATGCCGCGGCGGAGGCGGTCGTGGACGGTTTGCCGGCGCCGCTATACCTCGTTGACTGCGACCTCGTCGTACTGCGCGGAAACGCGGCGGGCGCGGCTATGATCGATAAGGACATTACGGGCCGCGATTTCTCCACCGGCTTCCGTCAGCCGGAACTGATCGATGCGATCACCGGCGTCATCGAGACGGGCGAGGGGGCGTCGATGCGCCTCGAATTCCCGGTCCCGGTAGAGCGGGCCTACCTGATCAGCATCGAGCCGATTGCGCCGACCGACTGCGAAAAGCCGCGCGCTGACGTGGAAGGGAAGCCGGCCGCGCTGATCATGATGCTGGATATCACGCTGATCCTGCGGACCGAACAGCTGAGAGCCGATTTCGTCGCTAATGTCAGCCACGAGCTGCGGACCCCGCTGTCCAGCCTGATCGGCTTCATCGAAACCCTGCGGGGGCCGGCGCGCGACGATCTGGAGGCGCAGGACCGTTTCCTTGGGATCATGCAGGAACAGGCCGACCGGATGTACCGGCTGATCGCCGATCTGTTGTCGCTGTCGCGCATCGAGATGGAGGAACACAGTACCCCGGAGGAGAAGGTCAACCTGAACGACATCATTCAGAAGGTCATCGACGGTCTGACCATCAAGGCGATGAACCGCGGCATGACCGTGACGATGGAGATGGCCGACGAGGCGGTGATGGTTCAGGGGGACGAGGACCAGCTGACCCAGGTCTTTCAGAACCTCATCGACAACGCCCTGAAATACGGCGAGAAACAGTCGGAGGTTCAGGTGACGGGACGCTATTCCGGCGACCGCGTCACCATCAGCGTTCGCGATCATGGGGTCGGCATCCCGCGCGAGCACCTACCTCGCCTGACCGAACGGTTCTACCGGGTGGATGCGGCGCGCTCGCGGGAGCTTGGCGGCACCGGTCTGGGGCTCGCCATCGTCAAGCACATCGTCAACCGGCACCGCGGCAAGCTCACGGTGACCTCGGAGCCGGGCGAAGGCAGCACCTTCGCGATTTCCTTGCCGAAATGGAAAGAATAGCCCGGTACGTAGCATCGTCCTTTCCAAAATTGACAAATATCAACGGGCATTCATGGACAAATTACTTTTTTGTCCAGAATCGCGAGAATCGCCGGCCCTGTCATAAAACCGTAGCGTTATTGTAATAGTACCGCCCCGCCAGCCTGATACCCGGATGGCGACGACGATGTATGAGCGGCGTGCCTTCCTCGGGAGCGCCGACAGGGGACACAGAGGCAAAGTTAACCGCTACCGACATATGTCGCTGTCTGAAACAGGCGCATTAATCCACACACATCCACACACAAAGATCAGGATTGAATTCCATGAAGGCTCTCTTCAAATCCGTCGCTGTCGCGGCCCTCGGCATGGTTGCCGTGGCCGGCGCCGCTGAGGCGCGCGACCAGATCCGCATCGTCGGGTCCTCCACGGTTTTCCCGTTCGCAACAGCGGTTGCGGAAAACTTCGGTAAGTCCACCAGCTTCAAGACCCCGGTTGTCGAATCCACCGGTTCCGGCGGCGGTCTGAAACTGTTCTGCGCCGGCGTCGGCGTCGAGCATCCGGACATCACCAATGCATCGCGCCGGATCAAGAAGTCGGAAGTCGAGCTGTGCAGCAGCAACGGCGTCGCCGACATCATCGAGGTCAAAGTCGGCTACGACGGCATCGTCATCGGCAACGCGAAATCCGCTCAGGAACTGACGCTCAGCAAGAAAGACGTCTTCCTGGCCCTCGCCAAGGAAGTTCCGGACGCCAGCGGCAACATGGTTCCGAACCCCTACAAAAAGTGGAGCGACGTGAACCCGGCGCTGCCGAACACCGCGATCGAAGTTCTGGGCCCGCCCCCGACATCCGGTACGCGTGACGCTTTCGTCGAGCTCGCCATGGAAGGCGGCGCGAAGAAAATCGAAAGCCTTGCCGCTCTGCGCAAGAAAGACAAAAAAGCTTTCAAAGGCATCGCCCATTCGATCCGTGAAGACGGCGTCTATGTCGAAGCCGGCGAAAACGACAACCTGATCGTTCAGAAGCTGGAGGCCAACCCGAACGCCTTCGGCATCTTCGGTTTCTCCTTCCTGGATCAGAACTCCGACAAGATCAAAGGCGCCACCGTTGACGGCGCGCAGCCGACCTTCGAAAACATCGCGGACGGCGCGTACGGGGTTTCCCGCTCGCTGTACTTCTACGTGAAGAAGGCCCATGTCGGCGTGATCCCGGGCATGCAGGAATACCTGGCCGAGTTCACCAGCGAAAACGCTTGGGGCGACGAAGGTTACCTGACGGACAAGGGTCTGATCCCGATGCCGAAAGCCGAACGTGACCAGTACAGCGGTGCGGCCAAAGGCCTGACGCCGTTGGTGTTCTAAGGTTCGAGGCGTAGGGGCCGGCCCTTGGGGGCCGGTCCTTCCCTTTTTTTGCCGGCATGGTTGGGGCGGTCCCCCGCCGGCGTCGCGGAAACGCGCAGGGCCGATCCGGAATATCGTTCCGCTTTAACTGATACATCTGACGCTGCTTGTCGTCGCTCGAGGGGAAGGCGTCGGCGTGTGGAGTGCGGCCAGCCTGCTCGGCCCGGTTCTGCGCGTCACGATCGGGGCTTAGAATGACTGTTTTCGTGCTGATTGCGGCGGTCCTTATCATCACCGCCCTCTCCTACAATCTTGGACGCTCGTACGCGCTTGGCCAGGCGGGCGGTCACTCCAAGGCGTTGCACTCCAGACCCGGTTATTACGGCACCTTCTCGGCCCTTTGGGTGGCGGTGCCGGCCTTGTTCCTTCTGGGGATCTGGCTTGCGGCCGAAGGCACCATCGTTACGAACCTGGTCGTCTCGGGCATGCCGGCCGAGATCCAGGCGCTGCCCGGCAACGAGTTGGGGCTTGTGCTCAACGATGTCCGCAACATCGCGTCCGGCACCTTCGCGCGGGCCGACGCGCCGCCGGAAATCGTCGCCGCCGCAGAACGGTACGCTTCGCTGCAAAGCACCAGTTTCGCGGCCATGGCCGTCGTGGTTCTGCTGCTGGCGATCGGTGGGATCGTGGCCGCGCGGCGCTATATCTTCCCGGACATGCGCGCCCGCAACGCGGTCGAAAAAGTAATCATGATCTTCCTGATCACGGCCTCGACGCTGGCCATCTTCACGACGATCGGGATTGTCCTCTCCCTGTTGTTCGAATCCTGGCGCTTCTTCACCCAGGTGCCGTTCTACGAGTTTCTCTTCGGCCTTCAATGGTCGCCGCAGACCGCGCTGCGCGCGGATCAGGTCGGGTCTTCCGGCGCCTTTGGCGCGGTGCCGATCTTCGCAGGCACCTTGTTGATCACCTTTATCGCGATGTGCGTTGCGGTGCCGGTCGGCCTGATGTCGGCGATCTATATGGCCGAATACGCCACGCCGAAATTCCGGTCCTTCGCCAAACCGGTTCTGGAAGTGCTGGCGGGCATCCCGACCGTGGTTTACGGCTTCTTCGCCGCCTTGACCGTCGCCCCGGTGATCCGGCAGGCGGGAGAAGGGTTCGGGTTGGACGTGGCGTCCGAAAGCGCCCTGGCGGCCGGCCTCGTCATGGGGGTGATGATCATCCCCTTCGTTTCCAGTCTTTCCGACGACGTCATCACCGCCGTGCCCCGTTCTCTGCGTGAAGGGTCTTACGGCATGGGGGCGACGAAGTCCGAAACCATTCGTCAGGTGATCCTGCCTGCCGCGTTGCCGGGGATCGTCGGGTCGATCCTGCTGGCCGTCAGCCGGGCCATCGGGGAGACCATGATCGTGGTGATGGCCGCGGGGCTCGCCGCCAACTTGACCGCCAACCCGTTCCAGGCGGTCACCACGGTGACGGTGCAGATCGTGACCCTGCTGGTGGGGGACCAGGAATTCGACAGTCCCAAGACCCTGGCGGCCTTCGCGCTAGGTCTGATTTTGTTCTTTATCACCCTATGTCTGAACGTCGTCGCCTTGCACGTGGTGCGTAAGTACCGCGAGCAATACGACTGATCCCGGCGCTGGAAGAGGATCGCAGGATGGCTGAAATAGCGAGCACGGCAGGCTCCCTCGGAACCTCCAAGGCAGGTATCGCGGATGCGGTCGAAAAGAGCCTGAAACGCCGGTATAAGGCGGAATCCCGGTTCAAACTCTACGGCCTGCTGGCGATCGGATTCGCGATGCTGACCCTGGTGGTGCTGTTCACCACCATCATCTCCAACGGCATCGGCGCCTTCTGGCAATCCGAAGTCACGCTGGAAGCGGAGTTCTCCGCCGAGGATGTCGACCCGCAGAACATCGCCGGCGGCAACTATCGCTCCATCGCCTTCGGGGCGATCCGCAAGGAGTTTCCCAATGTCCCGCGCGGCCGCCGCGGCCGTCCGCTGACCGAACTGCTCTCCACCGAAGCGCCGTTCGCGATGCGCGCGGCGGTGGAAGACAATCCGGCGATCATCGGCAGCACCCAAACGGTGGACGTCAAGCTGTCGGATGACGCGGATATCTTCCTGAAAGGCAAGATGACGCGGGTCAGCGGCATCGAGGTGACCGGGATTGCGTCGGCCGTGGTCGACGGCAACGAGGCCAAGATCCTGTCGACCGCCAACGACTTCGCGCCGATCCTGGCGCAGGTGAAGGAGGCGCTGCGCGCCCAGGCGGACACGTTGGAGCGCCGGGCGGGTCAGGCGGACCGCCGCCTTACCGTGATGTCGGGCGATCTGGAAGACCTCAATCAAGCGGTCGGTCAGGCCGCCGGCGACACGGCCCGGCTGGAAAGCCTGCAACAGCAGCTCTCCAGCCTGACCAACGATATCGCCTCCGCCACCAACGAGCGGGATACAGCCCGCGCCCAGGCGGAAGTGCTGCGCAACCGCGCCGCCAATCCGGGCGGACCGGAGGCGACAGATGCGTCCATTCCCAGTTATCTGGTAAAAATGCGCGGCGGCCTTGTGAAAATCACGTCGGTCGACAATGCGGCGATAACCGGCAGCGTGGTGGTCGCGCTGGATTCCGACGGGGATGCGCAGGCTGGCGATTGGGAAATCATCCGCTTCGATGTGCCGGAAGATTCCCGCCGTCTCAGCGACGCCCAGATCGGCTGGCTGCTGACGCTGGAGGACCGCGGCAAGATCAGCCAGCCTTTCAACACCACCTTGTTCACCGCCGGCGACAGCCGCGAACCGGAACAGGCCGGTATCTGGGGCGCGGTCGTCGGATCGTTCTTTACCCTGATGGTGACGTTGCTGCTTTCCTTCCCGATCGGCGTGATGGCGGCGATTTATCTGGAAGAATTCGCGCCGAAGAACCGGCTGACCGACGTTATCGAGGTGAACATCAACAACCTGGCGGCCGTCCCATCGATCGTCTTCGGCCTGTTGGGGCTGGCGGTGTTCCTGAACTTCTTCGGCTTGCCCCGGTCGGCGCCGCTGGTCGGCGGGCTGGTCCTGACGCTGATGACCTTGCCGACCATCATCATCGCCAGCCGCGCGGCGCTGAAATCGGTGCCGCCGTCGATCCGGGAAGCCGCGCTCGGCATGGGGGCGAGCCGCCTTCAGGCCATGACGCACCATGTCCTGCCCCTGGCGATGCCCGGCATGCTGACCGGCACCATCATCGGGATGGCCCAGGCATTGGGCGAAACCGCGCCGCTGCTGATGATCGGCATGGTCGCCTTCATCGTCGACATTCCGGGCGGCCCGACCGACCCGGCGACGGTGCTGCCGGTGCAGATCTTCCTGTGGGCGGACGCACCGGAACGGGCCTTCGTCGAGCGGACGTCGGCGGCGATCATGGTGCTGCTGGCCTTCCTGATCACCATGAACCTGACCGCGGTTCTGCTGCGGAAGAAATTCGAGAAACGCTGGTAGGCCGTAAGGCGCCGGCAGGCCGAGGCTTGAGAGGATTAGACTAATGGCTGCGACCGATACCGACATGCAGGCACACCCCGCCGCCGACCAGCCCGTGAAGATGACGGGGCGCAAGGTCACCGTTCACTACGGCGACAAGCAGGCGCTGTTCGATGTGGATATAGACATCGTGGACAAGGAAGTCACCGCGCTGATCGGCCCGTCCGGCTGCGGGAAATCCACCTTTCTGCGCTGCCTGAACCGGATGAACGACGTGATCGAAGGCTGCTCGGTCGGCGGATCGATCAAGCTGGACGAAGGCGACATCTACGAAAAGCGCGTCGATGTCGTGCAACTGCGCGCCCGGGTCGGCATGGTGTTCCAGAAACCCAACCCGTTCCCGAAATCGATCTACGAAAACGTCGCCTATGGGCCGAGGATCCACGGCCTGGCCCAGGACAAGGCGGAAATGGACACGATCGTCGAAAACAGCCTGCGCCGCGCCAGCCTGTGGGAAGAGGTGAAGGACCGTCTGGATCAGCCCGGAACCGGTCTTTCCGGCGGGCAGCAGCAGCGTCTGTGCATCGCGCGGGCCATCGCGGTGGAGCCGGAAGTGATCCTGATGGACGAGCCGTGCTCCGCGCTCGACCCGATCGCCACCGCCAAGATCGAGGAGTTGATCCACGAGTTGCGCGAAAACTTCACCATCGCGATCGTCACCCACTCGATGCAGCAGGCCGCCCGCGTCTCTCAGAAGACGGCCTTCTTCCACCTGGGGAAACTCATCGAATATGGCGAGACGGAACAGCTTTTCACCAACCCGAAGGATGAAAAAACCCAAGGGTACATCACCGGACGATTCGGCTAGACTCTCAGGCCCAAGAAGGTTCAGGAGCTAGGAAACCATCATGCCACCCGCCGCCGATTCCGCAGAGCATATCACCCGCGTTTACGACGAAGAGTTCGCCCGGCTGCACAAGATGTTCAGCCAGATGAGCGGGCTTGCCGAATCGCAGCTCGACGGCGCCCTGCGCGCGGTCGCCAAGCGCGACGCGACCCTGGCGAACACCGTGCGCGCGCGGGATGCGGAGATCGACCAGATCGAAGCGGATGTGGATGCGCTTGTGGTGCGCATGCTGGCGCTGCGGCAGCCGGTCGCGAACGATCTGCGCTATGTCGTGGCCATGCTCCGCATGTCCGCCGACATCGAACGGATCGGCGATTACGCGAAAAACATCGCCAAGCGGGTGCCCTCCCTGACGCAGATGCCGGTCACCCCGGTCAGCCGCAGCGTCATCCGCCTCGGACGGCTGGTGCAGGCCATGCTGAAGGATGTCTTCGACGCCTGCGTGGAAGAGGATCTGGAAAAAGCCATCGCGGTTTGGGAATCGGACGATGAGGTGGACGAGCTTTACACCAGCATCTTCCGTGAACTGCTGACCTACATGATGGAAGACCCCCGCTACATCTCGACGGGCACCCATCTTTTGTTCATCGCCAAGAACCTCGAGCGGATCGGCGATCATGCGACCAATATTGCAGAGACTTTGCATTTTCGGATAGAGGGCGTCCGGCTCGACGAACGCCGCCCGAAAGCCGACCGCACCAACAGTGTGGTCGTGGAGGCAGACGATGATCCATCACTCGACCCATAAGAAAGACTCAACGGATTGGACCGGTAAGGCAGTAACCATGAAGCCCCGTGTGCTGATAATCGAAGACGAAACCGCAGTTGTTACTCTGTTGCGCTACAACCTCGAACGCGAAGGCTTCGAGGTGGATGTGGCGTTGGACGGGCGCGAAGCCCTTCTGGCGGTCGATGAAAACCCGCCGGATATCGCGCTTCTGGATTGGATGCTGCCCGAGGTCACCGGCATCGAGGTATGCCGCCAGCTGCGCCGCAAGCCGCTGACCAAGACGCTTCCGATCATCATGCTGACGGCCCGGGGCGAAGAAGCGGACAAGGTGCGCGGCCTGGATGCCGGGGCGGACGATTATGTGACCAAACCCTTCTCGCCGGCCGAGCTGATCGCGCGGGTGCACGCCCTGCTGCGGCGCGCCCGCCCGGTGCTTGCCGACGAACGGCTGACGGTGGCCGATATCGACATGGATCTGGCGGCCCACCGGGTGCACCGGGACGAAACCGAAATAAAGCTCGGTCCGACGGAATTCCGGCTGCTGCGGCATTTCATGGAATATCCCGGCCGGGTGTTCAGCCGCGAGCAGTTGCTGGACGCGGTCTGGGGCCGGGATGTGTATGTCGAGCCGCGCACGGTCGACGTCCATATCCGCCGTCTGCGCAAAGCGCTCAATGTCGACAGCAAGATGGATCTGATCCGCACCGTGCGGTCGGCCGGCTACGCCTTGGAGCCGGAAGGCATCTAGAGTAGCGGGCCTGTTGTTCGGGCTTTAGAGCACCAGCAAAGCCTCAAGCCGGGTTAGAACAGCGGCACGCCGGCGATCCAGGTATGGCCATAGGCCAACGCCGCGAACGCGGCCAGCGCGCCGGCGACACGCACCAGACCGATCCCCTTCAGATCCAGTTTCGCCCGGCCCTGCAGAATGGCGAGAAACGGGAAGGCGCTGGTCGATAGCGCGACCGGTCCCCAGGCGGCGCCCATGGCGTCGCGGCGGCGGTAGTCGATATGCGCCATACCGCCCAGGCAGAGCAAAAGCATGCCGCCGAACAGGATGATCGACGCCAGATCCCCGTTGACCAGCAGGTGGCCGAACGCCCACAGGCTGACGCCGACCAGAAAGGGGTGGCGGGTAATCGTCAAAATGCCGCTCAGCGGAGCCGGATCGTTGACCATTTTTTCGCCGCCGACGGCTGTGGGGCTCTTTGTGGTCACCCCGGCGACCACGAAGAAACAGGCGATCAGCACCAGCAGATACGTCAGATGCCGCAGCTCTGGCGGCGGGTCCCAGATCGGTTCGAACGGCGCCGCTCCATAGGCGAAGCCGGTCCAGGTCAGGCCTGCCGCCATGACCAGGGAGTATAGACCACGAAACGGGCCGTCGCCGACGATGCCCCCGATCCCGCGTCGCACGGGAAGGCTGGACAGGACGAAATGCCCGAAAACAAAGCAGCCGGTCGCGGCCAGAAGCGCTTCGAAAGTCCCCGTCATCCCATCATCCTGTCGTCGCGTTCCTTGAAGATAAGCATGGTTTGCGCCGAGTGCCAGAGCCTGTCCCTTTTACTTGGAAAGCAACTATAATTGCCTTACCCGTCGGCCGGGCAGGAGCCGGTTTGCAGGCGATGCAGCGCATCGGCAAGGACCGGGGACGCCCTCCGGCCGGCCGGTGAGACCGTCTTAGCGGTTCCAAGTAAAGAGGACAGGCTCTAGTGTCCTGGAACAGAACTACGGATCATTAAAGATCGCCTTTCCACCCGTCCGGGCAGGAAAGGGTGTGAAGGCGATGCGGCGTATCGGCAAACAGCCTTGACGCCCTCCGGACGGGTCGAAAGGCGGCCGAAGGCGCGCCTGGAAAAGCGCCGGACAGCGTCAGGCTCCGCTCGCGATGCGTCTGCATCGCGCAGCAAATCCTTTCTTGCCGGTGCATTTCCTGACACGTCTTTAATCATCCGTCGTTCTGTTCCAGGGCACTAGACCGGTATATGGACCATTATCCGGGGAAGCCGCAGGCCAGAATGTTTCGCACCGCCGCAGAGTTCATCCAGCGTGTTTTTTGGGCCGGCGGCGCCGCGCGCCCGGTGACCGAGACCTTCCAGCGGGCGATCCTGACCCATGTCTCTTTGACAGGTCCGGTGCTGTTGACGGAGATTGCCGAGCGTTCGTTCCCGCTGGTGCAAACAGAGGTGCGGGATCATGGGATTGTGGAAGCGGCGCAAATTCTGGTTAACCGGGGCGAACTGGTCGCCGAAAAGGGTGGCGTGACGGTCGATCCGGTCACCGCCGGGCTGCAGGATTTGCAGGTGCGGCTGGCTGCAAAAGACGAGTGAAAGAAAAGAAGATGACGGCTTCAGAATTGGACCCGGTCGCCACGGCGATCCTAGCGTACCTTGCCAACGCCCCGGCCAACAAACCGGTCAGCGCGGAACAGGTTGCCAAACAGATCAGCGACGATCAGGCGAAGGGCAAGAGCGCGGGAAGGCCGGACCCGAACGCCTGGCGGCGGTATTTCCAGGCCGTGAAGAACCAGGCGTTTTTCCTGGCGCGGACCGGGCGGGTGGAAATCCTGCGCAAGGGCGAACCCGTCGCGCCGGAGGATCTCAAAGGCCTGTCCGGCGTATGGCGCATGCGTCTGCCGCGGTCGGATCAGGCGGAATAACCGCGGATGTCCGCACCGACAGCGCCGGTTGACGCCGGGCGTCCGGCCGGATCCAGGGAGCTTTACCTTCTCGGCATTTCCTTTTGCGTGCTGTGGAGCTCGGCGTTCATCGCGGCGAAGTTCGGTCTGACGGCGGCCCCGCCGCTCGCCCAATTGACGATCCGGTTTCTGTTCGCCGGCGCCCTGCTGGTGGGGTTGCTTTATCTGATGGGTAAGCGCTGGCCGGACAACAAGGCCGACGTGATCACCGGCATTCTATTGGGCGTGCTGAACAACTCGATCTATCTCGGCCTGTTCTTCTACGCCATGCAGACCATCACGGCAGGTCTGGCGGCCCTGATCGCGGCGCTGACGCCGCTGGCCACCGTGTTCCTCGCTCAACCGATCCTGGGAGAGAGGATTACCCGCCGCGTTCTGTTTGGCGTGGGGTTGGGGTTGGCCGGCACCTTCATCGTGCTCCGCGAACGGTTGGGCAACGGGGTCGACGATCCGACCGGGGTGCTGCTCGGCTTTATCGGCATGTTGTGTCTGACGGCGGGCACGATTCTGTACCGCAAACGCGGCAGCCACGCGGACCCCTTCGTGATGAACACGATCCAGACGGTCGCTTCCGGGATTGCCTTGCTGCCGGTGGCCCTGTTGCTCGAGGATTGGGGAACCATCCAGTTCAACACGACCTTCTTTCTGTCCGTCGGCTATCTGTCGGTCATGCTGTCGATCGTCGCCCTGCTGATCTGGTTCCGGATGATCCAGATCGCCGGTGCCGGGAAAGCGAGTTCCTTTCACTTCCTGAATCCCGGGCTTGGGATGCTGTTCGGCTTCGCGATCCTGGGCGAACCGCTCGCCGTGAGCGACCTGATCGGGTTGGTGCCGATCGTAATCGGCATCGTGCTGGTGACCTGGCCGGGACGCCGTTCGGGCGGCGCGGCCCGGGCCGGACGGTAGCGGGCCGGAAGCAGCCTGTCGGTCTACGCGTGCGCTTCCTGCACCGGGCGCCGCCGCTGGTTCTTGGGGATCAGGCAGGTGATCTGCGCGCCGCCGCCGGGTGCGCCGGACACATCGATCTTCCCGCCATGCAGTTCGATGAGGCTTTTCGAAAGCGCGAGACCCAGCCCCGCGCCCGATTGCCGGGTGCCGCTGGAGGCTTGGACGAAACTCTCGAAGACCTTGTCGCGGCCGCCGTCGGATATGCCGTCGCCGGTATCCTGGATGGTCACGCTGGCGTAAGGCTGATCCAAAGCCGCTTCTTCGGTGCGGATAGAGACGCGCCCGCCTTCCGGCGTGAAGCGCACGGCGTTCGTCAGTAGATTGGTCAAAACCTGCTGAATGCGGTCCGGATCGCAGAAAGCGCCGAGGTCGGACGGCGGCGATTCCACCACCAGAGAGACGGACTTCTCCGACGCCACTGCCTGAACATCGCCGATTGCGTCGTTGACCAGGCTGCCGATATCCGCGTCTTGCAGGTCGAGGCGCATGAAGCCCGCCTGAATCGTCGCCAGGTCCAGGATATCGCCGACCATCCGGGCGAGGTGGCGGGATGCCGTCAGGACGTGCAGGACATAGTCCTGCTGGCGGTCCGTCAGGGGGCCGGCGATGCCGTTCTGCAGAACTTCGGAAAATCCGACAATGGTGTTGAGCGGTGTCCGCAACTCGTAGGACATGTTCGAAATGAACTGCGACTTCAGCAGATCCGCGTTTTCCAGCGCGGCATTCCGCTCTTCCAGCACCCGCTGCACCCGCACCGAGTCCGAGACGTCCAGATAGACCAGAAGGCACTGACCGTCGGGCAGGGGAACTTCCGCGAAATCGATGATCCGGTTATCGGTCAATTCGAAGCGCCCCACATCCGCGCGCGGTTCGGTGACCGCGACCACATTTTCGCGGCGGAATTTCTGCCAATCGCCAGTATCGGGCATCAGCGGTTTGATCCGGTCCAGGATCTGTCCGATATGCGGTGCGCCGCGCAGATCCTCTTCCCCCAATTCCCAGATCTCCCGGTACGCGCGATTGTGCAGCCGCATCCGGCCGTCGCGGCTGAAAACCGCAACCCCTTCATAAAGGTTGTTGAGGGTGGCTTGCTGCACCTGCGTCAAGGTGTTGAAGGAGCGTTCCAGCGCAAGCTTGTCGGTGACGTCTTCATATTGGTAGAGCAGGCCGCCCATGGGATGCGGCACGATGGACAGCCGAACCGAGCGTTCGTCCGGCAGGTGCAGGAGCTCCTCGTGGGTTTCGACCAGCGAGGTGAAATGCCGGACCCGGTTGCGGATGTCGGCCCGGACATCGACGGTTTCGGGCATCTGACGGCGGTCGTGCAGCAGGTCGAGCACTTCCTCGAAAATCGGCTCCGCCGTCAGATAGTTTTCCTCCAATCCCCACATCTCGGCGAAGGCCCGGTTGTAAAAGTTGAGCCGGCGGTCCGGCCCGAAAACGGCGATCGCCGTCAGCAGTTGCTCCAGCACCGCGTCGTTCGCGGCAATGCTTTCCCCGACCGAAGCCTGCATCGCTTCCAGGGCGGTGCGGTCCTCGCCATAGCCGACGGTCCAGTCGTCTTCGTTCAGCCGCTGTTCCACGAAGTCGAACAGACGGCGGTCGCCGTCGATGACCACATAGTGGCTTTCCGACTGCTGCGCCGCCCGGGACAAGGCGCGCTGCGCCAGGGCCGTGCCGTCGTCGGGCACCAGGCCGGCCAGGATGTCGCGGCCCGTATGTTCGATATCGTCCGTGTCCGTAAGACCGACCGACCGGCGATAGGTGGCGTTCGCCCCCGCGACCTTCAGATCGCCGGGACGCCGCCACCAAACCGGCAAGGGCAATCCGTCCAGGATCTTGCGAAACCGGTCGCGCTCTTCGGTTCGAAGCGCAAGGTCCCGCTGCAATGTCCTTTCGATGGTGCAATCCAGCAGCCGCACGGTGATTCCGGATGGGCCGCTGTAGGCGCTGACGCGGACCGGCACGCCGTTGACCGCGCCGGCCGCGGTCTGGGCGGTTGCGTCGCCGCCCGGGCCCAGGCGCGCGACCCAGTCGGGGAACGCTTCCTCATCCTGCAGGAGGATGACGTCGCCGAGATTGGCGATCGAGGTGAAATCGTCCCCGCCGAGCAAATGCGCCGCGGCCCTGTTTAAGGCGATGTCGCGGGGAGAGATCAGCAGAACCGGGTCGGGGTCAGCCTCGATCGCCGTACTGGCAGCGGCCCGGGCGCGCAGGCGGCGGAACAGGACAAGGCTCAGCAGGCCGCCCAGAACGGCTGCAGCGATCAGCGATGTGATCTCCCCACCTGTCATCGCACGGTCGGTCCTACCCTCGCTACCCTACGAAATTACCGTTGCGGCGCCGCCGGCGTGCAAGCCGGCGTTCCAGAAAACACTTTAAACAAAGCGGTTTGGCGGAAGAAGTCCATATAAAAACAAAGCCCGCGGGCCGAAGCACGCGGGCTTTGAAGCGTTTCGCGGGTGCGTCCCCTAGTACCGGTAAGTATCCGGCTTGAAGGGCCCTTCTTGCCCGACACCGATATAGCTGGCCTGCTCTTGACTCAGTTTGGTGATCTGGGCGCCCACCTTTGCGAGGTGCAGGGCGGCGACCTTTTCATCCAGGTGTTTGGGCAGGACATAGACCTTGCGCTCGTAGTCCGCGGCGTTTTTCCACAGTTCGATCTGTGCCAGCACCTGGTTGGTGAAGGAGGCGCTCATCACGAAACTGGGGTGGCCGGTGGCACAGCCGAGGTTCACGAGACGACCTTCCGCCAGCACGATGATCTTTTTACCGTCCGGGAATTCGACCTGATCGACTTGCGGTTTGATGTTGTCCCACTTGTAGTTCTTCAGGCCCGCGATTTGGATTTCGCTGTCGAAGTGACCGATGTTGCAGACGATGGCCCGGTCCTTCATCGCGCGCATATGGTCGACGGTGATCACGTCGATGTTGCCCGTGGCCGTGACGAAGATGTCGGAACGCGGCGCGGCCTCTTCCATGGTGACGACTTCGAACCCTTCCATCGCGGCCTGCAGGGCACAGATCGGATCCGCTTCGGTCACCAGAACCCGGCAGCCGGCGTTGCGCAGGCTGTCGGCGGAGCCTTTGCCGACATCGCCGAAGCCGGCGACGGTGGCGATCTTGCCCGCCATCATGACGTCGGTAGCGCGGCGGACCGCGTCAACCAGGCTTTCGCGGCAGCCGTACTTGTTGTCGAACTTCGACTTGGTGACGCTGTCGTTGACGTTGATCGCCGGGACTTTCAGCGTGCCGTCGCGGGCCATGTCGTAAAGACGCAGGACGCCGGTCGTGGTTTCCTCGGAAATCCCTTTAACGTCGTCCAGGTAGGACGGGTACTTCTCGTGCATGATCTGGGTGAGGTCGCCGCCGTCGTCCAGGATCATGTTCGGGGTCCACCCGTTCGGGCCCTCGATCGTCTTTTCGATCGCCCACCAGAATTCGTCTTCGTCCATACCTTTCCACGCGAATACCGGAACCCCGGTCGCGGCGATGGCGGCAGCCGCATGATCCTGAGTGGAGAAGATGTTGCAGGAAGACCAGCGCACTTCGGCGCCGAGCGCGGTCAGCGTCTCGATCAGAACGGCGGTCTGGATGGTCATGTGCAGGCAACCCGAAATCCGCGCGCCGGCAAGCGGCTTGGACGTGCCGTATTCTTCGCGCAGCGCCATCAGGCCCGGCATTTCGGTTTCGGCGATCTCGATTTCCTTGCGGCCCCAGGCGACCATCTCGTCCCATTTGTCGGCAGGAATATTCTTGACCAAATAATCGGCGTCAGTGCTCATCAATGTTCTCCTGAAATGCCCGGCCTGTGATTTCCTACGGCCATGTTGGCGGACCGGATGTACTGGCGAATGCGCGGCATATAGCAAACCCGTACTACCGCAACAACCCAGGGGCCGCGCTTTCCTTCAGTGTGACCTCCCTGCAACAGCGGTTGGCGTTTATCCGGGCCGGTCGCGGCGCGTGCTGGCGCTTCCTCGACAAGGGAATCCCGGTATGCGACAACCAGTTTGAACTCTGGGAGGCTGGTGTCGCATCAATGGGCGAAACCGGCGAATAGGGGCAAAGCCGTTTCCCCGGTGGTGCGCCCCTCTTGAATGGGTGGGTTTCTTCATGAAGCAGAATTTCCAGTCCGGCTGGATAAAGCGCCTGGCATCGGGCGCGGCGATGGCCGCCTTGATCGCAGGCGCCGCCGTTATGGGCGCCGCGCCGAGCGCGGCGCAATGGTATGTCGAAGGCCAGGCCGGCGCGAATATCCCCAACGACAGCGAGTTGGACGGCACCGGTTTCAACGTTGACGCCGAAATCGATACGGGCGCGGTCGGATTGCTGACCATCGGCTATGACTACGACAGCCTGTTCCGGACCGGGCTCGAACTCGGATACCGCACCGGCGAGATCGACAATGTCGGCTCGGTATCGGGTCAGGGCGACGTCGACGTGCTGACCGGGATGATCAACCTGTTCTTCGATTTCGATGTTGGACAACCGGCGTTCGAACCGTTCCTCGGCTTCGGTCTGGGTGTGGCGCAGGTCGATGCGGATGGGGTGAACCCGGTCAACGGTCAGACGATCAACGACGACGATATCGGGTTCGCGGGCCAGCTGTTGGCGGGCCTTGCCTATAACATCAACGACAATCTGGCGCTGACCGGCACCTACAGCTTCCTCTACGTTCCCGATCTGGAATACTCGCTGGCCGGCGGCGACGTCGAAAGCGACTACAGTTCGCACAGCATTCTGGTCGGCTTGCGGTACAGGTTTGCACCGCCCCCGCCGCCGCCCGCCGCTCAGCCGGCCGCGCAACCGGCGCCGCAGGCAGCAGCGCCCGCACCGCCGCCGCCCCCGCCGCCGGCACCGCCGCCGCCGAAAGAACCGGAGCCGGAGCCCATCGTGCGGAACTTCATCGTGTTCTTCGATTGGGACCGCTCGGACATCACGCCGGAAGCGCAGGCCATTCTGAATCAGGCCTATGACTTCGCCCAGCGTGGCGGTGTCGCCCGGATCACGGCCACCGGCCACGCGGACCGATCCGGCACCATCACCTATAACCAAGGCCTCAGCGAACGCCGGGCGGCCGCCGTGAGATCGGCGCTGGTCACCCTCGGTTTCCCGTCCACCGGGATCGTCACGGACGCGAAGGGCGAGACCCAGCCGCTCGTGCAAACCGAAGACGGTGTGCGGGAACCGCAAAACCGGCGGGTGGAGATCATCCTGCAATAGGCAGGAAACCCTGCCGCAAAAACACGAAACCCGGGCTTCGGCCCGGGTTTTTCTTTGGCGGCGAGGTGCGCTGCGCCGATGCGTGGCGGATGTCGCCGTGTCTTACCCGCTGGGCGCTACGGCCACGCGGTCCGCCCCGCAGGCGGTTTCCGACCCATGTTCCGTCGCGACAATCCGATTGGCGTAGGAAATCGAGTACGCCGCCAGTTCGACGCCGTCGCCGGTAAGAAGCTGGTCGTAGGTTTTCAGCGCGCCGTCGCAGAATTGCGGGCCCAGCGAGGCCATGCGGCCCGACGCCTTGTTCGCCATTCTTGTCACGAAGCGGTTCAGTTCCGCGAAACCCTTTTTGGCGCCGTGTGCGGCGTGGAAATGGCGCTTCAGCCGCTTGCCGTTGTGGACGAGATCCGACTTGTAGCGGGTGACGAAGCTGCCGTAGTGATGCCGCGCATCGCAGGCCAGCGCCGCGACCATCAGTTCGCTTTGCAGAACCCGGACGGCTTTGGCCTGATCGGCGGGCAGAACATCGTCGCTGCAGAGAACGGCGGCGACCGACGTGACAGGGGCCGTCGCGGCCAGCAAGCCGACGGTGAAACCGAGCGCCCGCACATGGCCTGAAAAGCCCGTGCCCGCTTTGTTTGCCTTGCCGTCCTTGCGCCCCATCAGCATCCGGATCCCCATCTACCGTTTGCCTGTTCCTACCCGTAAAAGGTTACGAAAACCTTACTTAGTGCATGTCACGTTTACTTGGAAGCCACTGAGATCGCCTTGCCGTTTAGCCGGGCAGGAGCCGTTTCGCAGGCGATGCAGCGCATCGGCCAGGATCGGCGACGCCCTCCGGCTGAACGGCAAGGCGACCGAAGGCGGTCTGTGCAGCCTTTCGGGCCGCGTTAGCCGTCGCTTGCGATGCTTCCAGCATCGCGGCGCAACGCCTTCCTAGCCGAAAAACCGCAAAGACCGTCTCAGGAGTTCCAAGTACACGTGACACGCACTAGAACTGCGGACACTACGCGCAATAAGTTGAAATTTCAACCATATCGGCCGGCCACCCTGCCATCAGAGGAGCGACAAAAAGTCAGGCCAAGCCGTCCAGATCGTCCAGCAGCGCCGCGATGCGGCCGGAATCGGCAACCTCCATGACCATGCGCGCGCGGCGCACCGCATTCAGCGTGTCGAGCTTGCGGATCCGCTGTTTCACCCGGGGCAGCGCCGGCGCCGCCATGGAAAGCTCGCGAACCCCCAGCCCGATCAGCAGGGCGGTGAATTTGGGATCGCCCGCGATCTCGCCGCAGACGCAGACCGGAAGCCGGGCGCGCAGGGCGGCTTGGACCGAAAACTCGATCAGCCGCAGAACGGCCGGATGCAGCGGGTTGTAGAGATGCGCTACCTGTTCGTCCGCCCGGTCGATCGCCAGCGTGTACATCGTCAGGTCGTTGCTGCCGATGGCGAAGAAATCCGCCGATTGGGCAAGCGCATCGGCGGCCAGGGCGGCGCCCGGAATCTCGATCATCACGCCCAGCGGAGGAATCTCCTCGGGCAAGGTCGCGCCCCGCCGCTTCAAACGGCGCCACAGCCGCAACAGGATATCCCGCACCTGCTTCACTTCGCCCGGCGTGGTGATCATCGGCAACAGGATGCGGACCGGCCCGTGGGCGGCGGCCCTGAGAATGGCGCAGAGTTGCGCCTCGAACAGTTTGGGTTCGCGCAAGGACAGCCGGATGGCGCGCACGCCCAGCGCCGGGTTGACCGCGTCGCCGACATGGTCGCCGAGCACGCTGCCCAGCGAATAGGCCAGCTTTTCCCCGCCGATATCGAGCGTGCGGATGGTAACGGGACGCCCGTCCATCGTCTCAACCACTTTGCGCAGGATCCCGTACTGCTCATCCTCGTTGGGCGGCTGGTCGCGGTTCATGAACATGAACTCGGTGCGCAGCAGGCCGACCCCTTCCGCGCCTGCGCCCATCGCCAGTTCTGCGTCGCGGGCCAGTTCCAGGTTCGCCATCAAGGTCACCTGGCTGCCGTCCCCGGTGACCGCCGGAACGTCGCGCAGGCGCTCCAATTTGCGTTCTTCCCGGCGCTGCGCGGCCTGGCGCTCGGTATAGCGGCGCAGCGTCTCCGGATTGGGATTGACGACGATGCGCCCCGCGTGGCCGTCCACGATCAAGGTGTCGCCGGTTCGCACCGAGGTCAGCAGGTCCGCCGCGCCGAGCACCGCCGGCAGTCCCAGCGAGCGGGCCATGATGGCGGCGTGGCCTTCCGCGCCGCCCAGAACGGCCGCAAAGCCGCCGACCACATCCGGGTCCATCTGGGCCGTGTCTGCCGGCGTGATTTCCTCGGCCACCAGGATCGTGTCCGGCGCCAACTCGCCGAAGGACGGTGCCTGACCCTCCATCAGGTTCCGCAGCACCCGTCCGCCAACCTCACGGACGTCGGTGGCGCGGGCCGCGATATAGGGGTCGTCCAATCGCTCGAAACCGCGCGCCACATGGGCAACCTCCGCCTGGACGGCGGCTTCGGCGTTGATCTTGCCCTTGGTGACCCGGTCCCGGAATCCGCGCACCAGACGGGATTCGTCCAGCATGGCGGCATGGGCGTCCAACAGGTAACCCATCTCTTCCGCCGCGGTGCCAGGCAAGGATTTCGATTTGCTGCGCAGGGTTCGCAACTGCCGGCGCGACTGGTTCAGGGCGCGCTCCAGCCGGTCGAGGTCGGTATCGATCGCCGCCTGGCTCTCCAGCGGGTATTCCGGCGCCGCCAGCAGGCCGGATTCGATGACCCGGGCCGGGCCGATCGCAACGCCCGTCGCGACCCCGGTTCCCTGCAGGATTGTCTCCGGCTTGTCCTGTCGGTCCTGCATCAGGCTCTAGTCTTGCTCGTCGAATCCGTTCGCGACCAGCGTCTGCAGCGCGTCGAGCACTTCCGGCGCTTGGCTGCCCTCCGATTCGATGCGGATGGAGGTGCCTTTGGCGGCCGCCAGCATCATCAGCCCCATGATCGACGTTCCGAGCACGGATGTCCCGTCCTTCGTGACGGTGACATCCGCATCGTATTCGCCGGCCAATTGGACGAATTTTGCCGCCGCGCGGGCGTGCAGGCCGCGTTGGTTGCAGATGGTGACGTCGATTGGGCCGGATTTCATCGGTTTTGTCCGTTGGGAAGGCCGCTGAGGCGCGGCGGGAAGGGAAGGGGCTAAGCGCCCAGCAGGCTGCTGGCGACGTTGATGTATTTCTTGCCGGCTTCCTGGGCGGCGGAGACGGCGCTGTCGAGCGGCTCCGACTTTCGTACGCTGGCAAGCTTGATCAGCATCGGAAGGTTCAGGCCGGCGATCACCTCGACCTTGGCCTTGTCCATGATGGAGATCGCCAGGTTGGACGGCGTTCCGCCGAACATGTCGGTCAGAACCACCACCCCCTCGCCGGAATCGACGGCCCGCGCGCCTTCCAGAATGTCCTGGCGCCGTTGTTCCATATCGTCGTCGGGGCCGATCGAAATGGCGGTCAGCGCCTCCTGCGGTCCCACGACATGTTCAAGCGCGGCGACAAACTCTTCCGCCAGCCGGCCATGGGTCACCAACACAAGCCCAATCATTCACCCTGTCCCAACGCGCTGTTGTTCGCCCGTTTTTATCGTCCCTGTCGTACCGGTCCCCACCGTCACGCGGCCCGAGCCTTGGCGACGTCGCGGTGGGCAAGCCCAGCCGGCCAGCCTTTCTCCGCCAGCCAAGCCGCCGTTTGTTCGGCAAGAAAAACCGACCGATGTTTGCCCCCGGTGCAACCGAAAGCAAGCGTGAGATAGCTTTTCCCCTCCCGCTCGTACCGGGGAAGGGTAGTCTCCAGCAGGGCGGTAAGGCGAGCCCAAAATTGCTCGAAATCGGGATCCTTGCGGATATAGGCGCCGACGGCCGCGTCCATGCCCGTCTGATCCCGGAGGCCCTCGACGTAATGCGGGTTGCTTAGGAACCGCACATCGAAGACGAGATCCGCCTCCCGCGGCAGGCCCTTGCGGTAGGAGAAGGACACGACCGTGATCGACAGCCCGGTCTTGCTGCGGAACCGGAACGCCTGGCCGAGCCGCTGTTTCAGGTCCCAGATCGTTTGGTCCGTTGTATCGACCACAAGATCGGCGGCGTCGCGCATCGGTCCCAGGATCGTCCGTTCCAAGGCCAGCCCGTCCGCGACCGGGCGGTCGTCCGCCAGCGGGTGTTTGCGGCGGGTTTCCGCATAGCGCCGGATCAGCGTCGCGTCCTCGCAATCCAGAAACAGCGTCCTGACATCCAGGCCCACCTCGCCGGACAGTACGTCGATGTCGGACTTCAGCGCCTCGGGATCGAAATCGCGGCTGCGCACATCGATGCCGACCGCCAGGGGTTGGGCGCCTTCGATCTGCCGGTGCCCGGCGGTCAGCCGGGGCAGCAGGGTCAGCGGCAGATTGTCGATCGCCTCGAACCCCAGATCCTCCAGGATCTTCAAGGCCGTGGAGCGTCCCGCCCCGGACATGCCGGTCACCAGAACGATGTCGGGATGGGATGTTTCCGTCACAAGGCGATACTCCGCAGGACAAGCGCAATCTTCGCAGGCGCGGAGGCATCAAAAGCATGCAGCGAAATAGAGGGCAAGGACAGATCGCCGACCTGCTCGCCGGCGAGATCGGGCAGGCGCTCGATCTCCGCCCGGGGGCGCAGATGAACGACCAGGGACACAGGCGTTTGCGCCTGATGCCCAACCTTCAGAATGCCGACGCCGCGCGCCTCTATCTTGCCGGCCAAGGTCTCCGGCGTGCGGGCGACGACCCGACCCCGCTGCACCGACAGGTCGACCCGGTCGTCGGCGACCAGCACCGCACCCTCCGCCAACAGGCGGATCGCCAGGTCCGATTTGCCGGAGCCCGGCGGGCCGCACAGCATCACGCCTTTGCCGCGCCAGGCGACCACCGTGCCGTGAACGTTTCCCAGGTCGATCATGGCCGGGAGCGTAAAGCCCGAAAGGCCCGCTTGCTAGCCCGGCGTAAGCTGCCTTACCTTTTCCGGGCGACCGGGTCAGGAGCAGCCTTTTCATGTTTGCCGAAATTGCGGGAATACTCGCCCCGGTCTTTCTTTGCGCCGCGATCGGCTTTGTCTGGGAAAAGCGCGGCCTGCCCTACAACGTCAAGGAAATCACGCCACTGATCGTGACCATCGGCATGCCGGCGCTGGTCGTCTCGACCCTGCTGAACTCCAACCTCAGCCTGCAGGCGATGGGCCAGGTCGCGGGCTACGCGCTGTTGTTTCATGCGATCACGGTCGTCGTCAGCCTGACGGCGATCAAGCTGGCGCGGCAGGAGGTGGCGAGCTTCCTGCCCTCGATGATGTTTCCGAACAACGGCAATATGGGCCTGTCGATCTGTCTGTTCGCGTTCGGCGAGGTCGGTCTGGCGCTCGCCATCGCCTTTTTCTCGGTGACCTCCGTCCTGCAGTTCACGGTCGGCGCGACCATCGCGTCGGGCGCGTTCAGTTTCCGGCGGACCGTCACCTCTTCTTTGCTATGGGGCGTTCTGGTGTCGGTCGGCCTGATCGCGTTCGGCATCACGCTGCCGGGCTGGATGATGAACACGGTCGACCTGATCGGTGGGCTGACCATTCCCATGATGCTGATCGGTCTGGGCGTCTCGCTGGCGCGGCTGAAAGTCGGTGCCCTGGCGCTCAGCACAGGATTTTCCGTCTTGCGGCTGGCCGGCGGCTGCCTGATCGGTCTCGGCATCGCCGAAGCGTTCGCATTGGAAGGTGCCTTGCGCGGGGTGGTGATCCTGCAATGCAGCATGCCGGTCGCGGTCTTCAACTATTTGTTCGCCACTTATTACGGGAGGAACGCCGAGGCGGTCGCGGGGATGGTGGTGGTTTCCTCCGCGCTCGGTTTTTTGTTCCTGCCCGCCTTGCTGTGGCTTGCGCTCCAGGGGTAAGACTTCGGGATGGACCGGCGCAGCATCACCGTAGAAACGCCCACGGGTCCTCTCTGCGTCAGCGAAGAGGGGGACGCCATCGTGCGCGTCACCTGGGGCCGGGCCGCGCGCGAGGCGGAGAGCCCCCTGCTGGCGGAAGCGGCCAGCCAGCTCAAAGCCTATTTCGCGGGCGACAGAACCGATTTCGATCTGCCGCTGCGGCCGCAAGGCTCTTCCTTTCAGCAAGCCGTCTGGGACCAGATGCGGGCGATCCCGCATGGCGACGTCAAAACCTACGGCGATATCGCAAAGGCGCTGGACGGGACGGCGCGCGCGGTGGGCTCGGCCTGTGGTGCCAATCCCATCCCGGTGATCATTCCATGCCACCGGGTGGTCGGCGCAGACGGCAAGATGACCGGCTTTTCCGGCGGCGAGGGCGTGGAGACCAAACAGGCGCTGCTACGCCTGGAAGGGGCGCTTCTCCTCTAGAAAGTCCGGATTGCGGCGGCGGCTTGCCGGCCTATTCGGCCGCATCGGCGGCGGGGATGCGCACGATGAACCGCGCCCCTTTCGGCGCGCCGTCGTGAGAGGTGCGGTTCTCCGCCCGGATCTCGCCTTCATGGGCCTCGACAATTTGTTTCGAGATCGACAGGCCCAGGCCCGAATGCGCGCCGAACTTCTCGCCGCTGGGGCGTTCGCTGTAAAACCGATCGAAGATGTCGGTCAGTTTGTTGGCCGGGATGCCCGGCCCTTCGTCTTCCACCGCGGCCTCGATCCAGTCGCCGTCGCGCCGGATCTTCAGATCGATGCGGCCGTCGGGCGGGCTGAAGCTGACGGCGTTGCTGACCAGGTTGCGGAAAACCTGAACCAGCCTGTCCTCGTTCCCGAGAATGTCGAACGGCCCGGCCCCGTGCACTTCCATGGTGACCCGTCGGCGCAGCGCCTCGCCGTCGCCGGACATGGTGTCGAACATTCCGGCAAGCGTCGCCAGAAGTCCGGCCAGGTCGAGCGGCTCGGCGTCGCTGCGGCTGAGTTCCGCATCCAGCCGCGAGGCGTCGGAGATGTCGCTGATCAGCCGGTCCAGCCGTTCGACATCGTCGTTGATGATCTGCATCAGCTTTTCGCGCCGTTCGGGATCGGAGATTTTGGAGGCGGTCTCCACCGCACTGCGCAGGCTGGTGAGCGGGTTCTTGATCTCGTGACTGACATCCGCCGCGAAACGTTCGATGGCGACCAGGCGCAGGCGCAAGGCCTGGGTCATCTCCCGCATCACGCCGGACAGATCGCCGATCTCGTCGGCGCGGTCGGTCATGTCGGGGATCTCGACATCCTGCTTGCCGACCGACCGCCGCACCCGTTCGGCGGCCGCCGCCAGCCGGTCCAGTGGCCGGGCGATGGTGCTGGCCAGGTAGATCGACAGGGCCACCGTCACCAGCAGCGCGCCTGCGAAGACCATCAGGATGGTGGCGCGGACATTGCGCAACGCAATCTCGATCTCGCGGCCCGGCTTCGACAGCATCAGCGATCCGAAAACCCGGTAGTAGCGCTGCACCGGCAGGGCGACGCTCAACACAAGGCGCGAATTCTCAGCCTCCCGCACGACGCCCATGATTTCGCCCTGCAGGGCGGCTTTCACTTCCGGATAGTCGTCCGCGACCTGATCGGCGGATTCCTGATAGCGCTCTATCCGGTGCTGGCCCAGAACCATGGCGAACCGGTCGAGCATGTCGAGGATCGGGTTGATCACATCTTCGCCGGCCTGCGGCGGGGCCAGTTCCTGCACCTGAACCGAACTGCGCAAGGCGCCGAGACGCTGGGAATCAATGGCCAGGCTTCCCTCGTGGGTGAACAGCCGCGCGCGCAGCCCCGACGGTTCCGAAAGCCGGCGCACGATATGCCGGGCGGGTGCCAGGCTGAGCACTTCTTCACCCTGGGTGGTGATCATGATGGCACCTTCGCCCATGGCGCCGGCGAAAATCTCGCCCTGGACACGCAGGGACTCCATCTCGGCCCGGATCAGATTGTCCCGGTAGGGGCCGAGATACAGCAGGCCGCCGACGGGAATCGCCAGCGCGATCACGTTCACCGCAAGGATTTTCCGGGTAAGGGGCGAGAAGAACCGTCCCATGCGGCGTCGCCGCCGCGCGCTTCCCTGCCGCTTAACCATGGCAGGCGTGCCCCGCTTCTCCCCCAATTCCACCATTCAACTCACCGCGCCACTGATGCCCCCGGCGGCAGGACCGCCGGACCGTTACTGTTCATCTTTGTAACGGTAGCCGACCCCGTAAAGCGTTTCGATATGGTTGAAGTCCCCATCATACTGTTTGAACTTGCGCCGCAGCCGCTTGATGTGGCTGTCGATCGTCCGGTCGTCGACATAGATGCTTTCGCCATAGGCGTCATCCATAAGCTGGTCGCGGCTTTTCACAATGCCGGGCCGCAGGGCGAGCGCCTTGAGGATAAGAAACTCGGTGACGGTCAGCGGGATTTCCCTGTCGCCCCAAACGCAGACATGGCGCACTTCGTCGAGCTTCAGCTTGCCGCGGCGGATGATCCCTTCCTGGGATTCCTCCGGACTGCCGCTCATCTCGATCCGCCGTAACAGCGTTCTGATCCGTTCCAGCAACAGACGTTGGGAGAACGGTTTGCGGATGTAGTCGTCCGCGCCCATCCGCAAACCCATCAGCTCATCGACCTCGTCGTCCTTGGAGGTCAGGAAGATTACCGGCAGCTGAGACTTCTGACGCAGCTTTTGCAGCAGTTCCATACCGTCCATGCGCGGCATCTTGATGTCGAGGACGGCCAGATCCACGCCCGTATCGACGCCGCTGCCGCTCAATCCCCGCAGAGCCGATGCGCCGTCGGTATAGGTCGATACCTTGAAGCCTTCCGCCTCCAAAGCCATCGACACGGATGTCAGAATGTTTTGATCGTCATCGACCAACGCGATTCGATTCGGATGCGTCATGTTCGAGCCTTCCTTCTCCATGGCCCCATATATGGTGACGGTCTTGTGATTGGCGACCAGGTAACCTCTCCCAACCCGCCATACTATGCGAAACTGTGGCGGAATTGAGGCGGTCCTTGGGAAAAACCGAGGCATTTCCCGGATTCGTACGCGCCCGCTGCGCCCCGTCGCCGCAGGTCAAACCGGTTGCAGAGACGGAGATTCTACGCCATCTGCAGTGCATCTCGAAACAGCATGCCGCGCGACGGTCGCACGATCGCCAGGCTGCGCGGCCGGACGCACGGAAGCAGATGCCCATGCAACGAGTCCTGACCTCCCCTCTCTTCATCGCCCTGTTCGCCGGCTTGTTGGCCGCGTCCGCGGCGGGTTTCATCGCCTACCAGCAATTCGCGCAGTCGCGCCAGTCCGGGGCCGACTCGGTGATGACCCCGCAGGTTCAGATCGGCGGGCCGTTCAGCCTGGTCGATCATACCGGCAACCGCGTCACCGACCAAAGCTATGCCGGACGGCATCTGTTGGTCTATTTCGGTTTTACCTATTGTCCGGACGTTTGCCCCACCGACCTTGCCATCATGGGACAGGCGGTGTCGCTGCTGGACGAAGAATATCCCGAGGTGGCGGAGAAGGTGCAGCCGCTTTTCATCTCGATCGATCCCGGCCGGGACCGGCCGCCCGAACTGGCGGCCTATGTTGAGAATTTCCATCCGCGCATGGTCGGTCTGACGGGCAGCGATGCGGAGATTGCGGATGTCGCCTCGGCGTACCGTGTCTATTATGCGCGTCAGGATCTCGAGGACGGCGAATATCTGATGGACCATTCCGCCTTTACCTATCTGGTTTCCCCGGAAGGCTCCACCATCGGCATCTTCCGGCATAACTCGACGCCGGAGGATGTCGCCGCCGGCATCCGCGAGAAACTTGGCGGATAGGACGGCAGAATGACCGAAAGCCCGGGAGAGGCGGTCCGCAGCCTGTTGCGCGGCGTGGACCGGGCCACGCTGGCCACAAAGGTCCGCGACGACGGTGCCCCCGAAGGCGCGCACGCCCCCTACGCGTCCCTGGTTCTACTGGCTGTCGACCAAGATGCAGCGCCCCTGCTGCTGCTAAGCGATCTGGCCGATCACACCAAGAACCTGCAGGCCGACCCGGCCTGTTCCTTGATGATCGACGGAACCCAGGGCCTCGACAATCCGCTGACCGGCGCGCGGGCGACCTTGCAGGGACGGATTGCGCTGCACCCCGACGCCGGCGCGCTGAGACGGTTCGTGAACCGCCACCCCAGCGCCGCGATGTATGCGGGTTTCGGCGATTTCAACCTGTACCGGATGACGGTCGACCGCGCCCATCTGGTCGCCGGTTTTGGGCGCATCCATTGGATTGACGCGAAAGACGTGTTCCAGCCGTTGCCCGGCGGCTATGCGCTGGGCGGGGAAGAACAAGGCGTGGTCGATCATATGAACGAAGACCACGCCGATGCCGTGGGCCTGTACGCAAACAAAATTTTGGGGCTGCCCGGGGTGGGATGGCGTCTCACCGGCGTCGATATGGAAGGCGCGGACCTGCGCCGGGACGGCGTCTGCGCCCGCCTGCCATTCCAGAAACCGGTCCGCGATGCCGAGACGGCGCGCGTCGAGCTTGTCCGTTTGGTCAAGCAGGCCCGCGGCCGGCCGGCTTAGTCCGCCGCGGTATCCATCAGCCGTTCGCGCATTTCGTTCAGCTTGTCCTGAAGGACCTGCCCGACTTTCGAATTGCTGCCCGACCCACTGACCGCGGCATTCGCCTCGTCCCGAATGTTCGACATATCGTCCACCACGGAAGAGCGGAACTCTTCCAACTGCGAGACGGTGTCGGACGCCGTGGTGACGCAGGTTCGGATGGTGGTCGCCGCGGAACCGACGCTGGAGGCGATCTTGTCCACTTCCTGGCGCCCGGTATCGGTCAGGGATGCAACCGTCTCGAACTGTTCGAACAGGGTCTCCGTCCGGGCGTTCAGCGTTTCGGCAAATCCGTTCAGTTCGGCCAGCAGCCGGTTGATTTGCTCTGCGGATCCGGCGGCCGCGCCGGCCAGCGCCTTCACCTCGCCCGCCACCACGGCGAAGCCCCTGCCGGCCTCGCCGGCGCGGGCCGCTTCGATGCTTGCATTCAGGGCGAGCATATTGGTCTGCGACGCAACACCGGCGACGTCCTTGGCCATTTCGTCGATACGCTGGAGCCCGTCGTTGAAGGTTCGGGAAGCCTCCTGAACGGTTTTGCGCAGCGCCAGGCTCTCGCCGACCGCGCGGTCGATGGCGTCGATCTGGCTGACCGCCCCTTGGGCGCTTACGCTGATCTGCTCGACGGCCCGGTTGCTGTCGTCGGAGAGCGACAGAAGGTCGCCGATCTCGAAGGCCGCCTTCTCCGCGTTGTCGACCGCCTCGGTGATTTTCTCCAGCAACGCGCCGGAGGCCGCGTTCACGGTTTTGGCCGTGGCCCGCATCCGGCCGACGATCTCGGTCGATTCCGAAAGGGTTTCACAGGCATTCAGGATGACGGGCCGGTCCGCTTTGCCCTCTGCCGGGACGGCGCCTTCGGAGCATGCTTGGACTGGCGCAGCGGTGCCGTTTGACGCCGGGTTTTCAGGAGAGCCTGCCGCCCGGCGGGTCAGGACAAAGACCAGCAGGCAGGCGGTCAGACAGAGCAGGGCCTGGATCGTTGCCTGCAGCCCGATGCCGGTGAAAGGTTGGAGGAACGCCGTCCCGAATTCCGCGGCCGCCGCGGCAAGTCCGATGGCCAAGACGGGGAGCACCGTAACGCGGGCTGTGCTCGAGAAATCCGACATTTCACTGCTGATCCCTACGGTTAAGAGCCGGCTCCAGGCGCAATCCGCGCGCGGTATTTGAAGAGTGCTCTACTGTTTAAGTTGAGTTGAAACGGAGGATGCAGCGAATAATGTTAAGAGCTGGTAAAGCTCTCGCACATCTTGGCGCGCCTGAGCCGGGCCTGGCCGGTTTCCGATCGGCGAACGGCCTTCGCGAACTTTCAAATCGCGATGATTGAGTCTATTACATCCGGCCAGGGAGACGGCGTCAGCAATATTCATCCAAAGACCTCTTTTCGAAAGGCCTCAGATTACTAGAGTCTTTCGGGAACAGGGCCGACCGGTGTCAGCGCCTGGGCAGGGAAAAGTGAAGACGGGAGTGTCGGACGGTCCAAGTCCAGGCTTCCAAAACATCTTTGAAGGAGGAGACGTTGGGTAACAACGCCAGCTCGCAAACCCTTTCTAATCATGGAATTTTGAACTCGGGCGCCGTTTATTGGAATCTCGGCGCGGAACCGCTTTATGAGGAAACCGTCCGCCGCGGTTTGGGTACGGTCACCCAGGGCGGCGCGCTGACCGTGGAGACCGGAAAATTTACCGGACGGTCGCCGAACGACAAGTTCATCGTCGACGAGCCCAGCAGCAGCGGCAACATCTGGTGGGGTTCGGTCAACCGGCCCACCACCCTTGAAATCTACGAGCGCCTGAAAGCGAAGGTGCTGGCATACTATCAGAGCCGCGATTTGTTCGTTCAGGACCTTCACGCGGGTGCCGATCCGGCGCACCGGGTTCAGGTGCGCGTCGTCAGCGACAGCCCCTGGCACTCGCTGTTCGCGCGCAACATGTTCATTCGTCCGGACCGGCGCGCGCTGGGCGGTTTCGAGCCTGAATTCACCGTGCTGCATGCGCCGAACCTGCATGCGGATCCGGCTGTCGACGGCACCAATTCCGAAGTCTTCATCGTCGTGAACTTCGCCGAACGCACGGTCCTGGTCGGCGGCAGCCGCTATGCCGGTGAGATCAAGAAGTCGATCTTCGGCATCATGAACTATCTGCTGCCGGAGCAGGGCGTGTTGCCGATGCATTGTTCCGCCAATATCGGCGAAGCCGGCGACACCTCGATCTTCTTCGGGCTGTCGGGCACGGGCAAGACGACGTTGTCGGCGGACGGCACGAGACGGCTGATCGGCGATGACGAGCATGGTTGGTCGGACACCGGCGTCTTCAATTTCGAAGGCGGCTGCTACGCCAAGGTGATCAATCTGTCGGAAAAGATGGAGCCGGAGATCTACGCCACAACCCGGCGCTTCGGCACCATTCTGGAGAACGTGGTGTTCGATCCGGAAACCCGGGCGCTCGATCTGGACGACGGCAGTCTGGCGGAAAACACCCGCGCTTCATATCCGATCGACTTCATCCCGAATATCGAGCCCAGCGGCATCGGCGGTCTGCCGAACAATATCGTGATGCTGACGGCGGACGCGTTCGGGGTTCTGCCGCCGATCTCCGAACTGACGCCGGAACAGGCAATGTATCACTTTCTCAGCGGCTACACCGCCCGTGTCGCAGGGACGGAGCGTGGCGTCACCGAGCCGACCGCGACCTTCTCCACCTGCTTCGGCGCACCGTTCATGCCGCGTCACCCCAGCGTCTACGCCAAAATGCTGGGCGAGAAGATGGCCAAGACGGGCGCCAAATGCTGGCTGGTCAATACCGGTTGGTCGGGCGGTTCCTACGGCACCGGCCAGCGTATGCGGATCGACTATACCCGCGCCATGGTGCGCGCGGCGGTGGAAGGCAAGCTCGCCAGCGTCGCCCGGGTTCAGGATCCGAATTTCGGTCTCCTGATTCCGGATCAGGTGCCGGATGTCCCGGCGAACGTCCTGCAGCCGCGCGGCACATGGCAGGACGGAACCGCCTACGATTCCGTCGCGGGTAACCTGCGGGGCATGTTCGAAACGAACTTCAAGCAGTTCGAAGGTCATGTGCCGGACGATGTTAAAAAGGCCGGCATCTACGCCGCCTGATCCTGTGTCTCAATCGATGCGAACAGGGCCGGGTTCACCCCCGGCCCTATTTGTTTTGGCGGACCGGCCTATTGGCCCGGCACCAGGATCAGCCGCGGGGCGGGCTGCTGGATCGACTCGATGTTCCAGACATATTGCGTGGGGGAGCCCTGGATCACCTGATTGGCGTTGTGGTCGAGCACCCGCGCGTCCGTCCAAAGGCGGACCACGCCGCGCGTGTTGAAGCCCTTGGCCACCAATTCGTCGCGATACTGCTTGTTCGGGCGGTCACCGGTCAGCGTGACCAGTCCTTGCGCGTTGCGTTTGATGGTCATGAAAGGCGCGTTGCGGCGGACGAAACTGAAGGACGGCCGTTCCAGGATGTTGCTTTGCCGCCGGTACTTCACCCGGTACCGGCCCTGACCGACATAGTCGACCTCCGAAAAGCCGGAATCGCGCCGCAGATCGCTGTCATACACCTGGATTTCGTCGGCGTCGTTGGCGCTGACATCGCCGGCGCCGATCTTGCGCAGGAAATTGAAGGCCAACAGATCGCCTTCATAGATGAAAGCGTATTCCCCATCGCGCTGCATGTTGATCTGCAGCGTGAACCGGTCCGGGAGGTAACAGCCCGATAGCAAGACCACCGCAAGGACGGCTGCGGCGGCCCTCAGGAACCGCCGGTTTTGGCGCCAGACGGGAGCGATCCGGGGCATGCGTGTCTCCTTCTGTTCCGGCAACGCTATAGCATGTTTCGCGCCGTCGGAAAGAACACGGACCGCGGTAGGCTAGAGCATCAAGGCGCCCGGCCTTCCCCGGCAGAAGACCGGATGCGTCGTTTCAATGGGTCCGAACTAAGGCGCGACGCTCTAATAACCGCTGCTGGCTTCCTCGCGAATACGTTTCTTGCGGGCCGCCAGCGCCGCGCTGTTGTCGACCACCCGCTTTTCGACTTTGGGTCTTTTCGCGACGGTGGTCTGGCAGGCGGGCAGGAGAACAAGGGCGCCGGCGGCGGCCGTCCATGTCAAAAGGCGGCGGCGGTCTGTCAGGGTTTGCATTGTCCATTCACTCCGTTTGTCAACGACTATTAAAAAACACCCTAGTCCCGAGTGGACGCAGTCACTGCGACGAACGTCACAGGCCGGGTTTTTTGTCGCTAATTGTCGCTATTTCGGGCCGCTGCGGGGCGGCGCGCCAGGGCGGGCGCTGCGAAGGACTGCTTTTTAGGAGATGGAACCGTGCGCGTTATCCGGCACGCCGCGAGCAGTGCACCGGCGGTCAGTACCGCCAACCCCTTTACCGCCCCTCTTCGGGAGATTCTACTTTCCTGCATTGTCCTATCCGCCATGTTGACCCGGAGCCCGCCCTGTTCAGGAGATGGCGGCGAGCGCGGTCATGCCAACACACCTTCCATGACAGGTGTGTGAGGCGATCCAGCGTTAGGATGTGCGGGTGCCGTCGAGCAGCGATGCCGGGTCGGCGGTCCGCGCCGCGCCGACGGCCCCGGGGAGGACGACCAACTTGCGGCGGGCCACCTTGCGGGCCGATGAGGGGGCGTAGACCTGTTTGGTGGCGTCCAGCATGATAACGCCGCCCAGGCGCGGCACCGCGCGCGCGCCGGCGCGTTCTACGGGCGCGGCAAGCGGCATCCAGATCTGGCTGCCCAGCGGCGGCATGTATAGGGCACGCCTGGAGTCCGCCGGCTCGAACTGGGTATCTCGCAGCAACCGTTCGAGCTGTGCCAGACTGAACGGTTTTCCGTGACCGAACGGGGTCCGTTCGTTGCGGGCCCAGAGCCCCCGGCGCGACGGCACGATCACGATCATCCGGCCGACCCCGTTCAAGACCCGCCAGCATTCCTGCAGCATGTCCCGCATGCGTTCGGTGTTTTCGAGAGCGTGCACCAGCAACAGCCGGTCGACGGACAAATCCGGAAACGGCAGGTGCGTTTCCTCCGTCAGGGCGACCAGGCCGGGCTCCTGCCGCGGCCAATGGGTAACGCCTTGATAGGCCGGCATGACAGCGAGAACGCGGTCGGCCTCGGGGCGGAACATCTTCAGGTAAGGAGTTGCATAGCCCAACCCGACCACCACGTCCCCCTGGGTGCTCGGCCACAGCAGACGGAGTTTCTTTTGGATCAACGCACGCGCCTGCGCACCCATGCGGGAGCGGTAAAACGCGTTGAGATCGATCACATCAGTCCACATGCCGAATTTCCCGGGACGACCCCTCCGTCCGCACGTTTGTTTAAATCCAAGATGTTATGGCTTTTTCCGTCCAGAATATATGGGATATTATGCGTCCCGCGCCGCAGATCAACGCTCACGATAGGCGGCGGATCGCAACTGGGCCCAGGAAGAACAGGTGTCTAGACAGACTGGTTCATCGACCGATTCCCGATCTCCGTACTGGCTGAAGCTGGCGCGGGTCGCGATCCGGCGGAAGCCGGCCCTTTTTCTCGGCGTCATCAGCGTTTGCCTGGCGCTCACGGTTTTGTATTCCTGGCAACAGATCAGGAATGGGGAACTGTCCGGGATAATCCTGGTTGGCGCGAACCTCTGTCTCTTTGTCATTGCGTTGATCTACGTCGCCGACGACCTGCAACAGCGTTGACGCCGGACGGAACGCCGCAGGCCGGCAATCTCAAAGTGAACTCCCGGTGAGGGTCCCATTCCCCGCCTTGATTCGGCGTCGTCATTATGCCTTCCTGCCAGCATTGTCGGTACTCTTCCGAGTGCTGCTTATTTTCAGAGAATGAATTGGAGCAGGGATATGAAAAGACTCGCCGCGGCGGCATTTGTCGCGCTTCTCCTCTTGCCGCAGGCCGCCCAGGCGCAAGGAGCCAGCAAGGAATCCGTTCTCCGCTATATGGAGCTCACGGATGCCGACCGGGGGATCGAGCAGATCAGCAACGTTGTCTTTCAACGGCTCGCCAACCAGCTGCGAACACAGAACCCGGCGATTACCGACGACATGCTTCGGGCCGTCGGAGAATCGATCAAGACGGTGCTTTACGCCAATACAGACGGCTACAGAGACTTGATCGCGTCCGCTCTGCGGTCGGTTTTGACCGAGGAGGAAGTTCAGGCCGCAAACGCGTTTTACGCGTCCGAGCAAGGACGCTCCTTCTCCTCTAAACTCCCGCAGCTGCAGCAGGCCGGCGCCGCGACCGGCCGCGAATGGCTAGCCGGCATGCAGTCCGACCTTCAACAAGCCGTCCGGCAAGCCCTGGGGCAGTAGACGGGTTCAAAGCAGAGAAGACGATGATCGAGATCCATCAAATACCGGTTTTAGACGATAACTATGTCTACCTGATCCGGGACCCGCAGACCGGGTCCGTCGCGGTGGTGGATCCGGCGGTGACGGAACCGGTGCTGCAAGAAGCAGAGCGGCTGGGCTGGAAAATCACCCATATCCTGAACACCCATCATCACGGCGACCATGTCGGCGGAAACCGCAAGATCAAAGCCGCAACAGGCTGTGTCATTGTCGGGCCGCGGGCGGATGCGGGCAGGATCCCGGGAATCGACGTTCAGGTCGGCGACGGCGATTTCTACGATTTCGGGGCCGCCCGGGCGACCGTATACGATGTCCCGGGGCATACCCGCGGGCACATCGCCTTTTGGTTCGCCGGTTCCCAGGCCCTGTTCTGCGGCGATACCCTGTTCGCGCTTGGCTGCGGACGGATGTTCGAAGGCAACCCGCAGCAGTTCTGGACCTCCCTCAGCAAACTGCGCGCCCTGCCGGATGAAACCCGCGTCTTCTGCGCCCATGAATACACCCAGGCCAACGCCCGCTTCGCGCTGTCGGTCGATGGCGATAATCCCGACCTGGTCGACCGGTCGAACCGCATCGATGCGGCCCGCGCCGAGAATAAGCCGACCGTGCCGTCGCTGCTGGGCGAAGAAAAGACCACCAATCCTTTCCTGCGGGCGGACGATCCGGGTCTGGCGGCGAATGTCGGCCTGGCGGGACACGACCCCGTTGCCGTCTTCGCCGAAGTGCGGTCGCGGAAAGACAATTTCTAAAAGACCCGGAAGCGGGGAAGGACATTACCATGAAGTTGCATCACAATCCGGCCTCGCCCTACACGAGGAAGGTCATGCTGGTTGCCCACGAAACCGGCCTTGCCGACACGATCGAACTGATGCCGATCACGGTTTGGGAAGAGGCCGAACGCCTGCGGGCCGACAACCCACTGGGGAAAATCCCGGCCCTAATCCTCGACGACGGGTCGTGCCTGTTCGATTCGCCGGTTATCTGCGCCTATCTGGACACGCTGCATGCGGGTCCCAAGATGATCCCCGACGGCGCCGAGCGCTGGCGCGTCGAAAGGCTGCACGCCCTCGCCCAGGGCATGACCGACGCGGCGCTCTCCTTGCGGGCCGATGTCATGCGCGAGCTGGAGGCGGACTGGTACTCGAACCGGATGCGCGACACGGTGAACAGCGCGCTTGCCGACGCCGAACGCCTCGTTCCAACCTTCGACCGCTCCGTCGATCTCGGGACCTGCGCGCTTGGCGCCGGTTTGGGCTATCTCGATTTCCGGTTCTCGGATTGGGGGTGGCGCGACGGACACCCGGCGCTCGCCGCCTGGTTCGAGGAATTCGCCCAACGCCCGTCGATGCAGGCGACGCCGACGCCATAGTCCGGCCCTTCCAGAGCGATGCAAGAACCGGAAACGAACGGGCCGGTGCCGGTGCCGGCGCTCAGCGCCGAGGCCATCATCAAGGCGCTGGATCTGCAGCCCCACCCGGAAGGCGGTTGGTACCGGGAGGTCTTTCGCTCCCCGTCGGACGGGGAGGCGCCTGGATCCATCACCTCGATCTATTTCCTGCTGACCAAGGGCGACCGGTCCCACTGGCACAGGGTGATCGGATCCGACGAGGTTTGGAACTATCATGGTGGCGCGCCGCTCTTGCTGCAGCAGGCCAAAGAAGGCGGGCCGGTCACGGAACTGGTTCTGGGCCTGGATCTAACCGCCGGCCAGCACCCGCAATGGACGATCCCCGCCGGTCTGTGGCAGGCCGCCGAGAGTCTCGGCGACTGGACGCTGGTCGGATGCAGCGTCGGTCCCGCTTTTCATTTCTCAAGATTTGAATTGGCGCCCCCCGGTTGGCATCCGATTCTGAACCGCTAGCGGTCGGACCGATGCTGCCCCATTGCCCCCACAGATGACAGACATATACCAGGACCTTCGCGACAGGCTCGCCCCCTTTGGGCTGTTGTTGCGCGGCGGGTTTCATGCCGAGGAGATGGATGGTGCGCCGGACGGCGTAAAGACGGTCCTGATGGTCGGCAATGCCGGTCCGGCGATGTGGCGGGCGGCGAAGGCCCATCTGCAACCGGGGCCCGACCCGATGAACCGCTGGACCGAGCGGACGGTGGCACCGATTGCGGTGGCGGTCGGCGCGGCGGCGATCTATCCATTCGGCGATCCGCCCTACTACCCGTTTCAGCGCTGGGCGCAACGGGCGGAGGATGTGTTCCCGTCGCCGCTCGGCATTCTGATCCATCCGGATTACGGGCTTTGGCACGCCTACCGCGCCGCCTTGTGTTTCGAAGAGAGGCTGGATCTGCCGGCGCGAACCGTCCGGCCATCCCCTTGTGCGTCCTGCGTCGAGAAGCCGTGCCTGACGCGCTGTCCGGTCGGCGCCTTCTCGGTGGAGACGGGATATGACGTTCCGGCTTGCGCCGGTCATATCCGCCGGCCGGAGGGGGCGGATTGCATGAAGCTTGGCTGCCGGGCGCGGCGGGCCTGTCCCGTCGGGACAGGCTTTACCTATTCAGAGGAGCAGGCCGCCTTTCACATGACGGCCTTCGAAAGCGCACGCCCGGCTTGAAGGCCGGTTCCGGTGTTAGAACCGGTAGCCGATGCCGACCCCGATGATCCACGGGTCCAGATCGACATCCGCGGCAATGGCACCGTTGTTGATCGAGACGTCGGTGTTGATCCAAACCTTTTTAACATCCAGGTTCGCCGACCAATTCCCCGAAATCGCGTAATCCATGCCCGCTTGCAGCGCCAGACCGACACTGTTGTCGTACTCGATGGCCGTGACGGTACCGCCGGCAGCCTCTTCATCGTAGAACAGTGTGTAGTTGATACCGACGCCGAGATAGGGGCTGAAGCGGCTTTTCGGCATGAAGTGGTATTGCGCGGTCAGAGTGGGCGGCAGCAGGGAAACCTCGCCCAGATCCACGTTGCCCAAAGTGGTGTTGTTCGCGGCCATGTCGTGTTCGGTCGTAGCGGCGATCAGCTCCAGCGCGATGTTTTCCGTGAAAAAGTAGCTGATATCGATTTCGGGGACGTATTCGTTGCTGGCGTCGACGTCGCCGCCGATCACACTGACCGTGCTATCCTCGTCCGGCAGGACCGCGATCCCGCGGACCCGCAGCAGAAAGTCGCCCGCTTCCTTCGGTTTGAATTCCTGCGCTGCAGCCGGAACGGCGAGGGACGCCAAGACAACCGCACCCGCCATGCACTTCTTGAAAATGCTCACTGAACCTCTCCTAAGAGTCACATCTATCGACCTGCCGGACAGCCTTTATCCGGATCGCCTCGGGGTAGGGGGTAGAATAGGAAACGACATTGATGCAGATCATGCTTTTCGTTGGCCATGCAAACGGAGGGCGAGAAGGGCCGCTTTTCGTGCCGGTTTTTGCTTTTTGTCAAAGCCGGCCAGGCGGCCGATTGTCAGAAAGTTGCAATTTATTGACACCCAGCCGTGGGAAATCCGGCAAGAGCACCTATGTCAGCCTGCAAGAATAACTTTCAAAGGGCGGGGCTGAGATGGTCAAACGACTTTTGGTGGGGATTGCAGGAACCCCTTCGTTGCCGGCGAAAATCGACTGCGCGATCGATATCGCCAAACGGCACAATGCGGAAATCAGTCTCGTATCCGTCGTCGATGTCGACCGCCTGTCGCGGGTCGGACCGGTTCCGATCGGCGCCGGCGCCTATGCGCAGAACATGCGCGACAACCGCATCGCCAAGAGCCATGCGTTGGACGACAATGCGATCGAGAAATTCGAGGAAGCCTGCAATCAGGCCGGCGTGACCGTCAGAACGATCCGCAGGGAAGACCAGCCGCTGGACGCGCTGGCCGCCGTTTGGCGTTATCACGATCTCTGCCTGTTGGGCGCGCGCGGCTGGTTCGACTACGGGGTGATGCCGGAACCGGAAAACGGCTTGTTGAACCTTATCGCCAAAGGCGTGCGCCCGATCCTGACGGTCAGCGAAACCCCCAGACCCATCCGGCGCGCCATCATTGCCTATAACGGCTCTTTGCAGTCGGCCAAGGCGATGAAACGGTTCGTTCAGATGGCGATGTGGTCCGACATGAAAATACACATCGCCTGCGTCGGTGAAACGGAGACCGGCGAACCCGCGGCGCGGCTTTTGGAAGAGGCTGCGGCCTATTGCAAGATGTACGGCCACGACCCGTCGACCGAACAGGCGGAAGGCGATGTTCAGGAGACGTTACTGGGCATGGTCGAGGATATCGGTGCCGACATCATTGTCCTCGGCAGCAGCTATCGGAAGCTGCTTCTGCGGCAGCGGTTCGGGCGGAATGCGCTGGGCCTGATCAAGCGGTCCGACGTGCCGCTCTTCATGTCGCACTAACCGGCTGCGCCGCTACAGCAGCGCTGCGACTTTCTCCCGCAGCACCGGCAGCAGGTCGGCGTCGAACCAGGGGTTCTTTTTTTGCCAGCCCGTGGTGCGCCAACTTGGATGCGGCGTGGGCAGAAAGCCGTTCTCCAGATGGGTTTGGAAGTCGTGGACGGTCGCGGTCATGGTCTTGGCGCGTGCCTTGCCGAGATACCGTGCCTGCGCATAGCTCCCGACCAAAAGGGTCAGCGCGACGTTCGGCAAATGCGGCCAAAGCCGCTCGTGCCATTCCGGCGCGCATTCCGGCCGCGGCGGCAGGTCGCCGCCCTTCGGGTCCCGGCCGGGATAGCAGAAGCCCATCGGCATGATGGCCACACGCCCCTCGTCGTAGAAGGTTTCCTTGTCGATGGACAGCCAATCGCGCAGCCGGTCGCCGCTGGCGTCGTTCCACGGGATGCCGCTTTCATGAACCTTGGTGCCGGGCGCCTGCCCGATGATCACGATGCGGGCGGTGGGTTTCATGCGCACGATCGGGCGGGGGCCCAACGGCAGATGGGCGGCGCACAGCCGGCAGTCACGGATCGCGGTGAGCAGGCCGTCGAGGTTATCGTCGGTCATCGTCCGGTCCGGCGCGAAAGGCTGTAAAGATGGTCCGGGTGGTCGTACCAGTCTTTCATGATCTCTCCGTCATAGCGCATACCGAGCGCCTTCAGAACGCGGACGGAAACATGGTTCTGCGGATCGACCAACCCAAGAATCCGTGACAACCCGAATTGTTCGAACCCGGCCGCGCAGGCGGCGGGGACGATTTCGCGTGCATAACCGTGTCCCCAATGCGGGATTGAGAGGCGGTAACCGATTTCCGCTTCGCCGTCTTTGCATAGGTCGGTCCGAAACAGGCCGCAATAACCGATCACCGTCTGGCCGCTTTTCAGAACAGCGGCCCACGGCCCAAAACCCCAGTTCGGGTAATGTTTGTCCGCCGCCTCCTCGACCCAGCGATCGACCCAGTTTTCCGTCCTGATCCCCTCGCTGAACCGCATCACTTCGGGGTCGCAGAAGACGGCGCGCAACGGGACGGCATCCGTCCGGACGACCTGCCGCAGGATCAGCCGTTCGGTCTCCGCGACGACCGTCACCGTCCCAGCAGTTCGTCGACGAAAGCGGGAACGATCTCCGTCGCCGGGCCGTGCCGGCATTCGTGAAACAGCGACGCGCCTTCCGACGGTTCCAGGTTCAATTCCACGGTGTGGGCTCGTCCGGCCATCCGGGCCTGAGCCACGAACCCGGCGGCCGGATAGACATTGCCGCTGGTCCCGATGGAGAGGAACAGGCCGCAGCGCTGCAGGGCGGTCTCGATCTCGGCCATGTAGAACGGCATCTCGCCGAACCAGACCACATGCGGCCGCATGCCGCCGGTCTTGCCGCAGTTGGGGCAGGGTGTCTCCAGGCTCAAATCCTCCCGCCAAACGGCAAGGCCTTCGCACTGTTCGCAGCGGGCCTTCAACAGCTCTCCATGCATGTGCAGAACCTGGCTCGAACCGCCGCGCTCATGCAGATCGTCGATATTCTGGGTGACCAGCAATACCTCCTCCGGCCATTCGGCCTGCAGGCGGGCGATGGCCGCGTGCGCCGCGTTCGGGACAATGGCGGGGTCGGTCAGTCCGGACCGGCGGTGGTTGTAAAAGTCGTGCACCCGCACCGGATCGCGGCGAAAGGCTTCGGGCGTCGCCACGTCCTCAAGGTTAACCTTGGCCCAGATTCCGTCGGCATCGCGAAACGTGTCCAACCCGGATTCCTTGGAAATCCCGGCTCCGGTCAGGATCACGATGGGCGTCGGTCCGTCCTGTCTCACCATCCGTTTCCTCTTGCCCCTTAAGGGTGAAGTCTTGGCAAAGCCGACCGGGCCGCGTACCACCCTACGGTGGGTTGGAAGAGGGGTCGGCCATGAAAAAAGTTCTGTTCGTCTGTACCGGTAATATCTGCCGCTCACCCAGCGCGGAAGCGGTTTTTCGCGACCGTGTGGAAAAAGCCGGGCTGTCGCATCGCCTGAGCGCCGATTCCGCCGGCACCGAAGGGTGGCATACAGGCGAGGCGCCGGACAATCGGGCGCAGACCACCGTCCGAAAACGCGGCATCGATATGTCCGACCTCCGGGCGCGCGAACTCGCACCTTCGGACTACGAGGAGTTCGATCTGCTGCTGGCCATGGATTTCGGTCACTTCCGCCATCTGCATCACCATGCGCCGGATCCGCACAAGGAGAAGGTCAAGATGTTCCTGGAGGTGGTCGACATCGATGGCCAGACCGAAGTGCCCGACCCCTATTACGGCGGGTTGGACGATTACGAACTGGCGCTGCAACTGATAGAGCCCGCCTGTGAGGCTTGGTTGAGAAAGCTCTCCTGACCGCCGGATGACGCCGGAGCAGCGGAACCGCATCGAAACGGCGCTGGACGGCGTTGTCGCCGCGGTTCGGCCGCTGGCAGGCGGCTGCATCGCCGAGGTTTTACGCCTCGACCTGGAGGACGGCAGACGCATTGCCGTAAAGCTGGGCGGTCCGCGTGACAGGCTGGATATCGAAGGGCGGTCCTTGACGGCGTTGCGGGATCAGGGCGGCCTGCCGACGCCTCGGGTTCATCTGGCCGACCGGGATCTTCTGGCGATGGACCTACTGCCGGCCGGCGGCGGGCTTTCCGTGGCCGTGCAAAAAGATGCGGCCGATCAGGTCGCCCGGTTGCACGAAGCGACCGCGGCGGACTTCGGATATGAGGAAGACACCCGTATCGGACCGCTGCATCAGCCCAATCCGCGGACGCGGAGCTGGCGCGCCTTCTTCTGCGATCACCGCCTTCTTTACATGGGCAAGGTCGCCTGCGACCGCGGCCGGTTGCAGGCCTCGGATATGGCGGCTATCGAGCGGCTGGCCGGGCGGCTGGACGGTTGGATCGATGAACCGCCGCGGCCCGCCCTCCTGCATGGAGATCTTTGGACCGGCAATGTCCTGTCGGACGGAAGCGCCATCACCGGCTTCATCGACCCAGCCGTTTATTACGGCGATCCGGAAATGGATTTGGCGTTTTCCACACTCTTTGGAACCTTCGGCGATGCCTTCTTCGACCGCTACCGGGAGCATCGGCCGTTCGATATGACAGGGTTCTTGGAGGTGCGTCGAGATCTCTATAACCTCTATCCGCTTCTGGTACACACGGCCTTGTTCGGCGGTGGCTACGGCGCATCGGCAATGCGGATCGTGCGCCGGTTCCTAGGCTGATCGGCGGGGAGAACGGAACGGCATACGAACCATGCGCGACAACCGATTGTTGGAAATGCGGATTTTCCGCGCCGTGGTGGAGGCCGGCGGCTTCACGCCCGCCGCACATACCCTGGGGATCGGGCAGTCCTACGCCAGCCGCACGGTAACCAAACTGGAAACCCGGCTAGGGGTGAAGCTGCTGCACCGTTCCACGCGCGGGAACAGGGTCACGGACGAGGGCCGGCAATACTACGCCGCGTGCTGCAGGATTTTGGAATCGATAGAGACTGCCGAAGCGCAATTGACCGAAAGCACCGGTCAGGTCGCCGGCGACTTGCGGGTCAGCGCGCCGATCGCCTTCGGATCGGACCAGATCACGCCGATCCTGCCCCAGTACATGGCGGCCCATCCGCTGCTGGATATTCATTTCTCCATGACCGACCGGCTGGTCAATCTGATCGATGACAACGTGGACGTGGCGATCCGCATGGGCCGGCTGCAGGATTCAAGTCTGGTCGCACGGAAACTCTGCGACCTACAGCGTATCGTGGTTGCGGCGCCCGCCTATATCGAGGCGCATGGCGCGCCGCGGAGGCCGAAGGATTTGAACGGCCACGATTGCCTGATGTGGACGGGCAGTCAGGCGCATCTCAACCGCTGGCGGTTCGTCGACGGCGGCAGGGCGCAGGACGTGGCGGTGTCGGGACGATTCCACGGGGATAACGGCATGGCGCTCTTTCAGCTTTGTCTCGCCGGGATGGGCGTTCTCCGGGTGGCGGAGCACTGGGCCTTGCCGGCCATAGCCCGCGGCGACCTCGTTCCCCTGCTTGCCGATTTCCAGGCCGACGACGATGCGGCCATCCACGCGGTCTTTCTGCCCGACCGCCAGGTCCTGCCCAAGCTACGGAGCTTCGTGGACTTCCTGGTCGATAGTTTCGCGACCCCGCCTTGGGAAGGATAACGTTCCGGAGACGCGTGAAGATGCCGGAAGGCATGAGTGTCATTCCTGTAGGGTAGGTGCCGGCCCCCGCCGCGCTGGTGTATCCTGCGGATCAACAGACCCAAAACCGGCAGCAAGCCGCCCAGCAGGAGGAAAGCCATGTCGCCCGCCGAAGCGCGCAAAAAAGAGTCCGTCTACCAACCCGACCAGCAGGGCCTGATCTTTCCGGACCTGCCCAGTTTCGAGACCTTCGAGGAAGAGCGCACGCACCGGAAACAGCGCCTTGTGGCCGCCTGCCGCGCCTTTGCGCAGCATAATTTCGATTTCGGATTCGCCGGCCATATCTCCGTGCGGGATCCGGAACATACGGACCTTTACTGGACCAATCCGATGGCGGTGCATTTTTCCCAGGTGAAAATGTCGAACCTGATCCTGGCGGACCATGCCGGCGAAGTGGTGGAAGGCGACTATGCGATCAATCAGGCGGGCTTTATCCTGCATGCCTCCGTGCATCAGGCGAACCCGGACATCGTCGCCATGTGCCATGCGCACACACCCTATGGCACGGCCTATTGTTCGCTGGGCCGCCCGCTGGAACCGATCACGCAGGACGCCGCCTGTTTCTACGAGGACCATGCGGTGGTGAACGACGAGGGCGGCGCCGTCGCGGTTGCGAAGAACCAGGGTCTGGGCGTGGTCGAGGCGTTCAAGAACAACCGGGCCATTCTGCACCAGAACCACGGCCTCCTCACCGGCAGCCGGCACAGCGTGGACAGCGCCTGCTACTGGTTCATCGCCCTGGAGCGCGCCTGCCAGGTTCAGTTGATGGTGGACGCGGCGGCGACCAAGCCGATTCCGGTCTCGCCGGACCGCGCCCGGTATTCGCGCGAACATGTCGGCAGCGAATACATCGGCTGGCTGCACTTCCAGACGATTTACGGCCAGCTCGCCGAACAGCAACCGGACATGTTCCACTAGAAAGCCGGATACGATCCGGCTATGGAGTAACTTTCCGGATGCTGTCCGGAATTAACGATTTTATCCGGATTCAGCGTTGAGATTGGTTTCGGTTCTTGGTATCCGTCCGAAATGGATATCATTGACCGAAAAATCGCTGCCCTGGTGCAGAAAAACAGCCGTCTATCGAACGCGGAGATCGCCTCGGCGGTCGGCTTGTCGGTTTCCACGGCAAACGACCGCCTGCGCCGGCTGGCCGCCAATGGGGTGATCCGGTCCTGGCGGGCACAGTTGGATCCCGGCACGGTCGGGGCCGGGCTGTGCGCCTTCATGTTCGTCGACATGCATTTCGAGGCCGAGAGCGTCGCCGTCCAGGCGCTCGCCGCCCGGCCGGAGGTGCAGGAACTCCATCACATCAGCGGCGCGCATTCCTACATGATGAAGGTCAGGGTCGCCGACACCGCCGCATTGCAGCGCTTCATGAACGAGCAGGTCAAACCGCTGGCCGCCGTCCACCGGACAGAGAGCTTCATCGTTCTGGATACGGCCAAGGAGACCACCGCTGTCGTCATCCTGGATCCCAAATCCGGCCGGCCGATTGCCTGACCTGACGGAGCTTCCGATGGATTTCCCAAGTCATGTCGCCATTGTCGGCTGCGGTTTCTCCGGCACCAGCGCGCTGTTTCAGCTGGTGGACCGCCATCCCGTCCGTGCGGTCACGGTCTTCGAGGCGACCGGGGATTTCGGCCCCGGCTATCCTTACCGGACCGCCGAATGCCCGGACTACCTGATCAACAACACAACCGACAGCATGTGCCTGACGCCCGAAAACCGGCGCGCCTTTCTGAATTGGCTGGAGGCGCGGGCCGATGCCGGAATCGCCGCCGACCTAGACCCGAAGGGACATCTTCCCCGTTCTGTCTTCGGCGCATTCCTCAAGGATACGGTGGAGACGGCCAAGACCATGGCGGCGGTGAAAGGGATTGCGCTGACCTTCGTTCCGGCGGAGGTCACGGCGATCCGGGAGCCGTCCGAAGGGGGTGTCCTGTTGCGCTGGGACGGCGGCAGCCTGAAGGCGGATGCGGCGCTGTTGACGACCGGGCGGTGCCCGGATCTCGACCTTTACCCGGTCCCTCCTGCGGACGGCGCGCGCTACATCGCCAGCCACATCTCCACGGACGCCCTGGACGCCGTTCCCATGGAGGCGACGGTGCATATCCTCGGCGCATCGCTTAGCGCCTACGATGTCCTGAACCGGTTGTTCTCGGCCGATACGGGTTGCCGGTTCGAGCGCGCGCCGACGGGCAACCTGCTCTACAACGCCGGGCCGAACGGCCGGCGCGCGGTTCTGATATCCCGCAGCGGGCGGCTGAAAAAGATGGAAAGCCGCCGCCCCGGGCATCTGAAGCGAAGCCACTTCACCCTTCCGGCCTTGCGAAGCGCGGCGTCCGGCGCAGGGCTCAGCCTGGCGGCGGCGGCACAGGCGATCGACCGGGATGCCGGCGGGAACGGTGTGCGTCTCGACCGCGACGCTCTGCTCGATCCCTATCGGGGCTGCGGTTCTCTGGAAGCGTTGAACCAGATGGCCTTCGACGGCCTGGCGAGGGACATCGCGGCGGCGCAGGAGGGCGGCGCCGCAAACTTCCTGGTTGAATTCGCAACCGGTGCACAGCGGGATCTCTGGGCCGCCTTCGCGGAGAACATCCTTTCCCCCGACGAGGAAGCGCGCTACCGGCGGGAGGTTGAGGCAGCCTGGCTGACCTATGCCGCGCCCTGCCCCATCCCGACGGCGGAGCGTCTGCTGGCGCTGCACCGGGCGGGAGTCCTTTCCATCCGCCGTGGGGCGGGGGCGGTGACCCTGGAAGAGGATGGTGCCCACTACCGGATAGCGCATGCCGACGGGGAAGACCGGGCCGATATCTTGGTCAACACCACCGGCCGGGTCGACCGGGACGTGACCAGTGGCGGGCAGCCGGCCCTGATCCGGAACCTCTGCGCCGACGGGTTGCTGAAACCCTATGAGCGCGCCGGCTCCGTCCGGGAGGGCGCCGCCGTCGACATGAAGACCTATCGCGCGGAGGGATCGCGCAACATCTATCTGGCCAATATGCTGCTGTGGGGGCCCGGCTATTTCACCAGTTCGGCTTTCCTGATGGCGTCCGCCGTGAAAGGGGCGCTGCAGGCCATGGGATCGACACCGGCCGGGGAAAAGCAGGCGGCCGCCTAGAGCACGTCCCCTACCAGACCAGCTCCCGCAAAGGGTATTCGGCTTCCGCCGTATAGATCGCGCCGGATTGGGAGAGGAAGCTGGAATAGAGCGTGAATTCGTTGACCGGGAAGGCGGGGACCGACAGGTAGGACCGTTCCGCGCAATACCGGTCGACCGCCTCGATGTTCGACCCTTTCAGGCGCGCCAGGGTGACATGCGGCATGTATTTGCGGTCTTCCGGTTCCAGGCCCGCACGCACGCAGGCCGATTCGATCTTTCGCTGCAGATGCAACAGGCCGTCCGACTTTTCGGCGCAGGCGACGATGCTGGTGGCCTTCTTCTTGGTTCCGAACCAGGAAATCCCCTTCAGCGCCACATCGAACCCGTCCGTTTCGATCCGGCTGAGCGCGTCGTGCACATCTTCGGCCACATGACCGTCAACATTGCCGACAAAGCGCAAGGTAAGGTGATAGTTCTGCGGAGGAACCCAACGGGCGCCGGGCACGCCGTTGCCAAGGATGGACAGGGTGCTGCGAACCGAAGGCGGCAGACCCAGGGCGACAAACAGGCGGATCATGGCAACCTCCCGCTTCACCGTGCGAACATGACGCTAAGCCTACCCCGATTCATGAATCCGCCTAGGGGTTTTTTGGTTGCATATCTCCTACGGATGGTTCCTGCCCGCTTCCCGCCCGGCCAAACGGCAAGGCGATACCCGTCGCCGCGAAGGATAAGGATAAGGATAGGGACAAGGTGACGGCACTAGTCCACGCAGGGGGCCGGGTTCGCCTTGCGCAGCGCTTCGATCTCGTCCAGCACCTCTGCGCTCAGCGTCAGGTCGGCCGAACGGATACAAGCCGCCAACTGCTCCAGTGTGGTCGCGCCGATGATGTTGGAGGTGGTGAAGGGCCGGTCGTTGACGAAGGACAGCGCCATTTCGGTCGGGTCGAGCCCGTGTTTCCGCGCCACGCCGACATATTTGTCTGCTTCCGCCATGGCGGCCGGTCGCAGGTAGCGCGGGAAATAGTCCGGATAGAGCGTCAGCCGCGCCCCTTCCGGTCGCGCGCCGTTTGCGTATTTGCCGCTCAACACGCCCATGGCGAGCGGCGAGTAGGCCAGCAGACCGCACTCGGCCTGGATGGAAACCTCGGACATGCCGACCTCGTAGATGCGCATCAGCAGACTGTAGGGATTCTGCACGGACTGGATGCGCGGCAGGCCCTTGGTCTCGTGCAATTTCAGCATCTCCATCACGCCCCAGGGATTCTCGTTGGAAACCCCGACATGGCGGACCTTGCCGGCCTTCACCAACTCGTCCAGCGCGGAGAGCGTTTCCTCGAGGGGAATGGAATCGTCGGCCTCCGGATGATTGTAGTTGAGCGTGCCGAAGGTGTTGGTCGGACGTTCCGGCCAATGGATCTGATAGAGGTCGATATAGTCCGTCTGCAGGCGTTGCAGGCTCTTGTCGCAGGCCTCCAGGATCGACTGCCGGTCCAGCCGCGTTTCACCGTCGTGCAAATGCGGCCGCGCCCAGGGGAAGCGGCCCGATCGGCCGACGACCTTGGTTGCCAGGATGACCTCCGCACGGCGGCCGGTTTTCTTGAACCAGGTCCCGATCACCTCTTCCGTCTTGCCCCAGGTCGGCTCGGTCACCGGCACGGCGTACATCTCCGCCGTATCCCAGAAGTTCACGCCGTGCTCCAGCGCGTAGTCCATCTGGGCGTGACCCTCTTCCTCGGTGTTTTGCTGGCCCCAGGTCATGGTGCCCAGGCAGATCTTGCTGACGGAAAGGCCGGTCGTGCCCAGCGGTCGCATGTCCATGGCGGAGGATCCTCAAATGATGTCGGTGATGTTCGGTCGGGACCGGCGCGGCGGCGCCGAAGGGGGATGTAGGACATTTGCCGCGAAAGGCAAAGCCCAAGCTTTGACCGATCCTGGCAATGCGTTGACGAGGTCCGATTGCTGGATCCTCTGCAAAGCCTATCAATGACCATTAACAATCTGTTGGTATTGTAACAGTCCCGGTGCTGGACACACCGCTCGGATAAGGGGATCTTTATATTCGCAGATGGGGATATGGGCATAGTAAACGAGTGAGGAGTCCGATGCGTTACAAACACCATGTTCGAACGCTGGCGGCCGGCGTGGCCGTCGCTGCCATGCTGTCCGGAACCGCGGCGCACGCCATTCAGGTTACCGGCAACAACAACGGCGGAGACTTGGCCAACACGCTGTTCCTGAACTCCCCGGGACTGACGATCACAAACACAATCGTTTCCGGCGACCCTGTGCAGTTCGGCACCTTTACGAACGCATCGGGGACCTACGGTTTGCCGTCGCAAGGCATCGTGCTTAGCACGGGCAACGTCTCCGACTACAGCGACGGAGACAATACCGACAGCGGCAACACGACGTCGTTCGGCACTCCTGCAACGCAGGAACAGGAAGACCTGCTCGATCCGATTACCAGCAACCCCAACACCGAAGAGGAATTCGACCACAACGATGTCGCTCAGCTGACCATCGAGTTCACCGCCGGTCAGAACGTGGACACCGTGACCTTCTTCGGCACTTTCGGGTCGGAAGAGTTTCCGGAGTTCGTCGGGTCCAGTTTCGTTGATGGTTTCGGTCTGTTCGTGAACGGCGAGAACGTCGCCTTCTCGCGGGATCTTCCCATCAATATCGATCACCCGGACTTCCTGGGCGCCTTCGACCCCAACGATTTCCCGGGCGATGGCGAATTTCCAGGGGACGGCGAGTTCCCGGGCGACGGTGAGTTCCCGATCGATGTTTTCGAGGCGGCCAATCTGGAAGTCGACGATGGTCCGATCGATCCGCCGGGTGGCGGATTGGAGCCGGGCGACCCGCGCTTGGCGCTGGTGACCGGGACGGAATTGGACGGCGTGCTGGCGCCGGACGGAAACCCGGTCCTGCGGTTCGATGTCCCGGTCGTGGCCGGCGCGCCCAACGTATTCGACATCATCATCGCGGATACGTCCGACAGTGCCCTGGATACGACCATCTATCTCAGCAGTTTCCTCCCGACCGAGGTCGATTTGAACGATGGCGGAACCGAGTTCACGCCCATTCTGCCGAACGACCCGGACCCGAATGACGGGATTTTCGTCTTCGATCTGCCGGACGATCTTAACCTGGAAGAGATCTTCTTCATCGATCCGCCGGTTTCGGTCGGCTATGTATACTCGGTCGAAGATGCCGAGTTCGCTCAGATTCAAGCGCCGTCGCTTGCGACGATCCCGGATCTGGACGGTTACGAGATCTTCGTGGACGGACAGTTTTTCGACTTCCTGGATCCCGGTGAAATCCTCGATCTTTCGGCACTCGGAATCAGTGAATTCACCCTGCTGGGCATCAACCCGGCGCTGGAACTGCAGCCCAACGACCAGCTGGCCTTCCCGCTGGGGGTCAGTTTGCAGAACGTCTTGGCAGGGGCGGACCCCTCCATCACCCAGCAAGCGATCACCGAGGAATTTCCGCCTTCCGCGGTGCCGCTGCCGGCCGGCCTGCCGCTGTACCTGACAGGCCTTCTCGGGTTCCTCGCCTTCCGGCGCTTCCGCTCGCGGTAGGGGCGTTTCTAACGTAGAGTCGTCTCGCCGTCCGTTCGCCGGGCGGCGAGATTTCTTTTCGGGGTACCGGGATGAAGTATTGCGGACTGTCCTTCTTTCTCGCCGTCATGGTCTGGGCCAGCGTCGCGCCGGCTGCCGACAGCAACGGCGATTTCGCCATTCGCGGTGTCGGGCGTTTTTCCTGCACCGAGCTGCTCGATGCCTTGGAGAAGAAGGACGAGCGGTTGCGCTATTTCGGGACCTGGCTTGACGGCTATCTCTCCGCCACGAACCAGCTGTCGCCGAACACTTTCGATGCGACGCCCTGGCAAACGACCGAACTGATGCTGGCCTTGTTGGGCCGGGCCTGCGCTCAGCGCCCGGATGTCAACTTCATGGCCGTGGTCGGACGCCTTGCATCGGAGATGCGGCCGTTGAGGCTTACCGAGAAATCCGACGTTATCCGCCTTTCCGGTTTCGAAACGGCCCAGGTGCATTATCGCGCGGTTATCGAGCGCGTGCGCGCACGGCTGCTGCAGCTTGGCTACAGTTTCGAGAACACGCTGCTCGCGGACGACGCCGCGTTCCGGGAATTGCGCAAACAGGTTCGCGATTTCCAGCAGAACAATAAGTTACCGCCGACCGGTAATCTGGATCAGCACACATTGCTCTCGCTTTTCGTTCTGCCGAAGCCCCAAGACTGACGGCGGCGGGAGAAGGCTCCTGACATAATGCTGTCAGGGCGGCCTTGCTATCGTGCAGCACCGATTTGGGAGGGGGCATGAACGTACGTCACGCCGAGAAAATGGCACGGTTCAAGGAGCTTCACGGCTCGGGCCGGATCCTGCTGATGCCGAACGCCTGGGATGCGGGCAGCGCCACGATTCTGGACCGGCTCGGCTACAGCGCTGTCGCGACGACCAGTGCGGGCCTCGCCTTTTCCAAGGGCGTCACGGATTCGACGGGCGACCTTGGCCGGGCGGATGTTCTGGAGAATGCGCGGCAGATCCTCACCGCGACCGATCTCCCGATTTCCGCTGACTTGGAGAACGGCTTCGGGCACGCGCCGGCGGACTGTGCCGAGACCGTCCGCGCGGCGTTCGAGGCGGGGCTGTGCGGCGGCGCGCTGGAGGACGCCACCGGCGATCCCGCAAGCCCGATCTACGATTTCGACGTGGCGGTTGAGCGGATCCGCGCCGCGGTCGCCGCCAAGCCTGCGCCCGATTTCATGATCACCGCCCGGTCCGAGAACTTCCTCTATGGCCGCCCTGATCTGGCGGATACGATCCGCCGCCTGCAGGCCTTCGAGGCGGTGGGCGCCGATGTTCTCTACGCGCCTGGCCTGCCGGATTTGGAGAGCGTGCGCCGCGTTTGCGCCGCTGTCTCGAAACCTGTGAATGTGGTGCTCGGCCTGATCGGCAGCCCCTACACGGTGGCTGAGCTGGAACAAGCGGGCGTGCGGCGGATCAGCACCGGCGGTTCCTTCGCGCGGGCGGCGTTGGGCGGCTTCATCCGGGCCGCCGTCGAACTGCGCGACCGGGGCACGACCGCCTATGCGGCCGCCGCGATCCCGGACGCGGAAGCGCAAAAATACATGCGGGACGCGGGCATGGGCGGCGGAGGTAAAGAACCGCTTTGGACCGGCTAGCGGAGCCGGTAGCCCTCCTTTTCATGACGTGATATCATCACAATTGCTGGGGAGTGGTCCGCGCGTTGCGGGCGAGGCATGCACCTGTTCGAACTCAAGAGGTTGCATCATGAAAAACGCCCTCCTGTCAGTGCTCCTTCTTCCCTTTCTTCTGTTGGCCGCCGCGAAGCCGTCCGATGCCTCCACCTTCTCGATCGATTTGACGATCGGCAGCGGCTTTTCCCCGAGCCAGATCGGCTTGATGGAGAGCGCCGCTTCCTTCTGGGAGTCGGTCATCGTCGGGTATCAGGAGGGACAGGAGATCGGGGGGATCGATGTCGATGTCACAGCCGTCGACCTTGGCGGGGTGAGCGGCGTGCTGGCGCAGGCCGGCCCCACCCAGGGCCTCCTCTATTTCGATGAACGCATCGCCTACACCACCCTAGGCTCTGTGCAATACGATATCTTCGATATTCCGTTTCTCAGCGATCAGGCCTTTTTCGATGTCATGGTCCACGAGCTGGCCCATGTCATCGGGTTCGGCACCCTGTGGGATTTCCCGTTCAACGGTATCGTCTTTAACGATGTGCTGAATGAAGCCGGGGACTATGTAGGTGGGTCGGCTTTGAACCTGTATCAGGCTCTGGATGTCGTGGCGGACGCGATACCGACGGTCAATGGAGAGCATTGGGAAGAGACGTCCGCTCTGGGTCCGGATGAGTTGCTGACACCCTTTATCGCACCGGAAAACTTTGTCTCCGCGGTGACCTTGGCGACGTTCGAGGACATCGGGTATGTCGTCGACTTCAACGTATTGGCCGGGTTTTCAGTGGTGCCGCTCCCGGCGAGCGCCTGGCTGTTATTGACGGGCCTCGGTTTGATCATCGCCGTGCGGCGGCGCTGACGCCCGGCTCTTTCCGAAGAACGAGGCGCGATGCTCTAGTGCGCCTCGCGCCAGTTGTCGGCGATGCCGGCTTCCACTTCCAGGGGCACGCCCAAGGATCGTGAGGGGCCGGCGGCGGCTTCCATCACCTGCTTGACTGCGGCGACCGCGTCGCCGGTCAGGGCTTCCGGCGCCTCGAAGATCAATTCGTCATGCACCTGGAGGAGCATTCTGACGTCCTCCAACCCGGCCTCAGCGAGAGCGCCGGGAATTCGGATCATGGCGCGTTTGATGATGTCGGCGGCCGTGCCCTGGATCGGGGCGTTGATCGCCTGCCGCTCCGCATAGCCCCGGCGCATGGGGTTCTTGTCGTTGATGCCGCCAAGGTGGATCCGGCGGCCGAAGAGCGTCTCGACATAGCCGTTCTGGCGGCAGCCTTCGATCGTCTCGTCCATAAAGGTTCGGATGCCGGGGAACTTCTCGAAATACTGATCGATGAAGGCTTTGGCCTCGCCGCGCGCCACGCCGATCTGGTTTGCAAGCCCGAACGCGGAGATGCCGTAGATGATGCCGAAGTTGATCGCCTTTGCTTTGCGCCGGGTTTCCGGGTCCATCTCCGCCAGGGGCACGCCGAAGACTTCGGACGCGGTCATGGCGTGAATGTCCAGCCCTTCCTGGAACGCTTTCTTAAGCGCTGCGATATCGGCGATCTCCGCCACCAGGCGTAATTCAATCTGGCTGTAATCGAGGCTGATCAGCTTGTTGCCGGGTGCGGCGACGAAGGCCTCGCGGATGCGCCGTCCTTCCGCCGTGCGGATCGGGATATTCTGCAGATTGGGATCGGTGGAGCTCAACCGGCCGGTCTGCGCGCCCACCATCGAGTAGGAGGTATGGACCCGCTTGGTTTTCGGGTTGATCTGGGTGATCAGCGCGTCCGTGTAGGTGCTTTTCAGTTTCGACAGGCCGCGCCAGTCGAGCACTTTCCGCACAATGGGGTTTTCCGCCGCCAACGGTTCCAGCACGCCCGAATCCGTGGAATAGCCGCCGGACTTTGTCTTCTTGCCGCCCTGCAGGCCCAGCCGGTCGAACAGGATTTCGCCCAACTGCTTCGGCGAGCCGACATTGAAGCTCTCCCCGGCAAGGGCGTGAATTTCTCCTTCGAGATCCGCGATGCGTTGGGCGAACTCCGCGCTCATTTCTTTCAGGGCTGTCGGGTCGACCAGAATGCCTTCGCGTTCCATGGCGCTGAGAACCGGGGCGAGGGGGCGTTCGATGGTCTCGTAAACGGTGACCATGCCGTCTTCCAGCAACCGGGGTTTCAACACCTGATGCAGGCGCAGGGTCACATCCGCATCCTCCGCCGCATAGGCCAGCGCCTTGTCCAGCGGCACCAGGTCGAAGGTGATCTGGGCCTTACCTTTGCCCGCCACCTCTTCGAACTTCATCGTCTTCAGGCCCAGATGCAGGTTGGCCAACTCGTCCATGCCATGGCCGTGCGCGCCGCCGTCGACGGCAAACGACATCAGCATCGTGTCGTCGATGGGGCTGACCGACACCCCATAGCGCGCCAGAATGGACAGATCGTATTTCAGGTTCTGCCCGACTTTCAGGATCGAAGGATCGGCCAATACAGGTTTCAGGATCTCCAAGGCCCGGTCCATCGGGATCTGCCGGATCGGTTCTGCGCCGCCGCCATCCGACAACAGGTCGCCGGCCTCCGCATGACGGTGCGCCAGCGGGACGTAGCATGATTTTCCAGGTTCGGTGGAAAGACAGATGCCAACGAGTTCCGCCTGCATCGAATCCAGGCCGGTGGTTTCGGTATCGACGGCCAGAATGCCGCTCTTGTAGGCCGCCTCGACCCACGCTGTCAGCACGTCTTCGTCCTGCACCAGCTCGTAGTCGGCTTCCGCCGGGAGGGCGGCGGGCTGGGCCGCGGCGGCGTCGCCGTCGCCCTCGGTCTGGAAGCGGGCGACCAGGCGCTTGAACTCCATCTCCTTCAGGAACGCCATCATCTTGTCCTGGTCGAGGGCTTGGCGTTTCAGATCGGCCAGCGGCACCACGACCGGAACATCCTGCTTCAGGCGCACAAGCTCGCGGGATATGCGGGCCATCTCCGCGTGCTCTTCCAGGTTCTGGCGGCGCTTGGGCTGTTTGATCTCGCCCGCGCGGTCCAAAAGACTGTCCAGGTCCCCATAGTCGGTAATGAGTTGAGCGGCGGTTTTCAGCCCGATCCCGGGAACACCCGGAACATTGTCGGTGGAATCGCCCGCCAAGGCTTGCACGTCGACGACCTTCTCCGGCGGCACGCCGAACTTCTCCACCACCTCGTCATGCTTGATGGTGCGGTTCTTCATCGGATCCCACATCTCGATCCCGCCGTCGACCAGCTGCATCAGGTCCTTGTCCGAGGAAACGATGGTGACCTTGGACCCCAGGGCCACGGCTTGCTTGGCATAGGTCGCGATCAGATCGTCGGCCTCGTAACCTTCCATCTCCAGACAGGGCAGGTTGAAGGCCAGCGTCGCATCCCGGATCAAGGAGAATTGCGGCTTCAGGTCTTCCGGCGCGTCGGGCCGGTGGCCTTTGTAGTCGGGATAGATCTCGTTGCGGAAATTCTCCCGTTTGGCGTCGAAGATCACGGCAATGTAGTCGGCGTCCGTCTGCTCCACCAGGTTCAGGATCATCGAGGAAAAGCCCATCACCGCGTTGGTCGGCGTTCCGTCCGAGCGGTTCATCGGCGGCAGCGCAAAAAAGGCGCGGAAAATATAGGCCGAACCGTCGATCAGATAGAGGTGGCGGGGCGTGTCGTCGGTCATGGAAAAGCGGTCCTGCGGATGGTTCCGGTGGGGTGGGCGCAGTATGCCGGGGCCGGACCCGAACGGAAAGAGCGGGACGGAAATTCCGAACCGGTGAGCGTGCGGACAGACCGCTACGAAGTGTTGGGCCGTTTAGAGTTTGTTCATCACTCATATTCTAGGGGTAACGGCGCGGGTGCGGTCGGGCTTTTCCGGCACGCCCGGCGACAAAGCATCTTGAGCGCGGACGGGACCTTCTCATGGGCGTTTTGCAGAACGGATTGAGCGGTGTGGATACCGGTTGTTCCTTCTTGGAGCGGTCCGCCATCCACAACCCCAGAGTCGCCGCGTTTTTCGATCATTGGCTCAGCTTGCGGGGCGGACGGTTGATGCCCGGACGGATGGATGTCGACCCGACGGATTTTCCCTATGCCTTGGGGAACGCCTTTATCGTCGATGTAGACTACCGGAACCCGCTTCCCCGGTTTCGGTTCCGCTTGGCCGGAACCTTGATGGTGGAGGTCCACAAACGGGAACTCGGCGGCTTGTGGCTGGAGGATGTGTTCGACGATTTCGGGCCGGACTCCAAGATCAATGGAGATTATTTCCGTGTCGTGAACAGCCGTCAGCCCGCCTATTACGCCGGAAAGCCAAGCCTGCGCCTGGACTACCAGGACCGGATCGAACGTCTGTTGCTTCCCTTGAGCGAGAGCAACGCGCGCGTCGACATGATTTTGGCGATGATCGTCTATTACGATAGGAACGGAACCGAGTCCTACCGCTAGATCGGCCGAGCTTTAAGGCTGCCTCCCTGTTTCGTTTTGGCGCGTGGCCGCTGGAGACGTCTCTGCACTTGGCAATTCCTGTCGTCCCGGCCTGCGGCTTGCGTTATAACATATCGTATGATTAATCCGCACACCGCTCGTTCCTTGGAGTTTCTTTGTGAGTAACAGGCAGCGCCAGCCGGCTGAATTCGACCATAGCCCGGACGTGCAGGGGGATCCGCTGATCACGCTGCAGCGGGCCAGTGCGCGGCACGGGGAAAAATGGCTTGTCCGCGGTGTCGATCTGTCCGTGCGGCGGGGCGAGATCGTTACGCTGATCGGGCCGAACGGATCGGGAAAATCGACCACCGCGAAGATGGCGCTGGGCATCTTGAAACCCGATGAAGGCACGGCTTTCCGGGCCAAGGGCGTGCGGGTCGGCTATGTGCCTCAGAAACTCGCGATCGACTGGACCGTACCCTTATCCGTCTACCGGTTCATGCATTTGACGGGCCGGTTGAGCCCGGCCGAAAGCACCGAGGCGCTTGACCAGGTTGGCATAGCGCATTTGGCCAAGGCAGAAGTACGCCACCTTTCCGGCGGCGAATTCCAAAAGGCGTTGTTGGCCCGCGCCATTGCCCGGAAACCGGATCTTCTGGTTTTGGACGAACCGGTCCAGGGTGTCGATTTCAACGGTCAGATCGCTCTCTACCGGTTGATCTCCGACATTCGCGATCAGTTGGACTGCGGCATCCTGATGATCTCCCACGATCTTCATGTGGTGATGGCCGCGACCGATTCGGTCGTTTGTCTGAACGGTCATGTCTGCTGCAGCGGCGCCCCCAGCGCGGTGGCGGAGAACCCGGCCTACCGGGAACTGTTCGGATCCGCGGCCGCGTCGGCGATTGCCGTCTACGAACATCACCACGACCATACCCACCTGCCCGACGGGCGTGTCCTGCATACCGACGGGTCGGTCACCGATCATTGTCATCCCGACGACGGGCATCATCACGGCAAGGAGGGCGGGTCCGGCGCCGACACCCCGCCGACCGATCCGGCGAACCGCCATGTTTGACGATTTCTTCAGCCGCGCATTGATCGCCGGAATCGGCGTGGCGCTGGTCGCGGGGCCGCTGGGCTGTTTCATCGTCTGGCGTCGCATGGCCTATTTCGGCGACACCCTTGCGCACGCTGCCTTGCTTGGCGTTGCGATCGCCTTCTTGTTCGATATCAATATCCCCTTGGCTGTGTTTGCGGTTTCGGCCCTGATCTCGCTGGCGCTCTTGGCATTGCAGAGCCGGGCGGCCCTGTCCTCCGATGCGATTCTCGGGCTGTTGTCGCACTCGACCTTGGCGGTGGGTTTGGTGTGTCTTGCCTTCATGACCTGGGTACGGGTCGATCTGATGGGATTCCTGTTTGGCGATATCCTGGCGGTTTCCACGGCCGACATCGTTTTAATCTATGCCGGCGGCGCGGTCGTTCTGGGGCTGCTGTTTGCCATCTGGCGCCCCCTCTTCGCGGCGACGGTAAACCGGGAACTGGCGGAGGCCGAGGGATTGCAGCCGGATCGCGTCAACTTGGTCTTCATGCTGTTGATGGCGGCCGTGATCGCGATTGCCATGAAAATCGTCGGCGTGCTTCTGATCACCGCCCTTCTGATCATTCCCGCGGCAACGGCGCGCCGGCTGTCCAGCGGTCCGGAACAGATGGCGGCAGTTGCCGCCGCTGTCGGGATTGCGTCCGTGATTGCCGGTCTTTTCGGATCGCTTGAATGGGATACACCGTCCGGCCCTTCCATCGTGGTCGCGGCGATGCTCTTCTTCCTGGTCAGCTTGCTGCCGCTGGCCGGATTGCTACGATCGCAGCCGCCGCAGGAACGCCGGGGATAGGGATATGGCCGACCAGCATACCGACGCATTGACGAAAAATCAGTCGCTCGTCTTCGATGCGCTCAAGGGCTCGGACGGCCCGCTCAGCGCTTACGACATCCTGGACTTGTTGCGCGACAGCGGCTTCCGCGCGCCGCCGCAGGTCTACCGGGCGCTCGACAAGCTCATGGGACTGGGGCTGGTGCACCGGATCGAAAGCCTGAGTGCTTTTGTGGCCTGCAGCCATCCGGATGAGGACAACCACAGCTGCGCGGCCTTCGCCATCTGCGACAAATGCAACTGTGTCTTCGAATTTGACGATCCGGGCGTGATGGAGCGATTGCGGAATTGGGCCGACCGTGAAGACGCGCATCTAAAGAAGGCAACCATCGAACTGACCGTCACCTGCGGGAAATGCGCGGCCTGAAGGCTAGGGCCTTCGTCCCGTGAACGGGCGCGCCGGATCAGTGGTGATCGTCGACCGCCGCGCCCGGCTTCAAGACAAAGCGCCGTCCGCAATAGGGACACTCGACGGAGTCCCTCTCGCCCATCTCGAGATAGACCAACGGATGACCAAGAGCGCCGCCGCCGCCGTCGCAGGACACGCGTTTGGTTTCGACCTCAATGGTCTCGGGGCTGTCGATTGATGGTGCGGACATCCGCAGTCTCCCTGTGGCCGGTCAGACGTTCGGCTCTATTTCACCTTGTGACGGCTTCAGGTCAACCGTCTGTTGCGGCGGCGGAGGCCGGAACGTAAATAGGGTCCTCGAAACCCACCAATGGAGGCGTCATGTCCGCCACCCTGCCCGATAATGCAATCGAAGTGCGCGGCTTGACCAAGGAATACCGGGCCCAAGGCGGCGCGGCCGCCAAGCTGGCGCTCGACAATGTCGATCTCGACATCCCGCGCGGCAGCCTTTTCGCCCTGCTGGGGCCGAACGGCGCAGGCAAGTCGACCTTCATCAACATCCTGGCCGGCATGGTCGTGAAGACCCGCGGCAGCGCTTCGATCTGGGGCATGGATATCGAACGCGAACCGCGGAACGCCAAAGCCGCGATCGGTATCGTGCCGCAGGAATTGAACATCGACCCGTTCTTCACGCCGGAAGAAATGTTGGAAGTGCAGGCGGGTCTTTACGGTGTTCCGAAAGCCGAGCGCCGCACCGACGCAATCCTCGACATGATCGGTCTGGCGGATAAACGGTCGGCCTATGCGCGGACCCTGTCCGGCGGGATGCGGCGGCGCCTGCTGATCGGCAAGGCGATGGTGCACAGCCCGCCGATCCTGGTGTTGGACGAACCGACCGCCGGGGTGGATATCGAACTGCGTCAGCAACTCTGGGACAACGTGGTCGCCCTGAACAAGCAGGGCGTCACCATCCTTCTGACCACCCATTACCTGGAAGAGGCGGAAGAGCTGTGTGACCGCATCGCCATTATCAACCATGGCAAGCTGGTGGCGAACGACGAAAAGAGCACGCTTCTGAAGCGGTTGGATTCCAAGACGCTGACGGTGCAGGTCAGCCAGGCAGTCACGGAAGTGCCGGCGGCCCTGGCGTCCTTTCACGCCAGTCTGTGCGAAGGCGGCGGTGGCGTGCAGGTCACCTACACGCCGTCCAAGACCCATGCGGGGGAGATCATCGACGCGGTGCGCGCCGCCGGTCTGGACATCACCGATATCTCCACGGTCGAGACCGACTTGGAGGATATTTTCATCCAACTGACCCGGCGCGATGCGGCCTAGGGGCGTCCTTGCAGCCGTCCTTTTGGCGGCGCTGACGGCGCTTGCGGCCGGATGTTCCCCGTATCTCTATCCGCACGGTCCGGAGACGCAAAACGCGGCCCTGCAGGCGGATGCGGTCATCATGCGGGACGGCGCGCGCCTGCCCTTGCGCCGCTGGGGCGACCGGACGGACCCTTCCGCCGTGATCCTGGCCCTGCACGGCTTCAACGACTATTCGAACGCTTTCGACGGGGCCGGCGAAGGATGGGCGGCGGACGGCATCCTGACCTACGCCTACGACCAGCGCGGTTTCGGCCGCGCGCCGCATAGGGGCCGCTGGGCGGGTGTGGAGACCCTGACGTCGGACTTGTACCAGGTCGCAATGGTGCTGAAGGCGCGGCATCCGGACAAGCCGCTGATCGTGGTCGGCGAAAGCATGGGAGGGGCGGTGGCCCTGACCGCATCGGCCGCCTATCCCGACATGCCGGCGGACAGGATGGTGTTGTCGGCCCCGGCGGTCTGGGGGCGCGAAACCATGCCGGGCTGGCAGCGCGCGATGCTGGGGGTCTTGGCCAACACGCTGCCCTGGCTCGAGGTTTCCCCCCGGCATATCCGGCGCAAACCCTCGGACAACGTGCCGATGCTGCGCGCGCTCGGCCGCGACCCGCTGGTGATCAAACGCACGCGGGTCGATGCGATCTGGGGATTGGTCAACCTTATGGACAGCGCCCGCGCCGCGGCGCCAGGCCTGCGGCACCCGGCAATGATCCTTTATGGCGAAAACGAAGACATCCTCCCGTCGGAAACCTGGCGGTCGATGATCGCGACCTTGCCTGAAAATGGAAAATGGCGTCTTCGGCTATATGACAAGGGTTTTCACATGCTGCTTCGGGACTTGAATGCGGCGGCCGTGATCGCCGATATCAGCCGGTATGCGCTGACGGGCGAGGCGGCGGCACCGGACCGTGAAGCCCGAAACGCCCTCCCTCTGGTGACGGCGGCCCAACCGCTTCGTTAGAATGATGGGACCGTGGTCCACGAAAGGAATCGCAACATGGCCGAACTTCGCATGCCGGTCTGGCAATTCGTCCGATTGATGGTGCAGGTCGAGGAAACCCTGAAACGCGGGAAAGGGCGCCGGAAGGATCCCGCGGTGCAGGATCTTTACGATGCCTGGGACGATATCTGGCTTGAACTCGATCAGCGGCTGGAAGCGCTCGGCCGGGACGACGCGGATGCTTTTTCGGAATTGATGATGCGCCAGGATGTGGTGCTGACGGCTCTCAATGCGCGGCGCGCCCGAACCGCCGCGTCGGAAATCCGCAAGGTCGTGTCCGCCATGCGCCAGCGCCTGAAGTCGGAGAAGGACAAACAGGCCCGCGAGGATCTGGAATTCGAGATCGAAGAGCTGGAAGACCTGCTTTACGACATCGAAGAGGAATAGTCCTGGTCTCTAATTGACTTACGTCAAAGAAAATGTTCGTTCAATCTGGTTGACATCACGTGTCAATCCGGGTGGCCGCCCGGCGCAAAAAACTCGAAGGGGAGGACCTGGACGATGGCGCGAGTAGCATTGGTAACTGGTGGTACGCGGGGCATCGGCGCCGCGATTGCGATGGGCTTGAAAGACGCTGGATACTCGGTTGCGGCGAATTACGGCGGCAACGACGAAGTCGCGAACAAGTTCAAAGAAGAAACCGGAATCAGCGTTTACAAGTTCGACGTTTCGAATTTCGACGCCACGCAGGCAGCCGTACAACAGATCGAAGCGGATCTCGGTCCGGTCGACGTGCTGGTGAACAATGCCGGGATTACCCGGGACGGCACCATGCACCGGATGACGCATGAGCAGTGGCAGGCCGTCCTCGACACCAATCTGGGCTCCTGTTTCAATTGCTGCCGTGCTGTAATTGACGGTATGCGCGAGCGTGGCTTCGGCCGGATCGTGAATATCGGGTCGGTAAACGGTCAGGCCGGCCAGTACGGCCAGGTCAACTACGCCGCCGCCAAGTCTGGCATTCACGGTTTTACCAAGGCGCTGGCGCAAGAGGGCGCGGCCAAGGGCATCACGGTCAACGCGATCGCACCCGGCTATATCGATACCGACATGGTTCGTGCGGTCCCGCCGAACGTACTTGAGAAAATCGTCGCGAAGATCCCGGTCGGCCGGTTGGGCAAGGCCAGCGAGATCGCCCGCGGCGTCCTCTTCCTGGTCAGTGACGACGGCGGCTTCATCACCGGGTCCACGCTGTCTTTGAACGGCGGTCAGCACATGTACTAGATTACGGCCCTGCATTGTGGACTGTGAGACGGGACGCTGCGGCGTCCCGTTCTTTTTTGAGGAGGGAACGGTATGGCGACGGTGAATATGGTCGAGTACGACCAAGCGGGTCCGGAGGTGCGGGCCGTCTATGATGAGATCATGGAGAAAAAGCAGATCGACTGGGTACCGAATATCTGGAAGGCCTTCGGGTCCCATCCGGCGCTGCTCAAGGATGTCTGGGAGTCCCTGCAGGAAACGATGAAACCGGGCCGCCTGGACCCGCTGACCAAGGAGATGATCGCGATCGCCGTCTCGGTCACGAACGGATGCGAATACTGCATTCACTCGCACATCGCCCAGGCGCGAAAGCTTGGCCTGGATGACGAAATGCTGGGCGAGGTGATGGCCGTGACCGGCGCCTTCAACCGGACCAACGCCCTGGCCAACGGCTATCAGGTGGAGGTTGATCCGCCGATCCGTAAGGCCGCCGCGGGGTAGCGGGCATGTCGCGGGAAAACCCGGACCGGCCCATCGTCGGTGTCGGCACGGTGGTCTTCAAAGGCGAGGACGTGCTGCTGATCCGCCGCGGCAAACCCCCGAATGTCGGTCATCTCAGTCTGCCGGGCGGCGCCCAAGATTTGGGCGAGACCGTGCGTCAGACCGCGGCGCGCGAGGTGAAAGAAGAGACCGGGATCGATGCGGAAATCACGCATCTTGTGGATGTCGTCGACGCGATCCACGGGGACAGCCGGGGCGCGGTCCGTTATCACTACACCTTGGTCGATTTCGCGGCCGAGTGGCGGGCCGGTGAGCCGCGGGCCGGCAGCGATGCCGCGGACGCCTTCTGGCAGCCGCTGACGGACCTGGACGGTTTGGATCTGTGGGACGAAACCCGCCGGATCATTAAGATGGCGGTGGCCCTGCGTACAACGCCGCCCCGTTAGGGCGGCAGGATGGCCATGCGGTCCGGATCAGGGTAGACAGCCTTCATGTCGCAGAACCAAGCTGCCTTCGGTGCCGATCAACCGGATAGCGGGCCGCCCCCGAAATGGAGTTGGGGTGCCCGCCCGCCTCAGACCTACTGCCTCGCCGGGGCGGTCATTCTGATGCCGCCCGTCATGCTGTTTGCATCGACGCAGATGGCGGCCCTGCTGCTGCTGGTCGGTGGCCTGATGTTGATCACCAATCCGGTGAGCGGTCTGGGGCCGTTGCGGACGCAACGCTATTTGATTCCGATCGTCCTGTTGCTGGCGCTGGGGGCGCTGTCGGGCCTGTGGGCCGTCGAGGGGGCGGACACCGCCAAACGGTTTTGGCGTCTTGTCGGATTTACGGCGTTCGGCGTCTTGGTGCTGACACATGCGCGCGAACTGCCGGACCGGGATCGGACCCTGATCGGGTCGATCCTCATTCCCGCCTTCTGGGTCCTGTTCGCCTTCTTCGCTTTCGAACGGTTCAGCGGCGCTGCGCTGACTGCTCTGTTGACCGACGCGTCTGAAGCCCAACGGTTCGCAATCCTCAATCGACCGGGCACCATGTTGCTGCTGCTAAGTTGGCCGGCGGCAGGCTTCCTGTTTTTCCGGCAACGGGTCGTGCATGCCGTGCTGCTCCTGATGGCAGCTGGGCTGATTCAGGTTGGCGGACAGGGGCAGACCGCCATTCTGGCTTGGCTGGCCGGCGGCTTGGCGGCAGCGGCCGGCGCGGTCGCGCCCCGCCTTTGGGCTTCGGCCCTGGGCGGCTTGATCGCGGCCAGCGTTTTCATCGCCCCTTTCGCTTTTGCGCATAAGGATTTCCGGGAGGCGATCCTGAAACAGGTGCCTGCGCAAGCGACCTCGGTAAAGCACCGGCTTCTGATTTGGCAGTTCGCCGGCGAAAAGATTGCCGAGCGGCCGGTTTCCGGATGGGGGTTGGCGGCAAGCCGCGCCGTGCCCGGCGCCGATCAAATGGCGACGGCCTATGCGTCGGAGAAGGGGATTGGCTGGATAGACCGCCGCCCTAATGGATCTTGGGGCGGGTCTTCGATCATGCCTTTGCATCCGCACAATGCCTTCGTCCAGATCTGGCTGGAACTGGGGGTTCTTGGGGCAGCCGTCGCCGCTGGGTTTTTCTGGTTGTGCGCGCAGGCATGCAGGGCGGGGCCCCCAGGTGTCCGCGCCTGCCGGTTCGGTCTGTTGGCCGGCGCCGTCACGATTGCCTGCTTCAGCTATGGCGTCTGGCAAAGCTGGTGGATCGCGGCTCTTTTCCTGATCGCCGCCCTCTCTGCGGCTCTTCCCGACAAGGTGCGCCGCCCATGACAGGCAAGGCAGGTTGGACATGATTGACTTGGTGATCTTCGATTTGGACGGCGTCTTGGTCGACAGCGAGTGGCTGATGGCGCGGGTCTGGTCCGAACAGCTACAAGAGCATGGCGTCGACATCGCGCCGCGCACGCTGATCGACCGGTTCGCGGGCGCCACCGACATGTCGATGGCCGACGTGATCCGGGAAGAATCCGGCGCCGCCCTGCCGGCTGACATACTGAACCGGATCAGAACCGTGTCCCGCAGCCGCCTGCAAAACGACCTGGAGGCGATCGACGGGGTGGATGCCGTCCTGGCGGCGCTTGGCCATGCCAAATGTATCTGTTCCAACTCCGCGCCCGATCGAATACGGAAATCCTTGGCGGTCACCGACCTGGACCGGCATTTCCCGGAGGTCCACCTGTTCAGTGCGGCGGATGTGGAAAGACCCAAACCGCATCCGGACCTCCATCTCCATGCCAGCCGAACGATGGCGGCGGAACCGGCCCACGCCGTGGTGATCGAGGACAGCGTTACCGGCGTCACCGCGGCGGTTTCCGCCGGGATGACGGCCATTGGATTTACCGGCGCATCGCATGTCGGCGACGGTCACGAAGAGGCCTTGCTGACGGCGGGCGCGGTTGCCGTCTGCGGCCATTTCAGCGAGGTGCCGATGCGGCTTGCCCAGCTTTCTTGAAGCTGCCATGGTCCGCCGTCATCACATCACATTTGAACCGGTTCCACCCATGCAGGACTTCCAATCTCCCTTCGGCATCGCCGGCAACGCGCCGGTGCGCCCGAATGTCGCCAACATCGAACGGCAGCAGATCCTGGCGGTGGCCGAGATCGCCTTCGACGACCCGGACGTGATCCCGCTGTGGTACGGAGAGTCGGATATCTCCACGCCGTCCTTCATCTGTGACGCGGCGTCGGCGGCGCTGGCGGAAGGGGAAACCTTCTACACCCACAAGCGTGGCATTCCCGGCCTTACCCAGGCGTTGACGGACTATACGAACCGGCTCTACGGGCTGGACCTGGGGCCCGACCGGATCAGTGTCACGGCGTCCGGCATGAGCGCCATCATGCTCTGTCTGCAGGCCGTTATCGGCCCCGGTGACAATGCCGTCATCATCAGCCCTTTGTGGCCGAACGCGCAATCGACCGTCCGGGTTCTGGGGGGCGAGCCGCGCTACGTCGCGCTGGATGCGGGGGAGCGCGGCTTCACCCTCGATCTCGACAAGATCGAGGCGGCCGTTGACGAGCGCACCAAGATCATCTTCGTGAACTCCCCCAACAATCCAACCGGCTGGGTCATGCCCGGCGAGCAGCAGGCGGCGTTGCTCGCCTTCGCCCGGGAGCGCGGCATCTGGATTGTCGCGGACGAGGTGTATGCCCGCATGGTCTATGACGGCGGCGCAGCGCCCTCCTTCCTGACGCATGCCCGGCCCGATGATCCGCTGTTCGTGGTTAACAGTTTTTCGAAGAGCTGGGCGATGACCGGCTGGCGGATCGGGTGGCTGATACATCCGGCGTCGATGGGCGATCTGCTCGGCAACCTGATAGAGTTCAACTATTCCTGCGTGCCCCAATTCCTGCAACGTGCGGCCCGTGTGGCGATCGAGGATGGCGAAGAAGTGGTCGCCGACATCGTGGACTATTGCCGGCGTGCCCGCGACATCGTCTGCCAGCGCCTGCCGGCGATGCCGCGCATTCAGGGCTTTCAGCCCCCGGAAGCGAGCTTCTATGCGTTCTTCCGTATCGAGGGCGGCGAGGACACGCTGACGACGGCGCAGGATATCGTGCGCAAGGCCAAGGTCGGCATCGCCCCCGGCTCCGCCTTTGGGCCGGGCGCGGAAGGTTGGTACCGCTTGTGCTTCGCCCAGAAGCCGGAGCGCATCGCCGAAGCCATGGACCGGCTGGAGACGTATCTGACCGAAACGGCTTAAGCCGCGGCCTGGACCAACCCGACGATTTTGCCGAAATGGTCGCCGTGCTCCAGGGAGTCGAGCGCCGCGCCGAGACCGTCCAAGCGGAACTTCTTCTCGTCCAGCACGGGGCGGATCTCATGCAGTTCCATGGCGCGCGCCATGGCGGCGAATAGATCACGGCTGCCGACCGTGATGCCTTGCAGACGCAGGTTGCGGGTCACGACCCGGCCCAGGCCGAAATCCGGCGTCACCGCACCCCCCAACACGCCGATCATGCTGATGGTGCCACTGGGGCGGATGGCGGCCGTCGCCTTGTCCAGTGTCGCCGCCCCGCCGACATCGACCACATGATCCGCACCGGCGCCGCCGGTCTGTTCCAGAACCGCCTTATGCCAGTCCGGCGTGGTGCGGTAGTTGATCGTGTGATCGGCGCCCAGCGCCCTGGCTTTCGCGAGTTTTTCGTCGCTGGAAGAGGTGATGAACACCTCCGCACCCGCCATCTTGGCGAACAGCAGGGCGAACAGACTTACCCCGCCGGTGCCTTGCAGCACCACCCGGTCGCCCGGCCGGGTGCGGCCCTGGGCGACAATGGCGTTCCAGGAAGTTACCGCCGCGCAAGGCAGTGTCGCGGCCTCTTCCGCGGTGAGATGGCGTGGCGCGCACACCACCGCCGCCGCCGGCACCCGCATGAATTCTTGCGCCGTGCCGTCCAACGGGCCGCCATGTGCGCCCTTCGAGGCGTCTTTGGTATAGCTCCCGCGCAGCCAGGTGCGGCTATAGGTCGGACAGACCAGATCGCCGATTTCGTACTCTTTGACCTCTGCGCCCTTGGCGACAACCTCGCCGGCCCCGTCGCACAGCGGCACCAGCGGCAAACTTCCGCCGATCTTGCCATAGCCGCCCTGACACATGATCCGGTCGCGCGGATTGATGGAGACTGCCTTCATCGCAATGATCACATCCGCCGGACCGGGTTCCGGATCCGGCCGGTCGGCAGGCCGGATGTTCTCGGTGCCCCAGGCGTCCTGAACCTGCATCGTCTTCATGCTGCGCTTCCTTCTTCGCCCTTCAGGATTTCATTGATTTCGTCGTCGCTGCACCCGGCTTCCTGCAGGACGGCGCGGCCATGCTCGTTCAATCCGGGCTGATGCCGCCCGACGGGGAGCGAGGCGCGGTCAAAACGGTACGGTGTTTCCGGCGCGGTCATCGACCCTTCGGTCGGATGTTCAAACCGACGGAAGAAACCAACCGCCCGAAGGTGCGGGTCGTCCTTCAGATCGCCAAGTCCGTTCACCGGGCCACAGGGAATTTCGCCCTTGCGCAACAGGTCCAGCCATTCCGCGGTCGGGCGCGTGCGCAGGAAGGCACCCGCCTCTTCGTATAAAGCGTCGATGTTCCGGCTGCGCGACGCCATGCTGGCGAAGCGCGGATCGGCAGCCTTGTCCGGCGCGTCGACCAGCGCCCAGAAGGCGGCCCACTGCTTGTCGGTATAGGCCAGCATGCAGAGATAGCCGTCCTGAGTTTGATGCGGCCGCCGTCCGGGGGAGAGCGCGCGCGCGTAGCCGGGCGGACCCTCGGGCGGGTCGAAGTTCTCCCCCTGCAGATGTTCCACCAGATTGAAGCTGGCAAGCCCTTCCAGCATGCCGATCTCGACATACGATCCCAAGCCTGTACGCGTGCGCTTCAGCAAGGCGGACAGAATGCCGTTCACGGCCATCAGGCCCGATGTCTTGTCCGCGATGACCGATGGGGCCAGCGACGGCGTTCCGTCACGAGCCCCAACCGAGCCGGCATATCCGCTTTGACCCTGAACGACATCGTCATATGCGGGCATGCCGCCGTACGGGCCGTGCTCCCAGTATCCATGCAGGCCGGCATAGACGATCTTTCTGTTTCGTACGCGTACGCTGTCCGCGTCGAAACCCAAACGAGCGATCTTTTGCGGCCGGATGTTGTGCATGAAGACGTCCGCTCCATCGATCAGTCGCCACAGGGCCATCTGATGGACGGGTTGCTTCAGATCCAGAACAAGACTGCGCTTGTTGCGGTTACAGCCCAGGAACAGCGCCCCCATATCTTGGTGCCGGGCGGGTCCGACATGGCGCGTCTGATCGCCGCCGGGCGCCTCGATCTTGATCACATCGGCGCCCAAATCGCCCAACGTCTGGGCCGCATAGGGTCCGAAAATAACCGTGGTGAGGTCGAGCACCCGGACGCCGCTCAGCGGCAAATCTTCAACCGTCATGATGGGTTATCCCCGCTGGGAAAACCGCCGCCCGACCAGGCTGGCGGCAATGTTGACTTTTTGGATATCGATCGCGCCCCCGGCGATTCCCCAGCCCCAGGCGTCGCGCAGTTTCTGCTCCATGGGAAATTGCGTGGAATAGCCGTAGCCGCCCATCAACTGCATCGCCTTGCCCGTTACCTCGCGCACCATTTCGTTGGCAAAGCATTTGGCGATGGAACTGTCGCCGACCGACGGCAGACCGGATTGCGCGTTGACCACAGCGCGGTAGAGCAGCAGGCGGGACGCATCCAGCTTCATCTTCATCTCGGCCAGATGCAATTGAACCGCCTGAAAGTCGGCGATGGGCTTACCGAACTGGCTGCGCTCCTGAACATAGTCCAGCACATAGTCGAAAGCCGACTGGGCCACCGCCAGGCTCATGGTGGTATTTCCGCATCGCTCCAGGTCGAAAGCTTCCATCAGCTTCTTGAAGCCGCCGGCCGGGACGACGATGTTTTCCGCCGGGACCCGGGCGCCGTCGAAATACATGTCCGCCGTCGGCACGCCGCGAAAGCCCATATGATGCTCCCGCTTCCCGAAGCTCAGGCCCGGCGTTTCCTTCTCGACCAGGACGGCCCCGATCCCCTGCGCGCCCGGCGCATCGGAAAGCCGGCAATAGACCAGATAGGCATCCGCGTGGCCCGCGCCCGAACACCAGCGTTTTTGGCCGTCCAGAACCGCCGTGTCTCCGTCGATAACGGCCTTTGTTTTCAGATCGGTCAGTGCGGTGCCCGCCTGCGGCTCTGACATGGCGACCGCGACGATCGCCTCGCCGCGGCAAACCCGCGGAAGAATGCGTTCTTTCAAGGCGTCTCCGCCGAAATGGGCGATGGCCAGGGTTGGCCCGAAGCAGGATTCGAAAATCGGAAACGCCACGGCGATGGAGATCTTCGCGACTTCCTCCAGGACCAGAACCGCATCCATATGGCTGAGGCCCGCCCCGCCGTAAGCCGGATCAAGATTGACGCCAAGATAGCCGAGCTCGGCGAATTTCTTCACCACCGCCGGCCCGGGAGGCTCGCCCGTCTCCTCGATCTCCCTGGCGATGACGGGCAATTCGGCTTCGGCGAACCGCCGCGCGGCATCCTGCAGGGCGGTCTGATCTTCGGTAAGCGTGAAATTCATCTCCCCTCCCAATCCAGGCGCGCTACCAAAGGTGCACGTCCTTGGTATCCTTTGTGGCGTCTTTGATTGTTTTGGATTTGGGTTTCGCACCCTGTTGTTCCGCCTCTGTCAGCAGCCATTCCCGAAAGGCGCGGACCTTGGGGCGGTCGTAGTATTCCGGCGGACAGACGATGTAATAGGCATAGTCGATCGGCAGGGTCAGATCGAAGGGCCGGACCAGCATGCCTGTCTCCAAGGCTTCCTGCGCCAGGGTCGAGCGGCCCAGCGCCACGCCCTGACCTTGAATGGCGGCCTGGATGACCAGCGCAGACATATCGAAATAGGGCCCCTGCGCGGCGTCGACCCCTTTCACACCCGCCGCGTTCAACCATTCCTCCCAGCCTGCGGGCGCCGGCATGTCGTCGTGCAGAAGGGTATGGTATCTGAGGTCGTCGGGGGATTTCAGCGGATGCTCCCCACTCTCGAGCAGCTCCGGGCTGCAGACCGGGAAGATTTCTTCCTCCATGAACCGTTCGCTGACCAGATCCGCATATTTGCCCCGGCCGTAACGGATCGCGACATCCACATCGTCGCGCGAGAAATCGACCAACCGCTCCCCGGCTGTCAGGCGCACATCGATCTCCGGATGTTCCTCGCGGAACCGGCTGAGGCGCGGCACCAGCCAGCCCGCCGCCAGACTGGGGAGCGTGCTGACATTCAGTGCGCCGGTCGCCTCGACGCGGGCCAGTTTATTGACGCCCTGGGCGATCAGATCCAGCGCCTGCCGGACGTTGGGCAGAAAGGTCTGCCCTTCTTCGGTCAGCAAGAGCGCCCGGTTTAGCCGCTTGAACAGCTTTACGCCCAAAGCTTCCTCAAGCGATTTGATCTGATGGCTGACCGCCGCCTGGGTCACGAAAAGCTCCTCGGCGGCTTTGGTGAAGCTCATATTCCGCGCCGCGGCCTCGAAAGCGCGGAGCGTGTTCAGCGGGGGAAGGCGGGTCGCCATGATGGTCCAATCCTTAACCGAAGCTTAAATCGGATAAATTTCCCTAATCTGAAACATGAGGATATATCCATTGTGGAGGTTTGGGAAGAGGCCTATCTCTTAGCCACTGACACCGACCAAAGCCAAACAATCATAATGGCGACGGCAAGAGAAAGGAGTTGTGTCATGGCAACGAAAACACTGACAACTGCACCCGTCGGCTTCGAATTTTCTTCTATTTTTAAGTCTGTTATCGATACTCTGATCGTCTGGAACGAGCGTTACGCCGAGCGCAGCCGCTTGGCCGAAATGGACTTCCGCATGCTCAACGATATCGGCATGGATTACGCCGACGCGCAGCGTGAAGCCGGTAAGCCCTTCTGGCAGGCTTGAGTTAATTATTTTTGTCCATAAACCTTTTCCCAAGCGGAAAAGGTCGGTGTGAATAACCGCGGCGTTCCCCTGACGCCGCGGTTTTTCTTTTGCCGTGCGGGCCGCATAGTGTGCGCCTGACCATCGCCTGGGAGAAGAGCCGCCATGGACATCGCCGTACTGACCTTCGACGGGTTCAACGAACTCGACAGCTTCATCGCATCCGCGATGATCAACCGGGCGCGCAAGCAGGGCCTGAACGCCTGGATCACAGCGCCGTCCGAAACCGTAACCTCGATGAACGGCGTGGAAGTCCGCGCGCAACGCGACCTCTCCTTCGCGCGGGACGCCGACGCGGTTCTAATCGGCAGCGGCATCAAATCGCGTGAGATCGCGGCGGACGATGCGTTTTTGAAGAACTTCGAACTCGATCCCGGACGGCAGTTCATAGGCTCCCAGTGTTCCGGGGCATTGGTACTGCAGGCGCTTGGCCTCGCCGGCGGTCCGGTCTGCACCGATACGATGACCCGCCCCTTTCTGGAAAAGCAGGGCGTGTCGGTCTTGGACCGGGCGTTCCATGCCGCCGGCACCGTGGCGACGGCGGGCGGGTGCCTTTCCTCGAGCCATCTTGCCGCCTGGGTTATCGGCTCGCTCGCCGATTGGCAAACGGCTTACGATATCGTCCACTATGTCGCGCCCATCGGACGCAAGGATGCGCTGGCGCAAGAGGTCGAGGCGGCGGTGAAACCCTATCTTGCCGGCCTGCCGGCTGCCGCGGCTGAGTAGCGGTCCGACGTGGACGGAGGCTGCGGCGTGGTCACGATCCGTCCGGTCAACGAGGCCGACCTCGACGCGTTGTATGCGATCTCGCTCGCCACCTCGGACCGGGGCCGTGACGCGGGGCATCTATACGAAGATCCCCGTTTGGTCGGCCACATTTACGCCGCACCCTATGCCGTGCTTGAGCCCGGTCTCGCTTTTGTTGCCGAAGATGCCGCCGGCGTCGGCGGTTTCGTACTTGGCGTTACCGACACCGATGCGTGGCGCGCCCGGCTGGAGAAGGAGTGGTGGCCCGCCTTGCGCAAGACTTACCGCGATCCTGCGGAAGTGCCGCTAGACCGGCGCAACCCCGATCAACGGCGGGCGGCGATGATCCATCATCCGGAAGCGCCGCCGCCCGACGTGACTGGGGCTTTCCCGGCGCACCTCCATATGAACTTGATGCCGCGTCTGCAGGGACGGGGGGTCGGTACCACGATGCTCAACCGCTGGCTTGCCGCCGCGTCTGCGCGCGGGGCGGCCTCTGTCCATGTGGGCGTCAACAAGGAGAACGCCGGCGGCGTGCGGTTCTGGAGCCGGAGACGGTTCGCAGCAATCAACCTGCCGGCGAACACCGGGTCGCGCTCCGTCTGGATGGGCCGTCAGATCAATCTAGAGCGTCTATTGAAGGGACAATCATGCCCAGGAATGTGGAAATAAAAGCTTTGCTGCGGGATCCGGCGCGCACGCGTGCCCTGGCGCAGGCGATCGCGGACCGGGAGCCCGTTGTTCTTTCGCAACGCGATGTGTTTTTCCCGTGCGCGGCGGGCCGCCTGAAACTCCGCCATCTCGGGCCGACGAAGGGTCAGTTGATCTTCTACCAGCGCGCCGACGATGCGGGCCCGAAAACCAGTACCTACCGGATCGCCGAAACAGACAGTCCCGCCGATCTGGAAGCCGTTTTGGCGGCCGCCCATGGCGTGCGCGCCGTGGTATCCAAAACCCGCACCCTCCTGATGGCCGGCCGCACCCGCATACACTTAGATGAGGTCGAAGGCCTCGGCGACTTCCTGGAGCTGGAAGTGGTTCTGGAGGAGGGTGAGAGCGAGGCGGCCGGCATTGCCGAAGCTGAAGCGCTTCTGCAGCGCTTGGGCATCGCGGAAGGCGATCTGATCGACCGCGCTTATGTGGACCTGCTGCCTATGCGTTTTTCACCTTCAACAGCATCTTGTTGAAGGCGTTGAAGGGGCCGTAGACGGCGTCGAAATGAGGTTTGAACTGAAACCAGTCGGGCGCGCCCGGCAGGTCCTTGCGGATCTCGTCCAGCGTGCGTTTCCCGTCGCAGCGTTGCAGGATCTGCTTGGCGCTGGGCGGCAGGGGAAGCTGAAAATCAAGGCCGTCCAACTGTGCGGAGAAACCCGACCCCATGGGCATGTCGCGCGCCAGGTCCGGACCCGGTTGGTCGCGCAGCACCGGGATGGCGTTGAGCGTCGGCTTCGCGACCGTGTCCTCCTGGTTGTCCTGCCGGACACAGTAAACAATGTGCTTTTTCATGTTGCCGGCCAGCAGTTCGGCAAAGGAAGCCTTTTCCACCAAGGTGAGGTGCTTCAGCCGGGAAAGCAGGGTCTTGTCGCGCAGATAGAGCGCCGGGTCGTAGCGCCCGGGCTCTATGAAACTGGCGATGCGTAGACCCGCTTTCTCAATTTCCTGGGCCAGATCCGGCACCCGGTAGGCCCGGTCGCGGGAATGCAGCAGCAGGTCGTACAAATCAGCGTCCGATGACAGATGGTCGGCCATCTGCCCATTGCGGCGGAACCGGTTGGTCGCGGGAAGTTGTTCCAACAGCCGTTTAGCGGTCGCCACTTTTTCCGCGCCGGTATCTTCCGAGGTGCCGACCGCGCGCAGCATGTCCTGCACGTCGTAGACGCCGGTTCGCCCGAGTTCGCCATAGACCATCAAGCCCAGGCCGCCCTCCGGTTTCAGCGCGCCGGCCAGACTGTCGAACCCCGCCTGCGGGTCCGGCAGGTGATGCAGCACGCCGCAGCAGTCGATGTAGTCGAACGGCCCGAACCCGGAGAGATCCAACAGAGAGCCTGTATGAAAGGCGATATTTGTCAGCCCGCGCGCGGAGGCCCTCGCCTCGGCAATCTCGCGGCTGGCCGTTGACAGATCCAGATAGACGACCTCGGCCGGGGCGCCGATATCGGCCAGATGCTGGGCCAGCATGATGACCGCATCGCCTGTTCCGCCCCCCGCGACGAGGGCGCGGAACGGTTGCGAGAAATCTCTTTTTCCAGCAAAAACGTAATGGTTCACTTCGGCGAGATGGCTGGGCGATCCGGTGATCAGCCGGCGTTTCTCGTCCGACGGGTCGCGGGCCGGATAGGGGAATTCCTCGTACTGTTCGTGAACGCTGTCGCTCTTCATGGAATCAAGACCGGACCGGGGCGTGGATCAAGACGGTGTCAGGACGACCTTGCCCGCCGCCTTCCGGCTTTTCAGCAGATCGAAGGCCTCGCCCGCCGCGCTGAACGGGAACCGTCCGCCGATATGGGGCGTCAGCCGGCCGTCTTCGTAGAGCCGCAGCAAGGTTTCCATCGATTGACGGAAGGCAGCCTTGTCCAGGCCGGCATAGGCGCCCCAGTAGAAGCCGATGACATCGACGTTCTTCACCAGCAGGATGTTGGCCGGAATCTGCGGAACCTCGCCGCTGGCAAACCCGATGACCAGGATCCGGCCTTCCGGGTTGATGCAGCGCAGGGACTGTTTGAAGGCGTCGCCGCCCACCGGGTCGAAGACCACATCGACGCCGCCGACCAGTTCTTTCACGCGGTCGCGGATGCTTTCCGAGCGGTAGTTGATCAGATGATCGGCTCCGGCTTGGCGGGCGATCTCCAGCTTGTCGTCGCTGCCCGCCGTGGCGACCACGGTCGCGCCCATGGCCTTGCCGACCTGAACCGCTGTCAGGCCGACGCCGCCCGCGGCCCCGTGCACCATCAGAACCTCGCCCTCTTTCAAGCGGCCGCGGTGGGACAGACCCAGATGCGCGGTCCCGTAAGCGACCGGAAAGGCGGCGGCTTCCTCGAATGGCATGCCGTGGGGAATGACGAAACAATTGGAATCGGCGGTCACCAGCTCTTCCGCGAACGCCCCGCTGGAGACATGCGCCAGCACCCGGTCGCCGGGGAAGACCCCGTCTGAGGCTTCGTCGACCTCAAGAACGGTGCCGGCCGCCTCCATCCCCATGGTAAAGGGAACCGGCGGCGTGGCCTGATAGGAGCCGTCCATCATCAAGAGATCGGCGAAGTTCAGGCCGGCCGCTTCGACGCGGATACGCACCTGACGGCCGGCAAGCGGACCGGCGGGAACCTCGGCGACGTCCAGCCCGGCGGGCCCGTCGAAGGATGTCAGTTGAACGGCTTTCATACCCTGTCGTCCTAGAAGGCGAGGAACCGGTCGATGGCCTTGATGTCGCCGGTATGGAGATGGTTGCGGTTCAGCACCGGCACGGTGAGGAAGCGTTCGGCGCCGTCGGCCTCCTCCCGGCCGATCACGCCGATCTTCTCCAGCACCGCGGTCATCATCGCCTCGGCGCCGCGCGTCGCGCCATCGTCGCATTTGAGGGCGATGCCGATCCTCATCTCGGGCACAGCGGCGCAGAAGACGCCTTCCGCGCCGGTCTTCAGGAAGACCTTGCCGTGCAGAAGTTCCATCATCTCCGTACAATAGCGCCCTGTCCCGGCGACCATGAAGGGATGCGCCAGCACCGCCTTGCGGATGCGCAACGCGGCGTCCCGCCGTGCCTCCGGCAGGGCGTCCGGACTGCCGAAACGGGCGAAGGCATAGGCCAGATTTTCCAACGGAATGGCCCAGGTCGGCACGGAACAGCCGTCATAGTCCCGGGGCGCGCCGGTGAGATCCCAGCCGGTCATGGCTTCCAGGATACCCAGAATGCGCTGCTGCACGGGATGCGTGACGTCGATATAGCCTTTTGTCGGCGCACCCAACTGCTTCGCCAAGGCCAGCATGCCGCTGTGCTTGCCGGAGCAGTTATTGTGCAACTGGCTTGGAACCTGACCTGATACGGCGAGCGCCCGGGCGCTTTCTTCGTGCGACGGCCAGTGCGACCCGCATTCAAGGTCGGCCTCGGACAGGTTCAGCCGCGCAAGGACGCCGGCCGCGCCGTCGACATGCCGTGGCTCGCCCCCGTGGGAGGCGCACATCAGGGAGATTTCCTCCTCGCTCGCGGCGATGGCGTCCACCGCGCCGGACTCCACATAGGCCAAAGCCTGAAGGGCCTTGATGGCGGAGCGCGGGAAAACCGCCTCCTTCACGTCACCCCAGCCGATTTTCAAGTCGCCGTTTACATCCACCACCGCGACACTGCCGCGGTGACGGCTTTCGACGATGCCGCCGCGGGTGACTTCGACGGAGATTGGGTGGGCGGCGCCGGACGCGCCGGGGTCGATATTGGGAAGGTCAGGCATGGTTTCCTAGTATTCTCGTTCTCGGCGGACCTTGCCCCCGGGCGCGGGGCGATGCAAGAAATGCGTCGGAAAGAGTGGTAGAGCATGTCACCTTTACTTGGAAACGCTGAGACCGTCTTCGGTCGCCTTGCCGCGCAGCCGGAGGGCGTCGCCAGACCCAGCCGATGCGCCGCATCGCCTGCAGTCCGGCTCTTACCCGGCTGCGCGGCGAGGCGATCTCGGCTGTTTCCAAGTAATGGTGACATGTTATAGGCCGGGAGGCGAAGGTTGCGCGGGTTTTTCGGAATCGGGGTCGAGAGTATCTCAAAGCCCCACAATGTCGGGGCCTTGATGCGCACGGCGCATGCGTTTGGTGCCAGTTTTGTCTTTGCTGTTGCGCCCGCCGTGAACCTGCGCGAACTCAACCAGACCGACACCTCGAAGACGGCCGATCATGTGCCGCTTTATGAATTCGAAACGGTCGATCAAGTGACCCTGCCTCATGGCTGCCGGATGATCGGTGTCGAACTGATGGAAGATGCGGTCGAACTTCCGAGCTTCCGTCATCCGGAACGCGCCGCTTATATATTAGGGCCGGAAGCGGGGTCGCTCTCGCCGGAGGCCGTCGCGCGCTGCGACTTCGTGGTGCAGATACCGACCAAGTTTTGCGTCAATGTCAGCGTCGCCGGCGCGCTTCTGATGTATGACCGGCTGATCAGCCGGGGCCGCCGTCCCGACCGTCCGGTCAGCCCCGGCGGGCCGATCGAGGACTTCATCGTGCCGGGTCCGACAGGCCACCGGCGGAAAGTTCGAACGAAATAGTGGCCGCTGTCGTGACCTTGTTCGACCCGCAGCCGGACCGCGCCCAGGCGCTTCCGCTGTTTCGCGGACGGGTCCAAACGTCGGTCGTCAGGCGGCATCGCACCGCGGAGAGGTTTCTGTCGCTGGTCCTGATGAACCGGTACAACGACACTATTCTATCGCGCCTGCCCGAACTGGGTGTCGAGGCGTGGCTGGCGTCCGGATGTCTGGTGCAAACGGTCTGGAACGTCATGGCGGGAAGAGCCGCCCATGACCGGATCGGCGACTACGATCTGATCTATTTCGACCGCGACCGGTCTTGGGAAGCGGAAGATGCCGCCATCCGCCGGGCCGCCTGGGTGTTTCAGGATCTTCCGGTCCGTGTAGAGGTCCGCAACCAGGCCCGAGTGCACCTCTGGTATCCGGAGAAGTATAAAATCCCCTATCCTGCTCTTTCGACGGCACACCACTCGCTGCTGCGCTATCCGACCCGCACCTCTGCCGTCGCTTTGACCAAATCGGCGGACGGCCGTTATCGGCTCTACGCCCCGTTCGGCCTGAAGGACGCCATGACCATGCGGGTCCGTCCGAACAAGCGGTTGCCCATTTCAAGCGTCTATCGGCAGAAAGCACAGAAGTGGCGCAAGCATTGGCCGATGATTACGGTAGAGGCCTGGTAGAATCGGCAAATCCAAGGCGCCACGAAACGGCGCCGGAGCGGAGGCGTGATCGTGATCGCAAAGGTAAAATCCCTGTGCCTGGTTCTCGGACTCGCCCTGATGGCTGCCGGGACGTTACAGGCCCAGGAGTTGCCATCGACCGACCGTGCCCCGTTTCCGGCTGAGCGATTCGATGGCGTGCTATCCGTGGAACTGTCTGAATTCCCGCCCTCGCGGTTTCTCAAGCGGGCCATAACCCGCGGCCCCGGTTTCAATCGGAACAATGTGACCTTGGGTGAGCTGACCGGCAGCCCAGTACAGGGTGGGACGGCGCGCTGGGTGCTGCAGGTCGGCGAAATGCCCGGGTTGGAAGTTGCGCGCCTGGGAAAACCGCTGGAAGTGACAATGGTCCTGTCAGGCCCGGGCCGCCTGCGGGAGGTTGTCGTTTCGGATTTTGAACAAAACCGCGGCTTACGGGAGGCTTTTCGCAACGCCTTCGGTGCGTTCGTCGCGGCGGGAACCCAATTCGCCATCGGCGATCCTTACTATGAGACATCGGCGACGTTTCTTGCGGGCGGCCTCAGCATCCCGATGACCGTCGTCTCCGTGGTCGATGGCGCGGTGACCGTCGATGGACGCAAGGCGCTTGCCGTGCGATACGCGGCGGAGGGGCGGGTTGAGGAAACCGACGGCTGGATCGGTCTGACAATCTCCGGCTTCCACTACATCGATCTTGCGACGTCGGCGATCCGCCGCAGCGCCGAAAACACCGTCACCCAAGGCCTTTCCAACGGCGCCAGTTTCCTGGTGCGCCAGTTTAGCGAAAGCGTTGTGGAGCTTCCGGCCGTCTCGCCGATTTGAGCGCGTTGACCACGCCCGGGGGCGAAAAAAAGGGGCCGCCGAAGGGCGGCCCTAGGATCATAACCGGAGGGAGATCCGGTTATGCGGGTGACCGTTTGCGCCGCCAGGTGAGGATGCCCAACCCGCCGAGCGCGGTTGCCAGAAGCGGCAGGGCAGCCGGTAGCGGGACGGCGGAGACAGGGGCCGCTACCGCGTCGACCCCGAAACTCGGCAGGGTGTCGACGCCGAGCGACCCGTTCGCCCCGCCGTTCAAAATCCGGAACAAACCGCCGGCCACGAAGGGCAGGTTTTCATTGGCTTCGTCATACCGCGCCATGCCGGTCGAGACGGCGCTCAGCAGTTCCATTGTGTAGAAACCCGGGTTCAGCAGCAGGTCGGTGGCGATGCTGTAGGTGGTAAAGTCGGCATTCGGGAAATCGACGCTTTGCGAGAACACTGCCGGCCCGCCGAAGGGTTCGTCTTGAGTGGCCTCGAAGATCGACCAGGTGTACCCGCTGACCGGCGCGGTCGGGTTGAGCTGCGCCCGCAAAGCGTTGATCCGAACCGGCGCCAGTACTTCCAAAAGCGTCTGACGCCGTTCGCCCCCGACGACATTGATGATGCCGGCACTCGTACTTTCAAAGAAATTGACGACGGCGGCCTGGGCCTGCGTTCCGATAGAAGCAAACAGAAGGACTGCCACCAGTAAAAACTTGGTTTTCATAGTGTACCCCCAACAGGATCTGCGCTGAATGGCGCGGGTTTGAATTAAGAACGGGGGGTACATAAGCTAGGCGGCGTTTCGCGGCTACCCGGGAAAGGCCTTTAATCGCAATGTTTTAGAAAATTTCAGAATTCCTTTGGTTTTGGGAGCATTGCAAGTCACCGAAAGGAGACAAAACTCAAAACCAAGTTGCGAAGATCGGCACCAGGACGGCGGTGGCAAGCCCGTTGAGGCCCATGGCGATGGCGGCGAAGGTGCCGGCCAGTTCGTTGACTTGGAAAGCCCGCGCCGTCCCCATGCCATGGGCGGTGACACCGATCGCGAAGCCGCGGGCCTGCCAATCCCTTATCCGCAGCACCGACATGACCGGCCGGGCGAAGACTGCGCCCAGAATGCCGGTCAGCATCACCAGCACCGCGGTCAGGGTGGGAATACCGCCGAGGGTTTCGGAAATCCCCATGGCGATGGGCATGGTGACCGACTTCGGCGCGATGGACGTGACGATGTCGTCACTTGCGCCAAGCATCCAGGCGATTGCCATTGCCGATGCGGCGGCGGTCGCCGACCCGGCGATGAGCGCGGCGATCATCGGAACCAGCACCCGCTTTACCTTGTCGATATGCTGATACAGCGGCACGGCGAGCGCGATTGTCGCCGGCCCCAGCAGAAAGTGAACGAACTGGGCGCCGTCGAAAAACCGTTCATAGGCGGTATCCGTGACGAAAAGCACCGCGCCGACGCAGCCGGCGGCGATCAGGACGGGGTTGACCAGCGGGTGCCGGTTGGCCCGGGCCGAGAGCAGGTCGCCGATGACGTAGGCCACCAGGGTCAGGGTCAGCCAAAGCAGCGGTTCCTCGCTGAGATAGACCCAGAGGTCGAAGTTGGGATCAGGCGTCATCCGGCTGCTCCACGTCCCGGATACCCATCAGCCGTTTGACGCCGACGAAAACGGCGGCGGAGACACCCAGCGTCAGGATGGTGCTGGCGATCAAGGCCACGGTGACGGCCAGCCATTCGCTGCCGATCCGATCGATATAGGCGAAAATGCCGGCGGCCGCCGGTACGAACATCAAGGAGAGGTGCCGCAGCATGGTAAGCGCCACGACCTGTAGGGGCTCGGGCAGGGACCGCCGCAGCATCAGCAGGACGAACAGCGCCGCGAAACCCAGAACCGGGCCCGGGACGGGCAGGCTCAGCACGCGGGCGACCGCCTCTCCGCCCAACTGCAGCGCCAAAATAAAAGCGAGCGCCGCAATCATGCGACGCCCGCCTTTGAGGGAACAACGGTGAGGAGGTGTTGCCCTACATCCTCACAAACATATTCAGCAGCCAACCCGAAGATCCGGTGAACTTCAGCGGCGCGTCCGTCACGGCCAAACATACGCAATCCTCTCCCGGTGCCGCGATCGGCTGGTGGTCGACATCACCGTCTGCCAGTTCGACGTCGCCGCGCGCGAATTCCCCGTTTTCATCGGCGAATGCGCCCTGCAACACCATGACATATTCATTTCCGGTATGCGTATGCTGCGGCACAGCGCGGCCAGCTTCAACCTTGAGCATAAAGGCATGACTGCCGTCGCCGATCCCGGGGACCAGGGCGACAGAAACCCCGCCACCCTTCTTTTGCCAGGGGATATCCTTCAAATCGCACCCGAAATACTGACGCAGCGGGGCCGGCAGGACCTTGCCGTCGATCAGCTTGGGCTGACGCGGCGCTTCGCTCACGTCGTTCGCCGCTTCCGGCAATTCCAACCGCGCCATCAACGCTTCCAAAGCCCCGTCCGCCATCGAGACCGGCTCCAGATCTTCCAGCAGCACACCGCCCAGCGCTTCAAGCTCGTCCATGCGCGCCCGGCAATGCGGGCACAGGGTCAGGTGGCTCGACACGAACAGGCTCGCCGCCTCGTCCAAGGCGCCGGACGCATAGTCCATCAGCAATTCATCGCTGAGATGATGATTCGGTAGCTGGGACGTCAGTTCCCGTGCAGAAACAGCCGTCATTACTCAAACTCCTTCAACTGTTTGCGCATCCGCGCAATCGCCAGCCGCAATCGCGATTTCACCGTGCCGAGTGGTAACCCCGTTTCTTCGGCGATCTCGCTATGGGCCTTGTCTTCAAAAAACGCCATCCGCAGCATTTCCGCCTGTTCCGGCGGCAACGTCGTCACCGCGGCCCGGATGGCCTCCGACACTTCTCCCTCTTGCACAAACTGATCCGGCGCGGTTTCCGCTTGCGGAACCAAAGCCGGGTCTTCCGGGTCCAGCTCCGGACGGTTCGTCCGCCGGTAGGCATCGATGCGCTTGTTCCGCGCGATCGTAAAAATCCAGGTCGCGACCGACGCTTGCGACGGATCGAAACTCTCCGCCCGCCGCCATACCGTGGCCATCGCTTCCTGCGCCAATTCCTCGGCGCTGTCCGCCGGCGATCCGCTGCGCATTAGATACGCTTTAACGCGCGGACCGAAATGCGCAAAAAGCGCGGCAAAAGCGCGCTTATCGCCGTCCTGGGCAAGCTTCCGCATCAGCGCCCGGTGTTCTTCCGGCGTCGTCGGTTCCACTATTCGAGCCCCACGGGGCAGCACCGGCGACAGTAGTGCCGAAGCGCTCCCCGCATTTGCGTTTGTCCTCGCCGCCCGAGCAACTTGTGATCCAAGGTGCTTCGGCCGCTCCGCTACTACGGTTGCGCCCAACTGTTCCATAGTTGAAGATACGCAGAACCATACCAAATGGATCACGAAAACTCCGCATTGGATCCAGCTGAGTTCATCCATCTATCGTAGGAAAATTCGCACGATGCAAGGCTATGATTTCAGGCTTTTTTCTATGGAATCTCTGCATGCGTCCCGGCGCCGGACGTATGGCCTATTTCTGGCTGCCGCGGCCCTGGCTGTGGGATTGGCCGCCGCCGCGTCTCAACCGGCCGCGGCACAGGACCAGGTTCTCGGCAAATTCAAGGATTGGACGGCGCACAGCTACAGCGAGCCGGACAGCAAAGTCTGCAATATCTGGTCGCGCCCGATCGACAGTAAACCGGCCAATGTCCGGCGCGGCGACATTTACGCCTTCGTGACGCACCGCCCGGGGGTCAACAGCCGCTCAGCCGTCAGTTTTCAGATGGGGTACCCGCTTCGGGCCGGCGAATCGGTTTCCTTGCAGATCGGCAACCGCAAATTCTCCCTGACCGTGGAAGGGGAGGCCGCTTTCGCGGAAGTACAGGACGAAACGAACATTACCAATGCGATGCGGCGGGGAAACCGGATGGTGGTGCGAGGCGTTTCGACGCGCGGAACCCGCACGACGGACACCTATTCTCTGTCCGGCGTGACGGCGGCGCATAACGCGATCAACAAGGCCTGCCCGGGCTAAAGCCTGGGGCAAACGGCCCCGGTTCTATCGCTGCTGCGGTTCGGCAGGACCGAGCCGCCCGGCGCGTTTGTTCCAGGCGAACAGGGCGGGGGCCAGCAGGCGGTCATAGACAAAATCCGCAATGGGCTTGACCACCGGCGCGCCGGCAAGGGCCGCCAACCAGCCGTAGCGCGGAGTGCGCCGCCAGATCAGGATAAAGGCATCGACCCCGCCGTGGAGCGTGCCGTCCCGGTCGACAACATACAGCCTTTTCAGAACATCCTCGCCGCCGATCCCGTAGCCGGCCAGAACGGATTTGTCGGCACTGCTGTCGACCCAGGCCAGGCCCGTTTTGGCGTCTGCATTCAGCCGTTGATAGTGCTCGATCTCCATCCGGCAGACCGGGCAGGAATGGTTGTAGAAGGTGGTCAGTTCGGGGTGGTCGGCTTGTCTTGTCATAGGGCGTTACATAGGCGGCCGGAGAGCGGAGTGAAGGGACATTCTGTCCCTGTTCAACCCGAACTTCTGCAGATCGGTCTGCACTTTCACGGCTCCGGCCCGGTGTGATTCGCCGCTAGGATCATTCGACCGCAGCCCGGTTCCCGGGCGAACCGCGGCGACCCGGAAGGAGAATGGAAATGCGCGTTATCATCTTGTTCGAAGACGACCCCTCAGCCCCCGCCGATCTTCGGCAGAAACATATGGAAGATCACCTTTCCTTCCTGGAAGCGAACGGAAAAACGGTTCACGCAGCCGGTCCCCTGGTGACGGAGGACGGGGCCCCCGGCGGCGGCCTTTGGATGCTGGACGTGGAGGGGTTCGATCAGGCCGATGCCCTGGTCAAGGAGGACCCGTTCTGGCCCACCGGATTGCGGAAGTCCGTCAGGATACTCCGTTGGAACCAGGTTTTCGCGCACGGGAAGCGGCAAATCTGATCGACAGGGACCCTACAGACTGCGTTTGACACGGGAGAGTGCCCGGTCGTTAATCTTGCGGCTGACTGGCATCGAATTCTGAAGATCAGTGCAAGGAATGACCCATGTCTGACTTGTCCGGGCGTTGTTTCTGCGGCGCCTCGACCTGGCGGTCCGCCGGGCCGATGTTGTGGAGCGCGATCTGCCATTGCGAAGACTGCAGACGCGCCGCGTCTTCCGACTATGTCAGTTGGTTCGGCGTTCCGAAGGCGACGGTCTCCTGGTCCGGTCCGCGCGTTCTCTACAAGTCTTCGGCTAAGGTGATGCGCAGTTTCTGCGGCACATGCGGGGCCCCTCTTTCCTTCGAAACCGAGGTGTTCCCGGATGAGACGCACCTTTATGCGCCGACCCTGGATCAACCGGAACTCTACCGCCCCATGGCGCATATTTTCTGGTCGGAACGCGTTGCCTGGCTGGAATTCGCCGACGGCCTCCCCAAACATCCAAAGGGTCTGCAGGATGCCGCGGCCGCCGGGAAGGATCTGCTTGGCTAAGACCTATTTGCCGGCGGCGTCGGCGGCGAACTGGCGTTCCAAATCCTCTTCCAGTTTAACGAGGTCGTCGGGCAACGGCAGGCCTTCCGCCTTCATCGTATCGAGGATCTGGCGGATCTTCAGATAGATCTCGTGCGCGTCGCCTTGTTCGCCCTGCATCTCGTTCATCAGCAGGGAAATCTCGGCCAGCCAGTCGTCAAACGCCATGATGCCCGTCTCCGTTCAGATCCGTTAAAGTCTATCATAGATTTACATGCACCGGTCCGACCCTATATGACGGGGGTCAATTTCGCGGGAAAAATGAAGATGACCAGTTCCCCGGCGGCCGGCCCCAGTGCTCCGGCGGCCTCGCTTTCCGATTTTCTGCCTGGCGGGCCCTTGGCCGCCGAGGACGATCCGCGCCCGAACCTGATCGGTCTGGACCGGGCGGAGATGCAGGCGCTGTTCGAGGAGATGGGCGAACCGAAGTTTCGCGCCAAACAGCTTTTTCAATGGATCTACAACCGCGGCGTGACCGAGTTTGACGGCATGACCAACATGGCGAAGACGCTGCGCGCGGACCTCGCCACCAAGTTCCGCATGGACCGGCCCAAGGTCACCATGCATCAAAAGTCGGTCGACGGGACGCAGAAATGGCTGCTGCGGTACGATGACGGGAACGAGGCCGAGACCGTCTATATCCCGGACGAGGACAGGGGCACCCTGTGCGTCTCCAGCCAGGTCGGATGCACTCTGACCTGCAAGTTCTGCCATACCGGCACCCAGAAAATGGTCAGAAATTTAACGCCACTGGACATTGTCAGTCAGGTCATGCTGGCCCGCGACACGCTGGGCGACTGGACCGTGCCGGCGGATCAGCGCCGGCTGACCAACATCGTCTTCATGGGCATGGGCGAGCCGCTGTACAACACGGACAATGTGATCAAGGCGATCAAGCTGATCATGGACGGTGAAGGGATTTCGCTGTCCAAGCGCCGGATCACGCTCTCGACCTCCGGCGTCGTCCCCGAAATCGAACGGGTCGGCCGCGAGACGGACGTCCTGCTGGCGATTTCCCTGCATGCGGTGAAAGACGATCTGCGCAACGAGATTGTGCCGATCAACCGCAAGTATCCGCTGAAAGAACTGATGCAGGCGGTGCGCGATTATCCGGGCCTCAGCAACGCCAAGCGGGTGACTTGGGAATACGTCATGCTGAAAGGGGTCAACGACTCGGTCGCGGACGCCAAGGAACTGCTGCGCCTGATCAAGGGCATTCCCAGTAAGATCAACCTGATCCCCTTCAATCCCTGGCCCGGCAGCCCATACGAGTGTTCCAGCGATCAGCAGATCAAGAAATTCGCCGACGTGATCTGGAACGCCGGCTATTCCGCCCCCATCCGCACCCCGCGCGGGCGCGATATCCTGGCAGCCTGCGGCCAGTTGAAGTCCGAAAGCCAGCGTATCGGCAAACGCGAGCGTATGCAGATGGCCGCCGTTCAGGCGGAAAAGGAAGCGGCGGTGGGGCTTTCGGTCTAGGAGACGCCGTCGGGCAAGGTCCCGCAGCGGCGGGACTGCTGTACCAGCCGGTCCCGGAAAATCCAGGCGCGCGGCATGGCGTCGTGCAGGAATTGACCCGGTTCCCTCAACCACAGGCCGGGATAGGCCCGGCTCTTTCTTTCGGAGACGAGCACCTCTGCCGGCAGCGGAACCAAGTCCGCATGCCATCCGGGCCAGTAGTGCTGCGCCCGCCGGAAAAGATGGTCCATGAACCGGTCGCGGTCCGAAAACCCGTGATAATCGAACACCCATCCGTCACCACTGACGACGATATGATTCCCGGTAAAACCGCTTCCCGGCCGTATCCATAGGGCGCGGGCGCCGCCGCCTTCATAGCGGTCAAGAAAACTGTAGGTCAGGATGTGGCATGCGCCGCAGGCGAAGAACACCCGGTCCGGCAAGGCCCAGCGCATCTGCGGGTCTCGCTTGCTGTAGTTCGGGGTTCTTGGCCTGTACATGTTCTGGCTTTCTGGCGGGCGCTTGCGCTTCAGGCGACCTCGCCGTCGCGCAGCGCTTCGGTCACGTTCAGAAACCATTCCCGAAATGCCTTGACCGGACGGCGTCGGACGATCTCCGGCAGGTAGACCAGAAAATAGCCGCCGTAGTCGAGGCCGACTTCGGACAATTTTACCAAACGTCCCGCGGCGACGTCGTCGGCGACCAGTTCCGGCGACACCAGCGTGATGCCCTGGCCCGCCAACGCCCCTTCGATGGCCAGAAGGGTGCTCAGCGGGTTGGAAGGCGGCAGTTGCACATCCGGGCGGCCGGCCTGGGTGAACCAGCGGCACCAGAGAACCCCGTCATCCTCGTGCAACAGCCGTTGCTGCAGAATTTGTTCGGGTGTCCTGGCATGGGCGAAACCGGGGACGGCGTAGGGATAGACCTGAAACACGCTGATCATGTCCGACGCCAGCGGCGGCTCGACCGTCCGGCAATAGCGGATCGCGATGTCGCGTTCATAGCGCGCGATGTCCGCCAGGGCCGGCGTGGCTTGCAGACTGATGGCGATCTCGGGATAGCGTTTGTAAAAGTCTCCCAACCGCGGCATCAGCCATTTTAGCGCGAAGGTGGGTTCGCAACTGATCGACACCACCCCGGAATCCTTATGCTGCAGGGCATCGGTGGCCTGTGCGATCTGATCGAGCGCCGGGGTCAGTTGGGCGAGATAGTCCTCGCCGTCCGCCGTGAGTTCGACGCCCCGCGAGACGGTACGGAAAAGCTGTACGCCCAAACGCTCTTCCAGACCCCGGACATGCCGGCTGATTGCGGCGTGAGAGACGTTCAGCTCCGTCGCCGCAGCGCTGAAACTGCCGTGGCGGCCGGCGCATTCGAAGGCTCTGACGGCGTTCAGGGGCGGCAGGTTACGGGTCATGCCGAATTGTGACTTTTTGTTACATATCCGTCAAGAATCGGCGTTTGTGCCGGGACCGGTTCGGATCCAGATTATTGGCAACAAAAGGAAAGGAGACCAGTGATGTCTACTGTTGCCAAGCTTGCCCCTGCTGCTTCGTTCAACGCCGGTTCGCGTGCCTTTTCCTTGCATGGATTGGGAAGCCGTTTGGTCGGCTGGTACCGTCAGATGAAGGCAGAAGATCGGGTCAGAGCGCACCTTGTGAAGCTAACGCCGCATCTGCTCCGGGATATCGGCCTTTCGGACGGCGAGATCCGGGACCTGCAGCAGACGCACAACAAGTTCGACCCCAACGATATCGACCGGCGCCGGCTGGGTTAGCCGGCCGCCCCTGGAGCCGAGGGCCGGACCGTCGTTCAGTGCGCCGGTTCGGCTTTCGGCGCGGTTCGGCCGCTGACGTCTTCGCGCAGAAGGCCGGTTGAAAAGAGTAGAGGCTCCAAACACACCGCTTGTGGAAAATAACCGTAGATCGATATCATGCCGCCGTCACATGTTTGGGTGTGTTCCGGGGGGCAAGCATGAAGATCGCGTCGGTACTGGTTTTGATGCTGGCTCTGGCCGCATGTCAAATTAATCAGCATACCCTCAATCAAGCGGATCAGGCCGGCAACGATCTGGCTGTCGTTGTTTTTTCAGTCTCCAAACAAAGCAACAGTGCTGAAATCATGGCGGATAACGGGCCGTACATGTGGTTCTGCCAGACGAACGCCTTCTCGCTGACGGGTAAAGATCTGTTGATGTCCCGAAACAGCACCGGCGATCTGGGAATGGGGTATAGAGCGTTCTCAATAAGCCCGGGAACATGGTCCTATTCTCACTTCAACATAGGATGGGGCGGTGTTTGGGCGTCAGCCAGAAACGATCAGGTCTTTTCATTCGACGTTGATCCTGGCGAGGTAGTCTATCTTGGGAGCTTCCATTGGATTGTGGAAACGCCGGAAGAATTCAAGGCTTCAAAAAAGGACCGTTCCCTGGTCTGGGTTTTCGACGATGGCAGTAAAGTTGAGCTTTTCGATCCGAATGCCGTATTCGAGATACGGGATGAGTTCGATGAAGCAAAAAGGTGGACTGCTGAGTTCTACCCGACCCTCGAATCCAAGCTCGTGAAACGTCTTCCCATTATGGGACCGGCCGAGTCGGTTGCCTTTTCGCCGAGAGGCCTTCTGACCTCGCCGGAATTGGGCGGCGGTGAGTGGGTCTGCCGATAGGTCACGGGCATGGCGACGTGGCGCGACCGCCAAATCGCCCAGCATCAATGCGGCGGTTCGGCCTTGGTCGGCGGATGGGCGAGCGCGCGTTCGCGGTAGGCCACATACAACGCACTGCCGATGATCAAGCCCGATCCCGCCCAGGTAATCCATTCCACGGTTTCGTCGAAGAAGATCCAGGCCATCAGCGCCACGAAGGGCAGTCGGCTATAATCGAAAGGCATGACCAGCGACGCGTCCGCCGCCTTGAACGCGTAGGTCAGGCACATATGCGCGGTCACCCCGAAAAAGCCCAACGCGATGCCGAGACCCCAGAAATCCATATCCATCGGCGTCCAGACGCTGAAGGCAAAGGGGAAGGTGGCGACGGTCAGGATCAGGGAGGTGTAGAACACCACCCGCTGGGCCGGTTCGGTATTGGTCAGCGCCTTGATGCACAGCGCCGCGGTGGCCATGGCGCAGGCCGCAGCGAGCGCCGCCAGGGCGCCCGGCTCCAGGCTCTGAAAACCGGGCCGCAGGATGATCATCACACCGGCGAAACCGAACAGAATGGCGCTCCAGCGCCGCGCCCGGACGGTCTCTTTCAGGATCAGCGCCGACCCGATGGTCGCGAACAAGGGTGCTGTAAAGCTGATCGCCGTCGCCTCGGCGAGCGGCATTGTGGCGATGGCGGTCATCCAGAAAAGCATGGCGGTGGCGGCGGCGCCCCCGCGCAGCAGATAGAGTTTCCAGCGCTTGGTCTTCAGCGCTTCGAACCCGCCCCGCATGCAAAAGGGCAGCATGAAGGCCAGTGCGAAGACCGACCGCAGGAAAGCGATCTGAAACGGGTGCATGCCGAGATCGGCCGCCACGCGCACGACGCCGTTCATCGCCGCGAATAGAACAGCGGACGCCATCATCCAGGCCGCGCCCGTTATCGGCGCGGAGGCGCTTGCTTTCAAATCGCTCGTGCTGCTGACCAAAATGGCTCCAAGGGCGCCCCATACGCCAAGATGGCTTGGACAGGCCCTGGCAGCGTGCTATCCCAACGCCCCGAATTCGACAAGCAGTCCAGCCGGAACAAGTCCTTGTCCGCGCTCAATTTAGGGGGACCGAGCGATCATGACCCAACCCTTGTGGCAGCCAAGCGCCGAGCGTGTCGCGCAGGCCAATATCACAGCCTTCACCGGCATTCTGGAAGCCCGTCACGGTGTCTCGCTTCCGGATTTTGCCGCGTTGCACGCATTCTCGGTAAACGAGGCCGAGAAGTTCTGGGACGCCTTCTGGGACTATGCCGGGATCATTGCGGAGACAAAGGGCGAGCGTGTGCTGGCCGACGGGGACAAGATGCCCGGCGCGCAGTTCTTCCCGGATGCGCGGCTGAATTTCGCTGAAAACCTGCTGCGCCGGCGCGATGACGGCGATGCCATGGTGTTCTGGTCGGAAGACAAGGTGAAGCGCCGCATGAGCTGGCGTGAGCTCTACGATCTGGTTTCCCGCCTGGCGCAGGCGCTGAAGGCCGCCGGCGTCGGTCCGGGCGACCGCATCGCCGGGTTTGTGCCCAACATGCCGGAGACGGTGGCCGCGATGCTGGCGGCAACCTCCCTTGGGGCGATTTGGACTTCCTGCTCGCCGGATTTCGGCGTGCGCGGGGTGCTCGACCGGTTCGGGCAGACCGAACCGAAGGTGCTTTTTACCGCCGACGGGTATTTCTACAACGGCAAGACCATCGACTCCCTGCCGAGGGTCAAGGAATTCATGCAAGGCCTGCCCAGCGTTGAAAAAGTGGTGGTGATGCCGCTGATCAGCGAGACGCCGGATGCATCCTCGGTGCCCGGCGCGGTGACGATGGCGGATTTCACGGCACCGTATCAGGCAGGCGAAATCGACTTCGCACGGATGCCGTTCAACCATCCGCTTTACATCATGTATTCCTCCGGCACGACCGGGGTGCCGAAATGTATCGTGCACGGCGCGGGCGGCACGCTGATCAATCAGGTGAAGGAGCATTTGCTGCATTCCGACACCAAGGCGGGCGACCGGGTTTTCTATTTCACCACCTGCGGCTGGATGATGTGGAACTGGCTGGTGGCCGCGTTGGCCTGCGAGGCGACGCTGCTGTTGTTCGACGGCTCGCCTTTCGCCCCGGACGGGAACATCCTGTTCGACTATGCGGACGCGGAAAAGATGACCTTGTTCGGCACCTCGGCCAAATGGATCGACGCCATCAACAAGGCCGGCCTGGAGCCAAAGAAAACGCATGACCTTTCCAGCGTGAAGGCGATGACCTCCACGGGCTCGCCGCTGGTGCCGGAAAGCTTCGATTTCGTGTACGGGAAAATCAAATCGGACCTGCAGCTCGCCTCGATTTCCGGCGGCACGGACATCGTCGGCTGCTTCATGCTCGGCAATCCCGCCGGTCCGGTCTGGCGCGGCGAAATCCAGGCGCTTGGCCTGGGCATGGATGTGCAGGTCTATGACGATGACGGAAAACCAGTGCGCGGCGAGAAGGGAGAACTGGTCTGCTGCAAACCCTTCCCCTGCATGCCGGTGATGTTCTGGAACGATGACGACGGGGCGCGTTACAAGGGCGCCTATTTCGAGAAATACGACAACATCTGGTGTCATGGCGATTTCGTCGAACAAACCGCGCAAGACGGCATCGTGGTCTATGGCCGGTCGGACGCGACGCTCAACCCGGGCGGCGTGCGCATCGGGACGGCCGAGATCTACCGGCAGGTCGAAACCTTCCCGGAAATCCTGGAAGGCATCGTGATCGGTCAGGACTGGGACAACGACACGCGGGTCGTCCTGTTCGTCCGGATGGCCGACGGGGCAAGCCTGACGGAGGATCTGCAGAAGCAGATCAAAGTACGGATCCGCACCAACTGCACGCCCCGCCACGTGCCGGCGCGGATCGTCGCGGTGGCCGATATTCCACGCACCAAGTCGGGCAAGATCACCGAGCTTGCGGTTCGGGACGTGGTGCATGGCCGCACGGTGAAAAACCAGGAAGCCCTCGCCAATCCGGAAGCGCTGGATCTTTACCAGAATATTGCGGAATTACAGGAATAGAGTTTGAGCGACGCGAACCAGGCGCTCTAGATCCTGCCGTCTTGCCGCAGTTTGCCCAGGGCGCGCGCCAGCGCCCTGGCGTCGTCGAGCCCGTTGTGGATCTGTTTCTGCAGATCCAATCCGACAAGCGCCGGCAGCTGGCTGGTCGTGGTTTTCGCTTCGTCTATGTGCAGGACTTCGGCAATTGGCGTGCGCAGGTTCAAGAAAGGGCGCACGAACGGGTCGGTGTCGAGCCCGTTCAATCGAACAGTCTCTATCAGAACCCGGTCGTCGATCCCGTTTGAGGCGATCAACCGGGCCGGCCCGCAGAAAGCCTGGAAGTCGTCGAGCAGGTCGGGAAGCGGAACGGCCTTCGCTTCGAGATCCTGCTGGGTGATCCCGGTCAGCCCGGTGAAGTAGTCGGAAAGCGTGCTGTTTACGGTGGGCACCGTCATGCGGTGGAATTCGCCGGTGATGGCGAAGGTTTCGGCGCTGACGCGGACGGCCCCCAGGTCTACAAGCTCGCGATGTTCCCAAGGCTCCGACCAGAGCCGCTGCTGACTGCCTTCCCAGGCGGTGAACTCGGTGTCGAAGAGGACGATTTCCCCCGTCTCCGGGAGGAGGCCGGTCAAACTTTCAGCGCCTGAGCCAGTTTCTGAACGGATTTCGGGATCTCCTTTTCCTCAACGGCCGCATAGCCCAGCATCAGGCCTTGTTGTGCCGGATATTCATGAAAAAAAGATGACAGCGGCGAGACGGAAATACCTGCCTCCTCGGCGCGCCTGGTGGCGGTGATATCGTCCATACGGACGGTCAGGGCCGGGGTCTGCCGGGCCAGCAGATGCATGCCCGCCTGCGCCGGTGCGATGCTCAGCGCGCCGCTGAAATGGGCTTCAGCTTCCTGAACCAGTAAGGCCTGACGGTCGGCGTAAAGCTTGCGCATGCGCCGCAGATGGGCCGCGAAATAGCCGTCTTCGATAAAGGCGGTCAGGGCCGGTTGCGCCACGGTGGAGGGGTGGTCGTCCAGCGCGGCGCGCGCGAAACGAAAGGAATCCGTCAGATCCGGCGGGACGATCAAATACCCCAACCGGAGCGACGGGAACATGGTCTTGGAAAAACTGCCGACGTAAACGACGCGGTCGTCCCGGTCCAAGCCTTGCAGGGCTGCAATCGGCTTTCCGGAATAACGGTATTCGCTGTCGTAGTCGTCCTCGATAATCCAGCCATCGACCCGCTGAGCCCATTCCAGCAAGGCAAGCCGCCGGCTGAGCGGCATGGTGACGCCCAGCGGATATTGGTGCGAGGGGGCGACGCAGACGAACCGCGCGTCCGGCGCTTTCGCTTCGCCGACCGAAATATCCAACCCTTCGCCGTCGACCGGCGCCTGCACTGCCTGGACCCCCGCCGCCATCAAAGCCCCGCGAATTCCGGGGTAACCGGGGTCTTCGACGATGGCCCGGTCGCCTTCGTCCAGCAACACGTGTGCGGCCAGCCCGATCGCCTGCTGCGCGCCGGAAACGATGATCACCTGCTCGATCTCGCAGCGGACGCCGCGTGCCGTACGCACATAGTCGGCGATCGCCCGGCGCAGCGGCATATAGCCGGCGGGCTCGGTATTCGCCATCAGCTCCATGGGCGGACGCCGCCAGGCGCGCGCCATCAGCCGGGTCCAGATTTCGAACGGGAAACTGTTCAGGTCCGGGACGCCGGGCGCGAAAGCCAGGCTTTGCCGGTTGCGCCGGCGCCGCAGGCCGGCCAGTTTCGCGCCGCGCCGGGACAGGCCGCGCTGGCGCGGCGCGGACTGCACCACCGGCTCTTCACCGCCGGAAGAGGTGCGGCCCATGCCGCGCACCGACAGGGCTTCTTCCGGCAATTCGCTGGAGACGAAGGTGCCGGCGCCGACGCGCCCCTCGATATAGCCTTCCGCCAGCAACTGATCGAAAGCGGCGGTCACCGTGTTGCGGGAAATCCGGTGGTCCCGCGCCAAGGTCCGGGTCGCCGGTAGACGCGCGCCCGCCTGCAGGCGGCCTGTGAGAATGGTCTCGCGCAGCTGTTCATAGAGCTGACGGTGCAGCGGCTCCTCCGATGCCCGTTCCAGGGTGATCGGCAGGAGCGCGGATTTGGCGGTTCGGCGAATTTCTTGGTCCAGCATTCGGTCTTTCTAGAATGGACCTGTCTATATGGCAAGAATGGTTCTTTAGACCATACCAATTCTCCGTTAGGCAAAAGGACCAATGGTTGGAGTGTTCGAAGGTTATGAGTGAGCTTGAGATCAGATATCTGCAGGCGGGCGATGAGCCGGCCTGGCGTGGGCTGTGGACCGGCTATTTGGAATTCTATGAAACCACCGTACCGGAAGAAGTCTATCAAACGACCTTCCAAAGGATCCTGGCCGGAAACGCCGGCGATCCGCATGAATTCAGAGGATTGCTCGCCCTGCAAAACGGCGAGCCTGTCGGCCTGGTTCACTATGTTTTTCACCGGCACTGCTGGCGAGTGGAGAACATTTGCTATCTGCAGGATCTGTTCGTCGATACCTCTTGCCGGGGCAGCGGCTTGGGCCGCGCGCTGATAGAAGCGGTATACGCCAAGTCCGACGAGGCGGGGGTCCCGGCGGTCTATTGGATGACCCAGGATTTCAATACCACGGCCCGGCTGCTTTACGACCGGATCGGTGTGAAGACCCCCTTCATCAAATATGCGCGGCCCTGAGGGAGAGACTGGTCATGGACATGCCATCTTACGAGGTCACGGAGCGCAACAAGGTCCGCCGGGTGCACGAACGCGGCAGCTACGACAAGGACGCGGTCTTCGCGGTGATCGACGCCGCCCCGATCAGCCATGTCGGCTATCTGATCGACGGTCAGCCCTATGTCACGCCGACCCTGGTTTGGCGGGAAGGCGAGCGGCTTTACTGGCACGGGTCTTCGGCCAGCCGGATGCTGCGCCAAGTCAAAACGGGCATCCCGGTTTGTGTCACCGCGACCCTTTTCGACGGTTGGGTGATGGCGCGATCGGGCTTTCACCACAGCGCAAACTACCGGTCGGCGATGGCCTTTGGCACCGCGCATCCCCTGGAAACGGCGGAGGAAAAGGACGCCGCCCTGAAGGTTATGATGGACGGTCTGTTCCCGGGCCGGTGGGAGGAGATCCGCCCCTCCACCGCGCAGGAGTTGAAGGCGACGACCGTGGTGACGATGGAGATCGAGCAGGCGTCCGCGAAGGTACGGACCGGCCCGCCTGTGGATGACGATGAAGACTACGCGCTCCCCGTCTGGGCCGGGGTGATCCCGGCGGCGACCGCCTATGGCGCGCCGGAAGACGACCCCAAACTGACGCCGGGGATAGCGTTTCCGGACGCGTTGAAGACCCTTCACAAACCTGCGTGACTGGGAAAGGAGCGGAACTGTAGGGGCACGCGCCCCTTGATCCGGTCCTGGCGCGGAACCAGCCCGAAGCGCCTTTTGTAGGCGCGGGTGAACTGGGCCGCGCCGCCGAAACCGCAGGCCGCCGCCACTTCGACGATGGGCAGGTCGGTCTGGGTTACCAGGCCGCGTGCCCTGTCCAACCGAACGTCGACATAGTAGCGCAGCGGCGTGACGCCGGTATGGGTCCGGAAAAGCCGCTCCAGCTGCCGTTGCGAGAGTCCGACGGCATCGACGATCTCGCCGATGGTCAGAGGTTGTTCCAGGGTACGCTCCATCAGTACGATGGCCTCGCGCAGCAGCTTCGGCGCGGCGTAGCCCACCGGCTCGCGCGTTGTCGGCAATTGGCCCTCCTCGCCGGAGCGGAGGCGCTCGTGAAAGACGAACCGCGCCGCCGCGTTGGCCAAGTCGATCCCGTGCTGCAGGCGGATGATCTCCAGCGCCAGATCCGCTGCCGCCAAACCGCCGCAGCAGGTCATCCGGTCCCGGTCTATGACGAACAGGGATTCGTCCATCGGACTATCCGGAAACAGCTCCCGATAGGCGGCGATATGCTCGTAATGAACCGCGGCGCGGTAACCCGCCATCAGTCCGGCATAGGCCAGTACGAAGGCGCCGGTATCCAACCCGCCCAGAACCACGCCGGCCCGTGCCGCGCGCCGCAGACTGTGCTGCAGGGCCGGCACGCGCGACCGTTCCGGGGCCCAACTGGCATTGACGATCAGAAAGTCTAAAGCCGCCGGAGCGGATGCGATTCCCTGCAGCGCCCCAATCTCAAACCCGTTGCTGGCAGAGACCGGGCCTTCGGTCAGGGACAGCATCGGCCAGCTGTAGAGTGCCGAACCGTGCAGATAGTTCGCCGCACGGAACGGATCGATGAAGGCGGTCGCCGCCAGGGCGTTGAAGTCCGGCAGCAGCAGCATCCCCAGCGAGCAGGTGGTGCCGGCCATGCGCCAATCTCCTTCTCAACATAGGCTCGATGGCGATTATTGCAGATTAGATGACGATTTACATCAATCGAGAGCGATGCCCGTCGCTTAGAGTTTGCGCTTGAGGGAGCGCGCAATGACACGGCAATCGCCTAACATACTCTTCATCATGGCGGATCAACTGGCGCCGCACTTCACGGGTGCGTACGGCCACCCCGTGGTGCAAACGCCCAATCTGGATAGGCTCGCGGCGCGCGGCGCGCGGTTCGAGGCGGCCTATTGCAACTCACCCCTTTGCGCCCCGGCGCGGTTCAGTCTGATGTCGGGGCAGTTGGTCACGCGGATCGGCGCCTATGACAACGCAAGCGAGTTTCCCGCCAGCATTCCAACCTTGGCGCATTATCTGCGTCTGATGGGATATCGGACCTGCCTCTCCGGCAAGATGCACTTCATCGGGCCCGATCAGCTGCACGGTTTCGACGAGCGGATCACGACCGATGTTTACCCCTCGGACTTCGCCTGGACGCCGGATTGGGAACATGCCGGTGAGCGGATCGACAAGTGGTACCACAACATGGAGTCGGTCCGCGAAGCCGGCACGGCGGCCGCGACCTTCCAAATCGACTATGACGAAGAGGTCGCCTTCGCCGCCAAACGGCGGATCTTCGACTACGCAAGGGAGCGGGACGAGCCCTTCTGCATGGCGGTCAGTTTCATCCACCCGCACGACCCGTATGTGGCACGGCCCGAATGGTGGAACCTCTACGATCCTTCCGCCATCGACCTGCCGGCGACGGGGCCGGCGGACGTTGTGGAGGACCCGCTGTCGGCCCGGATCGCAGCAGGGATCGAAGCCGATACGCAACCGCCATCCGACACCGAAATCCGAAACGCGCGGCAGGCCTATTACGCCAACACCACGTTCATCGACGGCAAGGTAGGCGAACTGCTGTCCGCGCTGGACGAGGCGGGTTTTGCCGATAACACGGTCGTCGTCTTCACGTCAGACCATGGCGATATGCTGGGCGAACGGGGCCTCTGGTACAAAATGTCCTTCTTTGAGCATTCCGTTCGGGTGCCCTTGATCATGGCCGGGCCCGGGATCGCGCCTTGTGCCGTCCCGAACGCCTGCGCGCATGTCGACCTGCTGCCGACCTTTCTGGAGATCGCCGGTCTGGATGGGCGTGATGTCCCGGCGCCTGCCGACCCGCTCGATGGCAGTTCCCTGTGGTCGTTGGCGACCGGAGAGACGGATGCGGCGGATGCGGCGAATGTGGCGATCGGGGAGTATTGCGCCGAAATGACCTCCCACCCGGTCTTCATGATCCGGCGCGGTGCGCTGAAATACGTCCACTGCGCGACCGATCCGCCGCAACTCTACGATCTTTCGAAGGACCCGATGGAGCGGGTGAACCGGGCCGATGATCCGGATTATGCCGCGGACGCCGCCGCCTTCGCCAAGGAGATTGCGGCGCGCTGGGACGAAACGGCGATCCGCCAGGCGGTGATCGCCGACCAGCGGCGGCGTCAGACGGTCTATGCGGCGATGGAGAGCGGGACCCGCGTCCATTGGGACTATGCCCCGCCGCGCGACGCCAACAACGAGTATGTCCGCAACCATATGGACTGGACTGTCGCGGCGGCGAAGACCCGTTTTCCGCCAGTAGGGGAATAGAATGTCGATAGAAACCATCGAGAGCCGCGGATTTCATAGCATCGCGCAGGGGTACGATCCGGATCCGGCGCGTTCCCTGTCTTTGCATGCGGATGCATATACAGAAATCCACTGGTTCGAGGCGGAGCGCCGCGCGATTTTCGCACGGTCGTGGCAGTGGGTATGCCATAGGGAAAAGCTCGCCGCGCCCGGTTCCTACGTCGCCGTCGAGGTTGCCGGCAATCCGGTCTGCGTGGTCCGCGGCGCGGATGGAGAACTGCGCGCCTTCTACAATGTCTGCAAGCACCGGGCGCACCAGATTCTGTCGGGCGAAGGGTCGGTAAAGCGGCTGATGTGTCCCTATCATGCCTGGACCTATGACCTCGCAGGACGGTTAAAAGGCGCGCCCAATACCGGCCATCTCAAGGACTTCGCCGTCGATGAGATCTGCCTCGACGAAGTCCGTGTCGAGGAGTTCTGCGGCTTCGTCTATGTGAATCTGGATGCGGAGGCGGCCCCGCTATCGGCGCAGAGCGGGGCGCTGGCGCAGGAGATCGCGCGCTTCGCACCGGATGTCGGGGACCTGACCTTCGCCCATCGGCTGACCTACGACATCCGCTCCAACTGGAAAAACGTCGTCGACAATTTCCTGGAATGCTATCACTGCCCGGTCGCGCACAAGGACTTCGTCACCCTGGTAGATATGGATACCTACCGGGTCACCACGCACGGCATTTACTCCAGCCATATGGCGGAAGCGGGCAAGAACGCCAACACCGCCTATTCGGTCGAGGGCGTGACGGTGACCGACCATGCCGTTTGGTGGCTGTGGCCCAACACCTGTCTGATGCGCTATCCCGGGCGCGGCAATATGATCGTCATGCACATCATCCCCGTCGGCCCTGACCGCACCTTGGAGACCTACGACTTCTTCTTTGAAAGCGCCGAGACGACGCCGGCGGAAGATGAAGCGATCCGCTATATCGACGACGTCCTGCAGGCGGAAGACATTGCGCTCGTCGAAAGCGTCCAGCGCGGTATGGAAACCCCGGCCTTCAGCCAGGGCCGGATCGTCCACGACCCGTCCGGATCCGGGAAATCCGAACATGCGGTGCATCATTTCCACGGTCTGGTGCTGGATGCCTACAAACAGGCGGTCGGCGGCTGATGGGCGCGCTTGAAGGAAAGACGGCTTTTGTCACCGGCGGGGCCGGCGGCATCGGGCGCGCCATCTGCACCCGCTTCGCGGCGGAAGGGGCCAGGGTGATCGCCGCCGATCTCGCGGCCTGGGAGGACCCGCCCGACGGCGTGCGCGCCGTGTCCTACGACGTAACCTCGGAAGAGGCCGCCATCGACGCCATGGCGCGGATCGGCACTCACTGGGGGCAGCTCGACATTCTGGTAAACGCGGCCGGAATCGAAATCGAGGAGACGATCGAAAACACCACGCTCGAGGCCTGGAACAGGATCTTTGCAATCAACGTCACCGGGACCTTCCTAACCGCGAAACACGCGCTGCCCCTGTTGCGCAAATCCGGGGCGGCCAGTGTCATCAATTTCGGATCCTACGACGGTTTCATCGCAGATCCGGGCCTCGCCGCCTATTGCGCCACCAAAGGCGCGGTGCATGCACTGACCCGGGCAATGGCCTGCGACCACGGGCCGGAAGGGATCCGGGTGAACGCCATCTGTCCCGGCTATGTCGATACACCGATGCTGCAAAGCTTTTTCGAAGGCGATGGGTCGGGCGGGGTCGGCGGCACCATCGAGACGTTGAAGCAGGCCGTGCGCGACGTGCATCCGACACGGACCTATGGCACGCCGGACGATATCGCGAACCTGGTGAACTGGCTGGCGTCCGACGAGGCACGCTACGCCTCGGGGCAGCTTTGGGTGATCGACGGCGGGCTCAGCGCCCAAGTCCAGCAGATGAAACTGTGAGCGGCCTCGCGCCGCTGACCGCGCGCCCCGGCGGGAGAACGGATAGATGCAGACAAAGATGCTGATCAACGGAGAACTGGTTGAGGGGGATGGCAGCCCGCTTACCGTCTTGGACCCCGCTTCGGGCGGAGAAGTCGCGCAGGTGGCGGCCGCGACGAACGAGCAGGTTGACGCCGCGGTTGCCGCGGCGGAAGAGGCCTTTGAGAGTTACTCCCGCACAACGCCGGGAGAACGGGCTGCGCTTCTTCTCGAAATTGCCGAAATCCTGGAAAAAAACGGGGAAGAATTGGCGTCCCTCGAAAGTATCGATGTCGGCAAGCCCTGGCCGTCGGCGTTGGACGATGAGATGCCGCTGACCGTGGATACTTTCCGGTTCTTCGCCGGCGCGGCGCGGACCATGACGGGATCGGCGGCGGGCGAGTACGTCGCCGGCCACACATCCATGATCCGGCGGGATCCCGTGGGGCCGGTCGCCGCCATCGCGCCGTGGAACTATCCGTTGATGATGGCGGCCTGGAAACTGGCCGCGCCGCTCGCCGCCGGTTGCACGGTCGTGCTGAAACCGTCCGAGGTGACGCCTTTGTCCACGCTGCGGGCGGCGGCGTTGTTGAAAGATGTGGTGCCGAAAGGCGTCTTGAACATCATCCACGGGCCGGGACAGACGGTTGGGGACCGCTTGATCAACGCGCCCGCCATGGAAGCGATCACCGTCACCGGCTCTCCCGCCACCGGCATGGCGGCGATGCGCGCGGCCTCCGAACAGATCCGGCATGTGCATCTGGAATTGGGCGGCAAAGCGCCTGTGATCGTCTTTGACGATGCGGACATCGACGCGGTTGCGGAAACGCTGCGCTATGGGTCCTTTTTCAATGCCGGTCAGGACTGCGCCCAGCCGACCCGGGTCATGGCCTCCGACAAGGTTTACGACAAACTGCTTTCCGCTACCGAGGCGCAGGTCAAACAGATCAAAACAGGCGCGCAGCGCACCGAAGGGACGGAGATGGGACCGGTTGTTTCCGCCCAGCAGCGCGACCGGGTCGCCGCCTTCGTCGATCGGGCGCGCCACAAGGCCGACATCGTCACCGGGGGTACCGCCGGATCCGGCGGCGGGTTTTTCTACGAGCCCACCATCGTCGCCAATGTCGACAACGATGCGGAGATTGCCGCCAATGAGGTGTTCGGACCGGTGATCACGCTGTCGCGCTTCGCGGATACGGAGGACGCTGTCCGGATCGCCAATGCCGGACGGTACGGGCTGGCCTCCTCCGTCTGGACCCGGGATGTCGGCCGCGCGATGGCGGTTTCCAGCCGCCTGCGCTACGGCTTCACCTGGGTGAACACGCACGGGGTCGGCACACCCGAAATGCCTTGGGCGGCGATGAAGGGATCGGGCACCGGCTGTGACATGTCGGTCTATGCGCTCGACGCCTACACGTCCGTCCGGCATGTCATGGTCGCCCACGGATGACGCGGCTATCCGGAAAAGGCGCCGTGGTGACCGGCGGACGCCAGGGGATCGGCCGCGCCATCGTCGACCGGTTCCTTGCGGAAGGAGCCATGGTGGTGACCTGTGGGCGCGGAGACCGAGGCGACCTTCCGGAGACGGTCCACTGGGTCCAAACGGACGTGTCGTCGGCACCGGAGGTGCACGCGCTGTTGGCGGAAGCCCAGGCGAAACTCGGTACCGTGACGACCCTGGTCAACAATGCAGGCGTCCAGATCGAGAAACCCGTGACAGAGACGACGGACGAGGATTGGGACAGGCTTATGGGCGTCAACGCCAAGGGCGTCTTCCTGACCTGCCGCGCCTTCATTCCGGTAATGGCGGCCGGCGGCTCGATCATCAATATCGGGTCGATTTCCGGCAAGGCCGCCGATCCGGGCCTCGCGCTCTACAACGCCTCCAAGGCCTTCGTGCATGGACTGACGCGCTCGATCGCCGTCGATCACGGTCCCGCCGTGCGTTGTAACGCAATTTGTCCGGGCTGGATTCTGACCGACATGGCGGACGCAGCTTTCGCCGCGGCGCAAGACCCGGCCGCGGCGCAGCGCGATGCGCTCAACCGGCACCCGGCGGGACGTATGGGAAGCCCCGCCGATATCGCGGCGTTGGCGGTTTGGCTGGCGTCCGACGACGCGGCCTTTGCGACCGGACAGTGCTATACGCTAGACGGCGGGCTGACCGCGGCGTCGCCCCTCAACCCCGGTTTGTTCTGACGTCGCAATCCGCGCGCGAATTCTTCAATTGCCGATACCGATCGCATCCCTGTAGCGTCGGGGCATGAATGAACCGCGGGATGAGGCGTCTGAAACGGACTCGGAGCGGCCCGCGGGCCGTTCCTATTTCGATCCCCCGCGCCCGCCCCGCTTTATCCGGCGCGGCCCGCTGGCCGGTCTGCGGCTTCCCGATCTTTCCGGCAAGAAGACCGCCGTCGCCCTGCTGATTCTTTGTCAGGTGCTGGCGCTTTCCCTGTGGTTTTCCTCAACAGCGGTTATCCCTGAGTTGAAGGCGAGTTACGGGATGTCGGACGGGAGGGCCTCGCTGATCAGCAGCATGGTGTCGTTCGGCTTCGTGGTCGGGACGCTGCTCAGCGCCTTCTTCGGCCTGGCGGACCGCTGGAAGCCGAACCGCTTTTTTGCCGTGTCGGCTTTTGTAGCAGCCGCCGCCAATCTCCTGATCGTCGCGGTCGACCCGAACGCGCTCGCGGTGCCGGCGTTGCGGTTTGTCGTTGGGATGGCGATGGCGGGAATCTATCCAGTGGGCATGAAAATGGCCGCGACCTGGGTGCGCGGCGATATGGGACTGCTGGTGGGTTCCCTGGTCGGTGCGCTGACGCTGGGCTCTGCCGCGCCCAACCTGATCAATCTGTCGGGCGGTTTGGACTGGCGGCTGACCATGGTGGTGGCGTCCGCGGCGGCTTTCGCGAGCGGCTGCCTGATTCTCCTGGTTGCCCTGGGGCCGGGACAGAAACCGCCGGTCCCCTTTCAGCCCCATTTCGCTTTACAGGCCTGGACGCGCCCGGCGCTGCGGCTCGCCAATTTCGGCTATTTCGGCCATATGTGGGAACTCTACGCCCTATGGTCCTGGGCCGGGGTTTTCCTGCTGGAGAGTTTCCGCCGCGCCCCCGGTGTGGCGCATGCGGAAGCCTGGGCGCTGGGCCTTACCTTCGCGACTGTCGCATCCGGCGCTTTGGGATCGGTTGCCGGCGGCCTGTTCGCGGACCGGCTGGGGCGGACCACGCTTACCATGCTGGCGATGGGAATCAGCGGCACGTGCGCCTTGTTGAGCGGCTTTGTTTTCGGTCTCGGGCCCTGGATCGCGGCCCCGCTCTTCATCCTCTGGGGCATCACCGTGGTGGCGGACAGCGCCCAGTTTTCAGCGAGTGTCATGGAACTCGCGGACCCGTACCTGATCGGGACCATGGTGACGATCCAAACCTGTGTCGGCTTTCTGCTGACGGTGTTGACCATCCACCTAGTGCCGCTCTTCGCCGACTGGGTCGGCTGGCAATGGTCCTTCGTCTTCCTGGCGGTCGGACCGTATCTCGGCGTATTGGCGATGTACCGGTTGCGCCAACATAAGGATTCAGTGCGGCTGGCAGGCGGAAAACGCTAGCAGGCCGTCGTCTCGCGGTCGGGGAAAAACCTAGAAATCGTAACAGCGGCCGGCTTTTTCCCAGTCGCCGTAGCGGGTCGGCTCCAGGCCTTTCGGGCCGCCGATTTCCTTCTTGATTTCGCCTTTAGCCTCGGCTTCCGCGCGCCACTTCTGACCGGCGGCTTCGGCTTTCAACTCGGCAAGGCGGCGCGAGTCCAGACCTTTCACGTCCGCATCGACCAACGGGTCGAGATCGGCTTCCACGGGGGTCGGCTTTTTCTCGCCGCCGAGAACTTTTTTCAGGATGCTCATACGGGAAATATGGCGAAAGCCACCGAGATTTTCCAGTCTTGAAGGCGTACCGGGCCACCTTATCTACTGCGACGGAACGTCATATGACCGTAAGGAGCTTCCGTGAATTCGATCCGTACCGGGATTCTGTTGGCCGGCATGACCGGCCTTTTCCTAGGCGCCGGCTGGCTGATGGGCGGCGAAGGCGGGCTGTTGATCGCCTTTGTCTTCGCGGCGGGGATGAATTTCTTCGCCTACTGGAACGCGGACAAGATCGTTCTGCGCATGTACCGAGCCAAGGAAGTCAGCAAGGCGAGTGCGCCCGGTTTCTATGGGATTGTCGAACAGTTGGCGCGGCGCGCCGAAATGCCGATGCCCAAAGTCTATATCATCGAGAACGACCAGCCGAACGCCTTTGCGACCGGCCGAAACCCGGAGAATGCCGCCGTGGCGGCGACGACCGGCCTGTTGCGCATCCTCAACAGCGAAGAGATCGCCGGTGTGATGGCGCATGAACTGGCGCATGTGAAAAACCGCGACACGCTAACCATGACCGTGACCGCGACGATCGCAGGCGCCATCGGCATGCTGGCCAACCTGGCGATGTTTGCGGGCATGTTCGGGGGCAACCGGAACTCGCCCTTGGGCGGGATCGGTGCGCTGGTGGTAGCACTGCTTGCCCCGATGGCCGCGATGCTGGTTCAGATGGCGATCAGCCGAACCCGGGAGTATGAGGCGGATAAAATCGGGGCGGAGATTTGCGGCAACCCGCTCTGGCTGGCCAGCGCGCTTTCCAAACTGGAACAGGGCGCGCAGCGGATCGACAACCATCAGGCGGAAAACAATCCGGCCACCGCGCATATGTTTATCGTCAATCCGCTGCATGCGCGCAGTGTGGACAATTTGTTCTCCACCCACCCGAAGACGGCGAACCGGATACAAAAGCTGGAACAGTTGGCCGGCCGTCCCATGGCGGCGCGGCAGCGGGGCCCCTGGTCGGCCTAACGGTTCAGGGCGTTGAGGTAGGCTTCGAAGACGGCATGGCCGGTCGTTTCGACTGTGCTCCGGAGCCGGATAGAATCCTTGCGCAATTCGCGCGGCGAGAGGCCCGCCTTCTGGCGCAGTTCCAGCGTGTGGCCGATCAGCCATTGGTCCAGCCGGCCCAAATTCGCTTCGAGATGGAATTGCAGACCGAGCACGCCGCCCGGAAAGGCGAAGGCTTGTGTCGCAATCTCTTCAGTGCGCGCCAGACGGTCGGCGCCGTCCGGCAGATCGAACGTATCCCCATGCCAATGCAAAACCTCGGGATGTTTGGCAAGCGGCGCCAAGGCGGAATTGCGCCCCGCCGCCGTCAGCTCAATCGGCGCGAAACCGATGCGGGTTTTCCCGGATGGATAAACCCGCGCGCCGAGGGCCTGCGCGATCAGTTGCGCGCCAAGGCAAATCCCCAGGACCGGCTTTTGTCTTGCGGCCCGGTGTTCGATCAGGCGGATTTCGTCGGCCAGAAACGGGTAATCCTCTTGATCGTAGACGCCAATCGGGCCGCCGAGGACGATCAGCAGATCCGCCTCGCGCGCCGAGGGGTCGTCCAGCGCGTCCAGTCCGGCGTCGCGGAGGGTCGTGGCGTAGCCATGCGCCCGCAGCAAAGGTTCCAGAATGCCGAGATCCTCGAACGCGAGATGGCGCATCGCGACCGCCGATTTCTTCATGGCTCGCATCCTTCAGGCCTACACACGCCGCCCGTCCCGGGTTGGTCACCTGGGTCGGTTTTGAACGTCCCGGCTTCTGCCGCCAAACTGGCGATTTCCGCGCCCAGGATCAACTCGTCCACCGCGCCGAACCAATGGCGGCGAACCGCGCCCGTAGCATCGATCAGGATGGTGGTGGGGGTCCCCTGCATGCCGTAGGCCGTCATCGTGCGCGGCAAACCGTCCGGGTTATCCGAGGGGAAGTCGATGCCGATCGGGAAGGACCAGCGGTACTCATGAATGAAAACCTCCAGCGCCGCTGGCGTCATAACGTGCTTATGCTCGAAAACGGTATGCAAGCCGATGGCGGCGACCCGATTGGTGTCGAAGGTCCGGTGCACCTTCTGAAGCGTTGGCAGGGCGTCGCTGACACAGCCCGGACAGAGCATCTGGAAAGCTTCCAGGACGATTACTTTTCCCGACAACGCGTCCAGCGAAATCGGCGTTTCGCTGTTGAACCAACGGTCCACGACCAATTCGGGCGCCTGGATGGAGCCGGTGTCCGACACGGTTTTGGCCTTTCAAATAATAGCGACTCGATATTATATAGCAACCCGGTGAGGGATTTGCACCCCGACGTCTTGGATATTGGCGGCCTCCGCAAGAAAGCAGTCTTGCACCGTCCCGTCCGATCCGGCAGGCAGGGCGCATGACGGATAATTCAGAAAGTCAGGCCGGCGCGGCCGCCGATGGCGTCGCATCGCGTCTGTTGGCGTTCGACGTGTTGGAAGCGGTGCTGGCCAAGGGCGAGCCGTTGGATGACGCGTTCGACCGACAGAAAGCGCCGAAGAGCGGACCCATGGCTGGCCGCGACCGGGCGCATGCCCGATTGCTGGTGCTGACGACGTTGCGCCGGCTGGGTCAGATCGACGCGGTGCTTAACCGCTATCTTAGAAGGAAACCATCCGGCAAGGGGCGGGCGGCGCTGACGCTGATGCGGCTTGGCGCGGCGCAGATGATGTTCCTGGAAACGCCGCCGCATGCGGCCGTTTCGACCCTGCTCACCGTCGCCGACAAGAGGCGTTTGCAAGGGTTCAAGGGGCTGATCAACGCTGTTTTGCGGAAACTGTCGGGCGCGGTGCCGAATGCGATGCGCACACAGGATGCCGCCCGCTTGAACTGTCCGGACTGGCTGTGGACCGCGCTCGACAAAGCCTATGACCCGGGGACCGTACGGTGCATCGCAGAGGCGCATCTCGAAGAAGCGCCGCTGGACCTCACCGTGAAAGATCCGGGCGAGGGAAACTGGGCCGACCGTCTGAAAGCAGACCGGCTGCCGAACGGTTCCCTGCGTCTTTGGAACAGCGGAGATGTCCGCCAGCTACCCGGTTTTCAGGCCGGTGCATGGTGGGTCCAGGATGCGGCGGCCGCTCTGCCCGCCCGGCTTTTGCTTGGAAAGGTCGGGCCTGCGGCAGAGGGGGTGAAAACCCTTGCCGATCTGTGTGCCGCGCCGGGCGGCAAGACGGCGCAACTGGCGGCGGCCGGACACAGGGTCTTCGCGGTAGAACGCTCCGCCCCGCGGCTTGAACGGCTGCGGGAAAATCTCGCCCGTCTGAAATTGGACGCCGAAACCGTGGAAGCGGATGTTCTGGACTGGCAACCGCCGGAACCGCTCGACGGACTTCTGCTGGACGCGCCCTGCAGTGCGACGGGAACGGTCCGGCGCCACCCGGACCTGCCCTGGCGCAAGGAAGGCTGGGACCGGGATACGCTGCCGGGGCTGCAGACGGCCATGCTACGCCGCGCCGCCGGCATGTTGAAGCCGGGCGCGGCGCTGGTCTATGCGACCTGTTCGCTTCTGCCGGAGGAAGGTGAAGAGGTCATCGCGGCGGCGATGTCGGACGACGCGGCGCTGATGCCCGACCCGATCACACCCGATGAGGTGCCCGGTCTGGGCGAGGCGGTCACCGCGGACGGGTTTCTGCGCACCACGCCGGATCTTTGGCGTCAGCGGTCCGGCCCTCGGCGAGGTGGCTTGGACGGGTTTTTCGTAGCGCGGTTCCGGCGCGTCTAACCGCTTACAAGATACTTCAACCGCCGCCGGCCGCTTCGTTGCCAGCCTGCTGCGGCTGTTTCGCGGCTTCCATCGATTCCCAATTCATGCGTTTCCGATAGATTGTCGACGGGGCGATGCCGAGGTATCCCGCAGCCTGCGGAATGTTTCCCCCACAAATCGCAATCGCATTCTCGATGGTCTCTTTCTCGACCTCCCAAAGTTCTCGGATCTCCGCCTTGGTGCGCGGCGCGGCAAGCCCGGGCGCGGCTGCGGCCTCTACGCCGCTTCTTTGAGGGTCCGGCAGGGTGACGGAGGGACGGACCGTATTCAGGGGCGGCGGCAACATCTCGACCGTGACGGACTCTCCGTCGTTCAGCACCACGATGTTCCGAATGACGTTCTGCAACTGCCGCACGTTGCCGGGCCAATCGTAGCTGCGCAGCAGGAGTTCCACCTCCCGGTCGAACTCCGCGAAATGCTTGCCCTCTTCCTTGGCGTATTCGGTCAAAAACCGCCGGCTGATTTCCAGGACATCGTCGCCGCGGTCCCGCAGCGGCGGCATCGAGATCGGGATCACGTGAAGTCGGTAGTACAGGTCTTCCCGGAAGTTTCCGGCTTCGACTTCCTTCAGGGCATCCTTGTTAGTGGCGCAGACGAAGCGGACGTCGACCTTGCGTGTCGCCGTATCACCGACCCGCTGATACGTGCCGGTCTGGATGAACCGCAGCAGCTTGGTCTGCAGATCCAGGTCCATCTCGCAAATCTCGTCCAGAAAAAGAGTGCCGCCATGGGCGACCTGCGCGGCGCCTTCGCGGTCTTCGTGCGCGCCGGTGAAGGCTCCTTTGCGATGTCCGAAAATCTCGGATTCCATCAGCTCGCGCGGGATCGCGCCGCAGTTCAAGGCAATGAACGGACCCTTGCTGCGGGTCGACTGGTTGTGGATCGCTTCCGCGCAAACTTCCTTGCCGGTTCCCGATTCCCCTGTGATGAAGACCGTTGCCTTGGAGGCGGCCGCCGCCTCGATGATCTTGTAGACGCCCTGCATGGCCGGAGAGACGCCGATAAAACCCTCATAGGTGCCGAGCGCGCTTTCCTTGTAGCGGTCGATCAGTTCGGTGAGGTGCCGGCGTTCCAGTCCGTTCTTCACCGTGACGCGCAGACGCTCGGCACTGAAGGGTTTGACCAGGAAGTCGTACGCCCCTTCCCGCATCGCCTCGACCGCGACATTGATGGAACCGTTCGCCGTAATCACCACGACCGTCGAATCGATCGCTTCCTCGTTGATGTGCCGCAGGATATCCAGCCCGTTCACGTCCGGCAGCGCGATATCCAGCAGCACCAAATCCGGCGGGTCCCGATTAATGATGTCCAGGCCGTCCCGCCCGGTCTCCACGGATACCAGTTCGACATCGACGCCGGCCAAATACTGTTCGTAGAGGCGCGCCAGCGACAGCGTGTCCTCAATCAGCAAGACGGTCGGTTTTCCGGTCATCGGGTCATACGAACGGTCTGGGTTTCCTCAGCGCCTTCTTCCGGCGCCTGGATCAGCCTAAAGCGTGTCGCGGTCCGTGGCCACTTGCAATAACACCCCTTTTTGCCGCTTGGCTGGCCGGGCCGTGGGGTCCTAGTATCGCCTCCGCAAAAGACTAAGACATTTGCCGCCGTGTTCGGCGCGGCGGCGCATCGGGTGAGGAGATTGACCATGAGGCTTCAGGGGAAAACGGCGGTCATAACCGGCGCGGCAAGCGGATTTGGCGCGGAGATGGCGCGCGCTTTCGCCCGCGAAGGCGCAAATGTCGTCGTCGCGGACATCAATCAGGAGTGGGGGCAGTCCGTGGTCGAGGAGATCGACGGCATCAACAGCGGGGCGGCCATTTTCAGCTACGCGGACGTCTCGAAGAAGACGGATGTCGACGGGATGATTCAATCCGCCGCGGACCATTTCGGCCGGATCGACATTCTGGTGAACAACGCGGGATACACGCACCGGAACATGCCGGTCGATCAGGTCTCGGAAGAGGAATACGACCGGATCTTCGCGGTCAATGTGAAGTCGGTCTATTACGGGGTGAATGCGGTGCTGCCGCATTTCCGGGCACAGGAACAGGCCGGGCCGAACAGGGGCGTGGTCCTGAACATCGCCTCCACGGCCGGCGTCCGGCCGCGTCCCGGTCTGGTTTGGTACAATGCCAGCAAGTCGGCGATGATCGGGGCGACACGCTCGCTGGGGATCGAACTCGGCACCGAAAATGTGCGCGTCGTCGCGATTAACCCGGTCGCCGGCGAAACGCCGCTCTTGGAGAAGTTCATGGGCGAGGACACGCCGGAGAAACGGGCGGCCTTCAAGGCGACGGTGCCGCTGGGCCGGTTCAGCCAGCCTTCGGACATCGCCAGCGCCGCGGTCTTTTTGGTTTCCGACGAAGCGGAATTCCTGACCGGCGTCTGTCTGGAGGTCGATGGCGGGCGCTGCATCTAGTCCGGATTCGGCACAGCCCGGACGTCGTCCGGGCTGGCCCGGGTTTACGCGGGCACAGTCGCGAAGAAACGCGCCAGCGTCGCGGCGAGGCACAGCATCGCGCCCAAGGTCAGGACCTTGCGCAATTCCAGATACCAGGAGGGCAGAAAACCCGCTTGAATGGCCCGCCGGTCGATGAAAAAGGCCAGTGCGAAGGACGCGATGAAGATGATCAGTGCCGGAACCGGCGGCAGCCACAAGGCAACCCAGGCGATCAGCGACGGCGTCACGGACCAGCTGAGGGTCCCCCATGCGACGTCGGAAAGACCGTCGCCCGCCAAGGCGCGGCCCCAGTGGACGCCGCCCAGGAAGGTCAGAATCACCGCCGCGTAGCCGAGTTGCAGGCGCAACCCCTCCAGCTGTATTTCCGGATGGGTCATCCAGACCGCGGCGGCACAGGCGGCGAACGGGATCAGCCCGGCCAGTCCGAGGGCGCGGGCGGGAAGGGGAACAGCGCTGAGATTAACCACGGTCCTCGCCCGTCATCTTTTCCAAAACATCCTTCGCCCGGCTCAGATGGTCGGGGCGGATCTGGTCCTGCACCAAACGCCAGGCGGCCAGAAACACCGCTGCATCGTCGGTAAAGCCCAGCATCGCGATAAAGTCCGGAACCGCGTCCGTCGGGGCAATGAAATAGGCGAGGGCGGCGAACAGCAACAGCTTCGTGCGCTTCGGCGTTTCCGGGTCCATCGCCGCGTAATAGCCGGCGACGGCCTGTTCGGCAAAGGGCACCCGCGCGAAGGTGGCGCGGAGTTTCCGCCAGAAGCCCTCGCGCACGGTGCGCTGGTTTCTGCCGCTGTTTTCAGGCGCGGCCAGGAGAGGCAGGTCGGGTTTCCAAATCGTCGGCATGGTTCAGATATGGGCTAATTCGGCCGGCTCTGCTATAGGCCACCGCCAGTCGGTGTTCCGGATCAGATATGCGGGACAGAGGAGTATTCCAGTGCAAATGGGAGGGATGAATGCAAATTGACGGTGTCGGAGCGGTTGTAACCGGTGGGGCTTCCGGACTCGGCGCGGGGACGGCCCGCGCATTGGCCGGCAAAGGGGCCAAGGTCGCGGTTCTGGATTTAAACATGGATGCCGCGAAGTCCCTGGCCGACGAGATCGGCGGTATCGCGCTGGAATGCAACGTTGCCGATGCGGCTAACGCCGAGGCCGCGCTTGCCGGCGCGCAAGAGGCGCACGGCCCCACGGCGGTCGCCGTCAACTGCGCCGGGATCGCGCCCGCCAAGCGGATTGTCGGGCGCGACGGCGCGATGCCGCTGGACGATTTCCGCAAGGTCGTCGAGGTGAATCTGATCGGGTCCTTCAACATCATGCGCCTTGCTGCCGCGCAGATGGTTAGCCGCGAGCCGAATGACGATGGCGAGCGCGGGGTGATCATCTCCACCGCGTCGGTCGCCGCTTTCGAAGGCCAGATCGGCCAGGCGGCCTATGCCGCCTCGAAAGGCGGCGTGCATGCGCTGACGCTTCCCGCCGCGCGGGATCTGGCGCGGCACGGGGTGCGCGTGCTGGCGATTGCGCCAGGGCTTTTCGGCACCCCGATGCTGCTCGGCATGCCGCAGAACGTTCAGGACAGCCTGGCCGCCACATTGCCGTTCCCGCAGCGGTTCGGAACGCCCGAGGAATATGCCGACCTGGTCCTTTATATGGTCGGCAACCCGATCATGAACGGCGAGACGGTGCGCATCGACAGCGCCGTGCGGCTGGCCCCGCAATAGGTCTTCCCCTCTCCGGCAATTTGCGGCTTACTGGCCCCCTCTTCATTGGGGTTGGGAGGGTCTGACGGTGAGTTTGGAAACCTGGATCGCCTTTGCGGTCGCGACGGAAATCCTGCTTTTCATTCCGGGACCGACGGTGCTGCTGGTCGTCGGCTATGCGCTCACGCGCGGCCGGGCGGCGGCAATGTGGACCGTTGCCGGGTCCTGCCTGGGGGTCGGTTTCGCCTTTCTGGTCACCTTCGCCGGTCTGGGTGCGGTCTTGTCGGCCAGCGCGACCGCCTTCACCATCATGAAATGGGTGGGCGCGGCCTATTTGATCTATCTCGGCATTCAAATGTGGCGCGCCAAGGCGGAAACCTTGCTGCAGGTCGATGAAAGCGGCTCGGGACTGCGCAAGAAACGCTCCACCTTCTGGCACGGGTTTATCACCACCGTTCTCAATCCAAAGATCGTGGTTTTCCTGGTCGCCTTTGTGCCGCAGTTCATGAACCCGACCGCGCCGACGCTGCCGCAGGCGGTCATCATGACCATCACTTTCGTGACGCTCGCCTTCCTGAACGACGGCGCCTATGCGCTGTTCGCGGACAAGGCGCGGCGCAGTTTCCTGGGCGAGCGCGGCATGAAATGGGTGCAGCGCACCGGCGGCTCCCTGCTGATCGGCGCGGGCCTCCTCACCGCAGCGACCAAGCGGGCGGGGTAGGCTGCCTGCAAGTGACGGCTCACGGCGGATAGGATTGATAAGGCGGTCATAGATTAAAAAATTGTGGGAATTGATAGGATTCGGCCAAGCTCATCTAGGACGGTTCATGGCGTGAGATGCGTTCGTTGCAAGGCAGATGATGAATCTTTGCCGATGTAAGCGTTGGCCGAATTGATTACCTTGCAGGCGACAGCAGTTCCCTGCGACAAGCACAAGCATTCACCGATGAACCCGAACACAAAAGGCGCCCTTCTCGGGCTGACCGGCTTTGGCGTCTATGCCACTCATGACGTAATCATCAAGACACTGGGCGCGACCTACAGTCCGTTCCAGGTCTTGTTCTTCAGCGTGCTGTTTGGATTTCCGTTGGTATCGGTCATGCTGATCCGGGATGTCCGGGCCGCGAACCTTAGGCCGCATCACCTCGGCTGGGCCCTCTTGCGCACGGGCGCGATCGTCGTGGCGACGACCTGTGTGTTTTACGCGTTCTCGACCCTGCCGCTTGCGCAAACCTACTCGATCCTGTTTTCGGTCCCGCTGCTCGTCACCCTGTTGTCCATCCCGCTGCTGGGCGAGGCGGTCGGCATCCACCGGGGCGGGGCCGTTCTGGCGGGGTTGTTCGGCGTTTTGATCGTCGTCGATCCGGGCAGTTCCTCCTTCACGCTGGGGCATGCCGCGGCCATCGTCGGCGCATGCGGGTCGGCTCTTGCCTCGGTCATCGTTCGGAAGATCGGACGGGTCGAACGCGATGTCGTGATGCTGCTGTTTCCAATGATGGGCAGTGTGGTCGTGATGGGCGCCTTGATGCCGTTCGACTACAAGCCGATGCCGCTCGTCGATCTGGGCGCGACCGCGGTGCTCTCCCTGCTGGCCTTCATCGCCCTCAACTGCATGATCGGCGCGTACAAGTCCGGCGAGGCGGGGATCGTCGCCCCGATGCAGTATTCGCAGATCATTTGGGCCACTCTGTACGGGGCTCTGCTGTTCGGAGAAATACCCGACAGCCGGACCTTTGCCGGCGTGGCGTTGATCGTTGCCAGCGGCGTCTACATCGTCTTGCGGGAGAGCCGCGCCAAGACCTCGAAAAACACACCGGTTCTCAGGACCCGCGGCCGGGTGATCGCCGGCCCGAACATCCGGATCGGTCCGGCTCACACATCGCAGAGCGACGAACCCGGCACTTCGGCGCCAAACTCCGGAAAGGCGTGAGTCTTTAGAAAAACAAACCCGTCTGGCGATCCGGTCCTCGGACATCGACGGAGGCCGAAGGAGCGCAGCCCATCGGTTTGCCGGATGCGTTTCGACCCCGAACTCCTCTCGCGAGGTGATTCGGACGGGCCCGCCTTTGACGGCCGACGCCCTCCGCTATGTGCGGCCTTTTCGAAACCTTAACTTTTTTATGGGCTAATACCCGGCGGTAAGTCTTGGTTTTGAAGGTAGCGGGTCATGGTTGGGTCGACGGAAGGCCACCTGAAGAAAGTGCTCGAAGACAGTCCCATTGGGGTCGCCATTTTGGAGAAGGGGACCGGCGAGCGGTTATTTGCAAACAAGAGGCTCGGCAAGATGTTCGGCGTCGACACCGGCGACGAACTGCTGGACCGGGATATCCGCGATACATGGGTGCGGCAGGAGGATTTTGAACAGGCTTTCGCGGCGGCTCAAAACCATCAGCAATTCGTCAACTTCGAGGCCGAGAGGAAGAGAGTAGACGGATCGCGCCTGTGGGTGCTGATGAACGCACAGCCCACCGTATTCGAAGGCCGGGATGCCGATATCATCTGGCACATAGACATCACCGAACGGAAGACCCACGAACGCACCGCAAACAATCTTTTCCTGGCAATCGAAACCCTGAACCAGGGGGTTTCGCTTTTCGATGCGGACGACAGACTGGTCTATATCAACGAGTCCTGGCGAGGCATGAACGGGTCGATGCCCGAGAACCACGTGCCAGGGACTTCTTTCGAAGATCATCTCAGGGTTCTGGTCGACAAGGGGTTCGCGCCGAACGCGCTTGGCCGGGAAGAGGATTGGATCGCCGAACGCCTGCACCGTCATCGACATCCGAAAGGTCCCTTCGAAATCCAACGGGACGACATCCACCTGCTGGTGCATGAGCATCGTCTCCCGGACGGTGGCGTGGCCACCCTCTACACGGACATCACGGAGCTAAAGCTGGTCCAAACGGATCTTGAGAATGCGTTGGTGGATATCGAACGCGCAAATCAGGCGAAGTCGGAATTCCTCGCCTGTATGAGCCATGAGTTGCGCACTCCCTTGAACGCCATCATCGGCTTTTCGGAGATCATTGCCGAGGGGACTCTTGGTCCCATCGAAAACAAGAAGTACCGCGAGTACATGCGGGACATCCACAGTTCCGGCCACCACCTTTTGCACCTGGTGAACGACGCGCTGGATCTGGAAAAGATCGAGACCGGGCATCTCGATCTGTACGAAAGCGAGGTCGATCTCGACGATCTTCTGAACCATTGCCTGAGAATGATCAAAGGCCGGACAGAAGCCTCGTCCCTTTCCTTCGTCTACGATTCGCCCGCCGACCTGCCGATGGTTCGCGCGGACAAACAACGGCTGAAGCAAATCGTGCTCAACCCGCTGGAAAACGCGATGAAGTACAACAGGGAGGGTGGCTCTGTCGCACTCTCGGTCCGCGTCGATCCGGCAAACGACGTTTCGATCATAGTCGAGGATACCGGCGTTGGGATTGCCGAGGAAGATCTGCCGCTGGTCATGGAGCCGTTCGGTCAGGTCCGCACAAACGCGCATGTATCTCATGAAGGCACCGGGCTGGGGCTGCCGCTGACCAAGCAGCTTGTGCAACTGCACGGCGGCACGCTGGACATCAGAAGCGAAGTCGGCAAAGGCACGGCCGTTGCGATCCGCCTGCCTGCGGAACGAACCATCCTCCCCTGAATTCGGACAAGCCCGAACGTCGCCACGGCACTGGCCGGTAGGGTCCTCCAAAAGACAGCGGCTTTGAGGGCCGGCAGGCTACTCAGTTTTGCCGATCCGGCGGCGGATGGGCCGCGATCCAGGCATTGTAGCGGGCATCGCCGTCTTGGATCTGCGCGCCCGTCATCTTTTCGTGCAGCGTCGTGATGGTATCGACGGCGACCGCCCTGTCCGCGCCGGTAAGATAGGTGGCTGACGCCGAATACCATTTCAAGGCTTCGGCAAGGTCCGGCGCGCCGAGGTCGTCGCCCTCGAAAATCCGGCCGAGATTGTGCATGGCGCGGCCGTGACCCTTTTCCGCGGCAAGCGTGAGATACCGGACCGCTTCCTGCAGATTCCGCTCTACCCCATCGCCGTTTTGATAGAAGCGGGAAAGATTATAGGCGGCCGACCCCATCCCCTGGTCCGCGGCGCGGCGGTACCATTTCACGGCCTCTTCCGCGCTCCGCTCAACGCCGAAACCTTGCTCGTTCATCACGCCCAGCATGAACTCGCCGATGGCGTTTCCCTTTTCGGCTTCTTCCTCGAAGATCAGCTTGGCGTCGATGAAATTGCCTTGCTGTAGGGCTGCGATACCGTCGTCGATGCCGGCATGGGCGGAAGCGCCGTGTAGGAGGGTTGCGGCGAGGAGGAGGGCGGCGGGCAGTTTAAACTTCATGGAGCGGCGGTCCTTGATCGGTAAGGCGTTAGTGAAGCGAATCCATAAAGGCCGCCAGCTTGATGTCCAGCGGCGAAACGCCGCCAACATCATGGGTCGCCAACGTCACCTCGACCTTGCCGTAGACGTTGAACCATTCAGGATGGTGATCCATTTTTTCGGCTTTCAGGGCAACCCGGCTCATGAAGCCGAAGGCCTCGATGAAGTTCTTGAACTGAAAACTCTTGGCGATGGCGTCCCTGTCCGGGGACAGATCGCTCCAGCCGTCGAGTTCTCCGATCAGGCGGGCGCGATCTTCGGGCGCGATCTTTTCCACTGCGGGCATGGACGGGTCCTCGATTTCCATTCGGTGCGGCGGCCACTATAACCAGACCATGCAGAACGCCAACCGCCGATACGGACCCGCACCCAGCGCCGCAGAGATCGAAGCGCTTGCCGCCGACGCTTTCGACAGTATTCCCGCGGTCCTGCGCGACCGGACGGACGGTATCCTGTTTCGGGTGGAGGAGTTTCCCGACGAGGAAATCTGCCGGGATATGAAACTGGAAAGCCCGTTCGAGCTTATGGGCCTGTATCAGGGCGTGGATCTGACCCGCAAGAGCCTCTCCGATCCTTCGCCGGACCCGGACATGGTGTTCCTCTATCGCCGCCCCATTCTCGACTATTGGTGCGAGACGGGAGAAGACCTGGATCATCTCGTCCGCCATGTCCTGATACACGAGATCGGCCACCATTTCGGATTCTCGGACGACGACATGGAGGCGCTGGAAGCCTCCGTGGCGGACCGGTAACCGTCATCTCGATCCCCCGACCGGCCGTAGATAACTACAGGCGTGCCAATTGCGGGAGATACGAGCCATGGCCACAGCCCTTTACGCCGCGCTATGCGGTCCGATTTTGATCTTCCTGAGCATCCGGGTCATCAAGGCGCGGCGGGGCGACCGTGTTGCGATCGGCGGCGGTACGCCGGCTCTGGACCGGGCACGCTCTGTGCAGGGGAACTTCATCGAATATGTACCGCTGACCCTGATATTGATGGGATTGGCGGAACTGCAAGGCGTCTCCGTCTGGTTCATCCACGCGGCCGGGGCGATGCTGATCGCTTGCCGTCTCTTGCATGCTTTCGGCGTGTCCCAGGCCGAAGAGAACTTCCGATTTCGAATTGCGGCCATGCAAGGCACGTTCCTCACCCTTGTCTTTTGTAGCGGCCTTAGTCTTTACGGCTTTCTGCTCTCGACATTGGTGTAAAAGCCCTGAAGCCCCTCCGGAAGGGACCGCATTGACGCGCTGATCTGTGTTCTGTATACAGAATACAAATAGGAAGCGCCCATGAGACCTTTAGCCCTTACCCCGAACCTGGTGGATCAGGTTTACGACTCGGTGCTGGACGCCATATGCAGCGGCGGCCTGCAACCGGGGGAGCCGATCGTGCAGGAGCAAATCGCCGAGACGCTGAACGTATCGCGCCAGCCCGTGGTGCAGGCGCTGGTGCTGTTGAAGAAGCAGGGTTTCGTGGAACAGGCAGGCCGCAAGGGGCACCGGGTGACGCCGCTGGATCCGGCCCTGGCGGCAAGGGTCTATGCGATCCGCGGCGCGCTGGATCGTCTGGCGGCGCGCGAAGCGGCGGGAAACACCCAGGCCGCCAAGTCTCTGGGCGCCGCGCTGGCGCGCGGGCAGGCCCTGATCGGCAGCGGCAGTGTCGCGGACCTGATCGAAGCGGACGCGGCCTTTCACCAGGCGATCTATGCGCTCGCCGACAATCCTTTGATCGCACAGACCTCTGAAGTTCATTGGCGGCATATCCGCCGGATCATGGGCGCGGTTCTGCGCGGCGGCAGTCAGCGCGCGGCGGTCTGGGACGAACATGCCCGCATTGCCGACGCGGTCATCGCGGGCGACGCGGACCTGGCCGGAGATTTGGCCGAGCGGCATGTCCGCCAGGCCGCTCAGCAACTGGTCGCACAGCTCAAGCAGGATCTGGCGCTCAGCGCCTGAGATGGACGGAAACAGGACAGGACGCCGGTAAACGGCGCCGCCAATACACAGGAGGACACCATGAAACTCACCGATGCTCAAATCGCGGAATTCGACAAGGAAGGTTATCTCTTCATGCCGAACTTGTTCACGTCGGCCGAGGTCGACGTGCTGCGCCGCGAAGCCGACGCTATTTACGCGACCGAGCGGGAAGAAGTTTGGCGTGAGGCGAGCGGCGCGCCGCGGACCGCCTTCGCCGCCCATACCTATAACGAGGCCTATCGCCGCCTCGGCCGCCACCCCAGACTTGTGGAGCCGGTCAAGCAGTTGTTGCGCGGCGACGTTTACATGCACCAATTCAAGGTGAATGCGAAAGCGGCCTTCGATGGCGAGGTTTGGCAATGGCACCAGGATTACGGTACCTGGCAGCGCGACGACGGCATGCCGGAACCCCGCGCCATGAACATTGCGCTGTTCCTGGACGACGTGACGGCGGCGAACGGGCCGCTGCTGTTTATCCCGCAAAGCCACGCCGCCGGGGTTTACCAGGCCGGTCACGATCTGGAGACGACCTCCTACCCGCTTTGGACGCTGGACCGTGCAACTGTGACGCGGCTTGCGGAGGAAGGCGGCTGTGTCGCGCCCACGGGGAAAGCCGGATCGATGCTGATGTTCCACGGCAACCTGGTTCATGCCAGCCCGCCGAATATCAGTCCTTTCCCGCGGACCATCGTCTATCTCAGCCTGTGCGAGGTCTCGAACCACATCACCAAGTTCACCCGCAAGGAATGGATCGCCCATCGGAACTTTGACCCGATCGAAAGCCTGCCGGACGATTGCCTGATGGAGCTGACGGCCGGTCAGGCCGCGGCGGAATAGGCGTTCCTTTCAGTTCATTCAGATACAGCGGGAATTCAGGCTATGAATCTCAGCAGCTTGCTGCATGCCCGGGCGGCGGATGGAAATCCGGTGCGCGTGGTCCTTATCGGCGCCGGTAAATTCGGTTCCATGTTCTTGTCCCAGGTGCCGACCACGCCGGGCCTCCATGTCATTGGGCTGGCGGACCTGTCGGTAGAGCGGGCCAAGGCCGCCTGCATCAATGTCGGCTGGCCGGCGGAGATGGCGGAGGCGCCGTCGATGGACGACGCGGTGAAAACCGGTGCGACGTTTGTCAGCGAGGATGCGCTGACCTTGATCCGGGACCCCAGGGTGGATGTCGTCATCGACGCCACCGGCCACCCGCCCGCCGGCATCAAGCATGCGCTTGCCGCGATCGAAAACGGCAAGCATGTGGTGATGGTGAATGTCGAGGCAGACGTCCTCGCCGGGCCTCTGCTGGCGCAGAAGGCGCGGGACGCGGGCGTCGTCTACAGCATGGCGTATGGCGATCAGCCGGCACTTATTGCAGAGATGGTGGATTGGGCGCGCGCTACCGGGTTCAGCATCGTCTGTGCGGGAAAAGGCACGAAGTACAAACCGGGCTTCCATGGCATCAACCCGGATACGGTTTGGGATCAATACGGCATCACCGCGGAGCAGGCGGCGGAAAGCGGCATGAACAGCCAGATGTTTGCCAGTTTCATGGATGGGACCAAGTCGGCGATCGAAATGGCGGCGGTGTCTAATGCCTGCGATCTTTCGCCCCCTACGGACGGGTTGAGCTTCTTTCCCTGCGGCGTCGACGATCTATCCAATGTGTTGCGGCCTGTCGCCGATGGCGGCCAGATCAAGCAGAAGGGCACGGTGGAGGTCATCGCGTGCGACGAGCGCGACGGCCGCCCGGTCTTCCGCGACCTGCGCTGGGGCGTCTACGTCACTTTCGAAGCGCCGAACGACTATGCCAAACGCTGTCTGTTGGATTACGGCCTCAAGGTCGACAGCACCGGCAAATACGCCGCCATGTACAAACCCTATCATTTGATTGGGCTGGAACTGGGGGTCACGGTGGCCAGCGCCGCCCTGCGCGGGGAAGCGACCGGGCATTCCCGTCATTGGCGCGGCGACGCGGTGGCCACGGCGAAACGCGACCTCAAGCCCGGCGATGTTCTCGACGGCGAAGGTGGGTTTTGCGTCTATGGCAAGCTGATGCCGGCGCAGGCGTCGCTCGCTCTGGGCGGCCTGCCGATCGGCCTGGCGCACGGTTTCCGCATCAAGAACGCCATCCCGACCGGCAAGCCTTTGACCTGGGACGATGTCGAGGTTGATGAGACCCAGCAGGCGGTTACCGTCCGCCGCGAAATGGAACGGGCGTTCGCCAACCGCTGACGGGCGCTTTGGCCTCCTAGTATCCTGGATCTGCGACCGGGCAGCCGGCGCGATCCAGGATCCGAAAACTGCGATTTCTCAAAATCCGGCGAGCTTTTTCGCCGTGACCGGCACCGGACCCTTGCATCCGCGATTGAACTCTTGTTAACTGCAAATGCGAATGAGTTGCAGTTGCATGATATAGGGATGATGACGGAATGCGGCAGACCAAAGGTCGACGGATGCGGTTTTTGACGGCGGGGGAACCCGAACTGGCGGGTTCGCCATCGTCGGAACGCGCGCGGATCATTCAAATCGACCCGCAGCCCGGAGGACCGGCCGCATGTTCGCGATCTGCCAAGGGAAATAGCTCCTTCCTTGGCACGAAGGCCGGTGCGGGACACGCGACGGCGTCCGCTAAGCCGGTTGCGCCGGCTGCGTTCGACAGTCTCATGTTCAGCGAACGGTTCATGGTCTGGTCGATCCGATTCTGGACGACCCTGAACGGCCATGAACAAAAAAGTCTGAACCCGTTGGCCGACGCCTTCCGGATCGCGAAGATACCTGGGGCGCTCGGACCCTTTGATGCGGTCATGACGGTTGCAACCTTGAAAGCCTCGCAGCCTCTAACGGTCCGTTCGCAACGGAGCGGAGAACTGTCGAGCGACGAGATGCGCCTGCTGTTCCTGACCGCCGCGAAGCCGGGACGCCTGCGCGACGCGGTCTCTTCCCATTTGCTGCGATGCCAGGGAACGGCGCTTCTGCGGCCGCTGCTCGCGCAGCTCGGCGAAGAGTTGGACAAGGCTGGGCTGCGCCCGCCGCGCCGGATTTGGGAGTTTCCGGAAGTCACGGCCTGCGCCGAACTGTTTCCGTCTATGGCCCCATAAGGGCGACGCCATTGGCGCTGGCGAACGGGGCGCTGGTCTTCTAGCCTTCGGATACTGCCAACCGCACCGCCGGAGCGCCAATCCATGCCGAGCTGGGAAACACTGCTGCCCTTCTTCGCCGCAACGGCCGTGTTCGCGTTGCTGCCGGGGCCGGCGATCCTCTACACCGCGGCCCAGACCTTGGCCCATGGGCGGCGGGGCGGATACCTTGCGGCGCTGGGCATCCACCTGGGCGGCTTTGCCCATGTTATTGCGGCGGCGGCGGGACTCTCGGCTGTCTTCACGCATGTGCCGCTTGCCTACACGGTTTTGAAAACCGTGGGCGCGGTGTACCTGATCTGGCTGGGTATCGGGATCATCCGCTCAAAACTGGACCCGACACAGATCCGAGCCGTTGAAAGCGCGGCGCCACGGCGCGCCGCATCCCGCAACAGGACCTTCCTGAACAGTGTTTTTGTCGAGGTGCTCAACCCCAAGACGGCGCTGTTCTTCATCGCCTTCCTGCCGCAATTCGCGGACCCGCAGGCGGCCCTGCCGGTCTGGCTGCAGTTCGTGGTGCTCGGCACCGTCGTCAATCTGGCCTTTTCGGCGGCCGATATCGTGACGGTTTCCGTGACCGACCGCGTGCTGACCGGCCTGAAGAAAACGGCCACCGCCCAGAAGATCGCGAAGTGGGCCGGGGGTTCCATTCTGGTGGGGTTGGGGGCGCATCTGGCCGTCTCGAAATAGCCGTTCGCCAACCGCCGCCCCGGGGCGGCTTGCCTTTAGGCAGGGGCGGCCTTAGAACGCCCGCCATCTGATCGTTTTTCGAACAATGGGGCATGATGATGAGCGACGCGGCGAAGCAATCCGTCAAGAAAGTGGTGCTGGCCTATTCCGGCGGTCTGGACACCTCCATCATCCTGCGCTGGCTGCAGGACACCTATCAGTGCGAGGTCGTCACCTTTACCGCGGATCTGGGGCAAGGCGAGGAGCTGGAGCCGGCCCGGAAGAAAGCCGAGATGATGGGCGTGAAGGAGATCTTCATCGAGGATCTGCGCGAGGAATTCGTGCGCGACTATGTCTTCCCGATGTTCCGCGCCAACGCGCTTTATGAAGGGGTCTATCTGCTCGGCACCTCCATCGCCCGCCCGCTGATCGCCAAGCGTCAGATTGAGATCGCGCGGGCGACCGGCGCGGACGCCGTCTGTCACGGGGCCACCGGCAAAGGCAACGACCAGGTCCGGTTCGAACTCGGCTACTACGCGCTGCAGCCGGATATCAAGATCATCTCCCCCTGGCGGGAATGGGATCTGACGTCGCGGACCAAGCTGATCGAATTTGCGGAAAACCATCAGATCCCGATCGCCAAAGACAAGCGTGGCGAGGCGCCCTTCTCGGTCGATGCGAATCTGCTGCACATCTCCGCCGAAGGGAAGGTCTTGGAAAACCCGGCCGACGAAGCGCCGGACTATGTCTATTCCCGCACCGTCGATCCGCAGGATGCGCCGGACACGCCGACCGTCGTGGAGATTGGATTCGAGAAGGGCGATGCCGTCTCCGTCGACGGGGTGATGCTGTCGCCGGCGGATTTGCTGACCAAGTTGAACGAACTGGCGGGCGCAAACGGCGTCGGGCGGCTCGACCTCGTGGAAAACCGGTTCGTCGGCATGAAGTCCCGCGGCATCTACGAAACCCCCGGCGGTACCATCCTGCTGTCAGCTCACCGGGCGATGGAATCCATCACGCTGGACCGGGAGGCGATGCACCTCAAGGACGAGCTGATGCCGCGCTATGCCAAACTGATCTATAACGGTTTCTGGTTCTCGCCGGAGCGCGAGATGCTTCAGGCCCTGATCGACAAAAGCCAGGAGCGGGTCAACGGCGCGGTCCGGCTGAAGCTCTACAAGGGCTCGGTCAGCGTCATCGGTCGCGAGTCGGCGGACAGCCTCTATTCCATGGAACACGTCACCTTCGAGGATGACGATGTCTACGACCAGGAGGATGCCGAAGGCTTCATCAAACTTAACGCCCTGCGGCTGCGTTTGGGAACGCTTCGGGACCGTCGAAACGGCTAGTCTGCCGTCCCGTTCCAGGGTGGTATTTATCCAAAATTTATGGGGCATTGACGAGGTCTGCGAAAAACACCGGGTAAATGGACCCAGATACCGCGTTGGTTCACGAAAGCGTCGGCGGGCCATTCAACTTGCGGCAAGAACGCCTATATCCATGCCGGGCGTGGGGCCTTGATTGGAGATGGATATGATACTCAGAATGACGGCATTGCTCGCCGCGTTGGTCGTTGCGGCGTGCACCACCGGCGGCGGCGTTCAGGTCTATAACGAGCGCTATCAGCGCGGTTACTCGCTGAACAAGGTTGGATTCTACGCCCAGGATGGCGGCTTTCAGGTCGCCTTTTTGAACACGCCGGCGGGCGCCGATGCAGAGGCCTTCAAGACCGCGTTTACGAATGCGATGGTCGGCCACAACCACGGTCCGCAGATCGGTTTCACGCCGGCCCGGGACTTGGGGAACCTGCCTGGCGGATATGCCCTGGTTCTGTTCGCGCCGGGCAATATCGTCCCGGACGGTCTGTGCATCGATACCCCCAGCCAGACCCGGCCCCAAGCGCCCAGCGGCGCTGAAGCCCTGCTGATCTACTGCGACAACGGCCGGCTGGTGACCACGACCCGCGCGAAAGGCGCGTTGTCGGTGCCGGGCAGCCCGAATTTCGACAAGGCTGTCGCCACGGTGACGCGCGTTCTGCTCGGCAACCCGACAGAGCTGCAAGGCGGCAATCCCGGCGGCGGCGTGTAAGGCCTCTATCCGGCCACCACGAAAACGTTACGTTCCTCCCGCAGCCTCATGGCGCAGAATAGCCGCCATGAGGCTGTTTTATTGGATAGGCGCGGCAATCGCCTTCTTCGTCAGTACGGGGCAGGCCGCCGACCCTTGGTTCGGGAATCCGCCGTCTTTCGCGGGCGATCAGCGCAGCTTTGTTTGGCGGCCCGCGCCCAGCCCGGTGGAGGATCATCCCTACAGTCTGATCGGCTCAGCGGATCCACAGTCGCTCGGCGACTACAGGGGCAAGGTCGCGCTGGTCAATTTCTGGGCGACCTGGTGCCCGCCCTGCGTCAAGGAAATGCCGGACCTCAATGCGCTTGAGGCCCTGCGCGGCGGGGAAGATTTCAGCGTGGTCGTACTCTCGCTCGATACCGAGGGGCCGGATGTGGTGACCGGCTTTCTGGACCGCCACGGATTGTCGGACCTGAAGCCCTATCTCGGAAACGGCAAGGCCACCTTCGATCACTTCCGTTTGGCGGAACTGCCGACAACCCTGCTGTTGGGGCCGGACGGCCGGATCTGGGGAGCGCTTGCGGGCGCGGCCGATTGGGACAGCGACGCCGCCCTGGCGCTTGTCGATCATGCGCGGGCGTTGGCCCGGGACCGGTAAGCGCGCCGCGGCGACCTTATCTTTTCAGCTTCGGAAACTTTCCGCGAAATTCAGCAGGGCCCGAACACGCTCGTCCCGCTCCAGCGGGTTTGCATTCAGTGCAACCGGCGGCAGATGCTGTTTGGCGGCCGAGCGGGTTCGGTTTTCCGGCACGGCATTGGGGTCGTTCAACCGAACCCCGAACACGCGGATCTCCAGCGAGTCGCCATACCCGTCGATTTCGCCCGCCCAATCGTCGTATCCATGCCGCGTCACGATATCACCCCATCGCTTTGGCCATAACGTCGGACATTCTTTGCGCGAAGGCAACCGGATCCGGAAGCGTTTCACCTTCCATGATCCGCGCCTGATCCAGCAGCAAATGGGCCGCATCGGTCAGGTCGTCCGCCGCCTTGTCCGCAAGAGCGGCGATCAGCGGGTGGTTGGGGTTCACTTCCAGAATGCGGGTGGCGACCTGTTCAAGCTGATTGTGCTGTTTCAGCAGGCGTTCCAGGTGCATATCCATCTCGCCTTCGTCCGCCACGAGACAGCAGGCGGATGCGGTCAGACGGTCGGACTTGCGGACGTCCTTCACCGCGCCGCCCAATGCACCGCGCAGCGCGGTCACCAGCGCATCGACCTTTTCGTTGGACGCGTCGTCGGCCTTTTTCTCATCCTCGCTTTTTTCCGTCTCTTCCGATTTGATCTCGGAAAGGTCCGCGCCGCCGCGGGTGACGCTCTTCAAGACATTCTCCTCAAAGGCGCCGACCGCCGGAATCCAGAATTCATCCACTGGGTCGGTCATGTAGAGAACCTCGACGCCCTTTGCGGCGAAGCCTTCGAGTTGCGGAGATTTTGCAAGCGCGGACTGGTCGTCGCCGGAGATATAGTAAATGGCGTCCTGGCCTTCCTTCATTCCGGCCACATACTCGGCCAGCGAAACCCAGCCCTCGCGGGTTGTCGACTTGAACCGCATCAGCTTCAGAAGCTCCTCGCGGTTCTCCATGGTCTCATAGACACCCTCTTTGACCACCGGGCCGAAGGCGTCCCAGAACGTGCTGTAGGCGTCCGCGTCGTTCTCCGCTTTTTTGGTCAGCTCGCCGATGACCCGCTTCACCAGCCCGGACCGGATCTTTGACACCACCGGGTTGTTCTGCAGCATCTCGCGCGAAATGTTGAGCGGCAGATCCTCGGAATCGATCACGCCCCTGACGAAACGAAGCCAGGACGGCACCAGGTCGTCGCAGTCGTCGGTGATGAAAACCCGTTTGACGTAGAGTTTCAGCTTCGACTTGCGCTCGGGATGGAACAGGTCGAAGGGCCGCTGGCTGGGGATGAAGATCAGCCCGCTATATTCGATCACGCCTTCGGCGCGGAAATGCAACGTCGCCCACGGATCGTCAAAGGCGTGGGAGACGTGATGATAGAATTCCTTGTACTGCTGGTCGTCGACCTCCGATTTCGGACGGGTCCACAAAGCCGCGGCGGCGTTAAGCTGTTTGGGATAGTCCTCGCCGTCGCCCGCCAGCCTGATCGGAAACGGGATGTGATCGGAATAGGTTTTTACGATCGTGGCGATCCGCGCCTCGGCCAGGAACTCGGCAGCATCCTCTTTCAGGTTGAGGGTGATGGTCGTGCCGCGGCTGTCCCGCTCCGCGGGTTCGATGGTGAAGTCGTTTTTCCCGTCGCTGGTCCATTTCCAGCACTCTTCCGACCCGGCCCGGCGGCTGACCACCTCGACGGTCTCCGAAACCATGAAAGCGGCGTAGAAGCCGACGCCGAACTGGCCGATCAGCGAGACGTCCTTCTTGGCGTCGCCGCTCAGCTGGTCGACGAAATTGGAAGTGCCGGACCGGGCGATGGTCCCCAGATTGCCGACCAATTCTTCCTTGGCCATGCCGGACCCGTTGTCGGCGATGGTCAGTGTCTTCGCCGCCTCATCGAAGGACAGGTCGATCTGAAAATCCTTACCCCCATCCATCAGGTCCGGTTGGGTCAGCGCCTGGTACCGCAGGCGGTCGCAGGCGTCCGCGGCGTTGGAGATCAATTCGCGCAGGAAGATCTCGCGTTCGCTGTAGAGCGCGTTCGCAACGATATCGAGCAGCCTGCCGACCTCTGCCTGATAGGCATGGGTTTCGGGTTTGGTCGTCGTCTTCGCCATGGGTTTCGCTCCGTATATGGTTCTTGCTTTTGCTGATGATCCGGCAGGCGGTGCCGCCGCACTGTGCGGGCGGGATATAGGCAAACTGCCGCCGGGACTCAAGGCCCGGTCCCGGGAGCCGGTCCAGCAGGGCGCATCAGGCCAAAGTTGCGCTTGACCAGCGTTCGAACACGGGCTGTTTAGAAGACCGGGAAAAACCTGGACTCGACGTCTAGCCGTGATTGAAGCCGACCATCTTTGCCGCATTGCCCATTGGGCCCGTTCACTGGAGCCTTTTGCCTTCGAGCGCGTGCAAGCCGAGATTGTCGAACGGCAGTATCCCGCCGGCACCACGATCTGCGAATATGGCGAGCGGTTCGACTATTGGGCGGGTGTTTCGACCGGCCTGTTGAAGATGCGCGCGCTCAGCAGCGAAGGGAAGGAAGTCACCCTGGCCGGAATTCACGCGGGGGCCTGGTTCGGCGAAGGCACGTTGTTGAAAAAGGAAGCGCGGCAATACGACATTGTTGCGCTGCGTCAGACAACGCTCGCCCTGTTGGATCTGGAGACCTTTTTGTGGCTGTTCGAGAACAGCGCCGCCTTTCCACGCTATCTGGTGGTGCAGATCAACGAACGCCTGGGGCAATTCATCGCGCAGGTTGAAATCGACCGCCGCCTGGACACGACCGCCCGGGTCGCTCGCGCGCTGGCGCTGCTGGTCAATCCAACGCTCTATCCGGATGCCGGCGACTATCTCGATTTGACCCAGGAAGAACTGGGACAGTTGGCTGGCGTATCCCGCCCGACAGCCAACCAGGCCATCAAACAGCTGCAGGAATTGGGCATGCTGCGCACCGAATATGGCGGCATCGCCATCCTGGACCTGACCCGTCTGCAGGCCTTCGGCGAGGACAGAAAACTGTAAAAATCCGGAAATGTTGGCGGGCTGACAGTCTTACCCGGGACACTTTGTTATACCCCGGCCCGCACCGGTGGACGTATCTTGCGCGCTCCATAACCGAATAAGCACAGAAATGTTGTGGCGTTTCGTGCTTGACGGTTTGGGCCGCATGGGACGAAATCACCGGAACATAATAATTTAGTCTATAAATACGGGTGTCGGCCGCGCCTTCGGGTCCGCGTCATCCAGGGAGGAACGAAGATGGCAGATGCGCCTAGCGCGTCGGCGTACCCTGATATTTCGGTGTACGACACTTTCCCGAAATTGCTGCGGTACAATGCGCAAAACCGTGCGGACAAGCCGGCCATGCGCGAGAAGAATCTTGGCATCTGGCAGTCCTTCACCTGGGCGGAGGTCAAGGCCGAGGTCGATAACATGGCGGCCGGCCTACTCGCTCTCGGGCTGAAGCGCGGCGACCGCATCGCGATCATCGGCGACAACCGGCCGCGTCTCTATTGGATGATCGCCGTCGCCCAGTCGGTCGGCGCTATCCCGGTGCCGGTCTATCAAGACTCCGTCGCGGACGAGATGAAGTACCCGCTGGAGCACGCCGAAGCGCGTTTCGCGCTGGCCGAAGACCAGGAACAGGTCGACAAACTTCTCTACCTGAAGGAGTCTCTCCCGACCCTGGAGCACATCATTTTCGACGAGCCGCGCGGGGTTCGGGACTACTCCTACGACTATCTGCACGACTACGAAGACATCGTCGCCAAGGGCAGCGACTATCAGAAAGCCAATCCCGGGATTATCGACGCGGAAGTCGACAAGGGCACTGCTGACGATATCTGCATCATTCCTTACACGTCCGGGACGACCGGCAATCCGAAAGGGGTGCTGCTCACCTTCCACAACCTGCTGACGGCGGCTTACAATGGGGCCAAGTTCGAGGGTTTGCGTGAAGACGATCAGGTTCTGGCCTATCTGCCGCTGGCGTGGATCGGCGACACGGCCTTTTCCTATGCCCAGGCCTATATCTGCGGTTTCTGCGTCGCCTGTCCGGAAAACTCCGACACGGTGCTGACCGATTTGCGCGAGTTGGGGCCGACCTATTTCTTCGCGCCGCCGCGGATCTTCGAGAACATCCTGACCCAGGTTTCGATCCGGATCGAGGATGCCGGCAAACTGAAACGGGACATGTACCACTATTTCATGAAGGTGGCGCGCCGGGTCGGCATCAAAATCCTGGAAGGCGAGACTGTCTCGGGCGGGGACCGGTTCCTGTATTGGCTGGGCAATGTCATGGTGTACGGTCCGTTGAAGAACGTGCTGGGATTAAGCCGGGTACGCATCGGCTACACCGCAGGCGAGGCCATCGGGCCGGACATTTTCGATTTTTACCGCTCATTGGGAATTAACCTGAAGCAGCTCTACGGTTCCACCGAGACGTCCGTCTTCGTGACGATCCAGCCGGACGGTCAGATCAAGCCGGACACGGTCGGCGTCCCGGTCGACGGTGTCGACATCAAGATCGCCGACAGCGGTGAGCTGATGATCAAGGGGCCGGGGATTTTCAAGGAATACTTCAAGAACGACGAGGCGACCGTAGAAGCCAAGGACGGCGAGTGGTTCCATACCGGCGACGCGGGATTCCTGGACGAAGACGGCCACCTGAAGATCATCGACCGCGCCAAGGATGTCGGCAAACTGAACGACAATTCCCTGTTTGCGCCGAAATACATCGAGAACAAGTTGAAGTTCTTCCCGGAAATCCGCGAAGCGGTCGCCTTCGGCAACCGGCGCGACTATTGCGCGGCCTTCATCAATATCGACCACGAGGCGGTCGGCAACTGGGCTGAGCGGCGCGGTATCGCCTATGCCTCCTACCAGGAACTCGCCGCGCTGCCCCAGGTCTACGATATGATCCAGGAACAGGTTGCCCAGGTGAACCAGGACCTGGCCGGTGAGGAGAGGGTCGCCGGATCGCAAATCCGCCGCTTCCTGATCCTGCACAAGATGCTGGACGCGGATGACGGCGAACTGACGAGAACCAGTAAGGTTCGTCGCCGGTTCATCGCCGACAAGTACGGCGTCCTGATCGAAGGACTGTATTCGGACGCCACACAGGCAGCGATCGAAACCGAGATCACTTTCGAGGACGGCCGCAAGGGAACGGTCAAGGCCGACCTTGAAATCCGCAACGCGGAAACGGTCGCGCCCACACAGAAGATAAGCCAGGCGGCGGAGTAGAATTTCGTGATAGCCACAGATCATGCCGGCCGCATTGGCGGCGAAATCCTGCGCGTGGAGAATGTCAGCCTCAGCTTCGGCGGGGTGCGCGCGCTCAACGATATCAGTTTCGACATCCGCAAGGGCGAGATCCGCTCGATCATCGGTCCGAACGGGGCCGGCAAGTCCTCCATGCTGAATGTCGTCAACGGCTTCTACCAGGCGCAGGAAGGCGCGATTCACTACAAGGGCACGCGCTACGCGCCGATGCATCCGCATATCGCAGCCTCGAACGGGATCGCCCGGACCTTCCAGAACATCGCCCTGTTCAAGGGCATGTCGACGCTGGACAACATGATGACCGGCCGGGTCCTGAAGATGAAGGCCAGCCTGGTCGAACAGGCGCTTTACATGTTCCGGGGCAAAAGCGAGGAGCTGGAGCATCGCGAAGCGGTGGAGAAGGTCATCGACTTTCTGGAAATCCAGGCGATCCGCCGCACGCCCGTGGGCCGGCTGCCTTACGGTCTGCAAAAGCGCGTGGAATTGGGCCGCGCGCTTGCCGCCGAGCCGGATCTGTTGCTTTTGGATGAGCCGATGGCCGGCATGAACATCGAAGAAAAAGAAGACATGTCGCGCTTCATCATCGATGTGAACGAACAGTTCGGTACCACCATCGCGCTGATCGAACACGATATGAGCGTGGTGATGGATTTGAGCGACCGCGTGGTCGTGCTGGACTACGGCAGAATGCTTGCCGACGGCACGCCGGACGAGGTGCGCGGCAACCAACAAGTCATCGATGCGTATCTGGGGGTTTCCCATGATTGAGGCGATGGTTAATCGACAAGACCGCGCTAACGCCGGCATGGGGGGACTGATCTGATGGAATTCGCACAATCGATCTTTGTGACGCCGTTCGTCGAAATGATCGACGCCCCCTTCTTCTTCATGGAAGTGCTGGTCGGCGGCCTGATGGCGGGCGTGATGTACTCCCTGGTGGCGTTGGGCTTCGTTCTGATCTTCAAGGCCTCGGGCGTATTCAACTTCGCCCAAGGCGTGATGGTGCTGTTCGCGGCGCTCAATTTCGTCGGCCTGATGGAATTCGGCTTGCCGATCTGGGCGGCCTTCATTTTGACCGTCATTATCATGGCGGCGCTGGCTTTCGCGATCGAGCGCGCCGTGCTCCGGCATCTGGTGAACCAGGAACCGATCATTCTGTTTATGGCGACCATCGGTCTCGCCTTCTTCCTGGAAGGCTTCGGGGAGACGATCTGGGGCTCCGAGATCAAACCGCTCGATGTCGGGATCCCGAACGACGTCTGGTTCATCGGCGATGCCATGATCCAGCAGGCCGATGTGTTTGCCGCGGTGACCGCCGGTTTCCTGGTCACGGTGCTGGCCCTGTTCTTTCACTATACGCGCGTCGGCCGCGCCTTGCGCGCGGTGGCGGACGACCATCAGGCGGCCCTCTCCATCGGTATTCCGCTGAACCACATCTGGATCATCGTTTGGGCGGTCGCCGGGTTCGTCGCGCTGGTTGCCGGGATCATGTGGGGATCGAAACTGGGCGTTCAGTTTTCCCTCTCGGTCATCGCCTTGAAGGCGCTACCGGTGCTGATCCTGGGCGGCTTTACCTCGATCCCAGGCGCCATTGTCGGCGGCTTGATTATCGGGGCGGGCGAGAAAGTGGCGGAGGTTTATTGGGGAAGCGCGTTCGGCGGCGCCATCGAAGAATGGTTCGCCTATATCGTCGCGCTGATCTTCCTGTTCTTCCGACCGCAAGGCCTGTTCGGGGAGAAGATCATTGAACGCGTTTAACGCAGCAACGAACCGGCAGCATGCCGCTGAACAAGATTTCTTAGGGTAGGAGGGCGTTTCGCATGTTTTATCGCGAGGCGGGTGTATTCAAAACCAGCTACGAAGCGGACATGGCGCTGCTGCCGATTCCGCTGGACAAATACTTTGTCTGGGCCATCGCGCTCTTTGCCATCTTCGTCATCCCGTTCATCGGGAACGAGTATTGGCTGGGTTCGATCCTGGTGCCGGTGCTGATCCTGTCGATTGCGGCGATCGGGCTGAACATCCTGACTGGCTATGCCGGTCAGGTTTCGCTCGGCACCGGGGCTTTCATGGCCGCGGGGGCGTATCTGGGCTACAAGTTCGTCACCGCCTTCCCCGACATGAATATCATCTTCAGCGTGCTCGGCGGCGGTCTTTGCGCCGCCGCGATCGGGATCGCCTTCGGCATCCCGAGCCTGAGGATTAAGGGCTTCTATCTCGCCGTGACGACGCTGGCCGCGCAGTTCTTCCTGCTGTGGCTGTTCCAGAAACAACCCTGGTTCGTGAACTATTCGATCTCCGGCGTGCCGACGGCCCCGCCGCGGGAAATGTTCGGGTTCCTGGTGACCGGCGCGGAAGCTTCGGCCACCGCCCGTTACCTCTTCGTGCTGGGTTTCGCGATCGCCTTGGCCTGGATCGCCCGCAATCTGGTACGCGGCCGGATCGGGCGGACCTGGATGGCGATCCGCGATATGGACATCGCCGCCGAGCTGATCGGCATCCGTCCGCTGCAGACTAAGCTGAGCGCCTTTGCCATCAGTTCCTTCTATTGCGGAGTGGCGGGCGCCTTGTGGGCCTTCTGCTACATCAACACGGTCGAGCCGTCCGCTTTCGACATCAACCGGTCCTTCCAGATCCTGTTCATGGTGATCATTGGCGGGTTGGGCAGCATCCTGGGCAGTTTCCTGGGCGCGGCCTTCATCTTCACGCTGCCGATCTTTCTGAACAACCTGGCGACGGCCCTGGGCCTGGAGGTTTCCACGGCGCTGATCCGGCATGTGGAATTCATGATCTTCGGCGGCATGATCATCTTCTTCCTGATCGTCGAACCGCACGGGCTGGCAAGGCTGTGGGCGCTGGCGAAGGAGAAGCTGCGCATGTGGCCGTTCCCGTACTGAGTCGTTTTCACGGAGACGGAGTTCGGTCTAGAGTTATCAGTAAGGGCAGGCGGTTAGCCGGAGGGTTCCCCGGAACATCGTCGAAACCAAGCCTTACCGAGCCAAGAAAACCCCCAGGACCTAACAACGGGGGAGGTAACAACAATAAGGGCGCAATCGCCTTTTGGATTTGAACAGAAGGAGGAAAGTCTATGTTCATCCGTAAAGTGGCAATCGCTGCCGCGGCGTCTGCGATCGGCATTGCCGGCATCGCGGCCACCGCCAGCGCCGACCAGCCGGTTCCCTCGCTGGTCTACCGTACAGGAGCCTACGCACCGAGCGGTATTCCGCTGGCCAACGGCTATGCCGACTATTTCGCCATGATCAACCATCGCGACGGCGGCATTAACGGCGTCAAAATCGCGGTGGAAGAGTGCGACACGGGTTACGCCACGGACCGTGGGGTCGAGTGCTACGACCGGACCAAGGGTTCCGGCGGCGGTGCTACGGTTTACAGCCCCTGGTCGACCGGGATTACCTATGCGCTGATCGAAAAAGCGACCGCGGACAAAATTCCGATTCTGTCGATGGGCTACGGCCGGACCAGCGCCGCGAACGGTGCGGTCTTCCCGTATGTCTTCAACTTCCCGGCGACCTATTGGAGCCAGGCGACCTCGGTCGTTCAGTACATCGCCGATCAGATGGGCGGCACCGATCAGCTGAAAGGCAAACGGATCGCCTACATCTATCTGGATCACCCCTACGGCAAGGAGCCGATCCCGACGCTTGACGTGCTGGCCGAGAAGTTCGGCTTCACCTACGACAAGTATCCGGTTCCGCCCGCATCCATGACCGAACAGAAGTCGATCTGGTTGCAGATCCGCAAGACCAAGCCCGACTGGGCCGTCATGTGGGGCTGGGGCGCCATGAACGGGACGGCCGTGAAGGAAGCCTCCAACATCCGCTTCCCGATGGACCGTTTCATCGGCAACTGGTGGTCCGGCGGCAACGACGCGGTGATCCCGGCCGGTAAGGCCTCCGTCGGCTATAAATCGGCGACCTTCCACGGTGTCGGCACCAGCTTCGACGCCTATAAGGACATCGAAGCGATGTATGCGGCGGGCCTCGGTGCGTCGAAAGACGTCGCGGAGCACAACAACCCGCTCTGGGCCCGGGGCATCGCCAACGCGGCCTATGTCGTCGAAGCGATCCGCACAGGGCAGGCGAAATACGGCAACCGTCAGATCACCGGCGAGGAAATGCGCTGGGCGTTGGAGAACCTGGATCTGACCGACGCGCGTATCGCCGAGATCGGCATGACGGGCTTCATTCCGCCGGTCAAAGTCACCTGTGAAAACCATGAAGGCGACAACCCCGCCATCCTGGTTCAGCAGTGGAAAGGCGATAAGTGGGAGATCATCTCCGACTGGGTGCCGGCGATGAAAGACGTCGTCCAGCCGCTGATCGCTCAGGAATCCGCGCAGTACGCGTCGGAAAACAACATCACGCCGCGTTCCTGCAGCTAAGCTGCGACACGGTTAGATAAGTACGGAACTTGGGAGATGCCTGATATGGCCGAAACACAAACGATTGAGACGCCGGCAGCCTCGACCGCCGAGACTCTGCTCGACGTCAACAATATCGAGGTCATCTACGACCACGTGATTCTGGTTCTGAAGGGCGTCTCCCTGTCCGTGCCCAAAGGCGGTATCGTCGCCTTGCTGGGCGGTAACGGGGCGGGGAAAACCACCACGCTCAAGTCAATTTCCAACCTGCTGCGCGCCGAGCGCGGCGAGGTTACCAAGGGCTCCATCCAACTGGGCGGTACGCGGATCGACGGTCTGACCGCGAACGACGTCGTTAAGATGGGGTGTGTCCAGGTGATGGAAGGGCGGCACTGTTTCGAGCACCTGACCATTGAGGAAAACCTGCTCACCGGCGCTTACACACGGGGCGGTGCGCGGGACATCAAGGACGACCTCGAACTCGTCTACCAGTATTTCCCGAGACTGCGGGAGAGGCGGAAAAGTCAGGCCGGCTATACTTCCGGCGGCGAACAGCAGATGTGTGCAATCGGCCGCGCCATGATGGCCCGTCCCGAAGTCATTCTGTTGGACGAACCCTCCATGGGACTGGCGCCTCAGTTGGTGGAACAGATCTTCGAGATCGTGAAGGAACTGAACGAGAAGGAAGGCGTGACCTTCCTGCTGGCCGAGCAGAACACCACGGTGGCGCTGCGCTACGCCAAATATGGCTACATCCTGGAAAGCGGCCGCGTCGTGCTCGACGGGGACGCGGACGCGTTGCTCAGCAACGAGGATGTGAAGGAATTCTATCTGGGTTTGTCGACCCAAGGCCGCAAAAGCTTCCGCGACGTGAAGCATTACAAGCGCCGCAAGCGCTGGCTCTGATCCGGCGGTAACAGAAGGGCGGCCGAGGCCGTTCCGGCTTACGACGAGGGCAATCATGAGTGAGTTTTACGATGCGCTGGAAACGCGCAGCGCCGATCAACGTGCATCCGAGATCGCGACCGCCCTGCCGGCGCAGATCGCGCATGCGCGGTCCAACACCGCCTATTATGCAGAGACGCTGGCGGCGGTGGACCCGGCTTCCGTGACCGGCCCGGCGGGGCTTGCCAAGCTTCCGCTGACGCACAAGGCCGACCTGCTCGACCGGCAGAAGCAGGAGCCGCCCTTCGGCGGGCTCAACGCGACGCCCGCGCGGGAATTGCTGCGTCTTTATCTGTCGCCCGGCCCGATCGCCGACCCCGAAGGACGAGGGCGCGACTGGTGGGGCATGGGACGCGGCATGTTCGCCGCCGGTTTCCGGCAGGGCGATATCGCCCATAACTGCTTCAGCTATCACCATACCCCGGCCGGGGCGATGATGGAGGCCGGCGCCCATGCGATCGGTTGTGCGGTCTATCCGGGCGGTGTCGGGGCGACGGAACAACAGGTCGAGGCCATCGCCTTTTACGGTGCGGACGGTTATATCGGCACGCCGGATTTCCTAGGCAAGATTCTGGAACGCGCCGATGAAACAGGTGCGGATGTCTCGTCGCTCAAGAAGGCCTTCGTCGGTGCCGGACCGCTATTCCCCAGCATGCGGGAAGCGTATGAGGCGCGGGGGATCGTCACGCGGCAGTCCTACGGGACCGCTGACCTGGGCATGGTGGCCTACGAGTCGCCGGCCATGGAGGGCATGATTGCGGACGAACGCGTGATCGTGGAGATCGTACGCCCCGGTACCGGCGATCCGGTGCCCGAAGGCGAGGTCGGCGAGGTCGTGGTCACCAGCTTCAACGCGGATTACCCGCTGATCCGTTTCGCGACGGGGGATCTCTCCGCGGTGCTGGCAGGGCAAAGTCCCTGCGGGCGGACGAACATGCGGATCAAGGGCTGGATGGGCCGGGCCGATCAGCGCACCAAGATCAAGGGCATGTTCGTCGATCCCAAACAGGTCGACCGGCTGGTCAAGGCGCATCCGGAAATCGAAAAAGCACGGCTGGAAGTGACGCTGGTGGACACCAGCGACGTCATGGTGGTCAAAGTCGAAGCCCAAGGCACCGACGACGGTTTTGCGGCCGCGGTCGAGGAGACGATCCAGAAGGAAATCCGCCTGCGCGGCAAACTGGAAATCGTAGCCCCGGGAACGCTTCCCAACGACGGCAAGGTGATCGACGATCAGCGTAAGTTCGACGCCTAGCCGAACGCCGCCATCACCTTGCCGATCAACCCATCCGTCGCCGCCTGGTCGATCCAGCGGGCGACGAGGACGATTTCCTGATCCGGGGTGATCCACAGCACGTTGCTGCCGGCGCCCAAGGCCGCGAAGCTGTTTGCCGGGGCGGACGGCCATTCCTTCCCTTGGGGGTTAAGCCACCAAAGCAGGCCGTAGCCATCGTTGACGGCGCAGGGGTTGCGGATCTGGTCGGTCCAGCCTTCGGGCAGCAGGCGTTCGCCGTTCCAGACCCCACCGTTCAGGATCAACTGACCGAATTTTGCGTGATCCAGGCTGTTGATGCGCATGCCGCCGCCCCAGTGCGACCCGCCGGGAACCGACTGCATGCGTTCGCCGGCGATCTCCACCCAGGAGTTTTTGTAGCCGTGCCAGGACCAGGTATCAGATGCGCCGATCGGGTCCATGATCCGTTCCTTCAGGACCCTCGGCAGCGGTTTTCGGAACAGCCGCAGCAGGCACAGTGACAAAAGGTTCACGCGGACGTCGTTATATTCCCAATAGGCGCCCGGCGTTTGCAGGTCGCGGTGCTGCCCCTTGCGGCTGTTGTCGGCGTCCGGACCCAGCTGCCGGTTCCGGTCGACCAGATCCGGCTTGTCCCACAAGGTGCCTTCCCATTCGCTGGTCATGGTCAGGAGATGCCGCCAAGTAATCGACCCGTTGTGCGGTCCGTCGAAATCCGGACCCGGCAAGCGGTCGGCAACCCGCTCGTCCAACGATCCGATCAACCCGTCGCCCAGCGCCAGCCCGGCCAGGATCGAGAGATACGACTTGGCGATGGAGAAAGTAAGGTCGCAGCGCGCAGGCTCGCCCCACTCTGCCACCACCTCGCCCTTCTGCAGCACCAGGCCGCTGGGGCCGCCGCGCGGAAACAACGGGCCCAGAACCGCATTCCAAGGCGGCGGCTCGATCTCCGTCAGCCCGGGCAGGTTTCCTGCCGTGAGGTCCTTGGGCCAGACGGTTTCGGATTGTTCGGCGAACGCCAGCAGATCCCCGATTTTGTCGCCAACGGACATGTGCACCTCTAGTAGATAATCAAACAATATTGGCAGGAAATGACGGAAGCATGACATTTCCGCCAAACGCATCCTGCGCTAGAACCGTTGTCATCCCTGAACGACGTAGAACCGACAAGTATGGAACGGCTCATCACAGCTTTGATCTTTCCCGACTTCCAGATCCTGGACGCTACCGGGCCTTTGGAGGCGTTCGACGTGGCGAACAAGTTCATCGGATCCGCGGCGCCCTACCGGGTCATGGTGACGGCGTTGGAGGCGGGCCCTGTCTCCGCCTCGTCCGGTTTGCAACTGATGGCGAAGGGAACTCTGAGCGACCTGCCGCAGCGGCCGGACACGGTGATCGCGGCGGGTGGCGTCGGCGTGCATGAATTCCGGCGCGATCCGCGCGCGCCCGCGGCGTTCCGCTGGGCAAGCGGCCAGGCCCGGCGGACGGCCTCTGTCTGCACCGGCGCATTTCTTCTGGCGCAGGCGGGGCTTTTGGAGAGCAAACGGGTCACCACCCATTGGCAATCCGCGTCCCGTCTGGCGGCGGAGTTCCCGACGCTGACCGTAGAGCCCGACGCAATCTTTATCCGTGACGGCGGCGTGGCGACGTCGGCCGGCATCACGGCCGGGGTCGACCTCGCTTTGGCCCTCATCGAGGAGGATCACGGACACGCCGTCGCGATGGCGGTGGCTCGGGAATTGGTGGTCTTCCTCAAGCGCCCCGGCGGACAAAGCCAGTTCAGCGCGGAACTGTCGGCGCAGAGTGCGGCGTCCGGCCGGTTCGAGGGCCTAAAGGATTGGATCTTCGCGAACCTGCGCCGGCCGCTTTCCGTTGAGGTTCTGGCGGATCAGGCCTGTATGTCGCCGCGCAGCTTCGCGCGCCATTTCAACGAGCAGTTCGGCATGACGCCGGCAAAGTTCGTCGAGCGTCTTCGCATCGATGCGGCGCGGCGCGATCTGCAGGACGGGGCGTTGACCCTGGACCAGATCGCCGTCAACCGCGGTTTTCAATCCAGCGACCGGATGCGGCGGTCCTTTCAGCGGTCCCTCGGTGTAACGCCACAGGACTACAGGCAACGGTTCAAGATGGAGAGTGCGGCATGACTACGATAGGAATTCTGTTCTTCGAGGGCATGGAGGAGTTGGATGCGATCGGCCCCTGGGAGGTGTTCTCCTGGGCCGCGCAGGAGGAAAAGCCGAACCTCGCTCTGCAGGCCTTTACGCTGTCCCGCGACGGCAAGCCGGTCACCTGCAACAAGGGGCTGGTGATGACACCGCATTTTGCGTTCGACACCGCGCCGAAAATCGATGTGCTGGTTGTACCCGGCGGCAACGGCAGCAAGGCGGTCATGGCGGACCGGGCGATGCTGGACTGGGTTGCGGAAACCGCGGCGGGGTGCCTGTGGGTCGCGTCCGTCTGCACCGGCGCCCGCATCCTCGTGAAGTCCGGCGTGGCCAAGGGAAAGCGGATAACCACCTACCATGGCGCCGTGCCTGAACTGCGGGCCTGGAACGAGGCGACCGTACTGGACGATGTGCGGTTCGTCCGCGACGGCAATGTAATCTCGTCCGCCGGCGTTTCCGCCGGTATCGACATGGCGCTTTGGTTGGTCGGGGCGTTATGCAGCCCCGCCTTCGCCCGCACGGTTCAGCAAGGGATCGAGTACTTCCCGGCGCCCCCCTACACGCACGAGGCCTAAGGCGATGAAAGTTGTCGAGACCTCCGACTTCAAGGCGCAGCGTGCGTGGCAAGCCCGCGAGATTGCGGCGTTCGACGGTGTCACGGTTCGGCTGCATTGGACCGACCAGCCCTACAAGTGGCACGTCAACGACGGTGAGGAAGTGTTCGTGGTGCTGGACGGCGCCGTGCATATGGACGTCCGCCGGGGGCAGGGCGAGGACAGCGTGCTGTTGACGCCGGGCGCCATCTGCCATTGCGAAGAAGGTGACGAACATCGCGCGGTGCCAGACGGCGGCGCCTATATTCTTGTGATCGAACGGGCGGAAAGTCCCTAGTGCCCTGGAACAGAAATACGGATGATTAAAGACGTGTCAGGAAATGCACCGGCAAGGAAGGATGCGCGACGCGATACAGACGCATCGCGAGCGGAGCCTGACGCTGTCCGGCACTTTTCCAGGCGCGCCTTCGGTCACCTTTCTACCCGTCCGGAGAGCGTCAAGCCTGTTTGCCGATGCGCCGCATCGCCTTCACACCTTTTCCTGCCCGGACGGGTGGAAAGGCGATCATAAATGATCCGTAGTTCTGTTCCAGGGCACTAGGCCGTATGAGGCATGCAGACGGCTGCGGTTGCGACAAGGCCGCTTTATGCGCGCGAGCCGGCCGCAATTCTTGATGGTTTTCAACGTATTGAAACAAAATTGCGCTGTGGTGCCTGCATGCCACAAAATTGCCTTAATTGAACCCTGGGAAACGAAGAATCCGACCCCTATATCTATGGGGCTGAGACCTCCCCTCTCAACGGGATCCATCCCCAATCAGCGGATCCCGTGACGGCTCTGACCAAGCCGTTGCAGCAAACAGGCGGCTGTCGGTATCTCCCCCATCGGCAGCCGCCGCCTTTTTTGCCCTCACCTCCTGCGCTTCTGGCGGTTGCAAAACTTGGCGAAATAGGGCGTCACTTGCGCATGGCGACGTTCACCGGCAGCGGCATTTCGTGCATACGCGGCGGCAGGCTTGTGTTTGAGGATCTATCCTTCGAACTGAGCAGCGGCGACGCGATGCTTTTGACGGGGCCGAACGGCAGCGGGAAGTCGACATTGCTGCGCCTTATGGCCGGTCTGATCGCCCCGACGCTCGGCAGCATGGAATGGGACGGCGAGCCGATCGCCGAGGAGCCGGCCGACCATCGCGCTCGCCTGCACTATCTGGCCCACGCCGAAGCCATCAAACCCGCCTTGACCGTGGCCGAGGATCTGGCGTTCTGGCAGGCCTTGAACGGATCTGCCTCGGCGGTCAACGGGGCCATCGAGGCGCTGGGGTTGCAGGACCGCAGCAGTATTCCGTGCCGGTATCTCTCTGCCGGGCAGCGCCGGCGCTTGGCTCTGGCGCGTCTGCTGGTGTCTGACACCGATCTTTGGCTGCTGGACGAGCCGTCCGTCGGGTTGGATACCGCATCGCTCGGTAGATTGCGCGAAGCGATCGCGGACCATCGCGCGGGCGGCGGTATGGTAATCGCCGCCACGCATGTCGATTTGGGCTTCGACTCCGCGCTGGGCCTGGATATCGGGGGCTTCGCCGTCGCGCCGGATCCGGCGGCGATGGCATTCGTGGGCGTTTAGAACAGATCATGGGCCGTGCTTTTCTCGCCATGTTGGGCCGCGACCTGCGGATGGCCTTTCGCCAAGGCAGCGACATCATGCTGGCCCTGGCGTTTTTCGTCGTCGCCGCGACGCTGTTTCCGCTCGGTGTCGGCCCGGACCCCGATGTTCTGGCGACCTTGGCGGCGGGCGTGGTGTGGGTCCTGGCGCTGCTGGCGGTGATGCTGTCGCTGGATCGCCTGTTCCAGACCGATTATGACGACGGGGCGTTAGAGCTTATGGCGTTGTCCGCCGCGCCGCTTACCGTGCTGGTCTTGTCGAAAACGGTGGCGCACTGGCTGACGACGGGTGTGCCGCTTTTGCTGCTGGCGCCCCTGATCGCGGTTTTGCTCAACATGCCGGCCGAGGGGTTCGGACCTCTGTTGCTGGGACTGGCGATCGGCACGCCGACGCTCAGCCTGATCGGATCGATCGGGGCGGCGTTGGTGCTGGGCGCGCGGCGCGCCAATCTTTTGACCGCCTTGCTTGTGCTGCCGCTCTACATCCCGGTTCTGATTTTCGGCGTCACCGCGGTGGATGCCGCCCTTGTAGGATTACCCGTACGCCCTCATCTGTTGTTGATGGCGGCGATTTTAGCCGCGGCCTTGCCACTGGCGCCGGTGGCGGCGGCTGCGGCGATTCGCACGTCTTTTCAGTGAGGCTGGCCGCCGAGAGGTGGTTGAAAAAAAGAAGCAAAAAAAGCACAGTTTGCGGTAAATCAAAGGCCTGCAAGTGGGTGCGGACTAAGAGAAGCCATGCATCGTTTTGCCAATCCGGCCCGGTTCATGAGGATTGCGAACGCCATTCTGCCTTTCGCAGCGGCGTCGTTTGTCGTTTTGACCGGTCTTGGCCTCTATTACGGACTGTTCAATTCGCCGCCTGATTATCAGCAGGGCGAGACAGTCCGGATCATGTATATCCATGTGCCCGCAGCCTATCTGGGCGTGATGATCTATGGGGTGATCGCGACAAGCAGCGCCAGCCTGCTGATCTGGAAGCATCCGTTGGCGGAACTGATCGCGCGGGCCAGTGCACCGGTCGGATTTGCCTTTACATTCTTGTGCCTTGCCACCGGATCGTTGTGGGGCAAGCCGATGTGGGGCACCTGGTGGGTCTGGGACGCGCGCCTCACCTCCATGCTGATCCTGCTGTTCCTCTATGCCGGCTATATGGCGCTTTCCAATGCGTTCGACGAGCCCGGGCGGGGCAACAAACCGGCGGCGATCCTGGCGTTGGTCGGTGTGGTGAACCTGCCGATCATTAAATTCTCGGTCGACTGGTGGAACACCCTGCATCAACCGGCCAGCATCATCCGCCTGGACGGTCCGACGATCGATTCCGCCATGCTCACACCGCTATTTCTGATGCTGGGCGGCTGGACCTGTTTCTATCTGATGATCCTGGTGATCCGTCTGCGGTCCGAGATGGCGGCGGCGAAGCTGCGGATCGCGATGATGCAGGGAACCCGGAAAGAGGAGGCTGTCGCGTGAGCGAGTTCTTCGCCATGGGCGGACATGCCGCCTACATCTGGCCGTGCTACGGCCTGGCCTTCGGGGTGATGGCCTATCTGGTCGTGCAGTCGCTGCGCAGCATGCGACACAACGAACAGATGATCGAAACCTTGCGCGCCGGACGTGGTAAGCGCCAAGACCGTGTCGGCGCTGCCGATGAAGGGACAGCCTGATGGCCAGAACCAAAACCAGAAAACAGCAACGCATGATGATCGTCACCATCGGGATGACGATGCTGGCCGTGGCGGTCGGATTGACGCTGTTCGCGTTGGAGGACGGCATAAACGTCTTCTACGGTCCCACCGAGGTTGCTGAAAAAGCCATCGGGCCCGGCACCAAATTCCGTCTCGGTGGATTGGTGGAAGAGGGCAGCGTCGCCCAGGAAGGGGCCACCACGGTGTTCCGGGTAACCGACCTCAACCAGTCCGTTCAGGTTGCTTATACAGGCATTCTGCCGGACCTGTTCCGCGAGGGGCAGGGCGTCGTCACCCAGGGCGCGCTGGATCAGGATGGCACCTTCCAGGCGGATGAAGTGCTTGCGAAGCACGACGAGAATTACCTGCCGCCGGAGGCTGTCGAGGCGATGAAGCGCGCCGGGACTTGGAAACATGCAGAGGGCGAAGAGGGGGCCGCAGCGCAATGATTGAAGGCGTATCGATTGCCGAGATCGGCCATTTCACGTTGGTCCTTGCCCTTGTCATCGCGGTCGTTCAATCCATCGCGCCCATGGTCGGCGCGGCAAAAAACGATGCCGCCTTGATGGGAATCGCGCCGGCGACCGCCATCGCGCAGTTCCTGGTACTCGTGGTCTCTTTCGCGGCCCTGACCCATGCTTTCGTGACCAGCGATTTCTCGGTTTTGAACGTGGCGTCGAACTCCCATTCGCTGAAGCCGATGCTCTACAAAGTGTCGGGGGTGTGGGGGAACCATGAAGGATCGCTGCTTCTCTGGGTGACGGTCCTTGCGTTGTTCGGCGCGCTGGTGGCGTTTTTCGGCCGCAATCTGCCGCCGGGCCTGAAGGCGCGGACACTGGCGGTCCAGGCGCTGGTCTCGGTCGGCTTCCTGCTGTTCATCTTGCTGACCTCCAACCCGTTCGAGCGGATTTTCCCCGCGCCGCTGGAAGGCCGCGACCTCAATCCGCTGCTGCAGGATCCCGGTTTGGCCTTCCACCCGCCGATGCTTTACGTCGGCTATGTCGGTCTTTCGATTTCCTTCTCCTTCGCCGTCGCCGCCCTGATCGAGGGCAAGGTCGACGCTGCGTGGGCGCGCTATGTCCGGCCCTGGACCCTGCTGGCCTGGGCCTTCCTGACCGGCGGCATCATGCTCGGTTCCTGGTGGGCTTATTACGAGCTTGGCTGGGGCGGGTTCTGGTTCTGGGATCCGGTGGAAAACGCCTCCTTCATGCCGTGGCTTGCGGCCACGGCCCTGCTGCATTCGGCGATTGTCGTGGAAAAACGCGATACGCTGAAGAGCTGGACCATCCTGTTGGCCATCGTTGGCTTCTCGCTGAGCCTGATCGGAACGTTCCTGGTCCGGTCCGGGGTTCTGACGTCGGTGCATGCTTTCGCGACCGATCCGGAGCGTGGCGTGTTTATCCTGCTGCTGCTGATAATCGCGATTGGCGGCTCGCTGGCGCTCTTTGCCTGGCGCGCGCCGACGCTGCAGGGCGGCGGCCTGTTCCGGCCGGTCAGCCGGGAAGGGGCGTTGGTCTTCAACAATCTGCTGCTGACGACGGCGACGGCGACGGTCTTTATCGGGACGCTCTATCCTCTGTTCCTGGAAGTGACCGGGGGCGAGAAAGTATCGGTCGGCCCGCCTTTCTATAACCTGACCTTCGTGCCGCTGATGGTGCCGCTGCTGCTTGCGGTCGGCGTCGGCCCCCTGCTCTCCTGGAAGCGCGCGGATCTCTGGTCGGCCATGAGCCGTCTGAAGATCGCCTTGGCCATCGTCGTGGTCGCTTCCGGCATTTCGCTGATCTTCCTGCATGGCGATCAGGGCTATGCGGTGATCGGACTGGCGTTGGCGACCTGGCTTATCGCCGCGTCGCTGACCGACTTCCTGCAGCGCGCCGGTATGGGCCGCACCGCCTGGGCCAATATTCCCGGCCGGATGTTCGGTTTACCCCGGTCCGCCTGGGGCACGATGCTGGCGCATGCGGGCGTCGGGGTTCTGGTTGCCGGTGCGACGGGTGCATCGCTGCTGACCACGGAAGTGATCACCGTGATGAAGTCGAACGACAAGGTTACCGTCGGCCCCTACGCCATCGAGCTTCTGGGTTTGGAGGATGTCCGCGGGCCGAACTATATCGCCCTTCGGGGGAACTTTGTTGCCCGGGACGAAGACGGCGACGTGGTGGCGATCCTGACGCCGGAAAACCGCCGATATGTCGCCAGCGGTCAGGAGACGACCGAAGCGTCGATCGAAACCGGCGCCTTCAGCGACCTCTACGTGGCGCTGGGCGACCGCGACGGTCGGGGCGGCATAACGGTCAGAGCCTACCGGAAGCCCTTTGCCCCGTGGCTTTGGTACGGGTCGATTATCATGGTGTTGGGGGGATTCGTTTCGTTGAGTGACCGGCGCCTGAGGATCGGTGCACCCAAACGCAGCAAGCCCGCTGCAGGGCCCACCGGGGCGGCGCCGGCGCCGGCGGAATGACGCAACGGGAGTAGATCCGTCTTATGACTCGCGCATTGTTTCTCCTGCCACTGCTCATCTTCGGCGCGGTGGCAGGTTACTTCTTCGTCCGTCTGGGAGACGACGCCTCGGTCGTGCCAAGCGCGCTGATCGACAAGCCGGTTCCGGCACTGGAAACGCTACCGCTGTTGGCGGACAAGCCCGGCGTCAAGAACACCGACTTCCAAGGCGAGGTTAAGGTGCTGAACGTCTGGGCCTCCTGGTGCATTCCCTGCCGCGCCGAGCATCCGCTTGTGACGCGGCTGGCGGAAGAGGAAGGCGTGCCGGTCTACGGCCTGAACTGGAAAGACAGGCAGAATGCCGCGATTGCCTGGCTCGACGAATTGGGCGATCCATACGGGAAAATCGGCTTTGACGAGTCCGGCCGCGCCGGCATCGAGCTTGGCGTCTATGGCGTTCCGGAGACCTACATCGTCGATCGGGACGGCCGTATCCGCTACAAGCGCACCGGCCCGATTTCACCCGCGGTGATGGAAGAGGAAATCCTGCCGCTGATCAGGGATTTGCGGCAATGAGGATCGCGGCACTCTTGGCCGTTTTGGCGGCACTGACATTCACCGGCTCGCCGTCTCTGGCCGTACAGCCGGATGAGGTGCTCGACGATCCGGCATTGGAATCCCGGGCGCGCGACCTTTCCAAGGAACTGCGCTGCCTGGTTTGCCAAAACCAGTCGATCGATGATTCCGATGCCGATCTGGCCCGGGATCTGCGCCTTATCGTGCGTGAGCGGCTGGTCGAGGGGGACAGCGACCGCGAAGTCCTCGATTTTGTCGTCGCGCGGTACGGCGACTATGTGCTTCTGCGGCCGCCGGTCAATCTGGCGACCGCGGGTCTGTGGTTCGGCCCCTTCGTTATCCTGCTGATTGCCGGGACCGCGGTTTTCTTTTGGCTGCGTCGGCGGCCCGCCGGTGGAGCGGATGTCGCCTCGGCGGGCGGCGGCTCTGCTGGCGGCGGGTTGAGTAAGGCGGAACAAGACCGCATCGCCGCGCTTTTGGCTGAAGACGATCCCAACGGATCGAACCGGAAAGGTTAGCCATGATTTTCTGGCTTGTTGTCGCGGTTCTGACCGCCCTGGTCGTCGCGCTTATCGTACGGCCTTTCTTCGTCAACCGGGATCAGAAACGGTCCGCCGACTATGATGTCGAGGTCTATAAGAGCCAACTGCGCGAACTCGAAAAGGAACGCGAGGAAGGGCTGATCACCGGCCAGGAAGCCGATGCGGCAAAGTCGGAAATCGCCAAGCGGCTGTTGGCCGCGGATGCCAAACGGAAAACGGAGACGGGCGCCGGCGCCTCGACGGCCGGCCACCGGCTGTTCGGCCTGTCCGTGGCGGCGGTGGTTCCGGTATCGGCCGTTCTGATCTACATGGCCTTGGGCGAGCCCGGCGCGCCGGACGTTCCTTATGCGGCGCGGGCGGCGGAACTGGCCCAGGCCCAAAGTGCCCGGGACAGCGAGCAGGGCAATCTCGCTGAGATGGCTCAACGCCTGTCGGAGCGTTTGGAACGCGAACCGGGCGATGTGGAAGGTTGGCTGTTGCTGGCGCGCACCTTCATGACCTTGCAGCGTTTCGCCGATGCGGCGATAACTTTCGCCAAAGCCGGAGAATTGGCTCCCGACAACCCGGCAATCCTCAGCGCCATGGGCGAAGCGATCGTGTTCAAATCGGAAGGCATCGTGACGCCGGAGGCGGTGACCGCCTTCAGAACAGCGCAGGAGGCAGGTGGCACGGACCCGCGCTCCGACTTTTATCTGGCCGAAGCCGAATATCAGGCAGGCAACCGCCAGGTCGCGCTGGATGCGCTGGTAAAACTCGCCTGGACGGCCGAGCCCGGCGCACCTTGGCTGACCGCGGTGCGCAGCCGGGTAATCGCGATTGCCGAGGAACTTGGCCAGGACGGCGCGGCAATGGTGCCGAACGTGGTTGAGCCACCCTCGGCTTTGGCGCAAGGCGACGGCCAGCCGGGGCCGACGGCCGAGGACGTGGAGGCGGCGCAGGATCTTTCGCCGGAAGAGCGCCAGGCCATGGTTTCGATGATGGTGAACAACCTGGCGTCCCGCCTGGAAGAGAACCCGATGGATTTCCAGGGTTGGATGCGTCTGATCCGGGCGCGAACGGTGATGGGCGCTATGGACCAAGCGCAGACCGATCTCGATCGGGCGCTGGAGGTCTTCGCCCGGGCGCCTGTGCCGCGGGCGCAGCTCATCCAGCTTGCCGGCGAGCTCGACCTCAGCGCACCGGAAGTGGAATCCGCTGAACCGGGACCGAGTGCGGCGGACATGGCGGCGGCCGCGGAGATGTCGGACGAAGACCGTCAGACCATGATCCAAGCCATGGTCGAAGGCCTCGCTTCCCGGCTGGAGGAGAACCCGGACGACCTGGACGGATGGATGCGGCTCGCCCGATCCTACAACGTCCTGAACAGACCGGAAGACGCGCTGGCAGCCTTGCAGAGGGCAAGCGCCGCTTTCCCCGAGGACACCACGGTTCTCCTGCTTCAGGGGCGTGTCATGCGCGGCATGGAGGGTGCTGCGACATCGCCGGCCACACTGGCCTTGATGGATCGGGTCCTATCCATGGATCCGGAAAACGTCGAGGCGCTTTGGTTCTCCGCGCTGGGTGCCTTGTCCGACGGCAACAAAGACGTTGCCCGGGAGCGGTTCGAGAGGGCCCTTGCGGCGCTGCCGGAAGGTTCGGAAGACCGCCAAGCCCTGGAACGCCAGAGCCAGGAGCTGCTTTCCCAATAGCGCCCGTCGGCGGTACGCTAGTATACTAGATTACTACCTCGGCGATAATTGTCGGCGAAAGCCCTTACTTGCGTTGCTGTCTTTGCGCGCAGTCCTGCAACCATAAAGAATATGTGCAGTTCGTTGGATATCGATCTGCTTTATAATGCGATTCTAAAGGTTAATTTTTGTTAACCAAGAAAAATGGACAGTTTTCGTGATCTAATAAATGCAATGAAAACAAATTGATAATTTGTTTTTATCTAAAAAATGGCACACGAGACTGGTAAAAACAGAACAGTTTTCCGGATATTTGACACGTTGGGCGAGGCGGTAAAATCAATCTCAAGTAAATCATCTCATCCCAGGTTGGCCCGATCAGCGTGATATACCCCTAAAAAGTGAAAAACCTTTCAGGCTGTGTTGGTTTCCGGTCTTCTAATTCTGAGCAAGAATGCAGGGGGCCAATTCCAAAGGGCCGAACCGGCCTGCCAATGGAAGCGCGGCACGGGTACGCGGCGGCCTTTGGAAACCTCGAACGTTTCTTGAAACGGACAGAGGGGCGAGGCCCCGCGTCTCGCAGGAGATCTGCGCATCCGGGTCGGAGACGTGCGCGGCGCTTCCGCCGCGCCCGCGCGGCGATCAGCTTCACCGTGCTTGTCTGGTGCGCGCCCACAGCGACGATCTGCCGGTCGGTCGTCCGGCCTGTGACGGCTTGCGGATCCGTTAATGAGCAAGGCGGGCCCGACCGGGCCGGCTATCCCTCGCCGGATTGCTCGCGATTGGTCAAAGCGACCGGCTTTCCATGGGGCGTCGCCAAATAGGCGTCGCGCCAGGCATCGACGCGCTCATCCAATTCCACACCGTCTGTCAGGCCCTTCGCCAGACTGATCGCTTCCAGGGCCTTCTGCCAATGCCGGTAATAGGTGTCGCCCCGGTCGGGATCGCCTTGCTGCTGCGCCCGGTCGATCTCGCCGCTCAACGTCTTGGCCCACTCGTCCCAGGTAAACAGGCCCGCTGCGTGCAGACTGACCGTGATGGCGAATGCCTGCGCCTCCCAAGGCGCGCTGAAGGTCGGTTCACTGCCGTCTTCCAGGGGCCCGAAAAGACTCTCCGGTATCGGCATCATGCGTCCTCCAGATAGTTTTCCCAAAGATCCAGATAGACCGTCTCCCGGGACGGGGCGTCCGGACCCCAGAGTTCCGTGCCGTCAAACGCGACGCTGTAGAGATGGACACCGACCATGTCCCCTTCCGCGCTTCGGTCCGGGTAAATGTGAGCGCCGTAATGCGCGTGGATCACCCCGGCATGGCCGCGCACATAACGGGGCGCCCGCGTGTGGCTTGTTGGATGAAAGTTCCGCACCGTGACCCTGTCGCCGGTCTTATACCGGGCGGCCGCATCCGTCTCCTTCTCCGCGCTGCTGCCCGCGGCCAGCACGGCAGGGACCCGGTCGGCAGTAAGAACGCGGTTCCTCAGCGCCTCCGGGGCTTCGCCGGCGGCGACGCCGCTCGCCAGTTCCTCCGCCGTCACGATGCCTTTTTCGACCAAGAGCTTTTCGATCCCGGCCATCCAGTTCTCGTAGTAGCTGTTGCGCAGATAGTCGACAGGATGCTGACGCTCGCGGGCGAAGCGGCTGGCATCGATCGACCATTGGCCAAGTGCGCCCAGCGCGAGTGTCACGGCGAGCGCCCGTTTTTCCCAGTCTGCGTGGAACAGGGGTTCTTCGGCTTCGGGTTCGGGATTGATGGGCCCCAAACCGTGCATGCCGCCCAGATCGTGCGGCCCGTTCATTCCGCGGCCTCCTTGGCGCCGGCGGGGGACTTTGCCGGTTCGGTCCCGATCATCGAATTGCGGGTGACCAGCGGCTCCAGTTTCTCGGCGCTCCAGCCGTCGGTGCCGGCAGGGCGTTCCGGCATCACCAGGAACCGCATTTCGGAGGTGGAATCCCAAACGCGGATTTCCATCCCGTCCGGCAGCGCGGTGCCGAATTCCGACAGTACGCCGCGCGGATCTGAGACGACGCGGGACCGGTAGGGCGCAGACTTGTACCAAACCGGAGGCAGTCCGAGAACGGTCCAGGGATAGCAGGAACAGAGCGTGCAAACGACGACGTTGTGGACCTTTGGAGTGTTTTCCAAAACGGTCATATGCTCGCCTTGGCGTCCCGTGAAGCCCATGGAATGGATTGCCGCCGTGCCGTCTTTCAACAGCCATTCCTTGAAGTCCGGGTCGGTCCAGGCGCGCGCGATGACCTTGGCGCCGTTCCGGGGACCGATTTTCGTTTCATAGGTCTCAATCAGCGCATCCAGCGCGGCCGGATCGATCAACCCTTTGTCGATCAGCAGCGACTCCAGTGCCTTAACGCGCAGCGCCGGGTCCGGCGGCGGGTCGGTGAAATTCTGTCCGTGGTGATGATGATGATCGTGGTCGTGATCGTGTCCCACGGCGCCTCTCCCTTACACTATTGAGGCGCCAGCCTAGACTGTAACGAGCGGCGTCGCCAAGACGCCGCCGCTGTTTCGGCATTCAACCCCTCGCGAGGGGACGCGATCAGCTTGGCGCAAAGTCTCCCGGGTTACGCCACACCACGGCTTTGCGGCGCGCGAAGATGCGGCAGGTCTGCTGGCTGCCCTGCAGCGAGCAGCGCGTCACCGCATCCTGCATAAAGGCTTCGATGTCGCACTCCGTTTTGAAGGGAATGCAATATTGCCAGTAGTACTGCGTACCGTCGGGTGACAGAACGAAAACCATCGGATCGGCTTTTGCCCGATAGGCATTGAAGGCCGCATAGGCCGACGGCGACATGGTGACCGCGCCCGAGCCGTTCAGCACGGCGACTCCCTTGCCGCCTGGTCCGGCACAGGCCGCCAGCAGCAAGAGCCCACCTGCCAGAAGAATGTGTAAGACTCGCATCGTAAATGTCCGTCTTGTTGATTTGGGGAGCGGGAAGTCTACACGGGATTGCCGCTTCGTCCTAGGGAGCGGATGAAAGCAGGGTCGCGAGATGACTGTCACGGCGTTGAAGAAACGCCAGCAGACGGTCGCCATAGTCCGCGGGGGCGGCGGACTTCACGGCGGCCCGGCCGGCGATCGTGCGCCGCCAGTCGCGAACCTTAGGTGCGGCGTCCAACAAAGCGAACGGGCCGATCTCGTCGAACACGTCGAGATAGCGGAAGACGGTTCCCCAGACCCCATCGATCATGTGGAACTGCGGGCCCGCAAAATAGGGTCCCTGCAGTTCCCGCTCGATCCGGGCGAAGCGCATCGACAGAGCGTGCCGCTTCTCCTCGAAACTGCGTGCGTCGGGCGCGCTGTAGAACGCGGCGATATTTTTCAGCGTTTCCGAGCCGTATTCGATCCAGGAGCGATGCTGCGCCTTTTCCAAGGGATCGGCGGGGTGCAGGCTGCCGGCTGTCGCCTCGTCGAGAAATTCGGCGATGACCTGGCTCTCGAACAACGGTTCTTGTCCGACCAGCAGTACCGGCACGCGTCCCAGCGGAGAGACGGCGGCGAACCAGTCCGGCTTGTTGGAGAGGTCGATATAGGTCCGGCGGTGCGGAACCTGCTTTTCCAACAGAACCATCGCGGCGCGCTGGACATAGGGGCAAAGGTGATGGCTGATAAGGCTTAGCTCTTTCATGGCGGCCTCTTATATGCGTTTGCATTATAAAACATGCTATCGCATATAAATCAAGTTTGATGCGTTTGCATGAACCTGCTTTAGTACCTTCATGAGCAATCAACTCTCAGAATCGACCGAAGAGGCGTGGATCCAACTGGTCCGCGCCCATCATGCTGTTCTGTCCGGCGTGGAACGGGCGTTGAAGCGGGGCGGTTATCCGCCGCTTGCGTGGTATGACTGTCTGCTCGAACTCGATCGGGCCGGCGAAAGCGGCTTGCGTCCGTTGGAACTCGAAAAGCAGTTGCTGTTGCCGCAATACGGGTTGTCGCGGCTTCTGAAACGCATTGAAGAGGCCGGATACATTCAACGCCGCAAAGACCCGAAGGATGCCCGGGCGCAAACCGTGCACATCACCGAAGACGGCCTCGACCTACGCCGACGGATGTGGCCGGTTTATGCGTCCGCCCTGCAAAGCGCGCTGGGCGAAAAGCTTGAGGAAAAGCAGGCTCGCAAACTCACCAAGGTACTGAAGAAAGTGCTGTAGAGCCCGATCTCAGGCTTCCTGGGCAGCCATGAATTCGGCGTTCTTTTTTTCAAGTTCCTCGACCAGGGCCTGGCTGACCGCATCTCCCTCGTCCCGGACGTCTTCGCGCAGAATTGCTTTCAACGTGTCGATATGCGTACCGACCAGCGACACGCAATCGTCCGACTGATCCAGGCTGAACTGCGTCAGATCGAAGAGTGACCGGGCGACCGAGGTCACCAGCGGAAAGCCGAACGTTCCGCCGAGGCCGCGAAGCTCATGCGCCATGATATTCATCTCGCCGAACAGCGCGCGGCGGCGTTTTTGGTCCGCCGGCCCACAGGCAGCCCGCGCGGATTGCAGGCGCTCGATATATTCCTTGGTCCAGTCCTGAAAGTTCTCCGACCACGCGTTCACTTCCTTCTGGACCTGCGCCATCTGATTCAGGTCGAACTCAAATCCTTTGCCGATCTTCCGGCGCAGCGTCTTGGGTGGCGGAAAGTATTTGACGCCCTTGTCTTCGTAGGGCGTCTCGGAATCGCGCTGATCCAGAGGAACATCCTCCAGCCGGCGCCGGCGGTCCGGTCCGAAATACTGTCCGATCCAAACATAGTGCCGCTCGTCCAGCATGGCCTCTAGCAGATGGGTGGCCACCGTCGCGCCGGTAAAGGGCTTGGCCATGAACCCGTTGACCCCCAGGTCGCGCGCCAGCTCCACGCGCCCCCCGTCGGAAACGGCGCTGATCATCAGGAAGGGCATGTATCGGTTGGGCGAATCCGTGTGCCGGCGGATCCAGCGCAAGAGGGTCGCCCCATCCATCTCCGGCATGATCCAGTCGGAGATGATGGCGTCCACCTCCGTGGCGCCGACCCGGTCCGGATGCAGCTTCAGGTCCTTGAGCATTTCGATGGCGTGGGCGCCGTTGTTGGCGCGCAACACATTGCCGACCCCGAGGGTGCGCAAGATGGACGCCAGCAGCGTTCTGATTTCCATTTGGTCCTCGACAATCAGGACCGTGCATGTCTCCAAGCCGCTCACGGTCGGACCTCGACGTAGGACAGCGATTGCTGATTTAGCCACGATTCCGGCCGCGCCCGCAATATGAGCGAGTGGAAACAAGGAGTTAGGCCCGCTTTGGGCGTGCTCCAGGATCGTATCCGGCGGGCGCGGCAACCGTCGCATGGCGGCGCGACATGAAATCGCCGTAGGATGCGCCATGCGTTTCTTACTCCCCTTGTTCCTGATGCTGGCCGGCTGCGCCGCGCCGGCCCCGCCCCCGCCCCAAACGACTGGCGACATACCCGTGTCGTTCGACGTCGTCCCGGTTGGGCGTCCGTCCGGTGGTTTCGGCGATGCGTCCGACAGGCCTGTCCTGCCGGCCTCCACCCTGAAAATCATCACCGCCACGGCTGTTCTGGTCGAAGGGGATCCCCACAGGCGTTTTCTGACACGCTTGTGCAGAACTGGCGGTGATCTGGTGCTGATCGGCGAGAGCGACCCGGCGTTGGATGTAGAGGATCTGCTGGCGCTTGCTTTGGCGGCGGACCGGGACTTGTCGGGCGCGCAGCGCTTTCTTTACGCGCCGGATGGCGTGTTTGGACCGGTCCATGAAAGCCAGCCTGCGACCGCGGCCTACAATCCGGTTCTGGCCGGGCTGATGGTGGCGGAAGGCGCGTATCGCGGCAGCCGGCCCCACGCGGGCGGCGCCTGGACGGTGCCTGCCGGCGCGCCTTTTCCACCGGATGTGGGAACCGACTGGTACGCCCATCCCGACCCGCCGCGCCAGGCGGCGGACTTGCTGCGAGGCTACGCCCTGGGCCTTGGGGTCGCCCTTCCCGAACCGCAACCGGCATCGGCGGCCGCCTGCGAAAGAGAGCTGGCCCGTCACCGGAGCGACCCGCTATCGGCGCTTGTCCGGGAGATGCTTTGGACCTCCAGCAACCCGATGGCGGAACTGCTGGGACGGGCCGTGCTGGACAAGAAAAACCCTACCGACTGGCTGGCGCGCCGGCATCCGGGACTGGCGGACATCAAGGTTGGTAATTTCTCCGGCCTGGACCCGCAGGCGCGGGTGACAGCACGGGCGATGGCGCGGTTCCTTGCTGCCGAGGCTTTGGCCTCGGGCGATGGGCCGAAATTGCCGGCACTTCTGACACCCGCCGGATGGGACGGGGGTTTGAAAAACCGCTTCAAGGAGCCGCCGCTCGCTCTTTCCTTGTGGGCGAAGACCGGCACCATGCATTACGGCGTCGGCCTCGCCGGGTACCTTCTGGTGCCGGGCAAGGGGCTGCATGCGATTGCGGCCTACGCCTTCGATGCGGAGAAACGCGCCGCCTACGATGCCTTGCTACCCGACCCGAACCCTGAAGCGGAAGAGCGCGCGAAGGCGTGGATCCGGCGTGCCCGCAATGCGATCGACGGGAAAATACATGAAGTATTCCAGCGGCTTTCCGGCTAGGAGCATCTGCGCGACGCTGTCGTGACCGAAAGCGGTTGTGGGGCGTCCCGGTGGTTCCAAGTCGTCCCAGAACGCACTAGGGTGGGCGGCCGGAAAGGGGCCGGCCGAACAGACGGTGTCACGGATGATCTCCAGGACTGTTTTTTTCTTGGTCTTTCTTCTGCCGGGTATGGTTGCAGCGCCTGGCGGATTGCGCGCCCAGTCGGCCGATGACCGCGCCGCTGTGCTGGCAGTCAATGCCGAGTTCTACCGCGCCTTCCGGGAAAGCGACATGCCGGCCATGGAAGCGGTATGGGGCGAGGTGGAGCCGATCGCGGTACAGCATCCCGCGACATGGCGGATTGACGGGCGTGAGAAGGTGCTTGCCAGCTGGGCCCAGATCCTGGCCGCGCCGCCGGCCATCACCTGTGAATTGGAGTCCGTTCGCTACGAGGCAGGGCGTTGGGGCGTTGTCTGCATCGAACATCTGAACCCCGGAACCGTGCGCATGATCAACATCTTCCACAGCGAGAACGGGGCCTGGAAAATGATCTATCACGGCCCGGCGCCGAAGTCTGCCGTGACGTCCTGAACCAGCAGGCCAAGAACCTTGCCGTCCGGGTAATCTTCGCAATCTCGGTTAAGACCGACGACAGTTCCGGCGGTAGAATGACCGCTCTAAGATACGATTGAGGGATGCGATGCGTGCTGTGAATTCATGGGCCGGTCTGTGCCTGTCGGCCCTTATCTGTACGGCGGTACCGATGAGTGTTGGCGTCGCCCTCGGCGCGGACCCGGACAGGGCGCCCGCCAGCCGTGATGACGGGTGGCGCACCGCAAAGCCGTCGGAAGCCGGTTTCGATCCGGCGGAACTCGCACGCCTGACGCAGGATATCGCGGCGGGGTCCATCCCCAACGTGCATGCGGTCCTGGTCGAACAGGACGGCCGTCTTGTCTACGAAGCCTATTTCAAGGGCCGCGATGAAAGCTGGGGCCAAAGCCTTGGTATTGTCGAACACGGCCCGACAACCCGGCACGATCTCCGCTCGGTCACCAAAAGCGTCGCCTCCCTGTTGCTCGGGATGGCCTTGGGGCCTGCCTTCGAGGCCGAGTTGGACCGTCCGATCACCGCCTTCTTTCCGGATCGGGAAGATGATTTCGGCGCGGGTTTGGAGACTGTAAAGCTGCGGCATGTCTTGACGATGACGGCCGGATTGGAATGGAACGAGATGGATGTTCCCTATACTAGCCGGGACAATGACGAACTGCGGCTCTATTTCACCGGCGATCCGACGGGACTGATCCTGAAGCGTCCGGTCGTCGGGACCCCGGGCGCGCGCTGGTACTATAACGGCGGGCTGACGCACCTGCTGGCGGGGATCATCCAGCGGCGGTCGGGCCTGGGGCTGAACGACTTTGTCGAACAGAAGCTTTTTGGGCCTCTCGGTATTGAAGACTATGAGTGGATGCGGTCGCGGATCTGGCCTTCCTCTGAACCGCCGAGTGCGGCATCGGGCCTGCGGATGCGGGCGCGCGATCTGGCCAAGATCGGCTCTCTGGTGCTTCAGGACGGCGTCTGGGCTGGCAGACGATTGGTTCCGGCCGGCTGGATCGACGCGTCTCTGACCCGTTATGTCGAGACAATCCCTTGGGACCCGAGCGGTACGTTCGGGTACGGTTTCATGTGGTATCCGGGCCGGACCGCTGGGCCCGACGGGTTTCGGGTTGTCCGCGCCGCGGGAAACGGCGATCAGCGTATCATCCTGGTTCCGGACCAGAAGATCGCCGTCACCGTTTTCGCCGGGAACTATAACAACTTCCGACACGCCGCCGGCGACGTGGTGGCGAAACGGGTGATGGCCGCACGCCGCGGCAACTGAGCCTGGTTGCGCTTTAGCGGCCGACCGCCGTGTCGCGGTAGAGCCAGACCATGCGGTCGACGAACCACGCCTTGCCGCCGACCGTAACCATCAATCCCCCGATCGTGGTGCCCGGGTCCAGGACCGCGAGGCCGTAGATCAGCATCACCATTCCCAGTGCGGAAACACCTGTAAGCCAGTAGGCCATGCGGACATGGTGGAGTGGCACGGGCACCGTGCTCCGGTTCAGGAACAGCCGTTCGCCCATGACGCCCTGCGCGGCCCAACTGTCGGTGGCGGCGGGCCGTTTGAAGAGCCGCGGGTTGGCCCAGGTCCAGATCAGCGCCAGGGCCAAGGGGCCCAGACACCACCAGCCGATCCAATCGCGGCTCCAAACCGAAAGTGCGATCAAGGGCAGGCAGGTGAAGCGTGTATAGACGCTCCATGGGTTTGCGTGCCGCGCCCAGGCCTCCTCGTCCATGCCCATCAGCCGTTCGGAAAACCGAAACATACCAAGCCCCGCGTTATGCAGCCGGGAACCCGGCGTTCGAAACCACGAGCTGCGGCACGCCGTCGCCGGTTTTCCGGTGGGATACGCCCGACCGCGACAGGGTTCCCGACACCCGGCGACGGACGTTCGAGAAACCGGGGAAGGCGACGACATCGACGCCTGTGTCGAAGGCAATGGTGATGTCCAGGCAGTTTCCGCCGTGCCGTGCACGCACCGCCAAAACCGATCCGCTGAAATCCTGTTTCAAGTAGGTTCCGCGCACCCTGTCACCGACCTGAAAGGGTCTCTCAAGCTCTGCCGACAAGGCGGCGGCCAAACGGTTCCAGTCCGAGTGACCGCGTTCGGCGGCGACGCGCTCCAGCGCCTCCGCATGGCTGATGGCTGTGTCCCGCTTCGCGCATTCGGTCCGTATAGCGCGGGCCCGCGCTTTTGCCTGATCTCTTGTATTAATGGGATATGTCATAACGCACTCGATCCTCTCCGCGGTCTGCTTCTGTCAGCGGGCGCTCGCCTTGCCGCCGGACCGCGAAAACGGGTTCGGGCACTTTATTCGTACACGGCCCAATGGCCGGGAGATCTTCACCATCAGGATATCCTGGCGAGCGGCAGGTGTCTCGGACCCAGTCGTCCTATAGGCTTGCCGCCTATCGTCGTCAATGCTTCGGTTGCCGCATGGGGGTTCAACTATGCCAAAGCTCTTACCAATCGCATGGTTCGCAGGAATGCTATGGGTGTTTTCCCCAAACACGGCTTTGGCCACCTGGTCCATCGTAGCCGTCGACCGTGAATCGGGCGAGGTCGGCGGGGCGGCCGCGACCTGTACGCCTTACGCCTGGTCGATCTTCGGTCCGGTACCGGGCAAAGGTATCATCGTGACCCAAGCCGCATCCAACAAGGCTGCCCGGCGCTATGGCGAGTCGCTCTTGCGCGACGGGAAGAGCCCGCGGGACATTATCGCCGCAATAACCCATCCTGCCTTCGACCCATCCTATCCTATTCAACAGCATGGCGTTGCGGTTCTGGAGCGGGGTATCGCGCCAGCGGGGTATACCGGCTCTGGTACCGGCCGCGTCGCTGGGGATGTTCAGGGACGTGATGTCTCGATACAGGGCAACATCCTCGCCAGCCGGGAAGTGCTCTCCGCCGGATTGAGAAGCTTCCAGACAATGCGAGCCGAAGGGCGCTACAGCTTGGCGGAACGGCTGCTTCATGCGTTGGAGGCCGGATCGCGAGCGGGGGGAGACCGGCGCTGCGGCGATCAGACGGCGATATCGGCCTATCTTGTTGTCGCCCGGCCCGAAGATCCCATCGGCCAACCAAGCACTCAGCTTTTCAGCGGAGTTCAAGCGCGCGGTCAGAAGAACGCGGTGCAAGTTTTACGAAGCCTGTTCGATAAAGGGAGCTATGGAGCTCAATAGCCTCTAGGCTCGATTAGCTGACGCTCAAACCGAAGCGTTCAAATCACTTCAGTGCCAGATAGACGGTCTGTGTGAAAGGCTTGTTCTGCAGAGGGTTCTCGAATGTCACCGGTTCGCCGCGGGCTTCCTTGAAGACCCTGGACAACCGACTTGTGAAGGCGTCGTCCGGCCGGTCGTCGGACCACAGACCCATAACCCCGCCGGGCTTGAGATGCCCCGCCAGGAGCCGCAAGCCTTTCTCGGTATAGAAGCCTTCGCTGCCATCGTGCAGCAACCGGTCCGGAGAATGATCGATATCGATCAGGATGGCGTCGTAAAGGCGTTTCGGCACCTCGGGGTCGAATCCCTCCTCCGACGCCGCCAGTTTGAAAAAGTCGCCATGCAGGAAGCGGCACCGCGTATCGCCGGTCAGCCGGCCTCCCAGTGGCAGCAATCCTTGTTCATGCCAGTCGATCACCGGGCCAAGCAGTTCGACAACGGTCAGAGATTGCACGCGGTCGTCATCCAGAACCGCGTCCGCCGTATAACCCAGGCCCAAACCGCCCACCACGATATCCAGTCCGTCCGATCCCAATTCGCCCAATCCCAGCGTGGCCAGAGCGATCTCCGACGCTGTGAACAGGCTGGACATCAGATGCTCCTCGCCCAGCAGGATCTCCAGCACATCGACATCCAGCGACAGGATACAGCGGCGGCGCAGGCTTACCGGGCCGATCGGCGTTTCCTGATAATCGAGCTCCTTGAAGAGCATAGCGACCGCACCGTTTCCTTGTGGCGCATGAGATCTAAGTATGGCCCCCAATCCGTGGGCCTCTTCCGCTATGGTGCACCAGATCGGAAGTGGGTGTCACCTGCGACTAGACCGTGACGACGGTGGCGTCTTCGCCGTATGTTCCGTCAATCAAAGTCTTTGCGTGTTCTATCATTTTTCGTCCGGCGATGTGCTCAATTGAGAAGATGCGCTCGCCGTTTTTGCGAAGTCTAAACGTTACGAAGTATGTCAGTCCGTACCGAAGAAGAAAGTTGTTTTCCTGTTGCACTAAGTTTCCTAGTTCCAAATTGATCTTGGACAACGGGCAGCCGGAAGAAGCGACTACCCATTGCGAGAGAAGCGGCTCATAGCCGCCCCTACGATAGCTATTCTGCGACTGCGAGGTTTTCCGCGGCCATTCTTCCGTCACGACCTGCGACGAGATCAAAGGTGACCTTTTGGCCTTCGGAGAGGGTAGACAGGCCTGAACGTTGCAACGCGCTGATATGCACAAATGCGTCGTTCGTGCCGTCTTCTGGCTGTATGAAACCAAAGCCTTTGGTCTCGTTGAAGAATTTAACAGTACCGGTGGTCATGATTATTCCTTTCACGACATAGTTGACCGACCGCCACACTGCGTGGTGGTCGTGAATTCACGTCCAATTGTCGGAGAGGCATTCTGTAGGCCGCCGTAGCGGGACTGCATGAAGACTGCAGCGACGTATTAACGTAAAGCGAACATGGGCGCGAGAGCTCGAAATAGCAAGGTATTTCTAAAAGTTTGGGAACCCTGAACGGGTCGCGACGTCTTTCTAACCGAGCAAGGCCCGCACCTCTGCTTCGTCCAAACCGGCGCGGATCCCAACCCGCGGGCCGTAATGCAATATGCTAGATTTCAGCGATCCGGTTACTCCCGGTTTGGGGGAATAACCCAGAATGGTCTGCAAACGCTTGCGCGCGCCGCCAACCTCGGTCACCCGGTGCAGGGCGTAGTGCCCTTTGAAAAGGTTGAGCGCGCCGGGCTCCAATTCCAGGTGCCGGACGCGGTTTCTGTCGCCGTCCAAAACGGCGCGGACATCGCCGAAATGCTCGTCCTCATCCTCGCGCAGGCCGGGCACATACTCAAAATGCCCGCCCGATTCCGCCGCCTGTACAAGCAGCGTGGTGACGAAGGAACTACGGTCATAGTGCCATTGCTGGCAGCCGCCCTCTCCCATCACCGATATGTTGAGCGACTGGTACGGATCCTCGGTGCGGTAAAGGCGGCCGTGCCCGAGAACAAGGGCCAGAAAAGCCGGCAGCGGGTCCCAGTGGTACAGACGGTATAGCGCACTTTCGGGCGGGATCAGATCATAGGCCACCTGCGCGAGGGCGCGTCGGTTCCGGCGGTTGACCGGATGGTCCGGGTCGTCGGCCTGCGCCAGATCGTAGTTGAAGAAGTAGGGCGTCGCCGCGCGGGGGCCTTCATAGGCCAGGGGCGACAGCGCTTCCGCTTCCATCGCCATGAGGTTGACGGCCTCCGGCGTCAGGAAGCCGGGAAAGGAAACCGACCCGGTCTTTGCAAGCGTGTCTTGGGCGGCATGCACGATGGCCGTGAGCGCATCGCCCGCAGGCTCAAGCAGCGGGTATCGCGTCAGATCGACGAGAGAGTCGGGTGCGCGTGGGTCGGCCATCCTTCAACCATCCATGGACTGTCGCGTTCCGGCGAGCCTAGCGTATTTTTTAGGCGGCGGGAACGCGATTGCCGAGTCGGTCCCGACGCACGGTGAGACGGGTGATGTTGACGGTGGCGAAAAAACACTGATACCGTCTCAAGGCTTGGTTGCCAGAAGCCAAAGGCGGAAGGCGTAACAGGGAACCCGGTGCGCCGTACCCATCAGGGAGCAAAGCCGGGGCTGTACCCGCAACTGTATACGGTAGGGGTGCCGATCGACACCACTGGGGCGACCCGGGAAGGTGGGCACAGAACCCGAGGACCGTAAGCCAGAAGACCTACCAGGCATTTTATGATCCTAGAACGGGGCGGGTGTCCCCTAACAGGAGAGTGGGATGTCTTCGATCGACCTTTCGGACAGATCACGGTCCGAATTCAAATTTACAGAACTCAGCACAGTCAGGCTGTTGGTCGGCGTCGGGTTTACCTGCGCCGGGCTCTGGGCCGTTATTGCCGTGACCATCGGCGGCTAACGCCTGGAGTCACCGCAATGGAGTTTTCTGCTGAGGGACTCGTCCTCGGGTACCGGGGCGTGCCCGTGGTGCGCGGCGTCTCGTTCGCCGTCGCACCCGGCGACGTGCTGGCCGTCGTCGGTCATAACGGGTGCGGCAAGTCCACCTTGATCAAAACCCTGCTTGGCACCTTGCCGCCGATTGCCGGGACCGTTCGCTGGTCCGCCGGGCGACCGAAAACGATTGCGTATCTTGGCCAGCGCACCGAATTCGATACCCGCTTTCCGGTGCGGGTGCGCGACCTGGCGGAGATGGGGATTTGGGGGCGCCTGGGCTTCACCGGTCGTGTCGATGCGGCCAGCCGCGCGCGGATTGCCGACGCTCTACAACAAACAGGTATTGCAGAGATCGCCGATATGCCGATCCACGCCCTGTCGGCGGGGCAGTTGCAGCGCGCCTTGTTCGCGCGGACCATCGTCCAGGATGCGGACGTCATCTTGCTCGACGAACCCTTTACCGCGGTCGATCAGACGACCGAGGCCGATTTGCTTACCTTGATCGACGGTTGGGCGGCGGAGGGCCGGGTGACGATCCTGGTTCTGCACGACCTGTCCGCCGTCCTGCAGCATTGCTCGAGCGCCCTGCTGTTGGGCCGCGGCAAGGCCCTTTTCGGGCCGCCGCCGGAGACGCTGACGCCGGCGAACCTGATTGACTTCGGGTACCTATCCGCCAGCCAGGCGGCCTGGCAGGAGAAGATGTACCGCGGCTCCGGGCGAGCCCCTCTCGGAGCCATCGATGTTTGAGTGGCTGGAATACGATTTCATGCTGCGCGCCCTCAGCGCGACCAGCGTGCTCAGTTTCTCGATTGCCCCGGTCGGCGCTTTTCTGGTGCTGCGCCGTTTGTCGCTGGCCGGGGAAGCGATGGCGCACGCCATTGTGCCGGGCATCGTCGTCGGTTTCGTCGTCGCCGGTTTGTCGGTCATATCGATGATTGTCGGCGGTTTGGCGGCCGGCATCACCGTGGCGGTTCTGACCAGCCTACTGGCGCGTTTCACGATCATCCGGGAGGATGCCAGCCTCGCCTCGCTCTATTTGATCGCGCTTGCGCTCGGCATCTTCATCCTGTCCGCGTCCGGCTCTGCCGTGCCGCTGAAAAGTTTTCTGTTCGGGTCGATCCTGGGGATCGATGACGGGACCCTGATCCTGATCGGAGCGACGGCGACGATCACGCTGGTCAGTTTCGCGCTGATCCTGCGCCCATTGATCACCAACACCATCGATCCGGTATTCCATGAAAGCCAATCGGCGCGGCCCGGTCTTGTCGTTCAGGTCTTCATGTTCCTTGTGGTGTTGAACCTGCTGGGGGCGTTCAAGGCGCTGGGAACCCTGATGGCGGTCGGTCTGATGATCCTGCCGGCCACGGCGGCGCGCTATTGGGTCTCAACCCTGACAGGGTATCTGATCGCGACTTTCGCTTTCGCGCTCGCCAGCTGCTGGCTCGGTCTGATCATCTCGTTCTATGTCCCGGAAGTGCCGTCCGGCCCCGCCATTGTCCTGGTCGCCGGCGTTTTCTTTTTCCTCAGCCTGCTGTTCGGGCCGCAGGGCCTTGGCCTGCCGAACCGCCTGGGACGGGGCAGCCGGGCGGCGGCGGGTGCCGACCGGCGATCCGATCACCCACAAATTCCGACACATTCACATTCCGAAGGGGGTAACAGATGAAAAAACTACTGTATGTCATGGCGCTCGCGGCGATTGCGATCGCCGGACCCGCGGCCGCCGCAGACAAGACCAAGGTGGTCGCCAGCTTCTCGATCCTCGGCGACATGGTCGAGCAGGTGACCGGCGACCTGGCCGAGGTGACGACAATCGTCGGGCCGGACGCCGATGCGCATATCTATCAGCCGAGCACGGGCGACGCGCGGGCCGTTGCCGCGGCCGACGTAATCTTCGTGAACGGAATCGGGTTTGAGACATGGTCCCAATCGCTAATCGAAACGGCGGGCGGGGATGCCATGGTCTTCGTTGCGACCGACGGGGTCGAACCCCTGCTGGTCGAAGGCGAGGCTGACCCGCATGCCTGGAACGCGCTTACCAACGGCATGATCTATATCGCCAACATCGCCGACGCGATGGCGAAAGTCGATCCGGCGAACGCGGCGGCATACAAAGCGAACGCGGACGCCTATCTTGAAAAACTCCGCAACCTGCACGAACGGGCCAAGACCGAGTTCGCCGCTCTGCCGACGGATGCACGGACCGTGGTGACCGCGCATGACGCGTTCGGGTACCTGGCCGAAGCTTACGGTCTGAACTTCCTCGCTCCGGTCGGCATCGATACGGAGGCGGAGCCCTCTGCCAGCGATCTCGCGGCCCTGATCGATCACTTGAAGGAATCCGGCGCGGGCGCCTTGTTCGTCGAGAACATCACGAGTCCGGCTCTGATCGAACAGATCTCGCGCGAAACCGGGTTGAAGATCGGCGGCCGGCTGTTCTCCGATGCGCTGTCTGTCAAAGGAAGCCCGGCGACCAGCTATATCGCCATGTTCGAGCACAATCTCGGCACTTTGATCACGGCTCTTCAGCCGCAGAGCTGACGGCCCGGGACGCTTGGCGTCCGGTATCGCGGCGTGTCTTCCTCACGGTCCCGGCGGTCTCGAAGTTTTTGAGCCCGCGCGGGACCGTGACGGTCACAGGGTCGCCTCGCCGTCTTGCCGACCCAGCCGGAGGCGTTGCGAAAAACCGGTCAATATTGTCGAACCCTTATATGTGCGTTGACAATTTGCACGCCAAACCCGGCAATCGTGGCTATCAGTTGACATTAGCAATCCCGATTTGGCCGATAATTGCGGAACAGAATACCTTTTGCGTCTACTATTAGAGATAGAGGGGTACATAAAAACATTTTGGTGGGGGTCATGATGTTTAAGAGTCTCGCAAGCGCGGCGATCCTGATTGGGTTGGCGATCGGCAGCGCAAACGCAAACCGGGTTGAAACGGTTTTCGATTTTACCGCACCCAGCGACAGCGGTGAGACCAACAGCGACGACACGGGCGACGGGACACTCAGATTTACCGAAGACGGCAATACGCTCACCACCCGCGCTTACCGTTGGGACTCCGGTTTGTTTTTCCTGAATCCGGGTTTCTATGACGCCAATGTGACGCAGTCCGGGACTCTGGGCCTGGGTATCGAAGGGACGTTCGGAATCGACTCTGCGGTCGACGGGGCCGGCTCCCTGTTCGGCGCTTACACGGAGTTTCTGGTACTGGAGCTTCCGTCCAGCGACTGGCGGGCCGAGGAACTGGCGTTCGAACTGCCGCCCTTCCAGCAACTGTTGGGAGATTACGCGGTCTTTGGGTCGAACGCGGACCTCAGCGACCTCTCGAACTTCGTAACGGCCGTCAATTCGTTCGGCACCAGTTTCGACGTCTTGTGGAATTCTCCGGACGACGGCGTGGACAATCCGCTGATTTTCGACACCGAGGAAGAATATCTGAACATCATCGTGGCCGCGGCTCTGCTGGATGATGACGGCATTCCGCTCTTCACGGCAAATGCGTTCGGCGTCGCGTCCTTCACCGGCTCGACCGCCGTCGTGCCCATTCCCGCGGCCCTGCCGCTTCTGGCGACGGCGCTTTTGGGCCTGGGTCTGATCCGTTGGAGGCGGTCCAGAACCGTTTAATCCGTTTGGACGGAAACGAAACAAGGCCCTCGAGAAGGGCCTTTTTTGTGTCCAAACTTTGGCCAATTGCCGAACACAGGCTGGTTCCATCGGACCCGGGCGCAACCGAAACCTCGGGGCTGTTTCCATATCAGTCGACGGTGAAGCTGCTTGAGAGCGTGGCGCGCCCAACAAGAGAAATTTCAGACCCGGGCGCAGAGCAAACCCGTGGTCTACTTTACGCCTGCTCTACCGTTTCGCTGCTTGAGAGTGTGGCGCGCCCGGGAAGATTCGAACTCCCGACCTCTTGATTCGTAGTCAAGCGCTCTATCCAGCTGAGCTACGGGCGCGCGGTGCCTGATGGCCGCGTCCGGCGGAGCAAGGTTATGCCCGGGCCGAAGCGGAGGGGTTGGTAGCCCAGGTCACCGGGGATGGCAAGCGGTGAATTGCACCGAACCGCGTCTTTCGCCGCGGGGCCGCCCTGCGTGACCCGCAAGTCACAGATCGGCGGCATTTGACGCAAGGGCCGGCCGCCGCGCCTTGTGGCGAATTGGCCGCTCGACTAGGATGCCGGGCGATTGACTTGTCGGCGGGTTTGGCACAAATCGTCAGTACGTTAACGCAGCGGATCGAAAAAGTTCGCGAAGTATTGGATAATGAACGAATCTTCTTTACTTTCCTCGGCGATGAATACTGGCAGGTTACGACGGGGAAATGGGGCGAGGTACGGAAGTCAAATGCTGAAAATCTCCGGTGGTATTAAAGTGGGACTCTTGGCAACGGCGGCCATCGCGCTCGCCGGGTGCGAAGCTTTGTGGCCGACGACCGAGGCGCCCGATCCGGTCGCGCCTTCCGCCCAAACCGCAGCCCCGGCGCAAGCGTCCCAGCCCGCACCCTTGGCGACGCCCCAGATTCCGCCGCCCGCAGCAGCGGCCCCGCCGGCGGCACAGCCGGCCGTGGCCTCCGCCGCCGTTGCGACCCCGGCCGTCGGGCAGACCTTTGTCGGCCGCAAAGTAGACGAAATTCAAGGCGACCTCTCCAAGCTGCAGGGCGGTGTTACCGATATCCGGGGCCGTGCCGCCGCAATCATGGAGCAGGGCCGTGCCTCCGCCGACCGCTATCACGCGCTCGTCGCCGCGATCACCGCGCGCTTGCAACAGGGCACCACGCCGGGCAATCCGATCCTGGTCGCGCAATGGAACCAGGCCCAGACCGCGTTGGAAAGCATCGCCAGCGTCACGCCGCAGGTTACTGTCTTGTCGAACGATGCGGCGGAACAGGCCGCGTTCGGCCAGTTCGTGCTGAATCAGGTGCAGGCGACCTATGGGCTGAGCGGCGCGGTCGACGAAGACCATATCCGCCTGCGCGCGGTCGAGGATCAGGTTCACCAATCGGTCGTCGATATCGACCGGACACTGAACGAGCTGAGCCAGGATATCAGCCGCCAGAACATCTACGTGAACGGCGAACGTCAGAACATGACGACGCTGTCGCTGGCGATCAAGAACGGGGAGCTCTACGGCTCCAGCCTGGCGACACAGGCCTTCACGCAGACCGAAAATCTGGCTCGGGCCAGCGCCCGCGCCGCCCTGCCGCAGTCGGGCGACCAGCCGCTGGTGATCGTCCGCTTCGACCGGCCCAATGTGCAGTATCAGCAGGCGCTGTTCAGTGCGGTGAGCCAGGCCTTGAGCCGGAAGCCGAACGCGACCTTCGATCTGCTGGCGGTCAGTCCGGCGCAGGGCAATGCGGCCAGCGTCGCTTTGAATAGTGCCGCGGCGCAGCGCAACGCGGAAGACGTCCTGCGGACCTTGACCGACATGGGTGTCAGTTCCAGCCGGGTGCAGTTGCTGTCCTCGACCGATGCCGTCGCCAACAACGAAGTGCACGTCTTCGTCCGCTAAGACTGACTTAAGCTACCCTCAACCGCTTCCGGCGCCGGTGGACTGATCCTGTCCGCAGAGCCTTCCGTACCCTATATTGAGGCGGTTGACGGAGCGACGGGCATGCAGCGGATCTGGACGGTATTGGCTCTTCTTGGGCTACTGGCTGGGGCGCCGGCCAGGGCGCAGGACTTCAGCGAAGGCGGACCCGAGCAGCAGGCCGCGATCGGCGTCATCGAAAGCCAGATCAACGCACTCAGCCGCGCCGACGGGGCCGAGGCCTATTCCTACGCCGCGCCCGTCATCAAACAGAAATTCGGCTCGCCGGACGTCTTTATGAGCATGGTGCGCCAGGGTTACGGCATTCTGATCGATCCCGCGGGCGTGGAGTTCCTGGATCTTCGGACCATGGCGGGTGACCTGATGCAGGCGGTGCGCGTGATCGGCCGCGACGGCGCGTCCAAAATCCTGATCTATCAGATGCAATTGCAGGACGACGGCGTCTGGAAGATCGCGGGCGTCTATATGACCGAGGACCGCAGACCTCAGGTCTGACGAAAGCTGAAGCCGCAGGTCTGACGAAAGCTGAAGCCGCAGGTCTGACGAAAGCTGAAGCCGTAGGTCTGAATAGCTAACGGATCGCCGCTTCGGCGTCAGGCTCGGGCCGCCCGCCGCTTTCACCTTTCCTTACCGAGTTTCAGGGGCTATCAACGCCGCTACCAAATGAGTGGAGGCGCATCAATGATTGACCCACAGGGCATGGATTTTCCGGTTTCCTGGGACGAGTTGCACCGTACGGCCCGGGCGCTGGCCTATCGGCTGATGGGCATAGGCCCGTTCAACGGTATCGTCGCGATCACCCGCGGCGGCCTGGTGCCGGCGGCGATCATCGCGCGCGAGTTGGAGATCCGCCTGGTCGATACGGTCTGTATCTCGACCTACCATCACAAGGATATGGGTGAGGCGAACATCCTGAAGTCGATCGAGGGAGACGGCGAGGGATGGTTGATCATCGACGATCTGGTCGACACCGGAAAGACGGCGACGATCGTCCGCGAAATGCTGCCCAAGGCGCATTTCGCGACCATCTACGCCAAGCCCGCGGGCAAGCCCCTGGTCGACACCTATGTCACGGAGGTTTCGCAGGAAACCTGGATCCTGTTCCCCTGGGATGTGGAACTGGCTTACGCCAAGCCCTTGAAGGAACGCAAGTCGGCGTAACGCCGTCCAGAAGCCCTGATACGCCGCCTTCAGTCTTCTTGGAAACCTTCCGGATGCGTCGCCGCCCCTTGCCGATGCGCTGCATCGCCGGCGCAACGGCTCCTGCCCGGAAGGCGTGCAAGAAGATCTCAATTGAGTCCGAATTAAGGCGCGATGCTCTAGCCGACGCGGATCATCCGCAGGCGCGGGTCTAGCCAGTCGCGCAGCCCGTCCCCCAGCAGGTTCAGACCCAGAACGGCGATCATGATCGCCGCGCCCGGGATCACCGCCTGCATCGGGTGCGTGAACATCAGGGTCTGTGCGTCTTTCAGCATCTTGCCCCAGCTCGGATCCGGCGGCTGCACGCCGAGGCCCAGATAGCTCAACCCGGCTTCCGCCAGGATCGCGACGGCGAATTGGATCGTTACCTGGACGATGATCGCGCTCGACGCGTTTGGCAGCACATGCACCAGCGCCACCGAAACCGGGGAGCGGCCCAGCGCGAAGGCGGCGGCGACATAGGGTCTGCCCATCACCTGAAGGGCCGCACCCCGCGTCACCCGGGCGAAGACGGCGATGTTGAACAGGCCGACCGCGACGATGGCGTTCGCCACGCCGGGGCCGTACAAGGCGGCGATCAGCACCGCGGTCAGAATCGCGGGAAAGGCGAAGATCAGATCGGCGGCGCGCAGAACGATGTCGCTGGAAAGATCCCGCCGCATCGCCGCGTAAAGGCCGGCCGGAATGCCGCCTGCCAAACCGATGCCGACGGCGACACAGCCCATCAACAGGGCGTTCTGCGCCCCTTTCATCAGCATCGACAGCATGTCCCGACCGAACGCGTCTGTGCCCAGCCAATGATCCGCCGACGGCGGTTTCAATCGGTTGGCGATGGCGACGCCATCGGTCGGAAAGGGCGTGCCCAAGGTGGCCCAAAGACCGATCAGGACGATCGCGCCGGTCAGCGCGGCGCCGATGGTCAGATTGGGGCCGAGGCGGCGGCGGGCGGAAACGTTCATCAGGCCGCCGCCTTGCCGTGGGGCCGCGGGTCGATCACCGCGTAAATCAGATCGACCGCGAAATTCACCAGAACGACCAATGCGGCCAACAGCAGAATGATGTTCTGCACCACGATCAGGTCGCGCTGGAAGATCGCCTGCAACAGCAACCGGCCCAGGCCGGGCAGGTAGAAGACGTTTTCCACCACCACCGCGCCGGCGATTAGAAAGGCGAACTGCAGGCCCATGATCGTCACCACCGGCAGCAGCGCGTTGCGCATCACATGACCGGTCAGCACCGCCCGGTCGCTCAAACCCTTGGCGCGTGCCGTGCGGACGAAGTCTTCACGGTACACCTCCAGTACCGAGGAGCGGACGACCCGTGCCAGGATCGCGGTTTCGGAAAGGGCCAAGGCGAGGGCGGGCAAGAATAGGGATTTCAACGCCAGCGCCCAACTTTCTCCCCAGGGCGAAAAACCGCCGGCGCCGAACCAGCGAAGATGCACCGCGAAGATCAGGATCAGCAGAATGCCGAACCAGAAGTTCGGGATCGCGAGACCGATCTGGGAGAAGCCCATAACGGCATAGTCGCCCGGCCGGTTACGGTTAACCGCGGCGACGACACCGAGCGGCAGGGCGACCAGCACCGCCAGGGCAAACGCGATCAGCGCCAGCGGGACGGTCACCGCCAAGCGTTCGATGACCAGTTCCGCAACCGGCACGCCATAGGTCATGCTTTGTCCGAAATTGCCGCGCAGCACCCCGCCGACCCAGTCCAGATATCGAACGGCGGCGGACCGGTCCAAGCCAAGCTCCGCCCGCAACGCGGCGAGTGCCTCTTCCGTGGCGCCGACCCCAAGCATCAGCTCCGCCGGGTCACCCGGCAGGACCGACAGAACCACGAAAACCAGGACCGACGCGGCAAACAGCGCCGCAACAAGGTTGAAGGCGCGATGGGTCAGGTAAGAAACCATCTTTGCCGGCGCGTCGGAACGGGGGGCTGGGATCCGGGCGCCCGGCCTATTTCCAGGACGCCCCCGTGACATCGTTCGCCTGAACCGGCGCGTTCTGCCACAGCCCTTCCAGCTTGGCGTTCCGAACGCCGGTCCGGGCAAGCTGGAACAGGAAAACGTTCGCGACATCGTTGGCCAGGATGGTCTGCGCCTCGCCGTAGAGGGCGTTCCGCGCCGCGACGTCGGCGGTTCCCTTCACCTTGTCCATCACCGTGTCGAACGCGCTGGAAGAATAGCCGAAATAGTATTCCGGCCGGCTGTAGATCCCGATATCCAGCGGCTCGGTGTGGGAGACGATGGTCAGGTCGAAATCGTGCGTGCCCCGGAACACGTCGGACAGCCATTGCGCCCATTCCACATTGATCAGTTCGACATCGATGCCGACTTCCCGCAGCTGGGCCGCGATGATCTCCCCACCCCGCCGCGCATAGGCGGGCGGCGGCAGCTTCATCACCAGCTTCAGGCCGCTCTGGCCGGCTTCCGCCAGCAGGGCCTTGGCCTTCGCCGGGTCGTAGGGATAGGTCCCCGTCAGATCGAGATAGGCATTGTGGTGCGGCGCGAAATGCGACCCGATCGGCGTACCAAAGCCGAACATCGCACCATCGATAATGGCCTGCTTGTCGATCGCGTGCGCGATCGCCTGACGGACCTTGGCGTTCTTGAACAGATCCCGGCGCTGGTTCAGCACCAGGAGCGTCTCGCCTTCGGTGGTGCCGACAGCAACCGTGTAGCGCGGGTCCGCGTCGAATTGGGCGAGCGTTTCCGGCGCGCCCATATTCGGGAAGGCATCGACGTCTTCCGCCAGCAGGGCTGCGACCTGCGCCGAGGCGTCCGGAATGAATTTGAAGGTCACCGTCGGGATGGACGGCGCCGCGCCCCAATAGTCGTCCCGCCGGTTCAGGACAACACGGTCGCCCTTGGTCCAGCGCGTCATCCTGTACGGACCGGTACCGACCGGATTGGTCTTGTTACCCTCCGCGGAGGCGGGATCCACAATCACCGCGTCGCCCCAACCCATGTTCCACAGGAAGTTTCCTTCCGGCCGCTTCAGGGTGATGACGACGGTCGCCGGGTTTGGAGCGGCGACGCTGGCGATCGGTTCGAAAAGACCTTTTTGCGCGTTGGTCGAGTCCTCCGCCAAGGCGCGCTCCAGCGAGAATTTCACATCGCTGGAATCGAAGGCCGCGCCATCGTGGAAGGTGACGCCGGACCGCAAGGCAAAGGTATAGGTCAGCCTGTCGTCCGATATCGTCCAGCTTTCGGCCAAGCCCGGTTGGACCGCACCGTTCTCGTCGATCCGCGTCAGGCCCTCGAAGACATTGGCGTAGACGACTTCGTCGATGGCGGCCGCCGCGCCCGCGGTCGGATCGAGATGCGGCGGTTCGAGACCCATGCCCAGGGTGAGCGTGTCTTTCGCATTGCCCGCCTGCGTACCGGCGATCAGTAGAAGTGCCGCGCCAAGCGCCAATTTGCCTTTGTGAAACCGCATGCCTGCCCCCTGAAGCTCCGTGGTTCGATACCGGTAGCGTTCCAGTAACGTCGCTCCAAGGCAATATGTATCTTTTCCTAGGAATTTACGCGAGATGGAAGGCGGGAACGCCATGCAGCGGGTCGGCGGCGAGGATGCCGCGCCCGACAGCCCGGCTGACCGCATCGGCCGTCAGTGCGCCAAGCCGCGACAGGGTGCTGGGATCGACCGGCGCGGAGCCTGGCGCGGCAGTGCTCAGCGCGAACAGAGTGTCGCCGTCGAAGGGTGTATGGATCGGATGAATGGCCCGGGCCAATCCATCATGGGCCATAATAGCCAGGCGTTCGGCCTGGGCCACCGTTAGCGGCGCGTCCGTCGCGACAATGCCGATGGTGGTGTTTTCTGCCGGGTTGCGCCCACGCTTGGTGACCAGAACGCCATCGGTGCGGGTGGGCGTGATGTCGGGATTGCCGAACTCGCCCGCCAGTTCGAACGGCCAGGCCCAAAGAGTTTCGCCGTCGGGCATGATGGGCGAGCCGATGGCGTTTACCGCGATCAGCGCGCCCACGGTATAGCCTGTTTCCGGGTCGACCGTTGAACTGCTGCCGAGACCGCCTTTTACTTCGCCGGCCAGCGCACCATACCCGGCGCCTTGGTTTCCAAGCGTGAAATCGGCGTCCGCCGCCTCGCAAGCCTCGATGGCGAGCGCGCGGTAGGGCGGATCGTCACCCCATTCCTTGTCCCCGCCATTCGCCAGGTCGAACAGGATGGCTTGGGGCACGATCGGGACGCGCATGCCGGCCGCCTCGAATCCCAGTCCCTTTTTCGCCAGCCAGTGCTGGACCGCACCGCCCGCCTCCAGACCGAAGGCCGACCCGCCGCTCAGCACGACAGCATCGACACGCTCCACCAGAGTGGTCGGCCGCAGCAAATCCGTTTCGCGGGTTCCGGGTGCTCCGCCGCGCGTATCGACCGCGCCAATTGCCCCGCCGGGCGCCGGCAACAGGACTGTGACGCCGGAGGCGACCCGGGCAGAATGAGCGTTCCCGACCGCCAGGCCGGGAACGTCGGTAATCAGATTTCGTGGACCGGGAAGAAACGCCGTCATGCGGTCAGCAGGCCGCGGTCAGCTTTCCTCTGTCAAGTCGCGCAGGGTGTCCAGATCGGGAATATGCACCATGCCGCCTTCCAACAGGCGGATCACGCCGGTGGTTTTCAACTGGGTGAAGTTCCGGCTGACCGTTTCCGTCGTCAGACCCAGGTAATCCCCGATATCGGCCCGGCTCATCGGGACGTAGATGGTGTTCGCATCATCGCCCCGTTCGTCGGCCCGGTCCGAAAGGCGGATCAGGAACGAGCACACCTTTTCCTTGGCCGTCTTCCGGCCAAGCAGAAGCATCTGATCCTGCGCCTGCACCAATTCGTTGGAAGCGACGTTCAAAAGCCGGCGTTCCAGTTTCGGGAAGCGGTCCAGAAGACCTTCCAGTTTCTTCCGCGGGAAGCGACACAGCGAAACATTGCCGACCGCTTCTGCCGAATAGGCATAGGAATCGTTCAAGGCAATGCCGAGGAAATCGCCGGCGAACAGGAACCCTGTGATCTGACGCCGGCCGTCCGGCAGCAGCTTGTAGAGTTCGACCGCGCCATGCGTGACGTTGAAAAGGTAATCCGCCGCTTCGCCTTCCGCGGTGATCGGGTCGTGGCCGTTGAGTTCGACGAAGGAGGTGATGGAGGCCAGAGCCTCCAACTCGTGCTGCTCCAGCGCCCCGCAGATGGAAAGGTGCCGGACATTACAGGTCGCACAACGTTCCGGCAGACAGGTTGGCTTGCAGAACGTCATCGGATTCTCGGCCTGAGAATTGGCTTCCATACCTTTGCCCCCATGATTTACCGATCCTAACCGCATGAACCCGACATGTGGGCATAGCAATTAGTGCAGCGTCTTTGTCAAGATTTTAGACGTATATTGTGATCCAACGCAAAAGTTTGGACTCCTGATGCGACATTTTTGATCTGGCTCAAAGCGACTTCACCGAACAGTGGAAAAAATTGCGCCCGTGGCAGCGTGCGTGAAGTCGATGCAAAGCGGCGGTGGGTTGCCATTCCAACAGTACCAATCGACAGGGTTTTTGAGTATGCCCGCAGCGCTCAACATTGTCCCGCTTCAAGGGCAGCGTATTGCCAAGATCGTTCCCTTGGTTCAGACGCGAAAACCGGATTACACGCTCGACATGCTGATGTGCGCGCTTCAGGAGCAGTTGGAGCGTGGAACCCAGGACGAGGGGATCGTGGCCTTCGAAACAGACCGCGGCTATGTCGTGGGATTGTTCACCTACAGCATCTTCCGCGACGTCATCGACGGCGCCCTTCTGATGATCAACAACTTCATTTCGATGGATGTTATCGGCCGCTACGGGACCGTCGACACGATGCTCGGTGAAATCGAGGCGTTAGCGCGCCGGACCGGTGCATCGAAAGTCAAAATCAGCTTGGTCGATGAGATCGAGGGCTTCCCCCGGAATGTCGACAGCGTGACCGCCAAATTCCGTGCCGCGGGTCTGCAATTCGAAGGCATGAGCCTGACCAAGCATGTGTGCTGATCGGTTGCGGCAGCAGCTTCGGATTTCGAATTCTTTTTGAGGGAAGAAGACAGCCGCCGGGATAGATCGGGGGGCAAGATACCCGGCGGCTGTCAGCGGCCGAAAGGGAAGGGGCCGTCTTCACGATTTCAGATAGGGATGCCCAAGCGGCGATGCGAGGGTCTTCACCGAAGCGTGATCCGTTGGGCTGGAATTTTGCCGACCTTCAGGCTGGGCGATCGGGGATCGTGATCCTGAAAGTCGTGCCGGTCCCGCTGGTGCTTTCCAGTTCCAGATCTCCGCCATGGCCGCGCATCAGTTCCCGGGCGATCGCCAGGCCGAGCCCCGTGCCGCCGGATTTCGTCGACCCTTTGAACGGTTTGAACAGGTTCTCCTGCGCCCTGGGAGGCAGGCCAGGACCGTCGTCGCTGACATCGATCAGCAAGACGCCGTTATACCGGTGGGATGAGACCGCGATTTCTTGGGCGCCCGCCTGAACCGCATTGCGGACAAGGTTGCTGATCGCGCGGTAGAATTGGTCCCGGTCCGCTTCGACCCGCATGCCCGACGGCATGTTGGCCGCAATCTCCGCGCCTTCCACTTCGACGCGGCCGATTTCCTCCAGCAGCGGTTCCAGTTCGAACTTCGACCGGTTGAGAACCGGTGTTTCCTGTCCGACATAGTTCAGCGTCTGGCTGCACATCGCCACGGCGCGGTCGATGGTGGAAATCAGGGTCGGCGCGATACGGCGTACCTCGGGGTCCTCGGACTCCTCCAGCCGGTCGAAGACCAGGATGGCGCGCGACAGAATTCCCTTAAGATCGTGGTTGATCTTGGCCACGGCGGTACCGAGCGCGGCCAGATGCTCCTTTTGCTGCAATGCGCCGCGCAAGCCTTGCTGCATGGCCGCCAGCTCGCGTTCGGCCTGGCCGACCTCGTCCTGGCGGGAGGAGGGGTGGATGACGCGGGTGGCATCCTCCGGCTCTTCCCGGAACGCGACCATATTGTCCTTCAGACGCCGCAGCGGGCGAACCAGCAGCCAGTGCAGCGAGGCGAAGACCAATCCGGCCGTGATAAGAGAAATCACCAGCGAGAGCTGGGTGATCCGCCAGCAGAAGTCCAGCAGCGCTTCCGACAGCGGGCCTTCGCGGATGACGATTTCGATCAGAACCGCCGGGTCCTTCGGGCTCGCGGAGACGACCCGCATGACGCGGTCCTGCTGATTGATCATCGTGGACATGGCGTCGCTGATCATGGCGAGCGGCGACAGATCGTCCATCATCACGGTTTTTTCGATGTCGGGCGGCGCCTCGGTCATCAGGATCTGGCGCATGCCGCCCCGCCGGACGGAGATGCCGTAAACCTCGACATGATCCAGCAACTCCGTCTTCAGCTGATCGGAGACATCGCCGTCGGGGGTCGCGTCCAGGCTCAACACGGCGAGATGGGCGTTGCCGATGCGCTCCAGCAGGTAGTCCTGCCAGAACCGGGTGGCAGAGGGGATGAAAATGAACACCTCGGCGATCATCACGAAGATGACCGTTAGGACCAGCAGACGGGCGGAAAGGCTATGCATGACAACGGATGTCCCGCTTCGGGAACCGGCCTTCAAAGAAGAATCGGGCGCGTTCGGGTTCCGGACCGCGCCGGTAGCTTGTCCGACCTGATGTCGGGTGGCGGACCATGGTTCGCTCGCTCACCTATATATGACTGCACACGGATAAAAGCCGCATCCCGCCTATAGGTGTCAACGTAAACCCCTGCATATCAAGGGTTACTGCTGCCCGCTTTCTTGCGCGCCGCAATTTTTTTCAGCACCACCGGCAGCATGGCCAGAGCCGCGAGGCCGATCATCCCGGCGATCAGTTCCGGCGACAACACGCCTTCCAGGGAGAGTTCGCCGCCGGCTTCGAAGATCTCGCCCAGACCCGCGCCGAACGTCGCGTAGACCGCGGTGCCAGGGATGATCCCAAAGAAGGTCGCGATCACGAAGTTACGCAGCGATACGCCCAACAGGCCCGGCACGATGTTGACGACAAAAAACGGAAAGGCCGGGACCAGCCGCAGGACGAACAGATAGTTCAGTTCGTTTTCCTGGAAGCCGTCCTGCATCTTGCTCAGCGCCGCGCCGGCCTTGGCGCGGAGAAGATCCGCCAAGGCTGTCTTGGCGGCCAGGAAGATCAGTGTCGCGCCGACTGTTGCGCCGACCACGGTATAGGTGGTCCCCAGGATCGCGCCGAACAGGAAACCACCCAGCAAGGTCAAGATCGTGGCGCCCGGAACCGATACCGCGACAGCGGCTGCATAGATCGCAATGTAGGTCAGGGCGGCCAGCAGGTGATTGCCGGCGACCTGATCGGCCAGCCAGGCGCGGTTTTCGCGCAAAGCCTCGATCGACAGGTAACTGCCGAGATCGAAAATGAAGAAGGCGGCAAAACCGGCGCCGATCAGCGCCAACGGCACGATCCGCCCCAGCAGCTTCGACTGTGCTTTAGGCGCATCTTTTGCCATGGTGCCCGCTACTTCGTTCTGAACTGCATCCGACATGTGTTTCACGCTCTTTGCAATGCTCCGCGGCGAATGCCAGGTAAAGGCGCCCGGCGGGGCGGGTGTTTCGTCTCGCTGCTGGAGATAGCGCCCAGGCGGCACACGGACCATTCAACCCTGTGTGAGGAAAGGGTTACCGAAGGCGGCGGGAAAACCGGAACCGGATATCGCGCAACCGCGTTGACTTGGTCAGGCACTGGCACTATACACCCGCAGCGCGTTCAATGGGTTCGTGGCCACAGGCCATTTGCGCCCTGCGCCGGAAGCGGTTGCAACCGGTTGCACACTACCCAGAAAACCGCGGAAGCAATCGTTTTATTGCCTTGCGTGAAGGCCCCTCTGAGCGGGGCGTTTAGCGTTCGGTATGTAGGAGAAGATCGGTGAAACGTACATTTCAGCCCAGCCGCCTGATCCGGAAGCGGCGCCACGGATTCCGGTCCCGCATGGCGACCGCCGCCGGCCGCCGCGTTTTGGCCGCCCGCCGGGCGAAGGGACGCAAGCGTCTGTCTGCCTAATGGTCCCGAAATCCGCCGTTGAACGCCTGAAACGGCGGGGGG